>Ga0307414_10000001_pt1 | contig 1352954 bp, 1163 predicted proteins | sample DK1Ometagenome_FD_203804 | JGI IMG/M metagenome (GOLD analysis project Ga0307414, IMG submission 203804) | Maize rhizosphere microbial communities from greenhouse at UC Davis, California, United States - DK15-O-3 | ecosystem: Host-associated > Plants > Roots > Rhizosphere > Soil | place... | reverse complement strand
AAGAAAAACTTGAAGTTGGCCGTTTTAAAAGAGAACTTTTCATAGGAATTCCTAAGGAAACGAGTTATCAGGAACGTCGTATTTGCCTGACTCCCGACGCAGTTAACTCATTAACTTATGAAGGCCATCGCGTAATGATCGAATCAGGGGCTGGAGAAAGTTCGAGTTATACCGACAAAGAATACAGTGATGCCGGTGCAGAAGTTACAAAAGACACTAAAAAAGTTTTTGGCTGTCCTTTTTTATTAAAAGTAGAACCGCCAACTTTAGCAGAAATAGAAATGATTAATCCTGAAACGGTTATTATTTCTGCCATTCAGTTAAAAACAAAAAAGAAAGCATACTTCGAAGCTTTAGCACAGAAAAAAATCACCGCACTTGCGTTTGAATATATTAAGGATGAAGATGGTTCGTATCCGGCTGTAAAGTCTTTAAGCGAAATCGCAGGAACGGCATCTATACTTATTGCTGCCGAATTAATGATTACAGACGAATTCGGAAAAGGCCTTTTATTCGGAAATATTACAGGTGTACCTCCTACTGATGTAGTTATTTTAGGTGCAGGAACTGTTGGTGAATTTGCTGCTAAAACCGCAATTGGATTGGGTGCAAATGTAAAGGTCTTTGATAATTCAATAACCAAATTACGCCGTTTACAAAACAATTTAAATCAAAGAATCTTTACTTCTACGGTTCAGCAGAAAGCATTACTAAAAGCCTTGAGACGCTGTGATGTTGCGATTGGCGCTATGCGTGGTAAAGAGCGTTGTCCTATTATAGTGACTGAAACTATGGTAGAGCATATGAAAAAAGGTGCTGTAATAGTAGATGTAAGTATTGATACTGGTGGTTGTTTCGAAACTTCTGAAGTTACCACACATGAAAAACCAACCTTCATAAAAAGTAATGTTTTGCATTATTGCGTTCCAAATATCCCATCAAGATATTCGAAAACCGCCTCATTATCAATCAGTAATATTTTAACACCTTACCTTCATCAAATCTCAGAAGATGGTGGCTTAGAAAGTGCAATACGATGTAACAAAGGTCTTAAAAACGGAATTTATTTATACCATGGAATCCTTACCAACAAAGCAATTGGCGAATGGTTTGATTTACCTGATAACGATATTAATTTACTTGTATTTTAAAAGAACTTTAATGTACCTTTGCAAAAAATTTATTTCATGAAGTTCGTACATCGTTTTGCGTATTATTTGATTGGTCTCGTAATGGGATGTTTTGTTGTAGCAGCAATTTTTAGCGGAAAAGATACTCGCTGTAATTACTTTCCAAACGCAAGAGTTTTAAATAATCTTAGAACAAAACCTTTTAAATATTCAGATAAAGCTATTCAGACTTTAAACGAAAAATGGATTGATACTACAGATATTAAAAATACATTAACTTATGGAGATGTTGATTTCGACAAAAGTAATGTATCCTATAAAAAAGGAAAACTATATATCATTGAAGGAAAAACGACAAAAAATCAGGAAATTACTTTGAAAGTAATTAACTACGAAGACAAAGCTGTTTTAGACGAGATTGTTAAAAAACCTGTAGAAAAATAAGAACTACATTGTCATTGCGACGAAGGAGAAATCTCCACTAGACGCTCGACAAAGATTAGATTCTCTTTATGGAGTTACACTTGCGGAGATTTCTCCTTCGTCGAAATGACAAGATTGTAGAAAATCAAAATTAGAAATTCGTAAAAAAAAGTGAAATCAGTGTTTTACCACTCAATTTCTTCAAGCCCTTTTGATTTCAAAAAAGCATTTGTCTTACTAAAATGTTTATTTCCAAACCAAAATCCTCTGTTTGCACTTAATGGTGAAGGATGCCCCGACTTTAAAATATGATGTTTTGAAGCATCAATTAATGCCGCTTTCTTCTGCGCAAAACCGCCCCAAAGCAAAAACACAACATTTTCTTTTTCAGCAGAAATTTGTTTTATTACAGCATCAGTAAATTTTTCCCATCCTTTTCCCTGATGGCTTCCAGCCTCAGATTGTCTTACTGTTAAAGTAGCATTTAAAAGAAAAACACCCTGATCTGCCCAACGCTCAAGATTACCGGTTTTAGGAATCGGTTTGCCAAGATCAGTGTCAATTTCTTTAAAAATATTATATAAGGACGGAGGAAATGGAATTCCATCATTTACAGAAAAACACAAACCATTTGCCTGATTAGGTCCATGATAAGGGTCCTGGCCAATGATAACAACTTTTACCTCGTCGAAATGACAATGATCAAAAGCTGAAAAAATCTGATTTCCTTTTGGATAACATACTTTAGTAGCATATTCAGATTTTACAAAAGCAATTAATTCATTAAAATAAGGTTTCTCAAATTCTTCATTCAAAACCGGTTTCCACGAACCATGCATTTTAATGTCCATATCTTTTTTTTAGCTAAATTCGGAAATTTTCCATTTAAATCATATTCGACGGTCAATAAAATTTTGAGATAAAGTTTGTAGAAATCAATGATATAGTTTTTGTACTTTTGTATATACTTTGTTATAAAAATTAAATGATTAGCATTACCGAAAAAACATTACAGGATTTACAATTTCCAACGGTTCTAGAAACCATTTCAGCAGGATGTAATACTGATATTGGAAAAGAAAAAGCCTTAAATATAACTCCTTTTAAAGATAAAGAAACTTTGATGCAGGCTTTGATGCAGACATCAGAGTATGTTTCATCATTTCAGAATAATAACGCAATTCCGAATCACGGTTTTGATGCTATTACTAACGAAATCAAATTTTTGGCAATTGAAGACAGTTTTCTGGAAGTAGGCAGTTTTAGAAAAATCGCAACACTTTCGTCAACTTCAAATTTCCTTTTGAATTTTCTTAAAAAGTTTGATGATTATTATCCAAACCTAAATGCCAGAGCTTCACGAGTCGAATATACAAAAGACATTGTCACTCTAATTGACGCAATTGTAGATAAGTACGGCGAAATAAAAGACAACGCCTCCCCTGCTCTTTTGAGCATTCGTCAAAACATGAATATTGTTCGTGGAAAAGTAAACCAAAGTTTTGGTGTTGCACTTTCTCATAATAACAGTCTTGGATATTTGGATGATATCAAAGAAAGTTTTGTTCAAAACCGTAGGGTTTTAGCCGTTTTAGCGATGTATCGCCGAAAGGTAAAAGGCTCAATTTTAGGAAGTTCTAAAACCGGAAGCATTGCTTATATCGAACCTGAGGCAACATTACAATATTCCAGAGAATTAGCTAATCTTGAATATGAAGAAAAGGAAGAAATTACCCGTATTCTAAAACAATTGTCAAATGCAATACGTCCTTTTTTACCATTATTAATTGAGTATCAGGATTTTTTAAGTGATATTGATGTTGTTGCCGGAAAAGCAAAATATGCTAATAGAATTAATGGAATTCTGCCAACAATTACAGAAGAAAGAAGATTATTCTTTAGAGAAGCCTATCATCCTATTTTGTATTTAAATAACAAACAAAAAAACGAAGTTACACATCCGCAGACTATTGAATTAAAACAAGATAACAGGATCATTGTAATTTCAGGGCCAAATGCGGGAGGAAAAACAATTTCACTTAAAACAGTTGGTTTACTGCAATTAATGCTCCAGTCCGGGATGTTAATTCCGGTTCATGAACGAAGTGAAACTTTCTTGTTTGATAGAATTTTAACGGATATTGGCGACAATCAATCTATTGAAAATCATTTGAGTACTTATAGTTACCGATTAAAAAACATGAATTATTTCCTAAAGAAATGTAACAAAAAAACCATGTTTTTGATTGACGAATTTGGTACAGGTTCTGATCCTGAATTGGGTGGTGCCCTGGCAGAAATTTTTCTTGAAGAATTTTACCATCGTGAAGCTTTCGGAATTATCACCACACATTATTCAAACTTAAAAATTCTAGCAAACGAACTGCCTTTCGCGACAAACGCCAATATGATGTTTGACGAAAAGTCATTGGAACCAATGTACAAATTAGCGCTTGGCCAAGCGGGAAGTTCATTTACTTTTGAAGTGGCGCTGAAAAACGGAATTCCTTTTGGATTAATAAATCGTGCGAAAAAGAAAATTGAAGTAGGAAAAGTGCGTTTTGACAAAACGATAGCAACACTTCAAAAAGAAAGATCAAAGCTCGAAAAAACTTCTATTAATTTAAAGGAGGAAGAAACCAGAGCACGTGAGGAAAGCAAAAAGATGGAAAACATCAATGTAAAAATCAAACAAAAACTAGAAAGCTATCAGGAGTTGTATGACAGCAACCAGAAGACAATTTACATTGGTCAAAAAATTGAAGACATTTCGGAGAAATATTTCAATAATAAAAATAAGAAAGAATTAATTGGCGAGTTTTTGAAAATCGTAGAAATCGAAAATTCTAAACGTAAAAAAGCAACTCCAAAAGAAACCAAGGCTATAATTGAAAAGAAAAAAGAAGTTATTGCTGAAGTTTCTGTAAAAGTAGAAGAAATTCGAAAAGAGAAAAAAGAGAAAAAACTTAAACCTGTCGTAGAAAAACCAAAACCAATTTTGAAGGTTGGTGACAGGGTAAGAATGCTGGACGGAAAATCTGTTGGAAGTATTGATGCAATCGAAAAAAATAAAGCCACAGTAAATTATGGCATTTTTACTTCTAAAGTAAGTTTAGATGAATTGGAGTTGGTTGAAGCTGTAAAGAAATAAATTCTTAATTTTTGTAGACTTTTTAACTGCTGAAATCTAAAATTTGATTAAAAATTAAAATAAGACGATTTAAGTAATGATTTTCAAGAATACGATTAGGAAGATAGATTTTTTAATAAAATTATTTATAAATGATTTATGAACGCTGTTTTTAATTTATAAAATTTATTCAAATATTAATTACAATAGATAATACATATACAAACTTCAAATCGAGTCTTTTTAGGTATAGTTTTGTCTTTGCGAGGAACGAAGCAATCTCACTAGCATAAGCATAATAATTATTTCAAAAATTGAGATTGACTCATTTCTTCACTAGAAAATAAGTTTAAAAATAAACATGAAACCAGGATTCGTCTACATAATAACAAATAAATATCAAACAGTCGTTTATACAGGTGTAACATCAAATCTTCCACAAAGAATTTTAGAGCATAAAAACAAAAAATATTCAAAGTCATTCTCGGCTCGTTATGATGTAAATATTTTAATTTACTACGAACAGTTTCAATGGATTGAAGATGCAATAACCAGAGAGAAGCAAATAAAAGCGGGATCAAGAAAAGCTAAGAATAATTTAATTCAATCTATGAATCCAACTTGGAAAGATTTGTATGAAGAGATTGAAAATATAATGACCGAATAAAATAAAAATGGAAATACGGAGTGAGATTGCTTCGTTCCTCGCAATGACTTTGCGTTTGTCTTTGCGAGGAACGAAGCAACCGCACTAAAATGAGCAACTACAGTATATCGAAAGACAAAATAAAATTTCTTTGTTGCTCAAAATGACAAACTTATCCAGCTTTGTCAAAGTTTAAAACTTTGACAAAGCTTTTTTAAACTTAAAATCTTTAAAATGCAAGACCTTCCTCAAAATAAAAAAATAATTCTTTTCGATGGTGTCTGCAATTTATGCAATGGCACAGTTCAGTTTATCATCAAACATGATAAAAAAGATATTTTTCGTTTTGTCGCCCTGCAATCAGATTTAGGAAAAGAAATTTGTAATTTTATAGCTGTTGATCAAACAAAAACAGATAGTATTATTTTGTATAATCCTGGTGTTGCTTATTATTACAAATCTTCTGCAGTTATTGAAATTGCTGAAGATCTAGGCGGAATTTACAGTTTAGTTTCTGTTTTTAAAATTTTACCAGGAAAACTTCGAGATTACATTTATGATTATATTGCTAAAAACCGTTATAAATGGTATGGCAAAAAAGAAAGCTGCATGATTCCTACTCCGGAGTTGAAGGCGAAGTTTCTTTAAATTCCAATTATCGCTTTTTGTCATCCCGAGGAACGAGGGATCACACTCGGAACTCCATATGCTAAATCGCCAATCTTTGTCGAGTTTCTAGTGTGATCCCTCGTTCCTCAGGATGACAAGATTGAACAAAAAAAAATCCCAAACTCCAGTTTTAAAATTTGGGATTTGGGATTTAAGAATTGAAAATTAATTTTTATCTAATCAATTTTCTGTATTTCAAACGTTTTGGAGTTAAATCACCACCAAGGCGTTTCTTTTTGTTTTCTTCATAATCAGAGAAACTTCCTTCAAAGAAATAAACTTCAGAATCTCCTTCAAAAGCTAAAATGTGGGTACAGATTCTGTCTAAGAACCATCTGTCGTGCGAAATAATTACGGCACAACCTGCAAAATTCTCCAAACCTTCCTCAAGTGCACGAAGTGTGTTAACATCAAGGTCATTGGTAGGCTCATCCAGTAAAAGTACGTTTCCTTCTTCTTTTAAAGTCATTGCTAAGTGCAAACGGTTACGCTCACCACCTGAAAGCATTGATACTTTTTTATTTTGCTCACCACCTCCGAAGTTAAAACGTGAAAGGTAAGCTCTGGAGTTCACTTGCTTTCCTCCCATCATAATCAATTCCTGACCATCTGCGAAGTTTTCCCAAATAGATTTGTTCGGGTCAATGTTAGAGTGCGACTGATCTACATATGCAATTTTCACTGTTTCACCAACTGAAAATTCTCCGCTGTCAGTTGCTTGCTCTCCCATAATCATTTTGAAAATAGTAGATTTACCAGCACCGTTAGGTCCGATAATTCCAACAATTCCGGCCTGAGGCAAAGTGAAATTCAAATTATCATATAATAATTTATCTCCAAAAGCTTTGGCAACATTTTTAGCTTCGATGACATTTGTTCCTAAACGTGGACCGTTCGGGATATAGATTTCCAGATTTTCATCCAGTTGTTTTTGATCTTCGTTTAATAATTTGTCATAATTCTGTAAACGTGCTTTTTGTTTGGTCTGACGGCCTTTTGCACCCTGACGAACCCATTCTAACTCACGTTCTAAAGTTTTTCTTCGTTTAGAAGCTACTTTTTCTTCCTGAGCCATACGGGTTGACTTTTGGTCTAACCAGGAAGAATAATTTCCTTTCCACGGAATACCTTCTCCTCTATCCAACTCTAAAATCCATCCAGCTACATTATCAAGGAAATATCTATCGTGCGTTACCGCAATTACAGTTCCCGCATATTGTGCTAAATGTTGCTCTAACCATAGAACTGACTCAGCATCAAGGTGGTTAGTTGGCTCATCCAGAAGCAATACATCTGGCTGTTGCAATAATAAACGGCATAAAGCTACACGACGACGCTCACCTCCTGAAAGGTTTTTAATCGGTGTATCCCCCTCCGGAGTACGTAGAGCGTCCATTGCAATTTCAAGTTTAGTATCGATTTCCCAGGCGCCAAGAGCATCAATTTTATCTTGTAAAGCTGCCTGACGATCCATCAATTTATCCATCTTATCCTGATCTTCGTAGTTCTCCGGAAGACCAAATAAGTCATTTATCTGATTGTATTCTTCCAGCACTGCCATAGTTTCTGCAGCTCCTTCACGAACAATTTCTATAACTGTTTTAGAATCATCAAGAATTGGCTCCTGCTCTAAATATCCAACAGTATATCCCGGCTGAAAAACAACATCTCCCTGATAGTTTTTATCAACTCCTGCAATAATCTTTAAAAGTGAAGATTTTCCTGAACCGTTAAGTCCCAAAATACCAATTTTAGCTCCGTAAAAGAAACTTAGATAAATATTTTTAAGCACAGGTTTGTCTGCTCCCTGATAGGTTTTACTCAATTTCTGCATTGAGAAAATTACTTTCTTATCGTCTGACATTTTTAGTATTGTATTAATTTATTTTTATAAAATTATAAATCGAAATTGAATTCTGCAATTGTTGTTAAACAGATTACACTCTCCCTTTCAAAGCATTAAAAACCCAAGCATTAGCAAAAAAACCAACACCTGCCGCAGCAAATCCCCAACCAGAAACATCTCTGTATCTAAATGCACCAAGACCAATTAGCAACAATCCCATCAGTACCATTATAAAAGTTGCCCATCCTAAAACGGTATTTTTATTCATTCCCATAATTGTAATAATTATTTTTTACTGTGATTTATTTTTTTTGAAACGCAAATATCGTGAATTATAACGGCTTAATTAAATATTTTGTACAGCATTTCTTTTAACAAGTCTGACTGGGGCAAAGCATTGGCTCCAACACCTTTACTTTTTACATCAATATCACGTAATGCACCAACAATCTGACTCACTTTTCGCATTGGGTAATTCTTTACAGCCAAATCATATTCCTTTAAAAAATAAGGATTTACGCCAATTGCTGCTGCAACGTTTTTGGGGTTCTTATCTTTTAGTCCGTGATATTTTAAGAGTTGGACAAAAAATCCAAAAACCAATCCGGTTGTCATAACCAGCGGATATTCTTTAGGATTATGAGCAAAATTTTCTGCGATTTTATAAGCTTTCAATTGATTGCGTTCTCCAATCGCTTTTCTTAACTCAAAAACATTATAGTCTTTACTGAAACCGATATTTTCCTCGATATGCTGGGGAGTAATCATAGTTCCCTGAGGCAAAATAATTTGTAGTTTTTCGAGCTCATTGTTAATTTTACTCAAATCTGTTCCCAAAAATTCAACTAACATTGCATTTGCTTTTGGGTCTATTGTATATTTTTTACCTGCAAGAACACGCTTTATCCAGTCACCAACCTGATTTTCATATAATTTTTTACTTTCATAAACGATTCCGTTCTGAGCTAATAATTTAGTGACTTTTTTACGTTTATCGAGTGTCTTATATTTATAACAAAAAACCAAAACAGTAGTATCCATCGGATTATTAACATACGATTCAATTTTATCTATAGTTCTGGACAAATCTTGTGCTTCTTTTACAATAACAACCTGACGGTCAGACATCATAGGATAGCGCTTGGCCGTTGAAACAATATCTTCAACAGTAACATCCCTTCCGTACAAAACCGTCTGATTAAATCCTTTTTCTTCTTCACTAAGTACATTCTGCTCAATATATTCTGATAATTTATCTATATAATAAGGCTCTTCTCCCATTAAAAAGTAAATCGGTTTTATATTTCCGGCTTTTATATCATTTACAATCTTTACAACTTCGTCCATCTGTTTTTTTGTTCAAGTCTAATGTTTTCAGATTCGCATTTCAATAACTTGAAACTTTAAACCTGAAACCTAAAACTATTTTCTATTTTTGTTTTATGCTAAAATTAAATTTTCCAACATATCCTTTCCGATTCAAAAATAGCGAAAATAAAGTGTCTATTTTTGATGAAATACGGAAAAAATTTATCATACTGACACCCGAAGAATGGGTCCGTCAACATGTTGTTCATTATTTAATAAATGAAAAAAAATATCCCAAATCGCTAATAAACGTAGAGAAAGTATTAACTATCAATAAATTACGAAAAAGATACGATGTCGTTGTCTTTAATCCCGATGGTTCTATACATATATTAGTGGAGTGTAAGGCTCCTGAGGTCAAAATTTCGCAGGCTACTTTTGATCAGATCGCACGTTATAATATGACAATGAAGGCACGGTTTTTGAATGTTACGAATGGTCTGAATCATTACTATTGTCAGATGGATTTTGAAAATGAGAAATACGAGTTTTTACAATCCTTACCGGATTATAAAATAGAATTATAAATAAATAAAAACATACTCTTGGATAAAATAGCAGTCGTCATTTTAAATTGGAACGGAGTAAAATTGCTAGAACAATTTTTGCCTTCTGTAATTCAATTTTCTGCAGAAGCCACTATTTATGTTGCAGATAACGCATCAACTGACGATTCTATTCTTTTCGTCGAGAATAATTTTCCCTCAGTGAAAATTATCAGAAATAATGGCAATCATGGTTTTGCAAAAGGATATAATGATGCCTTAAAGCACGTAAATGCAGAACTTTATGCTTTAGTAAATTCTGACATCGAAGTAACACAAGATTGGTTAAAACCTATAATAGAAACATTTGATAATGAAAATCAAACCGCTATCATCCAGCCAAAAATTCTTGATTTCAAAAACAAGGGATATTTTGAATATGCCGGTGCTGCAGGGGGATTTATAGATAAATATGGATACCCGTATTGTCGCGGGCGAATTTTTGACACAGTAGAAAAAGATAACGGACAATATAATGATAATTGTGAATTATCATGGGCATCGGGAGCTTGTTTTTTTATAAGAAAAGAAGTGTATCATGAACTGGGAGGTTTTGATGAAACATTTTTTGCCCATCAGGAGGAGATTGATTTATGCTGGCGCGCGCTCAATGAAGGTTACATCATAAAATACAACTCACAATCAACTGTTTATCATGTTGGAGGAGCAACTTTGAATCAGGGCAATCCTAAAAAAACGTATCTTAATTTTAGGAATTCCTTATTAATGCTTGTAAAAAACGTGCCAAAAAAAGGTCTTTTTTTCACCATTTTCTTTCGTATGGTTTTAGACGGAATTGCTGGTATCCGTTTTCTGACACAAGGCAAATTCAGGCATGCTTTTGCCATTTTAAAAGCCCATTTTTCATTTTATTGCATATCTTTAAAGTATTTAAGAAAAAGAAAAGATTTTCAAATTCAACAATACTATACCGTAAAAAGTATCGTTTACTTGTATTACATAAAGAAATTGACTTTATTTAAAGAAATCTTTAACAGTATTCAAAATATTAAAAACTAAATTTGTAAATAACGTCTAAAATTAAATTTAAATTATGAGAAAAATAGTAATTGCACTATCAGTATTAATGGCTTTGACTTCGTGTGTTTCTAAAAAGGAATATGCTGCTTTGGAAGCTAAAAACAAAGAGATTCAAGACTTATTAAATTCTTGCACCGTTAAATTAAATTCTTGCTTAGAAGAGAAAGCAGGATTAGCAGCTACAGCTGAAAGTTATAAAGCACACAATCAAGACTTAATAAACAGCTCTAAAGATTTAACTGTATTAACTACAAAAGGAGCAGAAAACCTTGAAAAATCTTTGGAAAGCTTAAAAGAAAAAGATTTAAAAATCTCTAGACTTCAAGACGCCTTAACTAAAAAAGACAGTGTAACATTAGCTTTAGTTACAAGTTTAAAAGGTGCAGTTGGAATCAACGATCCGGATATCGAAATCAATGTTGAAAAAGGAGTTGTATTTATTTCTATTGCAGATAAATTATTGTTTAAAAGCGGTAGCTATGAAGTAAGTGATAAAGCAAAATCTGTTTTAGCAAAAGTTGCAAAAGTAGTAAACGACAAACCAGATTTCGAGTGTATGGTTGAAGGTCATACTGATGACGTTCCATACAAAAGCAATGGTGTAATACTAGACAATTGGGATTTGAGTGTTAAACGTTCTACTTCTATTGTACGTGTATTGACAAATGATCTTGGTGTTAACCCTGCAAAATTAATCGCAGCAGGTAGAAGTTCATATGTTCCGTTAGTTGCAAATGATTCCGCAGAAAACAAAGCCCGTAACAGAAGAACTCGTATTGTTGTTATGCCAAAAATCGATCAATTCTATGATATGATTGAAAAAGAAATGAAAAAACAACAAAAATAATTTAAGGTTAAAATAACTTTATAAAACAGAAAAAGCAGGTCTAATGACCTGCTTTTATGTATTCTTAACTTTTTTTAATAAACAAATTAAAAGAAATTAAGAATAGATTATTTTCAATTAACTAACTAAATTTTAACTAATCTAAAGTTAATTATTTTTTTTAAATTTTTTATAGTATTTCAGTTTTTTTTTACAAAATTTCAATATCTCCTTTTCCTTCTCTCACAATCACTGGTTCATGTTCTGATAAATCAATGATTGTCGAACCAACATTGTCTCCATAACCTCCATCAATTACCAGATCTACAAGGTTTTGCCATTTTTCAAAAATCAATTCAGGATCTGTTGTGTATTCAATTACATCATCTTCATCACGAATAGAAGTTGATACAACCGGATTTCCTAATTGGCGTACAATTTCGAGGATAATATTATTATCCGGAACACGGATACCTACTGTTGTTTTCTTTTTAAATTCTTTTGGCAAATTATTATTACCGGGTAAAATAAAAGTGTAAGGTCCTGGTAATGCTCTTTTTAAAATTTTAAAAGTAGCAGTATCAATTTGTCTCACATAATCTGACAGATTACTTAAATCATGACAAATGAATGAGAAATTAGCTTTCTCTAATTTAACACCTTTGATTTTTGCAATTTTTTCTAAAGCCCTGGAATTGGTAATATCACAACCCAAACCATACACGGTATCTGTTGGATAAATCACCAAACCGCCATTCTGAAGTACTTTCACCACTTTTGCAATTGCAGCTTCACTGGGTTTATCGGGATATATTTTTATAAATTCAGCCATTTTTCTTTTTTTTTAGTTCAATTGTTTCAGGTTTCAGGTCTCATGTTCAATTAGAATATTATCTAATTCAGGTCAGCAAAACCTGAAATTTGAAACTGTTTTATCCTATAACATCTAATTTAGCAAATCTTAGCAAAAGTTTTTTAATTCCTCCTACTTCAAATTTTATTTCTGCTTTTTTATCTGCACCAACGCCTTCTAAATTAATAACTTCACCTTTTCCAAAACGTTCGTGCATAACTATATTACCGATAGTCAGTTTACTGTCAAATAAATTTGGTGCACTTGCATTTGGATTAGTTCCTGCTACGGGCTTTAATTTACGAACATTCAAATCCGGTTTTGGCTCATTATCCGTAATGTACTTTGGCGGAGTTCCTCCTACCGGTTTTGCTAATCGTAATTTAGATTTATCAACATCACCAAAAATATCACTATCAATCATTGGTTTATAGCGATAATTACTTTCTGCAGGTGTTAAATATTCTAAATACTGTGGGTCTATTTCTTCAATAAATCTCGACGGTTCGCTATCTGTTAGTTTTCCCCAGCGATATCGTGATTGTGCATACGTTAGATATGCCTGATGTTCAGCACGGGTCAAAGCTACGTAAAACAAACGTCTTTCTTCTTCTAATTCACTTCTGGTGCTCATACTCATGGCACTCGGAAACAAATCTTCTTCCATTCCAACAACAAAAACATGAGGAAATTCAAGTCCTTTTGCTAAGTGAATTGTCATTAATGCAACACGGTCTTCGTCTGCTGTATCTTTATCTAAATCAGTTGCAAGTGCGACATCCTCCATAAATTCAGACAATGCTCCTCTTGCTCCGTCTATTTCTCTTTGGCCTTCGGTAAAATCTTTTATACCATTTAAGAGCTCTTCTATATTCTGAATTTTTGCCATTCCTTCCGGAGTTGCATCTTTCTTTAATTCCTGAACTAATCCGGTTTTTTTAGCTACATAATCCGTAATGTAAAAAGCATCCTGATTTTGCTCAATAACCTGAAAACTCTGAATCATGGTTACAAAATCATTCAGCTTTTGTTTGGTTCCTGAGTTTAGTTTTAAGTCAATCTTGTCAATATTCACCATTACTTCCCAAATAGAGCGTTTGTAATGATTGGCTGCAATTGTCAGTTTTTCAACAGTTGTATCTCCTATCCCACGTGCAGGATAATTAATGACACGAATTAATGCTTCCTCATCTTTTGGATTAATCACCAAACGCAGATAGCATAAGACATCCTTAATTTCTTTACGTTGATAAAAAGATAATCCGCCATAAATCCTGTATGGAATGTCACGTTTTCTCAACGCATCCTCCATGGCACGTGATTGTGCATTTGTACGATATAAAATTGCAAAAGAACCATTGTGGAGCTGATTTTGCATTTTTTGCTCAAATATGGTACTGGCTACAAAGCGGCCTTCTTCTGCATCGGTCAGACTTCGGTGAATTTTGATCTTCGGACCAAAATCATTGGCCGTCCAGACAATTTTATCCAGCTTGGTTTTATTCTTATCAATAATTGTATTCGCTGCTTCAACAATATTTCGGGTTGAACGGTAATTTTGTTCTAATCGAAATGTTTTTACACCTTCATAATCTTTTTGAAAGTTCAGAATATTATTAATATTCGCCCCGCGAAAAGCGTAAATACTCTGCGCATCATCTCCTACCACGCAAATATTTTGAAATTTATCAGATAATGCCCTGACAATTAGATACTGAGAGTGATTTGTATCCTGGTACTCATCTACCAGAATATAACGAAAACGGTTTTGATATTTTGCTAATACTTCAGGGAAACGGGTTAGTAACTCATTAGTTTTCAATAATAAATCATCAAAATCCATTGCGCCTGCCTTAAAACATCTTTCAACATATTGCTGATAGATATCTCCTAATCTTGGTTTTTTTGCCATCGCATCGGCTTCAACCAGTTCCGGATTATTAAAATAAGCTTTTACCGTTATTAAACTGTTCTTGTAACTCGAAATTCTTCCCAAAACCTGTTTTGGTTTATAGATATCACGATCTAATTGCATTTCTTTTATGATTGAAGAAATCAATCTTGCAGAATCCTGAGAATCGTAAATTGTAAAGTTGGATGGATAACCCAAATGTTCGGATTCTGAACGAAGAATTCGAGCAAAAATCGAGTGAAAAGTTCCCATCCAGAGATTTTTTGCTTCTGTAGGTCCAACAATATCAGAAATCCTGTATTTCATTTCTCTTGCTGCTTTGTTGGTAAAAGTCAGCGACAAAATATTAAACGCATCAACACCCTGATGCATCAAATAAGCAATTCTAATAGTTAATACACGGGTTTTCCCTGAACCTGCACCAGCAATAATAATCATTGGCCCATCTTTTTGTAAAACAGGTTCTCGTTGCGCTTCGTTGAGCTGGTCAATATATTTATGCATGAAGTTTTCTCCTTTTATGCAAAAATAGCAATTAAAGATGTAAAAAGAAAGATACTAAGATACTAAGGTTCTAAGTTGCTAAGATATTTTAAAATTAGTGAATTAGCTCTTAAGAAAATTATTTTCAGAAGCAAAACAAAAGGCGTTTTTTAGGCAAAAATTCCCGCTTTCGGCTATATCTCTCCGTTTCTCTTCGAGGATATCGCCTCTATCGGGGCTAGTTTAAAACAATTGGCTTCTTTTAAAGAAAGTTGCTAAGATTCTGAGGTTCTAAGTCTGCTATTTAAATCGAAAAATCTTTATAAAAAAGCTTAGAACCTCAGAATCTTAAAACCTCTTAAAAAACACATCATAAGCAAACCGGATTAAAGTTCCGATAACTACAACCAAAAAGAAGATTCTAATAAAACCATTCCCTTTATTGATAGCTAATTTTGCGCCAAGCCAGCCACCAAGTCCATTGCTTACAGCCATAGGAACTGCGATAGTCCAAATGATTTTTCCTTTTATCATAAACAAGCAAATCGAACCGAAATTTGTTGCTAAGTTTACCATTTTAGCATTCGCGGAAGCGTGAAGAAAATCAAAACCCAAAAGGGCAATAAAAGCAACCACAAAAAAACTTCCAGTTCCGGGACCTATAAATCCATCATAAAAACCAACGATAATACTTATCACAACCGCATACATAATTTGTGTTGTTGCCGAATGGTTTTTGGCAACATGTTGTCCAAAGTTTTTCCTGGCATAAGTGTAAACAAACAACAGAGACAAAACGACCAGTAAAAGCGGTTTCATAAAATCGTTACTAACCAAAGTCAGTATGGTTGAACCTAAAAATGCAGAAGGAACTGCCAGGCAGATCATAATCAAAAGCAATTTCCACTCGATGATTACTTTTTTGAGATATTGAAAAGCAGCAAATGCGGTACCACTAAAAGCCGGAATTTTTAAAGTTCCTATGACTGTTGAAACCGGAAGGTTTGGCAAAAGAATTAATCCCATTGGCGTTTGTATCAATCCGCCACCGCCAACAATGGCATCAATAAATCCTGCAGCAAAAGCCGCCAAACAAAGTAAAATTATAATATATGAATCCATTTATTCTTGTTATCGGCCGTTTATAATTGCGTACAAAAGTAAACTTCCCTTTTATTATTACAATAAATTTAAAGTGGATTTCTCATCAAAAAGTATATTTTTGTTAAAAAATTACAAAATGGATTTTACAAGAATTATAGAATTAGCAAGTTATACTTTACCAGCCATTGTTACCGGATTTGTGGCTTATAGTTTTTTTGAATTACATATCAAAAATAATGATAGGAAAAGGGCTTTTTTATTAAATAAACAAGCTCACAAAGAATCTCTTCCAATACGTTTACAGGCTTATGAGCGTATGACTTTATTTTTGGAACGTATTAATCTTACGAAATTACTAATTAGGATTACCCCTATTTCTACTGAAAAACATGATTATGAGAATTTTGTAATTGATCAAATCGAACAGGAATTTGAACATAATCTTACACAGCAAATATATATGTCTGATGAATGCTGGACAATTATTACAACTGCAAAAAACTCAACGATTCAAATAATTCGTAAAGCCGCTATGAGCGAAAGAGTCGACAGTGCTGACAAATTGCGTGAAGTAATTTTAAATGATTTGTTAGAAAAACAATCTCCAAGCAATGCTGCTTTAGGCTATATCAAAAATGAAGTGGCCGAATTGTGGTAAGGAATTTATTTCTTAATAACACTCTGCTTTAAACATAAACAACTAATTAACAATTAGTTAAATAAAAATTTACATTATACTCTTCTATACTTGGAAGAGTATTTTTTTTTATGTCATATTTTTCTTCTTTCATGACATATAAAGTCCTGTTCATGTCATTTCTTCCCTAAAAGGCTTATCAGCCAGGTAATTTTATTTCCGGATAATCAATAAAAGCTAGCATTATTAATTATTCAGCTTATCAAATAAATGATTTACGGCAATAAAAACCAACATGTGCTTACATGACATCGCTAAAAACATTGTCAATCAGCATTATACGATAAGCATCAAACCAAAAACTATAGGGAAGAAGCCGAAAAACCTTAAAAAAGAGTAGGCAAAAAATTAAATCACCTAATAAATTATGTCAAAAATTTTAAACGTAGAAAACGGGGCTGTCATCACAGGTTATGATAGTCTTGCTGCCTCAGAGTGGTGTACGCCATCGTTCTTAGGTTGTAGCATGTGCATATCTGCAAGTGCTGTTAAAGGTCAGGTTACTATTACGATAGCTTTAAAAACTCCTTTTGGAAACGTAAGCAAAAGTTTTAGTTTTAATACCAATACAAGTTTTACATGGCAGCCTTTTAGCAAATTCAAAATTACAGTAAGCATCGCTAACTTCAATGAAGCTGGCGGTGTTTTTACTTTTGATTTGGGTGTGAATCCATGCGTCGATGTTCCTTTCCTTGGATGGAAATGCTTTAACTTTAGTCATACATTCACTGTGCCACTATTACTTCATGGTATTGAAAATGAAATCGATGATAGTCAGTTTGCAAGTATATTAGCATTGCATGCAGGTGGTGCATTAAATGCGCCATGTCATTGTGATGATCATTCTGGTTCTTCTTTATTAAAAGGAGATATTTACAGTAATTATTTAAGCAATCAGGCAGGAGCTGCCAATTTTCCAACAATACCTCTAACCTCTTGCATTACAGGGATTCCAATTATTTGTGCCTATCAGGCAGCAGCAGCTGGAGGCAATACTGCAAACGTGCAGGGAGATGCAGCTAATTTTCCAACAATTCCTGTATTTTCCTGCCTTACAGGAGTACCAATTGTTTGTGCACTTCAGGCAGCAGCTGGAGGTACGGCAAACGTACAGGCAGATGCAGCAAATTTCCCAACAATACCTGTATTCTCTTGTATTACAGGAGTACCAATTGTCTGTGCATTGCAGGCACAGGCGGCCGGAGGTAATGCTGCTAATTTGCAGGCAAATACAGCAAATTTCCCAACAATTCCTATAACTTCTTGTATCACAGGAATACCAATTGTTTGTGCTTATCAGGCAGCGGCAGCTGGAGGAACCGCACCAAATTTGCAGGCCAACGCTGCTAATTTTCCAACAATTCCTGTGTTTTCTTGTATTACAGGAGTACCAATTGTCTGCGCATTGCAAGCTCAAGCGGCTGGAAGTAATACAGCAAATCTTCAGGCCAATGCAGCTAATTTTCCAACAATTCCTATAACTTCTTGTATTACTGGAATTCCGATTGTTTGTGCTTATCAGGCAGCGGCAGCAGGAGGAAATACAGCAAATTTGCAGGCGAATGCGGCTAATTTTCCAACAATTCCTATAACTTCTTGTATTACAGGAATTCCGATTATTTGTGCTTATCAGGCAGCGGCAGGAAATACTTCTGTAAATCAGGCGGCAAATTTACCTTCAATACCTTTTCCACAATGTTTCCCAACCGGAATCTCGTGTTTACCAACAACTGGTATACCTTATATCTGTAGATAATATTGTATTGTTAATAATCGCAGGATTATAAAAATCCTGCGATTATATTTTTAACCTTTTAAAATATAATATCATGCAATTAGCGCCAGAAACCGTATACCAATATCTACATAAGAGACAGCTTATAAATGAAGAAGCTGTTGTAAAAGGCCATTTTATGATACATCCTGTCAAAACTCGAAACAATATCATGAAAGTATTAATTCAGTCTGACAACTCTTTATTTATAAAACAAACTGAAAATAATAGCATAGCCAACACTTTATTTCAGCGTGAAATAAGCGCTTACAACTTATTTAAAAATGATTCTTCATTTGTTTCTTTTAAAACTTATGTTCCGGAACTTTTAGATTACGATGATGAAAACAATATAATTGTAACTGAACTTCTGTACAATTCAACAAATCTGCATGAGCATTACATGCAATCAAAAAAATTTGATTTAAACCTTGCTCTTCAGCAAGCTTCTATACTATCGGGATTTCATATTATTCCGGATAGTCAAATTAATGTTTCAGCATTTCCAAAACTATTACCGTGGATATTTCAACTTGATAGATATGAAGCGCAGGAGTTTTTTTTAAATAATGAAGCGAGCACAAATATTATTCGCCTAATAAAAGAAAATCAGGTATTACAAAATACACTGATCGATCTTTCAATAACCTGGAAGTCTACTCATTTTATTCATGGTGATATTAAATGGGTCAATTTTTTAATTACTCAGGATAATTATGGAATTAAACAGAAACTTATCGACTGGGAACTGGCAGACATAGGAGATCCTGTATGGGATGTGGCCGGCTTACTTCAGTCTTACATAACGGTATGGCTTCTTGGATTTGACAATAATGATCCTGCCAACTATAATCTGCCACATTATATGCAGCCATTTGATATTAAAAACACTCAAACCTCTGCCCGAACTTTTCTTTATGAATACATGTCTATTCAGAAATATCCAGAAATTGAGTATAATGATTTTTTGATAAAAGTTATGCAATTTACAGCGGCAAGAATTATTCAGACCAGCATTGAAGGAATTACTTATAATTCAAAAATAGAAGCAAATAATATGCGTTGCATTCAGCTTGCTTTTAATATTATGAATGATCCGATTGCTGCATTGAAGGAGTTGTTTAATATAAAAGCTTATGATTATGTTCCAGGATAAAATCATCATTAAAGAACTTACGCGGCTAATTGGCCAGTTAGACATATCAGACGTGTTTATAACGTTTAGGAATAAACAGTATGCAGTTACCGCTGAAAACCAGTTATCCTATCTTACAGGTATATTATATTCTGAATGTTACGCCTTAAAAGAAAGTTATCAATCAGTAACTGACGATAGGCAATTTGATTTCACTCCAGATGATACTTTTACAGAATTGCTATCTCAAAATAATCATAGCAAAAATAAAAAAGAACAAAACTGGGTCGTAAAAAATATTTATCCGAACGGATATTTTGAAATAACAAAAAAAACTGAAAACAGAATAGTTGCTGCATCTGATTTATTAGATATTCCCACAGGTTCAATAGCAAAAATAGGACAAACTGTTACTGTATTATTTCCACGAGAAGACAAAAACAGACAGCCTACTTTTTATTATGTTTTTAGTAATCAATATTTAAATCTATCTCAAAAACTAACAAGAGTTTACTGGAATTGTACCAGCGATGGCGCTTCGGTACTTATTAGTGCTGTTACAACAAAACTAAATTATTATAATATTCCTTTTCTTTTTAAATGCCTAAATCATCCTGCTCTTTATTTTCGTCGTGATGCCGCTGTTTTATACATCGAAGATTCTCTGCTTGGTATCCTTAATATGATTTTACCAGAAATTTGTGAAGAAATGAAAATCTATCTTCAGGAAGATGTTCCTCTTTTTACCTACACATACGCAAATGGTGTTGGTATAGCCGAAAGTCCAAATGAGCATGAAAGCTTTGGAATGAACAGAGCAACAATTATTGCAGAAACTCTAATAAAAACAGCATCAAAAAAATTAGACACAAATGCAGTTCTTGCTGAAATAACAGCCGCATTTATTCAAAAAGGAATAAACCCAAAAGCAACTTACCTAAATAAAGGATCAAAAATAGTATTCAATTAAAAAAATTACCATGAACCAGACCAACAAAAATAATTTTCTAGAAACCGCTTGGGATATTGGCTGTCATTTAATGAAAAACAGTATTTGGCATAATAAATCCTGCACCTGGCAAGGCTATTCATTTGAGCCTTTAGATGGTAGTTATCAACCAGTCATCAAGACTTTTGGTCCAGATGTCTATTCCGGAACTGCTGGTATTGCCTTATTTTTGACAGCTTTGTATACCGAAAGAAAGGATTCTGTTTTAGTAAAAACAATAGAAGGCTGTATCGAACAAATTAAATCAACTATGTATAATGCTGGAAATCATGGTTTCTATGCAGGAAAACCAGGAATATCGGCAACTCTGATAAAAGCAGGAAAAGAGATTAACAGAGAAGATTGGGTAAAAGAAGGTATTGATTTACTTGACTCTATACCTTCTGAATCTCTTCAGTCTTATGAAATCGATATTATTAGTGGGGCAGCCGGAACAATCCCCGTTCTTTTGGATACTTATGCAACTTTCAGGCAACAAGCCTTTCTTGATAAAGCCATCGCTTTAGGACATTTATTATGTAATGTGGCTGAAAAAAATAATAATGTTTGGTCATGGGCAACCGTTCCGTCCAAAAAAAATCTGACCGGTTTTTCGCATGGTTCCTCAGGAATAGCTCTGGCATTGTTGCAATTGCATCGGGTAACTGGAAATCCTGCATTTTTAGAAGCTGCAGAAGGCGGCTTTAATTATGAACGCCAGTCTTTTGATGTCTCTCAGCAGAACTGGCCAGACTTTCGAGATGATGTAGCCTCAATCTCAACAGAAAATATATGTGGCGTAGCATGGTGTCACGGGGCTCCTGGTATTACGATATCACGATTCAGGGCTAATCAGCTTTACCCAAACACATCCTTTACAAACGAGCTGAAAACTGCCCTTACCACTACCTCCAAATCCATTTATCAAAATCTGATTGAAAATCTCACAAATACCAATTACTCTATCTGTCATGGTATAGCGGGAAATGCTGATATTATTCTTGATTGTGGAGGTGCTGAATACCAACAACTTGCAGAAGCTGTCGGGAATGCAGGTATTAGCAAATACAAGGATAATAATGTCCAATGGTCAACAGGATTAAGTACAGGACATTACACACCCGGACTTATGATGGGATTGGCAGGTACAGGTTATTTTTATCTCCGTCTGTTTGATAAAGACAAACACAAAAGTCTCTTACTACCACAACTGGGGCTTTCATAATATAAAAAGAAAACGGTCGCAAAAATAATATTTACGACCGTTTTAATATAGTTTTCTAAAGAATAATTACTTATTGTCACTCATAACTTCAGATTTGTTCTGAGCATATTCATAACCCTGCTCCCACCACTCTTTCATAACCTCTTTATTAAAAATCAACGCATTATCAGTTAATTTGGTAGGGGTGTAATATAAATTAAGTTTTACATTCTTGTTGTTTGCCATAAGTTTTCCTATAGCAATGTCATGTTTTTCGACTTGATCTAAGGCAATTCTAAACAAGTCAATCATTAGTGAAAACGGGTTTTTACCAATAACCATTTTACTTGTATTAACTTCTGTTTCGAGGATAATCACATCAATTTCGGTTGCACCACGATTTATGGCTTCACGAATTGGCACTAAACTGGAAAAACCTCCATCTCCATACTCGTAATTATTCTTGGTCACCAAACTCATAAACGGAATGTAATTACTGGAAATCCAGGTCCAGTCGCAGAATTCTTCATAAGTACAATCTTTTACAGATTTATATTCTGCTTCATTTTTTGTTAAGTTGGTAACGGTAACAATAACATCCGATTTTAGTTTTTTGAGTTTGTTAAAATCTGATAACGAAAAATTGCTTTTAATATATTTCTGCAAACCTTTACTTTCGCCAAAAGTCCTTTTCCCTTTAAAAAACTGACGTATAACATTAAAGTGGTTTATGGTAACAATATCAATACCGTCCTTGACTTTTACAACAAAAGGACAAATATTAAAAATTTTATTCATAGTCACATTTGTATAGACCCAATGAATCTTTTTGATATGACCGAGAGCCAAATGCGGAATTAATAAACTTCCTGTTGAAGTTCCTAAATACATATCGTATTCGTGCCTTTTTTCTTCTATTAAATACTGTGCGACACCGCCGGCAAATGCCCCTTTGCTGCCGCCACCGGAAATAACCAATGCTCTCATAAATTAATGTAGGTATGTTTTGTTTTTGGGATGATGATTTGGTTCACAATAAATCACTCTTTTAATAAGCGATTTAACTGGAACTGTTCATCGGGGGTCAAATTAGGCAAAATTCTTTCAAACGACGCACGCATTTCCGAATTTTTTAATAAAATTCTAATTGTATCCCGTCCAAACTTTGAAAACTGCCACATATGATGTGTAGTAGAATTTACTAAATTACTCAAAACCTGATCGTTAGTTAATTTAAAAGCAATTAGTTTCTCCAGCGCATTTTGTCGCGTAGAGGCTTCATATTTTGTTGAAGAAAAAGTAATTAATTCAGAAATGAGCGCTTCAGGATTGTCAGTATAATCTGGTGTAGATAATGCCAATGAGAGCCATAAAGTGCGAAGATTATAATCATTGAAACCAATCCAGTTTTTTGACTTATTTAAATATTCTCTTCTTCTATCGGGAAAACTTTTCCATAAATAATACAAAGCAATTTCCTGAGTCTGATATGATTTATCATCCAATAAAGTCTCATACTCCGCTCTGAAATCTTCCGGAATCTGGTCAAGCGTGCCTGCTACTGCCTGGCGAATCTGTAGATTATTTGTATGTAAGGCAATCAATAATAGCTCTTTTTTAGATTCAAATTTTTCTAGTTCAATTTGATTCACAATAGCTTCTTTTACACTGTAATATAAATTCGAATTCATGGTTTTTACCAAAAAATCCTTTTTCTCAGACAAAGCTGTTTTTTTCAATTTATCGACTTCCAGTCTAATCTGGATAGCCTTATTTTTACTCAATAAAGCATTTGCTGCGGCTGTATCAAAAACAGTAGATTCTAACCAGGTTTTCTGAAACTGAACCAAATCAAAATTTGAAACTTTTTTTATTTCATCAAAAAAATTGGCTGTAGTTACTGTCTGGTAGGCATATTTTTTGAGATAGCTTTTTATTGCTTTTTTAAATGCTTTATCACCAATTGATTCATGCAAAACAAATAATGCCCAAGCTCCTTTCTCATAAAAAGTTAACGAACTCGCTTTTGCATTCAAAACCGGAATCGGATCTGTTCTTGACGCAAATTTAATCTGTTGCGCCGTATCATATAATTTTGAATAAAAATAATCATCACCAAAAATATCTCTTTCGGCAAGCAAAGCATAATAAGTAGCAAAACCTTCCTGAAGCCAGTGATGCGTACTGCTTTGGGCGGTAATTAAATCTCCAAACCAATGATGCGCCAATTCATGTGCATCAACATTTGTATAATTTCTATCTACAAAACCTGTTGAATCAACAACATAACGGGTTGTAAACAGTGTTGAAGTCGTGTTTTCCATTCCGCCGTAAAGAAAATCACGAACCGGAATTTCTCTGTATATTTCCCAGGGATATTTAATTCCAATTTCTTTTTCCAGAAAATCAAAAATGCGTTTTGAGTATCGATAAGTCGGTTCAAAACAATCACCATCTTTATTCTCCAGATAATATTCTAACGGAATCTTAGATTTTGATTGCAATTCTTTCTTTTCAAATTTACCAATTGCGAGCATTAATAAATACGAACTCATCGGATTTTTCATTCCGTATTGCCAGTTAATCTCATCCTTGCTTTCCGTTTTATTTTGCAAAACCCCATTCGAAACCACCAGATAATTTTTATCGTAAGTAATTCCGATATTAAAAATTATTTTCTCGTTTACATCATCAAAACTCGGAAACCAGTTGCTTGTATACCTGCCCTGCCCCTGCGTCCAGATCTGTACTTCAGAATTTTCAATAGACACAAAATATAAAGCTTGTTTTGGTTTAGCTGAATACTCAAAAGTCAAATGGTTTTTGCCTTTTTGAAAGTGATTAACAACTTTTAATTCCTTACCACTATTTACAAAAACTACTTCTTTTCCATCAACTTTTACTTGTGTGAATTCCATGTTTTTAGCATCAATTTTAATTGTATCAATGGGCTGCAAAACTTCAAAAGCATAATCTATGGAACCGGATAACGATTTTTCAGCAGCATTTAATTTTAATTGACCCGAAACAGATTTAAAATCAACAAATTGAGTTTGTTGTGCAAAGGAAAAGCACGTTATAAAAAAAAGAATATATTTCATTGAAAATAAATTAGCTGCAAAATTCCAAAGTTACAAAGGTTTGATAAACAAATCGAATGAAATTTGTATGTTTACTGTACAAATTTAAAAATCGTGCCAAAACCATTCAAAGCCATATTTAACTGGAGCAGCGGAAAAGATTCTGCTCTTTCATTGTACAAAATTTTACAAAACCCAGATTACAAAATCGAATATTTACTCACAAGCGTAAATGAACAGTTTCAGCGAATCTCAATGCATGGCGTTCGTGTCGAATTGCTTGAAGCGCAAGCCAAAAGTATTGGCTTACCATTAAAAATTATGCAGATTCCTGAAATGCCAACAATGGAAGTTTACGAAACTGTAATGATGCAGACCTTAACCGAGTTACAAAAAAACGGAATTACACATTCTGTTTTTGGAGATATTTTTTTGGAAGATCTGCGAAAGTACCGCGAAGACCAATTGGCAAAAATTGGTTTTGAAGGTGTCTTTCCAATCTGGAAAATCCCTTCAAAAGAATTAATTGACGAATTTCTTCAATTGGGGTTTAAGACTATTGTGGTTTGTGTAAATGAACGCTATCTGGATAAAAGTTTTGTTGGGAGAATTATAGATCAGAATTTTATAAATGATTTGCCTGAAAATGTAGATTTATGTGGCGAAAACGGTGAATTTCATACCTTTACATTTGACGGGCCTATTTTCTCAGAACCAATAAATTTTGAGGTTGGTGAAATCGTTTACCGAAAATACGAAAAACCAAAAACCGAAGATTTATCAGAAACTGCCTGTGATACCAGTTCTTCTGATGCCTTTGATTATGGATTTTGGTATTGTGATTTGATTCCTAAATAAATGATTAATCAAAATTCATGAATTAAATTCTTTAATATAAATTGTTTATGATGGCACTAAAACAAAGTTTAGAGTTAGAAAAAGTTTTATCTTTCCTGGATGATATTAAGATTCAGGTTGTTGAAAAACAATTAGATGATACTTTTTTACCTGGATTAGATTTAGGGCCGGACTGCATTTATATTGATTTTGAAAAATTATTGTATCCGGGAGATATTCTGCACGAAGCCGGGCATTTGGCAGTAACTACAGCTTCTGAAAGAAAATTAATCGGAACAGACAAAATCTCAAGTGACTGGCCAACGCATGGTGAAGAAATAGCAACAATTTTGTGGTCATTTGCAGCAGCAAAACACTTGGATTTACCTTTAGAATTTGTTTTTCATCCGAATGGTTATAAAAATGATTCTGAGTGGCTTATTTCAAATTTTTCTACAGAAAATTATATCGGATTGCCTTTTTTGGAGTGGATTGGACTGACTTTGAGCAAAGAACGCGCAGAAAAAGAAAACAAGCAAGCATTTCCTGCAATGATAAAATGGTTAAGAGATTAAATTATGGATACACTAATACGCTCAATCAAATTCCCGATTGTTTTTGATACTGAAAAACTTAAAAATGATCTCTCAAAAATTATAAATAAAAAATGGACAGATCATTATAATACAAATGATTATACAGGAAAATGGACTTCGGTTGCCTTAATGTCCAAAGATGGTAAATCGGATTCGATTTACGCATTCGCCAGCAATAATGATGAAATTGTAAATACTGAAATTTTAGATTCCTGTACTTATTTTAAAGAAGTTTTAGAAGGTTTTCTTTTCGAAAAAACGGCTGTACGTTTACTTCAACTGGCGGTTGGCGCAGAAATCAAACCACATTCTGATCATTGTCTGGGTTATGAAGACGGTTCTTTCCGATTACATATCCCTATTATTACCAATCCTGAGGTTGAGTTTATTCTCGATGGCAAAAGACTTATAATGAATGAAGGTGAATGCTGGTATATTGATGCTAATTTTGAGCATTCGGTTGCCAACAGAGGAAAACAAGATCGTATTCATCTGGTTATCGATGGAATTCGAAATGATTGGACAGATGATTTATTTTATAAAGAAGCTTCTGAAAACGAATTTCAAAAGCCAAAAACAGTAATGAGTGAAGATCAAAAATTATTGATGATTGCTGAGCTCAGAAAAATGAATACTGCTGCGGCAGATGACATTATCAGGACTTTACAGTAAACTTTTAATTATAAATCATTATTCCTGATAAAGTTTAAGCATATTTGTTACTGTATTTAGATTTCGCATTGTACCTAATACATTTAGTTTTTTCTCAATATATTTAAGTTCCAGCCTTGTCTTTCCTGCTCCAACGGCATATTTTATAAAAATCCTGTTTTCATCAATTACTGCTTCATCTGGTTTAAACTGACTGATTTTCAGATCATGGATATTTTCTTTTTTCAGGACACTGGCAACAAAAACTATATATAGCTTTTTAGGATCTACATCTTTCTCTTTCAAAAAGGGATTGTTTGAAAGGGATAATTCTAAATCTTTTTGAGAAATCACAATAACGGGAACTTCATGACCAAAAACTTTAAAGATTTCCTGTTTGATCATGAAGCCAACTTTTGAGGCACTTTCTTCTTCTGTATCAACAAAAACATTTCCGGATTGCAAATACGTTCTGATATTTTGAAAACCTAAACTTTCAAGCATTGTTTTTAATGCTTCCATTTTTATCATATTATGTCCAGAAACATTGATACCGCGTAAAAGTGCTAAATGTGTTGCCATTTTTATTAATTTAGAATTCAAAGATATTCTTTTTGAAGCTCTGGCAAAAATTAAACAAACGGTTTCACTTTACAGAACACTTTTTTATCCTAAATTTTCTTTTCTAAAGAAAATCAGCGAGTAAATTACTGGACCAATATATTTGCGTTTGAGGAAACCGTATATTCTTTACCCGATTTTATGTTCATTTCACCTTCAGCAGTGTAAAAAACAGGTACTAAATGTCGGTATGTGTTTTTAGTCCTGAGTGAAGATTGTTTTTCTTGCGGATTAAAAGTACTCTGAGACAGATAGTACACATCAAAATCCAATCTATAAGAGTCATTATTATATTTTTCAATAATTCCTAATTCAGTTTGTGGATTAACTGCCTGTCCTGATGCTACAAAGATTCCATTCTTTTTGAAACCTCTATACATCGCAAAAGTTCCATCCTCATGTTCAATCAATACCTTATTTCGTCTGGATGTATACTGTGCATTTAAAACTGAATTGTCGTCATATTGATTATCTATAAAAACCACAACACCTTTCCTCATACTACAGATAGTATCGGGTTTATTTGTAAATACAGCATAAGATTTCCAATCAGCAGGCGTTTCCAAATCAAAATATTTTTTACCGGCATAATCTGCTTCAAATATTTGTATTTTTTTTTCATTTTTGAAGGGAAGTATATAACGAAATTGGTTATCAATGGTAGTGTTTATTGCACCCAAAGCTGCGTAATACTGCATCGAATATGTAATATTTTCTTCTTTGCTTAATGGCTCAAGTTTCATTATAAATCCTGAACTTTCGCTTATTACTTTTTGATACGTTTTTACATTACAATTTTTCACATTTGAAAATTCCAGCGTTAAAGTATAACTTCCCGGATTCTTCTTTTCATATGATAAATCAATACTGTTGTCTGAATTTTCAATTGCTAAAATAGAGACATTTTGGTTTTGTGCTGATAGGTTTGAATTTTTGAATAAAAAACATAGCAAAAACAATAAATAAATAATTTTTAATTTCATTTTGTAACTGGTTATTGGTTAATTTTAAATAATTAATTGAACAATAATACAATTAAAAAGACTAAAAAAGAAATACTTTTCTTACTTTTTTTAAATTATAATTCGTTTTCAAATTTCCCAATTAAAATCTATCTTCGCTTTTACAAAGATATAAGAACATACAGTAAAGAACACAGGCAAAAATCTATCTCTTTATTCTATATACTATTTTAAAATCTAAAAAATTTCATGTCTAATAATCTCCTGGAAACTCCAATCGAATACTTAAAAGGTGTTGGGCCTAGCCGCGGCCAACTTCTTCGGAAGGAATTGGGAATTCATAAATATGGGGATTTGATTAATTTTTTTCCGAACAGATATATTGACAGAACACGTTATTATAAAATAAATGAGCTTCAGAATACAGGTTCTGAGGTTCAGATTATCGGAAAAATAATTAACATAAAAACAGTTGAGTTTGCCAAAAATAAGAAACGTTTGGTAGCCACTTTTGTAGATGACACAGGACAGATTGATTTAAACTGGTTTCAGGGACATAAGTGGATTCGTGAGAGTTTAAAACTAAACGAAGTTTGTGTGATTTTTGGAAAATGTTCTTTGTACGGAAGCCAGTTTAGTATGGCACATCCGGAAATTGAATTGCTAAGCGAACATGAAAAAAGTTTGCGCTCTGCAATGCAGCCCGTTTATCCTTCGACAGAAACGCTGACCAATCGCGGTATATCAAACCGGACAATCAATAAATTAATGCAGCAATTGTTTATTGAAACACAGGCATTGTTTACAGAAACTTTTCCGCAGTATTTAATTGAAGAATTAAAGCTGATTTCTAAAAAAACTGCGCTGTTCAATATTCATTTTCCGAAAAGTACTGATGCTTTGGCAAAAGCACAATTCCGCTTAAAGTTTGAAGAACTGTTCTTTATCCAATTACAATTAATTACAAAAAACCTCATTCGGAAACATAAAATAAAAGGGCATCCTTTCACGAAAGTGGGACAGCTTTTTAATGAATTTTATGAAAATCATCTGCCATTTAATCTGACAAATGCACAGAAAAGAGTGATAAAAGAAATTCGTTCAGACATGGGAAGCAATGCCCAGATGAATCGATTATTGCAGGGAGACGTAGGTTCCGGAAAAACAATTGTAGCTTTTATGAGTATGCTTCTGGCAATTGATAATGGTTTTCAGGCATGTTTAATGGCTCCGACAGAAATTCTGGCAAATCAGCATTTTATCGGACTGTCTGAGTTGGCCGCAACATTAAATATCAACATCAAAATACTAACCGGCTCTACCAAAACTGCAGCAAGAAAAATTATTCATGAAGAGCTTGAAAACGGAAGTCTGCATATTTTGATCGGCACACATGCTTTATTAGAAGATAAAGTAAAATTTAAAAACCTGGGTTTATCTGTTATTGATGAGCAACATCGTTTTGGGGTGGAACAGCGTTCTAAATTATGGAAGAAAAATGAGATTCCGCCACACGTTTTGGTGATGACCGCCACACCCATTCCGCGAACTTTGGCAATGAGTTTATACGGAGATCTGGATATTTCTGTAATTGACGAACTGCCGCCGGGAAGAAAACCAATTCAAACTGTGCATCGTTACGATACCAATCGATTGAAAGTCTGGAAATTCCTTCGGGATGAAATCGCAAAAGGCAGGCAAATCTATATTGTATATCCTTTGATTCAGGAATCTGAAAAAATGGATTACAAGGATTTGATGGACGGTTATGAAAGTATTTCAAGAGATTTTCCGTTGCCGCAGTATTCCATTTCGATTTTACACGGAAAAATGAAACCCGCAGATAAAGATGCCGAAATGAAACGCTTTTCTGAAGGTAAAACCAATATTATGGTCGCCACAACGGTAATTGAGGTAGGTGTAAATGTACCCAATGCCAGTGTAATGATTATAGAAAGCGCAGAACGTTTTGGTTTATCGCAGCTGCATCAGTTACGAGGGCGCGTTGGCCGTGGTGCTGAACAAAGTTATTGTATCCTGATGACCAGTCATAAATTGAGTGCCGACAGTAAAACCCGTATGGAAACAATGGTGCAGACTAACGACGGTTTTGAAATTGCCGAAGTTGACTTAAAACTTCGTGGCCCGGGAGATCTGATGGGAACTCAGCAAAGCGGAGTTCTAAACCTACAAATTGCTGATATTGTAAAAGACAGGGATATTTTATCTTTAGGAAGAAATTATGCCATGAAAATTTTAAAAGAAGACCCAGCCCTCCAAAAACCCGAGCATGCAATCCTGAAAGCTGTTTTTATAGAATTGACGAAGAAGAAAAATATTTGGAATTATATTAGTTAAAGGTTCAAAGGTGCAGAGGTTCAAAGGTACAAAGAATAGAAAATCTCATAACCTCTGTGCCTTTGAACCTCAAAACCTCAGAACCTCAGAACCTTTGAACCTTTGAACCTTTGAACCTTTTAAAAAAAAAATCCCCTCCAAAGTACCATCTTAAACACTTGGTTTAAGTCTAAAACATTCTATTAAATTAGTAAGCTTGATAGATTTGGGGCAAAAAGCTTGTACTGTTTTAGAGCTGATACAAATGAAGAGTATTTTATCTTATTTATTTCTTTTTGACATCTTTTTTTTCGAAGAAGCCATTAAAAAATCCTTTTTTTACCTTGTTTTTATCATCTTTTCCTGTTGCAACCAGATGGTCAACATATTCCATATAAGATTTGTTTCTTTCCTCAAGAAAGCCAACCAGATACTCTTCAGAAGCGTGAATTCCGCTGGCTTCCTCAATATGCAGTAGTTTTTTATATAATGGCTCTATAAATTTTATAATTATTTCTTCAGGAACTGATTTTCGGGTGCCAAAATAGCCTACAATTTCTCCATCAGAATCAGAAATAATTTTAAAATCTGTGATTACCCAATAATATCTTCCCGTTTTAGACATATTCTTGATAATAGCATGAATATTCTGATTGGCTTTGATACTGTCCCACAAAAATTTAAAAATAACCTTTGGCATATCAGGATGACGAATAACGTTGTGCGGCTGTCCGATCAGTTCAAATTCATCATAGCCAGATACATCGATAAAAGCTTCATTAGCATATAAAATTGTTCCTTTTGTATCTGTTTTACTGAGTAATACTTTAGTTTTATTCCAATCGACTTCTCTGTCTGATGGAGACGGGCGGGTAATTCTGGTATCCATAAAATTTTTTATTTAATAAATTAATATGCTATTATTTGTGCTTTAAAAGTGTCTTTTCTATAGTTATATTTTCATTAAAGATCGTTTTCTAAAATAATCAGGAGATCTTTTGTTTTCCTGAAAACCGCTTCGAGTTCTTCCTCCAGCCAATCGGGCAATGTTGCATCATTGGACAACCTGAGATGTTTTATATCATTAGCAATCTGAATGAGTTTTTTATATTGAAAATCCAGATTTTTAGCATTCGGATTATTGCTGTACTGGCTATATATCGAGGCAACTTGTTTCCCAAATTCAGTTTCACCTCCTATTTTTTCAAAAGAATTTAAGTCAAAAGATTTTTTTAGGGAGTCAAGCATTTCTTTTGCCAATTCAAAATCATGTTTGGACATAAATAAGAGTTTTAGTTAAAACGGATTGATTTGATGCTTTATAAATTCAGTCCGGCGTTAATTAGAAACTCTGTTTGCCGATTTACCGTGAATATCATTTACCAGATCATCAATTCTTTTGGCACTTTCTCTCATCATTTCCAGATAACTAAGCAGTTTATCATTATCCGTATGACCTTTTGAAACATCAATTAGTTTTAAAACAGAGTTTACAGGAAGTTTCAAATCCTGTGCGGTTCTGTAAACAAAAACATTAAACTCATTATTGGCAGATAATGAACTGTATTTTGCAGAGGCCAGTTTTATGTTTTCCAATTCGTATTCGTCAGATATTTTAGAAATATGTTTTTGACTGTGTTCTTTAAAATAATAAGCCCAGTAACCGTTCATGAAGAATACAACAGCGGCTAAAACAACGTGAATCAAAAGAGTTTCCAAATCAAAATTTACCTGAGAAAAGTACAATTGCAAACCTTTTGGGTCATTATATACTTCACTCTGCATATAGGCCAAACCTGCATGATGTACTACCACCAAAAGTGTTAGCGGAATCTGTAGTTTCCAGTTTTGATAAATAATCAAAATCGTACTGGCAATGAATACTGTAAAATGCATTTCGAACAAACCATGCATCTGGTAAATGTATTGCGCCATAAAAATAGCCAGCACTACAGACAAAACGTATTGGTAAAAATTAGATTTCTTAAGAAACCATTTTGCAGAATAGTATAATAAAAGATTTATTGTACCAACGCCCACACCTATCTCAAACGTATCGTACTTAAATGCCAGGGCGATTCCGAGCAGGAAATAGACAGCCAAAACATAGTTAATAATAATGTCCGATTTTTGAGTCATGGTTGACATAAAACTGTGCAGGTAATCTTGTTCATTCAAACTAGCTTTTGTTTTCATAATTTTTGTTTTTTGGTTAAGGGGTTAGATTTATTTAGTGCATTTTGGTAATGAACATCCGTAAGCTCTTAGAGCTAAAGCATTAAACGAGGGGCTTTTGGTTTGCTGCAGCAAAGAATCTATTGCCATCTGGGCATAATTGCTGTCAGCATTGGTGCAATATCTGGTTTTATTATAATTGCCGCGGTAATATAGATTGTGCGAAGGATCAATAATAACGGCTTGCGGCGTGGAGAAAACACCACATTTTTGTGCCATAGCCGAATCAAAATAAACGGGAATATCGTCTCCAAATTTTTTCTGGATTTCTTCTATTGTAAAATCTTTCTGTTTGTTGAGAACCACAATTTTAAAATTGATCTGATCCCCATATTTTTTTATCAAACCGCTTACATGCGGTATATTAAACCTCGAGCAGGGACAATCGGGATTAAAGAAATGAATGAAAACCGGTTTGTTGTTAGTAATCCAGCACTTTCCCAGATCAACTCTGGATCCTATCGCTATGTCGTGGTAATTTTTGGGAACAGGTGTCGGAAGACTGTATTTGAATTCGTTTTGCCAGAATAAATATGAAATTGCAAATAGCAAAAATGAGAACCATAAGCCAAGCAGTAATTTTTTTGCCATAAATAGTAGTTTTTGGAAAGAAATATTAACAATATATAAACAACTGTTAATTAATTGAATTTATAAATTAATAATTTTAACTTAAAAACAAATAAAAAACCTACACATTTTAACGCTTAAGCACAAAAAACATTATTATTCTCACAAAAAACATATTATTTTGTTTAAGCTTATCAATGTTACAAATAAAATCGATAAAGTGCAAAAAAAATCAGACAAAATGCAGATATTTATTTAATAATAAGAAAAAACTTATTTATAAAAACATTTTTAAGTAAAATTACGTGGGTAAAAACTGACCTAAATATATTTAGGTAGAATATTTAGCAACAAATAAGTTAAAAAGATAAAAAAATTGAATAACCCGATTAAACCAAACAGCAGAAAAGATGTCTAAACTTTTCAGGACTATATCCTGATTTTAAAACTCAAAAAAATTGCGAATGATAAAAACACATTTTCCTCTAAATAATGATAAACAAAAAGCTATAGTAACAACTGATTTACAACAACTTAAGACAATTTAAAGTTTATAACTACAAGTGTTAAATAAAAAATAACCTTTTAGTATTCAGTTCAAAAAGCTAATTTTGTATACTTACCTAAATTCATACCAAAAAAATACACTTACCTCAATTTTATGAAAGTAAAAAACCTAATTTATGCCCTTCTCATTATCGGAATTGGAGGGTTTATTGCCTACAGAATTATATCTAACAAAAGTAAAAACGAAGAATCTAAGAAATTTGGAGACAAAGACACTCCGACTTCTGTAACCGGAGTTGTGCTAAAAACATCCACTTTTGATAACAACTTATCTTTGTCGGGTTCTATTGAAGCCAATGAACAGGTAGAAATCCACAGTGAAGTTTCTGGTATTGTTGAAGGTATTTATTTTAATGAAGGTACAAATGTAAATAAAGGTCAGGTTCTTTTTAAAGTAAATGATATTGAGTTAAGAGCACAGTTGCGACAAGCGGTTACAAAAGAGAATTTGGCCGGAGAAAACCAAAGAAGAGCAAAACTGCTACTTCAAAAAGAAGCCATTAGTCAGGAAGAATTTGACGTTGCAAATGCAGATTACGCTTCCGCGAAAGCGCAAAGCCAACTGATTAGCGCACAAATCGCCAAAACTTCTGTCAAAGCGCCTTTCTCAGGAAAAATAGGTTTACGTTCTATATCTCCGGGAACTTACATTACCCCTGCTGTTTTAGTTGCCAAACTAGTAAATACAGGCAAATTAAAAATCACATTTTCTATTCCTGAAAAATATGCTTCTCAGGTAAAAACAGGATCAGAAATAGAATTTACCGTATCCGGATCAGACAAAGTATATGCTGCAAAAATATATGCAATTGAGCCAGAAGTAGCTGTAGCAACCCGTACTTTACAAATTCGTGCTATTGCAGTCAATACAGACGGAAAACTTTTTCCGGGGACTTTTGCAGATGTAAAATTACCTCTGAATATTATTAAAGATGCAATAGTTGTTCCCTCAGAAGCTATTGTACCTGTTCAGGACGGTAAAAAAGTTTATATTGCCAATATGGGAAAAGCTAAAGAAGTGATGGTCGACGCCACTACAAGAACTGATTCTTCTATCCTGATTTTATCTGGATTAAAAGCCGGAGACACCCTGATTACAAGTGGCGTGATGTCCTTAAAAAATGACGCTCCTGTAAAAGTTAAAGTAAAATAATTATAGATTTTAGGCTTTAGATTTCAGATTTAATCAGAAAACTAAAGCCATTCAAATTAATAAAATTATAGATTTTGATACAGTATTTAGAATTTATGAATAAATCTAAAATCAACAATCTAAAATCATAAATCATATATGAGTTTATCTACTACAAGTATAAGAAGACCCGTTTTAACCATTGTACTGAATCTTTTGATTATTTTATTCGGTTTTATAGGTTATAACTTTTTGGGTGTTCGTGAATTTCCGTCTATTGATCCGGCACAAGTTTCTATCAGAACAAATTATACCGGAGCCAATTCAGACATTATTGAATCACAGATTACAGAGCCGCTTGAGAAAGCCGTAAATGCTATCGACGGAATTAGAAACATTACTTCCTCAAGCAATCAGGGAAGCAGTAATATTACGATCGAATTTAATTTAGACAAAAATCTGGAGGAAGCAGCAAATGATGTTCGTGATAAAGTTTCACAAGCTGTCAGAAGTTTGCCTCAGGATATTGATGCACCTCCGGTAGTTTCTAAAGCAGATGCAGACAGTGAGTCTATTATCTCAATGACCGTTCAAAGTGACACAAGAAGTGCCTTAGAACTAAGTGATTATGCTGAGAATGTAATTTCGCAGCGATTAGAAACTATACCCGGAGTAAGCGGTGTTCAGATCTGGGGACAGAAACGTTATGCTATGCGTTTGTGGATTGATCCGATAAAACTGAATGCCTATAATTGTACTGTTTCTGATGTTCGAAATGCCTTAAACGCACAAAACGTAGAGTTGCCCTCTGGAAAATTAACCGGAAACAATACAGAATTGACTGTAAAAACAATAGGAAATCTTTCTAAACCAGAGGAATTTAATAATATTATTATTCGGACCGACGGTGACAAAATTGTTCGCTTGAGCGATGTTGGCGGTGCAGAATTAGGTCCGGAAAATATCGAAACCGGATTAACCTCTTCTGGACTTCCTATGATTGGTTTGGCTATTGTACCAATGCCGGGAGCCAATTACCTTGATATTTCCTCTGAATTTTATAAAAAATACGAAGCCTTAAAAAAGGATTTACCAAAGGATATTAAACTAAATATTGCGCTTGACAATACACTTTTTGTTAAAAAATCAGTGTTGGAAGTTGCAGAAACTCTGGGTATTTCTATCATATTGGTCATCATCATTATATACTTATTCTTTAGAGATTGGGCAATTGCATTCAGACCTCTAATAGATATTCCGGTTTCATTGATTGCCACCTTTTTTATCATGTGGCTATTTGGTTTTTCCATAAACGTATTGACCCTTTTGGCTATTGTACTGGCAACTGGTTTGGTTGTTGATGACGGAATTGTAGTTACCGAAAATATATTTAAAAAAGTCGAAGAAGGTATGACGCCAATTGAGGCAGCGATAAAAGGTTCTAATGAGATTTTTTATGCTGTAATTTCAATTTCGGTAACGCTGGCAGCGGTATTTTTACCTGTAATTTTCTTAGAAGGTTTCGTTGGCCGACTCTTTCGGGAATTTGGAGTTGTAATTGGTGCTGCGGTATTGATTTCTGCCTTTGTATCACTGACCCTGACACCAATGCTGAACGCTTATTTGATGAAAGGCGGCGAACAGAAAAAGTCTAAATTTTATATTAAAACAGAACCGTTTTTTGAAAAATTAAATAGCGGTTATGCAGATTCTTTATCACGTTTCATGAACAAAAAATGGATCAGTTTTCCTATTTTGATTGCCTGTTTCGGATTAATTTATTTGTTTTTTACCATACTCCCAAAAGAAACAGCTCCTTACGATGACCGCAGTTCGGTTACCATGCGTATGACAACGCCCGAAGGTTCATCTTATGAGTATACGAACCGGTTTATGCAGGAAATTTCAAAATTGGTCGATGATTCTATTCCGGAGAAAAAAGTTAGCTTAGTAATTACGGCTCCGGGGTCCGGAGGTTCCGCTGCAAATTCTGGTTTTATCAGACTTTCGCTAAAAGATCCAGACGAAAGAGAGCGATCCCAAAAAGAAATTGCTGATAAACTATCAAAATGGACTAAAAAATATCCAAATGCAAAAACATCTGTAATTCAACAGCCTACAATTTCTGTTAACAGACGTGGAGGATTGCCGATCCAGTATATAATTCAGGCTCCGACTTTTGAAAAACTAAGAGAAAAAATACCTGTTTTCATGGAAGAAGTCGGCAAAAGTGATGTTTTCTCGACTACAGATGTCAATTTAAAATTTAATAAACCTGAGATAAACGTAAGTATAGATCGTGCAAAAGCAGAGAGTCTGGGTATTTCTATAATTGATATTGCACAAACCTTGCAGCTTTCTTTGAGCGGTCAGCGTTTTGGATATTTCATTAAAAATGGAAAACAATATCAGGTTATCGGACAATTTGATCAAAAAGACCGTTCTAAACCTCTTGATTTAACTTCGATGTTTGTTAAAAACAAAAACGGTGAATTAATCCAAATGGATAATGTTGTCAATATTGAAGAACAAAGTAATCCGCCGCAGCTGTACCATAACAACCGTTATATGTCTGCAACTGTTTCTGCCGGTTTGGCACCCGGAAAAAGTATCAGTGATGGTATTGAAGCAATGGATCAGATCAAGGCAAAAGTTCTGGACGAAAGTTTTACAACCGATTTGAGCGGAGAATCACGAGATTTTGTAGAAAGTAGTTCAAATACTTCTTTTGCATTTGGACTGGCTTTGTTATTAATCTTTTTAATTCTTGCTGCTCAGTTTGAGAGTTTTATTGATCCTCTTATTATCATTCTTACTGTACCTATGGCTGTTGCAGGAGCATTATTCTCCTTATGGTTATTCAATCAGACATGGAATATCTTTAGCCAGATTGGTACCGTAATGCTTATTGGTTTAGTAACCAAAAACGGTATTTTGATTGTAGAATTTGCCAACCAGCTTAGAGAACAGGGAAAACCAAAGTTAGAAGCTATTTTAGAAGCCTCAGAGGCACGTTTACGTCCGATCCTGATGACAAGTTTAGCAATCGCATTGGGAGCTTTGCCAATCGCTATGTCTCTTGGAGCCGCCTCTACGAGTAGAATCGGAATGGGAGTGGTAATTGTTGGAGGAACCATTTTTTCATTGGCATTAACGCTTTTTGTTATTCCGGCAATTTATTTAATGTGGTCTAAAGCCAGAAAACATTATCCTGAATTTGACCATATAGAAGAATACGAAAAAGAAAGTAAATAATTTATTAGCCTGAAATTCAAATCAAAATCTGAATTTCAGGCAAAAGAAAAAAAACATGAACACTAAAATTCTATTCCGTAGTTTAATACTATTTTTCTTTTGCGCAATAAGCACGCGAGCGCAGGAGGTTTTAACTATTGAAGATGCTATGAAAATAGCCTTGGAAAACAACTTTGAAATTAAGATTGCCAAAAATAATACACAAATAAGCGAAACAAATGTAACAATCGGAAATGCCGGAATGTTACCAACTGCTACCGCTTCTGTAACAGATAATAATAGTATTCAAAACTCATCACAAACACGTCAGGACGGAACTTCTACCAAACTAAATAATGCCAAAAATAATAGTTTGACCTATGGTGTCAGCTTAGGATGGACTGTTTTTGACGGAATGAAAATGTTTGCCCGTTACGATCAATTAAAAGAACTTCAAAAATTAGGCGATGCTGAGCTCAAAAGCACTATTCTTGTCAAAATCGGACAAGTAAATTCTGCTTATTATAATTTAGTGCAAATGCAACAGCAATTAGCAGCGTTAGATACAACCATTGTTATTTCTAAACAGCGATTGACTTTGGCTCAAAATCGCTTCACTATTGGTAAGGCTTCAAAATTAGAAGTTCTGAATGCTCAGGTTGATTTAAACTCTGATCAGGTGGCCTTATTAAGACAAAAAGAATCGTATGCAAACGGCAAAATATTGCTTAACCAATATTTGGCCCGTGATCCAAAAATTGATTTTAAGGTCGTCGACAATGTAACAGTAGACAACAAATTAATTTTAGCCGATTTAATGGATTTAGCCCAAAAACAAAATCCTGTGCTTGAAACGCAAATTATAAACAAACGTGTTGCCGAATTGCAATTAAAACAAGTAAGAGCCGACCGCTATCCTATTGTAAGGTTAACTTCTGGATATAATTTTGCAGAAAGCGAATCGAGTCTGGGTTTCACCAGCTCAACATCAAGCAAAGGTCTAAACTATGGTTTTAATGCTACACTAAATATTTTTGACGGTTTTAATCAGCATCGAAATGAAAAAATAGCTAAAATTCAAATTGAGAATTCCCAAATTGCCATAGAACAGCAAAATTCAATTTTGAACACACAATTAAGCACTGCATTTCAGACCTATCTAACCAATCTGGAACTAATTGACCTGGAAGAAAATAACGAAGCAATTGCAAAACAAAATTTAGAAATCACTTTAGATAAATTCAGAATCGGAACCATAACAACTATTGATTTCAGAACGGCTCAGCTCAATTATGTCAATGCAAAAGTGCGTTACAGCAATGCACAATACGAAGCAAAATTATCTGAAATTGCACTAAAAGAATTAGCAGGAAATATTAATTTTTAATTTAAATTTGTTTCAAAACAGATTTAAATGATTTCATACAATACTAAGGACTGGTTTACTTTTATCTTTCATTTTCATAAATCGGATACAATAAGAAAATTATTTCCGATTATGCTTGCAATTGGGTTTTATTCGGCTGCTGTCGGTTATCTTGAAGTAGAATATTTTAAGGTTGGCAAGAATGATTACATCCATAACATTCCTATTATGCACGGAATGCTGGGTTTTGTGATTTCATTATTACTGGTTTTTAGAACCAATACCGCTTATGACCGTTGGTGGGAAGGAAGAAAATTATGGGGAGGCCTTGTAAACAACAGCCGAAACCTTGCCATAAAACTTTCTGCTATTGTGAAGGAAGAAAACGACAGAAAGTTTTTTAGGGAAATAATTCCGACTTACGCCTCATTTTTACACAAACATTTAAAAGACGAAGAAACAAGCAAACAGCTTTTTGAAGACGTCGATCTGGAAATTGATCACCATAAACACAAGCCAAATCAGGTCATGAGAATGATGTATCATAAAGTTAATAGTTTGTATGAAGCCAAAAAAATTACCGGTGACCAGCTTATCACTATAAATCAGGAAATACAATCCTTTACAGATATATGTGGTGCCTGCGAAAGAATAAAAAACACACCCATACCCTACTCTTATAGTGCCTTTATCAAAAAATTCATTTTCTTCTATACAATGACATTGCCATTTGGGTATTCTATAAGCTTAGGCTATTTTGTTGCCCCTGTTGTCGTTTTTATATTTTATGTACTGGCGAGTTTGGAGCTTATTGCAGAAGAAATTGAAGATCCATTTGGTGATGACGAAAATGATTTGCCAACAAAAAAGATTGCATACAACATTAAAAAGCACGTTGAAGAATTAATTTAATATAAAACATTCTAAAAATTTACTTCTAATAAATACAAAATATACAAATAAACAAGGCTAAAATGTGGTATATCAAATAAGAACTAAAAAAATAAGACAGTTTCAAAAAACCAAATAAATTCTTTCTTACTACACTACCTAATCCTTATATTTGTATCCTTATTCAAGAATAAAAAGTTAACATGAAAATATCTTACAACTGGTTAAAACAATTCATTAAAACAGATTGGACATCTGAGCAAACTTCAGAACTACTGACAGATTTAGGTCTGGAAGTTGAAGTTGTTGAAAAATATGAATCCATAAAAGGTGGTTTGGAAGGAGTTGTTGTAGGACACGTACTTACTTGCGAAAAACATCCTGATGCTGACAGATTAAAAGTGACTACTGTAAATATTGGTCAGGAAGCTCCAATACAAATTGTTTGCGGTGCAGCCAATGTTGCTGCCGGACAAAAAGTTCCTGTTGCTACAATCGGAACCGTTTTATATGATAAAGATGGCGGAGAATTTACTATTAAAAAAGGAAAAATACGCGGACAGGACAGTCACGGAATGATTTGTGCTGAAGATGAACTGGGTCTTGGTACAAGCCATGACGGAATTATGGTTTTGGATGAAAATCTGGAACCGGGAACTCCTGCTGCAAAGGTTTTTAATATTACTAATGATGAAGTTTTCGAAATTGGCCTGACGCCTAACCGCGCAGATGCTATGAGCCATTACGGTACAGCACGTGATTTGAGAGCCGGAATGCTGCAACGTGGCGTAAACGTAGAATTGATTACGCCATCTGTAAGCAATTTCAGAGTCGATATGCGTACCCTGAAAATCGATGTTAGTGTTGAAGATTCTCATTTAGCACCAAGATACTGCGGACTTACAATTTCCGGGATTTCTGTTGAAGAATCTCCGGCCTGGTTACAAGACCGTCTTAAAGCTATTGGATTAACTCCTAAAAATAATATTGTCGATGTCACCAATTATGTTTTACATGAATTGGGACAGCCTCTTCACGCTTTTGATGCAGCAAAAATAAACGGAAAAATAATTGTTAAAACATTACCTGAGGGCACAAAATTCACCACTTTAGACGATGTTGAAAGAACATTGCATGCTGAAGATTTAATGATTTGTGATGAAAAAGGGCCACTTTGTATTGCAGGTGTTTTTGGCGGAAAAAAATCAGGAGTATCAGAAGGAACAACTTCAATATTCTTAGAAAGTGCTTATTTTGATGCTGTAAGTGTTCGTAAAACTGCAAAAAGACATCAACTAAATACTGATGCTTCTTTTAGATTTGAAAGAGGAATTGACCCAACTATCACTGAATATGCATTAAAACGCGCAGCGATTCTAATTCAGGAAGTTGCAGGTGGAAAAATAACTTCTGATGTAGTTGAAGTTTATCCTAAAAAAGTAGAAGATTTTTCTGTTTTATTGAATTTCAGCCACGTATCTAAAATTATTGGACAGGAAATCCCAAAAGATACCATCAAAAAAATATTAGTTTCCTTAGACATTAAGGTAAACAGTGTTTCTGAATCAGGATTAGGATTAACGATTCCTGCTTATCGCGTTGATGTACAGCGTGAAATAGATGTGATCGAAGAAATTTTGAGAGTATATGGATATAATAATATCGAGTTCTCGAAAAAATTTAATGCAACAGTTTCCAATTCTCCAAGAACAGAAGATTATAAGGTACAAAATATCATCGCTTCACAATTGAACTCACAAGGTTTTCATGAAATGATGGCAAACTCATTAACAACAGCTGCTTACGCAAAATTATCAACTGTGTTAAAAGAAGAACATAACGTCACCATGTTGAATCCTCTGAGTGGAGATTTGGCAACAATGCGTCAGTCATTATTGTTTTCTGCCCTCGAAGCGATTTCATACAATATCAACAGAAGAAATGCTGATTTGAAATTGTTTGAATTTGGAAAAACATATCATAAATACCTGAATGGTTACGAAGAACATAAACATTTAACTTTATCAATTTCAGGAAACAGAAATAAGGAAAGCTGGACAAATCCTCAAAAATCTACTGATTTCTTTTTATTAAAAGGATATGTAAAAGCAATCTTGTCCCGTTTAGGAATTGATAAAATAGCTAATGCTCCTGTACAATCTGATATTTTCTCTGAAGGAACATCAATATGCTACAATAATGATACTCTGGTAGAAATGGGTATTATAAAAAAATCAATTTTAAAACACTTCGGAATTAAACAAGATGTTTACTACGCAGATTTTAACTGGGATTTGATTTTAAAAATCATAACAGTAAAGATTAAATATTCTGAAATACCGAAATATCCTGAAGTTCGAAGAGATTTGGCCTTACTGATTGATCAAAAAACTACTTACGAGAGTATTTACAATCTGGCAAAACAGACAGAAAAAGTACTTTTAAAAGATGTAAATCTGTTTGATGTATATGAAGGAAAAAATCTTCCGGAAGGAAAAAAATCATATGCTTTGAGTTTCACAATTCAGGACAATACCAAAACCCTGACCGATTCTCAAATTGATAAGATCATGTCTAAATTGCAACAAACATTTGAGAATGAACTTGGTGCAAGCTTAAGATAGCAATATTTTTAAATCATTATAATAAACCCGACAATTCTTTAATTGTCGGGTTTATTTTTTTATTCAGCTTTCTGATAATCAATCTTAGAACTTATCTAAGTGTCCGACGAATAAAGCTTTCTTAAATACGAATAAGATATCGTTTCCAGAAATGATTTCCAATCCTACTGCATAAAAAAGGGTAATTTCACCCTTGTCAGATTACACCTTTTCAAATAATTTTGTCTGAAATATTTTCAAACCATTGATTAATAACCAATTATTAAAAACTAAAAATCATGAAAAACATTTCAGAGAAACCAAGTCAGTTAATTACAAAAGAATTTGCTAAACAGCTGAATTTAAATTACACGAATAAAAAAGCGCAACTAACAGCAAAATCTTCTGACAAAGAAGATGCTAATGCTATCTGGTATTCACTAGAAGCTTTGGAGGCTTACATTGATTATATAAAAACACACGGAGCCGAGAGCGGATATGAAGTTGATGGAATCCGTTTTTATTTTGGAGTTTATCCGGACGACGAAAAACTTGGTGAAAAAGCAGGATTAACTACACTTTTTTTATCTGCAACTGGCCGAAAAACAAATACAGATTCTGACGACAATACAAATCTGGTACAAGGTTTTGCTGCCACAAAACAGGCAGCATCTGCAGACATACAAAGCCTTGAACCAATGAACTATGGAAACATCGGAAGACCACCTAGCTTAATATATTAAAAAATTATGTTTGAATTTTTAAGATCTTATATCATCTATTTAGCTTTGCTATCAGGAACTGTCGGATTGATTTATCTTCATAAGCTTCCTAGTAATAAAGCTAAATTTTTACTACTTTTAATCTGGTTTTCAGTACTAACCGAATTTGTTGGTTATTATTTTACGCAATGGACAGGTCTCTTAAATTATTATGTTTATAATTTTTACATGTTCGTTACTTTTGTAGCTTATATAGTATTGCTGCGGAGTCTTTTGCAAAAAATAAGCAACAGAATCTCGGCTGTATTATTTTTAATATTATTTATAGTTTCCTTTTTTCTAAATATTTTATATTTCAAAAAAGATATAAACCACTCATTTACTTACAGTTTTGCCATTGGCGTAATATTGGTAATGCTGCTTTCATGCCTGTATTTGGTAGAGATTTTTAATTCGAATAAGATTTTGAACTTTAAAAAATCAGTCTTTTTTTGGTACGTTTTAGGTATTTTGGTATTTCATGTTCCTGTACTGCCTTTCATGCTCGCAATAAACTGGTTTTTAATAAAACAAGATGAATCAATATTTAGTCTGGTATTGTTTATTTTAAATTTTCTGGCACATGGTTGTTTTATAATCGGATTTGTATGGAGCGAAAAGAAATACAATTATTAGTTATTTCGTTAGGTATTGTATTTTTTACATTACTGGTCACACTTCTTGTAATCTTTTTTTATTTTCTAAAAAAGAAAAACAACTATTTAGTAGAAAAAATGGAGTCTGAAATGTATTTTCAATCCGAGCTTATTAAAACCAGGATTGAAATAAAGGATCAGACACTTTCTGAAATCAGTAAAGAACTTCACGACAATATTGGACAGATTATTTCTGTTGCCATAATGCAGCTGAATATAGGCATCAGCAATAAAAATATTCCGATAAGCGAACTTAAGGATATTAAGAATGTTTTGGCCAAATCATTAGATGAACTTCGTATTTTATCCCGTATAATCTGTAAGGATAATTTACTGCAGCAGAATTTCATAGAAGCCATTCAGCAGGATTTGGAAAGAATAAAAAAACTAAAAAAAATTAAATGCAGCTTTAATCGGATTGGTGAATTCCCGATTATAAATGAAGAACACGAGTTAATTATATACAGAATATTTCAGGAAGCACTTCATAACAGTTTAAAACATTCGAGAAGTGATTTATTTAATGTTGATATTGAAACCACGGCTGCTGTTTTTCGGCTAAAACTCAAAGATTTCGGAATTGGATATGATCTTACAAATTCAGAATCAGGATTAGGGTTAAATAACATGAAACTCAGGGCAAAATTAATTGGTGCTAAGTTAATTATGACTTCTGATCAGACAGGAACAAGCGTAAATTTAGAATATCCCTTAATACAATGCGATGAAAACTAACACAAAAAGCAAAATTATAATTGTAGATGACCATCTGCTTTTTTCACAGTCACTTGAACTCCTGATAAAAAGTTTTGGCGATTATGAAGTTATAGAACGTTTTGAGAACGGAAAAGTTTTTATTGATTATCTGCAAAGTAATATATCTGCAGAAATCAATCTTATTTTACTGGATGTCAATATGCCGGTTTTAGACGGCCTTAGCACGATGAAGTGGCTAAAAGAAAACAGACCTGACCTTAATGTAATTGCTTTATCTGTAAATGATGATGAAGAAATTATTATAAAAATGATTACCAATGGTGCCAAAGGTTATTTGCTAAAAGATACGTCGCCGGAAATATTTAGGGATGCGATTGAATGTGTTATCGAAAAAGGGTTTTATTTTACCGAATTGGTATCGGGAATGCTGCTTAATAAAGTAAACAGCGACCCGAATAAAGTATGTTTAAAAGAAAAAGAAATTCTTTTTATCAAACATGCCTGCACCGAAATGACTTATAAAGAAATTGCGTCTCAAATGTGTCTAAGTCCAAAAACTATAGATGGATACAGAGAATCATTGTTTGACAAACTTGAGCTCAAAACCCGAATTGGACTTGTTCTTTATGCCATTAAACACAAAATTGTTTTGGTTTAATCAAAAGAACTCTAATAAGTTATAGCTGCAAAAATGGGACTTTCCTTTATTTTTTCTCTTCCGCGAAGGAAAGAAAGTTCCATCAAAAAATTAAACTGTACAATCTCACCGCCGAGTTCCTTAACCAAATCACCAAGTGCTTTTGCGGTGCCTCCGGTAGCCAGAACATCATCGTGAATCAGAACTTTATCGCCTTTCTGTATAGCATCTGTATGAATTTCTAATGAATCTGTACCATATTCCAAATCATAAGAAGCTGAAATAGTAGTAAAAGGCAATTTTCTTGGTTTTCTAACAGGAACAAAACCAGCTTTTAGTTCCTGAGCTAAAAGCATTCCGAAGAAAAAGCCACGGCTTTCTGCGCCTATAACCTTGTCAATTTTCTGTCCTTTTAGTGAATCAACCAAAATTTTCAGGCATTCTTCTCTTGCAATTGGTTCATTTAGTAAAGGGGTAATATCTTTAAACAAAATTCCTTCTTTGGGAAATCCCTGAATATCACGTATATAATTTTCAAACTTCATTTTTTTTTATTTTTCTGTTATTTTTTGCTTGTTTATCTCACATTTATCCCTATATTTGCACCCGCAAACAGCGTTCAAAAAAGCTACGAAAATTAGCTCAATGAAACAAAAAAGGCCTCGTGGCGCAACTGAATAGCGCATCTGATTACGGCTCAGAAGGTTACTGGTTTGAATCCAGTCGAGGTCACAAACAAGCCAAATGGCGCCAATTGAAGACAATTGACGCCATTTTTTTTATTTACACTATTAACTTAAAATAGATTTCTTGGCCATTTGAATCCCATCATAAGTTATTTGAGATTAAGTAACCGACGAGTAAGTCGAGCCATTTTATTTTATAATTTTGAGAATATATGCTTTCTGCTTAATTTATTCTTAAATATCACAGTAATTTGTTTATTAATAATAACAGCTTTTTTTAGTTTGCAGAAATAAATTCTTTAATATCGTTTATTGCTTCGACAGATTCTTTAGAATCAATGTGTGAAAATAACCAAACATGTTTTTGTCCTTCAAACTCTTTTAGTTTAGCTTTTTTCTGTATGGGTTTAATATAAGAATAGAAGTTTTTAGAATCATCATTCAACACTTCATCTGTCCCAACCAGTAAGAAAACCGGAGGAAATATTTTAAACTTTATTTCTCCTGGGTTTGCTTCTTTTATTTTACCTGAAGCATACATTAGTGCATGGCCGTATAAAAAATCTTTATTTAGAATTGGGTCCACCGCCTTTTTAGTAGTGTAGGAATTGTTATCGCAGTTTAAATCAACCCACGGCGAAATTAAAGCTAATGCTGATGGTACAGGAAGATTTGCCTTTTGTACATCATTAACTAAAAATATTGCTAATCCTCCGCCTGCACTATCGCCAATAATTGAAATTTTGTAGCCTGAGTATTCTTTATTAAGTTGCTTATAAACATTTAAGATTTCTTTGTTTGCCGTCGGGAATACATGCTCAGGTGATAAGGAATACTCTATGTACAATATTGGCGCATTTAAAGACTTTGATAAATTAGTCAGCATAGCTCGATAAGCATTGATATTGCCATAAGTATATACACCACCATGGAGATAGACAATAATTTGTTTTTTAGCCAATAGGTCTTTGTTAAACCAATAACATTTGACCCCCGCAATTGTTGTTTCCTCCACACTGACATTACTAGCAGGTGGATATACTTTCCCTAAAGTTTCGTAGAAAGCTCTAAAACCGTTAATTTTTTGCATTGTACTATCTGCTACAGTTTGAGCATTAGACTTTGTGGTAGTTAGTTGAAATACCATCAACATAACTACAATTTTGAAAATGTTTTTCATTTTTTTTAATTTTAAATTATTGTGAATTAAATTATTGCGATGTGAATTTTTAAATTAATAAAGAATTGTTTTTGCATACTTAAACATTGCCGCTATAGAGACTGTTGATATAATTAAGAAACGTTTTATCATCTTCATTTCTTCTTTTACTGAGTATGGCTTCGGCATCCAATCCGGCAATATCTAACTTGTTCAAGATTATCAGTTGCTGCCTGATAAATTACTTCGGCGACAGTTGACGCTGGCGAAGCAGATTGTTGTGCTGCACCAAATTGAGCAAAAACACTTTTTACTAAATCCTGATATTCTGTAAGTGTTTCATCATTGTTGAAATTGAAAGAGCGTCCACCAAAATCTGTATTAACCATACCAGGTTCAATCAACTTTACTTTTACGCCGATTGTTGCCATTTCATAATGAAGTGCTTCTGCAATACCTTCTATGGCAAACTTGATCCCGTGGTAAAGTGTAACCAGGGGAAATGTGATTTTGCCACCCATAGAGGAAATGTTGATGATAACACCATCCTTGTTATTTCGAAAATGCGGGATTACTCCTTTTGTTTCAATAGGCCTAGTACATTAGTGGCGAATTGCTGCTCTATTTTCTCTGTTGTTGTCGCTTCTAATGGGCCATAAGCCCCATATCCCGCATTATTTAGGAGTACGTCAATTTTTCCAAATGTTGAAATACTCAGATTAATCGCTTTACTAATTGAAGAAATATCAGTTACATCCCATTGAGTAACTAAAATATCTTCCAGATTATTCAGCTCTTACTCTTCTTCTGGCTTTCTCATTGTTGCAATGACATTCCAACCGCTTTGATGAAATAGTTTAGCGGTTGCCTTTCCAATTCCGCTATTTGCACCGGTAATTAATATCGTCTTTTTCATTTTCTTTTAATTTATATGTTTAATGTTTGAAATGGTTGCCCGTCCGTTCTTACGTTATTTGTCTAAATAATCTGGAGGGTAAACTACCTGTCCATATTTCTTTGCAATTGCCATAAGCTTTTTTACCTCATTTTCATTCAGCGCAGGCGGAAGTGAAAATTCGCCCTCTTGTATCGCTGTACCTATTTCTTCAAAAAAATCATCTAAACCTGCCGGAACAACCGTACATAAGAGATGAGCCAAGCCATTACTGGCATTTTTAAAACTATGGATAGCACCACCTTTCGGAATGGTTATGGTATCTCCCTTTTTGGCAATGCTTTTCCCTTCTTCCGTTTTAAATTCAACTTCTCCATCCACTACATAAAATGATTCGTGGAAAGATGCATGTGCGTGCGGACCGGGACCGCCACCCGGAGGTATCAGCATATCAATAATTGCGAATTCACCATTGGTTTGTTTCCCGGGGATAATAATGCGATAGGTATCGCCAACTATAGAGAGATGGCTTCCATGACTCTTAGTTATTTGCTTTACGTTGTTTGCCATGTCTTATTGGTTTAAATGATAATTACGTTTGAGGGTTCGTAATGTTAACTATTCTTTCAGAAATGGATAATCTGTGTAGCCTTGTTCTCCGCCACCAAACATGGTTGCCCTGTCCGGTTCATTAAGTGTTGCACCTTTTTCAAACCGTTTCGGCAGATCTGGATTTGCTAAAAATAATGTACCAAAGGAAACTAGCTTGGCTATGCCTTTTTCAAGTTCTGCTTCACCTGAAGTTTTATCATAGGATGTATTTGCAATAACTGTTTTGTTGGTCATAAGCCCGAACAAGTCAATTTCGTTATCTGCAGGATAATGCACTGGTGAAGGAAAGTATGGATTACGCCTCATTAATTCTACATAGGCAAAATCTAGTTTGTTCAGTTCTTCAATAAGATAGGTATAGGTTTCTACAGGATAATCTAAAACCATATCGCCATAAGGATGAAAAGGTGAAATTTTAATACCTACCTTATCTCCACCAACTGAATTGATCAACTCCTGCATAACCTCCAGCACAAAACGCGCTTTATTAGGAATGCTGCCACCATATTGATCTGTTCTTTGGTTGGCACTCTCTGCTAAAAACTGATGTGGCAGGTAACCATTTGCAGCATGAAGTTCTACACCATCAAACCCAGCTTTAATTGCATTTTTGGCAGCCTGTCCGTAATCCTTCACAGTCTGGCTTATTTCCTCAACGGTAATTTCCTGAGGAGTTTCGTAACTCTTTAAGCCCTGTGAAGTAAAATGTTGCATGCCTTGTATAGCTATAGGTGAAGGCGCAAGAGGCAATTTACCCTTCCTGTCAGTTGAATGCCCTGCACGTCCTGTGTGCCAAAGCTGGGCGATGATAAGGCCTCCATTATCGTGCACAGATTTTGTAACTTTTTTCCAGGCCCCGATTTGCTCGGTAGTGTAAATACCAGGTGTAAGTGGGCTACCGGTTGCTTCTTCACTTATTCTGATGGCTTCAGTAAATATCAGACCGGCACTAACTCTTTGCGTATAGTATTGAACTGTTAAATCGCCAACGATTCCGTTATGATCAGCACGGCTTCTTGTCATTGCAGACATTGCCATTTTGTTCTTTAATACTAGATTTCCTAACTGTATTTTTTCTAATAATTTCATGATACTTGTAATTTTTAGTGTTACATTATTTATGATACAAAGATGTCTCTATAGAAGATGGGGAACTTGTATCAAATCACTGTTTTTAATGTGACTATACATTAATTCCACCTTACGCGATAGCGTTTAAACAGCCAATTGGGTGTATGCTTATTGCTTATTGTAGAGCGGCAGGTAAATCTCAGAAACAAAATCTTCTGCTGTTGTAGGCGTTGTAGTCGAATCATCTCTTTTTTGATAATTCATCATACCGGATTTGATAGCAACGGCCATCCCTAACAGATTATCTACAAAGTCTTCTGAAAAACCATTGCCTAAAAATACCTGCTTTGCCTGCTCTACAGGGATTTGTACATAAGGTAATTCAGGGTTCCCGATTGCTTTGCCAATGATATTGGTAAATTCTCTGTAGGTATAATCCCTGGAACCCATTACTGCATGAACACTTTTACCTGTAAAATCAAGGTTTGATAAATGTTCTGCTGCAACTTTAGCTACATCCTGGGTAGCAACCATTGGTATAGCATGATCTCCATCTGCTGCTGTTCCATTGATTCCCTTGTTTTTAACGAGCCCAATAATTCTTAAAAAGTTCTCCATGAAATAAGCAGAGCGGATATGTAACACATTTACATACTTTAATTGATTTAACCGTACTTCTTGTTCGCCGGTGCCGCCCATCATACCATTACCTTCGTGCATATGGGAGCCTAAACTGCTCATATTTACAACGTATTTGATACCTGACTTTTCAATGACTTCAATTAACCTGCTTGTTACTTCTCGTTGGTAAGCCCTGGTGTTTTCCGCTTTTACGCTATCAGGCAATAAGATAAAGGTGCTATCAGCATTTGCAAAGGCACTTGTCAGCGTTTCCACATCGTTTATATCCCCAGCGATGATTTCTGCACCAAGACTGCGATATTTTTCTAATTTTTCTGTGTGTCTTGCTATTAGAGTTACCTGATGCCCATCATTAAGAAGGTTTTCAGCAATTTTACTTCCTACTGTTCCGGTCGCTCCGAGTATTACTATTTTTCTTTTCATTTCGTTTAAATTTTAATGATTAATTACAGTACAAAGATGTTGTGGTTGAAGAGAATAAACTTGTACCATATCACTGTTGTTTATTATTTCCAGGTAGTTCCTTTTTCAAGCTGGCCACTTTCAAGATCATCCTTAATTATCTCCATCGCCTCCTGAAGAGCTGAATGCAATGCCTTTATTAGAAGCAACTTTACCATAATCCTTGCAAAAAAATTTGTAGGAACAGTTCGGTAAGTCCATTCGATTTTAGTTTTATGGTTTCCTAAATCTGTGAACAGCCATTCACCCTCAATCCTTTTTAGTAATGTGCCAAGTACTTTAGAAGTAAAATTCTCATTCTTGTATGAAAATGAGTTTGGTGCATTAACCGTCAGAAGACTTTCCTGAGAAGTTGACCCATCTGCAAATTGAACTGTTCTTTGCAAACCTGCCTTATTCCAACCTTCTTTTATACTGGTGTCAACAACCGCCGGAATCACTTTGTTCCCGCGAAAGATGTGCATTACATTGATAGGCGCGATATAATTGAAAGCCCTGTCTATTTGAGAATTAACTGTCATTACAATAGTTACTTCAGGACTTCTTTTGAAACTTTTAGTCTCTTTACTAGTTGTTTTCATTTTGATGTTTTTTAATTGTTATTGTTAATTGTACATTACAAAGTTCCTGTTATTGAAAGAGTTAAACTTGTATCAAATCACTATTGTAGTAATTATGATTTTCAAGTGTTAACTATCAGTAATCAGTAAAGGCAACCCAAGTATACCAGTGCTTTTAAACTTTTGAACGAACAGTGGATATCCTCTTATTTTAAAATGGAGGAAGCCGATCATCGCTCATTGGATAACCCGCAGGAATATATTTTGGATAAGGGAGGCCACATATTTGTCGCCATTTTAAATAATGAAGTTGTCGGCGTGTGTGCTTTTGATGGAAATGCATGATGGGGAAAATGAGTTTGATTTGGCTAAGATGGCGGTTTCCATCCCCGCAAGGCAAGAGTATCGGCTGGCTACTTACGGCAAGATGCATTAAATAAGGCGGCTTCACTAGGTGTTGCAAAGGTATATTTGGAAAGCAATACAATACTTAAGCCGACCATCAGCCTCTATCATAGCTGGGATTCCAGAAAATAGCTGGTCATCCGACACCTTATGAGCGCTGCAATATTCAGATGATCGTAGATATCAAGCCACGTTATACAAATCATAAATAACTAATTGGTATATACTGCTTGTCCTTAATAATAATTTAAACAGTTTACGCGATTTGATAAAGAATTTTTGGATATTTTTACATTAATATATTTAATTGCTAAAAAATTATGATTTAGCAATTATTCTAAATCGTATCTATGAATCCTTTTATTTTAGCTCTTCAGGCACGCAATCTTACTGTAGAAATTCATCATCATTCGGCTTATCAAATTGTCTTGTCAAACGATACCCCGTTTGACTCGACCATTAACGGCAAGCTAAACGAGCGAATCCACGGTTTTCTTATAAAGCCCCATGTTACACATTTTTGTGTTGCAGAAAAAGGAACACTAAATGTCTTAAATATAGAGCCATATTCAAGTATTGGATTAGAACTTGCAGGCAGATTTAAAGATGATGAAGACTTCATTCTTTTTGACTCTCCCACAGAGACAAATGCATTCTTTCAGACACCAAAAGATACTTTAGATGTCAACAATATAATTGACGCTCTTCTCGGTAAATTGCCATTGGCAAATTATGATGAAAGAGTGACGAAAATTGTTGAATACATTAAGGCTAATTACTTTCAATCTGATATTACACCGCAAACATTTGCCGATATCGTTTTTCTTTCCCCATCGCGTCTAGCATCACTTTTTAAGAAACAGACAGGAAGCAGCTTATCGAAGTATTTATTATGGACACGGCTGCGACAGGCCATATATCTAACCCTGTCCGATAAGGACAGAAGTCTCACTGATATTGCTTATGATACAGGTTTTTATGACCTGCCACAATTAAACAAGTATATGTATGAAATGTTTGGAATGCCTCCTAAGGCTTTGAAATATAGTAGTGATCTCATACAGGTATATTAGCGCTTCCGTCTATTCGTACCAAGGTAATACTAAATAAGATGTGCTTATAAGCTTAACTAAAACTGTAGTCTCAGCTTAATAATAAATGATGCATCTGCAATTTTTGCAGGTGTATTTTTATATTTCAAAACCTTCTACTAAAAGTAGCTCTTACATAATTCAAGACACTATAGTGATTTGATACAAGTTTCACGATGTATTTGTCCGCAACTTTGTAATATCATTTTAAACAACTAAAAAATAATATTATGAAAGCAATTGCATATCAAAAATTTGGAAGCACAGATGTTTTAGAAATAGCAGAACAATCAAAACCTGCAATTAAAGCAGATCAGGTATTGATAAAAGTTAAAGCATTCTCTATCAATCCTATGGACTGGAAAATTAGAAAAGGAGAAATGACGCTAATGTCAGGGTCAAAATTCCCAAAGAATACAGGTACTGATTTTGCAGGCATTGTTGAAGAAATTGGATCTTCCGTACAAGGTTTAAAAAAAGGCGACGCCGTTTTCGGAGTAGTAAAAAACATGATGAAGGAAGGTGTTTCAGCAGAATATATTGCAGTGACCTTTTCTCTAGTTTGGAAAAAGCCTTCCAATATCAGTTTTGCTCAGGCCGCCTCAATTCCTGTAGTTGGTACTGCCGCGGTTACATCCTTACTAAAAATGGGTAATATTAGTGCGCATACCGATATTTTGGTAAATGGCGCTACTGGCGGATTCGGTATGTTCCTGCTTCAGCTATTAAGACGACATGGGGCAAAAGTAACAGCAGTTACCAGTACGCAGGGAGCTGAATATGCAAAAAACTGGGGAGCAGATTATGTAATAGACTATACAAAAGAAGATGTGCTTTCTAAGGATGATAAATACGATATTATTATTGACCTTTCAGGCAAAATGGGTTTTAAAAATGCCAAAACGATAATGAAATCCAAAGCTATTTTTCTGAATCCCACTCCAAAGCCGATTGAAATCCCGCTATCCCTTTTCAAAAATCTATTTTCCCGCAAAAAACACATTGTAATACTTTCAAGCCCGTCAACCAAATACACAAATATTTTGTTGGGTGCTGTAGAAAATAGATTGGATATTGAAGTCAACAGAGTATTTCCATTTACCCAGTACAAAGAAGCGTACCAATATGCTGAACGTGGCAGTTATATCGGAAAAGTTGTCATTGAGATTAATTAAAACTTTGCAAAGTACTATAATGTGAGGGCTAATGAATGTGCATTGCATTTATAAATCGTAATTAACAACAAGAAAATGGTAACCAAGATAAATAATAACATAAAATATGGCAAGCAGCATGGAGGCTTCGGGCTACAAATATTATATCCCGGGCTAATCATGCCCCAGTTAAATGATACGGGTTTTTCCACCATTGGTAGAATTGATCACGCGCGAATAACTCCCGGGACATTAATTCCAATGCATTTGCACAGAGACGACGAAATATTAACCTATTTAAGAAGCGGAAAAGTGAAACATCTTGACTCCGAAGGTTATACCGACGAAATCTCCAATCAAAAGTTGATGATGATGAACGCTGGTGTAAGCTACCAACATGAGGAAAAGGTAATTGAAGACGGTGGCGTTTTGGAAGGGCTGCAGATATTCATCAGGCCGGAAACTGCCGGGCTCAAACCGCAGGTTCAGTTTTACCAACTGCCGGAAATTCACAGTAAAAATATTTGGCGAAAAATAGCTGGTAATAGAAGTGACTACCCATTGAAAATAAGAAGTAATACCTGGCTGATGGATGTGCGGCTGGAAAAAGGTCAGCAAATTGTCCTTCCCGATGCCCCATCTGAAAATTGTGCCTTCCTGTTTTATGTATTTGCCGGAAAAGTAAATGTGCATGAAATGATGACACTTGTTACAGGCGAAAGTGCACTCGTAGAAGATGATAATCCGGTATTCCACGCTGTTGAAACAAGCGATATTGTATTATTTATCACACAAACAGATGCAGTCCATTTTGACGAAGGAATGTATAGCGGCAATCTGCAATAAGTAATCAAGGATCAAATAATTGTGGTTTTCAGCTCAATTGGTGCTATCCATCAGGATGATTATGTGCGTCATGAAAATAGATGGCTTTTTATCAGAAAAATAGGCAATCCCAATTGCAGAAAAAATGTGAGACCTGAAAAAATTATAAGTTTAAAACAAAATTAGTCCTTGCCAGATTCCAATACGAAATTAATGCTGTAGAAGATTATAAAAGTATTAAATTAAAAAGTAACACTTTTGTCTTCCAATGGTGTTACTTATTTTTTTGTAGGTTATGAAGGATTCAAACAAAAACCTATACAAGATTAGCATAAATTTTATTGTGTCAATTGTGTCTGCAATGCAGATAAAATTTAAAACTTGAAGATAAATACTTTTAATTTTTTGGCAAAATCTTGGCACAAGCTATTTGGAGCTGCTACATTTTTTGCTACAAAAAATTTAGGCTGTTTCTTTTTAATTTAAGTATATAAATTAAAAATCATCAGAGTACATTTTAGGGCAAAACCATATATATCAACTCAATACATATTTATTTCAATCCCAACAGGACATCCAAACCAAAATGTTGATGCCATACAAAGACAGCCACTACATGTAGTAAGCCAATTTCTTCAAATCTTCCATAAAATTTATAGAAATTTGTCCAGTCGAGGTCACAAAAATCCCATTTCTTACGAGATGGGATTTTTTTTTAAAATTTTTGAAACGCTGGGTTTTAATTCAAAAAATGGTTTTATCTTTAAGCCTTTAGAAAAATTGATTTCACTACACGAAGAAAATTGCATTATACGAGCGTATGTTGAAAGAGAAAGATGAAATGATGGTGAGGCTTGAAAAATTGATTAATAAATAGTTATTTCTAACGATATATTTATTCTATTAAGAAGCTTTTCCATTTTTGTTTTCTACAATATATGAGTATTGATAACTACAATCATAAATCCGTATTTTGCCTTTAAATTCAGTAGTATCAACGTAAAATAAACCAAACTCTTCATTTATTTTCTGGAATAAGTGTGTATAAAATTACCGCAAAACCTTTTAGTACTACAGCGGGTTTAGGATTAAATTAGGTCCATTATTAGGATTTGCTAAATCATCACTAACAGTAAAAAGTGGGAAGACCTTAAATTGCACAAAGTAAAAGACATTGCGCAGTTTTTCATGGGAACATTTCGTAGAGCCGGGAAATTGAATTGTGAACGATGGGTATATATCGTATTGCAATTCTTCTTTTTTCAGGAAGAAATTTTGTAAATGCAGATTAAAATTTTATAAAACTACTATTTACTTACAGGCTAAATTTATTCCTAAAGCGAAAGGACTGATCCTGATGCCGGAATTTGCTGCATTCATTAATTAAACAAAATTATTACGTGCCAGAAATTATGAAGAGCACTTGGAGATTACATGATGAATTGCTGGCTCAATTACAAATAACTTTAATATAGAAATATCATGTTAGAAAATAAAAATTATGCGCTAATTACAGGAGCGACAGAAGGAATCGGTTACGAGCTTGCCAAACTCTTTGCCAGCGACGGCTATAACCTTGTTATCGTCGCAAGGCATATTGATGAATTGAAAAGAAGAGCTGCCGAATTCAGCAAGCAAGGTGTTGATGTCATTGCCATTGCAAAAGACCTGTTTAAGAGAGAAGACGCTTTTGCCCTATGCGAAGAAATCCAATCAAGAAACATACAGATCGATGTACTTGTAAATAATGCCGGACAAGGAGTTTACGGACTTTTTAAAGATACTGAGTTGGAGCGTGAACTGGAAATTGTTGACTTAAATATTGCTTCTACTATAATAATTACAAAACATTTTGTAAAGCAAATGATAGCCCGCAACTATGGCAAAATACTGAATCTTGCCTCAATAGCAAGCAAGACGCCAGGGCCATGGCAGTCGGTGTATCACGGCACCAAAGCTTTTATTTACTCTTTTTCCGAAGCTATCCGTTACGAACTGAAAGAATATAATATTACGGTCACCGCACTTTTACCCGGCGCGACCGATACGGACTTCTTTAATAAGGCGAATATGCAGCAGAGCAGGATGGTTCAGGACAAATCTTCACTTTCTGATCCGGCCGATGTGGCAAGAGATGGTTATGAAGCACTAATGTCCGGAAAAGATAAAATTATTTCCGGCTTTAAAAATAAAGCAATGATCGGTATGAGTAATATTTTGCCTGATACCTCTGTTGCCTCAATGATGGACATGCAGCAGAAGCCTGCTGATGAGCAGTCTGATTCTAAAGCATAAATGTTCGGAAAAATTGGTTAATTAGAATACTATATTTTTCTCATAAAACTAAATTAAGAATCTCAGCAGAAATATACAAGCAAGGAATCAAACCCAATATTTTACACTGCATTAACGAACCACATATAATATAAAAGTTCGATGAAATTATATAACTTTTTAGTTTTTCACTATTCTAAATTTATAATCTTAAAAAAATTCTGAATTAAAAAAAAATCTATTTTGAAAGCTTAAAACATTAAAAACTAATAATTTAAACACAAATAAATTATTCTATAATTCAAAAAGAAAAGAACTTGAAATTTTTTTTGACAGGATATAAAAATCATACTTTTTTAAGTCCTAAATATTTTTAAACCATTAAAATTAAACGTAATGAAAAATCTAAAAACAATATTGTTTGTTTTGTTCTTAACAGCAAGCTACAATACAGTATCTGCACAAAAACCAGCAGTAGTTCTAAACGACAAAAGCGGCTGGCATAAAATAGGCGAAACCAGAGTTGATTTCACACATGATTCAGATGAAATTATGGTTATCGGTGCTAACAAGTTTAGTTCAGTTAAAATTAAAGTAACTGATGCTCCGGTAAATTTAAAATCATTTGATATTTACTTTGATAAAGGAGACGTGCAGAATGTATCTATCGGGGAAAGCATAAAAGCGCCTGGTGAATCACGAGTTGTACAATTGGAAGGAAACAGTGAAAGAGTAATAAAAAAAATGGTATTGAGATACAATACAGCCAATAGCAACGCGGGAAAAAAAGCACATGTAGAGATTTGGGGGTTAAAGACAAACCCAGATAAAAAAAGCAAATAATCATTCACCCCTCATTTTCCTTGCTATGACAGCAGTTCTAAAGCAGCCCTTAATAATCACAAGTCCTGACTTTGATAATAACGAAGCTATTCCGTCGAAATATACATGCACAGGTTCAGATATCAATCCGGAAATTAATATTGCGGATATTCCGCCAAACACAAAATCATTGGCTCTTATAATTGATGATCCTGATGCACCAAATGGCACTTTTGATCATTGGGTGATGTGGAATATTCCTGTAATAAGCAGGATTGAGAAAAACAGCTCACCGGGAATTCAGGGAAAAAATGGGAAAAATGAAAACAAATACACAGGACCTTGTCCGCCAAGCGGTACACACCACTACAATTTCAAAGTATATGCCTTGGATGTAATTCTGGATCTCCCAGCTGATTCAGATAAAAATGCTCTTCTTAAAGCTATGGATCAACATACCCTTGCTTCTGGCGGACTCATAGGTCTATTTAATAAAAAATCTAAAATCTTATAGTTTTCAGGTTCATGACGGTTTTCTTTTATTTCTTTTTAATTTTTGCATTTATTTCCTCCTGCCAATTTCTGCCCGTTGCCGACAAAAATTCAGAATAGTTCCAGGAACTAAAATCAGGAATTTTGGTACTGTCTTTAAAAACGATATACGTTTCATCTTCAGGAATTTCGTATAGCCTGAAACCACAGTTGTTCAACAGTGATACGATGCACTGATGATTAGGAATCCACCAATTTGTAGGATCTCCGGCAAAGCAGTTCTCAATAAAAGCCATATACGGAAAAGCAGGATCCTTCATGATTTCACGATTGGTAAACTCTATATCTTCGGGAATATTCATTTTCTCATAACCGGGAATAGATAAAGTCTGGAATACCATCATATTTTTTGCCTTTTGACTCACAATATCCATAGCCAGAACAGGGTATCTCAAATGATAGAAAACACCCATAAACCAAACCAGGTCAAAAACTTCTTCAACCTTTACCAAATCGTACACCTGCATATGGCGAAAAGTAATCTGGTCTGATAAACCGAACTTTTGTGCTGTCCATTTTGCTTGTTTAAGATAATGAACATCTACGTCTATTGCCAGGACTTCTGCACCGAGTCTGGCAAATTCTATAGAGTAAAAACCTGCATTACAGCCTATATCGAGTACTTTCCATCCTGTAAGATCTTCCGGAATCGATTTTTTTATTTTTTTCCATTTAAAAAAAGGAAAGTCGCCAAGAAAATGATTCGGTGCAGTCTGGTTTCCATCCGGAAGATGAATATTATGAAACCAGGGTTCGAGCGACCTTATTTCTTTCTGAGTAGTTGTCATAGTATCAATTTATTGGTTTCGGCCTCATCAACAGCCGTTTTATTTCCTCTAATTTCAGTTATATACGTGAGCAATTCTCCTGCCCTTGCCTTTGCGGTATGATTTTTTAGCACTTCTTCCCTGCATCGCTGACCTATTGCAATATGATCCTGATCGCTGATTGTAAAATAGTTCAGTACATCATCTGCAGATCTTGCAATCAATATTTCTTTTCCTTCTTCAAATAAAGAAGTAAGTCCTTCCCAATAATCAGAAATAATAGGAACTCCGCAGGCAGCAGCTTCAAAAAGACGCACACTTGGCGAAAAACCGGCCTTAATCATGTCCATGCGGGTAATATTAAGTGTGAATTTTTGGCTGTTGTAAAAAGCCCGGTGCTTTTCAGGAGGCAGGTGTTCAATTCTTTCCACGTTTGCAGGCCAGTTGATATCTGCCGGATATTGAGGCCCCGCTACAACAAACCTTTTGTCAGGACTTGAGATAGCCGGTCTCGAAAGCAAAAGATTTAATCCTGGCTGTCTGTCAATGCTGTACGTTCCCAAATAACCCATCTGCCAAATTTTGGATTGTTCCTCAGGATAATAATTTTCAGGATCTACAGAGCAGTACAAAGCCCGAGCAGCAGGCGAACCATAATAATTTTCTAAATGATTAAGAATTGGACCTCCGGAAAAAGAAAGATAAAGATCATATTCCTTTATTAATTCGGGAGTGATGTATTCATAATCTTTTCGCTCTAATTTGGCCAAAGTAACGGGAGTGTCAATATCATAAAAAGCTTTTATTCCTTTTGCCTTTTTTATAACCCAGTTTCCGACCTCCACGCCTTGTTGCACGTAGGATCCGACGATAACAACATCAGCCGTTTTTACTTCTTCTTTATAACATTCAAAAAGTTCCTTGTTTGTTTGATATAAGCCCAACTCGCAAAAATCCGGAAACGGCATATCACGATTAGCAGCATAATAAGGCACATCTTTTTCTAAAAATAATATTTTATGTCCAGCTCGGTAAAGTTCTTTTAGTAATGCTCTGTAAGTAGTGGCATGACCATTTCCCCAGGATGAGGTGACTGATAATCCTATAATGACAAACTTCATATTTTCTGTTTTTAATATTATATTCTGACTACTAACAATGACTCATTAAAAATAGTCTGCAAAAGTTTCGACCTTTGGTGATAGGTATGTTGTTCTATTACTTTTTTATAGGCTGCATTGCCAATTTGGTGGGCTCTTTCTTTGGTAAGTGTGCTGAGAATATGGGCAACTTCTTCTCCACTTCTGGCAATCAGGATTTCTGTATCGGGCTCAAAAAACATTTCTATACCCTCCCAATAATCGGTAATAATACAGGCAGCGGCTCCTGCTGCCTCAAATACTCTCGTAGCCGGCGAATAGCCGTATTTTGCCATACTGTCCCTGCTGATATTCAGTACCGTTAGAGGCGTTGAGTTAAAAGCATTATGATCATCAGTGTAAACATGTCCGATATAGTTTGTATTTGCAGGCAACGGCTTATCTTCCCAGCCGCTTCCTCCCAAAATAAAATGATGGTTGGGCAGCAGCTCAGCAGCTTTTATAAAAAATTCTTCGACTCTGCTTTCTCTGTCCGGAAGTCTATTTCCCAAAAAAGCAAGATCTGACCTGAACCTTTCTTCTGGTTCTACCGGAAAATGAGTATGTGTATCAAGCGCATTATATACAGGTATACATTTTCTTGCTCCTTTTGATTCATAAGCATTGATAACAGGATTTCCGCCACCGTACGTAAGGATATAATCATATAATGGAATAAGATTATGGAATGGATCGTCAGGGTTATTCTCAATTCGGTCTAAAGTCGCCGGTGCATCGACATCCCAAAAAATAATCAGGTTCTTTTCATTTTTAAGTTCTGTAACGGCTTTTTCCAGAAAATCATCAAAAGCTCCTACTCCACTTGCCTTAATAATGACATCTGCAGCAGCGGCATGGTTCAGGCATCTGGCCAATTCTTCGGCTTCACTTTTATATACCTCCACTGTACAGTAATCCGGAATTTCTATATCTCTGTTTTTCTGACGATCATAAATATCAGGCTCATAAAATGTTACGTTGTGTCCCAGATTATGAAGTGCCCTTACAATTCCCCTGTAATACGTGGCAGCCCCGTTCCAGTACGCGGAAACAATACTCGAACCAAAAAATGCGATGTTAAGTTGTTTTCCATTCATAATTCAGCAGTTTTTTTGAGCATTCCTTTTTCTCCTTTTTTATTGATTTCAAGTTGCTCTATTATTGTTTCAAGTTCATCTGCTCTTTGCGCACAGGTATGCTTTTTTAAAATTGTTTTGTAACCTCTAAGTGCCATTGATAGCGCAAAATCCGTGTCGGTCAACAGTTTTTTCATTAGCTCTTTCATTTCCTGACCATCTTTAGCCATTAAGAAATCTTTCCCAGGGCCAAAGAGTCCTTCTTCATCCTTCCATGGAGAAGAAATTAGTGGTATACCGCATGCCATTGCTTCAAAAGGTCGTATCGTAGGTATGCCGGGCAATAATTTTACATATGGTCCTCTTGGTACATGAACGGTAAGTTTGTATTTGGCAAAAACCTCAGGAACTTTGTAGTTGGGCAAATAGCCGCCATATTCTATCCCGGCATCGCGAAGTGCTGTCAATGCTTCATCGGGATAGCGTACGCCGTACACTTTTGCTTTTAATCCGAGTTCTTTTATTGGTTTTATGAGGAATTCCATAAGTTCCTCCGTGCGTTCATTGTCTCCCCAATTACCAATCCAGACCAAATCACCTTCTTTTTGGGTTTCAGGTCCCGGATAAAATAATGAAGTATCGGCTGCTTCGTGCCAAACCCACACGTTTTTCAGCCATTTGTTTTTCAAATAAATATCCCGAAGTACATTTCCAAAAACAAGTGCTCCGTCGTAATTTGAAAAATCATAACGCTGCATGCTTTTTTTGTCTGATACTGCCCTGTGATGCGTGTCGTGAAATAAAAGCTGGTACTTATATTTATTCTTTAAAAGACCTATTTCTTTTACCAGTTGAGGTTCGTTCCATTCGTGAACAATAACAACATCAACGCCTTTAAGCATTTTATTGTAATCCGGATTTTCAGCATCATAAAATGTTGTTTCTAATAACGGATAGTATTTTTTATATTCTTCTGCCTTTGCTTTACCGTGATCCCGAATCAAATTTTCAAGGCTCCACGAATTTTTGGGTTCGTATACTTTTACAGAATGCCCTTTTTCAATAAGTGCTGTTGTTACGCCTCTTAAAAAATGGGCGTTCCCATGATTCCAGTCCGAAGCCAGGGAGTGATAAAACATTGCTATCTTCATGCTATTTCTTTATTTTTTAATGTTTCTAATTTTTTTTGTCTAATGAGACTTTTATAAACCTCAAAATAATTTGCCGCCATTGCCTGCTCTGTAAAGATTTCGGCGCGTTTCATTGATTTTTTGGCCAGCTGAGTTCTGAGTTCCTTGTCTTCAATGAGTTGTTGTAAAACCAGTAAAGCTTCTTCATCATTAAAAGGATCAAAATAAAGGGCTGTTTCTCCCCATATTTCGTTTAAAGTATCAATATTTCCCAGCGCCAAAGTACAGCCCGCCCGAGCAGCTTCCAGTATGGCAAGGCCAAAAGGCTCGTATTTAGCCGGCATGACAAACAATGCGGCTTTGAGCATCAGTTCCTGTAATGCTTCTGGTGATAATTGTCCTAAAAAATATATATTCTGAAGTTCCTGTTCATTCCTATTTAATGAATCAGTATCTGTACCTGCCACATAAACAGGCCACTTTAGCTGTTTTGCGATACGCGAAAGGAGACTGATATTTTTTGCTTCATCCCAAATACGCCCGGCAGTCAGGATAAAAGGTTCTTTTTTTTGCGCTGTATATACTTTACTGCCGCTTCCGTTATAGATCACTGTAGTCAAACCTGTTTTTCCGTACGCTTTATACTCCTGATCTAATATGACTTTGGTTGGCGCGATCAGAATATCCGAATTGTGCAAAGCCTTCTTTACTGTTTCTTTATAGTTTTTCCAGTCGCTGGGAAGTTTTTCTTTTTTTACAGCTTCCCACCACGTTTGCACGCAGGAATGAAATACAGTAACGACAGGGCAATCCCAAATTTGATTCACCTGACCATAATTATTAAAATGAATAATATCGGGCTGTACTTTTTCATAGACTTCCCGAATCCAGATTGCTGCCTGTTGAACATCTTCCCACGGATTCTCCATCCATTCTAATTTATAGTCACTGCAGTACAGGTGTATGTTTTTTAATGCTTTGATCTGATCTGACTGCTGTTTAACCGGTTTTCCGCCCATCGTCATCAGGTGAATCTCGGTATTATAATTCTCGAAGGCTTTGCAAAGACTCACCGCATAAGTCCATACGCCGCCTACAGTATCCGCAGTCATCAATATCTTTAGCCTATCTGCCATAAATCCTGTCAATTATTTTTGCTGTTTTTAAATATTCACCCGCCGTAACAGGATCGTAGCCAATGGAATTACGGACTTTTTTTGCCCATACCAGCCCTGCCTTTCCGCCCCAGTTATCGGGAGGGCTTACCAGTATTTCTTTAGCAGTACCTTTGTATTTTTCTGCCTGAAAATCATAAAAGGAACCGTTTATGTTTTTGAATGCAACACCGCCTTCGGTACCATAAAAAACCGCTCTTATTACTGCATCTTCTCCTGCTGAGGCATGCCATGAACATTCGAGCGTAATCGCAGATTCTTTATCGGTAATCATACTTATTTTGGCAAAATCTTCTACTTTATTCTCATTAGGCTTCAGCTTGTTACCTTTACTAAATAGGTAACTTTTTAGCTCGTTAACCTCAGGATACCCAAGGCAGCACATCGCCATATCAATCAGGTGGATTCCCAAATCCATGACGCAGCCTCCACCGGACTGGTTGATGTCGTAAAACCACTCTTTATCTGGGCCATAGGCGTTATGAAAAACCAATTCTACTGCATATATTTTTCCTATCTGCCCTTCGGTTATGGTATCATAAACGGCCTGAAAAGCTTTTGTATAGCGGTACGACAAATCAACAGAAAGTAATTTATCTGCCTCCTTAGATGCTTTTATAACCTGCTCCACTTCTTCTGCTGTCCTGCCCAAAGGTTTTTGGCAAAAGACTGCTTTTCCAGATTTCAGGGCTTGCAGTGACTGAGACGCATGAAGCGCGCTTGGTGTAGCAATAACAACCCCATCTATATCGCGATTTCTATAAATTTCTTCGGGTGATGAAGCGAGAACGGCTTCTCCAGCTACTTTTAATGCTTCTTCGGCGTTTTGCTCACTGGTTTCTGCTATGGTAACGCTGCTGATTTTTCCCTTATTCAGAAGGACTTCCATTCTGTTTTTTCCTATCCAGCCTACACCTATAAAACCCAAAGACAATGTTTTAGTGTCGTATTCTATTTCCATATTGGTGTTCATTTAGTATTAAAGCCTTTATAAAACCATCCGGACGATCGCAAAGCATTTGGAGCGCTTCGTCTGTTTTCTGAAGCGAAAAAGTATGCGAGAAAAGCGGAAAAGGATCCATTTTTCCTGATTCGATCGCTTTTATAGCCTCCTTAATTCCTTTTATATATTGCCTTGAATCTCTTTCATGTGCATTGATCATATCGATACCACGCCAATTAAGAAGCTGCATATTTACCTGTCGCATTCCGTCCTGATGAAATCCTGCTACAATAAGCTTTCCTCGTTCTGCAGTCAGTTCAATGGCAAGATTTAACGGCCATTCTTTTCCCGTTGCTTCTATAACTCTTTCACAAAATTTCTCATCGGTTAGCGTCTTAACTTTCTGTATTATTTGGTAATGATCATCCATTTTAATCACATGATCTGCTCCTGCGTTGAGTGCTGCCTCGAGTGAAAAATCTCTTTGAGAGACAGCAATAACCTTTGCTCCTGCTGATTTTGCCAGCTGAATGAGCAGAAGCCCAAGAAAACCTGCTCCAACAACAGCAACGATTTGTCCTTCTTTTATATCACTTCTGTTAAAGATATTGAGTGCGCAACCGAGCGCTTCGCCGGGAAAAGGTTTGTCTTTTAAATGCGATGGCAATAAAACAATATCTTCTGCTTTGGCTATATCAAACTCTGCGTAGGCGTTATAAGAAAGAAAAGCTACACGATCTCCTTTTGGAAAACCAGTTACATCAGATCCTAACGATTCTATAATTCCCCATCCTTCATGCCCCGGGTTGCCAGCCGGAACAGGATAAGAAAACCAGTCTCTGCCCTGCCAGACCGGTATGTTTGAAGCGCAGACACCGCTTCCTTCTAATTTAATCAGTACTTCTCCTTTTTTGGGCTTTGGTCTGGCAGTGTTTTCTATTTTTATTTGTCCCGGTGCTGTAATAACAGCAGCTTTCATAGTATCGTTATTGCCAGACTGTGCTTCTTTTTTTCCCTTTGTTGTCTTATCTTTTATTGCTAAATTCTCCATCAGATTACTGCTTCTTTAGATGAAACTTCAACTTCGGCGGCGTTTGAATATCTGGTATTTTTCAGCCAGTCGGTTAAACGCTGTACGCCTTCATCAACAGAAACTTTAGGCAGCCATCCTGTTGCTTCTGTGAATTTAGAAGTATTGGAAACGTAATATTGCTGATCGCCTGTTCGCCATTCTTCGTGAGAAATAACCATATCCTGACCTGTGTTGTCTTTAATAATATCAAGTATTTCTAAAAGGCTGATGGTATTTTTTGGGCCTCCGCCGATGTTAAAAGCATTTCCGGCAATTTTATCCATATTGGCCTGTGCCAAAAGAAATGCGTTTACGAGATCGTCAATAAAAAGAATATCCCTTACCTGTTTGCCATTTCCGTAAATAACGATTGGTTTATTTTCAAGTGCACTGATGATAAAATGCGCTACCCAGCCCTGATCTTCGGTACCAAATTGATGTGGACCGTAAATACAGCTCATTCTAAATACAGCGGTTTGTAGTCCGTAAGACATGCAGTAATCCAAAACATATTGATCCGAAGCTCCCTTAGAACAACCGTACGGACTATGAAAATCGAGTGGACGGTTTTCATCAATTCCTTCTTCCAGATATTCCGGATTTGAAGGATAATATCTGGTGTCATCCATAAAGAAGTTCTGATCAGAGAGGTTTCCGTATACTTTATTGGTGGATGTAAAAACCAAAGGCGGTTGATGAGGAGAATTACGAATGGCTTCAAGTAGCGTAAAAGTTCCTTTAAGATTCGTCGTAAAGTCATGTACGGGATTTGTAAGAGACGAAGTAACAGCAACCTGAGCTGAAAAATGAAAAATTTGTTCTGCTTTGTTTACACATTGCTGCAGTACGTCACTTTCGCAGATATCCGCAATTTGCACATAAAGTCTGCTTCCGTACGTTTCTTTGAGCCACTGTAGGTTTTGTTCGACTCCATCTCGTGATAAGTTATCGTATATCATCACGTTTTTTCCTTCTTCAAGTAATCTGGCAGCAAGATTGGTGCCTATAAAACCAGCTCCTCCTGTAATTAATGTATAAGAAGTGTTCTTATCAATTGTATATCTTTTCTCAATATAGTGGTGATCATTAATTTTTTTCATACCTTCTTTAGCTAATAGTTTATACAATAATTTTTCGGTGCCGTCATATTTTTTCATTCCGAAATAATATTCGCGGTCATCCAAATGAAAGCCTCCTACTGTTGGATAATTCGGATTTAAATCTTTTAATCCGTACCAGTATACGCGCTCTGTGCCAGTATTTATGGCATTTTTAAATTCCTGCCATTGTTTTACTTCATCATTTTGCCAGGTAGAAAAGCCTGCTTCTGTTATCCAGATTTCTTTTTCCTGAAAATTTTCTTCGAGAACTTCTCTTACTGCGGCTATATTGTCTTCCCAGCTGGTCCATTGCTGGTCAAATACCGATGGAAAACCGTGAATTCCCACAGCATCAATATTATTTAGGGCTCCCTTTTCAATCATCATTCTGAGCCAGTTCGGATCTATGGGACTCATTCCTCCCAGTAGCGTTTTCTTGCCACGGTGTTTTGCCCAGTAAGAAGCCATTCCTATCATTTCGGCAAATGTGCTCCAGGAATAATCCATCGTAAAGTCGTACTCTATTCTGTTATTGGGTTCATTCCACAATTCAATCCATTCAAAATGTTCGCCGTATCGGGTTATAATGACATCTACAAAATCGGCGAAATCTTTTGGGTTTCTTGGCGGGGCCGAAACCTTGGGAGCGGTTCCCAAAGAAGGTGGCGTGTAGAGTAAACAAGGGAGAATTTCAATATCTGGCGTAACTTCGGCAAAGAACCAGTCATACCAGTCTGAACCTCCTTCTACATGCCATTCTGCCCATGAAATTCCGGTTCTTAACTGATTGATTCCTATTTTTTTTAAATCGGCAACAGCTTCTTTTACCCTGCTGTACTCGCCCGGACGAAACCATTCTACCATGCCTACCTTAGGTGTATTGTCGTTCATAATGCTTTTTTTAAACGGTTAATCCTCGCGACACCAATTCCTCGGCAGCACTGTTTACTTTATCTTCTGCGATTTGTCCTTCAAGCCAGTCGGCCAACTCTGCCAGGCCATCTTCAAATCGTATTTGTGGTTCAAAGCCTAATACGCTTTTAGCTTTTTGAAGGTCTGCAAAACAATGTCTGATATCCCCGACTCTGTATTTACCATTAAGTTGCGGAGCAATATCCTTATCCATTACTTTGGCCAGTTTTTCGGCAATTTCAACAATGGTATATTGGTTACCACTTCCAATATTTATCACTTCACCATCAGCTTCGGGAGTTTCAAGTGCCAGTCTGCAGGCTCTTGCCACATCTTTAACATGCACGAAATCTCTTTTTTGCAATCCGTCTTCATAAATTAGAGGCTGGTTATCGTTTAGCAGTCTTGAAGCAAAAATCGCCAGCACACCCGTGTACGGATTGGATAATGCCTGACGGGTACCGTAAACATTAAAAAACCGAAGTGCGGTTGCAGGAATATTATAAGCTTTCCCCGTCATAAGGCACAATCGCTCCTGATCGTATTTTGAAAGTGCATAAACAGATGAAAGACATGGTTTTTTAGTTTCAGGCGTCGGTAACGGATAGAGTATTTCGTTGTTACGATACAACTCCCATTTTTGTTCTTTTAAATTTGCAAGGGTACGCTCGCACTCTTCTACAGGCAAATTATCTGAAGTTTTATACATGCCTTCACCGTAAATACTCATACTCGATGCTACAACAAGTTTTTCTACAGGATTTTCGATGAGGGCTTCAAGTAATACAGCTGTTCCTTTATTGTTTACATCCGTATAGTTTTCTATTTCGTACATGCTTTGTCCCACTCCTACCATAGCGGCAAAGTGAAAAACGGCATCTACATCTTGCAAGGCGTCTCTAACTAAATCAGCGTCTCTTACATCTCCAATAATCAATTCTGCTTCGGGGTTGAGGTACTCCGGACGCTGCATCAATGGTCCATGAACCTGTGGCGAAAGATTGTCGAGTATTCTTACTGTATATCCGTTTGAAATAAGTTCGTCTGTAAGATGTGAGCCTATAAATCCGGCACCTCCTGTAATTAGTATTTTCTTATTCATAGTATCTGTTTTTATATTAAAAAAATGACTGCTCCTGCGGCATTATTGTTATTTTTTGAATTTGCGCTGCTTTGCGATTATTGATTGCATGCCAAACTTCATCGGCAATGTCCATTGGGTTTAAACTTCCCTGGCCAAGAGCACTGGCTGTTCTAGCCGGATGGTTTTGAAAAAAATCGGTATCTGTTATTCCGGCTCTTATAACGGTTATACCAATTGATGGATCTGTTTCGCTCCTTAATGTTTCGGCTATTACTTCTAATGCGGCCTTAGTAGCACTGTAAACCCCTCCGTAGGGGTATATTTTATCAGCAGATACAGAAGAAATAAAAATAATTTTTCCCTGTTTTTTACTTCGCATTGACGGTACAAATGCTCTGATACATCGCAAGGCGCCCATTATATTAGTCTGAAGGACATCAAGCCATTTTTCAGGATCTCCTTCTGTCAGTTTTTCATGTATACCTTTGCCTGCGTTTATAATTAACACATCTGGCAATACTGCATTTTGTTTCATCCATAAAAAAAGCTCGTCTACATCTTTGGCTTTTGTTACATCACAATGCTTGTATATTATGTAGTTACGAGAGATTTCTGGGGCTGTTATATCGGCATTTATAACATTTATTCCATTTTCAGAAAGCTTCGAACAAATTGCTTTTCCTATTCCGTTACTCCCTCCTGTTACGAGTGCTGTATGCATAAAAAAATTATTTAAATCTTCAATGTTTTCAAATCTAAATCTCCCAAAAATCGATTTTTTACAAAATTTTAATTTTTTATTACATAATAATCACGTAATGAAATCAGGTTAAAATTTAGTTCTTAAATGACAGGTTATACGAAACCAAATTATTGAAGCCATACAAAGACAAACCCTGCATGTAGTACATCAACCTCTTCAAATCCTCAATAAAATGATGCGGAAATTGTCTAGTCGAGGTCACAAAAATTAAAATCCCATTTCATAAGAAATGAGATTTTTTATGTCCTTTTTTATTATTTAATATCTTATTCTAAAATTTAAATAAAGGATATTTTTTTATCTTTGAAATTCAGGATTTTTAACCCGAATGGCTTTATCTTTGAGCCTCTAGAAAAATTGATATTCATTATGGAACAGAAAATACATCAGGGAAGAAACGTAAAACGCTTTAGAGAAATGCTTGGCATCAAACAAGAAGCATTGGCTTTTGATCTGGGAAATGACTGGAACCAGAAGAAAATTTCTATGCTGGAGCAAAAAGATGTTATTGAAGATGATATATTGGATCAAATTTCACACGCCTTAAAAATTCCTGTGGAAGCTTTTCAGAATTTTGATGAGGAACAAGCGGTGAATGTTATTTCGAATACTTTTGGCGATAATAGTATTGGATATCAGAGAAATGACAATCCTACTTTTAATCCTATAGAGCAAGTGCTAAAGATGCACGAAGAAAAAATTGCCTTATACGAGCGTATGTTGAAAGAGAAAGATGAAATGATGGCGAGACTTGAAAAATTGATTAATAAATAAATCATTTGTAAAATATATTAATTCTGAAAAGAGACTTTATAGTCTTTTTTTTGTTTTGAGACTACAACGGGTTTGTGACTAATTAGTCCATTCTACTGATTTGCCAAATCATTCCAACTACAAACCAATTTTCCATTAGCCTATTGCCTAAATCCGTTTAGTAGCTGTTATGCTTTCAGTTCTTATTTATTTCAATTTTCAGTTATGCTTCAGCATTGTTTTTAAAATTAGATTAATTAAAGAACGATAAGATTTTACTTTAATTTTCGTGCTATTAAAAGTCCGAAAGCAAAAGTTTTCTGTTCTTTACCAACATAACTAGAAAATGCGACTTCAACATATTCTTTTGTAGATGAAACTATAACAATGTTCGCTGTTGATTGCGGAATAACAAAAATAACTGGTGGTTTCTCAAACTCGGGTAATTTATCACCAATAATTGTATATAAATCTTTAAAATAAAATCGGCTTATTTCATCACCATTATTTGGAATAAGGGCATTGTTAACCTGTAAATTATCAATTACGTAAAAACTCTTATCTAAAATATTTCTCTTTTTTATTACATTAATTGTATCCTTTAATTGTAAAAGTCCCTTATTTGAAGCTATAATTGCTTTAGAAAATTTAACTTTGCTCACATCTAGTTTTTTAAAAAAATTATCGTACACACTAATTTTATTATCATATTTAGATATAGTTGAGTCCAATACAGAAATTTTTTTATCGTACTCATTAAGTTTTATGTCTAGCGAATCAGTTTTACTTTTAAATTCCTCGACGAAATTCTCATATTTGTCAAATCCAAAAAAGCCTGCAACGGCAATTACAATTACACCGACTGAAGATATAAATTGAAGCTTATATTTTAATTCATAATATCGGTCATCTCCAATTTTACTTACATTAGTTTGATTTTTAATTTTCCTCAAACTTAAATAGGACATAATTACAAATACTAAAATTACGAACAGAAAAATGTAGATTAAAGTCATTTGAAGTTTTTTTAATTAAGAGTGTTTTACTTTAAGCTTACACTTTAAAGTCTTTATTATTAGGTATATTAATCGCAATTAAAAATTATTTTATTATGAAAATATCTCAATATTTTCTCCCTCAATTAATTGAACTGAAGCATACCGTTCTGGTACTACAACGTGTTTGGGACTAAATTAAGCCCATTTTTTGGATTAACCAAATCATCCCAAACACAAAACCATTTTCCATTAAGCCAATTACCCAACTTCGTTATAGTAACTGTTACCCGCTGGGCTTTTATCGGCAGTATTTCATCTTAGTTTTATTCCTTGTCTTTCAAGTTGGTTTGCTCCTGATAAAACTCCAAAACTTCCAATTTTTCTTGTCGAAAGTTTGTTATGAATTTGATATTTTAATTTTCTGGAAGTTACCTGGATTTCTGCCCAATCCCAAGAACTAACAAGGCCAATTGACTCATTAGTGTTTTCCCATATTAATGCTCTCTTTTCGCTAAAATGCCCGATGTGCGAATGTCTAAGCTCGTTGTTTTTTAGTCCACCAAAATACAATTGAATAAGTCCCCAACCATCAGTAGAATAACGAAAAGTATATCCGTTACAACGTTTTGGATCAAGGTCAACTTTTCTAAAAATAGGTTCGCCTCCATGTCGTGGTGTCCAGAGTTGAAATGTAGTTCCGAATTCGTCTATTTCAAGATCAAACTTTGATGATATTTCTGCTACGTTTTTATATTGGCAAATCTCTTGTTCATAAGATGAGCCTAGGTCATAAACCTGTAGATCAGTATTTTTGAAAATATAATCAAGAACTTTTAATTTGTCTGACTTGTCTGCGAAAAAATCGTAGTTCATTATTATCTGATATTTGGTTCGTCTTTTATAGTTTAATACTAACTTGTATATATGCTGACGATATCCGACTCTACTCAAAATTGGGTCAACATGTCTGATAAATATCAGTGTCCATTTGCTTTCAAAAATAGAATTTTTATTTCATAAATCATTAAACCAACTTTCTATTTGTTGAATACTTTCGTACTAACATGGGGCTATTAGTTGTTAAATATTCCAGTAATCATATTTTCGATTTCTGCTTTGATTTCTGCACTACTTCCTATCCATCTGCCGATAATATTTCCATCTTTATCGATTAAGATTTTTACTGGAATTGCTGTTACTGCATAATTGTCTTCTATTGTACTTTTGTTTTCTTTGATTGAAAAATGTTTCCATTTTTCAACATTTTCTTTTTGTACTGTAGCTCTCCATGTATCTAGTTTTTCATCTCTAGTAACACTTATAATCTCAAAGCCTTTGTCCTTATATTTAGAGTACATTTCTTTTAGAAAAGGAAAATCTTCTCTGCAAGGGCTACACCAACTTGCCCAAAAGTCAAGAAGCACATATTTCTTATTTCTAAATGATTTGAGTTGTAATGAGTCGTTGTTTAGATCATTTACTTCAAAATCAGGTGCTAGGCTTCCAACTCTACTATTTTTAAAATAATTTAATTTTTCAGCCAATTGTTTTCCGCCATAAGATTTTTTTATCTCCGGTGCTAATTTGTTGTACAAATTTTTAATTGTATCATATGGAATTTGTTCATCCTCTTCTGCTAGTATGTGATATAACAAGTCAGGTGCTAGAAATGAATTTGGACTTTTTTTTATAAATTCAAAATCCAATTGCTTGCTTATTGTTTTATTTTTATCCACTAATTGATCCAATTGTAAATCAAGCGAATCTAAACTCTTTTGAAATTTAATTTTTAAAGAATTATCACTTGTTTCAATCATTTTAACAGAATAAAGTGTACTCAGTTCTCTGATAGAATCAATTTTTTTGTGAATTTTTTCCTTTTCCGTTGTATTTTGTAATGTATTAAACTCATCGTTTGTTTTAGAACCATCTATAATCATAGCATTCAAATTATCAAAATCGAGTTTAGCATTCATTATACACGGCTCCAAATAAAATATCCTTGAGTTTAAATTTGTCATATAAAAATTAGGGTCAGTACAAATAATTGCTTTAACAGGGAAATCGATTTCTCCTTTAAATACAAATTTATTGTTGTAAATCTCTGAAGATTTGATAATGCTTTTGCCGTTGACCTCATATGTCAAATAAATATTTTTCGCCTTAACGTTTTTGGAACAAACACCATTTAACAAAAAGTTCTGCTCTGAAACCATAATAAATGGAAGAACTAAAAAGAAAATTGAAAGTTTTAATTTCATGTATATTTATTTTTTAAAAATTTGTAAAAAACTTACTTCAATAAGATTTTCTATTTTGCCTATAAAATAATTTGTTAAACAAAAATGATAATAAAGAAGTTATTTCCTACTATTTTAATTATTAAATCTAGTAGATTAGTTTTTTTTTAAAAATACATCATTGATATTAAGCAACTTATAAGAATTAAAAATTAAATAGATGTGTTTTTGTAGCGTTTATATTTTATATCATTTAATTCTTCCGCAACATAGTAGTTAAAAATGAGCCGCATTCAATACCGGTAACTTCGGCATACTTTACATTTGGTAACCAAAAAGAACCTCCTTCAATAGGCACAAATATTTCTTCTAAGCTTAAAATAAAAAATAATTAAATACTTCAAAATTGTATTATTTTCGTTTTACTTATAACTTATCGTTTTACGCAATTAATCAAAAATGGGACAACATATTACTATTATTTATGCAAATGAAAAATTAGAGATTGATAATAAAATACCGCATTTTTACGAAAATGGACATTTAATAATTCCATATAATAATGAAACACGCGATGCGGTTGAAGAATTACAAAAGATATGTAAAGAAGGGATGACGCTTGACGAATTATTTAATTTTTATATTGATACAGCATACATTTTAAACAAGGATAAAATTAGTTTTCTCGAAGAATACAAAGGATTAAATAATGATTTAAATGATTTAGAAGACATAGCTTTAGTTGAATTTTTGAAGCTGTTAAAACTTCCGGATTTTACAGTTTTAAGCTACGATGATTTGGCTGGAGATTACATTTTAAATTTTGAAAATTTTATTTATAAAAATTCCGATATAGAATACTATAAACTTAATATAAGTATGGATAAAGCATATCTCTATAAATATCAAGGTTGTAAAAATCATTGCTTAAAAGAGATGAAAGCTAGAAGAAAAAAATAGAAAAAAAGGAATAAAAAAATCCCATTTGTTAGAATGGGATTTTATTTTAATAACATCCTTTTCGTAATTGTTTTTTCTGATTATAAGCAGAAGTTATCGCGGCAACTATTTAGAGAATAATCTTACCTGATTTAAATTTTGGAAAATGCCCAGTTAATACATTTTATATTATTTTTTTGGATCAACGCTTAATGGAGGAAGTGTTGTTTTCTTTTCGTTCATCATTTTTTTCACCTGTTCAATGGTTCTAAAACGTTCTATTTGCATTTCACCTGTAAAAGTTTCGCTCTGAGGCGCTCTTGGAGGTATTTGACCGTACGTCTTCATCAGTTCAGCTATGGCCTGATTAAAAACTACTGCAGTCCATGTCTTTTCTGTCCAGCTGTTCATAAACAAGTCATAACGTTCCTGAGGATCCTGCCATAAATTATAAATAGCAGGCACTGTCGCTACATAAGTTTCATTACCTCTCCAGCCTAGCTGTTGGCCTGGCATATCACTACCAGCAATTGCGCCATTATCTCCGCGTGTATTAAATACTGCTTTGAATTTCCCTATGCGTACTGCTCCTGGCGACAATTCAGCTTCTGTAAAATAAAACCATCTATCACGCAATGGCGCTCCTTTTTTGAATAACACATTTGACATGTCATAACTATCAAAAACCATATCTGCTCCAGCTCTGTCTTTTTTAGGAAGTTCTACACCGGCAAGGCTTGCAAATGTTGCCATAAGATCAAGTCCTCCCACAATATCATGGCTTTCACTTCCTGCTTCAATTTGTCCAGGCCACCAGGCAATGGCCGGTACACGGCTACCACCCTCCCTGTCAGTTCCTTTTGTACCTCTGAATGGTGTATAACCTGAATCAGGATGTACGTCCTGCCAGGCGCCATTATCAACTGTGTAGATTACTATCGTATTATCTGCAATACCAAGAGAGCGAATTTTATCCATGATACGGCCTACATTGTAATCCATTTCTACAACAGCATCAGAGTACTTACTTTTTCCCGAAGATTTGCCTGCAAATTGTTTGGAAGGCAGATTGGGCTGATGATTTTTAGCAAAGTTGATGCACATGAAAAACGGATCATTGCTTTTCCCATATTCGTCAAGCTGTTTCAGGTTATTTTCAACCATCATCATATCCAGCTCAGCAATGTTCTCTTCGGTAACCTTACTTACTTCACGTGCTTTTCCGCCAGCTTCTCCTTCGAGTACACCTGTAGTTACTTTTTTGAAAAGCGCCAGCATTTCTGGAGACATTTCAGGATTCCACGACTCAAAAGCATAAGTATAAGCATTCAAGTGATACAATACTACGTTCTGCATTTTATCAAAACCCTGGGCAATAGGCATGGAATAGTCGGCTTCACCCAAGTGCCATTTTCCTGAAAAATAAGTTTTATAATTGGCTTTCTTAAGTACCGATGCCAGTGTCCACTCTTCTTTTGGCAATCCGCCCCCTTGCCCCTGAAAAGCAACAGTAGTCATACCACTACGGTTCGGGATACGGCCTGTTAACATTGCCGCCCGTCCTGGTGTACAGCTTGGTTGTCCGTAAAACGACCAAAACTGCATGCCTTCCTGGGCCATTTTGTCAAGGTTCGGCGTTGGCATACCGCGCCCAACTCCTCCACCATATACGCCCAAATCTCCCCAACCGGTATCATCTGATATAAGCATTATAATATTGGGTTTCTTTTTAGTTTGAGCCTTTATATTATAAAATGACAATAAAAATAAACTTGTAAAAACTACTACTAAGGTATTCTTTTTCATAATTTGTAATTTTAGGGTTACTATTTCATGCTAAAATTACAAGCATTGATACTTTAATGTATTTATAACTAGTCTGTTTGAGGTTTCATATTATAAAATGAAACCACATTTCTATACAATTACTCCCATTCCTTGTTAAGTTTATAAGATCATACTATTTAAAGACTTTAAAAAACATATTTTCAGGGTTTATAACTCCAAAAAACGAAAATTTATAATTCAAGTTTTTGGCATACTGCATCATACATCTATTTCAAAATGACTCATTCTTTAATTACTTTACTCAATCCTTACTACGCAAAAACAATTATTATTTAATTCGAGACGTAAATTTTGTAATTTATAAATCATATTATATAAGCAGGGGTTTATGGGATACTGGAAATTTGATAATTATGATAGAAATCTAATTTTCAATTTCTAAATTTTTATTTATGATAAATCCCGTAACACCTTGGACATCAACAGTAAAATCTGATATTATAAACAGTAAACTTCTGTTTGAAACAACAATGTCGCAATATAAACTGCAGGTTCATAATGCCGGGGATTCTATATGGCTAACTGCAGACTGGCCAGAAACAGGAAGTATTGCCTTTAGGCTTGCTTTTGGAATGAACAGTGATTTTGAGCGAACTTCTGTCAGCAAAACAAAAGACAAAATTATAATATTTGCCTGCACCAGATTAGGTGATTATACGATCAGCATCTCGTTTCCCAAAAGTAATCCTTTGGTATTTCGATATACCACAACATTTACAGCTTCATCACCATTATTAATTCCGTTCTGGCCTCGGGATATTGTACCCCTTACCATTGATGGTAAAGTAGAAAACACAGCTGGCGTTATACATACAAAGCAAGTGGGTACACGATCCGGACAAATCTTTTTTAGTATAACCAAACCTAAAAGTGGTTCCGTGTTTTACTTTCAGAATCTGTCGGCAATGTCAGCCTATTGCGATGTCACTGAAACTTCGTTATCAGAATCCGTTGGGGGCCAATGGCCTGAAATTGGTTTTCAGTTTCCCGTAAACCGCAATAAACCGGTTCCCGCCGGTATTGAGTATACTATTTCGGACGCTTTTGTAATATTGGATGAAACTATTTTTGAAAAGGACTATGAACTTACAACCCAATTCCTGAATAATCTGGCTGCAATTTATTCTCTGCTTCCAAAGCCAGAACCAACCTATCAGGATTGGCATTCTATTGCAGATAAAGTAATCAACGGACTGCACATTAATAAAGCGTGCTGGACGGTTGTAAAAGGTATTCCTTACCTCAATGCTTACGCCGGAGATTATACAACACCGGCTGAAATTATGGTTCAGCTAGCAGTACTCCTACCGTTGCATGAATATCTGGAATGGTCTGGTAAAGAACATCCTTTGTACGATGATCTCGAGAAAGGCATTAAGTATTTTTATGATGAAAGAGTGAAAAGTATTGTGAGATGGCATCCCGCGCTTGAAGATAAACTAGACAAGTCTGAAGAACAAAAACGTGAAATGGTAATGGATTCCTGGTACCTGCACCATCCGCTTTTGAACCTTTCGCGTCTGGCGCACCGGGGCGATAAAACTGCCTCAGAACTTTTTCTGAATTCATTAGACTTTGTTATTAAAGTAGCACATCATTTTGATTACAAATGGCCTGTTTTTTATAAAATGACCACATTAGAAGTGCTGAAAGCAGAAACAGCTCCAGGAAAGGGCGGTGAGCAGGACGTGGCAGGATCATATGCCCATATAATGCTGATGGCGTATAAACTCACCGATGAAAAACGTTATCTGAATGAAGCAATTAAAGCGCTGAAAAGTCTGGAAGGTCTTGCTTTTGACATTTTTTATCAGGCTAACAATACAGCATTTACTGCAGGTGCACTGGCCGAATTGTATATTGAAACCAATGATCAAAAATACCTGGATCTCAGTTATTGCTGTCTTGCCGGAATTTTCAACAACGTTCAGCTTTGGGACTGCAACTATGGAAATGGTAAAAATTTCCCGAATTTCTTTTCAGCTTTTCCTTTAAATGATGCTCCTTATACGGCTGCATACGAAGAATTTGAGGTTTATATAGCTTTAGATCATTACATGAAAGTTACAGAAGGATTAGAAATTCTACCGGCCGTAAAAGTATTGATACCCGAATTTATCAAATATGCAGTGAGCAGACTTCCGTATTATTATCCACCATTATTGCCGCAGGATATGATTAATGAAGAAGTCAGAACTGGTGATATACTAAAAGATTTATGGGTACCATTAGAGGATCTGCAGGATGGCTGGAACAAATCCGGAGAAGTCGGTCAGGAAGTTTATGGTGCCGGTATACCATTTGGTGTTATTGCAAGGCAGCATTTTCAACTAAAGGAATTAAAAATTAACGGATTTCTTAATTATCCGTTGATTAAGCTTCGCTATGGAAAAAAATCGGTAACGTTTCATGTAGGTGGTAATGGACAATTTCCGGCAAAACTCATCATGTCCGGACCGAAATCACAGCTTTCAAAAATAAAAGTTGAAGTCAAAAACAAATTGGCATTTCGCCCATTAACAGCTGAAACTTCTGGTGAATTTGACTTTCCCGGCGGCAGTATGGTTAGAATATCATGGTAACTAAATTTATAAAACTATTATTAATTAAAAATTCAAAAACATGAAAATTATTGATACAAAAACCCATGGATATGTGGATTATATCATGGGACTATTTCTGCTGGCAGTACCTTCTTTATTTGGCTTAAATCTGTCTGCGATGGAAAGTACTATCTTTTATATTGTGGGCGTTACGGCATTAATTTACAGCTTGCTCACTAATTATGAACTAGGAGCTTTAAAGATAATTCCAATGAAAGGCCATTTGGCATTGGATATTTTCTCCGGAATCTTTCTTGCGGCTTCTCCATGGCTATTAGGTTTTGCTGATATTGTGTACAAACCTCATTTGGTTCTTGGTCTCATTGAGATAGGTGCCGCACTTTTGACAACTTCAAAATCAAGAGTAGAAATAAAGTACAGACAATAAACTATTTTCTTCAAAACAAGAAGATAATTTTTGCAAACAGACAGGTCATTTATGGAAAAAATTAACGAATACTGGCATAAGACCGAAGCGGCCTTAATGGCATTTTGGCCCAATCTTTTATCCGCTATTTTAACCCTCGTTTTAGGTACAATCATTATTAAAGTTTTCAGGGCGATAATGATGCGGCTTATCAACAGGAAAAGGTTTGACGCAACGCTTTTAAAATTTGTAATGGATGTCCTGATCTGGACATTTCGTGCCTTGCTTTTTGTTAGTGTCATTACCAAACTTGGAGTCGAAACTTCTGTGTTTGTTGCCGCAATAGGTGCAGCCGGTCTGGCAATTGGCCTTTCACTTCAGGGATCTCTGGCAAACTTTGCCGGAGGTCTGCTGATTATTCTTTTCAAGCCACTTCGCGTTGGCGACTACATCGAAGCACAAGGTGAATCAGGAACCGTTGTCGCAATATTCATCTTCAGTACCAAAATCATTACGCCAAACAACCAGTCGGTCTATATTCCAAACGGTGCTTTATCAAATGGGATAGTTAGAAATTTTTCCAAGGAAATGACCCGCCGAACAGATATTACACTTAGTGTCAATCACAACAGCGAACTGCATCAGGTTAAATCTATAATTCACAATGTACTAAAAGCAGACAAGAGAATTCTGGAACAGCCCGAACCCTTGATATTAATTAAAGATTTGACTTCAGAAGCCATGCTTTTGTCTGTATTTGCCTGGACAGCAAATGCAGATTTTGGATTTGTGGTTTCTGATTTTTATGAAAACATAAAAAAGGCTTTTAAAGAAAATAATATTGGTATTCCAGCATTAAAAAGGGAAATAGTTATTGAAAAAACCGATCCCCATCATTTATGATAAGCATTATAAAGCCTGGTTATCTTATAATTGTATAACTACAGTTGCTAAACTTATAAGCATAACATGCTTATTTGTTGTCTTTTAGCCGAATTGTGAACGAGAGCCGTTCCATTTAATTAAAACTTATGCGATATGTTTTATCACGATTCAAAACTTCAATACGAAGTAAAAGTTGACAAGCCGGATCCTATGTTTGCAAAAATGCTGCAGCAGGCGATTGGCGGAATAGAAGGCGAAATCAGAGTTTGTCTTCAGTACCTGTTTCAATCTTTTGGTTCCAGAGGCCCTGCCAAGTACCGAGACATGCTAATGGAGACCGGTACAGAAGAATTAGCTCATATTGAAATGCTTGCCACTGCTGTAGCCCTTAATCTGGAACCGGCATCAAGTGCCTTCAAAGACGAAATGGCTGCAGAAAGCCCTATTGTGGAAGCCATTATGGGTGGTGCTGACCCAAGACATTACCTGTCAGCCGGAATGGCAGCATTAGCAACAGACAGTAATGGCGTACCTTTTAATGGTTCGTGGGTAGTTGGAAGCGGAAACCTTGCCGCGGACATGTATGCCAATGTAATGGCCGAATCTACAGGTCGTGTTTTGGCTACCAGATTATGGAATATTACAGAAGATAAAGGCATGAAAGATATGCTTGCCTTTTTGATTGCCCGCGACACCATGCACCAAAACCAATGGCTGGCTGTTTTAGAGGAAATTGGAGGCCTTGAAGGAAACCATCCAATTCCAAATTCATTCCCGCAAGCCGAAGAAAATTCTAAATTCAGCTACTCTTTTCTTTCTACCAACATCGAGACTGAAATTGATCAGGATACAGCGGCAGGCAGATGGGCAAGCGGAACATCAATTGATGGTAAGGGTGAATTTACATTTGAGAAAGCGATTCCTTATGGAGAGAAACCAAATCTTGCACCACCCCACCCTGACGGCTTTGCACAAACACAGCAAATGATCGACAAGGAAAATGGTTTTTTCAAAACAGTATTCAGAAATCTTTAGTACAATGCAAAATACATTGCTAATACATTTAGAGCTGAGTAAATTTTTTCATTCCAACAAACTCTTCAGAATACTGAGGAGTTTGTTTTTTTTTATTTACAAATTGATACATGCGCATTATTTTGATTTGCCAAATGTAAATTTGATAAGAATTTTTCATTTTCATATAAAACCAATTAATGGTATAAACCTAATTTTAAGCATCTTATAACTTAAATCAATAACAATGGAAAATTTACAATATTACACTGGAGAAGAATTTCTAAGAAATCCTTTTCACAGCCAGCAAAATAATGACAATAGCATGAGCTCTGAGGATAGCACTGAAAAACCCAGTAAACCAGATGAAACAGGAACTGACCCAAAACGTTATGAACCTAATAAATTTGAGAAAGGCTCTAACGAAAAATCAGGAGGTAACGGAAGTACAGAAAGTGCAGCTAAAAAGCTGAACAATTGATAAGGATTTCAATAAGGGATTGCCCCCTAGACGAAGTTATTCTGCTGATTAACCATATTCAGTATCATTTTAATACCTTGAAAATAGTATGAACATAACGTATTTCTTAACCGGCTCCTATAATGACGTAGATAATGATTTTGAACTCACGATTAACACGATAGCAAGCGTCGATCAATCTGAATCAAAAGACAGCTGCGAAGTTGTTCTTACAGATATTTCATCTGAAAATAAGTTAATGTGGCAGACGACGCAGCCTACATTTGTATTATGTCTGAACGATCTGGATGAATTTATTATTGAGAACAATATCTTGTTTTATAGCAAGATCCTTACTTCTTCTCATCGTGATAATGCTGTAGATAAGGAACTGGAAGGTTTTGTTTTAAACAGACTGGAGTATTAACTAACGGAAACATTATCAACTTTACCATTGTTGAAACAACATACCTACTTTACTAAACCCAATTTAGGTAAATCATGATTTGCGAATAGTAGAATCTGGAAACTTATTGAAATTTAATTATTTATACCATGAATACCAATTTAATTAAAAGTCATACTAAATTTAACTTATTGGTAGGAACCTATACCAAAACTTGTGATAGCGACGGAATCTATATTTTCGACTTTGATGCAATATCAGGAGAACTAAAATTGATCAGCAGCACCGAAAAAGTTATAAACCCCAGCTATCTATCAGTTTCAGAAGATAATAAATATGTGTATGCCATAAATGAGGATGGAGAACAAAGTACATTGAGTGCTTTTGCATACAATTCAAAAGAACATACACTTCAATTTCTCAATAAAAATAAAACCTTAGGTGCCGATCCATGCCATGTAATTGATGATGAACAAAATGTGATAGCTGCCAATTATGGTGGAGGCAGTATTGCCGTTTTTAATAAAATGACAGGCAATACTATTTCTGAAGTTCGCCAGCTTATTCAACACGAGGGAAAAGGCATTAATAAAGACCGTCAGGAGAAGCCGCACGTGCATATGGTTTATTTCTCGCCAGATAAAAAATTTGTTTTGGCCAATGATTTAGGACTGGACAAGGTATTTATTTATAGCTACCTCCCGAACGCTACTGACCAAATCCTTACATTAAAAGATACTGTTAATCTTAAAGCAGGAAGTGGTCTACGACATGCGGCGTTTTCCAAAAAGGGAAATTTTATATTTCTGATTCATGAATTAGACGGAACTTTGACCACTCTTCGCTACAATAAAAATGGAAGCTTAGAGATCCTGAACGAAATGGATAGTACTCCTGAAAACTTTAATGGAAGCGCTAGTTCAGCAGCTATAAAAGTTTCGCCTGACGGAAATTTTTTGTACGTAACTCACCGCGGTGACATTAATTCTATTTCAATTTATAAAATAGCTGAAAATGCCCAAATTGATTTTGTAGATCGAATTAGCACTGGTGGAAAAGAACCCCGGGATTTTGCAATTGACCCTTTGGGTAATTTCCTTTTGGTTGGACACGAGAAGACAAATAATATTGTTGTTTTTGAACGTGACAAAACGAGCGGAAAACTCACCAACACCGGACAGGTCATAGAATTATGTGCCCCTGTTAATCTGGTTTTTACTGAAATAGTATAGCATTTATTTAGGGTAAAGCATATGAACTCATTCTATAAAAAAACAGAGCTGCGAATGGCAGCTCTGTTTTTTTTTCCGGTTTAAAGCGAATCTTCTTTATTAGAATAATTCGATTGTATGACCTCGTAATAGTATTTTTCTAATTCGGTTAAAGATTGAGCAGGCAATTCGATTAGTGAAGACTCTAAATAAATTTCTTTTATCAAGCCTTCTTCATCCGTATTTTGTTTTTCTAATAGCATAATAGTTCGTTTAAATTAATCCCTTTTATCTTTCTTCTTTCCTCTTCCATCTTCCATCTTTCATCTTTACTCTCTATTCTTTACTCTTTCATCTCTATTCTCTTTTTTATTCTCTTTCATTTTTTCATCAACCTTATCATCCACTCCGCGTCCTTCAGACATTGGCTTATAAATGGAACCTTGCGTATCAGGAGCTTCCGGCCCCATTTCCATTTGGTACTTTTGGGAAACATTCGCTGTAAACCATTCGTTAAAGCGCGGAAACACATTAGCCATAAAAGAAGAACCTTTAGCCTTCCATCCTACCGGTACTATTTTTTTAGGACGCAGTGATTTTCGAACTACTGCGTTTACAACTTTGTCAGGCTCATCCATGAGTGCCATTTTCGGCTCTACACCGCTATAGTTTGCAGCATGTCTCCAAAATGGAGTATCAACAGCCCATGGCTCAATAGTCACGACTTTGATATTCTTATACCCATTAAGCCTTAATTCCTGGCTTAATGCCAGACTCAGTGTCCTTACGCCCGCTTTGGATGCAGAATAACTGGTGTGATAAGCCATCGGTGTTTCACTGTCTACAGATCCCATATTGATCAATATGCCTTCACGCTGTTTAATAAACTGCTGTACCGCAACTTTACTTCCATAGATAAAACCTTTTAAATTAACATCGATGATACGTGCCTGATCTTCTGTCGGAATTTCCCAGAAACGTCCAATTACACCTACTCCGGCCATATTTATCCAAACATCAATTTTAGCATATTCCCTTACGGCCACATCAGATACCCGTTGTAAATCTTCGGGTTTACTAATGTCCATAGTTACAACTATCGCTTTTCCTCCATTTGCACGGATAACGCCCGCTATTTCCTCCAGCAGGTCTGTTCTTCTGGCCGCTAGAACTACATTTGCTTTGTATTTGCCCAATTCCTCTGCCACACCACGGCCAAAACCACTTGATGCTCCTACAATAACATATGTCTTACCCGAAATTTTTTTTTGTCCTGCGCTGCCAAGTTCCCATGTGGCACACCCTGTCATTAAAATTAAAAGACAAAGTGTCAAAAGCAGGGGTATTTGATTTATTAGTCTACTTTTCATATTCTTATTTTTTTTGTTCTAAACGTATGTGATAAGTATCTATAAGTGCTTTTAAGAGATTATAAATTATTTTTAACCGCTGTTTCCCATTCATTTACATCACAAATGTTGCACTTCTTCTGAATATTATTTTGTTTGGAAACCGTATTGCCACAGTTTCTGCAGGCAATAAGATTCTCATCGTAATTTACTTCATTTCGAAAATCCGAATCCGTTTCCGGCAACAGACATAATCCGGGTCTTTCATTTTCGTCGCTATAGGTAACTATGGAAAAAACTCCTTTAGACTCAAAATACACACGCTGAATAAGACCCAAATTTATTATTCCTTTTAGCCTTATAGCGGCAAAAAGACGTTCATGTGTAATACGGCTTTTTTTCATTTCACTTATCATCAGGCGTCCATTTTCTACCAAAGTAGAGATTTGGTCCAATACCATTCTTTCTGCTTTTGAATTTCGCGAAGTGATATAAGCCTGTAATGCCTGCAATGAAATAATTATCAGGATGACCGTTACAGAGGGCAAAAGTCCTCTTTCCGGCGTATGAATCGCCACACCAACAGATGCACCCAGCGTAACTAATGTTACCATCTCTCCACGACTGAGCATGGCTTCCATACGTCTCCCTAATAGCCTCAGTGATACAACGAGTATTATATAAATAAACAATATTCTTATTATAACTTCAAGAATAAATTCCGGCGGCACTTCTCCTAAAAAAATGCGTCCCCAATCTGTTAATTTGATATCTTCTTTATTCATCTTTTAAAAATTCTTTTGAAGGTTCTACCCAATGAGTATGCCTGCAATTTGGGCATTCTGTTTTATAACTTTTATCAACTACAGTTCCGCACCAGCTACAAGCATTGTGGTTCTCATCTTTTATACTAATAATATCTATATCTTTTACAGGAAGTATCGATAAACCGGGCTTCACCTCTTTATGTTTATAGATGCTGACTGTACCGCAAGCTTCTATATACGCTCTTTTAACCTGCCCTAAATGTCTAATTTCTTTTTCGCGTAAAAGCTCAAATAACTGCTGTCTGGAAATAAAATGCTTTTCTAACTGTCCGATGTCAATAACTGAATCTTTAACAAGAATAGCTATCTGGCCCTGCATCAATTTTTCCCAGCTTCTGCTAATAAAAAAGCTTAGGGTAAGACTTCGCTGCAAGACCAATATTGTCATTAATACTACTATAGCAATCACAATTCCATGTGCTGGTCCATGCATGGGCATTGCTACAATTGCTCCAAGTGTAATAAATACAGCCCTTTCTGTTATTGATAATATCGAATTGGTGCGTTTGCCCAGTAACCGTACGACAAACACTAATGCCATATATAAAATAATACTTCTAATGGCCACTTCCACAATAATTTCAGGTGGTGCTTCTCCAAATAAAATTCTGTACCAGTCATCTATTTTAATATCATCCTTATCCATAATATACTGTTTATGTTGTAATTAACAGTTATAAAAGTGTTTCGTTTTTCCAAAATGTGTTTATATCATTACAGGGTGCACTTATATAATTTTCATCTTAGACTTTTGTAAGTTTTTTGGAATATTATATAAGATGCTGATCTTTTTATAATGCAAATTTGACTATGAGTTAAACTTAAAATGTCAATATTATGCTAAATCCTGTTACTCCTTGGACTGCTACTGTGCAGTCTGATATAATTAACGGAAACCTGTTATGGGAAGCAAAAATTTCACAATATCAACTGCGAATTTATAATGCAGGCGATTCTCTATGGCTTACTGTCGAATGGCCGGAAGGCGAAAGTATTGCGCAAATTTCCGGTTTGGCAAAAAGAATGTCAACTTTTTTGTTGTAGGAGACCCAAGATTTGATGTGTATTTAAAAATTTCCGGCCTTTCAAAAGCTAAACTTTCAAAAATTAAAGTAGAAGTAAAAAACAAACGAACTTATCAACAAATAAAAGAGTCTGTTCCCGGAACATTTGAATTTACAGCTGGTACTACCGTTAGAATAAGCTGGTAAACGAGAACACATTAACAGTATAATATTTTTAATTATGGATGATAAAATGACCGCCGCATTAAAGACTGAAAAAGGAGACTTTTCCATCGCTGAAGTAGAGATTCCCCAATTACAGAAACCTGACTGGGTTCTTGCTAAGGTACAGGTTGCCGGAATTTGCGGAACAGACCTTCGCCACTGGAAAGTGGAAGATCCCCATCTGGCCTGTAAAATAATGGGACACGAACTTGCCGGCGAAATAGTGAGTGTGGGACCTGAAGTTACCAATGTAAAACCTGGCGACAGGGTTGTTATCGAAACCGTATTGGGTGACGACAGCTGTGTATGGTGCAATATTCAACAATATAATTTATGCCCGGATCTTTATAAGGTTCGTATGGAAAGCGTTTCGCAGGCATTTGCCCAATACGTCAGCGGACCTGCCAAAAAATTTTATAAGCTGCCCGATCACGTTAGTTATGAAGAAGCGGCTTTACTTGATACTTTTTCGGTAGGGCTGCATGCCGTTCAGCTAAGCGGACTAAAACTTAACGATAAGGTAGCTATTATTGGTTCAGGATCTATTGGTCTTGGGCAATTACAGCTTGCTAAAATAGCGGGCGCCGATGTCATTATTTTTGATATAGTAGATTCTTCACTTCAACTTGCCAAAGAACTTGGTGCAGACGTCATAGTAAACACAAAAAAAGAAGACGGCTACCAAAAACTAATGGAATTTACCAATCAGCGTGGTGCCGACATTACATTTGAATGTGCCGGCGGTACTGCAATGGAAATGACACTTCCGCAGGCAACATCCTATACCAGAATTGGTGGAAAAGTAGTTATTGTTGGGGGCTTTGATAAAGGAAAAACCACTACAGAGATGGATTGGAATCGGATCCAGATGGGAGAAATAAAATTGATTCCGAGCGCCAGTTATTCCTATTGGGATATTTATCCTGAAATGCAAATTTGCCTTGACCTGCTTTCAAAAGGGAAACTGAACGCAAAAAAAATGATTACGCATCGTTTTCCAATAGAACAAATAAATGACGCTTTTACAGCTGCAAGAGACAAAGAGACTACTAATTCCTTGTTCGTAGCACTGATGATTTCATAAAAAAAATAAAACTTCTGTTAAACTTAAAATTTAGAAAATATGCTAGCAATGAATTATCGCGGGCCACATAGAATCCGCGCAGATTATGATAAACCGATTCCAGAAATCCTCCATCCAGAAGACGCCATAGTGCGAGTTCTTCGTTCCTGCATTTGCGGCTCAGACCTTCATCTTTATCACGGTTTGGTTCCTGATACACGTGTCGGATCAACCTTTGGACATGAATTTATTGGTGAAATTGTAGAAACTGGATCGGAAGTACAAAACGTAAAAATTGGCGATCGCGTCATGGTGCCTTTTAATATCTCCTGCGGTAAATGTGCTTTTTGCCGTCAGGAACTTTATGGAAACTGCCATGAATCAAATCCAGAAGCTACTGCTGTCGGTGGTATTTTTGGTTACTCGCATACCGCCGGAGGATATGATGGCGGTCAGGCCGAATATGTTCGTGTTCCATATGCCAATGTGGGGCCTGTTGTGATCCCACAATGGATGGATCCCGATGATGCCGTTCTGTTAACCGACGTAGTTCCGACGGGATATCAGGCCGCCGAGATGGGCGGTATTCAACTTGGTGATACAGTAGTTGTTTTTGGTGCGGGACCAATCGGAATCATGGCTGCCAAATGTTCGTGGCTTTTTGGCGCCGGACGTGTGATCATTATTGACCATATTGATTATCGTCTGGAATTTGCAGAAAAGTACGCGCAATGCGAAGCCTTTAATTTTAATTCCATTGGAGATCCGGTTGTATTCTTAAAAAGCATAACCGATTCTCTTGGTGCCGATGTATGTATAGATGCCGTAGGATGCGAAGCCGCAGGTAATATAATGAATACCATTACCGGCCGAAGATTACTGCTTCAGGGCGGTTCTACAACAGCATTGCATTGGGCAATTAATGGCGTAAAGAAAGGCGGAATTGTTTCGATTGTGGGTGTATACGGTCCAATTGACAGTCTGATTCCAATAGGAAATGTAGTGAATAAAGGAATTACAATTCGTGCCAATCAGGCTTCTGTAAAAAGACTGCTGCCAAGACTCATCGACCATGTACAATCTGGCATTTTGGATCCTAAAGGACTTATAACCCATCGCTTTCCACTTGAAGAAGTTTCTGAAGCCTATCATGTATTTTCATCAAAACTGGATAATTGTATTAAAACGGTTTTAGTTCCGCCATCAGCGAGATAATTAATTTAAAATTTAATAGTATGATAACAGATCAAACAAACCCGGAAGATTTTACAAATGATAGACTGGGCAAATACACCAATATTAAAGGATGGGGAATTGACGCTAATGAAAAAAATGATCCCACCTATCCTATTAAAATAAGAAATAACGACGAGCATAAAGGGTACACCTGGGAACGTCCCGCTCAGCAGGATGAAACGGTAGAAATACTCCAATCCGTCGAAAGACCAAATCTTACTGCCGTCTACGGAACATCAAAACCACCATCAGGATTAAGCGGTATCATCCGCAGACTGGCCTATAAATACAGCGAATCAAGCTATGGCCGATGGCTCCCGCTTATACTTGCTGACCGGGTAGATATGGTGGAAGGTGTATTGGATGATTTTTCTAAAGGTCATGTTCCAAACATCCCTAAAGAAATAGGATTAAAATCAGAGTGGAAATACAACAGAGATGAATTTTTAGTAAAAACAGCTGCCGGAATTCTTATTACCGGGGCAGTTTTAATGTTCCTCTTTTCTTCTGACAAAAAGCGAACGCAAAGCAAATAAGATATAATATAATTAAACCAAAATTATATGGAAAATTTATCAAATTATCTTGGACAAAATATTGACAACAAACGTATCGTCATTACCGGTGGCACAACAGGAATTGGAAAAGCAACAGCAAAACTTTTGGCGTCACTGGGAGGAAATATTTTTATTTTCGGGCGTGATGAAAATGATTTTAAGGAGGCAATTGATTCTATTAATGCTCAGGAAAAAGGAGCAGCTTATGGTATTACTGCAGATATTACATTAAAAGAAGATATTGAGCTTATCTGGAAAAAAATTGATCAGGCGCTGGGCGGAATTGATATCCTGATTAATAATGCTGCCTTGCCAGCCAACGGAATTGTAGACGAAGAATATGAAAATATAAAGTATATTCTTGAAACCAACATCCTTGGATATATGTCTTTTACTAAACAAGCTGTCTCAAGAATGAAAAAACAGCGGCAAGGCCATATTGTCAACATTGGGTCGATGAGCGCCGAAACTCGTGAAGAAACAGGAACGGTGTATGTTGCTACAAAGTCGGCGATAAGAGGATTTACTGCTGCGCTTCGAAAAGAAGTAAATGAACTGGGCATAAAAGTGTCTCTTATCGAACCAGGTGCTGTGACCAGCGATATGCAGCCTGCACCAAAAGAGGAACAGCGCGAGCAAATTGAAAAAATGGAAATGCTCGAAGCTGAAGATATTGCCATGAGTGTTTTATTTTGCCTTTCACAGCCGAAACGCTCCGACATTGTGAGCCTGCAGGTTAGGCCTCATTTGCAGGTTATATAACTATGACTAAATAAGCTCAAATATTAGCAAGTACAGGCAACAGAGAGTATCCGCTTCCTGAGAAAAATGGAAATATTTTCAGCAGTGGAATGACTATCTTTTTTCATTGGGAAGTTCCTGTATATTTTTACAGGAACATATCCCAAAGGAAATGGAATTGGTTACTTTCAAATAATATGGCGTGGGTTTCTTTTGTATACTGTGCAGGAAAGTACAATCTTAGCATTTTGCCAGATAAAATTCAATATGCCGAAAGCCGGGATGTGCTTTTATGGGGAAAGGAAAAGGCATAATAATCCCTAATTGCCAGTAGTATAATCGTACAGTCATAATTAAGTTATTCTAACAGTAAATTCTATATCAATGAAGGATTTATATTTCAACATTTGCGAGGATATACTAAATACTCTCGCTAAAGACTCCAATAGGTATTATAGCTTAGAGGAATTGACAAAGACTGTGACTTCTAATTTCAATAATGCATCCTTAAATTTTGAACAGCGTATAAATGATGAAAGGCACAATCAGGCAAAGGTTCTGGACGCTTTAATAGTATTAGACAATAAAGGTTTAGTTGTTTTAAATTCTTTAACAGACGAAAGTCGAATAAGTCATAAAGGATTACTATAAGAGTTTCCTTAAGAAATAGCAGGAAAGATGTTTTTATAATAAATATTATTTGTAATTAATCTAAATAAATGTAGATTTGCGGCTTAAAATTTAAATAACCGCCATGAAGTTCAATTATTTTTTACTGCTAATTGCTTTTTGCCACGTTGGTATTTCGCAAAATGCAAAAATATCCGGAAAATTAATTTCCGAAAATAACGAAGCTGTTTCTTATGCTTCAATCTCCATAAAAAGCCTTAAAAAGAATACTATTTCTGATGATAAAGGAAACTTTGAAATAAACGACCTGGCACCAGGCAATTATACTGTTTACTTCTCTGCCATGGGTTTTTCGGTTCAGGAAAAAACTGTTGAACTACATGAAAATGAAAACCTTGAGCTTTCTATAATTTTACAGGAAAACATTAATACACTACAGACCGTCGAAATTACGGGGCGAAAAGAGAAATCGTACAGAAACACCAAATCTTTTATCGGGGCAAAAACAGAAATCGCTTTAAAAGATTTGCCTCAGGCTGTTTCTTATGCGACTAAAGAGTTAATTGCAGATCAGGGATCCATTCGCGTAGGCGAAGTTGTAAAAAACTTTAGCGGTGTGAGCCAATTCACATTTTACGATGATATCTCCATTAGAGGTTTTAGAATCAATGGTGGAAGTAATACGCAATTGCTTAATGGAATGCGAACATCAACAGGATTCTGGAAGCAGCCACTTGCGAATTATCTGGAACGCGTCGAGGTTTTAAAAGGACCATCATCAGCTTTGTTTGGAAATGCTTCTCCGGGTGGGGTACTAAACAGGGTGACCAAAAAACCTTTAGATCAGGCTGCAAACAGTGTGAGTTTTTCTACAGGAAGTTTTAATACTTTAAGAGCTTTAGCCGATTTCACAGGACCTTTAACAGAAGATAAATCGCTTTTATACCGTTTAAACTTAGGTTATGAAAATGCAAACTCTTTTAGGGATTTACAGTTTGACAAAAATATTGTCTTTGCTCCTTCACTTTCTTTTCTGCCAAATGACAAAACAAGTGTAAACTTTGATTTAATTTATACAGGCTCAAAAAGTGTTTTAGATCGCGGACAATCCACTTATGAAAACAATTTATATTCAACAAAAACTTCAAATTCACTAAACTCTACAAATGATTATTTAAATGAAGAAACCTATATTGTGACCACTTCATTAAATCATCAATTCAGCGATCGTTTGTCTTTTTCTGCCTCATACATCCGTACTGGTTATACAGAAGATCTTTTAGAACATCGCGGTGCTAATAAATATGCATCTGCAGGAGATGGAACCACTATTCCTACGGCTATAGAAATGCAGGTTTTTATGCGTAAACGTAAACGCTATATTGATAATCTTTCTACTTTTTTTAAATATGCAGCAAAAACCGGCCCGATAGACCATAGTTTAATTGCCGGTTATGATTATGCACAGGAACAAGTGCCGGCAGGAGGTTCTCAATTGCAGGCAAGCGGCTATAGAAATGCAGCAAATACAGGCTTTATTGCCACTTATAACCCCGCTAACAAAAGTGCTTACTTATTAGATTCTAAAGGAAATCCGGTACCCAATGTGGCACATTTTGACTTGACAAATCCATCTGCATCACAGCAGTTAAAAGATATAAGTAAATATTTTTATGTGGCGCGTCCTTTTGATCCGACCTATTACTCATTGTACGGAATATATCTGCAGGACCATATTAAATTCGGCGCTTTTCAGGCTTTAATCGGAATTCGTTATGACGAATATACAGATAAGGAAAACTACAAAAAAGCAACTGAAAAGAAAGTAAAACAACATTCGTTTTTACCACGTTTTGGTTTGACTTATACACTTAATCCAAACATTAATTTGTACGGAACTTATGTGAAAGGTTACAATCCGCAGACGGCTTCGTCTTTATCAAATCCAAATGCGGGCGGGCCTTTTGATCCTTTAGAAAGCAATATGGTAGAGTTTGGAGGAAAATCTTCCTGGTTTAAAGAAAAACTTTTTGTGACCGTAGCCTTATTTAAAATTCAGCAGAAAAACACTTTATATCCGGCAAATGACCCAACAAACCCGGATTTGATGAGAGCGATTGGAGAAGAAGAATCTAAAGGTATTGAAATCGATGTTAACGGAAATATCACTCGCAACTGGAGCATTTCTGCAGCCTACTCATATAATGAAGCCGCTATTACAGAAAGCCCTGTTGCAGAAGAAATTGGAAGACAAAAACCAAATACACCCGTACAGCAGGGAAATGTCTGGACGCGTTACAACTTTACAGACGGTGCCTTGAAAGATTTTGGTCTTGCCTTAGGCAGCAATTTTGTAACAACCCGAACGCTAAGTCAAACTAACGTACAAACGCTTCCGGGTTATACTTTATTTAATGCTGCTTTGTATTACAGCATCAATAAATTTAAAATTCAGGTTAATGCCAACAACATAATGAACAAAACATACTGGGTTGGAGGTTACGATTACATTCGTCTGTTTCCCGGTGCACCTTCAAACTGGCTGTTAACACTTGGTTATTCATTTTAAACGCTAATTAGATTTAAATCATTTTTATAAAATGAATAAAACATTTAAAAAGAATATTGGCTTTTTACATTTATGGCTCGGACTTTTGTCCGGGCTTATTGTATTTATTGTGTCACTTACGGGAAGCATCCTCGTTTTTGAAGATGAAATTGATTCTTTTATAAATCCTGAGTTTTACAAGGTTTCAGCCATTGGGACAAAAAAATTACCAGTTGATGTGCATGTTAAGCTGATTCAGCAAAAATATAATATAAAAGCATTTGATCGAATACAAACTTTTGAAGATCCTCAAAGAACCGTAATTATTACCGGAACTGGTCCGGATAAAAAAAATGAGATGATTTTTTCTGTTGATCCTTATACAGGAAAAATATTAGGAAAGGTGGCTGAAAAAAGCAGATTTTTTTCTATCGTTTTAGATTTGCACCGTCAATTAATCATGGGAGATGTTGGCCAATTTATTACCGGTTGCAGTTGCCTTATATTTGTTTTTATGCTGTTTTCAGGGCTTATTTTATGGTGGCCTAAAAAAATGAAAAACTTAAAACAAAGGTTAACGGTAAAATGGAAAGCTTCGTTTAAAAGAGTCAATTGGGATTTTCATTCGACTTTTGGATTTTATTCTTTTTTGTTTCTTTTGATATTGTCACTAACAGGCTTAACATGGTCTTTTAAATGGTTTGAAAGCGGGATTTATCTGCTTGCAGACGGAACGGCAAAAAAGCCTTCTGCCAAAGTTGAAAATCCCACCAAAGTTGATCCAAATCTGGACAAAACTTATTTTTATCAAAACATACTCTCGAAAACGGACAGCATTTACACATACAAGGGAAATACTCAAATCAGAGTACCTTCTGATACTATAAACAGTATAATGGTCATTAAATTGGATATCGAAAAATCGATTCCCAATATTTCGAGTATGGCTTATTTTGATAAATATACAGGTGAAATTTTAAAGGTGAGACCGTACGAATCTTTTAGTGACGGCGATAAAGTAAGGCGTCTTATTTATCCGATACATACGGGAAGTATTTTTGGATACCCAACTAAAATACTAGCTTTTTTGGTTTGTCTTTTTGCCCTAACTTTACCTGTAAGCGGTTTACTAATCTGGTTGGGAAGGAAGAAGAAAAAAACTAAATAAGAAGAATACACCAAGTGTTTGTTTTTAGTAAAAGCATTTATTTTATGAATGTGCTTTTTCATTTTTTTGTTCCCAAATAAATTATTTGAAATTAAAAAATGAGAAAAAAATTTTCAACTGCTAATTTATCGTACTTCGTTACATTAAATTTATATCGCATTTCTGTTTCATTTTCTGTTTGTTGAACGAGAAGCGGTGTTATGATTTTTTTCTGCACAATCTTTTTGCAAAAACTAAATTCATTAGCCTTAATATCAAATATTTCTTTATAAAGTCTGGTAAGCTCCGTTAATGTAAATTCCTCTGGCAGAAGTTCAAAACCCACCGCCGATTCACGTAATGCATTTCCGATTTGGTACAGGCTTAAATCCAGAATTTTATTATGATTGAGTAATAAATCTGGTACATCTGCGACTTTCCACCATCTTTTATAAGATGGGCTCATACCAAAAGTGGTTTTATATTGGTCAATATTTATCAATCCGTAATATCCAATTGCTATATTGCGTTTTTCCCCTTGTAGATCCGGGTCTATAAAAGTTCTTAATTGTCTTAGCAATATATTTTTTTCAGCTCCATACTCCTGCGCCAGACGAGCTGCAGCATTATCGGCACTTTCATTATTTTCAAGCATGCCGGTTAAAATTCCCCATCTTGTACTTGCATGGTTATTTTCCTTTGATAACAGCACTTTAAGGTTGCCTTGATCATAACAAAAAATAGCACATTCTATAGTAATTCTAATCATAAGCTTATTACAATTTTACCCAACTGATTATTCCTTAATTTTTTATTTTACGACAGATTTCTGCCAATTTTTTATTTTTTTCTATAATAGTCGTTCATAATGTACCACGCCTTCTTTTTTTCTCCTTTTTCAGATAACAATCCTTTTCTGTTGTATCCTTTTTGATGCACCTGATTCATCCTGCCCAATGATTTGTAGTCAAATAACAGCCACGGCGAGATGCCGCATAAGTTTGGAATGGTCTTAAACATTTCCAGCTGATCGATATAAACCTGTTTTTGATATTCTTCTGTCCAGCCAGAAGCCTCATCTTTTGGGCCATCATTATTTCCATAAACGGCTTCTGCTCCAAACTCTGAAATAAATACCGGTTTATCCTGATAAGCGAAGCTCCATTTTACATTTGATGGTTCTCCCTGCCACGGAATATACCAGCCGATATATTCATTAATACAAATCAGATCAGAATATTCATAGAGTGGATCTGATACATTGAATGCATTATTGGTATAAGATTGTGTATTGATAACATGATTAATTAACCGTGTTGAATCGATTGCCCTGCATTTTTGAGTTAGCTCAATAAGAGCATCAGTTCGGTTTGCTGTATCTGGATAGGTTTCATTTGAAAGACTCCAGATGACAACGCCGCAGCGATTTTTGTCCCGATGAATCATTTCTTTAAGCATCGTTTCCATTTTTTTTGGAACAAGGCTATCTGAAAATTGAATATGCTGATAGATGGGAAGTTCGCTCCACACCATTAGTCCCAATTTTTCAGCCTCTTTAATCATGTTTTCATTGTGCGGATAATGTGCCAGCCGAACAAGGTTACAGCCTAATTCTTTGGCTGAATTCAATAACAGTAAGGCATCCTCCTCTGAATATGCTCTGCCTCCTTTATTTGGATTTTCTTCGTGGATATTTACGCCTTTAAAAAAGATTTCTTTTTTATTAAGCAATACTTTACTTCCCTGTACTTCAATGCATCTAAAGCCGATTGTATCAACAACAGTATCTGTTTCACTTTCAATTATTATTTTATAAAGCTTAGGATTTTCAGGAGACCAGAGTTTTAGGTTTGAATCAAATGCTATACTTGCATACCCTCTATTATCAGACTCTGTTTTGTATATTTTGTTGAGTTCAGGAATTTTTAGTTTAATCTTTTGTTTTGCGTTGTTTCCGTTTAACTGAATCCATCCGAGTACTTTGTTCAGGCTTCCTTTTTTTAACTGTACGGAATAATCATCTATAAAGGTTTTATCTGTTTCAATTAAATTAACCTCACGTGTAATACCTCCATAATTGAACCAATCGTATCCTGTACCCGGCAAACCATTGTACAAACGCTGACTATCCGCTTTAACGATAAGGGTATTTTGTCCTTCTTTTACTTTGTTCGTAATTTCGAACTGAAAAGGAGTAAAACCGCCTTCGTGGTTTCCTATTTTTTGACCATTAAGATATACCTCCGCCAAATAATTTACTGATCCGAAATGCAGAAATAGCCTTTTCTCATTATTCGATTTATAATGAAATACTTTTTTGTACCAAACAATACCTTCCAAATAAGTCAGTTCCGGTAATTGCGAATTAAAGTCGCCGGGCACTTTTAGCATAGGCCCGCCATCAAAGGAGTATTCTATAAAGTCGGTCTTGCTTTTCGGTTTTTTTTCCAGCCATACCTGTTTCCACTCTCCTATTCTGGTGGGATCAAGAATGACCTGCCATTCACCATTCAAACTAGATAAGTGTCGGGACTCCACATTAGACATTGCTGTTTGGGCCTGTAAGTAATTACCAAAAACAACTATGATTAGAGCTAATAATCCTGCCTTTTTAAACACTATTTTCTGCACTTTTTTATTCATAATTTGGTTGCTTTAATTACATCAACTGTTCTTTTAACATGCTGTAAGTATTAAAAATTAAAAAATTACAACTAATTCTCTAATTCCTGCAATTTTTTATTGTAACACTTAAATAAGCTCTTTTATGCAATTACTGATTTGAAGTTGATTTAATAACTATACTATTGCCTTCTAACTTATCTGATGTTACAGTTAACTTAATCTCACCAGCCTGATGATTGCTTTTTATTACTATTAAAGCTCTGCCTTTCCATGCTTTACGTGTATCGCCTACATATTGTTCGACGTCTTTTATATCAGCATTATCTACTCCTGCAATGACACCCGGTCCGTCAATTTTAAAATTCAAACGGTTGGCAGCGTTAGGTTGGAATGTTCCATTCTTATCCGTTATTTCAATAGTTACGAATGATAAATCCTGTCCGTTGGCTCGTATTTCTTTTCGATCGGCTGTCACTTTTATTTTTGAGCCATCTTCGGCAGTTTGAAGAATTGTTGACTCTGTTTCTTTATTATTTTCTACTCCAACAGCCTTAAGCAAACCTGCCGCATACGGAATCGGGAAAGTAGCTTTAAATTGCTCCTCTTTACTCGTTTTTTGTTCACCAATCAATTTGTCATTGAGATATAGTCTTACTTTTGGATATTTTGAATATACCTCAACCTGAATTGTTTTTCCTTCAAAACCCGGCCATGTCCAGCTTTCCCATGTTGGCCATACCGACCACCAGGTTTCTTTTATTTCCAGAGGTTCCGGGGCTGGCTCACGAACTGCCATGTAGAGTTTCTCATTATTAGTATACAACATACTTCTGTAATGCGAAACAGGCTTTCTCCAGCCAATCAAATCAATATCACCACAATAAGCACCATGATAAGGGAAGAAATCATTTTCCCAATGCTGACCGGGAACTTCTCCCGAATAATAATAACGGCCAATTCCTGACTCACCTAAATAATCCATGGCTGTCCAAACGAAATCCCCGATTACATAATTGTTTTCCTGCACTAGTTTCCAATTATTAAAAGCATCTTTTGGGTAGGATTCAGTTTGAACGATGATACGCGAAGGCACTCTTTTATGGTCGTCGGGAGCTGTATTCAGGTTGTAGTTATAACCGGCAACATCGTGTACGTTTATCAAAGGATCCAGATTTTCCCATTTGTTGAAATTCACAACTGCAGAAGTTACAGGCCTTGTCGTGTCTATTTTTTTTATTTCCTGCAAAAGCATTTTAGCTGTTTCAACAGCCTCGGGTTTTGCTCGTTCTGCAATTTCGTTACCTATGCTCCACATAACGATAGACGGATGGTTTTGATCCCTCAAAATCATGGTCTGCAAATCTTTTTTCCACCATTGGTCAAAATATTTGGCATAATCGTGAGTGGTTTTCCCAGTTTTCCAACAATCAAAAGATTCGTCCATTACCAAAAGCCCTAATCTGTCGCAAGCTTCAAGAAATGCTTCAGAAGGTGGATTGTGAGAAGTTCTCACGGCATTGAAACCGCCGGCTTTAAGCAATTCTACTTTACGCTCTTCGGCACGGTCAAAAGCAGCAGCACCTAAACAGCCATTATCATGATGTACGCAGCCTCCGTTTATTTTTACTGTTTTTCCATTCAATTGAAATCCATTTTCGACAGTAAATTTTATTGAACGAATACCAAAATTGGTTTTTAAATCGTCCAGCACTTTTTTATCTTTTAAAATCTGAACCTGAGCCTGATATAAATTCGGCGTTTCGGGTGTCCAAAGCATCGGGTTTGATACTTGGATGGTTTGCGTTATTTCCTTCTCGCCATTGGCAGGAACCTCAACTTGTGTTTGATTATTTCCAACATTTTTAGAAGTTTTATTTAACAGCTGAGTTTTTACAACAATTCTCTGGGCAGATGCTGTTTCATTTTTAACCTTGGTTTTTACCACTACAGTTGCCTTTTTTGAAGATACTTCGGGAGTTGAAACAGCAACACCCCAATTTGCAACATGTACAGGATCGGTAACCATTATCCAAACATGACGATAAATTCCTGATCCACTGTACCATCTGCTGTTCATTTGTTGTGAATTGTCGACACGTACTGCAATAACATTTTCTTTTCCAAAAATCAAATATGGTGTAAGGTCATAACTGAAGGAAGAATAACCATAAGGGTAAATACCAAGTGATTTTCCGTTGATAAAAACTTCGGAATTCATATAAACACCTTCAAAATAAATAGCTGCTTTTTTTGCTTTCCAGTTATCTGGCACCTGAAAGGTTTTACGATACCATCCAATCCCTGACGGAAAATATCCTCCGTTTGAACCAGTAGCATTTTTGGGATGAATTTTTCCTTCGATACTCCAATCGTGGGGCAAATCAAGTTTACGCCAATTCTGATCATTAAAATCATTTGCTTTGGCTTCAGGAGCGTCGCCTAAAAAGAATTTCCAATCATAATCAAATAACTGTTTTCTCTGTACACTATCTTGTGCATAGCCTGAAAGAAAGCTTATACATAGTATTACTATGAATACTATTTGTTTTGCAAAATATTGTCTTTTGTATGAATTTAATCTATTCATTTTGTTGCGTTTATATTGATTTATTGAATATAGATTATCTTATCGCAAAGGTGTTATCCTATAAAGTCCTGCCCCATGCTGTGGCAATTCACGCTCAAAACTCCCATTAAAAGTTCCGAGATCTTTGTGATTCCACAAATCGCGCACTTTTGCCTTGCCTTTTATACCAATGTCTTCAAAGTTTACTTTTACATTTGCATTATTGGGGAAATCTAATGTTCCTTTATCAACCAAAACTCCAAAGGTCACTGAGCCTGTTTCCTGTGTTACATAGCCGGTTGCTGTAAAAGAATCATATCCTTCGGGCAATTGATAAACGATCACGGATTCTCCATGAGCACCAATCCCCTCACGTGTTTCATTATTTATACTAATTGGATTATTGTCGCAAGTACGATTGACATTCGCTTCTCCCCAGCCTGAGGTTGCGCTCAGCCATTTGAGGTCAGTAAGTTTCAAATCGCCTTTGGGGCCGTGAAGGACAGGATCCACCCAAACGATATGATCCCAGTCAAACCCGTTGCCGCCATCTTTTACAAAGAGAACAAGTTTTTTACCCTCTTTTACCGATACTTCTATCTTTTGTGAACTTCCTTTACCTGCAATTATTGGACTAACATAGTCGGCATTGTTGAAATCTAAATTTTCTCCCTTGCTTTGCGCGTTGAAAAGAGCCACATATTTGTCTTTACTATTGGGTACATCTGCTGTCCACACAATCAGATTTTTTTCGCGCGACAGCTGACGGTTATTTATGCTGTGCTGATTTACGTTGAGCATTTCAGGATTGGTCAACATTTCTTTGGTGAAATCGTCAAGTCTGGTCATATCTCCTCCGAAAATAAGTGGCGAACGACCAATAGCCCAAAGGCTCATTAGCGTATATTGTTCGTTTTTAGTGAAATTGGTTGGACGTTTGAATTCAACAATCCCGATTGGCAGCATATCGGCATCGGGGAAATGACCCGCACCACGAAAAGGTGTCCATACATCCATTCGCTCAAACATGCCTTGCAACAATCCCCATCGATCCCAAAAATCATCGGTGATACGCCACATATTAGCGTGATTCATAACATGTTCGCCCATCTTAACCGGCGTTGCTCCCGGTGACAAGCTTAACAGAATTTGCCGACCCGTTTTGTCTATTGCTTTGCGGAGCGCCTCAATTTCGGCCTTTTGTATATCATCATAAGGACGTGAAATATCATCACACTTGATAAAATCTACTCCCCAATCAGCATACATTTGCACAATGGAATTATAATAAGCCTGACCTTCGGGGCTATTTGCATTAACGCCATACATATCCGGATTCCATGCACAGACAGAGCTTTTAATGGCAATATCCTGAGCTTTTACGTTTGTTCCGAGTACAGGGGTATTTTTTTCGACAGCCTGACGAGGAATTCCACGCATAATATGAATACCAAATTTCAATCCTTTGGCGTGCACATAATCTGCAAGATGCTTGAACCCTTTCCCATCAGCGGCCGAAGGAAATTTTTTCAGACCGGGAGTTAAGCGGCCATATTCATCCATGGTGAGCATCGCTTTAGGATCATAAGCATGTCCTTTTGACTCAGGCTCATACCATTGAATATCTACTGTAAGATAGTTGTATCCGCTTGGTAAAAGGTATTTTGCCATTGCGTCGGCCTGTTCTTTTATCTGCTGTTCCGTAACGGTTGTTCCAAAACAATCCCAGCTGTTCCAACCCAGTGGAGGTGTTGACGCCCATTGATGGTATTTTTTCGGGGTTGTTTGTGCATTTATAACACTAAAAACAAGTGCTAAAACCAAGGTGAATTTATATTTCATTTTTATTAGGTTAAAAAACAAGCCTTTCTGCTTATTTTATCTTAAAAACTATTGCAATATCATTAGGGATGATCTTCGGTTTTATAATTACCAATGAGTCAGTATATTGTTTCCACGAAAGTTTTTCTTTACTTCCAAGGATCTGAATACTTTTAATTTTGTACTTATTTTTATTCTTGCCAAGCGATTTTAAGCAGATGTTATCTGAAGGCAAGCCTAAAAGTGTGGCGTAAAGAATTTTTCCGTTTTGATTATAACGGATGTCTTTGGCTGATAACTTTACTTTTCCTTCATTAAAACTTTTATTGTCAGCGGTTTTTATCGATTCTGAAGCAGGTCCCTCGCCAAAATATTTCCACGGACGCGTATCAAAAATACTTTCTTTGTTTACCTCCATCCACGCGGCTATTTTTTCAAGAATTGCCACTTCTTTGTCATCGATCGTGCCGTCTCCCTTAACGGGAATATTAAGCAGCAGGTTTCCATTTTTACTGACAATATCTACCAGCATGTGAATTACTGTCGCTGCGGATTTATAGCCGTTATTTTCATAAACGGACTTACTGTAATGCCAGTCACCAATACAAGTACAGGTTTGCCATGGAAGGCTTTGAATGGTGTCCGGTGCGCCTCGCTCTACATCCCAAACCATGCATTTTTTTTGTTCATCGGTTAGTATTTTTCCAAATAAAACAGCTTCAAGCTTGTCATTATGGGTTGCCATATTATGGTTATAGAAATCGGCTGCAATTTTGAGTCCCGCATCGCTTACCGGATAAAGCGGCAGGGCCGTATCATCAAAATAAAGCAAATCGGGATTGTACTTATGGATAAGATCTATGGTTCGGTTATAGAATTTTTCGCAGTATTCCTGTGAAGGTACTGCTGCTTCATTGCTCCAATCCCACTGATTCCATAAAGCATAGAGATCTGATTCGCTTCCTTTGCTCAAAGGATGGTTTTGGGCATAAAGTTCAGCAGGATCAAGTCCTTCCCACCATTTTCCTTTACCATCTGCTTTGGTGAGCTTTCCATCATAAGGAACTCCGGCTAATGCGCCGGTCTTATCTGAGCGCTGGGCGGTTTCAAACCACGTCCATGCATGTGAGGCGTGTACGCTCAGTCCAAATTGGAGATTATATTTTTTTGCCGCTTTTGACCAACCGGTGATAATATCTTTCTTAGGCCCTACACGAACCGAATTCCATTCCTGATATTTACTGTCCCACAAATCCAGATTATCATGATGATTGGCCATGGCAAAGAAATATTGGGCTCCGGCGCGTTTGTATAGTGCTACAAGTTTTTCAGGATCCCAATTTTCAGCTTTCCAATCCTTAATAACTTCCTTGAATCCAACTTTGGATGGATGCCCGTAATGTTCAACAAACCATTTATATTGGTCCCCACCTTCGTTATACATAAATCTCCCAAACCAGTCTCCTTGCTCCGGTTGACATTGAGGCCCCCAATGCGCCCATATCCCAAACTTAGCATTACGAAACCAGTCCGGAGTTTTATATTGCTGCAATGATTGCCAGGTTGGCGCAAACTTTCCGGCAGCAACAGGTTCATTGCCTTCCCTAATTGGAGATACATACTTTTCCTGAGCTGCCAAAAACTGTGAAAACAGGATAAAAACCACTATAAGCCAGTTCGTTTTCATATGCCTTTATTCTTTTATATATTTTTTTTAAATCTCAATGAACCGATCTATTTTTTAATAATCTTAAATGATTTCGAAAAATTTGAGCTTACACCTTTAACTTGTACTATGTATAATCCTGATTGTAATGTAGACCCCATTAGCAATTGTGCTGATTCAGGAGTGGATTCTTTTTCTTGTACTTTTTTGCCCGTAACATCAAAAATGCTGACACGAATTGGTTCATTGAGTTTTTTAGCTTCAATCTTAAATTCATTACTAAACGGATTTGGAAAACACGTGATAGGAAAGTCTGAGTCCTCCGAAATATCCTGCGAGAACGAATTCATTTTTAAACTTTGAGTCCCTATTATATTTATTGACCATTCCTGATTAAAACTACTGCTCTGGCTCCATTGAAATAAATCAGCACCATTTGTAGTAGTACCCATTCCATCGAGATACATACCAGTGGCCTTATTTTTAAATTTAAAATAACTTCCTGCGGTTTCGCGTGTCCAATATTGTGCATCACTGCCGCTATTACTATATTGCCCTACTACGGAACCATTGGAACTTCTAGACATACCATCAAGATACAATCCTGAAGCACGATTCTTTAACATTACATAGTTTCCAACCGTTTCAATTGACCATTGTTGTGCCGTTGCACCGCTGTTACTATATTGCCCTGCATTGGAACCATTATCTAACCTGTACATTCCATCCATCAGCAAATTGGTACCTCTATTGGCTACAGTAACATAAGAAGCTGTAGGTTCTGAAGGATCTGTAGGATCCCAGTAAATTATACCTCTTGCTCCGCCTGCACCCATATATACCCTTCCGGCAACATTCATGTCTCCAATAAGCAATGATGTTCCCCCAAACTCATGGGCATCATCATTGATTCTAAGCCAAGTAACACCTTGATCTGTTGACCTAAAAAGACCATTGACTCCAGATACTGTTCCCCAGATGAAAATAGTAGGATAGCTCGCTCCGGACATAGTTTTCCCTATTCCGATAGTTTTGCAATACGATACATTGGCAACAGTTGTATAAGTCGCGCCAGCATTGGTCGAGTATTTTAATCCATTGCCGGCAAGAGGCACCCAAATATGTCCTTCAAAACCGGGCACTGTCCTGATCAGGACGGGCTGCCACGGATGATTTGCGGTTGACGCGCCCGGTGTACCTGCTACTGAAAAACTGATTCCTTTATTGGAGCTTCTGAACATCTCCCCTGTCTGTGGATCGTATATATAGAAATAATTTGAATTTACTTTGTCAGCCACTGGAGCCGCATTTCCGACGGATACACCCAAACAGCCAGACCAACTTGCTCCGTTATTGATCGTGTACGAAGTAGTTGTTGATCCCCAGGGACAATGCAGTACAGTGCCTCCGTCGGCGCTGATGTCTACCCTTCCTTGTACGCCTACATTAGCGGCGGTGCCCGTCCATGTAGCACCCTTGTCGGTAGAATAGTAAACAACGTTTCCCTGATTGCTAATTCTTACTACTTTGTTTGGGTTGCCGGCAGCATAGGCAATACTCGTATTATTAGTACCACCAACAAGTTTAGCTGAATGAGAAGACGGAGGAGAAGTAAGTGATTCATGCACAAAGCCTGATTCGTCTCCCAAAGCAGAAATAAATGAACCTCCCGGAATGCTTATCCCGTCAAGGAATGCAGTCTCTTCAAGTCCTACGACATCATATTTCCATAAAGGATTAGTGGCTGTAATATCAGAGCAGGTATATATTCCTCTTCCGCCGATTACCCGCACTTTCGAAAGATTATCCTGGTCGAACTCGATACAATCCATCCAGTTTAATCCACCGGCATGCCATCCCATACCATTATTATCGAAGGTAGCGTTGGCGCCGTTCTTAAGTGTCCAGGTCGCCCCTCCATCTGTAGACAAAAAAATAAAATCTCCCCAGCCAGTACCAAACTGGTTGTTCGAATATATGTTAAAGGTAGAAATGATTACTCTGTTAACATTAGTAGGATCTATACTGACTCCTCCGTATGAATAATCTTTCGATTGAACGGGTGTGACGTTCGTCCAGACCGCTGTAGATGTGTTTAGTTTATATAACTTTCCATTTCCATTGGTGTCATCCCCACCTGCACCATCAGCATAGGTAACATACAGGGTAGTTCCCTGCAATGCAACCCGATGCGGCATAAAACTGGTGGTTGGTGAAATGTCTGTAAAGCTGGCTCCGCCATTTGTACTTTTGTAGATGTTTCCTCCACCTGTGCGGGAAACTCCAATGTAGATGGTTTGACTAACGCCGTTTACCACACTGCCTAAAGGATCAAACAAAACAAAACATATTCCGTTCAGGTTTGGAGTTGTCGTTACGCCATTCCATGCAAGGTTCCAGGTAAGTCCGGCATCGGTACTCTTCCATAATCCGTCAGCTCTGGTTCCGCAGAACAAGATGTTACTGTTTTTGGGATCAACTGCAAGACGTTCTCCGTTACCGCGCCCGTTCCCGTTTCCATGCGTTTTAAATTTGGAAGTGACATCTGTATACGTAAAAGTATTTCCTTTATCCGTAGATTTCAATATCGCTGTTCTTCCGAAGTTTGTATCTCTGTTCCCGCAAAACATATAAACATTATTGGCGTTCTGCGGATCAATTGCCAAAGCGTCCACGGCATACAATCCATGATCCGACTCCTTTAGCCAGTCTAATAGCTGAATCCATTTATTGTTTGCTGCATCCCAGCGATAAGCTCCGCCCACATCCGTGCGGCAATACCTGTCGCCCGATGTTTTATGGGTAACAATCCCTGTAACAAATCCGCCTCCGCCGATGGGTACATTTTTTGAGGTATACGTCTGGGCGTTTATTACAAGCGGACTAAACACTAAAATAATGTGTAAAAAGAAAATTTTTATATCGTTTTTCATATTTAATATTTTAATTGTACAAAAACATTTTAAATATTATTCTACCTTTTTGTTTCAAATTCTGAATCATCTGAACTCAAAAAAGCTTTATTCCTTTTCGTCCTTATTGTCATCAACAAGAAAGCATGAGGATAATTAAGTGCTGATGGTTACAATACCAACAACGGGGATTAATAAGTGAATTTCCATTCATCAAACAAGAAATCTTCTCCATTAAATACAAAATAGATATTCGCTGTTCCTTTATCTATTTTCTGTTCTATTTTCTTTGAAAGCGTCGTCCAGTCTTTTCCATCAGATATAATGGAAACAATAGCTTTACCTTTAAGATTATTTAGATAAACATCGATTCTGCCTTTTCCTTTAACCCTTGCCTCAAATTTGGAAGGAAGCTGTTTGCTGAAATCGGCTCCACGAACCATAATACATTGTTTATCTGCTTTTCCTTTGGCAACCATATTACCTAGATTACCAGCAGCTTCGAACTGAACTTGCCCTGAAGTACCTCCGGTAGTTTCTGCCTGCTGAAGGATAAATGGATTTAATGGGTTAATTTGTGACGGACCTTTAAAAGTTGCTTTGCCCATAGGGATATTCACATTTTCTTCATCCACCTGCATTTCTTCGATACCTACATTACGAAAACCACCCTTTGTGCCAAAATAATCCTGTAAATACATGGCGTGATACGTGATATAATATTTCTCTTTAAACTTGAACAGGTGCGTGTGATTGTTTGTCAAAGGCCCCACACCAACGTCGCCGGTATTCTTAAAGTAATTATCGCGATATTTCCAGCTATCCGGATTTAACGGTGTTTTAGTCGTCATATAAGACATGCTGCATTGAGTTGGTTTATCAATATTTGTATAAGGCCATTCAGAACGCTGTTCCCAACTTGTATTATAGGTATAAACCCAGGTTCCGTTGATAAAGTTAAGGTCGCTTGCCTCAAAAAAATAAGGCGCAGGTATCTTGGCAACGTCGCTCGCCAAGCTGATCATGTCTTTTCCTAATTTGACAATTCTGGCATTATCCGGCATGTATTTGGTTTTAGGTGTTCCGCCTCCAAATGTCAGCCAGCCTGTGCCTTGGTCGTCAATCACAACTCCGGGATCGAATGGCGCTTCACAATCCACACCCGGAACTGTACGGTCAACTACATTCTTTCCTAATGGGTCACTCCACGGACCAACCGGAGAGGTTGAGGTAAGAACTGCTGAACCAACACCGCTATTGGAGTAATACAAGTAGAAGTGCGTTTTACCATCTGCTTCCAGTCTGGATGTAATAGAAGGCGCCCATGAATTCTGACTCCATGGTGCCAGCTTTGCCGTATCGATGAGGCCATGATATGTCCAGTTGACCATATCATCGGTAGACATCATGACCAGTGTATGGATGTGCTCGTATGAATTTTTCCCACCCTTTCCTACATTCTCGTACTGTTGATGATCATTTGTGGCATACACATACATTCTTCCATTGTATTCTACAGCAGTCGGGTCGGCCGTAAACATAAAATCTAATAATGGATTCGCATTATCGGAAATAAGTTTCGGCGAAACATTTGCGAATTTTTCTGTCAGGTTTTCTTTTTCTTTTTTTGGTTTACCTGCTTTAGTCTGAGCTTTTGCGAATTCGTTACCTCCCATAAAAGCCATGACAATGACTGTACTTAACAATACTTTTTTTCTAAACATGCTTTTTTTATTTTACCCAAAAACGGATACTCGTTAAGGTTTAATTTCAATTGATTAATTAATTTATTGTATGACTGGGGTCTCTTTGTCACTCCCAGTACGCTTCTTTACTTATAAATGGAGGTCCGATTAAGAGATTCTATCCTGGTATTTAACCAGCGCAAATCTGTACAGAACCACTCCATGGATTCATTCAACTTTTCTGGATAACCATACCTTCATCTTCCCCACCCCTCTGTTTGACCATGTATAATAGGGTATAAAAATCGGCTTGTCCCTTCCTTTCAACCCCGCTATATTGCCTTTAAGAATGTTAACCTGGTTAGATAAAATATTTTTGTTCTCAACAAAAAATTCATCATTGTCATGAATGGTCATTTCAGATAATTGCCCGATATTGTCAATCTGTTCTGTACAATAAACAATAGGGCCATATTCAAGAGCGACGAGGTCTTTGTTTGATTGTACTTTTTCATTGGTAATAACACGTCTGACATTCATAGGAATTGACAGTTCAATTTTATCTCCCTTACGCCAGTTTCTTTTTATTTCAAGATAACCGTTATTCATTGTCAGGTTTTCGTTCTTACCGTTAATCTTCAGATTCATGATTCCGGTATTTTCTCCTATGTATTGATAAAGGGTACCAGGAACAGGTTTATTCATTGCCCAGCCGGGAATGCGAACCTTTAAAGTAAAAGCTGCGGTTTTCTCCGGATTAACTTCAATATTAACCTGCCCGTTCCATGGATATCCTGTTTGCTGTTTTACTTCAACCTTTGTATTCCCTACCGTTAACTTCGCCTGATTAGACATAAAAAGATTGATATATAAATCATTTTCATGAGTAGCATAAACGAGCCCTGGTATTGAAGGTAAGAACCGGATTAGATTGGTTGGGCAACAAGAACACTCAAACCAGGACTGGCGTGTACATGAACCATGATTAAAAGTATATTGGGCATCCGACTCCAATGGATTTGGATAGAAAAATTTATCCCCATTCAAAGAAATACCGGCAAGCAATCCGTTATACAATGTTCTTTCAATAATGTCGTAATATTTTGATTCACCAGTCAGAAGAAATAATCTATGGTTCCAATATACACTACCAATAGCAGCACAAGTTTCGTTATATGCTGTGAGATTAGGTAGTTCATAATTATCTCCAAAAGCTTCTCCTTCATGTCTCGAGCCGATACCTCCTGTAATATACATTTTCCTGTTGACCATATTTTCCCATAGCTTATGTGTCGCATTCAGATAAGCCGGATCTTTATAAATGGCAGCAATGTCAGTCATCCCGGCATACTGGTATACGGCCCTTACTGCATGTCCAACTACTTCTTCCTGTTTAACAACAGGCAAGTGATCCTGGTTGGAGTTTCCATACAATTGATGCGTCATTGGATCTCCTCTCCAGTCCAGATAAAGTTTTGACAGTTCAAGATACTTTTCATTTTTAGTAATAAGATAGAGTTTGATTAAACCCGTTTCAACAATCTGATGCCCTGGCGGAATTTGAAGCTTACCAGGTCCGAAGGTAGCCACCAGCAAGTCCGCATTTTTAATGGCGATATCTAAAAAATTTCTTTTGCCCGTGGCGATGTAATGTGCCGCTGCAGCCTCAAAAAGATGTCCGCTATTGTATAACTCATGGCTCGCACTTTCTCCTGCCCATCGTTTCCCAGCCGGTTTATACCAATCTGCGGGAGAAGTTGTCGGGTCTATGGTCATCCAGGTAGTAATATATCCATCTTTCTCCTGTCCGATTTTAATAATTTCGATAACGGAATCAAGGTAGGTAAGAAGAACAGGATTAGGATTGTTGATAAGCGAATAAGAAGCTCCTTCTATGATCTTATATAAATCCGAATCATCCCAGGGCATTTTTCCGCGCACCGTGCCTTTTTTTATTCCACCGGCGATAAGAAAACTTTCCATTCGCCCTTCCTTTGAACATTTATCAAAAGCATAAGGAATGGTAGTATTCTGAATGACCTTAATTTTGGGTAGCCAGAAACTATCGGTCAATACAACATTTTGAATGTTTACTGCTTTGATAGGGTAATCATTATACTTTGTTTGTGCTTTTGTACAAGCAACAATAAATATTGATACTAAGAGAAAAATAAAATTTTTCATTGATTAGTGGTTAGTTGAAAATTTATTTAGTAACTTTTTTTGCCATTTATCTGGTTAAGAAATCCTATCCTGCTATTTAACCAGCGTAAATTTGTACAGCGCCACTCCATGCATCGGAACCTTCACCGAAAGAGCCTCGTTGTTGGCATGAATTGTTGTAATATCTTTTTGGCGCCATAAATCACGCACCTTTTGCTTTTTTGAAATACCGAGTTTTTTCAGATCCTTGTGAATTCTTTAGAAGTAAATCTGTGACTTGTAAGTCACAGATTTTTAAATTATAGTGTCTTCTTTTTACTTACCTCCTGCAATAATGGCATCTAACATAGCCTGGTCTTTTACCTCATTCTTAGCTCTGTCTAACATAAAACCTATCTCCCACCAGAATGGCACAATACCATTTGCTTTAGCTTGTTTCGTTACATAATAGGACCAATGATTTACAGACTTGTTGTGCATAACCATATCCTTAGGAACAGGCTTGTTTAGGTCGGGAGTTCTTCTCCAGGTTGCATACTCACCCAGTATTACAGGGATACCTTTATCAACAAACTTTTGTTTCATCTTTTGGAATTCAGAATCAATCACATCCTCTTCTCCAAAGGTGGCGTTGCGTTCCGGCTCAATAGTAGAATGATTCCCGGCTCCCCAGTAATAAATCATCTTACCCCAGCTTACATCTGCATCTGTTACGATAGTAAATAAAGCTGGTGTGTAGTTGTGTACCTCAACCATCAATTTGTTAGGAATGTTGTCTGTTGGCATCGTATTCATCAGATCAAAAGTTAGAGCAGCATCAGTTCTGGGACCCTGCACGACCAGCACCCTGTAACTGTTTCTGCCTCCGGTAGCACGAACTGCCTTGATGAATGTTTCGTAGTAACCATTAAGTATGGCCATCTGCTCAGCATTTTCAGCCGGAGGTTCATTTGCACCGGCAAAAATAAGGTGCTCATCAAAATCACGCATAGTTGTTGCAATCTGTTCCCAAATCGCCTTTTGCATTGCATTAATAGACTCTTCCTTTGCCTTAGTGATGTTATTATCAAGCCAGCCATTATCTGCATGAGCATTTAGTACCACATACATATCATTTTCTACACACCATCCCACTACTTCTTTCACGCGGTTAAGCCATGCAGGGTCAATTTTTGCTTTTGCCGGATCACTTAAATGGGTCCAAACCCAGCCACATGGAATCCTAACAGAATTGAAACCTTTTTCTTTTATAAATTTCACATACGATTCGGTAATTTTACTATTCACCCACTCTGCTTCGGTTGGTGCTTCCATGGTATTGCCAAAATTTATTCCCAAATGCATTTTTGCAGACAATTGCATCGCTGTACTGCTCATTCCTGTTTCATCGGGAGCTTTAGGCGTTAAATTATAGGTTGGATATAAACTGCCTTTTTGTATAATTGTAATTCTTCGCGCCTGACCATTTTCAGCTTCAATAGTTAGTACCACAGAGCGGGTAAATCCGGTTTCATTACTCAAAACAGTAAATTTTGTTGCTGTAACTCCACTACTGCCGCTTGTTGTTGTTACTTGCAGCCAGGATGCTGCTGAATTGCTCACACTCCATGCGCTATTGGCTTCAATGGTGACTTCTTCTGATGTACCTCCAGCTGGTTCAAAATAAACCGTTTTTTCTGAGACTGCTAATTGTGGAGCTTCGTCTCCATCTTTTGAACAAGATGCTGAAAATAAGGTAATGATCAGCAACAGTACAATTTTATAAAAATGTTTATGTTTCATTTTTTATTTTTTAGAATTAATACTTTTTATTTAAGACCTGCAGAAAAGTGTAACTTTCATAAAATGGCTGCAGGTCTTTATTTTTACTATTAATTTGTTATTGAATTAAAATATTTTTGTTATTTGATTTTCACAATCCTGATATTATCAATCCCTGCACGAAGACCGGTTGTGCTGGATTTATCAGAGGTATTGACCGCAAAGAAATTTATAGTCTTCTTTTTTGAACCAAATAATTCTGAAAGGCTTGTTGCAGAATTACCCGTACCGTCTATACCATCTTTTTTTGTACGAAACTCAGTTAATGGGATAGTTACTGTTGTCCATTTTCCTTTTGTAGTGAAATTAGCTGTTTTAGTTTCTGAAATTTTCCATGGCTCAAAACGCGCTAAAAAATCCCAATTGTAATCTCTGACAATAAACATCGATATGCCATTCCAGTCTCCTGGAACATTAAGTTCAAACTTAAGCGCAAATTGATCTATATCTAAATCTAAATCCGCTGCTGAAACCCATTCTGATCCATTTTCAATGTTAATGCTTCGTCCGCCTTCCCACCAGGCCCCGTTACCAGCATTAAGAACAGGAGTGTCTAAAATAGGATACCATCCATGGTTACCCGGGAAATCGGGATCATTATTACTAGTCGATGTTCCCCATGCTATATTGCCAATAGTATCAAAATTACAAAGCATGCCTGTCGTAAGATCATTTACATTATATGTTGTTAGAATTTCACCTGATGCTGTAATTATTTTTAAGGGTCCGCTTGTAGTAGTAGAAACTGGAAAGCTAATTGCAGTTCCATCATCTTTCGTTACATAATCGGTTATTGCTACACCTCCAAAACTGAGCTCACTTATAAGGAATAAATTGGTTCCAAATACAGTAACAATCTCACCTTCAACTGGGTTTTCGTTTGAAATAGCAGCAAGCGAAGGTGGTCCGGCAACGATATCAATATTGAAAATTGTGGAACCACCGGCAGTAGCCACCTCAATAGTATTTAATTGATTTTCAGGAACTGAAGGAAATGGAATTACATAAGGCAGCTGTACAACGGCGTATTCATCTGAAAACAGTCCTATATCAAATGGAATTGATACACCATTGAACGCGATTTTAACTGCATTTTTTAAATTTGATCCCTTTAAAACTACCCACTGACCAGGCACCAATTTATTCACAAGTGTATCATTAGGAGCGGCAGCATAATTCCTCACTTCTGTAATAACAGGAGCACCATTTGAGTCATCATCGTTATTACAGGATGTTGACATCATAATAACCAATATTATGCTAAAAAAGCGCAAATATTTAAGAGGTTTATTTAATACATTTTTCATGTTTATATATTTTTTATCACTATTCATAATAAGGTACTGATGGTTCGTTCAATTTAGGATTAGCAATCACCTCCACTGCTGGCAGCTGTAAAGTAAAAGTGCCGAAGGTAGCAGGAGAAATGGGCCCAAGAGGATCTGTTGGCGTAGCTACCTCAGTAGCACTATCATATTCAAATCGTACTCTTTGCTGATTACTAAGAAGACCAACTGCTTTTTGAGGATTGTAATAAGAAAGTCTTACCAGATCAAACCAATATTGTCCTTCACAAGCAAATTCAAGCCTTCTCTCATTCATGATAACATCTGTATTAAGTACTGTTACCGGATCAACACCTGCCCTTGTTCTTACCTTATTAAAATATAATAATGCATTGGCATCACTTGTAGTGGCGTTATTACCAAGGATAGCCTCAGCATATATTAAATAAACATCTGCTAACCTTAATAATGAATTATGCTGTATGGAACCTAAAAATGTCATTGCAGGAGAATTATTATCTGCTTCGTTACCAATAATATGTTTCTTCATACCTGGAGTCGTAGCAGTGTAGCCTCCAACAGCGGCGTTCAATTCGGGATAATGGTCTCCATTGAGCATAAAAGTCGCTTTACGTCTTATAGAATCCTGCCTTGGATAAGCCAAATACAGATCGTAACTAGGTGAAGGAGCTCCCCATGCACCATCTTTTTGAGGATTAATATCTTTACTCGGCGAATAGGTCAATAATTGATTTCCTTCCATCCAGCCACTTGTAACAGACCATTGCAGTGCAAATAATGATTCGGGATTATCATTGAATTGTGTTTTAAAAAGATCCGGATAACTTGGAAGCAAATCTAAACCACTGTTTTCGATTACATCCTTTGCATACAGTTTTGCCTTGTTCAAATAGTCCTGATTGCGATCACCTCCCAACTGTCCTAATCCGGACAGAGTTAAATATACTTTACTTAACATTCCCTTTGCTGACCAGCTGGTAAGTCTGCCTTTCTCATCAGTTGCACGAAGATTCTCTGCAGCAAAAGTTAAATCTTCAATAATAAATCGATATACATCTGCTGCTCTGTTTTTATTAACCAAAGGTGATTTTATCAACTTCGTATTATCTTCAATAATAGGCACTTCTCCCCACAACATTACAAGATGATAGTAGGCCATGGCACGTATAAATCTTGCCTCAGCCAGTCCGGCATTTTTATCTGCAACAGCAACTGTTGCCGGCGTATTTTCATTAATTCCTTTAATTGTGCCGTTACAGTGTGCGACTATAGTATATAATCCAGTCCAGCCGTCTGTTAAGCGTTGGTTAGATCCTGAAAGGGTAAAAGTATTAAGCTGTACCAAATCTGCACCTTGCCACGGTATAACAAGGTTTCCGCCTAATATATCTCCCAATGGAATATATGCGAGATTATTCCATTGTGCCCAAACTCTGCTATAAAGTGACGCCGTAGCTAACCTAATTTCTTGTTTTGTCTGATAAAAATTTTCAGTACTTATCTCTGACTGAGCCGGGCGATCCAGAAAATCATCCTGACAACCAGTCAAAACCATTAACCCCAAAAGGGTTGAAACAGTTATTTTATATATTGACTTCATATCTCTCTATTCTATTAAGTTTAATTTTTTATTTAGTTAATCCTACATTAACTCCCAAAGTAAATGTTCGGGCTTGTGGATAAAAACCATAATCTATTCCTGCCTCTAACGGATTCCATGAACCCACCTCCGGATCCATTCCTGTATAACTTGTAATAACAAAAGGATTGCTGACATTAACATAGACACGTAGAGAACTTATGTGTATTTTTTGCATCCACTCGCTTGGCATTGTATACCCCACAGTCATGTTTTTACATCTAAGGAAAGATCCGTTCTCAACGTACTTGTCTGAAAAACGATGGTTTCTGTTGCTATCATTATTTTTAAGCCCTACAATTGTGGTGTTTGGATTGGTAACGTATACGTTATTAACATCTGAAGCCGAACCATTCGGATTAATTAAAGCCAGATTGGCATGCTCATTTAATGATTTTAGGAAGCCAAATTGTGTCGAAGGGTTTTCTCCGTTAATCCTTAATCCATTTATTACTTCATTACCTAGAGTAGCACTAAAGAAAATATTCAGGTCAAAACCTTTATAGGTAAAAGTATTACCAAGACCAAATTGATAATCCGGAATAGGAGAACCTAAATAAGTTCTGTCCTTTTCTGTAATGACCCCATCACCATTTAAATCTTTAAATTTCATGTCTCCATACCATACTCCTCCAGGGTTTGGCGAAATTGGTAAAACCGCTCCATTTGTATCTGTAGGCAAAGCATGTGTTTCAAAATCTTTTGCAGTTGCAAATATTCCATCTATTTTATAACCATAAAAGTCACCAATAGCCCCACCTACACGCGTTTCCGCAACTACTTCGTTACCAGCATATTTCCCAAGTAATGAAGCACCGTCTGTGTTTAATTTCAGAACCTTATTTTTGTTATGCGATAATGTGAAATCGGTAGTCCAGCTAAATTCATCTCCGTTTCCGATTATATTTTTTGAACTCAGGTGAAGGTCTATTCCTCTGTTTCTAACGACACCAACATTTACATAAGGAGGATTAATTATTCCGGACCCGCCAATTGTTCCGGAATATAATGGTAAAGGAAGCTGCAGCAACAGTCCATCTGTCAGACGATTATAAACATCAACTGACATATTAAGTCTCGAATCAAAAAATGATGCATCGATTCCGGCATCACTGTATTCTGTTTTTTCCCATGAAACTTCACGGTTTCCTAAATTATTAATAATTTGTGCATTACCTGCCAAAGCAGTTGAAGTAGTCTTTAATGTAGTTATATAAGCATTATCTCTAACATTTTGATTATTGGTCGAACCATAACCTATCCTAAGTTTTAATTCATTTACTATTTTTGAGTCTTTTAAAAATTTCTCATTATTTAATCTCCAGCCAAATGCTCCTGAATAAGTGGTTACCCAACGATTTTCTGGTGCAAATTTTGAAGAACCATCTGCACGAGCATTTATGGTAAACAAATATTTATCATCATAAATAAAATAAATGCGCCAAAAAAAAGATTCCTGCGCATTCTCTCCGCGGGTTCCGTCATTGGTTGCTGTTGCCGGATCGCCGCTGCCTATATTAGTAACACTGTTTGAAATGAAATTTTTTCTTGCTGCAGAAACATTTTCGAACTGAAACAACTGTGCTTCATGTCCTCCCAGTATGTTAAGATTATATTTGTTTTTAAACACTTTAGCATAAGTTAATAAACTTCTAAAAGTGGTAAAATACTCCTGACTGTAGGAATAAAAGGCATCATTTACTAATCTCTCTGCTAACCCAAACTTGTATGTAGGGCTGAATCGGTCTTCTGTTCTAAATGAAAAATTTCCTGAAACTTCATTTCTAAAGGATAAATCCTTTGTAAAGGCTATATCGGCATACAAATTACCAAACATCTGATTTCTTTTGGGAGTATTGACATTTGTAAGGGCAAGAGCATACGGATTTACACGTTTATTTATCCATCCTTCCCTGCTTTCTTCTCCCGCAAAACTACCATCAGGATTTCTTACAGGGATATCCGGTGTTTGACTTAATGCCTCTGCAATAACATTTGAACCTGTTGAATTTACATTTTCTTCAATATGGGTTAACTGTAAACTAGTTCCTATTTTTAACCAGTTAGTAGTCTTGTTGTCCAAATTTAATCGTACAGAAGCTCTGTTAAACTCCGACCCCAGTGCTATACCTTCCTGTTTAAAATAAGACCCGGACAATAAATATTGCGTTTTGTCATTACCACCGCTTAAAGTCAGCATATGACTTACTACCGGTGCCTTCCTGAATAATTCTTCCTGCCAGTTTGTACCCTCTCCTAAATACTTTGGGTTTGCAAATTCCGGTCTTTCATCAAAACCCCATACAGCAGCCCTGTCGTTAATAAACTTAGCATATTCTCTTAAATTCATAGTGGGATATTGCTTAATCAGCTCCTGATATCCGGTTGAAAATTCATAAGTAATTTTTGGAGCTCCTTCTCTACCTCTCTTAGTAGTAATAACAATTACACCGTTGGTGGCCTGCGAACCATAAATTGCTGTTGCTGATGCGTCTTTTAAAACATCAATAGACTGGATATCTGAAGGATTAATTGTAGATAACGGGTTTGTACCATTTGCTCCACCATAACTTTGGCCAATTATAACACCATCAATTACATATAAGGGAGAGCTGCCGCCAAAAGACGACAATCCGCGTATTTGTATATTAACGCCTCCTCCCGGCTGTCCTGAAGTCTGCTGCACTACTACCCCGGCTACTTTACCCTGCAAAGCCTGGTCAATTGTTGTGGGACGTGTTTTCATAAGTTCTTCTCCCGATACCGAAGATATTGCTCCGGTTAGATCTTTTCTTTTTGACTTACCGTAGCCAATTACTACTACTTCGTCTAGTGCTTTTCGATCTTCTTTAAGGGTAATCTTTAATTGGCTGCCCGTAATTTTTACTTCGCGGCTTATGTAACCCAGATAACTTACAACAAGTGTTTCTCCGATTCTGGCATTAATAGAAAATGAACCGTCCATATCGGTAGAGACGCCATTTTTAACTCCTTTGATATTAATATTGACACCAAAAATTGGTTTACCATCTGGCTCATCTATCACTGTACCTGTAACTTTTACAGTAGAATTTTGAGCGGATACCAGGCTAAAAGAACAAAGCAAAACTAGCAAGGCATATTTTTTAAAGAGCTTCTTTTCTTTTACAAAGCGATGAATTACACGTTTTTCATTCATAATTAATTGGTTTTAGTTAGTTAAGTCGAGTGGTTATTTTTTAAATAAAAAATGTATTGGGCTGGATAATATTATTCCAAAATATCATTTATACATTTTCGATCTATTGGGAACAAATTAACAATAATGGAATGCTAAACGACGGCTCTTTTTGTATCAAAGGATGGTACCAATTGTTGCAATTATTATGTTTGTAATAAAAAAATGACTTTATTTATTCTGTTTTCATATTTTAAATCATAATAAACTATCATTTTAATAAGGGAGAGTTTTTATTTGAATTGAAACTAAAACCATTTTCAACATTAAGTTCACACTTAGTAATTCTTTTGAGTGAATACAACATCACTCAGGAAAGTAATTATAAAAATCCTTTTTTTTAGCGTTTTCGCTTTAGCGAATCAGTAAAATCAGCGTTTAATTTTGACGCGGATAAAACAGATTTACTTCGTAAAAACGCGGATAAAAACGGATTTGATTTGAAAACAAATATTGGTACAAACAAGAAAGCCACACGAAAGGATCATGTGGCTGCGGGGATTTTTTAAGATTGAATAGTTTGTTTTTTTTTATAAAAAATTATTTTAAAAATTTCCAATAATCAAAATACAGTATGTCGCTATCGGCTTTTCCTTTAAAAACAAAATACAAATCGTGAATTCCTGAAACTTTTTTAACATCAATGGTTTGCAATGTCCATTTTTCATTGGCTGTAGTCATAGGTACATTTACGGTTCCTAGTAACGCGCCGTCTTTAGTATCCAGTCGTATTTCCATAGAAACATTTTCACTATGTGTTGTACCAATTCTTGCTGAAAATTTCGAAGCTCCTTTACGGAAATCTACCTCTTTAACTTTGATAAAGGCGTTGTTGTATTTTGCCATAACAAAATTACCAGCCCCATTATCATTCATTGACTTCACTCCCTGAGACCAGGCAATGGTTTCTGCTTCAGTTTTGATATAAGGATTTAATGGACTTAAACTCTTCTTAATTCCCTCTGTCATATTCATTTGCACAATTGAACCATCTTTATTAAACTGGGCTTCTTCTACACAAACAGAACGAGTAAAACCACCACCTCCGGGCAATGCACCATTGTGATAGAAAAAATAGCTTTTTCCCTTAAAATCAATTATTCCGGGATGATTGGTAAAAGAATTTCCTTGTGCAGGCATGACAACACCCTGATATTTCCATGGTCCGGTTATACTTTTACTGGTTGAATATCCAATATGTTCCGGTATTGGCCCTGCGGCGAAAAATAAATAATACAGACTATTGCGCTTATACAGCCACGGTCCTTCCTCATAAGTGGTAGGTCTTTCATCATTTTTTGTTCCTTCACGTTTTCCAAAAGATTCCAAAGTATTGGGTATTTGTTTGACTTCGCCGGAAGTGGATATCATGTCTTTATTTAGTTTTACGTAATACAAACCGGGATTTCCCCAATACAGATACGCCTGACCATCCTTATCAATAAAAGGAGTAGGATCAATATCATTCCACGGATGATGATTGATCAATTTCTTGCCAATGGGATCTTTAAACGGACCATAAGGACTATCTGAAACCAAAACTCCTATGTTTCCGCCATGTATGGGACAGTATAAATAAAATTTACCATTTCGTTCAATACACTGCACTGCCCACGCACCATTATCTTGCTTTGCCCATTTAAAATCTTTTAGAGAAGCCACTATTCCATGGTCTGTCCAATTGACCATGTCGGTTGAGGTATAAAGCGACCAGTTGAGCATTTTAAAACCCTTGCCATCTGCATTGGCATCGTCTTCATCATGGCTGGTATAGAGATATACGGTTCCGTTATGTACCATTGGCGCCGGATCTGCAGTATAATTGGTCTGCACAATAGGATTTTGAGCTGAACCAATCAAACAATTTAAAAGCGTTATAAGTGTTACTATAAATTTATAAGTATGTTTCATTTTAGTTATTTAGTTAATAAAATTCTCCATTCGGCAGAATCGTTATTGCTGGGTTGTACTTTTATCCTTGTCTTTTTATTTTGCCACAGATTTCACAGATTCAAATGATTAATCTTTTAAATCCTTAATCTGTGGCTAAAAAATTAGACGCTATAAGCTAAGGCTATCTCATTATTTAATCCTGAACCAGTCAAAATCAGCATAACCGCCTGTTATTTTTGTTGCATAATTAAATAAAGCAAAACGATAGCCCATAAAATGCGGAATGCTATATTTCATCTTCAAAGGTTGGCCTATCGGTTTCCAAACTTTTCCATCAAGACTATAAAAGAAACTGGCTTCATCTTTTCCATTAAGAGCATAAAGGCTATCAGCTGCATCGTTCATACCCGTAAAATCGCAATCGACTCTGAAGTAAATTTGGTCCTGATTCAATGGAATTCGCTGTACTTCGACAGCCTTATCATTATCGGTATTGACCATTACTATCGATTTTTGACCTGCGTCAGTTTTAACTCCAACTGATCCATACTCCTTTTGGAAAGCTGATAATCCAGCAAAATCGCCATCTCTCATTTTTGAAACATCAAGAACAACAGAAGCTGAGCTGGTTGGACCAATAGTGCGTTGTGTAAGTGTGTTTCTGGCCTGAAGAAAGTCAGTGTCAATTCTTCCTGTTTTGAGACGCAGGAATCCTTTTCTTTCAGTTACAGACCACAGCGCATTATCCGGATTATGATTCCATTGCCATACTAAAGAAAATGCCGCTTGTCCTTTTTTTCGGTTGAATTCATCAGAAGCAACCAAATTCGAAATCAAGCCTTTACTGGCTGGCAGGTCTAATGTTGCTGGCACTTTTCCGTTTTCTCCTAATACAGGCCAATCGTCTTCCCACTTAACAGGAACGAGATAGGGAACGCGGCCAACAGCAGCATAATCTCGGAAAAGATAAGAGAACCAGCGCCCATCGGGAGTGTCTATCAATCCGCCCTGAGCAATTCCTCTATCTTGTAAGCCCACTTTTCCTTCCCAGGGACCGTTGATATTATCTGCCCTGTGTATAATTACAGTTCGCATTTCACCACGTGGCGCGCAAATATTAAACAGATAATATTTTCCTTTTACTTTAAATAATTGAGATCCTTCAGTTCCAAGGCCTACTTCTTTTCCTGTTGGTGCGCTGGCATTTTCAATGAGCACTCGCTCCGGAACTTCTTGTTTAATTCCTGTCAGATCATCATTTAATTCCACAATTTTAAGTCTGTCTGCGTCATAAATTAAATATGCTTTGCCATCATCATCAAAAAACAAAGTACTGTCATGATATGATGGTTTAAAAGAAACTCTTTGCCAGTTTCCTTTGTCTATATCTTTTGTTTTAAAAATATAGGTTTCGCCAGGTATGTCATGTGCAAAAGTGGTGAGATAATACATACCGTTGTGGTAGCGCAAACTGCTTGCCCAGGAACCTCTGCTATAGATATTTTTTCCTTCTGCCAAATTTAGCACCGGTAAATCTGCCAAAGTATCATAGGCATAATTGATGATTTTCCAATTGACCAGATCAGTCGATTTCATAATGGGCACACCTGGATTCATGTGCATTGTTGTACTGCTCATATAATAGTTTTTACCCACCCTGATCATAGACATATCTGGCACATCGGCAAAAATTATTGGATTTTGGGCTTGCGCCACGGTAATGGCAGGAACAAGCAAAACAAGGAAGGCTAAAATGAGCCTAATTTTTTTTTTCATGGGATAAAAGAATAATGGAGAATCGAACTTACTTGTTTTTGCTGACAGCTTCAACAGCAGAAAACGACGAGTAGTTTTTTCTCATGGTTTAAAAATGGGTCGATAGTTAATAAATGGTTTCTTAGCAAACAAAGTAATAAGAAAACAAGGCTATACGACGTTTCCCTTTGTATCCCAAGAGTGCATCAATTGTATTAAATGAAAAATATATAGTATCAAAATACATTTATAAATCAAAAAAAAAGCAGCAAACCTAAGCTTGCTACTCTCTAAAATTATATTGTATTTGTTGTTTAATCCTATTTCACTTTTTTTAGGCCAATCATTTAATAATTTCTCTAAACAGCTACTATTATTGTTGTTGCTTATATATACGCAGATATTCCGAAGGCAGAAAACCAAATTCTTCCTTAAAGTACTTAGCGAATCTTTTTGGGGAATTAAATCCTACTTCGTATGCTATTTCTGCAATTTGCATTTGGCTTTTTTCGAGAAGCTGGCGCCCGCGTTTTAATCGTATGGTTCGAATAAATTCTATTGGACCTTTGCCGGTAATAGCGACCAATTTTTTATATAAATGACCACGGCTCAGGCCTAAGGCCATACTAAGTGATTCAACAGAAAATTCAATATCACTTATATGTTCTTCTACAACCTTAATTGCTTTTGCTATCAGGGCTTCATCTAAAGAGGTAATGGTAATTTCTGAAGGAGAAACATCTAACTTTTGACTAAATGAGGCATGACTTTTCTCTGTCCATTCTACAAATTTCTGAATTCGCAGTTTTAGCAAATTAAAATTAAAAGGTTTTGTTATATAGTCATCCGCACCAAGTTGCAGACCTTCAACTATGTGTTCTTCAGCAGTACGCGCTGTCAATAGAATAACGGGAATATGCGACCAATGGATATTTGTTTTGATCTTTTTGCAAAGTTCGATTCCATTCATAACAGGCATCATTACATCGCTGACGATAATGGTTACATTAAACTTTTGTAATAATTGCAGTGCCTCTTCTCCATTATTGGCCGTTATTACAGTATAAGCGTCTTCAAGATTATCTTTAATAAATTCACAGAAATCATTGTTGTCGTCTACAAATAATAATATTTTTTTATTTGTGGTTTCATAGGTTTCTTCCTCCTGCCCGGCAGTAAATTCTTCCAAAGTATTTTCCGGTAAATTTTCTTCATCCGTATTTAAATCTTGCATTCTGATTGGAATACGGAAGGTAAAAACACTGCCCTGCGGAACATTATCTGTAACTGTTACCGTTCCTCCATGAAGACTGATATATTCAGCAACAATATGCAATCCTATTCCGGTTCCCGTCTTCTCCTGTTCTTGCTGAGCCTGATAAAAGCGTTCGAAAATATGTTCTTTTTCCTGATTACTAATACCACGGCCTGTATCTGAAACGCTAACAGAAACAGTATCTTCCAGCTTTTTTATATGGATTTTTATTGTACCTCCGTCTAATGTATATTTGAATGCATTTGAAAGTAAATTTGAAAATATTTTCTGAATCTTATCGCGATCAAATGACATTTCCAGACTCTCAATATCACTCAATAGCAGCAAATTAATATTACGTTCTTCGGCATAGACACAAAATAAAATATAAATTTCATTGATAAAATGAACAAAATCGCCGGATTTTAAATTCAGTCTCTCTACGCCCACATCCAGTTTATGAAAATCAAGCAGTGAGTTTATTAATGTCATAAGCTGTTGTGCATTTTTATACATAACACTTAATTTTTTTCTCATACTTTCGCTTGTTGCATCATTCAATAAAATCTGCAAAGGGGTAATAATAAGGGTAAGCGGAGTACGCAAATCATGGCTGATGTTGGTGAAAAATCGTAGCTTGATTTCATTAATATGCATTTCTTTCTCATGATCCACCTGAAGTCGATGATGTTCCAGTTTTATTTGATGCTTTTCTTTTGTTTTGTGAACAAAAAATATTAGTGCGCCAATTATCAAAATGGCATATATAATAAAAGCCCATATTGTGAAATAGAAAGGAGGCATTACATTAATTGATAACTCAGTAGGAATATTGTTCCAGACGCCATCACCATTACGTGCTTTTATTAAAAGTTTGTAACTGCCAGTTGGAAGTGACGATATTACTATTTTATTTTTTTGAGTTGGCAGCCATTGTGTTGTAAAACCTTTTATCTGATAAAGATATTTCACCTTATCTGCATTCAATAAATTCCCTGTTGTAAATTGTAAGGAAATAAGCTTATCATCATGCCTGAAATTTAACTCTGAAGTTAATTGCATGGAACGCTCAAGCAGCTTACGTCCATCATAATAGGAGTCGACCTGAATCGTATTGTTTCCTACCGTCAATTCCGTAAATGTAACTTTTGGTGTAGACGGATCTTTTTCATACATTTTATTGGGGTTCAAAACCGTGTATCCTTCTACATTACCAAGGACAATATCATTATTTTGTAATGTGCAGAAAGCTCTGTCATTAAAATAATTATTGGCAAGGCCATCTTTGACGGAGTAATTTTTACTTGAAAAAGTAAAATCTCCATTTGATGCCGGCTTGACGGTAAGTATCGAAAGTCCATTACCGGTAGTTACCCAAATATTATTAAAATTATCTTCTGTTATACCTTTAATTAAGTTATCGCATAAACCGCTCTCTTTATTAAAAAAATGCAGCGTATCCTTTTTTTGATTCCAAATGATCAGGCCATCATTATTGCCTAACCATAACAGGCCGCGTTTATCTTTATAGACATTTGAAATCTGATCCTGCGGAAAAGTTTGATTTCCTCTCTTATTTCCGCGATACAAAATCTGTTTGTGATTGGTAATATCAATCACTAACAGGCCAATCACGGTACCAAAGTACATTTTGTCACCACCATCATAAAACATATCCAGCGCATAAACAATATCATCAAATGGGGTAATCACAGAACTAAAATTAGCTGAATCTGCTGGTATTATCTGAATTTTTCCACCCAATGGTCCTACCCATACATTTCCGTATCGGTCTTCTTTTAAATTCCAAATACTATTACCTGTTAATTTGCTGTTCTTTGTAGTATACTGGGTCATTTTGCCATTTTCATAACAAAAAAGTCCTTTTTGATAGGTCCCAATCCAAACACGATTCTTCCTGTCTTCCAGTATAGATATTATGGCAATGTTCGGAACCGGGAGTTTCCTGACCGCTTCTGATTTTTGATCTTTTATATATAGTCCGTTTCCATCGGTTCCCAGCCAAATATTTCCCTGATGATCTTCCATTATAGACATGATATCGGAACATTGGGGATGTCTGAAATTGATAAAATTCCGAAAACTTTCATGATAATAGGATAGTCCTTTTTTAGTATATCCAACCCAAATAGTCTCGTTGTTGTCTTTGTAAAGACACTTAACAGTATTCGATGACAGGCCTGTCTCTACCCATGGATCAGATACGAGATTTTCAAACCGATCTTTTCCCTTGTCATAGATAAACAATCCTTTGTGGTCTGTTCCTATCCATATCTGTCCCGGCTGATATTCGATAATACTTGTAATATGGTTTGCCTGGGTTTTTAATTCCGAAGACAATTCAAATCTTTTCCAGGGTTCGGTTGCATTCTTTTTGTAAAAAACCTGTTCGCTTTTATCCGAACAAATCCATAAACCTTTATTGCTGTCTATATAAATTATATTGAGAGCACTACTAGCATTTTGTTTAATATAGTCCGGTAATTCGATAAATGTCACAACTCCTGACTTTTTGTTCATCTTAAAACATACCCCTGAATTATACTGAATTGCGTAAAGGAATTCACCAGTATCAGCAATAGAAAATTCATCTTTTAAGGCAGTTTTTAAGCGAAATACAGATGTTTTCTTTTTTTTGAAATCATAAAGAAATATTTCTTTTTTGTTTATCCCCCAGAGATTACGATTTTTATCAATATAAACTTTAGCATTAAAATCCAGCTTTATCCCCAGATTAAGCAACAACAATTTTGGGTCTGAAAAAGAATCTTTATCTCTTTTATAAACCATATAAGAATATCCTACATCTATCCAGATATTGCCCAAAGCATCTTCCTGTAGATCAAGTATATCATTTGAAGACAATGCATTAGACACACCGGAATGCATTTTATAAACCTTAAATTCATATCCGTCATATCGGTTTAATCCGGATTCTGTTCCAATCCACAAAAAACCGTAGCTATCTTTTAGAAAAGCTTTAACATTATTATTAGAAAGGCCTTGCGTTGTTTCTAAATGATGAAAAACATACGACTGCTGCCCTACAATATTTTGGAAAGAAACGATCCAAAACAGTATGAGTATAGGTATGCAGATTTGTCGTATATTTTTTTTCATATTAAAATAGTCAAAGAGAAAATACAGTTTTGATTAAGGAATTAAAATTATTGAGCTTAAAAAATATAGCCACAGATTTTACAGATTAAAATGATTTTTCTGCTTGTGATATTTTTTTCTACCACAAATTTCACAAATTAACACAAATTAAATTAGTGAAAGTATTAGTACAGGCAGACAGATCTGTCGTATGTTTTTTTTCATATTAAATAGTCAAAGGGAAAATACAGTTTTGATTATGGAATTAAAATTATTGAGCTAAAAAATATAGCCACAGATTTCACAGATTAAAATGATTTTTTCTGCTTGTAATTAATTTTTTCTTCACCACAAATTTCACAAATTAACACAAATTAAATTAGTGAAAGTATTAGTACAGGCAGACAGATCTGTCGTATGTTTTTTTTCATATTAAATAGTCAAAGGGAAAATACCGTTTTGATTAAGGAATTAAAATTATTGAGCTAAAAAAATATAGCCACAGATTTCATAGATTAAAATGATTTTTTCTACTTGTGATTATTTTTTTTTACCACAAATTTCACAAATTAAATTAGTGAAAATTACTGCCCATTTATTAAATCAATAAAACTCCTGATAAAATTTATTTCTATTATCAGGAGTGCTTTATCTAGATTTTTTTTAATAGAATTCGATTTATAGGAAGCTCTTTTCTTTTATATTTTTTATCAAAGAAAACCTCCGTATTCCTATTTGTTAAGATTTCTTTTGACTAGCCGCTAACATTCAAATATAGCAAAGTTTTGATCAATCTCTCTCAACTTTATCCGTAGTTTCTTTTAATTGCTTACTGCTCTATTTTCCTTCCAGAACCACCACAGAAAAAGGTGGAATTGTTACTTCTAATTGACCTGCTTTTACTGAAAATTTATTAAAGACAACCGGAACTATTTTGTTTGGTTCCTCAAAAGTATTGTAGTCCTGAATCTTTGATGATGATAATACGTATCCTTTAATATCTTTGATTCCCAGTTCTTTTAAATCTATTCTGATTTTATTTTCATTTTTTAAATCAATATTCACAATTGAAATGTGAGTCAAATTGGCTTTGTCTTTTGAAGCTGAAACTGAAACAGCCGGTAATTCTTTTTTATCAAAAATGTATTTTGGTGACGCTATTTTTAAAGGAATAAGTACAGCGTCCTGATGTACATTGTACATTTTCATTACGTGATAAGTGGGAGTAAGTACCATTTTTTCTTTATTGGTCAGGATAACGGCCTGTAAAACATTTACGATCTGAGCCAAATTTGCTCCTCTTACCCTATCTGCATGATTGTTGAATGTGTTTAAAGTTACACCTGCAATCATAGCATCTCTCATTGTATTTTGCTGATACAAAACACCTCCTTCATTTCCTCCATCGCTATCAAACCATCCTCCCCACTCGTCTACGATCAAAGCAATTTTCTTTTCCGGATCATATTTATCCATGATGGCAGAATGCTTTTGAACCAATTCTTCCATTTTAAGAGCTGAATGCATGGTTTCAAAATACTGGTTTTCATCAAATTTGATCGATGGCCCTTTCTTTTCCCAATTTATAACCGAATACCAATGCAAAGCCACAGCTTCTACTAATCCTTTTGGAATATCACGCATTAAAACTTCTGTCCAGTGATAATCTTCTCCATTTGCACCCGATGCTATCCTGAATGGCTTGGCAGCACCATTTGCATCTGGCATAAAAGTAGCATATTGCCTGTATAGATTAGAATAATATTCGGCCGTCATGTTTCCGCCACATCCCCACATTTCATTTCCTACTCCCCAAAAAGTAACTTTCCACGGTTTTTCTCTGTTGTTTTTCTTTCTTAAATCAGACATCGGAGTACCAGATTCATAATTGACATACTGGATCCACTCTTCTAATTCACGAGGAGAACCGCTCCCCACGTTTCCTGCCAGATAAGGCTCTGCACCAAGAACTTCGCACATATCCAAAAAATCATGGGTACCAAAACTATTGTCTTCAACAGTTCCGCCCCACCAGCGGTTTACAATACTTGGCCGGTCTTTTTTGGGTCCAATTCCATCTTTCCAGTGATAGGTATCGGCAAAACATCCGCCAGGCCAGCGAAGATTAGGTACTTTTAGTTCTTTTAATGCCTTAATTATATCATTACGAACTCCTTTTGTATTTGAGATATTGCTGTCTTCTCCAACAAAAAGACCACCATAAATACATCGTCCCAGATGTTCTGCAAAATGACCGTAAATATGTTTATTAATGATGGTTTTATTTTCTGTTTTCTCAATTGTGATCTCTGTAACCTTATTTTGTGAGTTAACATTTTGAAAAATTAAAGCAATACAGGTTAGTAAAAAGAGTTTTTTCATTTTTTGGTTGTTTGTTAGTATGTAGAATTATTTAATTTCATTTTGTTGAACATGCAGATTTTCATTAAAGCTCATTTACATTATTGCGTTCTTTATACATTTATGCTTTGGTTAGCCCTTAATTCCTGCGAAAACCAAAAATGTAATTGCATGTAATTATTTTTTTTTCTAAAAAAATAAAAAAAACAGGGAGACTATAAAACTCCCTGGTTTTAAGGTAACTTAAATTTAAACCCTCAATTTTAAAGTTGTCATGTTTCAATATAAATAGGTCGAGGAAATCTCAGTCATTTGCATTAATTCCGCTGTAAAAAAAGCGATGTTTTTATATTTAATTCTCTAATCACTGTATCTATAATATTCTGAACTGCGCTCAAACAATTATTAAAAAACATCATGCTTTACTTTCCATATTGTCATGAAATGAAAAATTGCATTTACAAAACTCATTAAAAAACTGTAACCGCATGGTAGCCTTTTGTATCAAAAAACTACCTCATTTGTTGCAATTACCCTCTTGAAAAGGTTGTAATAGATGTTATATTAAAATCGGGATCTTAAAACATTCAGCCATCAGAGGCTTGTTGCATAAGAATACGGAGTTACTTTTGTTTCTGAAGAAAAAACGAAACATACAGGAATTAGGATTGCTGTTGATCGGATTCCGATCGAATAATTTTTATTTCTTTTGATTGTAAATAGCCTGAATAAAAAAGGCAGCAGTTGTTTATTTTTCAACTTTGTATATTATAACTTTACTAGAATTAGCATTTAGCAGTTTACCGTTGTCAATGATATAGTTTTCCCAATAACCGTTACCATTACGCATATCATAGTTTAAGGTTTTGCTTATTTTTCCATTTTGATCAATTAACGCATATTTCAATGCTTTTGTTTGTTTATCTTCAATTATAATCCAAGATAAAAATCCTGCAGAATATGTGTCAAAACGTGCATCGCTCCAGCCCATTTTCTCATACGAAATAATAACAGAATTAATAACTTTGGTATTTAGATTTACATAATAATACTTTAAATATTTTTTCATATCCCCATAAACTCCGGGAAAGGCACACATAACAATCAATGTGTTATCTTTTATATAACTATCAAGAAAATATTCGGTTTTTTTGGATTTCAATGAGATTTCCGAATATTTTCCCTTTCTGTAAGACATTATATTTATCTGGTTAGGATGAATATATTGTCCAAACAAATATATATCTGATCCATTTACAAGTACTTTTTTGGGACTTGGCTGATATTCGCTGCTTACAAATCTCACAATCTTTTTGGTATCAAGATTATATTTAATAATTTCGGATTTAGAATTACTTGAGTATGAAATTCCATCACTGACGGTGTGCCCGAAAACTATATTTTCTCCCTCAATAGAGATATTTGAAGGTTTGAAAAATGTACGCCCAATTGCTATTTTGTTTTCTATAATTCCATCTAAACTAATGATAAACAGACTGATCTTGAGATCTTGTGTTAAAGGCTGGACTATGCCTTGTGTAACTAAAGCGTAAATTTTGTCTTTGTGTCTTTTTATTGAATAAATTATGTTTGAATGTTCATCGCTTATTTTAAGAGCCCATTTTGGCTTTAATGCTGTATCGTAATTTATTAAATAGGCATCTGATGAGTTGCCATCATTTATTTTTGTTTTAAAAGAATATCCTGCACAATATATATCGTCATTAATCCATTCAACATCTTCAACATATTCTATGTTTTCGAAAGAAGACTTTACGATCATTTCCTGACCGAATGATAGCGATACAAATGATATAATAAATAATAAAACCAGATTAATTTTCATATTTTGGGATATTGTAAATAGCTGCAAATGTTCTGGCACTACTCTACTTTTGGTTAGTAATGTATCACAAACATCATATTTAATTCAAACCAAATATATAGATTTAGTACCACAAAATTAAATTCCTCTTCATTCGAAAGGACTTTTTATTCCATTACAGGATCGGGCTGATTCGTTTTCCTGATTTTCTCCACTCCCTTTTCTCTAATTAGTTCTACTGCATTTATGAAATAGATGTTGATGAGTTTTAGTTTTATTTGGTGTATTTCATCATATATTCGCACATGCCTGGAAACGAACTTGGATAGCGATTATTTCCAATAACTAATTCATCATTCAATATTTTTTTTAACCTATCTTTTCCTTTTTTAACTGATATATCTCCAGCCGCTTTTAACAAACTAACAAACTTTGATTTTCTGTTTTTTTTCAAATAAGAAATATTCAAATTTAAAATTTTATCTATTTCCGTGTTATGTCTAGCATTTGATGACTTGATTGTACCAGTACTTGTGTAACTTATTGCCTTAATATGAGCTGTATTCCAAGGAGAAACCTCAATAGGTAACCCAGTTGCCAATCTGAATTTAGATTTTTTCTCATCACAATGGGTATCATTGGTAGTTTTACCTGGACAAACTGCCATCATGTTCGCATAAACTAACGTTAAATCTAAAGTTCCCTCAGTACCATTACATATACTTTTTTCACAGTAGTGTTCAATTGTTGCATTTTGAGGAGCGGTAATATTTTGTTGACAGTAGCCACAAACCCAACCTTGTTCGTTTAATAACGCAAGTAATGTTGCATCATACACATCCTTATCAATATCATCATATGAAGCTCCAATTTGCCTTCTATACGTAGTAAGTAATGCTGGTGGTGTATTTTTTCTAATCTTCCTCATATTCTTTATCAAATTTATACGCTGATAATCTTATGTTTAGTTCATCAATTAAATTACTTATTCCTGTTCCATTATCTTTTTCATAAAGTTTTTTTATTTCGTCTATGACCATATTTAAATTGTCAATACTCTCGTCATTATCAATTAACTCATCAAATTTTTGAAGTAATTCTATATAAGGTTTTGGTCTATCGGTTGTATTAAAAACTTCGCTCAATATTGAATTAGTATCTTCGCCTAATGTTTTTAAATGAACCCGATCCACGCTAAAATTATCGCAAACAAAAACAGATTCGCTAGACACTGATGCTACAATTTGTGGAGAATGCGTAGCAACAAAAAATTGAATATTTGGAAATATACCGGTCAGAATTGGTAGAATCTCACGTTGCCATTTTGGATGTAAGTGCGTTTCAATTTCATCTACTATTACAACTCCCGGAGAATTTAGAAAATCATCATTGTTTACAAAATCTTTTGCTAATGATAAATTATAAGCTATATCAGCTACTAAAGAAATAATAACTTTTTCACCGTCTGATTTATTATTAATATCTTCCTCTTTTTCTGTTTGTAAGTTTTTTAAAACTAAAGATGTAGTTAATGCAGATGTGCCTTGACGTTTAAACTCCTTTGAAATAACTTTATATTGTCCAAGGTTTAAAAGTTCAAATGCCTTACTTAAAGCAATTCTAACACTTTTTAAAGAAGGACTTTGCAAATCAAAATCACGATATTCTCTCTGTAGTCTCAATTCATTATTCTCATTTTCTATAAACCATTTTGCAAAAGCGCTATATGATAAATTATTATGATAAATATTGTTCCATGTTTCCAGTTGTGATATTTTATATACTTTCTGGATTCTTTGTGAAAAATTATCTTGTGATCCAAATAAGGATATCCTATTTGCTGGGTAAAATTTGACAATAGGGATTGTCATTGTAGTAGTACTTATAATACTATTGATTTTATTTATAAATTTATTTAAACTTATACTAGCTTCTTTTGATTCCTTTTTAATTTCTTCAGTTATAATACCACTATGAATAAAACTACTGAATTTTAAATTTTCAGTTTCAGGGAAGTTAGAATAATCTGCTTTGATGTTGCTAAAAATGGATCGATAATTAATGTCATTGTTTGTCAACATTAAATTTCCTCCTAAGTTATCATCTATAAATCTTTTAGTAATACTATTAAGAGATTTTGCGACTGCTGTCAATAAAGTTGTTTTCCCTGAAGCGTTACTTCCAATAAAAACATTTACGTTGGGATGAAAATTAACATCACAAGTCTCAAATCCCTTGTAATTTCTTATTTTTATTCTATCTACTTTCATTTGTATTATTTTAATGATTACTAAAGTAATAAATACTCAACATTTTTTTTGTCCTGATTCTTTATTACCCCAAATATATGCTTTTCGCAAAAGAGAAAATAACATATATTAATAATTCCTCAACAAATCAACAACAACTGATATTCACCTTCATTTGTATTGGTGCTGTGAATATAAGGTAATACCGTAATACCCGAAGAGTTCTTATGAAAAGCTGTACGAATGTCTCCTGACTTCGCAACCGCATAAAGAACCAGCATCACATTATAGAATATTGGAACGGGTACGAAGTCGGGAGACTTCGCAAAGCATTGAGGTACATACAAAATTATCTGGTTGCAGATTATAACTTGAAACTAATTAAAAACAGCACGCTCTAACCTGATTAATTAAATGATTTATATTTAACTATGTTTTAAATAATCTATAACAATTAATCTCCAAACCATGAAAAATAAATTATTAAAGCCCCTTTGTCTATTTTTGGTAATAGCCAGTCTAAATGCGCAAGACAATATTTCGGCGCAAAAACCTGTACTGGTAACTGTCGATAATTTTTCAAGAGCCGAAACAGACCTGGTTTTTGCAAGTGTTGCTCTCAAGCAAAGTGCTTTTGGGAAACTCGCTCATCATCGCCAGCAAGTTTCCATTGATCAGCAAACAGCAGTACGTACCAATTTTGATGTACTTGTCTCAGATGGTGTTTTCGATTTAGATTCAGCCCCCCTTACCATTACCCTGCCTGATTCAGGAAAAAGATTTATGTCATTATTAGTCATTAATGAAGACCATTACACGCCAGTTATTGCTTATAAAGCAGGCAGCTACACACTTACAAAAGAGCAGGCCGGCTCCCGCTATGTACTAGTCCTTATTCGCACTCTGGCTAATATGAACGATAAAAGTGATATGGAAAAAGCCCACAATCTACAGGATGCCATAAAAACAACCCAGCAGTCCATCGGCAATTTTACAGTGCCCCAATGGGACGAGAGCAGTCGCGCAAAAGTTCGTGATGCATTGAAAATTTTAGGCGGTATGCTGCCAGATATGACCCGAATGTTCGGAACAAAAGAGCAGGTAGATCCTGTCCGTCACTTGATAGGGACTGCAACGGGCTGGGGAGGAAATAACGAAAAAGATGCCATGTATTTATATGTGACTCCCGAGAAGAATGACGGAAAAACAGCCTATACACTCACAATAAAAGAGGTGCCCGTTGATGGCTTTTGGTCCATAGCACTCTACAATGCAGAAGGTTATTTCCAGCAGAATGCTTCTAATTCTTACACAGTAAACAGTGTAATGGCAAAGAAAAATGCAGATAATTCCATTACTATACACTTTGGTGGTTGTGATAATAAAGAAGTTAATTGTTTGCCAATCATGCCAAATTGGAATTATCTGGTAAGACTCTATCGTCCACGTGCTGAAATATTAGGTGGGTCATGGAAATTTCCGCAGGCAAAACCTGTACAATAATACAGTTTACGTGCTATTCATTAAATAATTTCGTTTCTGTTTTTCAAAGACTTAAAAGCTTTTCTCAACTGAATTCTAACAATTTCACTCAACAAATCAACAACAACCGATATTCCCCATCATTTTCTATTGGTGCTCTATGAATACAAGGCAGCACTTGTTGTTTTGGATGATCTACTGCCAGTCGCCAAAGATGCCCTAATCCTAAATTAACAGGTTCTGCATCTGCATGTAACTGATAATGCAAATCAAAATAATTTTCCTTCAAGAAGTTTTCGAATTCTTCCGCTGGTCCGTCACGCAGTTCATTTAGTTTTGCTCGTATTTCCGGAATCAGGATTTTTTGCTCTGCATGCGAATTAGCAACAATATCACTTGCCGCTCCGTGATAGGTACACAAAAAAGTATCTGTTGCAATAGGCGAACGATCAACATGAAACGAATACACATCTGTCGATATGAAATCAAATTCATCATCACGTTCATAACACTTCAGTAAATTAAGAGAAGGCGAAGCGCCAAAATCAGTTAATAATTGTAAATCATTTAAGATTATTTCGCGTGCTATATTTCCCTTTTCTGAGAGTTGGAGCGCGAGTAGATCTTCAGGAAAAACTTCTGTTATATTTTCTTCTAAAGATAATTGGGCTACAATCTCATTAAAATCACCATCTAAATTTCTGTACCAGCACAGCGCATTTCTTTCTCCTTTAAAATCGGTATGCACAAGCTCAGCGAAACCCGATACCACACCAATTTGACTGCTGTCAGAAAATGTATTCTTCATTCTGTTATATTAAACATTAGTTATTTCATGCTTCACAAAAATAGGCAATACTAGTCAGTTGTGGAGATTTCAAATAATAAATCTAAAGGCAAAAAAAGAGGAAATATTTTAAAAACTTTTCCTCTTTTTTTTGCTTTATGTTTCGAATGTAACTTGCTATTTCATTTCGACAATCATCTCTGCTTCTACTGCCATGTTTTGCGGAAGGGTAAAAACACCTACAGAAGTTCGCGCATGCCTGCCCTGCTCGCCAAAGACTTCGATTAATAAATCAGAAAAACCATTCATTACTTTTGACTGCTCTGTAAACGAGTCGGCTGTATTTACATAACCATTTACTTTGACTATTCGTTTTATTTTATCCAGACTTCCAAAAGTCTGTTTTAGAATTGCCAGCTGGTTTATCGCCGTTAATTTCGCGGCCTGATATCCTTCTTCGGTAGTTAAGTTACCTCCTATTTTGCCCGTAATATATTTTCCATTTGCCTGGAACGGTCCTTTTCCTGAAAGAAAAACCAGATTTCCAACTCTAACCATATCTACATAACTCCCTAAGGATTCTGGTATTTGTGGCAACTGAATTCCTAACTTATTTAATTTTTGTTCCGGAGTTTGTGCTGACAAATTTAAACACAACAACATTAATGCGAGCGTTACTATATTTTTCATTGTTCTTATATTCTTTAAAAAAAGAAAGCCATCTTAAAAGACAGCTTTCCTGATTTTGTTTTTTATTATTTTATGAATTTAATCAATTCTGCATTGAATTTTGGAAGCTCTTCGATAAACAAAGCATGACCGCTTTTCTCGAATGGTACCAAAGTTGAATTGGCAATTGATTTGTGCATTTGTTCTGCTAATTCATAAGAACAGATTTTGTCCTGTGTACCGTGAAGAATAAGAGTTGGAATTTTTATTTTTTTCAAATCTTCTCTCAAATCAGTATCACGAAGCGCTTTCATAGATTCTCCCATTGCATAAGGAGAAGCCTGAGCCTGAATAGTTCCTAACCATGCACCTTGTCCTGGAGATACGCTAGTTTCATTGGCCGGAAATATTTTTCCGAAATTCTCAAACAATTGTGGTCTGTTTGTGTTGTTAAGGGCGATTAGTCCGTTTACATCTTCTTTTGTCCAGAAACCGTAATTAAAATCGGCTCTCTTTGTCCATAGTGGAGCTGCTGCACCAAACAAAGCCAGTTTAGAAACGTGGGCTGCATTGTATTTGGCAACATAATGAATCACGGTTGCACCTCCCATTGAGAATCCGCCTATTGTAGCTCCTTCAATTTTAAGTTTGTCCAAGATCACTTTAATATCATCTGCATAAACATCATAGTTATAAGCTCCTCCCGGTTTGTCTGATAATCCAAAACCTCTTAAAGTAATTCCGATTACACGATATCCTTTTTGGATAAGTTCTGCATATTGGTATTCGTACATGGCATCGCTTAGTGGCCATCCGTGAATCAATACTACCGGTTTTCCTTCACCTAAATCTGTTACATGTAATTTTACATTTTTCTCTACTTCAATGTATTCTTCTCTTCCAAAACTTGCGGGTTTTCTTTGGCTTTGAGAAAATGCAGTTGATACTGCTAATAAAATAATGGCGAAGCTTGTTGTTACGATTGTTTTTAAATTGGTTTTCATTTGTTTTGATTTTTAATTATTATTTTAAATTTTGTTTTTGTCATTTCTTATTGACAGGACAAAATTGCGAAACTTGTGTTTATAAATCAAATTAATAATTTTTACATTATATAAATTTTATTTATAATTATTTAAATATTGTTGCAAGTAGCGGTTATTCCTTCTTCATTACCAGAACCGGTTTACCTTTTTCTACAATATAAGTAGCCAGTTCAGATGCTTTTGTATGACTGTTATTTCTTGCAGCGTGCACCACTCCTGCTGGTATAAAAAGAACTTCTCCGGCTTTTAAAGTAACAGGAGCCTGCCCCTCTACTTCATACTCCAATTCACCGTCAAGGACATAAATAAGTTCCTCTCCCGGATGAGAGTGCTTGCCAAAAGCGGTATGAGCTTCAAAATCAATACGAGCCTGAACCGTTTCATATCCGGGAACAGAAAGATTGTGATGTTGTAAATCTGTACGTTTTATTCCCGATTGCTGTGCAGAAGCAGTGCTTGTTATAATCAATGCTAAAAGGCTAAAAGCGAATACTGTTGTTGATGCAAAATTTAAATTTTTCATGTTTTTTAATTTATTTAATTAATTGGGTTTGTTAATTTCTTTGTCAAAAGTAGCACGGTATCACCTCCTCTAAAGTTATAATCTTGCCCAGATGGACAAACTGAGCAGTGAACCGGACAAAAGCAGGATTAGTTATGATAAGACTCACCTTCTTTCCATATACCCACTATAGATAAAGAATCAGAAATAGTAATAGTAGGATCACCTTTAACCAAAAGCAAATCAGCTCTCAATCCCTCAGCAATTGATCCTCTGTCTAATAAGCTAAATCTTCTGGCAGGTACTGATGTTGCTGCTCTTAATGTCTCAACAGGTGTTAATCCGGCTTCGACTAAAAGCTGCATCTCATGATGAACACTCACGCCGTGTGCAAGACCGCCTAAATGAGGCATTGGTACAGACACATCTGTTCCCACAAGTATATCTACTCCTGCATCGCGTAAATCTCTCACGTTATCAAAATTATCTTTCATATTGCCTTCCGGAAAAGTATTAAAGCAAGAACACATTGTCATTTTCCAGTCTTCATTTAATTTATTTTCGACCCTTTGATCATGTGCAACATGACATGCAGAATTTCCTATGATCGATGAATTTAGTACCAGACAGGGTGTTACAAAAATTCCTTTTGCTGCAATGGATTCAATAAGTTCCTTTGTCCAATCTGGTCTGTCAATAAATAAATGTGCCAGACCATCAACACCAATTTCGACAGCTGTTTTTGCCGCCTCAGCCGTTAAAACGTGAGCAATGGCAATTTTATCTAATTTATGGGCTTCCTCTACCGCTGCTTTTAACACCGGCGTTTCTATAACAGGCAAGCCCGGTGCATTCATTACTGTTCCTTCCTCAATCATTAATTTGAAGTAATCTGCACCATTATTTACCTGACGATTTACAAAATCTATCGCTCCGTTAAGTGAAGTAACATCGGCGCTTAATTCTTCTTCTTCTTTCTGAGCCTGATGGGCAGCTATAAAAATGGCCTTTTCTTCTTCACTCATTTTCTCCATTTCTTTTAAAACAAATTCAGGAATGCCATCTCCTTTAGGAATCAGCTCATCAGGATGACCACCCGGAGCTGTCAGACCCATACCTGCAGAGCGCACATCAGCGGCGCCGGTGACTCCTTTTAATTGTGTGTCACGTCCTTTACTGGTAAATCCTCCCATCATTTCTAATTCGGTCGTTACACCAAATTTTAATGCCTCTTTTAAAAATTCTACAGAGGTATGCACATGAGCATCTATTAAACCGGGAAGTAGGGTACAGCCTGTTCCGTCAATTACTTCATCTATGTCTCCTGGCAAGTCATTTGAAATTGAAGTAATTACCCCACCACTAAAGACAACTGTTTTTTTACCAATTACATTTTTGCCATCAAACACATTGGCATTTATGATCGCTTTATTTTTGCTATTATTCATTTTGAATTATTTTAAATTAATCTTTGACAAATTTACCTAGCCAATAGCGATTAAAATAGCTACATTTGGCATAATAATAGCTCTAAACGGTCATTTAATGGAATTAAACTTAAAGGAAGAATTCGGTTTTTTAGCGGGGTTTGCCGATTTATTAGGTACAGAAGTAAAAAATGGAATATTAATAATACCCGAAAATAAAGGGAAAGGGTATTTAAGAGGTTTTAGATTAGACAACTCAATAAATATGCTGGTACGTTTTTATGAGTTTAATGACAATGTACTTGCTAAAAGATTGGGAGGCCAAAATACACTGAATCGAATACTGTTTTCTTTTAATACTATTTTTCCGGATGCTGATTCAAAAAACAAATACTCAGGAGACCTTCCTTCCATGCAGATTTTCAAAGGAAAACTTAATATTGATACATTCTATCCAGGGAGAACTAAATTCAACTCTATTTTTATCGGAATTGATGCAGATAAATTAGCAAAAATGCTGGGATTGAATATTGACAATGAAATTTTCAGAAATATTATTGCCAGTGAACAATCTATTTTATTTGAAGAGTTACTTTCGCCAAAAATTCAGCAGGTTGCAATGGAAATTATTCAGGCTGATATTCCCGATTCCCTGACTGATTTCTTTTTTAAAATTAAAGCCGAGGAATTAATATGTCTGGCTTTAAAAGAGCTTTTTAAAAGAGAAAAACCAACTACACACGCACTAAACCAAATCGATGTTCAAAACATATATAAAATAAGGGATACCATTTTGAATGACATTGCGGTGCCTCCGGTTATAAAAGACCTGGCTTTACAAATAGGAATGAGCGAATCAAAGTTCAAAAGATTATTCAAACAAATTTTTGGGGACAGTTTATTTAGCTATTACCAAAAGTTCAGAATGAAGGAAGCTGCGCGATTACTAAAAGAAAATAAAATGACTGTTTCTGAGGTTGGTTTTAAGATGGGATTCTCTAATTTAAGCCACTTTGCCAAAGTTTTTGAAGAACATATCGGAACCAAACCAAAATCTTTCAAAAAAAATCAAATAGAATTAAAGAACAAATAAAATTCTCGTCGCGAACTTATCGGGAATTTATTCTTTTTGAAAGTAAAGATAATTAGTCGTAGTACCCACATCTCTTAATCGTATCTGAGAATTATTAAACTCGAATAACTCCCAATTAAAATTTAATTTTCCAAGCAATTCTGTTGAAAAACTCAGTTTCAATTTTCTAACACCATACAAAACAGTACTTTCCCATTGCCCTGTTTCTGTAACTGATCCATTACTGGCAACTACAGTTTGGTCATTTTTAAAAACGAATGAGTAGCCGCTGTAATTTGAAGTCTTTACAGAATCATCAAAAAAATACGGTATTTCCCAGGAACCATTTGTTATAGTTTCTGTAAAATCTAGTGTTACAATATTATTTTCCGGGCAATAATCAATAGCATATTTTATAGCGTTTTCGAACTCTAAATTATTTGTAATTGACTTTGCCTGATCGTTGTAATCGGCTATCGAAATTGGATATCTTAAAGAAATATACTGACTTTCATTTAAATTTTTTATAAAATTAAAAAATGCCTGATCACTTATTATCGATTGGGAACTTGCTACCTGATTGGCGCTGTTATAGATATTGATTGTTATGGGATAATTGATCTTTAATCCGTTTATTTTGGATAAAAGATCCGGATAAAGATTCCAATAATCGATTAAATAATCAAAATCTGCCTGATTTGGAATCGCTTTTTCGATGTAATTATAGTAAACCATTGTTACAGGAAAATCTATTTTTACAATATCATCATCATTCGCATTTGCATTGATGTTATCTATTACTTTTTGATAATCTGCTGTGGTATTAACTGCAATCTGCTCATTATTTACAGTAACCGTATAAGGGAGTTTTATGGTACAATAACTGGATCCGTCAATTACATTGTCCTGAACTGTTTTTACCATTGCAACCCTTTGCAGATAAGTAGTAAGCGGAGAAACACTGGTAATTGTTCCCTGCGCATTATTAGTTTGCTCATCCGCTTCACTTTGACAGGAAAACAGTAAGAACAGGAAAGCTGCGATTGATAAATATTTTTTCAAAAGGAACATATCTATATTTTTACAAAGATAATAAAATTTAAGAAACGTGGTTTTATTTAAACATCAAGGCTTTCAGTCTTTTATTCAATACTAAATTATCAAAAGCCGGTAACATTTTATTCTTCTATAAAACAATCAGCTTTCCTTTTACCCTACTTAAATTAAAAACAAATACTTTTGCTTCGTACAAACAGAAAATTTAAATGCCACCTAAAAACGAATTAAACACTTGTGATGAAATAATTTTTTCATCTTTCTTCAAAAGCCATGTAAAAGCGCTTCGGAATTTTCTTTTTTACAAATTTGGCAATATAGCCCAGGCAGAAGATGTTGCACAGGAAGCTTTTGTAAAACTTTGGCAGAACTGCGCTTCTGTACCATTAGAAAAAGCAAAATCATATATTTATACGATTGCAAATAACAGCAGTCTTAATGAAATTGCGCACCAGAAAGTTGTTTTGAGATATGAAAAAAACTTTACGGGTCTGGATAAAACAAATGAAAGTCCGGAATATCTTTTGGAGGAAAAACAATTTCAGTCCAAACTTTTGAAAGCCATCGAAAACTTAAACGAAAAACAACGAACCGCCTTTTTGATGCATCGGATAGACGGCAAAAAATACAGTGAAATTGCCTTAGATTTAAACATCAGCGTAAAAGCAGTAGAAAAACGCATTCATTTGGCATTGTTAAGCTTACGCAAAGAAATTGATCTATAAAAGTAGGGTAAATTTAGTTCTAATTGTTTTAATTAAATAATACGGTAAAATGAAAAAAAATCGCTTATTAGCAAAATGGCTCAATGATGATTTATCTCCGGATGAATTAGCTGAATTTGAGGCATCTCCCGATTTTGAAAAATATCAAAAGATAAAAAATTATACGAATCATCTTGAGGTAGATGATTGTGATGAAAATGCAATGCTGTCTAACATTCTGAGCCAGAAAAAAACGACTTCAAAAGTAATTCCTTTATACAAAAAATGGTTGTTTAGAGCTGCAGCAATATTTGTTTTAGCGCTTGGAGTTACTTTTGCTTTGAAGTTTTTTACAACTCAGACACAAATAGCAGATTTTGGAGAAAAAACCACTTTTTCGTTACCCGATAATTCTGAAGTAGTCCTAAACTCAGGCTCTGAAATAAACTACAGAAAATGGAACTGGGACAACAACCGACATCTGAAACTTAAGGGAGAAGCGTATTTCAGAGTTGCTAAAGGCAAAAAATTTGAAGTGCAAACGCCTCTTGGAAAAGTAACCGTTTTGGGAACTCAGTTTAACGTTAAAGCCAGAAAAAACAGGTTTGATGTTGTCTGCTATGAAGGCCGCGTGAAAGTAAATTATGCCAGCACTGAAATTTTATTAACTCATGGACAAAGTGTGAGTTTTGAAAACGGAAAAGAAATTAAGACAACAACAAATTCATTGAAGCCGGAATGGATGAACAATCAAATATGTTTTTATAAAGAAAACATAAGAGGCCTTTTAGACGAAGTTGAAAGACAATATAATATTAAAATTGAATTAAATACCAAAGATACTATCTCGCTTTTTACTGGAAAACTACCAGCAAAAGACTTAGATACGGCTTTGCAGATTATTAGTACAACCTATCACTTAGAGGCCGAAAAAGTCTCTGAAAATAAAATAATTTTTGACGAAAAATAAATGCTGCGCCCCAGACAATTTCATTTTTTGTTTTTTCTGTTCTTCGTTGCCCTGAACCTTTTTGGTCAGGACAAAGGGAAAGTCATGCCTTTTAAAAAAATAATAATTGATATTGAAAAACAGCATAATGTTAGTTTTAATTATACTGAAGACAATATTACCGGTCTGGAATTAAATCCTCCGAAGCAATCACTTTCCTTAAATGAAAAATTGGAATATCTCGCTAAAAAAACTCATTTGTCTTTTGAAAACATAGGAAACCAATTCATCAATATTTATAAAAAAACAAGCGAAGAAAGAACAATCTGTGGCTATGTTTTTTCTGCCTTTGATAAAAAACCTATTGAAAACGCAAATATCAGTTTACCTGACAAAACTCAAATTACAACTGACTCAGAAGGTTATTTTGAATTGGGTAAAGAAGATAAAAATACTTTTCTGATTAGTCATGTTGGTTTTGTATCCAAGAGAATTACAGCAGGAAGTTCAGATTCCAAAAATTGTCTTCAGATATTGTTAGAGCCTGAAATTACAGAACTTCATGAGATTAAAACAAATGCTATTCTGGCTTCGGGGATTTCAAAAAATGCCGATGGTTCCATTCAGATTAAACCCAAGAAATTTGGTATTCTGCCCGGGCTTATAGAACCTGATGCTTTGCAGACCATGCAGCAGATTCCGGGTGTAAACAGTCTGGATGAAAGCGTATCGAGCATCAATGTCCGGGGCGGAACGCACGATCAAAACTTGTTTTTATGGAATGGAATACGAATGTTTCAAACGGGACATTTTTTTGGTTTAATATCCGTTTTCAACCCAAATCTCGCGCATACGATTTCTATTTATAAAAATGGCAGTTCTGCTTTTTACGGAGAAAGCGTTTCCAGCGTTGTAGCGATTTCTTCTACTCCGGAAACGGCTGAAAAAAATGCTTTTAGCGCAGGAATCAACATGATTAATGCCGATGTTTATGCAAAATACAATGTTACGAAAAAGAGTTATATCGAAATTTCGGCACGTAAATCAATTACTGATTTTGTAGAAACACCTACTTACAAGGAATATTTTGACAAAATATTTCAAAATACAACCATTACTGATTTTTCACAAAACCAGGATATTGACTATAAGAGTGATAAGAAATTTGATTTCTATGATGCAACGCTGAAATATGCTCAAAAAATAGGACTAAAAGATCAGTTAATTTTAGATTTGATAACCATAAAAGATAATCTGCAGGTTTTTCAGAGTGCAACTGTATATGATATAAACAAATCTGAAAATAATGTTTTGCGCCAGCAGAATTATGGCGGAAATTTGTCATGGAAAAGAAATTGGAACGATTTTAATACTTCTAAAATTAATGTTTACAACTCTTCTTATGAACTTTTGGCCAACCAAAGAACTACTCTTGCTGATCAGGTTGTTATTCAGGAAAATGCCGTTAACAATAATGGATTTAATTTAGAAAACAGCCATATCATAAACTCTAAGTTTAGTATAAACGACGGCTATCAGTTTAATGAAATTGGTGTTACTAATCTGGAGCAGGTAACTAATCCTGACTTCTATCGTAAAGTTAAGGATGTCCTGAGAACACATGCCTTTATTGCAGAAGGAAAATACAATGATACGCTTTCGCGAATATATTTTAAGGCAGGAACGCGAATTAATTATATTGAAAAATTTAAAAAATATATTGTCGAGCCCCGCGTTCAATTTAGCTATGGGATTAATAAAAATCTTAATTTAGAATTGCTGGGCGAGCTGAAAAGTCAGAACTCGCAACAAATAATTGATTTGCAAAAAGATTATTTCGGCATAGAAAAAAGGCGCTGGATTATCTCAAACAATACTACAATCCCGATTCAGAGAAGCAGGCAGGTTTCCTTAAATTTATTCTATCAAAAAAATGACTGGCTGCTGGATATCGAAAATTTTTATAAAAAAATAACCGGAATTACAACTTCGAGCCAGGGTTTTCAGAACCAGCTGGAGTTTGTCAGAACTACCGGCGATTATGAAGTTTGGGGAGCAGAAATGCTGATTCAGAAAAAACTAAATCATTTCCTGACCTGGTTGAGTTATACTTATAACCATAATAATTATCATTTTGCTAATTATGAATACCCAACTTTTCCCAACAATTATCAGTTAATGCATACGGTATCGTGGGCAGGAATTTATGAAAAAAACAATTTTAAAATTGCTTTGGGAACAAAATGGTCTTCCGGAAGGCCAAAAACCTCTCCTGATCTTTCTCAATTTGATCTTTCAGATCCTGTATTGATTTACAACAAACCAAACAATACCAACCTGCATATTTTTTCGCAGGTTAACATCTCCTCTACTTATAAATGGGAAACTGCGAATGGAATTCAATACAAATTGGGAATATCCATCTTAAATGTCTTAAACAGGAAAAATGAAATCAGCGAATATTATAGAATAAGTTCTTTAACAAATTCTATAGAGGAAGTTGAAACATTCGCACTGCAAAGAACTCCAAATGTGAGTTTTAGAGTTTCTCTTTAACTCTATTTCTACAAGAGTTTTAAAACTCTTAATCTTCTTTTTTATTTTTTTTTACAAAATAACATTTTTTTGGTAGGGTAATCTGCACCATAGCTGTTTCATTATAGAATCATAATTGGATTGATTTAAAAATTACCAAAAAAAGCAAAATATGAAAAGAAAAAAAACAGCAATTATAACTGCGTCTATACTGGTTGTGGTTTCTGTCTGTATCTATTTTTATTATGGGTTTCTGTTTAAAGAAGCACGCAATATAGAATCAGAAGCACCCGATTACAGTATAACAGCGACAAAACTGCTTGAAGATTATACCACAAATCCTAAAAAAGCAGATTCCTTATACCTTAATAAAACTATTGAAATTACTGGCGGGGTAACCAAAGAAACTGACTCTGTACTTACACTTGAAGGTACTGTTTTTTGTCTCTTCACTCAAAAAGTAAAAGCCCAGCCAATAAATACTAAAGTAACGGTTAAAGGCAAATGTATTGGCTATGATGAATTATTTCAAGAAGTCAAATTAGATCAGTGCTCATTAATAAACAATCAAATCAATTAATCAATTTATGAAGAAATTTTTAGTTACAATCTGCCTTTTTCTGGCGACCATGTCATATTCGCAAGATGAGTTACTGAATAGTCTTGATTCTACTCAGGTAGAAGAAAATTATTCCAACGCTACTTTCAAAGCTTTACAGCTGGTAACCCTGCAGACAACAAAAATGCCTGCAAAAAAAGAATTTTATTTTGTGGTTTCACATCGATTTGGAACTGTTAAAGATGGTTTAGACAGTTTTTTTGGTCTTGATAATGCTACAACAAAACTTGGCGGAATTTACGGCGTTACAGACTGGTTGTCCGTAAGCCTTTCCAGACATACCTTAAGCAAAATGTACGAGACAGGTGTTAAATACCGATTGACAAGACAAGGAGATAGTTTTCCTCTGGATATTGTTGGCTACAGCGTTGCAGATATAAACACTTTTTTAGAAAAAGACCAGTATCCCGGTTTAGAATTTAAGCATCGCATGACGTATGTACAGCAGCTTTTAATTTCCAGAAAGGTTAGTGAAAAATTTTCACTTGAATTAGTACCATCATTTTTACACAAAAACCTTTATAATCCTGATATCGAAAGAGATAATCAATTTTCTTTTGGCGGAGGCGGACGTTATAAAATCACTAAAAGATTATCTGTCAATTTAGAGTACATGCACAATTTTGACAAGCCCGATTTTTATAAAAACCCATTGTCTGTAGGTCTTGATATAGAAACTGGCGGACACGTTTTCCAATTAATATTTACCAATTCACAATCGATGAGTGAGAGCGGATACCTTACCAATGCGAGCGGTGACTGGGGAAAAGGAGATTTCTTCTTTGGATTTAACTTATACAGAGTATTTTAAATAACTATAAACAATAAAATCATGAAAAAAACAATCGTACTTACACTTTTATTGGCTGCATTTGCAAGCTGCAGTGATTCTGAAACTGTTCAGGATATCGAAACACCGCCAACTCCAAATCCACCGGATCCAACAACTGCTATCACTTACACTAAAAACGTAAAATCAATTATCGATGCTAATTGTATAGGCTGTCATCAGAGCGGAAGATCTGCGGCTTTCAGACCTCTTACTACTTATGCCCAGGTAAAAGCAGCTGTTGAAAGTGCCGGGTTATTAACCCGAATTCAATTGCAGAACGGTGAGCAGGGAATTATGCCTCAGGGAGGAAGAATGTCTCAGGCAAATATTGATTTGATTGTAAAATGGAATACTGACGGATTAAAAGAAAATTAATTATTATGAAAAAGACATCCATTAATTTCTTTACGCTGCTGTTACTGATTGCTGCGGTTGCAAATGGATCTGCGCAAAAATTAATTACAAAAACAGGCAGTATAAAATTTCAGGCTTCTACGGCTTCTTACGAAGAAGTTGCTGCCGAAAACAAATCGGTATCGGCAGTTTTAGAACAGTCAACAGGTGATTTTGCCGCTTTGGTTTTAATAAAAGGTTTTCGTTTTAAAGTAGCATTAATGGAAGAGCATTTCAATGAAAATTACATGGAATCTGAAAAATTTTCAAAAGCAACTTTAAAAGGAAAAATAGAAAATTTTGATGTTTCTGAAATTACAAACACGCCTAAAAATTTTACTTTGAAAGGAGATCTTACTATTCACGGAAAAACAAAACCTGTGACTGTAACGGTGAAAATCTCGAAAGCCAGCGGTGGCGTTAATGCAACTGGTAACTTTGAAGTAAAACCGGAAGACTTTGACATAGAAATACCAGGTCTTGTCAGAAAGAAAATTGCTGACAAGGTTAAGATTAATTACAATTTTTTATTAATTAAATGATCGCTTAAAAAAATATTTAGATACTAGAAAGTTACCCGCCAATATTATCTAAATAAAGTTTTTTTGATTTGGAATCGTTAAACATGACTATGTTTTGAGGTCAGTTTAGGCTGACCTCTTTTTTTTAACTTAAACCTGAAATAAAATGATATTTAAAAATTATGTTGTTACCGGAGAAGATGTTAATGATTTTATGGTCATGGAAAACGCTTCATACATTTCATACACCGTTCGGCTATTGTATCATTTCTTGTTTCAAAACGGGTTTTCAAAAGAAAAACTCAATATTTTAAATCTCGGTTTACAGGAAGGAAATCATGTATTTGTCTGTCATAAAGACCTTATGTTTACCGAACATTTTTTTATTGAGCTCAAACATTGTTACATAGCGGATAAGATCAATATCAAAAGCAGTTTTTTTAACTCCAAAAACGAATGCTGTGCAGAAGTCACCAAAGAAATAGAATGGTTTGACTCACTGAGAGGAGAAGTTATTGGAGCCCCCAAACAAATTCTAAAGCATTTTAACCATACAGCACGCTAATTGAAAATATCATAACATGCAGGCAGCCTGGAGCCTAATAATTTATAGGCGTTGCTAAAACAATCTCTCTGTTTTCTAATAAAGGAACTATTTTACCTAAAACTAATTCTTGAAAATAGGATGCATTTCGATGCTCGGCAACAGCTGCTTCATTGCTGTATCCTTCATATAAAATGATGGTATTTGCATCTGAATTAGCTTGATGAATTTTATAAAACAGGTTTTCTTTTTCTTTGATGCTTTCGTCATGAACCGTTTTTAGAATATTTAAAACGTTTTCAACCTGACCTTCTTTTACTTTCCATGTAGCAAAAACATGAACCGGATTATGATTTTTCATTTGGGTATTTTTTAATTATTTTTCAGTTTTAATACTAAAATTATACTGACCTTCATCTATTTTTGAAAAAGGTCAGCACAATTAGAAATTACTTTTTAGGAGATTCTAAAATAACAATCATTTTTTCGGCCACACCTTTTGCAGAAGCCGGGTTTTGTCCTGTAACCAAATTACCATCTGCAATACTATGAGCTGACCATACTGCCGCAGCATGAAATTTTGCCCCTTGTTTTGTCAATGCAGTTTCTAATAAGAAAGGCACATCTGCAATGGCATAGCCTCTTTCTTCTTCATCTGTAAAAGAGGTAATATTTTTACCATTTACCAGATAAGTTCCGTTGCTTAATTTTACATTTAATAACGATACCGGACCGTGACAGACCGCCCCTACTACAGCGTTGCGCTCGTAAGTTTCTTTAATCACTTTTTTTAGCAATTCATTTTCCGGCATATCTACCATTGGTGCCAATCCGCCGGGTACAAAAACGGCATCGTATTTACTTACATCCACAGTTGATAGTTTAACCGCTTTCTGCATCGCTTCCCATCCTTTTCCTGTTAGAAACGCAAGGTTATCAGGATCGTTTGCCAGACTAAGCGCATCTAAATAAGGAGTGTCTCCGGTTAAACTTGCAAAATCAATCTCATAATTTGCTTTGTTAAATTCGGCATAAGGATGCGCTACTTCAGGAAGAAAAGTTCCGGTTCGTCTGTTATTCGGGCCAATTGCATTAGCATTCGATACGATAATTAAAATTTTCTTTTCCACGTTTGTTTCTTTTTTAAGAGTTGTTTTTTGTTTTGATGATGTGTTTTCTTTTTTGTTTTGAGCATTAGAAGAAAAAAAGGCAATTGCCAATGTCAGAAGGATAAGTTTTTTCATTTTTATAATTTTTTAGTTGTTATGAATTATTTATAAGGCAAATTTATGCCGGCTCCACCGCTTAAAACGAGGAGATAGGTCACAAAAAAAGTGTGATGTAAATCACACTTTAAGCCTTAATGGTTCGGTTATTTGTTGTTGGAGTAAAGCCTGCTGAGGGTTTCGCGGCTAACTCCAAGATATTCTGCTATGTATCTTTTGGGAATTTTTTGCATTAAATTCGGATAGAGATCCGCAAATTCTTTATACCGCTGTTGCGAATTATTAGAAAGTAATGAAATTACCCGCTGCTGAAGAGCCATATATCCTTTGGTTAGTTTTACTCTGAAAAAATGCTCCATTTTATGAAGCGTAAGCGAGAGCTGCTCCCTTCCTTCAAGTGTCAGACATAAAACTTCTCCTGCCTCCATACACACTACATACATGTTTGCAGGTTTTTGATTGAAATAGGCTATATAATCAGACATCCACCAGTTTTCTCTGGCGAACTGCACAATGTGTTCTTTACCGTCTTCATCAAGATAAAAAACCCTAAAAATGCCAGTCATAATGATGTATTCATATTTTGCATCATCACCCTGCTGAATAAGATACTGATTTTTTAATACCCGTCTTATCGTAAAGAAGGGTTTTATCGATTCGAACTCTTCATCAGTAATCGGAATAATTTCTTCAATATGTTTTCTGAGTTTTTCCATAGTTAGCATTTACCTTTTCAAAGATAGAAGATTTTAATATCCAGACAAAAATGAGAGTAAAAGTTGGAATAAACTTATTTTTGTATATTTTTGTATCAATCATTACAAAATAAAAACTCAAAAAATGCGAGGAAGACCTACTATCTATGATGATGCTAATATTGTAAAAAAAGCACAAGAAGTTTTTTGGCAGAAAGGTTACAGTGCCACTTCACTCGCCGATTTGCAAAAAGCCACCGGTGCCGGTGCCGGAAGTTTTTACAATACTTTTAAAGGAGGCAAAAAAGAAGTTTTTAAAAAAGCAATTGAAGAACGACAGTTAGCTTTTGATGATTTTAAAATTGAATTAAGCAAAAGCGAATCGCCATTAGAATTAATCAAAGATTTTTTTAGAAGTATCGCTTCCGCGGAAGAAAACGAACATCTTAAAGGCTGTATTATTGCCAATACGGTTGTAGAAATGACGTTTATTGATGAAAATCTGGAAGCAAATGCCGTTCAGATTTTAAAAGAAGTTGAAAATATGTTTACTCACGTTATTAAGGAGGAACAATCGAAAGGAAACTTAAAAACACAAACAGATCCTGAAATACTAGGCAGATATTTAATCACATTTTGGTGTGGACTTAATACTCTGAGACGGATGTTTCCCGACAAAAATATCTTAGAAAACCAAATAGAAATGCAATTAGCTGTTATCAGCTAATTTTTTTGACTATTTATGTATCAATCATTACAAAAATAAAAACAATAAAAATGAATTTAAAATTAGAAGGAAAAAAAGCTTTTATAAGCGGTTCGACACAAGGAATTGGTTATGCCATTGCCAAACAATTATTAAATGAAAAAGCCGAAGTGATTATTAACGGGAGGCATAAAGAAAAAACAAATCTGGCAGTGAAAAAATTAAAAGAGGAATTTCCCGATGCCTTAGTATCAGGAATGGCCTGCGATTTTGAAAAAAAAGAAGAAGTAACCGCTCTGCTTAATAAGTTAAACCATATTGATATTTTGATTAACAACGTCGGTATTTTTGAATTAAAAGATTTTGATAATCTGGAAGATGAAGATTGGTATAGAATTTTTGAAGTGAATGTAATGAGCAGTATCAGACTCTCTAAAAAACTTTTACCACAAATGCTTGAAAAGAAATCAGGAAGAATTGTTTTTATCAGCAGTGAATCTGGTGTAAATATTCCCGGAAATATGATTCATTACGGAATGACAAAAGCGGCAATGGCGGCTGTAAGTAATGGTTTGTCTAAACTAACCATAGGAACTGAAGTTACAATAAATACCATTTTGGGCGGACCGACTTATTCTGATGGCGTTGCCAGCACAATCGAACATATTGCTTCTTTGCAGAACATAGAAACCGAACAAATGAAAAGCATGATTATAAATCAGACTAATCCCCATTCTTTATTACAGCGTTTTATAGATCCAGAAGAAATTGCTTCGTTGGCCGTTTATCTTGCAAGTCCGATTTCTATTGCAACTAACGGTTCTTGTCTTAGAGCTGATGGAGGGCTCTTAAAAACAATTTAATTTATAAGATGTTTAAGGAATATTATATCCTAAATTAATAAGTAGTAAAAATTTTATTATTTAAAATTAAATCACTAATATTGAGATACTTAAAACAATCAATAAAATGGATGTAAATACTTTAGAGCATACCGAAGCCTGGATAATTGCGCTGCTTCTTTTTACATTAATGCTTGTATCTACCTTTCTCGGTAAACTGCTCGCAAATCGTGTTCATGATACAAATCAAAGCGAAAAGCCGAGTGAAACTACCTCGCTCACTGCATTGTTGTTTTTTTTATTGGCATTTACATTCGGAATGAGTGGCGAACGTTATGATTCGCGAAGAAAAGTTGTTATAGAAGAAGCCAATATCATCGGAACAGCTATTTTACGAAGTGATTTATACCCTGATTCAACAAGAGCCGTGTTCCGCAACGGTTTTAAAGATTATGTAGAAGCTAGAATAGATTATTATGAGGCGGGCCCGAATGCAAAAGCTATTTTAAAAGCTGACAGCCTGTCTCAGGTAATTTCATCAAAATTATGGAAGCATGCTAGCAGCCTTTCAAAAGATCCTGCTAATCTGGCTGCTACTCAACAAATGATTCCGGCTTTGAACGATATGATTGATATAACAACTTCTCGTCTGGCAGGAGAAAAAGCAAAAGTTCCTCAAAGCATTTTAGTAATGTTGTTTTTTCTGGCTATGATAATCGCATTCTACGGAGGTTATTCTGAAGGGCGCAAAGGAAAAATTGACTGGTTAGTTCAAATTGGATTTTGTCTTTTGGTCTCGCTTGTTGTTTTATTTACAATGGATCTCGACAGACCCCGAAGAGGATTTGTCAATTTAGACACACCAAAAAAAACTATAATAGATTTGCGAAAAAATTTTGAATAAGTAAACAAAAATAGAAAAAAAGCCTCTTACCGTTTAGTAAGAGGCTTAAATATATTACTTCAATTTTTCAATATCATTCAATTTCCAACTCTGATTGTATAAGTTTGGTGTTGGACCATAGAATCGGGCCAATATTTCAAACTTTCCTTTAGGATCTGTCGGTACCCAGTTAGATTCACCGCTTTCAGGTGGTTTCGGGCCAAAATAAAGATCTACCGTGCCATCGCTATTTCTTTTGAGCCCGGGTGTTTGTGAGGATCTGCCTGCCCACTTGGCATTACGAATAAAAGTATGTGTATCACGATTATAAACCGTCATAGACCAATATTGCTTCACAGGAACATTGGCAGGAACATGAAGTTTATAAGATGAATTTCCGTCTAATGCATTTCCTTCCTTATCTACAATCTGCATTAAATAGTATTGTGATTCTCCAATATGTTTGGCACTAAAAAAGATCACCGTATAAAGCATTCCCCTATTGTCGGTCGGATAAGAATCAGCTACCTGATAATTCTCTTTTATGCTTTTTCCAAATTCGGGAGTAGCAGGAAAAACCCAATGTGTATCTTTAAAAAACGGGGCAAATGATTCATAATTAAAATCAAGATATTCTTTTGCTGTATTAACGGCAGCAGTCAGAATTTCTTTAGTTCTTGCATCCGGGCTAAACGTTTTGCCTCTTTCTATACCAATTGATCTTAACGGATCAATGATGGCTCTGTCTCTTTCTAACCATGGTTCTGCTTGTACTATTTTGTTTAGGGCTTCATAAAAACTAATATCGTAAGGTATGGCCGAATCGTATATTTTTTCGCTGGCATCTACAAAAACTGTAGATGGGTTTTTTGAAGCTTCGCTTAACGGATAAACTTTAATTCGTTTAGAATAGGCAACAGCTGTGGCAACATCGGCATCACTTCCGCTTTTAAGTACGGAGCGCAATAAAGCATAACCACGATAGGTATCAGATTGCAGCGGAATGTAACCCGCTGGTATTTTTGTCTTGTCGTAACCGGGCGGAAGAAAAAGATATTTGCCTCCTTTGCCTTTATCAACCCCTCCTGGACCAACATCTTCAATAGCATTTTGCCAGTACGTCATTACGCTGCCATTGAAAACTCCGTTATCAGCCGGTGGAATTTCTAATACTACAGGACCCACTTTTTCAGTATTAAAAAAGGGCATTAAATAAATTACATCAGGGTTTGGCGTTAGTGTCTGGTTTTTCCAGTCTAGTAGCTTTGGCCAGATGACAACCTGATTGTAATTACCGTTTATTTTGGCAAAGGCATCATACATGAGCTGAAAATTAACCGCCGGCATTCCCCAAATAGCAGTTTCTACTCCGCGTTGATAAATAATTTGTTCCCTGATATTTGCAGGTTTAAACACATCCGCTACTGTGTCTTTACTATTTATTTCGGGAGCATTTGTTGATGAAGTCTTATTACATGCTGTTACTAACAGCATAAGCAAAAAAACAAAGAGACTTTTTTTCATAATTTTAGTTTATTAGTAATTATAAATTCCTCATTAAGCTATTCAATCACTTTAAAGGTTCTGTCATGAGGAAAACCACTCCTTTTTTTCGAATCTGGTTCATTCAAAATTATTTCGTTAGCACTACTGCAGGCGGTGTCCATTCGTTTTTAATTGTTATTTCTTTCGGACCATAACACCTGAAATACAAGCAAAATACAGCCTTAGGACAAGGCAGCCAGTTGGCTTTCAGATCACCTTTTGGTTCTGCATTTTGAACATACAATGTTAGAGAACCATCGGCATTATATTTTAAATTCTTGTTTTTTGTACCAATTGAATAACGTTTTATTGGATTTGGAGAGAAAAAATGATGCTCATCATAAAGGGTGAGTGACCAAAAACCATCTACCGGAGGCATTTTATCTTTTGCAAAAGTTACAGTATATTGGTTAGCACCATTTAATCGTGCCCGTTTTGAATCAAAATCCTGATAAAAATATTTTGTTTCTGTACCGGCGTTTACCAATATGTTTGATTTTGCAATCGCAGTTCGCGTAAAATAATCTGTTCCAAAGGCTGCACAATTATTGGCAGTTGTCCAATTATCAGCCAGAGGTATTCCCCAATTGGAGAATTGCAGTAAAGGATCTATTAATTCCTTATCAGCCTTATAGGCCTCTTCAATCATTGCTTTTTTTAATGCAGGATCTTTTTTGGCCGCTTCAATTACAGCTAGTATTTGCGCATAACGCGACTCTTCTCCCGGCAAAGGCGGTGCATCTTTGAGTACTGCCGGCAATTCATCAAAAAATTTATCAGGAAATACCCATTTTGTTTCGCCAGATCCCCCGTCTTTTGTCGGTGATCCCAAAGAAGGCAGTTTGCTCCAATCCTGTTTTTTTGTTTTGCCGTCAAATTTATCCAGGGCATACACGTCGATACCACTAATAATGCCTTGAATTGCTTTTTTGTCCTCAGCAGTATCATCCTGAAACACTCGTGGGACAATAAATGCGGTACCGGTTTTGCTTCTGAATGTTTTTGTAATTCCTTTTGGTACTTCACCTTTCCAGTCTGGGCCTACGAGCAGGTAAAAACCTGGCTTTGTGCCGTACATTTTACCTATTTGCGCAAAAGAATCAGTTCTTAAATCAACTACCTGATACACCCAAAAACGATCACCAAAATCCGGGACTTGTACAACAACCGGGGTTTCATCTAATGAAGCAATGGCAGCACCATAAACTACATCCTGATTTGGACAGGCTACCCAGCGTTGTTCAGGCTGAATGTAATCGCTAAGCATTGCTAAATTATTAAGCGGTGCAAATGGCAAAACTCCATTCATCAATCCAACTTTTGGAGCTTGTTTAAAAGCAAGGCGGCGATTATAAATATTTTCCATTGGCCATGCCCAGAAATATGCATCTCTAGCGACCTGTCTTGCATAAGATTCTGTAATTTTTACATTTACATCTGGTCCTGGTGGCAGCGCACGTGACGCCTGACTTGATATCGTATCAGTTTCTGTAGAAGCTGTTACATCGCTATCTGCATTTTTGTTTTGATTGCACGCTCCCAGAACAAATATTACCAGGAGAGAAATAAGGATTTTTTTCATTTTTAGCAGAATAAATTATTATATGTCTTTGTTTTTCAAATCGTTTTTGCCTTTTAACAAAGGTAAAAGTGTTTTTTTTTCAAGCCCTTAGTTATTAAATTGAATAGGTTGCAAATTATAAGATGAAACCATTTTTTTTAATTTTAATAATTCATCAGAAACTATTTTACTACAATTCAATTAAATAATCAGATTATTCATTGTCTATCAAAAACTATATCGTAATATTGCAATATAAAAATAAAACGATGGGAGCTACAAAAACAGATCATTTTACAGAAAATCAAAACGAACTCGCCGTTTTGGCAAAGGCTTTGGGGCATCCGGCCCGGATCGCTATTATGGAATATCTACTAAAAGTAGATACTTGTATATGTGGAGATATAGTTAATGAACTGCCTCTTTCTCAGCCAACGGTATCACAACATCTTAAGGAACTCAAAAATGCCGGATTAATAAAAGGAAGTATTGACGGAAATTCTATTTGTTATTGCATTAATGAACCCGGATTAGAAAAAATAAAAGGTTTTTTTGAACATATCACTGTTCACTTAGAAAAAAAGAGAAACGAATGCTGTTAAATTAATCAATATGGAAATCAGAAAACTATTAGAGACCGATTGGCAACAGGTTAAATTAATCTATGAAAAAGGCATTAATACTGGTAACGCTACTTTTCAGACCAGTGCTCCTTCATGGCAAGATTGGAATGAATCGCATCTTGACACTTGCAGGATTGTAGCAGAAAGCAATGGTGCAACCATAGGTTGGGGAGCATTGACGCCTGTTTCTTCAAGGTGTGTTTATGCAGGCGTAGCTGAAGTAAGTGTTTATGTGGATCCTCAATATTCTGGTAAGGGAATTGGTCTGGCACTTCTGGAAGAGCTGGTGCATTTGAGTGAAACAGAAGGCATATGGACACTGCAGGCCGGAATATTTCCGGAAAACATAGCTAGTCTGCGCATCCATGAAAAAGCCGGGTTTAGAACATTGGGTATTCGGGAAAAAATTGGAAAACAGAATGGGATCTGGAGAGATACAGTTTTGTTGGAAAGAAGAAGCCGAGTGATCAATTAAATTAATAACAAAATGATTGCAGTAATAACTTAACTTATGACTGTAGGTTAAAAACATACATAAATTTAAAACACATACATTATGAAACTTTCAGAAATTAAAGAAGTACTAAAAACAGTTGAGGCTGTAAATTTTGAATTGCCTAATGGAACTTTTGTTCCGGAATATTTCCATGTAACGGAAGTTGGTTTAATCACCAAAAACTTTATTGACTGCGGAGGGACAGTAAGAAAAGAAACTGTTGTAAACTTTCAGCTTTGGGATGCTAATGATTATGAGCACAGACTTAAACCGCAAAAACTGATTCATATTATTGAACTTTCAGAAAAAGTTTTAGGTATTGAAGATCACGAAATAGAAGTTGAATATCAGGATACTACAATTGGCAAATATGATTTAGGTTTTAATGGCAAAAATTTCATTTTACTTAACAAACAAACTGCCTGTCTTGCTCAGGAACAATGCGGAATACCTTCTGATAAATCTAAAGTAAAATTATCTCAGTTAAATGCTGATAGTTCAAATTCATGTGCACCTGGATCTGGATGTTGTTAATTTTTAAATAACCATAAATCTATTACAAATACCAGCCAAACTATGTTATTTACTGAAATAAAAAACACCATTGATTCATTTGACTATAATCAGATTTCTGACGAACGCAAAGCTATCCTGCAGCCGTTGGTTGATTATATTCAAAACAAAGTCAACAATAAACAGCCGATAAGACTAAATTTAATCTGTACTCATAACTCCAGAAGAAGCCATTTGTCTCAGGTCTGGGCACAGACTGCTGCTGCAAATTATAATGTACAAAATGTTTCGTGTTATTCAGGAGGCACAGAAGCTACTGCCCTATTTCCCAAGGTGGCCAAAACACTGCAGAACTCAGGATTTAAGGTTAAAACAATCTCAGAAGGTAAAAATCCCGTTTATTCCATAAAATTTGCAACAAATGAACATCCGGTTATCTGTTTTTCTAAAACCTATGATGATGATTTTAATCCTGAGAGCGAATTTGCTGCTATAATGACCTGTTCGCAGGCAGATGCTGGCTGTCCTTTTATTGCAGGTGCAGAAAAACGTATTCCGATAACATATGAAGATCCAAAGGTTTCAGATGGCACACCAGAACAAAAAGACATATATCTGAAACGCAGTCTTCAAATTGGAACTGAAATGTTTTATGTATTCTCACAAATTAAACAATAAAAATGTCAGCAAATAACTGTGCGCCTGCTGCAGGCCGTAAGAAATTAGGTTTTCTGGATCAATTTTTAACGCTTTGGATTTTCCTGGCAATGGCTCTTGGTGTAGCCATTGGCTATTTTATTCCTTCGAGTGGAAATTTTATTAATTCTTTTTCAAGCGGAACAACCAACATTCCGCTTGCCATTGGGCTAATACTTATGATGTATCCGCCGTTGGCAAAAGTAAAATACGAGCAGATGGGACAGGTTTTTAAAAACACTAAAATTCTGGGTGCATCTTTGTTTTTAAACTGGATTGTTGGACCGGTTTTAATGTTTGCGCTGGCGTTGCTTTTTTTAAATGGTTATCCTGAATATATGATTGGTGTAATCCTAATTGGTTTGGCGCGCTGTATTGCCATGGTAGTGGTTTGGAATGACCTTGCGGACGGAAACAGAGAATATGCGGCAGGCCTTATTGCACTTAATAGTATTTTTCAGGTTTTGCTATATAGTGTTTATGCTTATCTTTTTATTACTGTTCTTCCGCCCTATTTCGGTTACAATGGTTTTGAAGTAAACATCAGTATTGGTCAGATTGCTGAGAGTGTAGGCATATATTTGGGAATTCCTTTTGCATTTGGAATTATAAGCCGTTATGCCCTTATTGCGATTAAAGGATCTGAATGGTTTGAAACGAAATACATACCTTTTATTTCTCCACTCACTTTAATATCATTACTTTTTACCATCATTGTGATGTTTAGTCTTAAAGGCGAGCTTATTGTTCAAATTCCTATGGATGTTGTTCGTATTGCAATACCACTTGTAATTTACTTTACTATAATGTTTATCATTAGCTTTTATGTGGGGAAATATTTTGGAGCAGACTATTCAAAAGCAACAGCAATAGCTTTTACGGCTACAGGAAACAATTTTGAACTTGCCATTGCTGTAGCGATTGGTGTCTTTGGTATAAACAGCGGGCAGGCATTTGCAGGGGTTATAGGCCCATTGGTAGAAGTACCGGCACTTATTGCACTGGTAAATGTTGCTTTTTGGTTCAGAAAGAAATACTATTCAAAATCACTTTCCAATTAATAACTGCCAAACAAGTGTATGCGATTTTTTAAAAAATTTTATAACAGGAATAAAAATAATAAGGCTTAAATTTATAATAATGTGCTTAAGCTTATTTTGATTTCACTTTAAAAATACTGTTATGAAAAATTTTTCAATGCTTTTAATATCAATTTTCTTTTTCTCATGTCAGCAAAAAGAAAATAACAAAACTCCTGTTACCGTCTCAGATTCTGTCGTTACAGAGAAAAACAAAGAAGAAGACAAAGAACAAAACTAACAAGAAAACCAACAAATTGGCGACACTATTTTCATGAATTCCAGTGATGAAAAAGGTTTATTTGTGGCCGAAGGTACCTTAGATTCTATTCATTCAAAAGTATATGTCAAATTTAAAAATGAAGATTTAGGCGAATTGAAAGGAAACATTGCTCCCGCTACGGGCAAGGGAAACATTCGTTTTAATCAAATTATCTTTCCTGATAAATCCTCTGACGGGCCTTTTGGAATGGATTTAAAAATCTACCTTAAACAAAAAGGAAATCATATTCTGGTAATTGGACATTCTCAAATGGCTGATAATCCCTTTTTTGGGACATTTAAAGTGCAGCTTGAGAATAAAAAAGAATAATAGAAATTATATTTAAATATTCAGGTTATTATTTCTGGCTACCATAATTCAATAAAAAAAATGGATGAACATTAGTTCATCCATTTTTTGTAAAGCCCTCAATCAGAAACTCTTATATCTTTTATTTAAATAGAAGGAAAAACACTTGTTTTGGCAATTTTATCTGATGAAAACTCAACAGACAATCCTTCGCCATAGCTTTCCTGAAAATATTCTAAACGAATTGGCTGTAGTCCCTTTTTGAGAATTACCTCAGCACTTTTTTCATTAAAACCGTGCAATCCGTCATTGTCAATAAGCAGCTGATCGTTTATATAAAGTTTGCTTCCGTCATCAGAAGAAATATAAAAAGTATACTTTCCGTCTTCAGGAATGTTTACGAATCCGTTATAAACTAAGCCATAATTATTAGACTCATGTTTGATTTTATTCAGGTCAAAATCGGGAGCAAATCCTCTTTCGACCGGAATTAGTTTACTGAAATCCGGCATTTTACTCCATTTTCCTTTATACAAACTATAATTTAAGCCTGTTTTTTTATTATAAAATATTTTTGAGATAACAGAACTGCAGGAACCATCTCCGGCAGGACATGCAATCGCATTTACACGTGCGGGAACTTCAACTTCAAAAGCCTTTGTATAGGACTTAGAATTGCGTGTTGGTACAGAACCATCTGTCGTAAAATATATTTTATCGGTACCTTTTTGAACAAATTCAACCTTTGCTTTTGTATCAGACTCATCTGAATTGTTGACAAATTCGGGTCTTTCGGCAATTTTTCCATAGATTTTAAGTAATTCATAATAAGGTTTATATGCCTTATTATTTTCACTAATAGATTGAATGGTCAATAATGCACTGTTCCAACGATTGTCAAACCCATCAATTTGCTTTTTGATATCTGTAATGTTATACTCCAGATTTTGACCAAATTGAGAAAGTGACATTATTTCGAAAGGACTGTATAATCCATCATTCCAATCATTTAACAAACGAAATGCTTCGAAATTTTTCATGTATTTAATTTGTCCTTTTTTACCCGAAAGAAGCTGTTGGTCGTACTCTGGGAATTGAACCTCAACCGAAACTGTTTTATTGGTTGGTGATTCCGGTAAATAAACACGTGTTTCAAAATCATTTCCGGCATAAGACCAGCTTCCTGCTTTTGCTTCTTCACTGTATGGAATATTTTGTCCGTTTACAGTTACAGTTGTTGGAGGAAATGAGCATGGAAAACGAAGTTCGTACCCTCTGGAAGTCAGCATTCCCGGAAATGATCCTTCTGCTGCTTCTATCACAATATTGGTTTTATTTCCTTTTTGTTCTGAAGTGACTGTAGTGTACGTAAAGGCATTTTTCTTAAAATTATTGTTATTGCCTTCATCTTCATACAGTTTCAGAGCTCCTTTTTTGCCTGGATAAAAAGAAAGAATTAGTGGGTTTAACGGTTTCTCGTCTGTTCTTTCTACTTTTGACTGCATCGGGATTATAGCGCCTTCTTTTACAAAAACAGGAATATCGCCTAAGGTAAAAGGCATTGTCAACTTTTTGCCTCCTTTTATTATGCTTCCTGTACTGCATTCGTACCATTTACCTTCCGGAAGCCAGGTTTCCTGTGACAAAAATACATTACCTTGATTGATTGGTTTTGTAATAGGATTGACGATCATATCACGTCCAAACATGTATTGATTGGGTATAGAATAGGCATTCTCTTCTTTTGGATAATCGTAATACATGGGATGAACTGTAGAAACACCTGTTTCATAGGTATTTCTTGCTTCGTTGTATAAATATGGTACGAGAGCATATCGCATTTGATAAGCTTCTCTCATAATAAGAAAGTTTTCCAGCGGATAAGCCCAAATACGTCTTTCGTGTTGTGGAGCTGCTGTTGCATGTGTTCTGAAAATCGGACTAAAAACACCCCATTGAATCCATCTTGTATAAAGTTCAGCTGTACCAGCGTCGCCTTGGTGCCCGCCAATATCATGGCTCCAGTAACCAAATCCAACATTGGCTGCAGTTGCGGTAAAATAAGGCTGATAGTTTAATGATTCCCAGGTTACGTGCGTATCGCCCGAGAATCCGATCTGATACCTGTGATTTCCAAGTCCGCCCCAACGGTGAAATATCAGCGGACGCACTTTGTTTTGGCGTTCCATGTCGCTATAATGAACATAATTTAAGTAGATGGTAGGATTAACTCCGGGAATGTTGGTACTTCCCCATTGTTGCCAGTCCAGCCACCAGAAATCTACGCCAGCTTTTTCAATAGGACGCAAAACAAGGTTCATATAATTGGTTGCAAATTTTTTATCGGTAATGTCAAAAGGCACATATTTCTTTGTAGCCGGATCAATTCCCATTGCTTTTGCCATTGCAGGATATGCTTCTTCAAAAGGCTGAATTCCTGATGCCGGATGCAGGTTAAGACATGTTTTAAGATGCTGCTCGTTTGTCCATTTTAAAAACTTTTCAGGAGAAGGAAACAAATTTTTATTCCATGTAAAACCAGTCCATCCCGAATCTTCTCCGGCCTGATCTCTTTGTCTTTGTCCGTTTTTGAAAAATTCCGGTAATGATTTTACGTGCCAGTCCATGTCAATTACAAATACATCCAGTGGAACATCGTGCATTTTAAACTCGCTCACAAGATCACGAAATTCAGTATCAGAATATTCTCTATATCGTGACCACCATGCACCAAAGGCAAATCGTGGCGGCATGGCTATTTTACCTGCAATATTGGTGTAGTCTTTTAATGCCGTTTTATAATCTGTGTCATAAGCAAAAAGATATAAATCCTGTGGTTTATCTCCCGGACGTGCCATAACCCACGGCCACTCAGAATTATCAAAAAGAGGGCGCTCACTGTCGTCTATTAAGTACCATCCGTCACGCGAGATTATTCCTTTTTCAAGTTCTTTGGCCGGACCGTCTACCCCATCTAATGTGCGGGTTGTTCCCAATAAGTTTTTAGTATTCGCCAAACCTGGTTTCCATGTTGTCGGTTTCCCGTTTACAATAAAATCTACACTTAGATTTGTTTCGTTAAATTTACCTGAACCTGTTTTATATTTTAGTTTGACTGCATCGGTTACAATTTGAAGCACTCCATTACTCTCTTTTTTTGTAAATGTTGGCACGGGAAGGTTTCGGTTCACAAATGTCAGCGAGGCATTGTCTGTAAACTTGCCATCTGCGCTCCATTCCATTCGTATTACACGTGGTGAAAGTACTGTAAATCTGGTATTGCCTGAAACGACAACTGCTTGTGGATTGGCTTCAGGTTTATATTCCTGAGCCGATAAAGCTGCTGAAGCAAGACAAAAAATTGTAACTAAAATTTGTTTTGTTTTCATATTTTATTTTAAAATTAATCTTAAATAAATACTTCAAATCATTTCCTTAAAGCTATAATTTTTAATGGATTTATCTGAAGTATTTACTTTCTTTCTGCGTTTATTTTTTAATAAATCGTTTTGTAATTTTTGTGCCTTCTTTTTCAAAAACAGCAAAATAAATTCCTGTTGCTAAACCAGAAACATCTACACTATTATCTTTTGCTGTTTGCTTAGAAACCACACTTCCTGTTTCAGAAAAAACATGCACTTTGATTCCGGTCATTTCAGAACTAAAAAAAAGTGTGTTTTTTACCGGATTCGGATATACATTTAAAGTCGCTGCTAAAGCTTCGCTTTCATTTTTAACTGGTTTAGAAAATTGCGCTGTTCCTAAAGTGGTTAGAGGTTTTATTAAATCCAGTTTCCAGCGTTGGGCATCGTTGTTATTATCTGTCCACTGGTGTACATTTGTTCCGGGTTCGGCAAGATTGTTTACCACATCCAGACATAAATTAGTGTTTTTATGAGTCAGTTTAAAATAGCCGTCACTCATCAACTCTATTTTCCATCTTTGTGCATCAGTTCCCAGATCTGACCATTGCTGCACATTGGCACCTGGCTGGCTGCTGTTGTTATCGACATCCAGACATTGATTGGTTCCTCTGTGCGTTAATTTATAAAATCCGTCAGATTCTTTTGTGATAACCCATCGCTGTGCATCACTTTCATTACTGGTATATTGCTGAATGTTTGCGCCTTGCTGTGTACTTCCTCCGCTTACATCCAGACTTTGGGTTGTTCCTTTGTGAGTGAGTCTGTAAACTCCTCCGGAAACAATTGGAACTTCTATGAGATCCAATTTCCATCTTTGGGCATCGGTACCCAAATCTGTCCATTGCTGTACATTGGCACCGGACTGACTGCTATTGTTGTCTACATCCAGACATTGGTTGGTGCCTTTGTGGGTTAGTTTGAAATAGCCGTCTGACATTAATTCCATTTTCCAGCGTTGTGCGTCGGTGTTGCCTTCAAGCCATTGCTGTACGTTTGCACCTTGCGCATTGCTGTTTTGAGATACATCCAAACATTGGTTTGTTCCTTTGTGGGTTAGTTTATAAAAACCATCAGCCTCAAGGGTAATAACCCAGCGCTGTGCATCATTGCCATTATCTGTACTTTGCTGCACATTGGCTCCGGACTGGCTTCCGTTATTCACAACATCCAGACATTGATTGGTTCCTTTGTGTGTTAATTTATAAATACCTCCCGAAACGATATTTTGTGTTGGACAGGATTGATCTGGTATTCTGGGTGCAACGCCATAATTGGTCATGTTTACAGGTTCGATTAAATCTGCAGAATTGAAATACATTCTGTCGATGGCAATTTTCCTGTCGCCCGAACTTCCGTTTTCATATCTATGGTAAATCATATAATATTCATCACAGTTTCCTATTTTTAGTACACCATGATGTCCGGGGCCTTTGTCTTCTACATTAGAACTTAACACTTTTCCTCTATAAGTCCAGGGTCCCATTGGCGAATTAGATGTTGAATATTGAACGTTATACGTATCATTAAACCATGCACCATTAGAATACATCATATAATAAATTCCTTTTCGCTTTACCATATATGGGCCTTCGGTATAATTTTGTGGTGTAATATCGGTAGGTCCTGTGGCCAGAGAAACCATATCTGCATTTAATTTGCGTACCACCATTCTGCTTTTGCCGGATCCTCCGTAATAGATATAAGCTTGTCCGTCATCATCAATAAAAACGTTGGCATCAATAATATCATCGGTATAAGGATCTGTCGCGATGAGCGGTGCGCCTATATCTGTAAAAGGGCCAATGGGTGTATTTCCTACCGCGAGGCCTATCTTGGTTTCGGCTGTATAATAAAAATAATATTTGTTATTGCGAAAAACAACTGCTGGCGCCCAGCCATTATATTGTGCCCATGGACTATCGGGAAAAAGGTCGAAAATAAGACCTTCGTCAATCCAGTTGGTCAAATCGGTTGATGAATAGGCATGAAACTGTGTGCCGTAAATGGCAGTAGTATAGATATAATACTTATTATTAAAGTAATGAATTTCCGGGTCTGCTCCTGTAAACAAGGGATTGCCGCTAAGCTGTGCCTGTGCAGGAATTACAACACCTATAAACATTAAAAGTATTGCAAAATGCAATTTTAACTTACTAACCGGATTAGAACGATGTATTTTATTTTGTATCATAATTTGTCGTGTTTGGTCTTATTTTTTAATAAATCGCTTTGTGATTTTTGTTCCCTCTTTTTCAAAAACTATAAAATAAATTCCTGAAGTTAATCCCGAAGCATTGATGTGATCGGTAACTTTTTGCTGTGAAACCAAACTTCCTGTCGGACTAAAAATACTTACCTGATTTCCTGTCATTTCTATAGTAAAAAACAAAGTATTTTCTACCGGATTTGGGTAGACATTAATTGCGGTTGCACTATTATCCTGAGTTTTTACTTCGGATTTTGCTAATTTGGCCGTCCCGGCTGAAATCAATTTCCATTGTCCGCTGGCCTGGTTTGCATTTTCCCATTGCTGCACATTGCCTCCGCTTACAGTACTAAAACCAGCTATTTCTATCAATTTTCCACTGTGTTTGGCAATTAATTTATAATATCCGTCACCTGTCGATACGGCTACAAACTGTTGATTGGCTCCACCAACATAAGACCATTGATGTACATTGGCTCCATTGTCTGTACTTACGCCTGCAATGTCTACTGCTTTGCCGCTATTAACTGCCTGGATTTGATAAGATCCGTCTCCTGCATCTATAAATTTAAATTTTTGATTATTTGCACCGGTGTAATTCCCTTGTGCAATGTTGCCGCCATCTGCAGTGCTGGATGCCCAAACATCCATATATAAGCCGCTATGGCGATTTTGAAGGTAATAGGTTATGTTTCCTAAGTTTGAAGTACCATTGCTGCGAATGCGCAAAGAGGTTGTTCTGTCATTCCAGTCGCCTGTCCAGTCTGTTGTAGCGGTAAATTCTTTTGAAGCACCTGTAAAATTATCACCGTCGTAAACTATTACTTTGTATCCTTCTGTTATTTTTAAGGATGTGATATCATTGTCCAATATTCCCTTGGCCTGAAGCTGTGCAAGTGTATAATCTCCCACATTAAGACCAGCTGTATAACCTCCAAAAGTGACATCCTGATATACATTCACCAATGAGGTATTGGTATTTGTAATTTTAACCGAAGAAATTCTGTCATTCCAATCTGCTAGCCAGGCTGAATTTGCAGTGAATGTCTTTGAAGCGCCTGAAAAATTATCATTCTCATAAACCGTTAGAACATATCCCTGAGGAATGCTCAGAGAAGTGATATCGTTATCAGAAACACCTCTTGCCTGAAGCTGTGCCAAAGTATAGTCTCCTGTTGAAAGCTGAGAATAAAATCCGGCATAATTGATATTTTGATAGACATGTACTTTATTTAAACTCGCTGCAGATTCAAATAAATGGAGACCTGTTGTTTGTGTAGATAAATCGATTGTGCCATTTGGCTGTGAATTCCAGTCAGGGCTAATTAAAAAATTAGATTTATTGACAGCCTTGGCCCATACATAATTGCTGGTATAATTAATTACACTTAAATATCGGTCTTTTTGCGCCTGAGTCAGGTTTCCTAAGCGAATAAATTCTATAAACCATTTAGCAAAAATTCCTTTGAATAAACCTCCGTCGCCTTGTCCGTTTTCATTCAGGAAAAATACACCTCCGTTGTAATTTCTGTAATTCATCATAAACTCTGCAGCCTTCACTCCATCATCCATATACGATTGCGTGCCCGTAACAAGATAAAGCTGTAAACTGGCAGCTATGAACATTCCTGAATTATACGAAAATTGCCATTCGGGATCAAAATTTGTTGGTGAATCCCAAATACCACCCTGAGCATTGAGAACATTTGCTTTCATCCAGGTATGAATATCTTTTGCCATTTGCAGGTTGGCATTATCTCCTTCTAATTGATATAATTTGACTGCAATAACAATTGCGGGACTGTTTGCAATAGAGTTTTTACAAGGCGTGGTACAGCCTTTTTTCCAGGACATGGCGCCATTTGTATATCCTGTTTTAATTTCTGTCCACATTTGATGTACGGCATCTAAAAACTCGGGATCTTTTGTAGCATTGTAACAGTTAAAACTTGCCAGACAAAGCCACTCCAAATCATCGTAGAAATCATTATGATAGGTTCCGGCACCATACGAATTGTATTTGCGGATTCCTGCAATAATGCTTTTCATTCGATCTTTGTAAACCGAATTACGGGTTCTTTGATATGCATCTGCAAGTGTTTCCAATGTATGCGCCTGTATCCAGTATCCATAACCATACGGATCATTATCTGAGGCACTGTTGTGCTTGTAATAACTTTTATCTGCAGACATATAAATAGTATTGGTACCATTCTGTAGATTTTCTGCCCGTTGATCAGCTGTTTGCGCAAATGCATTAGCTGTTATCAAAAAGAGCATCACAATAATTATGTTTCTAATTTTCATATACTTTTAAATTTTGTGTTCACTTTAAATATTATTTTATCTAAAAAAGTAAAATACACTAAGCGTTATAGTGCATTCATTATATCTGTACCCATTATTTAATTCTAATTTGGCATGTAGATAATCTGTAAAAAAGTGTATATAAAAATTTGTATTAAGCAAGAATAAAAAAATGCGTAGGCAATCTTATGATGAATTGAAATGTAAAAAAAGAAACCCAAAACTCTCCAGTCAGTACTGACTGAAAAGTTTTGTTTTTCTTTTTTAAATAATTAAATCTTTTTCAACACAATAGTCATTTTCGCAGGATTTACAGTAAGTTGATATTGTCCTGAGGTTTCTATAACCCATTTATTATCCGGCTGGCCATTTGGCATCAGAGACATTGTTGTAATGTCATTTGCATCTCCTTTGAGTACGGTACCGCCTACCTGAGGCATCAGGAACCTTCCGCCCCAGTTACCCAGATCCAAAGGAAGTTTAAATTCACCCGCATCAAATTGTCCGGTAAAAGTAAAGACTTCAGGATTCTTAGGATCCCAAACCATTGGTTTTGCTTTTCCGATATCCCAGCCTATTCCGTTTATGGCATTTCCTACCATGTACACGTTTTCATAAGGTACATATCCAAAAGCATAGATTTTCTGTTCAATATCCAAATAGAATGAATGACGACCTGCCTGGGTTACTTTAAAAACATTATTGTCTGTTTTTGGATCTGTTTCGTTATAAACAATTTTATTTCCTGCAATAGGATCATAAGAAGGCAATTCGCTTCCTGGTTTTTCAATAACCTTGAATGAACCGATTGAAAAATCTCCTGTAAAATTGTAAATTGTTCGTTCTGTTTTTTCAGGCAGAATTTTACCAGCTGCATAATCCCAACCTCCGCTTATAGCATCTCCAACCATAAAAAGCGGCAAAGGTCCCGGGCTGAAACTTGTAACGGCAAAACCAGATGTAGAAACTTCGGGTTTCTGATACTGCGGACTATTATTTACTCTTGCTATTATTTGTGCTTCGAGATTTGTGACAACACCTCCGGGACGTTTAAATTTTTTCAACAATAAAGAGTTTAACTCTCCTACAGTATAGGATTTTGTAAAAACACCTGCCGGAATTTCTTCTGTAATTACGGTACTTTCTTCGGGAATAAGGCCTTCACTGAAATTTTTTCCCTGGATATCCATACGGAAAAAGTACGTCAGACTGGTTCCTTCTCCCCTGTCATTTCCTTGTGTCCAGGTAAAAGTGATGGCATTTGCGTCTTCATTACCTTTAACGAGTATAATTTCTTTATTTGAAAGATTCATAGTTAACGGATTCGGAAAATTTGGATCCTGTAACCAGCCTACATTCTCAAGCCCTTTGTCTTCACATGAGACAAGAACTAAACTCATTATTATAAATGAGATAATATTTTTTATATTTTTCATTTTGTCTGATTTAATTATTTGTCCCAGAAAGGCGCCTGGATTAAATTAGGGTTCTTTTCGATCTCTGCCAGATAGATAGGAAACCAGTAAAAAGATTTTCTGTACACTCTTGTTTGATAAGGTGTTCTTTTATAGAACTCGGATGCGTTTTTACCATTAAAATTCATTCCATAAAAAGGCCCGTTCAAAACTGTTTCTGCCAGTTTCCATCTTCTTAAATCATCATAGCGTATTCCTTCTGTACAAAGTTCTACTCTGCGCTCCATTCTGATTATCTTTCTAATACTGGCCTGATCACTGTCTACATGTATATTTTGATCGTCTGTAGCTCCTGTTGTATACGTTCTCACTCCTGCTCTTTCTCTAATTTTATTAAGGTAAAGTAAGATATCAGGATTGTTGGGATCTGACTCATTAAGTGCTTCTGCATAGTTTAGATAAGCTTCTCCTAATCGGTATAAAATTCCGTGACGCGGGGCAAAATAATCAATAATAGGATTTCTTGTCGGATCTGTTCTTTTTCTTGCTAAATAGCCATTTTGTGGCGCATCATGTGTACCATTGTTGTCTTTTTTTCCATTAAAAAACTCGAGTTTTCTTCCTTTATCTTTTCCGGCATTGTCACCATCAGTATACCATGCACCATCAAAATTGACCGCCAGATAGAATCTTGGTTCACGGTTACAGTACATATTATACGTTCCTGCAAGGGTTACAAGTCCGGGGCTTTTTACTTCATTGAATTTTGTTACTCCATTTGGCCAGTATCCGTCCTGAACAGAAAAACCTGCTTCTACATATCCCGAATTTGAATCGGTTATTGGTAAGCCATTTGCTGTAAAGAAAGCATCTACCAATGATTGGGTTACGCCATATCCGCCGGCACCTCCCGCACCAGTAGGCGCTGTATGTCTGTCATATTCTTTGGATTCTACAGCTACACGGGCAAAAAGTACTTCTCCGTTTCCTTTGCTGGCTTCTATAAGATGCAAGTTTTGGCAGGATAAAAAGGGATCAATTTTTCCGGCAGCATTCATTTCGGTATACAATTTATGACCTGCTGCTTGTGCGCTTAGGATTAGATCTTTACTGGCATCTGCAGCAATTTTCCATTTGTTGGCATCATACGTAGAGTTAAACAATACTTTACCGTCTTTAGTGATATGACTCGCATATTCGGGATTTCCATTTACCAACGGACTTGCTGCAAACAGTAACATTCTTGCTCTGACAGCTTTACTCATAATAGAGGTGGCACGGCCGAATTTTCTCCCATCTGAATAAGACGCAGGCAAAATAAGTTCTACTTCTCTCAGTTCCTTATCGATCCACTTTACGATTTCATCGTATGGAGTCTGACCCACTTGCAGATCTGGAAGATTATAGTCGACAGGTGTAATTTCATCCGGATTAAAAGGAACCGGACCGTATGTGTTTATTAATAATGAGTAATAATAGGCTTTTAAAAAACGACACTCTGCAATCATTAACCTAACTTCGCTATCTGTTAAGTTTTGTTCCGGTATTGGCTTAATATTGTGAATAAGAATGTTACATTCTCTTATTCTTTGCTGAAGTCCATTCCAGTAACCCGGACTCCATTGTGATCCTACCGACCAGTCACCCACAGCAAATGGTATTACCTGCCAGTCATACTGGCGCCATCTTTCTGATGGGGTCATATCATCTCCCAAAATTTCCCATCCTAAACTGCGGGTGTAGCCCCAGGTAGGATCAGGAATTCTTGAATAACAGCTAGCCAGCCAATTTTCTGTTTTTGTTTTGCTCTCAAAAACACCATCCAAAGTAAGTTCGGTATCGCTCTCTTTGTCTAAATAATCAGAACAGGATGACGATAATAATAATCCTAAAAAAAGGAATATTGTTCTAATGTATATTTTTTTCATTTTAATAGATTTTTAAAATTATAGTCCTACTGATAATCCAAAAAGAATAGATCGTGTTGATGGGTATTTTAAACCATTTCCTGTGTCTAATTCCGGATCCCAAAGTTTAAACTTAGAGGCGTACCACAGATTATTTCCGCTGACATAAATTCTTAGCCCTTGCAAATAAAATTTCTCTGCTAATTTTTTATCAAATGAGTATCCAACTTCCATGGTTTTTAAACGGCCGAAACTCATATCTTTTTTCCACCAGGTAGAGGCAACAGAATTATTAAGATTAGGACCATAGCTCAATCTCGGATAGAAAACATCCTGACTTGGATTTTGTTCTGTCCAACGATCGTTATAGTTGGTATAAATATTTCCTAAAGTACCCTGACCGCTTCCCGGAATAAAATTAGAACCTCCTATTATACGCTCTGATTTTGCCACACCCTGAAAGAAAAAGCTCAAATCAAATTGCTTGTATTTCAAATTAGTTCCAAAACCATATACAATCTGAGGATCCGTTGTACCGCCAATAAAACCTTCGTCTAATCCGCTTATGATGCCGTCATTATTTCTGTCTTCATATTTAATATCTCCAGGGCGCAATGATGTGCCAAATGTTGGTACAGGCAAACCGGGAGCCAATACGCCAGGCGAACTAAAATCTTCACTGGTGTATAATCCTTTTGCGGTATAGCCCCATAAAGTATTATTCTGAATTCCTGTTGCAGAACGGTAAGTCCCCTTTACAGCATCGGCTTCGTCTCTTTCTGTTACTTTATTTTCGACAAAAGTAAAATTGGCACGCCAGCTCATAAAGAAATCGGGAGTCACTTGTTTATTTAAATTAAATGCAACCTCGATACCTTTGTTTTCCATTTTACCATAATTGGCCCATGGCGCATTAATAAATCCTGCCTGAGTTGGAACGGTGTTTCTTGAAATAAAAATATCTTTCCTTTTTTCCTGAAATATATCTACCGTCAGGTCAATCATATTCCACAATCCTAATTCCAGACCAAAATCTAGTTTTGCTACTTTTTCCCAGGTCAGATTGCTTACTCCGATTTCACCCTCTTCGATTCCTTCAAACTTTACCCCATTTCCTGTACCAAAAGTATAGTCAGAATTGTTGTTATCATTAATAGTTGTTAAGTAGGCAAATCTTCTGTTTGACCCAATGTTATCATTTCCTACTAAACCATAAGAACCACGAAATTTGATTTTATTAAAAACATCTCTAAGAGGTTCCATAAATTTTTCTTCAGATGCAATCCAACCCATCGCTACAGATGGAAAAAATCCGTATCGGTTTCCTTTTGCAAAATTTTCCGATCCGTTGTAACCGAAGTTAAATTCTCCAATATATTTTCTATCAAATGTATAAGATGTTCTTCCTGCAATTCCCTGATGTTTAAAAGCCTGCGGAGGCCTGTCATCCTGATAACTATCCTGATTGTATAAAAACAGACCACTAAAATCATGTTTACCAAAAGCGCGGTTATAAGTCGTATTTGCCTCCAGATAAATACGTCTGTTTCCAAATGAAGCTTCGGTTTTATACCCCAGATATTCCTGACCGTACGCCTGAACCGTTCCGTGTATTAAGCTTCCGTCCAGATCTCTTTGGGTAGCTACATTATAATAATCGGGTGATTTGCCACGGATCACTTTATTCTCAGAATAGGAATCAAAAGAGTACGTAAATTTGGCTTTTAATCCCGGTGTAATCCCTTTTAAATCCTGTTCTAAAGACACCAGACTTTCGATCTTGCTGCCTCCTTGTTTGTAATATCCCTGCTGTGTGCTCATTGCCCATGGATTTTCACGTGCAAAAACCCTTGGAATAGTTCCGTCTGAGTAAATTGCCGGATGTACAAATGGAGTTGTTTCAAAAGCTTTATTAAACAAATCATCTGTACTGCTGTTTCCTTTATTAAGGTTTTGCAGAAAACCTCCAATGTTTACTCTTAATAAAGTTGTTTTTGATACGTTTACATCTACGTTTGTACGAACATTGGCTCTGTTCAGCCTTGTCTCTGAATCGTATGTTTGTTTTGGATCTCTGGCCATTATACCTTTTTCACTATAGTAAGAGGCAGTCAGTGCATATCTCAAAATTTCTGATCCTCCGGCAACATTCAAATTCGATCTTGACGTAAAGGCGTAATCTTTTGTTATGGCATCTACCCAATTTACATCAGGATATAAATCAGGATCATAACTATTGGCTGTTTTTGCAATACGATCTTGTGAATATAGTTCTGGTATACCTTTCTCTTTGGCCAATTGATTTAAAAGTGTCATATAAGGCGCCGCTTGTATGAACTCTGGTAATTTTGTAGGCTCCTGAATAGAATATTCTGTTCTCACCTGTATTCTGGGTGCACCAACAAAACCTCTTTTGGTATTGATGAGGATAACTCCGTTTGCACCTCTTACTCCGTATACGGCACTGGCCGCGGCATCTTTTAAAACAGAAAAGGATTCAATTTCTGAAGGATCAAGATCGTTCAGGTTTCGCTCAATTCCATCTACCAACACAAGCGGATTCGTTCCTCCTGTAAAAGTAGAGATTCCACGAATTTTGATATCCGACTGATCATAGCCTGGTTCACCGGAACGCTGTACAGCCATAATCCCGGTAATCTGACCTGCAAGGTTGTTTCCTAAAGTACGGGCAGTACCTACCTGCAGCAAGGAAGGCTTTATAGTACTGATCGCACCTACAACAGATGCTTTTTTCTGAGTACCAAAACCAACGACTACAACGGTCTGAAGATCACTGGTTTCTTCTACCATTGTTACCGTTATTTTCTTATTGTTGTTTAAAGGTTTCTCCACCTCTTTCATTCCGATGAACCTAAATACCAGTATCGCCTGAGGAGAAGATACGGTAATAGTAAAAGTTCCGTCAAAATCTGTATTTACTGCATTTTTTGTGCCTTTCTCAATTACTGTAGCACTGGGCAGTGACAATCCTTTTGAGTCAACTACGTTTCCGGTTATTTTTACGGAGTTCTGATTTTGTGCATAAATATTGCCTGCACAGAGCATTAGAAATAGTAAACAAATCAATCCAGTCCTGCTGAACTTTAATTTACTCCAGGTAAATAAGCTCAAATGATTGGATGACATTTTCCAAGTCATTTTAATTTCCATTTGGTTAGTTTTTTTGGTTGGTTATCAGTTAGTTTTTTAAATTAAAATGGATTTCTGGAAATTTATTTTTACAGCATAAATAAGAATAATGAGACAAATACAATTAAGCAATTTATAAGCCTTATTTTTTTGTACATGATAATAAATCATATCCTTTTTTATTGATATAATAATTTATATCGCAAAAATGTCATTTAATTTCTGACCAAATTAGGTGAATGATAACATAATCTTAATCTCATTTTGTTTCAAAATTATGTTGAAATCGTTCATTGAGCCTCCGAAAACGCTGTAAATAAGCATTATGACAGAAAACACTTGCTTTATAGATATTCAAACAAAAACTCTTTTTGGCAAAAGATTAGATCGTGATTTTTTTTAGGATTGTAGTCTCAAATTTCTACTCATTTTCTATACAAATTTTGGTAACGAAATCGGGATTCGTTCTTATAAATCATAAATCGGTATTTAAAAGGTTTTTATTATGTTCGTCTTAAAAAAATGTGTTTTTTATGTGGAATAATTAAGTCATTTTTTTAAGAATCGTTTCGTTTTATGATTTAAACCTGAATCGAAAAATTATATTTAATTGAAAAAAAATGTCCCGATTTCAAGAGGTATAAAAGTTACCATTTGAAAGCGGGACACAAATTTTACATGAACAATATAAAACAAAATACTTTTTAACGATTTACGGCTATCATTTTTTATTTTATAAAATGCGGTTTTACTCCTTCTTTAGTTATGACAACAGGTTTTATAAAACCGTTTTCATCAAAATGCATTTCTTCCATACAGGTTTCCCTCGAATTTCCGTTTGTTTCAGTAAGTGGTCTTCTGTGATAAACAATATAGTAGGTATCAGAATCCGGCAATTTTATAACTGAGTGATGACCTGCTCCTGTAGCAATTTTACTATCCTGCTCTAAGATTTTGCCAATTCTCTTAAATGGTCCCATTGGAGAATCTGCAATTGCATAAGCCACACAATAATCAGGGCCTGTCCAGCCTCCCTCAGACCACATAAAATAATATTTGTTATCTCTAATAAACATAAAAGGCCCTTCAACATAATTTTCGGGAGTGATTTCTTTAAAAACCGTTTTGTCTTCAAAAGGCAGGAAACCAGTAAAATCAGGTTTCAATTTTGCTATATTGCAATGTCTCCATCCGCCGTAAATTAAATAAAACTGCCCGTCTTTATCCTTAAACACAAATTGATCAATAGGCTGTGCACCATTATAAAATTTATCAACTAATGGTTTTCCTAAGTAATCTTTGTACGGTCCTTCTGGTTTTGAAGCTACGGCTACACCAATTCCTCCCTTCTCATTATCATTCTGGATATCATTTGCTCCAAAAAACAAGAAATATTTATTTTTATTTTTAATGATTGAAGGTGCCCAGAGTGCTTTCTTTGCCCATTTTACGGCCGAAGTATCTAAAACTCTGGGATGTTTTTTCCAGTGTGTTAAATCTTTTGAAGAAAAAGCATCCATAAATACCTGATCCTCGTACGGAGCAGAAAAAGTGGGATAAACCCAATAGGTCTTATCAAAAATGATGGCTTCTGGATCGGCATACCAGCCTTTAAATATTGGATTATTGTTTATTGCCTGACCGGAAACTGTAGTTTGTGCGATCATTTTAAAACAAAAAATAAGAAGAAAATATAAAACTCGTTTCATAGCCTTTATTTAATAGTAAATAATGAGTTTGATTTGTAAAAACAAAGTCCGCCAACTTTAAACACGTTTCGTTTAAGTTGCCGGACTATAATAACTTTTTCTAATTTGACCAGGTAGCTGCCGGTTTTGCATCTACTTTCATTTTTAGATTTCCTCCTTTTTTAATAGCAGCTAAGTCAATTGAAAGTTGCTTTAAACTGGTATCATTTAGCTTTACTTCCTGTAAATAAACATTTGTTTTTGAATTGTTTTGCACATCGATTACAAATTTTTTATCACGCTTTTCCCCTAAGTTTTTAATAGTAACTTTATCAAACAATGGGCTTCCGATTTGAAATGACGGATTAATATCGGTCAGTCCTTTAACATCAAACAATCCAATAGAAGACATTACGTACCATGCCCCCAATTGTCCCTGATCCTCGTCCTGACCATAGCCATATCCATGTATCCCTTCGGTTCCGTAAAATTCGTCACAGATTGCATGCACCCATTTTTGTGTCAAATAAGGTTTTCCTGAGAAATTAAAGAGCCATGAAATGTGCAGGTTTGGCTGATTTCCATGATTATAAAAACCAGATAATCCTGCAAACGCATCAATTTTAGTTCCGCCGCCAAACACATTTTTTTGAGATTTTGTAAATATAGTATCCAGACGATCGTTAAAAGTATCTTTCCCCAAAGTCGCCACTAATTCGGGAACATTGTGAGGTACGTAAAATGTATATTGCCACGCATTACCTTCCTGAAATCCTCTCCATGGTTCTGATGGATTAAAGTTCTGAATAAATGCTCCGTTAGCATACTTTGGCCTTATAAACATTGTTTCCTTGTCGTAAAGCAATTTCCAGCCGTCTGCTAATTTTATAAGTTTTTCATAATCTTCTGTTTTGCCTAATGCTTTGGCAAATTGTGCTACTGAATAAGCGCTATAAGAATATTCGAGTGTGTGTGAAGCCGAAAAACCGGAACCTTCGGTATTGGTTTTATAATCCATATTATCGAGATATGGCGAATAACCCAGCGTTACAAATTGCTTTACATCCATTTTCCCTGCACCTTCTATCCGGTCTCTCCATTCCAATTCATTTTTCAAAGCGGCTTCATATCCTTTTTCAATATCAAAATTTCGAATCCCTGAGTTATAAGCCGATGCAATAGCAAGCCCGGTAAAGTTGGTCCCAACACCAGACACATATTTACTATTTGCAATACCATCGCCCAGCCAGCCGGCATCTTTGTATACAAGCAGCTGCCCTTGTACCCAGTCTGCGTAATATTCAGGATAAGCCAGTGCCCATAACTGAGTCAGATTCCAAAATCCTCCCCAAATGGCATCCGTATTATAATAGTTATACTGAGGCTGACCTTTAGCATCCAAAGGAATCTGGCCCACTTTTCCATTATTCATAGGATAAGCTCCGTTTACATCGCTTCCCAATCCGCGTCCTGATAAAGCGTGATATAAGCCTGTATAAAATTTAATTTTATCATTTTCATTTTTGCCTTCTACTGTAATTCTGCCAAGATAATCATTCCAGACAGCAAGATTTTGTTTTTTGGCGGCGTCAAAATTTAGTTTTTTGGCCTCTGTATCAAGGTTAAGTCTGGCATTGGCTATAGATGTATAAGATAACCCAATTTTTACTGTGATGGTTTCATTCTCTTTTGTGTCAAAAGTTAGATAGATTCCGGCACCTTCTCCATCAATTTCTTTGGTTCCTGCCTGAATTCCTTTTTTATTAAATGCGCCAAAACTAACGGGCTTTTTATCTAAAACGGCCGAGAAATACATAGCCACATCAGCACCAGCCTGATATTTTTTTACATATTCAGGAATTGTTATCACATAACCTTCGATTCTTCCATCTTCAGTAATAGTAACTTTAGATTCCTTAACTGCTCCGCTCTCGCCCTGTCTGTTGCCAATATCAAAAATTATATTGGACTGGGACGATTTTGGAAATGTATATCGCTGGAAACCTACTCTTTTTGTGGCTGTAAGTTCTGCCTTGATATTATAATCTTTGAGAAGTACTGAATAATAGCCAGATGTGGCATATTCATCTTTTCTATCAAATCTTGATCTGTAACCTTCTTCAGGTTTATCAAGACTTCCGGGTATGGTCTGTAATTTACCAACAGAAGGTGCCAGGACGATACCACCAACCTGAAACTCATGCAAACAGGCAAATCCTTCTATAGAAGTATCCCTGTCATCATAACCGGTGGCTTCCCATCCCTGCTCATTACCCAAATGCCCATTGGTCGAAGGGCCCAGTTTTGCAAGTCCAAAAGGCATTGCGCCCGGTGTATAAAAAAACCAACGGCTGTGTGCTGTTCCGATATTTGGGTTTACGTAATCTGATATTTTTTTTCCTGATTGTTGACTCAAAGCTGTATTAGTTACTAAACTGAGAGCAGTTATAATGTAAAATTTTATTAAAATATTTTTCATATCTAAATCTAATTATTAGCAGTGATTTTTACTTTAAAACAATTGATATTCCATCCTTAAGTGTTCCGGAACCTGTATATGTTTTACCGTCAAGTAATAAATTTACGTTGATTTCTTTTATTTCTTCTTTGATATTTCTTTTACCTACTACATCAGAAACCCTTACAATAACCGAATTATCTTTTTTTACAGCGGTAAAAGTCACCAGAGCATAATCTTGTTTCTCGTATCCAAATCCATCACCAGAATCAATGTAAAGGTCTCCGAGAGCTTTTCCGTTTTTATCTAAACAAACAAAAAGAGTTAAAGGATCGAATGAATTTTCTCCTGCATTTTGGATAATCTTACCGGCAGGAATAATGCTTCCGCCTTTTAAGCTAAGTTTTGCCTGATATTTATCCTGTTTCTCTCCTTCTACCAAATTTAATTCTTCCCAAATTCCTGAGGGAAGTATCGGATCTTTAGCGAAAGCGGGAACTACCAAAAGGTTTTCTCCGAGTAAAAATGCCTGTTCCTCATTTCGCAAACGTGCATCTTTACTGTCTGCAAAAAATACCGGCGCCATTACCGGAAGTCCGCTATTAGAAGACTCATAAAAAAGTGTATATAAATACGGCAGTAAACGATAACGTCTCTCTAAAGCAATACGTGATGTTTTTTCGATTTCTGTTCCATATGCCCAAGGTTCTTTATTGTTTGTACCTGCGCAGGCATGACCGCGTGCAAAAGGCATAAATGCTCCGAAGCCTAGCCAGTTTGCCCATAAATCTCCACTTGTATCTCCAAGAAAACCTCCTATATCCGGTCCGTTAAAAGGCTGACCAGATAATCCTAATGTCAGGGACATTGGCACTGAAAGTTTCAAATGGTCCCACCCTGCATAATTATCACCTGTCCAGGTTGCTGCATAACGCTGTCCTCCAAGTAAGTTAGATCGGGTAAGAAGAAACGGACGCTTGGTTGGATTTGCTTTTAAAATTCCGTCATAAGACGCCTCGACCATTAATCGGCCGTATGCATTGTGATAAAGTAAATGCGAACCCTTTGGTAAATTTTTGTCTCCTTTATGAGGTGTATCATAAGGCATTGTACCCAGACGTTTATCTTCTGGAAAATCATTATCGTTTACTGCCGGTTCGTTCATATCATTCCAGACACCATCAATTCCTGTGCTCAAAAAATCTTTGTAAAGCCCTGCCCACCAATTTCTGGTTTTAGAATCTGTAAAGTCAGGAAAAGCGCAATCACCCGGCCAGACTTTGCCATGATATTCTTCTCCGTTGTTTTGCTTAACCCAGACATCATTTTGCGAACCTGATTTATAAACGCTGTAATCTTTATCTACTTTTACTCCGGGATCGATCATATAAACGGCACGAAAACCTTTTTTATGCAAATTGTCATTTAAGGTTTTAGGATTTTTAAATCGAATACTGTCAAAAGTAAATACTCTGTAACCCTGCATATAATCAATATCCATCCAGATAACGTCGCACGGAATTTTCTTTTCTCTAAAAGTATCTGCGATTTCCATAACGCGTTTTTCACTGTCATAAGAAAACCTGCACTGATGATACCCTAATGCCCAGCGTGGCGGTAATTTTATTGTTCCTGTTAATTCAGAAAGTCCTTTTATGACTTCCTGCGGAGATTTTCTGTCAATGATATACACTCTGAACAAAGCTCCTTCCGAGTTATAAATTATCTGATCTGAGTTTGTTATCAACTCGGCTTTCCAGGTACTGTCAAAGATAATTCCAAAAGCAGAACCGTCAGGACGAACGCCCATAACCCATGGATGTGTCTGATACAGTCTTTTTCCGCCCTCTACGCTGTAAGCACCTGTATCAGTGTTCCATAATTTTATAGATTGTCCATTACGCAAAAGCGGTCCTGTAACTTCTCCTCCTCCATACAAACTAATATCTCCTTTAAGATTGAGAACAGCGCCAGCCTTATTATTTTTTAATGTAAATTCTGGAATTAACGTCCAGTCGGATGGTACTTTTCCTTTGGATTTTGGCTCAGTTTTAAGTATTAATGACGGAGTTTTGTTTTTATCAAAACCTTGTGGGATAAATTCTACTATTCTCTCACCTATCAATGAGGTTTTGAGTATTGGAACTTCCTGAGCCTTACCTGTGGTTATTCCAAATAGAATAATAGTGAAAAATAGGATTTTCAATTTCATGGTTATATTGTGTGGTTAGTAAAGTGTAATTACAAATCTACTAAAACGTTTTAGTATAATTGTAAAAAATATTGAAAAATTTCAATATTTTTTTATTGTAAGTTGATTAATATTAATTTGTATATGGCAATAAATCTGTTAATTTATTACCTAATGCTCCATCATACATACTAAATAGTGTCTTTTCTACATAGCTGGAATCGCCAAGGCAGTTCCTTCTGAGATTGGGTCTCCAATAACCGGATTTCCATTTTTATCCCATTTGATTTGCTGCATTCTTGGAGATCTTTGCTGACCGCAGCCCTCTCCCGGATTTGAATTGGCATGATACAGAATCCAGTCTTCTTTGCCATTTGGGGATTTAAAAAACGAGTTGTGTCCCGGAGCATACACTTTTGTTTTATCTGATTGCTGCAGAATTGGTTTCTCAGATTTTACCCAGGCCAACGGATCTAATAAATTATCTTTTCCTGTAAAGGTGAGCAAACCCAAACTATAATTATCTGTCCAGCAGCCGCTTGCTGAGAATACAATAAATGCTTTCTTTTTATTAGCGAGAAACTGAGGCCCTTCATTAACATTTACCTGTGCCGGGTTTACATCATCATGTAGTGCTCCATGAAGTTCCCAGGGATTTGTCGGACTAGAAATTCGAACCCTGTCTCCGTCAATTTCAGTTGGAGATTTCATTTTGGCAATATAAATATTTTGCTGCCCGTTGGTATCTCCTTCCCAGCCGGACCAAATCATATACATTTGTTTTTTATAGGTAAACACGTTTCCGTCAATTGCCCATTTATCTGTTTGTGCTGCAATTTTACCTTTAAAAATCCATTCTCCTTCCATCGGATTTTTTGAATTATTTTCTAAAACATACATTCTGTGCGTATTATTTGAGCCATTATCTGCAGCAAAATATACATACCACTTTCCGTTAATAAAATGAAATTCAGGCGCCCAGATTTCAGCAGAATATCCAGTGTTTTTTGGTGCAATCCAGATGGTTTTCTTCTCTGCATTTTTTAAGTCGGCCAAATTTTTGGTTTTCAAAAGAATCAAACGATCCTGCATTGTATGGGTATAATAGTAATAGCCATTATAATATGTACTGTATGGATCTGCTCCATATTCTAAAAGCGGATTTGTAAATGTTTGTTGTGCTGATACAGTGTAACTTGCAATGCAAAATAAAATCAGGAATAGTGTTTGTTTTAACATGTAATTTTTTCTCATTAAGTAAATATTGATTGTTTTTATGTTCAGTTTTTTGATAAAATATTTTGCGTAATGTATCAGGTTAGAAATTTAGAAACCATTACCTGTCTTCTTAATCAAAACTGCCCTGCCTGTACTTATTTCTCTTTTAGCCAGAGCTTCTTGCCATACCGCTGGGTCTACAGGTGAAATATTCATATTATTAGGAATGAAAAGTAGTTGGCTGTAATTTCTAAACTTGTCAAGGGACACGTACGAAATTTCTTTACTTAAAGTATTTTCTTTGCTATTTATCACTTTCAGTAAGCTCCAGCTGCCAATTGCACGGGCATCTACTCTGCTTTGCCATTCTGGCTTAAATATTTTTGATTCTGTATTTTCATAATCTGCATAATTGGCTGGGCTGACTTTCATAAAATTAATTCCAACTACAGCTCCTGAAGACATCTCAAATTTTCCTTTTGTCCTGTCAATTTGCTCCAGGTAAAATGTTTCTGCCAAATCCCTGCTTTTAAGCGATTCCGTTCTTTTATATAATAAATCTGCATCTGACATATCAGGAAATGCTTTTTTGGCAATTTTTAAAAAACTCTCACCACCACCATTTTGTACCATTTTTTCTAAATCCTGAAAAACCTGCACCGTTACATATTGATAATCCGGATTTTCTCCGCCAGCCTCCATACGCAAAAGATACCATCCTTCAATCTCGCCGTTTATAACACGCTGGCCGTGTATTTTTTCCCAAAAGCGCTCCGTTTCAAGATAGGCTGATTCTTGCTCTGGAACAACTTTCATAAACTCAAACAATAAATACGTTTTCTTTTGAGAAATCGCATTGTTTCCAAACAAAATAACGGCAATCAACAAGATCATTTTTTTCATAAGTATAAAATTTACAGACTATTAATTATAAGTAATCACAATATTCAGGCATAGTAAGAATTTAAGATTGGTGCATTGAGATTAAAAAATAACTTTCCAGCATTTTATTTGTATTAATAAAAATATAAGTAATATTGCAAGTGATTTAAGGCGTAACCTCTATTCTTGCCAAATATTTCATTGTTTTTTATTAATAATAAAATTTATATGCCAAAAAAATATAAATTTAATTTTCGGCCAAAATAGACTATTGATGACATAATTGTAATCTCATTTTGTTTCACAATTATGTTTAAATGGTTCAAATCATACCTTAAAGTATTGTCTTTACTCATTTCAACCCAAAATGTATACACATGACACAGTTGAATACGTTATTTTTATAAAAAAAAATTAATGAAAAACATTTACATGCAAAGTTTTTTTAGGATAGTGACACTAATCTGTCTTTTCTTTTTATCAGCACCCATTTTTAGTCAGGAATATTATTTCAAACATTACAAAGTAGAAAACGGGATGTCAAACAATACTGTTTTGGCATCGATTCAGGACAAAGACGGATTTTTATGGTTTGGTACAAAAGACGGTTTGAATCGTTTTGACGGATATCATTTCAAAACATTTCGAAGTGGGAAAGATCCTAAAACATCCTTAGGAATAAATTATATCCAGTCACTGCATGAATTCAAAAATTACATCTGGGTCGGAACAGATAAAGGACTGTATTCGTACGATAAAAAATTAGAAAAGTTTAGTTTTATAAATGAAGCGATTAATAGTCGTATTAATGATATTGACAATGATTTAAAAAATAATTTGTGGTTTATATCTATCGGAACATTGATTAAATACAATGTTGACACCAAACAAACCACGATGTTTGATGGCAGGAATTCTTTTTATGCCACTTCTATAGCCTGTGACAAAAACGGCGTAATCTGGGTATCTTCTTATGATGATCTTTACCGCTATTCTGAAGCTACACAAAGCTTTGATAAAATTAAGGTACAATTACCCAATACTACCTTTGCGATATCCGTTATTTATGCTCTTGATGCGAATTCAATTTTAATCGGAACACGTGATCACGGCATTTATAAATATGATGTTTCCAGCGGAAAAACAACTCCATTTATGAATGGAGCCGAAAAGCCAATTTTTGTCCGCCAATTTAAAAGAAACAAAAATGAATTGTGGATTGCCAGTGAATCTGGCGTTTATATTTATAATTTACAGGATAAAACGATCCGAAATTTACGCAAAAGTCCAAGTGATCCTTATGCCATTTCAGACAATGCAGCATATTGCATTACAATTGATAAGGAAAATGGGGTTTGGATCGGAACTTATTTTGGCGGGGTCAATTACCACCAGAAGCAATACGATCAGTTTAAGAAATATTTTCCCCGAAAAAGTGAAAATGCTATTGTTGGAAGTGCTGTACGTGAAATTCATAAAGACGATCAGGGAAATCTCTGGATTGGTACCGAAGATGCGGGAATTAATAAATTCAATCTTAAGACAAAAAAGTTTGTCAATTTTCAGCCTGACGGGACAAAATCAAAGCTTTCTTTTTATAATATACATGCCGTTTTGCCAAGAGGAAATAAAATCTGGATTGGCACTTTTGAGCATGGACTGGATATTATGGATGCTGCTACCGGAAATGTCATAAAACATTACGATCATACTACGAGTAACTTTAAAAGTGATTTTATAGTGACTTTTTATGAAGCGCCTGAAAAGCAATTATATGTAGTTACTTCTGTCGGAATCTATTTGTATGATGAGGAAAATGATAATTTTAAAATTTGCGATTATTTCTCCGAAACCACCCATTATACCTGTATATTTAAAGACAAAGACGGAAATTTATGGGCCGGATCTTATCGTGACGGACTGTTTTATTACAATCCAAAAACGAAGGAAAAAGCGGTCTACAGACACGATTTTAATAATGAGAAAAGCATTAGCAATGATTTTATAACGTCGGTTTTTCAGGATAAGCAAAACAATCTGTGGATAGCGACAGAAAATGGTTTGAATTTATTTGACCTCAGAAAAAAGGAATTCAAAAAATTTACTACCAAAGATGGTTTTCCAAGCAATGTAATTTATTCTATTCTGCAGGATGAAAAACAGAATTTATGTATTACAACTTCTAAGGGACTGGTTAAGTTTAATTACAAAACTAAGTCGGTTAAAATTTTTACTACCGCAAACGGATTGCTGAGTGATCAGTTTAATTACAGTTCGGCTTTTAAGGATTCTAACGGTGATATGTATTTTGGAAACCTGAATGGCATGATTAGTTTTAACCCTAAAAACTTTAGCACTTATAAATACAATCCTCCAATATTTATTACCGGACTTCAGATAAATAATCAGGATGTAGTAGTAAATGATGAAGGTTCTCCGCTGGATGAATCTGTTTCATATATAAAGAAAATTACTTTAAAAAATCATCAGTCTAACTTTAATATCGATTTTGCTTCGTTAAGCTATACGGCTCCAGAACTTACCCAATATTGGTATGAACTGGACGGCATCAGCGATGATTGGGTTTATTTGAATAAAAACAATAAGGTGTTTTTTACAGAGCTTCCGTCTGGTGATTATAAATTTAGGGTAAAATCATTAAGTGCCAGCGGAATATGGAGTAAGGAAGCGGTTGTTGGCATTACAATTTTGCCTCCTTTCTGGGCAAGCAGCTATGCTTTTTTCTTTTACTTTTTATTAATATCAGGAAGTCTGTACTGGCTTTTGCGCTGGTATCATAATATGAATATCAGGGAGAGCAACCAGAAAATTGCAAATCTTAATAATGAGAAAGAAAAGGAAATCTATCACGCTAAAATTGAGTTTTTTACCAATGTTGCTCATGAAATCAGAACGCCTTTAACTTTAATTAAAAGCCCTCTGGAAAGTCTGCTCAAAAAAACATACGAATCTCCTGATATTATACCCAATTTATCAATAATGGAGAAAAATACCTCGCGCCTCTTAAATTTGGTTAATGAACTGCTTGACTTTAGAAAAACAGAAATAGAAGGACTGGGTTTAACTTTTGTTGAAACAAATATTTCTGTATTGGTAAGGCAATTATTATCACAATTTACTCCTCTGATTGAAGAAAAAAACATTCATGTGGAATTGGAACTGGGCGAAAAAAATGTCTATGCTTTTGTCGATGAAGAAGCTATTAGAAAAATCCTGAGCAATTTAATCAGTAATGCTGTAAAATATGCCAAAAGCGAGATTATTATTACCTTGTTCAGAGATGAAAACTCTTTGGAATTTATCGTTAAAAATGATGGTAATTTAATTCCGAAAGGGCTTAAGAGTAAAATTTTTGAGCCGTTTTTTAGAATATTAGGTTCTGAAACGCAAACTGGTACGGGAATCGGGCTTTCCCTTGCCCATTCGCTGACCGAATTGCATAACGGAACTTTAAAATTGCAGTTTTTGGATGCTTCTATGAATACTTTTGTTTTGCAATTACCACTGCGCCAGCAAAGTGAGTTCCATCTTTACAAAGATGCTTCTGATGCTGCTGCAAAAGAAAGCAACGAGGATTTTGAAAATGAAATTATCGCTAAAAATATAAAAACACAAATCCTTATCGTTGAGGATAATCTGGAATTGCTCAATTTTATGAGCAAGGAACTTGGAAAGGAATACAAAATTTTTAAAGCCGCAAACGGCGAAGAAGCCTTAAAAGTAATTCACAATCAAACGATACATATTGTTATCAGTGATATTACAATGCCTGTAATGGACGGAATTGAATTATGCGACCGTATTAAATCGAATATCGAAACCAGTCATATTCCGGTAATTTTGCTCACGGCTTTAAGTGCGGTGCAATCCCGAATTAAAGGCTTAGAATCAGGAGCCGATGCCTATATCTCCAAACCTTTTTCGATGGATTTTATATTGGCGCAAATTGATAACTTATTGTCCAACAGACGCCATGTGATGGAGTATTATGCAAGTTCTCCATTATCCCATTTAAAATCTGTTGCACACAATAAAGTAGATGAAGAATTTATTAAAAAACTGGATGACATAATAGATCAGAATATGGCAGACACTAATCTTAGTGTTGAATCATTGGCCGATATTCTGCACATGAGCCGTTCTACTTTGTACCGCAAAATAAAAGACATCTCCAATTTGAGTCCAAATGAGCTTATTAATAATGCGCGTTTAAAAAAAGCAGCAGAATTATTGCTTTCCGGTAAATACAAAGTCTATGAAATTGCAGAAATCGTGGGCTATAATTCGCAATCAAGCTTTAGCAGAAATTTTCAAAAAAGCTTTTCAATGTCCCCTTCGGATTTCATTAATAATGGAAATCAGGAAATAAAATAATTGCTCAGATACATTTCAAAAAGTCCTGATTTTCATCAGGACTTTTTGCTTAATTATTTAGAAAAGAATAATTGCGTAAACTTTCCTGATAAAATCCTCATAAACAGAATTTAATAAGCAGGCTCTCTGTTAGTGTACTCTAAAAGATATTTTATATCTAAGGAATCCAATGCTTCTCTGGACAAATAACGATGATAATCAATTCCCGTCTTTTCAAACTTTGTGGTATCAATTTTAGCATTTCTTTCCACTATCCATTTCACATAAGTAATTGAGTCCATATTTCTTAAAGCAGGACCGGTTGATTTTGCATATAATTTATGACAGGCCGCGCAAACACTATTAAATACCTCTTTCCCTTCAACTGCATGAGGAGAATCTTCAAATGCATCTGTACCGCAAAAATATTGTGGAACTGGTGTTCGGCAATCAAATGGCTCAGGTACATTATTTCGATATATAAAATAAAAGACAATCATTGTAAAAATCAGAAATCCTGTACTGTATAGTAAGATTGATCTAATTCTTTTTTTAAGGTTGGCATTTATTTTATCAGGCATTCGAAATAGTTTTTCTTTTTCTGAAGAGCTTTTATATTATCTTCTGCAAAACAAACTTAAGGAATTAAATGTCTTTTATAACATAAAATTATACCAATAGGAAAGTGACCAATCATGAACAGAATTGTTAACCTTTGCTGCAACATAAATGCTTAGAAATTACACTTCGAAATGCTTAATTATTATATTTTTGTACTAACAAACTTTAATAAAAACATCAATTGGTTACTATAAAAAAATGTGCAACAGACGACCTTGATTTATTACATAAAATCGCCGTGGAGTCTTATAACGATACCTATCAATATCTTTGGAAAGATGGCGGAACTTCTTACTTAGAAAAATTCTATCAAAAGGAAACTTTCAGAAAAGAACTTTCTGCTACTGACATTCATTATTTTTTGGCATATGAAAACGATACTGCTGTAGGCTTTTTTAAAATAAAAGAAAACGCTATAGCTGCTTATCCTGCATCTGAATGTCTGGAACTGGATAAACTCTATCTTCTAAAAGAACATATCGGCAAGGGAATTGGCAAAATTATCATGGATTTTATAATTTCCCTGACAAAAGAGAAAAAACGCTCCATACTTTGGCTAAAAGTAATGGACAGCAGCCCGGCACGATTTAGTTATGAAAAAGCCGGTTTTGAACAAATTCAGATAAACAACCTTGACTATCCTGAAATAGTAGAAAAATACGCTTCTATAATTACCATGGTGCGCAAGATTTAAAATTTATTTGGCTTACTCACATATTTATTTCCTTTTACAAAAAAACGCCACGGGAGCAGCGCATGCTCTTGTGCATAAGCGATTCCGACACGTGGGACTTCGGCAATATCTTGTGGGGTATATCGAATGTTGTGGTCTTCGATCCAGATTTCTTCACCATCAAGATCTTTTGCATTTAATGAAATGGTAATTCCCAACGCTTTTGCAGTAGAACCGGGACCAGATGAAATTGATGCTTTTTCAGCAGGCATATTTCGTCTGCGTTCCATAATCTCTTTACCTTCCAGAGGTTCAACTGCTCTTATCAGAATTGCGTGAGGTTCGTTTTCAACAGAAGTCACCACATTAAACATATAATGAATACCATAGCATAAATAGACATAAGAAACGCCTCCCTGGCTATACATTATTTCAGTTCGGTTTGTACGTCTGTCTCCGTAGGCATGAGACGCTTTATCGCCTATCCCAAAATAAGCTTCAGTTTCTACAATTATTCCGGCTGTAACTTCTCCGTTTATTTGTGTATAAAGAACTTTTCCTAGAAGGTCCCTGGCTAAAAAAAGGACGTCCGGATTAAGATAATAAGAGAATGGTAATTTCAAATCAGGGAATTTTTATGCAACACTTACTCAAAATTACAATTTAATTTTTCTTTTAAAAACTATTCTTATTTACAATTGTTTTTTTAATTGAAAAGATCCTACAAGATAAATCCCTGTATAGCATTACTATACTGTTAATTGTATAATAATAGGCACTTAATTTTGTAAGATAAACATTTTTCTTATGGCTAAATTTGAGAGTCTTGATATCTAATGCACCCCGTAATTATCGGCACATTTACAGGCACTTCTCTGCGGTTTATCAAGAAAACTTTGTAATCACTAACACTAACATATATGGAAAATTTGCAGGATGGTAAACAGCGTGATTTGTCATTAAACAGATCAGATGGAACCAATAAGTATTTAACAACCGATCAGGGCGTTAAAATAAACGATGACAACAATTCCCTGAAGGCTGGTGAACGCGGACCTTCTTTATTGGAGGATTTTATATTGCGGGAAAAAATAACTCATTTTGATCATGAGCGCATACCAGAAAGAATCGTGCACGCACGTGGCTCGGGAGCTCATGGTTTTTTTGAGGTCACAAATCCAATCCCGGAACTTACCAAAGCCGGATTTCTAAAAGAAGCCGGATTGAAAACACCTGTTTTTGCCCGATTTTCTACCGTTGCAGGTTCAAGAGGATCTACAGATCTGGCAAGGGATGTGAGGGGTTTTGCGGTAAAATTTTATACCCAGGAAGGAATATATGATTTGGTAGCCAATAATATTCCTGTATTTTTTATTCAGGATGCTTCAAAATTTCCTGACCTCGTACATGCTGTAAAACCGGAACCTCATAATGAAATTCCGCAAGCCGCTTCTGCTCATGATACTTTTTGGGATTTTATTTCGCTGATGCCAGAATCCATGCACATGATTATGTGGCTCATGTCTGATCGTGCCATACCAAGAAGCTACCGTATGATGGAAGGCTTTGGAGTTCATACTTTCCGACTCATAAATGAAGCCGGAGAATCTACTTTTGTAAAATTTCATTGGAAACCAAAATTGGGTACACATGCAGTGGTCTGGGATGAAGCACAAAAAATATCAGGAAAAAATCCTGATTTTCACAGACAGGATTTATGGGAAGCCATAGAAATGGGAAATTTTCCGGAATGGGAACTTGGAGTACAAATTATACCGGAAGAAGATGAAAATAAGTATGAATTTGACCTTCTTGACCCAACCAAAATTGTACCCGAAGAACTTGTGCCTGTAACAATTGTCGGGCGAATGGTCCTGAATAAAAATCCGGATAACTTCTTTGCCGAAACAGAACAAATTGCTTTTCACCCGGGGCATATAGTGCCAGGTATTGATTTTACTAACGATCCTTTATTACAAGGGCGTTTATTTTCTTACACTGACACTCAATTATCAAGACTTGGAAGTCCTAATTTTCACGAAATTCCGATTAACAGAAGCATTGCTCCTGTCCATAATAACCAAAGAGATGGACATATGCGCCAGGAAATTAATATTGGACGTGTAAGTTATCATCCTAATTCGCTTGGAGGCGGATGTCCTTATCAGGCAAAAATTGCCGAAGGTGGTTTTGCAAGTTTTAATGAGCGTATTGATGCACATAAAATCAGGGAAAGAAGTGAAAGTTTTAATGATCACTTCGGACAGGCAAGATTATTCTTCAACAGTCAGACTCCTACAGAGAAAAGCCATATTGTAAAAGCGCTGCGTTTTGAGCTCGGGAAAGTTGAAACAACTGCAATCAGGGTCAGAATGGTGGGCCTTCTTTCTCAAGTTGACATGAAACTGGCAGAGCAGGTTGCGGCCGGACTTGGGGCTACTGTTCCTCCTGTTTTAGAAACGCCAATTAATCACGGTGTATCTCCTGAAAACGAAATGGGTAAACACGAACCGCAAACTGTAGAATCTTCTGTAAAATCTTCAGATGCCTTAAGCATGCTTAAAAATCCAACAAATTCACCCACTATTGCTTCAAGAAAAGTGGCTATAATTTGTTCAGACGGAGTTTCTGAAGCTTGTGTGATGAATATGAAAGCAGCTCTTTTAAAACAAGATGCAAAAGGATTTATAGTAGCTCCAACACTTGGCACTATAATAACGGACCAGGATGGCGCAATTCCGGCAAACTTTAGTTTCCTGACGGCTTCTTCTGTACTTTTTGATGCTGTATATATACCGGACGGTATAGGTCTGAATGCATTAATAGAAAATGACGATGTAAACGAATATCTTCATGATGCTTACAAACACTGTAAAGTTATCGGTGCAGACGGACGTGCAACTGCAGTAATTGGTGCAGCTTCTTTTGCAGCCAAAATAAGTGCAGACGATGATGGTCTTATTTTAACAAATGAAGCTGCAACAGAAGCTTTTGCTGATGAGTTTATAGCCGCTATGGGGCAACACCGTTTTTGGGAACGCGAACCAAACTTATACAATTAACAAAAAATCAAATCATATGAAAAATTCAGAAAAAGCAACTCAGGAAAAAGCACCTGCAGTTAATAAAAATAAAAACTTAATTGTTGAACCTTCCGGTGATGCCGCTGCAGAACTAAGAGATTTGTTTATCGACAGTTTGAAAGATATTTACTGGGCAGAAAATGCTTTGGTAACAGCATTGCCGAAAATGGCAGCAAATGCCACCTCAGCAGGGCTTGCTTCGACTATTACCGAACATTGGATTATAACGCAAAATCAGGTTACGAGACTTGAAAATATATTTGAATTACTGGGTGAAAAGGCAGAAGGCAAAAAGTGCGAAGCTATGGCAGGACTTTTAAAAGAAGGTGACACTATTCTTACCGAAACAGTTCCCGGTGCAGTTCGTGATGCCGGAATTATTGCTGCATCACAGAAAATAGAACATTATGAAATTGCTTCTTATGGTACTTTGGCGGCATTTGCCAAAACTCTGGGCGAAAATGATGCTGCCAAATTACTTACCCAAACTCTGGCAGAGGAAAAAGAATCTGATTGTCTACTAAACGAAGTCGCATTAAATGCTGTAAATATTGTCGCGGCAGAATAGTTTTCAAAAATAGACAGCAGGTATTAAACAAAACATCTGCAAACCAAAAGCCCGCTTATAATCAAGCGGGTTTTTGCACTAAAAAATAATCAACTACATAAAATTTTAAACTTCATGGAAGAGAATAATAAAAAAATGATCAACGAACATATGTCTAATGAAAGAACGTTTCTGTCATGGATACGTACCGGTATCGGTATAATGGTTTTTGGATTTGTTATCGTAAAATTTTCATTATTTGTAAATCAGCTGCCGTCCGCATTATTTCATAATTCAAATATTCCAAAAAATGGTTTTACGATTATTATCGGCATTGCATTGGTTCTTACGGGAGCATTGACAATTATTTTATCCTATTGGAAATACAAGCAGACGCATAAACTGCTGCAGAAAGGAGAATACTTATACTCTACGCTTTTATTAACCATTCTTACCGTAGTTATTTTTTTGATGAGCATTGTAATTATTACGTATCTCGTTATTGCAGCTTATCCTTTTAATTTTTCAATTTAAGTATAGTCCTGCCCAAAAACTAAAGTATAATGAAAAAACATCATATTCATATAGGAACTTCAGGATGGTCATATAAACATTGGCGTGGCACATTCTATCCGGAAGGAACAAAGGTTAAAAATCACTTTTCTTATTACGCAGGGATTTTTAATACAGTCGAAATCAATAACACTTTTTATGGCGTTCCTTCTGATGATACATTTTTAAAATGGAAAGAAACTGTACCCGATGATTTTGTTTATGTTATAAAAGCGAACCGGTTTATTACGCATTTAAAAAAACTTCGCAACCCGCAGGAAAGTATGCAATCCTTTATGGAAAAAGTAGAAATTCTGGGAACAAAATTAGGTGCGGTTTTGTTTCAGCTCCCTCCTTTTCTGACTGTCGATGTCGAGCTTCTTGGAACATTTCTGGCAGCACTTCCCTCAGAAAAAAGATATGTTTTTGAGTTTCGAAATGAGAGCTGGTACATTCCGCCCGTATATGATCTTTTGCAAAAATACAATGTTGCCTTTTGCATTTATGAACTCGCGGGGCATATTTCTCCGATACAGACAACGGCAGATTTTGTTTACCTGAGACTTCATGGTCCGGGAGCCAATAAATACCAAGGCAGTTATTCTGATGAATCTTTAATGGAATGGGCCGAACAATGCAAAATCTGGCTCAAAACAAAAGATGTCTTTGTTTATTTTGATAATGATGAGAAAGGCTATGCGGCTTTTAACGCTATAAAACTAAAGGAATACATCAGCTTATCCACAACTTGAAAATAATTTGAAATTATCATATACCAATTGGTATTTATTACTATATTTGTTTTAATCTTTTTTGAACTAGACATGAATACATCCGATTTTATATTAGACAAAGTAGCTCCTCTCTTTAATAAACAGGGATATATTGGAACCAGCCTAAGCGACATTACCAATGCAACCGGCTTGACGAAGGGTGCTATTTACTGCAATTTTACAAATAAGGAAGATTTAGCTTTAAAAGCTTTTCAGTTAAATATCAATTTTGCGATTATGCCTTTATTTCAGGAAGTTGCAGCAACAAAAGGCAGTATTAATAAACTCAGAGCCATAACAAATTACCATCGAAGCTATTATGATTTGGTTAAAGATATAGGCGGCTGTCCTATGTTAAGAGCCGGGGTTGATACTAAATTTATTAATCCATTGTTATTTAAGGCTGCACAGCAATTATCTCAAAAGTTTACAATTGGTCTGACAAATATTATCAATGACGGAATTACTGCTAATGAAATTCGAAAAGACGTTGATGCTGTTAAACAGGCAAAAATAATTTTATCACTTATTGAAGGAAGTTCGCTTTTGGCATTTACACATAATGACCAATCTTACATCGCCTCCTGCATGGATTTTATTGACGATATCCTAATCGCTGCTATCAGGAAATAAAAAATTTTTAACCTTTTATATACCGATTGGTATTTGAATTAATATATTAAAAATGGAAAAAGTACTTAAAACAAAAAGAAAAATCAGGTTTCAGGATTGTGATCCTTTTAATCATTTAAACAACTCCAAGTATCTGGAATATTTTCTAAATGCGCGGGAGGATCAAATTGCAGAAAATTACGGTCTTGATATTTTTGAATATTTAAAAAAAACAGGATTAAGCTGGGTTGTTGCATCTAATCAGATCAGTTATATAAAATCGGCTTTTACGATGGAGACTGTATTAATTGAATCTCAACTAATAAAATACACAGATAATGTTTTATTAGTAGAAATGAAAATGTGGAATGAAGATGAAACAGAACTAAAGGCAATTCTATGGATAAAATTTGTTCAGTACAATATTCAGACAAAAAAAGCAGCTACACATTCTGAGGATTTAATGAAATTATTTCAATCTGTTGTGATGCCAATTGAACAGGATATTTTTGAAAATAGAACTACGGCGGTAATTCAAAAATTAAAATCTATGGCAAAAGTGTAGTATAAGTAATTGATAATCAAAGGAAAAATATTGTAAATGTGTGAATTATGTAAATTTTAAGACTCTAAAATGTAAGACTATCAGTATTGGCAATTTTACATTTGCGCATACTAACAAATTTACAAACTACTAAACTTAAAAAAGGAATCATGAATTTAGCAGAAACAAACAATTCCCGTTACGAAGATCAATTCTTTCTATTTGATCAAATGCAATATGAAGTTCATTATAATCTATCTAAACCAGACCATTCTGTCTCAGAAAATGCTGAACCGGATTATGGTGAAGATCTGATAAATGAAGAGCCGGATTCTGATGACTTCGACAATGATGAGCTGAATGATGATGAATTTTCCGGAGAAGAAGAATAAATTCTAATTCAGTAACTAAATTTTATACTAAAATCATAAAACCTTCAAAAAGAGGTTTTATGATTTTTTTTTGTGTTTAATTTTTTACGAATTCTGTTTCACTGGTTTCAAGTGTGCACAATTAGATGAGTTTATGACGGATTTCTTTATATTTTAAACGTCCCACCGGCAAATTTTCGCCATTTTTTAGCAGCATACTGTATTTACCGCCAGCTTCTACGATAAGTCTATCGGCTTCATGCCAGCAAAGAATATAAGACTTATGAATTCTCTCAAATATTGGCGGAAGCAATTTTTCCAGAGATTCTAAGGATTTATCATGCAGTTCTATACGTCCGTCTGCTAAATGCAATTCAGTATAAATTCCTGCCCCTTTAATATATCTGATGTCTTTGATATTGACCAGTCTGATTGTTTTTGCTTTTTTTACAGCCAAAAACTGTGTATCACGCCCAGTTTGTTTTCCGGGTGTCATAAATCGCATGAATGCCTGCGATAATCTAACCTCATCAAATGGTTTGGGTACAAAATCCAGTACACCGTAAGAAAAAGCTGTTATAGCCTTATCTGTATAAGCGGAAATAATGATGGTTTGAAAAGATTTTGCAACACAACTCTGCAGGATATCAAAACCGTCTTCACCATTTAAATTTAAATCTAACAAGAGTAAATCAATAGCTTCATTTTCAATACAATTTTGCCCATTCTCAATAGAGTCACAAAGTATAATCTGCAAATCTTTATCAAAAAAATTACGCGTCATTCTTTCTATGCGTCTGGCAATTCGTGCTTCGTCTTCAATAATAAGAACTTTCATTTCTTGTCCAAAATTTTAATAGTAGTCAGCCAGCCATGTTCTGTAGCATGAGACTCAAAATTCCAATTACTTCCATAACTTTCATTCAGACGGGCTTTTATATATTTAAAACCTGTTCCGTTACTGCTTTTTTTGTTTGGCTTTCTGTTCTCTGCCAGCGTTAGCAGTTCGTATTGTTTATAATTTTCTTTTTTAGCGTAGCTGAGACAAAAATGTATACAGCCCTGTTTTGGCGGCATACTATGCGTAATTCCGTTTTCTAAAATGGTATGAATAATTGCTGGCGGGATCGTCTCATTTTCATTAATATCTTTCTCCTCCCAATTATAGCAAACCTCTTTACGAAAAGACATTATTTCTAAATGTTTTCTGCATAGTTCGATTTCCTGTCGTATGGGAATAAGCGTCTCTTCAGAAATAGTATTCATAATATCAAACTCTTCTGCCAGTGCACGAATAAATACTACACCCTGTTTTGGTGATTCTTCAATCCAGTCAATAAGCGAGGTCAAAGTATTACGAAGAAAATGGGGCTGGATATTTTTCTTCAGAAGTTCCAATTGCAGCCTAGAAGACAACAACAAAGAGGCATTATGGGCTTCTTCTATAGCCTTGGTACGAATGGTATGCAGATAAAGCATGCATAATATAATAATCGTAAAAGTGATAAACAATCCAAAATCGTATACCACAAACTTGTTGATTGCAGCACTCAAAAGTAAACCGCACAGCATAATCAATCCGCCTTTAATTTTTTGCAGTACCGCTTTGACAGCTATAATCATTGAAGCAACCCACATGGTATAACTAAAAAGCATGGCGGTAAGATCGTAATGCCCATAATTGACCGTATAGATTACAACAAGTATGATGATAAAAACGAGCAAAAACAGCCGCTTTTTTTTAAAACCAAACTGCAACATAAAATACCACGGAATTAATATTGAAATTGCAAAAGTAAGCCACCCTATTATCTGCAAACGAATATAAAATCTGGTGTAAGGAATGTCAATATAATATTTAGAGTATTCTAAGATAAGCAGGGTGAAGAAAAAGAGACAGATTATTCCAAAAAGCAATACAGGAATTTCTTTTCGGCTGCTGTTAACAAAGAGAAAGAAGTAATAAATCGCAGCAATAAGAAAAGCGCCTGCCATAATATTTACAAAAGACATGATGAGAAGCGGTTCACGCAAAAGCCGGACATAGGCTCTCAGCTTTACATTTATATTCCTTTCTTCGTCTCCCATTGCAGATTGTGTTCCGACAACAGTTACAGCGTGTTTGCCTGGTTTTGCCAGTTCATCAGGAACCTGATAAAAGGTCGTTTCAGTTCCATATATTTCGGCACGGCCCGGTTTTGCCATCTGACCATTAGTTCCCAGTAAAACATTATCCCAGTACACCTCAAAAGAGCCAAATGCATTTATCTGTACGCCAAGTGGCTCAGAAAGATTCCGTTTAAGAATATTGACATCTACTTTTGCTTTAAAAATCGAATCTCCTGTATTCCCTTTGTAATTTCGCAAAGGACCGTTACTAACAGAATAAGAAGGTTCGGATGTTGTAAAATCAACATCCTGCTTACATGAAGTAAGGAGAAGGAAAAGAAAAGTGATGAAAAGTATAATACGACGCATGAGATAAAGATATAATAAATATCGAATGCAAAAATGCATTTCAAAAGCCGTCGGAGCCGTTGACATGTTTTTAAAAGTATGAGGTCTTTTTATCTGCTAATCTTGCAGTATGAAAACACTAACCACTACCATTTTTATCCTGCTTTTTAATCTTTCTGTCCTTGCGCAGCAAACGTCTGTGTCCGGTACAGTTCAGGATAATACAACCAAAGAGACATTGCCGTATGTAACAGTGACGGTTAAAGACAGTACCTTAAAAACGGTATTAATTGCCATAACTGATGATCATGGAGCTTTTTTGCTTGAGAATTTACCCATTGGCAAAATGACGGCTACTTTTAGCTTTATGGGGTATCAAAATTATATCCAGCCATTGGAAATTATTTCGGGCAAAAGTGTGATCGAACTTGGGGTTATTCACTTACAAAGCGATGCAATACAATTGAACACAATAGAAATTAACGGGCAAAAACCGAATGTGAGCTTAAAATTGGACAAAAAGGTATTTGAGGTAGGCAAAGATGTACTGTCGCAAAATGGCTCTGCTCATGATATCCTAAATGGCGTGCCTTCTGTAACCGTGAGCCCGACGGGTGCGGTAAGCCTTAGAGGAAACAGCAGTGTATTGATATTGATTAACGGGCGACAATCAGGGCTAACTCAAAATAATGCGCTTGACCAGATAGCAGCAGACCAAATCGAACGTGTTGAGGTAATTGCAAATCCTTCTTCGCGATATGATGCTGCAGGCTCTGCGGGCATCATTAATATTATATTGAAGAAAAACAAAAAGAGCGGTTTTAGCGGTCAGGTTCGTTTGGTAGCGGGTTCTCCAAATGATAGCCGCATTAATCCAAGCATTAACTACAAATCAGATAAAATCAATATATTTTCTAATTTCAGCATACGATCAACTGATTATGAGGGCCTTTATACCACAAACCAATCTACGATTGAAAATGGAACTTCGTCTTTTATGAAACTTGTCCAGAATGAGGATCGGCATGATGACGGCAAATTGCTTTACCTTGGTGCAGACTACTTTATCAATGAACACCAGACTATTACTGCTGCTTTCTTAAAAAATGCTACACATGATAATGATAAAACTCATTTAATGTACGATTACGGTGATTTTGGCAGTGCTGCAAAGGATAGCGTTTTATCCAGAGATGGCAAATCATTAGAAAAAAGGGATTACAATCAGTTTGAATTTAATTACACCCAAACATTTAAACAGCCGGAGAAAAAATGGACTATTGATGTTCAGTATGACTGGTGGAACAGTGATAAGAACTGGAATCTCTCTACCCAGCGTTTATTTCCTGATGTTTTGGTTTATCCGGGAATTAGAACAAAATCAAAAGGCAACAGTAAAGACTTGCTTGCTAAAAGTGATTTTATCCAGCCTGTTGATAGTGTATCTGTTTTTGAGTTTGGAATAAAAACCGAAATCCGTAAAGTTTCAAGTGATTTTTTGGCAGAAGAACAGCTGGATAATAACTGGACAGTTTATCAGAATATTGATAATCATCTTAATTATACTGAAAACATTGCCGGAGCTTATGCGCAATTCAGCAGCAAAATACATCGGTTAACTTATATGCTGGGATTACGAACAGAATTGACCCGTATCTCTATTTCTGATGTTAGAAATACGTATAATGATGAGAAAAATTATAACAAACTATTTCCAACCCTTAATCTGAGTTATAAATTTGAAGATGCTTCATTACAATTCAATTACAGTAAACGCATTAATCGTCCGTCATTGTATGCATTGTACCCGTTTAATGAATTGACAGATTTAAATGCACAATATATCGGAAATCCGGAACTTAATCCTTCTTATTCGGATGTGTTTGAAATGGCTTTTCTTAAAACCTGGAAAAACCTGACGCTGAATCCATCTGTTTATTATCAGTATGAAAAAGGATATATTCAGGATTTTACCTATCGTGAGAATGATGTGTTTTATACAACGCCGGTTAATATTGAATATGAAGCCCGCAGTGGTATTGAAATTTCTACACTTTACAATCCATTAAAATGGCTGCAGATCAATACAGAAATGAATTTTTATCGCTTTGAGCAAAAAGGAAATTATGAGCAAAAAAACCTTGATTACAAAGGAGAAACTTTTACAGGACGTTTGAGCACACAAATTAAGTTACCTGCTAAGTTTAGTTTTCAGGGACGCTACAACTTTCGTGGAGCACAACAAAATGCACAAACCAAAAACGAGGTATTGCAATCCCTTGATTTTGGTTTAAGTAAAATTTTATTAAAAGACAAAGCCACAATTGTATTTGATGTCAGCAATGCCTTCAATTTACGTCAAAACAAGAGTACAACTATTGGAACAAATTATTTAATCAATCAAAATAGTATTCCTAACGCTGCACGTTACCGTCTAAGCTTTGTTTATCGATTTAACCTGACCGATCCAAAAGGAATCAGGCAGGCAAATACCTCCAATCGAAATTAATGAGAATATGTTTTTTGTTAAATAACGCTTTCGCGGAAGATGTAAATCTGATAACAAATCTATAATTTGCTGTAAATGATATAGCTTAGATAGCTGTAATTTTAGTATTATAAAATCGATAAATAATATAATCATGGAAAATACAGACAACAATTACAACGAAAATATTGAAAAATGTCCTTATCATGCACAATTGAATGCTGCAGAAGAAAACAACACTTCAGAAGAAAAAGACGTTAATACTGGAGACTGGGATGACGAGCGTGACGATCATCGCACAGATGAGGCCGGTTATGACAATAATCAGAACGACAACAGCGGAGGCGCCAAAAGTTCAGGAAGTGCTTCAACAAATAGTTAACAGGCAATTGATTCCAAAAAAAAGAGCTAATAAATTAGCTCCTTTTTTTATACTTTATTCAGTATCTATTTTATGTTTGCGTTGCAACTATCTAGTAATAAACGTAAAGCATAATTTTAGAATTTGAACTTTCAATGATTTTTTCAAGTCTTTTAAAGAATATTTCGTTTACCATTGGACAACCATGGCTTCTCGCTATATAATGATCTTGTTCTTCATAAGGAACTGCAGAATACTGGTGTAATACAATAGCTCTTTTTGCAGCATTACAGTTGGTTTCATCAAGACCTGTTAGTCTAAACGCTTTTCCAAAGATACCATAATAAGATTTTTCTATTGAATATCTGCCTAGTGAAGTGCAATTTGAGTTTGCAACATTACTGAATTTTAAATCTCCTTGTACACCTGTTTCAGAACCGCTGCCGTGTGCTACTAATCCCTGATCGATGATTTTATCATTTTGCAGGTCATAAACAAAAAAGCGGTTTTTTCCTGATTTTATTTTCATGTCAACAAAAAAGGCAATTTTGTTGCTGTATTTTCGGTCAGTGCCGGCCACGGATTTGATCTCGTTAACGTGATCAGTAAGTCTCATAATATCAAATTCAGTTAAGATTTCTTTTTTATCTGTCACGTTGTAGGTTGTGAAAGAGCTAAGACAAACAAACAATACCATTAAAACTATTCTCATACGCAGTATTATAAAGTTATAAGTAAATAAGATTTGGGATATCAATTAATGAAAATCTTTATATTTCATTTTTTGATGTTGCAAAATTATATAGAATATTTATATAATTCCCATGTTTGGATGTTAAAGTTTTTCTAAACTATTGAAAATGTGATTTATACTAAAAATTTAGCTTTACAAAAATTGGGTACAAAAATTGACATTTCCAGTTGCAAAATCAGGTATTTATACTATAAATGATAAACACCGAAAAGATTATTTTTGGATTATACCTTTCAGTATTCTTATTCTGAATTTTAATATGCAAAAATATGCACTGGACCATTCTTGAAACTTTTTGGAAACGTATTATACATCCCTCCTCTATTCTTACTGCGACAGATAATCAAAGTTGGGACAGAGAAATTAAGACTTTATACCAATTAGGCATTAGTATGGAAGATACACTGCAATTTCTATACATCGAAAAACCTGATTTTGAAACCTTTAAAACTTGGGTCATAAACCGACAGAGAAACGAAGAAATGGAGCTTGAAGATTTAAAATCGGATGTTCTTTCTCAGGAAGATCTTGAATTTTGGAATAAGAATGGCTATATCATTGTAAAAGAAGCTATTTCTAAAAAAGATTGCGAAGACACTCAACAAGCAATATGGGATTATTTGAAAATGGATTCCGACAATAAACAAACCTGGTATACCAGACATGAAAACCAAAAAGGTTTAATGCTTAATTTTTCTGATCATGAAACATTAAATAAAAACAGATTTTCTCCCAGAATAAGAAAAGCGTATGAACAACTCTACAATACAAACAAAATATACAAAACCATTGACAAAGTAAGCTTTAATCCGCCGGAAACTACCGGATTTAATTTTTTAGGAAGTCCGCTTCATTGGGATACGAGTTTAAGCCAGCCCATTACATTTGGATTACAGGGACTCCTCTATCTTACTGATTGTGGTCCTGATGATGGTGCATTTCATTGTGTTCCGGGATTTCATAATGAAATAACGCAATGGTTAAACAGTCTGGAACCGGGTGAAGACCCGAGAGAGAAAGTTATTAAAACCTTACAGCCAAAGCCCGTAACTGGCAATGCGGGTGACTTTATAATCTGGAACAATACTTTACCGCATTGTGCCACGCCAAACAAAGGAAAAGTACCAAGAATGGTGCAATATGTCACGTATTTGCCTGAGGATTATAATACTTCTGGTGAGTGGTTGTGATTATGCTAATCTTTGTCAAAGTTTAAAAATTTGACAAAGATTAAGTCACAAAGTATCGCTATATGTATTGTTAGACTGAGTGAAATGTATTGTCAGACTGAGCGAAGTCGAAGTCCCGCAAAGTTATTAGCATAACAGGACTTCGACTTCGCCCAGTCTGACAAATGTATCGACTTCGCTCAGTCTGACAAAGTCTGATCTTCAAATAATCAGGGACAGAGTGTAAAAAAACTACTTAATCCCAATCTCGATTTTAATTTTAAAGTGTATCTAATGGATCACAAGGAAAATAGAGTATTATATCTGTTCCTTCACCTGGCTTTCCTTCTGCAAAAATAGTGCCTCCAACTGCTTGCATGATTTTTTTGCACAATGCCAGGCCAATCCCTGATCCTGTATATTCATCCTTATGATGCAGCCTGCTAAAAACCTTAAAAATTGATTCGGCATATTGCTGATCAAAACCAATTCCATTATCAGAGAAACGAATCCAGTAACAATAAACCTTAAACATGTCTTTTATTATTACAGGTTCCTGAGAAGCCGTTATCGTGATAACAGGCGTTCTCTCTGTTGATGCATATTTTAATGAATTCTGTATAATATTCGAAAACAATTGTTTCATTAAAAAACTGATGGAATGAATCTCAGGAAGATTTTCGTACTTAATTACAGCCTGTGTTTCTGTAATCATTTCGCTCATATCTTCTATTGTAACCTGAAGAACATGATTTAAATCTGTTTTTTTCAGAATCTCCTGTGTGTTCTTAATTCTGGTGTATTTAAGAATATCTTCCAGCAAAACCCTCATTCTGCTGGCAGATTTTGATACACGCTCAAGCGAATGAGCAATAGAATCAATAGGCGCAACATCAATTTCAGACATTACCTTAGAGGTGATGAGTTGTATTTTTCGCAAAGGTTCCTGTAAATCGTGCGTACTAATCCAGTTGATGTTTTCTAGTTCTGAATTGGTTTCACGAAGAATTTCGCTTTGAGTACGGTATTTTTCTTCTTCTTCACTCAGCATAATCATCATAAGATGGTTATGAAGAACGTGAGCATATTGTGCTGCTCCGTTAATTTCATATTGCTTCCATTTACTACTCTGATTTTTAATAATCTGTTTCCAAATATTAAAAGAATTTCGCGGGTGCAGGCCTGTATTATCTTTTACAATGCTTTTTTCGGGATCACCACCCCAGTTAATTTCTGATATGCTTTCGGGCCTGTACCAAATAATATGATCGGCACTGCCAAGCGAATGATAAATAATACCGGCAACAGATGTGCAATTTTCCAATTCGGGAAAATAGTCGGTGATTTTGTTTGTAGTAAATATTGTTGTTATTTTTAGATCAGAAATAGATTCTATTAATGCTGCAATTTGATCGTCTGTAGGCGTTAATCCGTTTTTATAGATTTTACCTCTGCATATAATAGAAACTCCTGCCGCATTGCAAATATGCAATAACTCCGGCGAAATAATTATTTTCTCTAATGAGTCCTGAACTAACGGAAGATCAATACCTGTTAATTGTTCAAGTGCCTGAACTGTTTTTTGCGCATTTATGTTTTCATCATTAGACTGTCTTATATCGATCTGAGAAGTGATAAACTGTCCCTGAATCTTTGCTGCAAGCCTAACTTCCGGTGAAATATTCTTTTTTGAATAATGATGACACGCCACTAATCCCCAAAGTCGGTCATTGTGAATTAGTGAAATTGTTAGCGTGGCAGCAACACCCATATTTTGCAAATATTCTACGTGAATTGGTGATGTACTTCTAAGTATTGAAAGACTTAAATCCAGATTTTTGTTTTCTGAATCGTCAACTGTAAAAATTGGAACCGGTTCATAATTAACATCTACTATTAATCTAATCTGGTTTCTAATGTATAACTCCCGGGCCTGAGGCGGAATATCAGTATGTGGGTAATGCAATCCCAAAAATGACTCTAAATCTTCTCTGCAGCTTTCGGCGAAAACTTCGCCATTATATTGCTCGTCAAAACGATAAATCATTACACGATCGTAACCTGTTATCTCACGGGTTCCTTTTGCAACAAGCGCACACAAATCTTTGAGCGATTTGGTATTGTTCATTTGGCTAATAAACTGAATTGTTTGTGTGTACACATCTGCCAGTTTTTCTCTTTCTGCAAATTTAGGTTCAGCTTCCAGAATATAGGTGCCAAAACTTTTGTGTATACTAACCTGAAATACTTTTCCAAGAAGATCAATCTCAAGAGGAAAAACATCCTGAGCTTTATCTTTATTTATATAGTCATAGATTTGCTGCTCTGCTTTTAATCCAAAAACATCAGCAAAACTTTTTCCAAGTGCCTCAGTGTGAAGTACGCTGACAAACAAGGAAATATTCTCTGTACAAAAATCAATTTTTCTGTCCAGATCAAGGCCTATCAAAAATCCGTGAGGCTGAATTTTACCCGGCACATGTATCGGTTCATGTTCACAATTGGTTAGCGTAACATTATTTCGATTTACTATATCTTTAATCTTCATTCTTTCTATCTCCCGCCAAAATGATTGTAAATATTGTCAAACGCATAAACTGCGCCTTGTATAATTTCTTCTGCACAATTGTTATTAATTTCGTATTCTGAAAGCATATTCAGAAAAGATTTCCAATAACTTCCTGTTTTATCTCCGTAACCACTAAAATACGACACGCCTTCATTACCCGAAAGTTGTGGATTTGATGATACATTTTTTAATATAAACCTTCCGCCAAGCGTTGAACCTTCAATAACATATAATATTCCAAGCGCAAACGGAATTGTTATATCTGCAGCTTGAAAAATAGTTATCGAAATAGTTTTACTGAACTTAAGGAATAACAAATCCTGTTCGATTAAAGATACCTTTTTTCTCTCTTCTAAATCGGTAATTATCCCAGTGAGCAAAGGAAAAACAACCTCTTCAGTACTTTTATGCACGTCATACATAAGGCTTAAATAATGACAGTAGTCCTCTATTCTCATATTTGGAGACAAAATCGAAGCCGAAACCGGAAGACTCTCCAGATTTTTATGTGAATCTGCTGTATGAGCTTTTAAATCCGTAAGAAAATTGGAAGATAGTAAAGGTATTGTATTTGAGCTCATAAGTGGTATTACAATTTTAGAAGCGCTTGCCGGCATCTTCTCTAAAGCAAATTTAAGAAAAAATTACATTTAATCTAATTTAAAAAATTCCTGACAAATTTTAATTATGGTTTTATTTTATTTTATGTAAATTTGAGTAGAATGCTCTTTCATAATGCCTTATTTAAAAAAAAGAGCAACGTCTTTACCGGTCCAAAAAAATATGAATTAAAATACCACAGGGAATGAAAAAACATCTTGGCATTATTTTCTGGGCACTCTATATGCTCTTTTTTGCAATTCCTTTTCCAATGTTTTTATATTATGGCATTAACAGCGAATTTGATGTTGCTACGCTAAAAGATAAAAATCCTTATATAGCTCTTGGCTATCTTGCATTATCTGTTATTCTTTGGCTCATAGTCTTAATTGGCTACTTTAAAAAATGGATCGTTCAGATTTTTATCACAAAGAGGAACTTAGAAAATATTAAAAAAAGCGGTGTACAGCGTGAAGCAAAAATCATGAGCGCAGTAAAAATTTCGCGGCCAAACGCAAAATTAAATACATACGAACTTGAATTATGTTTTAAAAACCTTGCCGATACCGAAATAAAACACAAAACCACTATTACTGATATTAAACCGCATGAACGCCGTTTTGAAGCCGGAAAAAAGTTGAATTTATTACTTAACAGAAATCCAAATAAAGAACCGAATTTTATAATTAACCCCACAACGGTAACGCTAAACACAAGGGTATTTATTCTAAGGATATTAGGCTGGGTAATCCTGACAATTGCTGTAATTGCATATTATATTTTTTCTTACCGATATGAAAGTTACGGAATGGGATGGCGGTTTATATGTATTGGCCACCCACTAATTGTCTGTGCATTTACGCTTTTGTTGTATCGATATGGGATACAAGCCATTTTTAGCAAATTTAGCGGATTAGGAAGTGATGCTCTTATGATTAAGTTTGGGGGAATAAAAACCCGCGCCAAAGTAATAAACGTGAGCCAGACGGGAACTTACATTAATGAACAGCCCGAAATGCGTTTTGAGCTCGAGTATACAGATCAGAAACATCAGGTACACAGAAATATTCTTAAGAAAATTGTTGGCCTTTTGGATCTTGATAGTACAAAACAAGAATATGTAGAAATTTTTTACCTGCCGGAAAATCCGAATCAAATTGCATTTGCCAACGATTTAAACAATATCTTATAAAATGAAAAAGCTATTTATTTTAACCATTTGCTGTCTGCTTTTTTTTAGTTGTGAACAAATATCCAAAAGCATTACAGACACAATTACTCCAACTGATACCATAATTAGTAATGAAGCAAAAAATCCTATTGTTCAACATAAGGAGATAAAACCGACCAATGTTGATTCGATTATAAAAAATGCTGATTCGATTATAAAAACCGTCATAGAACGTCATACAACAACTTATACCCAAACTCATACTGAAAGTAAAGGAATTGATTTTTTGATTGACACAGAAGAATTGCAAAAAGCAGAAGAAGCGCTTAGAAAACTGCCCAAGTATGCTGGAAAAGAAATCTTTATTTATTCTACGCTTTATTTCTACAACGACGGAACAATAAATGTCATGCTGCAACATCCTGAAAATCCTAAGTATATTGATGCGTATGAATTTAGAAACAATCAATGGTCTGAGCCAAGACCTGTTCAGTTATCTGTGCGGGATGATATAAAAGGGCGTTTGGTTTCGCTAAATAAAGTCCGTTTTGTGAATGCTGCCAAAGTAGCTGAAATTTACAATAAAAAAGCACAGGAAATTGAAGGCGCCAAACCGCTCACCAGTACTTATCTCACGATTTGGAATAATCAAATTCGATGGTATCCGACAACGATAAACGGAAGCCGTGAGCGATATTCGATTCAGTTTAATGATGATGGAACTCTGAAAAGTTTTAAACAGGATTAAATCGCAGTACAACTTAAAAAGTAACTTATGAATTTAACTAATAAGGAGATACTCCAAAAAGCAAACACAGCAATTACAGAAGGCAGATATGAAGATTTTTTGGCTTTTTGCACAGAAGATACAGAGTGGATTTTTATAGGTGATCAGACATTAAAAGGAAAAGAAGCCGTTAGACAATATATGAAAGAAACTTATAAAGAACCGCCAAAATTTATGGTTGAAAATTTCATTGCCGAAGGTGACCATGTTACAGCTGTAGGCAAAATAAGCCTGAAAAATAAAGAAGGCAAATTAATCGATTATTCGTACTGTGATGTCTGGAAATTTACCGATGGTAAAATGGCAAAACTAAAGGCGTTTGTAATAGAGGAGATAAAAAATTAGATTATTAGTGTATCATTTACACCTATTAAACATACTGCGCAAATGGGATAAAACAGATAAATCCTGCCTTAATATGCCAGCTTTTTTTTAACTTAGCCCAGCAAATCTTTAATAAGTAAGAGTTGTAAAACAATACTGTCATTAAATGCACTAATGGGCATTAAAACAGTAAAACTGCTTCTTATTTCAGTTTATTGAAAAACAACAACACACTAATAATTTAGTCAATTAAAACTATGAACAAATTCGATTTTGGAATTGTAGGACTCGGTGTAATGGGCCGTAACTTACTTTTAAATATCGCCAGCCACAACTTTGCGGCAGCAGGTTTAGACTTAGATACCGAAAAAGTCAACTCTCTTCAACAAGAAGCAGATCCTAATGATACTATTGAAGCTACAACAGATGTTAAGCATTTTGTATCGCTTATTCAGCAGCCAAGAGCCATTATGCTGCTTGTACCTGCAGGAAAACCGGTAGACAGTGCCATTGCAAGTCTATTGCCGCATTTAGACAAGGGAGATATTATAATTGATGGTGGTAACACCTACTTCACCGATACAGACAGAAGATTTTTAGAATTATCCGAAAAAGGAATCCATTTCTTTGGAATGGGAATTTCTGGAGGAGAAAGAGGAGCCCGATTTGGTCCTGCTATGATGCCTGGTGGAGATCAGAAAGCTTATGAAAGACTTCGTCCTATTTTTGAAGCAATTGCAGCAAAAGTAGATGGAGAGCCTTGTGTGGAATATCTGGGAAACGGTTCTGCCGGAAACTATGTAAAAATGGTTCATAATGGAATTGAGTACGGAATCATGCAGCTGATTTCTGAGGTTTATGACCTGATGAAAAGAGGTTATAATCTGGATGAAGAGACCATTCAGAAGACTTTTGCAGAATGGAATCAAACTCACGACCTTAAATCTTATCTGATTGAAATTACGGCAAGTATCCTAAAACAAAAAGATGAAGACGGAACACTTTTAATCAATAAAATATCGGATTGGGCAAAATCAAAAGGAACAGGGAAATGGACTTCTCAGAACGCAATGGATTTACAAGTACCGGTGCCCACTATTGATGCTGCAGTTGTAATGCGTGATATGTCTAAAACGAAACCGGAAAGAATTGAAGCTGCTAAAAAATTAGTTTGGAATACAAACGAAGCTGATGTTAATTCAAGCGAAGCAATTGCGGCATTAAAATCTGCACTTTACTTTTCTATTGTTGTTACATACGCACAAGGATTAGCACAGCTTCATACCGCATCTAAAGAATATAACTACGGATTAAATCTGGAGACTGTTGCTAAAATATGGCGCGGCGGATGTATTATTCGGGCTACTATATTGGAAGATTTCAGAAAAGCATATGTTACAAAAGCAGATTTGCCAAACTTACTTTTAGATGGTGGAATTGCTGCAAAATTAACAGAAAACCAGGCAGGAATGAGAGCGGTAATTCAGTTTGCGGTTCAAAAAGGATTGCCAGTAGCAGGATTGATGAATTCGTTAGCCTATTTTGATGCTTACCGATCAGAAAATCTTCCAACAAATCTAATTCAGGCACAGCGTGATTATTTTGGTGCACATACGTATGAACGTATAGATACCACCGGCGTTTTCCATACACAATGGACTGAATAAGAATTTTAAGCAACACAACACACACAATGAGTAAATTCAAAAATGTAAATCCAACAATCATTGTTATTTTTGGAGGAACCGGAGACTTAGCCAAAAGAAAACTGTTTCCCGCTTTTCAAAATTTGTATCTCGACGGTCGTATGTCTGAAAAATTTCAGATTATTGCGCTTGGAAGAGCCGAGAAAACAGATGAAGATTTTCGCAGTTATGTCTCAGAAAATCTAAATATATTTTCAAGAAAAAAAGAAGTTTCTGATCCTAAAACGCAACAATTTCTTTCGCACATAACCTATCATAGTCTGGATATTGACAAAGAAGAATCTTATATCGGATTAAACGAAAAGATCAACAATTTTGATCTGGCTTTTGGAGAACGTGCCAATCGTCTTTTCTATCTTTCGATCACACCTTCTTTTATTTCGACTATTTCAAGCAACATTAAAAATATCGGACTTGCGGCAAATGCAAAACAAGACCGTATAATTATCGAAAAACCATTTGGTTATGATAAAACCTCTGCAATTGCACTTAATGAAATGCTTTCGCAGACTTTCAAAGAAGAACAAATCTATAGAATTGATCATTATTTAGGCAAAGAAACCGTTCAGAACATTCTGGCATTCCGTTTTGGAAACTCAATGTTTGAACCTTTATGGAGCCGAAACTTTATTGATTTTGTTCAGATTACCGTGGCAGAAGAAGTCGGTGTTGAAGAACGAGGCGGATTCTACGAAGGAGTTGGAGCATTAAAAGACATGATCCAGAACCATTTGCTTCAGATTTTATGCATGACTGCCATGGAAGCACCAGCTTCATTAAACGCAGATGACATTCGTAATCGTAAAGCAGATGTTTTGAAATCGATTCGTCGTATCAAACCAGATGAGGTTGATCACTATATTGTAAGAGGCCAATACGATGCGGGTTCCATAAACGGGAAACCTGTAGTTGGTTATCGTCAGGATAAAGGCATTGCTCCAGATTCTAATACAGAAACGTATGTAGCAATGAAGATTTATCTGGATAACTGGAGATGGCAGGGAATTCCGTTCTATTTACGTACAGGGAAAAGAATGGAAGAAAAACAATCTTCGATTATTATTCAGTTTAAACCTGTTCCTCATTCTGCTTTTTCTTATGGAAAAGAAGGAATGACACCAAACAGGCTTATTATCAACATCCAGCCTGCTATGGATATTAAACTGCAGTTTATGACCAAAAAGCCAGGCCTTTCGCTTTCTCTTAGACCGGCAGAAATGGTTTTTGATTATTTTGCCTGTTCTACAATGTCACCAGAAGCTTATGAAACATTAATCGCAGATGCTCTGGCAGGAGATCCTACCCTATTTATGCGTTGGGATCAGGTAGAGCAAGCCTGGGATGCTATTGATACTATTCAGCAATTATGGAAAACTACACCTCCTGTTAATTTTCCTAATTACAAAGCAGGAAGCTGGGGACCGGAAGAAGCAGATGAATTACTGGCTCGTCAGGGACATGCCTGGATTCCGAATACACAAACAAAAGAAGAACTTTTAAATGATACAGATTTACAATAATACAGAAGAAATTAATACCGAAGCTGCGAATCTTTTTGTAGAATTGGCCCAAAAAGCTATTGCCAAAAGAGGAAAATTTACTGCAGTTCTTACAGGTGGTTCTTCTCCCGCAGGCATTTACAAACTATTAGCTTCTGATGCTTACAAAGGTAAAATAGACTGGAGTAACGTTTTTATATTTTGGGGTGACGAACGCTGGGTTCCGCTTCATGATGATCTTAGTAATGCAAAAATGTCTTATGCAACTTTATTAAGCCACGTTCCTATTCCGCAGGAAAATATTTTTGAGATGTACAAAGACGGTGTTAGTCCGGAAGACTATGCTTTTGCTTATGAGCAGTCTGTTAGAAATGTTTTAGGTGATGAAGGAAAGTTCGACCTCATACTATTAGGTATGGGAGATGACGGACATACTGCCTCACTTTTTCCTGGTCAGGCTGTTTTAAATGAACAAAAAAAATGGGTAGATGCTTATTATCTTGAACCTCAAAAAATGCATCGCATTACTCTGACGGCACCGCTTATTAATAAGGCAGAGAAAATTGTAGTAATTGCTTTTGGTGAGAAGAAAGCTCCGGCTCTAAAAGAAGTTTTGCATGGAGATTATAATCCAAATGTATATCCAATGCAATTAATAAAACCCGAAATGGGAGAACTTTTATTTCTTGTTGACAGAAATGCTGCAGGAAAAAATTAATAATTTTCTATAACCTGAATACAAACCTATGTCTAAACGCATAGGTTTTTTTATTAAAAAACATACACCTGACATACGGTATGTTATGCCAGATGTACGTACAAATCAACCTAAATATTTTTATTTTACGACATAGGAAACATGATCAGACTCACAAAGCCTGAAATATCCTAAAGCAAAATTATTAGCATCGCCGGTATTTACAATATTACCTCTTATATTACCGGGAGGAACAGAAAAAGGGTTTCCGTCATAAACCTCCAAAATTAGTTTCATATAGTTATAAAAACCTTTAGAAATACCACGATGTGTAATCTCAACATTATTTCCGGGTTTCATGTCTTCGTTTGAGAATCGGGTACTAATATCATTTCCGTTAAACAATTCATCATCAGTAAGTTCATATTCTGGAAACAGAAGGAATTCACTTTGATAATCTGTAAGGTAAAAATTGGCCTGGTCTGCCGGATCTTTATAATAAAAAGTAAGTTCGATGACATCTTCTCCCCCAAAATCAGGTACAAGTGCCTGTTCTACTTTATCGATTGGTGTTACAGAAGTCAGTTTTTCAGTTGCTGTAAAGCTCTGCCCTTCTGCTGTTACAAATAATTTATAATCCGCATTTAGAACAGGAACAAAATTCGTGCAGACATAAATACCAGGTTCTGTTTCATTAAAAGTAAAAATATCACCCCCATTATTTTCAATTCTTACCTGTGCTCCAGAAACTTTTGGTGTAGTGTTATTATAATAAGGAGCCATTTTACTGATTTTAATAACTTGTTCATTACCAGCTGTTCCTTTTTTCCAGATAATTTCCGCATCTACCACTAGTTTTGCTTCTCCGGTCTCAAGGTCAAGATTTACCACATCTTCACAAGAAGAAAAAACCAAAACAAATAACAGGCTAACTATTGTTAGTGCTTTACTTTTCAAACTATATTTTTTAAACATTTGCATCTTCATTAAAATTTAAAATTATACGAAATCCCGGGTACGATCCCAAAAATGGATAATCTTTTGGTTTCATTTGCTCCAGTATCTTCATTTGTGGCAAAAGTCATCGAGGCAGCATTTTTTCTGTTGTAAATATTATAAATGCTAAATACCCAATAGCTTTGCCATCCTTTCTTTTTATCCGGTTTTGGCGTATAAGTTGCCGCCAAATCCAGGTGATGATAAACTGGAAGCCTGTTTTCGTTTCTCAGAGAAAAGTTGGATATGTTGATTCCGCCAAACTCATAATAACCATTGGCATACGTTACAGGCTGACCTGATTGCAAGCTAAAATTGGCATTAAAAGACCATTTTGGGTTGTATTCATAATTACCTACAATACTCAAATTATGCAATTTATCGTATCCTGATAAATACCAGTCGCCATTTGCGATTCCTGGCTCTTCGGGAGTTCTTCCGGGAGTTTTTTGTTCTGCACGTGACAAGGTATAAGAAACCCAGCCCGTAAAATCACCGGCGTTTTTTCTAAACAATAATTCCATACCATATGATCTGGCTTTACCACTCAGAATAACCTGTTCAATATTATTATTGGCCAAAATATCTGCACCGTCTATATAATCGATACGATTTTTTATTTTTTTATAAAATAATTCTCCTTCAAAAGAATAATCGCCATCTCTGAAATTTTTAAAGAAGCCGGCTGCGTACTGATCCAGTAATTGTGGTTTTGCAAAAGGTCCACTTGGTGTCCAGATATTCATTGGCAGCGGAGACTGAGTATTGGACAACATATGGATATATTGCGCCATTCTGTTATAACTTGCTTTTACAGAAGTATTTTCATTAAAGGCATACGACAATGCTGCACGCGGCTCGAGATTATTAAATTTACTGATGGTTTCTCCGCTTCCGTAAGATTTAGTTCCGATTGGAGTTCCTTCTTGATAAATATTATAAATCGGGTTGTATACCACCGCTTTGCCATCTTCGTAAATACTAATATCCTCCCCGCCCAAACGGTAAAACATACTATAGCGAAGTCCATATCTCAGATTAAGCTTTTCTGTAATCTGATGTTCAAAATCCAGATACACAGACGATTCAAAAGCATATTTTTTGTCCAGCTGTTTGTAATTAAACTGCGAATCTGAAGTTGTCGGCTTTACTGTTCCGGGATTAAAATTATAATACTGACCATCAAAACCATAATTCAGTTTCAGCTTATCAGAAAGTGAATGGTTCCAATTATTCTTGATTCCGTATGTAGTGATCGTATTATCCCATTCAAACTTTTCTGGTGTTATGCCCAGATTAAAATTATAATCGCTGTAGAACGCAGAAAGGTTTGTATTTAAGTTATCAGAAAATTTATGTTTCCAGCTTAAGATTCCCATTTTGTTACCAAACGTACTCGAAAAACGGTCACTAATATCAAAAACGTCATTTCCTAAATATCCGGAGAAAGCAATACTGTTATTGGCTCCCAGACGATAGTTTAATTTAGCATTTATATCATAAAACATAGCCGAATTCTTATTATCAGCCAGTTTTAAAAACAAATGAGCATAAGAAGCGCGTCCTGCAATGATAAAAGAACCTTTTCCTTTTACAATTGGTCCTTGTGCTAATAAACGGCTTGATATTAAACCAATTCCTCCATTAACTTTATAATTTTCAAAATCTCCGGTCTGTTGGTTTACATCTAAAACAGAAGAGACACGTCCTCCAAATTTAGAAGGAATTCCTCCCTTGTACAAATCCAGACTGCTTACAACATCTGCATTAAAAACAGAGAAAAACCCAAACATATGCGAATCTCCGTAAACAGGAGCTCCGTCTAAAAGAATGAGGTTTTGATCGGCTGCACCTCCGCGGACATTAAATCCTGACGACGCTTCTCCGGCATTGGTAACTCCCGGCAGTGTCAAAAGAGATTTTAAAGGATCCGGCTCTCCCATAGCAACCGGAATCCTTTTGATTTCTTCCATCGAAAGTTTATTTACACTCATTTGAGTATTTCTTACATCAACGGCTTTACTGTTGGTCACAATTACCTGATCTAATTGCTGACTGTCAGATTCCATATTAAAATTTAACCTGACATCGTCAGCAATAGTGATTTGTTTTTCTTTGTTTTTTAGACCCACATAACTAATCACAACCGTATAAGTTCCTTTGTCAAGTTCTATAGCATACATCCCGTTTCTGTCGGTTGTAGCACCAGTTGCAAGTTCTGTTATATAAACATTGGCGCCAATGACAGGTTCCCTGTTATCATCAAGAATCTGACCTGTCAGTTTATTTTTTTTTTTCGTTGCCTTAAAAGATTTCTGCTTCACAAAAATATTATTGCCGGCTATAGAAAACTGTACAGAAGAACTGTTATTAAGCTCACCGATAAGATCTTTTATTTCTATATTAGTGTAAGTCTTTCTTTGGCTAAAGTACTTTTGATTGGTATCTATTTGATCTGTAAAGGCAAACTTAAAATCTGTCTGATTTTCAATTTGCTTAAAAAATTCTTTGAGCGACGCATTTTGATCTACAGTTATCGTAACTTTTTGTGAAAACATACTTAAACTGAATAAAAAAAAGCATGCTGAAATTAAATGCTTCATGAAATTTTGTATTTTTGAATAATTAATTAAATAGAATAGCTCTTTGCTATCCTGATAATGAGGAGGATGTGTAGTTTCGCGGCTAGTGCATCCTTTTCTTTTTTATTGAAAACTGATTTGTTTTACTTCATCGTTTATTTCAAAATTTAGGTTATACATTTCTGATATTAATTGAACAATTATTTTTAAGTCTTCTTTTTTGTTGATTCTAAGTGTAATTCTCTGGTTGGCATATTCCTGCGGAATACTCATTTTATAACCATAATTCATCTCCACATAAGTGCACAGAGAATTTAGTTTTTCGTTATCAAAATCTGTAAATCTGTTAAACTCCTCTACTACAGCGGTTTTATTCACGTACATGAATTTTTCTCCCGGTTTCAGTATCCAGTTTTTTGTTTGGCCTTTTACATTCATCCTGACACTTCCTTCGTAAAGTGAAACAGTTACTTCTTCTGCTGCATTTCCCTGAACTGTAAAAGAAGTTCCCAAAACTGTAGTTGTCGTCTCATGACAAAAAACCTGAAAAGGATGTTTTTTATCTTTTATAACTTTAAAATAAGCCTCACCTTCTATTTCGATCTTCCTGTTTACTGCAAAATCATTGGCATAAATAATTTTGGAGTTCGGATTTAGTTCTACAAAAGAACCATCCGGCAACATTACAGTTTTGACTTTAGAAGTTAAATTTTCTACTACATTAGAAGCAACTAAAATACTATTGCCTAAACGGTCTTTAGTAAAATAAATACCGGCACCAACAAACATAAATAGCAATATGGCCGCAGCGGCTGCGTAACGCCATGGTTTAAATTTTCTTTTCTTTGAAGAAAAAGCTTTCGTCTGAAATTCCTGCCACGAAGCTTCTTTTTTCAAATCAGATTGCGGTTCAGGATTTTCGTCCCATATTTTTTTTAATTCCTCTTCTATATTTTTATCATCCATAATTTGGAGCGTTAAAGTTTCTGACAATAAAATCCCTGCTTATTAAAAACCCCGTAAACCATTTCTTTAATATCTCTGTTTGTTTCAATTTTCAGCACATGGTTATGATCATCCAAATCAAAATTCATGATACAATCAGAAATAACGAATTGCAAAAGCGATACAATAAACCTTGCATCTTCTTTTGTAGTAACATCTGTTTTATAAGATTCAGTTTTCATTTCTATCGCTTGTTTTATATATAACAAACGAGATTGAAAAAGTTCCTAATGGTTTTCGATTTTTTTTCGAATAAATTTACTGGCAAGATAAATATGATTGGCAATTGTCTTTTCAGAAAGGTCTGTAATTGCTGCAATCTCCTTATAGCTAAGGTTTTCCAGTTTGTGTAAAGTAAAAATTTTTTGTTGCTGTTCCGGAAGCTCATTTATAAAGCTATGCAGTTTTTGCTGTCTTTCTTCATAAAGGTCCGTTTCGGTTTCTTCTGCGGCAATCTCGATATTGAGAGGTTCGAGCTGAATTATTTTATTTTCCCTGTTTAAATGATTCAGGATGATATTTTTGCTGATTACAAATAATTGTTTATCAAATAAAACATCTTCATTTAATAATTCTCTTTTATCATAAAGTCTTAAAAAAGTCTCCTGAACAAAATCTTCAGGACGCAAAACCTTTAAGTCAAATCGTTTTGCAAGGTGGATCAGTTTGTCATAATAAGTAAGATAGACTTCCTTAAAAGAATCTTCATTACCTTTTTTTAAATTTATGATTAGTTTTCTGTTTTCCATATCCTAATTGCTAACACTCTAAACTCAGGGATTCTAAATTTATTGCCTTTGGATTAATAGTGTTGCTTTTGATTTGTTTGTCGCAAAAATTATTTTTTAGTTACAACTAATTTTCATTTACGACAGTACAAATAACAGAAATTTAATTAATCTGATATACGTTTTTTGGAGAAAATATCTCAAAAATAGATTTTGATCAATACAATGCTGTACTTATTTGAAAACTGTAACTGTATCAGTAAGATTTTCGCTGGTGATAAATGCTCGTATAAAATCTTTTACCTCGTTTGTCGATTCAACAGATGTTTCAAAAGAATTGATATGATACTCATCATCCTGATCGAGGATATGTATTATTTCAGTATAGCCTTTAGAAATTAAACTTCCTTTTAATTTAATAATATTAAACTGCTGACGACCGTCTAATTCTTTTCGCACTTTAAGTTTTATAGCTCTTTCCATTTATTAATATTTTAAATTAATTTCCTTCAATCTGTATATCAAATATAAAACATAAATTATTTCATCAGATATACTTAAAATAGACTTAACACACTATTTATCAACAAAATATAAACAATTTAAAAAATTAAATTTCCTTCATTGTACTTGGGGTTTATGTGTTTTTGCCTACGGTTTTAAACAGATTTTCTATGCTTAAAAGTATATAGCTAAGTGATTTATCATCAAAAACCTTATTTCTGTTCTCCATTTTTAATCAAAAAGTAATATCTCTAAACAAATTCAAATATAATCATGTTATTGCTAATGCAAATAACCCACCTGTAAATTTGTTACAATTTGTAACTTATACAAAAACCAATATTGTTACAAATTAGTCTATTTTTGATATTCCAAAAAAATGAAATTAATCCAGGAAAATTAATAAAAGATGCTGAAGGAAAGAGTATTACAAAAGTTAGAAATTTTGTCTGATGCCGCAAAATATGATGTATCATGTTCTTCCGGTCAAAGTAACAGAAAAAACAAAGACAAAGGTTTGGGAAACTCCAGCGGTTCCGGGATTTGTCATTCTTTTACCGAAGACGGGCGCTGTGTAGCATTATTAAAAATTTTGCTCACCAATCACTGCATTTTTGATTGCGCTTATTGTGTCTCCAGAAAAAGCAATGACATTAAACGAGCAGCTTTTACTGTTGATGAGGTTGTTGACCTTACAATAGGTTTTTACAGAAGAAATTATATTGAAGGTTTATTTTTGAGTTCAGGCATATTTGATAATCCTGATTATACAATGGAACGTCTGGTGAGAATTGCAAAAAAATTAAGATTGGAGCACAATTTTAATGGATACATTCATCTGAAAGCAATTCCGGGAGCAAGTGATGAATTGCTAAAAGAAGCCGGAATTTATGCCGACCGTTTAAGCTTAAATCTGGAGATGCCAACAGAACAAGGCCTAAAATTACTTGCTCCTGATAAAAGTCACAAAGATGTTATTAAACCAATGCAATACCTAAAAACTGAGATTGCAGGCCATAAGGAAGAAAGAAAAGCAAATTATAAAGCTCCCCTCTTTGCTCCTGCCGGTCAAAGCACCCAAATGGTAATTGGCGCTACAAAAGAAAGTGATCTTGAAATTTTGGGCATGGCCGATTATTTTTATCAGCAGATGAATATGAGGCGCGTATATTATTCAGGATATGTGCCTATAAGTCATGACAACCGACTTCCTTCTATCGGAACACCGGTGCCGATAATACGCGAAAACCGCCTTTATCAGGCTGACTGGCTCATTCGTTATTACGGGTTTAATGTAAATGAAATTGTGGGCTTTAACCAGCCTAATCTTGATTTGGATATTGATCCAAAATTGGGATGGGCGTTGCGCAACATGAATCAGTTTCCTGTTGATATTAACAGAGCTGATATAGAATTAATTAAACGAATTCCGGGAATTGGTTTTTTGAGTGCGCAGAAAATTGTGGCCGCAAGAAAGTTTAAAAAACTGGTTCCGCAGGATTTACAAAAAATGGGAATTGCGTACAGCCGTGCCAAATATTTCCTGGCTTTTAGTTCTCCATTTTTACTGCACAAAGATTTAACTGCGTTACAAATTAAGGACCATATTTTAGACACGCAAAAGAGTAAATATCAAAACGATTTTTCTAATCAGCTTTCTTTATTTTAAATAGTTGACCCATGATACAGGTAATTTATGACGGAAGTTATGAAGGATGGCTTACCGCAGTATTTGAGATTTATGAATTTAAACTTCAAGATGTTGTTTTTGCAAAAAAAGAACCTTCTACAGCGTTGCTTTTTGCGACAAGCCATTTGGTAAATACTGATATTGAAAAAGCAAAACGTGTTTCTGATGGTTTAAAACAAAAACTTTCTGAGGAAGGGTTTGGAAGAATTTACAAAACTTTTCTGTCTGAGATAAATTTTGCAGAAGATGTTATGTTTCGGTTTGTAAAATATGTTTTTTCAAGCTCAAAAAATATAGAAGAAGATTTTAGCAATAATGATGTCTGGGAAGTAAGAAAAGCTGCCAAAATTACAAGAAGAGAAAGTCATCGCATGAAAGCTTTTGTTCGTTTTAAATTGACAAAAGATCAGCTATATTATGCGATTATTGAATCGGAATGCAATGTACTGCCACTTATAGAAAATCATTTTAAAAGCCGTTATGCCGATCAGCGCTGGCTCATATATGATGCAAAACGCAAATACGGAATTTACTATGATCTTGAAGAAACTTCTACCGTACAGCTTCAGTTTAATTCTGCTGCCTCTTCGTCTAAATCCCTGACTGAAATATGCGATGAAGAAGAAGAGTTTTTTCAAATTTTATGGGGCCGTTATTTTACGAGTGTCAATATTGAATCCAGAAAAAACATGAAACTCCATCTTCAGCATATGCCAAAACGATATTGGAAAAATTTAACAGAGAAATTACGAACATAATCCATTAAGTATGAGTCTTTAAAATTTTTAAATCTGCATCATTTTTTTATAATTGATTTTATTAAAGGCAATAAATGCATTATTTAAGTGTTATTTAAATAGTTATTAATGTGTCATTTATTATTATTACTATATGAAAAGGATTTTATTTTTATTTCCCATACTTATTTTTTCACTTCAGGGACATGCACAGGATGAATTAAACAAAAAGTTTACACCAATTCCGCCAAAGGATGCAAACATAAAAGAAACAGTTCCGCCAAAAGAAGCGCCGCCCAAAAATGATCCGCCGGTTGTGGCAGAAAAACCGGATCCTTATAAAATTGATCCTGATCAACTTTTTAAAAACACAAATCTCTATAAACAAGAGGCCAATGTTGAAGGTATTTTTTATAGACGAAACCAATTTTTAGGAAGTTTTAAAACGACCGGACTCACTTCTACCATCCGTTATCGTGATGCGGCTTTTGTAGATGGAGACAAAGTAAAAGTATATCTGAACGATAAGGTAATTCAGCCCGAAGAAAGTTTGGACGGAGAGTTTAAAAGCTTAAAAATAAACCTGGTACAGGGAATCAACAAAATTGATATTGAAGCATTAAACGAAGGATTTGCTTCTCCGAATACTGCAGAATTTCAGGTTTTTGATGATAAAGGAGTTATTATTTCGTCAAGCGAATGGAATGTAGGAACGGGCTATAAAGCTGTTATCGTATTAGTTAAAGAATAAAAGCAGAATCTCTCTGCTTTTATTTTTATATCAAAATATCATTTTTATTTAGTTTCAAAATATTTCCATAAGCAAGTGCGGCTTTGTGTACCTGTACTGCCCAGTCTTCGGCAGCATTATCATCTGCACCATCTGAAATATATTTTAAGCACAAAAATGGAATATTTTCTTTCATGGCAATCATAGCCAGTGCGTATGCCTCCATATCTACGACATTATATACAGTTGTGCGGTGACCCATTTCAAAACTATCTCCCGTACCACAAATGCCTTCCTGCAATCCTTCCATAATTAAACCATATTCTAATACGGGAGGCAGACCGGATAGTGGCGTTTCGTAAAGTTCAAAACCCAAACCTCTTACATCCATATCTCTTTGTACAAATTTTGTACAGCAAATAACATCACCTTTCTGGAAATGATTGCTTCCGGCAGAACCTAAATTGACAATCAATGACGGTTTTTTAATCTGGATTGCTTTAGTCAATTCATAAGCGGCATTTACCTTTCCTATTCCGGTTATTAAGGTGTTACAATCCTCAAAAACTTCTGCTGCCTCTGATTTTAATGCAAAAGAAAACAGTGTGTTTTCTATAGAAAAGAAATCTTTTTGGTTTATTCTAATCATTATTTTCTTCAATTTCAATTGCAAAAATACCATTTTAAATAATACTATTTTATGGAATAGAAATTCCGATTACATCTATATTCTATAAAGACAAATTATAATCATGTAAAACAAATAAACCATAAAGTACTTACTTTTAATTACTTACAATTATAATATTTAATAATACAATCATAAGACTTAAAAAACCAATAAAACACAAAATCATGGAAGCAAATACACCGACTTTGACAAGCGTGCAGCCGCGCAAAACACTGAATATTAAAAATAATGTATCATCACTGGAGAGAATCTTAATGATTGCAAGTGGTTCGTACCTGCTGTATAAAGGATTATCGCAACAGGACAAAAGTATTCCGAAAATAACTTCTGCAGGTGCGATGCTGGCAAGAGGAATTAGCGGATACTGCCCTGTTTATGATGCAATTGACCATCTGAGAAATGATAAGGCACAAAATGTAAACATCAGAGTTAAAAGCATTATTAACAGACCTGTGAGTGAGGTGTATGCATTCTGGAGAAATCTGGAGAATTTACCTAAATTCATGAATCATCTTCAATCTGTAAAAACCGTTAACAGTACATTGTCTGAATGGACTGCAAAAGGGCCAGCCGGAATCGGAACTCTTACATGGACTGCTGAAATTGTAAAAGATGAAAAAGAGAAACTTTTGAGCTGGAATTCATTACCTGATGCTTCTATTAAAAATGTTGGAAAAGTAGCTTTTAAGAACCTTGGAAACAGAACAGAAATTGATGTAACGATCTCGTATCATGCTCCGCTGGGAGTTGCGGGAGAAGCAGCTGCAAAACTGTTGAATCCTTTCTTCGAAAAAATAGTAAATGACGATATTACAAATCTAAAATCTTATTTGGAATCTGTTCATTAATTTTCAATATATAAAAACAGACTGCAGCATATATTGCTGCAGTTTTTTTGTTAATAATCAGTTTAATAAATTTAAATTTATGATAGAAAAAATTAATGCTCCTGAAAATGTTGTTGCTTTCAGAGCAATAGGCGAAGTAACGGCACATGATTATAAAACTGTTATTGCTCCGGCCATAGACCAATTGGTAAGTAAAATAAATAAGATCAATTTTTTGTTCCTGATTGATACTAATCTTGAAAATTTTACTTTAACATCCTGGCTTGAAGATGCTTTTATTGGTATTAAAAATTTTACAAAATGGAACAGGGCCGCAATTGTAACCGATTCCGAAAATGCCATTTCATTTACAAATGGATTTAGCTACATAGCTCCCGGAGAGTTCCGCGGATTTAAAAAAGATTCATTTGATGAAGCTTTACAATGGGTACAAGGTAATTAATTCTTTATTTTGCAATAGCATCAGAAATAAATTTAATGTACAGAAAAGCGCTTCTTCCAATTATAGAAAAGTCTAGCAGAATATTGATTCTTGGTACTATGCCGGGAGAACAATCTATTGCAAAACAGCAATATTACGGAAATCCAAGTAATCAATTCTGGAAGATTTTGTTTACTATTTTTAATGAAGATTTCAGTCTGTCTTATGAAGATCGAAAAGCGTTACTGAGCAAGCATAAAATTGCTTTATGGAACGTCTTGGCTTCCTGCCAAAGACAAGGAAGCAGCGATGCAAAAATTATTGGAGAAGTGCCAAATGATCTGACAAATTTGCTTACTCAATATCCTGACATTAAACATATATTCTTTGAAAGTAAAACCGCTTCTAGATATTTCGAAAAATACAATACTCCCCTTCCTCACCTTACTTATTTTACACTCCCATCAACAAGCGGACTCAGTGCGGGTATGTCAAAGGCGGCAAAAACCGAAAGCTGGAAAATTGTAGCCGAAAATTCCCGGCTTTATTTGTAAAAAACTAATTTTTATAAAAGCGAAAGCCCTCTAAAAAAGAGGGCCTTCTAAATTAACAATTAACCAAGTAAATAACTGTCCGGAATTTTTAATTCCAGACAATTATCTATTTTTGAGGAGTTATAGAATCGGTTGTTCGAGGAGCTATAGAATCCGTTTTCGGATCTACTTCCTGACCTCCTTCATTACCTTCATTTGCTCCACGTGTTGTTCCTTTTGATCCGGAATTAATAGATGTACTATCTCCTGCCTGTATCGCATCTGAATCTGTTGTTACTGGTTCGCTTGAAGTTTTACATGAAAATGTAAACGCTATTAAAAATATAAACAGCAACGTTTTTAAGTTGATTAAATTTTTCATATCTGTAATTTTTAGTTTGTATTTAACTGATTATCAAATATAAAAACTCTAATACTCGAAATTGTTGCAAGTTTTTCCTAATATGTTACACGATTTACTGTTTTATGCCACTTTTGGGATGGATCAAATAATTAATACCAGAGGTTACTTTACAAATCACTGATAATTATACAATTGAAAATCAAAATCATATAAAGACAATGGTGTCAGCAATTCTAAATTTGATTTAAGATTAATTACTTACACAAAAGGTACTTTATATAAATTTAAGTGTGTACTTCCTGTATCAGATGAATTCTTTTGACAATTGGATTATTACTACTTGCTTTTTGGTACAGGAAGTTACATCACTTTTATTAGAGTCTTTTTTAAATTCTATCTTATAAATTTTGAACTATAAAACAGCAGTGATATGAACACAGAAAATAAACAAGATTACGGTTGGGATAACCCTAATTTTAATGAAACCGAAAATTTTAATACAAACGAGGAAGCAGAAAATTTCTCCGGTTCGAATCAGGAGGATAATTCGAGCTATGTTGATCAATATCAAAATGATATTGATGACGAAGACGAACCAACAGAAGATATTACAAATAGCGATGATGCCATTGTAAACGAGGATGAAGATCTGGACAGTCAATTTCTGGATGCTTTGGATGAAGACGAATTTTATGAGGATGATGACCTTGAAGACGACGAAATTGACGAATCAGACATCGATGATGATTTAATTGAAGATTATGATGAAAATGATACCGATATAAATGATCCGGACTATCAAAAAGAAAATTACAGCGCCAGGGATGATTTGGATTTGCCATACGATATCGATCAGGATCTTGAGGAAAAAGATCCCGTTAATAATCCTAGAAAATTCTAAAATTATTTGGGTATAAAAAGCCATTAGTAAATAACTAATGGCTTTTTTATAACTAAGCATTATAAACATTAATCTGGATTGGCAAGTATTTTATACAATTCTGCATTCGAAATATAGAATTGATTTTCTATGCTAATTTGCGATAACTTCGCACTTACCAGATTATTTTCTCTCGAATTGATAAGAAATATGGAGCTTTCGCCAAAGGAAAACAATTTCTCTTCTGAGCTCAACATTGCAAAATAATCCTTTACTAGATTATCAATTACTTCTTTTTGTTTTTTCAGGGAAGCAATTTCAGTTTGCTGCGCTTTGATTTTATTCTTAAGCTCCAGCCTTTGCTGATTAATGTCGAACTTCAGATTCTCTATTTTAATTTTAGCCATTTTAAGGTTTCCGCGTTCTTTCCTGAGAAAAATCGGAATACTAAAATCAATATTAAATTTATAATCGTCTGCATTAAAAGAATCAAAATAAGCAGGTTCAGAAATATAATTGTACCCTACATTTACCTTAGGAAGCAGCAGATTTGCTTTTAGCTGCCTGTTTACTTCCAACATCGATAATTTAGTTTCCAAAGCCTGTATTTTCGGATGCGATTCAAAATTTTCAACATTCACGAGCATAGCATCGGTCTTTAATGTTTCTTCGAGCGTCTGAAGCAAATTTTGCTCTGGTTTGACATTATCTTCCAGTTCGACCGGAACATTTTCAATCCATAAATAATTAGAAAGATAAAGCTTGGCTTTTGCTAATTTCAAATTTCCGTTTTCAACATTCAGCTGCCTGTTTCGCACTGTTATCTTAGCTTCGATACTATCAATAGCGGGCGAATCTCCCAATTCTATCAGTTTCTTGACCCCTTCAAAACGAGTGCTTGCAAAACCAAGATAACTTTTGTAAAGTTCGGCTTCGTTATAACTTTTTCTCCACTCAAAATAGGCTTCACTGGCTTTGTATAATACTTCAATTGCTCTGAGCTTTCGTTCGGCATCGCTTAGTTTTAGCTGGAGTTTTCCTTCTCTCACATCGGCCATTCGCTGATTTATAAATAAACCCTGACCAAGTGCAACACTTATTCCCAAAGAGGTTAAACCGGCATTTGGCGTGCGGTTTTGCGGGTTATAGTATTGTCCGTCTGTATCATCAAATCCTGCTTTTATTTCAACTCCATACCAGGTCGGAATTTTAAAACTGCTGTTTAATAAGGAATAATACTCTGTTCCTTTAAACTCTTTTTTATTATAATCAACTTCAATTTTTGGGTCAAATCCTCCACGTGCAGCCATAAGCGCAGCCTGAGCATTACTCACTTCGAGATGTGCCTGTTTTACCAGCGGATGGTACTTTTTTACGTATCCTAAAAATTCGCTATAACTTAATTCCTCTTTATTAAAATCCTGACTGTATCCATTCAAAAAGCCAAATAAAAACAAAAGAGAAAACAATTTTATAACTGATTTCATTTTATTTTTTCTTCTTTTCATCTCCTTCTTTTTCAACTGACTTATAATAATTTGGCGGAAAACCATTTAGATTACGCCATATTTCATATCCTACAGAAACCGTGTCCAGTAAAGCAATACTTTGTGCTCCGGCGCCTATGCTCAGTTCTTTTGGCCATTTTTGATCTTTACCTTCAGGTGAAATCAATATTCTGTATTTTCCGTTTGCACTGATAAAGTTTTCGATTGCCACTACTTTTCCGCCATATGTTCCGTAAGATAATCCCGGCCATCCCGAAAATACAATTCTCGGCCAGCCATCAAACCACACACGTATTTTTGCACCGCGATGCACCAACGGAAGATCAATAGGATCAACAAAAGTTTCGACGGCTATATCGTAAGTAGCCGGCATAATACTCACAATTGGAGTTCCTTCTTTGATTGTTTCGCCAAGTCCGGTAAGCAAAGCACGGTTTACATATCCACTTTGAGGAGCAGTAATATAGTACAGTCCATTTCTGATGCTGTAATTTGCATGCTGATTCTGCAGTTTTTTTACCTGTGCTTCTGTGTCGTATTGCGTACTTAAGGCGGTAAACTTATCACTTCTGGATTTCGAAATTTTTTCAGAATATTCAGCCTTAAGGCGGTTTACCTCTACTTTTGCATTTATCAGTTCATTTTTGCTGCTTAACAGTTTGTTTTGCTGTGTAATAATATAGGCCTCAGATTCCTGAAGTTTCAGGCGTTTCTGTTCTACATCTGTAACTGGTTTTAATCCTTCTTTGTTAAGAGCTGTCGAACGGTTAAATTGTGTTTGTGCGATTCTTAACTGCGTTTTAATCGCTTCAAGATCCATACTGTCACTTTTTATTTTCAGTTGCGCCTGTTTTATTTTATTAAGAGCCTGCTGCAATTTTAAATCTCTTTCAGCATTAAGGGACTTTGCCTGCACTTCAAGAGAATTTACTTTACCTTCATACGATTCGACCGCCATTTTTTTAGCATCGACCTGTTGTTTTGTATTGTCGACAAGGTTGGGATCCAGATAGTCTTCTTTTACTTCTGAAATAAAGACTATTGTATCTCCTTTTTTTACATAATCACCTTCTTTAACAAACCATTTTTCTATTCGTCCTGCAATTGCATTATGAACTGTTTGTGGTCTTTGATCGGGTTTTAAAGTAGTAACCGAACCGCTTCCTGAGATATTTTGTGTCCAGGGAAGAAAAAGGCAAGCAATCAGGAAAATTAAAAACCCTACTATAACTCTGTTCAGGATTTTGTAATGGGGTCTTCGGGCAACACTTGTTATCGATTTATATTTGCCCGGAGTTATAAGTACATTGTTATCTTTAGATATATTGAGCATAATTAAAGCTTTATGTCATTAATAATTTTTCCATCATCAATTGTAATCATTCGGCTGCATTTGTCCTTCCAGATTTCATTTTTAGAAGTTACAATTACCGTCCAGTCATTTTCATCAGAAAGTAAAAAATTCATAATTTGGGCAGAAGTCTGTTCATCCATTTTATCAACAGGATCTTCAAGGAATAATATATTTGGTTTATGAACGATGCTTCGTGCCAGCAATATTTTCTGAACATCAGAAGCAGAAAGCGCATTTAGCCCCGGGTGAATCTGGTTCTCAAGCCCATTAGGAAACGTTTTTATATAAGGTGTAAGGCACACATTATCCAAAGCCCACTTCAAATCATCATTATTGATTTTACTGTTTCCGAAAACGACATTCTCACGAATAGTACCCACAAAAAGAGTATCCCCTTCCAAAAGTGTTCCTGCTTGTGCTCTGTAGGCATCTTCGTCAAGGCGGTTCATATAATTATCTGTAACGTACATGGCACCGCTTTCGGGTTCTAATACACCAGAAAGAAGTCGCATTAAGGTACTTTTTCCCGCACCATTTGGACCTGTAAGCAATATTTTTTCGCCCTGAGCAATCTTTAGATTAATATTTTTGAGCGATTTTTTATTATTACCCGGATAATTATAAGCAATACTGTCTGTTTCGATTGTAATTCCTGTTTCGGTTATTGTAGATGTTTGGGGAATGCAGGAGATCTCCATATCTGTTACTTGCCCAATTTTTTCTAATGAAGTAAGCACATCATAAAAAGATTCAAGTCCAAAGATTATTTTTTCTACAGAATTGATAAGCAATACAATAACAATTTCAGCAGCTACAAACTGCCCAATATTCATTTGATGGTGAATTACCAGAAAACCACCAATAGACAAAAGGGCAGCCGTAACAATAACTTTAAATATAGTCAGTTGTATATATTGCTTTTTCATTACCTGAAAGTGTTTTTCGCGGTAATTTATATATTCGCTTACGTAGCCGTCATTTCGGTCTAATGCATATTCGAATCCGCTTTTTTTACGGAAACTTTCACGATTACGCGCTATTTCCTGAAGCCAGGCTGCTACTTTGTATTTGAACTTTGATTCGTTAAGACTTGTTTCGAGTCCGTCTTTATATGAAAACTTAAAAATTATATATAAAATAGCGATAAAAAACAGACCGATTACCATAAAGAAAGAATGGTACAAAACCAATAATATTATACCCAGACCTACCTGCAGAAAGGCGGTACAGAAGTCTAATAATAATTTGGCCGTTCCTTTTTGTACCATCAGCGTATCAAAAAAACGGTTTGCTTTTTCTGGTGCATATTCAGAATACATTTCCTTAAATTTAATTAAGGGCATCCTGTAAGCGAACTCAAAAGAAGTACGTACAAAAATGCGCTGTTGAAGGTTTTCGACTATCCGAAGCTGTAATATGATTAAAATACCGCCAAAGCCAACTCCGATTGTAACTAAAAAAACCAAAACAATCCAGGAAACACTAAGCTGCCCACTCTGGATAAAATTAATAATTGCCTGGATTCCCAAGGGCAGTGAAAGGTTTACCAAACCGGCAAAAGCGGCATAAAATATAATTTGATATACGTCGCGTTTGTCTAGTTTAAGTAAATTAAAAAAACGTTTAAGAGGTGTCATGAATTTATATATAAATACAAGATTAATAGATAGATATATGGCAAACGCCATAGAAAAGATGTTAGAATTTCTTCTAAATCAAAAAAAGTATTTATACTATTATTTGTGGAGGCGGCAAATGAATTTTACCGTGAAAACCAAAGGAAAAAATAGGATTGTCTATATAATTTTTCCCTCCAGATTCGATCTGAAAATTGACTGGATGCAATGATGCGTCTAAAGGAATTAAATAATCCATAGACGGAATTCCTTTTGCAAGTTTTGTGGTTTTGGAATCTTTTGTTTTAGAATCTTCTAATTCTTCGGTAATTGCATCACATTTAAATATTTTCTTCAGGAAATTACAAGTTATTCCTGAAATAGAACCTTGTGCTGCGTTCTCATTAATAATAAGGCCAAAATTGTTTGCGATATTAATACTGCTCATCAAAAAGTACCCGATAAGCAATACCTGAAGGCATTTACAAACAAGACTATTTTTAATTCTGTTAAGCATTTTTTCAAAAGTTCTAAGTGTGCAATTTAAAACTTAATTTTTATCGCTACATTAGAGGAACATTAGAATTTTATTTTTTAAACAAAATTAACAAGCTGATAATCATTTATTTAAAAAACACAAAATCTTAATTTCATAAAATTCTTATATTATTCATCAGCAGGATGCAACTGAGATTCCATAAATTTGGCAGTAACAATAGTTCCTTCCTGATCTTCCCATTGCGTGATGACATTCTCTATTAAATCGGGTTCAAAGCCAATAACTTTCATGATTTGACCTCCAAATTCCTGCTGTACCTTCTGACCTTTTGTAAACATTTTGATTGTATTTTAATTTATAATTCATTTAATTTCCCCGCTAAATTACATTAGATATTTTTTTGATTCCTTATATGATTTTTAAGTATTATTATATTTTAATGTTTTTCAGAAGGCAACGTGCAAATTGTATAAAATCAAATATTGATTATGTAAAGGGATTATTTTTTATAATGATTTACTTTATACAAGTTCCCTTTTTTATACAATTTAAATCACAATACCTATGAGTGATATAGCGAGACGTTTTCCCGAGAATCCTTTATTAATGCCTAAAGACTTAAATGCTAGTACCCCGGAACTGCAGATTATAAGTTTGCTGAATCCCGGTGTTTTTGTTTTTGAAAATAAAACATGGCTTTTGGTAAGGGTTGCAGAATGTATTACACAAAAAGAAGGTGTTATATTTTTTCCGGTTGTAAATGCATTGGGAAAAGTAGAAATTATAGAGATTCCGCTCAACGATCCTGATCTGATTGCAAATGATGCCCGCGTTGTCAATTATAAAGGGCTGGATTATCTTACTACCCTATCGCATCTCCGAATGCTTTGCAGTGATGACGGAATCCATTTTTATGAGCCTGAGAATTCTGAAATTATAATGGGAACAGGAATTCTGGAACAATTCGGAATTGAGGATTGCCGTGTTAGTAAAATCAATGATACTTATTATCTGACTTATACCGCTGTTTCTGAAAATGGCGTGGGAGTTGGATTGCGTACTACAAAAGACTGGAAAAATTTTGATAAAAAAGGAATGATTCTTCCTCCACATAATAAAGATTGTGCGATTTTTGAAGAACTGATTGACGGCAAATATTATGCGTTGCACCGGCCTTCGAGTCCGCAAATTGGAGGAAATTTTATCTGGCTTGCCGAATCACAGGATGGGGTTTATTGGGGAAATCATCAATGTATTGTAAAAACACGCCACGGATTGTGGGATAGTGCCCGAGTTGGCGCTGGTGCTGCACCTATAAAAACAGAGAAAGGATGGCTCGAAATTTATCATGGCGCCAATGCAGAACATCAATATTGCCTGGGTGCATTTCTTATGGATCTTAAAAATCCTTCAAAAGTGATTGCCCGATCCCTGGAGCCAATTATGTTGCCAAAAGAAAATTATGAACTCAGCGGTTTTTTTGGTTATGTGGTGTTTACAAACGGTCATGTTGTAGACGGTGATAAGCTAACAGTATATTACGGTGCAGCTGATGAATTTGTTTGCGGAGCAGAATTTTCAATTAAAGAAATCCTGTCAACACTAGAAGTTTAAAGAGATTTAGATATATAAAAAAACCTGTAACAAAATAAAATGCTACAGGTTTTTTCTTTTTAATTAATTTCTATTAAGCTTGGTCTTCTTCAGCTGCATCGAAATTAATAGTATTGTAAGCTGCTTCGGTTAGTATCACATCGGCATCTTTTTCTTCACTCAAAGTTTTTTCAAGTAACAATACTGCATCATCTTCACCCAAAGTTTGTGCAAATGCTGCTAAAGTACCATAAGTTGCAATTTCGTAATGCTCAATTTTTTGTGAAGCTGCAATAATTCCAGCATCTCTAACTGGTCCAACTTCTGTTTCTTCCATAATGCTTTCTCCTTCTTTGATTAGGCCTTCCATAGCATCACATTTTTTAGCCACAGCTTTTTCTCCAACTGTCTCAAACACTTTTTCAAGTCTTGTAACTTGTTCTTGTGTTACAGCCAGATGTTCGTTAATTGCTGTGATAAGGTTTTCTGATGTCGCATTTTTTGCCATTTTTGGAAGTGCTTTTACCAAAGCTTTTTCTGCCCAGTAAATATCTTTTAATGAATCGACAAATAATTCTCTAAGTCCTTCTGCCGCACTTGATTTTGCTTTTACACTTGCGTTTTTACCAGTTGATTTTGAAGCAGTTCCTGTTGCTTTTGTTTTAGATGTTGCTGTGCTTTTTGCACTCGTAGTGCTTTTTGTATTTTTCGTTGCAGTTTTCATGATTTTGTGTTTTAAATTATATTCCAAATTTATAGAAACATATTACGGTATTTCTTACACAATTAATTATCAAGCTTATAGGATTTTCAGATGTGGACGTTTATTGGGTGTTTTTAAAAAATTGTTTGAAGTTTCAGGTTTCAGGTTTTCGCCCAGAATCTGAAACCTGAAACCTGAAACCTGAAACCTGAAACCTGAAACCTGAAACCTGAAACCTGAAACTTGAAACTTGAAACTATAAACTTGAAACCTGAAACTTTAAAATAAAAAACAGATAAAGTGTGAATCATGAAATAAAAATATAATTTAAAAATCTTAAATTTAATATTCTAATACGTTATATATGATACACCCCGATACAGAAGTTCGTTTTATAAATGCCGAGAAAGGTTACGGTCTGGTAGCTACAAAATTTATCCCCCGCGGAACTATTACCTGGGTTCAGGATGAACTCGATCAGATTTTTAAAAGAGAAAAAGTAGAAACATTAAATCCTTATATCAGACAATATCTGGAAACTTATTCTTTTACTAATAAATATGGAGATTATGTTTTATGCTGGGATAATGCAAAGTTTGTAAACCACAGTTTTCATCCAAGTTGTTTCAGTACTCCGTATGATTTTGAAATTGCGGTGAGGGATATCTATCCGGGTGAAGAACTTACTGATGATTATGGCTATCTGAATGTTGAAAAACCTTTTGATGTAATTGATGAAGGTTCTCAAAGAAAAAAAGTTTATCCTGATGATATTCTTCACTTTTATAAAGAATGGGATTTATTAATAAAAGAAAATGCGCCAAAGGTTACAGAAGTAAAACAAATTTTAACCGACCTGATTCCTATTCCTGTTTGGAATGAATTTTTAAGCGCCTTGAAAAATCCAGATAAAATGCGATCTATATTAGAATGCTATTATGATCGAAAAGTGAAGGTATAAAATCATAAAACCTGCAGTAATAAAATCACTGCAGGTTTTACAAAAACATTAAATAAGCAACCTAAGGCAAATTATTTGCCATTAGAATTTTTGGCCGAATCCTGAACAGCAGCACTACCCTTTTGTACAGATCCTGCAGTACCAGAGCCTGTTGAGCTTTCGCCTGTTGCACCCGTTGTTCCGGGGTTAGTGACATTTGTTGTATCAGAATTTGGTCCCACTGTATCTATCGCCATTTCTGTAGAATCAGTCTCATTTCCATAATTGTCTGCCGGAGCTGTTTCATTCTTTTTACACGAAATCATAAGTCCGAACAATAAAATAAACAAGGCCAATCTGGTTTTGAGTAAAGCTTTCATAAGTCTTCTTTTTTAGTTCGTAAACCAAAATTATAGTTTATGGTTTATTAATGGTTACATCTTTTATGGCATAACTTACAGAATAAACACAAAGACTTAAATATCAAATGATTAATATAATTCAAAAAAAAAAAAAAAATGAAAATTTGAGAATGTTTAAATCATTAAGGAGGAAAAATTAACTTTATAACAAGAAAAGCTGTAAAACACTGTAATTATACAAGTTACTTATAAAATTCTATAAATATAGGGGTATCTTTTAAGGTACTTTTAAATCAATATTTTAATTCATCTTATTGTACTTCAATTAATTAAAATTAATCATTATGAATATTTCAAATCAAAGAAACAATGTTTCTAGTTCCAGAACATCAGAAAAAAAGACAGAGACAAAGTCAACATCGTCAAGAACTAATGAAAAAACTATTTCTGATATAAAAAAAACAGCGATGCATAAGCATAATTATTCATAAGGAAGTCAGTACTAACAAGTCTGTATTAGCTATTACGAAAAGACAATTTAGTATAATCTTGGTATCTGGCTCATTTTCCAATACGAAATGATGTTTGCTATAACCTCCTGATATATTTTGAAATTTTCTTCTTTTTTGAAATAGCCGTGCGCAGAAAGTTCAAATGCACGATGTATATTTTCCGGATCTTTTGATGTCGAAAGAAAAATATACGGAATACATTTTTTGCTTAGCAAATCATCCTTCAAAATTATGGTTCTCAATTCATAGCCATCCATTTTTGGCATATTGATATCCGATAAAACCAAGAATGGCTTTACTTCTACTTTTGAAAGATAAGAGACGACCTTTGTCGAATCTTCAAAAAAAACTATTTTATTGCTAATCTTAAGACTCTCGAAGATATCAGCTAAAAAATCTCTGTCATCCTGATCATCCTCTACTACAATGATTTCTCCATTTATATTCATAAAAAAGATTTTTTTGAAGGTATCAAGTAAAGTATTCAACTATTTTTGGAAGAGCAAATATACTAAAAATCTTTCAAATAAAATCTTAAAATTTCATTCTTATTATCTTAAATTTTGATTATTTATACTAAAATGAAATCTTTATTTTATAAATTTCTACGTGATTAAAAAAATTATTTTGAAGCCGAATACGAATATGGATAATTAATGGATGATGTTCCGCGTTGTAAATTTGGAGAACTTGTCATCTCAAAATTTAATTCTCCGCCTTCTAATAAATCAAAATGGGTGATATAATTTTTTTCATGTTTTGAATTATTCCATTTCAATTTATCAACATATCTGTTGGCTTCAGAATTATCCGGAGCGTTTATAATAAGCTGTTTTTTGTTTTCAAACTGTATGGTTGTTTTCTTAAATAATGGGGCTCCAAGCACATATTCATCAGTTGCCGGGCAAACAGGATAGAATCCCATTGCAGAAAAAATATACCACGCAGAGGTCTGTCCATTATCTTCGTCACCACAATATCCGTCCGGAGTTGGTTTGTACAAACGATTCATGACTTCTCTTGACCAATATTGGGTTTTCCATGGTTCTCCTGCATAATTATATAAATAAATCATGTGCTGAATTGGCTGGTTTCCATGTGCATACTGACCCATATTCATAATCTGCATTTCGCGAATCTCATGAATTACAGATCCATAATAAGTATCATCAAATACCGGAGGTGTAGTAAAAACGGCATCTAATTTGGATGTAAAAGCCTTCTCGCCTCCCATTAAATTTATTAATCCCTGAATATCATGAAAAACGCTCCAACTGTAATGCCAGCTGTTTCCCTCTGTAAAAGCGTCTCCCCATTTTAAGGGATTAAACTTTGCTGGAAAGCTTCCGTCTTTGTTTCTTCCGCTCATCATTCCTATTTCAGGGCTAAATACATTTTTATAATTCAGCATTCGCTTTTCAAACAATTTAATTTCATTGTTCGGACGACCTAAGGCTTTTGCTAATTTCCAGATAGCAAAATCATCATAAGCATATTCTAAAGTTCTGGCGGCATTTTCATTGATTTTTACATCATAAGGTACATATCCCAAAGTATTGTAGTAGCTCACGCCTTTTCTTCCGACTGCATCCATTGGGCCTTCATTATTTGCACCATGTACAAGGGCTTCATACAATGTTTTAATATCATAACCTCTTAAACCTTTCATATACGCATCAGAAACTACTGATGCAGAGTTATTTCCGACCATAACATTTCTAAAACCCGGACTGGACCATTCTGGCAAAAATCCTCCTTCTTTATAATCATTTATAAGCCCTTCCTGCATTTCTTTGTTTATAGAAGGATAAACAAGGTTTAACAAAGGATATAAGGCTCGAAAAGTGTCCCAAAATCCGGTTCCGGCAAACATATAACCGGGAAGAACTTTTCCGTTGTAAGGACTGTAGTGTACAATATTACCATTTTTGTCAATCTCATATTGTTTTTGAGGAAAACAGACTGTGCGGTACAAACAAGAATAAAAAGTTTTTACTTTCTCTTGGTTGTCATCCTCAATTGTTATTCTTCCAAGAACTTTATTCCACTCATTTTTAGATTGTACTACTGTTTCATCAAAAGTTGCCTGACCCAATTCATTTTTTAAATTTAACTCAGCCTGTTCTGCACTGATAAAAGAAGAAGCTACTTTTATATTCACTTTTTCTCCTTTTTGCGTTTTAAATTCCACTACGGCACCTACATGAAGTCCTGTAGATTCTAATTTGTCTTTTGTCAGGGTTTTATCTGTCCAGGTCGAGTTCGTTGTAAATGGTTTGTCGAACTGCAGTACAAAATAGTTTTTGAAGTTCTCCGGTACACCACCACTGTTGCGGGTTGTATACCCAATAATTTTATTTTCTGATGGAATAATTTTGATATAAGATCCTTTGTCGAATGCATCAATTATAATGGAAGATTTCTCATTATCCGGAAATGTGATCTGAAAATGTGCCGCTCTTTCTGTTGTCGTAATTTCTGTTGTAACATCATAATCAGCAAGATAAACACTGTAATAATAAGGCTTGGATGTTTCTGCCTTATGGCTAAACCAACTTGCTCTTTCATCTTCATTAAAGACCGTTTTGCCAGTTACCGGCATTATAGAAAACTGCCCATAATCATTCATCCACGGTGATGGCTGATGGGTTTGCTTAAATCCTCTTATTTTTTCTGCGGTATACGTATATGCCCAGCCATCGCCCATTTTTCCTGTTTGCGGTGTCCAGAAATTCATACCCCATGGCCTGCAAATTGCGGGATAGGTATTCCCGTTAGAAAGATTGTGCAAAGATTGTGTTCCCATTAAAGGGTTTACATATTCAACAGGATCCAAAGCTTTATTTTGTGCATTGACAAAAACACAATATTGCATTACTCCTAAAAAAATTAAATGCTTTATTTTCATGATCGTTTTATGTTGTAAATGTGTGTTGAAAAATGAAAAATGTATTTTGAGTATATTTTTTTTTGATTCTAAATATTTTAAATACCTACAAGGTTTTGGAAACCTTGCAGGAAGGCTTTCGATTCATCAAAATCTAAACTCTGAACTCTAAACTCTAAAGCGGCCTGTCTTCCTTCTTTACTCCCCAGGTTATCGAGGGTTTGCTTCCCATATATAATTTTAGTTCGCCTCCTTTTATGATCATGTCATGTGTTATGTATGATTTGGTATAGGGTTTTCCATTATATTCTGCTTTTTGAATATAAATATTTGCAGCGCTGTTGTCTATAGCATTTATTTTAAATGAAATATTTTCTTTATAATGAATTACAGCATTGTTTACGAGCGGACTTCCTAAAACATAAATTCCGTTTGCGGGATTAACAGAATAAAATCCCATAGCAGATAAAATATACCAGGCAGACATCTGACCTAAATCTTCGTTTCCGCATAAGCCGTCAGGCTTTGTTGAGTAGAACTTATCATCGATTTCACGAATTAATTTTGCAGTTTTCCAGGGTTGTCCGGCATAAGCATATAAGTACGGTGTATGATGATTTGGTTCATTCCCGTGCGCATATTGACCTATTAAACCACTAATATCAGGAGAAACATCTTCTCCTTCTACCTTATCGGTCAGTAAAAATAATGCGTCTAATTTGGCAAGGAATTTATCTTCACTTCCAAATAAATCAATTAAACCATACGGATCCTGAGGTACCAGCCAGGTATATTGCCACGCATTTCCTTCTACATAATCATCCTTACGGTGTACTGATGAAAGCGGGTTAAAAGGTGTTCTCCAATTCCCGTCTGCTAATTTTCCACGCATAAAAGTGGTTTCTTTATCAAAATAGAGTTTATAGAGATTTGCTCTTTTCATAAAATAAGCATAATCTTCTGTCTTGTTTAATGATTTAGCCATTTGTGCAATAGCATAGTCATCAATGGCATATTCTAAAGCGTTTCCAACAGATTCCAACACTTTATCGGCCGGGATATATTCTAATTTCTGAACATAGTCCATTCCGTCACGCGTCTGCATGGCTGTTTTTTTCATTGCTTCATAAGCCAGTTCCGTGTCATAATCACGATAGCCTTTTAGATAAGCATCTGCAATAACAGCAATGGAGTGATTTCCATTCATGGTATTGGTTTCATTTCCCATTAAATGCCAGACCGGCAACCTTCCTTGTTGTTGATAAATGGCTAAAAAAGATTTAACGATATCATTGATTTTTTCTGCCTGAGTAATGGTATACAAAGGATGCAACCCGCGGTAAGTATCCCAAAGCGAGAAAGTTGTATAGTTGGTAAAATTAGCTTTCTCGTATACTTTTTTGTCTGTTCCTTTGTAATCCCGGTTTGCATCATTAAAAACCGAAGGTGCAAACATCGTATGGTACAACGACGTATAAAAAACCTTCATTGTTTTGTCGTTTCCTTTGATTTGAATTTTGCTAAGCTCTTTATTCCATTTTGAATTTGCTTCTTTTACTGTTTTATCAAAATCCCAGTTCGGAATTTCGGATTTTATATTTGCAGAAGCATTTTCAAAACTTACCGGAGAAATGCCGACTTTTACTAAAACCTGTTTATTTTTTAAGGTTTTAAAATCCAAAATGGCTTTCATTTTTAAACCTTCTCCTTCATTTCCTTTTACGGGAACAATGCTGTCATACAAGGTAATATTTGCAATAGGTTCTGAAAATTCCATGGCAAAATAAATACGTTGATCTGCTGCCCAGCCCGCAGAGTATCTGTACCCGACGATTTTAGTTTGGTCTATTTTTTTTATAAAAGTTTTTACTGGCCTGTCCCACCCTATTCCGTCTGCGAGATCTAATAAAACGTGAGAATCGACATTGGTATCAAAAGTATATTTATGAAAACCAACTCTTTCGCTGGCCGTTAATTCTGCCTTAATTTTATATTTGTCTAAAACAACACTATAATATCCAGGTTTTGAAATTTCATTTTTATGTGAAAAATAAGAACCGTAACCTGTCGCCATATCTTCTTTTGTGCCTTTTGTAAGGGCTACTTTTCCTGATACGGGCAACAACAAAATATCGTTTAAATCTCCAATTCCTGTTCCGCTCAAATGCGTATGTGTAAAACCCAATATGGTATTACTGGCGTAGTTGTAGCCACTGCACCAGTCCCAGCCCTCAAAAACATTTACGGGTCCTAACTGAACCGCGCCAAATGGAACATTGGCCCCAACAAATACATGCCCATGACCTGCTGAACCAATTATTGGATCTACATATTGGGTATAATCGCTGTTTTGCTTCGTTTTCTTTTGCTGTGAGATTGCAGAATTGACTATTAATAAAATGAAAATTCCGCCAAGAATTAATCTGTTATATTTTTTTGACATAATTTTTTTAAAGGTTTTGAGATTCAGAAGCTACTGTTTACAAAGGTTTTTAATTACTATTTTTTTTTTGATCACTTTTACCTTTTAATTTTGATTTTTTAGCTCTTTGCTGAGTGTCTAAAGTTATTTAAAAATGTTCCATCTTTTTCAGCAGAAGTATTTAATCTTTGCGAAAAAAAAGCAACAAAATCAATATACTGTATATTTAAGCAAAAGTATTTTTTAACAGAAATAAAAAGTAAAATAAGCCGGGCAGAAATTACCCAGCTTACCTCATTTAATCAAAATGATTTAGATTTTATCCCACCATATTCTGGTTGTCATCAAATCCAGACCCTGACGCTGTATTGCTGCCATGTAGTTGTCCTCATTTGTAAGAAGTTCAGATTGATCATAAATTAATCTTCTCGGAATCGTACCATTTGTTTCTCCTGTCGGATCATTCACAGGAACCAATACCGGATAACCCGTTCTTCTGTACTCTGAAAAAGCCTCAAAACCATTAAACAATAAAACTATCCATTTTTGCGTAATAATCTGCTCGATTTTTTGTGCATCTGTACCTGCAGATTTAAAAGGATATGTCGTGATATACGTATTGTATTCTGCATTTGTAACCGCCGGAACTTTATCCCCAAAAATAGTAAGTACAGTCATTGCGGCTCTTACGCCATCTTCATAATGTTTTTGTGCAGATTCACCAACACTCCAGCCTCTTACGGCTGCTTCTGCCAGTATAAATTTAACTTCTGCAAATGACATAATCAAAGTTGGTGCATCGTAACGCAGCACTGTTGAAGTGTTAGGATCTGAAAACAATTTTTTGTCTCCACCCGGAAATTCTTTAGCATCGTTTGCAAGTCCTTGCTGGTGAGCCGGATCATTATCTCCGGTTGCTTCTAATTTGGCATAGATTCTTAATCGCGGATCATTGGTGTTTTTTAATAAATCAATAAAAGTTTTACTGAATTTAATATTTGATTCTCCTCCGTTTAAGTCATTTCTAATCCATGCAGAGGTAATCGGATTTGTTTTAACCCCAACAGGGCCAGCATCATGTTTTAAGATCAGACTATCATCGTTAGATGTAAAAACACCTTTTGAATAGGCTTTTTCTACATATTCTTTTGCTTTTGCAGGATTGACTTTAGACAAACGCATCGCTACTCTTAACATCACTGAGTTTGCTAATTTTTTCCATCTTGCAACATCACTTTGATAATACAAATCGGCACCGCCTGCAAATGGTTTTGAGGCATCCAGAGCAGAACCTGCTTCATCAAGTTCTTTTAAGAGGTCATTATAAATGGCTTCCTGAGTGTCATACTTTGGAGAAAAAATGTTTCCGTTGTATCCTTTTCCAGCTTCAAAATAAGGAACTTCACCATAAGTGTCAGTCAATTTCTGGAACATCAAAACTTTCATAATTCTAAGTGACTGAATCATGTTCGAATTTTCGGGAGTGTCTTCTAATACAGACAATAACTGAAAAATCTGATTTAATCCCTTACCGTACGATTCTCCAAAAAGAGCGGCAGAATATTCTGAAGAATAGGTATATTTTGATCCTGAACCTCCCAGTGAAGAAAAATGCTGTACGATTTGTGCGGCATAAATATTATTTCCTCTTGTGTTAGAAAAATCCTGTCCGTCAACATAAATCTCAGCCAGTGTAAACATTGATTTTATGGCAGGGTCTGTCAGAGCATTTGGATTCGTGTTCATTTCTTCGAATCCTTTATCGCAGGAAATTAGTGTAATTGCACCAACAATTGCAGTACAAAATATTTTTATATTATTTTTCATTTTTTGTATTATTAAAATTTGACATTAAGCGTTACACCATAATTTCTTGTCAAAGGCATTGAAGCCCTTTCCATACCCTGCGCATTACTGTTAGAGTAATTTGACTCAGGGTCGATGTTAGGTACTTTGTCATAAATTGTCCATAAGTTATGAGCAGAAAAAGCCAAACTTATAGATTGAAAAGGTGTTTTCTGAATATATGCTTTTGGAAAATTATAGCTTAATGAAATAGCTCTTAACTTAACAAAATCAGCATCGTATACAAAGTTTGAGGTTACATCACTATAACTTCTCCAGTAATCATAAGCCGATACTGTTGTACTAACCGGTGCACCAAGCACATCCTTTCCATCCACCGGAATCCCGCCTTCACGCCCCGGAAGCGTAATTTCTGATAATCCGTAACGAGCCCCTAACTGATTTGTTGCCGAATAAATTTCTCCTCCAAATTTGGCATCAACAAATACAGAAAGTGTCAGGTTTTTATAACTAAAGTCGTTTGAAAGTCCCATAGAGGTTGGCGCAACACCTTGTCCTGCAATAATTAGATTTCCTCTCAAAAATTTTCCATTTGAATCAAGTACAACATTTCCGTATTGATCTCTTAAATAATCATAGGCTTTAATAACTCCAAACGGCTGTCCTTTCTCTAACACTACAGAAGCTCTTGCATCTCTGTTTCCTTCCAGTGATTTAGTATTAATTTTATCAGATAGACTCACTACTTCACTTTCATTATATGCAAAATTATACCCTACACTCCACGAAAAATTTTCTGTTTTTATTGCTTTTAGGTTTACTGCAAATTCAACCCCTTTGTTTAAGATTTCACCAACATTAATTTTGGTTGTTCTAAATCCTGAACCAATAGAAATATCTGCATCGGCAATATCTTTAGTTGTTTTTTTGCTGTAGAAAGTCAAATCTGTACTCAATCTGTTATTGAAAAACGTGTTTTCAAAACCAAACTCAATTGTACTTACGTTATAAGGTTTTAAATTTTTGTTTGGAACAGTTTCTCCGTTAATACCCAAAATAGGCTGTCCCTGTGATTCTGTTTGTCCATCCGGAGCTATATAAGTTAGTGTCAATGCATAGGCTTCTGGCAATGCCCCACCTACGTTACCCCAGCCTGCTCTAATTTTTCCATAAGACATCCATTCCGGTAATTTGATTACTTCAGAATAAATAAAACTAGTACTTACCGATGGATAAAAAGTAGTATTATCATCTATATATAAAGTAGAAAACCAATCCTGACGACCTGTTAAACTCAAAAACAAGAAATCTTTATATCCTAAATCGGCAGAATAAAAAAGAGAATTCACTTCACTTTTTGAATACAATTTTTCTGTTTTATCCGGTTGTGTATTGGCATAAAAATATTTAAACGGAACTATAAAATTATTTCCTTTCATTTTGATCGCATTGTATCTGTTATCCTGACGGTTTGCCCCGATAAAAGCATCCAGTGAAAGATTTTTAGCAATATCTCCTTTATATCCTAAATAACCGGAAGCATTAAATTCAGAACGATTTTCTATTCTATTTTCAATAGACCCGCCTGGACTATAGTTGATTCCTGTAGGTTCAATTTCTGTATATTCATAATTGATATCATCAATACCCACTACAGCTTTTGCGTAAATTTTATCAGTAATATTATATGTAACTTTTGCAGAACCGATAAAACGTTTTCTCAGATCACTATTTAACAGTTGATCTGTAGCAAAGTATGGATTGGTATGGTATACATTTCCTCCAAAATAATCTTCTTCGCCACCATTTATATCATAAGGATTACTGATCCATCTGATATCTGTACCCGGAGTCATAAATGTAGTCGGGAAAGAAGGATTTCGTGGAGAATCATTCAGATAAGGTCTGTTTTTACTCTTCTCAGAAATGTACTGTGCATTAGTCTCAATGCTTATTTTTTTGTTTGGAGAAGAATTTAAACTCAGGTTAACGTTGTTTCGTCCAAAGTTTGTTCCCGGTAAAATAGATTCATCTTTTGTATTTCCGAAAGACAATCTAAAATTTGTTGTTTCATTTCCTCCCGAAATCGCCAGCGTATTACTAAACGAATATCCGGTTCTATAGAAATTTTCGACATTATCTTTACCATATGCTCTGTATGGTTTTGTCGTTCCGTCAATAGCAAGCGAAGGCGTTCCGTCGTACTTATCACCCCAGGCAAAATAATAGGAATCCCTTACCTCCTGCAAATTTGTAAACCTCGTAGGGACACCGTTTGCGTCCGGTGCACCTGCTCCGTATTGGTCCTGCCAGTTCAAAAGGCTCGCAGGAGTATTAAAAGTAGAGTTTGTGCTAAAGTCTACTCCTATACCAGATCCGTTTTTCCCTTTTTTTGTTGTAATTAAAATAACACCATTTGATCCTCTGTATCCGTAAAGTGCAGAAGCGGCACTACCTTTTAAAACCGAGATAGAAGCAATATCATCAGGATTAAATGATGACATACCATCTCCTTTATCTGCTCCTCCGTACATTCCGGCATTTCCTTGTTGCGTATTGTCAATCGGAATTCCGTCTATAACATACAATGGCTGATTTAGGCCAGAAGCCGAAGTGGCGCCGCGGATGACCACACGGCTGGAACCCGATGGTCCTGTTACCGGTGCAGAAACGTTGACCCCGGCTATTTTTCCCTGAAGGGCGTTTCCAAGGTTTATTTCCTTATTTTTTGTCAGGTCCTCGCCCTTGAGTTCTCCGACTGCATAACCTAGGCTTTTCCTTTGTTTTTTAACTCCAAATGAGGTTACTACCACATCTTTTAATTCCTGAGCATTTTCTAATAATGTAACAGAAACTCTGTTTTCATTTTCCTGAAGTACGACCGATTTAGATTCAAAACCTATAGAAGATACATTCAAAGTAACTTTACCTTCCGGAACATTCATCTTAAATCGACCTTCTGCGTCTGTAATAGCGCTAAATGGTTTTCCCTGAACCTCAATGGATGCAGCAACAACTCCCTTGTTATCTGCATCATTCACTGTGCCTGTTATTAATCGGTTTTGCGCAACAGCTCCTGCACTACTGAACAATACGATTCCTAACACTGCTAAAATTCGTTTCATAAGCATTTTTTTTGGTTAAAATTTGTTTGATTTTTGTTTGTTAATTAACTAGTTGTTTTAAAAAATTTATAAAATAATTGAACTCTGCTTGTAATAAAAAAACTTTGCTTATCGCCTGCCGAATCTTGAAAACACAGGTATTGTATGCTTAAACTTGTAAAATAATCGCTAGAGAAAAAGACATAAATATCAGTTTAATCTTTTCTTTTTCTACTAAAACGATTTAGTTAATCGGGTAAAAAATTTTTCACTTTTTTCTTTTGTTAAATTTTAAAATTTTTGAAAATATAGGACTAAGGAATCTTATAATTAAATGCTTTGGAAAATTCTTAAATACTCATTTAAAAGTGTAGTATTTCCACTAACAAATATATACAAAAGGAATTAACATAAAACATGATTTAAATATTTTTCTAATTAAACTGTTATTTTTATGCTAATTTTTGATGTTATAATCAGTTAAACGTTGCTATGAGTTAAATATTGTTATTTTTGGATGTTTTTAAAAGGATTGTTTGATTATTTAAATTTAATAAAAACAAAAAGCTCAATCCAAAGAATAGAGCTTTAATTAGTAACCATAAAAATTAAATCTATTATTTAGATTTAAAAAAAAAATTATTTTTTATTCTTCTCCAGTTCTTCTAATCTTTTATTTTGTTTTAAAATTATTTTAGTAAGCTGTTCGGTATTTTTTCTCTGTTCGATTGCATACAAAGTTAATTCTTCAATTTTTTGCAACAGCTTAGCATTCATTTCTCCCAGATTAATTCCGTTTTTCAGAACCTCTTCTTCATTTGGAATATTTTCCAGATGTCCTTTTTCTGCAATATGTTTCTCAACATCTTCAAGTGTTGGCAAAGTGTATTCTTTTTTAAATACAAAATCTGACCAGCCAGTCATATCAACTTTTACTTCTTTAGAATGGATTGTACCGTTAACATCCAATTTATTGGTAGGGGTTGTTATGCCTATACCAATATTTCCATTTGGTGCTATTCTCATTCTTATTTCAGGTGAACTACTCAATCCATCCCAAGTTAGCAAACTTATTCCCTTATTGTATCCACTCCCGTGAGACGTTCCCTGAATCATTAATTCTCCGTAATTATTAAAGGGAAAAGTACCTGTGCCATCTTCAGGAAATCTTTTAGTTCTATAGATTAGTGGTGTAGCCCAATATGCATTTGTTGCTGTCCACATTGCCTACCATTTTCCGTTTTAGGAATTGTTGTAGAACCTGCTATAACAGCATTTACACTATTATCTGTTGAGGTAAGAATGCCTTGCGATATAGCATTTTGATAAGACAAAAGCATTATAAAAAGTAATTTAAATACTTTATTTTTCATTTTTTATTAATTTTCTAATGAATTAATTAGCTTTCTTAATTCGTTATTCTCTTTTTCAACTTTATCAAGTCTTTTATTTTGTTGAATTACATACAAAGTTAACTCTTCAATCTTTTGCAAAAGTTTAGCATTCATTTCTCCTAGATTAATTCCATTTTTCAGAACATCCTCTTCATTTGGAATACTTTCCAGATGGCCTTTTTCTGCAATATGTTTCTCAACTTCTTCAAGTTTTGGCAAAGTATATTCTTTTTTAAATACAAAATCTGACCAGCCAGTCATATCAACTTTTACTTCTTTAGAATGAATTGTGCCGTTGACATCTAATTTATTTATAGGATTAATCATTCCTATTCCTACATTCCCTGCCTTAATAGTTAAATAAGTTACATTATCTGTTCCCCATGATTGAATATTATCTTTAGGATCTCTTTCCCACCATGTTTTGGTATCTACATTTGGAGTTGCAAAAGAACCATCAACTGAAATACCATCATGAATTCTGGAATTAAACCAATTATTCAAAGTGCCATCTCTGTAAAGCCATAATTTTTTAATTATAGTATTATCGCCAGCATTTCCTCTTATATCATTAATAACCTGAAAGGAATTTATTGCAGCACCCAATGGCACTGGATTATAACTTCTTATTGTTCCAATAACATCTAATTCTACAGAAGGAGATAAAGTCCCAATGCCGACTTTTCCTGTTGGTACTGGGAAAGTGTTTTGCGCAAAATTTATTTGAGCTGCTAATATTAGCAGCAAGAAGAGATTTTTTTTCATAAATATTTATTTTAGTTTTTATTTTCTAAATTTTTTAAAGGACATTTTGCTCATTGATAAGTTTTCCTATACCGGTATTGCCAGTATCAGGAAAAAATAGTTTTGTGCAAAATTTATTTGAGCTGCTAATATTAGCAGTAAACAAAGATGCTTTTTCATAATTAGTGTTTCAAATAATTAAATCCCTTTATTTGTCTGAATTATAACTTCAACAAACAATTGGTCGGTGTTAGTTTTATAATTTTTTTTCTTGGTAAAATTTAAATGTTTAACAGCACCTAACTTTGGATTGTTTTCTATCTGATTCAGTAAGGCCAGGCATCCGTTAAATGAGCCTTCTATAGTAAAAATATAGCTTGTTGTGGTAAATCCTTTTTGAGTTACAATGTGTGGTTCCCTAAAATCAGTAATTTTAAGATGATAATTTGCACTATATGAACTTAATTGTTTTAATAAATCATTCTGAAACGAATCTGAAACATTAATTTCGTATTGAGACAAAACCCGATCCAGTTGTTTTTCTTTTTTAATAAGCTGGCTTACAAGATTAGGCATATTACTATCGTTGGCAATTTGCTGTTTTTTATCTTTATACTCATTATAATACATGATTGTATTGGATATTGCAAAAGAATAACAGATATACAGGACTAAAACAAATCCTAATACAAGCAACTTATTTTTCTTGTTTAGCTTCATTTTATCTCAACGTGATTTTAATAGAAAACTCCGTTTCATTAGCATCATTTTTTCCAAAATGTGTAATGAGAACTTTGTCAATTGATTCTTTTTTTTCTATGTCTTCAATCCAATGTGTAAAGTCATCATTAGAAAGCGTAGTGCCTATAATAGTTATCGCTTTATTTGTTGTAAGAACAGCTTCTTCTGCTTTTATTTTTTTCTCTAAAGGATTGAAAATTAATTCTGTTAATAAAATTGAGGATGGAATTCCTTTAGCTATTTCATTTATTAAAAGTGAACTTTGAGAGTCAGTTTTTCCAACACTGTTTTTTACTTTTTCTTCTTTTATTATAATACGCTGCTTAATTTTAGAAACATCTTCAAGTGACGATTTATTGACCAAAACTGTCTCTGTTGTTTCTTGGGCTAATTTATAATAGTGGGTAAAAAAGATAAAATTCAATAATAAAATGCCTAATACAATTCCGATCATTATTTTTAACCCCTTTGCAAAAAATTGCTTTTGATTGTAGTTATAATGTAATTCGTCACTAAAAGATATAACAGAACCAGAATTAGCAGTTGTATTTAATAATAATCGCAATATTCCTGAAAAAGCCAGCAAATGCCTGTTTTCAACTTCAAGATCATTAACATTATAATTAATTGAAGACTCCAAAACATTTGTAGAAATTATTTGTTGCTCTTCATGTTTTGAAATTACCTGATTATTTGTGAAAATTTGATTTTCATTTACGTACCCAAAAATTTCAGATAATGCACAAACCCCAAGACTAATTCCTGCTACTTTAATTTTTTGCTTATCATATTGATTTAATATTTCGTCAAGATAGGTTTTTCTGGCAATGGCAATTATTGATTTTGTTTTTAATCGCCAAATTTCAAAATAAAACTCCTCCCAATTGGTATTAGGAAACGCCTTATGGAGTAATTTATCATCTGAAACTTCGATGCTCAGAACTTCCTTTTGTATAACCTGATTTGTATTAAGAATTAAAAAGAAAGGTAATTTTACATCCCATTTTTCAGCTATTTTTTGATTATAACCAACTCTGTCTTTTTTAGAAATAACTAATCCTTCCTTCTTTTCTTCAATCAAGAGTACAGCAATCTTCTCTTCATTGTTTAAAGTGAAATGCTCGATTCCAATATATTCTTTACCAAGCAAAAGTGACGTTATAGACGGAAAAGCCATTAGTAAATAACTGTTGGTTTGATTAGCACACTCAATTTTTTCCTGGAATCTTCTCGTTTACGAGAGCTAAATAACCATTTGATCACCGGAATTCTTGATAATAATGGTACTCCGCTTCCTGAGTCATTTTTAACCGATTCTTCTAATCCTCCCAAAACAATCAAATCCTGATCTTTAACTCTGATTATTGAGGTAAATTCTCTTGAATTAATACCAGGAGGAGCATCCTTATCTACTTTTTGTCCGTTAAAACTCGACTGAATAACTTTAATGTCCATAGTGACCTGTCCATCGCCGGCAACTAATGGCATAATTGTAACAGACAATTCTGCGTCTATTGGCTGATAATTTTTAACTTCTGATGCCTGCGGAATCTGAGATCCGTAATAATTTTGATTGGTAACTACATAATATGTTGTTTCTCCTATAGACAAATAGGCTTTATGACCGTTTAAAGTTGATAATCGAGGGGATGATCTTACTTTTAGATTACCATTCGTTTCCATAGCTTTCAGGCTCAAATAAAAATTTGGTACTACTTTACCAATATTTAAAGACCCAAATCCGCTAAAACCATCTATAATATTATTAATTGTTTGTGCCCCTAAATTAATATCTGCATTTGGAAAAACAGTTCCTGAAGTTGTAACTGGTTTATCTCCTATTCCAGCCTTGATACCTGTTTCTACGGTAGCTGATCGGTTTACTTCAAGAAGCATTACCTCAATTAGAATAACGGGTACAGACTTATCTATGTATTTAATAAAAGATTCAAATCGTTCAATATTTGCTGCTGGTCCATTGACCAAAAAGCTATTAAGTTCTTTGTCTATTTTAATATCTAAATCTTTTTTAATTTCATCCGGAATAATTGTCAATATAGATTCAGAAGGCACATTGCTGCCGGAAGATGAGGAAGATGATGCATTATTTGAAAAATTATTTTGATTTTGGTAGTTTGAATTGTTTTTTGAATCAAACGTATTGTAATTAGAATAACTATTTGTGTTGTTCAGTCTGCCTGCACTCCTGCCCTCTTTTGATGGATCACCTAAAATTTCAATCGAACGATACATCAACGGTATAGATTTTATATTCCTGACTACCAATTGTTCTTTGGTTCCAAAATAATAAATCGATCCGTTCTTCATAAAAGTAAAAGAGCCTGATCCTGAATTGGCAGAAATATTATTTTGCGAATTATTATATTGCTGCTGCGATGGATTAGTGTTTGGACTAGCACTGCCATCTGCTTTTGTTTCGAATAACTTAATAAGAAGAGCATCAAAAGTAATATTCTTAGCTTTTACAGTTGCATTTCCTGCATTTTCTAACGGACTTGAAATAAACATATCAATATCTAATTCGTGACCAATGTCATAAACAATACTTGAAATTGGTGTATTTTCAAAATCGACATCCAAAAGTTTTTTATCTGCATCAACAACAGTAAAGAAAAAATTAGATTTTCTTGAACGCTGTGGTTTGTTTTGTCTTATTGCAGCATTATTATCACCAATTTCAGGTGTGAAACTTCCTTCGGGCTTATCAAAAACATAAAAATTATCTCTTGTTTTAGTAACATTCAAATTATTTGCAAAAGCCAATTTATTTAATGCCGCATCAAATGGCATATTTTTAATGTACACTGTCAACAACTGATTTTCCAGACCTGGGGCAAAAACTAAGTTTTTAGCACTTTCATCCATTATTTTTCTAAAGACATCATATAATTTATCGTCTTTTAAATTAAGGGAAAGCAAATTACCATCTGTATAATAGACAACATCAATTGCTCTTACTGAAGGTGCTTCGATAGGCTTTTCATACGATTTGATTGCTAAAATATTACCTGTAAAATCAATAGTAAGGTTATATTCCTTGCATAAAAAGATCAATAGATCACCAACAGCAACATCCGAGAAGTTATTAACGATATTAATTTGGCTTAAATTTGGCGCCACGCTGATATTTAATTTATGAATTTGTGAAACTGCCAATAAAAAACTGGACAAAGAAGCTTCTTTAATATTAATATTAACTTTTTCGTTCAGCCCCGGTGCATCAGTAGTTATAGATTCAATATGGTTTTTAAGCTGCGAAATTCTATTTTCCTGCGAAAATGAGATTTGAAATATAAATATTAAAAGTATTGCTATTATTTTTTTCATGAATCAATATCGAATCGTAAGATTTTACTGTTTTTTTTTTTATTTTACAAGAGTAATGAAAAAACTTCATCTATAGAAGTAATTCCATTATTAATTAAGGATAATGCATTTCGTTTTAATGTAAATATTTCATTTTCATCAAGATAAGAATTAATATCCAGTTGATTATTTTTAATCAGAGAAGCTAGTTCTGACCCAATTGGCAAAATTTCATAAATTGCTTTTCTGCCTGAATAGCCTGTATGGTAACAATCCTCACAGCCTACAGCTACATAATGCTTTGTCAGGTTTAGGGGAATCTCAAAATTAGTTGGAAAAATTGCAGAATCAATCTCCTCTTCCTGCTTACACGAGTTACAAAGTTTTCTAACCAAACGTTGTGCGACACTAACATTTAAGGTACTGGCAATTAAAAAAGACGGAATTCCCATATCTATTAATCGTGAAACTGTTGCCCATGCCGAATTGGTATGAATTGTAGATAATACTAAGTGACCTGTTAGCGCGGCACGAATTGCCATATTTGCTGTATTAACATCACGTATCTCACCTACCATAATAATATCAGGATCTTGTCTTAAAAAAGTTCTCAAAGTGGTGGCAAAATCCAATCCTATATTCTCTTTTAACTGTACCTGATTAATTCCCTCCAATGTGTATTCAATTGGATCCTCAACCGTTAGAATATTGGTATTTGGGAGATTTAATTTTTTTAAAGTAGCGTATAAAGTTGTTGTTTTTCCAGATCCTGTAGGTCCTGAAATTAATACAATACCATTTGGACGCTTTATATTTTCTAAGTAAACCTTTAACTCCTTATCAGTAAATCCTAAACTATTAATATCGATATGACTGGTGTCTTTACTAAGAATACGCAATACCACCTTTTCTCCATGCAATGTTGGCAGAACAGAAACACGCACATCAAAATCCTGATAATCAGTTACAATAGTTATACGTCCGTCTTGTGGCAATCTCTTTTCGGAAATATCCAGTTGTGCCCTGATTTTTATTTTATTAACAATAACAGGATATTCGTCTGTAGAAATATGAAATTGTTCTTTTAATTTTCCGTCTAGTCGAAAACGGACACGGGCATTTTTTTCGTAAGGCTCAAAATGGATATCGCTGCTTCCGATCTCTTTTGCATTTAGAACAATTTTTTCTAAAAAGTCTGCTGTATAATGTATATCAGAAACATTTCCAGAATTTGTTTTCCTGTAATTGGTGCTTAAATACCTGTTTATATTTTCTGGAGTATCAACTTCAAGCTTAACAGGAAAAGACAATAAAACCGTAAGTTCATTCTGGAGATTATCAATATCTGCAGAATCTGTTTTTAGTAAAACACTTTTTTGCTCTTTTGCAAAAGGAACTATACGATAATAATATGCTTGTTCAGATTTAATCAGTTGCTGAAATTCAATTGGGATTTCAAAGTCTCTCATCTTTAGTAAGCGTATAACATAGTACTGTGAGAACAAAAAGTAACCGCATATACGACTCCAAAGAAAAGGGACATATAGCCTGCCAAAGGAACTGTCAATTGATTTTTATTTTGAAAAATAAAATGTAACAGCAATGAGAATATTAATGAAAAAACAAATAAAACAATAAATGAAATTGTGGCGAATCCAAAACTTAAAAAGATAAAAAACAGAATATCTCCAAGTCCTAGAGCATTTTGAAATGACAATTTCCTGAATTTTAGATACATAAAACTAACGCCTAACAGAATTGCTACAAATAAAAGATTTAATCCTGAATTAAAAAAGGCAAGTTCCAGAGGAAGATAATAGGATTGAATTAAAAATACCAAAACTCCAATTATTGGATACAAAAACCAATACACCAAACGATCCTTACAATCCTGATATAGCACTACTAGTAATGTAATAATTAAAATTAGTTTTAAAAACCACATTAGTCATTTACAATTTGTTTTGGAACCCCATTCTGGTCAATTTCCCAAACGTTAAAAACTCCATTTCCGTTAAAATCAGTAATTGCTGTAGCCTTTACTTTAAACTCATTATTAGTCGATTGTACGATTTCATAAACATAATTGGCACTTCCGCTTTCTTTTGTTGTTTTTGGTGCTTCAAAATCTATTTCCGTAAAATTAGGGCTGTACTTTGAGTACATAAAATAATACTGCTTTTCAGCATTATAGATAGCTTTTAGCTGTACTTGTGCTTCTACGCTTTTTGCTTTTGTTATCAACGGCATTAAGTTAGGCAATGCTATTAATAATAAGATTCCGATTATGGCAAGAACAATCAACATTTCCTGAAGATTGAAAGAAGGAATTTTTTTAAGAAGATTTTTTTTCAAAATAAGCGTAATTAATTTTTACAAATATATCTTTTTTATTGAGAAAAAAAATAAGATAATAATGAGATTTAATTTGTTAAAAAATATTTAAAATTGTAAGAAAATTTTGATTATTATTGCTGAATTAAAAAAAACATAAAACTACATCATTAAGACTTAATAATCAAATATTTAAAATATTAAAGCCAATTATAATAATAAAATAAATGCTTAAAAAATGAAAATTAACTTTATCCTAATTATTTCATTCCTGAATTTTTTATCATACGGTCAAAAATCTACAGAATATGACTACGGGATTCCTCTTCCTCCAGAATCGTATCAATTTAAAAAAAGATTATTAAATAATGTTTCTTTATACACAGGACAGCCTTCTATTGATATTCCTATTTATACCATTAATCTTGACGGTATGGAAATACCGATTTCTATTTCTTATAATACCGGAGGAATAAAGGTTGAAGAAGATGCAACATCAGTAGGACTTGGCTGGAGTTTAAACATTGGCGGTCAAATAACACGAAGTGCCAATGGATTGCCCGATGAACGATATTTTATGAATCAAGATTATTATGGAATTCACGGAGTTGGAAATTTTAAAGAAACTCTTTATCCAAGTGGACTGGGCCATTTCAATTGTAGTCAGAACTATTTATATGCAGACAGAGTTGGTATGTATGATGCGGCTTTTAGGGCGGGCGATAATATAACCACTAATTATCCTTTGGCTGATATTCGACCTGATGAATTTTTCTATAGCTTTTTTGGGCATAGTGGAAAATTTATGTTCAATCAGGAATTAAAAAAATTTATAACTTTTCCACTAGATGATATCAGCATAAATTATGAATTAACATCAATAGCCTCTGCTGCCTATTATTTAGATAATTTTAGCATTAAATTACCCAATGGTTATAATTTGGTGTTAGGTAAAGACGGTCGTTCTTCTATTAATAGTTATGGAAATACACCTTTTGACCAGTCATGGCAATTAAAAAAGATAGTTTCTCCCAAAAACAAAGAAATTATATATAATTATTTCACCGCTAACTACAATTTGTATACAAATTTGTCTAATCACACTACACAAATACTTACGAGGAATCGTTATGAAGTTATTGGCTCTTCATACGAATCAAATATAACTGGTAACATCGAGAAGCTAATCTCTGAAATCGTTTTTCCGGCAGGAAAAATTAATTTTATCTATGGAGATAGAATCGATTTACAAACGGGAGCTAAAAAATTAGAAAAAATAGAAGTTTTAGATAATAATAATAAATTAATTAGAAAAATTGAATTAGTCCAAAGTTATTTTAATGCCAATATTAATCTATTTAGTCAGGATGCTGTTAATAAACGATTAAGACTTGACGCCGTTAAATTCTATGATATAAAAAATACGGTTGTTGAGAATTATCATTTTGATTATTATTTATTTGATAAAATTCCATCGAAGTACTCAAAAGCTCAAGACCATTGGGGATATTTTAATGGTAAAACTAGTAATAATTCTCTTTTTCCTAAAAATTTATTACCACAAGCATATACTGTTGAAAGCAACTATGGCTTTGACAGAGATTTAGATACTTTGTATACAAAAACATTTTCTTTAAAAAGTATAAAATTTCCCGAAGGAAGTATTAAACAGTATAATTATGAAAATCACATTACTTTAACAGGACCTACAACAGGTAATTATTTTGATGCAATTTCAGACGAAAGATATGACCTAAAAAATCAAAATTTTAACATTTCAGGATATGACTTAAAAACTTTTGTCCCAGTCCCTACTGAGCAAAACACCTTCAATAAAACATTTTACAGCGATCCCTTCCAAACTACTATTTCTAGTAGTTCACTAAAATCAGCTGAATCTAGTATTTTAATAGATTCAAATCTACCATTTAGAGTTCCAGATTATTTAAATATAAATTCTGAATTTAACAAGATTGAGTTCTATTTAGAAAATAAACAAACAGATGGTACTTTTAAAACATTAAGATATTTAGGAACTATTTCTAAGGATGAGAATCGTACTGGATCAATAAGAAGTTTTTTTGATGATGCGGGAAGAAGAGGTACTTATAGGATGAAAATCATTGTTACCCAAAATTACTATGCATCGAATTATAACTTTTATCACAACACCAGTTTTATCATAAAGTACCGTGAAAAAGTGAGGGACGATGTGCATGTTGGAGGGTTAAGAGTAAAAAACATTAAAACTTATGCAAACGAAAATTTAAACAGCTTAAAATACACTACTAATTTCCAATATTTAGATGAGAATAAAATGACATCTGGAAGGATGATGAATGTTCCATGTTATGCTGAGTTTATTTCTATTTTTAATTCTTCTACTGCAGATGAAAATCCTGGTTCAGGAAAACATGAGTTAGGAATTAGACTATCCTCGTCGTCAACATTATCTTTATATAAAACTTCAAATTCAAATGTAGGTTATACTACAGTTAGTCAAATTGATTATGATAATATTGATAAAAAAGAAATTAAAGAAAGTAATTACTTTAGTTGGATAGAGCCTAAATTTTCAGAAATATCAATATTTGATGATTTGAGGGAACAAGAGCCTAAAGATTGGCATAGAGGAAAATTAATAAAAAAGTTAATCTATAACAATAATAAGATCATAAAAGAAGAGCAATATAATTATTATGGAGAACTAATAGAAAAAAACATGGGATATATTGATGAAATTAACTACCAGTTGATTGACAGAAGCGTATTTTGTTTTCCTGATTCAGGTGTTTCAAAACATATTTACCCTAGTACTGTTGGACATCCTGGTTTATTTTCAAAATTCCAACCTTCTCTTTTCGAAAATATCCCGCAGGTTAATAAATATTCTATAGAAAATAATGTTAGCCCAAAAACGGTAATCCCTTATTTTAAAATTTACACTGGTTTTGACAAACTAAAAAGCAAAACAACTATAGATTATTTTGATAGCAAAAATGTATCTCAAACAGAAAACTATTACTATAATACTACCCCTACTAGTTTACAATTGTCATCGCAGACTACTACAAATTCCAAAGGAGAAATTTTAGAAACAAAGTATCATTATGCACAAGATGCTGCAATGGTAAATGAACCTTTTAGAAATGAATTAATTTCAAAAAATATTGTTAGCATACCATTAAAAACAGAAGTTTTCAATGGAACAAATAAATTATCCGAGAAGAAAACAGAATACGGAAGCTTCACTTCTGAGTTTACTGGTTATCCATTGATCTTGCCAAAGTATATTTATAACAAAAAAGGAGATGTTATTCCTAATCAGCTGGAAAAAACTTTTTCTTTTGAAAGCTATGATATTTTAGGAAACATAAGACAGTTTAAAGCTGAAAATGACATTCCGGTTACTATAATCTGGGGATACAATAAAATCCAACCAATTGCCAAGATAGAAAATGCGACATATGCACAAATAGCAACCGCATTGGGTATTACAACAGCTGTTTTAGATACTTATAATGAAACTAACCTGACGGCAATAAACAGTTTAAGAACTTCCCTGCCAACTGCCATGGTGACCACCTATACCTATATTCCCCTTGTAGGAGTCAGCACCATAACCGATCCCAAAGGAGATATCATTACCTACAGCTATGATACATTTGGAAGACTTGAATTTGTAAAAGACAAAAGCGGAAACATCCTCTCTGAGAACCAATACAACTATAAACAATAAACCAAAAGCATCATGAAGAATCTAGTTAAATTCCTTTTGGTTTTGTTTCCTGTTATCGCAATTGGACAGACCCAAACCGAAAATTATATAAAAACTGTTACCTACAAAACAGCAAGTACCGTAAAAATAGTGGCACCCACTATTTCGCAGGCTTCACAGAATGTAACCTATTTCGATGGTCTTGGAAGGCCCATCCAGCAGATTGCAGGACAGCAGTCCGATTCCGGAAAGGATATCATCACCCATATCACCTATGATGGCTTTGGCAGGCAGACAGAGCAATACCTTCCTTTTAAATCCACAAGTACCAATATGGCTTTTGATACGGCTGCCGGGGCAAACGTATTGGCTTATTACAAGACTCCCAATCCCCTTACAAACAAGAACCCTGCACAGGAGGCCACCTTATACCCTTTCAGTAAAAAAGAACTCGAAGCCTCTCCGCTTAACCGTGTTTTGAAACAGGCTGCACCGGGCAATGACTGGGTTTCAGGTTCCGGCCATGAGATTAAAATGGAGTATCAGGCCAATATAGCCGACGAGGTAAAACTATTCAATGCCAATACCCTTTGGGATGCCACACTGGGCTTATATAACATTTCCTTCTCCGGCAATAGTTCCTATCCTGCCAATGAGCTTTACAAAACCGTCACCTATGATGAAAACACAGCGGCTTCACCCTTGGAAAAAGACGGCTCAACAGTAGAGTTCAAAAACAAGGAAGGACAGGTAGTACTGAAAAGAACCTATGGGACGGTAGAATCAGGGACAACCAATGAAAAACATGACACTTATTACGTATACGATATTTATGGCAATCTGACCTATGTGATCCCACCCAAGGCTGTAGACCTTCTGGGCACAACAAGCGCTCAGGCTGACCTGACCTCGACAGTACAGCTTACCTCAGCGAGTGCTGCCCTTCATTTGACAGCTTCCAATTCTATTCGGTTATTGCCCGGATTTCATGCCCAGGCCGGAAGTACCTTCAGCGCCGTTATAGACGGCAATAAAACTGTTTTGGATAATCTGTGCTATCAGTATAAATATGACAATCGCAATCGTCTGGTGGAGAAAAAACTGCCCGGCAAGCAGTGGGAGTTTATCGTTTATGACAAACTCGACAGGGTCGTGGCCACAGGCCCTGCCAATTCCCCTTTTAGTGATATAGCAACCTCAGGGTGGTCCGTTACAAAATACGATGCGTTCAACAGGCCGGTGATTACCGGCTGGCTGCCGGCCACGGTCACAACCGCCACAAGAAAAACACTACAGGATGCGCAAAATGCATTGACGTCAAATTTTAACGAAACCAAGATTGCCACGCCAACCAATACCATCATCCCTGCTACAACAGGGGTAAAATTCAGGTATGACAATGCCGCCTGGCCAACCACAGGCTACCATATAATGAGCGTGAACTATTATGATGATTATAATTTTCCCGATGCCCCGAGCATTCCGGCCACCGTTGCAGCAAATACTGCCGGGCTAAGCCAGGCCGTTTATTATAATGCGACAACAAAACCCATCGGACTGGCCACAGGATCCTGGGTAAGGGTTCCGGACCTGAGCACCAATTACAAATACGAACAAACCTACAGCCTTTATGATGCCAAGGCAAGACCGGTACGTTCCTACACGCAGAATTTCCTTGGAGGTTTTACCTGTACGGACAGTAAACTCAATGACTTCTCAGGACAGCTGCAGTATACCATAACCACACACAGCAGGCTGGCAACAGACCCGGTACTCAAAACAACCGAGACCTTTACCTACTCCGCCCAGGACAGGCTCATCAGCCAGACCCACCAGATCGGAACTGCCACGGCCGAGACCCTTTTTACCAATACCTATGACGAGCTGGGCCAGCTGGTTTCCAAGAAAGTGGGCGGCAGTACCCAAAAAATAGATTATACCTATAACATCCGTGGCTGGCTCACGGGGATAAACGACGTTGACGCCCTGGCAAAGACAGGGGACCCAAAAGACCTGTTTGCCTTTAAAATCAATTACAATACCACCACAACGGCAGGAGTCAAAGCCCTGTATAACGGAAACATAGCCGAGACCTATTGGTCAAGTGCCTCGGAGGCAACTCCTGTTATAAGGGGTTACGGGTATGTATATGATAACCTAAACCGTTTAAGGACAGGGATATTTAAACAAGCCGGTACTATAAATAATTTTTATGACGAGACCCTGACTTATGACAAGAATGGGAACATCATGTCCCTAATGCGAAACGGAAACCCGACTGCCCTGCAGCAGATTGACAAGCTGGCTTACAGTTACGGTACAGCCAACACTACCAACCAACTCACAAAAGTGGTTGATAATGCGACCACTTACAAAGCGGGCGGTTTTGTGAACAGTGCCGCCAACACGGCAGACGATTACAGCTATGATGCCAATGGCAATATGGCCCGGGACAATAACAAAAACATCACCGCTATTACCTACAACCACCTGAACCTGCCCACCAAAATAACTTTTGGGACCACAGGAAACATTGTTTATCTTTACAATGCAGCGGGGCAAAAGGTACGAAAGACCGTTACGGAAGGTACCAACGAGACCATTACCGATTATCTGGGAGGGTATCAGTATGTAAAGGAGCCACTGTTGAACCCGACGCTTAAGTTTTTCCCAACCGCAGAGGGTTATGTGGAGGCCTCGGGAAGTTCTTATAAATACATTTACCAGTACAAAGATCATTTGGGGAATATCCGACTGAGTTATGACAAGACTTTCGCTATTAAGGAGGAGAGCAATTTCTATCCTTTTGGACTGAAACAGGAAGGGTATAATAATGTTAAGAGTGGCTTTGAGAATAAGTATAAGTACAACGGAAAAGAACTGCAGGATGAGCTAGGGCTTAACATGTACGACTATGGAGCACGTAATTATGATCCAGCACTCGGTCGTTGGATAAATATTGATCCTTTAGCGGAGCAAATGCGAAGACATAGCCCATACAACTATGCTTTCAATAATCCAATAAGGTTTATAGATCCTGATGGAATGGCGCCAACTTGGATTGTTGGTACTGATGGAAAAAAAGCTACTTACACAACTAATTCAGATGGTTCTTTAAAATGGAGTGCAAATGCTTCTTATGATACACAAAAAATTGGAAATGCAATGGCACTTACCGCTGAAGGCTCTTCACAGCTTGCAAATATGTCAAAATCTGACATTAAGGTAAACCTAGAGTTTTGTTCTGAAGCAAAAATTGAAACCAAGTCTGATGGAGTACATACTACTTATGGAGAAACGGTACAAGGTAATCTAAACGAGAATGATAATTACGGACGAAAAGTTAATGCAGACGGGACTTATGGGATTACAGAATCTACTACAACTATTTATGAAGGCTCAATAAAAGATGCAGTTAAGGAAGGTTCTGGAAAAAGACTGGAAGGCCTTAGTGTAGATGGAGCAATTGGGGCTATCGCTGGACATGAGGCAGTACATGGAACTAATAAGGCAGAAATCAATAAGGATTTAAAAGCACAACAAACTGGAAAAATCAGTGCAGATAGAGAAGTTAAACCCGTCCAAGTGGAAAAGAAGATAATTGAACAACTAAAAAAATAGCTTAAATTCAAATTATGAGAGAAAATTTTATCATATTGTTTTTGCTAATTCATATTGCCGTTTCAGGTCAAAAAGCAAAGAACCCATTTCAAAGAGTTAGCGTTCCAGATAGTATTGCATTAAGTTTAGAAAATGCTTATAATACAAAAAATGTTAATGCAGGGAAAAATGTATTTAATTTAATCAATAGAAAAAGTTTTAAATTTGTGAATGGAGTTTTCTCTTTTCAGGGTCAGGGTGCCCATTTTTCTCGTAGAATTTTTATTTTTAATGAAAAAAAAATTTATATTTTTCAAAATGATGGAACATCAAATCCCAAAGGTATTCTTAAAGAATATTTAGACGCTGTGAATTATTTAAATCTTAATAACCAGCAAATGGTATTATATTTAGAGGCTATTAGTGTCTATTTAAAAGATGAGTTAGGAAATACCTATGGAGATGATATACAACGGTAATATTGTTGTTTTTTATGGCATTTGAAAAAAAAACTATTTATACTATAACAGTCAAAACTAAAACAACCTTCGGGTTGTTTTTTTGTTTTATAATGTACCTAAATAGCTAGTTATTCAGTAAGATATGCTCCTGTATTTGTTCTGGTGTCTCAAAAGGCATCCCCCGATCTCCGAAGTGTTCTTATGAAAAGCTGCGCAAATGTCTCTGACTTTGCGCATTTTTTTTTGTTTCTTAGAAAATCTAAACCTGATAAAAGTCTCCCGACTTTTGCGATTACTTTTTAAAAACCCTGGGCTATGACAAGAACGAAAACCCGACTGCCCTGCAGCAGATTGACAAGCTGGCTTACAGTTACGGTGCAGCCAACAATGCCAACCAGCTCACAAACAATAGAAAATTTTGGATTAGCAAAAATGATTAGAATTGATAACAACTATGATGTAAAATTAAAGATATAGACATGAATGTTAAAGTTGTAGTTAAAAGTAATTTAGCCAAAACACATAAATTTATTTATTTAGAAAAAGATAAATATGTAAAAGATGGAATAGGAAATGATAGCATTTTAAATACAAAAAAAACATGTAAAATTATTTATAGTAATACGTTATTAGGTTTTATGTAATGCAGCAGAAACTAGTACTGTGCAAAGAAAAAGGTGAAAAATAATTGTTAGGATTAACAAATCAGCACCCGCTCTTCGAAGAGTTGTCTGAAAAGCTGTTCGGGTGTCCCTGACTTCGCACCGACAAGAGAATCCACAAAAGAATAAGAACAAGAAACCTCGCCAATTGGGGAGGTTTTTATGTTGCAATAACATTGTTTTAAGAAAGGTATAATGATAAAATAAAACGAGCTGGGGCTGATTCTTCTACTACGTTAAATGTAATATGACATATTGACTTGTGAATATTGACCTCTATTTTTTTGATAACTTAAAACTTTAAATTTGTTGCAAATCTGCTAATTTTCTCTACTAAATACCAATAAACAAGAAACATTATATTAATGCAAAAGATATAACAAATAGATTTTAGCAGTCTATTATTGAATAGTAAATTGCAAATTATTGCTTAATTTCTATTTCTTTGATTTTACTTTTCAAAATATCATTCTCTTCTTCAAACTTTTTATTATTCGACTGAAGCTCATTTACTTTTTTATTAAGATCAATCATATACAAAGTAAGTTCCTCTATCTTTTGCAGCAATTTAGCATTCATATCACCTAGATTAACGCCGCTTTTTAACACTTCTTCTTCACTAGGTATATTCTTTAAATAACCTTTTTCTTTAATATGAGTTTCGACTTCTTCTAATGTTGGCAAATCATATTCTTTTTTAAATACATAATCAGGCCAGTCTAGTAAGTCTACTTTTACTTCTTTAGAATGAATAGTTCCGTTTACTGTAAGAGCACTGTCTGGTGTGTTTGTACCAATTCCTACTCTATCTTGCATAATACTTTTATATTGGCGTTTTCCAGAAAATACTATGGTTTCAAGGGGACTAAGAGTTGTTCCAATTTTTACTGTATTAGCATAATTAACGTCTGTAAGGACTCCTTCTATTTTAATCACTAAAAAATTATTCGTACTTACTATAAATAGGGATACTATTGGTATCATGATTAAAATCTCCAATATACCATTGAGTAGCAACAGCTCCAAACGCATCTGCTACTTCAGTTTTTTGTCCAAAATATCCGCCGTTCGGATTGTGCCCTATCTGATATCTCTTGGTAAGTTTTCCGGGACTAAATTGAGAATTATAAAAAGATTTAATAGTGACTTCTATCCAACCCCAAATTGGAACACTTGGAAACTGAATGTTTATTGCCTGATTTGGAGTACTATTTGCAAACATAGGACTTGTAAGCGTGAACTCAAAATTATTTCCAGATTGTGAATAAGTATAACTATTAAAAATTAGCGCAACTATAAAAGATACTATTAATTTATTCTTTTTCATTTATCTTTTATTATTTGTTTTAAGTGAATTAATTTCAGTTTGTAAGCTATCAAGTCTGCATTTAAGAATTTCTAAATTTTGCTTTTCCATTTTCAAAGTATTAATTTCCTTATTCTGTTGAATAACATACAATGTCAATTCTTCAATTTTTTGCAATAGTTTAACATTCATGTCACCAAGATTAATACCGTCTTTTAGTACTTCAGCTTCGCTCGGCATATCTATAAGGTATCCTTTCTCATTAATATGTTTTTCTACTTCCTGCAGCGTTGGCAAATCATACTCTTTTTTAAAAACGAAGTCTGACCAATTCTGTGTATCAACTTTTACCTCTCTTGAATGAATAGTACCATTTACATCCAGCTTATTTTTAGGTGCATTAATTCCTATACCAACGTTTCCGCTATTGGTTGCTACTAAATCAACACCAATGTTTTTCCAATTATTAGCAGCAGGAACTAATAAACCCGAATAAGGAATAGCTGCCTCCGGATGAATGAAATACAATTCTGAAACACCTACATTTCCATTTTGCCCATTATAAAAAGTAAATTTTAGTTTAGAATAAACTCCACCAACAGGAACAGCAATTGAAAAACTGGGAGCTGTGTAGTCAACCGCTGAATAATCTGCTATTACCCTCCAGACGTTAGCTCCGTTATAAGTATCATATCCTTCTATTTTGAACCTACTCGCCGGAAGATATCGGGTTGTCCACCCTACCCATGCGCCTGCCTGCGTATGATAACCAGGTAAACCTTCAATAAGAATAGTTGTTGGTGTCGTTGGAGTTACACCCGCTGCGTAATATGGATTCATACTTCCGTCAAATAACCCCGGTAAAGTAAATGCTGGCCCCTCTTGTGTTACCGTGTATCTTGTTACTGCATTAAACAATATATTATGCTCCATCCCAACAGGGTTTCGATTTGTTGTAAGAACCTGACCTGTTAAAAACTGGCAGATCGTAATACTAAATAATAGAATAACTTTTTTTATCATAATTTAAGTGTTTCGGTAAAGTTGTGTTTGTTGGTTAAATATTTTTTACTCAATATTTATTTTTAATAAATGTAAAAATCTGACAAATATAATTCTAATTTTATTAGATTTGTTAAAAAAATGTTATAGAGATTTAACTTAAAAAAAAATCAATTTTACAAGAATTAAAAGTCTAATAATCAAGTTATGATGAAGAAATCAGTTGTTATGTCGGTGTTATTATGCATAGCATGTCATACAACAAAAATAAAAAATGAAACATACAAAATTGCTGTTACCTCACCTGAATTAGGAAGTATTGGTCAGTCTAACAAAACAAATGGAATTGAGAATAATTTTTCTGTAAAAGCATTTCCAAAATTAGAAAAAGAAATTCGTGTTGCTATCGAAGTTATTCCATATAACAAACACCTAAACAAAATTTATGCTTCAAAGGCAAAGTATAATCAAAACCAAACTAAAGTTGCCTACATCGACAGTCTGCCTCAAAAACCAGAATTGGTTATTATTAAAGTTCTTGACATAAATGGGTTAGCAAATGAATTGAATGCCGCATACAATTCTGATGTTATAAGTTTATTACAAAATACTAAAAAATCTCAAATAGTCACCAGTATTGCAGTTAGCTTATCTTTAGATGAAATTTCTAAAATAAGACATGCCGATGCTTATTATCTGACCAACTCACAAAATAAAAGATACCAAATCACATTATTTAAATCAGGAAAAAAAGCTGATATAATAGATATGAATCCTGAAACAATCGTTGGCTATCAATCTAGCAATTTTTGCTGGGCCATTTCTCCAAAAAGGCAATGGTATGTTGCCGATATTGTAACAGATAATACCAATTGTAAAGGAAATACAAAATCAATAATTCCTACAGACGACAAAAATAACAAAAGCCTTTTTGATATGTAATTATCGCCTCGCTTTCTAAATTAAATTAAATGAACAAATATCAATTATATAAGCTTTTAGGTTGCATTATTTTATTATTATTCTTTTCATGTGAGGAAATCTTACTTGTTCCTGATATCTCAAAAGACAAAGTTACTTTAACAGCACCGGCAAATAATTCTGTTTTATTTTCAACCGGAGTATCATTTTCCTGGGAAAGTGTAAAAGACTCCGAAAAATATCATTTGCAAATTGCAAAACCAAATTTTACAAATCCGGTAGAAATTGTTTTGGATACTTTAGTTTCGAAAACTTCATTTTTACAACAATTGAATATTGGTAAATATGAGTGGCGCATTAAAGCGGTTAATAGTGGTTATGAAACTCAATATACAACAGCTGCTTTTGAAATCTTAAATAATGAAGATTTTCAGAACAATACCGTAATTCTGACTTCACCAGCTAATAATTTAATCACAAAAACTGTTGTTCAAAAATTATCATGGCAGACTATAATAGGTGCAACTGAATATAAGATTCAAATTTATGACAGCAATAATGAGATAGTTAAAGAAAGTAATAGCACTACAACAGCATTTGACTATACTTTTACAGATGGTAATTTTAGCTGGAAGGTAAGAGCTAGTAACGGGACAAAAGAAACCTTATATTCTACAAGAAATATATTAGTTGACAGCAAGGCTCCAAATATACCTATTCTTTCTAACCCTGCAGATAAAAGTACAACGACTGCGACTGATATCAATTTTCAATATAGCAGAAATCCAATAATCGGAAGCATAGAAAAAGACAGCATTTATGTTTATTCTGAAAGTGCTTTAACTAATTTAAAATTTAAGGAGGAAATAACCAGTCCTTATTCTAAAACTCTCACTGCAGGCTCTTACTATTGGTATGTGAAGTCTTTTGATCAAGCTGGAAATTCAAGTATTAGAAGTGCTGTTTTTAGTTTTACTATAAACTGAGATCATAAATATTCTCATGCATTTATTAATTATTTCAAAAAATATTATTGTATCTCAACTTAAAAAAAAATGAATAAATGAATAAAAAAATAAAATTATATACCATATTAATAATATTGGTATCATCTTTTAGTAATGCGCAAGTAACAACTTTAGCAGGAGATTATAAAATTATAGATATTGGAGGTAATGGCGGAGGCGATTATACCAAAAATCTTATTTTACTCCATGAAATGTATAACGGTACATTAATACATATGAATAATGCAGTGGGCATTATTACAGCATTTAGAGGGACAGCTGCTGCTTCCGGCAGGATGAATATTCTTGAAATAAATTCATCATCTTCATATAATATTACATCCGGAATTATAAAGTCTTTTGATAATAATGGAATCTGGGCTTTAAAAACATGTATATACAATGGCAAAAAATATTTAGCTGTTGATGTACCTTACTCAGCTGCCTACCATAATTGGGGTTTTAAATTTTCGGGATGGACAGTATCTACAGCTGAGAACATGAAGTCTATAGCCTACCAAATAAACGGTGTGGCTGTAAATACCAATATACTTTCAGATATTCAAGATTTTACAGTAAACATGAATGAAACTCATCAAGTAAATAACTTTTTTATATTAGGAAATAAGGTTGGTATCGGTACTACTGCACCAGATGAAAAACTTACAGTGAAAGGAAAAATCCATACGCAGGAAGTAAAAGTTGATTTATTAGGCCCGCTTGTTCCTGACTATGTCTTTAATGATAATTACAAGTTAAAATCATTAAAAGAAGTTGAAGATTACATTAAGATAAACAATCATCTACCTGATATCCCATCTGCAGAAGAAATTGAAAAAAACGGCCTCATGCTAGCAGAAATGAATATGAATTTATTGAAGAAAATTGAAGAACTTACACTGTACTCTATTGAACAAAATAAAAAAATAGAACATCTTCAAAAACAGAATGAAAAATTATTAGATATAGAACAAAGGCTATTGAAAATAGAGATTAATTCTAAATAAAGCTAATCATTAAAGTTTATACAATATTAAATACATTAAAATCATAGCATGAAAAAATCATTCAGCATTCTTATATTTCTAATTTCAATAATTGCATATTCTCAGATTTCTGGTAATTTTATTGTTAATGGTGACCTTGATAAATTTTACCCAGTCAAATTTTCTGATGGTGGCTGGGTTAATAATGCCCCAACTAATTTAGTCCTAGGCCGAAGTAACGTACATACAAATGCCTCGTGGAGAGGATCATTAATGGCTACTTTCAATTTCCATGTAACTTCCTGGGGAAATGGATCAAATTTTATTGATGCAGATGTTAGGCCTGTAGTAATTACGGCTGGTCCATTAATAGCAGGTTGGCAAGATGTAACATCAGCTAATGCAGCACAAGAAATAATAATATGGCTTCGAGGTGGAGGTACTACTTATTACTACAAATCAAATTATGCTGTTAATCCGGTTATTTATGATGGAGTTCAAAATGCATTACCGTTTAATATAACAAATGGTGGGCAGTTATCTTTTAAAACCTCTGTTGATACATATGCAACAACCACCGGAACATATGAAAACAGAAATGCATATTTTAATGCGAATGTAGGTATTGGTACTACTGTTCCCACGGCTAGTTTAGAAATCAATGCGCCAGCAATAACCGGAACCGAAACCTTAGTGAAATTAAGGGTAAGTGACGCAATTGATGATTATTTGAAGATTGGTAATGGTACTAACGCGAATGCACAATTTTTACCTAATTTACTAGGATATCGCATTTCTGATAGCCGACCATCACTCTATTTGACTGCGTCAACCGAAACTACTATGGACACCGGTAGTGATCCTCTTATGACATTTGATTCGCGAACTACTAGTGCTACTATAATAACACGCCCTTTATTTTCTTGGGATTCATATGGAAACAGAAAAATGATTTTAAATGCAAACGGAAGTTTAGGTATTGGCACCACAACTACAGGAAATCATAAACTTGCTGTAGAAGGCTCAATTGGTGCAAGAGAAATAAAAGTTCAGGCAACTGGCTGGTCAGATTTTGTATTTAAAAAAGAATACACTTTACCAACATTAGAAGAAGTTGAAAAACATATTAATGAAAAAGGTCATTTACAAGATATTCCCAGTGAAGAAGAAGTATTTAAAAACGGAATTAACCTAGGCGAAATGAATTCTAAATTACTTCAGAAAATTGAGGAATTGACACTTTATATGATTGAGATGAAGAAGGAGAATGAGTCCCTTAGAAATAATCAGAAAAATTTAGAAGAAAGATTTAAAAAAATTGAAACAAAATAATCATGAAGAAAGTAATATTATTTATACTTTTCGCAATCCAAAGTAGTTTTGGGCAAAATCCTTTAAATGTTGGAAGTCTTCAAATCAGTAATGATAATGTATATAGAACTACTCTTAACAGTGGGAATGTTGCTAAAATGGATATGGGATTTGACGGAGCGAAAGGCTATATAAAATTTGGAGCACATACAGGAGGAGGTCAACGTGATAATATTTTCTATATGAGAGGGAGCGATGGTAATATAGGTATTGGTACTGCTAATCCATTAGCGAAGTTAGAAGTTTACAATGGAAATATACTTGTAAGAAATGCAGCAAATATCGACAACGAATCTACCATAATGATTGCTCATTCTATTAAATATACTGATAGGGATACATTTGGAATCTCTTTAAGAACAATTACCCAAAGTTCCGGAACTAATGCATACGGTATGCAGTTTTTTACACAAGAATCTTATATAACAGGGCAAACTGAAAAGTTAAGAATATTAGGAAATGGAAATGTTGGTATTGGGGTAATAAATCCAACTAATAAATTAGATGTCAACGGTACAATCCATTCCAAAGAAGTAAAAGTAGATCTGCTAGGCTGGTCAGATTTTGTATTTAAGAAAAATTACAAATTACCAACTTTAGAAGAAGTAGAAAACCATATAAAAGAAAAAGGTCACTTAGAAAATATTCCTAGTGAAGAAGAAGTATTAAAAAACGGAATTAACTTGGGAGAAATGGAATCTAAACTGCTACAAAAAATTGAAGAATTAACCCTTTACAGCATTAATCAGAACAAAAAAATCGAAGAACAGGCAAAAGAAATTGAATCATTGAGAGCCTTAGTGTCAAGGATAGAAAAAATTGAAAATGAATTAGCAAGAATATAATAGATGAAGAACAAAAAAAACATCTACATACTTTTACCAATCGTGCTATTCGTTTGGAGTGCCGTCTTATATCAGGTTTTTTCTTTTACTAATAATGATGAAATTATTTCAGCTAATGATCCGGAATTCATTATTAAGCCACTAAAAGTAAAACAAAGACAATCATTTGTTATTGATGTGAATTACAGGGACCCTTTTTTAGGAAAAATGTATCTGGCACAAACTATTTCAAAAGTAAAAACAGAAAAATCAACGATAAAAAAAACTCCAAATGTTCAGGAAACTTTAGTTTGGCCGGTAATTCTATATAAAGGAATGATTTCTGACACCAAAGATAAGGCTAAGATTTTTATGATTATTATTGATGGACAAAACCATTACATGAAAATTGGTGATACTGAAAATGAAATTTATCTGAAAAGTGGTGATAAGGAATCTGTTTATGTGAAATATAAAGGAAATTTAAACCTCATAATGATTCAGGATTGAAAGTAAATTTCAAAATAAAATCCGGTGCTTTACAATTTACTGTTTTTGTTTCAGTAGTGATTGCTCTGTTGATGGTTGGGCTAATTCTGTATGCCTATACCTTTATTTACATGAAAGAGCAATCAAAAGGAGCAATTGAAAATATACAACTCTCTAATATTGGAATACAAACATTATTAGAGCAAAAGGAATTTAATACTGATACAGTACAGGTCGGTTTTATTGAGAAAGAAAATCAGACCATTAAAGTCCATTTATCACAATGGGGAATTTTTGAAAAAGGGGTATCAACATGTCAATTTCGGAAAAAGGAATTCACAAAGATTGCTATTATTGGTTCCTTGCTTAATACAGACGAGTCCCCTACTCTTTTTTTACAGGAAACCTACAACGCATTAATAGTCGTGGGTACAACAACTGTAAAAGGTATCGCTTATTTACCAGAACAAGGTGTTAATTCAGGGTATATAGCCGGGCAAAGTTATTATGGTTCACAGTTGGTTTACGGTAGTATAAAAAAAAGTTCAAAAGAACTTCCTCAGCCAAAAAAGAGCTTATTAGAAACAGTTGAATATGATTTAAAGCAATACAGACCACTTGATCAGGATGATTATATTAGTTTAGAAAAGAATTCAAGAATTATTAATTCTTTTAAGAAAAAAACAAAATCAATTTATTTTAAAAATCCAATAATATTAGAGAATAAAATTATAATAGGAAATATTATAATCAAATCAGAAACATCAATAGTAGTCAAAAATACGGCCCTTTTGAAAGATGTTATTTTAATTGCTCCAATAATTGAAATTGAAGATGAAACAACAGGAGTTTTTCAAGCTATAGCCTCTAAAAAAATAACAGTCGGAAAAGCCTGTAAGTTGAGTTATCCTTCTGCTTTGGTTTTATTTCAGGATAATAAAAATAATCCGGATGAAATCGCTGCAGATAGTATGGATAATAAAATTTTCATTGATTCAAAATCAGTTATAAAAGGAAATGTATGCTATTTTCAAACCAAAACTACTTCCGATTTTCAAACTCAGATCCTTTTGGAAAAAGAAGCAAATATAAAGGGCCAGGTATATTGCAATGGAAATTTTGACATACGGGGAACGGTTTCCGGATCGGTAATCACTAAACAATTTTTGGCAAACCAATCAGGATCTGTTTTTGTAAATCATATTTATAACGGAACGATTGAAAATCAAAACATTCCTAATATTTATGGCGGAATTGTGTTGGAACAAGAACAGCCTAAAACAATTTTGAAATGGTTGTATTAAAAAAAGTTAAATCGGCAACATTGATTGAAGCAATTGTTGCAACGGTTTTGATCGTAATTGTTTTTATAATTGCAAGTTTAATACTTAATAATCTGGTATTAAATACTTTTTCTAAAAACACACATTCCATTGAAAATCGAATGAATGAATTAGAATATCAAATTCAGAATAACAATATAAAATTGCCCTATCACGAAAGCTATAAAAACTGGGAAATTGCCATAATACAAGAAAAAACAGGCTCCAGAGTAGTCATACATATTCAGGCACAAAATAGCGATCACAAAAAAGAAATTACAAAGAAATTAATTGTATGGCAACAAATAAGATAAAATCTTTTACACTCTCTGAGTTATTAATTGTAATGATTATCACTGCTATTGTTGTTGGTATGGCTTTTAGTGTCTTAAGGCTGATACAAAAACAGATTCATACTATTCAGGGAAATTTTGATAAAACCAGTACACTGGCTCTTTTTGAACAAAAATTGTGGCAGGATTTCAACGAGTTTCATACTATAACCTATAATGAACAAAATCAATTTCTACTAATGCTATCAGAAATTGACACTGTGAAATATTCTTTTAATGATAACTATACATTGCGTAACAATGATACGATTCCCTTAAAACTTACAATTCAAAAATTATTTTTTAATGGAAAAGAAGCACAAACTGGAAATATTGATGCTATAAGTATATCGGCAGCATCAACATTAACAGATTATGAGATTTTTGTCTCAAAAAAAAATGACGTAACCTTTTTTATGAATCAGGAAGATGGCTTTTAAAATTGAAAACACCCCTGAAAAAAAAAGGGGACAAGCAAAAAATACCAGCAGTATAGAAGATTTACTAAAAAAAGAGATTTCTCTTTTTGGCGATTCTTTTAATAATAAAAAGAAACAGGCTTTCTATCAGGAACTAGCTGTTTTGCTAAAAGCAGGAATAACATTTAAGGAAGGATTGTCCCTTATTGTAGAATCTTTAAAGAAAAATGCTGACAAAGAATTGATACAATCGATACTGAATCAGGTAGTAAACGGAAAACCTTTTTCTGAAGCTTTGCATAACGCAAAATCATTTACTGAGTATGAATATTATTCCATTCAGATCGGTGAAGAAACAGGAACCACAGCTCAGGTTTGTTTTGAATTAGGTCATTTTTTTGAACGGAAAAATGAGCAGAAACGAATTATCATAGCTGCACTTACCTACCCTTCTATTGTATTGAGTACAGCAGTTTTGGTAGTAGTATTTATGTTAAGTTATGTTGTCCCAATGTTTCAGGATATTTTTAAGCAAAACAATATGGAGCTTCCGTTTCTTACACAGGTAATTGTAAAATTATCTGTTTGGACCAAAACCTACGGATTGTATTTCTTTTTGATATTTATAGGCTTTATTTTTTCAACCCAGTTTTTTAGAGACAATCCCAAATACAAAAAAATGCTTCATTACTTTTTGATTAAAATTCCCATTGCAGGGCCTTTTATGACCAAAGTTTATCTGGCACAATTTACACAGGCCGTTACTTTACTTACTACAGCAAAAGTCCCATTATTAAACAGTATACAAATGGTAAAAAAAATGATTCGATTTGTCCCTTTACAAGAGGCTTTAGAAAAAGTGGAAGAAAGTATATTAAAAGGAAACAGTTTAAGTGCAAGCCTAAAAAACAATTCTCTCTTTGATAACCGAATTATATCATTGGTAAAAGTAGCCGAAGAAACCAACCAAACAGAGTTTGTTTTTAAGCAATTAAGTGAACAATACAATCAGGAAGTTGTCCAGCAATCTAAGGTGATGACTACTGTTTTAGAACCTTTTATTATACTTTTTGTTGGGGTGCTGGTCGCTGTTTTATTGGTAGCTATGTATTTACCTATGTTTCAGTTGAGCAGTGCGATTGGGTAAAAAGTCATTCTACTCAAAAAACAAGAGATAATATGCAAAATAATAACGACATATTTTTTAATTCAATCCAAAGATTACCATATTTTTCCTAAAACAAAACAATTTATAACTAACTCATGAAAAATTATTACTATTATTTGTTTGTGCTTTTCTCTTTCAATATGATAGCGCAAACCCAAACTTCGGAAGGAAGTACTCCTTCTCAACCTACTAACCAAGCTTCGATTGGAAATGAATCTACCGAGCCATCATCACAGACAAGTAATTTACTTTATAGTGAGATCTTCACTCCAAGAATAGGAACTCCAAATAGTGGTGGTTTTAAACAAGTTAATTTTTCAAATGTTGGCGAGTATACAGGTACAGCAAGTACCAATGTGCCAATATATCAAATACAAGTCGGCCAAATTAATATTCCAATTGAGTTGAATTATTCCTCTACGGGCATTAAAGTAGATGAAACAGCATCAAACGTTGGTCAAAACTGGTCATTAAATGCAGGCGGGATTGTAACAAAAGTAATAAAAGGTATTGAAGACTTTAAAGTTACTATTGAGGGACCGCTGCCTTATGACCCTAATAATCATAAATTAAAATTTTCTGCACTTGGTACTAATGATGTATTGGGAATGAAGCTTAAAGAGGTTGGATGGCTGATGCAAAATACGAGCATCTCTTTAAATAAATACTATGATATAGCTTCTACTATTGATAAAATCTATACGTTACCTCAAATGGAGTATACGACTACAAAAAAAGATTTATCACCAGATTTATTTTATGTAAATGCACCTGGGCTGAATACATCTTTTACTCATAAAAAAGATCAATCGGTAATGGAAATTGCATTTCAGGGTAATAGAATTACAACAACAATAGGCCAAACATCTTTAATTCCTTTTTTTCCCGAATTTCGAGACAATCGATTTGAACTTGACTTAAAACATTATGATGGTGGATCACCAAGAAAAATACAAGGTGTCACAAAAATAGAAGTTACCAATATAAATGGAACTCAATACCTCTTTGATCAATTGGACGTGAATCAATATGTGAGCAGGGAAATCCTGCAGCCTTACAAAACAATAGGGTCAAGCAGAGATCTTACATCACAGGAAATAATGGCTTATAAACTTAGTTCAATAAAAGATTTTAAAGGTAACGAAGTTATATTCACATATGAAAAGTATGCTATAAATTATCCCGAATATAGAAAAACTGCCGATTTTTCGATAACAAATATTAAGGGCGACCAGCTAACGCAAAATTTAAGTTCCACTGAAATAAGATATCCTAATTTAAACAGAATTAGTAAAATAAGTTATGCAGAAGGAATCGTTGAATTTAAGTATGAAGAACCAAGAAAAGATTTACCTGGAGATTATGCATTGTCAAGAATCATTGTAAAAGATTTAAATGCAAATGTTATAAAAACTATTAAGCTGGAATATGATTACATAACTTCTAATAATAATTGCTCTGAACCGACCTGCAAAAGATTACGTCTTCTAACAGTACAGGAAATAGGGCAAAATAATATTGTAATACCACCATACCGATTTTTTTATAATGACGATATTAAACTTCCTGAAAGAGGGGCGTCAATTACAGATTATTTAGGATATGCTAATGGTCCTGTACGAAGTGAATATAATAATATTACCTCTATTAGCTGCATGATGTGTCTTATTCCCCCTCCTGAATTATATTACAAACCTAATCAAAAAGATTTTTCAATCTCTCCTTTTCCAATTTTTACAAATAGCTTTGTTACTGCAGGAAGATCATTAAAACCTTCGCTGGTTTATACTAAGGCAGGTGTTTTAACAAAAGTACAATATCCAACGGGGGGCAGTGAAGAATTTGAATATGAATTAAATGATTTTTATTCGGCATTAACTGGTCAAAATGTTCAATCTGGAGGTTTAAGAGTTTCAGTTCATAAATTAGTTGATACAAAAGGTGCTTTACAAGTACACAAGTATAACTATTTAAATTCTAATGGAAAATCTTCCGGAATATTAAACAATTTGCCTGTACTTGGAATTGCTCATGCATATAATGAACAACTAGCGGCTACCTATTTGGGATTATCAAGTTTTTCATTAGAAAGTGGATTAATTCTTCATACATTCACCAATTCAGCCACTGATTTCGATCTTGTGGAAGGATCAAATGTAGGATATTCCAGAGTTTTAATTAAAGAGAATGCTGATAATGGTTATACTGAAAAAATATTTTCTACCAGAAAAGATTTTCCTGTAGAGCAACCTTTATTTACTTACAAAGCTGGAGATAAGAATAAAATTGAATTTGGATTAAATAATGGCTGGAGACTCCCTACTACTAACAATACTGAACTATTAATTGGCAAACTAACATTTATAAGAAAATACGATAAACTTAATAATTTAGTAGAAGAGACTAAAAACAGCTATCAATATGATATTTTTAACCAAATTACAGATAAGGTAGGAATCTCCAGAAGAGACATTTTTCCTGGTGAGGTTGGTGTTCTTGAACCAATAGCTCCTGACTTCGCATTCTACCCATCTGTTTACTCAAGCAGAAACTTAACTAGTGAAACAAAAACAGTAACAAAATTCAATCAGAACGAAGTTGAAAACATCACTACTACTATTTATGATTTAAAGTATCAGTTACCAAAATCAACTGAAAATATTGTTAACCAATCTGGAGATACAAATTCTTTAATCACTCGAACAAGCTATCCTCATGATTTTTCAACTTCATTGATGCTCGGTTTAGCAAATGCAAATCGTATAGCAGAGCCAGTAGTAATAAAAAACTTTAGAAAAACTAATCAAAGTCAGGAAGAGCTTAACAGTCAGGAAATACTATATGACACCTTTACCAGGGGTGGAAAAAGTTTAATTCTTCCAAAAGCCGTGCAAACTGTTAAAGGCGCACAGACTATTACAAATCCATTTGAAGAAAAGATCCAATTTCATGATTATGATAAATTTGGTAATTCAATAGAATCTTCTAAAAAAGATGATATACATACAGTATATCTATGGGGATATAATTATACAAAACCTATTGCAAAAATAGAAAATACCACTTATTCAGAGGTTATGATATCACTCGGAAGGACTAATTCTGAAAACCTCGAATATTTACAAAGCTATGATGAAAATCAATTAAAAACTGAGATTCAAAAAGTAAGAGATGGTTTAAACAATGCAATGGTTACCTCTTATATTTATAAGCCTTTAATTGGTATTTCTACAATAGTAGATCAAAAAAACAATTTAATTTCTTATGAATATGACGATTTAAACCGCCTTAAGAAAATTAAAGATCAAGATCAAAATGTTATTGAGGAATACTGTTATGGCTATACAGGTGTTCTTAATGATTGCCAAAATGATGCAAAAATTCCGGTAGAAATTGACAATTCTGTCTACGATTCAGATTTGCAAGTTATAATTGGTGATTACAAGTCCTACAAAATACCTATTGCATGTAACAGAGGTGTAAGCTGGGAAAATTACTTACCCGATGGTGCTGAATATAAAGGTAGAAATATTTTAAGTCTTCATGACGAATTATACTTTCCAAATCCAGCTCAAACAGGAGTTCATTACACACCTGGTTATTATCCATTACCTGTAGAATATACACAATTACCTCTTCCCTATCCTGTTGCAGAATATACTTGTAATTATTTTGCAGAAAGATTCGGATACTCTTTTAATCTTTCTGGGTTAGATAATCCCAAATTTCTTGGTCCGGATCGAGTTGTAGATCTTACATGGTGGATGGAAATAGATGGAAAAAAAATAGAACTACCACAAGTTCAGGAATATAAAAATATATTTTTCATACCAAAATGTTTGGATGGTATTTATGGAAGAATAATTTGTTCTGCAAAAATAACTTCTGGCTACATCCATCAGGACCCTGCAAGAAAGACCATTACTTATACTGTAAAAAGTAATTTAATAAAATTTAAAAGTGGACAAAATGATTATGATAATCTACCTGCCTTATATAAATTAAGTGCATCCGGTTTTTATTCAGGGGATGTGTGCAGCAAAACTTCAGGATATGGAATTGGCAATAATTCAGGCAATGTCCCTGCAGATCCTGGCTATTGGGATGATGCTCCATGGTTAATAGATAATGGCACTGTGACTACTCCTGATTTTAAAATATCTGTCGATAACTTTAAAATGCATGAAATCCCAGTACCGGCATTTCTTCCAGAAACTTTTACATGGACCGGTCTTACTAAACCAAGTTTGCATCCTTTGTTTGATTTTCCAAGACCGATAGGCGGAATTCATAACGAGGAAAGTTTTACACCACATACTTTTCCTTCTTATATAACTTTTCCTTATATGTTAGAATACTATACTGATTTTTATGTAACAAGAGGAGGCTATAGATTTAATAGCGCATCAGTAATTCAAAAAGTAGCTGACAGTCGTAACTATACTTTCAATTGGTATTTAAAAATTGAAACTACCGGGCAGCAAATACCATTAATTAGGACACTAGAATCTAAAGATCTCTTTTTTATACCACCATCATTAAATGGGAAAAAAGGAAAATTGATTTGTATTGCTACAAAGAGGTTTGATACTGTTGCTACTGCATTAACTTTTGAAAGTGAAATTATAACATTTCAACAAGGTTTATTAAACACGGACAATCTAAACTATCAGGCAGATTTTCTTGATGAAGTGGGGCTATAACTTGTAAGATTTAAAAATATTAATCATAATTATGATGAAAAAAACCAAACAATACAGCATACAATTTATTTTGTTGTTGTTCACTATATATTCCTCAGCTCAAGCCCCGGCAGTTATAGCTAAAGGAACTTTAAATACTCCTTATACAGTAACAGGAAATGAAACTCTTATTGCAACGCAGAGCATTACACTAAGCCCCAATACTCTTATAAAATCCGGAAGTACATTTGTAGCCAAAATTATGCCCGATGCATATATACCAATTTCTGCAATTAGTAATGAAAATTTCGTTCTTACACGCAAATATCAGACTAATCTAAAAACTAGTGCAGATATTGTTAACAACTCTGATGTTATTGAAAATATCACTTATTATGATGGACTTGGCAGGCCAATACAAAATGTGGCCATAAAAGCTTCTCCGAATAAAAATGATATTGTTACTCATATTACATATGATAATGCCGGAAGACAGGAAAAAGATTTTCTCCCTTATATGGATAATGTTGGCTCCATAGCTTCATACAGAAATAGTACTGATGCAGAAACCGGAACGAATAATTACTATAAATTAAATTATCCGCAAGATATCGATGCTGCTCTTCCAAATGCATTTTCTCAAAAAAAATATGAAAATTCACCTTTAAATCGTGTTTTATTACAAGCAGCGCCCGGAAAAGATTGGGCTTTAAGTAAAGGGCATGAGATAAAAATGGACTATCAATCTAATACTTCAGCAGCTGGGGATAATGTCAAATTTTTCGTTGTAACAACAGCATTAAATTCTGACGGGATTTATATTCCAACAGTTACTTCAACAATCAATTATTCAGACAATCAATTGTATAAAACTATAACAAAAGATGAAAACTCGACAAGTGGGAAAAATAATACCGTTGAAGAATTTAAAAATAAAGAAGGTCAGATTATTTTAAAACGTTCTTATTCTGATTATAGCGCACAATTAGAAGTAAAACATGATACTTATTATATATATGATATTTATGGTAATTTGACTTATGTTCTACCTCCTATGGCTGAAGGTTCTGTAAATGCTGCAGTTTTAAAAGAGGTATGTTATCAATATAGATATGATACAAAAAACAGATTAGTTGAGAAAAAACTACCCGGAAAAGATTGGGAATTTATAGTTTATGATAAATTAGACAGACCTATACTTACGCAAGATGCAAACTTAAAAATATCAGATAAATGGATATTTACAAAATATGATGCTTTTAGCAGACCTGTTTATACTGGAGAATATACAAATACAATAGACAATACAAGAAGTTTAGTACAAAAATTAGCAGATAAAAGCACTATATTATTTGAGAAAAAACAAGTTGCCAGCATAAAGATTAAAACTACTGATGTTAACTATTCGAATCTGGCGTTTCCCACTGCCGATATAGATTTATTTACGATAAATTATTATGATGATTATGTTAATTTTAATTTAGATGGAGGAATCGCTACAACATCTTACGGTGTGACTCCCATAACAAATCCCAAAGGTTTGACTACTTGTAGCAAAGTGCGAGTTTTAAATACAGACCGATGGATTACTAATGTGAATTATTACGATAAAAAAGATAGATTAATTTATAATTACAATAACAATAATCGTCAATTAGCTGTAACTACATTAAAATCACAATTTGATTTTGCCGGCAAGGTTTTAGAAACTACATTAAGTCTCAAAAAAACCGGCAATGCAGATATTGCTGTAATAGAAACTTTCACATATGACCATATGGGAAGACTAATGACGGATAAACACAAAATTAATAATTTATCACAGGAAACAATCTCAACTAATACCTACGATAATATTGGACAATTAAATGTAAAAGGTGTTGGTGGAACCGGGACTAGCATACAAAAAGTAAACTTTAATTATAATATTAGAGGTTGGCTTACTGGCATAAATGATACAAGCTCATTGACAAAAACAGGGGATCCAAAAGATTTATTTGCTTTTAAAATAAATTACAATACTACAAACTCTGGAATAAGTAATGTTCTCCCTTTGTATAATGGCAATATTTCAGAGACCTATTGGGCAACCAATTCAGACAATGGCATAATAAAATCCTATGGCTACCGATACGATAACCTAAACCGATTAAAGGATGCAGTATTTAAAAATGGAGCTACATTGGCAAATACCTATAACGAAGCGATAACTTATGATAAAAATGGAAATATTCAGACTTTAAAGCGTAATGGTTTAAATGGTTCCGGTTTTGTACTTATAGATGATTTAACTTATAGTTATGTAAATACTAATTCGTTCAACCAACTTACAAAAGTGGTAGATAATGCTGCAGCGGCGTACAAAGCAGGAGGTTTTACAGACAGCACCGCCAATACGGCAGACGATTACACCTATGATGCCAATGGTAATATGACCACAGACAATAACAAAAACATTACCGCTATAACCTATAATCACCTGAACCTGCCCACCAAAATAACTTTTGGAACCACAGGAAACATTGTTTATTTTTACAATGCGACAGGACAAAAAGTGCAAAAGATTGTAAATGAAACAGGAAAAACCCAAATCATTACAGATTATTTAGGCGGTTACCAATATGAAAGCAATGCTTTAAAGTTTTTTTCCACCGCAGAAGGTTATGTAGAAGTTTCAGGAAGTTCTTTTAAATACATTTACCAGTACAAAGATCATTTGGGCAACATCCGATTGAGTTATGACAAGACACTGGCGATTAAGGAAGAAAGCAATTTCTATCCTTTTGGTCTAAAACAGGAAGGGTATAATACTGTTAAGATTGGCGTTGAGAACAAGTATAAGTACAACGGGAAAGAGCTTCAAGACGAGAATATTGGCGGGAATCAGCTGAATTTGTATGACATGGATTTTCGACAATACGACCCAGCGATTGGTAGATGGTTAGTTCAAGACCCTGTTGTTCATCATAATGTATCACCTTACAGTGCTTTTGATAATAATCCTATTTTTTGGGCTGACCCTAGTGGAGCTGATAGTGAAACAGATGTATTATTCCAAAAACTTTGGGATTTAACACCTGATGATGGAAATGTATATACTTATACTTTAGGAAATACTAGAAATAGTAGTGATTCAGATAGTGATTCAGATGATAACGGAGAAGACCCACCAAAAGGAAAAGCAGAAAAGCCTTTAAATTGGTTCAAAAAAGGTAAAGATGCTTCCTTATGGGAAGTTGCTAACAAAGATAAAAAAGCAATAAATGGTGTTTTAGTTATTTATGCTCATGCTAATGATAAATTTATAGTTGGTCCTAATGGTGAATTCATATATAATATAGAACAATTAAATGCTGTTCTGGTTAAATATAGTGCACAGTGGCGAGATTTTGTTAATAGTAAGAATGGTAAATTTACCTTAGTTTTGAAAGCTTGTAATGCTGGAGCTGAAGGCGGTGAAACTCCTAATATTGCAAGTAACTTTTCATATGATAAAAAAGGTCTTACAGTAATTGCACCTAGTGGATTCTATGTAACTTCACCTGCTTTCTTGAATGATATCGGTATTAATTTTGAAGTTGGGGTTAGTAATCCTAATGGTGACGACACATGGAACGTATATTATAGTGGAACTTTAAGAAATAAATTTAATGATTAATAATATGAAAATAAAAAGTGTATTGTTCTATATTTTAGTAATTTGTTCACTTACCTCTTGTAATGATGGAGTTTTAAAAGATTCTGAAATAAAAGAAACGAGAGAAGTGATTTTTAATTCAGGAGACAAATATTCATATGCTAAGATATGTATATACTTCGATGAAAAAGGAGACTACGAATCTTCGTTACCATATTCTATAGTTATGGCTTATAAATATAATGATAAGGACGCTTATTATAATATTTATAGAACAATGATTCGTATTAATAATAGTGGAGAGTTTGATTACAAAGCAATTACAAAGCTAGACAAAACAAGCAAAGCTTATGCATTAGAAAATTTGACTAAAAGTGCTAATTTAGGATGTATAAGTGCTAAAATGGATTTAGAGAAGTATCATTCAGAAGAAGATAAAATAGGAAAGAAAACTAAATAAAACAACCTGTTCCAAAATTGAAATTCAATAATAGTTGACTTTTGTAATCAATATGTAAAGAATAATTTAGAAAGCCATTTCAAAACGGAGTGGCTTTTTTTTATGATATTTATTGATTATAATAAACTGATAGTGTGGGTATAATATAGCAGTATTTGTAGTAAAAATAGTTATATATTAGCATAAATAAAAATATAATGGAAGATAGCAGAATGACGTTAATTGATATAAATACACTAGAACTTCATTATTGGTTTAATGATGAGTCACATACTATGAATGCCGTTGTTCAGAATAAATGTGAACATGAGTTTTTAGGAATTTTAAAAGAAATAGCAAATACTTTTGAAGTTGAAATAATAATTGAGACAGAACCTTTTGGAGGAGGTGGCTTATTAAGAAGGTTTAATTTTTTTACTCTTAATTCTGAAAATAAAAGTGCATTAAAACTAACAATTATATCAGCTTTAGTTATTAGGAGTATTTGTAACTCCTATTGCAACATCAATACTTAAAACCACCGAACATCTTATTGATAAAATATTTGAAGATGAAGAATTGAAGGAAATTGAAAAAACCAAGTTGAAAAGTGAAACGGAAAGAAATAGAGCTGAGACGGAAAAAATGAAAGCTGAAACAGAAAATATAAAATTGGATGCAGAAGCTAAAGTCAAAAACTTTTTAAAAGTACTGTAATCAAGAAGAAAAGGTCTAATTTTTATGAAGCTTTAGAAAAATACCCTAAGGTAAATCAGTTTTCAATTCAATCAAAAAATAAATATGAAAATTCTAATAGGGAGGAAATATTTGTAATAAGAAATAATTTTAAAGAATTTATTTTAGTTTCAGATGATATCAATTTAGTAAACACGCTGGTAGAATTAATGGTAATGCATGGAAAGGAATAATTCCAGCTGGTACAACATTAAATCCTGCCGCTTACAATAAATATGAATATCAAACTTACAAAGAAATTATGAGATCTCCCGGTTCTATCGAAAAAGTTGGTGGATTTTTAGAAAAAAGATTACCAGATGGCAAGGGAATTAGACTTCAAGAGAACTTTCAGTTTAAAGGTCTTTTAGATTAAAAATAATTACTTATGAATTATAAACTATTAGTTGACTTAAAATTTAAAGGAAATTATCAAAAATTGATTTTTCTTTCATAAATAGTATGCTATTAAATAAAAGAGATGTAACCTTTAACTATCCTGAAAATATAGATACTTCAAATTATGATGAAATTATCAAAATTTTGCACTCATATGATTATGTAGATTTTATCATATCCACTGATATTCTAAATATGGATAAAATAAGAATTGAAAATGTTTTTATAAACATTGGAAAAGATAATGATGAAGTGGAATTATTACTTTTTTTTGATATATATGATCTCGGCGATAGAACTGTAACAGATAATTACTTATTCTAAATCATTGGTCAAAAATGATTCAGGATAACTATAATTTTGAGTTTGCCATTTGTCAGATGGACAATGGAAATAAAACGGAATATTATTTTGATAGTTATGGAACTGGTCCTCTCTGGGATAATGTTATGGATATATAATTTTAATAATTTGATCATATTATCCTTAAGAGCTCTTTACGAATGCTACTTTAATATTGTTGGATTTAAATAGTTTTATACAGATATAAAAACAAAAAAGGCAATCTTTCGATTACCTTTTTGTTTAAAATTATTTTCAACTCTACTTCACCGAAGCATCACTTTTAGATTTCACTAACTGACTTACCCTCCACATTAAGACAACAGAACAAAGCGTAATCACAGCAATCACATACCCCAGAATATCATAGTTTTCTAATGGTGATGCTTTTGTTTTCTGGTGCACAATAAATCCTGCACAAACAGCTGCGATTCCTCCTGCAATTTGCTGTAATGATGATGTAATAGACATGTAAGCCCCGCGATCTTTCATTTCAGGAATTGCTGTATTTAAGGTTGTGGCCGGAATCATACGACTCATGATTCCCATAAACAATATCATGTTAATGACTACAACTTCCCAAAGCGGAATAGGATCCAGATTGGTATAAATCACAATCATAATTATAGAAAGTATGGATCCGGCAGTAAACAGCCAAAATTTACTTACTTTGTCACTTAACTTACCAACTATGGGCATTATAAAAAGTACCGAAAGTCCTGTAAAGAAAAACACCATTGGCAATTGTAACTGACTAATATGGATGTTATTGACCAAATAAGCGCTTCCGAATGGCTGTAACATAAAACCTCCAACCGAAAGCAAAGCAATAGACGCAAATCCTATCTGATAGTTTTTGTTACTTAGCGTATGCCAAAGGTGAAGAAAAGGACTTTTGTCTGATTGTAACTCGAGATGTTTCGTAATTGGCTGCATCTGAGTCAGAACGGCCATAAGAATCAATACGCCCAAAACAGCAATCATGATAAAAGAAGAATGCCAGCCCCAATGATTGGCAAAATACAACCCAAGCGGAATTCCTAAAATCTGGCTTGTTGCATACGCCATTTGTATAAAACCCATCACACGCCCTCTTTGTTTGATTACAAATAAATCTGTCACAATAGCTAGTGAAACCGAACCGATTACGCCTCCAAAAAGACCGGTAAAGATTCGTGCTAAAAGTAATGTCGTATAATCTATCGCAAACGCACAAAAAACAGTACCGATAATGAATCCGGTATAAAAGAAAATCAATAGTTTTTTTCGGTCAAACTTATCGGCAAAACCCGCAGCAAGCAATCCGGAAATTCCGGCGCTGAAGGCATAAGCAGAAACGGTAAACCCAAATTTGGCCGTTGTCATGTCAAGCGTTTTCATTAATATATCTCCCAACGGAGAAATGATAACAAAATCGAGTATAACAGTAAATTGTAAAAGTGCCAGAATGGCAATAATTATGATTTGTTTTGAAGTAAAAGCAGTGCTTTCTACTGTAGTATTTTCCATTATAATTGGTTTATTTTGGTTAATTCAATTCCTGGCATTCATAACCAAGAGCATTGATAATTGCAATAATCACCTTTGGCTCAAGCGTTTCTGAAACTACACGCAATACACAATCAACATCTTCGTGATCTATACTCCATTGCTGTATGGCTGTGTGATTGTCCAGAGTTTGGTGCATAGTACAACCAGGCTCGGTTTTTTTAATATTGGTTTTAAAAATATGTATGGTATTTAAATCTGGTTTCATAATTTTTCATGGTTTTAAAGCCTTTATAGTTGCATCAAAAGCTTCTTTCATCATTGTATTGGTAAGTGAAAACGGCTTCCCTCCCATACTCTTACCCTCAGTATGAAAGTTTAACAAAGTATATAATGGTCCGTAAGCAATAGCCCAAAATACTTCAAATGGCATGCAGGTTAGTTCATTATTATGCAGACTCTTATCTATAAATTGTTTCATGATCATTCTGAAATCTGAAAACTTCGTAGTAGAGTTTAAAATTATTTCCCCGTGTGGCGAGTGTTTGATAATCTCAAAGAAAGCTACGTTCTTAGGATATTTCATGGTAAATTCAGCCCTGTTTACCCATTGTATCCACAATCCTTCTTCAAAAGACATATCGGGAGAAAAATTCTTAATCGTACTCGAAAAAAATTCAAGAGCTACGCTTGCTCCTATTTTCTGAATTAAATCATCTTTGTCCTTATAGTAAATATATAATGTAGCAACAGAGATATTACAGGCTTTTGCAAGCTTGTTCATACTGAAACCCTGAAATCCGTCCCGCACAATTTGATCAATTGCGTTCTCGATTACCAATTTTTCCTTATCAATATCCCGTATTCTCATGCCATTATTTTTTACAAAGATAAAATAATAAATGAATGAACATTCTTTTATTTATTATTTTTAATGAAATTTTTTTTAATTGTTTTTAAACCATTCCATTATAGTGCCTTTTCTGTTTCTGGCAATCGGCAGAGAGATTTCTTTTATTCTTAGTGTAAAACCTTCAAGGTGCGTTACGTATTTGGTATTAACAATATAGGATCTGTGAATCTGCAAAAAATCATTTTCAGGAAGTTCATCTATTATGCTTTTTAACGTCTGGTGAATGATAATTTTCTTGCTGTTTTCTGAATAAATTTCAATATAATTCTGCATACTTTTGATATATAAAATCTGCGACGGCTGCACTTTTATCGTAAAACCATTTTCTTTAAAAAACATTGGTTTTGAAATCTGTTCCTGCTGATACATCAAATCATACATCTTTTTTGCTTTTAAAACAGCTGCTTTAAAATCTTCAAAAAATATCGGCTTTAGTAAATAATCAATAGCATTGACTTTGTAGCCCTTGAGTGCATATTCAGAATAAGCTGTGGTGAAAATAATCATCGAAGGTTTGTCTGAAATAAGCTTTGCAAACTCTAGTCCGTTTAGCAAAGGCATTTGGATGTCAAGAAAAATCAGGTCTACGGTTTCGTTTTTTAATTTTTTGAGTGCGAGATGTGCATTAGAAAAAACACCGGCATTGCTTAAAAAATCAAACTCCCTGATAAAGGATTGCAAGCCCTCCCTGGCAATTCTTTCATCGTCGATTACAATACATTTCATACGCTGGTTAAATTTAAAATCAACTGAACACTATAAGAATCAGTATCCTGAGTCAATTCTAATTCATAATTATCACAATAAGAAAGTTCCAGTCTTTTCTTTACATATTTCAAACCTACTCCCTCTTTTTTTAAACTTTGCAAATTTGATTCTGCTGAGTTTTTTATATTTAAGACCAATTGATTTTCATCTTTTAGAAAAACATGCAGCTTTATGTAATTTTTTCTTTCTGTAAAAGAAGAAACATGTTTAAAAGCATTTTCTACAAAAGTTGAAAGCAGAAAAGGAATTATCACAAGTGTATTTTCGGGAATATCCCATTGACATGAAATCTCAAGATCTTCGCCGGAGCGGTCTTTTTCTAATTCAAAATAATGTTTAAGAAAAGAAACTTCATCATCTAACTTAATCCATTTATTTTGAGATTCATATACATAATAACGTAATATCTTGCTGTATCTGGATAAAAGTTCCAAAGCTTCATCCTGATCTTTACGAATAAGAAATTGCAGGTTATTGAGAATATTAAAGGTAAAATGGGGACTTAGTTGTGTTCTTAAATGATCAATTTCCATTTCGAGAACATTATTTCGTAATTCCTGATGTCTTTTGGCCGAAGCAATATTCTGTTTATACAATTCAATCGAATAACTCATTCCCGAAATCAGGATACTGACCAGCAACATCCCACAAAATAGAGATATGATGTCATTATCGTGTAAAACAGTGGAAGATAACATCATAATGGTTAGAAAATAGCTTTCGGCAGTAAGCAAAATCGATGTCAGTAAACTAATCGATAGAGCAGAAAAGACAAAATCTGCTGTATTGTGCGTATAAATATATTTTTTGATAAGAAGATTAAGAAAATAAACATGCACCCGCAAAGTCAAAATGAGTACAACAGCATGAATAAAAGCGACTCCAAAGCCAAAATCAGGGCTCGTAGAGAGTGACAATTGCAACAAAACAATGAGAAACAGAAAAGTCCAGAAAAGCAGACTCGCTCTTTTGATAGTAAACATAAGGACAAAATTAGATTGTAAAATTAATTTATTTTCTATCCGCAGCACTTACCGTTGGTCAACAAATCACGACCAATAGTCAAAAGCAAAAAAATGCACTGGTATGATACAATAGTTTTGTTTTGTCAAATTAAAAAATATAAAGATGAAAACAGGATTAATTACTTTGTTATTATTATTACTTGCTGCTACACAAGTAAAAGCGCAGATAAATATTCAGGCCGAATATTTTGGAGAATCGCATTATGCCGATGAAAACAATAACAAATTGGGCGAAAGCAAAGGTTCTGCAGCGGTTTATCAGGTAAATGCCAAAATTCCGATTTCGATGAAAATAAACAAAGACAGTCTTGCAGTCGTTTGGGGTGTAGCGCTTTCGGGTTCTTATACTTCGTTAAACAATAAAAATTTCACTCAGGATATGCTATTGTCGGATATTGTCAATGCGCAATTTTCCTTATTTAATATCACTCCGCTAAACAAAAAATGGAATATGCTCACATTTGCCGGTGCGGGAATTTATACTGATCAGACCAAAATTTCAAAGATGGGTGCCCGAAATGTTCTTGGAAATGCCGGCGCTATATTCATCAAAAAAATCAACTCAAAATTAGACCTTGGAGGCGGCGTTGCCTTCAACAATGCTTTTGGTTATCCTATGATATTTCCTGCTTTGTATATTAATTATAATTCTCCGGGAAAATATACTTTTAATGTTTCGCTTGTGAGCGGATTTCAATTATCGGCTGGCTATGAAATAAGTAAATATATGACTTTAAACTTGATAGGCGAAATGAACGGGCAACTGGCTCTTCTGGAAAAAGACGGAAAAGATGTGATATTTACACATCAATATGTTGTAACGGGATTAAGACCTGAGTTTAAAATCTCTAAAAATATTACGCTTCCTGTTACTCTCGGAATCAGCGCTATGCGTCCTGCGTATTTTACAGAACGAAGCCTCAAAAATATTTTCAATAATAACAATAATTATCAGTTTCAGTTATCTCCTTATGCATCAGCACAAATTAATTATAAATTTTAGCCTGTATCCTAAATGCTTTTTAATAAAAAATCCTGACAGATAATTTGTCAGGATTTGTTTTTAAAATAATTCATCGGGATCAATCAAATTGGATAATTTTTCTTTTAACTCCGAATTCAAAAGTGTAAGACCAAATTGATACGAAGCATTCATCCAGCCAAAACCTTCCTCGGTTATATAATTAAACTCGGTACCGACGTTGCCATATTCGGCAAAAATCTTGTGCGAGCTTATAGACAAATCAAATTTTTCGGGAATTGTGCCATTATAATCAACTGCATTTCGGGTTATAAGCCACAGCCAGCGATAGATCATTTCCTGTGCTTCATCCTGAAAATTATAGTTCAATAAACCTTTCCATAAAAATATTTGATGCGGCGCCCAGCCAAACGGATAATCCCATTGTCTCACCGGAGCATTGTCGCTTACTTTTGCAACCGCTGATTTTGTGCTTCCGGCAATGCCTCCTTTCATTTTAAATTTTGGCAATGTCTTTTTGATTAAAATTTCAGCTTGTTCCTGTGTAGCAATTTTTGCCCATAAGGGATAAAATGTCGTTGCCGCTTCAAAATGATGCTGTTTTTCTATCGCAAAATTGTAATCATAATAAATTCCATTTTCTTCGTTCCAGCACAATTCATTAATTTTTTGTTTTCGTTCTTCCGCTTTTTTATTCCAATAATTACTGGAATAAATCTGGTCAGTGTTATAAATAAATTTATCACTGAAATAATTTGAAATCAAAAAAGAAATATCACATTCGTATTTGTACAGCAGACTATTGATCGCAACTGTGTTTAAATCAGCACAGATACCAACTAATCTATTGGTTGTATCATGGCCACTTTCTCGCATGCTTCTGTCATGTGTAAAATAATGATCGAGATCGGCATCTAAGATTTCTCTCTCCAGATATTTCTTTTCAAATTCTCTTGTTGAGAGGTTGTACTTTGGTGCATATTTTTCTAAAATATCATCAAAATGTCCTTCTTCTACCTCAAACGGAAGTCCGATTCCCTCTGCTTTATATCGGTTTAATCCATTTGCAGTAAGTCGTTTTCCTTCCTCCATCCATACTGTTTTGTATTCTTTAATTGCCGTTTTTAAATGCCTTTCAATCCATGAAATATCGGGATTTGATTTCTCAATAATGTCTATTATCAAAGAAGTATATAAAGGCGGCTGTGTGCGGGTCAGATAATAACTTCTGTTGGCATTTAGAATTTTGCCGTAATGATCAATCTGATATTTAAAGTTTTCGGCCATGCCAAAAGCCAAATCAACTTTGTCATCAATCAAAAGTCCCATTGTGATAAAATAACTGTCCCAGCCATACATTTCATTAAATCTTCCGCCTGGAACTACAAAAGGAATTCCATCGGTTTTGCCATTTTTGGTTTGAAGAGCCAAAGCTAGAATTCCGGGTTTTTTGTTGAGTGATAAAACATATTCCGGTGAAATATTTTCGGGCAAATGAACGACTTTTAACCTGTGATTTGAATGTTCTAAATTTTTGAAATACTCAAAAGCAAAAGCATCGCCCGCAGGAACATACAGATACGAAACTGCATTTTCTATCTTGTCGTCTTCTACTATTTTTTTTACTCCGGCTGCGTCAATCGTTCGGGTAAGGCCTTTCCAATACAAATCTTTTATTTTTCTGGAAATTCTCTTAACGGGATCTTCTGTGATTTCGGCTAAGTCGATTTCGGCAAACTCATTATCTCCTTTTTTAGATAATGCAAGCTCCTGCAGCAAATTGGAAAGTTGATACGTTCCTTCAATCGCAATAGAATTACCTTTTTCATCTTTGAGCAAAAAGCTTTTTGGGCCTTTGTCGTCAATCGTTATTTTTTTGTCGCCATCAGTATCTTCCTGAGCCAGTAATTGAGCAAGAGTCTGATTTATGTGTAATTTAAATTTCATTTTTTGAGGTAATTTTTTTGAGAATAAAAAAGGAAATCAACAATAAGGCCATTGGAATTAAAGTAAAATAAAATGCTTTTTCCGGACCTTCGTTTTTAAACAACCAACCAGTAATACGTGAACCTAATGTACCGCCCAAAGCAGAAAAAATAACAATTAATCCTGTCATTGAACTCTGCAGATTTTTTGGGAGGGAACTCAATACTATCGAATTCAGCAAAGGATATATTGGCGCAATAAACAAACCGATTAAAGGAAATGCAAATGCAATAAGCGGAATATCAGAAAGTGTATTAATATTTTTGACTTCCAGTCCAACTACATTTGGAAGTACAAAATAAACAATTAGCATGGCGGCAATTACACAAACCGATAAAACCCAAATCCAGTTTACTCTTTTGGTTATGATTCCCGCTACCAATCTCCCTATTGCCAGTGAAATAGCTAAAATACTTGCCATCATAATACTTATGTTTTCAGGCAAATGAAGCACTTTGGTATTAAACGTTGGCAGCCACGAAAGGATTCCCTGTTCGATCATAACGAATAAAAAAACACTTATTACAAAAACAACCGTTAGCAACTTTGCAATGAGTTTAAACATTTGCAGAAAATCATCTGTAAAATTGACTCCGGCGGCTACTACCGTTTCTTCAAATTTGGTAAAAAACAGGAATAAAAAAGATACTATAGATAAACCTGCCAAAAACCAATAAACATTTAACCATGAATCAGGATCGCTTTCATTATTAAAAGCAGGAAATAAAAAATAAGCCAGTGCAATTCCGATCATAAAAACGCCTTCAATACTACTCATCAAAGCATTGTGTTCTTTCTGATTTTCTGTTACGGTACCGATCAGGGAATAAACCGATACTTTTATCAGGGCAAAAGACACACCGACAGTTGCAAATAATATTTTGGCATTATCAAAAGAATTTCCGAAATACATTGAAATACAGGCCAGAGTTACCAGAGCCAAACCTGTAAGCATTGCTTTTTTGTAGCCTATACGGGGGAGAAATGAGGCTATAAAGAAAGAGACAATGGCAATGGGCATGTCTTTAAAGGCTTCCAGAATACTGGCCTGTACTTCATCTACTCCGTAATTTTTTTGCGATTTAAGAATTACGATGCCTACACTATTCAATAAAATAGCAAAGACAAAATAATTGAGATAAAGGGATATTTTTATTCCTAAGTTTTTCATTAACAGATTGGTTTGTTTATAAAATTGCTTATAAATGAGACATTGTATAAAGTTATAAAAATACCAAATGCTGTCTTTGCAACAGCATTTGGCCAAATATCAAGTAACTAACAACCAACTAAAAGTTAACGGCTACCGAAAATCTAAAAGCGCGTCCTAAAATAGGTCTTGCCATAAACACATCGCTGGCCGCAGATGTAGTTTGTCTCGGGTCTCCTTCTGTTAAACCAATCTCATTGAATAAGTTTGAGGCATCAACTGCAAAACGAAGATTATTGTATTTATAATTTAAACCTGCTCCTACTTCTTTGTAGGCCGGTAAAACTTGTCTGTTGTCCTGATTGGTAAACTTTTTATCATAATAAGAGAATTGTACATAAGCGCTGAAATCTTTTGTAATATCGACTTCCGGTCTTAGGTTACAGAAGAATTTAGGGATTCTTCTTGCTGTGTTTCCGTTAAAATCAAAAGTAGAACCATCTGCATTTGTACCTGTAAAATTGTCGTATTCCGGTTTTTGAACCGTAAATGTAAAATTCAGTTTAACCATTTCATATCTTGCATTGGTTTCTACTTCAAGTCCAATATTGTTTACGTCTGCAAATTTGTTTTCAGAGCTTCCGTCAGATAAAATATCGGTAAAGGCAACATTTTTTAAATTCATGTGAAACAGATTGGCATTCACAGAGAAAAATGAATTTGAAAATTTATAACCCAGTTCAAACTGATTTACTTCTGTGTTTTCGAGTTTGCTTAAATCGGCTGCATTGTCATAGAATGATTCTTCGATTGGTGATCTGAAACCGTGGCTATAACGAACATATGATGCCATATTATCATTAAATTTATAATTTCCAGCGGCTGTATAGGACCATTCGCTTACATCATATCTCCAATAGGTATAAGGATTTCCTTTTACAGTCGTAACAGCGTCATCTGCAGTGTTGTTATCTATAACTCCTAAATCTTCTGCAAAGAATCTGGCATTATCACGGTATCCTGAATATTTGTCTTTATTGTATCGTAAGCCTGCATTAAAAGTCAGATTATCAGTTGCTTTTATTTCTGCATCGGCATAAATGTCATTCAAAAGACCTTTTGTTTGTGCATCTCTTTCCAGCCAGGTAATTCTTTCTACACCGTTCCATGTATGATTGACACCGGTTGTATTGTCTTCTACATTTAATAATCTCGGATTGTCTGAAACGCTTACCAAATACGAATTCCAGTTCCAGTATTGATTTGATTTCCAGTTAGAATAATAATATCCGGCGGTCAGTTGTACAGGATCTAAATCAAAAGAAAAAGAGAAATTATTAGCAAAATTGTCCATTTTCTTGTGAATATACCAGTGGTCTGCTCTCATAATCAATGCATTTGGATCTACAGCAGCTCCGTTATCCACGTAAGTGTAAGTTAAATTAGCGGCAGTAGTATTCTGAATATCTGTTGCATATGCATCTTGTGTCCATGGTCCTCCGTTTGGAAAAATAGCATTGTAATTCAGATCAATAGCTGTTTGTTTGAATGCATTTTTAAAAGATACTTTATCTGAAATTTTCTTTTTGAATTCAGCACCAATTGAATTGATTACCGGATGAGAACCATCTTCCAAATCAGCGCTAAAAGTTCCGCCTCCGTATTGAGGAACATTCAAATGACTGAAGTTTACTGAAGTCAGCGTTCCATAATTAGGATCAAAGCCGTCTATTCCTTCAATTTTTCCGTTATTGCTTTTTAATGGAATTGGCAAATAGAATGTATTTCTGTCATTGAGATGTTTAAAATTAACTCTTAAATAATCTCCGTCGTCAAATTTATAGGTCAGGTTTCCTTTTATCTGTCCTCCTTTGTTAGCTGTAAAACCAGTGTTTCTTACCCCACTATCTGCGCGGTAAAAACCTCCGATATTAAAGAATAATTTATCCTGGATCAAAGCACCCGACAAATTAAGATCAGTTCTGAAAAGTCCATAATCTGATGTTGAGAATTTGGCTCTTCCCTGAAAATCATTTTGTCCCGTTTTTGAAATAAAATTAATGATTCCTCCGGGAGCGTTGTTGGCAAAGATTGATGCAGAACCACCACGTACAGCCTCCATTTTGCTTACGGTTTCATCCAGTCTGTAAAAAGTATCTGCATTGGCAAACTGCAAAGCTCCGTCTTCAAAAACAGGCAATCCGTCTTCCTGAATCTGTACGTATTCATATGCTCCTGCAGACGGAATTCCTCTTGCAAAAAGGTTATTTCCTATTTCTCCTCCAGATGCTTCTACCACAAATCCCGGAATTGTCTGTAACAGTGCTGCCGTACTTGCCGGCGCTCGGTCTTCTATCGCTTTTGCTCCCATTGTCGTAATCGCTACACTTGATTCGAGTTTAGATCTTGGGCTTGATGATCCCGTTACGACTACTTCCTGCAGGTTCTGAGATTCGGTTTCCAGAAACAAGTTTTCTTCTATCGATTCGCCCTCTTTTACCGTGATTTTTTTCTCAAAACTTTTATATCCTACGTTTGTTGCAGAAATAGTATAAGTTCCGGCGGCTACATTAGAGAATATATAAGCTCCGTTGATATCTGTCACCACATTTTGGTCTGCTCCTTTTAAGGATACATTGGCTCCGGGAACGGTTTGTCCGCCTTCGTCAAATACTTTTCCGGAAACGGTAATTTTCTCCTGTGCAAACAAATTGCTTGATGTAAAAATTAGGCAAAACAATAACAGTAATCTGCCTAAATACGTATTAATCACTTTCATTTTTTTGTGGTTTGGTTAGTAAAATTTGTAATTGTTAATGTAAACTTAATAACTAATTGAAACCTGATGATGAAATTACAACCGAAAACGTTTTCGAAAACACCAAAAACGTTTTCGAAAATTAAATTTATACAGATGAAATTTATTTTAGTACATTTATTTTATGAATGATACTAAATTAATTGATATAGCTTTTGCACTCGGAATTTCTGTTACGACAGTCTCTAAGGCGTTAAAAGGCTATAGTGATGTTAGCCAAAGTACGCGTGCAAAGGTCATGGAAATGGCAGATAAGATGAATTATATGCCAAATTCTGTTGCTGTAAATCTTCGCACCAATGAAACCAAAACAATCGGTGTTATTATTCCGGCAACGGTTCACCATTTTTTCTCCAGTGTTTTAAACGGAATTTTGGAGGAAGCCGAAAAAAGAGGTTACCTGGTTATCATTCTGCAATCGAGCGAAAAATATGAACTTGAAAAGAAACAGGTTGCTTTATTATTACAAAAAAGAGTCGATGGTATTTTGATGTCTCTTTCTAATGAGACAGATGATTTCTCTCATATTAACGATGCTATCCGAAAAAATACGCCAGTTGTTTTATTTGATAAGATTGCCAAAAGAGTCGATTGTTCTAAAGTGGTTATAAATGATATGAAAGCGGCTTATGATGCCGTGACTTATTTAATAGAAAAAGGATTTAAGAAAATAGCACATTTTCGTGGTTCTTATGTTCCTCAGAATTCTATTGATCGTTTTCTGGGATATAAAAAAGCACTGGAAGATCATGGCATAAAATACGATCAGTCTTTAGTTTATGTATGTGATCATAATACTGATTTTGAAGACGGCTACGAGAATGCCGAAAAATTAATGGCAGATCATAATGATGTTGATGCCGTTTTTGCGGTTACTGATTTGGTCGCAATCGGAATCATTAAATATTTTAATGATAAAAAAATAAAAACTCCCGAACAAGTTGCCGTTTTCGGATTTAGCAACTGGTTTATGAGTACCGTAATTTCACCTAAGCTAACTACAATCGATCAGCCGGGTTATGATATAGGGTATCGTGCGGCTTCTATATTAATTGATGAAATTGCACAGATTAAAGAACATATTCCTGTAGTGCATCAAATTATTGAATTACCGACACATATTATTGAAAGAGAGTCTACACAGCGATTTAATAATTAAAGGTCAGGTTTCAAAAAACTAAAAAGTCCCTTGATAAACGGGACTTTTTAATGAACTCATCAGCTGAAAAGAAGTAATTGGTTATTCTTTAATTACATTAAGTGCCAGGTTTTTTGCTCTGTAACTATTAAAAATCATAAACAAAACAGTAACAATCAAAAGCAAAGAAAGATCTGCTGCACCGAGTAATAACTGGCTTTTTACTTCGAATAAATTAGTAAATCCGTAACTGAATACAGAACTGATCATATACATCACGCCGCCTGTAAGTCCGCTGGCTACACCTGCATTTTTTGAAAAACGGGTTAGACAATACGCATAAACAATATTAAAAATAAATCCTCCGGCGATATGGATTCCGATTATAAAACCAATCAGCGTATAAAGGCTGCTGGTGTAAGAAGCGGTAAAAATCATCATAAGTACCAGGATTATCTGGATTCCAAATGCAGTTCCAACTTTTTGGGCCAGCGGTTTTTTAATCAGTGACTTTGCAATGATTCCGCCTGTCATCAAAGAAAAACCGGATAATAAGGAGCTGTAACCCGTTGTAATTGCAGAATATCCCAAAACACGTTCGATAATAAAAGGGCTTGACAAACTGTACACAATCACAACTCCAAAACAAATTCCGATAATGATAAGACCAAGAGTAAAATCGGCTGTTCTGAGCATTCCTGAATAGGTTTCTACAATTGATTTTAGTTTAAAAGGCTGATAATGTTTTAAAGATTCTCCGCTGTAGACCAACTCCAGAATGGCAAAAGCCAATGATAATACACCAAGGAAATAAAAATTAGATCTCCATCCGAAACTATTTTGCAGATATCCGCCAAGAAACGGTGCCATAATAGGTGCACACGCCCAGATAATCGAAAACAAACTAATATAACTTTTTAGTTTTTCGCCAGAAAAAAGATCAACAAAATAAGCTCGTTTTCCTACTACAATAAGCGCAATCGTAATTCCCTGAATGATTCTCATTGCATATATAACATAAATATTGGGAACCAATGCAATAACAAAACTGGTCAAGGAGAATAATACCAATGAAGCAACACCTATTTTGTATCTTCCGAAACTGTCTAATATACTCCCGATAAAAAACTGGCTTACCCCCACGCTAAACATAAATAATACCAGTGACAGCTGTACAGCAGCCGCAGAAACATGCAAATCACTTGCCATGGCCGGAAGCGAGGGTAAATAAATATCTGTCGCAAAACCGGATAACGGAATCAGTGCAAGGGCTAGTAAAGTACTAAAGCCCTTGTGGTTTTCTTGTAAAGTTCTCATTTCTTGTAGTCTAAGTTATGCTCCGTGCGCTTCATCAGAAACGGTTTTCCATTCTGCAAAGCTTTGCAGACGTTCTTCGTATACTTTTGTAACTGCCGGATAAGCAAATGAGCCCAGTAATAATCTTAGAGGAGGTTCTGCTGTATCTACCAGTTTTAAGATAACCGGTGCTGTTGCTTCTGGTTTTCCAAAAATTCCCGGAGTTGATACTGCCTCATTAAAACCTGCTTTTACAGGATCATAAACTGACATACTTTTGGTTTGAAAAGCAGATTCTCCAGACCAGTCTGTTGTGTAACCGTTTGGTTCAACCAGAGAAACATTAATTCCAAAACCTTTAACTTCTGATGCAAGTGTTTCGCTTAAACCTTCTACGGCAAATTTTGAGGCATTATACAATCCCAGAACCGGAAGTGTTACCAATCCTAAGAAACTCGATACCTGAATAATATGACCGCTTTTTTGCTCGCGCATAATAGGCAGGACAGCCTGAGATAACCAAAGCACACCAAAAAAATTAGTTTCCATTTGATTTCTTGCTTCTTCTTCTGATGTTTCTTCAACTGCACCAAACAAACCATATCCTGCATTATTTATCAGGACATCAATTCTTCCAAAATGATCTTTTGCTTTATTTACTGCTTCAAATGCAGCTTTTCGGTCGTTTACATCCAATTGAATTGGCAATACCAAATCTCCATATTGCTTTTTAAGTTCCTGAAGTGCTTCGGAATTTCTTCCTGCAGCTACTACTCTATCACCACGTTTTAAAAATGCTTCTGCCCAGATTTTTCCAAATCCTTTTGTGGCTCCTGTTATTAAAATTACTTTTGACATTCTGATTATATTTAATTATTAAACTTCTATTAAAATAGACCGAACGGTCTTAAAAATGGTAAAAAAAATATGTTATAAAACATATCTTATAAAATCTTCCTTAATGCTATCCAGCACAATAGCCATCTGTTGGTTCCCTACTAGTTTTCCGCATAAGATTCCGCCTTCTACCATTGCAAAAATCTTTATACTTAAGACTTCCGGATTTACGTCTTTTGACAATTCATTATTCCGGACTCCTTCTTCAATTATATTAAAGAATCTTTTCTGTGCAGAATAAGCCGCTTTTTTAACCTGCTCTTTCATAACAGGATTGGTGTCATCTGCTTCTGTTCCAAAATTCAATATCGGACAGCCCTCCACCATGCTCTGGTCATTTTTATAAACGTCCAGTAAATTAAATAGTTTTTCCTGTGCCGATTTTCCTTTGGCAACAGCCAAATCTAATTTATTTGCCAGTTGTGATCTTAAGTACATAAAGGCCTCCATGCAAATTTCTTCCTTACTTTCAAAATTTCCGTAGATTCCTCCTTTAGCCAGTTTTGTAGCTTCCATAATATCGCTCATAGAAGTTCCGGCCATTCCTTTTTTATTAATAATTGGTGCTGCTGCTTCTATAATAAATTGTCGGGTTCTTTCTGCTTTGCTCATAATCTCTCCTTTTGACATTGCAAATATAAGACCGTTCGGTCTAAAATAAAAAATATTTTAACTTTTATTTTAAAAAGAATAATTCAAAAAAGACATTTGTATTGTTTTTAAAATAGAAAAATGACAGGATTTATTGGCTTTGACGATACAATTTTAAATCAGTAATTTTTTAAACCGCATTTATTTAATTTAACAAAAGCCCTTATTTATAGTCTACAAAAAGTACTTCAGAATCAGAACCTTCCAGATGCGATAAATTTTCCTCACTTCGTTTTTCAACCAATTTCCAAAAACAATCAGCATTCTCGGGAAACGGTATTTTTAGACTTTGGGTTATTTTATTTCCGCTGGTATGAAGATAACCGGAAATATAAGCGAGAATATGCCTTTCATTAAAACATTCGAGAAACTTAGATCTTACTTCTACATTGGTTGCAAAACATACTTTCCCTTCACCAGGTAATGATGGCAAAAATGGAATTTTGATACAATCAGCAATTACTTTGATATCTTTTTCTGCAATTTTCAGCATATTTAAAATTAATCAATTTGGCCTTAACAAAAAAACTCCTGTTCGATTGAACAGGAGTTTACAACAAATTAATTTCCAGGTATTCTGAATTTATATTTAAATCAGACTGTTAACCCACGGGTTAACCATCCTCTTTTATTGGCAGTTACTATGGCATAAGGCGTTATCCAGAATAAACTAAAAGTATAAAAAATGCTGTACGAATAAGCCCAGAAAGCTTCTGACAGACTATATCTCTTGGCATAAAACAGTACCGGAAATGTTGATACGATTAAAATGCTTAATAAGGTTGAACTTAAAAACAGCAATGGATGCGTTGCAATAAAAATCAACATAAAAATCAGGAACGGATAAGCTAAAATAATTTTTAAGGACTGGTTGATAAACAAAAGTCTTGCACCAAATTTAGATTCTTCTCTAAAATCTTTAAAAACATATTTTGCCATCATTAGATTCTCACGTACATTACTTCTGCTCCATCTGATAAACATTTTATATAAACCTGTATATTCTTCCGGCACATTGGTCAATACATAAGCATTTCTTTGAAACAATACATGAAGTCCTTGTTTCAGGATCATATTTGTCATGGCACGGTCTTCTCCAATATCAGATGGCTGTCCCATAAAAGTCTGGTTAATCCACTCCGGAAGACAGTTCATTACAGCATCTCTTCTATAAGCTGCTGCTGCCCCTGGAGTACAAAGAACTGATCCCAATTGGCTTTCGGCAGAACGCATGAATTCAAAACTCATGACGAAACTTACATTTAACATTTTTGGAAGAATTGCTTTTTTATTGTTCAAAACCTGAACATTTCCGGCAACTGCACCACATTTTTCGTTTACTACAAATGGGCTTACTAAATTTCTCAACGTATCCTTTTTTACGATAGAATCGCTGTCTACAGTTACAAAGATTTCTCCTGTACCCAATTCAAATCCACGGTAAAGTGCGTGACGTTTTCCGCCGTTTTCAGGCTGCTGAAAAATAGTTAATCGGTCTCCCAATTTTAATTTTGCCTGCTGCATCCAATACCAGGTATCATCTTTACTACCATCGTCAATAGCAAGGATTTGTAATTTTTGTTCCGGAAAATCGCTGTCTGCAAGACTTAGCAATGTATCCCATACCAGTTTACCTTCATTGTAGGCTGGAACTATAACGGTACAAGTTGGCAGCAATTCGTCTGAAACTGATTCTATTGGCTTGTATTTAAAGAAAAGATATAAATTGTATAGAAAAACGCCGCACTGGAAGACAAATAAGGCTACGGCTAATATTAAAAAAGGAAATCCAATAGTTGAATTTACTCTGTCGATATGAAACTGATCAAAATCGGGTTGAAATTGAAATACCATAAAAGCTCCCGCAAATAATAATGCAAAAGTACCTGACAGCACAATTGCTCCTAAGCGTGAGGTTTTTTCTTTTTCTGATGTTTTTGATTTACTGTTAACACGAAAAATAGAACTGTTTATAGAAAGTTCATTAGTAGTATTGATGTCGTTGGCTGTGGTATAAAATTGGTCTGAAATAATTGTTTCACTTTTCATATTGCACTTCTAATTTATTTGTATCTGTATGGCTTTTATTTAAATTTTTCCTGATAGTAAGGATTTACACAAACCAATTTAGCAATGGGCGTGCCATTACAGTACAAGATACAGTATGAGCGTTTTATGATAGTTTACATGATTTTAATGTGTATAAAGTTTATACACTTGTACAATGTTTATACAGATTTTGTGTGTATCCAAAGATAAGTTTTGTAGTAAACACGGCTGTTTTGAGCTGGCACAGCGGCAAAAATTTCACCATTTATAAGAGTCAAATGGTCGTTTATGATTTGTTCTTTTATAACGACAAAAAAAGGAAAATAGTATAAATGCTATTTTCCTTTTTTCAAAAATAAATTAAGACTTTTGTCTCTCAATGCTTTAGTCTTTTTCACCTTTTATAAATTTTCCTTCTTTAGTAAATTCAAGATCAATTTTGTTTGTCAGGTCGACATCAAGGTCTTTGTGTCCATAATCAATGTGTGTGATTTTTTCATTCGGATAGTTCTTTGTCACATAATCTTTGACAGCTTCCGGAATAAAAGCAGTCGGAATCGGTTTGTCACCACCGTCAACTTCGCGGTATGAACCGTCTTTCCAGAACTCTACCTCTGTGCCATCTTTAAATTTTACTTCGTATCCCTTTTCTCCATGCTCAGCATCTTTCTTTGCCACTTCAATTTCAGAATTGCTAAAATGTTTTTTTAGAAAATCCTGTGCAGGCTGTGGCAGTTCTGTTACTGCAATTTTCTTTTGTGCGTTGGCCGATATTGCAAAAACCAGCAATAATGCAGCACTAATGATTTTTATTTTCATGGCTAAAATTTTAGTGATTATACACACTAATTTACAACATGAGAAAATGTTTACAAATAAATTTAAGAAACCTTTATAATTTAAAACACTTATAACCAATTAGATATAGAATCGAAAAGTTATTTTCATATAAATCCTGAATTGAAAACCCAATATTTTTTTACCTCTTATGATTTGAGTCATAAAAAAAAGTTTTAGTGCCACTCTAAATTTGTGAAAGTAAAATTTTGAAGCGCTTTATCATTATACAATCCAATTTTAAATCCTAATCCTATATAAATATCATAAAATGAATACTTATCAGAAAGAACTTATCAAAGCCACCATTCCAATTTTAAGAGAAAGTGGCGAAGACCTGACCAATTATTTTTATGCCCGAATGTTTAAGGCACATCCTGAATTGCAAAATATGTTCAACATGGGAAATCAGGCCAACGGCAGACAAAAATCGGCTTTGGCAAATGCGGTTCTGGCTTACGCCGAAAATATAGATGACCCAAGTGTTTTAATCGGCGTCTTAAAAGGAATAGGCACCAAACACAGAAGCCTAAATATCCAACCCGATCAATATAAAATAGTAGGAACACATTTAATTGCTTCTATAGGCGAAGTAGTTGGCGAAGCTGCCACTCCTGAGATTCTAGATGCCTGGACCGTTGCTTTTTATCAGCTTGCACAAATTATGATCGATCTTGAAAAAGGATTATACGATGAAAATATAGCAAAACCCGGAAGCTGGAACGGGTGGAGAAAATTTGTAATCAAAAAAATAGTTCAGGAGTCTGCAGAAATTAAATCGTTTTATCTTTATCCAGAAGATGGGCAGGCAATTGCAGATTTTCATGCCGGCCAGTTTATAAGTGTTCAGGTTTTTGTTCCCGAATTAAATCTTTTACAACCAAGACAATATAGTTTATCAAGTGCCTCTAATGATGAATATTACAGAATTTCGGTAAAAAGAGAAAGCGGAATTGCACCAAATCCATCGGGATTGGTTTCTAATACCTTACATTCAAAATCAGAAGGTGATGTAATTTCCATTTCATCTCCGGCAGGATTATTTCATTTAGAAAAGGATTCAGAAAATCCTCTGGTATTAATCAGTGGCGGAGTTGGCCTTACTCCTATGCTGAGTATGCTGGAAACGAATTTAAGTTCTCTTCAGAACAAAAAAACAATCTGGATTCACGGCTGCAGAAATGAATCGGTCCATGCTTTTAAAAATCAGATTATTGACATACAGAAAGAAGCAAAATACCTAGAAACTTTTACGTTTTATGATACTGTAGAAGATCATAACGAAACTTCAAACCAAGTTATAAAAGGGCGTGTTGATCTTCATAAATGCAAAGAAGCTATATTACTGGAAGAAGCAAAATTCTATATATGTGGTCCTGAAATGTTTATAAAAACGCAATATGAAGCACTTATTAACCTGAATGTAAATAAGGAAAATATTTTTTACGAAGAGTTTGGCCCGCAACTTATTAATTTGAATTAATTGAGGATTAACAGGTTACACCAAGAAAACACTTTGCCCAATTTCTGCAAAATGCCATCATCGCATTTTTTATTTTCAAACAGAAAATAAAACTAAACAGCTTTCATATTATGGAGGCTGTTTTTTTAAAACCAGTTTGATTTATAAAATACTTTTCAGTAAAAAAGAAAATAATGCTGCTTAAAAAATATAAAATTACATCGATCCAGTCTCCTGTATATCTGGGGTTAAATCCAGGCAGGTAATATTCAAAATAAAAAGAATAATAGGACGCCAGACCAATTATAAAAAATAATGGAAGCCTAAAAAATGCTTCTTTTTTTAACTGCCGAATACCAAAAGAAATACCTCCAAGAATAATAGGAAGGCATAAAAAATCATTAACGTAGTTGTTTATAATAGCAGGCAATTCAACTTCTAAACGCTGAATGATATAAATACCGCATGCGACAAAAGAGATGTTGGTATAAATAAATTTATACCAAAATAAATTTTTACGAGTTTTATTCTGAATTTGAGTTATAGTATTCATACTTCTTAAATTCGATTTTTACCCCGCTGCTACTGCAATAACCGCTGCAATAAGACCGCCAACAACCATCGCAAAAAACAACCAGACTGAATATATGACCTGAGAAAATAATCTGATAAAGGGATTTTGATCTTCTGAAGCTTTTCTTAAAAATTCATCAATTGCACTTGGCTTTTTGGTTTTGTCCTCCTCTATTTTTTGTGCAATCTTTTTTTCCTGTTCAAGTTTTCTTTTAAGAATCACATTTATAATCACACCACAATTACTGCAATAATCTGTATCAACATTTACAGTATTACATTCCATGCATTTTATATAAGATTTGTCATTCATAGAAACATCAATTTAAAAATCTTTTAAGCAAAGTTAGTACTTTAAGTAACGTTATTCCACTGCATAAAAACTAATTAACCGGAACCAAAACAAATTTTCTTTAAATAATTTTGAATCGCCATTAATTAATTTGAATTTTACTTATTGATATTCTGTAAACGCCACTTTCAATTTAAAACAAATGAAAACAATCTTCATTACCGTAATCCTTTTTATCGTCTTTTTTTTTGTAATCAGACAGTTCATTTATAAACCTTATGTCTGGAAAAAAGCAATTAACAGCAAGGAACATCAATTGCAGGAAGGAAGTTTTATTTTTAGCAAACAAAGCGGTTCTAACGGAAGTCAGAGTTTTACAACTCATTATTATGTTTTTAAGGTAATAGAAATCAATGGCGATTATGTACGCCTTTCTGTGATTAGGAGATTGTCTGAGAGAGATAAACTTGCTGAGGGTGATTTTTCTACAACATCTGCTCATTATAAGCAATTGAAGAAAACCATAAAAGAAATTTTGATTACACCAATCCTGACCGAAAATTTATACAAAGGCCAAGGTCCTAATTATATGCTTAATGATTATTTGGTGAATAAATATCCTAGTTTAAATAAATCACGTTATTATTATGAAGATATTCCGGAAGATAACAAAAACAAACCTTTGCCTACACAAACGCTCGAATTGAATTTGTACTTTAACCTCGTTTATTCTAAAAAGGAAATTATTGAAAACGGAAAACTTACTCCGTGGATTATGAATAATAGTCTGAAAAATGAACCTGAAATTGCAGATGGCCTTTCTAAAAAAATAGATTTGATACTCAATTAAGATAATTTCTATTCTAATTTTTCTCAGTAAATACAATAGTTAAAGCTGAATGAAAAATAAAAATAAAAAAAACATACTTTTTTTGTCCAATTCTAAAAGTTCAGTTGTCATTAGGGTATAACATTTAAATTATACAACATGGAAACTAGAATTAATTTATTCGAAAAAGGTCAAAAAGCATTAGCTCCATTATTTGGGATTACAGGTTATCTGAAAAAAACGACACTTGAAAAATCTCTTGTAGATTTAGTAGATTTCAGGGTATCACAAATCAACAATTGCGCATATTGTTTAGATATGCACTCAAAAGAAGCTTTGGCTCACGGTGAAGATATTCAACGCTTATTGGGAATTAGTGCGTGGAAAGAAACTCCTTATTTTACACAACGTGAGCGGGTTGCTCTTGCCTGGGCAGAAGCCGTTACCGCTTGTGATGTGCCGGATGATATTTACAATCTTGCGCATGCGGAATTTTCTGATGAAGAATTGATCGATCTTACGCTTGTCGTTACAACAATTAATACATGGAATCGTTTTAACCTTGCTTTTCCTAATACTCCGGGAACTTACAGAGTGGGACAATTTGGTTAAACCATAAAATGGCTGTTTTTATTCTGTAAAACATTAAATTTATAATGGGATAAAAACAGCCTTTTTTTCTTTTAAAATGCAATTTGATAACGTATTAAACATAAAAAAAATGAATGAATTTTTATTAATTTTCAGAAGAGATTTTATATCAAAAGAAGCACAACCTTCTCCGGAAGAATTGCAGCAGCATTTGCAACAATGGCAAAACTGGTTTGGCAGTTTGGCTGCTCAGGATAAACTAGCAAGACCTTTGCAGCGTTGGGACGGCCAGGGAAAACTGGTTGGCACCAAAGGAATTACAGATGGCCCTTTTGTAGAAATCAAAGAATCTATTGGAGGTCTGATTATTGTAAAAGCCAACAATTATGATGAGGCTGTGGAAATTGCACAAGGATGCCCAGTTTTGAATTTTGGCGGAAACGTAGAAATCAGAATGGCGATGTAAAATTAAAATTCTAATTTTTTAAAATTCCAAATTCCAATTCTCCGCATACTTTTTATCACACAAAATGAAGTCAAAAGATTTATAAGTTTTGTAAAAAAAACCTGTTAGCTGTATAACAGTTCAAATTGGAATTTGGAGTTTGGAATTTTAAAATTTGATATATTATTACTTCTATGGAGAACAAAGAGCTTATACCCAACCTGTTTAGAACCGAATATCAAAAAATAGTTTCAGTTCTTTGCAGCTTATTTGGTATTCATCATATCGAAATTGCCGAAGATATTGTGAGTGATACCTTTCTGGCTGCTTCAGAAACCTGGGCTATAAAAGGAACTCCGGAAAATCCAACTGCATGGCTGTATACAGTAGCCAAAAATAAAACTAAAAATTATCTAAAGAGAAATAGTGTTTTTGAAACTAAGATCGTTAGCGAAATCAAATATAATTCGCCATTAAATAATCCTGAAATCGACATCGATTTATCTGAGCAGAATATTGCAGATAGTCAGCTTGCCATGATATTTACGGTTTGCAATCCCTGTAATTCTGATGAAGCACAGATCGCACTGGCACTTAATTTACTTTGTGGTTTTGGGATAAGTGAAATTGCCGATGCTTTTCTTTCGAACAAAGAAGTCATTTATAAAAGAATCAATCGCGCTAAGGAAAAACTCAAGGAAGAAAATATCAAAATACAAAATCCCAGCAGTTCTGAAATAAAAAACAGAATGCAAACGGTTCTCAAAACTATTTACCTCTTGTATTCAGAAGGCTACTACTCTACTTCTCAAAATACTACATTAAGAAAAGATCTTTGTGCAGAAGCCATGCGCCTTACTTTTTTATTGATTCAGAACCAAAATACTAATCTGCCCGAAACCAATGCCCTGATGGCGCTAATGTGTTTTCATTCTTCCAGATTTGAAGCCAGAACATCAGAAAACGGAGAAATTATTTTGTATGAAGATCAGGATCAATCACTTTGGAATAAGGAATTAACAGACAAAGGGACTTATTTTCTGAGTCAGTCTTCAACCGGAAACAAGCTTTCTAAATACCACCTCGAAGCGGGAATTGGATATTGGCATACAATCAAAGAAGAAACTGCCGAAAAGTGGGAACGCATTCTGGAATTGTACAATAATCTCATTATTTTAGAATATTCTCCAATTGTTGCTTTAAACAGAACATATGCTTTGTCTAAGGTTAAAGGCAAAAAAGAGGCTATTGTCGAAGCCGAAAAACTTAACTTAACAGATAATCATTTTTATTATTCCCTTCTTGGAAATCTATATGCAGATTTTGATAAGCAAAAAGCTTTAGAAATATTGTCAATTGCTTTTGACTTAGCAAAAACAGTGTCCGACAAAAATGTTATTCGCAAAAATATTGAGCATCTGAACCAAAAATAAGCAATAAATACAACATCATTGTTAATTTTTTAAAATTCATTTAAACCTTGCATCAATAGCGCTTCGTAAGAAATTACTTTAAAAAAGTGTATATTTTTTTTAAACAGCTGTTAAATCTTTAATAAAAACTAATAAAATATTTTGCAGGAAAACGTATATTTGAGTAAACAGAATATATTTTATCGTGCAAGAACAAACAAAATCACATAGTTTTATTTTTCCAAAATCTTCTACGGGAGTTGACGGGCTGGATGAGATTACCAATGGTGGTTTTCCAAAAGGAAGACCTACATTAATCTGTGGCGGTGCCGGTTGCGGAAAAACGTTGTTGTCAATGCAATTTCTTATAAAAGGAATTACTGACTACAACGAACCCGGAGTTTTCATGTCTTTTGAAGAACCCTCCGATGACCTTACTTTAAATGTAAAATCTCTTGGCTTTGACCTTGAAAAACTAAAAAAGAGTAAAAAATTAATTGTCGATCATGTCAGAGTAGAAAGATCTGAAATAGAAGAAGCAGGTGAATATGATCTTGATGGACTTTTCATAAGATTAGGACATGCTATAGATTCTATCAAAGCAAAACGTGTTGTATTAGATACTATCGAATCTTTATTTGCAGGACTTGATAATCAGGCAATATTAAGGGCAGAATTGAGAAGATTATTTAGCTGGCTTAAACAAAAAGGAGTTACAGCGGTTATTACCGGAGAACGTGGAGAAGCTACTCTGACCCGTCAGGGATTGGAAGAGTATGTTTCTGATTGCGTAATAGTTCTGGATCATCGTGTAACTGAACAGGTTTCTACCAGAAGGCTTCGAATTATAAAATACAGAGGTTCTACTCATGGTACAAATGAGTATCCGTTTCTTATTGATGAAAATGGTATTTCGGTGTTGCCAATTACCTCTTTAAAATTAAACAATGAAGTTTCTTCTGAGATTGTTTCTTCAGGATTAGAAGGATTAGACGGAATGTTTGAGGGTGGTGGATTTTACCGCGGAAGTAATATTCTGGTCTCTGGTACGGCAGGAACAGCTAAAACGACAATTGCCTGTTATTTTGCCACTCAACAATGTAAAAATAAGGAGAGAACAGTCTATTTTGCTTTTGAGGAATCACCACAGCAATTGGTTCGAAATATGAAATCGGTTGGTGTAGATCTGCAAAAGTTTCTGGATAACGGTACTTTACAGATTCATTCGTCAAGGCCTTCACTTAATGGTCTTGAGCTTCATTTACTTACACTTCGAAAATTAATTAAGGAATTTAAACCTACTACAATAATTATTGATCCTATCAGTAATTTAATCACTGTAGGAAGTGAACACGAAGTAAAATCAATGTTGGTGAGGCTTATAGACATGCTAAAGGTGAACAATATTACGGCACTTTTTACGTCTTTAAATAAACAAACTGAAAATTTCAGGCCTGATCTTGCAGAAGAATCTGTATCTTCATTAGTGGATACCTGGATCTCAGTACGTGATATGGAAGGAATTGGAGAGCGAAACCGCGGGGTTTTTATTATAAAATCAAGAGGTATGGGGCACTCTAATCAGGTCAGGGAGTTTATTATTACAAACAAAGGAATTGAATTACTGGACGTAGAACTAGGCCCGCAGGGAATATTGACAGGTTCTGCAAGAAAGTCATACCAATTTAAAAAAGCCATGTCGGATATTAAACTTCAAAATGAAATTAGCCGAAAAGACAGGGAAATTGAGCGCAAGCGAAAAGTTTTGCAAGCCAATATAGAAGCACTTAGAAATGAATTTGAGTCTGCCGAAGAAGAACTAAGTATTTTGAAAGCAACAGAATTGCTACATGAAAAATTGTCTTCTAACAGAAAAAAAGAGTAGTATGAAAAAAGAAGTTGTAGCCGAATGGCAGTTATTGCTATATATAGCAGGACAAACGCCAAAATCAATAAAGGCGCTGGAAAATATAAAGAAATATGCAGAGGAATATCTGGCAGGAAAATACAGCATCGAAATTATCGATTTGCTCAAAAATCCGCAATTGGCAGAAGGCGACCAGATTTTGGCTGTCCCTACTTTGGTCAGAAAATTTCCTGAGCCAATCCGTAAAATTATAGGTGACCTCTCTAATGAAGAAAGAGTGCTTGTTGGACTTAATATCAAACCAGTAAAGTCATAAAAAATGGATAACTCATCTGATGATTCAAGAGCGTCCAAACATAGGTTTACACTTTTTGTTGCTGGTATGTCTGTAAAATCCGGACGTGCAATAGAAAATTTGCGGAAAATATGCGATCAATATCTTCAAGGCAATTACGAGCTCGAAATTATAGATATAAGCCGTGACAAAGAGCAGGCGTTTACACATCAAATCGTTGCTGTTCCGACGCTAATAAAGACAAGCCCGGAACCAAAAAGAGTCATTATAGGTGACTTATCAGACACAAAGAAGGTTTTAAAAATTTTAAATATAGAGGAATAAATTTGGAGGATAAAAATTTATATATCGAATCCTTATTAGCAGAAATAGCATCTTTAAAAGAGGAACTATACGAATCAAATGGTATTGTAGAGGCTATAAAACAAGGAGATGTAGATGCGTTGGTATTAAACAATAATGGGGTTGCAGAACTTTATTCATTAGAAACCGCAGACTATACCTTCAGGCTCCTGATTGAAAAATTCGGACAGGGAGCGCTGAGCATTTCCAGAAATGGCCTGATATTATACTGTAACGATTATTTTGCAAAACTTGTAGGTGCGCCTTCAGAAAAAATAATCGGAAAATATTTGTATGAATATTTCAATAATCAAAAGAACTTTGTTTCGCTTATAGAGGCTCTTAAATATGGTGTTACTACACATGAAATTGTTTTTAATACCAATGATGAGAGAAAAACTTTTCCTGCTTATATTGCCCTGACAGATCTTGAGCCTTCTGTACAGGGAATTGGTGTTATCATAACAGATTTGACAGAAAAGAAAAAACATGAAGACGCCTTAATTCATCATCAAAAAGAGCTCGAGGAAAAATTAAATGAACTAAACAGGATCAACAAAAATCTTGGAGAGTTTATACACGTAATATCTCATGATCTTAAAGAGCCACTGAGAAAAATAGTGATGTACAGTCAAAGAATAAACGCCGAAAAACTAGCTGTAGATGATGCCAAAGCTATGAATGTAATGAAATTATCGGCAGTACGATTAAATTCGCTTGTTGACGATTTGGTGAGTTATTCTTCTCATACAGTACAGGAAGAACTTACCGAGGTAAATCTGGCCGAAATAATTTCTGAAGTAAAAGAAGACCTCGAAATCATAATAACAGATAAGAAAGCAGATATACAAATAGGGAAATTACCTGTTCTGCGCGCTTCTAAAGTCCAAATGCGACAGCTGTTTTCTAACCTGATTTCAAACGCCATTAAATACAGTAAAGAATCCGTTCCTCCTGTCATCCAGATTTTTCAAATTGGAGATTTTGATATAGAAAGCCCTACTCAAAACAATAAATTTGTACAAATTAAAATAAAAGATAATGGTATTGGTATGGAAGAAAGCCACCTCACGAAAATTTTTACCATTTTTCAGCGTTTGCATGCGAAGAACGAATACTCCGGAAACGGAATTGGTCTTGCAATCTGTAAAAAAATAATGGAAAATCATTCGGGGTATATAACCGTAGAAAGTAAACTTAACGAAGGCACTACATTTAATCTATATTTCTCAATATAAAAATGCAAAAAATGAACCTACACATAATTATTGCCGAAGATGACATTGATGACGCAGATATCGTCTGTGCTGCTTTCAATAAGAATCCGCATTTTGATAAAGTTAGTCTGGTAACAAACGGTGAAGAACTTTTGAATTACTTAAAAGACCCCACAAAAGATACACCCGATGTAATTCTTACTGACATTAATATGCCTTTGAAAGACGGAATCGAAGCCCTGCAGGAAATCTTGAATACTGATGAAATTAAACACCTGCCCTGCTTTGTTTATTCGACCAGTATAAATCCGGCGTACAAAGAAAAATGCGATCAGTTGGGTGTAAAAGCATATCTGATTAAACCGTACTCTATAGAAGGTTTTGAGGAAATTCCGAAAAACATTTTGAAAATCGTTGAAGTAGAAATTACGGTATAATGAAAAACCATAATTTTTTTGAATCAAACTATAAAAAACTTGGGTTTCTGGTCCTTAATTCTGATGCTGTTGAAGAAATTAACGGCGATTATTTCAAACCTTATATAAAAGTTCTTTATCTACCAGAAGATTATTTGATTACAATCGATTTTAAACAATATCAGACCACAAGCCCTGCTTTGTTTTTTGTCAACAGCAATCAATATTTACAGATTGACCGGGAAGGAAAGCAAAATGGTTATTTTATGTATTATAATCGTGACTTTTATTGTGTACAAATTCACGATGCCGAGGTAGCCTGTGACGGATTATTGTTTAATAATATTTTTGAGATGCCAATGACAGCTTTACCCGATAAAGAGGTTTTGTTTGTTGAAGGCATCTTTGATCAGATTCAACAGGAATTTGATACCCCTGACTCTTCGCAGGAAGAAATGATCAGAACCTATCTGAAACAATTGATTATAAAAGCAACCCGAATCTGGAAAATTCAGCAATTGGGTGTTTTAAATAATGAGCCATCAAAAGAAATGGATTTCTTTAGGGACTTTAGCCGTCTTGTAGAAATTCATTTCAGGACCAAACATACCGTTGCCGATTATGCCGATATTTTGGGTGTAGCCCCAAAAACGTTATCCAATAAATTTAATCGACTGGAGTTAACGCAGCCCAACGATATTATAAAGGACAGGATTATTCTTGAAGCAAAAAGACTTTTGGGATATTCTGCCTTAAGCGTAAAAGAAATTGCTTATCAGCTCGGATATGAAGATCCGGCTTATTTTAACCGCCTTTTTACCAATAAAGTTGGAGACACACCTGCTAATTTCAAGAAAAAATACCTGCAAGGGAAAAATGTACAATTAGAATAGACTTTTATCTATTTTTGGAGCTTTATAACCGCCATATCTTTGTCCTATCAAAATAACTGATAAACATTATAAGATATGAAAACTAAAGTACAAGCCGTATTAAACGGTAACATCAAAAACAGAATTCAGCAAGGTTTGCTTATTATCGCATTATTAACTCTTAACACAAATGTCATGGCACAAGAAAGACAATACAAAGGAGGAAATGACCCACAGGTTTTTACAGAAGTAAGAAGTTTTTTGAAAGCATTAAATTCAGGTGACGGAAAACCTCTTGAACAATTAAGTGTTGCTGATGCACGTGGCGTATTGGTGGGAGCCCAAAAATCGGTAGAGGTAAATTACTCAGGAATTGAAGAATCTGAAAAAGTAATTTCTCAAAATGGACTTAAAGTTAAAATTCATATTACAAAACCAAAAGGTGCAAAAGCAAATGCTCCGGTTTTTATCTTCATTCACGGTGGAGGCTGGGTTTTGGGAGATTATCCAACCCACAGACGATTAGTTAGGGATTTGGTTGTAGCAAGCGGTGCTGTGGCTGTTTTTCCGGACTATACACCTTCTCCAGAAGCGCAATATCCGGTAGCTATAAACGAAATTTATGCGGCAACACAATGGGTTTCTGAAAATGGAAAAGAAATTGGTGTTGATGGAAAAAATCTTGCTGTGGTAGGAAACAGTGTTGGCGGAAACATGACGGCTGCTATAACATTAATGGCAAAAGATAAAAAAGGACCTCACATTAAATTACAGGTTTTATTATGGCCGGTAACCGATTCAAATTTTGAAACTGAATCTTATAATTCTTTTGCAAACGGAAGATTCTTAACCAAAAATATGATGAAATGGTTCTGGGATAATTATTTGCCAGATGCCAACAAAAGAAAAGAGATCTTTGCTTCTCCATTGCAGGCAAGCTTAGACCAATTAAAAGACTTACCTCCTGCTCTGGTTCAAACTGCCGAAAATGATGTGTTGAGAGATGAAGGTGAAGCTTATGCCAGAAAATTAAACGAAGCCGGAGTTCCTGTAACATTAACAAGATACAGCGGATTGATTCATGATTACGGACTTTTGAACCCAATTGCAAATGTTCCGGCTGTGCAAACTGCTATAGAACAGGCGGCTGTGGTTATTAAATCTACTTTGAAATAAAACAACCTACATAAAAACTCAAAAGGGGAATAGTGACCAGACTATTCCCCTTTTTCTTTCTAAAATTCAAAAAAAATGTAACATATTACAAAAGTGCTTCTACATAATTTGCGATCTGAGAATCGGTTTGGGAATTAAAAGAAGATTGTACCAATTGCACTGTTAAGAACAAAGTATCGTCTTTTAATTCCATTTTCACATCGTCGTTGTTCTCTGAATTTGTAAAATGAATTGTTTTCATTTTCTCCTGCAGCGCTTCTTTTCCCATATCATCAGAACATATTTTTTTTACAAATGATTCCACATCATCAAAAACAATATCTAAACGGGATAATGGATATTCATCATAAGCGGTAAAAGTACTCCAGTCAATATCTACCTTAATATCATAACCTGCTCTGTCTTTTAATTTTGCTTCAAAAGCAGGAATTTTTTTTACTTTAATCCATTCGGCTAAACGCTTTTCTGCTAATCCCATGTTTTATTTATTTTTATTAATATTATAAAGCAAATGTATTAGTGCAGTCAAAATTGGACATCACCATTTCTAGTGATTTTTTAGTTTATTTTCATTTCTTCCTTCAACGCTATTTTTCCTTTATTTTGTATAATCTCATTCAGCATTTCAGAGTCATAACCCATTATTTTGGCTTTTCTTGCTTGTTGCAGTGCTTTTTTAGGATCGTGCAGTTTATAGAATATTTCTCCCACATTACAGACATAAATGGGTTCTTTTGGATTTATTTCTACCGCTTTTTCAAAATATTCCAAAGCTTCTTCATAACGCATTTCCAAATCAAGAATGCAGCCAAAACTATTGTAAATGTGAGCGAGAGCTGCTGGCTCGTGTTGTGTTTTTGCAATAAAATAATCTCTTTTGGCATAACAGGTATCAAAACCTTTGATGTACCAGACTAATCTTGCTTCCAGAAAATAAGCAAAACCAAATCCAGGATCAATCTCTAATAATTCATCACACTTTTTTTGTGCCGAATCATAATCTTTGGCAAAAACAAAATCCCACCCTTCTTTTAAAATTTTTCTTTTTAGATCGTCTTCTTTTTTATCGGCCTGTTCTTCTTCAATTTCTTTTTTCCATCTTTCATCAATCTCAATTTCCCAATCGCCAAAAAATATCTTTTTCCCATTTACAACAATAGTAAAAACGAGTTCAATTTCTTCCTCGTTATGAAAATCAAGCGAAAACAAAACAGAATCATTTTCAGTATCACTTTTATTTTCTTTAATAATCTGGTGTAGTTTCTGAACATCTATATGCAATTTCAACCACGAAAACAGCGAAGAGCCTCTGTAAACAAATACAATTTTTGTTGGTAAAAATCGCAGCTCCGGCTCGGCGATAACTTCTTTTTCTATTTTTTTATAATTATTAAAAGAAGTATCATAAAATTCAATATAATTTCGTTCATCAAGACCAGAAAAATTCAGGTTCCAGACAAGCTTTTTATTTTGGAGCTCAAAACGTTCTCTGATACTGTCAGATTTTTTTAATTTTTCTATCAATACTGAAAAACGCTCTTCGTCATCATAATATTTGTGCGAACGACGATGCTTTTTTATCCTGTCTTTTTTTTCTATCCAACTGATTTTCGATGTATCATTACTAGAAAAATCGAGTAAAACTGTATCCTCGGTATATAATTTAAATCCTCCGTTCTGATAAAGGTGGAGTTGCATTTTTTTGCTTTTTTTTCCTCTTAAAGTTTCTGATTCGTCTAATGGATATTTTTCCTGCTCCAAAACTACTTTTTCAATTGGAAAAGGCACATTTGCACTAAAATATTTATCCTCAACAATAGAATACCATTTCATTTCAAATCGGTCGGCGTCAAACGGAATATGGATTAAACGGGAAAAAGCCGATTGCTGATGATTGTATTTTGATCTGTTTTGCATCTCATCCAATTCTTTTTCAGAATAAAAGGGAACATCATTTTGTACCTCAATGTCTGAAACCCTTTTTTTAGAAGAATTGACAAAAGCAATTGAATCAATATAAGTAAGAAGTTCCCGATCATGATAAACGCAGAAAAAAGTATTAAAATAGGTTTGCGCCAAACGAACTCTCGCATTATAATTACTGCTGAATTTATGTACGTAATAAACTATCGGGCTTCCGAAAAGAATAATGAACCAAATTAAAAAATATAATCCGTGAAATACTCCTGTTTTCTGATACGTGACCAAAGCATAAACTCCATAATCTACAAACAGTAAAAGTGCCACAATTCCTAAAACCCCGGCAAGAAATTCCACTGTTATAGTACTGCGTGATTTTCCGTAGTAATACATATAAGAGTAACCACACCACGCAATAAAAACATTAAAAAAAACGGCTGCAGTGATTCCAAAAATGTACAGCAAACCATACGTAATTAAAGATGCTACAAATAAGAGTCCTGCCGGAAAGAATATTTCTCCACTGAAATAAGCCGGATCTATTCTTTTATAAGAAGTATAGTTCATTATAATTTATTCTTTTATTTCTATTAAAAAATCTGTTTTACCTTTTTCATTTAAGATAAGTGAAAGCAAATGTAAAAGAACAAAAAACGTACAGGCTCACTATAAATAATGATTTTTTTGAAGAAAGAAACAAGTCCTGCAAGGTGTTTGAATGTTGTTTTACATTTAAAATAAGTCATACGGAGCAAATAATAATCAAAACGGCATAAATAATAATTGATATTATGATACTAAAAAACATATCATACATTTGTCTCAGCCAACAACCAAAAACCAAAACCACGTGAACCCAAAATTCCGTTTTATCTGCTTCTTATTATTTATTCTTACTTGCGGAATATCTGATGCTCAGAATGTTCAGATCGACAGTTTAAAAAATGCATTGCGCATTACTAAAGCGGATACCCTAAAGGTTAACCAGTACAACCAGCTGGCAGATTTATACAAGGAAATTAATCCCGATTCGACATTATTTTTTGCTAATAAGGCGGCGGCTCTCAGCATACAAAACGATTATCGTTTTGGATTGGCTTCAGCAAATATCAATAAGGGAAATGCTTCTATAATATTAGGAAATTATGCAGTGGCACTTAAGTATTTTACTACTGCCAAAAGCGAATATGAAGTTGTACTTCAGCAACATGAAAACACAAAACAAACAACCACGGGCCTTGCTCGTGCTTATGCAAGTTCGGGAGTAGTTTATTCTGAGCAAAGTAATCATACTCTGGCGCTTGAGAATTACGAAAAAGCATTAGCATTATATCAAAAAATTAAGGAACAGAAAAGTGTTTCGAAAGTATTGATAAACATCGGAATACTTTATAAATCGCAACAAAATTATCCCAAAGCGCTTTATTATCTTGAAGAGGCCTATAAAATACAATTACCTCTAAAAGAAGAGAATGCACCAATGACACTTACCAATATAGGTGCAATATATTTTGAACTTGGCGAATATAAAAATGCTCTTCAATATTATAAAAAAGCAAAAACAGGGTTTGAAAAAAATAACAATAAACGTGGTTTTGCCTTGCTGAATAATTATTTGGGAGATTATTATAAAAAGCAAAACAATAAAGCTCTGGCACTTGAATATTATCAGAAGTCATTAGACGCATACGAAGAAATCCAGAATAAATTTGGGGCTTCACTCGCCTTGCACAGTATTGGGTTATTGCTGCAGGAAGAACAAAAATATGATGAAGCGCTTACTTATGCGAACAAATCGCTATTGTATGCAAAAGAAATTGATGTACTAGACCAGACTTTTCATTCTGAGAAACTGGTAAGTGAATTATATGAATCTTTAAACGATCCAAAAGCGGCGCTGGAACATTATAAAAATTATATCACGGCCCGCGACAGCATCAACAATAAGGAAACCAATAAAAAATTTGCTGAAGCTGAGATGAATTATGAATTTAAAAAGAAAGAAGCCCTGCTTTCTGAAGAACATAAAAGACAGATTCAGCTGGTGATTTTTTCCATCTTTGGCGGATTATTACTCATCGTTTTAAGTTTGGTTATTTACAACAGAATGCAGGTAAAACGCAGGCTGACATTAAAAAAAGAGGTTGCCGAATACGAACAGAAAGCGCTGCATTTGCAAATGAACCCGCATTTTGTTTTTAACTGTCTGAGTTCGATTTCCAGTTTTATTGTCCAGAACGGAACTGATTCAGCTTTAAAATACCTATCGAAGTTTTCAAAATTAATGCGTCTCACTTTAGAATATTCCAAAGGTTCACTTATTCCGATTGACAAGGAAATCGAGAGCTTACAGAATTATCTGGAACTGGAGCAGCTTCGTTTTGATGATAAGTTTGCGTTTGAAATTGAATCTACAGAAAATGTAGAATTTAATATGGGATTGCCTCCGCTGCTTATTCAGCCTTTTGTAGAAAATGCTATTCTTCATGGCATGGTTCCAAAAGAAGGAAAAGGAAAAATTAGCGTCAATTTTGATGTACAGAAAGAACAGCTTGTCTGTACGATTACCGATGACGGAATTGGTTTTTCTGAATCTAAAATTTTAAAAGAAAACTCTGTTACGGCACACCAGTCTATGGCATTGGCGATTACCAAAAAACGCTTGAAGATTATGGAATCCATTACTTCCAAATCGGCAAGAATTGAGATTATCGAATTAAATTCTGAGCAACAAAAATCGGGCACAAAAGTGACATTGTACCTTCCAATTCAATACATACCATAATACCAAAATAAATGATAACAGCATTATTAATCGACGACGACAAGCACTTAAGAACTGGTTTGAAAGCACTTTTGGAACGTTATACCAATGATATTTTTATTGTTGGCGAAGCAGAAAGTGTAAAAACAGGAATTGTTGCCATAGAGAAATTACGCCCGCAGGTTATTTTTCTTGACATTCATCTGACAGACGGAACCGGTTTTGATATCCTGGAACGATTATCAAAAGTAAACGGAAAAATAAAAGCGCACGTGGTTTTTATTACAGCTCATGAACAATATGCTTTAAAAGCGTTTAAATTCAGTGCTTTAGATTTTATTTTAAAACCTGTTGATCCCGAAGAACTGCAACTTACAATGGCCAAAATAAAGGAAGCTGTCGGGAAAAACAATTCATTTGAAAACATCGATTTACTGTTGGAAAATATCCGAAAGAAAGTAGATAATTTCAAAAGAATCGCATTGTCAACCAGCGATGGAATTCATTTGTTTGAAGTTTCGGATATCATTCGCTGCGAAGCCAAAATTAACTATACTCAGTTTTTTATCAAAAATCATAAACCGGTATTGATTTCCAAAACACTGAAAGAATATGAAGAATTATTGGCAGAACATGGTTTCGAACGCATTCATCAGTCTCATTTAATCAATTTATCCTATCTAAAATCGTATATCAAAACCGATGGCGGATATGTAATCATGGCTGATAATGCTAATATTCCTATTGCTCAGAGCAAAAAAGAAAAATTACAGGAGCTCATTAATTCACTTTAAAAAAAATCCCCACGAATTCTAACGAATACTCAAAACCAGTTTATTATGAGAAAAAAATTACTCTTAATGGTATTGCTTTTTACCGGAATGGTAAATGCGCAGATACTCACTTTTACTGATCCTACCTTCAAAGCCATGCTGGTAAATGGCGGCGCAAATAATTTTACAGCTTCTTCCGGCGGTGTTAACGTAACGAGAATTGATACCAACTTTGACAATCAGATCCAGGTGTCTGAAGCGGCTCTAATTGACAAACTCTGGATAGACGGGGCTAATGCAACTCAGGTTACTAGTATTCAAGGAATTGAAGGTTTTACAAACCTGACAGACTTAGGGTTGAGGGAGATTAGTGTTACAAACATTAATCTGGCTGCAATGCCAAATCTGGAAATATTTTTTTGTAAAAGCCCGACCTTGGTTTCTGCAACGATTTCAGGTCTTAACTCCCTGGTTACACTTACTATTCAGGAAAGTCCATTAATGACAGCATTAAGTATTTCTAATTGTCCGGCTTTGTCTGTAATTATAGCACAGCACAACAGTGTTTTTACTACGCTAAATTTTAGTAATCTAACTGGTTTAGAACAATTATATCTGGAAGATAACCAACTTACTTCTGTAGATTTTACAAGTTGTCCTAATCTGGATTTTTTTAATATTGTAAATAATAAAATTACAAGCATTGATGTTTCCGGCTTAAGCAAATTAACAAACTTCAGTTTGGCTGACAATCCAACTCTTACTGCAATAAACGCTGCAGGCTGTACTTTACTTGATATTTCCGGGGCTACTTTTGCTCAGAATCATGAAATTACAACTGCTGATTTTTCTAATTGTGCAAGTTTAAAAAGGCTGGATATACAAGATAATAAATTAACTTCCTTAAATCTCTCCGGTTGCAGTTCCTTGACACAGTTTAATGCAGATAACAACGATCTGCCGCTTATCAATCTTTCAGGCTGTACTTCTCTTATTAGAGCCGAGGCTTACAATAATAAACTGACTGCTTTGGATTTGAGCGATTCACCAAATCTTACAGAACTAATAGTAAACAACAACCAAATTTCTAATCTAAATGTTACGGGCTGCATTAATCTGGAAACAGTTACCTTGCGTGTAAATGAAATTCCTTCATTAAACCTTTCAGGTTATACACATCTAAAGGTACTTGATCTGGAAGATAATCCAACTACACTATTAAATCTTGCCGGCTGTAGTGCTTTAACAAATTTAAGTATTTCAAATACAACTATTTCCAATGCAGATTTTTCTAATTGTACGGCTTTGACTTCGATTATAAATACAAGCAGCTCATTAGCATCAATTAATGTTCAGGGATGTGCTGCGCTAAGTACTTTTACTATTTCAGGAACAGACCCGCAAAGGATGCCGATTACTGCTCTAAATCTTGCCGGACTTACTGCTTTAAAACAATTTAGCTGTGGTTATAGTAATGTTACTGCCATAGATTTTTCTGGCTGTTTGGGAATAATTAGTTTGTTCTGCACCCATACACCTGTAACAACATTGGATTTTTCAGATTCTCCGAATATTGAAGTTTTAAATCTTAGCAATACACAATTAAAAAGCATTGATATTTCTAATCTGACAAACTTCCAGGCGCTATCTGCAAATGATATTCCAATGCTTGAAACTGTTTTTGCAAAAAACGGAAAAAATGAAAGCCTCTTTTTTACTGCAGCAAATACTGCTCTTAAATTTGTTTGTCAGGATGATGCTGATATAGTTGCTACCAAAACCTATTTGAGCAATTTGGGATTATCAAATACAGTGGTTAACTCTTATTGTACTTTTACTCCGGGAGGAAATTATAATACAATTACCGGTACCATTTCTTTTGATATTGATAATAATGGCTGTGATGCTGCTGATGCCAAACAGCCAAATGTAAAAGTCGGGATTAATGACGGAACGATACAAAGCGAAACTTTTACCCATACAAACGGAAAATATACCTACTATACAGATTCAGGAAATTTTAATATTACGCCGCATCTGGAAAATCCAACATTATTTACAATTTCTCCGGTAAACGCATTATTTACTTTTGCTGACAATAATAACAATGTAGCCATACAGGATTTTTGTATCACTGCAGCAGGATCACAAAGTGATGTCGAAATTGTAATTGCGCCAATTGCCCCTGCGAAACCCGGTTTTATGGCCTGGTATCAAATTACAATCAAAAACAAAGGAAATCAAGCTGTTAGCGGAAGCTTGGATTTTACCTACAACCAAAACCTTTTGCATTACGGTCTTGCGACTTTAGCTCCTGCCATACAAACTCCGGGTGTATTAGGCTGGAATTACACAAACTTACTTCCTTTTGAAAGCAAAAGTTATTATGTGGGTTTAAATGTAAATACGCCTGTACAGGTTCCGCCGGCAAATCTGGGAGATGTCCTGATTTTTACTGCAACAGTAAATCCTGTTTCGGGAGACTTTAATCCTGCAGATAATGTGTTTAATTACAGTGAAGTTGTTGTAGGTTCTTTTGATCCAAATGATATTACTTGTCTGGAAGGAAAAAGCGTTTCTCCAAGTACAATTGGTGATTATCTGCATTACATCGTAAATTTTGAAAATACCGGTACAGCAGATGCAGAAAATGTAGTGGTAAAAATCGTTATTGACGAAAGCAAATACGACATCAATTCATTGCAGCTAATAAGCTCTTCTCACCCATCTCAGGCAACTGTTCATGGAAATGTAGCCGAATTTACTTTTGCGAAAATTAATCTTAAGACAGCCAAAGATCCTCCTGTTGGCGGTCACGGAAATGTTCTGTTCAAAATCAAAACGTCTTCAAGTCTTGTGACGGGTGACCATGTTGATAAAGAAGCCGAAATCTATTTTGATTATAATGCCCCTATTGAAACTGAAAAAGCAGAGACTATTTTCAAATCATTAGGAGTTAAGGATCATGAGGTCGACAAAAGTGTTTCTTTATACCCAAATCCAACCAATGGAAATGTAAATATCAATTCTAATAATACTATAAAAAGCATTGAGTTATTTGATGTTCAGGGAAGAATTCTTCAGACTGTGATCGAAGATAATAATAGTGCCCAAATTGATATTTCGAATAAAGCAAATGGCCTTTATTTTATCAGAATTACCACTGAAGCTGGTGTCAAAGTAGAAAAACTGATCAAAAAATAATGCTAAAAAAACCTAAGAGATAAATTTAGGACATACTTATTCTCTTTCAAAAGCCTTCTGAATCAAACGATTTAAGAAGGCTTTTTTGTTTTAGGAAAAAACCTAAATGGTAGTGTTTATAAGCTTTTAACATCAAAATAATTCATCATGATACCTTCTTTAAAACATACAAACACCCTGATTACAATTTTATTAATGAAATTTGTTACCTTAATATTTACTTAAACTAACTATTTGACCATGCACAAAAAAATACATTATCTATTTGCTGCAACCTTGTTGGCATCTTGTTCTGTAAAACAATACCAGAGCATAGACAACGGCATTATTGTAAACGTAAAGCAAAACAGTACAACTGATGTTCAGAAAGTACGAATTCAGGTTTTGCAGGACGAATTGATTCATGTTTCTGCAACGCCGGATGCTGAATTCAAAAAAGATTCATCGCTGATTATTGTTGCCGGAAAATCTAAAGTTCCCTATAAAGTAGAAACCAATGTTGCCGATTCTATTTCGGTAATAACATCAAAATTAAAAGTGATGGTTTCTAAGGTAAATGGCGGAATCAACTTTAAGGACAAAGACGGCAAAACCATTTTGGCCGAAAAATCAGGAGGAGGAAGAAATTTTACCCCGATTGAAGTAGAAGGTACAAAAGGATATACCGTTCGCCAGATTTTTGATTCACCTGCCGATGAAGCATTTCACGGATTGGGACAGCATCAGGCAGATGAGTTTAATTATAAAGGCAAAAACGAAGAACTATTTCAATACAACACCAAGGTTTCTGTGCCTTTTATCGTTTCAAACAAAAACTACGGTGTTTTATGGGACAGTTATTCGCTGAGCCGTTTTGGCGAAAGCCGTCCGTATGCGCAATTGAATACGGTTTTTAAATTATATGATAAAAAAGGAAATCCGGGTGCGCTAACCGGAACTTATATCTCAAATGCAAAAGATGTACAAAATATCGAGCGCAAAGAAGAATCCATATTCTTTGAAGATATCAAAAGCATTAAAAAACTACCACAAAATTTTCCTTTAAAAAATGCGGATGTTACGTATGAAGGAGAAATTGAAGCGCCAGAAAGCGGTACATACAAATTTACTTTGTACTACGCCGGTTATGTAAAAGTGTATTTAAATAACGAATTGGTAGTGCCTGAACGCTGGAGAACAGCCTGGAATCCTAATAGTTTTAAATTTGCACTTCCGTTGGAAGCAGGAAAACGTGTACCGTTGAGAATAGAATGGAAACCTGACGGAGGAACTTCTTATTGTGGTTTGCGTGTGCTTACCCCACAGCCGGCAGAAGAAAAAAACAATCAGGTCTGGTGGAGCGAAATGACACAAAAAATCGATTATTATTTTGTCCACGGAAATTCTGCAGATGAAGTAATTAAAGGATATCGTACCCTTACGGGAAAATCTCAGATTATGCCAAAATGGGCAATGGGATACTGGCAAAGCCGCGAAAGATATAAAACTCAGGACGAAATTGTTGGAAATCTAAAAGAATTCAGAAAACGTAAATTTCCTATTGACAACATCGTTCTGGACTGGAATTACTGGGAAGAAGATTCCTGGGGAAGTCATGAATTTGACAAAAAACGTTTCCCGAATCCACAGGGAATGGTAGATTCTATTCACGCCTTAAATGGTAAAATGATGATTTCGGTATGGCCAAAATTTTATAAAACTACCGAACATTTTAAGGAATTTGACCAAAAAGGCTGGATGTACCAACAGGCAATAAAAGACAATATTCGTGACTGGGTTGGTCCTGGTTATGTGGGTTCTTTTTATGATGCGTATTCAGACGGGGCGAGAAAATTATTCTGGAAACAGATTTATGATCACTTATATCCTCTGAAAATCGATGCTTGGTGGATGGATGCCAGCGAACCAAATGTATTGGATTGTACCGATATGGATTATCGCAAAGCATTGTGCGGGCCAACGGCATTAGGTTCTTCTACAGAGTTTTTTAATACGTATGCCTTAATGAATGCAGAAGCAATTTATGACGGACAACGCAGTGTTGAGCCAAATAAAAGAGTGTTTTTATTAACACGTTCTGGATTTGCAGGGTTACAGCGTTATTCTACCGCAACCTGGAGTGGTGATATTGCAACACGATGGGAAGATATGAAAGCTCAGATTTCTGCCGGACTTAATTTTGCCGTAAGCGGTATTCCGTACTGGACAATGGATATTGGCGGTTTTTGCGTAGAAGACAGATATGTTGGCGGACAACAGCAATATGACAAAAACGGACAGGAAAATGCTGATTACAAAGAGTGGAGAGAATTAAACACACGCTGGTTTCAGTTTGGTGCTTTTGCTCCTTTATACAGAGCGCACGGGCAGTTTCCATACCGTGAACCGTGGAATATAGCGCCGGATACACATCCTGCTTACAAATCAATTTTGTATTATACCAACCTGCGTTACCGATTGATGCCGTATATCTACACCATGGCCGGAATGACTTATTTTGAAGATTATACCATTATGAGGCCTTTGTTTATGGATTTTGCCGCAGATAAAAAAGTACAGAATGTAAGCGATCAGTTTATGTTTGGGCCTTCATTTATGGTTTGTCCGGTTTATAAATACGAAGCACGCAACCGTAATGTATATTTCCCGGAAGGAACAAACTGGTTTGATTTCTACACAGGCCGTTACATCACCGGAGGTCAGCAGGTAAATGTAGACGCTCCTTATGAGCACATTCCGTTGTTCATTCGCGAAGGCGCAATTATTCCGGTTGGACCAGAAATACAATATACTACAGAGAAACCAGCTGACAAAATTGTTCTTTATGTTTATATGGGACAAGATGGCAAGTTTACTTTATATGAAGATGAAAATGAAAACTATAATTACGAAAAAGGAAGTTTTGCCAATATCGATTTTAATTATAACGAAGCTGCCGGAACACTGACCATTGGTGATCAAAAAGGTAAATTTGACGGAATGATCAAAAACCGAAAATTTGTAATTGTAGCTGTAAGTAAGAACAAACCGCAGGCTTTTGATTATGAAGCCAAAGGAAAAGAAGTCTCTTATGACGGGCATCAGCAGATTATTCAGTTGAAATAATTCTTAAAAAAGAGGTTTATACAACAAAAGTATAAACCTCTTTTTGTTTTGAAACTATCATATACTTGTTTAGAACTAAACCTACAAGGTTTTGAAAACCTTGCAGGAACAGCATACAACCTGCAAGGTTTTCAAAACCTTGTAGGTATAATTCAATCACCCCCGATTAAAAAAGATCAGATGCCCAACTATAATACAGTTTCTCAAAATATACTATCTTGTGCTTTCAAATGCCTTGAACTTAAATGAGACTTTTTAAACGATTTTTATATGTACTTTTTCTGTCACTTCTCTCCTATTTTGAAGCAGCAGGACAATCGTATACATTTCATCATTTAAGGACCAATGACGGACTTTCTAATAGTACCATAAAAAGCATTCTAAAAGACAGTTACGGATTTCTTTGGATTGGTACAGAATCGGGATTAAATCGTTATGATGGTTATGGTTTTAAGGTATATGCAACAAAATCGGACAAACCTTCTTCGATAATAAATGACGATATCCGCGGGCTGCAGGAAGATGGCCTTGGGAATATCTGGATTAGTACCGAATATAGTTATATTGTTTATCAGCGTAACAAAGATAATTTTAGAAGTGATATTCCGAATTTGCTAAAGGAATTAGGAATTAAAGCAGATCAGAATTACAAAGTTTATGTAGATAAAAATAAGGATTTATGGGTGCTGCACGGCAATACGGTTTTTGTTTACGATACACATAAAAAGAGATTAAAAACTTTTACAACCAAAGAAAAAATTACAGAAGCTTCAAATATCTTTTTAGGAGATGACGGCAATACGCTTTTCCGAATCCTGAAATCAGGGAATATTTCAGCGATAAATAAAAAAGACGGAAAAGAATCCATCTCAAAGCTTCCTGAATTTATTACACAAAGCATTAAAAATCAAAAGAATAAAATCTTTATAGATGCTCAAAAAGGTGTATGGATTTATACTAAAACAGCTTCGGTTTTTTATCAGAAAAACAGCCGTACAGCCTGGCAAAAAATCATACTGAATTCGTCTGTTAATTCTCAAAACGATGTGATATTTGATATAAAAGACGGCGAAAACGGTAAAGTGTGGATTGGAACTGACCATCAGGGCATTTTTATTTATAATACCGCCAACAATGATATTACCAACATTGTTTATAACCCTGATTCAAATTCTTCTATTGCTTCAAATAACATCGGCTGTCTGTATAAAGACGATACAGGAACAATGTGGGCGGGCCATAATAAAAAAGGGATTTCGTATTACAACAACAGTTTCGGAAATCTCGTAAATATCGAATTGCAGGACTGCAAAGATGTAAGTAATTTTCTGGAAGACAAAAAAGGAAATATCTGGCTCGGAACCGACGGAAATGGTTTGTATCTCAAAGAAAAGTCTGGAAACAGAATCAGAAAAATGCCTATTTCAAGCAATGTCATTGTTACGTTACTGGAAGACAAAAAAGGCAGAATCTGGATTGGAACTTATTTAAATGGTTTGTTTTGTTATGAAAACGGAAGTTTCAAACATTATACTACAGAGAACAGCAATTTGAGTTCTAATGATATCTGGAATTTAAAAGAAGACCGTTACAACAACTTATGGATTGGTACGCTCGGACACGGCATTCAGTGTCTTCGAAATGACGCAACCCAATTTGAAACGATTGCCAAAACAATAAAAGGTCTGGAATTTACCCTTGATATGTTTTACGATAATGGCGATATCCTATACGTTGGTACAGACAACGGGCTTTTTACTATTGATATCGTTACAGGAAAGCAGGAAAAACTTTCCGGAAACAAAAGCAAAACCCAAAAATTCAGGCAGCAATTTACTTCCAGCGTTTTTAGGGATTCCAGACAAAACGTATGGCTCGGACATTCAAAAGGCTTATCTGTTTGGGACACCAAAAAAGATACTGTTTACTACTTTGATAAAACAAACGGACTGTGCGATAACATCATAAAAGGAATTATTGAAGACAATCACCAGCACATTTGGGTAACCACAAGCAACGGATTATCGGTTTTGAGTGTTGAACCAAATGCAAAAGGCGTTTTGAAAATAAGCAGCAGGAATTTTTCTGCAAAAGACGGACTTCAGGATAATTATTTTAATACACACGGAATTTACAAACTTCAGAATGGAGATATCCTTTTGGGCGGCACAGAAGGTTATATTGCCGTAAATCCGAATAAAATGGCAGAGAAAAGCAAACCTCTTGCCAAAGTTATTTTTACCGGACTAAGTCTTGGCAATACTACTGTTCAGGTAGATTCGGTCTATAACGGACGACGGTTGCTGAAACGTTCTATGGAACAAACTTCTGAAATAACATTCAGTCATGATGATAAATTAATCGGTATTCAGTTTACGACCGCAGACCTGATCAATGCCGATAAAGTACGGTATTTGTATAAACTTGAAGGTTTTAATAATCAATGGATTCAGACAGAAAAAAATAAAATTGAATTTTCATCACTGGCTCCCGGCTCATACAAACTTTTAATAAAAGCTTCAAACAGCGACGGAATTCTGAATGAAAAAGCTACTGTTTTGGACATTACGGTTATGCCTCCCTTTTACTTATCCGGCTGGGCAATATTGTTTTATATAGCAGCAATTGCCGGAATTACGGTTTACTTTATAAAACAGACAAAGAAAAAACACCAGAAAGAACTCGAACAGCAGCGCATCAACTTAGAGCATCTGCAGCAGATTAATCTAAACGAAATGAAACTGAGGTTTTTTACCAATATTAGTCATGATTTAAGAACGCCGCTTACGCTAATTACTATTCCTTTGCAGACTATTCTGAACAAGGATCTTGAAGAAGGACTTAAAACAAAACTTGGTATCGTATACAAAAATGTTGAGCAATTAATGACGCTGATCAATTCACTTCTGGATTTTAGAAAACTTGACGTAGGCACGGAACAGCTCAATCTCAAAGCAGGTGATTTTGTTTATTATATCGAAGAACGATGTACACTTTTTCAGTCGTATGCCAATGATCGCAATATAAAGTTCTCTTACACAAGCGAAATGGATACACTGCTGATGAAATTTGACAGTGTAAAAGTGCAGAAAATCCTTTTTAACCTTTTATCAAATGCTTTTAAATATACACCCGATGGCGGAAGCATCAACCTGCATATTTACAAGGAAAATAAAAATATCTGCGTCACCATTTCTGATACCGGACAGGGTATTCCTGATCATGAAAAGAAAAATATTTTTGAGCGGTTTTATCAGGCCGAGCAAAGTAAGGAAAATACCGGAAGCGGTATCGGGCTTCATATTGTACGTGAATACATTGCTATGCACGGAGGAAGTCTTTCTGTAAAAAATAATGTACCAAAAGGCAGTATTTTTACTTTCTGTCTTCCAATACAAAAAGTCAAAAATCAGGAACAAATACAATCTTTGGAAATTATTCCTGAAAAGAAAACAGACGAAAAACCAATATTGCTTTTTGTCGATGATAATAAGGATTTCTGCGATTTTATGTCTGAAAGCCTTGCTGAATTTTACACGGTTTTAATCGCTTATAACGGATTGGAAGCCATAGAAAAACTTCAGGAAAACAACGTCAATATTGTGGTAAGTGATGTTATGATGCCAAAAATGAGCGGAACAGAATTGTGCGCCCAGATCAAAACGACTATCGAGTGGTCGCATATTCCTGTTATCCTGCTAACAGCAAGAACCGCAGAAGAATATAAAATTGAAGGCCTTATGCTAGGCGCAGATGATTATCTCACAAAACCATTTAATTTTAATTTGCTAAAACTTCGCGTTGATAAATTTTTAGACTGGACAAAAAAATCCCATCAGGCTTTCAGTCAGAAAATTGATGTTGTACCGAGCGAAATCACTATTACTTCTCTTGACGAACAATTGATCGAAAAAGCTATTAAAACGGTAGAAGAAAACATTAGCAATCCTGATTTTACCGTAGAAGAACTTAGCGCAATTGTTGGTCTGAGCAGAACACATTTATACAAAAAATTGATGCACATTACCGGAAAAGGCCCGGCAGAATTCATACGAACAGTAAGATTAAAAAGAGCCCGACAGCTTCTGGAAAAAAGTCAGCTTCAGATTGCAGAGATTGCTTATGCAGTAGGTTTTAATTCACCAAAAAGATTTACCGTAAACTTTAAAAATGAATTTGGAATCTCCCCTTCTGAATATTTACGCAATTTGAAATAACTCTCTTTTCAACACCAAACCCTTTCATTTAAATGAATTTCAAGAGGTTACAAAACCAATCGGTTTTTTAAAATAAAAGAAAATATTTTTTTCAAATTTCTCAATCCAAATTACCTATTTCTACGTAAATAAAATAAACGGTACTCTTGATCGGGGTAAATTCAAATGATAGTGAGTTTTTTGGAGCATATTGGATTTATCATACTCTTGATTATCGTTTTTTTTTAATTTTAAAGTAGAAGGGGTTGGAAAAATTAAACACTCAGAGATTAAAAAGAACGTTGGAATATCTGGAAAGTAAACAGCGTGAATTACAAAATAATAAAGAAAACGACACCCGAAGCCTGGAGTCTATGATAAAATACCTGAAAAAAGATATGATGGAGCAGTTTAAACTGGCGGATCATGTTTTGCTATCAATGAAACAGGAAATTAAAAATACAGATACTTTTATTTTTATAGTCAAAAACATTATTGATGCTAATTCTTGATGTTTAGCGAATTTTAAGTCATTGCGAGGAACGAAGCAATCTCACTATAAATAGACACAAAGTTGATCTTGTAAATGTGATTTGCTTCGTTCCTCGCAATGATAGAACTAAGTGGCAAATAAAACTGAAGCCGCTACAGGATTTTTTAATTTCCCAACAAATTGAAGGCTTTCTATCGGAGCCGCCAAATCCAGCATTTGCTTGTTATTTCGCAATTGCAAACGGTTCAGACAGCAGGAATCAAATTCTGAATCAAATAAATTATACTTTTTAAATTGTTCTTTTAAGTGTGGATGTTCTTCTTGATATTGTTGAATACAATCGGCAACGGCAGACCAGAAATCATCTTCGGCAAGTGTATTGCTTTCGGATAAAACAGCCGACAGAAAACGGAAATAAAACTGAAAAACATCATTAAACAGAAATAAGATTTTCAAAGGCTCTTTTATTTCTATATGAATGCGTTTTACCTTTTCCGGCAACGGAATTTCTCCGTTAAAAAGCATTACTTCTTCGGTAATATCTTTCATAATTGCTTTTACAGGAACATGATTTTCTAAAACCAGAATTAAGTTTTCTCCATGTGGCATAAAAACCATTTCGTGCTGGTAAAAACAATGAAGCAATGGAGAAAGATAAGCATCCAGATAGCTTTTGATCCATGAAATTGCAGGTATTCCAGACTGTTTTATCAATTCTGAAACAAAAGAATTTCCGGACTGATCAACGTGCAGCAAAGCCGCCATTGTCATAATCTTTTGCCCTTTTGCTAATTTAGGTATTGGACTTTCGCGCCACAAGGCTGCCAGCATTTTATTATGCGGAATGCTTCGTCCCAACGGTTCGTACAAAAAATTACGATAGCCAATTGTGGCCACTTCACCCAATAATGTAAACCCCTTTTGCCGTAGGTATGCATCATTTTCGACCAAATCTGCCACCCACTCGGTTATGGCCGGCGTACTCTGCATATAATAAGGAGAAAGTCCGCGCATGAAACCCATATTGATAACCGAAAGTGCGGTTTTAGCATAAAATTTTTCCGGTGAAGAAAGATTAAAAAAAGTACGAATAGATTGCTGAGCCGAATATTCGTCTTCACCATAACCCAGACAAACCAAATGTCCGTCGGCAATATCGGGAGCAAAAATCAGCGCCAGTTTATTAAACCATTGCCATGGATGAACCGGAAAAAAATAATAATCATCTGTATCATATCCCTGAGATACAATTACATTTTCAAAAAGGGCAATTGTTTCTGCAGATAATTCCTGCTGTAATACTTTTTGGTAATCTAAATTTTGAATACCTGAAAAAGTAGCTTTGCTCCTGTGCCCCGCCAGCCACAATAGTTGTATCGGCGCATTGGCTTCTGGCGAATAAGCAGTAAAATCATCAATATTAAAACCATTTTTACCGCTGTTGGCCACAAAACAAGGATGCCCTTCGGTCATGGCGTGCTCGATCTTTTGGTAATCCAGATCCAGTAAATCTTTTGATGAGTATTTTTCGTACGCAATTTTATAAGCTGTACTGTACAGCGTGCTTGTAATTTCTTCCAGATATGTTGGCAACAGGCTTTCGTTTATTCCTAAGACATCTTTAAATTCAATAATAAATTCCGGCAAGCGCAATGGCGATGCCATATTATTAATGGTCTTTTTTATAGAGTCAATGGCAATTGACCAATGATTTAAAGCTAAAATTGAGGCCAGAAAAGTATATTCTACCGTTTTATCCGGAGAAAAAATACTATAGGATTTGTCCTTGTTTTGTATAGGTTCAATCAGCAATTCATGAGCAAATTCGCTTAGCGTCTTTTTTAGCAAAATGGCATTTGCCCTGTCCCAGTTTTCTTTGGTCAGGTGTTTTATATTCTGAGTTGGTGTTTTCATTTTAATAAATTAAACCGATTGTAATGCCTTGTAATAATCTTTTCTGGTACAAAATTCCAAATGGGCTTTTTTATGTGGCAAGTCCAGTACACGCTGAAAAACAAATCCTGCCCTTTTGTTCAGTAAATGAATTTTATGATTACGGGCATCGGGTTCTACAACAATACGTTTGTTTCTTGCATCCGAAAAGATAAAATCCAGAATTACCGTAAAAACGGTCCAGGTAAAATTGGGAATTACTTTTTCTGATGGTGCCACCAGAATGTGCATGCCTTTATCGCCTTTTTGCGTTTCGTAATAATCGCCGACAATATCATTTTTAGGATCATAACATTCCAGCAAAAAAGCTACATTATTGTTGAAAACCCCAATATAAACCTCTGCTTTTTCCTGAATTTTATAATACGTGTCCCTTACCTCTTCTTCTGAGAATCCATTCATTTCCCAGTAAACAGCATAATCACGATCTACCCAGTTATGAATCAGAGTAATATCGTTTTCCATATCGATAGGACGCAGCTCAAAAACACCTAAACCCGGAATCGTTTTTACAAAAACAACATCAGTTGTGATGTCATTTTCAGGATGAGTTATTATACTATTCATCTCTTAAGCTATTATTTTTTTATACGGTGCAATCGGATTTTGCAGTTTTCCCTGAAATTGCAACAGAGCAACAGGATCATCCAGATCGATCATGGTTTTATTATTGTTGAGCTGAAGACGGTTCAGGCAGGACAGCTGAAACTCATTGGCAAACAAATCGTATTTTTCAAATTTTGCTTCCAGATGCGGATTGGATTCCTGATAATCAGAAATACATTCGGCCACCAGTTCCCAAAAACGATTTTCTTCGTAATTATCACTTGAAACCAAAATTGCTGACATGAAACGGAAGAAACCGTCAAAAACATCAATAAAAATGGAAAGCAATTTTACGTCTTCCGGAACTTCGGCGTAAATCCTTTCAATATTTTTAGGAAGTACAACATCCGGATTTAAGATAACGGCTTCTTCTGTAATGTCTTTCATAAAAGAACGAACCGGAACATGATTTTCTAAACCTAAAATAAGATTTTCGCCATGTGGCATAAAAACCAGATCATATTGGTAAAAACAATGTAAAAGCGGGCTCAGATAAATTTTGAAATACTCTGAAAGCCAATTATCTATAGACAATGGTGACGCTTTTATGATTTCAGACAATAATGATTTCCCGTCTTTATCAAGATGTAAAAAAGCTGCCATAGTCATCAGCTGTTCGTCATTTTTGAGTTTTGCAACCGGGCTTTCTCTCCATAAAGAAGCAATCATCTTGTTGTACGGATTGTGCTTTCCGAAACTCTCAAAATATGGATTTATGTAACTAACAGAAGCCACTTCACCAAGCATTCCGAAACCAACTTCCTGAAGGTATTCGTCTTTGCTCAATAACTGGTCCAGCCATTCGGCCATTTCTGGTGCAGTTCCTAAATAAAATACCGGCAAACCACGCATAAAGCCCATATTCAGGATTGAAAGCGATGTTTTGGTATAAAACTTTTTAGGATTACTTAAATTGAATAACGTTCTTATCGATTGCTGTGCCTGGTATAAATCGGAACCATAACCCACGCAAATTAGCTTTGCTTTGGCAATTTCTGGTGAAAATAAGTTCGCCAGTTTATTAAACCATTGCCACGGATGAACCGGAATAAAGTAATAATCGTCTGGATTTGCTCCTTTTTCCCTGATAGTTTTATTGAATTTTAACAGCGTATCTGAGCCCAATTCCTGTTGAATCAACGTATCATAATCCAGCTTTTTTGTTCCTGCATATACAGTCCTGTCACGGTGTCCCGCCAGCCAAAGTATTCTGAACGGATTTCCGGTTTCGGGTGCATAAGCTTTGTAATCCATGCTGTTGTACCCAATTCTGCCATTGTTGGCAACAAATCCGGGATGTCCTTCCATCATGGCCTGCTCGATAGTCTGAAAATCAGAATTGGCAAGGGATTTTGAAGTTGAATTTTCTTTTAATAATTTATAACAGCTTCCGTGAAGTGTACTGATAATTTCCTCGATATAAGAAGGAAGCAGCTGCTCTGAAATTCCGAGACTTACCTTGAACTCGTAAATAAAATTGACAGCATCCAAAACTTCTGCCTGTTCATTTTTATATTTTAAAATAGAATCTGCTTTTATATTAAGATGGTTCATGGCCAGTAATTGTCCTTCAAAAGTATATTTTACCGATTTGTCATCAGAAAATAATGAATATTTATTTATGTTCTGAAGGCCAGGTTCTGCAATCGGTTCTATCAAAAGTTCGTGCGAGAACTCACAGATCGCTTTTTTGACCAATAAACGATTGGCTTTTTCCCATACTTCCGGCTGAATATGCGTAATTGCCTGTTCCGGAAATTCAATTTGATTTTCGCTCATTTCACTTGTATTGAGGTTTACTGAATCTGTTTTTTTAATGAATTGCTCCCGCGTGCAAAAAGCAAGCAAAGCTGTTTTGTGAGGCAAATGCACAACATCAGCATCTTCGAAACCAACGCGATGACAGATTTCGAACATTTTTTTGTTTCTGATATCCGGTTCTACAACGATTCGCTGAATTCTGAGATCGCTGAAAACAAATTTCATAATAGCCGAAAAGATGTGCCAGGTAAACTGATGAACCGGTTTTGTTGATGGTGCCACAATTACATGCATACCGCAATCGTAATCCTGCACAGTATAATAATTCCCGATTATATCCTGTTTTGGATTATAGCGCTCCAGCAAAAAAGAAACTTCACCATTTACAAGTCCCATAAGAACATCTGAATCTTTGGTTATTTTTTCATATTCCATCCGCACTTCTTCGAGATTTTTTCCCTGCATTCCCCAATATTGCGCATAGTCACGATTGACCCAGTCATGAATAATTTCGGTATCATGATCCAGTTGCAGCGCACGGAAATCTATAGTTCCAAAATCTGGAATTGTGGTACTGTATATAGGTTTATATGTACTCATTATTTATTTTTTTGGCTTTTTAATTTGTACTAAATTTTTTTAACTTTTAATTTTTAATACAGACCTGACAGGTTTTAAAAACCTGTCAGGTCTAATACTCCATTTGATTTCATTGTAAGCAATTTGTACAGAGAGACTAAGCGCAATAACAGCTGGAAATAAAGCAAGCACCATCAATTGTGTCTGATTCCAGAAACCTATAACATACATTCCCCAATTGATCAGAACCCACTGAATTACATACAAACTCGTTACGTGTTTGCTGCAGAAAATCAATAAGTTAAAAATGCTGTTATCTTCTTTAAATAACTGAACTACAACATTTATCAGCCAGTAGAGCACCAAATTTGCACCAAGCAGTAAAATACTTCCTCCAGGGCCCAGATGATAATAATCTCCAAAGTGATATTCGGGATTAGAGAAATTCAAAAGGCTTCCGAAAACAATAAAACCTAGTCCAACAAATAGCATTCGTTTAAAAAATACTTCCTGATCTTCGTTCAGTTCTTTATACCATCTTCCTAAAAACATCCCAACTAAGATAAAAGCACTCCAGGGAAAAACCGGGAAATAGACATTAAACTGGTTACTGAACAGCAAATCACAGATATAATCCAATCCCGTAATCCCGATTCTAAAACCGCTTAGCTCCTTTGAAACTGCGATTATGAACAATGCAACCGCAAGAGGTACATATTTGCTTTTGCTAAAATGATTGATCAGTCCCATTATAAAAAGCGTCACTCCTGCGAGCTGCAATATATCTCCCAAAAGCAGAAAGAAAATTCCGGTTTCTAAAGTGCCTGATTGTAAGCCATAAGCTGAAACAAAAGCCTCAGGAAGCCCGCCAAAAATAAATTCAGGAACCAGGAATTTCAAAAAATTCATTCCGTAGCCAATTGCCAGAATGTATAGTGCTCTTTTGCAGACCGCTGTAAAAGTCTGTCTTCTGGACAAAACAAACGATATTCCCATACTTACCAGAAACATTGTCGTTCCCCTGCCCAGCCACAAAGTGATTTCTCCCAAAATGGTATTGGTTTGTGTCGGGATTGTTCCGTATATCAGCATGGTATGAATCATCATCATCAAAATGACGCTCATTCCTCTGGCAATATCAATTGCCAAAACTCTCTTTTTTTGTTGTACTGTTTCCATAATTAAGCGATTGTTTCAAATACCGGAGATTCAATAACTTCTGATGCCGGAACACCAAATTCCTGAAAAGCAATTTTGGTTTCTACTGCATAATGCTCAATTCCGGTAATTTCTCTGATTATGTATGAATTTCTGTAACATGCCATTCCCAAATCCGGCGTTACAAATCCGTGTGTGTGCAGTTCTGCGTTCTGAACAAAAACCGCATTTGCATCTGAATCAATTGTATAGTTTCTGTTGGCTGCAAAACGCCCTTTTTCATCCCACTGAATCCGATTTGCAATTCCTTCCAGAAAACGGGGCAGTTTATAACCGTAACCTGTTGCCAGAACGAGTGCATTTGTTTTGTGACGGTATCTTTTATCCTGCTCAACCTGATGTAGTTCCAGCTCAAAAGTTTCCTTATTTTCATCATAAGAAGCTTTCGTACAAGCGGCATTTGTTCTCAGGTTTACATCAATTTCAGTAATTACTTTTTTATTGTAAATGGTGTCAAAGATGGTTGCAATCAAGTCTTTATTGATTCCTTTGTATAATAATTTCTGGCTTTTGAGCAAATGATCCCTTTTCTCCGAAGGAAGATTGTAGAAATAATCTACATATTCAGGAGAGGTCATTTCGAGCGTTAACTTGCTGTAATCCATTGGAAAAAATCTTGAAGATCTCGTAATCCAGTTGAGCTGATAGCCGTAAACATCAATTTCCTGCAATAAATCATTAAAAACTTCAGCAGCACTTTGTCCGCTTCCTAAAACCGTAATTGATTTTTGTTTTTGAAGAGTTGCTTTGTTTTGAATGTAAGCCGAAGAATGAATCGCTTTTCCCTGCAAGGACTGACATGATTTTGGAATATGCGGCGCTGTTCCGGTTCCCAAAACGATTTTTCTTGTTTGATATACCGTTGTAATTCCTGTTTTAACAGAAAGTGTCTTTACCAGATAAATTTTCTGATTCTCATCATATTCAATTGCGGTAACTTCTGTATTAAAAAATACATTTGGAAGTTTCCTGATTGCCCACTGACAGTATTGATTATATTCGTTTCTTAATAAAAGAAAGTTTTCGCGAATGTAAAAAGAATACATTTTTCCCTGTTCTTTGATATAATTCAGGAAACTAAAAGGGCTCGTCGGGTCTGCCAGTGTAACCAAATCTGCCAGAAACGGAATCTGTAAGGTCGTATCCTGCAATAACATTCCCGGATGCCAGTTAAACGATTCATTTTTATCAAAAAACAAACCTTCAAGATTCTCAATTGGCGCTGTCAGGCAGGCCAGGCTTAAGTTAAAAGGGCCTACGCCAACGGCTATAAAGTCGTATATTTTATTTTGCATCGTAACTGATTTAATTTTTTAATGAATATTCCTGTCCGTGATGTACGATCAGGTCAATGATTTCCACAATATCTTTGGGAGTTGTAAGCGGATTTAGTAAAGTAAATTTCAGAAAAACTTCATTGTACACTTTTGTACTGGTTATGATTGCTTTTCCTTCATTAAAAATTGCCTTACGTATATAAGAATTCAAAGCACAAAACGAGGCTCCGTTTTCTTTAAATGGTGTGTAACGAAACACAATGGCGCTAATTTCAGGATTATGAATGATTTCAAAATCATCTCTGTTCTGGAGCAATTCTGCAGTAAACTGTGCATTCTCCATTGCTTTCTCCATATAAGAACTCAAACCTTCAGTACCAATCATTCGCAGAGTGAACCACAATTTTAAGGCATCAAAACGTCGTGTGGTCTGAATTGATTTTTTTACCATGTTTGGAATTCCTTCGTCTTCCTGCTCTTTAGAATTCAGATAATCGGCGTGGTATTTTATGTAATCGATAAACGATTTATTTCGCATAAAAAATCCGCTGGAACTTACCGGCTGGTAAAATGTTTTATGATAATCAATCGTAACAGAATCAGACAGTTCAATCCCGTCCAGTTTGTATTTATGCGTATTACTGATTAATAATCCGCCGCCATAAGCAGCATCAACATGAAACCATAATTCATTTTCATCTGCAATTGCAGCAATTTCACTAAGCGGATCAATGGAACCAAAATCGGTTGTTCCCGCAGTTCCTACCACAGCAATAGAGATGTTTCCTAAATCTTTTTGTTGTTGGATTACTTTTTTCAAAGCATTGGTATTCATCTTAAAATCGGCATCAACAGCAACCGGAACTACTGCATTTTGTCCTAATCCCAATAAACTCAGGTTCTTCTTCAAGCTAAAATGGCTTACCTCAGAACATAAAACCCTGAATTTAGAAGCTTCCGGCGGAAGTCCGTCCATTTTTGGGTCAATATTAAAATGTTTTTTTATGTAATGATCCCTAGCCAAAAGCAATCCCATCATGTTCGACTGCGTGCCCCCACTGGTAAAAATACCGTCGGCATTTTTAGGATAACCCAGTTTCTCAATTGTCCATTCCACCAGCTTTAATTCTATAAAAGTAGCGCCAGTGCTTTGGTCATACGTGTCCATAGAAGAATTTAGGGACGAAACAAACGCTTCGGCCACGAGCGTTGGCGTTAATATCGGACAATTAAGATGTGCAATATATTTTGGGTCGTGAAAATGGATACAGTCGTTTAGGTAAATATCCTTTAGTTCTTCTAAAACGTAGTCCAGACTTTTTCCTGCTTTATTATTTTCGAGGTAAATAGTATCAATCTTTTTTTTGATTGATGAAATTGAAGCTCCCGTAAACGGGGTATTTCTTTCTTTTAAATGGTTACCAATTATCTTGATAGCCTTTTTCATGCTTTTGGTATAAATTCCAATCGATTTTTTATTGTTAGAGAAAACATGTTTATTATGTTTCCCCGCCACTACCCTTTCCTGCAGTATTGATTCTAGGTTTTCCTGTGCTTCCATTTGTTTTTTTTTATTTAGATTGATTCTAAAGAAATATTTTTGACAAATGTAGAAGCGTTGAAAAATTTAATCAATACCCCAAAAAAGCGAAAATCATTTCCACAAAAGAGGTAGACAAAATACCTCACATATAGTAGGAAATAATCACTAAAATAAATTTATATTATACGAAAATTACTTTATTTTATTCTCTAAAGCATACAAAATCAACTCAGGAGTAGTATGTCGTCCTGTCTTTTTCATGATATTTTTTCTGTGGGTACGAAAAGTATGAATGCTGATAAAAAGCTGTGATGCGATTTTTTTGCCGTCATTGCCTTTTGCAATTTGTTTCAAAATTTCAAACTCCCTCAAAGTCAGTTTCTGATCGTTTTCGGGATTTGGCAATACAAATGCATCAATAAGTGCGTTTAAAGTTTTTGGGCACAAATATCTTTCACCATGCTCTATTTTGTATAAGGCATCATAAATGGTTTGTTCTTCGCAATCTTTTGAAATAAAGCCATTTATATTATCTTTTAAGAAGCTGTTTATGGTTTGTTTGTTTTTAAAATAAGACAGGATTATGATTTTACATTTTGGATAAGTGGTTTTTATCGCTTTTAAATCATCATCATAAAAAAGAAAAATATTATTTGGATCAATAATCAGACATTCCACAGTGCCGGAATCTAAACATCTGAATAATTCTTCTCTTGAATTTACAATTTTTAAATTGGGTGATTTTACCAATTTTTTGAGTGTATATTTCAATCCTATTATATGTAGGTTTTCAGAATCTGCAATAAGGAAATTTTTCATTGTTATTTAGATTTGGTCTAAACAAAAATAGATATAAATCATGTAAAGAAGCAAATTAAACGTTAAAAAATAGTTTTTTTATTATAACATTTTATGCTTTATTATTAATTATAAGAAAATACATTGTAAAAATTTTAATTCAGAAAACAAAAAAACGCCTCTGTAATTGAGGCGTTTTGACGAATAGGAAATGTTTTCTGTAAATAAAATTATACTTTTGTTTTTCTTTTTACCGTGCAGCCAATCTCTTTTGTTTCAGTAATGGCCGGTTTTTTATTATTTAGCAGAGAAGCAACAACGTCTTCAACATACTTTGTTTTTTCGGTTTTTGTTCCTTCCGGATCATTATCGATTGCACCAGTATATTCTACAACCGCTCCTTTTTCTGTTTTAGAAACTACGAAAAGATGTGGTGTATGTTTGGCTCCATATTGATCTGTAACCACTTGTCCCTGATCGAACAAATAAGGGAAAGAATATTTTTTCTCTTTTGCCAAATCCTGCATTTTATCAAAAGTATCAGCTTTTGAGGCTTCAGGATCGTTTGGATTAATAGCAATTACAGGATAACCCTGCGATTTGAACTTTGCATCAAGTTCTAAAATTCTCTGTTCGTAAGCTTTTGCATATGGACAGGTATTACAGGTAAAAACTACAATAAAACCTTTGGCTTTTGGATAACTTTCAAAAGAAATTTCTTTATTATCTACATTTTTTAATTTAAAATCCGGCGCAGTTTCTCCGGCTTTCAGGGTTTTGCTTTGTGCCTGAGAAAGAATTGCTGTAAAAACCAGCAGAAGGGTGATGTACTTTTTCATGATTTATAATTTTTTATATTCTGTTAGTAATTGCTCGTAAGTGAATTCGTCTTCGGCAAATTTACGTTTGCCATTTTTAATAAAAAGTGTTGCCGGAATACTTCCTGACCACGACGGATCGATACGATCTATATATTCCTGTGGGTTGCTTTCATTTAAAAGAAAAACCTGATTTTTAAGTTTTTTTCTTTTTGCGAATGGCACAACCGCAGAAGTTAGTTTTGATTTAAAATCAACACTGATTAATACAACAGCCAGTTTATCTGATCTAAATTCCTGGCTCAGTTTCTCAAAATGAGGTAATTCTTTGATGCATGGAGCGCACCAGGTTGCCCAAAAATTGACCACATATGTACTGTCTTTTCCGTTTTTTATTCTTTCCTGAAGCTGGTCGACTGTAATTAATCGAACATTTTGACTGTAAGACATTACAGAACCGGTCAAAAGAAAAACATAAAGTATAAAAGTTCTGATTTTCATTTTATAAATACTTTAAAGAAGATTCAATTGTGTATTGTTTCTTACAAATATAAACTAATGAATCACAATTAGAAAAATTTTTTCTACTGAATATTTAGTCCGGAAAGTCGCAATGATTATTTCTGCAAAGGAATTAAAATGAGAAAATTGCAGAATAAACTCTAATTTTGCACCAAATAAAATGCGAAATGAATCTGTACGAACTTACCGTAGCTGATACCGAAAAAATAGCTTTAAGTGATTTGCTTTTTAGTGATGAGAATAAAGAAGCCCTGTCTCAAATCATAAAGGAGCATCAATATCTTGAGGAATTAAAAAAATATAATCTTAAGGTTGATAATAAAATCCTGCTTCATGGCCATTCGGGCTGTGGCAAAACCACAACGGCAAAGGCTATTGCTACTGCTTTAGACAAAAATATTGTTATCATTAACCTGAGTACTCTAATTAATGCAAAGCTTGGGGAAACTTCCAAAAATGTAAAAGCTATATTTGAGAAGGCGATTCGCGAAAAAGCGGTTTTGTTTCTTGATGAATTTGATCAGATCGGAAAAAGTCGTGACAGCGAAGACAAAGATGTCGGCGAAATGAGGCGTATTGTCAATACAATTATACAGCTGATTGACTATTTTCCAACGGACAGTTTACTGATTTGTGCTACCAATCACTATCAAAGTATTGATACGGCATTATTAAGAAGATTTCAGCTGAGACTGCAATTTGAGATGCCAACTGAAGAACTGCTTGATGTGTATTACGATAAATTACTCGATGCGTTCCCCCTTCATTTACAAGATGTTCCCAGAAAATATGCGATATCTTATGCTGAAGCCAAAGATTATGTACACACCGTAATGAAAAAGCAGATTATTGCAGAATTAGAATTTGAAAAGAATAAAAAACAGGGTTTAGAATAATGATTTCTAAACCCTGTTTTATTATCTCCTGCCTCTGAATCCGCCGCCAAGCCGGCCGCCGCCACTTCGCTGGATATTTTGGAAATTTCGTGTTTGTACATTTCCTCTCTGTCGGGAGATATCAGAATGATTTAATCCGTCAATTGTACTCGAGTGGCCCGGCGCTTCAAGTGGTTTATCAGGTGAGCCCAATACCCTGTCCGGTTTTTGCAAATTGAGATTATTATCCCGATTAATTTTGTCTCCTGTTGGCTGAATCCTTTCTCCGGAATTTTTTGAAGCTCCCAAAGTTCCCGCCTGCGTCCATCCGCCGTTGCCGTTATTATAATGGCTCCAGTTTCCGTTACTGTCTTTTTTGTAAACATGTCCGTCATGTCCCGCATACAAATTATTATTGGTATGAATTGTTGTGCCGCCGCCTCTGTGATGTGTAATAACACCTTCATTTCCGCCAGAAGTCTTATACCCAACTACAGTTCCGCGTCTGGTTGTCACATGACCGCTTTGAACCCAATCATGGCCATTTGATGCTGCAGAATGCCCCCATTGCGCATACGCATTATGATTCTGTACTGTTCCTCCGTAATTTCCTGTCCATGGATTATAAGAACTGGCAACAGTACGTCCGCCGTACCAGCCCTGAACACTTGCAGAACGCCCATATCGCCCTGTTGTCGGATTGTACCATGCAGAAGTTCCCGCAGCCCCATACGGACCGTATACCGCTCTCCCGGCAGCCCAGCCACCTGTCCACGGGTTATACACTGCCCCAACGCCGTAAGTACACGGCCACGGGCGGTAGATTGGATACATTGGTCCATAATACATGTACGGAGGATAATAAAAACCTGTTCCGTAGGTCAGCACAGATCCTATGACTGCGCCCATAATAAAAGCCCCGAAATAACCTGCGGTTGTGCTGCTCTCCACTGTTGTATCGGTAACATTGGTTTGGGTTACGTAGGTAACATTATAAACCGGAGAGCTTGGAGGAATGGTATAAATTTCTTTTGGAACTGAACTTGTTACTTTCCACGGACCATTTGGCTGTGCAGACATAAACCACACCGCCTGAAAGCACAAATAATACATATCGCCTACCTTTATGACTTTTTCTTGTGTGTTGCTTGCATATTGCATAGAAGTGCCTTCTATTGGCTTAAATTGGGGATCGCCATCGTAATGCACTTTGGCTTTGGCTTCTGCATCTGCTTTTTCAACAATCGCTGTTGTTGGAATCTGGGACAACAATACGGCATCTGAAGCTTCTATAGTGCCGGGAACGGATGAAAGTACACTGGCACGTGGCGAATCTTTTGGGATGTTTGCAAAATCTGAAGGGAGATTATTAGTCGAAAAACTCCATGGGCCTGTCAGTTCTTTGGCCTTAAACCATCTTCCTGATAATAAAACATAATATTGCCCGTCTTTTTCATCGGCAAACACATCGTTATCAGTGTTTTCAATATACATTAATTGTGTTCCCGGTATTTTTACAAATTTTGGCGCACCGGCCACAGAAATAAGCTCTGCCGGCTTATTGCTAAAGAAAACCTGTAATTCTGTTTTTACTGATGGCGGTGGAATCATCTTTTTGACTTCATCAAAATTCTGGCCCGACGGTAAACTGTTTAGATCTTTTGGCAGGCTGCTGGTTTTCGTCCATTTTCCATCTAAAGTTTTGGACGTGAGCCATATATTTTCAACCAGTAAATAATAGTTTTTGGATGGTTTATCAAAAAACAAATCCCAATTGGTATTTACTACATAACTAATCCCCGTTTTTTCTACCGGAACCAGGACAGGCTCTCCCTGTACAATGAGCAATACAGACGGATTTGCACTGTAGAATATTGGCGGAGGATCATTTTTTACCGCAACTCCTTTTGCGGGTGAATTATTTCTTTCCAAATCAGCCATTACACGATCTAACGAAATTGGGTTTCCTCCTTTTGGAAATAATTCTTTGAGCAATTGCTCCGTTTTAGGTACCAGTTTTTCATCAAGGGCCGGAAATCGGACATCGGTTATTTCGATATTTTTAAAAAACACATTTCTGGAATCCTTATCTACCAGCGTTTCTGTTTTTAAAGAAGCCACTCCCAACACTTCTTTGCCTTCTTTTGGCGTCAGGGAAAATGCAACACGCGCAGTCAGTTCCTTAAAATCTTTCCATTGGTCAACCTGAGGCTGATAATAAACCAGTTTTGACCCGTTGGCTGTTACTTCTCTCGGCCAGCCAATGTCTGTTGTGGATACCGAATCCGCCAAGGAAGGTTTTACAACTTCGGCCAGTTTTTCATCTTTGCTTTTTTGGCAGGAATAAGAGTTTAAAACTATACTAATTACCAGTAATTTGAGCATCTTCTTTATGACTTTAGTACAATTCATAGCTTTATTTTTAAGGGGTAAACTTCAATTGATTTTTCATGATTATGTGTTGTTGTTATTCCGGATTAAATAAATGAGGATTTCTTCTTCAAGTTCTTTTGACAGATTTTCAAATTCTAATTTATTCCTGAAGTTTTTTTCAAACTTTTTCTTGTATTTTTCGGTTTTTGTACGACTGCTGCAATATTCATTACAGATCGATTTAAACTGATCATCAACCAAATACAAAATCTTAAGAGATTCGATATACTCTGCAAATTTTGCATTGTATAATTCGTTGGGAAGAGACATATTTTTGATTTTAAATTAGTAAATCAATAAGCAGGACAAACCGCTTTCAATAGGCCTTGCCTGTTTTGATTAGAAACAGATTTCTATTCTTTCAGCTGTATTTTTACTACTTATTGTTATGAAAAAACATCTCATAGTTAGATTTATATCTGAATGGCTTATTTGTTTGGTTATCACTAAATTACCAATAACTAACATACCATATTCTGCAAACATGTTTCATTCTATAAAATGCAACATGAATATAATTTGAAACATCAGAAATTGGCCAAAAAATAGTATTCTTACCATAATTGATCCCTCATCCAAAAATATTTTTAAATTCACGTAACAAATTTTGAATTTGATGTCCTATTAAAAACCTGACAAACAATACGCTAAAACCAACCAAATGACAACAGATATTATCGAATTAAATGACTTTATTGTTTTAATTGAACAATCAAATGCGTCAAAAACATTCGTTCAGAAATGCGAAATCGACGGAGATGCTGTTGGATTTGCATTTTATGGTTCGGGCAATGTCGAGCTTGAAATAAAACACAATCAACAAACCAAATACTTAACCAATACAACGGGTCTCGCCATTTGTTTTTTTGGAAATCAGAAGGTCGAATTTGCCCATAAAATTGAACCTGATAAGCCTTTGCAATCTATTAGTATTTTTACCAAACTAAAAAATCTTCCTATGCTGCCGCAGGCAGAAAAAGAGATTTTTGAAAAATATTTACCCGAATTATTAAATCCACAGGAACATTTTGTTAAAGGACCATCGTTTTATATGACGCTCGAAATGCAGTTGGCTGTACAGAAAATCTTCAACACAACCTATACAGAAAATACAAGGTTGCTGTTTCTAAAAAGTCAGGTCAATGAGCTACTGGCACACTTTTTTGCTTTGCTGGCAACAGATCAAAAAATTGATTTTTCTGAAAAAGACAGAGACAAAATTTTTAAGGCAAAAGAAATCGTTACCCACAACTATTCGCAGCCGCCGTCTATAACGCAACTTTCTAAAATGGTCGGACTCAACAGTAATAAATTAAAAAAGAACTTTAAGGAGTTATTTGGCATTCCGGTTTTTAAATATGTACAGGAAGAGCGCCTTAATAAGGCCTATGAGTTATTGCAGAACAGCGACAAAACGGTACAGGAAGCAGCCTGGGAAGTAGGTTATGAAAGCATTAGTTCTTTTTCTAATGCTTTTTATAAAAAATTTGCCACCCGACCGAATGAAGTCAGGCAAAAATGCTTTTCAAACAAATCATAATTCTTTTGCAACAAATGGATTAATGAGGAAGTAAACACCTTTGTATCAGTATTCATTTAAAAAATATTGATATGAGCAAAAAGAAAATTTTAGTACTTGGTGCTAATGGAAAAACAGGAAAAAGAGTTGTAGATCGTTTACAACTAAGAAATGAAGTCGAAATTATTACGGGGTCGCGTACTGCAAAAACTCCTTTTGACTGGGAAAATCCCGGGACATGGCCGGCAGTTCTGAACGGAGCAGATACGGTTTATATTACTTTTCAGCCTGATCTGGCTGTTCCTGCCGCAACCGAAATTATCCAGGAATTTACCGTTTTGGCCACCAGACTTGGCGTTCAGAAAATGGTTTTATTATCCGGAAGAGGCGAAAAAGAAGCGCAGGTTTGCGAGGAAATTGTAAAAGCTTCTGCTAAAAACTGGACAATTGTAAGAGCCAGCTGGTTTAATCAGAACTTTAGCGAAAGCTTCTTTTTAGAACCTCTTTTAGCCGGTTTTGTGGCTTTACCAAGAGCAGAAGCACTGGAACCTTTTACCGATGCAGATGATATCGCAGCTGTTGTTACAGAATGCCTTTTAAACGATAAACATAACGGTCAGACCTACGAACTTACCGGACCGGAACTTTTGAGCTTTCCAGAGGCAGTTTCAATTATTGCAAAGGCAGCAGAAAGAGAGATACAATTCCAGTCTCTGACGCTGGAAGAGTACATACAAATGTTGCGCGAATACCAGGTTCCTGAGGACTATATCTGGCTTGTAAATTATCTTTTTGAGCAGGTTTTGGATGGAAGAAATTCAAGTATTACAAATGATATCGAAAAAGTAACCGGACGTAAACCAACCGATTTTGCTACCTACGCAAAGGAGACAGCAAAAAGCGGAATATGGAACACGGCTGATGTTCAAAATCAATAGCTATGGACTATGTAAAAATTCTGCTTCCCGGCATTTTTGTATGGCTGTGTCTTAGTATTTCTTTTTATATTTCTGGGCAGTTTCCTTTATTAAAAAACAACTTTAATATACAAGCCATAATAATACTGATAATGATTGTTTTATATTCATCAACAGGAGCTTATTTTTATTATAAAAATGGCGCTAAAACTAATGGTTTGACTCTTGGTATTGTAATGTCGCTCACCGCATTGATTTTAGACGCTTTAATCACTGTCCCGTATGTTGAGATACCGAACGGTAGGAGCTATCAGAGCTTTTTTTTGAGTCCGTTTCTTTGGTTATTGGCATTGGTGAATGTTATTACAGTTTATAGCTTATGGAGAATTAAAGTTAGAGCAAAAAAATGAATTTTACTTCGATATTTTAGATGTAAAGCAACAAAAAATCCAATTTTTTACAATTGGATTTTTTTGTTTGTTGATATAAATTATTTGTTCAAATTAAATATTTTAAAATACTGGTTTACAATAAACTTACATTCATTCCTACAAATTCATTTTTTGCCCTTTTTTATCTTATTTAATATTAAAAAATTATGATTTTAGTATATAATTCCCTGACTGAGCAGTATTTAAAAATTTCACACAAAGTTCATTTCAAATCTTATGAAATAACATCGAATGTTCCTTAAAAAAAATTAAATTTGGACACCCTAATTCATTATTTACATTATGATCCAAAAAAGAAATTTTATTGTTTTATCAGCCTTATTTGCCTTATTGTTTTTTGCACCGTTGACCTACTCTCAGACAGCGCCTAAAAAAGCAGAAAGCAAATCGAAATTATTTGAGGAAACAACAACCGACAGTGATTATCTGATGGCAATCGAAAAAGCAAGTGCCGTTATGGAAACTGCTTACAACGATGCCGATTTTGACGGAGCAAGTCATCACTTGTTTGGAGAAATCAAAAGAACCCAAAGCAAACTCGATTTAATTTTAGAAAGCCTGAAAGGGGCAAATCCGAATGTGCGTAATCAGCAAATGTATCGCATCGTTCTAAAAGAAATTCAGCAGGAGCTTGATGAGCAAAATGATGCCATTAATTTACGCAATAAAAACCTGGAGAAAATCAAAGACCGGTTTATCGAACTGCGTAAAGACAAAACATTGGTTACCCTGATAAAAGATACAATTCGACGTAAGCAGTTTAAAAACGAATTTGCGAATCTTAGAAAGAAATACAAAAAGACGGATAGTCTGATGACTAAAAACCAAAGTGTTTTAAACAAAAATAAAAGACTGACCGTAGAAAGAAAAATTGCTGTTTCTAATGCCCTGATTACTGTAGAAAATAATCTTGAAAAATCGGGAATCAGTATGCTTAAGAAAGAGTATCCTTTTTTATGGAATATCACAGATTCTGTACCCAATAAAAAAGATGAACAAACAATCAAATCAAAGATTATTATTGAAGAAAGCGTTGCCGCTTATTATTTGAGTTATCGCGCAGGAGGATTAATTACGCTTGCAATTTTAATGGGATTATTGGGCTGGTATATTTTTCGCAACCTGAAATACTTAAAAAACAACGGTCATGCCGAAAATTTAGCTCTTTTTAATTTTAAATACCTGAACAAGGGTGTTATCATTCCGGTGGCTGTAATAGGCTTAAATATAGCTGTAGTGGGCAACCTGTATGCTCCTGCTCTGTTTATAGAATTGCTTCAGCTTATTTTGCTCGGGATTCTTACTATTCTTTTCAAAAATCACTGGTCTGCAAAAGCAATGCGCAACTGGATGCTCCTTTTAGGATTATTTTTTACACTCTGCTTTCTCGATTTATTTATTACCGTCGGTTTATTGCAACGTTGTTGCTTTATAATAGTTAACGTTTTAGGAATTCGTTATGGCCTAGTGCAGATTAAGAGTTTAAAGAACGAATTGTACATCAAAGGTTTCTTTAAATGGGCTAGTATTATTTTTATTGGTTTTAATGGATTATCGATACTTTATAACCTTTTTGGACGAGTATCACTTTCTAATATGCTAAGTTTGACTGCTTTTGTTTCGCTTACGCAGATTGTTGCATTAAGCGTACTGATAAAAATAATTCTTGAAATTATTCTGCTTCAAATCTACACAACACGAGTAAAACGCGGAATTGAAAAGATTTTTGACCACGAAAGTTTATCTGATACACTCAAAAAACCGTTTATTATCATCATCAGTTATATGTGGCTGGTGGTAATTGGCTCAAATCTTAATTTTTGGGAATCACTTCGTACTTCTCTGGGCAACCTGCTGAGCCACCCGAATACGATTGGTAGTATTACTTTTACTTTAGGAAACATCCTTTTGTTTTTTATTATTATCTGGGTAGCGCATTTGCTTCAAAAATATGTGGCTTACTTTTTTGGTGAAGTCGATGATGAAAACGAAGAAAATATAAACAAAAGACAACACTCTAAATTGCTTATTACACGACTCGTTGTTTTAATTGTCGGATATCTTCTGGCTGTTGCTGCTTCTGGCATGCCTCTGGATAAATTAAGCATCCTTTTAGGAGCTTTGGGTGTCGGTGTTGGACTTGGATTACAAAACGTTGTAAATAACTTCGTTTCGGGCATTATTTTGATTTTTGACAAACCTATTCAGATTGGCGATGTTATCGATATTAGTTCAGAATCGGGTCGTGTTAAATCAATGGGGCTCCGTACAACAAAAATCAATGCTCCGAATGGTGCCGAAATTATTATTCCGAATGGTAATTTATTATCTCAAAACATTACCAACTGGACGTATACAGACAATTTTAAATTGGTCGAGGTTTCTATTGAAATCACAGGAGACATAACTCCGGATGAGATCAACGAGACTATTCACAAATCTCTGGAAACTATTGCATTGGTAAACAATACAAAACCTTCGCAGATTTATTACAACGCTATTTCTGATGGAAAATATAAAATTCAGATCAAATTCTGGTGCAGCATTTACAAAACCGAAGAAACGGTAAGTACAGCACGTCAGGTATTGTTCAGTAATTTTAAGGCAAAAGGTTTGACTTTTTCAAGCTAAAAGACTTCAATTTAAATCAAAAAGCCGTCAGATTAATTTCTGACGGCTTTTTTATTGGTTTAAAGTCTGATTAAAATTTTCCGGCAAATTCTTTAGCAAAATCTTCGAGTTTAATTTTTCCGTCAACAGAAAAATTGCCGCTAAAGAAATGCTCCGCAATTTTACCGCTTCTTAGTCCTGAACCCATTTCGGTATATAAACCTGCAAGTTCTTCAGGTAAGCCAGCCTGTGTCATTCCTTGCAAAGATTGTTCATCTGTAAACTCAATCCATGGCAAATCTGTTTTACCAATTGCAGCTCCAAGAGTTTTTGCAACTTCACCAGGCGTGCGCACATCGCTGATGATATAGCGGATATTTTTACCAGTCGCATCTTTTTGCAGTTCTTCGGCCACAGCCGCCGCAATATCCTCCGGATGTACCATAGGCATTTTCAGATCAGCAGGATAATTGGCGCCCATAATTCCGGCACCTTTAATCATCGGAACGTCATTATATAAATTGGTGTAGAAAAATCCGGCACGCAAAATAGTCAGAGCCGTATTATCTAATTCATTATACAAAGCTTCTATCGGATGAAGTCCGGCAATTGGACCTGTCCCATTTGGTAAATGAGCACCAATGCTGCTCAGCATGACTACTCGTTTGATATTTGCTTTTTTTATTGCTTCCGCGAAAGCTTTTCCGGCATTTACTGTATTCGAGATTACATTTTTTCCTCCCAAATTTGGCGGTGTCATAGCAAAAAGCGCATCAGCTCCTGCAAAAGTATCAGCCAGAAAAGCACTATCGCTTACTGAACCAATAGCTGCCTTTGCTCCTATTTCTTCGATTGCTTGTTTTCTCTCGGCATTGCTGCTGATCACTTTTACTTCATGTCCGGCACTTACTAATTGTTTTGCCAATGGTTTTCCGATGTTCCCTAACGAACCTGTAATTATTATTTTCATCTTAAATTGTTTTTTATTTACAGAAACAAAGGTATATTTGTACTTACTTTTATACAAGTACTTACCCTAAAGTATGTATCATGACAGCAATCAAAGAAGCATCTACAATTCAGGAAAATAAGCAATACGCCTTAGACACCTGCCCTGTGACATATGTAATGGAAAAAATCGGCGGATACTGGAAACCTATTATCCTTTTCCATTTATCAACGAGTGATAAACGCTATAGCGAACTCAAAAGAGCGATTCCGGCTATCACAGAAAAAATGCTTATTCAACACCTGAAACAATTAGAGGCAGACGGCCTGGTCATAAGAGAAGCAAAACCTGTTGTACCACCATTTGTGACCTATCGTTTAAGCAATTCCGGAAATGGCCTGATTCCGGTTATTCATGCTATGGCAGAGTGGGCGTTTAAGGAGAAGGATGGGGTTTATGATGTTTGATGATAGCATTAATGATTTTATGGGATTCAGTAAAGTTTTACACAAAATAATTGTAATCAATTGCTATTCATCAAGCTAATCTTGTTAAAAACTTTTTTAACATAAAAAGGCCAATTACTTGTTAAATATGGAACTTATTAATACTATTGTTAAAATTTTCCTAAGAAACAAAAATGAAAAAGATCCCTTTGTACACAGCAGCTTTTGCTGTGGTTTTAAGTTTTGTTGCAATTTATTTTGCCAAATCAAGTTCAGAATTAGTCTATGTAGACGTAAATAAATTAATTACGGGTTATAGCAAAACAAAAATAGCGAAAGCTGAGTTTGATAAAAAAGCAAATCTTATGAAAGCTAATGTTGACTCTCTGGTTAGCAATTGGCAAAATGAGTTAAAAAACTACGAAAAAGAAAGAGCTTCCCTTTCTCCAAAAGAATTAAAACTGAAACAAGAGTTACTTGGGAATAAACAACAGCAAATTAACGGCTATCAGGAAGCTATTCAGAAAAAAATTCAGGAAGAAGACAACAAGGTAACACAAACTGTAATCAATGATATCAATGATTATATCAAAGAATACGGTAAAAAGCATAACTATAAAATCATATTTGGAGCCAGCGGTGGAGGAAACATCATGTATGCAGATGAATCTACCGATCTAACTGAAGAAGTATTAAAAGGCCTTAATGCTGAATATGATAAAAAATAGACTTTTTTTATTTCTCTTATTAACATTCATTTCATCTTGTAACAAATCATTTGATACACAGGAGGAAATGAATGATTATATTAAAGATGAAGACAATGGTTACAACTACAAAAAAACCGTTTCAGGTGTTGACTATGTTTTACAATACAGACCAACAGATTTATTGGTAAAGCAAGAATTAGGAGACGACAAAAATCCTGCTAAAGTTGAGAAGTTTAGAAAACATTATAGTCAATATATGTATTTCAATCTTTCTATGTCAAAAAATGATCAGGAATTACTAAACGGAGTTGCTCAGGACAAAGCAAAATTCGGGCAAATGGTAAACGAGCTGGCTTTTGGTATGGAAGAAAAACTGCATGTTTATACTCCAACAAAAGATACTCTTGCCCTAGCCGACTTTATTTATCCCCGCATGTATGGTATGAGTAATTCAACCTCGATAATGATTGTCTATCCCAGAGATCCTAAATATATGAATCAGGAATATCTCAATTTTGTTGTCGAAGATTTAGGTCTAGATACGGGAGATATCAAATTCAAATTAAACACCAAAGCCTTAATAAACGAACCTCAATTAGATTTCTAAATCATAACGCTGCCATGACCAAATACCACAAGCGCCATCGTATTATTGCCACTTTTTTTCTGCTGATTTTTTTTCCGACATTATTGCCAAGCAATTTGTTTGCTTCTACAAATGGACCTGTAGCACCAGAAGCAACAAGTTTTGAACCTGTTGATGCTACCGATATGGTAAATTTAGCGACAGGGGATCTTAGCTATGTAATGCCATTACTAGATGTACCTTCGCCAGAAGGTGGCTATCCTATTACTTTATCATATCATGCAGGAATAGCTATTGATCAAGATGCTTCATGGGTTGGTTTAGGTTGGAGTCTAAATCCTGGAACTATTAACAGATCTATAAGTGGCTTTCCTGATGATTGGAAACAAGAAAAACTGTCTTCTTTTGTTTTTGACAGCGGTGGAGAAGTTTCTAGTCATAACTTTAGTGTTGGTGTAGGTTGGGGATCTGGAAAATTTTCTGCTGGCCTATATGGGTCATATTCTGAAAACAAAGCATTTGGAGGTCAAAATAGTTATAATTTTGATGGAGGTGCATATGGAGGAATAGGTAATATCCAAGGAAGGATAGGATCCGACGGAGTTGGAATAGGTATCAGTAATAAATTTAAAGTAGCTAATGAAAATTATTCTATTTCGGGAAATTATTCTGTTGGCATTTCTCATTCATTTAAAACTGGCAAAACTTCTCTATCTGTAAGTGCAAGTGCCAAAATGAATAGTACGGGTATGTCAACAGCTACAAATTCTAATGGTTCTGTTGGTATTAGTTCCGTTAACTACACTAGCACAGGTAGTGGAAGCCAAGGATCGAGCTATAGCATGCTTCAAGTGGGTGATAAAGTTGGTATAAGTATAAATGCGTATGTATTCCAGATAAATTATTCTTTTTCAAAAATAAGATACAACTTATTAGATACAAAAAGCCAATCTGGAATTGGTACATTATATGCTGGAAATATTAGTACCGCAAAAAACAATGCCATCTTTGAACATTCAGTAGGCTTTGATACATATACAGCAAATTATGATCAGACAGATGAGTCCATATTCCGAAATAATATTGTTCTTCCTACTTATGACTTTTATTCTGTAAGTGCACAAGGAATTTCAGGAGACATTAGTCCCAAGATTTTTGAATATGGAACCTTAACTCCAAAATCAGAGACAGTAGATATTAAAGGAAAAAGATTTATAAATCAATATTACAATAAAAATTCATTTAGCAGAAATTTAAGCAGTAATAATATTTATTTTTATTTTAATAATACTAACGAATCATACCTAAACATTGATTCGGATGTTTGGGGAGTGACACCTTCTTCAATGACTAGTATTTTTGAAGGATTTAATTCTCCATTATCATCATTAAATAGTAGTATAACAATTAATGGAGAAAATTATAACGGATATAACTCCACAAATAACAGAAAAAAAGGATCATCATATATAGAAACCTATACCAATCAGCAAATTATTACTAATCCTAATCTAACTTTTACTGTTAGTAATTTTAATAGAAATAGCCCCTCAATTCCTAAGGACGGGATTGGAGCATTTAAAATAACTACTGCTGACGGTAAAACTTATCATTACACAATTCCAGTTTATCAAAAAGAAAAATTTGCCAGATCGGCTAAATATGATGAAGATATTAACAATAAATTTTATGAAGAATTTCAATTAGCCCCTTATGCTACACATTGGCTATTAACTGCTATTACGGGTTCTGATTTTGTAGATAATGGTGACGGCATAATAACTGATAAAGATTTAGGATATTGGGTAACTTTTGATTACGGAAAATGGAGCGATGGTTATACATGGCGTACTCCTCGAGGAAGTGATTTTAAAACAACACCAACATCCAAGATGTATGAATGGGGAATTAAAGAAATTTACTATCTAAATGCAGTAAAAACAAGAACCCATACGGCTTTTTTTGTAAAAAGTGAAAGATCAGATGGTAAGTCTATTCCAGAAACTATAGACAGAGAATATTCTAAATATGGATACGCAATGAGTTTTAGTACATTTAACGGAAAAGACAATCTTTACTATTTGAGCGCTCTTGGGGACATTCCAGGAATGTCATTATATGGAAGTTCAGACGCTTCACATAAAGTATATATGAATTGCAAAAAAGAGATACATACATTATTAAAGCTTGACAAAATAATTACCATAAAGAATAAAGATATACCAGCAAATTTTAAATACACTAACCCTAATGAAACTCCATCAAAGATTAAATCCTCAGTCTATATTACTGAGTCTGTTGCTGTCGGACATGAGGGAGTAGTAGATTATGAAAATAAGAATGCGATTATTCATGATTATGTTTGGTCAGGTGAACATTATAATAATGTGTTAGATAGTAAAGATTTTAGCTATTACTTTCCTAATATTGAAGATTATTCAACTAAAATAATTGATTTCAATTATGATTATAATCTAGCTATAGGCACACCAAATGGCATAAATTCTACTTTAGGAAGATTAACCTTAAACAAATTAGTATACAGAGGAAAGAAAGGTGTTCAGGTTATGCCTCCTTATGTTTTTCAATATGAGAACCCGTCTAAAGCTTACATCAACAGTAATTCTGATGATTGGGGATATAATAAGGAAGATATAGCATCATGGAATCTTAATAAAATCATTCACCCAAATGGAGCAAATATTTTAATAAAATATGAGGAAGATGATTATTATACTGAAGCAGCGAACTATGACACTAAATTTAAAAATGGATTAAAATTTACATTTTCAGAATATTTAGGAAAACTAAGAATTACAGCTGAGAATTCAGACCCAAATAATGCTAATAATGTCAAATTCTCATCATATTACAAAATAGGTCAAAAAGCAAAAGTTGATATATGGGCATGTTTAAAGCATGAGTATAATGATGGTGGATGCAAAGACAGAGATGGAAATATAAATATAGATAATGAGAGTGTCGATGTGGTTGGTGTCTCTGATACAGGGGTAACTTTTGAAACATCTTTGAGTGGTCATACTACAAACGAACGTGATGGTTTAAATTGGTTATATGACACCCAGTTTACATATGAAATGGATCGTTTACAATCTAGAGAACGTTATATATATCCTGATTTATCTGGAGGTTGTTCATCAAGAACAGCTTTCACTTTATATTATGCAATAAATTCAAGCAAAGTAAATAATGATGAAAATGGAGGTGGCTTAAGAGTAAAACAAATTACTGTTAATGCTGATGGAAAAAACTATAATACAAATTATTATTATAATCAAGACGGCTTTAGCCAAAATAAGGATGACATAAATTATAAATCTTCTGGTATTACATCATATTCCCCATCTAAATTCGAGAAGAATATTAAATATATGGCAGAGTTACCGCCTCCAGGAGTAATATATGGAACTGTTAAAGTAGAAACAGATGAGAATATAAATAAGTATTATTTTAAAACACTAAATCCCGAAAACGAAACAAGTTTGGAATATTCAATAGGTGATATTCTAAATATCAAAAAAATTCAAAACCTTGATAACATACCTATTACAATATCAAATTTTAATAACCCTACAGTTAGTAAGTATAAATATGAAGTAAAAAATAATTTTTCAATGATCGGTGCCTTAATTAAACAAGAAAGTTATAATAAATTGAATCAATTGTTGAGAAAAGTAGAAAATAATTATGCCCCTACTTCAAATATAAAGCAAGGACTTATTAAAGAAACTTTTAACTCATACAAAAACTCATGGAATTATAATAAAGGCATCAGTAAGTATGAGGGTTCTTTTGATGTAAATGTTTCATCAAAAATACTATATCCAGCTATTTTACAAAGTGTAAAGATTTCAGAAAACAATAGTATAAACATAACTTCCTATGATAAATTTGACTTCATAACAGGACAAATATTAGAAACTTCAACAATTTCAAGCGATGGTCAATCATATAAAAGCAAAGTTATACCTGCCTATCTTAAATATAATGAAATGGGCTCAAAAGTAGATAATATTAATTATAAAAATATGTTATCACAAACAGCTGTTAATTATTCCTATATATGGAATAAATCTAGTAGCAAATGGCAAGAAACAGGTGTTGGAATAACAACCTGGAACAATATATGGACCTATAAAGATATTGCTGGAACTTCTACAACAATTCCTGCCTCGTCAGCTTCCAAACAAAAGGTATGGAGAAAGCATAAGACTTATACATGGAACGGAGTAAAAGATTTAAATGGCATTTTTATCAATTATGACTCATTAAACGGGGACGATAATTTTAATTGGAATATAGGGGTTGGATCACAACCTTCACAATGGAAACAAATTTCGGAGGTAACTTTATATGATCATTTTTCCTTACCATTAGAAACAAAAGACATCAATGGTAATTATTCCTCAACTAAAATGGGAGATAATGAAACAAAAATAATGATAACAGGAAATGCTGGTTATAGTGAGATGTTTTATTCTGGTGGAGAAAATATAACAGGCACTGAAAATATTATCTCTACAGGAACAAATTGGCTGGAACCAGAAGTAAATATGATAGATGCTAAAAGAAATTCAACTTTTTCTCACACTGGTAAAAAATCTATTGAAGCAACGAATACATCGAAATTTGGTGTACAGTTAGGCGATTTAATAAATGGAATTCCACAACACAGATCTGGCAAATACAAAGTTTCTGTATGGGTCGAAAAAACAAATGCTGTAAAAGCCCGAATAAATAATAATGGAACCATAATTGATTTTAAAGAAAGTTATTCTGCGGGTAATTGGGTATTAAAATCTGCTTATGTAGATGTTCCTATTGGTAAATATTATATATATATCACTTCTCTGGATACATCAACAGTACACTTAGATGATTTAATGATTCGTCCTGTAGCATCCACAATAACTGGTTATGTTTATAACGAATGGGATGAATTATCATTCATCATTGCCAACAATGGTCTTGCAACTAAATTTGAATATGATGCAGGAGGACGATTAATTAAAACATTTACAGAAGTTATAGACGATTCCGCAAACGGAGTAACTGGAGGTTTTAAAGTAATTAAATCAAACACTTACAATAATAAATATCTAAACTAATTCAATATAAATATGAAGAAAATTTTATATAAACTATTGTATTTAATAGTATTGTTTAGTTTTGTTTGCTCTTATTCACAAGAAACTTCAAAACAATCTTCTGAAACTCAAAGAATAATAGAGCCAGATGATTGTCCTGAATTAAATCAATATCCTTGGTATTTTGATAATGATGGAGATGGTGCCGGAGATCCTAATATTTCACAAATGGCTTGTGCTCAACCACAAGGTAGATGGGTAAGCAATGATAGTGATTGTGATGACGATAATCAATATGTTATTAGTCCTCTTTGGTATTACGATCGTGATCATGATGGTTTTGGAAGCACGGGACCTTATCAGATTTGTATTCAACCAGTAAATTATGTTGACAATAATTTAGATTGTGACGATAACGATCCAAGCATTAATCCAAATACAAAATGGTATTTAGATACTAATGGAGATGGTATTGCATCTGACCTGGATGGTACACCTATCATTCGTTGTACAAAACCTGTAGGTAATTATTTGAATGCAGGAATTGACAAAAGTGCGCACTGGATTCATCAAACATCTTTTGATTTAAAAGGAAATACTTTAGGCGTATCAAGATCGTACTATGATGACTTAGGAAAATCTGATATTAGTTTATCAAAAGACTATGTGACCAATAAAATTTGGGGAACAGAAACTACTTTTGATGACTTTGGCAGACCGGACAAAACATCTTTTATAGCTCCTTCTCCCCTAACTACTTTTGATAAAACTAACTTTTTTAAAAGTAATGCACAGATTGCCGCTGATTCTTATCCGACAATCCTTCCTCTTAGTAATATTAGTGTAAGCAAAGATTACAAAGCCAGCCAGTCAATTTCTGTTACAGGTACTGTAAGCACAGGTTTGACAGTAACATTAACTGCTCCTAGTATCACATTGAGTAATACTTTTAGCTTAACAGCAACTACAGGAAGCAGTTTTAAAATTACGGCCGCTATTTTGCCTGATGTGTCTGCAAATTCAAGTTTAGCAGATTACTACAGCGATCGTAACACCGATGAATTATATCAGGCGACAGCAACTCACCCGTTCTCCCAAAATAATTATGACACTCTTAATCCCGGAAATGTTATAAATGTGGTTGGGGGTAATAGAATAAATGGTGAATGGAAAACTGGTTACTCTTACACTGTACCTGCTGCTCAGGAAATGTATTACGTATACGGATCAGATTATTATGATGGAACTGTACTATCTGGTAAGGAAGAAGTAATTACAAAATTTTATAAATCGATAAGTGTTGATGCTAACGGGGTTGAAAATGTTGTTTTTACAGATGGTGAAGGAAAACTTTTAGCAACTGCCCGCTCCGGTACAAATCCTTCCGGAACTTATCCTGTAGTCTCTCTAATTGGCACACAGGGCTTTGTTGACGTACACATTCCCGCAGATATAACATCGGGAATCGCGTTAATAGGAAGTGCATCATCATACAAAATTTATAACTTAAAAACCGGAGCTGTTACTACTACCCTAACTGGTGGTAATGCTTATCGAATTGAAGCTGTAACTGTTCCTCTTACAGATCCTAAAACTTATATCTCGGCAGGAAAACCGGTCTATGATTCTGGAGCATTAGGGATTACTTACAATGTTAACTACTACGATTATGCAGTTAATGTTTACAACAAAACCGGCCAGTTAATTAAGTCAATCCAGCCAAATGGTTATACTGCCAATAGTACTATCGTAGCTTCTCCTGCACATATGACGTCTGCCAGCTTTGCATCAACGTACACTTATAATTCTCTGGGACAATTAATTGAAATTTATAGCCCCGACGAAGGGAAAAGTAAATTTGCTTATCGAAAAGATGGTCAAATCCGCTATTCGCAAAGTGCGCTTCAAACTGACACAAAAGTTTCTTATACTGATTATGACGATTTAGGAAGACCCCGAGAAAGCGGGGTTATTACTGGCAGTAACGGAATTTGGGCAACTGCTGCCGCAAATCCTGATGGTACTTTGATAACCGGAACACGTTCTGAGCAAACTTTTACTATATATGATTTTGCCGATAACAACACAACATCTGTAGCCTTGCCTACAACTCCTTCTAACTTAACATTAACAGGAGTATTATCATCTGCGGGAATTATCAGTACCAATTATGTGCAAAATAATTTATCCGGCAATGTGGCCATTACCTTTACAAAACCAGGAGCAACAATATCAGCTATTTCCTGGTACAGCTATGACATATATGGCAGAGCAGAATGGGTTGTTCAATATACTGAAGGTCTAGGTGCTAAAACAATTCATTATGAGTACGATTATAAAGGAAATGTAAAAAAAGTCCTGTTCCAAAAAGACAAAACAGCAGAATTATTTATACACCAATATTCTTATGATGCAAATGATGTATTAACAAAAGTGGAAACCTCTGTAGATAGTACTATCTATATAACTCACGCAGAGTATACCTATTACAAAACAGGAGAACTTAAAAGAGTTAATATAGCACAAGTATTACAGGGCATTGATTATGTTTATACACTTGGAGGTCAACTTAAAAGTATAAACCATCCCAGCCTGGAATCAGTTAAAGATCCTGGTGGAGACAGCAACGATGTATTTGGATTAACACTGGATTATTATAATGGAGATTATTTACGATCAAACAGAAACATTACCTCTTCTCCTACTATAGGTGCTGATTATAACGGAAATATAAAAGCTGCACGATGGGCAAATAAAGGAGTGGCTGGTGATTATTCCGGAACAAGTGCCAACCAAAAAGGATATTTGTATAATTACAACAGAAACAACTGGTTGACTGGAGCTGCTTTTGGAAATACAAATTCAACTACAGCCGCTATAAGCCCGACAAATAATCTAGCAGAAGGAGGATTAACTTATGATGCCAATGGCAATATACAAACACTGCAACGTACAAACGGAACGGGAACTATTGTTGATAATCTAACTTACAATTACACTAATAGTGGCAAAAACCAATTAAATAGTGTAACGGAAAGTGCTGCAATAACAACTGATCCTAATGATATAGAAACGCAATCTGCAGGAAATTATGTGTATGATGCTATTGGGCAATTAACCCAAAATGTTTCTGAAAATTTATTTTTCTCATACAATACGCAAGGATTAGTAACAGAAGTAAAAAAAGGAAGTTACACTTTAGTAAAGTTCTTCTACAATGAGAGAGGTCAGCGCGTTAAAAAAGAAAGTTATAATACCAGTTCTCCTTATAATCTGCAAACAACCACATTTTATGCGTTGGATCTAGCTGGAATTAGTTTGGCAGTGTATAATTTACCGAGTGGCGGTAGTATAGTTCAAACAGATTTATCTATCTTTGGGCTTAGCAGGTTGGGAGTTTATAATAGAGCTACCACACAAAGCAGTTATGAGATTACTGACCATTTAGGAAATGTCAGAGCGGTAATTAGAAAAGAAAATAATATTCCTGCAATAAAATCTTTTGCTGATTATTATCCTTTTGGAGAACAAATAAATGAACGTAGTGTTTTTGGAAGTTATCGTTATGCATTTCAGGGACAGGAAGTTGATGGTGAAACTGGAATGGAGGCTTTTCAGCTACGACTTTGGGATGGTAGACTTGGACGATGGTTGTCGCCTGACCCTTACGGGCAATATAGTTCTCCATATTTAGGGATGGGAAATAACCCGATTGGAATCATTGACCCTGATGGGGGATTTGCAGAAGGTTGTTGTCCAGACCCACCTACAGACGGGGGTATGCTAAACGAGGTAATTATTTTCTCTGGTAAGGCAAAAAATTATTTAAATGATTTTTCTCAAAAATTTACAGCTAATTTTGCTGGCTTTGGTAATGCATTTGGTTCAAATATGATTTTTGGTGCAGGTAGATTTGATGCAGAAAGATGGAGTAACGCTAGTACAAGAATGAGCTATAGATATGGTCAATTAGCTGGTGATATTTCTTCAATGGTTTGGGGAGCAGGAGAAATGATTGTAGGAGGAACTATGGCAGCTGGTGGAATTGTTGCAATACCCTTTTCGGGAGGTGTTTCACTTGTTGGGACAGCTGCTGGAGCTACAATAGGTGCTCATGGCACATCTGTTGTTGTACTTGGAGCTATTAATACTTTTGGAGATATTGAAGGTATTGCAGGAGAAATGCATGGAGGAGGTAAAAATTCTCCCCATGCTAATCAAAAAGCTAAGGCCTCTGCTAAAGAACAATATGAAGCAAAAAAAGCTGAATTGGACGCTTTAAAAAGTAAACCTAATAAATCTCCTCAAGATAAAAAGGATTTAGTGAAATTAGAAAATCAAGTAAAACAATTAAAATCTAAGGCAGATTTTAACGGAGAAAATCATAGTAGAAATGCAAAAGGAAATAGACGATAAAATCAACTTATATACCATTATAGTTGAAATTTTTGATGGAGGTACTTATATTTCTCAAGTTTTTGAGAAAGATGAATATTCATCTCTAAAAAAGTGGATTAATGACATATTTATTAATAGCGAGATAGAAGAGTTTACAAGTGAAAATATTGTTGCTTTAAAAAAAGACATATTTAATGATGATTATAAACCGACCAAAATGCTAGATAGAATTAATGTTTGGAGTTCTTTCTTTACTATTAAGGATAAAGGGGTTTTAATAAACATTGTTTTAACCATTGTGAATGAATAAAATGATTCTCCCCCACCTCGTTAAGAATCTTTTCATGTGACGCATACAATGATAAGACATAAGAAAAATCAAAAAAGCAACTCTTAACTAAGTTGCTTTTTTATGTTTTGAAATTGCATGTAGAAATCAATAAAAATGTTATCAATACACAAAAATCATTAAACATTAGACACTATTGATAAAGTTTTATTTTTATCAAATTCAATGACAGCATCAACTACGATTCTTTCTTGTCTACTGTCAAGATTTGTTTCTGAGGTTGGAGTTTCTTTTTTAGCTGTAGTCACCTTAGCAGTTGTTTTTACACCATGTTCTAAAATAATCCTGTTCCATTGTCTCGAATACCAGTTCTCTGTCTTTTTCATCGCATACCAACGCATCATATACGTACAGGACATAAACCCCGCTCTCCGAAGTGTTCTCTAAAAGAATAAATTTATCGCATCTGCTGTGCAAACGTCTCCCTGACTTTGCACCCGCAACAATAAGACACAAATAAAAAGTCAAGCAATTAAGCAACTCGCAACTGGTTGCTTTTTTTATCTTGTAAATTCATATACAATCAATAAAAAAAAATGTTAACAGGAAACACATCAAAATCCTCAAACCAAATCCCAAATTAAAAAATTTAAACCCTAAATTTATCCTTCCAAATTTTAAGGTCAATCCAAAAACAAAATCAATATGGGAAATCAGGAGAATATTAGAAAAGTTGCCATTGTTGGGTATAACAGAATTCCGTTTGCAAGAGCCAATACTTTTTATTCAGATGTAAGTAATTTGCAAATGATGACCGCAACGCTTGACGGACTTGTTGAAAAATATAACCTTCAGGGTCAGCTACTTGGCGAAGTTGTGGGCGGTGCTGTTATCAAACATACAACAGACAATAATCTGATCAGAGAATGTGTAATGAAAACCGCTCTAGATCCTGCAACTCCTGCCTGCGACCTGCAACAAGCCTGCGACACCGGAATTGAAAGTGCCATTTATGTTGCCAATAAAATTGCGCTTGGCCAAATCGAATCGGGAATTGCCTGCGGTGTAGATTCTATAAGCGATATGCCAATTGCGGTGAGCGAAAACCTGAGAAAAATATTGCTTGATGCCAGAAAAGCAAAATCATTTGGGGCAAAACTAAAGACTTTTCTAAAAATTCGTCCGAAAGACCTAACTCCGCTTGTGCCTCGAAATGAAGAATCCCAAACCGGACTTTCTATGGGCGAACATACTGAGATTACTGCCAAATATTATAAAATTTCAAGAGAAGATCAGGATCAGCTGGCGCTGCAAAGTCATCTGAATATGGCAAAAGCGTATGATGAAGGTTTTTTCAACGATATGATTACTCCGTTTAACGGACTGGACAGAGATAATAATTTACGAAAAGACAGTACTCTGGAGAAACTGGCAAAACTTTCTCCGGCTTTTGATAAAACCAACGGAACACTAACTGCAGGAAACTCTACTCCGCTTACTGATGGTGCTTCGAGTATTCTTTTGGCGAGCGAAGAATGGGCAAAAGAACATAATTTACCTATTTTGGCTTATATCACACATGCAGAAGTTGCGGCTATTGAATATGTAAAAAATCAACAGAATTTATTATTAGCGCCTTTGTTTGCAGCTTCAAGAATGTTGGAAAAAGCAAACCTGACCTTACAGGATTTTGATTATTACGAAATTCACGAAGCGTTTGCAGCTCAGGTTTTGGCAACACTTAAAATCTGGGAAAGCCCTGAACTGAGCAAAGAAATTGGCCTTAAAAAACCACTTGGTGCAATCGACCGAAGCAAACTAAATGTAAAAGGAAGCAGTCTGGCAGCAGCGCATCCATTTGCTGCAACGGGCGGAAGGATTATTGGTGTAATGGCAAAACTGCTAAACGAAAAAGGCTCCGGAAGAGGTTTTATCTCTATTTGTGCCGCTGGAGGACAAGGTATTACGATGATTATTGAGAAATAAGTTTTTTTTGAAGGTGCAAAGTCACAAAGAAATAAAGGTTCAAAGGTTTTTAGAACTTTGAAAATATTTGCCACAGATTGAATGATTCTAAGAATTAAATCATTTTAATCTTTTAATCTGTGGCTAAAAAAATCAAAATATCTAATGAGAGAATCCAAAAGAGATACTCATAATGATAATTCCAATTACGATTGTCGTGATTATTACGTACAAATAATCTTTTTCTAAAAGAAAAGAAAATAACGAAAGTAAAACCCGAAATACTGGCGTTAGAAACAGTAAAACGATTCCGAAGAATATAATAGACTCTCCCCGACCTTGTACTACGCCATTATAAACCGCAGCGATTACTTCAAAAATATTTTGGTCATTCTCTTTAAAAACAGAGTAGTTTTCTATTTCGCTTCCGTGGTGCAATAAATACACAATTCCGCCAATAAAGGCTACTGAAAGGGAAATCCAGACTCCGTAGCGCAATAAATTACCCACTATTTTCTGAAAATCTTTTTCTCCGAATTTCTCCTGTGTCATTTGATTAGATTTTTCCATTAAGTCCATTATAAATCATGTTTAGGGCCAGCACAAAAATCAGGCAGGCAAAAAAGATTCGCAGTTTTTTAGGATTTGTTTTTACCAGAATTTTGGCGCCTGCCATAGCTCCGAACAAGACACCAATGACAACAGGCATGCAGATTCCCGGTTCAATATATCCTTTCTGAATGTAAATTACAGAACTCGCCATTGCGGTCACTCCCATCATAAAATTACTGGTTGTGGTAGAAACCTTAAACGGAATTCGCATAATGTTGTCCATCGCAATTACTTTAAAAGCTCCGGAACCAATTCCCAGTAATCCTGACATCATTCCGGCGATTCCCATCATGCTGAACCCTCCTATTACATTCTTTGTTCCGTAAGTTATTACCTGACCATCGTGTGAAGGATATGTTCCCGTCAATTTTAATTTTTTGGCCAACGGACTGGATTCTAAAACGATATGTTCTTCTTTTTTTCTTAATGAATTGATGGCTGAGAAAATCAGCGTAAGTCCGAATAATACGGCAATAAAAGATGTTGGTGCAATTGCAGAAAGCAGCGCTCCGCCAACAGCTCCCAAAGTAGTGGCTATTTCGAGAAAAATCCCGAGGCGCATATTGGTAATTCCTTCTTTTACATATGCTGCGGCAGAACCGGAAGAAGTTGCTATTACAGAGACCAGAGCGGCTCCGATCGCATAATGAATATCGACTCCTAGTACAATTGTTAAAAGTGGGATAATGATGATTCCGCCGCCTAATCCTGATAATGATCCTATAAAACCAGCCAAAAAAGCTCCCAAAATCATAATAAGGGTAAATGTAACTACTGTCATTTGGATTTATTTATTTGAATGCTAATTTACAAATACATATTTGCTTTGACAGCATTAGATTTTAGAACTCGTTTACAAAAAACCAAAGACAGCAAGCTAACAACTGAAAAATAAACAATTAAATCTTAAATTAAAAATTATCAGGCCGCAAAAAAGGAATGTCTTTTTAAATTTAAATCATTTAAAAACACACTCTTTTATCACAAACTCTTTTCTAAAAAAGAATAAAAAAAACGGTTTCTAACTAATTTATATTATTTTTAACATTTGAATTAAATCTGATTTTTTTTATAAATCCCCAATTTACAACGCTTTAACTTTTTATTTTTGAACCTGACAATCCAATTTACGGTACTTTATTTTAAAAGGCTTCATTTACTGATGTTCTTGTTTTTGTCGTTTGGCCTGCAGGCGCAGATTGAAAATAAAAAGAAGTCTTTTGTATATAAAAATCCGACTGAGGTTAAAGAGGAAAAAAAAATCGCCGATTTGTATGCTTTGTACAATAAGGGAGATGAAAAAAAGGCGTATTTTAAAGCTCACTCCATATTAAATACTTCCCAGAATAACCGAACCACGGCTTGTGCCAATTTGCTCATTGCGTATTATTTTAATCAAAAAGCGGTTATAGATTCTTCGATTTACTATACCAATCAGGCTTTAAGATTTAATACTGCAGTAAATGATTCCTTAAAAAACAGGCTTTATTCTCTTGGTTATAACTTGCTTGCGATAAATTATAAAAAAAGAGGTCTGCTTGGTGAAAGCAAAAAATGGCATGTTAAAGGAATTGAGGCTTCTCAGAAATACAATGAAAAAAACCTGTTTTATACCCATACACATGGTTTAGCTTTGGTTTACAGTCAATTGGGCGATAACAGGAATGCATTAAAATTGTTTAAACAATGTCTGGAATACAAGGAAGATCCCGAAATTATTTATGGAAGCTACATTAATATCGGCGACATATATGCCGAACAAAAAGAATATGATCTTTCTAATCAATACCTCAACAAGGCAAATCTTTTGTGCCAACAGCAAAACAATAATAACTGCAGGGCTGTTGTTGCTATGAGTCTTGCTGCAAATCTGGAAGAACAAAACAAAAAAACAGAAGCTTTAAAGCTTTATAATGAAGCTATTAAAATTGCTGATGCTAATGAATACTACCAGATTGCGCTAATTGCGAGACTAAACACGGGAAACATTTATCTGGGATCAAAAAAATATGATACTGCAAAACTGATTTATTCTTCGGGATTAGAGAATGCGCTTAAACTGGGGCTGTTACACGAGCAAACTGTTATTTACAATGCGCTGAAAGAGATTGCTATTGCTGAGGATGATTATAAAAATGCTTATAATTTTAGCAATAAATATTATAAAATAAAGGATTCTATAACGCATCTTCAAAACCAAAAGGAAATTAACGAACTCGACGTAAAGTACAAAACAAGTCAGAAAGAGAAGGAAATTGAAGCGTTGCAATTTGAAAATGCCACCAAAAAGCTGACGTTGGAAAATCAGTTTGAAGCGATAAAAAACATGCGTCTTCAGGAAGAAATTACCAATAAGGAAAATGAAAATACGATTTTGTTTTTCCAGAATTCATCTGAAAAAAAACTAAATGAGATTTCGTTATTAAAGAAGGATCAACAGCTCAAAGCTCTGGAAATAAATCAGCAGAAGAAAACAAAACTTTTTACGATAATTGCCTTTTTAATATTACTGATTCCAATTACAGGTCTTTTGTTTCAATATTATAAACGCTTAAAAGCACAACGATTACTAAACAGTAAACAGGCCGAAATTAGTTCGCAGAAGATAAACGGAATCCTGAAAGATCAGGAATTAAAGCTTATTAAAGCTTCTATAAGTGGTCAGGACAAGGAGCGTGAACGGATTTCGCAGGAACTGCACGACAGTATTGGGGGAAATCTTGCGGCTATAAAACTACAGCTAAATCATTTGGCCAGCAGTAATTTTGCCAATATTGAAAATATCAACCTGCAATTGGATGATACTTATCAGCAAGTGAGGAGTTTGTCTCATACTTTGATGCCCAAGAAATTCAGTCAGAACAAGTTTTGTGAAGTTCTGGAATCTTATCTGAGTAATATCAGTGCCGCGAGTCAGTTGAAGATTGCTTTTCTTACTTATCCGAAAAAAGAAATCAATGAAATGAGTGAAGTGATTCAGATCGAAATTTTTAAAATTATCCAGGAGCTGCTGACAAATACGATAAAACATGCCAAAGCTACTCTGATAGAAATCCAGCTCAACCTCATTGATAATGATCTGAATGTTTTGTTTGAAGATAATGGTATTGGTTTTAATACCGGAAATTACAAACAGGGAATTGGTTTTATTAATTTGGAAACGAGGATTAAAAAACTAAATGGCTCTCTCCAGATTGATTCAAAACTAAAAAGAGGGACTATAATAAATATAGAGATTCCCTCTTTTGAAGAAACAACTAAATCTAAAAAAAAGATCCTGAAAGGAATTGACTTAAAAGATCAGCTTGACGAATTAAAAAGTAAACTATAATTGTAAGCTGACTATTAAATTTTTATACAATGGCCAAAATTAAAATTCTCATCGCCGACGATCATACTATGTTTCTACAGGGAATAATTTCATTATTGGAACAAGAACCTAATATTGAAATTGTCGGAAAGGCTGTAAACGGGCTCGAAGCATTGCAAGTAATCGAGCAGATTCCTGTCGATTTATTAATTCTCGATATCAGTATGCCGGAGATGGATGGTATCGAATTAAGCAAAATCTTAAAAAAGAAATTTTCTGCGATCAAAATTTTGGTGGTCAGCACACACAGTAACGTTAGCATTATTTCGCGATTGATCAGAATTGGTGTTAATGGCTATTTACTTAAAAATGCAGAAAAAGCCGAATTGCTGAAAGCAATCAACACGATTGCAAGCGGTGATAATTATTTTTCTGAAGAGACAGAAGAAAAACATCTCTCAAATAATTTGAGAATAGAAAAACAAGTTTCGACTTTGACCGAACTTAGCTCACGCGAAAAAGAGATTTTGGTTTTGATAGCGCATGAATACAATACTGCAGAAATTGCCGAAAAAACTTTTATTAGCCTGAATACTGTAAATACGCACCGCAAAAACTTATTATCTAAACTAAATGCCAAAAATACCGCGGGACTCGTAAAATATGCCGTTGAGAATGGTTTGGTCGATTAATTATTCAAAAACCTTTTGTTTGATTCTAAATCTATTTCTAATTAGATAATTAGATAGTATTAATTATTCTTTGCTTCATTGCTTACTAATGCAGCAACGGCATCAATAGCTTTCTGAACAATTTCTTCGGGAGTTCCTTTGAATCTGTACTTTTTTGCAATTTCCGTATGCGGAAAAATAAAATGCAGAAATATGGTGCCAACCGGTTTTGTTGGGCTTTCGCTGCCGCCAGGAGTTGTTAGACCGGTAAGTGCAACACAAATATCTGATTTAACAAAACGATGAAAATTTCTGGCCATCAATTTTGTGACAACAGCAGATTCTGCTGTATATTTTTCAATTGTGCCTTTTGGGATAAGGAGCAGATCTTCTTTCATAGATTCATGATAACAAACCAATCCGCCAATCAGGATTTTTCCTGAATCTATCACGGTAGAAAATTCATAACTTATCTTTCCGGCCGATGCACTTTCTACAAAACATATTGTCCAGTTTTTCTTTATTAATACCTCACAGCATTCCACAACACTTTTACTTGCCATGTTTTTATGTTTTTTAAAGTCTGACAATTCATTCTATTTAATTAGAAATGGCAAAATGAATCAATTCAGTTTTGCCATTTCCAAATAGTAAAATATTATAAGTTCGCTTCTCTTTCCCAGAAGCGGTGTTTTCCTATTGCAGCAGTAAAAGATGCAGCCAAATATTCATCGGCAACCTGATCACCAATGAGTATTCCGACATCCCTGCTGATTTTATCATTATGCGCAAAACAAAGTGTTTCTATTCCTTCTCCTTCTACCGCAATAAATTTACAATGCTTGTAGGAGTCCGTTAGGAATTCTTTTACTTCATTTTTATTTTTTATATCCAAAATCCCTTTTCCGGCAGGAACAAATACGGCATCAAAAAGTACAGATGCTGCGGTAAGATAACTTTGGTCAACTGGTATTTCTGTGCCTTCTTCAGAAATAATTGTTCCAAGATGGGGCGCTATTATTTTGACCACTGCACCTCCATTTTCCAGGCTTGTTTTCATATTTGTCACAGATGCGGCATTTACACCATCGGCACACAAAAATGCTATTTGCCTTGTAGCAATGCCATCTGAACCTTTATCATTTTTGAGCATGCTTAAGGCATCAGAAATATCAGGAATCGGTTTGATTTCTTTAGGTTCATATTTAGTCTGATCAGCATCTGCTCCTACTCCTTGGTTTATAGGTGTTTCTAAATCTTTTGGTGCTTTTAATCCTAAACCTTTTGCTACTTTACTTACCAGTATTTTATCAACTTTAGCTAATAACCCCAACATTCTTTCTCGTATTGCAACGGTTTCTACCTTTCCTAATTCAAAACACAACGCGTTGATAATATGTGACTGTTCTGTTTCGGTCTGGCTTTGATAAAAAAGTGTGGCCTGACTAAAGTGGTCTGAAAAACTGGCACTTCGTTCACGAACTTTATATGCATCTACGCGTTCGTTAAAACTTGCAAAACCTCCTTCGTTGATTTTTGCCTGAAAAGGACAGCCGCCACCCAATGAATTGGGATGATAACTTACGCGCCCAACTGCAATTTCCTGACGCATATGTCCGTCACGCTGATTGTTGTGCATTGTAGCAATGGTTCTGTTTATCGGGATTTCATGAAAATTCGGACTTCCTAATCGTGATAATTGTGTATCGGTATACGAAAATAAACGTCCTTGAAGCAACGGGTCGTTTGTAAAATCAATTCCCGGAACAACATGCCCGGGATGAAATGCAACCTGCTCTGTTTCTGCAAAAAAGTTATCGGGATTTTTGTTCAAAGTCATTTTTCCAATAATTGTAACGGGTACAATTTCTTCCGGAACCAGTTTGGTTGGGTCTAATAAGTCGAAATCAAACTTATGTTCGTCGCTTTCGGGAATAATCTGTACTCCCAATTCCCATTCAGGGAAATATCCGGATTCAATGGCTTCCCATAAATCCTGTTTATGAAAATCAGAATTTTTACCCGAAATCTTTTGTGCTTCATCCCATAAAACACTGTGTGTTCCTAATACCGGTTTCCAGTGAAACTTTACAAAATGCGATTCATTTTCTTTATTAATAAGTCTAAAAGTATGTACACCAAAACCTTCCATCATTCTCAGGCTTCTTGGTATTGCCCTGTCGCTCATTACCCACATAATCATGTGCATGGATTCTGGCATTAGTGAAATAAAATCCCAAAAAGTATCATGTGCAGATGCTGCCTGCGGAATCTCGTTATGCGGTTCTGGTTTTACAGCATGTATGAGGTCAGGAAATTTCATTGCATCCTGAATAAAAAATACAGGCATATTATTTCCGACCAAATCATAATTCCCTTCCTGAGTATAAAATTTTACAGAAAAACCTCGAACATCACGTGCTAAATCTGTGGAGCCTCTTGAGCCTGCAACTGTAGAAAAACGAACAAATACTGGTGTTTTTATATTGGTATCATTTAGAAATCCGGCTTTTGTATACTTATCGAGCGGTTTATATAACTCAAAATAGCCATGGGCTGCAGATCCTCTTGCGTGTACTATTCTTTCTGGAATTCTTTCATGGTCAAAATGGGTGATTTTTTCTCTTAGAATAAAATCTTCCAGTAATGACGGGCCTCTTTCTCCTGCTTTTAGGGAATTATTATCATCATTTATTTTAACTCCCTGGTCTGTAGTAAGAAATTGGCCTTTTGCATTTGATCTGTTCAAATCAAGATCTTCCTGCTTATTATTTTGATCATCATAACTTGATGGTTTCTGATTTTTCATATTATCATATTTTAATTTAAAATTCGAATATAAACCACCTGAATTTCCTAATTAAAAGGGCTTTTCAAATAAATTCAGATTCATTCGCTGTAAGCAATCAAAATTAGTTATAGAAGATATCTATTGGCTTACATCATTCTTCCCAAAGCTTACAACATTTAGATTTTGATGCTAATACTAAACATTTTAAGAAAAATCGAGTACATTGAATATCGAATAGTGTATTTGATTAAAACTGTTAATTATAGAATTTCAACACAATTTTCTGTAAGTAAAAATGATATGCCGAGAGTTAAATTTGTAAAACAGATTAAAATAGAATCATTTAATAAACTAAATGGATAAACTAAAAGTCAATTTAAAACCTATAGTTATGAAAAATGACAACAATAAAAATTATGGTCAGGTTGAACGGAATTTTCATCATGATGAAGCTGATGTTAGCGACAAAAAAAGAGATGCTTCTGTAGAAAATTTATTTGACAATGATCAATATGATACAGAAAATAATGATGACATGCCGTATAAGGAAGATGATCTGAATGATGCCAATCATGAAACAAATGATTACAACAGAAACGAAAACATCCCTGATGAAGAAACGGTACTAAATAAGGATGGCAATGTTATAAATGATCTGCCGAATGATCTTGATGAAGATTTTAATCAGAACAGTATCGATCATTTAGAAAAAGACGGCGATTTGGACAACAATAAGAAATAAGATCCTGAAGTGGATTCGATAACACAAATTAATTTAAAAAATAAAATTATGGAAAAGCATCAAAACCCTGATTATGGTCAGCACGATCCTGATTATATCGAACAAAATACGCTTGTTGACGGAACTCATTCTAATGAAGACCAATACAAGCAAGACTTAAAAAAACACGATGAACGTGAATTTGGAGAAAGCGATCCTGATTATTATGAACAAAACACGCTGGTTGATAATGATAACTATGCACGAGATGAGGATCCTTATCAATATCAGGAAGAATTTATCGAAGACCCTAAACATCCACAGGTTGATTTTGAAAAAAATACCAATGTGAGATCTGAGAATATTCCGAATGAGGAAAGGGTTGTAAACGAAGATGATGCCATTACAAATGATGGTACAGAAGATGATCTAAACCAAGATTATGATCCTGATCTGGATGATGAAGATGATCTTGATAGCGATGACTTGGATGATGATGAGGAAATGGATGATTTTGAGGCAGAACATTATCCAGAAAATCATCCGAGAGAATAATTGAATTATCTTTACCTTGTCTTAAAAACATTTGTTTATGACTATAGCAACTCAAATTGTATGGCTATTTGTATTAGCAATTCCAATTTCCTGCATTAGCTGGACTGTCACGCATGAAGAGATCTTTAGAGAACCTCATGAGTGGTGTGTTAAACGTTCGCAAAATGGCAGGTCTATATTGACAAGAAAGTTTTTTTATTTGTTTACGTGCGAATATTGTTTTAGTCACTATATTACAATCATTTTCATTTTTCTTTGTGATTACAAATTATTATTAAATGACTGGAGAGGCTATTTAATAGCTTTATTTGCACTCGTATTTGTTGCTAATATTTATATGAGCCTTTTTGGGTTGTTAAGACAAGCTATAAAGAAAGAGAAAGTAGAAATCAAAAAAATTGAATCTGAAGAGGTGAACAACACAAATACAAATTCAGATATATGAAAAAAACGGCGGCCAAATGGCCGCCGTTTTAGTTTAGGTTATTTTGAATATTATTTCGCTTTAGCGGATCACTTTTATAATCTTCAATAGATTTAATATTCGACCAATATTCAATTATGGTTTTTATAATGTGTTTGAATTTATTATAATTATAAGGTTTTATAACGTAACTTTGGGGAGGTACCGAATAAAGATCAATGACAAAACTCTGATCATAAGCAGTTGTAAAAAACAAGCACGGACATTTGAGCCCCACACCCAGCTCCTTATAGGTTTTCTGAATAACCTGTTTATCATTCATGTTAAGCAAAGCTATGTCTGAAAGCATTAAGAGTGCATTTTTTCTTTTTGAATTTATATAACTATACGCTTCTTCTGCTGAATCAAAACAAAGAACTTCGTTTAAAATTTTCAATTCAGAAAAAATCTGTTTAAATAAATTAAGGTCTTCCAAATTATTTTCTATCAGTACAATAGGTCCTTTTTTATTCATGATCAGCTATTTTTAGTTTATAAAATAAAAACAATGAAAATCAATATTGCTAAAGAGCTTGGTTGAAGACTGTAATTGCCTTTTTAAGGATGACATAATTGCCAAGGCTATTAGTTATAAATTTACAAAATTTATTTTTAAAACTATTAAATCCTGAGAATTATATAATTAGATATTTAAATTCTATAAAAGAAAAATGTTGTACATGATTTAATTTTGTAAAAATCAGAAAACAATAAAAAATTATTGTCATGAAAACAAAAACCTCAACAGCAACTGCTGACAAGAAAGAAACTGTCAAAAACGATCCCAGTACGAAAAGTACAGTCAAAAATTCAGAAAAAGACTCTTCTAATAAAGCAATAAAAAAGAGTCCTTCAAAGTTATAATTTTTAAAATCAACAGAATGGTAGAAAAGAATTATGATCCTGACAACGACAATTGTCCGGAAAAAGACACAATAGAACATCTTCATAAATTAAAACTGAACAATACCCAGACTGCAGAAGAATTTATAGATAACAGTCCAAATCATAGTATCAAAAGCAAGCCTGAAGATTCTGGACAAAAACCTAAACCAAACCAGACAGAAGATAATTAAGTATAATATTAGACAGGAATCCTTGTGATTTCTTTTAAATAATCTGAAAGGATACAGATACGAATAACGTTAAATTAAAAAATTAAAAAAATATGTCAAATTTCATTAACCCATTATTGATTGGAAACGCAGCAGCAGGTTTATTAGAAAATAATAATCCTAAAATCTCTGCAAAACATTTAGCTTACGCCGGAGTAAGTACATTAGTACTTGGTGCAGTATTAAAAAAAACAGGGCATAACAAAGCAGGAAATATTCTTGCAGGATTGGCTTTGCCATTGCTTACTTCTGCATGCTACAAAAAATTTAAAGCTAAAAAATCAGAGAATGTTAATAAAAGTACAGACATAACAGGAAACTTTTATGAAGGTTAACTAAAACTAAAGCATCAAATAAAAAAGCACTTCAGATCGAAGTGCTTTTTTTGTTTTATAATGGAGTGGTATTGCGTAAAATATTTTTAATTTATATTACCTTCAACCCAATTAAGTGCTTTGTTGAAAGCTTCTTTTTTAAACCCTTTGAACTCACCTGGAACAACATAACTAAATCCATTTGTAAACGATATGATTTCTTCAGAATCAGAAACAATTGCAGCTCTATTCCATTTACCCAGATGTTTAAGTCCCAACATCGCATCCTGAAGCCATGCGCCAGCTGTAAAATTCTCTATATCTGTATCTAAAACCAATAAGAAATTGATTTCATTGATTTGTTTTACCAATTTTTCTACCGCAGGAACCACTACACTCTGAAAATCTTCTTTAGTTACTTCTGCCAATGCTCTAAAAGCAACAATATTGTCTGTTGTATCGATTTGATGTATCATTTTTTTTAAATTAAATTATTGAAATTCTTTTGAGGTTTTCGATGTAAATCATCAAAAAATCACAACCAAATGTAATCAGGAGGCACTTTTTTTGCATTATATTATCTCAATATAATCTTACAGAATATCTATAAAGAAAAAGATTGATAACGCTAATTTTTCATTTTTTTCAGTCAATGTCTGAGCTGGAATCGACGTAACTTTAAACCTATTAATGAATAAAGTGAAGAAAAATGGAAAAGCCAAAAAAATTTCCGGAACAAAAACAAAGCCTTCCCGGCAATGAATTTCAAATGAATCCACAGCCCGAAATTATCCGTGGAAACTATGCAGGAAGCGGCAAACTTTTAGGAAAAGTAGCCTTTATAACAGGCGGTGACAGTGGTATTGGCAGAAGTGTTGCTGTTCATTTTGCAAGAGAAGGAGCCAATATTGCAATTGTGTATTTGAAAGAAGATAAAGATGCGCTTGAAACCAAAGCCTTAATTGAAAATGAAGGCCAGCAATGCCTCATTATAAGTGGTGATCTAAGAGATGAAAAATTCTGCAAATCGGCCATAAAAAAATGTCAGGCAGCATTCAAAAAAATAAATATTGTAGTCAACAACGCTGCGATACAATTTCCGCAAAAAGAATTGGAAAAGATCACTGCGGCACAGCTTCAAAAAACTTTCGAAACCAACATTTATCCTTATTTCTATATCACAAAAGCGGCCTTGCCTCTTATGAATGAAGGGGACACTATCATCAATACAAGTTCGGTTACAGCTTATCGCGGAAGCGGGCATTTGGTCGATTACGCCAGTACCAAAGGTGCAATTGTTAGTTATACCAGATCTTTATCGGCAATGCTGGCACCAAAAAAAATCAGGGTAAACGGCATAGCTCCGGGTCCAATATGGACACCATTGATTGTGGCGACTTTTGACAAAGTTTCAGATTTCGGAAAAGACAATCCGATGGGAAGAGCCGGACAGCCATCTGAAGTTGCTCCTGCTTATGTTTTTCTGGCCTGTGAAGACAGCAGTTATATTACGGGACAATTTATCCATATCAATGGTGGGGAAATTGTGGGGTAGTCTTTTGCCACTAATTACACTAATTTTCTCGAGTTGTTTATAATAAAAGGGGATATACTTTTAATTAAGTATATCCCCTTTATTGATATTAAACAAGATTAAAGACTAATATAATCTTGTCAATTACATTATTAATACAAAAGCATATTAGTAATATTAATATTGCTAAAAATAATTATTTATTAGTTGCTTTGAAGTAAAAGTCATTAATTTGTTAAATAAGTTGTAATCATTTTTTTATAGAAATAGAAAAAAAAATGGAAATACATTTTTTAAACATAACACATTACACAAAAAAATTAATAATTATTAACCTTAATTCGTATTGAATGAAAAAACTACTTTTGTTAGGAATAATTTCTTCCGCTTTTTTTTCCTGTACTACTGATGATGATGCAGAAGCAAAAAAATCGGCCATAGCCGGAACAGAAATGCAATCAATTGTTGAAGGTCCAGGGGATGATCCTGTGCCAATAAAACCTCCACCTACAAAAAAACAAATAATTGCATCGGGGCCTGGCGACCAACCCATAATTGTACCACCACCACCTATAAAGCAAGCATTACAAGAAGAAGGACCTGGAGATGATCCTATAAATGTTAATCCACCAAAATAAGATTTAAAATACCATATTGCTAAGGGAAAAGTAAATTCAATTTATTTTTCCTTTTTTTATTATATTTCATTTTGAGCCGCACGGTTCTTTGTATTTGTTAAAGATATGTTGTGTTACAGGTCGTATTGTACTTCCACTTTCGGGATGTCTTCCATTTCCACAAGTTGTAAAAAAATCTACTTCATTATTAGTTTTTGCATACCAAATAATAGATTTTCCATTTGCAAACCAAGTTGTTGTATCGCAAACTCTTATCTTTTTAAAATCTAAAAGATTATCATCGTATTGAATAATTTCATTTCGATTTCCTTCAATTCCTTCTTCATCTACAACTGCAAAATAATCTTTTGACCACTGCATATTACCCTTTTTAAAGAATGCCAAATAAATTGTTGTACCTGTGCCTGTTAAACTAAAAATAAATAGAATAGCAATTATGGTTCGTTTTGATTTTTTTAATAATCTTAAAAATCTTTCAGTAAAACTTATTCTTCGAGGCGGCGTTTCAGGTTGTGGATTTTTATTTTCTTCATCATCTGATGATGGTTTATCTTTTCCAACAGAAATCTCAATTTCTTTTTCGTCATCAACATTAATTTCTGTATAATTTCCTACTTCTATAGACTTTCTAAAATTATTATAAGGTCTAAATTCAAAATTTACTAAAATTGCAGCTAAGTCAATTGTCTCATCAGCAGGTGATTCTGTTATTCCTAAAAAAAATGCGCGAATTGGCCTAAACTTATCTGTTTGTTCTTTAAGTTGATTTTTTTTAGCATTACTAAAATCAAAATCAAAAAAAGTGCGAAAAACACTTAAATCATCTGCATTACTATTATCCTTAAATCTTTCCCAACATAATTTTCTAAGATTAGCTTGAGAAGGAGATTCTAAAAATTTAGAGTACTGTCCTATTTTTTCAATTTCATATTGTGCTTTTATGGCCTTTTTAAATTTATCTTGAGTAGTGTTACACATAAGCTTTTTAGATTTTCTAGGATTTCTTTTTAGGATTTTCTAGGATTTTTTAGGAATTGTTAGGGTTTCAAAAAACTATATCGGAATTCCCGGAATTCCTTATTAATACAGGCTTGGAGTCGTCGTTACTTTGCCATATCAAAATTAGTTAACGTTTTAATCTGCAGGCTAAAACAAATGTACAAAACTAGTTCAATTAAAAGTGTGGAAAACCGTAAGACGGAGTTTATCCGGGAAGTATAGATAAAAATCTTACTGTTCTACGCACTTCACTTCCCAACACCATTAGGTATTGTTTTAACAAGATCTGGACAGAATCCGGACGGCTATACCTATGCCACTTTTAAATTTCAAAATCATGAAAAAATTATTTTTATTGGGAGCGTTTGCAGTATTGAGCACAACATTATTTTCTTGCACAGCAGATGAGTATGAAACAACAGAGAACAAAACCAAAGTTCCATCATATGCAGATTATCCAGATACCGGCGGTGGGCAAAGTGGACAAACTCCTATTCCTCCTCCAAAACCATAATTATGTTATTAGAATTAATTTAATAATATATCAGTTAAATTAATAATTTTTATAATTTCGGGAAATGAAACTTTTAAAAGTCCATTTCCCGTTTTTTATTTTTGCACTTATTCTCATCTTAAGTACAGCATCTTGTATAAACAAAGACTCTCCTCCCATAAAGCTAAAAACCAAGAAAACAGATTATAGTTATTACTTATCGTTGGCAGATAAACATTATGAAAATCAAGTTTATGATAGTGCCTTTTATTATTATAATAAAGCCAGATTAGAATGCAAAACAAATGAAAATGACAAGATAATTTATTCATTGCTCAAAATGTCTGTTACCCAGCAGATACAAGGCGATTATTCTGGTAGTGAAACCAGTGCTACCGAAGCTATTCCGTTCCTTAATAAAAAAACAAACTCATATTATGTAGTAGCTGTTTATAATATTTTAGGAATTAACTATAAAAATGTATTTGACTTAAATAATGCAATACATTATTATAATCTTGCCTATAAATTTTCAGAAGATGATCTGCAAAAAACTATTATAAAAAATAATATTGCTGTTGTATACATTGACAGAGGTTCTTATGCGCGTGCTTTACAAATTCTTCTTCCTTTAGAAACCAAACAACTTAAGGATAATCCTGAAAATAATGCACGGGTACTGGATAACATTGGATTTTGTTATTTTAAATTAGGCAATCCTAAGGCATTAGATTACTTAAACCAAGCCCTCAAAATACGACAAGATATAAATGATAGTTTTGGAATTACTTCCAGTTTAATGCATTTTTCAGAGTTATATGCTAATAAAAACTCAAAGCTTGCAAAGCAATATGCTGATTCTGCTTATAAAAAAGCAACTGAAGTAAATAATGTCGATGATCGTTTGTTGTCTTTGGGCTTCTCGATCAAAAATTCAAATGGTGAAGAATTAAAGAAAAATTCCATACTGTATTTGAGAATAAATGACAGTATTGTTAAGGCCAGGCAAAAAGCCAAAAACAAATTTGCGAAGATTAAATACGATTCTAAAAAAGAAAAAGATGAAAACCAGAAACTAAAATTAGAACGGGTAGAAAATTTATTAGCGCTTCAAACAGCGAAATATCAAAAAATAGTTGGTATAATTTCCGTCTCTTTTCTTTCAATCTTTATAGTAATTCTTATTCGTTATTTTAGACACAAAAGCCGAATTGAAAAGATTAGAACGGCTTACGACACCGAAACCAGAATCGCCAAAAACATTCACGATGAACTTGCCAATAATGTTTTTAATGCCATCACTTTTACACAGACCCAGCCATTAGAAGAAGAAAATATAAAAGAAACTTTGGTTCAAAATCTGGATCATATTTATACACGCGTACGCGGAATTTCGAGAGAAAATAGCGATATTGATACCAAAGACAATTTTGCTTTTAATTTAAAGGAAATGCTTTCTACTTATAACAGTGGTTCGACAAAAGTGATTATCAACAACATCGAAAAAGTAATTTGGAGCGAAATTGACGAAATAAAAAAGGTAACGATTTACAGGGTTTTGCAGGAATTAATGGTGAACATGAAAAAACATAGTCATGCACCGTATGTCTTTATAAAAATTGAAAGCAACCAAAAATCAATATTCATCGATTATAAAGATAATGGTAAAGGCTGTGAAAAAAATAAAATTATCAAAAATGGTCTGCAAAATATGGAAAACCGTATTCTGGCCATAAAAGGAACTATTACTTTTGAAACTGAACCTGATAAAGGTTTTGGAGTAAATATAAAACTGCCTAAATAAAGCCTATGTTTAAAAAAGTTATAATAGCCGAAGATCTTGATGCAATGAATTTAGGAATTCAACAAGTATTAAAAGATTTAAATATTGAAAATTTCCAACATTCAAAATACTGTGATGAAGCTTTATTAAAAGTCCGCAAAGCCATTCAGGATAATGAACCTTACGATTTATTGATTAGTGATCTTTCATTCAAAACAGATTATCGCGAAGTAAAAATTGCTAACGGCGATGAACTGGTTCAAAAAGTTCGTGATTTACAACCCAATATTAAAATTATAGCCTATTCTGTAGAAGATAAAAGTTATCGTATAAAATCGCTTTTTGATAATGCAGGAGTTGATGCTTTTGTTTTAAAAGGTTTAAACAGTATTGAAGATCTGAAAAAAGCGATTAATTTATTATACAACTCAGATGAAACCTTTATTTCTCAGGAAGTTGCTTCTGCCTTGCAGGAAAAAAATAATTTCGAAATCGATGATTTGGATATTCAGATTCTAAAACAATTGTCTATAGGAACTCCTCAGGATACTATTTCGGATACGCTCAAAGAATTGAACTTTAAAACAATCAGCAAAAGCACTATCGAAAAAAGAATCGCCAAACTTAAAGATTTTTTTAAAGCTAATAATACTGTGCACCTGGTTTCTATTACTAAAGATATGGGGATTATTTAGTAAGCTCTCAATATTCTTAAAGCTCCTTCGGGAGCTTTTTTATTTCAACTCAAAAAAAGTTTAGGAGCGGGATAATTAGCCTGCTGAAAGCTTTTTATCAATAAACCTTTCAATACGTATTACTTTTCTTTTAGGAGCTTTTCTAAATATTCAATTTTCTCTTTTTCTGCCTGAAGCAAACGTTCATAAAGACTTTTATTTTCTTCTACCGTTTCCATTAATTTATCTAATGGATTGAAAGTGCAATGATTAGTTCCAAAATTAAATGCACCAGAATTGTTTGTATCGTTAAAAGTATTAAAATAATTAATCATTCCTTCTTCTGAAAAACTTTTAATTGCTTCAACTGTTACACCAAGTGCTTTAGCTACTTCTATAAGTCTTTCTTCTTCTATTGTTTCGCTGTTTTCAATAGCAGATATTGTTTGTTGGCTTATTCCCAAAGCCTGCGCCAAAGCTTCCTGTTTCATATCACGAAGTTCACGAATACGGCTTATTTTTCGCCCTATATGATTTGGTTTTGTTAGTGTGCTCATAATTCAAAGATAATAATTAAGTGTGAGAAACCTCCACTGGTAAAAAACTAATTTGATCAGTAGAAAACCAACCAAAACGGTTTGGTAATAGACAATCTATTTCTTCCTTCGCCAAATTAAACAAATGTACGATTTTTCTTTAATAATAATTTAACCGTAAATAACTAACACAATACTAATTAAAAAATATAAGCCTTATGGAATCAAATGAAACTCAAAATTTAGAAGAACTAAGAAAATTAACTGCTCAATATTTTACAACCCTAAAACCTACCCATGACAAAAATTCTTATATCGTTCAATTTAAGATTGTCAATTACTTAGAACTGGGTTGTGTTATTACAGATATGCTAAAATTGTGCATTTTGGCTCTGGATCACGATATGAATAACTTTTCTACGAAAGACAAAAATTCTTCTATTAATGTTGCGCTTATTTTAGAAACCGTTGTACAAATGTTTCCCTTGGATGAAATGGAGTTTTTGGGTTGTATTGGGGAGATGGTTGGTGAATCTTGTGCTGACACTAGTGTTCAGTTGTAAACAAATATTGATTACTCAAGTCTCCTCGACTTTTTTTATCGCTGTAACTTAAATCTATTGATTATGGTTTTCCGTAAAATACTGGTTTTAAATAGGTTTAAGTTTGGATAATTAATTTAAACTTAAAACCAATGGAAATTAATATTCAACTTAAATCATTAGCTGATAAAATCAATCAGTTGAAGAGCAGAATTGAGACGGAAGAGTCTACAAAACATGCTTTTGTATTACCATTTATTCATGTTTTAGGATATGACGCTTTCAATCCGCTGGAGGTTGTACCTGAATTTACAGCTGATCTGGGACTGAAAAAAGGAGAAAAAGTAGATTATGCCATCTTTCAAAACGGAGAACCAATTATAATAGTAGAATGCAAAAGTTGGAAAGAAAAACTGACTGTACACAATTCTCAATTGTTCCGTTATTTTCATGTTACAAAAACCAGATTTGCGCTCCTTACAAACGGTATTAATTACCAATTTTTTACTGATTTGGATGATCAGAACAAAATGGATGAAAAACCATTTTTAGAATTCGATATTACTAATCTTAAAGAAAATACAATCGGTGAAATTTCAAAGTTTCATAAAACTAATTTCAACGTTGATAATATTGTAAGCAATGCCAGTTCATTAAAATATATTAAGGAAATAAAAAAGCAAATAAATGCTGAGCTGGAAAGCCCTTCAAATGATTTTACCAAACTTTTTGCAAATAAGGTTTACACAGGCAGACTTACTGAAAAAGTTGTAGATGAATTTAAGGATTTGGTTCAAAAATCAGTTAGTCAATACATTAATGATAAGATTAATGATCGATTAAATGCTGCATTAACAAAAGAAACAATCAAACAACAAGATGAACAAGTTGTGATAATTGAAGATGAAAATAAAGTTATTACAACTGAAGAAGAGCTAGAAGGATATCGAATTGTTGTTGCTATTTTAAGACGAAAAATTCCTATAAACCGAATCGTACATCGAGATACACAATCTTACTTCGGAATTTTATTAGATGATAATAATCGAAAACCTCTTTCGAGACTTCATTTAAATGGAGGTAAAAAATACATCAGTCTTTTTAACGACAACAAAACCGAATCAAAAATGCCAATCTCTTCTATTGATGATATCTATCAATTCGAGAAAGAGTTACTGGATACTGTTGCACTTTATGAAACCGAATAAAAACAAATACTATGATAAACGATTTAAAAAAATTCTTAAATGAAGAACAAGATCCAAAAGCTGTTGAAAAGCTATTGGTAAAAGTCAATGGATTATTAACTTCGGGAGAACAAGTAGAATATATTGCTGTACAAAAAAAGCCGGCAATAAACTTATCTCCTGATTGTATTGCCTTAACTAATAAAAGAATTATTTTCTGCAGACCTAAAAATTTAGGATTATCAATGGATTTTCAGGATTACTCCTGGAAAGATATATTAGATTGTCATATGAAAGAAGGTATAATTGGTGCAACTTTTTCTATGAAAACAATTAAAGGAACTATGAACATGCTTGATTATTTACCAAAAACTCAAGCTAGAAAACTGTACCAATTTGCTCAGGAAAAAGAAGAAGAAATGATAATTTACAGACGTGAACATGATCTTGAAAATAAGAGAGCAATTGCTGGCGGAGGAATTATTGTTAATGCTGGTGCCCCAATATCTCAAAACGTTGAGCAAAAAGAAGATCTTTTAGAAACATTGCAAAAACTTAAAAAGTTACTGGACAGTGAAATTATTTCACAAACTGAATTTGACAATAAGAAAACAGAAATATTATCTAAAATGTAAATTATGAAAAGTAAAACAACAGCAACAATCTTAACACTATTTTTTGGAGGAATTGGAATTCATAAATTCTATTTAGGGCAATCAATTCAAGGTATATTATATATTTTATTTTGTTGGACATTTATTCCATCGATACTTGCATTTTTTCAATTTTTTGGGCTTTTATTCATGTCTGACCATTCTTTTAATGTGAAATACAATAATGGTTTTAATTATTAAATCCCGTATAACTACTCTTTCCCAACCTATCTGTTCTAGTTACATTTATCAAAAAATGCCTGTGAAATATAAAATTACATTATTTGCTTTAGCTGTCATTTTTACGAGCTGCAAAAGAGAACTGCCTCCTCCTCACAAGATAAATACTTTTTATAAAGAAGTAATCACTGTTGAGGATCGTAAAATTATTACACCCGAAGAAGCAAAAACATATCACGTAGACACAGAATATCAATATGAATACAGAACGGGAAAATCCGGTCATTATGAGTATAATTATGATGTAAAAGGTGTGAATACCAAAGGTGATTCGGTTTACGGAAACATTAATGTCGAAGGTAAATATGGTGCCGGAATTTTACTATCTGATACCCTTAATGATATCGAAATTAAAACGGAATGGATTGAGTTTGGAAAACTTAAAGCGACTGACAATAATGGAAATGAATATTGCTTAAAAGTTAAATAATTGCCTTAACCCCAACCTACTATGAAATATATTGTAATCCTGCTATTGATCCTTCTAAGTTCTTTTAGTACAGTTGAAACCAGTGTTTATATCTGCGGGCCAACGGGTGCAAAAAAATACCATTATAAAGAGCATTGCCGCGGATTAACAGCCTGCCGTCATGAACTGACCAAAGTATCGCTTTCTCAGGCGCAGGGTTATGGCTTAACTTTATGTGGTTGGGAAGATTAATTTTACGAAAAGAAATTTTCAGTCTTTCAAATAATTATCAGGACAAAAGATACTACTTCTTTTGTCCTTTTTTGTTTTTAAGACCTCATACAACACTCATTATCAATATCATATTCAACTAATATTTTTAATTTTGACTATTTTGAAAGAAAATTTTACTTAACTTTAACACTAATTACCGCATATTTTTTATTCTACGCCTTCGATAAAAATATTCTATACTTCTTCTAAGCAAATAATTGCCAGGTTACCTCTAATACATATTTATTCAACGCAGTTTATTAATTAATTTTAAAACACTAGTCAATGAAATGTAATACGCTAATATCCGCCGCATTTTTATTTTTTAGTATCCAGATTTTTGGTCAGGTATACACCGAAAAAATAGTTGGAAAAAAGAACGAACAGCTTAAAGACAGTCTTAAAGTAGAGAAATATCCATATGCTTTACCTATTTGGGGAGAAAAAGTCGCTCAGAAAGGATACAAACTTCCCTACTCTGCCGGAATTTCTGTTAATTATTTCTGGCAGGATTCTGAAATTGTTATCAATGGTCTGGAAGTTGGATTTAATAATGGCCCTCAATTTAATCTTGATGAAATTGTACGTTTTGATAAATCTACTGTAGAAGCGGGAGCACTTACGATCAGACCTGATATCTGGCTGCTGCCTTTTTTAAATATTTACGGAATTTTGGGCAAAGGCAATTCAACAACTAAAATTAATGCCGGAATCTGGGTTCCTGATGCTGATAATAACTGGTCGCAGGTAGCCAGCTTTAATACAAAAGCAAATTTTGATATCACCACTTTTGGATTTGGTATGACGCCTACTATTGGTATTGGGGGCGGTTGGCTGGCACTTGATATGAATATGTCGTGGAGCGATGTCAGCGCGTTGGACAAACCTGCGTTTTCGTATGTTTTTGGTCCCCGATTGGGTAAAACTTTCCAATTTCATAAACATGACCAAAATATTGCGGTTTGGGTTGGAGGTTTTAGGGTGCATATCTCAGGCGATACTGATGGAAATATAAATTTATCGGAAATCTTAGAGTTAGATGGTGCGCAACAAAAAGTAGACAATGGTTTTGAAAAAGTAGCCGAAAACCAAACAAAAGTTGATACCTGGTGGAATTCTCTCACCCCTGCACAACAGGCAAATCCTGTGAATTCGGCAAAACACAATACGGCAAACAGAGCGCTGGAAAGTGCCGGAAACATTTTAACAACTTTAGACGGAGCTTTGAGTACCGCGGATTCTTCAACAGTGCAATATTCCCTCCAAAAAAGGCCAAAAGACATGTGGAATTTTATAATGGGAACTCAGTTTCAATACAATAAACACATCATGTTTAGGTTTGAGGCTGGTTTTTTAGGAAGCCGTACACAAGTATTAGGAGGTCTTCAATATCGTTTTGGACTCTAATTTTATTAACATGAAAAAAAAATTATTTATACTTAGTACTTTTTTTTGCATTGCTTCTGCCCAGTCACAAGTTTTGATTTCCCTGATTTTTGGAGATAAACTCAATTCTCCGTTTTTGGAATTTGGCTTAGATGGCGGACTCAATTTCTCTACTATTTCTAATTTAGAGACTTCAGGAACAGAAATGGGTTTTAATCTTGGTTTTTATTTCGATATAAAATCAAAAAAAAATCCGGCCTGGATGATCAATACCGGAGTTATTGTAAAGTCGCCTATGGGAGCGCACGGATTACCGGTTTATTCCTTAAACGATGTTAATCTCGATAATACATTTGCAGGAGGAAGTGTTGACCGGGAAATTCGTTATTTTAATGTACCAGTTCTCATCAAATACCAACTTAAAAATAATATATATCTAAAAGCAGGTCCGCAAGCAGGATTGCTGGCCAAGGCTTTTGATAAATTCAAAAATGAATATAACAAGGAAGATGTAGTGTATAAATACAATATAAGGGATAAACTGCATGTTATTGATGCCGGAATTGCGGTTGGTGCCGGGTACCATATGAATGTTGGAAACGGTCTGAATATTACGGTTCAATACTACTACGGATTAGTGCCTCTGATGAAAGGGGATTCAAGTCCTGACCAGTACAACAGATCTTTGTACGTTACAGCGGGAATACCAATCGGAAAAGGAAAAGCTGCCCAAAAAAGAGCCAAGGAAGAGGAAGAAAAACACAAAGTTATTCTGCCTGAAAATCCTAAATAGAAAAAGCCTGTTCAAATAAATGAACAGGCTTTTACGTAAAAATAAACTAACACAAAAAAAAACTTAATTGTAACCTTCATTTTGTTTAAATACTTTCTGATCTATAACAGTTTGAGGAATTGGAAATATCCTTCTAAAGGGTTGAGAAGCAGCTTTTGCAGTTCCTGGCAAATCAAATTTTCCAAAACGAATACTTTCCGGTCTTCTTTGTAGTTCCCAGTACAATTCGAAACCTAATTCTTTATACAATTGTTCTGAATCTAATGCAGTAAGTGCTTTTCCGGGAGCATTTCCGTATAAAGATTCTCTTTTTCTGCTCGTACGTAATTTGTTTAAATCATCCATTGCTAAACCTGTGCTTCCTTTTCTAAAAAGTGCTTCAGCTCTCATAGCATAAACTCCTCCTAAACGGAATAACGGGATATCAACATTACTGTTACCATTTCCTCCTTCAGGATCAAACTCATATTTAAATACACGCGCTCCCTGATTGATTTCATCTTGTGCAAAAACAGATTTTGTAGGGTCAGAAAATGTCAATGTTGGCGTAAAATTCATTCTTAAAGTTGTCTTCTTTTCCATATATAATGGAGAAACTTTAATTCGGTTACCTACCATTTCCAGAGATCCCGAAGCTAATAATATTGGCCCATACTGAAGTCCGGCCTGAATTCCTCTGTTAAAGTGAAACCAAGGCAAGTTGGCGCTTTTTGGTACGATGTCTGTTGCAGGCACACTTACGTCTGTACCGTCATTCATAAACCATGTTCCATCTGCATATTGATAATGCTGTTCGAATCTTGGATCATCATGGTTTCCGTTCCAGCTTGCATAAAATTCAGGTGTAGTACAAGAAGCATTTGTTCCTCTGTTTAGAGCAGATGTTCTTTGGTTACGCTCCATACATACATAGGCAAAACTGTTAGACCCGTTTCTGATATAGTCTATTTTTTGAGAAATCGCAAAAATAAGCTCTTTTCCATTCTCATTATCTCTTGCGAAGTTTTTGAAGTAATCACTTTCTAAACTGAATTTTCCTGAATCGATCAATAATGTGGTGTAATAAATAACGCGGTCCATATCTGTACCTGAACCTGATACTGCTGCTTCATTAAAATTAAAACCTGATCCTGGGTTGTAACGATCTTTGAATACAGCACGATTTAAATACATATTTGCCAAAAAAGCATAAGCAGCTTGCTTTGTAAAACGCCCGTGATGTGTGCGTTGTTCTCCAACATTTGCCAAATCGGGTATTAAAGCTTCTACATCTGTTATTAATTTATCAATATGAGTATCGGCCTGTAAAATTTGCAAAGGTGCTTTTGTATCCATCGCATCTCTGTAAGGAGCTTGTCCGTACAAATCTAAAGTTGTATAAGTATAATAAGCCAAAAGTGCTTTTGCTTCTGCAAGAAACAATTTCTTTTCAGGAATTGTACTTAGCTCAACAGCCTGAATAGCTGTCAGAGAACGTGTAATTCCGTTTGTTAACAAATCCCAGTTATTTACTATTATAGCATTATTGGAACTCCAGGTAAACTCATGCATATCTCTCCATTTTCCACCATCTCCCCAGTCACTTCCACGAGTTGGTAAGATAGCTTCGTCTGTCGTATATTCCTGCATCGCAAAAACAGCTCCGTGATCTGTAAAAGTTCCGTCTCCAAGCCTGTCGTAGGCAGCTGCAAGAGCGCCGGCAGGGTCAGATGCATTTTCACCCAACACCTCGTCCAGAACTACCTCATCTAAGTCTGTACAACTGTTTAGCAGAAAAATAAAAGAAAATATAGTTATGATTTTTATACTAAAAATGGTTTTTGTTTTCATGGTAAATTATAATTTTAAAGTTGCTCCGAAACTAAAAGTTCTGGAAGTTGGGTAACTGGCATAATCAATACCGATAGATTGGTTTCCACCGGTTGGTTTAGGGCTGTTGATTAACGGGTCATAACCTGTATAATTTGTAATGGTAAGTAAATTTTGACCTGTTACATAAAGTGTCAGTCCGTTGATCCAGGTCATACCTTTCAGATCAAAATTGTAACCGATACGCGCTGTATTCAATCTGATGAAGTCAGACTTTTCTAAGAAAAGTGTCGATAAAGTTGGTGAGTTCGAAGCATTTGCACCAGATTCGTAATAACCTGTAGCAACGTTTCTGTCTGATGCTAAGTTATTTATATTCAAAGCATTCAAACCTGTATTGTTTAATAAATAACCACCGGTTTGACCGATTATTGAGAATGACAGCGTAAAGTTTTTATACCTCATATCACTATTAAATCCGTAGTAAAAAGTTGGTAAAGCACCTTCGATAATAACTCTGTCAGCATTATCAATTTTGCCGTCTCCGTTTTGATCTTTAAAAATATTTGCTCCTTTATCGTCAAAACCGATATGCTCAACCAAATAGAAAGATCCTGCTGCATAACCGCTTTTGTAAATATTAGCATTTACTCCCGATTGTCCAGGCCCTGAAATTGTTCCTGAAAGAATTTCTGAAACAGGAAGATCTTCAATTTTGTTATTTAAAGTCGCACCATTTGCATCAATATTCCATGTAAAATCTTTTGTATCAACAACTTTAGAACCTAACATAATCTCAAAACCTTTATTGATGATTTTTCCCTGGTCAATATTAGTCCAGATTGTAGTAGTTGGACTCAAAGGCGGAGAAGGAACGTTTAATATTGCATCTGTTGTCGTTTTATTAAAATAATCTACAGTTCCGTACAATTTATCATTCCATAAATTAAAATCAAGACCTACGTTGTATTGTGTCACAACTTCCCATTTCAAATCAGGATTTGCTGTTCTTTTTACAGAAATACCATTTACCAGATTCAAATCATCGTATAAATAATATCCGTCAGCACCAGATAATGAATAACTTGCTTTAGTCAATTTATTTTCAACTTCCTGATTTCCTGTTTGTCCCCAGCTTGCTCTTAATTTTAAGTTGTTGATCGTGGCAGAATCCTGAAGAAAACTTTCGTTATTAATATTCCAACCTAATGCAAATGATGGAAAATAACCGTATTTGTTATTTTCACCAAAACGTGTAGAACCGTCAGCTCTCATAGAAGCAGTCAGCAAATATTTGTTATCAAAACTATAGTTAAGTCTTCCAAAATAAGACTGCAATTCATTTTCCTGTGCATAACCAGAAAGTATAGGCAATATACCTTTTGAACCTGGATCGATTTCTGGTTTTATTCCAACTCCTTGTGCATTAATACCTTCAATACTAAAACTTGTACCGGATCTTTCAAATTTTTGATAAGAGAAACCACCTAACGCTTCAATTTTATGTTTTTCTGATACTGTAGTACTATAAGTTAAATAATGCTCAACCAATGAATTTTTGGAGTCAAGATTATTCTGAACATATTTTCCTATTTTGTTCAAATCTGTTAAGTTTGGGTAAATAGTTGTGTTTCTTTCTGCCATAGAACGGTCAATACCAATATTCAGTTTATATTCTAAACCGTCTATAATTCTCAAAGAAGTTTCTAAATTTCCAAGAACTCTCAAAGTACGTGTCTGATCCTCATAAATACTTAAAAGATAAGCTGGGTTATAATGAGCATTCATGTTGAAATTTGTATAATTTCCGTTCTCATCAAAAACCGATCTTGTCGGGTTTGCCATTAAGGTATGTACGATCAATTGCCCGTTAGAACCTCCGTCATCACTTGTTGGAACACCGTCATCTTTAGTTTCACTAGCAGTAAGGTTCATCTTTACCTTCAGACGTTTGTTGTCCAAAAATGATTCTGCTGCATTGATTCTTCCTGAAATACGTTTAAAGTTACTATTACGAATGATTCCTTCCTGATCCATTTGAGCAATAGAAGCATAATAATTTCCAGATTCTGTCTGCTTAGAAAAAGACAACGCATTGTTTGAAGTAACTGCAGTTCTGTAGATTACATCCTGCCAGTCTGTGTTTCCGCCGTGGTCAAAATCAGGATCTTTAATAGCACCTCTGTATTGACTTGCGTTTAAAACATCCAATTTATTGGCCACAGTTGCAATTCCCATATAAGAGTCAAAAGTCAAAGTTCCCTCCCCTTTTGATCCTTTTTTAGTAGTAACCAAAACAACTCCGTTTGATCCTCTTGCACCGTAAATAGCCGCTGCAGAAGCATCTTTAAGAACTGTAATTGATTCGATATCACTTGTATTCAAAAAGTTTAACGGATTTTTTGCAGATGAAGTTCCAAATCCAACATTACTTCCTGCAGGGCTCACATCATCATTTGTCAAAGGCATTCCGTCAACAACAAATAAAGGTGTACTACCACTTCTGATAGAACCAACTCCTCTAATTGTAACGTTTACTCCTGCTCCGGGCTCACCGCTTGTACTTACAACACGTACACCGGCAACTTTTCCCTGAAGTAAGTTATCTGCAGAAACGTTTACTCCTTGTTTGAAATTGGCAGCTTCTAATTGTGTAACTGCTCCCGTAACATCTTTTTTAGATTGTTTTCCGTAACCAACAACCAATACTTCGCTCAATTCAGAAGTATTTGGCTCCAGCTGGATTGTCATGAACCCTTTTTGAGCTGCTAATGTTTTGGTTTTATATCCTAAATAAGAAACCTCAAGATTTGTTCCTTCATTGACAGAAAGTTCAAATTCTCCATCAAAATTAGTAACAGCACTATTTTTAGTATTGGCTTCTAAAATAGTTACACCCGGCATTGGCACGCCGTTTTCGTCAACAATTTTTCCTTTTACCGTAATTTTTGCTTCTGATTTTGAAGTATTTACTGCAGTTGTTTTTTGTATTAAAACTAATTTCCCATTAATGTTATAATTAAAATTAGCTTTTTTAGAAAGATCGCTCAAAATTAACGCAACAGATTCATTGTTATAATTTACGGTATAAACTGTATTATCTGAAATAATTGCTTGTCCGTAGCTAAATTTATAATCGGTCTGTTTGCTCAATTTTGAAAAAATAGAAACCAAAGTTGCTTTTTCTGTTTTATTTTCTACTTTTGATTTTTTAAGAAAATTGTTTGTACTGAAACCGCTTTGAAACGACAGTAATGTCAGGGCTAAAAAGAGTATGCTTTTTAGATTTAAATTGGTAAGTTTAAAATACATGATTTAAGTTATTGGGTTTTTCGATACTTAATTATTAATTGGCAGTTGTTCTCAGCAACTGCTTTTTTTTGTTATTAATTCACTTGTATTATTTCGCCATATATATTGAATTTTAAGTTTGTGATATAGTTTATTTGTTTTAAAACACTTTCGAGAGAAGCATTCTTTTCTATAAAAACGGTTACCGGCATCGCTAGCACAGTCTGGTTTTTATACTCAAAGGTTACTCCGTATTTGTATTGTAAAATGGTAATTACCTGTTTTAGTGTCGCCTGATTTAGCGTAATATCTTTTGTATACCAATTGATGGAAAGAATCTTATCAACCGGGAGTCTGGTTAGTTTTTTATCCACAAATAAAGCTTGCTGATTCGGGACCAGATCAATACTTTGCCCTTTTGCAGATACATTTACTTTTCCGGTTACGACAATCACTTCGCATTTTGATTTTGAAAACTGAATATGAAATGAAGTCCCGAGAACTCTGGTTTTTATCTCCCCGGATTCGATTATAAAAGGGTGTTTTTTGTCTTTGGCAACTTCAAAAAAAGCATTCCCTTTTAATAAGGAAACATTTCTTTGATTACCATCGAATTTTGCAGGATATTGAAATGAAGAATTTGCTGCCAGATAAATTTTCGAACCATCACTTAATCTGATTGATTTTGGAGATGATGTGGTTTTAAATGTTAATCGTTTTTCGTTTGATGTATCAGGCTTGTAAAAAATTCCTAAACCAACAAGAAAAAGAATACTGGCAGCAGCCATATATTTAAAATAGGGGTTGAAAGTTTTTTTCTTCTCTATTCGAAGCAGAATACTTTCATATATATTTTTAGAAACTTCATCGCTATTGCCCATCGAAGCTTCGTCCCATTTTGCATTTTTATATGCTGTAAAAGCAAAATGATCTAATAGATTTTCTTCTGCTTTTGACGCTTTATTCTGAACACTTTTATTTATAAGATATTCTAAACTGTGTCGGATTCTTTTCACCATAATACTTGTTGTTATTTACAAGTACCGGAAATAAGAAATCGTACTATCCTGAAATATTATGAAACCATTAACAGAAAGTTATTTTAAAAAATTTTGATGCAAAATAATATAAGGAGCCATCCAGGCCAGATCTTTCAGGCCTTCGCGCAATTGTTTCAGTCCGGAAGAAATCTGGTTTTTTACGGTTTGTTTTGATAATCCGAGTTCAGCCGCAATCTGATCGATCGACATATCCTGAAATTTATACATCAATAAAACTTCTTTTCTTTTTTCTGGAAGTTTGTCTAATAAAGAGTAAAGCAGATCCATAACTTCGGGATCAATAGAAGTGAAATTATCGATAATATAATCCTCAAATTTGTCTTCTAAAATCGTCTTGTCAAATCGGTTATTCTGATAATGTTTGAAAACCTGATTTTTTACTGCGCGAAACAAATAAGGTTCAATTGCATTTATGCTGAGTTGTTCCTTTCTTTCCCACAAATCAATAAAAACATCCTGGACTATGTTCTGCGCCAAGTCTTTATCCTGAGTCATTGTATACGAAAAAGCATTTAATTTTTTCCAGTATTCGGTATACGTTTTTTCAAAAGCTTCAGGGTTATTCATAGCAAAATTTACGGTTCATTTATATTGTAAAATAATAAAATGTTATACCAATGTTTTTTGTCTGAAGGTTATCTTTAAATTAAATAAAGGATTTTTTTGCTGTATTTATACTACTTTTTTAGTTGAAAAATGATAATCTGTTTGCGATTTCTTTTTTTTAAACTAACATACAAATCAAATGTCAATTTTAATTTAGTGATTCCAAAAGTGGCAGTATTCTCAGCTCTTCTTCCCTTCTTAATTAATACAAACTTCAATTTCAAATCATGAAACAAATTCTGTTTACATTATTTCTTGCGGGCACTATACATTGCGCTGCACAGATACAGGACGAAAATTTAAAAATAAACCAAATACAAGTAATTGGCTCACACAATAGTTACAGACATGCGATCGAAACAGATTTATACAATTTGATTCAGGCAAAAGACACTACACGTTCTCTTAAAGGTTTGCAATACACACATATTAGTATTACAGACCAATTAAATAAAGGTTTGCGTAGTCTTGAAATCGATGTTCAGGGTGATGAAAAAGGCGGCAGATATGCACATCCGAAAGGTTTGGATATGGCAAAATATGAGGAAGTTTATGATCCGAATGAGGAAATGAAGAAAGCAGGTTTCAAGGTTTTTCATATGATTGATGTTGATTTTAGAACTTCATGTTATACTTTGCAAAGTTGTCTTGCCGAATTAAAAAAATGGTCTGACAAAAATCCTGATCACGTTCCGGTTTTTATTACGCTGGAACCAAAAGATGATGACAGTTTCTTAGGTACAAAAGCAGAGAAATTTACGCCTGAATTGTTTGATGCTTTAGACAAGGAACTTCGCAAAGGTTTAGGAAATAAACTGATTACACCCGATATGGTGCGCGGAAAATACAAAACCCTTGAAGAAGCTGTTTTGAATAATAACTGGCCAACGCTAAAAAAAGCAAAAGGTAAATTCCTGTTTATTTTAGATAACAACGGCGCAAAAAAAGATTTGTACGCATTAAATCATCCGTCCCTAAAAGGACGCGCCGTTTTTATAAATGCTGCACCGGGAAAGCCTGAAGCCGCGGCAATGTTTAGAAATAACGCCGAAGATCCTGAAATTGCAGATCTGGTAAAAAAGGGATATATCATTCGTACCAGAGCCGATTCTGATACCAAAGAAGCTAGAGCTAATGATTACTCGCATTTTGAAGCTGCAAAAAAATCTGGTGCGCAAATTATTACTACTGATTACTATTTGCCAAGCACTTTTTTTAACTCTCCTTACCAGATAAAATATGATGATGGCAGTTATGCGAGAGTGAATCCTTTGAAATAGTTTTTTTTGTTTCAGGTTTCAGGTTGAATAGCTAGGCGTTTTTATAGTTGCGAATTCACGAATTTTAATCCACAAACCTAACAGGTTTTAAAAACCTGTTAGGTTTACTAAATGTTTTTTTTAGCCACGAATTCATCAACTGTCATCAACAAACCTAACAGGTTTTAGAAACCTGTTAGGTTTACTTCATTATAAAATCTTTAGTTAACCTCTTTAACTTCTCCGTTTTTCAAATCAACCGTAAAATGATCTGCTGGTACTTCATGCATAAATTTACTAAAGATGCTGAAGAAAAGACGCATTTGATTTTTTAAAGGTTCTTTGCTTTCTTTATTATTCTCAACAAATAATTTGTAAAGCACTTTGTATTGCTGAACTCTCTTCTCTCCTACATCCCTCAAGGCCAGCTCGTCGGCACTTCTGAAACGGTAAAAATCTACCAGTAAATCATAGCCGTTCCATTTCCTGAAATCTGCTGTTTTCAGATTGTTTTCAGCTAAAATCTTAATTGCTTTTTGTTCAGCAGTTTTCCACTCTGTTTTATAACTTTCTTTGTTTTTGAGAATTACATCAAAATCTTTATCAGCCCGGGTATTGGCTAAAACCAATAAATCTTCTCCGGAAACATTCAGGATAAAATCTTTAAAAGCTACAGGCCAGTCATCTGTAAGAAAACGAAGCCGAACTAATTCTTTTAGATGAAAATCTGTAAAATCATGATAATTTTTAGTTTTCAAAATATCAATATTCCAAATATCTTTGGTTTGTTTGCTTTCTAGAAACTGATATTCTGTTTTGTACAAATCAAAAAGTTCGTTGTAACGTTTTACTTTATCAATTGTTATGGTTTGTATATCGATAAGATTGCCTTTTTTGATTGTCAATAATTTATACGCCGGAATATAAGCGGCCAAAGATGGTGTCTGGATATTGACAAGTGTATTTCCTTGTGGAGAAGTCCTGATTCCGGTATCGTTGATGTGCATGTGGCCGCCAAAATGAATTTTTAATCCCGCATCCGCGAAAGTCTGAGCTACTTCCTCTACAGGAACACGGTTTAATTGCCATTTATTTGCGCCAAGTAACTCTTTTATTTCCGCAGAAGCGTCATCATTAAAATCAATCATGGGAAAATGGCTAAAGGCAATTAAGGTTTTGCCTTGTTTTTTCGCTTCAAGCGAAATTTCTTCTACCCATTTTATAAGATGTTTTTTATTCGAAAGCACATTATTGTAGCCAGTACTTGCTTCAGAATAATTTTTTGGATCTTTTGGGTCTGAGGTTGCATTTTTCTTCGGAATATAAACATTTCCGTCAATTGCCATTAACCAAAGTCCTTCAATCGGCTCCACAACATAACTTACATCGGGAACTTCATAACCCGGAGCAACGTTGTAAACTCTGTTGGATAATAATGCCGCTTGCTGTGCTTTTTCATACGTATAGTCCTGACTATTGTAAGCTGCAAAAGGTGTTGACCAGAATTTATATTTTTTGTTTGGATAAAATCCGAAATTTTTCAGGTTCTCGGTAATTCCCAAATACCCCATTTTAGCAATATCAGCAGTAATTACAACGGGCTGTTCAAATTCTAAATTTGATTTGTACAATCCCTCTTTGCTATATATCGGCTGGCTTTTGCCTTCGGTTCCCAGAAAATCTTCTTTTCCTGATTCTTGTGCAAATGGTCCCACCGGATCGTGATTTCCGGTTGTAATAAAAAATTCTATTCCGTATTTTTTCTGATATTCATCTAATATTTTTTCAAGTCCGCGTACGTGAATTGGCTGCCCATCATCTGTATAATCACCCGGAAGTGCCACGAATTTTATTTTTCGCTTTGCGATATCATCCAAAGCTGCAATAAAAGCAAAATAATTTTCATTAAAAATTCTCGTAGAATGCAGCTGCGAGGCCATAGTCCTTACCAAAGTATATTCTCCGGTTTTTGGATTCAAGACTCCGCGGTAATCGGTATCAGAAAATTTTCCGAACAAATCCTGCAAATGCACATCTGACAAAAAAGCAACCTGAACATTTGCAAGATTAGATTGTTTTTGTGCACTAATTACATTTAGGAAAAAGAAAAAAAGAAGCGAGGAGAATACACTTTTACACGGGAAGAACTGAGTCATGGAAGTAACATTTTTTTTGCAAATACCAAGTTATATTGGCGTATACGTTTATGATCTGCAATTTTAATTATTAAAATCTAAAACTGTTTTATGCTATTGTTACCGAATAATAATCTTTTAGAAAATGATTATTTATTAATAGAAATAAGGAGATTAAGTATTTCCTGCAAATTCAGAATATAATCAGGGGTTGTATTGTTTATGGCATTATTGGGCATAAATGACATGTCTGCCGTTTTGGGATCCTGAACTATTATGATTCCGCCGGCTTTTTGAATATATTTTAATCCTTCAGTTCCGTCACTGTTGGAACCCGATAACAGAATTCCGATTAAGGAATCTCCGTAAACTTCGGCAGCCGATTCAAATGAAACATCGATACTTGGCCTGCTGTAGTTTACTTTCTCAGAAGTATCAAGAGAGAATGTTCCGTCTTTTTCAAACAATAAATGATAATTAGATGGTGCAATATACACAAAACCAGGCAACAGAAGTTCTTTGTCTTCTATTGCTTTTACTTGTATTGCTGTTTTTAATTTTATGAGTTCTTCCAGCGTTAAATCATCGGTACCTCTGCGGTGAAGTACAATAACAAGTGCAAATGAGTTTAAAGAATGAAGGTCAGGAAGAATTTGAAGAAGAGCGTTTAAGCCTCCTGCAGACCCACCAATAATTACCACTTTGCAGTTTGCTGTTATTTTATTTTCCTCCATATTTTTTCTTTCTCTAACTGTTTGTATTTAGTAGTAGATATAGAATATTTTATTGTTTCTTTTGTTCCTAATGCCAGAAATCCTAAAATAGATAAACTTTCATCAAACAAATTTATAACTCTCTTTTGCAGATTGTTATCAAAATAAATCAAAACATTTCTGCATAATATAAAGTCAAACTCATTGAACGAATTGTCTGAAACAAGGTTGTGTTGAGAAAAAACCATTTTTTCTGACAGTTCTTCGTTAAACTTAACGATACCATAGTTGGCAATGTAATAATCAGAAAAATCTTTCTCTCCACCGGAATCACGATAATTTTCTGAATACTCTTTCATCATCCGTAAAGGAAAAATTCCTTTTTTGGCGGTTTCCAGAACTTTAGAGTTTATATCTGTTGCATAAATAATTGATTTTTGCAAAAGTCCTGCTTCCTTAAGCATTATAGCCATGGAATATACTTCTTCGCCGGTTGAACAGCCTGCATGCCATAAGCGTATAAAAGGTTTTGTGGCCAATTGCGGCAGAATTTCTGTACGTACCATTTTATAGAAGGCAGGATCGCGAAACATTTCTGTTACGTTCACCGTTATTTCATCAATCATACGCTTATAATATTCCGGATCGTACCTTACTTTTGATAAAAAATCGTAAAAATTTGTAAACCCATCTAATTGATATACTCTGTTGACACGCCTCTTTAGAGATGCTCTGGAGTAATTTCCAAAGTCAAAACCATAATATTCGTAAATATCATTTATTAGGGTTTCTAACTCAATATCTTCAATCATAATATTTTCAAATTTTAGACAAAACTCCAAGAAGTTTATCTACATCAATAGGTTTCGATATATAATCATCGGCACCCGCTTCAAGGCATTTTTCTTTGTCACCAACCATTGCCTGGGCCGTTACGGCAATAATTAGCGTCTCTGCTCTCGAAGGTATTTTTTTTATTAACGGAATAGCGTCATAACCATCCATTTCCGGCATCATCATATCAATTAGTATTGCATCAATGGCTTCATCTGTCTGCAATAGTTTTAACGCTTCTTCTGCACTTAAACAAGATAAACAATCGTAGGATTTAGCGCGCAATGTGTTTACCAGAGCAAAAATGTTTCTTGGATCGTCGTCTATAATTAAGATTCGTTTTTTACCCATTTCTTATTATTTTATTTTATCGTATAACCAAACCCTCAACAATGATAATAACTGATCAACATCTACGGGTTTTGTAATATAATCCGAAGCACCGGCTTTAATACATTTTTCTCTGTCACCTGTCATTGCTTTTGCCGTTACGGCGATTAATGGCAGTGACAGGAATTTAGGGTTCGAACGTATTTTTTCGGCGGTTTCATAACCATCCATATTGGGCATCATCATATCTAACAGCACCACATTGGTATCCGGATTTTCTTCTAATACTTTGATAGCTTCTTTTCCATCAAAAGCAGTGATTACGTTCATTTTAAAAATCTCAAGTGCTTTTGTCAGCGAATATATATTTCGTACATCATCATCGACAATCAGGACTTTTTTATCAAGCAGGATATTATTCAGTAAATTAAGTTTGTTATGGCTGTCTTTTTTGTTCTCAGAATTTTTATTTTCTTCTACTAAGTGTAAAAATAAAGATACTTCATCCAGCATTCGCTGATACGAATGAGCTGTTTTTACAATAATAGAATCGGCATATTTTTTAATTTTCACCTCTTCTTTTAGTGACAGACTTTTTCCTGTAAATACAATTACCGGAAGATTTTCTAAGCCGGGGCTTTTTTTAACGCCATCTAAGATCTGATAAGCCTGTTTGTCCGGTATTCCCATATCGAGAATGACACAGTCTATTTCTTTTTTATTTAAGGCGACTAAACCATCGGTAACTTCACTTTTAATCTCTGAATTGATATTATGCGTTTCGAGGAAGAAAGCCAGTGCTTTTGCATGTTTTGGATTGTCTTCTATAATTAAAACTTTTTGCGATTCTTTGGTAATAATGCGTTCTATTCTCGTAAAAACTTCCGGGATTTTGTCAAACGCTGCCGGTTTATCAAGGAAATCTATAGCTCCTTTTAATAAACTTTCCTGTTTTAATTTATGCGATGACATAATATGAACCGGAATATGTTTGGTCTGAATATTGTTTTTTAATTCTTCCAGAACCTGCCATCCGTTTTTTATCGGCAACTCGATATCCAGTAAAATCCCGACTGGTTTGTACATGATCGCAAAATTTAGCGCATAATCTCCGCGAACGGCAACTATGGCTTTGTAACCATTTTTACGGCTAAAAGCCAGAAGTGATTTTGCAAAACTAATATCGTCTTCGACAATCAGAATTACCCTGTCATGATCAGAAATTGAATCTCTGTCATCTTCTATTTCATCAGGAATAACAGCTGAAAGATATTTGTTTTTAATTTCTCTTACCTCATTTGCTTCTTCCTCAGTAATTTCAATCGGAGGGGTTTTCTCCACAATTACTTTTTTATTCATCATTCCGTACACAGGCAGGCATAAAGTAAATGTACTTCCTTCTCCTTCTGTACTGTGAAGTATAATTTCTCCTCTTAACAATTTTGCCAGCTCCCTGCTTATTGATAATCCAAGACCAGTTCCTCCATATTTACGTTTTGTAGAACCGTCAGCTTGTTGGAAAGCCTCAAAAATCAATGGCTGTTTGTCCAGAGGAATTCCGATTCCGGTATCTTTTACGATAAAACAAATTATTTTATCATCGTCTTCGTTTATTTTAATTTCTAAACTTACAGATCCTTTTTCAGTAAATTTTATAGCGTTTGAAATTAGATTCTTCAGGATTTGCTCTAATCTCATTTTATCAGTTTTAATGACAATTGGAGCATCTTTGGAAATAATTTCAAACTTAATATTTTTTTGTTTTGCGACTTCAGAGAATAAATTAGACATTCCATCGGTAATTTCAATAGTCGAAACATCCATGAACTCCAATTCCATTTTTCCGGCTTCGATTTTAGATAAATCAAGGATTTCATCAATCAAACCAAGCAAACTGTTTCCGGAACTCTGAATTACTTTTGCAAACTCAATCTCTTCATTGTTCATGCTCTGACTGTTGTTTTCAGACAGCAATCGGCTTAAAAGCAAAATAGAATTTAAAGGTGTTCTTAATTCGTGTGACATATTTGCCAAAAACTCTGACTTGTAACGTGTTGTAAGTTCAAGCGCTTCAGATTTTTTCTGAATTTCATTGTTTTTTTCTTCCAGTAAAACACTGCGTTCAGAAAGTTCTTCATTGGTTTGTTCCAATTCTTCCTGCTGCACTCTTAATTCTTCTTCAGAAGCCTGTAATTTTTCTGTCTGTGCTTCCAGTTCGGCATTAATTGCTTCCAGTTCGCTATGCTGCATTTTCAGCTCTTCCGATTGTGATTGGGTTTCTTCCAGCAACTCCATTACACGTTTACGGTTTTGGGTCGATTTTATAGAAATACCAATATTGTTTCCGACAATTCTCAGGAATTCTAATTGAAGATCTGAGAATCCGTAAATACTTGCCAGCTCCAAAGCACCTTCTGCCCTGTTATCGATAAGCGGGACAGCCACAATATGGGTAGGTTTTATTTCTCCCAAGGCATAATTTATATGTATAAAATCGGGAGATAATGATTTTAATTCTAAAATTTTACCTGATACAATTGCCTGCCCAAGTAAACCTTCGCCTTTTATAATTACTTCTCTGCTTTTTGTCGGTATATAGCTATATCCTGCTGTTGCATACAATTCATCTCCTTCGAGGATATACATTACACCCGCGCTGCTGTTGGTATAGTTACACAAAAACTCGATAACATCCTTACAAAGCACATTAAGTGGTTTATCACCCAGCATTACATTATTAAGTTTGGCAATACCGGTTTGCAGCCATTCTTTTTCTGATAATAAATTAAAAGAAGTTTTAAGTGAAGCGCTCATATTATTCAATGATTCTCCTACACTGCCAAGTGCATCTGTCTTGGTATCTTCTACTTTTATATCATAATTGCCGCTCGAAATATTAGAAGCTATTGTACTAATTGCTTGTATTCTTTCTGCGGTTTCCCTATCTTTTTTTTCCAGCTCAAGCTGAAGTTGTGTTCGTTCTCTAAAGTCTCTTAAAATTCTGATTAAAAACACAATAGAAATGATAAACGCAATAATAAACGCGACAACGATAAGAATAATGCTGTAGGAACCGTATCGGTCTGAAGTTTCATTTCTTTGTTTTAAAAGAGCTTGTTCGCTGTTTTCAATTCTTCTGAAATAATTTCGCAATTCACTGGTCATTTTTCTTCCTTCTGTAAGATCAAATGACACAATATTTTTACCAAGACGTTTTTTTACAATTTGGTTGTTTAAATATTTAAAGAAATTAGAACGCAATGGTTTTAATTCGTTAATGAGCTTTTGCTGGGCCGAATTGTCCATTGTGAGTTCGTCCAGTACATCAAAATAGGCATTTGATTGGGATTCGGACTCATTATATCCTTTTATCAGTTCTTCATCTCCCGTAAGCAGGTAGCCCCGCATTTTGGTTTGTGCGTCTGTAATTGCAGCAGCGCCCTGATTAAGATTGTAAATAACGTCCTGGGTGTGATTAACCCAAAAATTACTTTCCAATAAATTTTTAATACTAATGTATGAGGCTGTAGAACTGATGGTTAAAACCAGTAATGAAACCATTGAGCTAATTAGTAAGTTTCTTCTAAAGTTACTTTTCATAGATTTTAATCCTGTTGTTTAATTCTGATTTTCGTATTTTAACGGAAGGACGATAATGAAACTGGCACCCTTTCCTATTTGACTCTTTGCGGTTATTAATCCGTTGTGTTTTTCTACGATTTTTTTGGCGATTGCCAAACCAATTCCCGTTCCTTCATAAGTCTGACGATCATTTAAGCTTTGAAAAATAATAAAAATACGATCGAGATAAATTTCATCAAAACCAATTCCGTTATCTGAGACTATAATTCTGCAATAATTTCCGTCTGGCGAGACTTCGCCGTCAAAATCTTTCGTTTTTATTAATTCTGAAGTAATTTCGATAATTGGTGTTTCTGCATTTCCGGAAAATTTGAGAGCATTCCCGATAAGGTTCTGAAAAACCTGCCGCAACTGACTCGGAATACTATCTATTGTGGGAAGTCCTCCTGTTTTTACAATTGCATTTTTGCGTTCTATTAAATAATCAAAATCCGAAAGAACTTCCTGCAAAACAATGTTCAGGTCGGTTTTTTCGGGTTTAACATTTGCAGATAACCTTGAATATGCCAGCAAATCTGTAATCAGTGTTTGCATTCGCTCTGCAGACTTTATTGTACGGTCTACATAATCAATTGCCTTTTCGTTTTCTTTTAAATAAAGGTCTTTTATTATTTTTATAAAAATCTGAATTTTACGGATTGGTTCATTCAAATCATGAGAAACGACCCAGGAAAATTGCTGCAGCTCGTGATTTTTGAGCTCAAGTTCTTCATTTTTTAAAACAAGTTCTTTGGTTCTTTCTGCAATTTTGATTTCAAGATTGTCCTGAGCTTCCTTTCTAATTTTGATTTCTTTTGAAAGTAAATCTTTCATCACCCTCAATTCGTTTTTCTGCTCGTAAATTTTAATGAATGTTTTTACTTTTAGAATAAGTAAATCTGTATCTACCGGCTTTGTGATATAATCTACCGCGCCGGTTTCATATCCTTTGAAGATGTATTTTTTTTCGACGCTGATAGCCGATAAAAAAATCACAGGAATTTCTTTGGTTCTTTTATTTCCCGAAAGGATTTTAACTACCTCAAAACCGTCCAGACCGGGCATCTGAACATCCATTATAATAAGACAATAGTTTGTTTTTAAAATTTTCTTTAACGCTTCTTCTCCCGATTCTGCCGTATCGACCTCTATATTGTGCAGTTCAAGTGTTTTCTTTAAGGCAATTATATTAGCCTTAATATCATCTACGATTAATATCATTTTATTGGGGTAAAACGTTATTGAAATAAATCTTCAAAATAAACTTAATTTAAATGGATTTTTTATCTAAAAACACTACTTTTTGGTAAAAAAATAGGTGATAAACCTTCAAATTTATTAAAAAAAAAGTCAAACCCTTTTTTATCATTAGGCGAAATTGTTTCATAATTCCCATGTTTGATTTTAATATTCTGTAATTGCAATAATTAGTTAACACGATAAAATTTGAAAGAATTACTTTCTTGTTTAAATATGTATTCTTTTTCACACAAAACACAAACTATTATGATTTCAATTATAATGAAAAAGCATCTCTTTCGTGTTAATCTTTATTTCATTGAAGTCAATCAGTATGAAATCATATTCCTAATTTTAATATTCAGCCTAAATTTAAATATCTGAAATTAATCTAATCTGGAAAACATGAATATTACTGATGTCATTGGACTCTTTGCTGGTATATGTGTCACTATATCAGTCATTCCGCAAATTCTTAAGGTTTGGAAAACTAAAAAAGTAAGGCAGATTTCGCTCCTTACTTTTAGTGTCCTTACTTTTGGAATCGCTATTTGGGTTGTGTACGGAATTCTCAAAAACGATTTGCCAATAATCATTACTAATAGTATATCGTTATTATTAAATTTGCTAATGGTTTATTTTATAATTTATTACGAAAAGGAAAACTAATAAAAATAAAAAAACAGCTTGTTTTTAAGCTGTTTTTTTGGTCTTACAAGTTAAGGTGTATGTATATCAGGCTGTCTTAGCTAACGTATTTTGGGTACTGTTGAGAATATGATATTTCTCTTTAAAAAATCTCGGAAGATAATTTCTTCCTGCATGTCCGATGTTTTGTAACACTTCTGACACATTTATATTTGAAATTCTTCTGATTTCGTCGATTTGTCTTGATGCCAAATCTATAATTGGTGCTATCATCGTAACATAATTATAACTGTGCTGCATCACTTCAATTTCTACAATGCTGGTTAAAATACTTTTTTTAAGAAGTTTTTTAACAACACCTTTTTGATTATCATTAACGCGCTCAAAATCGGCTAGTTTTTCTGCAATCCTGGCATTTTGTCCTTTAACATCTATATAATTCCCTGAAGGATTTCTAAACACACTTGTCATTTTAGCAATCATATCAGTACTATCTTCCACATTAACAGTAGCTGTCGGAACGCCGATCAATAAAAATTTGACAGGTTTGTTTCTTTCAAAATACAGTACGTTATTGATAGTTGTGTTATTGCTCATGATTCCTGACTGGTCTTTTTTAAGACTTGTGACAGTTCCGTTTGCCCCAAAACTATGTTTTAAATGGCCTTGTGAACAGTATGCAAAAAATATCGGTGCACAATGAAATGATTCAATACTAAAAGTAACTTCATCTGAAAAGACCAAATCAAATTGCATGTACGACATTTCATTGTCAAAACTCATTCCGCTGATGGTACCTTTTGCCCATTTGTTTTTGATGGCAATGTTGTATTCTCCATTCTCAGATGTAAGTGTACCCTCAAACGAAGTTTCCAAATCGTTAAAAATTGTATTTATTCCTCCAGTATTTAAGTAAAGTTTTTTCATTTGACTATATTTAAAAAAAATATGATTAGTGATAATTAACGTACAAAACTCTATCGGCAGTTTTCTTCGTTTTTGATAATTCAAATTTCGTTAATGTTGCAAATCAAAATGTTACAGAATTTTACTGATATATTTCAAAATTTATACTTGGGGGAATTTATTTGCACTTTTTTTTTATTCTAAAAAAAAAACAGCTACCCGGGTTTAACCCCTGAATAACTGTTCTCCTGCAAAATAATCGTCTGTTCTTTTTTAATTCTAATTTTAATTACTTATTACTCAGATGCAATTTCATTTATGTCTGCATTTTTAGAGTAATTTTTCTTTGGAATATCTTTAAAGAATTCTGCCTCTTCAAGATCCGCTGTAGGGCCGTATCCTAACAGATGGGTTCCTTTTTTATCATCTTTTGTCTCTATTACATATAAAATAGACATATCATCGGGATTGCTCATTCCTTCATATCGGTGGTGGGCAACTATAAAAATATCTTCGGGTTTATAAGCAACCTTTGTATTAGTATCGATTAAGGCCGTGCCATCAAACAAAAAATTACATGTATAACCTTCATCCTGATATTTTTTTATATAATCGGTTTCTTTTTTTGAATATTCGTTTTTCATGACCCCTATTTTTAAGTTAGATTTCCTTATTAGCTATATCAAATTTCATCATTCAAATCTGTTAATCTTAACTCAATAGATTTAAATTTTGCCTCATAAAAAATCTTAAATTTAGCTAAAACATACAAAAATATTTCCAATAACTATTTACAACTACAACATTATCAATTACTTAAATACATTTATTCAATAATTATATTTTTAAATCAAATAATTTATTTTAATTTTATTTAAAATACCAATATAACCGAAGGCAAAAAAATTCTTTAATAATTAGTACTTTTATTGTAAGCAATTAATTATTGAAACTGTTGCTAACAAGAGAAAAAAACAAATTTCATGGCATATATAGATAACGACTTTTTTTCAAAAGGAGGCGAAATGGGAGCGTTAATGCGTGCCAAAGATTGGGACCAAACCTCTATTGGCCCTTTTGAGAAATGGCCACAAAGTTTACGAACTACATTGGGAATTCTATTAAACTCAAAATTTCCGATGTTTTTATTTTGGGGCGAAGAATTAATTTGTTTTTATAATGATGCCTATCGTCCAAGTCTTGGAAAAGATGGTAAGCATCCCTCTATTTTAGGACAAAAAGGAGAAGATGGCTGGCCCGAAATCTGGGACTTCATAAAGCCTCTTATTGATCAGGTTCTTACAGAGGGTGAAGCTACCTGGCATGAAGATCAATATCTGCCTATATATAGAAACGGAAGAATTGAAGATGTTTACTGGACTTTTAGTTATAGTCCTGTTAATGACGAATCGGGCAAGCCGACCGGAGTTTTGGTAATCTGTAATGAAACAACCGAGAAAATTAAAGTCGTAAAAGAACTGGAAAACAGTACGACACGTTATCGCAATAACCTTTTGCAGACTCCTAGTGCAATGTGTGTTCTCAGAGGTTCTGACTATAAGGTTGAAATTGTAAATAATCTGATGCTTGAAATTTGGGAAAGAAATGAGCATGAGGTAGTTAATAAACCTATTTTTGAAGCATTGCCGGAGGCCACCGATCAGGGGCTGGAAGAAATTTTACTCAATGTTTATACTACAGGAGAACGATTTACTGCTTCTGAACGTTTGATACGTTTGACCCGAAAAGGAGAAGTTGTAGATACTTATATTAATTTTGTTTACGACGCATTAAAAGAACATGATGGCACTATTTCTGGTATTGTCGCTGTTGCGAATGATGTTACTATACAGGTAGAAGCCCGAAAAAAAGTAGAAGATGCAGAAGAAAGAGCTAGACTTGCAGGAGAAATTGCAGAAATTGCTACCTGGGATGTAGATCTTACGACGCAGGCATTAATTTATTCTGAAAATCTGGCTACTATTTTCGGTCATGATAAAAGGAGCAAATTATCCCGGAACGATCTGCACAAACAAATTCATCCTGATGATTTTCACATATTACAGAAGGCGTACAAAATGGCACTTCAGACGAGTGTTTATAAATATGAATCGCGCATCATCAAACCAGATAACTCTATTGCCTGGATAAGGGCTCACGGAAAAATATTTTTTGACGAAAATAACACGCCGTTAAAGATGATTGGTACTGTCATGGATATTACCGATGAGAAAAACAGTCAGCAGATTTTGATGAAAAGTGAAGAAAAATTTCGTCTTCTGGCAGATTCTATGCCGCAACAAGTCTGGACAAGTGATGCACTTGGCAATTTGAACTATTTTAATAAATCTGTATACGCTTATGCAGGATTAGCTCCAGAAGCAGTAGACAAGAATGACTGGTTAAAAATTGTGCATCCTGATGACCGCGAAGCAAATATAAATGCCTGGATGGAAGCGGTAAATTCAGGAAATGATTTTTTATTTGAGCATCGGTTTCGACGACATGACGGACAGTACAGATTGCAACAGAGCCATGCAACAGCGCAAAAAGATGAAGATGGAAATATACAAATGTGGGTAGGAACCAGTACGGATATTCAGGATCAGAAGGATTTTACCGATCATCTGGAAAGAGAAGTTTCTGAACGAACTGCTCAGCTGGAAATTAAAAATAAGGATTTGATTAATATGAATATTGAACTGCAGTCTTTTGCCTATATTTCAAGTCATGACCTGCAGGAACCTTTGAGGAAGATTCAAACTTTTGCCAGCCGTCTTTCCGATTTAGATGAACAGAATATTTCGGCGAAAGCCAAAACGTACTTAAACCGTATTGAAGTCTCTGCCAAAAGAATGCAGACTTTGATTCAGGATCTCCTCACCTATTCGAGAACAAATTCTGCCGACAGGGTTTTTGTTAAAACAAATCTTGATGAAATAGCCGAGGAAGTTACAAGTGATTTTTCTGAACGAATCGAAGAAACAAATGCTGTTATCCATTTTGACCCTTTGGGAGAAGTGACTGTGATACCTTTTCAATTCAGGCAATTACTGCATAATTTGATCGGTAACTCATTAAAATTCTCAAAAAAGGATGAAGCTCCGTATATCGAAATTACTGCAAAAAGGGTTTTAGGCAGCAAATTGGACATCAAGGTTAATTATCCTGAAAAAATGTACTACTGTCTCAAAGTAACTGATAACGGAATTGGTTTTGATGCTGAATATAGTGAAAGAATTTTTGAGGTTTTTCAGCGGTTAAATACTGAAAATGAATTTTCGGGAACCGGAATTGGCCTGGCTATCGTAAAAAAGATTGTCGAAAACCATAAAGGTATAATTAAGGCTCACAGTGAGAAAGGCAAAGGTGCAACTTTTGAAATTTATATTCCTGAATAATAAAAAACGCCAGACTTATCATCTGGCGTTTGTATTTATGCTTTGTAAACAAAATTTTTGGGATCCGGAATAAATTTTTTCCAATCTATTTCTAAAGTGTGTTCTATAGATTTTACGATATCTTTCATCAAAACCGGCTTTGTTATAAAAAAATTAGCGCCAAGTTTACGGCATTTTTCTATAATGCCCGGTTCGCTTGAGGTTGAAAAAATCACAACCGGAATATCCTTTTTTTCAGAACTTCTAAGCTCGGCCAAAACATCAAATCCGTTTTTGCCTGGCATATTCAAATCTAAAAAAACAACATGAGGTGTTGGCGGCGGGTTATAAATTGCGGTCAACAATTTCTCTCCTCCGTTGTATGTTTTAAGCTCTATTTTTTTAGATAAAGATTCTACAGCGTCGGTAAAGATGCTTAAATCATCTTCATCATCATCTGTGTAGAATATAGTCAGGTCTAGCATCGTTTTTCAAATGAATATTGGAATCAAAGATAATTGAAATAAACTATATTCAACAATTTGTTTTTCATTCCTGGTAGTGACAAAAATTGAAATATCATAATTAATAAGTAAAATTCTATAACCCATACAGGCATAAAAAAACCAACTTTGTTGTAATCAACTTTTTATGCTAAAATTAGTGTGGAGTGATTGTTATAAAAACAACTAATTTAATTAAATATATTAAAAAAATATAAGCTATGGGAGATCATAAAGACCTTACAGATGAACTTGCTGCAGATAAAATAAAGGATCTTGCAGAAGATATAAAAACGTGTATGTTTTGCAGTTATAAGGAAACCAAACTGCAATCGAGACCAATGACAGTTCAAAAAATAGATGAACTGGGTAATTTATGGTTTTTGTCTGACCGAAATAGTAGCCAAAATGCTGAGATTACACAAAACCCTCAGGTAGAAATCTTTTTTGCTGCACCAAATGATAAGTTTTTGACTTTGCACGGTCATGCAACCATTCTTTATAAAAGAGAAATTATTGAAGAATTGTGGGACCCTATCGTAAAGGTATGGATGCCGGGCGGTATTGACGATCCGAACCTTAGTGTTATTAAGGTAGTTCCGGAAGATGGTTATTACTGGAATAACAAACATGGAAAAGTGATAGCTATCGCAAAAATGACAGCTGCTTTTGTAACCGGAAAAACAATGGATGACGGTATTGAAGGAACATTGGAATTATAATTCTAAATGAGGTAATAACAGATAAGTGATATAAATTAATTGAAACAAAATTACATTTTGATGCACAATTAATTTATATCACTTGTTTATTTTATAAACATGTCTATTAAAATTTTCCACGGTTTATTACTATTTCTTAAATTCCAAGGCATTTAGAATTCCTTCTGTTCCGGCTGTATTATTAAAATAAACAAAAGATTGTGTAGAGGAATCTGAGATTGCATTTTTTATTTTATCCAAATCTTCTTTAGAATAACCGGAATAAAAAAGCTTCTTATTTCCGTGAAAACGAATATAAATTATAGGAAACTGAGTCAGAATATCTTCTGGTAAGCCTGGATAACTAACACTGCAAAATGTAATATTGTTTTGCAATAAAGCCTCCCAAACTTCCTGATTCCACCAACTTTGATGACGAAACTCTACTACATTCTGAAATTTTTTATCTAATGAATTTATAATATTATGAAGTCTTTCGGGAGTAAAATTATAACTTGGCGGGAGCTGAAATAATATTGGCCCCAGTTTTTCTTTTAATCCTGTCTCGCAGAAATTATAAAAGTCTGCTAACAGCGTTTCGCAGTCAACAAACTTCTTAAAATGTGTTATGTCTTTTGGTGCTTTAACAGAAAAAAGAAAACCCTCAGGCACTTTTTTATACCAGTTTTCAAATATTCGAACTGTCGGAAATTTATAAAATGTTCCGTTCATTTCATACGTATCAAAATGTTGGCAGTAATAGTCAAACCATTTGGACGTCGGTAAATCTTCAGGATAAAAAATCCCTTTCCAATAACGGTTGTTATAACTGGAGCAGCCTATTTGAATATTTTTTTTCATCTATATAAATTTTGACAATTGGTACAAAAAAAACTTCTTCGTTTTTTTACACCGGTATACTTTTTCTGCAAAGGCAGGTCACAGCGTCGGCACAGGCTTTTGGTATGAGCGAGCCAGTGACTTTTCAATTCAAATTTTTTCTTCCATTCAAGAAATTGAAAACTGTAAATTGAGCATTCATCAATAATTTCTTTTAATTTATCATCAGGAATCTTCCCAACCATAGATTCAGGATGAATATAACATCGGTACAAAACCTCATTTTTTATAATATTACCAACCCCCGAAAATATGTTCTGGTCAAGAACGGCATCACAAATCATTTGATTCGGAATTTTGTCTAAACTTTCTTTGGCTTTCTCAGGACTCCAATTTTTATTCATTACATCCTCATACCAATTATAATGAAGATTAATATCGCCTTCCAGAATTTTAATCGAGCAGGTATAAAAATTTAGTTCTCCGTTTGCAAAAACCATACTTAATCTTGGTGCCGCATCTTTTCTATCATTTATTCGGTAAGTTCCGAACATAAGCAGATGAATCTTGACAGTAAAATCATCAAAACATATCAGAAAGTGTTTTCCCCAGGTCTTAAAGGATTCTATTGTTTTTCCTTGCAATCGCTGTATATCAATAGCGCTGTTACCGGAAACAGAAAGTATTTCCTGTCCCTTAAATTGCTGGGTTTCTTCTTTGAGTATTCGTATTGACGGACCTTCGGGCATATCAATTAAGTTTTGCGTTCAACATTGTAATTCAATTGTAAAAAGAAAAAGTGCCGTCTAAAAACAGCACTTTTATAATATTTTAGAAGTTTACTCTTCATCTTCTTCTGCAGCTTCAACATTAATTGCACTTACAGCAACATCAGTTAATTTTTTATCTGCATCTTTTTCTTCATCAAGTGTTAATTCTAATAATGCTGCCGCATCGGTAAGACCCAAAGTTTCAGCAAATTGTCTCAACGTTCCATAAGTTGCTATTTCGTAATGTTCTATTTTTTGAGTTGCAGAAATAATCCCTGCATCTCGCACTACCCCAGGTTCAGTTTCTTCAAGTATACTTTTTCCTTCTTCGATCAATCCTTCCATGGCATCACATTTTTTTGCAGTGGCTTTTTTTCCAATACTTTCAAAAACCTGTTCTAGTCGGGATACTTGTTCTTCTGTTTCTATTAAATGATGATTTAATGCATCAATTAATTCTGGCGATGTCGCATTTTTAGCCATCAAAGGAATTGCTTTCATTAATGCTTTTTCGGCCCAGTAAATATCTTTTAATCCATCTTCAAAAAGTTCTGTTAATCCAGATGCGGCATTTGATTTTGGTTTTGTTATTCCGGATTTAACCGTCGTTTTTGCTGCTGTCTGTTTTTTAGTCTTAGTTTCCATAATTTGTGTATTTGTTAGAATTTAGTAACAAGATAAAATTAGCTTGAATATTGACTAATTTGTTATAGCATTCTTTGCTTAAATTATATCATAAACATCTGCAAATTATAGAATTACCAATTTTAATTGTATAAGAAAATTTTATAAACGTGCTGTAGTTTTGTAAAATAACTTTAAAAATACTATCATGGAAACTAAAGAGCAATATAGAATTTCTGAAAGCAAAAGAGCTAATTTGAATAAGCAGAATGCTATTATGAATGAAGCGCTTTATAACAACAGTGAATTAAAGAAAGGACATCAGAATTTTGGTGATGTTCGCGATTATGGACATACTGTAAGTAACGGATATGACCCTAATAAAGCGATTCCGAATAAACAGCAACTGACAAGCGAAGAAGATGATTTTGATGAAGTTGATGACTTAGACGACGATTTTCATGCTCCGGGTGATCTAGACCATGAAGGTGATGTATTGCATGATGATTTTGACGATCCAAAAGATATAAATGACGATTTTCTCGAAACTGAGGATGATCTTGAAGATATCGATGACGAGGAAGATGATGACGATCTGGAAGATGATTTGGAAGAAGATGAAATTGAAGAAGAAGATTCGGGGGAAGATTATGCTGATAATGATCCCAGAAAATTTTAACTATAAATAAAATAGCCGTTAAAAATTTAACGGCTATTTTATGAGTACTAATCTCCAATTTTATCCAATGGCGGGATATCGTCCATACGCTCCAGGCGTTCTGCAAGACCAGATCTGGCTTCGTTTAATTCTTTTTCGGCCTTTCCCAATTCTATATACCATTCTTCTTTTCCTTCTGTAGCATTTTCAATTTTCCGCATGATTTCATAAATCTCGGCCTGTGTTTCCATTACGGCCAGTCTTTTATAATAAGTCAGGCTCTCTGTCATGTGTGCAAGTGCAATCATGGCGGTCAGAAACGGATGGTTGTTGGTTACATTTACCGCTTTTATCCTGCCATGCTCCAACTCAACCTTTAAGGCAAAAGCAAATTCTTCCATATTGAATCTCTCATACCTGCTCTGCGGATTTAAATAGGCTTTGATTGCCTTAACATTATTCATAGTCGAAAGATCGACATCTGTATCTTTATTTTCGTTTAGGTCTTTATAAACCACTGCTGCAATAGCTCTTGCTTCATCAATTGTTGGATCGTTTTCAGGGTTTTCAAAATCTCTTACAGACCAGTCCCAGTTTTCCGGATGAACAGGTTTGATGTACTTCTCGCAAAAATCTGTTACATCGTTTTTTAAACTTACAAGTTCATTATTTCTTCTGATATAAACATCCTGATAAGTCCCGCTTATAGTTCCCATAGCTTTTAAGTTTGTTTTAAATTAAAACGACACATTTTATCCAAAAGATAATATGTGCCGTTTAGTTTCCCCAATTTGAACTCCTTCTATGTAACAAATTTCTCGTAATTTATAAAAAGAGATTAACTCTATAGACTCAATTATTATCTCAATCCGTTTGAAAATTTGGCTGAAAACTTCCTATCAATTCAGAAAAAACTACTTCTGTACGGGAAAAATATTTTTGGTTACTTCTATTTTTACGCACTTTTTCAAAATATTCCTGAATGGAGCCATCTTCATATCCTGCTACAATTAAGGGATGTACATAATAATTTTTGCAGACACTACGTGTATTTCCCAATGCATCTGCTGTAATATCAATTGCAGTCAAAATATTTTTTTTAATTTCCTTCTCATCATGTGCGATCCCCATATTCATCAAGGTTTCAAAAAATATCAAAGAGGCTGCCCATGTCCTGAAATCTTTGGCGCTAAAATATTTTCCAGTAATTTCATGAAGGTACACATTGACCATGTGACTGTCCAAAACTTTACGTTCTCCATTTTCATCATAATATTTAAAAACTTCCCAACCTGGGATTTCCTCGCATCGGCTTACCAATTTTATTAATTGTTTATTACGGGTAGTAATGGTATGCTGCTTTCCCTTTTTTCCGACGAATTCAAAACGCAAAGAATTTCGATCAATATTAATGTGCCTTTTTCTTAAAGTAGAGAGTCCGTACGATTTGTTGTCTTTGGCATATTTCTCATTTCCAATTCTGATGTGGGTTTCTTCCATTAAACGGATAACCAAAGCAACTACCTTATTTTTATTCCATTCTTTTTGTTCAAGATCCGCATCGACCTTTTTTCTAATTAGTGGAAGATACTTACCGAATTCGGCTATTTTATAGAATTTTGTCTGGTTACGAATCATGTTCCATTTAGGATGGTAACGGTATTGTTTCCTGTTTTTGACATCTGTACCAACAGCCTGCAGATGGCCATTTGTTAAATCTGCAATTCTCACATTTTCCCAGGCCGGCGGAAGTACTAAACTATTAAAGCGTTTTATTTCGTCTTTACTTTTTATACATCTGCCATTTTTTTTATAAACAAATCCCTCACCTTCCCTGCAACGTTCTATGGTAAGTTTATGTTCGTTTACATACACTAAATCTAGTTTTTCTAAAACTAATTGAGGCGTTTTAATCAATTGATCTATTAGTTTTCCCTGGTCAAGTTTAGCCTTCATATTATATTAAGATGATTTGTATGGATTATTAATTATTACGTAATGCTTTAATAAGACTTTTTTTTGACATATAAGATCTGCCAGAAATACCCACTTTTCTGGCTTGTTGGTATAACTCTTGTTTTGTCCATTCTTCATACGGTCTTGCTTTTCCGCCTTTTTCCCCCGAATCGGCTGTGTTGGCAATTCGGGCAGATTTTTCCTGACTATAGCCTTTTTCTAAAAGTGCATTGTACTTTTTTTCGTCTTTGATTCTTGCATCTGGCATAATGATACGTTTTTTAGGTTAATTAAGAAATGTATGGTACATTCAAAATTCTCCAAAACCTTACAAAAAATCGTTATACAATTACTATTAAAAATTTTCATAATTACCTCTATACCAAAGCACTTTTGAATATTAAAGTTCATTTTTAGCCAAAAAAACATCATATTTAAATTCTGTAACATTATCAAAAAATGATGTAAAACATTTCTTAGGGCTTGTAAATAATTTTACATCATAACATTTAAACCAATAAATCATGAAAAAGTTACTACTAGCAGGAAAAGCTATTTTAGGCGCCGGATTAATCATTATATTCCTAAATTCCTGCAAAAACGAAACTAAACAAGAAGATCCACAAGAAGTTGCGGAAGAAAGCAATGAGGCAAAATTTGATTCTATAGATACTAAAGAAGATGATTCTCAATATATAGTAGATATTGCATCTATTAATTTATCTGAAATTGAGTTAGGAAAATTAGCTCAGACAAAAAGTACAAATCCTGAAGTGAAAAAATTTGGTAAAATGATGGTTGACGACCATACTAAATTGGCTTCTGAAGTAAGTGCTTTGGCTAAAACAAAAAACTTTACACTGCCAACTTCATTAACAGAAGAAGGTCAGGAAGAATATAATAAACTTAATGAAAAAACAGGTGTTGATTTTGACAAGAAATTTGCTGATATGATGGTAGATGGCCACCAAAAAGCAATTGATAAAGTTAAGAAAACAGCTGAAAACGCTACAGATCAGGATGTAAAACTTTGGGCATCTAACAATGTTGCGGGACTTACTGCACACTTAGAACATGCAAAACTGCTTAAAGAAAGCTTAGACAAGAAATAGAATTGGTATTGGTATTTTTTTTTTGGGGAAACCCCTAGACAGAAATGTTTAGGGGTTTTATTTTTTTTTTAAGGTTCTGAGGTGCTAAGGTTCTGAGGGACTAAGGTTTCTTCACAAGCCAAAACCTTTGAACCTTTGAACCTCTGAACCTAAAAACCTAAAAACCTCTGAAACCTTAGCAACTTAGTATCTTAGCATCTCAGAACCTTCAAACAAAACTATTATATTCTTCATCTGTTACGCTGTCTAACCAGATTCCTTTACCTTTATCTATTTCTGTAATTATTGATATCTGTGAAAATTTGCTGAATGGTGTCGCGCCATACCAATGTTCAATACCCGGCAAAATAGTCAGAACCTGACCTTTGTGAACCAATCGCATTGCTTTGCCCTTTTCCTGATAGTAGCCAATTCCGTCTGTTGCGATAAGGAGCTGTAAGCTTGAATTGATGTGCCAGTTGCTTCTTGAACCCGCCTCAAAAGCAACATCTTTTATAACTGTATTTTGTGGATGAATATCGCTGGTTTGTTTCTTATAAGAAACATTTCCGGTCATGTACGTATTCGGAATTCTACCTTCTTCAGTAACTGTTGTGTATTTTGCTGACATAAAATTAGTTATTAAATTGAGTTTGTTTTTATTTTAATTTATTTGAGTAATACCGTTTTGCTTTAATTTAGTTATAAAGCTTTTATTTTTTTAATTACTGAAACTAAATGAAGCAAAGAGTGTGCTTATGAAGTTGTATTTAGCCAGCAAAAAACAGGATATATGATGAATTATCTGATGGCAAATTTACAGCAGTAAATTTGATCAGATATAATGAAATTCAAACAAAAAATTAAGAATATCAAACAATTTACATTCTCAATGACTTTGGTACTGTTCCTGTAAGTCTTTTGAAATAATTATTAAAGTAACTCGGATATTCAAATCCCAAAGAAAATCCTATATCGGCAACACTCCAGTCGGTATGCTGCAGTAAAGCTTTTGCTTCGCCGATAATCCTTTCTGTAATATGTGCTGTGGTTGATTTTCCGGTAATTTCTTTTACCGAACGGTTTAAATGATTGACATGGACGGCCAGATTTTGGGCATAATCCTGTGGTGTTTTTAACAGAAGGGGCTGATCTTTAGTTTCTATAGGAAATTGCCTTTCCAGAAGTTCCAGAAATAACGATGTTATTCTCGAAGAAGCATTTTTATGCTTAAAGAAATTTTCAGAAGGCTGCATCTTCATGGATTCATGAATAATCAGATTGATATAATTTCGCATCAAATCGTCCTTAAAAACATAATCTGTATCCTGCTCTACGATCATTTTCTGAAATAAAGAGGTTATAAAAATCTTTTGTTCAGGCGATAAATAAAATATTGGCGTCCCGCTAATTTTAAACAACGGGCATTCGTGAAGACTTTCTGAACGATCATTTACCCTCAAAAATTCTTCTGTAAAAACACATGCAAAACCATTATAAGATTCTGAAAGCAGTTCCCAGGCATATGGAATATGCGGATTACCAAAAAATAAGGTAGTGCCATTGGTTTCAATTCCTCTGTCTGCATACTGAATAAGACTCTGACCTGTACTAATACTGATTTTATAGAAATCCCTGCGGTTATAAGTCGGTATTACGCTGCAATCTGTTCCTATTTGATATACTTTGAAACCCTTAAGTTTTAACTCCGAAGTATTAAAGTCAACTGGCTGAGAAGTAGAATATTCGTTCATGTGTCAAAGTTATGAAATTCAAACATATCATATAATTTTAAATTCTAAAAACTCAGTTTTGTTTCAAGTTTCAGGTTTCAGGTTCGTATGGGACTTGAAACCTGAAACTTGAAACCTGAAACAAAAGAAAACTCATTTTTTTAAACCAATAGTCAAAGTTCCGGTTTTTAAATTTTTACCCGTAGCCGAAACTGTGATATCGTTTCCGCTTCCGTCTGCCTGAACAATTACTTGTGCATAACCATTAAAAAGTTTACGTTTCCAGGGTTCAGTTGGCGTTACGACCTGAATAATTCCCGGGTCGGTATTCAAAACATCCCATTCTTTTTCTTTTTGAAGTGGTTTGGCAACAATATGAATCGTGTTTTTGCCTTGTCTCAATATATTGGCATTAAGTACATATTTATCAGGATCTTCTGCACTTGGCGTAATTATATTCCCGTTGACAAAAATGGCAGATTCTAATCCGATTTTTTTATAAAAGAAAGTAACGATGTTTGATTTTGTATTGTTTTTTAATTCAAACTGGCCCCGATACGCATAAGAAGGCGCCTGATTTTTATAATCCCTGTCTTTAAAAGCCTCTTTCCAGCCTTCATCTGTATTCGCAGATAATTGTTTAGATACATCTGCAGTTGTTGCTTTTCGTTCCTGAAAATTAGTAATTGCAACCAGCGAAATTTCATCCAGAAATTTATCTTTTTCCAAAGATGTCGGATTTCCATTTCCAACTCCGATAAGCTTTCCTCCTTTTACATCAAATTTAATTTCGTCATTTGCGTTCGGCACATGCAGTCCTTTTTTATCTGTAACTTCTACGGTTATAACCGCAATCTCAGCACTCGGAAGGTTTTGTTTATGAGTTGTTAATTTAATATTTTCTTCAATTTCTGCAGTTTTCTGAACATCAGAAAGTACTTTTTTTCCGTTTTTATAACCAATAGCTTCCAGCGTTCCGGCGGTGTAATTTACTTTCCATTCCAAATGTCCTAAATGTTCCATTTTCTTTTTTCCCAAGCTTTTTTTGTTCAGAAAAAGTTCTACTTCATCACAATTAGAATACACCCAAACATCAATTTCTTTGCCTTCTTTTCCTGCCCAGTTCCAATGCGGCAATACATGTAAAACAGGTTCTTTTCCCCACCATGATTTCAGGTAAAACACATTGTCTTTAGGGAAACCGCAAACATCCATCATTCCAAAATAAGATGTAACCGAAGGCCAGCCATAAGGAGTCGGTTCTCCGCGATAGTCAAATCCTGTCCAGATAAACATTCCTGCCAGGTAAGGTCTTTTAGCATAAAATTTCCAGCCTTCTTCGATACTGTAAAAAGAAGGGCGGGGCTTTTTATCATAAGCACTTTGATAATGTTTGGCATCATCAGAAAAATAAACACCACGTGTCGCAAAAGTAGAACCTTCCTCCGTTCCCATTCCGGGTTGCTGTTTAAACTCATTTCGATGCGTATCTATATCTCCGTTACCAAGATAATTATATCCCATAATCTCTACTACAGAAGAAATACCACTTTTAAAACCGCTGCTGATTCCGACTGTTACTGGTCTTGTGGGATCTATACTTTTCGCAAAACCCTGCATGACATTTGTAATCCGTTCACCAGCGCTGTTTCCTTCAATATTCCATTCCTCGTTTCCAACCGACCAGCAAAAAATACTGGGATGGTTACGATCACGCTCGATCATTCTCTTCAAATCATTTAGATGATAATCGTTAATGCCCATTAATCTTGTTTCATCAATCACCAGCATTCCGAGTTTATCACATGCCTCAAGCAACTCAGGAGTTGGCGGATTGTGAGAACAACGATAAGCATTTGAACCCATTTCTTTGAGTTTCTGAATTCTAAAATATTGCAGCTCATCCGGAATTGCAGCACCTACTCCCGCATGGTCCTGATGATTATTTGTTCCCTGCAGTTTGATATTTTTTCCATTCAAAAAGAAACCACTTTCGGGATCAAACCGAATCGTTCTTATCCCGAAAGAAGTGTCATAAGTGTCAACAATCTCATTATTCTGTTTAATCTGAGTGACAAGACGATATAAATGAGGAGCATCAATATCCCATAATAATGGATTTTTAACCGTTAACCTTGCAGTATATTTTGCTGTTTTATAAAAATCCGGAGCTGTTGATTTTTCAGAAACCGCAGCAATTTGATTCCCTGCAGCATCCAAAATATTTTGCACAATTTCTATCGGTCCTTTATAATTTCCTTTGTTTTCTATAGTAATTTCTGCCGAAACCAGAGCTTCATTATTTTGAATTTCTGATGTTACATAAGTTCCGTTTTGCACGACATGCAGAGGATTTGTCTTTTTCAAATATACATGTCGGTAGATTCCGGCACCTTCGTAAAACCAGCCTTCTTCCATGGAGGCATCGGCACGAACAACAATTGTGTTTTCGCTTCCGTAGTTGACGTAGGCAGTTACATCATATTCAAAACCATTATAACCGCTTTCTTCTGTTCCGAGGAAATGACCATTAAACCAAACTTTTGAATTTCTAAAAACGCCATCAAATTGCATCGAAATTATGCGTCCGAGATCTGTCTTAGGTATGTTGATTTTTTTTCGGTACCAGCCAATATTTTTATCAGGATATCCTTTTCCGGCTGCTTTGAATCCGTGGCTAAAACTGGCTTTTTCATTAAATGCCTGCTCAACTGCCCAGTCATGCGGAAGATCTAATTTTCTCCAGGCACGATCATCAAATCCCGGTGCAGCTGGTCCATCGCCAAAACCTGTTTTAGCCAAATAGGAGAAATAACCTGTTGCATGCCCAAAATCCTTATCAGTATCATATAAATGTCCAAAGGCAAAACTCCAGTTTTTATCTATTAATTCCAGATTTCTTTCGGTTTTATTCTGTCCTAAAGCATTAATTGAGAACAAAATAACAAAGTATAGAAGAATTCCCTGCAGAGAAATAATTTTCATAATAAATGTGGTTAGCAAAAAACAGTTAGGCTATAAAAATATTGTTTTTGAACCGATTAAGATAATAGTATTTAATCAAATTATAATATTTTTCGATTGTTTCCGTTTTTTTTTGTGTTAAAAAATTTAGAATCATTCTATCAACGGTTCATTATTAATTCTTAATCTTTTAACTTAATTTTACTTATAAATAAATAAAACCATACGCATCATGAGTGTTATAAAAGATGTAAACACATTTCATAGCACCCTAAAAAGCATAGATCAGAAGATTGACACCTTAAATGATCAGAAAATAATTGCTTTTTTTGAGTCGCTTGGCCTAAATGAAAGAGAAGATGTTCCTAAAGATTTCCTGAAATGGGAAACCATATTAGTTGTAGTTCCTAATCGTCATGTTTCAAATGAAATAAAACCATACAAATTTTCAATTTCCAGGCTATTCTTCGTAACAAATCCATACGCTACACAAATTCATATTTTTGATTTTAACGAATGGAGAGCTGTTACAAGGAACAAAACACAATTTCAAATAAGGGAAATGCTAAGAACAAGTTTTGGCGGAGTCAAAAAAATCCCAAGTGATTCTGAGGATTAAATTTTTTAGAAATTCCAATAAAAAAATTCCAAATTCCAAACTTGACGTAGGATTTGGAATTTTTTTATTGGAATTTGGAATTAAATTTTATTAAAATTTTAATTCAGTTGGCTTTTAACCATTTCTTCCAATGCAGCGCCATGAATATTTTTGGCTACAATAATTCCATTTTTATCTATCAAAAAATTCAACGGAACAGATTGCAGCATATAATCTCCAACTACAGGAGAAGTCCAGTATTTTAAATCACTTACATTCGTCCACGGCAGTTTTGCTTTTGCAATTGCTGCCAGCCAAAGTGGTTTTTTGGTATCCATAGAAACACTGTAAATTGAAAATTTATCAGGGTAAGCATTGTATAATTTTAATAATGTTGGTTGTTCTTTAATACAAGGGCCGCACCATGATGCCCAAAAATCTACCAGAACCAAAGAACCTCTCAAAGATGATAAGGCAATTTTTTCTCCTTTTGTATCAGGAAGATCAATTTCGGGAGCAATATCTCCTATCTCGGTTCCAACAACTTGTGCGTTGGTAATCATTAAATTAAAAAATGTAAGGACTAAAGTAAAGTAGATTTTTTTCATAATTTGATTCGGTTTATTTATGGGCTTTTTTAATCGCACAAAACAATCTTGTCATGACAGAAACTTTGCGAGATAAATACAAAAGCAAATATAAATTTTCTTTGTAAATCATCCATAAATTTTAGTACTCCATTCATAAAATTATCCTAAATATTTTTTCATTAATTGGTATATCGGGAAAAGTCGATATATTTGTTTCATGGAAAATATAGAAATCTTTAAAGCTTTATCTAATAAATCCAGACTACAAATGCTGGAGTGGCTGAAAGAACCGGAATTAAACTTTCCGGATCAATTCAAACATGCAGGATTTGAACACGGAGTTTGTGTCGGTCAGATTCAGGCCAAAGCCGGTCTTACACAATCTACAGTTTCAGAATATTTGGCTATTTTACAGCGCGCCGGCTTTATTGAGGCTAAACGTGTTGGGCAATGGACTTACTATAAACGCAACGAAGGTGCCTTTGAAGCACTCAGTAAATTAATTCAATCTAATTTGTAAATTACTATGAGTACAAACAACCTGTTTTCGCCATTTAACTTAAAAACGTTAAATCTAAAAAACCGAATCGTGATGGCGCCAATGACGCGCTCTTTTTCTCCAAACGGAATTCCGACTGATGCAGTAGCAGAATATTACCAAAAAAGAGCCGAAGGCGAAGTTGGTTTAATATTGTCTGAAGGAACTGTAATTGACAGGCCTTCATCATCAAATGATGCCAATGTTCCACATTTTTATGGAGACCAAGCCTTAAAAGGATGGGAAAAAGTTATAAAAGAAGTGCATGCTGCCGGAGGACAAATGGGGCCTCAGATCTGGCATATGGGAATTATGGATAATCACCATTCTGGATGGGTTCCTCCAGTTCCTTTTGAAGGGCCATCGGGATTAAACCGTCCTGATTTTAGAAATGGTGTTTCCATGTCTGAAAAGGATATTGAAGATACAATACTTGCTTTTGGAAAAGCTGCTGCTGACGCCAAAAGACTGGGTTTTGATACTATCGAAATTCATGGTGCCCACGGGTATTTGATTGACCAGTTCTTTAGAGCTGAAACAAATTTACGCGAAGATAATTATGGAGGAAAAACACTTCCTGAGCGTAACCGTTTTGCTATTGAAGTTATAAAGGAAATCAGAAAACAAGTTGGAAATGATTTTGCTGTTATCATGAGATTTTCTCAGTTTAAACCTTCTGATTATAATTATAAACTGGCTAAAAATCCACAGGAATTAGAAGCATGGCTTACTCCTCTTGTTGATGCCGGTGTTGATATTCTGCACTGTTCTCAACGCAGATTTTGGGAACCTGAATTTGAAGATTCTGATCTAAATTTTGCAGGCTGGGCCAAAAAAGTTACCGGAGCGTCAACTATTACTGTTGGTTCTGTGGGGCTTTCTGGAGATTTCTTTGGAGCTTTTGCTGGCGAAAGCTCTCAACCGGCTTCATTGGACGAATTAACAAAACGCTTTGACAGAGGTGATTTTGATTTGGTTGCTGTAGGCAGACCTCTTTTGTCAGATCCAAACTGGACGGCTAAAATTAAAACCGGAAAAACAGAACAACTAAAAGGTTTCTCTAAAGAAGCTTTAGCAGAACTGATTGTTGAGTAATTTTTTTTTAGGTGCAAAGATTATAAGGTGCAAAGGGACAAAGGTTTCCTTTGCACCTTTTGTCTTTAGCCTTTGTTGCTTTGATCCTCAGTTACTCTGAACCTTTTATTCATCATCCGTTTCAAAATAGTCGTTGGGATTAAATGGAATATCTTCATCGGGATCTTTATCGTGGGCATGCACACCAGGTGGATTGAAGAGTCCCCAATTGTCTTTTATATAACTCCATTTATCAAATCCTTCGACCCATTCTATAAACAAAAACCGAAATTCTTCGATAGTATTTCTAAGCAATTCGATGTAATCTTTATCACGGATGCCTTTTTCAAAACGGAGGCTTCCGACTTGTACATACAATTCTCTGGCTGCTTTACGAATCAAAACTGCATTTTCCATCCTGAGGTCGTATAAGTCTACACCCTCTGCTCCGGCAATTTTTGTTGGAATAATCATGGCATTTTCCATCATAAATTTAACAACCGTCTGCTGCAAAAATTCATTTTCCAGAGGAACAATCTGAACCATTCCCTGTGTAAGCTGGAATATTTGTTCTGCCTTTGATATATAGGCATTTTTTGGATTTCTTCTAATGGTGACATCGCTATTTTTTAACGCCATAAATTTAAATCAAAAAAGGGATGAAAATAATATTTTCTATCCCTTTTAACATTTTGTAACTAACAAATTACAAACTTTGAATTTTATGAAGCAGACACTGGCTTCTGTTTTTGGTATTTGCGCTGCAGCCAGTTCCGAACTGGTTCGTCGTATAGTTTCAGGCATAAATAGGCCAAAACAATACTGGCAATCAAAACGCCGATTCCTTGCAGGTAACCATTTTCTAAGGATACTTTTTCATCTACTACCCAAGCCGTAAACCAGTATATTAATGGGTAATGTGTAATGTAAATTGGGTATGAAATGTCGCCCAGAAGCTTGCATACTTTTAATGAAAATGGATTTTTTATCTCTCCTCCTGCTCCAATTGAAACAATTAAAGGAAATAATAAAATGATACAAACGGATTCATAAATACCATTCATCCATAAAGTGTTTTCATCTCCAATTCTAGGCACACATAAAACAATAATAATCAATAGACTACAAACCCAAAAAGCTCCTTTTATGTGAATTAGTTTTCCTAAACGGGAAAGCAAAATTCCGGCAAAAAACGGATATAATAAGCGGGTAAAACCAACATTAAGCTGTTCCAGATTTAGTGACCATCCGCCAATTACATCTCCTTTTGGCCCGTAAACAGTATAATTAATTAACAGTCCGGCAAATATCAGTACAAAAACAGAGAGTACTTTATTCGAAAATTTACGAAAAATCAAGGCGTACAGTATATTCGCAATATATTCGAAAAATAGTGACCATGCCGGACCATTTAAAGGATGCATTTCTCCCCAGCCTCTAATTTCTGTTGCTGGAGTCATCGGAATCAGGGTAAAACCAATAAACATTACCAAGATCAATTTCCAAACAGGCATTGTTGCAATTTGCGGAAACAAAATATCCGAAGCCTGAAAATAATATAATGCGGCACCGATAATCATTCCCATAATTACCATGGGCTGTAAACGAATCAGACGTCGTTTGTAAAATTCCCATTGTGACATTTTCACCCAACGGTCATCATACGCGTACGCCACTACAAATCCGGATAAAAGAAAAAAGAAATCAACAGCCAGATAACCGTGATTGATTATTTGTACAAAACGATTTCCACCTGCAAAGGCTTCAAAAATGTGAAAAGCAACAACCAAAATTGCAGCTACTCCACGCAAACCGTCGAGAATTTCATAATGTTTTTTCATTGGTAAGTTAAAGTTATGAGTTTAGGTGTTAAGGGTTAGAAGTTATTCGTTGGGTGTTATGTACCTGAAAATAAGCATATAAATAGTACATGCATATAAATTATTTTATAGCAAAATATAATTTACTTAAAAATACTTATAGCGAAATCAATTTACAAGTAATGCAAAATCAAGTTGAGCTAATAACTTTTAGCCTGTAACTCATAACACTTAACGCATAACTTTTAACCTATAACTCCTATTGGTGATTTTTAAGCCATTCTAATCTTCTTTGGTCTGGCAGATGTTTTACAGAAAAGTTTTCAAATTTAGCTTCAAAACCTTTTCCGTCCGGTGAGGCTGCCATTAAACCAACCATTACAGGAGCATTGTCTTGCAGCGGTGCATTTCTTGTCAAAATATAAGTTTTATCATCGTAAGAGAAAAACACTTCAATTGCATCTAATCTTCGTACCACTTTGATCCATACAAAAGGCGGTGCTTTGTCTAATGTTGTTACGCTCCAATCGCTTTTGTCGTGCGTTACAACTGTACTGATATTGAATTTTCCGTCAACAAATTCAACTCCGGTTTTAATATAGTTTTTTTCATCGACCCTGATCATCAATCCCATTTGGTCAAAACGGGCAATATAATTCCCTGTCAATTTTACTTTTGCTTCAAATTCTCCGCCATAATTGGCATAATAGAATGGCGCATCATCTACTGTAAATCCATAATGCGAAATCCGCCAGTAGTCGCTATTTGCTGTCACATTCATAATCAATGCATTGTTTTTAATTTCCCATTTTTCAGGTTCATTAAACCACTGCATTTTGTTGAGGCTTTGCGCCGAAAGGCTTTGTGCTAAAAATAAAGTGACAACACCAAGTACAATTTTTTTCATGTTAATTAATTTTAAACAATAAAGTTTTTAAAACAAGTAAGATCCAGACTTCTAATATTTCACTTCTAACTTAATCTAAAAATAAAGCTGCAACTTTTACCATTGCAGCTTTACAAACCAACCAAGTTTAGAAATTAATGAAACTTATTGAAGTGAGAAACCCACTTTAGATTTTATATCAACTGCAGAAGCACCAATTAAAGCTTCAAAAGCCCCCGGTTCTGCTACCCAGTCGTGTTTTTTATCATCAAAAAAGCTCAAAGCTGTCTTGTCTATTGTAAAAGTTACTGTTTTTTCTTCTCCCGCTTTAAGCGAAACTTTATCAAACTCTTTTAATTCTTTTATTGGGCGTGGCAATGAAGATTTCAGATCACTGATATAAAGCTGAACAATCTCAGAACCTTCTCTTTTTCCTGTATTTTTCACTTTTACAGAAAATGTAATTTTATCTTCTGCACCCATCTGCTTTTTATCAGCAGTTACTTTTCCGTACTCAAAAGTAGTGTAGCTCAAACCGTGTCCAAAAGCAAATAATGGTTTTGCTTTTTGTTTGTCTGCATAACGATACCCTACAAAAATGCTTTCTTTGTAAGTAACCTCATCTCCTCCTGGGAATTCTCCCAAAGCATGTGCACCGTTATCAGATAATTTTACAGGAAAGGTAAATGTTAGTTTTCCTGATGGATTTACATCTCCAATCAAAACGGCAGCCAAAGCATTTCCTGCTTCAGTACCCAAAAACCAACCCTGAATAATTCCCGGAACTTCATTTACCCATGGCATTGCAACCGCATTACCCGAAATATTTACATAAACAATGTTTTTATTTACTTTCGCCAGTTCAGAAATTAATTTATCCTGTCCGTATGAAAGTTCCAATCCTTTACGGTCGTGTCCTTCATCATCCTGATTTGGGCTTTTGTTCAAACCTCCAATAAAAAGAACTACATCTGCATCTTTTGCTACTTTCAAAGCTTCTGCAGTTAACTCTTCCTGAGAGCGCTTTTCTTCTAAACTTACTTTTGCAACAACTCCGTTGTAATTACTTGTCGGATCACCTACATACCCTCGGGCGTATACAATTTCAGCCTTATTGCCAATTCTTTTCTTTAATCCTTCAAGAGGTGTGATTTCATATTTCGCTTTAAGCGAAGAACTTCCTCCGCCCACTGTCATCATCTTGATTGCATTTTCTCCGATAACCGCTATTTTTTTGGTTTTACCAAGATCGATTGGCAAAATATTGTTTTTGTTCTGAAGCAATACAATTCCTTCTTCGGCGATTTTCAAACCTGCTTCTGCATGTTCTTTTGTTCCAAAAGATCCAAAAGGTCTTTCCTTATTCATTGTTGTTAAGAAAGACAGGCGCAGAATACGACGTACTTTTTCGTCTAATTCTTTGGTTCCTACTTCTCCTTTTTTTATCATTTCAGAATAAGGTTTTGCCAGATAATAATTGTCATAAGCATTACTTGTTCCCCATGTAAGTCCGTTTGTCCAGGAACCAAATTCCATGTCCAAACCGTTATGGATTGCTTGTTTTGTATCGTGAACTCCACCCCAGTCTGAGATTACAACTCCTTTAAAACCCCATTCTCCACGAAGAATGTCATTTAGTAAAAACTCATTATGACAACAGTGCTGTCCTTTGTATTTATTATAAGAACCCATAATTGCCCATGCATCTCCATCTTGTACAGCAGCTTTAAAAGCTGGTAAATAGATTTCGTACAAAGCGCGATCATCGACAATCACGTTTACTGCATTACGATTGGTTTCCTGATTGTTTAAGGCAAAATGTTTTACACAGGCAGCAACTCCGTTTGATTGTACTCCTTGGATATAAGGAACTACCATTTTTGAAGTTAAAAAGGGATCTTCTCCCATATATTCGAAGTTACGGCCATTTAATGGTGTTCTGTAGATGTTTACACCAGGTCCCAACAATACATTTTTATTACGAAAACGTGCTTCTTCTCCAATTGATTTTCCATATAATAAGGCCAATTCCTTGTTCCATGTTGCAGAAAGTGCCGTAAGTGCCGGAAATGCAATACAAGAGTCATTTGTCCAGCCTGCCTGTTCCCATTCATCCCACAAAACTTCAGTACGAATTCCGTGTGGTCCGTCGGTCATCCAGTTTTCAGGAATTCCTAATCGTGGCACTCCAGGTGAACTAAATTTAGACTGCGCATGAATCATAGCGATTTTTTCGTCGGTAGTCATTTGCGAAAGCGCATCTTCTACACGCTCATTAATTGGCTTTTTATCATCGAGATAAACCGGAACTTTATTTTGTGCATTCAATCCGAATGAACTCAATAAAACTAAAACAACAATTGTTTTAACGTTTTTAAACATAACTAGAATTTATTAAAGCATTTATTTTTTGGCAGATACTCTTTATAGTCAAAAGTACCTTATAATAATATTTGTAAATCTAAAACGTTATAGTACATGTTGAATTTTTGAACGAAAAAAAGTAGTAAATTAAAAAATTAAACATCTAAAAATCAGATATTTAATAAAAATAAAAAGCAAAAAAAAGTAGTGATTTTAAAATAAATCCCTAGACTTTCAATGAAATTAAACCAATTTTAATGACCATTTCTTCGAAATCATTTCGTGAAACTGCAGCTTTATTTCGGGCTCTGGTCCTGTAGTTATAAATTGTGCTTAGAGAGTAACGCAGGAATGCTGCAATTTTTACACTGTCGGTAATTCCGAGACGGATAAGTGCAAAAATACGAAGCTCAGTATTTAGTAGTTCGCCTTGCTTTAAAACGATTTGTTCTTCCTTAATTAGCAAATCATTAAAATCTTTTACAAAAGTTGGATACAGGTTCAGAAATATTATATCAAAGTTTTTGTATAATTCTTCGAGTTCATTATCAACCAAAGTTGTTGATTTGAGCATTTTATAAATTTCGTCAAATTGTTTTGCAGTCGCTTTTTTGTTTAAAATGATGCGGTAATTCTCCAGTTTATTGATATAAGCAGAACAAAGACTAAAAAAATGCGCTATATATTCTTCCTTAATATGATTAGACTCAGACAGTTGAGCATTACGTTCCTGCAGCTGACTGTTGGTTTCTGTAATATCTTTGTTTAATTCTGCTAATTTCTGGCTTGTTTCATAAAGTTCTCCACGTATTCTGGATACTTTTTTCATTTGTTTGTAAACGTAAATCACAGCTACAATCAGAAATAAAGACAATAAACTGATGCATAAAAGATAAAGTTGAAGTTCTGTTTTTCTCTTTGCTTCTTTTTCCAGATAAACGGTATTGATGATGGAATATACTTCTGACATCAAAAGTGTGCGAAATTGTACATTGCAATACAAGGCGTCCTCAATAGCAGACTGGGTAAGCTTGTACGCCATATCTACATCTCCGATTTCATAAAAAACCAAAGCCAGTTCCTGAAGAGATGCGTTGTCTTTTATGGCATTTTTTATATCTGCTGTAGAAGAAAGCGCATAATATTTTTTTCTTAATTCTAATTGATGCCTCGCTTCATAAATGCTTCCAAAAAGATAGGTAATCATGGCATATTGCGAATCTTCTTCTTGTATGTTTTCTAATAAAACTTTTAATTGCTTTTCGGCAACAGCAAATTTTTTATCAAAAATATTTTGCTGAATCTTGTTGATTTTATAATTCAGTGTTGCAGGATTTAGAACCCCTAGAAGAGAATCCCGGTATTTACCTATTTGTTCAATATATTTTGGACTGGTACTATTAGCATTATAATGTTCAAAAAATTCTCTGTAAGCAACGTAATAGTTGGGCAGCAGTGATTTGTCTAATGTTTTCTTATTGATGTTTTTAAGAATGGCTTCTGATTCCCGGTATTTTCCTGAGGATGAATACAGATTGGCTAATTGCAATTCTGCCAAATCAAATAAATCTTTGTTTTGAAGTTCTTTAGCCAGTATAAGATTCTTTTTTACATATAAAATGGCTGAATCTGAATTAAACTTTTGATACTCTGAGTACAAGGTTTTGTTATAATTATACTCCTGCTCTTTGGTAAAAGATTCTGATTTTATTTTTTTGAAGTTTAAAATTCTTTCTTCTTTTAATCTAACATAATGCTGCTTGTTTTTTAAAGCAATATTCAGCTTATTTAAAATCGTATCTGTATTATCCAAAGAATAAACAGGAATGCTAAGCAGCGCTATTAAAACAAAAAGGGAATAATTTTTCAAAATGGATAAAAGATAAAAAAAACAGAATTACAAATATAATAAAGAGATGCTATAAAAAAGGAAATATTTATAAAGCCGGCATTTCATTTTAATAACTGACTTTTAAGTGAATCTGGTTTTAGTTTTTATAACTTTACATCTCATAAATTATTCTACCACCAAAACACTATTACGATGCCACATTTTATTATTGATTGTTCTGAGAATGTTGTGCGGATAAAATCTGCTGACGACATAATGAAAGAAGTTTTTGATGCTGCTTCTTCAACCGGTCTTTTTACCGCATCTGAAATTAAAGTCCGCATAAATCCTTTTGCTTTTTATAATAACGGAGATACTCTGGATGATTTTATCCATGTTTTTGGCTATATTATGGAAGGCCGAAACGACGATCAGAAAGGAAATTTATCTAAAGTAATAGTCACAAAATTAGTATCTGTTCTTCCTGATGTTCCGGTGATTTCAATCAATATTCAGGATTTTGAGAAGACTAATTATTTTAATAAAAGTATGGTTTAAATTAAAAAAAGCTTTGTCAAAGTTTAAAACTTTGACAAAGCTTCTCTAAAAATCCTGGTTTAAAAAAACTATACTGCAATCGGCGCTGCCAGACAACTCTCGGGAATATCAAAAGCATTGACCAATGCAACAGCATCCGGACGAATATCCCAACAAAGCTGATTGACCATTTTACGAATGGCTTTGGTTTTTACTGCCTCCATGTAACCGTCTTCAAGATACCAGCCTTTGTTTTTTTCTATCTGCGAAAGCGCATACAATTGGTTTAGTTTTGTTAATATTTCTTTTGTTTTTTCGTCTGTAACTTCTTTTATGGCTTCCTGAAACTGCTCTAAAACAATACGTTCCAGATAAGCCTGAGCCACATCTATCATTTGATGCTGCACGACATTAAATGCGTCATAAGCTTCTAAACCTTCGTCAATGAGTTTTTTGATACGTCTTGCTGCAGATGCCAGAATTGTTTTTTCTCTGTGCACAAATGCCTGCAAATGAAACTGATCGTCAAGCAAATGTTCATCATCTGTTTTTCGTGTTACTATTGGGTTTTTCTCTGCAATGGCTGTTTTTGCATTTTCATATACATAATTGATAATTCCCAAAGAGCCCATTTCGCCAAATGCTTTTCTGAATTCTGCCAAGCGATTTTTGGCTACCAATTGCATCAAAACAGTGTTATCACCTTCAAAAGTGGTGTATATTTCGGTGTCATTTTTTAAATCATCTATTCTGTTTTCAGACAAATATCCTTTTCCGCCAATAGCTTCACGGCATTCCTGAAGAATATCTCTTGTGCTCCAGGTTGAATATGATTTCATTCCGGCTGCCAAAGCTTCGATTTCCTGCATTTCAGATTCAGTTCTGTTTAGGAAACGTTTGGTAAGATATTGCAGTGCAAAATGTACGGCATATGTTTTTGCCAAATGCGGAAGCAATCTGCGCTGGTGCATTCTGTAATTTAAAATTGGTACTTCAGAACCACCTTCAGGTCCGAATTGTTTTCTTTGATCGCTGTATCTAATCGCAATTGTAAGCCCGGATTTTGCTGCGGCCAGTGCCGAACGCGGAATCCCGATTCGTCCGCCAACTAATGTGCCCAGCATGGTAAAAAAACGCCTGTTATCACTTGGAATCGGACTTTCAAATTCTCCTTTGTCGTTTACAGAAGCAAAACGGTCCAGCATATTTTCTTTCGGAATTTCTACCTGATTGAAACTTATTGTACCATTATCAACTCCGTTTAAACCCATTTTATGACCACAATCACCTATAGTAATCCCTTCAAGAGTATTTCCGTTTGTGTCACGCAATGGCACTACAAATGCATTTACGCCATAATCATGACCGTCAATAATTAGTTTGGCAAAAACGGTTGCCATTTGTCCATGTACGGCAGCGTTACCAATATATTCTTTCTGAGCATTTTTATTTGGTGTGTGAATGGTAAAAGTTTGCTTGTCGTGATTGTACGTTGCCGTAGTTTCCAGTCCTTTTACATTCGATCCGTGATGTGTTTCTGTCATTGCAAAACAACCCGGAAGTTTTAATGTTCCGATATCTTTTAAATATTTGGCATAATGTTTTTCGGTTCCCAGCGATTGTACGCTCATTCCCCAAAGTCCAAACTGAACTCCAAATTTTATAACCAGACTTAAATCGTGGTAACTCAAAGTTTCCATAATTGCAAAATAGTCGGCTATATTTTCTCCGCCGCCATATTGCTTAGGATAAGCCATATTTCCGAGGTTTTCTTCTGCTAAAATTTTACACCATTTGTAAACTGTCTCGCGGTATACATTGATATCGGTAGAAGTTTCATAAGCAAATTCAGGTCTTGATATAACTGTTTTTACCTTTTTTATAATGGCAGCTTCTTTTCCGTCTAAGAGTGCTGTGATTTTCTGAATATCAAAATTGCTGTTGGTTTGTGAACTGGCTGTAAAGGAATCTGCTTTTGTTTTGAAATTCTGAATCACTTCTTCGCCCAAAACCCCCAAATCATTTTCTAGTTTTGTAAAACCCGGTTTTAGGTTTGTAATATCAAGATTGACATCTGAAAGTGCAACGGCTATATCATAAATAGATTTTATAGAAGATTTGTCCTTAATGCTTTTCTCAATATCTGATTTCCATTCTGCAAGTTCATTTCGCGAAGGCGGATTTGAAATATCGGCTTTAGAAATTAAAAATTCTTTTTCTTCTGCCGAAAGAACGCCAAGAGCATTGATAAATTCTTTTAATGTCGAAAATTCTTTTTGAGTCAGAAGATCATCAGACCATACTAAATAAAATAAGGGAATGAAAGCTTGGAGTTTGGTGTTTTTCATAAATATAAATTCGGTTTTGAAATGGTATTTTTTATTTTTTTGCCACAGATTAAAGGATTTAAAAGATTAAAAAAAATCCTTTTAATCTGTGGCAAATCCTTTTCTTTTTTACAAAAAAAAACAGAAATGAAAAATACTCATTCCTGTTTTAATATGCTGTTAAGATTCTTGTAATTTTAGAAAATATTACTTTTAATTATTCACTTTAAAAAAAAAGTGATTATTCATATTAGTAAAGTGCAAATCAAACTGCACAATAATTCTAACAAATTATTTTTTATTCTCTTCATCAAATTGTTTAGTCCATTCTTTAACAATTTCAGGAACACGAGTTACAATTTCTTTCCCAAAAATAACTTCAGTAACAAGCCCCATATGTAGCATATCACAAATTCTACATAAATAAGATTTCCCCATTCCCCACCATGTATTATGATCATCAATCATTAAGCAATGGTGTATTTTTCGACCTAAATGTTCACGGACTTCTTTAAGCTCATAACCATCAAGTTGAGTTTCATAAACGCCGTCAGCAACTCTACTTCCAAATGTCGTTGTATAATAATATTCCTTGATTTCCCATAAAGCTATTGGGTTTATTACAGTTGGAAATGATCCATCTACTCTTCGCGATAAACTACGAATTGGGAATTTATCATGAGTAAATGCAGATAATTCTTTTGGATCATAATTACATTCATAATTTTTTGAATTAGCTTCAATCAACATATTAATAATTGAAGTAAAATAAGCTGGTCCTTGTTTATCCCCTTTTTGCTTATTTAATGGCTCTGGACAAGTAGGTTTAAGTTCTCCTTTTAATTTTATATATAAATCACGAGCCTGGGTAAGATTTTGAAGATTTGGTTCTATATGATTTGTTAAAAAATTAGCTCTAAATTGAAAATATTCAATAAGTAAATTTCCGAACGGTGTTATTTTTTCATCATTAAAAATTTTGCTAGAATTCAATTCAAGTTTATCATAAGCAATTATAATTTCCTTAATTGTTGGTACTTTAATAGTTTTATTTACTCGATTTGTATATCCTACTTTTTGACTAATAAGCTTTACATTTGACCAAAATTCTGGAGATTGACTTAAAAATTTATTTTCTGCTTGCATCTATTTTATTTTCAAATTCTATTAAAAACTCAATACTATTTGTGTCAAAGCATTTCAAAACTTCTCTAAGTTCAATAAAATCAATCCTTCTTTCTCCACTTTCAATCTTACTAATAAATGACTGTGGCACTTTTAATAAATCTGCAAGATCAGATTGACGCAAACCGGAATTCACCCGAAGCTGATATAACATTTCGAGTAATATTTTATGTTCCCTACTATTAAGTGACTTTTTCACAAATCAAAAATATATGCTAAAACATTATATCCCAAAATAGGATATTAGCACAAATGTATTATCTTTGATAAATTAAACACATTAATTTATTATATGCAACTCACATTAGAAGAAAAGTATGGAACCTATTATCCGCCAAAATCACAGTTATTAAAATGGGTTGGAAATAAACAAAAGTTTGCTACCGAAATTACAAGATATTTTCCAACTCATTATGGGAGATATTTTGAACCTTTTCTTGGGAGTGGAGCTATTTTAGCAACTGTAGCTCCCCATAATGGTTTAGGATCTGACACATTTGGGCCTCTGATGGAAATATGGAAGATGATGAAAACTAACCCTAATGAATTGATAAATTGGTATGCAGAACGAAGAAACAGAATAGGAATAGAAACCAAAGTAGAAGTTTATAAAAAAGTTCTCGCATCATACAATAAAAATCCTAATGGTGCAGACTTTCTCTTCTTAACCAGATCTTGTTATGGAGGAATAATACGTTTTCGAAAAGCAGATGGATATATGTCTACCCCTTGTGGGGTTCATGATCCAATATCTGTTGAAAGTTTTTCTAAACGTGTCAATGAATGGAAAAATCGTTTAAATAAAGTAGACTTTGCGCATTGTGACTACAGAGAAGCTATTTCTCAGGCAAAGTATGGAGATTTGATTTATTGTGACCCTCCATATTCCTATAGTCAATCAATACTTTATGGAGCTCAAAATTTTAAATTAGAGGAATTATTACTTGAAATTGATAATGCAAAATCAAGAGGAGTACGAATTGCGCTAAGTATTGATGGCCATAAAAAATCAGGTAATTTGCTTTGTGATCTACCTATAGAAAATGGCCTTTTTGAGAATGAACTTTATGTAAATTGTGGAAGATCAATGTTAAGACGCTTTCAATTAGAGGGGCAAACTTTGGAAAATGAAAATGTTTCTGATCGATTATTGCTAACCTATTAACGTCTCATGCAAGAATGCAAAAAAAATCTTAGCATTTTAATAATAATTCACAGCAAATAAAAAAATTAGCCACAACTTCACGAATGTTCATCAAATATCATTTGAAATCTGACTATGGCAATTTGGAGTTTTCAGGTTCGTGAAAGTTGTGGCAAAAAAAAAAGTTTAAACGTTTTTTGAAGCTGGTGTATATCGTTGCTTTAACTCAAAAATATGATGTGAGTTAAAAACCAAAACGGCAACAAAAATAATTCCGTACGCTACAACCTGTAATACACTATTTTTTTCGTGATATACAAAAGTTGCCAATCCAAAAGCAATCATCGGATTGATGTTTAAAAGCATTCCTACTGTTGAAGAATTGATTCCTGAAAGTGCATACAAATTCAAAAACAACGGAAAAATAGTAAAAAGTACTGCTATGGTTTCAATACAGAAATAAAATTTAAATTCTGTTGGAACCGGACCGCTATAAAAGGGATAAAAAGGCAATAAAACAATGGCTGCCAATGTAATATGAAATGTAAGTATGATAAACTTATCAAAACCTTTATTCACACGCTGACTTACCAGATAAGCGGCATATGTGAAACCGATTATGATACTGTAAAACATATCCATAATAGCTGCATATGATAATAGCAAGCATCCTGAAATACTTAATCCGACAGAAATCCATTGTGTTTTTGAGAGTTTTTCGTGAAGGAGAAAATAAGCCAGCAAAGTGGTTAAAATCGGACAAACCAAATAAGCCAGAGAAGTTGCTTTTACGCTAACATGGTTCATTACAAAAATAAACGTAAACCAATTGGCAATCAGGAAAAAACTTCCTCCAAAATTTAATAAAAGTGTTTTTCTTTTTTCTTCTTTCGATAGGGATTTGAAATTTTCGACCGTTTCTCTTATTGCTTTTTTCTTAAAAGTAAAGGCAATTAATAACATTAAAATACTACAGCTAAAAACGCGGTAAAACAAAATATCAAGCGAAGGATAATCATGAATTGGTTTTAGCACAAGGCTAAAAAATCCCCAGATGGTGTAAGCAGTTATTGCAGCCAGATAATATTTTGTTGTTTTCACGGGTTTCTTTTTTTGGTTAATTCTTTATAAGACAAATTTCATAAAAATAATGCAGCAATACAGATACAGTTTTTGTAAATTGCACCATAACAGTTTTTTTTTATGGGAAGTTCAAATTACTTATATCTTCAGTTTGCGGACAGGATCGAAAAACAAATAAAATCGGGCGTTTTGAGCGTTGGCGACAAATTACCGTCTATTCGCGAAGTTTGTGCAGAAACGGGTTACAGCATGAGTACGGTGAGTAAGGCGTATTATGAAATAGAAAGCCGTTCTCTCATTGAATCAAGACCGCAATCGGGCTATTATGTGAGCAATACTTCTGCCAGAATAATTACGGAACCAAGCCCGAGCAGTCCGGTTTTAAAGTGTCTGAATGTTGACCGTGAAGATTTGATTGATCAGGTTTACGGAAATATGACTGATAAAAATATTACAATGCTTTCTTTGGGTTTTCCTTCTAATGAGCTTTTGCCTATAGCAAAATTAAACAAAGGAATGATTCAGGCAATGCGATCACTGCCCAACAGCGGGACGAGTTATGAAGAAGTACAGGGAAATCCGAATTTGAGACGGGAAATTGCCCGCTGGTCTTTTACCTGGGGAGGATCTTTGACAGAGGATGATATTATTACAACTCCCGGCTGTACGAGCGCAATCTCTCATTGTTTAATGACGTTAACAAAACCCGGAGATACTATTATTATAGAGAGTCCTGCTTATTTTGGTTTATTGCAATTAGCAAAATCTCTGGGATTGTATGTTATGGAAATGCCTACAAACATGACAACAGGAATAGAAATCGAAGCGCTAAAAAAAGCACTTTCTTCTAAAAAGGTAAAAGCTTGTGTACTGATGAGTAATTTTAGTAATCCGTCTGGAAGTATGATGCCCGTTGAGCATAAAAAAGAAGTGGTTCGGTTGATGGAATTTCACAATGTTCCGCTCATAGAAGATGATATTCACGGTGATTTATACTTTGGCTCCAGCCGTCCAACAAATTGCAAGGCTTATGATGAAAGCGGTATTGTGCTTTGCTGCAGTTCTGTCTCAAAAACACTGGCTCCGGGGTATCGCGTAGGATGGGTTTCGCCCGGAAAATTTAAAAAGGAAATTCTACGGAATAAAATTTACCACACACTCTCCCCTGCTACCATTACACATGAGGTTATTGGCGATTTTCTTAAAAATGGACGTTATGAAAATCACCTTCGAAAAATCCGTCAGATATTGAATCACAATTGCAATAATTATATCAATACCGTTCTGGAATCTTTTCCGAAAGGAACAAAAGTAAGTCAGCCACAAGGTGGTTTTTTTCTTTGGATTGAATTAGATAAAAAAATTGATACAGCAGATTTTTATCACCTGGCCATGAAACACAATATTAGCATTGCTCCCGGCAGGATTTTTTCTTTTCAGGATCAGTTTTCAAATTGTATGCGGTTGAGTTTTGGTCTTCCGTGGACAAATGAATTACGACAATCTATCCAGACGTTAGGTAAATTGCTCAGTATATAAAATAGAATAACCAGACAGCTAAAACAATAAACAGCGCTGTCTGGTTAAACAATCTAACAATTAAGTGACCAAGAATAAATAATCATAAAACGAAATAAGCGTCGTTTTCCGCTTTTTTTGGCTGTTCCTTAAGATCAAATTCATTTAGAATATCAAAATCACTTTGATACTCATTCAGCATTTGCTTAATATTTTTTTCAATAGTATTTGCAATTGTTGTTACAGGTGTATCTGTTGGCCTGTTCTCAAACGGGTCCTGCAAATGTATTGCCATTCTTTCTATTAAAAAGAAAGCTGCGGCAATTGCTGTAATCAACGGAATGGCAAACCAGCTCAACACACTCGTAAGTCCGAATGGCAGTAACAGAATAAAAAGACAGAGTGTCAATCTTATGTACATACTGTATGTTGTTGGAAAAATGGTATTTTTGATTCTTTCGCATTTACCCATTTCATCACACAATCTTGACAATGTATTGTCGATTTCTACTTGCTGATACATATTGATACGCTTATCATTTTTTGCGTTTCTAAGATCCCTTGCGTGAAGCATCAAAATAGCGTTTGGGACATTCTGATGGTTCTTGATGTATTTAATTTCTTCTTCACTAACCAGCCCTTTTAGTGGTTTTATGGCATCTTTTCCACGAAGTGATTGTCCTAAACTATAACACCATGCAATTTGTCTCTTGGCAAAATTTTCTTTGAATTCGTTTGCCTCAACAGAAAAATCGGGATCTTTATAAAATGTCAAAACCTGGCGTATTAAGGTTCTAGAATCGTTTACCACTGCACCCCATACAATTCTGGCTTCCCACCATCTGTCGTAAGCCTGATTGGATTTAAAAGCCAACAGCAGCGAAATAATGGTTCCAATCATGGTTGGAATAGCAATCGGAATATCTACAGGAAGATTGATGAAATAGTAATGAAAAATTTCAAATAATATCGTGTATGCCAATACCAGAGCAATTTCTACTTTAATTTTCCCGAGAATGTACTTCATTGGAATTCTTTTCTTTAATAACATATTTTCGGTTTTAAATTAAACTTATATTTTTCTTTGATAACCAGCTTTACGCCAATTCTTCGTAGAGCGATAATACCGGAAGCCCCAATTTATCGTTGATGTTTTCTTTTTTTGTTTTTTTGAATTTGATTTTTTCGCCCTTGCGTGTTTCTACCAGCAAATCGATATCATATTTTGAGATCGCTTCAGACAAGTAAGGTGTCATATCCTCGTGACTGTCATTTATTTTGGCTGTCTGGCTGACAATTTCATAAGAGAAATTAGCACTCAAAAACTGCTGAACATCTTTCACATGCAGGTTTGCACTTGCGTTTTCGATATAAAGTGCTTTATAAAAGTTGTCTTTATTAAGTTCTGTACCTAAATGCAGTATTGGGCATTTTTGGTTTCCGGCTAGTTTTACCAAATAGTTGTGAATGCGTTTTGTTTCTTGTTTATAAGAATTGGTCAGAATAACCAATTTCACATTAAAAGTATCTATAATACCTTTGAAAATTGGAGATGAAAGCCCATATTGGTTATGAACTTTTAATTTGCAGTTAGGTGTTTTTTCAATAATGTATCGGCAGGTTTCAAGAACTTCTTCCTGGCTTGCAGAAATACCAGTTCTCATTTCGCGCAAAAATTGTGATGATGAAAAAGAATCCGGAGTTTCAGAAACCATCATTAAAACAATTTGGAAATCACTGTTTTTTCCTTGAACTATAGCTGATTTTACAGCGCTTATCGTATCTTTTTTTAAAGTAGTAGGTATTAGGAAATTTTTCATATGTATAATCGTTTAGTTTATACATACAAAATAACTCCCTGAAAATTAGAAGGGTCTTAATATAAAATTAGATTTTTCTAAGATTCAACATTAGATTTTTTAATGTTGCTCTTTTTAATATCTTTCTTGAAGATTATAGTTACAATAGTTCCTTTGTTTTGTTCCGATTGTACTTGTATTTCGCCATTATGCATTCGGATAATTTTAGACGCCAGAGGAAGTCCTAATCCGTAACCAATATATTTGGCAGCAATTTTTCCTCTAAAGAAAGGTTCGTACAAATGAGGAATATCTTCAGGAGGAATCCCGATTCCGATATCATTTATAGAAATTTTTATCGCTTCATTATTGGCAGAAAGCACTACAAATACTTCATTATTATCAGAGTATTTTACTCCATTTGTAATAATATTATTTATTGCTAATTCTAAAAGGGGTCTGTTGCACGGAATTAACAATAAACTAGAATCGTTTGGTGCAAAATTAAGTTTGATGCTTACACGGTTATCCGGATAAATTTTATCCAGATCCGATTTTACATCCAATAATAACTCATCAATTCGGGCAATATCCAAAACCTGTTTATTGCCATCATAACCTGTTTGTGTTAGTTTAAGTAAACTCTCAGTCAGATTACCTAATCTTGAAGCCTGACCGTAAATATTTTGTAGGGATTCAACATATTCTGCAACTTCACGCTCCTTAAGAAGCATAATTTCGGCCTCGGCAATAATAGTAGTAATAGGAGTTTTTAATTCGTGAGAGGCATTGTTAATGAAGTTGGCCTGAATCTCAAAAGACGTTTCGAGACGGTCCAGCATATCATTGAATGTTTTGGTCAAATCTGAAATTTCATCTGAATTTTTTACTTCGGGCAATCTGTTATGCAGGTTTGAAGCACTAATCCTGTTTACTTCTTTGGTAATTCTTGATACAGGATTTATAACACGTTTTGCCAGAAAACGCCCTAAAAAGAAAGCCAGAAAAATAAATCCAATACCTCCAAAAAGCAAAATCTTTATTATATATATTGTTGTTGTTTTTCCTCTTTTGTCTCTGGCACCAACAATTACAATATATTTTTGATTGCTTTCTGTAAAAACCTGGCCTAAATAATACTTACTGTTAACCTCAAAATAATCTTTTCCGGTTTGCAGAATATTAGAATAAAACTCATTCGGAAGATTTAGTTTGGTATTATAATCAAAACTATTGGCACTATTTATTTTTAGAACATATTCTTCTTCTTCAATAAGTTCTTCCAGACCGTTTTTTTTCAGGTTGCTGTAATATTTTATTTTTTCGGGATCATTTTGAAAATGTACAGAAGCAACAATTTTTGCCCTGTCTTCAAGTCTTTTTAAGAAATGATAGCGGTTGTTTTCTCTAAATAAAACAAATACTATTATACTGAGTAGCAAAGTACTAAAAGTAGAAAGTGCTACATAAGTAAAAGTGATTTTTTTTCTAATGTCCATTTTAGGCTTGTATTACATATCCTAAACCTTTCATGGTCTGGATAAGTTTGGTCTTGAAAGGCTTATCTATTTTTTTTCTCAAATAATTGATGTATACATCAACAACATTGGTATTCATATCAAAATTAATATCCCAGACATTATCTAAAATCTGGTCACGGGATACAATTCTGCCAGTGTTTTTGGCTAAATAATAAAGTAACTTAAATTCTTTGGCCGTTAAAATAATTGGTTCGCCATCCCGTTTAACCGTTTTGGCTTTTCCATTTATCTCCAAATCACTAATTATTATGGTGTCTATTTTTTCTGTTTCCTGATGAGCTCTCCTGTTTAGCGCATTTACTCTTGCGTCAAGTTCGCCAAACTTAAAAGGTTTTACCAGATAATCATCGGCACCGGCATTTAAACCGGTTACAATATTTTCTGAAGTTCCAAGGGCTGTTAAAAGTAAAACAGGAACAAAGTTTTTACTGGCGCGTAATCTTCTGCAAATTTCAATTCCGTTTATATCCGGCAACATAACATCCAAAATTACAACATCAAAAGTATAGCTGTGAATCATCTCCAAAGCAGTTGTGCCATCTAGTGCAACGCTAACTTCGTTATTGTTTTCTGCAAATCCTTTACGTAAAATAGAGAGTAAATTTGGTTCGTCTTCGACTATAAGTAATTTCATTTAAAGTGGTATTATTAACAAAAATAAGAATTGAGATTAAAATAGAAACCACAATATTTTATAATTATGAATTAATTATGAAGAAATCAATTTTGAAGTGGTAAAAATAAAGTTCTCGTTATTTATAGGTACAATAACTGCGAGGTTTTGTTTTTTAAAAGGTTTCACCAGCATTTAAGTAAAAGCCTTTAGAACTATTTCCCCAGGCCTGATCAACGATCAAATTGGTGCGTGTTGCTTTATCTATTAAAATTCTCAAACCTAAGCCTACGGCAGGCTGAACGGAATGGAATAGTTTTGTATTAGTATCTGCATTACTTGTTATTACAAAATTTGTAAATACAACTCCGCTGAACATTTGATTACAGGTAATTGGAAACCTGAATTCTGTAGCAAGATAAACTAAGTTTGTTCCCCTAAAAAGACCTTGCGTATACCCTTCTCCACTACGGCTGCGCTGATCCCAACCAATGGCCGGTAAATTTAAGTAGGGAACTTTGCCATTTGTCACAAATTGTCCATAAGCCCAAAGTGCTAAAATGTAGCGTTCGTTTTTTTGTGAAACCGGAATGAAACTGCGATATTCTGCATAAAGAATATTGCTATTATCCTGATTTTTAAACAATACAGGATTAAAACGATAATTTAAATTTGCAAACCAGCCACGACTTGCATTAACTTGATTGTCTCTTGAATCGTAAACTAAATTAAGACTCATACCCGTCAAAAAATACTCCAGATTATTAAATCCATACTTTTGACTATAGTCGTAATGATAAGTCGTTTTTCCGTTTGCCAAATCCAGTTCTTTATCTACTATATTCGCGTACCAATCGATATTGATTCCACCACCAACATAAAAATTCTTTTTTACTTCAAAAGAAGCTGTCTGGTGAAACTTAAAATAATTATAATCCATTGGTTGTGCAAGTGAATCAATACTAAATCCTTTCGGTTTATCTCTGGCGGGAGGAATAATATTGGTACCTAAGCCATAATTGGGTTGTGAAAATATATATATCCGATAATCACCACTTAAGAATATCTTATTGTTTTTTAATAAAATATTGTTTTTGACATTTACCAGCCATTGCTTTTTTGTGGTGTAGGTAATTCCAAGATTTGCGATCGAATATTTATCTGCTTTTTCTTTTCCTTTAAAAGTATATTGAGCAACTGCTCCATAAAAGAATCCCGTTGCAGGCTGTGAACCAATTGCCGGAATAATTAAAAAGAAACTATTTTTTATAGGTTTAACAACGTAAACAGAATCCTTTTTTTTGAAGATTTCCAAGATGGTTTTTGGAGGACAAAGTTCAGAAGTAATAGAATCGTTTTGGGCAAATAAAGCAAAATGAATAAAAAATAACAATCCGAAGATTTTATATTTTTTAAGAAAGAGATTATTTTTTAAAAATTTTACCATTTGAAAGCTTTAATTTTTTGGAATAATAATTAACCTTACCGTAAATATAAGTCTTATTTTCAACATCTTACACTAATATACTTAATAATTAAATCGATACCTCAAGTAAACATTATAGAAGAGAAGTATTAAAAGAGATCAATTATCTAACTTAATTATTATAATTTCGCTTTAAAATAATCAGCAAGACAGCATTGAAAAAAGAATCAGAATATTTTCTTGATAAAGAATATGATACCATAATTTATGGTAAGGATGATCTTAATTTTAAGGATTTTGAATGCTGTATTTTCAATAATTGTAATTTTTCGGCTTGTACTTTTTTAGCAGTCACTTTTATCGATTGTGTTTTTAATGATTGCATTTTTAATGAAGCCAAAATCAATTATGTAGCTTTTAGAACGGCTACTTTTAATCGCTGTGAAATAAAAGAAGTCAATTTTGCGATGTGCGATAAACTTATTTTTGAAGTTCATTTCTACGATTGTATTCTGGATTTTTCGAAGTTTTATACTTTAAAGATAAAAGGAACCACTTTTACCAATTGCAGTTTAATTGCGGTCGATTTTATGGCAGCCGATTTAACCGGCGTCCTTTTCGAAAATTGCGATTTATACCGATCTGAATTTGATAAAGCCATCGCCAACAAAGCCAATTTTAAAACAAGTTACAATTACACTATTGATCCATCAAAAACGAAACTAAAAAAAGCTGTTTTTGCTTTGAAAGAGGTGAAAGGGTTATTGTTTAAGCATGATGTGGTTGTGAGTTAAATTAAATTTTACAAAAAAATTAAAATAGATGTCTTATATATGAATTCAATTATCAAATACGTGCTTATTAATTTAGTGCTGTTTTCGTTTGCTGCAAATGCTCAAACTAATCAAAAAAAATACAGTGCCCTTTTATCTGAAATAAACAATCGATATTCAAAATATGGAGGTAAAAATTTAAAGGACTCCGTAAAAGCCGTATATTTAAAGTTGAATGGAAATACGAAGATTTTATCTGACAAAACATTCGTAAATTATTTCTTCGATTATGATTTTCAATTGTATAAATACATAAGCATCGATGAGTATGGCGGAATTAAGGCGATACAAAAGGGTTACAGCGAAAATAAATATATATCTAATGTCGATTATAAAACAACTATTGATTACAAATATGACCCAAAAGACAGAGCTAAAAAAAGCAAATATAAAACTGATTTAAAATCATATTATCCAGTTGCCAGCGCGAATCTATTTCTAAAATCAGACCAGGAGTTTGTTTTGAAAGGTGAATTTTGGGGAAATGTTGAAAATAGTTACGAAGCAGAAGTATATATGTACGATTATGATAATCTGGGAAAGATAATAAAAGAAAAAAGATATATTGTATCTATACTTGATAAAAGTTTTAAAGGTATTCTCCCAGATGACAGCAGCGATTTATATGCTGTCAAAACATTCATTTACAACACAAAAGGACAAGTGATTAATCAAAAAATATCAAAAGGTTCGTTTACATCTCAAAAAAAATATGCTGATATGGGAACGGAGATTAATTTTTATGATGATTTAGAATTAATTTACCTATACGACTCACAAGGACGAATAGTACAAATTAAAATGTATGGCAACAAAAAAGTACTCGCTCAGGAGGATTATATTTACCATGATACAAAAGATTACGTGGAAAAAGTTAAATATTATGTTACGGGAAAGGGTGAATATTTTAATGGCACCAAGAACTTAATAAAAACTTTTAATGAGCATGGTGACGTTAGCGAAAAAGAATTTCTTTATGATTTTCATGTACAAGATTCAGTACCAAAACATTTTTTTTACAGTTATGAATATGATAATCATAATAACTGGGTGAAATGCAATTTGTATCTTGATGGTACAAAAGAAGGAAAGCCAACATTAATTGCAGAGAGAAAAATTGAGTATTATAATTAAAATGTCAGCACAACTAATAACTGGTATTTTGACAATAAAAATCATTAATATATCAATTAATAATCACAATAATCCTCACTTTTTAATGAAGACTTATAGATAAGACCAAGGTTTAATGTGTGCAAGTGTGCAGATTTTATATCGATAACGTTAAAAGCAAAGCCTTAAAATAATTATAATCTTTTCTCCATCACATAATCTTCCATCAAATATCCATTTCCAATTTCAATATTAACTTCCTCTACAACTTCAAAGCCTATTTTTTTATAAAAACCTAAAGCTGAATTAAATCGGTTTACGTTTAATAATAACGTTTTTGAATTGTTTTGTAAAGCTAATTTTCCAATTTCATCAATCACTTTCTTACCAATTCCTTTTCCCTGAGTTTCTGGCAAAAGATATATTTTATGAATTTTGGTCACAGCTTCTCCGTTATAATTATGTTCAATTCCGATAAATCCTATATTATCAGTTTGATCTTCATAAACCATATAAAACAACTGTTCTTTTTTGTTGTATTGAAGAGTTAAAGCTTCATCAGAATAAAAAAGGTTCAGCATGTAATCTAATTGCTCCTTAGATAAAATTTCACCATAAGTAATTGGCCATGTTATATGTACTATATTCTGAATTTGTTTAATATCATTAATAGTTGCTTCTGAAATTGTAATCATTTATTTAGTAAGATGAATTTATTATTTAGTAAAAATTTGATTTTCCTGCTCGCTTACGCGGATGAAAGTTGTTCGTTTTGTTAGTTCTTTCAATCTTGAAGCGCCAACATAAGTACAGGCACTTCTTAATCCGCCTAAAATGTCTAAAACTGTATTGATTACATTTCCCCTAAAAGGAACTTTAACCGTTTTTCCTTCGCTTGCTCTGTATTCTGCAACGCCGCCAACATGTTTATCCATTGCGGTTGTCGAACTCATGCCGTAAAATTGCTTGAATTTTTCACCCTTAATCTCAATCAGTTCTCCTCCACTTTCTGTGTGTCCTGCCAGCATTCCGCCCAACATTACAAAATCTGAACCTGCTCCAAAAGCTTTGGCCACGTCGCCCGGAGTACTACAACCGCCATCACTAATAATATGTCCGCCCAAACCGTGAGCTGCGTCGGCACATTCTATGATTGCAGAAAGTTGTGGATAACCCACTCCTGTTTTCACACGTGTTGTGCAAACAGATCCCGGACCAATGCCCACTTTTACAATATCGGCTCCGGCCAAAAGTAATTCTTCCACCATTTCGCCGGTAACGACATTTCCGGCAATGATTACTTTATCGGGATATTGATTTCTTGTTTGTTTTAAAAACTGAACAAAGTGTTCTGAGTAACCATTTGCCACATCAATACAGATAAATTTCAGCAACGGATTTTCGGTAATAATTTGTCCTATTTTTTCAAAATCTTCTTTTCCGGTTCCCGTGCTAATCGCTATGTAATTGTAGAAATCCGGCTCTACTTTCGATAAAAAAGTTTTCCATTCTTCTGGTGAGTAATGTTTGTGAATGGCTGTAAAGAGTTTTTCTTTGGCTAAAACTTCTGCCATTTCAAAAGTTCCTACTGTATCCATATTTGCTGCCATAATCGGAATTCCTGTCCAATTTGTAGTGCAGTGCAAAAATTTAAAATTGCGTTCTAATGAAACTTCAGATCGGCTTTTTAGCGTTGATCTTTTTGGGCGAATCATTACATCTTTAAATCCTAATTTCAGATCAGTTTCTATTCTCATGGCTTTGAATTTTTCGTTACTTTCAAATGTAAGAATTTTAGATTTTAGAATGTAGATTTTAGATTACTAACTTTGTGGTAAATTTTAGAACGCTGATGACGCAGATTCGCTATGCGAAGACGCAGATTTTACGCGGATTTTTCTACTCCGCAGAGATTCACAAAGATTGCACGGAGGTTCACCAAGTTTTTAATTAGAGCGCGTTCTCCCGATGGCTATCGGAATCGCTCAGCGTGACAAACTTGAAACTTGAAACCTGAAACTTGAAACCTGAAACCTGAAACCTGAAACTTGAAACCTGAAACTAATTTTTTACCCGTGAATCGTTTCTCCTTTTCCGTAGTTGGTGATGATTGATTCTTCGTAAGCCAGCCATTCTCTCCAGCGTTTTTCAACGTCGATTCCAACTCCGTATTTTCTGGCGTAAGTAATAAAAGTCGTGTAATGTCCGGCTTCGCTTTCCATTAGTTCTCTGTAAAAAACAGCTAATTCTTCGTCCTGAATATTTTCAGATAAAACTTTAAAACGTTCGCAGCTTCTGGCTTCAATCATTGCCGAAAAAAGTAATCTCTCAACAAGACCTGAAACCCGGCTTCCGTCACCGCTTTTCTTCATGTATTGATAAAGTTCATTTACATAATCGTCTTTGCGTTCGCGGCCTAATTTCAATCCTCTTTTGATAATGATATTATGAACCTGCTCAAAATGATCGATTTCTTCTTTGGCCAAAGCCAATAAATCCTTTACCAAATCCTGATGTTCAGAGTTATTGGTAATTATTGTAATCGCGTTTGTTGCTGCTTTTTGCTCGCACCAAGCGTGATCTGTCAATATTTCTTCGATGTTTTTTTCAACAATATTAACCCATCTCGGGTCGGTTGGCAATTGTAATCTTAATACGCCCATAATCTTCTTGTTTATTTTGTTTCAAGTTTTCTTTGTTTCAGGTTCTTTTAGGAACGAAAAAAGTTTAAAGTTTTGTTTACGTTTTTTTACGCGTCACAAAACTTTAAACTTGAAACCTGAAACCTGAAACAATTAAGTTTCAAATTTTATTTTTAGTATACGAAAATTGGTCTTTCGCTCATCATTTCGTTTACTTCGTTTGCTACTTCTTCTATAACGGCTTCATTTGTATGATCTGCCAATACTCTGTCAATAAGCGCTACGATAGTTTCCATATCTTCTTCAACTAAACCACGAGTTGTGATTGCAGCTGTTCCTACACGAATTCCAGACGTAATAAATGGTGATTTATCATCAAACGGAACCATGTTTTTATTTACTGTAATTTCTGCTTTTACTAATGCATTTTCTGCTTCTTTACCTGAAATATTTTTATTTCTTAAGTCAATAAGCATCATGTGGTTATCAGTTCCGCCAGAAATGATTTTGTATCCTCTTTTTACAAAAGCATCTGCCATTGCATTTGCATTTTTTTGCAATTGCATAGCATAAGTAAAGAACTCATCTTTAAGAGCTTCACCAAATGCAACCGCTTTAGCAGCAATGATGTGCATTAAAGGTCCACCTTGATTTCCAGGAAAAACAGCAAGATCTAATAAAGATGACATCATTCTGATTTCTCCTTTTGGAGTTTTCAAACCTTGTGGGTTTTCAAAATCTTTTCCCATCAAAATCAAACCTCCACGTGGTCCGCGCAAAGTTTTGTGAGTTGTTGTAGAAACAATATGACAATGTGGAATTGGGTCATTCATTAATCCTTTGGCAATAAGACCTGCAGGATGCGAAATATCAGCAAATAAGATTGCTCCAACGCTGTCAGCGATTTGTCTGAAACGAGCAAAATCCATATCACGAGAATAAGCCGAAGCTCCTGCGATGATTAATTTTGGTTGTTCTTTTGTTGCAATTTCCTGAATTTTATCATAATCCAAACGACCAGTTTCTGCATCTACACCATAAAAAACCGGACGGTACAAACGACCTGAAAAGTTTACCGGCGAACCGTGTGTTAAGTGACCACCGTGAGATAAATCAAAACCTAAAATAGTATCACCAGGATTTAAACATGCATGATAAACTGCCGTGTTTGCCTGAGATCCAGAGTGAGGCTGTACGTTTGCATATTCAGCACCAAATAATTCTTTAGCTCTGTCAATTGCAATTTGCTCAATAACGTCAACTACTTCGCAACCGCCGTAGTATCTTTTGCCAGGATATCCTTCAGCATATTTATTAGTTAAAACAGAACCTGCTGCTTCCATTACTTCATCACTTACAAAGTTTTCTGAAGCAATAAGTTCTAATCCGTGAATTTGTCTGTCTTGTTCCTCTAGTATAAGGTTAAAAATTTGTTCGTCGCGTTGCATTTTTTCGTTTTTCGTTAATTTCCTGCAAAAATACAAAAAAACGTTTGTCATACAGTTAGATTATGATATATTTGACAAGTAATTTTTCAACAAATAATTAACATTCAACATGCCAATAACCGCCAACGATACCAAAAGAAAATCATGGTTAGAAGTACCAGAAAATAGTGACTTCCCTATTCAAAATATTCCTTTCGGTGTATTTCTTACCAAAGAAAATGTCGTTACTGTAGGAACAAGAATTGGCGATTACGCTATAGATTTAGGGGCTTTACAACAATTAAACTATTTTTCAGGAATAGAATTGACTGATGATATGTTTATGCAGGATACGCTTAATGATTTTATTTCTGACGGAAAAAAGACATGGCGTTTAGTACGAAATCGCATTGCCGATATTTTTGACGCAGAAAACCCGCAACTTAGAGATTCAACAAAAGACAGAGATATTGTTATTTTTAAAATCGATGAAGTAGAAATGCAATTACCAGTTCTTATTGGTGATTATACTGATTTCTATTCCAGTAAAGAGCATGCTACCAATGTTGGTAAAATGTTTCGTGATCCTGAAAATGCCCTGTTACCAAACTGGTTACACATTCCGGTTGGGTATCATGGCAGAAGCTCTACTATTGTACCTTCTGGAATTCCTGTTCACAGGCCAATGGGACAAACTTTGCCAGCAGGTGAAAAATATCCAGTTTTTGGTCCTTCTCGTTTAGTTGATTTTGAACTTGAAACCGCATTTATCACTACTGATGTTAATATAATGGGAGAAAATATCCCAACATATGAAGCTGAAGATTATATTTTTGGAATGGTTTTATTAAATGACTGGAGTGCGCGCGATATCCAAAAATGGGAATATGTGCCTCTTGGACCATTTTTAGCAAAAAACTTTGCAACTTCAATTTCTCCTTGGATTGTAACTATGGATGCCTTGGAGCCTTTTAGAACTAAAGGTCCTAAACAGGATCCGTCGCCGCTACCTTATTTACAGACTAAAGGAAAAAAAGCTTTTGACATTCATTTAGAAGTTTCTATACAACCCGAAAATCAGGAAGAAACCGTTGTTTCTCAATCAAACTTCAAATATTTATACTGGTCTATGGCACAGCAATTAGCGCATCATACTTCTAACGGATGTCGTGTAAATTCTGGTGATATGATGGGTTCGGGGACTATTTCTGGCCCTACTCCAGACAGTTTTGGTTCGATGTTAGAATTGACCTGGGGCGGAAAAAACCCGATAAAATTAAAAGATGGAAGCGAACGTAAATTTATCGAAGATAATGATACGGTAATCATAAGAGGTTTCTGCGAAAATGCCGAAGTGCGACTTGGTTTTGGTGAGGTTTCAAGCCAGCTTTTGCCACCTTTTATCAGACAATGAAGAGAAGATAGAATACATTAACTGCGAATTAAGTTAATATCTATATAAATAAAAAAGCTTGTTAGTTTGTTCTAACAAGCTTTTTTTTATGTTTGAATCTCGCAAACTAAGCCGGAATCTGCTGGCTCAAACAATGCAATGTTCCGAATCCCCAAATAAAATCTATACAGCTAATGCCTATTACTTCTCTGTCAGGGAAACATTCTGAAAGTATATTCAAAGCAACACGATCATTACTATCATTAAACGTTGGGACTAAAACACAATTATTCAGTATTAAGAAATTAGCATAACTTGCCGGTAATCTTAAATCTTCAAAATCTACACGTTTTGGCATCGGCAACGCTACAATAGTGGGCGATTTTCCGTCTTCTAATTTTGCGTTTTGCAAACGTTTTAAGTTATCCTGTAGTGGTTTATAGTTAGCATCATTTTTATCTGTTTCTACAATAGTAACGATTGTATCCTCATTTACAAATCGGCATAAATCGTCAATATGTCCATGTGTGTCATCACCTTCTATTCCGTCGCCGAGCCAGATAACATTCGTAACTCCCAGATATTCCTTAAAAACAGCTTCGTAATCTTCTTTGGTGAAATTTTTATTACGAACCTGAATTGTTGGATGCATTAAACACTCCTCAGAAGTCAACAAAGTTCCTTTTCCGTTTACATCAATTGCACCACCCTCAACAATTACGGGTTTTCCTTTGTACATAACCTGAGTTAAAGGCAAATCAATAAAATCTGCCACTTTGCCTGGCACGAATTTATCTAACTGATAGTTTTTATACTTTGCCCAGCCGTTAAAATTAAAATTTAGCGCTTCTCTTTTTGAACCATTTTTTACAATAATTGGTCCTGAATCACGCATCCAGCTTCTGTTTGTTTTATGAATTATAAAAGAAACATTTGCAATATTTACTCTTGCTCTTTCTAACATTTCGGTAACTTTCTCTTTCAGTTTTTCATCGGCTACGACCAAAAAAACCGTTTCAAAAGTGGCTACTTTTTTAATAAATTCTACAAAAGCCCATTGAACAGCATCATATTTTCCAGGCCAATCATTGCCATTATGCGGAAAACACAAAACTATTCCCTGTTGTTTTTCCCATTCTGCCGGGAATCTTCTATTATTTGCTGACATAAAGATGTTTCTAAATTTTGAAAGGGTACAAAGATAAGCATTCATAAGGATAATAAAAACAGCACAAGGAAATCATAGTATCGAAAAAACAGAAAGAAAATTAAGTTAAAGATTAAATAATAAAGACTTAATATCGGAGCAGGTTCTGCTATCTAAATTTGGCAAAACTAAAAAACCAAAAAATGAAAAAAGTAACTATCTCGTTATTAGCCGCTTTATTAATTATGGCAAGTTGTAATAATGATGACAACTCTAACAACGAAGAACCAGAAGTTGTTGTAAATGAAAACCCGGCAACTTTTAAGGAAATTGGAAGCATCACTATTGGCGGTGAAGCTGCTGCGGAAATTTCTGCTTATTGTGAAAAAACCAAAAGGCTTTTTACTGTAAACAATAGCGGTACAAATCAGATTGATGTTATTGATTTATCTGATCCTTCAAAACCAACCAAAATTGGAAAAATTGATTTAACTCCTTATGAAGGTGCTTCAAATAGTGTATCTGTTTTTGACGGAAAACTAGCTATTGCCTTAGAATCTACTACCAATAAACAAGGGAATGGAAAGGTTGTTGTTTTTAATACTTCAGATTATAGTTTAATTAAACAAGTTACAGTTGGTGCTCTTCCGGATATGATTACTTTTTCGCCAGACGGAAAATTTATCATGACGGCTAATGAGGGTGAGCCAAATACAGATTATTCACAAGATCCAAATGGAACAATTTCTATTATTGATACCAATACTTATGAAGCTACAACATTAGATTTCAGTTCATTTAGCAATCAGGCCGCAGTTTTAGCAAAAGAGGGATTCAGAATTTCAAAATATGCTAAAAGTTTTGCACAGGATATTGAACCAGAATACATAACCATTTCTGATGATTCTAAAACTGCCTGGGTAACTTTGCAGGAAAATAATGGAGTAGCAAAAGTCGATTTAACTTCAAAAACTATTACAGCAATTTATCCTTTAGGCTTTAAAGATTTTAATACGGCCGATAATGCAATTGACGTTAGTGATAAAGATACTAAAATTGCTTTTAATCCCTGGAAACTAAAAGGGATGTTTATGCCGGATGCTATTAGTCAATTTTCCGCAAATAATATTCCTTATTTTGTGACTGCAAACGAAGGAGATGCGAGAGAATATACGGCAAACACAGATATTAAGAGAATGAAAGACATGACATTAGATGCTACTGTTTTTCCGGATGCAGCTACTTTAAAATTAGAAACTAATTTGGGAAGATTAAATCTTATTACTGATATGGGCGATACTGACGGTGATGGAGATTTGGATGAAATGGTGAGTTTTGGAGCTCGTTCTTTTTCTATCTGGAACGGAAATACAGGTAAAATTGTATATGACAGTAAAAATGATGTTGACAAAAAAACGAATGAATTAGGAAGTTACGACGATAAAAGAAGCGACGATAAAGGTTCTGAACCTGAGGCAGTAGTTGTTGCCAAAATGGGTAATCAGAATATATTATTTGTAGGTTTAGAGAGATCTGATGCTTTTATGACTTATGATGTTACTAATCCTGCTGCGCCACAATACTTAAATACAGTAAAAACCGGTGATGCTCCAGAAGGTATTCTTTTTATTCCGGCTTCAAAAAGTCCAACAAAAAGAAGTTTGGTTGTTGTTAGCAGCGAGGGCGACGGTACAATCAAAATTTTCCAGCCGGATTTAAAGTAATTTCAAACCTTTTATAATTAAAAAAAAGAGGACAAAAATTAACATTTTGTCCTCTTTTTTTATTTTGTAGAATTGATTATTTATCAATTGCTCTTTTTGTAATATCGCCAAAAGCATCGATTCTTCTGTCTCTGAAAAACGGCCAATTCTGACGAACGTTTTCCTGAAGGTCTAAATCTACTTCGGCAATCAAAATTTCTTCCTGATCGTGTGAAGCTTGTGCTAAAATTTCACCTTGAGGTCCTGCAATAAAAGATGCGCCCCAAAATTGAATTCCATCAGTTCCGTCAATGTATTGTTCTAAACCAATTCTGTTTGCTGCTGCAACAAAAACACCATTTGCAACTGCATGTCCTTTCATAACATTCATCCACGCTCCATATTGGTTTTCTCCGTATTGTTCTTTTTCTTTTGGATGCCATCCGATTGCAGTTGGATAAAACAATACTTCTGCACCTTTAAGAGCAGTAATTCTGGCTGCTTCCGGATACCATTGATCCCAACAAATCAATGTTCCAACAGTTCCTTTTTTTGTTTCTATAGCCTGAAATCCTAAATCACCTGGTGTAAAGTAGAATTTTTCGTAGAAATGAGGATCGTCCGGAATATGCATTTTACGATATAAGCCAGCTTCTGTTCCGTCTGTATCGATAATGTAAGCACTGTTATGATATATTCCTGCCATTCTTTTTTCAAAGAAAGGAACAATAATAACAACTCCTAATTCTTTTGCAATTTCACTAAAAGCAATAAAAGATGTGCTGTATAATGGCTCTGCTAATGCAAAATTATCAACATCTTCGCTTTGGCAAAAATAATGGCTGCTATATAATTCAGGAAGTAAAATAACTTCTGCACCTTTATTGGCCGCATCTCTTACCCATCTGATACATTTTTTTAGATTATTTTCGGCTACGTCGTTTAGATTTAACTGAACAACGGCTATTTTATATTTTCTTTTCGCCATGACATAAAATTTAGAGTGCAAAAATAGTAATTTTTAAGGGAATGACAAAGGGAGGTCATTAAGGTTCTTATAAAGCTAAAAGCTCTAATATAGCCCCGATAGCCGTGGAAATCCTTTTATGATGGTGTTCACCATAAAAGATTGAAACAAATAGCGGGACAGATAGTTTTGTGAAAACTAATATTGTGCTCCTAAAGAAAAACACCAGCCTTGAGACTGGTGTTTCAAAAAAAAAAAATTAATGAAGCGGTTTAACTGAAGACATTATTAAGCCGTTCAATTATAAAGAGTGTAAGAAAGCAATAAGGTTGCTTTGATAGTTGTTATTTTTTTGAAGTAAAAAAGCAAAAGCCTATTTATCAAATTATTAACGCAAAAAAAAGTTTCAAATTCTGAACAAAAAAAAAACAGCTGCAAAAATTAAATTCTTGCAGCTGTTTAATACCTTGTCTGACCTTTTACAAAAACTAGTTATTTGAAATAACTACTGTTGTAACAAGGAACTCAGTGTCTGACTTTGCAAATCTTAAATAATAAGTTCCCGGTGCATTTGGGCTCATTAATTTATATACTGTCCTTTTTATTTCAGGAGCATTTGTGCTGCAAGTAGGAGGGTATTTTACTTCAACCTGATATCCTTCTACTTTATCAAAACTTACATCTGTCATTTGATGAAATTGTCCACAACCATTTTCTACCTGAAAAGCTACTGAATAGCTTAGCTCCTGATTAGTTTTTCCTGTCGTAGGCCCTACTACTTCTGTTACGTAAGCACTTTTGTAGATAGAATCATCTTTTGGAGTATTATCATCGTCACTACTACATGAAGTTAATACAGTAAAAATGAATAGTATAACTGCGATGGATTGAAATTTAAAATTTTTCATAGGATAATTATTTGTTCTTAATTTTATACATAGATACTAATAAGTTATTTTGGTTGCTTATAAAATTTGTTAAACTTTTATATTAAAAATATAAACCATAAGTAAACCAATAACTTAGATTAAAATCTGTTTTTTTATCATCAATAATATTGCCAATTTATTTTTTGATAATTTTCTTAAATAGATTTACTATACCTAAAACAATAAATCCTAATATAATACCAACAACAAATTCTTTTATAATTGATGGAATATTTATTTGAGGCACTAAGTGATGAAAAAATGGAATATAATGCACGAAGATACCTCCTGCAACGAGAATTAAAGCAATTGTACCTATTACTGTCAAGCCTTTTATAACAAAAGGAAGGGCTTTTACGAGTATATTACCAATAAATTTTGATATGCTTTTTTCTCTTTTGCTAAATTTAATAAGCTTATAACCTGCTTCATCCATACGCACTATCAAAGCTACAATACCATAAACTCCAATAGTTGCAATTAATGCAATTATTGAGGTAACAATTATTTGCTGAGTAAGAGGTTCATCGATTACTGTACCTAAGGCAATAATTACAATTTCTACAGATAAAATAAAATCGGTTATTATTGCAGATTTTACTTTCCCTTTTTCTACTTCAAGAATTTGTTCTTCCGTAAGTACTTCATCTGTAATTCCTTCTGATTCATGTTCGTGAGGAACAAAATATTCATAGATTTTTTCAGCACCTTCATAAGCTAAAAACAAGCCTCCAAGCACTAAAATTACAATAATAGCAATAGGCAGAAAAGCACTCAATAAGAATGCGATTGGCAAAATAATGATTTTGTTTAGCAATGATCCCTTGCTGATGGCCCACAAAACAGGAAGTTCTCTTGAAGAAGCAAATCCCGATGCTTTTTCTGCATTTACAGCCAAATCATCACCTAAAATTCCGGCTGTTTTTTTTGCAGCAATTTTACTCATTACTGCCACATCATCCATAATTGCTGCTATATCGTCTAATAGTACAAAGAAACCTGAAGCCATTTACTTTATTTTTAAATTATGCCTAAATACCTGGTAATAAGTACCATTTATTTTCTGCATTTAATTATTAATTTTGATGCGAAGCTAATACATTTTGGCCAAATTCTTTCTAAAAACTAATCCCAAAATTCAATACTTTCTGACTGTTTAATCTTTTATTTTAGTGACTGCACTGACCTAATAACACCCAGATAATTATAAATACTAAAATAGTTCCGAAGCATCCGCCACCTAATTTTTTGGCTCCATAGCCAGCTATTAATCCTCTAAAAATGTTGTTCATGATGTTTTGTTTTTATGTTTACGTAAATTTCTCAACTTCAAACAAAATATTAGTTATAATAATTTTACAAAAAGTTTCATGATTCACTGATTTTAAACTTTTATGAACAAAAAAAAACACCAGCCTTGCGACTGATGTTTTCTCAATTAATAATTAATCAACTAAACAAATAAATTATTAATCTTTATGTGTCTGATTTCTAAACACTAAATTGCCATCAAAAGCATCAATAAGAATAATGCTGTCTGTTGTAATATTGTTTGCCAAAATCTCTTTTGACAATTGATTCAATACCTCTCTCTGAATAACACGTTTTACTGGTCTTGCCCCAAACTGGCTATCATAACCTTTTTCAGAAAGGTAGGCAATCGCTTCTGGTGTTGCATCCATCGTAACGCCTTGCAAAGCCAGCATTTTAGTAACACTTTTAAGCTGTAAGCTTACAATTCTTGAAATATTTTCGACAGTCAGCGGGGTAAACAATACGATCTCATCGATACGGTTTATAAATTCGGGACGTACGGTTTGTTTCAGTAAACCTAAAACTTCGACTTTTGCAGCCTCAGTTGCAGCTTCAATACTTCCTTTTAGATTATCGAATTTTTCTTGTATAATATGACTTCCCATGTTGGATGTCATAATTATAATTGTGTTTTTAAAATCAGCTAAACGCCCTTTGTTATCTGTCAATCGGCCTTCATCTAAAACCTGCAATAAAATATTGAAAGTGTCCGGATGCGCTTTTTCAATCTCATCTAATAAAATAACTGAGTAAGGTTTTCTGCGTACCGCCTCTGTCAATTGTCCTCCCTCATCATAACCAACATATCCTGGAGGCGCACCAACCAAACGGCTCACACTGTGGCGTTCCTGATACTCACTCATATCGATACGGGTCATGGCATTTTCATCATCAAAAAGATATTCTGCCAGCGCTTTTGCTAATTCTGTTTTACCAACTCCTGTTGTTCCTAAAAATAAGAATGTTCCAACAGGTTTCTTCATATCCTGCAAACCTGCACGACTTCTGCGAACAGCATCACTTACTGCTTCTATAGCCTCTTCCTGCCCTACTACACGTTTGTGCAATTCGTCTTCAAGATGCAAAAGCTTTTCTCTTTCTGTCTGAAGCATTTTCATTACCGGAATCCCTGTCCATTTTGCTACAACTTCAGCAATATCTTCACGGGTAACTTCTTCCTTAATTAAAGAATTTCCAGATTGATATTCCTGCAATTGCTTCAACAGAATATCCAGGCGCTCTTGTGCTTCTTTGATTTTTCCGTAACGTATTTCGGCTACTTTACCATAATCACCATCACGTTCTGCACGCTCGGCTTCGTGTTTAAAATCTTCGATTTCTAATTTTACAGCCTGAACACCATCTACAACATCCTTTTCTGTTTTCCATTTTGTGAAGATTTCATTTCGTTCCTCTTTTAGATTAGCCAGATCCATTCTCAGGATTTTAAGCTTATTCTCCTCTTTTTCACGTTTAATCGCTTCGATCTCAATTTCTAACTGCATGATTTTACGATCCAAAACATCCAATTCCTCTGGCTTTGAATTGATTTCCATACGTAATTTAGAAGCCGCTTCATCCATTAAATCAATGGCTTTATCTGGTAAAAAACGATTTGTAATATAGCGTTGAGAAAGTTCTACAGCAGCAATGATTGCCTCATCTTTAATCTGAACTTTATGATGTGTTTCATATTTTTCCTTAATACCACGCAAAATCGAAATGGCACTCTCTGTATCGGGTTCATCGATCAAAACCTTTTGAAAACGTCTTTCCAGTGCTTTATCTTTCTCAAAATATTTTTGATATTCGTCTAATGTAGTTGCTCCTATTGCTCTCAATTCTCCACGCGCCAAAGCTGGTTTTAAGATATTGGCAGCATCCATAGCGCCTTCACCTCCACCTGCACCAACAAGTGTATGAATTTCATCAATAAACAAAACGATATCGCCTTCGGCTGCAGTAACTTCTTTAACTACAGATTTTAATCTTTCTTCAAATTCTCCTTTGTATTTTGCACCGGCAATTAATGCTCCCATATCCAAAGAGAAAACGATTTTATCTTTAAGGTTTTCAGGTACATCACCATCTACGATTCTGTGCGCCAAACCTTCGGCAATAGCAGTCTTACCAACTCCCGGCTCACCAACAAGCATCGGATTATTTTTTGTTCTACGAGTCAGGATTTGTAATACACGACGAATTTCTTCGTCACGACCAATCACAGGATCTAATTTACCGGTACGGGCTAATTCGTTCAGGTTTTTAGCATATTTATTTAATGCATTATACGTTTCTTCTGCTGAAGCCGAAGTTACTCTTTCTCCTTTTCTGAGTTCTTCTATAGTAGCTTTTAATGCTTTTCCGGTAACGCCCTGATCTTTTAAAATTTGTGCAACTCTGCTTTTTGAATCAAAAATGGCTAAAATCAGATGCTCGATCGAAACATATTCGTCGTTCATTTTTTGCGCTATGATCTCTGCTTCGTTCAACGCTTTATTTGCATCTCTGGAAAGCAAAATTTCACCTCCTGAAACCTTTGGAAAGCTTTGAATCGTTGAATCTAATATTTGTAAAAACAAAGGCACATTTACATTCAATTTTTTTAAGATGAAAGGTGCTACATTCTCATCAACCTCAAAAATTGCTTTAAAAATGTGTTCGTTTTCTATTTGTTGTTGTCCATATCGCTGAGCCAGCTGCTGTGATAGCTGAATGGCTTCCTGAGATTTAGTTGTAAATTTATTTATATTCATATCTGCAAGATTTGGTTTGTTTTTTAATTATAAATATGTAATATCATTAAAATTTGATTTTATTGGGTCAAAATTTAATTTTAAATGATATAACTTTGCTACATATTCAAATTATATTCCATAGTAAAAATACAGACAAAATGACATTAAAAACTAAAATTTAATTGGTTTTAAATGTCAAAAAGTCATAATACAGTCAAAATATGAGTTTTTTTAATTCAATGTTCGGAAATTCAGACAATTCGGATTCCCAAAAAAGTAATTTAAATTGGATTCCTCTTACAAATTTAGCACAGTTAGATGATATACAAACCATTTCAAATGTTAAGCCTATTGTAATTTTTAAGCATAGTACAAGATGCAGCATCAGCCGAATGGCTTTAAAACAATTTGAAAGACAGTATGATTTAGATGAAACTATAGATGCTTTTTTTCTAGATTTAATTGAACATCGTGATGTATCCAACGAAATTGCAAAACGATTTAATGTATATCATGAATCGCCTCAATTAATATTGATTAAAAACGGTAAAGCTGTTTATGATGTTTCTCATAGTGATATTGATGCAGAAGCGTTAAAAAGTAAGATATAAGCTTTAGCAGATTACAAATAACAAAACAAAACCCTGAACTAAAAGCTCAGGGTTTTGTTTTGTTATTTGTTGAATAATATTTCAGTTTAAAATGTTCCGCCAGATCCGCCTCCACTAAAACCCCCATCACCAAACTCCATTGGCGAATCCGGTGCTTTTACTTCAGGTTTCATTCCAAATGTTGAAGCAATTATTAAAGCTTCGGCATTTAAAAATGTATTTGAATTAGATATTTTATCTGGTTTAAATGTTAGTCCGCTTTCTTTTGTTTTAAGTTTCCTTATAAAAAAGAATGCAATCCCAAACAAGATTAATCCTCCCAATGTTAATGCTATTTGAATTGGCAAAACTGAGTGATAATATCTAAAACTGTAAAATGAAAAACCTATTGCCAGAAAACTAATCCAAAGCATAATTCTGTCTTTGCTTTTTAATGAATAGAGAAAATAGCAGACTGGTACAATAAAAGTAAATGCCCAAAAGAAGAATGCAAATGGAATTTCAGGGCTTATTTCATAATAGGTGTTTAATAAACTTGCAGAAAATTCTCTTACTATAAAATAATTTCCAGACAAATAAAACAATATTAAGCTAACACTTTTTATCAAACGAATTCCATTAGAATAATATGGTTCTATTAGATCTTTATTCAATTTTTTACATAAAAAATAAGTTCCTGCACCATACAACATCATGAAGAATGGCAAAATAGCCTGTCCAGCTTCCAGATATTCAAATATTGCATATCCAAGTGTTATAGTTAATGCTAAATAAAAGAGTAATGCCGATAATAAATGTATGTAACGCAAAAACATTATTAGTGATATAACTGTAACAACAATACTAACCGGAAGCACATAGTGGAAATCTGTAGTGATTGTAACCGCAGCACCAAAATTTAGTATTGTTCCTAAAATAAATGCATCATCTAATCCGTGATTATAATAATCTTTTTTTGCTAAAAACTCTGAACCTGCAATACCAATTATGCCAAACACAAAAGGGAAAATTTCCCAAGTTCTTTCTATTGCCGCAAGTCCTAAAAGTGATACTGCACTGCATATTGAAGAATACAGGAATGACCCCAGTAAAAAGAATCCTATCCTAACAAGGATATTTTTATGACTATTAAGTACCGGAAGTTCTTTTTTTATAAAGTCAAGTTGTTCTTTACCAATAAAGCCTGCACTTTTTAATGAATCTGCTTCTTCTGTCAAAACAGAATTTTGCAATTTATTTCTATCAAATACTATCATTCTGCAGTTTCTTTATTAAAGTTCTTAATTAATTTTATGAACAAGACAATCGAGCCGATGAAATAAGCTGGAATGGCCAGAACAAATAACATCCAAATATCCTGAAAATCTATATTCTCAAAAATTCTGAAAAGAAAGATATTAATCCCGATATAAGCGTAAAGAATCATAAAAACATATAATGAAATAGCCTTAAGCTCATAGCTGGCTTTATAAAAATAATAACAAGATCCTGCAAGTATAGCTGAAAAAAGCAACCAGAATCCATCGTATTCGTTTACCATGTTTGTGATGGAAGCTATGCTTATTATATGAAGGGCAAATGTCAGATAGATTAATTTAAAATGTGTTTTAAGCGCTATTTTATCGCTATAAAATGTCCATAAAATCAACAAAACCCCGAGCATTATTGCCGAGAAACTTAGACTTTGATTGAGGTATAAATCATTATTAAATACATCCTGAGGCGTTACAGACAATCCAACATAAGCTGCCAAACCAGTAATCGCAATGGTCAGGACACTTTTATTGTCAAAATAATAAGCACAAATAAAGCTAACAATTGTAGGCACTAATGTTGCTAAACCATAATGGGTTCCAAAAGGCTTGTATTGAAATTGCAGATATCCAATAAATATACACGTCAGAATGTTGGCAAGAAGTACAAGATATTCTAAAACAGGACTTTCAAAGGTAGTTTCTGATTTCCTGAATCCAACTGAATTTTTAAAACAGAAGTAAAAACAAACGACAGTAACAATTAGCAATAAAGACAAAATCGCAACATGACCAATAGTATCAATATTTTCATAAATCAAAATTCCAATACCGGATGTAAAAAGTAACACCGATAAATACAAAAACATTTTTAACTCAGCGTTCAGGGAAAATATACCTAAACTGCGATAGTCTTTTATCTGATTGAATTGTTCTTCTGTAATAAAGTTTTTCTCGAAAAGTTTTTGAGTAGTCTGTTTTTCAAATCCTGCCATCTTTCAAATTTAGGTTAACTATTCAAATGTATATAATTAGGCTGAGTTTTCTTAAATTTGATAAAAATATTTAAAAATAAAAAACCGATTTGTAATTTATACAAATCGGTTTTTAGTTTTTAAAAAATGAAATTAAAAAGCAGCTTTCATTTTATCTTTAATATTTTCTAAGCACAAATTATTAATACTTCCTTCGTGTGTATGTTTTGTTTCTTTTGGAGATTGGTATGTTCCGGCTTCCAATTGTTCGGCAACGGCTTTGTAAGCATCTCTAAACGGCATTCCGGCCACAACCATTTCGTTTAAAGTATCAACCGTAAACAAATAATCGTATTTTTTATCTTTTAAGATATTGTCTTTTACCGTAATGTCTTTTACTGAGAAAATCGCAATATCCAGACATGCTTTTAAGTTTTGAAGTGCAGGGAACAAACCTTCTTTTAAAAGCTGTAAATCTCTGTGATAACCGCTTGGAAGATTATTGGTAATTAAAGTGATTTCGTAAGGAAGCGCCTGTATTTTATTGCATTTCCCTCTGATCAATTCAAAAACATCCGGATTTTTTTTGTGAGGCATAATGCTCGACCCCGTTGTAAGGTGTGCCGGCAAGCCAATAAAATCAAAATTCTGGCTCATATACAAACAAACGTCCATTGCAAATTTTGATAAAGTTCCCGCAACACTGGTCATAGCAAAAGCAACTGTTTTTTCTGCTTTTCCACGGCTCATTTGTGCCGCAACTGCATTGTATTTTAAGGTTTCAAAACCTAGTTCCTGAGTTGTAAATGTTCTATTGATAGGAAATGAACTTCCGTAACCAGCTGCAGAACCTAACGGATTTTGATCTACGATTTTCAAAGCTGCATTCAGCATCGTAATATCGTCAATAAAACTCTCGGCATAAGCAGAAAACCACATTCCGAATGAGGATGGCATGGCGATTTGCAAATGGGTGTAACCCGGCAACAATACATTTTGATGTTTTTCTGCCGATTCCATCAACAAATCGAATAATGATCTAACTTGTTCTTTTATGGCCTTTAATTCGTCTTTTAGATACAAATGAACATCAACCAAAACCTGATCGTTACGAGAACGCGCGGTGTGAATTTTCTTTCCGGCATCGCCCAGTTTCTCGGTCAATAAATATTCGATTTTAGAATGTACATCTTCAAAACTGTCTTCGATTTCGAAATTCCCAACGACAATATCTGCAATGATATCATTTAAAGCATCAACTAAAGAAGTTGTTTCTTCTTCAGTCAATAAACCAATTTGCCCGAGCATTTTAGCATGAGCAATTGAACCTAGAGCATCGTATTTTGCCAAAACTAAATCTAGTTCACGGTCGTTTCCAACGGTAAAATGTTCGATTTGTTTGTCTGTTGGTATTCCTTTTTCCCAAAGTTTCATAACTTGATTTTATATGTTTTGAAAAAACCTAACAGGTTTTTAAAACCTGTTAGGTTTGATTATAATTTAAAGAAATCGCTCAGTATTTTAATATACAATTCCACTCCTTCTTCAATTTCGTTTATGAAAATAAATTCGTCTGCTGAATGTGAGCGCAGTGTTTCTCCCGGTCCTAATTTTAAAGACTGACAGCTCAATACTGATTGATCTGAAAGTGTTGGTGAGCCATAAGTTGTTCTTCCTAAAGCGATTCCGGCCTGAACTAAACCGTGTGCAATCGGAATAGACGAAGCATTTAAATGCATTGATCTTGGAGTTACTTCGGCGTTTACATTTGCTTTTACAACTTCCAGAATTTCTGTATTAGAATAACGATCCGTTACACGGATATCAACAACCAAATCACATTCTGACGGCACTACATTATGTTGTTTTCCAGCGCTGATTTGCGTTACAGTCATTTTTACCGGACCTAAAACCTCAGAGATTTTGTCGAATTTATAGTTTTTAAACCATTCCATTACGGGAATTGATTTGTATAATGCATTATCATCATTTTGATGAGCGGCATGACTTGCAGTTCCTTTTACTTTTACGTCAAGTACTAACAAACCTTTCTCAGCCACAGCTAATTGCATTAATGTTGGTTCGCCCACAATGGCGCAATCTAATTCTGGTAAATGTTTTAAAACGCTGTTTAAACCATTTTTGCCACTGCTTTCTTCTTCTGCGGAAGCCACAATTACAATGTTATGTGACAAATTCTGATTCTCATAAAAATGCACAAATGTTGCTAATAATGAAACCAAACATCCTCCTGCATCATTGCTTCCTAAACCGAATAATTTACCGTCTTTTTCAATCGCTTTAAACGGATCGTTTGTATAGGCCTGATTTGGTTTTACGGTATCGTGGTGTGAATTCAGTAAAAGTGTTGGTTTATTTTCGTCAAAATATTTATTGAAAGCCCACACATTATTGTTTTCTCTTTTAAAAGGAATTTCGTTTTGATTGAACCAATTCTCTATTAAAAGCGCCGTTTGATCTTCTTCACTTGAAAATGAAGGGGTTTCAATAAGGCTTTTTAATAAACTAATTGCTTCCTGAGTAAGCGTTGCAATATTTTTCATAGTTACGTTTCTTTGCCACAAAGGCACGAAGTCACAAAGTATTTATTAATCTGTGACATTTTTTATTGGCGCAAATTTCTTAAATTAATATTTAAAATACCTTCCGCAATTCTATTTTTTTGCCACAGCTTAAAATAATTTTCACTGCTTTTTTAATCATTTTAATCGATTAATCTGTGGCTATAACTTTATAATGTAATTGTGGTATGCAATACATTTGGATTTTGAAGCATTTTGTGATGGCCGATCTTGATTTTTTGAACGCCTCTCGATAAACTATTAAAGCAATTATCCAATTTTGGAATCATTCCGGAATGGATTACTTTTTCTTCTTTTAATTTATTGTATAAAGCTTCATTAATTTGGGTTATTACAGAAGAATCATCTTCTGAGTCTTGCAATACACCTTGCTTTTCAAAACAATAGGTCAATGTAACATCAAAAAATTCAGACAATGCAATTGATAATTCGCTTGCAATTGTATCAGCATTTGTATTTAAAAGCTGTCCATTTTTATCGTGAGTAATGGCACAAAAAACGGGAACAATTCCGTTTTCTAGCAACGTTTTCAATAAAGCTGTATTCACTTTTTTTACGTCGCCAACAAAACCGTAATCAATTGTGGGGTGATTTCTTTTTGTCGATTGAATCAAGTTTCCATCAGCTCCTGAAAATCCCATGGCATTAGTATCTTTTGCCTGCAATTGTGCCACAACATTTTTATTGATTTCTCCGGCATAAATCATTACGACAACATCTAGCATTGGTGCATCTGTAATTCTTCGTCCTTCAATCATTTGAGGCGTTAAACCAATACTTTGCGCCATTTTCGTAGCCGATTTTCCACCACCGTGAACTAAAACTTTGTATCCTTCAATCTTAGAAAAATCAGTTAAGAATTGTTCTAATTCTGTTGGGTTGTCGATAATGTTTCCGCCTATTTTTATTACTTTAACATCCATTGCTTTAAAGGTTCAAAGGTTCAGAGGTTCAAAGGGACAAAGGTTTTTGTGTCGGTTTTAGAAACCTTTGCACCTTTGTCGCTTTGAGCCTTTGCACCTTAAATTATAATTTCTTAAGAATTTTTTGCAAAACTAATTGTGCCGAATACGTTCTGTTATTCGCTTGCTGAATTACGATTGAATTTTCACTGTCAATTACTTCGTCGCTTACAATAACGTTACGACGAACGGGAAGGCAGTGCATGAATTTACCATTGTTGGTTAATGCCATTTTTTCGGCTGTAACTGTCCAATTAGGCTCGCTGTTGGTTACTTTTCCGTAATCGTTGAAGTTACTCCAGTTTTTTACGTAAACAAAATCGGCATTTTCAAAAGCTTTGTTTTGATCGTATTCGATTTTGCAGTCTTTAGTAATTTCCGGACTCAGTTCGTAACCTTCCGGATGTGTGATTACAAAATCCATGTCTTTTTGCATTTGCATCATTTCTACGAATGAGTTTGCAACAGCCTGAGGCAAAGCTTTTGGATGCGGTGCCCATGAAAGCACCACTTTTGGTTTGTGTTTTGTTTTGTATTCTTCCATTGTGATGGCATCTGCCAACGATTGTAACGGATGACGAACGGCACTTTCCATATTTACGATGGGCACAGTGGCGTGTTTCAGGAACCCCGAAATAACGGTTTCTGCATAATCTTTTTCTTTGTCCTCTAAACCTGCAAAAGCACGGATTGCAATAATATCACAATATTGTGAAACCACTTCTGCAGCTTCTTTAATATGTTCTGAAGCCCCAGAATTCATTACAGCTCCGTCTTCAAATTCCAAAGTCCAGCCTTCGTTGGTAAAGTTCATTACCATAACGTTCATTCCTAAGTTCAACGCTGCTTTTTGTGTACTCAAACGCGTTCTTAAACTCGGGTTGAAGAATAACATTCCTAAGGTTTTATTTTTTCCTAAGCTTTGATTTTTAAGCGGATTTTTTTTGATTTTTAATGCGCTTTTTACCCATTTTGATAATGAGTTGATATCTTGTATTGAAATATAATTCATGTTTTTTTGTTTTATATTGAGTGGCTGTTCTAAACGCGGAATTAACAGATTCGCTATTGCGAAGACGCGGATAAAAACTGATTTTCTTTTTTTTTTTACTTTCTTATTTTTCTGCTATTTTCGAAAACTTTACGTTTGAATTCTGGTTTCTTTCCAAAATTTAGGAGTAGACCAACTTCACAATTTGTACCTCTTAAATAATTTAATATTTGATTTTCAAATTCTTTCACTATACAATCTGCTGCTTTTAATTCTAGTATAATTAAATCTTCTACTATTAAGTCGGCATAATATTGTCCAACTTCAATTCCTTTATAATAAACTTCTATTTCTTTTGAGCTTCAACCTTAAAACCTTTACTTTTTAATTCTAAAAACATTGAATTTTGATAAACTCTTTCTAAAAATCCATATCCTAATTCATTATAAACTTCATAAAAAGTTTTAATAATGACATCGGTTAATTCTTGATGCAATAATTCCATTTTTTTTATTTTGAACGAAATGCACTACATAAAAATTAAATATAAAAATCCGTGTAAATCCGCGTCTTCGCGATAGCGAATCCGTGTCATCCGCGTTATAATCACACAATCTTAGTAAAAGGAATTTCGTCTTTTAATGCCTTTAAAATAAAATTATCATTTAATCCGTTGACGATCCAGGTTTCGATGTTGGCGGCTTTTGCTATTCCGGCTGCTTCGATTTTGGACTGCATTCCGCCGGTTCCGTGTGATGATTTTGATTCGCCTATTTCTTTTTCCAATGTCTTTAAATCATTTACCAATTTTATCGTTTCAGGATTTTCATCATGAATGGATTCTTTGGTATAAATTCCGTTTGTATTGGTAGCAATAATCAGAATATCAACATTTAAAAGAACTGCTGTTAATGCTGCTAATTTATCATTATCTCCAAACCGAATTTCATCTGTGGCAACGGTGTCATTTTCATTAATAATTGGAATGTAATTGTTTTTAACTAATACATTAATCGTATTTACAATATTCTTTTTGGTCTGCTCTTTTTCGAAATCAGAATAAGAAAGTAAACACTGAGAGGTATTCAATCCTAAATCCTTAAAATTTTCATTGTAAATCCGCATTAAATGAGGTTGTCCAATAGAGGCCAAAGCTTGTTTCACGAAAACATCTTTGTCTTGATTATCGAGCTTTACAAATTGCTTTGCCGCCGCAATTGCTCCTGAACTCACAATAATAAATTCATATTCGTCGTTTAAAGCAGCAATTTGTATTCCAAGGTCTTCAATCTTTCCTCGCGAAATGTGATTCGTTTCTTTGGTTAAAGTATTACTTCCTATTTTTAATAAAATCCGTTTTTTGCTCATTTTTTTTTTTTGGTTTTGCCACAAAGTCTCAAAGACACTAAGTTTCTTTTTGCTTGTGCTTTAACACTACTAAGTCCGCAAAGCTTTATAAGATCAACATTATCTAATTATCTAATTATCTCAATTACCTAATTTGCCCTTCTCCGTACACGTACCATTTGTTGGTAACCAAATGCTGTAAACCAATTGGTCCGCGTTGATGCAATTTATCGGTGCTTATGGCTAATTCTCCGCCTAAACCAAATTGCCCTCCGTCTGTAAAACGCGTTGAAGCGTTGTGGTATACCGCTGCGGCATCAACAGATTCCATGAACTTTTTAGCGGCTTTATCGTCTTTTGTTATAATCGCTGCAGAATGTCCTCCACAATATTTGTTGATTTTTTCGCTGGCATGTTCCTCAGAATCAATGGTTCCGATTACAATTTTATAATCCAGAAATTCTTCATACCAAATATCTTCATTTTGAAGTATTTCAGTATTTTCGAAATTTTCTAATGATTTATCAACGATAATTTCAACTTTAGATTCAGTTAAAGCTTCAATTAACATCGCCGTAAAACCTTCGAAATTGGGTAATCTCGAATCGATTAAAACTTTATCCAAGGCATTGCAAGCCGATATTTTAGAAGTTTTAGCATTCAAAATCACTTTTAAAGCCAAATCGGTATCTGCATTTTCATGAACGTAAACAAAATTATTTCCTCGTCCGCTTACAATTACAGGACAACTCGCGTGCTGCTTAACAAACTCAATTAATTTTTCTCCTCCTCTCGGAACAATTAAATCGACTTTTTGAGTTGGTTTTTCTAAGAATGCCTGCGTTTCTGTACGATTGTAATTCAAATATTCAACCCAGTCTTTTGAAATTCCATTTTCTTCTAAAGCTTTGTGCCATAAACTTACAATCTTTAGATTTGATTGTAAAGCTTCTTTTCCACCTTTCAATAAAATCTTATTTCCGGATTTAAAGGCAATTCCTCCAGCTTCAATAGTAACATCCGGGCGGGATTCGTAAATGATTAATATCGTTCCAAAAGCAGCTGTTTTATTAACTACTTTAATTCCATTATCATGAACAAAATGAAAACGCTCTACTCCAACCGGATCTTCCTGCGAAGCCAATTGATTCAACGACAAAATCATCTCATCAACTTTTTTATTATCCACTTTCAAGCGTTCTTCCATTGCCATATCTGAGCCGTCGTAAGCCAATAAATCTTCCTGATTGATGAGGATTATTTGACTCCGCTCCTGCTCGACAAGCTTTGCCATGGAGCGCAAAACCAGATTGCGTTTTTCAATTGATAATGGATTCATTTTTTGTAGTTGGTTGGTTGTTTTTTTGGGTTGTTTCTTTTTTATAGAAACTATTTTTTATACCTAACAGGTTTTGAAAACCTGTTAGAATACGTGCAATTAGTTTTTAAGCTCTTGTAAACTTTCTTTTAAAGCTACAATAAAAGTATCAATATCAGCTTTTTTCACTGTAAGTGGCGGCAAAATTCTTAACAGATTTTTGTTGTTGGCGCTTCCTGTAAAAATATGTTTCTCAATAATTAATTTCTTTCTCAAAGCTGCTACATCAAAATCAAACTCAACTCCGAGCATTAAACCTTTTCCTTTTACTTGTTTAATTCCTTCGACTTCTTTTATTTTTTCTAAGAAGTACTCATAAACTTCGTTCACATTCTTTTGTAAATCCAGTTTTTCCATTACATCGAGAACAGCAATTCCAGCTGCGCAAGACAAATGGCTTCCGCCAAAAGTGGTTCCTAGTAATCCGAAACTGGCTTCAAATTTTGGAGAAATTAAAATGGCTCCAACCGGAAATCCGTTCCCCATTCCTTTTGCTACTGATATAATATCAGCACTGATTCCGTGATGTTGAAACGCGAAAAATTTTCCGCTTCTTCCGTATCCTGATTGTACTTCATCCAAAATTAAAACAACATCATGCTTTTTACATGCTTTTTCCAATGCCTGAAAAAATTCTGTTGTTCCCTGGTCTAAACCTCCAACACCCTGAATTCCTTCAATAATTACAGCAGAAACATCTCCTTTTTCTAATTCAGCTTCCACTAATTCGATTTGATTTAGAGGCAAAAAAGTAACAACTTGCTGTGCATTAATTGGCGCTACAATTTTCTTATTGTCTGTAACAGCAACCGCTGCAGAAGTTCTTCCGTGGAAAGAATTATGAAAAGCTACAACTCTCGATTTTCCGTTATGGAAAGAGGCTAATTTTAAGGCATTTTCATTGGCTTCGGCACCAGAACTGCATAAAAACAATTCATAATCCTCTAAGCCTGAAAGTTTTCCTAATTTTTGAGCCAATTCAACCTGCAAAGGATTCTGAATCGCATTTGAATAAAATCCTAAATGATCTAATTGATTTTTTAATTTAGCTACATAATCAGGTTGCGTGTGGCCGATCGAAATCACACCATGTCCGCTGTATAAATCTAAGTATTCTACTCCTTTATCATCTGTAATAGTACAATCAAGTGCTTTTACTGGAGTTATGTTATATAATGGGTAAACGTTGAATAAGTTCATCTTTGTTTTTTGTTTTTGTTTCAGGTTTCATGTTTCAAGTTGCGCAGATTGTGGAACTTGTAACTTTAAACTTGAAACTGATTTAAGTTTCACTATTTATATTTCAAGTCACGCATAAAACGTGAAACCTGAAACTTTAAACCTGAAAAATTTTTTCTCTAAAATCCGCTTGGTTTCAAATGTAAACCTGTGGTTTCTTCTAATCCGAACATTAAATTCATGTTTTGAATTGCCTGTCCTGAAGCACCTTTGGTTAAGTTATCGATAATTGATGTTATGAGAACCCGGTTTCCTTTTTTCAATAAACTGATGATACATTTATTCGTTTGCACCACTTGTTTCATATTAATGTTAGTCGTAGTTACGGTTACAAACGGTTCGTTCTTATAGAAATCTTCGTATTTAGCAACCAATTGTTCCAGACTATCGTCGGATAATGTATATAATGTTGCGAAAATTCCTCTTGGAAAATCTCCCCTATTCGGAATAAAAAGCAATTCACTTTCAAAATCCTCCTGCAATTGAACCAGACTTTCTGATATTTCTCCTAAATGCTGGTGCTCAAAAGCTTTATAATGCGACATATTGTTGTTTCTCCAACTGAAATGCGAAGTGTCTGAAAGTCCAACTCCGGCTCCCGTGCTTCCTGTTGTGGCATTAATATGAACGTCGTTATTAAGTCCATTATTTTTGGCTAATGGCAATAAAGCCAACTGAATAGCTGTTGCAAAACAACCCGGATTTGCAATATAATTTGCTTTTTTAATTTCAGATTTGTTCAATTCGGGTAAACCATAAACAAAATCTTTACCTTCAAAATGAGCATCTTTGTTCAATCTGAAATCATTTCCTAAATCGATGATTTTGGTATGGCTTGCAAATTGATTTTCCTGCAAAAATGAAATTGATTTTCCATGACCAAGGCATAAGAAAACAACATTTACATCCGGATTTATTTTATCAGTAAAATTCATTTCAATATCTCCCATTAAATCGTGGTGCGCCACAGAAAGTGGTTTTCCAGAGTTTGTTGTGCTGTAAACAAAATCGATGTTTACATTGGGATGATACATTAATATTCTGATGAGCTCTCCGGCCGTGTAGCCAGAACCACCAATTATTCCAATATTAATCATGATCTAAATGGTTTACAGATGAGAATATGTTTTGAGCATTTCCTAAAATCTTAATAAATCCTTTTGCATCGTCAGATGTCCAGGCATTGTTCATTTCTCCGTACTGACCAAAACCAGTATTCATTAAATCATTATCAGATTCAATTCCGTCAAGTGAAAAATGGTAAGGTTTAAGAGAAACAGTTACAACTCCATTTACTGTTTTCTGAGTGTCCTGCAAAAAGGTTTCAATGTTACGCATTACAGGATCTAAAAACTGACCTTCGTGAAATAACATTCCGTACCAGTTTCCTAATTGCTCTTTCCAGTATTGCTGCCATTTTCCAAGCGTGTGTTTCTCTAGTAAATGGTGCGCTTTGATAATGATTAAAGGAGCTGCAGCTTCAAAACCAACTCTTCCTTTAATTCCTATGATAGTATCTCCAACGTGAATATCTCTACCAATCGCAAACGCATTTGCCAGTTTTTCAAGCGCTACAATATTCTTAGATGGTTTATCCATTATGCCGTTTAATCCAACCAATTCGCCTTGTTCAAAATGTAATCTAACTTTTTCTTCTCCTTCTTTTTGTAATTGCGAAGGATAAGCATCACTTGGCAGTGGCTGACTTGAAGTTAATGTTTCTTTTCCTCCAACACTTGTTCCCCAAAGTCCTTTATTGATCGAATATTGTGCTTTTTCCCAAGAATAATGAACACCATTTTTAGACAAATAATCAACTTCTTCCTGTCTTGACAATTTCAAATCTCTAATTGGCGTGATAATTTCAATTTCCGGAGCAATGGTTTGGAAAATCAGATCAAAACGAATTTGGTCATTTCCTGCACCTGTACTTCCGTGTGCGATGGCGCTTGCTCCTACTTTTTTAGCATATTTTATGGCTTCAATCGCCTGAAAAACACGCTCTGCACTTACTGATAATGGATATGTATTGTTTTTTAATACATTTCCGAAAATCAAATATTTTATAGCTTTATCATAATATTTATCTACGATTGTCAGGTTGGCGTGCTGCGCGCTCCCTAATTCGTAAGCTCTTTTTTCTATGGCTGATAATTCTTCTGCGTCGAATCCTCCTGTATCTACAAGTACAGTGTGAACTTCGTATCCTTTTTCATTTTTTAAATATTTCAAACAATACGAGGTATCTAATCCTCCGCTATAAGCTAATACTACTTTTTTCATTTTTTATAATTTAGGCTAATACTTTCGTATATAGCAGTTTGAGATTTTTTCTAATTAAAATTTTAATAAAAAAATAAAGGACAATAATTTATTTAAAAATAAAGCCTGTTTGATTTTTTTTAATCTGCTTAAAACGGCTTCATTAAAAGGATGTCTCGGCGGATTTTTTTGTTTTTCTTTTGGATCATATAACATTCCGGTACAAAGACACATTTTGTTTTCTTTGCTTTGCAGAATTTCGTAATTCGTACAAGTTTTACAACCTGCCCAAAAGCTTGGATCTGTAGTCAATTCAGAGAAAGGAACTGGTTTATAACCCAATTCAGAGTTAATTTTCATAACTGCTAAACCGGTAGTAATACCAAATATTTTGGCGTCAGGGAATCTCTGTAAGGAATAATCAAAAACCTTTGATTTTATTTTTTTTGCCAAACCTAAACTTCTGTAGTCAGGATGCACAATTAATCCCGAATGTGCCACAAATTTTCCGTGCTGCCAGCTTTCGATATAACAAAAACCTGCAAACTTTCCATCTGCCAGAGCAATCATTGCATCACCATTCGACATTTTTTTCTGAATGTATTCAGGAGTTCTTTTAGCAATCCCCGTACCTCTCAACAAGGCAGACGATTCTATTGTGTCGCATATTTCCTGTGCGAATTTGAAGTGTTCTTCCTGAGTAACAACAATAGAGATTTTCATTTCAATAATTGAAGTTTAGCGTTAAAAATTAAAGCACTTTGTTTGGTTTGAAATCCAGAATTGAATCCAATAAAATTAAGCAAAATAGAAGTAACTCCTTTAAAATCAAAAACTTGATTAATAAAATTTACAAAATAATAAATACTTTTTGGATATGTTTGTCCAAAGGACAAATTATGTGATTTCAAAATGAAAAAGGGATATGAATAAATATACGGCGAAAAACTCTGTGAATACTATAGAGATAGCATCCGTACCTCGGGAGAGGTACAAGGCAGGTTTGTCCGTGACAAAGAAGTTATATGTAAACTTATTTTATTCATAGGTGCAAAAGTACACTATTTTTTTATTTACAAACTAAAAAAATAAAATTCTAACATTTTTTTATTGTAATGTTTGATTTTTTTAGGCGCTAAGGTTCTAAGTTGCTAAGGTTCTGAGTTTTTTTTATCTCTCAAAGAAAACCTGAAACCTGAAACTTGAAACTTTAAATTAAAAAACAAAACCCGGATAATTAGTACTAATCATCGGGTTTTGAATATATTGTATTTTTTTAATCTATTTTTTAGTAAACTGCATTACTTGACCGTTTCCTAAAATTGTCATATCGAAACCAGTTTTAGCTTCATTAAATTTAAATCTCAATCCTGCTCTGGATGATTCAAATGTATCTTTTTCGTTTGCAACCGGATCCAGGGAGAAACTTGGATAGTTGGGAAGTTCTGCTGTTAAAACACTATTCTTGTCTACCAAATTGATTGTCAATGGAGATTTTGACGTAACATAATTACCTAAATATCCATCTATAATAATAGCTTTTTCTACTGTACCTTTTCCGGCGGTCCAAACATTGTTTGACTCATTATGATCCGGAAAAACATGATCAGGATCCAAAGTAATACTTTCTATTTCTTCAGTTGAATTGTGTTTGAAAGACCATGATTTATTTCTTTGCCAAATTTCTACAGGTAAATTAACTCTTGTTACTTTACCACTTTTTGTTTTAACATCGACAACAATTGGCATTGGCATTTTATCAAAATTTTCTATATTAATTATAACTCCTTTTGCTGGGTCATTTTTTATATATTTAATTGAATTTATACCCTGATCAAAACGCCAGTTGTTTACATACCAGCTTCTCCAGAACCAGCTCAAATCTTCACCGGCAACATTTTCCATAGACCTGAAGAAATCATCTGGTGTTGGATGTTTGTATGCCCAACGTTGTATGTAAGTTCTAAAAGCAATATCAAAACGCTCTTTACCAAGCACTTGTTCTCTTAAAATTACTAAACCGGCACTTGGTTTAAAGTAGCACAGCATACCAATATTCGCTTCTTTCATATTATCAGGCGAACTCATAATAGTCTCTAAATCAGGTCGGGTAAAAGGTTCAGCTTCATGATGTAAATCTGTTGGCTGCTCTTTATATTCTCCATTATTAAATGAAGCTGTGCTCAATGAGTTTATAAAAGTATTAAAACCTTCATCCATCCAGGCAAATAAGCGCTCATTTGAACCTACAATCATCGGAAACCAGATATGTCCGAATTCGTGATCTGTTACACCCCATAAATCTTGTCCTTTTGATTTCCATCCGCAGAAAACAATTCCGGGATATTCCATTCCGCCTTCATTTCCTGCAACGTTTGTGGCTGCCGGATAAGGATATTCAAACCACTGTTTGGAATAATGCTCAATTGATGCTTTTACATATTCAGTAGAACGTCCGTAAGCTCCCTGACCATCACTTTCAACAGGATAAGCCGATAGTGCTAAAGATTTCTTACCACTTGGAAGATTGATTTTTGCTCCGTCCAGGATAAAAGCCGGCGATGATGCCCATGAAAAATCACGCGCATTTTTTATTTGGTAATGCCATGTTTTTTCAGCTGTAGCATTCGCATTTGCAGTTGCAGTTGCAGCTACCTCTTGGGCAGAACGAATGATTACTGTTTTGTCGCTTTGAGCGGCTTCTTTGTAACGTTTAAATTGTTCTGCAGGCAATACTTCTGCACCATTTAATAATTCTCCTGACCCAACAACATAATGATTTGCAGGAACGGTGATTTTTACATCAAAATTACCATATTCCAGATAAAACTCAGAAGCTCCCAAATAAGGCGCAGTATTCCAACCTCTTACGTCATCATATACACACATACGAGGGTACCATTGTGCTATAGTGAAAATTTTACCGTTTTTGGTTTCCAAAACTCCCATTCTGTCTGATCCCTCAAGAGGAGCAATAAACGAGAATTCAATTTTAATTTTTACTGATCCTCCTTTTGAAGCTAATTCCTGCGGAAGGAAAATTTGCATTCTGGTATCAGTAATTATATATTTTGCAACTGTTTCAGTTTTGTTTTTTCCTCCTGAAATTATTTTTACAGATTTAATTTTATTTCCACCATCAAAAACCTGCCCTTGTGCTCCATTACGGCTTCCTGTTAAAGGCACTAAAGCATTTCCTCTTGAATCTTCTTTAAATAAATTCTGATCTAAATTTAACCACAAGAACGACAGTTTATCCGGACTATTGTTTGTATACGTAATTTCATCAGTACCAACAAGTTCATTTGTAGTATTGTTTAGTTTTACTGTCAGTTGATAATCAGCTCTGTTTTGCCAATATTCAACGCCCGGCTGACCACTTGCAGCACGTGTTGGCGTACCATTTTTGGTGTAAAAATGTGGTGCAAATGCATCATGATAATCGTAATTGTTTGTTGAATTAGCGGCTGTTGTAGCTGGCGTTTGCTGCGCCCAAACAGAAGAAATTCCAACAAATAAAGCCATGGTTAATAAGGCTTTTGAAGAATGCTTTTTCATATTTTTTAGCTGTTTATATAGCAAATTAATGAAAAAAAAAGCTATTTACAGAGAAAAACTTAGGCACATATTTATTTTTTGTAAAATTTTATCAAAAAAATAATTTAAGCAAATTCTCAAAAAACTAAAATTTATAAAATATATTTACATTCAAATAAAAATTTACTTTACTTCAATTTTAAAAATTTTGAATACAACAATCTCAAATTCAAGTTTAAAAGCTTCTATAAAGCATTCAGGAGCTGAATTATTTTCGATACAGGACAATCAAAACAAAGAATATATCTGGGAAGGTAATCCTGCCTTCTGGGGAAAACATTCTCCTGTTCTTTTCCCGATTGTAGGAACTTTAAAAAACAATACTTATACAATTGATGAAAAAGAATATCAACTGTCAAGACATGGTTTTGCAAGAGATATGGAGTTTAAATTGATTGATAAAAGTGAAAACAGTGCTGTTTTTTCGTTACAGTCAAATGCAGAAACACTCCAAAAATATCCTTTTAATTTTGAGTTACAGCTGATTTACACTTTAGAAGAAAAAGAATTAACTATTGCTTATAAGGTAATCAATAAAGGAAACTCTAAAATTCCTTTTTCTATAGGTGCTCATCCTGCTATTGCTCTACCTGAGGATTTTGAAAATTATTCTTTTCAGTTTGAAAAAAAAGAAACTTTAAAGTACAATCTACTTGAAAATGATCTGATTTCTGATAAAACTGAAATTTTAGAAACAAAAGATAATCTGGTTTCCTTAAATTATAAATTGTTTGAAAATGATGCGTTGGTTTTTAAAACTTTAGAATCAAATTCAATAACAATACTTGAAAATTCTAAACCTTATGTAAAAGTAAACTTCAAAGATTTTCCAAGTCTGGGAATCTGGACAAAGGAACAAGCTCCGTTTGTTTGTATTGAACCCTGGTTTGGTTACTCAGACACAGCTGATAATTCTGGTGATTTATTCAAAAAAGAAGGGATTTTAGTTTTGGATGCCAACGATACATTCAATGCAAAATTTAGTATTCAAATATTATAATCTATAAATATGTTAGACTTTAATTTTAATCCATTTCCTGCTATAGAAACCGAACGTTTACTTCTAAGACGCATTACTAATGATGATGTAAATGAAGTTTTTGAATTGCGTTCGAACCCTGAAACAATGAAATATATTCCGCGTCCGTTAGTAAAAAATAATGACGATGCACTTGAGCATATTGCAATGATTGAAGACAAAATTGCCACAAATGTTGGCATTAACTGGGGAATTACATTAAAAGATAATCCAAAATTATTGGGAATAATTGGTTTCTACAGAATGCAGCCCGAAAATTATCGTGCAGAGATTGGCTATATGTTATCTCCTGATTTTCATGGAAAGGGAATTATTCCTGAAGCTGTAAACAAACTAATAAGATATGGATTTGATGAATTAAAGCTACATTCAATTGAAGCTGTAATTGATCCTGAAAATTTTGCATCAGAAAAGGTATTAGAAAAATGTGGTTTCGTTAAAGAAGCACATTTAAAAGAAGCTGAATTTTGGGAAGGCAAATTTTTAGACAAAGTAATTTATTCATTATTAGATAAATAAGAGTTTTACACTTTTAATATCGAAGAAATATCATATAAAAATGGTATTTTTCATACTAGTACTTTTTGTTTTGCGTTATATTTGCACCCGAAAATAAGCTGATAAACTTATTTTCTTACCACGAAAAACGACTTTATGAAAAACGCCTTAATCCTATTTGTTCTTTTCTTTTCGATTCAATCCCAAAGTCAGACGTATCTAAAGTTTAATGCCGCTACAGCAGCAATTGCAATACCAAATATCGGAATTGAAACAAGCATTGGAGAAAAAACAACTTTTAGCGTTGATATAATGGCTTCTTTTTGGGAGTCTTTCAATGGCAATAGTCCAATGAAATTCTACACATTAACACCAGAAGTTCGTTACCATTTTAAAGAAAAATATAATGGCTTTTATGTGGGTGCACATGCAGGGCCAGACGTGTATGAATTACAAAAATGGAATTATTTTGATACAAACAAATATGAACATGGTTTTGGTTACAGATTAGGAGCAACAGTAGGCTATAACGTAAAACTAAACGATAAATTTTTATTGGATATTTTTGTTGGCGGTGGCTGGCACCAGGGATTTTATCACGGATATTACAATGACGGAACTCCAGGGAGATATGAAAAAGCCAAAGAATGGAATAAAAGCGGAGAATGGCTTCCTTATCGCGGAGGTGTTATGATTTCTTATAAATTAAACTAGTTTACAGGAAATTTAGGAATTGATTTTATATACAATTCTTCTACTTTTTGGCGTGCCCAGTCCGTTTTTCTCAAAAAAGTAAGACTAGATTTCACACTGGGATTGACAGTAAAGCATTTTATAGGAATGAGTTCGCTTAAAGTATCAAAACCATAATAGTCAACTAATTTTTCGACTATAACTTTAAGTGTAATTCCGTGTAAAGGATCTTTAGATTGCATTTTATATTTTTTAAATAATACTAAAAAGACCGTACTCCAAAAAAGTACGGTCTTTCTCTTTTACAAAATTAGTAAAATGAAATTTAAATTAATTGAATGCAATTAAAATATAAATTTAAACCCAACTGAAAGCGGAGAAGTAAGGTTTGGATTGCTTCCGCCCAAAGCGCCATTGTACAATGGCTCAACATTTGCAACATGGGCTAATCCAAAATTTGTTACCGTTGTTTTTTCACCAACTTTAGGGTCTAATGTTGTAGACGTAAAATTGGCTAAGTCATAAGAAAACTCAACTGAGAAATTTTTTGTTACAAAATAATCAAATCCTCCAGATAGCGCTAACCCAAACTGACTTACTTTTAATTCGCTTTCTTTTTCTTTACCCGTAATAACCGGTAATGCCAATTGACCAAAGAAATATAGAGAACCTGCTACATTCCAATATTTTCTGGCCAAAGGCTGAATTACGATTAGATCTGTTTTTGAAGAAGTTCCGGCATCAGAATCAGCTTTGATATTTATATAACCAATTCCTGCTCCTACAGCCACAGAAGGCGTCACAAATGTCCCAACAACTGGTAATACCGATAAAGTGGTATTCTTAGCGTCTGCAGTTTTAGTCTGCTGATAACCAAATTGCGAAGTAGCAAACCATGCTCCTTTCAGCCCCTGAGCCGATTCCTGAGCTTTTGCTGTTAAACCGATTAATACTAAACTTACTAATGTTACAATTTTTTTCATCTTTAGTTTGTTTTAAATTATTTAACAAACTTATGAGTAAGCTTTTCTAGCAATGATGATGAAAATCATAGATTAAAAAAAATCTTTAATTATCTTTAGCAGTATTAAAGTTTTTCATTTTTGTCTTACATTTGCATTATGTTAAAATCAGTCAATATACTTAATAAAAGAGCACGTTTCGATTACGAAATAATCGACACTTATACTGCAGGTATCGTTTTATCCGGAACCGAAATCAAATCTATACGATTAGGAAAAGCAAATATTACAGAAAGCTTTTGTGAATTTAGCAACTTAGAACTTTTTGCAATCAATACTTATATTGAAGAATATTCTTTTGGAAATCAATTCAATCATAAATCAAGAAGTGAGAGAAAGTTGCTTTTGAATAAAAAAGAATTAAAAACACTTCATAAAAATGTTCAGGCTAAAGGTTTGACAATTGTTCCTTTAAAATTATTTACGAACGAAAAAGGACTGGCAAAACTTCAGATTGGTCTTTGTAAAGGAAAGAAAAATTACGACAAGCGCGAATCATTAAAAGAACAGGATACAAAACGTGATCTGGACAGAATCAAAAAAGCTTATAACTAAAAGCAACTTTATCTAAATAATTGTTTTCTAGTATTTTATACTTAAATTTACTATAGTATTAATTTTAAAGTATAAAACTATGAAGAAATATATAATTTTGTTAATCACTCTTTTTCTCATAAGCTGCAGCAGCAATACCTCAATTGTAAGTAGCTGGCGAGATCCTAATATCACTGTAGCAAAGGAACAATTCAAAAAAGTTTTGGTTGTTGCATTAGTCAAAGATGAAGCTACCAGAAGAACCGCAGAGAACCGCATAGCGGCTAGCAATCCTATCTTTAAAACTTCCTATCAATACATGAATGGAACCACTTTGCATTTAACTAAAGAACAACAGTTAAAAATTCTGCAGGACGAAAATTTTGATGGTGTGGTTACTATGCGTCTTGTTAGTAAAGAAAAAGAAACTACTTATGTCCCGGGAACCTATACCGGAATGTATTATGGAGGTTTTGATGGAATGTATACGGGAATGTACGGATATGGTTTTGGAAATTGGTACGGAATGTATTCTCCGTATTTTTATGATCCGGGTTATTATCAGGAAACTACTTCATACATGGTAGAGACTAATATTTTTTCATTAAAACAAAATAAATTAATCTGGACTGGTACCACCAAATCTGAGTATGTGACCGATGTCGGACAAACAGTCGATGCTATCATGCAGGCTGTGGTAAAAGAAATGAGAAAAGATGGCTCACTTCCTCCAAAATAATAGTTCAAAAAAGCAGTAATTTAATTATTGCTTTTTTTATACATGCAGTAATGACTAAATTTGTCAAGACTAAATTTTTCATCAAATGAAATCTCTTTTAAAAAATGCCAGGGAAGCAAAAGGATTTAAAACAAGAGAATTGGCGCAGCTCGCTGATATTGATCAGGCTTTAATCAGCAAATTTGAATCTGGGACGAGGAAGCCGACCAAAGAACAAATTTCTAAACTCGCGCAGCTTTTAGATATTGATTATGAAACGCTTATGATTGCATGGCTTAAAGAAAAGATTCTGTATGAAATTGGAGATGAAGAATTTGCCCTAAAAGCTTTACTTCTGGCAGAACAGGAAATTCAGAATAATAAGAAACAAATCAATTCGGTACTTTTATCCTCTTTTCAATTAATTTTAGATGAAATTGAGGTTTTAAAAATTCAGATGCAATCTTTGAATCATTTTGAATTACGACAAATTTCCAAAACTTTAGAATTAGAATTTATCTTTAATAGCATTCGCTTAAGCGGAAATTCTTTAACCTTAGAAGAAACCAGGTCCGTAATAAACGACGGATTGACTATTTCCGGAAAAAGTATGCAAGAGCATCTTGAGGTTATAAATTTTCATGAAACACTAGTTTATATTAAGGATTTGATTCAGAAAAAAATAGCAGTAAATGAAAAAGAACTGCTGCATGTTCATAATTTAATCTTGCGCGGAACCAATTCAGTAAATCAGGGGAAATATAAAAATGAACTGATTTCGAAGAAAATGAATTTATTTTTCAACTGGTTTGAATCAAATAAAAATAATTTGCATCCTATAATTTTAGCTTCTGAATGTTATCTTAAAATAGTAGCAATAAATCCTTTTGAAAAAGGAAATCTACAAATAGCAAATTTGGTTTTAAACTGGGTGCTGGCAATACATAACTACCTCTTCACGAACGTGGAAGAATATGATGAAAACAAAACTGACAAATCAGCTTTCACGAATTATATCCTTCAGCAGGAAAAAGTAAATTTAATTCGGGCAATAGAATTAGTTTCAAAATAAAAGCCCATTTAGAATGGGCTTATCTTAATTTTTATCTTCTAATAAAGGAACAAATCTAAATTCTCCAAACTCATGTTTTTCAAATTGCGTTTCGTTTTTACGAATTAACAGTGTCATTATCTGCACATCTTCACCAAGCGGGATAACAAGCCTTCCTCCTATTTTTAACTGGGCCATTAATGGCTTCGGAATAAAAGGTGCACCTGCCGTAACTATAATACTGTCAAACGGTGCGTGATTAGGCAACCCTTTATAGCCATCTCCAAAGGAAAGGTGCTTGGGACGAATATTTAATTTTGGAAATAAATTGGAAGTTGTTTTAAACAATTCATTTTGGCGCTCTACGCTATATACTTTAGCGCCAAGCATAAACAAAACGGCTGTCTGGTAACCGGAACCTGTACCAATTTCCAACACTTTATGGTCTTTCTTAACTTCTAATAATTGTGATTGAAATGCAACGGTATACGGTTGTGAAATGGTCTGTCCTGCTCCTATCGGAAATGCTTTGTCCTGATAAGCATAATCTTCAAAACTCGAATTCAGAAAAAGATGTCTTGGTATTTTTTTTATTGCCTCCAAAACAGCTCTATCGGTAATCCCTTTTTGTTCTAAAGTGCTTACTAATTGATTACGAAGTCCTTGATGTTTTGCAGTATCTTTCAAAATGGGTAGGTTTTATTGTTGCAAAAATAAGAAACTAAAAAGTAAATCAAATATTGATTTTTAATTATTAAATCGCTAAATCTTTGTTCCATTCATTTTCACTTTCGACAAATAAATTATATTTTTGTTTAAAATACATTCTCATGTTAAAAGTAGGAGTTTTAGGTGCAGGTCATCTTGGTAAAATACATTTACGTTTATTACAACAATCTGACAAATACGAATTAGTTGGATTTTACGACGAAAATCAGGAAAATGCCGAAAGAATTTCAAAAGAGTTTGGCTATAAAAACTTCAGCACCATTGCAAAATTAATTCACGCTGTCGATGTTATTGACATTGTCACACCCACACTTTCACATTATAAATGTGCTAAAGTAGCCATAAAATCAGGAAAACATATCTTTATAGAAAAGCCAATCTCAAACACTGTTGAAGAAGCCGAAGAAATTATTGCTTTGGCTAAAGAATACAATGTAAAAGGTCAGGTTGGTCACGTTGAGCGTTTTAACCCTGCTTTTATTGCTACCAAAAACATGATCGAAAATCCGATGTTTATAGAAACACATCGATTAGCCGAATTTAATCCGCGCGGAACAGACGTTCCTGTAGTATTAGATTTAATGATCCATGACATTGATGCTATTTTGAGTGTTGTAAATTCAGAAGTAAAAAACATTAACGCAAGCGGGGTTTCTGTAATTAGCGATACTCCCGACATTGCAAATGCGAGAATTGAATTTGAGAATGGATGTGTTGCGAATTTAACGGCCAGCAGAATTTCGATGAAAAACATGCGCAAAACACGTTTCTTTCAGAAAGATGCTTACATTTCTGTTGACTTTCTGGAGAAAAAATGCGAAGTTGTACGCATGAAGGATGCACCCGAAGTACCGGGAGATTTTGATATGATTCTTCAAAATGCCGAAGGTGTCAAAAAACAAATTTACTTTACAAATCCTGATGTAGAACAAAACAATGCAATTCTTGATGAATTGGAATCGTTTGCAAATGCAATCAAAACAGATACAACTCCGGTCGTTACATTGGAACAGGCTACAGACGCATTACGTGTGGCTTATCAAATCATTGATTGTTTCAAAAAATAAAATCACATAACTTATTATTTTTTAAGGTTTAAAGCTGGCAAAAAAGCCTCTTTAAACCTTAACTTTTAAAAACAAAATACCTAAATTAAATGAAAACTATCGCTGTAATTGGAGCAGGAACAATGGGTAACGGAATTGCACACACTTTTGCACAAAGTGGTTTTACCGTAAAACTAATTGACGTTTCTGAGAAATCATTAGACAAAGGAATGGCAACTATTGCTGCAAACCTGGACAGAATGTTATCTAAAGGAACGATTACTCAGGAAGATGTTGCCAAAACAATCACCAATATTATTACTTATACAGATATTAAAGACGGCGTTGTTGGTGTAGATTTGGTTGTAGAAGCAGCAACAGAAAATGTAGAGTTAAAACTGAATATTTTCAAACAATTAAACGAAGCCTGCTCTCATAATACGATTTTGGCAACCAATACTTCGTCTATTTCTATAACACAAATTGGAGCCGTTGTTTCACATCCGGAACGCGTTATTGGCATGCACTTTATGAATCCGGTGCCTATTATGAAATTAGTTGAAATCATTCGCGGATATAATACCAGCGATGAAGTAACTAAAATCGTCATGGATTTATCTGAAAAATTAGGTAAAGTTCCTGTTGAAGTAAACGATTATCCAGGTTTTGTGGCAAATAGAATTTTAATGCCTATGCTAAATGAGGCAATTGAAACGTTATATAATAAAGTTGCCGGAGTTTATGAAATTGACACCGTGATGAAATTAGGAATGGGACACCCAATGGGACCACTTCAACTAGCTGATTTTATTGGTCTTGATGTTTGTCTTGCCATTCTGAATGTAATGTACGACGGATTTAAAAATCCTAAATATGCTCCTTGTCCATTATTGGTAAATATGGTTCGTGCAGGAAAATTAGGTGTAAAATCCGGTGAAGGTTTTTATGATTATAGCGAAAGCAAAAAAGCAGAGAAAATCTCTAAGCAATTTATTCTTGCATAAAAAGAAAATATCATGTCGATTCAATCGAATTTAAATACAATCAGGGAAAGTTTGCCTGAACATGTCACTTTAGTTGCAGTTTCAAAAACCAAACCTGTTTCAGACTTAATGCAAGCCTATGAGACCGGTCAACGCGTTTTCGGAGAAAATAAAATCCAGGAAATGACCGATAAATGGGAACAAATGCCAAAAGATATTCAATGGCATATGATTGGTCACGTTCAGTCGAATAAAGTCAAATTTATGGCACCATTTGTGAGTTTGATTCATGGTGTTGACAGTCTGAAATTATTACAGGAAATTAATAAACAAGCTTTAAAAAATAATCGCATTATAGATTGTCTTCTTCAGGTTTACATTGCCGAAGAAGAATCAAAATTTGGTTTAGACGAAAGCGAATTAAAAGAACTTTTAACTGATGTAGCGTTAAAAGAGTTAAAAAATATTCGTATCTTAGGTTTAATGGGAATGGCAACCTTCACAGAAGACCAAAACCAAATAAAAAAAGAATTTACACATTTAAAATCTATTTTTGACTCCATTAAAACAAATAACACTTCAAATTGTCAATTAAGTACAATTTCAATGGGGATGTCCGGCGATTATCAATTAGCAATTGAGTGCGGCAGCACAATGGTTCGTATTGGAAGCAGCATTTTTGGAGGCCGATAATCTTCAATATCAATTTCAATGGAAAAAATCAATATCAATTTTAGAATCGTAAATAAGTAAATGGAAAAAATATTCAATTTTGAAGACCGATTAGTTCGTTTCGCAGGCGAATGCATTTTTTTTACGAGACAATTAGAAAGAATATTTGAAAATGAATATTATAAAAATCAATTGATTAGATCATCAGGAAGTTCTTCATTGAATTTTGGAGAGGCACAAGGGACAATTACTGATAAAGATTTTATTTTCAAAGTTTCATTAGTTGTAAAGGAGTTGAAAGAATCCAGAAACTCATTAAAAATCCTAGATTATATTAAAGAAGGTGATAACGACAAAAGAAATAAGCTTTTAATTGAAGTAGAGCAACTTATTGCAATTTCTTCAAAAATGATAATAAATAAAAGATAACTCAATTACAATCACAATGGCAACTACAATAACAATTTTCAAGAATTGAAATTGATTTTTGAAATTGAAATTGACATTGATTTTTGAAATTGAAATTGAATATGTACGCAATACTAGACATAGAAACAACCGGAGGCCAGTTTAATGAAGAAGGAATTACCGAAATCGCCATTTATAAATTTGATGGCCATGAAGTAGTCGATCAATTCATTAGCCTTGTCAATCCCGAAATTCCGATTCAGCCCTTTGTGGTTAAATTAACCGGAATTAATAACGCTATGTTGCGTTCTGCACCCAAATTTTTTGAAGTTGCAAAAAGAATAATCGAAATTACCTCTGATTGTATTATTGTAGCACACAACGCTTCTTTTGATTACCGAATTCTTCGCACAGAGTTTCGACGTCTGGGCTACGATTTTGAAGCCAAAACACTTTGCACAGTAGAACTTGCCAAAAAGCTTATTCCTGAGCAAACATCATATAGTTTAGGAAAATTGGTCCGGGCACTTGGCATCCCGATGGCAGACAGGCACCGTGCCAGCGGAGACGCAATGGCAACTGTAAAGCTGTTTAAAATGCTTTTGGAAAAAGACCTGGAAAAAACAATCGTAAAAGATTTTATAAAACTCGAAGTAGAAAAAGGCATTGCTCCAAAACTATTGGATCTGGTAAATCAGATGCCAGCCAAAACCGGTATTTATTATATTTATAATGAAGCAGGTACACTTATTTATATCGGCAAAAGCCAAAATATAAAAAAGCGAATCAATCAGCATTTTACAGGAATTACAACCAAAAGCAAAAAAATTCAGGCAGAAGTTTTTACCATAACCTATGACGAAACCGGCAGTGAACTAATTGCACTCTTAAAAGAAAGTGAAGAAGTAAAAATAAATCGTCCCAGATACAACCGATCACAACGAAAAACATTTTTTCCATACGCATTATACGCCGAAAAAGACAGCAACGGATATCTTAATTTAAAGCTTGAAAAAGCAGATGGCCGAAAAAAAGAAATTACATCTTACGCCAATATTCAGGAAGGCAAAAATGCACTTTTCAGGTTAACAGCAAAATATACACTGTGTCAAAAATTAACCGGATTATATCAAACCAATAAAGAATGCTTTCAATACAAAATCAAAGAATGTGATGGTGCTTGTATAGGAGAAATTACGCCCGAAATATACAATGCAAGAGTTAAAGAATTACTGGCTGAAAATAGTTTCGAAAACAAAAGTATGATTCTCATTGACAGAGGAAGAAATGTAAATGAACGAAGTGCTGTCTTAATAGAAAATGGTGTATATAAAGGATATGCCTATTATGATTTGAATTACCAAATTACAAATATCGAAATCCTGAAAAATATCCTGATTCCGATGCAAAACAACAGAGATGTCAAAAACATAATTCACAATTACCTCCGAAAAACTAAAAACCTTAAAATCCTTCATTTTTAATACTTACAAACTTTATGTATCTTCGTAGGAATGACAAAAAATAAATCAAAATACGAGATTTTCAGAGAGAAAGTTAAAATAATTCTTTACGGAACCAATACTATTTTAGGACGTCTGTTCGATTTGGTTCTTCTGGGATTAATTTTATTAAGTGTCCTTTTGGTCATGCTTGATACAGTCGAAGGTATCAGCTATAGATATCATTCATATATACTTGCCTGCGAATGGATTATCACTATTTTCTTTACAATCGAATATCTTTTGCGTGTTATTTCCATTCAAAAACCAATCAAATACATCTTTAGTTTCTATGGTATTATAGACCTTTTGGCAATATTACCTATGTATCTTTCAATATTTTTCCCGGCAACAAGCGTGCTCACAATGATACGTATACTTCGCTTTCTCAGATTGTTCAAAATTCTGCATATTCCGCAGATCTCACATCAATCATTTCAATTAAAAGAAGCACTTGAAGCCAGTAAGGAAAAAATCCTTGTTTTTATCTATTTTGTTTCTATAAGTGCCGTAATCATTGGCGCCATGATGTACGTGGTAGAAGGCAAAGAAAGCGGTTTTACAAGCATTCCGGTAGGTATCTATTGGGCAATAGTAACCTTAACAACAGTAGGTTACGGAGATATATCTCCTGCAACTCCGTTAGGACAATTTTTGGCCTCTTTAGTGATGATAATGGGTTACGGAATAATAGCTGTGCCAACCGGGATTGTTACTGCAGAATTTGCCAAAAGCAGTTTAAGAAACAACTCTGTCAGTACAAAAAAAACATGCAAAAAATGCAACTCTCAAGTCCACTTTGACAACGCAAAATATTGCTACGAATGTGGTACAGAATTACCAAATAATTAATTTATGAAGCCAATCCAGCTGTACATTACAACTCCTCATTCTAGCTGTTGTTTTTTCAAGGCATAAAAGGAGCTTCCGCTGGTCGCTCTTTTATACCAGAAAAAACTAACAACTATAATTCCGGGGTTTCCATTTCCATCCGGGCTAAAAAATATGAAATATCTAATAACCATTGTCGGACCAACAGCTATAGGAAAAACAGCCTTAAGCATCACCTTGGCACAACATTTTAATTGCGAAATTATATCCTGCGACAGCCGTCAGTTTTTCAAAGAAATGACAATTGGCACAGCTGTACCCAATCAGGAAGAACTATCATCTGCGACACATCATTTTATACAAAACAAATCAATATTCGAAAATTACACTGTTGGAGACTACGAAAAAGAAGCGTTACAACAACTCGATGAATTATATAAAACTAACGATTTTGCCATCTTAATCGGTGGGTCAGGTTTATATGTCGACGCCATTTTAAAGGGTTTTGACGAGTTCCCCGAAATTGATCCCGCAATACGATCAGAAGTAAATTTAAACTATGAAAAATTAGGAATTGAATACCTACAACAGCAATTAAAGAAACTTGATCCTGATTACTTTCAAAAAATAACTCTCGAAAATTCGCAAACATTACAAAACCCACAACGAATGATGCGTTTTGTAGAAGTCTGCATTGCATCAGGAAAGCCTTATTCCTCATTTTTAAATCAAAAAAAGAACAACAGAACCTTTATCCCCATCCTTATCGGATTAGATGCTGACAGAGAAGTTATTTACAACAGAATCAACCAGCGTGTAGACATTATGATGAATGAGGGATTGCTGGAAGAGGCAAAAGAGTTGTATCCTAATAAAGCGTTAAATGCGCTTCAGACGGTCGGTTATAGAGAATTATTTAGTTATTTTGATGGAGAATTCTCATTGCCATTCGCAATCGAAGAAATCAAAAAAAATACCAGAAGATTTTCTAAAAGACAATTAACCTGGTTCAAAAGAAACGAAAATACAAAATGGTTTGATTATTCAACAGATAGAAAAGAGATAATAAAATACATAGAAGAAAATCTCAAGTAAAAAACAAAAGTCTTTTTTCTATTCTCTACTCTAAAAATAAATCTTAATTCTAAAATTCAAAAATGCCAATATCGCCAAATTTCACTTCAGTATTAAGCAAAGACTGGGAAATCAATTTTACACAATGCACACCAAACGAATATTTAAAATATACAGATTTGTGCAATTTGCTTCAATTGACTGCAGCAGCACATTCAGAAGTTGGAGGAATCAGCTTTACAGACATGCAGGAATTTGACCAGGCATGGGTTTTAAGCAGAATGCGTGTAGAAATTACAGCCTTACCAAAATGGCAGGATGTTGTAACAGTAAAGACATGGATTAACAGTCTGGAAAATTCCCGTTCTGTTCGTGCACTCGAAATGTATGTAAATGGAGAAAAAATAGTGGGAAGCGAAACATTTTGGGCCGTTTTTAACACTAAAGCACGCCGTCCTGAGGGATTGGCGTTACCATATGAACACTTTGAACTTTTTCCTGACAAAAGAGCAACACTGGAAGGATTCTCTAAAATAAATGTAAATCCTGAAAAAGAATCAGTGTTTGAAAAAACAGTTTATTTATCAGATCTTGATATTGTAAATCATGCAAATAATGTAAAATATCTGGAGTGGTGTTTAGATCATGTCGAACCTGAAAAAATCTTAAAACAACAGATTAAAAGCTTCGAAATGAATTTTATGAAAGAACTATCACTAAACGATAATGTCGTAATTCACGAAAGTGAAACAGAAGTTGACACAACTTTTAGCATTACCAAAGAAGATAAAACATGTTTTGCGTTACAGCTGAACTGGAAATAAAATTTTGTTGTTTGTTTTGAACAAAAAAAGCTCTGAGAAATCAGAGCTTTATATTTTTTATTAAGTGAAGTTTTGAATTAATTTATTCAGTTACTTTGCTTTTAACAACTAATCTGAAACCTTCACCATGAATATTTAAGATTTCTACATCCTCATCAGATTTTAGGTATTTTCTAAGTTTAGCGATGTAAACGTCCATACTTCTTGAAGTAAAGTAGTTATCATCTCTCCAGATTTTAGTCAATGCTAATTCTCTTGGCATCAAATCGTTTTCATGAAGAATTAACATTTTAAGCAATTCATTTTCTTTTGGCGACAATTTGATCGGCTCTTCATCCTGAAAAGTCAGGAATCTTAATTTTGAATTTAAGTGGAATTTACCAATATTAAATTCAAACTGAACTTGCTCAGCTTTTGTGTCAGCAGATTTTCTTTGAATAATTGCTTTAATTTTCATTAATAAAACTTCTGAATCAAAAGGTTTATTTAAATAATCATCAGCACCAGCTTTGTATCCTTTCAACACATCTTCTTTCATAGATTTTGCTGTTAAAAAAATAATAGGCACTTCGCTGTTTTTTTCTCTAATTTCTTTCGCTAAAGTATAACCATCTTTATAAGGCATCATTACATCCAGAATGCATAAATCATATACATCTTTTTTGAATTTTTCGAAACCTTCCATACCGTTTTTAGCTAAAGTAACTTCAAAGTCATTTAACATTAGATAATCTTTAAGAACAGCGCCAAAATTTAGGTCATCTTCTACTAAAAGTATTCTTTTGTTATTATTTTCCATATTTTAATTTATTAATGGTATTTTTATTATAAAGGTGCTACCTTTTCCTTTTTCGCTTTCAACATATACTTGACCATTGTGATCCTCAACTATTCTTTTTACATAAGCAAGGCCTAAACCGTGTCCTTTTACATTATGTAAATCTCCCGTATGCTCTCTGTAAAATTTCTCAAAAACTCTTTTTTGAGCTATTTTACTCATACCCAAACCGTGATCTCTGACTTTTATAAGAATTACGTCCTTGACATTTTCTGTAAAAATTTCAATTTCAGGAATATTAGGAGAATATTTTATTGCATTTTCTAAAATATTTACAAGGACATTTGTAAAATGGACTTCATTTATCAAACAAGTTGTTCTGGCTGCATTAAAATGCTTAACAACAGTTCCTTTTCTATCTTCTAAAATCAGATTTACGTGTTCAATTGCATCATCAATTATATCATGAATTACAGTTGGTTCTTTAGTGATATCTAATTCTCTTTTTTCTAATTTCGAAATTCGAAGTACATTCTCTACCTGAGCATGCATCCTTTTGTTTTCGTCCCTAATCATTTGCAGATATCGAAAGACTTTCTCTTTATCTTCAATAATCTTAGGATTTCTAATTGCATCTAAAGCCAAATTAATTGTCGCAATTGGAGTTTTAAACTCGTGCGTCATATTATTTATAAAATCTGTTTTGATTTCAGAAATATGTTTTTGACGCAATAATTGATTCAATGCACTTGTATAAGCTACTATAATAATTAGTGTAAAAATTATTGATAGTATTGTAATACTTAATAGCTCAGATAATAAAAACTTCTTTTTGTGAGGGAATGTAATATACAGTTCATATTTACTACTTCCTTCGTTATTCGTAAAGATGGGCACGTGGTAACTTGCATCTTTATCATAATGAAAGGCATCTGATCTTACTTTAGTTGCGAGACCGCTATTTAGAACTCCGTACTCAAATTTAGTTTTGACACCATATTCTTCAAGTTCCTTTTTAAGAAGTCCATGCAATTTCTCTTTGGAGATTCTTTCTTCAAGAGGTAAAGCATCTGCAGCATCTTTTATTGATATCTCCTGCTGTACTTTATTTAAAATATCAAGGCTGCCTGTTTTTTCAATTTTAATATCCGGTATAATACTTTGTCCAAGAACATTATTATCAATACCATTATTATTGTTATAGATTTCAGTAACTCTTTTTGAACTGAAATTTCTAAATCTATCACTGCTGAATTTTTTATTGAACAGTGAACCATCCATATCATAATCCTCAGCACTTAATGTGTTGGTGTATACAATAGTTTTATTTGTCTTTTTATTTCTCTGAACAAATAAAACCTGAAGTAAATCTTCTTTTTTGGGAATTTTACCTGTACTGTCTTTTATTTTGTTTACCTGATCGGCAAAACTGTATAATTCTTGTTTTTCAAGTTTATCAGCAACATTTCCAATTACTTGGGTTACATGATATTTAAACTGTTCGTCATTATTTTTAAAAGACGAGTTAAACCAATATACCTGAACCAGAATTATCCCTATTAAGGACAAGCTCATTAGCAAAACAAGTATTCTAAAAAATAATTTATTCATCGAAACAAAATTAATATTTTAACAATATACTAAATAATACATTAACCAAATATTAACATCTAAGACTGATTTTGTTTAATATTCAAAATTTTAAGAATTTTAACAACTTCTTGTTTAGCATTTTTAAGATTATCGTTATTAATTATAAAATTGCTTCCGGAAATTCTTTTTTCATCATTCCATTGCATTTTCATGCGGCTTAAAACCTGAGCTTTTGTGGTATTATCTCGCTTTAAGACCCTGTCTATCCTCACTTCTTCAGGAGCAGTAACTGTTATAATTAAATCACATTCTTTATATCGGCCGCTTTCAAATAATATGGCGGCTTCGTAAATAACGTATTCATAATTTTTATGTTCCAATAACCATGCCTCAAAATCACTTTTAACGGCTGGATGCACAATACTATTTAGCTGATTTAGTTTATCCTTATCATTAAATACAATCTCTGCTAATTTTGCTCTGTTTAAAATGTTATCATCAAAAATGGAACTCCCAAAAGTTTCTTTTATTCTGTCAATTATACTTTGAGACTGCATTACATTTTTGGCTCCGTCATCAGCTATGTAAACAGGAACACCTAATTCTTTAAAATAATTAGCAATAGTTGTTTTACCGCTGCCAATTCCGCCCGTTAAGCCAATAACTTTTGTCATACTATACTTTAAAAAACATACGAGGAAAAGCTTCTTGTGGTTTTTTCTTTAAAAGGATAATTTTAATAAATGATTCTAAAAATCCTGTTCCATAACCATAGAATTGTTTCCAAACTGCTATTACAGACAGATATCCAATTTTAATACTTTTATTCTGAATACTTGCTGTAAGAAAAATTATAACGAAATATACAAAATATAATTGTAAAAAAATATCAAAATTGAATATTAATAGTAAAAAAGCTATTAACAATCCTACAATAAATACAGTCGGAAAGAAGAATGTCAACTTATTATGTTCTGGGTACCAACTATTTAATATCGGCCTTGCAATCCCAAATTTATGCACCTGAACAGAGAATTTTTCCCAGTCTATTCTACGTTTATGATAAACAAAAGCATGGGGAAACAATCTGGTCTCAAAACCCAGATTCCATAAACGAATTGAAAGATCAGGATCTTCTCCCGGATGTATATTACCAAAACCTTTTGATGCCTCAAAAGCTTTTTTTGAAATTCCCATATTGAAACTTCTGGGCTGAAATTTAGTTATCTTCTCTGAACCTCCACGAATTCCGCCGGTGGTAAGAAATGAGGTCATAGCAAAGTTGATAGCTTTCTGAATATTCGAAAAACTGGCTAGGGCTTTGTCCGGCCCTCCAAAACAATCTACATATTTTGCATTTAATTCTTTTCTGACTTCAGTAAGATAATTAGGCGGGATAATACAATCTGAATCAAAAATGATAAAATAATCACCTCTTGCCTTTTGCATTCCAAAATTTCTTGAATCTCCAGGCCCTGAATTCTCTTTAAAATAATAGGAAATATTGAGTTTTCCCTGATAGTTCATTACAACATCTTTGCATGGTATTGATGAACCATCTTCGACCAGAACAATTTCAAATGCTTCATTATAATCAGATTTAGTCAGGCTTTCTAAAAGTTCATCAACTTCATCCGGGCGATTATACACGGGTATAATTAAAGAAAAAATCATAATGGAATATGAGGTATTAAAGTAGTAATTATTGTTAATCTAAAAATTTTAACAAAGGTATGGTATATTCATAAAAAAACCATCAACTTTTGGTTGATGGTTTTTGATTTATGATAATCTGTATTTATTTGATACTTTCTATCGCAACTACCTCATTTGCTTCAGCTTTGTAGTCAACTCCTTCAAATTCAAATCCGAATAAGTTTAGAAAATCATTTCTGTATCCTGCTAAATCACCTATCTCCGGTAAAGTTTCTGTAGTTGCTTCTAACCATAGTTTAGCGACTTTTGCCTGAACATCATCACGCATTTCCCAATCATCGATTCTGATTCTTCCTTTCTCGTCTGTTGGCACTTCTGATCCGTTGTATAATCTGTCCTGAAACAAACGTTGGATCTGCTCAATACAACCTTCGTGAATTCCTTCTTCTTTCATAATTTTATATAAAAGCGAAATATATAAAGGAATTACCGGAATTGCCGAACTTGCCTGAGTAACCAAAGCTTTATTTACTGACACATAAGCTTTTCCTCCAACAGATTTTAAACTGTCAGTGATAGAAAATGCTGTAGCTTCTAAATGATCTTTTGCACGGCCAATAGTTCCTTTACGGTAAACCGCTTCTGTCAATGATGGCCCGATATATGAATATGCCACGGTAGTAGCTCCTTCTGCTAATAAATTTTCGCTTTTTAAGGCATCAATCCACATAGCCCAGTCTTCACCTCCCATTACAGCAACTGTGTTTTCAATATCTTCTTCAACTGCTGGAGCAATTGAAACGTCAGAAACTTTTCCTGTATGAAAATCAACAGTTTTATTTGTAAACGTTTGTCCGATTGGTTTTAAAACTGAACGGTGCATAACTCCTGTATTAGGATTTGTACGCACTGGAGAAGCCAAACTATAAATTATAAGATCTACTTGTCCTAAATCTGCTTTTATTAAATCAAGGGTTTCTCTTTTTATTTCGTTTGAAAATGCATCACCATTGATACTTTTTGCATATAAACCTGCTTTATGAGCTTCTTTTTCAAATGCTGCAGAATTATACCATCCCGGAGAAGCTGTTTTTCCTTCAACAGGTGGTTTTTCGAAAAACACTCCAATTGTTGCTGCACCAGAACCAAAAGCACTAGTAATTCTTGAAGCTAGCCCGAAACCTGTAGAAGCACCAATCACTAAAACTTTTTTAGGTCCATTGATTTCTCCTTTTGATTTTACATATTTGATTTGATTTTTAACATTTTGTTCAGCTCCCTCAGGATGGGCAGTCAAACAAATAAATCCTCTCATTCTAGGTTCTATAATCATCTTGTAATTATTTATTGTATTAATTGAGTTTTAGTTTTAATTTTTCAAAAATAGACATTTTATCCTTAACCCTTTTCATGTTAGCATTCATATTGTCTATAAAATTTGGATTCAGCGCGTTTTTTTTAGCCAGTTTATAATAATTATAAGCCGCAATATATTCACTTTCATATTCAGCCATTCTTCCTAATTCACTGTTAAAAGAAGAATGATCTACATTTTCTAAATTTTTCATTGTAAAGCTAATGTGCTCTTTAGCTTCTGCATATCGCCCTATATCAATAAGCAAATAAGTAAAATTCAGATAAGGGGCAGGATATTTTGGCTCAAATTTCATCGCTAGTTTATAATGATAAATTCCTTGATCATAATTACTTAACTTATTATAATAAATCCAGCCTAAATGGTTGTGAGCTTTTCCAAAGTCAGGATACTGTGCTAATATTTCTTCTAATAATTCTTTTCCATCAGCGATATTACCTTCAGATATTAATGAATCGGCTTTTATAAATTGATTTTCATAGTGACTCAAACTTTCCATATTTCAGTATTCTTAATTTAATAATTCTTTTGCGTGGTTTAATGCTGAATTTGAGATGTTAGCTCCCGAAAGCATCTGAGCTATTTCTACAATTCTTTCTTCCTGAGACAGAAGTTTTAATTCAGATTGCGTATCATTGTCAATAGTTGATTTGAAAACTTTAAAATGTGAATCCCCTTTTGCTGCTATTTGTGGTAGATGTGTAATGGCAAATATTTGCATAGCAGCGCTCATCTCTTTCATAATCTCGCCCATCCTGATTGCAATTTCTCCGGAAACACCAGTATCTATTTCGTCAAAAATTAAAGTTGGTAATTTGGAATATTGTGCTAAAATCGCCTTAACGGCCAGCATAATACGCGACATTTCTCCACCGGAAGCAACTTTTTTCAATAACCCGAAATCAGTTCCTTTATTCGCTGAAAAAAGGAATTGTAATTCGTCTTTTCCGTTTTGGAAATATGTTTCCGAAGGTATAAGCTCTATTTTAAAACGAACATTTGGCATTCCTAAAGTTTCTAAAATCGAAATTAACTGATTTGATAAAACCGGAATTGCATTTTCTCTATTTTGATGTATTGTTTGTGAAAAACTATCTAATTCCTGAACTTTTTGTTCAATTGATTTTGATAACGCAGCTATTTCTTCTTCAATATTACCTAATTCGATAACAGCTGTTTCTAAATCTGCCTGAATCTGAAGCAATTCTTCAACAGAGGTAACCTGATGTTTCTTCTGGAGATTATAAATTAATTGCAGTTTCTGATTCGTCAGTTCTAACTTTTCAGGGTCATTTAATAATTTTTCTGAAACATTTTCTAATTCTTTCGAAATATCATCAAATTCAATTGTTAAACTTGTAATTCTTTCAAAAACATTCTGATAATCAGGAGAAAAAGAAACTATTTTATGAAGCGAATTTTTGATTTCATTTAGGTTATGAAAAACGCCAAATTGCTCTTCATTAGCGATAGACAAAGATTTTTCTATTGACTCTTTTATAATTTCAACATTATTCAGTTTTTCAAAATCAGCTTCCAATTCTTTCTGCTCTCCGGATTTCAGTTTGGCGGCAACTAATTCATTCAATAAAAAAGTATTATACTCTTGTTCCTTGCCTGAATCACTTTGTTTTTTCAACAAAGCATTTAGTTTTGACTTATCTGTTTTGTATTCTTTTAGAAGTTTCTGATACGAATTGATCGTTTCGGAATTGTTGGCAATGGCATCAATTATTTTAAATTGCACATTCTCATCAGACAGCTCCTGAGTTTGCTGCTGCGAATGAATATCAATCAAAAACAAACTTAAATCCTGTAGTTCCTGAAGGTTTACAGGACTATCATTTATAAAAGCACGTGATTTTCCAGAAGGTAAAATTTCACGTCTTATGATAGTTTCTTCTTCGTAATCAAGGTCATTTGCTTCAAAAAAAGCTGCCAAATTATATTTGGAGATTTCAAACTGCGCCTCAATTACACATTTTTCTTCTTTATTTTTTAAGGAAGTTAAATCGGCTCTTTTTCCTAAAACCAAACCTAAAGCTCCTAAAATAATTGATTTACCTGCCCCAGTTTCACCCGTAATTATAGAAAAACCTTTTGAAAAATCAATAGAAAGTTTCTCAATCAGAGCATAATTTTTAATAGACAGTGAAGTGATCATATGAAAAAATATAAAAGTATAAAAGTTAAGGAAGCATGTAGATCAAAAATCAATTAAAATTTGATTTGCGACCATTTAGTGGTATTCAATGGCGAAACTTTATTCAAAACATCTGTTAAATCTGTAATAGGGATACTTGGCCCACCCGAAAAAACAGAAACAATTTCATCTGATTTGGCATCAAAAAATACCCGGGTTAAAAAAGCATTTGGTTTAACAGCATTTACTTTTCCTATAAGTAATAGCGATGATTTGATTTTTTCTTTGGAAGCTTTTAAATCCTGGCTCATATTATCCAGGCCCGAGTGATATAAAAACATTGTCTGTCTTAAATCACTATAGGTTGGAGACATCATGTCATTAATCAGAAAATAACGGCTCTGAAGTCCGTCAGTCTGACTCCAGCCTTTAAAACCTCCCTGCTGTGCTACGTTTGCAATATTTTGTGCAGTTTCAAGATAAGAGGTTCCTCCTCCCATCTGAAATGTATCTGCATCTATACCTAAAATCATATAGCTGTAAAATGAAACTACAGAGATTAAATTAGATTCAAAAACCGTAGGATTAAACAACAAAGGTTCATATTCAGTATAGCTGAAATTAAAGTCCTTGTCATTAAAATTGAAAATTGGTGATGAATAAGTGGAATTGTAAATAAGTCTTGATGCCTGGATTTGAATTGTACCAGAAAACTGATTTGAGCTGTAAGAGGATAAAGTGATATACATCGAACAGTTGATTCTTTCGTTTTGTTTTAAAGCAGATCCTGTCCAGTCCGTTTTGTTTACAAATTCAGACAAAGAACTCTGAAGCGTTTTAAAAACCTGCTGATTTGGGGTTTGAAGCCTTTCAGTATTTAAAGTTACGGTACAGTTTAGCTGTTGCGCCTGCGTAACGCCAAAAATTAAAAATACCAAAAAAATAACGACTTTATTATTCATACCAAGATACTATTTGCTTTTAGCGAAATAAAATTTCGCCATTAATTCAGTTTTTGCTTTTAAAATCATTGCTGTTTATGAAAAATGCAAAATTACTTTATTCAAAATATCAGCTGCAACAGATTCTTTTGATTTTAATTCCATTGGTTCCATTTTAAAATTCTTATCAATAAATGTTACTTTATTGGTTTCTTTTTTAAAACCGGCCCCTTCATCCTGCAAGGAATTTAGAACTATCAAATCTAAGTTTTTTTTCTGAATTTTCAACTTAGCATTCTCAATTTCATTTTCAGTTTCTAATGCAAATCCAATTAAAAACTGATTTTGTTTGATAGCGCCAAGGGATAACAAAATGTCTTTCGTTTTTTCAAGCTCAATTGCAAACTCATCAACAGACTTCTTTATTTTTTGTGAAGCAATTGTTTTGGGTTTATAATCGGCTACTGCAGCGGCTGCAATGGCAACATCAACATCGTTATAATAAATATGACAGGCATCATACATTTCTTGTGCCGACACAACATTTATAACCTCTACAGATGCATTTTTTACCTTATAATGAGTTGGTCCTGAAATCAAAATCACGCTGGCACCCAAATTTGCGGCTGTATTTGCAATATCAAAACCCATTTTTCCTGAAGAATGATTTCCTATAAAACGTACAGGATCTATTGCTTCGTATGTTGGTCCGGCAGTAATTAATATTTTTTTTCCTTTTAAGGGTAATTTACTTTCTAAATCAGCTTCAAGAAATGCGATTATATTTTCAGGTTCTGCCATCCTTCCTTCTCCTGACAATCCACTTGCTAATTCGCCACTTTCTGCCGGAATCATAACATTTCCAAATTGTCTCAAAGCGGTAAAACTTGAAATTGTAGAGGGATGTTTATACATATCCAGATCCATTGCCGGAGCAAAATAGACTGGACATTTAGCAGATAAGTAAGTTGCAATTAAAAGATTATCACAGTTTCCTGTTGCCATCTTAGATAATGTATTGGCAGTAGCGGGAGCAATTAACATCAAATCTGCCCAAAGTGCCAATTCGACATGATTATTCCATACTGCATCTTCATCATCCTGATTAAAGAAACTGGAGTGTACAGGATTTTTTGATAACGTAGATAACGTAAGTGGAGTTACAAAATCCTTAGAAGCAGGTGTCATTATCACTTGGACATGTGCACCTGCTTTTATAAAAAGTCGTACTAATGATGCTGTTTTATACGCTGCAATCCCACCGGAAACTCCCAGTAAAATTTTCTTCCCGTTTAAAACTGACATTATACTATTATTTGTTTGAACCTCTGTGGTATGTTTTACCGTCTAACCATTCCTGAACTGCCAAAGCGTGAGGTTTAGGTAATTTTTCGTAAAATTTAGAAACTTCAATTTGTTCTTTATTTTCAAAAACTTCTTCAAGACTGTCATTATAAGTAGCAAACTCTTCTAATTTCTCAGTTAATTCTTTTTTTATTTCTGAATTAATTTGGTTTGCTCTTTTAGCCATAATGGTAATTGCCTCATACACATTTCCTGTTGGCTCTTCAATAACTGTTTTATTGTAAGTTACTGTGTTAACAGGAGCATTCGTCTTTTTTAAATCCATGACTTTATTTATTTAGTAAATTTTTGTAAATCTGTTTCAACTCTGGCATTCATTTCTTCTGCCTGTTTTTTATATTTTGTATCGCTTTTAAACTTAATTAAGTTGTTATAAGACACTTTAGCTATATTTAAACGTTCCTGCATTTTTGACGGAATACTGTTTATTGCTAGTTGGTATGCAGAATCATATTTGTAGAATAATGCATCTTCTTTGAAAGGTGTTCCTGGAAAATCCGCAATAAAGTTGTCAAAAGCAATCAGAGCCGATTTATAGTCTGAAATTGTATTGTATCCTTTTGCATTTTCGTATGCTTTTTTCTCTAGTTTACCATTCAGGACTTTTACCACCTCATTTGCCTGAGCCACATATTCTGAATTAGGGTAATTATCAATAAATGCTTGTAATTTTTCTAAAGCTTTTACTGTATCTGTCTGATCTAAACTATACACAGGAGACAACTTTGAATAGCTGTAAGCACCAAGAAAAGCAGCTTCTTGTACTTTTTCACTTCGTGGATATCCGGAAACAAAGCTTTCGAACTGATAACCTGCTAAATAATACTGTTTTGTTTTATAGTAAGACTGAGAATACATATAAAACAATTTTTCTGCCTGAGGCTTACCCCTGTAAGTAGACGCTAATTGTTCAAAAAGACGAATCGCTTTATTATATTTTCCTGCTTCATACATCTTAGTTGCTATCTCAAACTTAGCCGCAACATCTTCATTTTTTAAAGCTTTTTGGTAATCACTACAAGAACAAAGAAGGACAACAACAATTAATAGGGATACTATTTTTTTCATTTTATTACTTTTATTATGATTACTCAGGCATTGTGCCAAAGCAAAATCACACCGAAGTTCCGGTGGCAAATTTAGTTATTAATTTAGCTACTACAAAATATTTTTTTGGTACAATACAATACCTTTAATCCTGCTCTACTTTAATGCTTTTTTTTACAAAATCATTTAGTCTGTTTGCTAATGATTCATCAACTGAAACCAATGGCAAACGCACGGTATTCTCAGCAATACTAAGCGATTTAAAGACTTGTTTGATTCCGGCAGGATTTCCCTGCTCAAAAATCATATCAATACAATCTGATAAAAAGTATTGTGTTTTAAAAGCTTCATTTACTTTTCTGTTAAGCCCTAAACGTATCATTTCTGAAAATTCTTTAGGAAATCCTTGTCCAATTACAGAAATAACCCCTGCTCCTCCGGCCAAAACAATAGGCAATGCAATCATATCATCTCCTGAAATTACAAGAAAATCTTTTGGTGCATTTTTAATCAGCTGCAAGGCCTGGGCCATATCTCCTGCTGCTTCTTTTATTGCTACAATATTATCAAAATCATTTGCAAGACGAATTACTGTTTGTGGCAGCATGTTACTAGAGGTTCTTCCCGGAACGTTATATAAAATCACAGGAACAGGAGAAGCTTCGGCAATTGCCTTATAATGCTGGTAAATTCCTTCCTGAGTTGGTTTATTATAATAAGGAGACACAGACAGGATTGCTTCAAATGCAGAAAAATCTCTTGTTTTTAACTCTTCAACAACCTGCATTGTATTATTACCTCCCACTCCAAGTACAAGTGGTAATCTTCCTTTATTAAAATCGATTACTGCATTAATAACCAATTCTTTTTCGGCTTGTGTCAGGGTAGCATTTTCTGCTGTTGTGCCCATTACTACAAGATATTCAACTCCTCCATCGATAGAAAAATTAACAATTCGCTGTAATGCTTCAAAATCAATTGAGAAATCTTTTTTAAATGGCGTTACAAGGGCAACACCAGTTCCTATTAATGATTGCATATTCTAGTTTATATTTTTATTTAATGTTCTTTAAATACTTAAACAATTCTGAAACGAAAAGTTTGTAATTTTCTATAGCGGTTTCAATCATCCATCGGTTTAAATTGTTGTCGACTGATGCAAAACCAACTTTAAATTTCGCTTTTGATTTATTTGTTACCATCATCAGGATTGGCTGTTCAGCATCATAATAACTTATCAAAAGGTCAAATTCTGTGTCAATAAATTCAGTAAGAAAATCTACGATTACTTCTCCCCGCCAATTGATATGTTTTTTACCAAAAGTTGGTCTGGAATATGTTTCTTTCTTATCGAATTTACTTCTGTACACCACAATTTTTATGCTGTCAGGGTTGATTCCATTCGAAATTAATTCTTTTACTAACTCTTCCGAATGTCTAAATTCACTTTCATCAACCAGTAAACCAATTGTTTGCACATTACTTGTAAAGACTTCGTTTTTTACATTATGTAAGTTATTTTTTAATGATTTTTTTACAAAAAATTCCTTTATATAATTTAAAAACATAGTACTTTTACGAATTACAAAATTAATTATTTAAGTCGCATTTAAGATGGTAAAACTAAAAAAGTATAACGGATTTTTAAAACTTTTTGTTATATTCTTAACAGTTTTTTTTATTACTTCCTGCAGTCAGAAAAACTACAACTTAACGAAGATAGAAGGAAAGCAACTTCCGGTCAATGAAAAAGGAACTGAAACTCCTGCAATTGAAAATTTTATTGCTCCTTATCGTAATCATATTAACAAAGATTTAGACAGCGTTTTGGCTTTTTGTCCTGAAACATTAGACAAAAGTACTGGCAAATGGCAGACAACAATAGGTTGTCTAATGGCTGATGTTTGTGTTAAAAGAGGAAATTTAGTTTTCAAAAAACGTGAGAACAAAACTATTGATTTATGCCTTTTAAATCATGGCGGAATCCGTGCTATTCTTCCAAAAGGAAATGTGACGAGCAGAACCGCTTTTGAAATCATGCCTTTTGAAAACAACTTGGTAGTGCTGGCTATGAAAGGTGAGCAAATTGCAGATATTGCTGCTTATATAATTAAGGAGAAAAAACCGCAGCCATTATCCGGAATGACTTTTACGATTGCTAAAGATAATATGGCAAAAAATATACAAATTCAGGGAAAACCTCTCGATATCAACAAGGTTTATTATGTTGCAACAAACGATTATTTGGCAAATGGCGGAGACAATATGAGTTTCTTTGCTAAGAATATTCAAAAATTTGATTTAAACTACAAGCTTCGTGATGTATTGATTGATTATTTTAAAGACGTCGATACGATTCCGGTGCCCAGAGATATCAGAATTACAGAAGAATAACATTTCCAGAAATAAAATTACCCGCGTTTACGCAAAAAAACATATTCAATGAAAAGAAGAGAATTTATCGAAAAAACGGCTGCAAGTACTGCTTTATTAAGCTTAGGTTTGTCTTTGAGCAGTTTTGAAACTAACGATATAAAACATTTAACTGTTTTGCATACCAATGATGTACACAGTCATATCGACCCTTTTCCTGCGGATGATCCGCGTAATGCGAATAAAGGCGGTGTTTCTCGCAGAGCGGCTCTTATTGAGACTATTCGAAAAGAAAATCCAAATGTACTTTTACTAGATGCAGGAGATATTTTTCAGGGCACTCCTTACTTTAATTATTATGGTGGTGAACTTGAGTTTAAGTTAATGAGTATGATGAAATATGATGCATCTACAATAGGAAATCATGACTTTGACAATGGTCTTGATGGTTTGTATGCGCAAATGCCTCATGCAACTTTTGAATTTATCAATTCTAATTATGATTTTAAAAATACGGTCATGAACGGACTTGTGAAACCGTATAAAATCTTTAATAAAAATGGAATAAAAGTTGGCGTTTTTGGTCTTGGAATTGAACTTGCAGGTCTTGTTGACAAAAAAATGTATAAGGAAACTGTTTATAATGATCCTGTTGAAGTTGCCCAGGATATGACACAATTACTGAAGAAAACAGAAAAGTGTGATTTGGTGATCTGTCTTTCTCACTTAGGCTATAAGTATGGAAATGGAGAAGATAAAATCTGTGATTTAAAATTAGCTGAATTAACACAGGATATTGATCTGATTATTGGCGGACACACGCATACTTTTTTGGATAAACCTACAATTGTGAAAAATAAAGCAGGTGAAAATGTCTTGGTTAATCAGGTTGGATGCTATGGAATCAATTTAGGAAGAATAGATTTTTATTTTGATAAGGATAAAGCTCACACAAATCAGGGAAAATCAATTATTGTATAGTTTTTTTGGTTTAGTTTTTCAGGAAAATATTCAACATAAATAATAAAAAAATCCTGTTCTGCACAATATGTTTAATTGTACAGAACAGGATTTTTATCTTTATTCACTTTCATTTATTCACTTTCATTTAATTTATTTATAAAATCTTCTTCTGAAAGAATTGGAATTTTTAATTTATTGGCTTTTTCTAACTTTGCCGGTCCCATATTATCTCCTGCTACAACAAAATCGGTTTTAGCAGAAATTGAACTTCCTACTTTTCCGCCGTTGTCTTCAATTGTTTTCTTTAGTTCATCCCTCGAAAACTGTTCAAAAACACCCGAAACAACAAACGTCTTTCCAACAAATTTATCAGTAGCATCCGGATTAATTTTTTCAACTATTTCAAATTGAATCCCATAATTTTTCAGGCGCTCAATTATTATTCTGTTTTCTTCATTTTCAAAAAACTCAACTACACTTCTGGCAATTCGATCACCGATTTCATCAACCAAAATCAACTCCATTAAAGAAGCCTTACTCAATGCGTCTATGTTTTTGTAATGTTTAGCTAGTTTCTTAGCCACTGTTTCGCCTACAAAACGTATTCCGAGCGCAAACAAAACACTCTCAAAAGGAATTTGTTTTGATTCTTCTACACCCTTGACTAAATTCTCAGCAGATTTCTGGGCCATTCTTTCCAAATGCAAAATATCTTCTACTTTCAGTTCGTATAAATCTGCATAATTGTGTACCAGACCATTTTTGAAGAGAAGTGCGACTGTTTCTCCTCCAAGACCTCCTATATCCATAGCTTTTCTTGAAATATAATGCTGGATTCGTCCGATGATCTGTGGAGGGCAACCGTAAAAATTTGGGCAGTAATGATTGGCTTCACCAACATTTCTTACCAATTCGGTATGACATTCCGGGCAATAGGTTATGTAATGTGTTTTTTCTGAATTTTCAGGTCGTTTTTCTAAATCTACTGCAATAATTTTAGGAATGATTTCTCCTCCTTTTTCCACAAAAACTGTATCATTTATACGGATATCCAGTTTCTCTATCTGATCTGCGTTGTGCAATGAAGCCCTCTTAACAATAGTTCCGGCCAGCTGTACAGGTTTTAAATTTGCAACTGGTGTAATAGCACCGGTACGCCCAACCTGATATGAAATTGACTTTAGCTGTGTTGATACTTGTTCTGATTTGAATTTATACGCTATTGCCCAACGTGGCGATTTTGCGGTGTAACCCAATTCTTGCTGATGTTGAATACTGTTTACTTTTACCACAACTCCGTCTGTTTCGTAGGGTAAATTATGACGATGTATATCCCAGTAATCAATAAATTCGAAAACTTCTTCTAAATTGTTGACCAGTTTGGCTTCATTTGGAACTTTAAAACCCCATTTTCTAGCTGCTTCCAATCCTTCAATTTGTGAAGAAAAAGGCAAATTATTACTTGTTACAGAATACAATAAACACTCCAGCGGACGTTTGGCAACCTCAGCACTATCTTGTAATTTTAAACTTCCTGAAGCTGTATTTCTTGGATTGGAATATGGAGTTTCTCCAATCTCAATTAATTCCTGATTCATTTTTTCGAAACCTGAATACGGAAGAATGATCTCTCCTCGAATATCAAATTTCTCCGGATAATTTCCTTTTAACTGTAAGGGAACCGATTTTATTGTTTTGATATTATTGGTAACCTCATCACCCTGAAAACCATCTCCACGCGTTAATGCCTGAACAAGTTTTCCGTTTTCATATGTAATACTAATTGACGCTCCGTCGTATTTTAATTCGCAGGTATATTGCAAATCGACATTTCCTAAGACTCTTTGAATACGGTTTTGCCAATCGGCCAAATCATCTTTAGAATAAGAATTATCCAAAGAATACATTCTGTATTGATGTGGTATTGTTTTAAAATTCTTTGTGACCGTCCCCCCTACTCTTTGGGTTGGAGAATTCTCATCAAAAAATTCAGGATGTTTGCTTTCAAGATCCTGAAGCTCTTTTAATTTAACATCAAAATCATAATCTGAAATTGTGGCATTATCAAGTACATAATAGTTGTAATTGTGTTGATTGAGTTCTTCTCTTAAAGCCTGAATTGTTTCTTGAGTAGTCATATAATATTAAAAATGATGCTGATTGTATTTTAGAATAACTGAAAATCAAAATTAGGATTATTTTATTGAAAAACATCAAAAACAAAGAGTTTTAAAAATCAAAAAATCAAGTTGCAAACAAATGCAACTTGATTTTCTTCTTGTCCATTATTCTTAAAAAGAATGAATCAAAACCAACTTCCAAATGGTTTTTATATTCTATATTTTCAATGATTAACAATCAATTAGGACATAATATAGAATTATTTTTGAATAATAATGAAATCTGAACGTCTATTTAACAAGTGCTCTTCTTCTGTACATTTTACTCCATTTTTACATTTATTAACTAATTTACTTTCACCATATCCTATTGCGCTTTCTATTCGTGAGGCATCAATATCCTGAGATACAATATAATCTCTTGTTGATTTGGCTCTGTTGTCAGAAAGTTTCAGGTTGTAAGCATCTTTTCCGCGTGAATCTGTATGTGATTCAATTTTAATTCGGATGTTTGGAAATTTACGCATAACAAAAACCACTTTTGACAATTCTTCTATCGCCGGAGGAGTAATATCAAACTTATCGTAATCAAAATAAATAGGGTTAACAGCTACTTTTTCTACTCCTTTTTTCTTTATAACCAGATCGTCGTAGTTGCTTAGTTCAAAATTGATCTCTTTGATTTCGCCTTCGTTTTCTGTTCCTGTTTCTACCGCTTTATCGTCGCTGCTATAGTTGGGCTTTGCAGCAATCATTTTGACTGATTTGCCACAAGGAACCACTACTGCATATTTGCCTTCATAATTTGTTTTTGTTTCTGCAAGAACATCACTATAAGAGTTATATGCCATAATTACAACATCTGTAAGAGGTAGTTTTGTTTTTCTGTCAATCGCAATACCTGAAATATTCTGGTTGCAGACCGGTTTTCCTTTGGTAAAAGAATAAATATCATCATCGCCTTTCCCTCCTTCTCTATTAGAAGAAACATAGCCAAAACCACCTGCTTTATCTATAATAAAAGAAAAATCATCCTTATTACTGTTTATTGGTGCCCCTAAATTGCGAGGGACAGAAAAGGTACCATCAGCAAAAAAACTGCTTTCATATACGTCAAGATCTCCCATTCCGTAATGTCCGTCTGAAGAAAAATAAAGAGTTCCGTTTCTAAAAAATGGAAAAACCTCATTGCCAAGCGTGTTTATTTTTGGCCCCAAATTTACAGGAGAACTCATGGTTCCGTCAGCGGCAATTTTTACATAATACAAATCTGTTTCGCCAAAACCTCCCGGCATATCTGATGCAAAGAAAAGCCATTCCCCATCTTCACTCAATGAAGGATGCCCTACCGAATATTCTGTACTGTTGAAAAAAACCGATTCGGAATTTTCTAATTTATTATCGATTATCTGGCCTTTGACAATTTTGAAATTATTGATCTTATTTTCATCTACAACCAATTTGTTTTTTTTGACAATATTTGTCGAATAATAAATTGTCTTTCCGCTGTTGTCAAAAGTTGCAGTTGCTTCATGATACTTGCTCATAACATTTGCCAGGAACAATTTTTCATTAAACAAACTTCCGTCTGCCGGATTTCTCTCTGCAACATAGAGGTTCAGGAAAGGCTGATTATTCCATGTGTACAATTTGTCACTAAATTTTGTGGTATCCCTTGCAGATGTAAATACAATTTTATCCTGAAAATAAGTGGCTCCAAAATCTGATTTACTGGTATTGATATCCAGATTTTTTACATTATAAAGAGATTTCGCTTTAGACAAACTGTCAAGTTGTTTCTTTTGGGCAGTATATCTGTTGATTTCGTTTTTATCTCCTTTTTTTTCCAGATACTCTTTTATTACTTTATTTGCTTCATCATAATCCATTACTCCTTTTAAAGACTGGATGTAACGCAAATAATAAATGTCTGTCAAATTATTACCCTGAACTTCGTATAATTTTTTGTAATATTTAAGTGCATTTCTTGCATCTGAAATGAAGTAATACGAATCTGCAGTATTCTTTAACGTTTGTGCTGATGGCTTTTTTATGTTTTGCAAAATTTCTTCGTAAGCCTTTGAAGCATCTACGTAAGCATAATTTCTAAACAGGGCATCTGCTTTTTTTAAATTAGTCTGAGCGAAACTTACTGTAAAACTCAGCACTAAACTTAGGATATATATTTTTTTCATAGACTTAGTTTTTAGAAGAATCGAGGAGATTTGATTTTACTTTCACCTTTATTAAACGAATAACGCAGGATGATTTCATGTGAACCATCGTTATACTTGTTGAGTTCGCTTATAGTATAGTCGAAAGAATATCCGATGAAAAAGCTTTTTGATATTTGAAAACCTGCCAGTATGCTTACAGAATCATCTGTTCTGTAAGCACCACCTATGGTAAATTTTTCGGCTATCATGAAGTTTGCTGAAACATCGGCAGTAATTGGAGCCCCACTCACTGCTTTTACTAAAAATGCCGGTTTGAATTTTAAATTTGGATTCAAATCAAACACATAACCTCCCATTAAAAAATAATGTAATCGATCATAGTTTATAGATTCCTGCACATCATCGTAATAATTACTTTGAATAAAGGAAGGAACCGAAAGCCCTAAATACCATTTATCAGTGTAGTAAAAAACACCTGCTCCGACAGCCAGCTTTGCCTGATTTTCAATATTCTGATTCAACAAGACATCATTGTTGTTATAATATCGTCCTTTTGACCAGTCTATGTTTAGCATACGCATACCGGCTTTTAATCCAAAAGCCAATCGTTTTTCATATCCAAGAGGTATTGAATAAGAGAAATTTCCATCCAGGTACAACTCGTTAGAAGGTCCAATTTTATCATTCACAACACTTAATCCAAGACCAATTTTTTCATTTGCAAGTGGTCCGTGAATAGAAAATGATTGTGTTTCAGGTGCTCCTGATATCCCTACCCATTGGGAACGGTGTAAAAGTGTTGCTTCTAAACTACCCGTAGACCCTGCATAAGCAGGATTTACAGCCATAGTATTGTACATATATTGTGTATACTGCGGATCTTGTTGTGCACTGACACAAAACGTGATAAAAGAACATATTAAAATGAAATACGTTTCTAATGATTTTATATATAGTTTCATAACGATACTTATTTAGTTAAATTAATTAGATGTGATTAAATGGTGTTATCTCATTATAGATAACCATCCTTTTTTAACCATTCCGTCTCCAGTGTCTATCACATAAAAATAAGTACCTGTTGGCAACATATCTCCTCTATTTACAACTCCCGATACATTGGCAGTTCCGTCCCAATCATTTTCATAATTCTTTTTGCTGTATACCAATGCACCATATCTGTTGAAAACTTTAAGTTCATTATTAGGATGCGTTTCAATACAATCAATTCTGAAAAGGTCATTCGCTCCGTCATTATTTGGAGTAAACTCATTATATACTGTCAAACAAATTGGTTCTACTAAAGCTGTAGCTGAATTATTTGTCGGATCAACATCTAAAGGAGTTGAGATTTCGATTGTTGCAACATTATTGTAATTACCGCTAGGTAATACCAGAACTCTCACTTCAAGAGTTTCACTTGTTCCGGCTGGTAAAGTAGGAATTGTCCATACTTGTGTTGCCGCATCATAAACTCCGCTTGATGCAGAAGATGAAACAAGAGTATATCCACTTGGAATTAATTCACTAACAAGTACATTGTTAATTAGTCCTTCTCCAACATTATTTACTTTTATAGTAAAGACAATTTCTTCTCCAAAGTTTGGCGTTGGGTTACTAACTGTATTTGTTATCGTTAAATCTGAACATGACGCTACAGTAACATTTAATGTTTTTGTCGTTGTCTCGTCGCAGTTATTAGTATAAGTTACCGTTACTGTGCCAGCGCCAACATCTGACCATGAAACTGTTGCAGATCCATCTGTGTTTCCTCCCCCGGAAACAATTGTTCCGCTAGAAACTGACCATACATAATCTGATTTTCCGTTTGCAATTGAATATGTTATATTTTGGAAAACACATGGCGTGTTATCACTTGTCGTAAGCTGTACAAGAGCATCATTTTCAAATGCTATAGTTATAGCCAAACGTGCAGCATTAATACATCCATTTGTTGTATTATTCAATGCCGCAGCATAATAAGTAGTAGCTATCAGAGATGTATTTGCAGTTAATGGTGTTCCGCCTGTTGCAGAAGAATACCATACCACATTTGGTTCGTTCACTAATATATTTGCAATTGTTGGACTTGCTGACAAACAAAATGTTTGAGTTGTGTTAGGTGTTGTTATTATACCAGGTGTATTAACATTTACCTGAACTGCTAATCTAACAGGGTTTTCACAACCTGTAGTACTTGCCACTGCTCCGTAATAAGTATTTGTTGTTAGAGCAGTTGTTGCAGGTATTGCAGTGCCCCCTGTCGGAGTACTATACCAAATCACATTTGCTTCATTCACCTGAATGTTAGAAACAGTAGGTGAATTTAAAGAACAGAAATTTTGCGTAGCATCTGCAGTCGTTGGTGTTGCTGCCGGATTTCCGATTGTAACAGTAACTTGCAGTCTTGCTACACTTTCACAGTTTCCTGAAGGATCTATGATTGCTCCATAATATGTTCCATCTGTTAGCATTGCTGTTGGAGCAAATGCGGTTCCGCCTGTAGCAGCACTGTACCAAACTACATTAGCTTCGTTTACCTGAATGCTCGCAAAAGTTGGTGCATTCACTAAACAAAAATCCTGAGTAGTGTCTGTAGTTGTCGGTGTTCCCGGATCGGTAACACTGATCGTTACGGCCAATCTTGTATTGCTTACACAGTTGGTTACAGGATCTACAATTGCGCCATAATAGGTACCGCTGGTTAAAGCGGTTGTTGATGCAAAAGCGGTTCCGCCTGTAGCGGCACTATACCAAACCACGTTGGCTTCGTTTACCTGAATACTTGCAAATGTTGGTGCACTCACCAAACAGAAATCCTGAGTGGTATCTGTTGCTGTTGGTGTTCCCGGATCAGTTACGCTAATTGTTACGGCCAATCTTGTATTGCTTGCACAATTGGTTACAGGGTCTACGATTGTCCCGTAATAAGTTCCGCTTGTCAAAGCGGCTGTAGAAGCAAAAGTGGTTCCGCCAGTAGCGGCATTGTACCAAACCACGTTAGGTTCATTTACCTGAATACTTGCAAAAGTTGGTACATCAATTAAACAGAAATCCTGCGTGGTATCGGTTGTAGTTGGTGTTCCCGGATCAGTTACGCTAATTGTTACGGCCAATCTTGTATTGCTTGCACAATTTGTTACAGGATCTACAATTGCACCATAATATGTTCCGCTGGTTAAATCGGCTGTAGAAGCAAAAGCGGTTCCGCCAGTTGCAGCACTATACCAAATTACGTTAGCTTCATTTACCTGAATGCTTGCAAATGTCGGTGCATTTACTAAACAGAAATCCTGTGTAGAATCTGTTGTGGTTGGTGCTCCCGGGTCAGCTACGCTAATTGTTACTTGTAAACGAACTGAACTTTCGCAACTAGTTATAGGGTCTAAAATAGCTCCGTAATACGTTCCACTAGTCAAAGCGGCCGTTGAAGCAAAAGCTGTTCCGCCCGTTGCAGTGCTGTACCAAATTACATTGGCTTCGTTTACCTGAATGCTTGCAAAAGTTGGCGCATCAACTAAACAGAAATCCTGTGTGGTATCCGTTGTAGTTGGTGTTCCCGGATCAGTAACACTGATCGTTACCGCCAGTCTTGTATTGCTCGCACAGTTGGTTACAGGATCTACAATTGCAACATAATAGGTTCCGCTTGTTAAAGTGGCTGTTGAAGCAAAAGCGGTTCCTCCTGTAGCAGCACTGTACCAAACTACATTAGCTTCGTTTACCTGAATACTTGCAAAAGTTGGTGCATTTACTGAACAGAAATCCTGAGTAGTATCTGTAGTTGTCGGTGTGCCCGGATCAGTAACACTGATCGTTACGGCCAATCTAGTATTGCTTGCACAATTGGTTACAGGATCTACGATTGCCCCGTAATAGGCTCCGCTTGTCAAAGCGGCTGTTGAAGCAAAAGCGGTTCCACCAGTTGCAGCACTATACCAAATTACATTGGCTTCGTTTACCTGAATACTTGCAAAAGTTGGCGTGCTCACTAAACAGAAATCCTGTGTTGAATCTGTAGTTGTCGGTGTGCCAGGATCAGTTACGCTAATTGTTACGGCCAGTCTTGTATTGCTTGCACAATTGGTTACAGGATCAATGATTGCCCCGTAATATGTTCCGCTTGTCAAAGCGGCTGTAGAAGCAAAAGCTGTTCCGCCTGTAGCGGCACTGTACCAAATTACATTAGCTTCATTTACCTGAATACTCGCAAATGTTGGTGCACTCACCAAACAGAAATCCTGAGTAGTATCTGTAGTTGTCGGTGTTCCCGGATCAGTAACACTGATCGTTACGGCCAATCTTGTATTGCTTGCACAATTGGTTACAGGATCTACAATTGCCCCGTAATAGGTTCCACTAGTCAAAGCGGCTGTAGAAGCAAAAGCGGTTCCGCCAGTGGCTAAATTGTACCAAACTACATTGGTTTCGTTTACCTGAATACTTGCAAAAGTTGGTGCATTCACTAAACAGAAATCCTGTGTAGAATCTGTTGTGGTTGGTGTTCCCGGATCAGTTACGCTAATTGTTACTTGTAAACGAACTGAACTTTCGCAACTAGTTATAGGGTCTAAAATAGCTCCGTAATACGTTCCGCTAGTCAAAGCGGCTGTTGAAGCAAAGGCTGTTCCGCCTGTAGCGGCACTGTACCAAATTACATTAGTTTCATTTACCTGAATGCTTGCAAAAGTCGGTGCATCAATTAAACAGAAATCCTGAGTGGTGTCTGTTGTTGTTGGTGTATTAGGATCATTTATAATTATAGTAGCAGTTTGAAGTGTACCAGCTATGTTTTCACATGTTGTATTGCTTGAAACTCCAACATAATATGTTACCGGACTCAAGGCGCGTGTTAAACCTGTAGCACTTAATATACCTGTGGCACTTATTGTATATGTTACGCCATTAATAACTGCTCCATTTGTTATGGCCTGAGTTTTATTAGTATCCAAATACCAAATAAATATTGGATTTGTCAATGTACTTGCTGTTGGTGTTAAGAAAGCTGGCACATCATGACACACTGCTGTATCATCAACAGAAATATCGGTAGCGACAGAAGGAGGCAATATCGTAAATGTAATTTGTTTTCTATCTGCTGCTGCAGTTTCACAAAATTCATTTGAACTAACTCCAACATAATAAGTATAAGTCCCCGGAGTTAAACCATTAATGACTAATTGAGCCGTAGTTTCTCCTGGAATTAACTGACTTGTTGTTCCATCAAAACTGTACCAATAGTAGATTGGACTTGTTAGTGCTGGAGTTCCAGTCAGACTGGTTGCTAATGTTACTGTTCCGGTTGGAGAACAGATTGAAGTTGTTGCGGCTCCGTTTAGAGTTATATTTGTCAAAGCATTTACTGGGCCTGACGCTCTAACCTCAACTATTACTTCTCCTCGGGCAAAAGATTCACATCCATATCGTACTGGCTGTACATAATATCTATATATACCGGAAGCTAACGTTGACGGAACTGTATATGTCATTCCATTTGCTACTACATTTCCTCCTGCAGGTGCATCATACCAAACATACTTAGAACAATCTTCTTCGGGTATTAGGAGTGTAACATCTGATCCCGGACAAACTATCACTTTATTATTAGGATCTGCTCCTGTAACTTCTGTGTTAGCTACACGTTCAACAGTATGAACTCTTAAAAATTCTAATACTCCTGCAACTCCTCCAAAACGAATTCTAACTCGATCATAAGGTTCTGGCTGAGAATTTACAAGTACCATTGACATTGTATTTCCTGGCAATAACCGCATATTAAGTAATGAACTTGTATTTTGAATTGGAGCTCCAACAGCTACATTTCCTAAATAGCGCTGAATGCTAAAACCAGTAAGGGCATTAACATCCAGAAGAACTGCTGGTTTAGAAACTACAATTCTTAATGTATCACTTGCAATTGAAGGCGTTTTAAATGCTATTGTCAAATCTGCAGATGCAAGTACTCCTGCTCCACTATACATAGTAGCAAATGTTGTTATGTCATTATCAGCCACATTCCATGGATCGGTAACACCAACTGTTGCTGTTAGCGCTCCTATCCCAAGATCTGTTGCTCCATAATATATATCCTCAATATCACCAGGAGTACAGGTAACTGTAGGCACTGATCTTGTATAATAAGCATCAAAAACTTTTGTGTTTTGAGCCACGCTCAAAATTGATGCTGACTGAATTCTGATTCCGTCATAGTCCTGTGGCCCTGTAGCGTCTGATGGAACAAAACTAAATTCAAATGCATTATCTCCTGATAATAAATTCAATAATGAATTTGAAACAGGCTGCATAGTTCCGATATCAGCTCCGGCTTTGGTTCCAATTACTGATAAATTTTGTCCTAATGCCACGGCACTATATTCAGAGCCTAATTTAATAGTAACAGGAGTTCCTTTCACGATATTCCCAGGCCAGGTTAAATTTTGCCACGTTGTTCCCACTCCCAATAACCCTACTCCTGTTGTAATAGTAGAAAAAGTCTGAGGATTTCCATCCACTGCGTTTCCGCCATCAGACACAGTTCCTGTCACAATTGAACCTGATGTCTGTGCATTTGCATACACCCTTTCCGTTAAATCCTGACAACTAGCCAGATCAATAACATTTACAGAAACAGTGCCTGTTCTTGAGCAATTAGCATTGCTTGCTACTACTGTATAAGTATATATTCCAGGTGTATTTAAAATACCTGTTGAAAATGGAGGTCCTGCTATGGGATTTCCTTGTGAATCAAACCAGGCTAGAGCACCATCTGATGTTGCATTTAAAGCAACAGCATTTCCGGTATTTATAGAAATCGAAGGAATGACACTCAAACTTGGCAACGGATTAATTGTAACTGTTACTGGTAGAATAACAGACGGACAAGTAACTCCGTTACCCTGAGCTTGAATGGAGTAAACACCACTTGTAGTTATATTTGTTGCCGCAGCCGGATTTATTACATTATTAGATGCGTCATAAAAAGTATATATTGTATTTCCTGTTGTATCAAACGGTGTGATAGCAGTAGTAAGATCTGCAGTACCGCAGCCAATTAATGGCGAAGTAACAACTAAAGGAGTTTGCGTTGGGATAGTTACATTTACTGGTTGTAAAGTATTAATATCATTTTCGCAGGTAGCTGGGCTGGAAACAGATATAAAATAGTTATAAGGAACTCCTGCAGCCGTAAGTCCGCTCAAAGAAAGTGCTTCCGTAACCGGATCTTTAGTAAATGTAACACCTCCAATAACACTTCCGGTTATTATTTCTTGTGCTTTAGTCTGATCTGTGTAATACCTGAACCCTGCACCAACTAAAGCAGATGTTGGAGTAATTACTGCTTCTCCTGCACAAGTTGCTTCAATTGGACTTGTAATTACAACATCTGCAGCAGTAGAATATGGATTTACATTAACAGTAACTAGCTGACGAACACTATTAACACAACCTGCTCGTGTAGCTTCCAGATAATAAGTTGTTGTCGAAGTTAATGGAATTGTAGGATTAACAGCTGCAATGGCACCACCTGTTGGTGCATCATACCAGGCAAATGTTTGTGTTTGTGTTCCCGGAGCTGTTGCTGTTAATGTAGCTTGTTGCCCGGAACAAATTGGAGCAGCATTTCCTGTTATAACTGCATCTGGAAATCTGTAAGAAGCCCCATAAATATTTAAGCTCGTTAATAAAGTGGCTACCCCACCTAATCGAACTTCAATTCTGTCAAATGTAGATGCTGTAGTAAAACTTGCTTTAAATCTATTTCCAGATAATAATTGCACAGACAATAAATTGTTATTAATATTTATTCTGTCATTATTATAAGTCGCTCCATTATAAGTGGCTAAACTAATATAAGATAAAGCACTTATATCAAGCAGTCCTGCCGGAATTTCTAATTCAACATCTATAATATCACCTGCTTCTCCAGGAGTAGGGAAAATCAATTCTTGCTGTATAAAACTTCCAACTACTCCTACTGGTATTGAAAGAGTTGTAGCTGTGTTAATATTTCCGTCTACAGAAAATAAGTCATTTGCCGAAGTACAGGAAACACATAATAAGCCGGGGTCTATGGTGACATTTTGTAAATTAGGTTGTAAACAACTGCTCACAGTATTAATAACTACAACATTTATAGCAGTTCTAGTAGTACTCGAACAATTTGAACCGTTACTTCTTGCCTCAACATAATACGTTTTATTTGCAGTCAAAGCAGGAGAAGGCGTAAATGTGTCGGTATCAACAGCTATTGCTGTTCCACCCGTTGGCACATCATACCAGTCATTATCGATACCCGCTACCGGATTTACCTGTAGTGCTACATTTTGACCCGTCTGAATAATTACAGTAGTAGACGGTGCAGTTGGAGCTGCAGGTAATGGGGTTACAACCAAAGGTATTTCACTTCTGGCTGCAGATATACAATCGTCAATAACAGCCTCAACATAATAACTCGTATTTGTTGCCAATGCCGGAGTTGTAAATGAAGTTCCTGTAAATAATAGATTTCCTGCTGATGCCGCATCATACCAATTGTAAGTCGTCCCCACAACTGGTGACTGAACTGTAATTGTAGAAGTCTGACCAGCACATAAACTTGTTGGTGCAGCAACCAAAGATGGTGCAGCCGGATTATTAACCGAAACCAAAACAGCAGATCGTTCATTGTTAACACAACCATTTCTCGTTATTTCTACATAATACGTTGTCGCTGTCGTTAAAGCCGGAGTTATAAATGCAGCAGTAGCAGCCAATGAACTTCCGCCTGTAGCCGTACTATACCAATTTACTGTTTCACCAACTGCAAGTGCAGCTGTTACTGTCGTAGTTTGTCCGCTACAAATAGTTGTGTTTCCAGTAATAGTTGGTGCCTTATATCTGTAAGTAGCCTGATAAATATCTAAACTTGTTAGTACTGTTACAACAGCACCAAATCGAATTTCTACACGATCAAAATTAGCTCCTGCAACCACACTGGCTCTAAAACGGTCTCCTGTTAATAATTGCAAACTTACTAAAGGATTATTGATAAAAACCCTGTCATCGTTATAAGTAGCTCCATTGTAAGTTGCTAAACTTACTCCGCCTAATAATGCAACATCTGCCAAACCACCAGGTAGTTCAAGTTCTACATCAACAATATCTCCAGCTTTTCCAGGATTATTAAATTGAAGTGTCTGTTGAATCCATCCGTTTAGCAATCCAACAGGAAGCGTTAATCGTGCCGCGGTAGCAGAATTTCCATCAACCGAATTATTCGGGTTTGATGAAGTACATAACAAACACAAACCATTTACTGTAGTCTGCTGGCTATTTGCTTCTAAACATCCTCCTAGAGCAGATGGAATAACCGTTACTGTTACAGGAACTCTTGCCATACTTACACAATTTCCTGAATCGCTTTGCGCCTCAACATAATAAGTTTTTGTGGCAGTTAGTACAGGAGTAGTAAAGGTTGGTGAGTTAAGTACCACTGCAATTCCTCCTGTCGGAACATCATACCAATTCAAATGAACTCCTGGTTCAGAAGTTGTCGCAATCAAAGTGGCATTTTGTCCCGATTGAATAGTTACACTTTGTGTTAATATGGTTGGCGTGGCCGGTATAGCAGCTGATACTACAGCTACCGGAGTCCTTGCAGGACTCAAACAAGCCCCTATCGAAGCTTCAACATAAAAATTGGTTGTACCAACAGGAACTGTTGGCGAATATGTAGTTCCCAAGGCTAAAGCTACTCCTCCACTTGAAGAAGAAAACCAGGAATAAGTAGTTCCCGGAATAGGATTTAAAACTGATAATGTTGTCTGTTGTGTTGCTCCTGCTGAACATAAAGAAGTTCCAGAGGTGTTAATTACAGGTGCAATAGGATTCGAAACATTAATTACAACCGGCAAACGATCACTCCCCTCACAACTGCCTGCTCTTGTAACACCTATATAATAAGTTGTGTTAGCTGTTAAAGTCGGTGTAGTAAAAGTATTTCCGGTAGCTAAAGCCGTTGTAGATGTAGCCGAACTATACCACGCTAAAGTTGTGCCTGCAACAGGTGTCGCCGTTATGTTTGCTGTGTTTCCTGAACAGATCGTTTGGCTCAAACCGCCTGTTACAGTTGGTTTTGCAAAATCTAAACGAACATCATAAATTTTTAGGTTAACCAACAAACTAAGCAAGCCGCCAACCTGAATTTGAATTTGATTAGCATCTCCTGTCAAAGTATAACGAGCTACGGCTATCATATTATTATTCAATAAATTTAAATTCAAAAGGGGGTTATTCAATGAAGTTCTTGCCCCAACATTTGTTCCCGATAATTTCGTCTGAATTGAAGCATTAGATAGTAATGAAACATCTAATAACCCATTACCGGTGCCAAAATAAATCAGCACCTGATCCCCGGCTCTTGCGGTTTGGCTAAACGTCAGGGTCTCTTCAACAAAACAGCCAACACCCACCGCATTGATAAGTGTCGCAAAAGTTGCTAAGCCTGCGTCATTATCGTAAGCATTAGCAGGACTATCTACATCTAATCCTATACATAATAATCCGCCTTCACTATCAGTATGAGACGTTGGTCTGCAAACTGATTGAGAAAATGCATTACTACACAATAAGAATAAAAATAATAGTCCGAATAATCTCTTCTCAAGAATGAGATTACAAAAAGTAAAGATTTTTTTCATAATTTGGAAGATTAGAAATGGACAATAAAATACCTGTTGCAATAGACACCATGCCTATGCAATTAAAAATGCTAATAAAAATTGATTAGAATAAAATTTAAAATCTTTGCGCGTCAGACTTCAAATTAAATTTCTGCACATAACAATGCTTTATGTATTGCGTATACATAAAATTTCAAATTTTTTGAACTTTTAGGACATACCGATTTAAATCAGCTTTCCTTGTGGAATGATTTGTTTTTTGAACTAAACTCCTGTGAAAAGAGAATTTAGATTTTCTAGAACTGGGGGGAATTCTATAATATAATGTATGAAACAAAATTAACAGAAGTTGATTAGCCTTTCTATTAATAAATTAAGTTTTAGAATTAACTTAATATAAATTGAATCATGAAGCTAGAAATTATTGTATCCTACACGGCACAATAAATCATTTATTAAAAACCATCAACAGGGGTTATTAATAAAAATTTTAAAACTGATAAAAGGTTTAAATTTATAAAACAAATTTGCGACTACACCAATATTTAATTTAAAGATGTTCGAAATAAAAAAATACGAATCAAAAATAATTTGAGAAACTAAAGCAAATCTAATTAGAAGAGTATTTGTCAATTCCATAAGCAAATTAATTAAATTATAATCTAATATTACCATCTAAAAAAAAGTAAACATTAAATTCGATTCCTTAACATATTATATCTTCATGTTAAAAAAATATTTGTTTAACTTTTCTATGTTAAAAATAGTTAAAATGTAGTTACAAAACAAACATGCACGTATTGTTATTTTATAAATATAAAACTTCAAAAACCATTATAATCAACTGAATACCAGTAAACACTATATAATTTACTAAAAAAACACTATTATGAATATTATTTAAAATAAAATAAATCCTTTAAAAACAAGTATAATTACGTAAGTAAAAACCTACTTATTCTATTGGAATTTGAAAAAAAATCCATGAAAAACTTAAAATTGAAAAGTAAAACCTACAGAAAATTAGTGAAAGGGATTTTTCTTAGAATATTATCATAAACAGCCTACAATACTTGCAAAAGAAATAAAAAAAGTTTAAACAAAAGTTAAAAAAATAAAAAAAGGTAAACAATTTAACATCAATTACTTACCTTTTTATTTAAAAATTATCCTTACAATTTAAGATTGTATAATAGTATTGATTTGTTTAAACAATTGTCCATCACTCAAAAAAGCCCCTTGCTGAATTAAATCAAAGATAGAAGAGTTACGATCTTCAGAAAATACTTTCTTTCCTACCTTCATTTCTATGTTTTCAGTAAACATATTATCACTTAGCCATTGTAAACCATCTTTAGTAAGGAAATCAGTTTCAGGAACTAATGATTTTAAAACAATTGACTGAACATGAGTTTCAAAGCATTGAAACAGAAAAACATGATTTTTAGAAAAATGCTCCAAAAACTCTGCTCTTGATAAAACACCTTCCCAAATCAAATCAGAAAAAACATCCAGTTCCTGTTCTGCTACTTCTGGTTTATTTTCTTTTATCGCATCCCACTCTGCCTTATCAATTGCCTGCGTTGCAAGGAAACTTGAAAATTCTGCGTGTAATTCATCAAATTGTTCTTTTGTCAGTCTTGCGTATTTCATTATTTTTTTTTCAAATTATAACGTTAAATGGCTTGTTTACATAAAAAAAGCCCCCTCAAATGAGGGGGCAAATTTACAATATCTTTATTTATTAGAAAATATATCTAATACCAAATTGCATTTGCCATCTTGATGTTAAACTAGCATCATAATTAAACGTTTTGGTCTGGGTGTTTGTAAAAGTATAAGTTGGTGTATTCCCTGCAACAGTAACTCCAATTGGCTGTACACTTGTTGGCACCTGCAATACTCCCCAATCAGAATTAATTAAGTTCCCGACATTCAAAATATCAACACTAAACTGAATAGTGTTCTTTTTTTCTGAGGCAGATGAAACCCTGAAATTATAGTCCTGCAAAAACTTCAGATCCCATTTTCCTCTCCATGGAGAAATTGCTCCGTAACGTTCTGCATACTCACCTCTTCTATCTCTTAGATAATCATCCTGTTCAATAAATTTATCAAAAGCTTCACCTTGCCCTGCGCCCGAAAATGTCATTTGTGCAATTTCAGCAGAAGTTGGAACATAGATCAAATCATTCACAGCAGAACCATCATTATTTATATCTCCTCCATACGTGTAACTAAAACGTCCACCCTGAGCATATTCAAAAAAAGTAGAAAGCGTTGTTGCCCATTTATCATTCCCATATTTCCATTTTTTTGAAGCTACCCCAATAAAACGATACGTATCTCCATATTTAGAATTAGAAAGTACATCATTATTTACATTCCCCAACGCAGGATTAAATGCAAAAGCATCACCTGTAATTTCAGCCTCAATAGAATTGACATCTTTAGAAATCAAATAATTATAAGCCAAACTTGCATAAAATCCGTTCTCAAAAGTTTTTTGAAGCTTAACAGAACTATTAAAAGCAAATCCTTTATCTGAATTTGTCATTACATAAGCATTATTTGCTCCTTTATCCGCAGCAGTATAAATCAATCTGTTATCGACACCGCCCAAAGTTCCTGTAGGATCTTTTAAGCCCCAGTTTTGAACATGAACACCATTGATATCCTTATTGTATGAAACATCAACTGTTAAAACATAATTGCTTTGAAATCTATGATCATAACCTATACTTGTTCTCCATACTTGTGGCCATTTATAATCTGGATCCATAATCTGGAAAAAGCCATCATCTGCACCACTCACCTGGTTTCCTAACCATACAAAAGGAATTCTACCTGTAAAAATCCCTGACCCGCCTCGAAGTTGTGAAGTGGCATCATTTTTAATATCCCAATTAAAACCAAGCCTTGGCGACCATAAAATCTTATCGCTTGGCAAATCTGTTGAAATCAATTTAACCGCCTTACCAGTTTCCGGATCATAATAATCTATATTATTATCTCGTCCTGCTCCACCATTATCGGTATCAATATATTTTTGAATCAACTCATCAGTATTAAAATACAACGGCTTATCTGCTCTTAAACCAATCGTCAGCTTAAAGTTATCTGCTACGCTCCAGTCATCCTGAGCATAAAAAGCCCATTGTCCTACATTAAGTTCTGCCAGTTTCCATCCGCCATCTGATCCAACAGCAAATTTACTTTTAGACTCAGCCATATCTTGCGCATATTGCATGTTCTGAGCGACAATACTGGAAGCATAAGGTTGAGCGGCATCATCTAAAAATGCCTGTACGTTTGAGTAAGGTGTAAAAAAAGTTCCCGCATAACCATTTGGATTTCCAAAATTGTCATATCCTGCCAGATTGAATGAATTCTCAAAATTAAATTTCTCAAAAGAAGAGCCAAAAGTAAACGCATGGTTTCCGCTGGTATAAGTAAGATTATCAGTAATCTGAATCACTTTTTGCTTAAGTGTATTATTGATAGAAAATGGTTCATGACCGGCAATAATATAATTTGCCCCCGATCCATCCTGAATATTAATTACAGGAGCCGGAGATGAAAACGGATCTCTAAAATCATTAAAATAAGTATAACCCGCCTGAAGCTTATTAGATACAGACTCACTAAATTTTGAGTTTAACTCTAATAAAAATGAATCTAATTTATTATTAATCTGATATCCTGCATTCTGAAACTGAAGTATTGATGCATTCGGGCCTCTAAATCCTAAAGCAGTTGGGTGTGCAGGCTTATCTTTTGAAGCATCAAGGAAATTATAAATAACAGCCAGTTTATTGTTATCATTAATATTCCAGTCCAGTTTTATAATTCCTTTAGTAGAATTAGATTCATGAATAAAACCCTGATAAGCTCCCGGATTATAATTAAAATTATTACCCTGTGCATCTTTTAACCCCATCAAAGCACTTGAAACCGCATCTAAATCTGATTGCAAAACTCTGGATTCATTAATTCCGGTAATGCCATCATTATTATTGGCGATAAAATTAGAACCTAAGTCTGTTCTTTTATCAATTTCAAAGTTTCCAAAAATGAATAATTTATCTTTGATAATTGGTGCTCCTAAACTAAATCCCGCCTGAGTTTGCTCCAGAGAAGGTACAAATATTTTTTGTCCTTTAATTTTACTTCCTGTTAAATCCTGATTTCTGTAAAATGCATAAGCTGTCCCGTGAAACTCGTTAGTTCCTGATTTGGTAACAGCATTAACAGAAGCTCCTGTAAATCCTGACAAAGTAACATCATAAGGAGCAGTTGCTACCTGAATCTGATCGATTGCATCTAATGAGATTGGCTGAGCGTTAGTCTGCCCGCCGGGAGTTGCTGCATCGAGTCCGAACGGATTATTAAAAATAGCTCCATTCAGAGAATAGTTATTATACTGATCATTTCTTCCCCCGAATGAACCACCGCTTGCTGTTGGTTCCAGTCTGGTAAAATCTTCTGCTGATCTTGAAATCGTAGGTAAAGCGGTTAATTCTCTTCTGCCAATTGTTGTTTCTGCACCTGTTCTTCCGCTTTGAAAAACTTTATTCTTAGAGACTACTTTCACTTCTTCCAAAGCCTGGCTTTCACTTGTTAAGTCTACATCTAAGCTAAATACTTTTCCTAAATCGAGATAAACATCATTATATTCCTGATTTTGGTAACCAACAAAACTTACAGTAATTTTGTATGGGCCTCCAATTCTCATATTCAAAATATTAAATCTTCCATCTTCATTAGACAGGGAAGAATATTTAGTACCGGACGGAGTATGGACTGCCAAAACGGTAGCTCCCGGCAAAAGTTCGTTTGCCGAACCCTTTACAATCCCTTTAATACTCGATGTTGTAGTCTGCGCCACGCTGACGGCAAAACCGAAAATACACAACAATAATACAAAGATTTTTTTCATTTTTTCTGATTTTGAGTGAGTTATTTCCCTCAAAATTAGTCAAAAAAAAATCACTCCGAAGAGTGATTTTTATATTTTATTAACAATAAGTTAACAAGTTGTTATTTTTCTGCGATAATTTCGTATGGCAATTCAACGATAACATCTCTGTGTAAACGGATGCTTGCATTGTATTTTCCTGTACGTTTAACGATTCCGCTTGTGATGAATTTTCTATCGATAGCGTTACCTGATTTCTCTAATGCCTCAGCAATATCAATGTTAGTAACAGAACCAAAAAGTTTTTCTCCACCAGCTTTAGCAGTAATTTTAATCTCAAGAGCTTTTAAAGTTTCAGCAGTTGCTTTTGCATCTGCAACAACTTTAGCTTCTTTGTGAGCTCTTTGTTTTAAGTTTTCAGCTAATACTTTTTTTGCAGAAGGAGTAGCTAAAGCAGCAAATCCCTGAGGTATCAAAAAGTTACGTCCGTAACCTGGTTTTACAGATACTACATCATCTTTAAACCCTAGGTTTTGTACGTCTTGTTTTAAAATAATTTCCATGTTGTTGTCCTTATAATTTTAGAAGTTAGGTTCCGGTTTAACGGGAAACCAACAACTTTGTTTTTTTTACTATTTTAATAAATCGGCCACGTATGGCATTAAAGCTAAGTGACGAGCTCTTTTTACAGCTACAGAAACTTTTCTTTGGTATTTCAATGAAGTTCCTGTTAAACGACGTGGAAGAATTTTTCCTTGCTCGTTAACGAATTTCAATAAGAAATCAGCATCTTTATAATCGATATATTTGATTCCTGATTTTTTGAAACGACAATACTTTTTAGTTTTGTTAGTTTCAATGTTTAAAGGCGTTAAATATCTGATATCTCCGTCTTTTTTTCCTTTTGCAGATTGCTCTATTGTAGACATAATAATTAAGCTTTAGTAGATTTTAATTTGGCTCTTCTTCTTTCAGCCCATGAGATAGCATGTTTGTCTAAACTTACAGTTAAGAAACGCATAACTCTTTCGTCACGTCTAAATTCAGTTTCAAAAGCTACAAGAATTTCTCCAGCTACTTTGAATTCGAATAAGTGATAAAAACCACTTTTTTTGTTTTGGATTTCGTAAGCCATTTTTTTCAGACCCCAATCCTCTTTCGATACCATTTCAGCTCCTCTACTAGTAAGAAATTCTTCAAATTTCGTTACTGTTTCCTTCACCTGAACTTCAGATAAAACGGGATTTAAAATGAAAACAGTTTCATAATGATTCATAAATACAATATTTATTTGTTAAAATTGGGTGCAAAAGTAAGCATTAAATTTATATACGCAACACTTTTTTTCATTTATTCGTTATAATGCAAAAAATAACCGCTGAATTTAGTTTTTTTACCAAATAAATAATACATTTACTATTGCTATCCTGAATTTATTCTAAATTTAAAATGTTATGAAACTAAACTGTGTTGTTGTTGATGATAGTTCTATACAAAGGACAATTATTGCAAAATTAGTTAATAATCACCCAGGTTTGCACTTAATCGGGGATTTTTCTAATGCAATAGAAGCCAAAAGCTGTATCTCTCTAAATAATATTGACTTAATTTTTTTAGATATTGAAATGCCTGTTATAAATGGCTTTGACTTCCTTGATGGATTAAAATCTAAACCTCAGATTATATTTATCACATCGAAAGCAGAATATGCCTTGAAAGCTTTTGATTATGATGCTACCGATTATTTACAAAAACCAATAGCAGTAGATCGTTTTAATGCTTCTGTAAAAAGAGCAATCGACATGCATTTATTGAAAAAAGAAGTAAAAGAAGAAGAGGGTGAACATATTTTCATAAAAAGTAATCTTAAAAAACTTAAAATTTTTACTGCAAAAATTAAATGGATTGAGGCTTTTGGAGACTATGTAAGAGTAGTTACAGAAGACGATAGTAATCTGGTACTATCTACAATGAAGTCTTTTGAAAATGATTTATCAAAAGACAAATTTATCCGTGTACACAAGTCCTACATCATCAATATAGATAAGGTAGAGCGTTTTAATAGTAAATTTGCAGAAATTGGTATTACCAAAATTCCTTTAAGCAGAAATAAGAAAGAAGATTTGGTAAGAGCACTTTCTACCTCATCTTAATAAAAATCGACGTTTATAGTCACTTTTATTGCTCTGTACTGAGCAACGGCCTCAAAACTATTCAACATTTTCTGAATAGTTTTTTTTGTACCTCCTAATGGCAGGTTTTGAGGGATTTTAATTAAGATTGTACGAATATATTCATTCCTGATTCTATTAATTGCCGGTTCTTCCGGGCCTAAAACAGGCATATTCAGGTTCTGGCTCAAAACCTGATACAGCCACATAGCACCTTCTTTTAATTTATCATAATCCTTGTTTTTTAACGTCAGCTTTATAATTCTGAAATAAGGTGGATATTTATAAATCTGCCTGTCATACAACTGCTCTTTGTACATTCCCAAATAATTATGGTTTGTAACCTGTTGTATTGTATTATGATTTGGGTTATAGGTTTGAATTATTACTTTACCTTGTTTATCGGCTCTCCCCGCTCTTCCGGCAACCTGTGTCATCATTTGATAACTTCTTTCAAACGCTCTGAAATCAGGATGATGCAGCATATTATCAGCATTCATAATACCAACAAGACTTACATTATCAAAATCCAAACCTTTGGCCAGCATTTGTGTTCCGACTAAAATATCTATTTCCCGGTTTTTAAAAGAATCTATAATTTTTTCAAAACCAAATTTACCACGCGTCGTATCCTGATCCATTCGCCATGTTTTAGCTTTAGGAAAAAGAGACATTAATTCCTGCTCAATTTGTTCTGTACCAAATCCTTTTGTGGTCATATCTACACTTGAGCAGCTATGACAATGTGTTGGTTTTGCAATAGAGTAACCACAATAATGACAGCGCAATTGATTTTTATGCTTATGAAAAGTCAGGCTCACGTCACACTGCTGGCAATGCGGTACATGTCCGCAAGTTAAACATTCAATAATAGGAGAATATCCTCTTCTGTTCTGGAATAAAATTATCTGCTCACCTAAAGTTAAGGCTTCAGCGATTTCCCCTATCAACACATCACTAAAATGTCCTGTCATTCTTTTTCTGAAATGCTTATCCTTTAAATCGACTAAAACAATCTCAGGCATTCGCACATTATTATAACGTTCAGAGAGCGATACCAGGCCATATTTATCCGTTTGTGTATTAAAATACGTTTCTATACTTGGCGTTGCAGATCCCAAAAGCACTTTAGCCTTATGCAGGTTAGCCAAAACTATTGCAGAATCTCGCGCATGATATCGGGGTGCAGGATCAACTTGCTTAAAAGTCTGTTCATGCTCTTCGTCTACAATTAACAACCCTAAATCGGCAAAAGGCAAAAACAAAGCCGACCTCGCCCCTATTACAATTTGAGCCTTTTCTGAGTTTTCAAGCGTTTGTTTCCACACCTCAACTCTTTCGTTATTGCTGTATTTGGAATGAAAAACGGCTACTTTGTCTCCAAAATGCAATCGCAATCTGGATACTAACTGAGTTGTAAGTGCTATTTCGGGAAGTAAATACAGAATTTGTTTTCCAGAGCTTAAATACTCTTCAATAAGTTTTATATAAATCTCTGTTTTACCGCTTGAAGTTACGCCATGAAGCAGGCAAACTTCTTTTTCGTTTAAACTCTTTTTTATAGAATCAAAAGCCTCTTCCTGCGCTTCACTTAGCAGTAGCTGTTTTTCAGATGCTTTGCCTTCATAAGAAACCCTGTCATGCTGTATAAAGTATTCTTCGAGAATTTCTTTTTCAATTAAAGCTTTTATGACGGTAGAGGTTGAGCCCGAAACCTCTGTGAGCTTTTTAACTGTAACCGGTTTCTTTTCTAAAGCTCTTAACTGAAAATAGGATAAAACAATTTCTTTTTGTTTATGAGCACTTTTAAGTACTTGTAATAATTGCTCCAAACCTTCGTCTGTTTCATATTGGCTGTGCAATTTCACATAACGAATCAGTTTAGGTTTGTAACTTTCTTTTATTTCCTCTTCTAAAACAATGATATCTTTTAAAATCATTTTTTGCAGAACCGGAAGTATATTTTTCTTATTCAGAATCGAAATAATATCCTGAACTTTAAGGGAACTTTGATGATGTAAAGCTTCATAAATTAAAAATTCATCATCAGAAAGCTCACTGTCATTTACTGTAACATTTGGTTTGTGCGAAATAATTGTTTCACTTTCCAGCAATAACCCCGTAGGGAACGCACCGCGATACACGTCTCCAATGTCACACATATAATAATTGGCAATCCAAAGCCAATGCTTAAGCTGAATTTCTGTTGCAATAGGTTTTTCGTCCAGAATCTGATGAATTTCCTTTGCTTCATATAAGTTTGGAGCATTTTCATGAATATCCATCACCAGACCTGTATACATTTTACTTTTTCCAAAAGGTACTGCAACCCGCATTCCTTTTTTTATAAAATGGAATTCAGTTTCAGAAACCCTGTAAGTAAATGTTTTAGCTAAAGAAAGCGGTAAAATAACTTCGACGAAATACATGTAAAGATTTTATGGTCTGTAAAATTACTTTTTATTTAATTTACCAGACGCTTTTTCATTATTATATTCCTGAACTAATTTTAAAGTATGATCCAGAGATTGTGTATCCGTCCAGTCTTCATGCCCCGTAATAATATACTGCGGAGCTTTACATTTTGATTTTACTTTTTTAATCGATTTTTCCCACTGTTTTACATCAGAATCACCCAGGTAGCCCAAATCTTTTGCAGAAGCACTTTTTATAAAACAACCTCCATAAAGTATTTTTTCTTTAGCAAACCAGGCCACAATATTATCTGGTGCATGTCCTTTTCCAGGATAAAACACTTCAAACTTATATTGCCCAACAGTGAATAAGGTATCATTTGGTACTATATATTCTGCTCTTGGCTTATTTTCTTTCTTTAAAATTTCATCTGTAAGTTTTCCCGTGTAGGTTTTAATTCCTTTTTGTTTATAAAATGAAATACCTCCTGCCCTGTCGTCATGAGAATGCGTTGCAAAACACATAATAACTTCCTTATTATGTTTTGCTTTTATACTGTCCAATAACGGCTGAAACTGCGTTTCATCCCACGGAGCGTCAAAAAGCACAACGCCTTTGTTGGTTACAAGATACATAGCATTGGCCGAAATGAGCGTTCCGTTGTAATCATGGAATGTTTTATAAACATAAAAGTCACCTGTTAGATGACTTATGGGTAATGCTGAATTTTTAGATTGTCCAAAACTATTTGGCAAGATGGCCAGAAATAAGACTAACGATACTAATTGTCGCATATTTTATTTAAAATAAAATTAATTTTTTACTCTTGTCCAGTATTGAGTTCTTCCCATAATGGCAACTCCAACGTAACCGCGCAGTTTCAATTTATCAGCAGAATCTAATGTGATATAGCATTTGTATTTTTTACCGGTTGTAGGATCAAGAATGCTTCCTCCATTATATTCCTTACCATCTTTTTTAAGACCGTTGATAATAACCATCCCCAAAATTGGTTTATTTTTTTCTGCTCCTTCGCATTTGGTGCACACATCCTTTTTGTGACTGTCGCGAAGTATCTCTACTACTTTACCGTAAACCTTACCCGATTTCTCGTAAATTTCTACAATTGATTTTGCTTCTCCCGTTTCATCATCGATAGTTTTCCATTTTCCAATTACACTTTGGCTCTGAACTGTGCCTAATGCAAAAAAGAAAATACCGATCGTTAACATCCAATTTTTCATAATATTATTATTTTTTTTGTTTTAATTTTCTGACTGTAGCGTTCAATTCGAACCCTAAAAGCAGAATCATACAGTTTATCCAAATATAAAACATTAGAATTAATAATGTACCAATAGAACCATAAAGTTCGTTGTATTTTGAAAATTTTATAACCCAAATCCCAAAAAAGAACGAAGATATAACAATTAAGACTGTTGTAAAAACTGATCCCATACTTATAAAAGGCACTTTATTGTACTGCTTTGTACCGTAACGAAGTAATATTGAAGTAGTTATAAGAATCATCAACATTACAAACACATATCGGCCCAAAATAATCAGCGGAATGTTATCACTCAATACATCCTGAATGATTGTTTTCTGAATCAAAACCTCAAAAACAACAATTGTTGCCACCGTTACAAACAATATTATTGTCATAACTAATGAAATTGCCAATGCAACCAGATATTGACTAAAAAAACCTCTTTTATCAAAAACATGTTTTGACGATTCAAAACCACTCAAAATCCCGTTGATCCCATTTGCCATCAAAAAAATAGACAATAAAAATCCCGAAGAAAGTAAACCCGAGTGACTATTATTTAAGATATCTGTAATAATTTTACTGATTGCATCATAGGTATTTGGAGGAACTCCCTGTTGTACAAAAAGCAGAAAATCGGCCTGAAATCCTTCTATAGGAATAAAAGGAATTAAGTTCAGAATAAATAAGGTAAACGGAAACAGCGCCATAAAAAAGCTAAAAGAAACCGCACTGGCGTGATAAGAAAATGCTCCTTCAAGAATTCCTAAAATGTACAACTCAAGTAAATCGTATAGCGAAAAACCTTCCAGCCATGGAAGCTTTATTCTTTTTAAACCCCGCACCACAGAGCGCAACAGCGGAATTTTTTCAATCCGATCTTCTATCTCTTTCGACATATTTTTTGATTTTAGTCCCGAAGCCCCGGGATTGAGGCCAGATTTTAGATTACAAACCTAACTCATAATTTTATAACTCAAAACTAATCACTTAAAAAGCTTTCAAGCTCAGGTCCATATTATAAATTGAATGTGTTAATGCTCCCGATGAAATATAATTCACACCGCATAGAGCATATTCACGAATGGTTTTTTCGTTTATATTGCCCGAAGATTCTGTCTGGCATTTGTTTCCAATTAATTTTACTGCTGTCTTTGTATCTTCATAATTAAAGTTGTCGATAAGAATTCTGTGAACACCATCACTCAACAAAATTTCTCTGATTTCATCTAAATTTCGTGCTTCAACAATAATTTTTAAATCCAGCTTATTTTCTTTGAGATATGCTTTTGTTTTTTTGATTGCAAGTGTGATTCCGCCTGCAAAATCGATGTGATTATCTTTTAACATCACCATATCATAAAGTGCAAAACGGTGATTTTCTCCGCCTCCAATTTTTACAGCCCATTTTTCTGCAGCTCTGAAGTTTGGGGTCGTTTTCCTTGTGTCTAGTATTTTAGTCCCAGTTCCTTTTAAAAGCGCAACATACTGATTTGTTTTTGTAGCAATTGCCGACATACGCTGCATCGTGTTCAATACTACTCTTTCGGCTTTTAGAATCGACTGTGAGCTTCCCGAAACCTCAAAAACTACTTCTCCATATTCTACATGTGTACCGTCTTCTATATAAGTTTTCACTTTTAGCTTAGGATCTACATGTTCAAAAACCATTTTTGCCAATTCAACGCCCGCAATTATTCCCTGATCTTTTACCAGTAATTTAGCCTGACCGTGTGCCGTATCAGGAATACAGGCCAAAGAACTGTAATCTCCCGTACCAACATCCTCACGAATGGCATTACTAATTAATAATTTTAATTCGGCTTGAAATTGTATATCGCTAATCATTTTTATAAATTTTATAAGATGCTAAAGTAAAACTTATTTTGTGGAATTGAAAGTTAAACGGGTTCTAAAAAATGTGAAACACTCAAAAAATACTTCAATATAACAAGAAAAGTAGGCAAAATTATAAGAAGGAAACATTAGTAATTTGTTCATTATAAAGAATAGCTTTCATAAATAATTTATTCTAAAATTGACCTTTTAATATTAGAAACATTAAATATCTTTGAGCTTCAATCAAACAAAATTATGGGATTAATTAAAGATATTTATTCGGTTTCTTTTTACGAAAAATTTGGTCAGGCTGTTGCCGAAGTTCATCCTTCGTTCGATAAAAAGAAATTTATAGACACCATTTATGAGGGTGATTTTGCTCAAAAAGAATGGAAAGAACGAATGAAACATACCACGGTGGTTTTGCATCAATTCATGCCGCAGAATTTTCCTGAAGCTGTTTCCTTAATTGATAAAATCATCAAAAACTTAAAGAAGAATAGTTTTACTGATGGCAATCTGGCTTTCATTTTCTTTGCCGATTATATCGAAATGTATGGCTTAGACGATTTTAAAACTTCGGCAAAAGCCTTTATTTCAATAACACAATTCATCAGTTGTGAATTTGCAGTCCGTCCGTTCATTTTAAAGTATAAAGAGAAAATGATCGATGAAATGATAAAATGGTCTTTGCACGAAAATCATCATGTGCGAAGATTGGCCAGCGAAGGTTCAAGACCACGATTACCATGGGCAATGGCAATTCCTTTTCTAAAGAAAGACCCTGCTTCTATTCTTCCTATTCTGGAAAATTTAAAAAACGATCCTTCAGAATATGTCCGCAGAAGTGTGGCTAATAACTTAAACGACATTGCCAAAGACAACCCTCAAATTGTGCTTGAAATTGCCTTAAAATGGAAAGGCCACAGCAAAGAAACTGACGGTATTATAAAGCATGGCTGCAGAACTTTATTAAAACAGGGGCATCCGGAAATTTTAAATCATTATGGTTTAGAAAGCACAAATATTGAACTTTCTAATTTTGAAATTAAAACGCCTGTCGTAAAAGTTGGAGATTATTTGCAATTTCAATTTCACTTAAATAATAAAAATACTGAACCAAAAACAATTCGTCTGGAATACGCTGTTCATTACAAAAAAGCAAAAGGACATTTGGCAAAAAAGGTTTTTAAAATCAGTGAAAAAATATATCAGCCAAATCAATTGACAAAAATCGAAAGAAATCAATCTTTTAAATTGATTACGACTCGTGTTTTTCATACGGGAGCACATCAATTGTCTATTATTATTAATGGGACGGAAAGTGAGGCCTTGGAGTTTGATTTAATTAAATAATTTCAATGAGCTATTTATACTCCAGAGGAGTATAATGTTTATAGAGGAGCGATATCTACACAATTATCTCACCCCGGTGGGGCTTATGTAGTTTGGGTATCAAAATTTTCTATAAACATTTCGTCTCCGAGACTTTTAATTAATAAATCAGAATTTAATAGACATCAAAAAACAGACTCAATCATTTTTCTTACTTTTATAAATAATGCCAAAAACAACTTTTCTTAATCTAAATTAAGTTACAGATTTCTATAACAACTGTAATTTTGCTTTCAAATAAAACAATACCACATGTCAAACATCAATTTAATTATCGAAGAACGCGCCGCCAACATTGGCAACTTTATGGTAGGTAGATTATTACCTTTCCGCGAAAAAAGAGCCGTTGGACCATTTGTATTTATCGATCATATGGGACCTGCACATTTAAGTGATCACGAAAATATGGATGTCCCTCCACATCCGCACATCGGACTTTCGACATTGACTTTTTTGTTTGAAGGAAGCATTATGCACCGCGATAGCCTCGGAACAGAATTAGAAATCAAACCAGGCGCTGTAAACTGGATGACAGCCGGAAAAGGAATTGTACATTCTGAAAGAACACCTGAATATTTAAGACATTCTGACAAAATGCTTCACGGATTGCAGATTTGGGTGGCACTCCCAAAAGAACTGGAACAAATGGAACCTAATTTTACACATGTTGAAGCTCAGGATATTCCGGCTTGGGAAGAAAATGGAGTTTCATTCAAATTGATTGCCGGCGAAGCATTCGGAAAAAAATCTCCGGTTCCTGTTTACAGTCCGTTGTATTTTATTGAAATTAAAAGTGAAACCACTCAAAAAGTCAATATCGGAAAAGATTTATTTGGAGAAAGCGGCTTATATATTTTAGAAGGCAGCATCAAAAGCGGTGAACATATTTACGATCCTAAACAAATCCTGATTACCAACGACAGCAGTTTATGTGAGTTTGAAATCACTGCAAACTCAACCGTATATATTTTTGGCGGAACTCCATTTCCTGAAGAACATTTTATCTTTTGGAACTTCGTTTCCTCTGATAAAGAATTGATTGAAAAAGCCAAGCAGGACTGGACGGCACAGACGTTTCCAAAAGTTCCGGGCGAAACCGAATTTGTACCATTACCAGAACCAAGAATCAAATAAATATGGCTACAGTTTCAGCAAAAATAGATACTCGTTTATACCGCACGGAAATAACATCTGCCAGTGAAAATGTTATCATCGCCGATGAACCTCAGGAAATTGGAGGGAAAAATTTAGGTCTTAATCCCACAGAGCTTTTGGCCGCATCATTAGCCTCATGTACGCTAATTACTTTGCGAATGTACATTAATCGCAAACAATGGGATGTTTCTGAAATAAATGTAAAAATTGATTTTGAAAGAGATTCTGAACGAAATGTATCTTCTTTTACAAGAAAAATTGAAGTAACCGGCGAGGTAGACGAAACACAAAGACAGCGTTTAGAAACAATTGCAAACAGCTGTCCTATTCATAAAGTATTAACAAACACAATAGAAATCAAAACTACATTAATATAATTTATCATGGAAATACAACAAATAAACGATACAAGAAGAGGCTATTTTGAAGCTCTAGAAGACGGAAAACAAGCAGGAAAAATGACTTATACCTGGGCAGGAGATTCAAAATTCATTATCGACCACACAGAAGTAAATGAAGAATTTAACGGAAAAGGTGTTGGTAAAAAACTGGTAATGGCTGCCGTAGAATATGCCCGCCAAAATAATCTAAAAATTATTCCGCTTTGCCCTTTCGCAAAAAGCGTATTTGATAAAGTAGAAGAAATTCATGATGTACTTTTTTCTTAAGGTTCAAAGTTTGACAGGAACAAAGGTTCAGAGGTTTCTTAATCTCGATAATTTAATACTAAGACACACAAAGTTGTCTTAGTATTTTTTTTAATAATACTCATTTCACATAAACTTTGTCCCTTTGCCCCTTTGAACCTCAAAAAAACAAAATTTTCAAATCTCCTCCAAAACTCTTACATTTGCATGTAATTTAAACTTAGAGTATGACAAGGATAATTACGCTTTTCTGCATTTTTATAGCACAAATCGGCTTTTCTCAATCGGCTGAAAGTTATTTAGAAAAAAACAGAAATAATGAAGCTCTCTTAACAGCTTTTTTTCAACAAATGCCAAAAGGGGGCGATTTACACCATCATTTTTCGGGATCAATTTATGCAGAACCTCTTTTAGAAAGAGCTATTGCAGAAGATTTTTATTTGAATCTGGAAACTATGGCAGTTTCTAAAGCAAAACCCGTACAAGGAAACTGGCAAACTTTTTCTTCTCTAAAAAATCAAGGCAAACTGGATTTTTACCAACAACAGGTTATGCAAACCTGGTCGGCTAAAGATTATAATGGCACTGTACCTTCTGACGATTTATTTTTTGACTCTTTTCAGAAATTCGAACCCACAATTCAAGGTCACTTTGCTGAAGGAATGCTCGAATTAAAAAAGCGTGCCATTGCAGAAAATGTAAGTTATATCGAAACACAATTGTCAACAATTCCGTGTGACATGAATGTCGCAGATTTGACTGATTTCAATACAAAACTGCGTCAGGCTGCTGCGCAAAAAGATGAAAAAGCAGTTTTGAAACTTTTAGAAGAATTATATAAGGCAGTTCAACAAAAAGATGCCAAAAAATATGCTGTAGATTTTAATACAAACTTCATTGCAAAACTGCATAAAGATTTAAAAATTGATGACGAAAAATTCACAATGCGTTATCAAAATTTTGTGCTTCGTTTTATGGATCCCGTAGATTTGTTTAAGAACCTAACCATTGCTTTTATCTCTGCAAATGACAGCAAATTGGTTGCAGGAGTAAATATTGTTTCTCCGGAACATGCCGAAAATTCCATGAAAGATTACTGGCTGCATATGGTTATGTTCAAATATTGCCATGCGAAATTTCCTGACGTAAAATATACACTTCACGCAGGTGAACTGACTTTAGGTTTAGTTCTGCCGGAAGATTTAACCTGGCATATTAACGATGCAATTTATGTTGCAGGAGCGAACCGAATTGGTCATGGAGTTGATATTGCTTACGAAGCCAATTCGTACGATTTATTACGCTATATGGCAAAAAACAATATTCCGATTGAGATTAATATGGTAAGTAACGAATTCATTTTGAAAGTAAAAGAAAACAGGCATCCGTTTACGCTTTACAAAGAATTTAATGTGCCTATTGTTATTAGTACAGATGACGCCGGAATTTTAAGAACCAATATGACAGAGCAATATGTTTTATTAGCCAAACGATATCCTGATGTTTCATACGCGACAATAAAACAATATGTTTATAATAGTATTAATTACAGTTTTATTCAGGATGCTTCTGTAAAAAAACAATTGCTGAAAGATTTAGATACAAGATTTAAAGCTTTTGAAAACAAATTTTCTAAAAACTAAATTCAACCTATAATCTTTAAAAACCTGTTAGATTTATCCAATATCAAATTATGATTCTAGAAGCAGTTTTCTTATTTGTAAAAACTGATTTAGCAAATCAGTTCGAAATTGATTTTGCCAAAGCAAGTCAATATATTTCGTCCATAGATGGTTATTTAGGACATCGATTGGAGAAATGTATTGAAGTCAAAAATAAATATCTTTTATTAGTAGATTGGAATACGCTTGAAGATCATACAATAGGTTTTAGAACCTCCGAAGCATATTTAGAATGGAAGAAGATTCTGCATCATTATTATGAACCTTTTCCTGTTGTAGAACATTTCGAAACTGTTTTTGAAAATAAGAAATAATATTTTTAGCCACAGATTACAGGATTAAAAGGATTTCTTTTTTAATCAATTAAATATTTTTTAATCTGTGAAATATGTGCAATTTGTGGCAAAAAAACTAAAAATTAAATTCGTGCAATTGCTTTGCCAGTTCTCTAACGCTCGTGTCGTTGCAAAAAAAATATAAAATGAATATCAAACTTATCGCCATAGGCAAAACAGATAATAAATCGCTTCAAACCCTGATTGACGATTATACCAAGCGTTTGTCGTTTTATATCAAATTTGATTTGGAGATTATTCCGGATATCAAAAATGTCAAAAATTTATCTGAAAGTCAGCAAAAAGAAAAAGAAGGGGAATTGATTTTATCTAAACTTTCTCCAACAGATCAGTTAATTTTATTGGATGAAAACGGAAAAAACTTCTCCAGCGTTGGTTTCTCAGAAGAATTACAAAAGAAAATGAACTCCGGAATCAAAACCCTGGTTTTTGTAATTGGCGGGCCTTACGGATTCTCAGATACAGTTTATAGCAAGGCGCAGGGAAAAATTTCGCTTTCGCTGATGACGTTTTCGCATCAAATGGTGCGTTTGTTTTTTATCGAACAATTGTATCGCGGGTTTACGATTTTAAAAAATGAACCTTATCATCATCAGTAAAGAATTTTGTTTCAGGTTCTTTTGTTTAAAGTTTCAAGTTTAAAAGATGAACTCTACCGGAAGTTTATCAAGATTGTAAGACACATATTTTTGCAGTAAAATTTTATCCTGCATATACTCTTCATAACTCATGTTCTTATCAAATAAAAATACCACATCTGGTACTCTTTCAAATTTTATACTATAAAAATATTGCAATATTTCTGATATTTTTATTTCCTTATTGCCCACCAAAACTTGCTTGCTTCCTTTTCTAAAATGAAATATAAAATTTTCTTTATTTGGTTTTTCCATTTTATAATACACTTTCGTGAAAGGCAGAAAGGCTAAATTCTTTCCAATGGAATCTGCATAGGAATAATAATTTTCGGCTTTTTCGTTTTTATGGGCGCTGTCGGCACGCTTTTTTTCCTGCAGTGTCATTACTTCCGGAATTACCAGTTTTAAAGGCAGGCGTTTGTCAATATTAAAAATCCAGTTGGTGGAGATTATACTGCTTTTTCGGTTTACTTCAGCAATTGTATCTTTTCCCTGTGTTTTAAAAAAGATATATACCGGCGAAAGATCTTCTACATTTTTTACAATTGTTACATTTGATTTTGGAAGCAAAACATCTTCTTTTTTTCCGCAAGAGAAAAGGACAAAGATGGTAAGGAAGGTAATGTATTTCATATTTATTTCTTTTTAAATAAAGATTGTCATTCCGAGGAACGAAGGAATCACACTAATAAAACGACAAAGATTGGCGATTTTGTTTGCAGAGTTTTAGTGTGATTCCTTCGTCCCTCGGAATGACAGATTTATCAGTTATACTTTATTAGAATTTATTTTATTAAACAAAATAACACATTCCACAGCCTCTTTCACATCATGAACACGCAGGATTTTAGCGCCTTTTGTCAAAGCGATTGTATTTAGAAATGTAGTTCCATTTAAGGCTTCCTGTGGTGTGCTGTTAAGTGTTTTATAAATCATTGACTTTCTTGAAATACCTGATAAAACAGGCAACTCTAACAAATTAAAAAGTTCCATTTTCTGCATCACTTCATAATTTTGATCTGTTGTTTTGGCAAAACCAAAACCCGGATCGACAATTAAATCATTGATTCCCATGCTTCTCGCTTTTTGAACTTTTTCAGAAAAATAAAAAAGCATTTCTTTTACAATATCGTCATACTGCGTCAAACTTTGCATGGTCTGCGGATTACCACGCATATGCATCATGATATACGGAACATTATACTTGGCAATTACATCAAACATTTTATCATCAAGTTCTCCTGCCGAAATATCATTTATAATGGCGGAGCCGCTTTCTATGCTTGCTTTTGCAACTTCTGCCCTAAAAGTATCAATCGATAATAATGCATTAGGGAAATGCTTTAAAATCAATTCGATTACAGGAACAATTCGGTCTGTTTCTTCTTGTTCCGAAACAAATTCTGCACTTGGCTTGCTTGAGTAGGCTCCGATATCAATAAAATCGGCACCTTCGGCGAGCATTTTTTCTACCTGCAAAATGATCTCCTGTTCGTTTTTGTATTTTCCGCCGTCAAAAAAAGAATTGGGCGTCACATTCAAAATCCCCATTACTTTAGGAATCGATAAATCTATAAGTTCGCCTTTGCAGTTAATCAACATAATCTGTCGTTATTTTATTTCAAGTTTCATGACTTTTGTTTCAGGTTTTTCTTGTTTCACGTTTCAAGTTACCCAGCTTGCGCAATGTACTTCAACTTGAAACCTGAAACATTTTTTTAGTTTCAAGTTTTTGGCATTAACACTTTGTTTAGAAAAAACTTGAAACAAAGAAAACCTGAAACTTGAAACTCTTTAATTTTATCCTTATTTTTGAAGAAATTTTAGCAAATATACAGCAATAAATGAAGAATACTTCCCTTGAATTTGATAATGTAATCACGGTTTGCCGAACCTTGTTTATTAATAAAATGAAAGATTACGGGAGCGCCTGGCGTATTTTAAGACTGCCATCGCTTACAGATCAAATTTTCATAAAAGCACAAAGAATCAGAAGTTTACAGGAAAACGAAGTTCGTAAAGTAGATGAAGATGAAAAGGGAGAATTCATCGGAATTATCAATTATTCTATCATGGCTTTAATACAATTAGAATTGGGTGTTGTAGAACAGCCGGATCTTGATGTAGAAAAAGCAACAGAATTATATGATGAAAAGGTTAGGTTAACCAAAGAATTAATGTTAGCCAAAAATCACGATTACGGTGAAGCATGGCGCGAAATGCGTGTAAGTTCGCTGACCGATTTGATTCTTCAGAAATTACTTCGCGTAAAGCAAATTGAAGATAATAAAGGAAAAACTTTAGTTTCTGAAGGTATTGACGCCAATTATCAGGATATGATTAATTATTCTGTTTTTGCTCTAATCCTCAATCCAATAAAATAAAAACAAATTCAAAATTTCAATTCTAATGTTGGGATTTGAGATTTAAATATGAAAAATATGAAAAACATCATTACGCAATTCTCACGCTTGTTTGTCGGCGTATTATTTATTATCTCCGGATTGATAAAACTAAATGACCCAGTTGGTTTCTCTTATAAACTGGCCGAATATTTTAGTGAACCGGTTTTTAATATGCCTTTTTTAGAGCCTTTAGCTTTAGGATTAGCGATCTTTTTGGTGATTTTAGAAGTAGTTTTAGGAGTAATGTTGTTAGTTGGTTATAAAGCAAAAACAACCATTTGGGCGCTTTTACTTTTAATTGTTTTCTTCACCTTCCTTACCTTCTACTCGGCTTATTTTGATGTTGTAAAAGATTGTGGCTGTTTTGGTGATGCATTGCACTTAACACCTTGGCAGTCATTTACAAAAGATGTTGTTTTGCTTTTCTTTATTTTGATTTTATTCATCAACCAAAAATTAGTAAAACCTTTGTTTTCAAAATTAGTAACCAATATAATTACTTTCGCAAGCATTGTATTATGTGTTATTATGGCTGTTTGGGTTTTAAATCACAATCCGATAAAAGATTTTCGTCCTTTTAAAGTGGGAAATAATATTGAAGAAGGAATGAGAATTCCTGATGGTGCTCCAAAATCGGTTGTAGAAATGGTATTTATCTACAAAGTAAACGGAGTTGATAAAGAATTTACTGAAAAAGATTTGATGAATATTCCTGAAGGTGCCACTTTCGTGGATAGAAAAGATAAAATAATTACAGAAGGTTACGTACCGCCAATTCACGATTTTACTATGGTAAAAGATGATTCTGATTATAAAGAAGAATTATTGAAAGAGCCAAAACTGGTAATTTTCGTTACTTATGATTTAACTTTATCTTCTCCGGAAGGAATGCAAAAGCTCGAAAAAGTAAATCAGGAAGCAAAAGCAAAAGGATACAAAGTAATTGCCATGACAGCTTCGGGTGCAGACGAAATTGCAAAAGCAAAAAAACAATATGGCTTAAATGTTGATTTTTATTTCTGCGACGCAACTACTTTAAAAACAGTTGAAAGAGCCAATCCTAGTATTGTAGTTTTACATAAAGGAACTGTAGTTCAGAAACTTCATTATAATGATGTTGATGATTTAAAATTATCTGATATTGCTTATAGTCTGTAAAAATTAAGCAAAACTTTTTATCAACGCCAATATTCTGTCTAAGAGTATTGGCGTTTTTTTATCTATATTTGATTACAAAATTTTAACATTCTTAATCGATGAAGAAAATCTTTAGTTTTATTATTACGCTGTTCATAATGCTGTTTACTATTTCAAGTTTTGGTCAGTCAAAAAATGCAGATCAGGCTTATGTTTTTTTTCTTCACAATAAATTTATCGAAGAAAACGACCTCAATGCAGCGCATCCTGAATATGGAAAAGCAGAATACGATAAAATTTTAGAATCATTCAGAAAAAATAATTTTATTGTTTTTAGCGAAAAAAGAAAGAAAAACACAAATGCATCTGATTATGCAGAAAAGGTTGTAAAACAAATCAAAACACTGTTAAAAAAAGGAATTGCACCTGGCAAAATAACTGTAATCGGAACTTCAAAAGGCGGTTATGTCGCGCAATACGTGTCGACTTATCTGGCTAATCCAAATGTGAATTTTGTATTTATAGGATGTTTTCGGGATTCAGACATAGAAGAAATTCCAGACATCAATTTTTGCGGAAACATTCTGACGATTTATGAAAAGTCGGATATTTATGGTGTTTCTGCCCTTAAACGAAAGGAAACTTCAAAACTAAAAATAAACCATTTCAAAGAAATTGAATTAAATACCAACCTAAAACATGGTTTTTTATACAAAGCTTTAGACGAATGGATTGCTCCTTCTAAAAAATGGGCAAATGGTAATTATGAATTGAATTAATATTCCGGAAAAAAATGAAATTCTTCAATAGTATTGAAGACTTTTTTGTTTGAAAGCTGACGTTTTTTAGTCCTCAAAAAGCTGTAAAAACAAAAAAATATTCCCTCGATTTTAATTTATTAAAAGATTACATCAAACTCTTTTCATTTTTCAGGCTCACTATTACGATTTCAATTCGTTTTTTCTAACCAAAATTTCATGTTTTGTTATATAAATAAACGACTCTTCAAATTTTGTTAATCTCCATTTGGCATTCGATTTGTTTGTTTAACTTTGTGAATTGAGTATTCGAATAAAAATTTTATAATCTTCATATGAAACAAATATCCCTAATCATTATTGCCTTGATTACTTTTTCATGTTCACAGGCTCAAAAAACAAGTTTTTCTAAAGAAGCTTTATCTGAAAAATTATTAACCGTGGATGGAGATCAGACTACGTTTAAAAACATTCTAAAAAATTACAAAGGAAAAACACTGGTAATCGAAGTTTGGGCTTCATGGTGTGGTGATTGTGTAAAAGCAATGCCGAAACTAAAAGAATTGCAAGCCAATAATCCTGATGTATCCTATTTATTTTTGTCTGCTGATAAAACGGCAGAAAAATGGAAAGCCGGAATTGAAAAACATGAATTAAAAGGAGATCATTTTATGATGAACGATGGTATGAAAGGTGTTTTCGGAAAAGCAATTGATCTGGACTGGATTCCCAGATATATTATTATAGACAAAACCGGGAAAATCGTTTTGTACCGTGCTGTTGAAACTGATTTTGACAAAATCGATGAAACTTTAAAAAGTTTAAAACAAGCTTAAATCTTTACAAATTACCACAAAAAACAAAAATTAAAAGAATAATAAAAACTACCAAAATGAGAAAAAAGATTGTTGCAGGAAACTGGAAAATGCATAAAAACGCAGGACAAACTGAAGAATTATTAAGTGAATTAATTACTAAAATACCAGCACAAACAACTGCACAGGTAATTGTTGCTCCAACATTTGTAAACTTACAGGCTGCTGCTGCTAAAGTAAAAAATACTACGATTGGTGTTGCTGCTCAAAACGTTCATCAGGCTGAGGGCGGAGCTTTTACAGGAGAAATTTCTGCAGACATGTTAACTAGTATTGGTGTAAACACAGTAATTCTGGGTCACTCTGAGCGTCGTGCTATTTTTCACGAAACAGATGCTTTAATCGCAAGCAAAGTAGATACTGCCTTGAAACATGATATGACTGTAATTTTCTGTTTTGGTGAAGAACTAAAAGACCGTCAGTCCGGAAATCATTTCAACATTGTTGAAAACCAATTGCGTGACGGAATTTTCCATATTGCAAAAGAATCATGGTCTAAAGTTGTTTTAGCTTATGAGCCGGTTTGGGCAATTGGAACGGGAGAAACTGCTTCTCCTGAACAAGCGCAGGAAATGCACGAATTTATCAGAGAAACAATCCGTAAAGCTTTTGGAGCCGATATCGCTGATGAAGTTTCTATTTTATATGGTGGTTCTGTAAAACCTGATAATGCTAAAGAAATCTTTGGAAAACCGGATGTAGATGGTGGTCTTATAGGTGGTGCTGCATTAAAAGCTGAGGACTTCTTAGCTATTGTTACGGCTATCTAATTTTAGATTTTAGATTTTAGATTTTAGATTTTAGATTTTAGATTTTAGATTTTAGATTTTAGATTTTAGATTTTAGATTTTAGATTTTAGATTTTAGATTTTAGATTTTAGATTTTAGATTTTAGATTTTAAAATGCTTATATATAAAAAGCGTTCGCTGTGCGAACGCTTTTTAATTTTAACAATGTTCGTTTAGATTTATAAACAACTTTTGCTTTGTATTCTTACCTTTGCAAAAAAATTATTTATGTCGAATATATATTTAGGGTATCATTTTACAATTGAACCAAAAGAACCGGGATCAGAAATTTTAATTGCTGAATTAGGAGAAAAGGCTTTTGAAACTTTTACCGAAACAGAAACCGGGATTTCGGCTTATGTAAAAAAAGATTTGTGGGATTCAACTATTCTGGATGACATTTATATTTTGCAATCTGATGAATTTAAAATTGAATATACTGTTGAAGAAATCGATCAGGTAAACTGGAATGAGGAATGGGAAAAGAATTTTGAAGCCATTGATGTGGACGGAAAATGCCATGTACGTGCTCCGTTTCATGAAAAAACAGACGCTGAATTTGATATTGTAATCGAACCAAAAATGAGTTTTGGAACCGGCCATCATGAGACTACTCATATGATGATCCAGCATTTATTAGAAATTGATGTTGCTGGCTTAAAAACACTCGACATGGGTTGCGGAACAGCGATTTTGGCAATTTTGGCCGAAATGAAAGGAGCTCAGCCAATTGATGCTATTGATATTGATAACTGGTGTTATCTGAATTCTATTGAAAATGCTGAACGCAATAACTGTAAACATATTAGCGTTTATGAAGGCGATGCTGCTTTATTGAAGGGCAAAAAATACGACTTGATTATTGCGAACATTAACCGCAATATTTTATTGAATGATATGCAGGTTTATGTGGATAGTTTAAACCCAAAAGGATTATTGCTTTTGAGCGGTTTCTATGAAGAAGACATTCCTTTTATTGATGCTTCATGTACAGAGAAAGGACTGACTTACGTTAAAAAATTTCAAAGAAACAACTGGGTTTCATTAAAATACGTAAATTAGTTAGAAGTAAATTACAACAGTACAAAAAATCTAAGAAATGAGTACTAAAGAAAAAGTAAGAGAAAGAGTTCGTGAAAAAGAAGCCACAGGTTTCAATAACGAAATCATAGTTTATAATGACGATGTAAACACTTTTGATCACGTAATAGAAACATTAATGCGTGTATGCAGCCATACAGCCGAACAGGCAGAACAATGCTCTTTAATCGTACATTATAATGGGAAATGCACTGTAAAAACAGGCCCGATTGACAAACTAAAACCTCAATGCACACAACTATTAGAAGCCGGATTGAGCGCTGAGATTGTTTAAATTGAGAATAATTTAAAAAACATTCAATTTTATTCTATATTTGATTAAAATTGAATGTTTTTTTTATGGAGGAATATGGAAAAATATTAATTATAGCAACGCCAATTTTTTTAGTATTAATCATAATCGAAAAAATATACGGCATTTATAGAAAGAACGATACTGCTCCTTTAATAGACAGCGTATCCAGTATTAGTTCCGGAATTACCAATTCGGTAAAAGACGTTTTGGGTCTCAGCCTTACTTTCATTTCCTACGAATGGATGGTTTCAAAAATCGCTATACAGCATTTGGAGGCCAATGCTTTATCTTATTTTATTGCCTTTTTTGTAATTGATTTTTACGGCTATTGGAGTCACAGACTGGCACATCAGATTAATTTTCTTTGGAATAAACATGCGATTCATCATAGCAGCGAGGAATTTAATTTGGCATGTGCTTTACGACAACCTATTGCAAGTCTCGTTAATTTATTTACTTTTTTACTTATTCCTGCAGCATTACTGGGTGTTCCTGCTTCTGTAATTGCGATTACGCTTCCTCTTCATTTGTTTTTGCAATTTTGGTATCATACCAAACACATCAAAAAAATGGGGTTTATTGAACATATTTTGGTTACTCCGTCACACCATCGTGTACATCATGCGATCAATCCTGAATATTTAGACAAAAATCATTCGCAGATTTTTATTTTCTGGGATAAGCTTTTTGGTACTTTTCAGGAAGAACTGGACGATGTACCTCCTGTTTTTGGCATTACAAGACCGGCTAATACCTGGAACCCGATTCGTATTAATTTTCAGCACTTGACTTTATTGATCAAAGATGCCTGGCGCGCTCCAAAATGGAAAGACAAATTTACAATCTGGTTTAAGCCTACAGGCTGGCGTCCTGAAAATTTTGAAGAGCTATATCCGGTAAACAAAATTGAAAATGTTTATGATTTTAATAAATACGGGACGCAAAATTCTCAAAAATTAATTTATTGGTCGGTCGCGCAGGTTTTGATAACGCTTTTATTTGTAACGTACTTATTTGATAATATTGCTAAAATTGGATTGCCAAATATTTTCGTATACGGTTTTTTTATTCTGATTACAATTTATAGCTACAGTGAGTTGATGGATAAAAGTAAATACGCTGTTTTCTGGGAAGGCTTTCGCTTTCTTACTGCTATTTCTATTATAACTTTTTATGGCGATTGGTTTGGTTTGAATCGTATTTTTTCATTTGCAAATTATATTATTGCTGCCTATTTGACCTTTTCTTTTATTGCGTCCTTATATTTTGTTACTGTAGATTTTAAGGTTTCACAGAATCAACTTGTCAATTCATAACTCACAAACAGCTCATGAAAAATACTTTATTCTTTAAAATTTATATTGGTTTTAGTATCGTTTATCTTTTTGTTTTATTTTCAGGAAATGCACATTTCGATTTTTATTTAAAGCCAATCCTTGTTCCATTATTGGGACTTGGAGTTTATTTTCATAGAAATTTCGCATCCAAAAATATACTTTTAGTAGCTTTGTTATTTTCCTGGATTGGTGATGTGATCTTGTTATTTGCCAATATTGCAGAAATTTATTTTATTCTGGGGTTGGTATCTTTTCTGATTTCACATATTTTTTATTGTGTTCTCTTTAATAAACAGACCAAAACCATCAAAAGTAATAAAGCCTTTTTATTAATAGGGAGTGTTGTAATTCTCACCTACTTAATCGGAATGCTGTCTGCTTTACTGCCGACTTTAGGAGATTTAAAAATTTCTGTAATTGTCTATGCTTCTATTATTTCATTAATGTTATTCTTTGCATTCAGCGGTTTACTGACATGGAAAAAAAATGGAAATCAATATGTTTTTATTGGAGCAGTTGTATTTGTGCTTTCTGATAGTATTCTGGCTGTCAATAAATTTTATAATCCGATTCAAAAAAGTTCGTTTATTATAATGTTAACCTATCTTGTGGCACAATATCTGATTGTAACTGGTATCTTAAAATTGCATTCTAATGATAATCATGTTGTAGAAAACTAAATCATTTAGAATTATTTTTCTGATATTTTCTTACTATAGATTATTTTAAAAACCGGTTTTACATCTTACATTTGTAATACAAAATATGCTTTGGATATGAAAAAAATAGCGCTGTTTATCGTTTTACTTATTTCGGCAACTTCCTGTGTCAGTACTAAATCTACTTTGAAAAATGTAGATGATAATGCGCCTGATTTGGTTTTGAAGAAAGACAATACTTTTGCCATTACATTATTCAGTAAGGACAAAAAATACGGTTACGACCCTGATTATCCGGTAAATATTTTTTACAGGAATACGAGAGATGAAGCATTAAACGAAACCCGTTTTTTAAATGCCCTGGCAGGTCCTAACGGAGAAAAAATAACCTATAAACGTTTAGAAACGTGCTGTCCCTTCCCTACCAAAAGGAGTGATATGGGAGCCGGTTTCCTTAATGTATATGAGTTAACCTGGGAAGGACAAAAAAAACCTATTACACTTTATCTGAATATTTATGAGAAAGGAATTCTGATGGTTCCTATGGGTTTATCACTGAAGAAGGAGTAGAAATTTAAATCAACTGTAAAATGTACGGAGTTTCACCTTTTATACTACTCAGTTTACCTTTATTATCTCAAATTATATTTGGCTACAAAGCGATTAAAGGAACAATAGAATTAAAATTTGCCTATATATCAATCGTTAATATAATTTTACAAATACCACTATCGATACTATCTGTTTATATTGCGTCTGAAAACATAAACGGAAACCCTGATTATCAAAACAGATGTGGATTGGTAATGTTAGGAATTGTTGCCTTTAATTTTCTTTTTGTACTTCTGCTTTTAATTACAATAGTAGTGCAATATTTTATCAAGCGATATAAGGCAAAGCAGCAAGCTAAAATCTGCTAGGATTTCATTTTAAAAACCGAGCAAAAAATTAACTTAAATTTACTTAATTCCACTTAGGCCTAGCCCTGATAGGAGTGGAAATCATTTTTCTCTAAAATCTATTTTTTCCTGGCTGGGCAGAGCGACCGGAGGAAGCTCCTGAACAGACTTTGGAAAAAAAGTTTTTGGAGAAAAATATTGGAACGGATAGCAGGATGAGCTTCATAAAAATTTCTTAAATCTTCATCTCAAACTCATAAATCATAACTACCTTTGCACAGTCAAAAAATTCATACTATGAACATACACAATATTCCACAAATTAAGCATACTGATAGCGGAAATTTCTTTTTACTGGCGGGACCTTGCGCTATTGAAGGAGAAGAAATGGCTCTTAGAATTGCTGAAAAATTAGTTGGTATTACCGACAAACTTCAGATTCCATATGTTTTTAAGGGATCTTTTAAAAAAGCAAACCGCTCTAGAATTGACAGCTTTTCGGGAATTGGTGACGAAAAGGCTTTGAAAATATTAAGAAAGGTTTCTGAAACTTTTCATGTTCCTACTGTAACGGATATTCACACGAATGAAGATGCTGATATGGCAGCGCAATATGTTGACGTTCTTCAAATTCCTGCCTTTCTGGTACGCCAGACTGACCTTGTGGTTGCGGCTGCAAATACTGGAAAAGTAGTAAACCTGAAAAAAGGACAATTTATGAGTCCTGAAAGCATGAAACATGCTGTACAAAAGGTTTTGGACTGTAATAATGAAAATGTGATGGTTACTGATCGTGGTACTATGTTTGGTTATCAGGATATGATTGTTGATTTTAGAGGAATTCCTACTATGCAGCAATATGCATCTACGGTTCTGGATGTTACGCATTCTTTGCAACAGCCAAACCAGACTGCGGGTGTTACGGGTGGAAGACCTGATATGATCGAAACAGTTGCCAAAGCTGGTATTGCGGTAGGTGTTGATGGTATTTTTATCGAAACCCATTTTGATCCTGCAAATGCTAAAAGTGATGGTGCTAATATGTTGCATTTGGACTATTTTGAAGGTCTGATGAACAAATTGGTTGCCATTAGAAAAACAGTTAACTCATTTTAATTTTTTTAATACATAACGTTCGTTGAAAACAAAATTTTTATTTTTCTTTCTGGTTTGTGTTTCTTTAAACACTTTTGCTCAGGATGAAATTACAGTAGAGAAATACGCCGCTCATAATAAAGGTAAATTCTTCGTTTCATGGGGAGGAAACAGGGATAGCTATTCTAAATCTGATGTCACTTTTAGTGGGAAAGATTACAAATTTAGGGTTGATAATATGGCTGCTCATGACAAACCAAAAGGATGGCATGTTGATTATGTAAATCCTGCAAACATGACAATTCCGCAGACTAACCTGAAACTTGGATATTTTATAACAGATCATTATAGTGTTGCTATTGGTGTTGATCACATGAAATATGTAATGACTCAGAACCAGACTGCAAATGTTTCGGGTTACGTTAATTTACCTTTGGATCAGGCCGGATCTGTGCATAATCGTGATTATGACAATACTCCTGTAAACTTTACAGATGAAACTTTTCTGACGTATGAGCATACAGATGGTCTAAACTACATCAATACGGAAATTGCAAGACATGATGATATCTCAAAATTGTTCAGATTGCCGAATATAGATAAAGTTCAGATTAATTTGACCGAAGGTATCGGTGGTGGAGTTTTATATCCAAAAACAAATACTAAGCTTTTAGGGAAAGACCGCCATGATGATTTTCATATTTCCGGTTATGGTTTATCTGCAAAAGCAGGTATTAATTTTACTTTCTTTAAACATTTTTACCTTCAGGGAGAGCTAAAAGGTGGTTATATTGATATGCATGATATTAGAACTACAAAAAGCAACGATGATAAAGCGTCACAGCACTTTTTCTTCTTGCAGAGAATTATTACTGTAGGCGGAATTTTTAAAGTTTAATATAATTACAAAATATTTAAAATAGCTGTCAATTTATTTGGCAGCTATTTTTTTTATCATTTACTTTGCACTTCAAAGTACTTTAAAATATATTCTATGAAAAGTAAAAAATATCTGTTTCCGATTATCACTTTTATCCTGAGTTTTGGATGTGCGCTGTTTGTGGCCCTAAAAGTATTTCCGAATAATCCGTTTACCGGAAATAAGCCGGAAAAAGCAGTTGAAAGTAAGTTTAAGGATGGTGATATTATTTTTCAAACCTCTGAATCTAAACAGTGTGAAGCGGTTCGTATTGCAACAAATTCTAAATTTTCGCATTGTGGAATTATCTATGACATTAATGGACAATGGTTTGTATTTGAAGCCGTTCAACCGGTTAAACTTACTCCGTTAGAAGACTGGATTGGTCACGGAAAAGGAAATAAATATGTTGTTAAGAGATTAAAAAACGATAGTGTTTTGACTCCGGCAATTTTACAAAAAATGAAAGCCTACAGCCAGCAATTTGATGGTAAAGAATATGATGCGTATTTTGAATGGACTGATAATAGAATCTATTGTTCTGAATTGGTGTGGAAAATTTATAAAAATGGAGCAGGTATTGAATTATCTAAGTTACAGGAACTGAAAGATTTTAACCTTAGTGATGAAAGAGTTCAAAAAATACTAAAGGAAAGATATGGAAATGACATTCCGCTGAATGAAAAGGTTGTTGCTCCTTCTAACCTTGCCGATTCAGATTTACTGAAAACTGTTATAGATACCTATTAAAGAGCGTAAAAGCTAATTATAATCTAATTAGCTTTTTTATTTACTAATTAACTTTGAATTTCAAAGAACTTTTAAAAATAGACCATGAGAGACCTGTTTATTGAAAAATTATACGAATACAGCAAAATACCTTATCAGAAATATTTTAAAAAAAATAAACCCTAGGATATTGACAAAACGCAATTGCTGAATTATCCGGAAGGAAGTCTGGGTTTGGGATTGGGAAATTTTCTACACCGGAATCATTTTGATATTCAGGAAAAACTGGAAGACCATGACATCATTCATGTATTGACCAATACAGGAACTTCGGTTGCAGAAGAAATTGGAATGCAATATTATCTTTTCGGAAATGGAAAAAGAAGCTTATATCTGTTTATGGTGATTTTATCGGGAACGCTTTTTTATCCTCAACAAATTAATTATTTCGTTCAACAATATAAAAGAGGAAAATATGCGCTTCCGTTTCATTATCTGGACTTTTCAAAAATTTTGTTTACATCAATTCAATCTATTCAAAAAACTTTTAATATTTAAACTAATGAAAACCATTACTAAAAACACATTCGAAGAAACACAATCAATTGACTTAACAATAGGAACTTTTACTGTTAGCACATTGCTGTTTATTATATATATCCTTTCTAACGAAAACTCTAATATTCTGGTTGTTGCTTCTCCCTTTGTAGTCTCTGCCATAATTCTGAATGCTATCATGCTTTTTCATCTAACAGATAATTTTATAAAACTAAAGGAACAACGAAAAGATATCGGAACTAAAATCCTGATATTACTTTCTAATATTCCGGTAACTTTATTGTATTATTTTCTTGTAATTTAATTTTTTTTCACAAAAAAAGCTGCAGGAATGAACTTGCAGCTTTTAATTTTTATTTGAAGAAATCCTTAATTTGCTTTAGGAGTTTCGATTCCGTTTTGATCTAATAAGTACATCAAAGCAGTCATTGTTGCTGCACCCAGCTCCAATTCTCTTTTATTGATAGCATCAAATTTATCGTTTGCTGCATGATGATAGTCAAAGTAACGTTGTGAATCTGGTTTTAAACCAGCTTTTACAATGCTTTTTGAGGTTAAATGGCTAATATCTGACCCTGCATGTCCAATTGTAAAACTGTGAACTAAATAAGGCTCAAAAAAGTCTCTGTAACTTTGTATTTTTTTCAGGTTAGTCTCATCTGCTTCGATAGAAAATCCTCTTGGGGTAAACCCTCCTGAATCACTTTCTAAAGCAAAAATATGGTTTTCATTGTTTTTCTTAGAAACTTCTTCATATTTGGCACCACCTTTTCCACCATTTTCTTCATTCATAAATAGAACAACACGAATAGTATTTTTAGGCTTATAGTTTAAGTTTTTAAGAATGCGCACTACTTCCATACTTTGTACTACTCCTGCTCCATCGTCATGAGAACCGTCTGCCAAATCCCATGAATCAAGGTGTCCGCCTACAACCATAATGTTTGATGGATTAACTGTTCCTGTCAATTCTCCAATTACATTATAAGACAAAACGTCTGGTAAAGTTTCACATGATTGTTTAAAATAAAATTTTAAAGCCGGATTTCTTTTTAAAGTAGCACTCAACAATTCTGCACCGTTTGTACTGATAGCAGCTGTTGGGATATATTTTTCTTTTGGCAAATCACCGTAACTTTGAGCACCTGTATGAGGAAAATCATCTAAACGCAAATTCATAGAACGAACAATTGTTCCTACTGCACCAAATTTTGCTGCTTCTTTTGCTCCTGCAAATCTTTGATCAACACATGCTCCGTAGGATGTAAAAGTTTCAATATTTTCAGGGTTCATTGGTCTGTTAAAAAATACAATTTTTCCTTTTATTTTATCTCCCAAAGCAGCCAGATCATTAATCCCCTGCACTTCGATTACTTCCGCTGTCAGTCCGGTTTTCGGAGTTGCAACAGATCCTCCCAAGGCACAAATCGGCACGACTGTTTTTGCTTTTCCGTCTAAGATAAAAGCGGTTTCTTTTTCTCCACGTACCCAGTGTGGTACCATTACTTCCTGCAGATATACTTTATCAAGTCCTAAACTTTCTAATTGGCTTTTAGTGTACTGAACGGCTTCTGCAGCAGTAGCAGATCCAGATAAACGACTTCCGATATCGTTAGATAAATATTCTAACCAAGTGTAACATTTTGACTCGGTTAAGGCTTTTTTATAAAATAATTTAATGTTTTTTTCATCATTTGATTGGGCAAAAGATGTCAATCCGTTTAAAACTAAAACAGTTAAAAGAATCGTTTTTTTCATGGTATTTATAGCATTTTGGGTTATTACTCACTTTTTTTGCAAGCACAACAAAGGAACAAAATTCTTTACAACTCAGATGTTTTTTCTTAAAGCTTTTCTCAAAAAAAACCTCTAATTGCGAATTTACTTTCTACAATTAGAGGTTTTTAAATTTTTACTAAATTAAAATTATTTTACTTCGATAATCTTATTTTTTTCTCCGATTCCATTTTCATTAAAAGGTTCAATTGTAAAATAATACTTTGTTCCTTTATCAAGACCTCTAAAATCATAAGAACTATTTCCATACACCATAATGCTGTTGTATAACTTATCAGGAGTTATTCCGTAATAAATATTGTATCCAATGGCATCTGACTGTTTTTTCCACGAAATAACAGCGTTACGCAAATCAGCTGTATTTCTTTTTACTTTAAAATCTGAAACTGATTTTGGTTTTTCTGCCAGTCCATTTCCGAATACCCTGAAATCTGATACAGCAAATAATCCCGATGCATTATGGATATTCTCCATTTTGATATAGCGGGCTTCGATAGCTTTTGATAATTCTACATAATCGTGAGGCACATCTTTATCATTTTTAGATTTATCTACTACGAGTTTCCAGTTTACAGCATCATCAGACATGTAGATCTTGTACTGATAGTAAATATCCATTGCTTTGTTATGCTGTGTGGCTTTGTGGTCTGCATAATTAATTTGTAATGCATTAATCTGCATTTTTCTCCCTAAGTCAAGTTGTAGCCACTCGCCCGGATTGCTTGTTTTAGCCGACCAGTAGGTCTGGATGTCCTCGTCTGTCAGGTTTTCTGGCGTGTAGCAAAATTTTTCGTATACTTTTTTTCCACCATTGTCCATTCGGTTTGTTTCCACTTCCATACAATCTTCAGAAGAAGAAGCTGTAACCGTTTTTTTATAAGACAATAACATCCATCCTGATGAAGCGCCTTTTTCCTGATTTCTTTGGTTTGTAGGCAATGTAATTGGAAAATCTCCGTAAGAAGTGATAGAATACATTACATCATCTTTATCAAATCCTGCAGGAAACATATCTATACGACGCTCAAAACGGTCTTTTATGGATATTTTGCAAGTTCCGGTATTCCAGTAATTGCCATAATTATCTGCAAAAGTATTTCCGTGTCCTGCCCCAATTACAAAACCTCCTGGTTTATAAGACATTGGGTTATGTTTTTGATATACAAAAGGCCCTAACGGATTATCACCTACATGAACACCATTTGCATAGCCTTTAAATTCTGTGGCCGGTGCTCCATATTGCATGTAATATTTTCCGTTGTGTTTGGTCATCCAGGCACCTTCAATAAAATTCCCCCACGGTGCAGGTTCCATGTCATTATTTGGCCCAAAACGCTCCCAACCATGTTGCGAAGGATCTAATCCCACCACCGCTTTTGCCTGTCCGTAAGGCTTTTGTATATCCTCTACTTCTGTAGCGGCATAAAGTTGTGCATAATCTGCCTGATTCCCTTTTGGCAGCCAGGTGTTATAGTCAACTTCGACCCCAACAAGCGGTAATTTTCCACTTGAGCCGTAGTACATATACACTTTTTTATCATCGTCCTGAAAAATTGCAGGATCCCAGGTTGGCAGCATTGCTTTATCTACATGTCTGGTCCATCTGCCAGATTTAGGATCTGCGGTTTTCCAAACAGGATGATCTTTTTTCCATGTGGAGCCAACATAAAATAAAGTATCATTTACTACCCACGCTGCCGGTGCACATTGATCATCATCTCCGGGGTTTCTCTGGAAACTTCCGTAAACAAAATTCCAGTCAGACATATCTTTACTCCAAAAAAATCCAGCCTGATTGGTAGCAAACAAGTAATATTCTCCTTTGTAGGTAATTATCACGGGATCTGCACTGGAACGGCGGGATATCGGAATACCATTATGGTTCTGAGTGGTATAGTTGTAGCCAATATTTATGGGATTGCAATAAGTTGTTGCTGCTTTGTTAGGATCAAACCATTCTGTTTTTCCGGGAAGTGTTTTTTGTGCCCGAATATTTATATTAAAACAAATTAAGAGCAACAAAAATATTCTTGACATTACTAAATATCTTCTTTTCATTTTGTCTTTTTTTAATGATTTCTAAGAGCTTGTATTTTAGAAATCAGCGTTATTTTTTAGCCTTCAGTTTTTGTTGCAGAAGTTCAGGTTCGTTTGTAGTGATATAATTAAATTTATTTTCAATTATCCAGTCCATATCTGCGGCTTCATTAACTGTCCATGCATTCAGAATGATCTTATTATCTTTTGCCTCCTTTATCCATTCGGGATGTTTTTTGAAAAACGAGTAATGATAATCTACACCTGAAATATGATCTTTTTTTACTTCTTTCGGAGATTTATTTCCTTCCAGATATTGCAAAACGGCTTTGGTATCTACCTGTCTGATTTGCTTAAGTATTTCGTAATCAAAACTTATATAACACGTAATTTTTTCAGCTTTGAGTTTCCTTATCGTTTCGACTGTTTTTAAGGCCACTTTTTTTCCGCGTTCTTTACTTATTTCCGAAGGTTTTATTTCACATACCAAAAGAGTCTGTTTGTTATTTCTTTTGCCTTCTGAAATATATTCGTATAATGTTGGCAGCTTCTCTTGATTTGAAAGTTTAAACTTTATCAAATCAGAATAATTTGTTTTTTCGATCAGCATTTGATTGTAATGTGGGTAGTGATTTATTACAAGTGAATCATCTGCTGTCATCCAAACATCAAATTCTGAACCTGCTGTTTTCAAATCAATGGCATTTCGAAGTGCTGCGATTGAATTTTCAGGTAAATTATTTTTTTTCCATGCACCGCGATGTGCTACTACACCAGTCTTTGTTGCATTGCAGGATGATAAAAAAGCCAGAATAAAAATAAAAAGATATACTTGGGATGTTTTAAAAGTATTCATATCGTTGAGTTAATTATAATTTTAAGAATGCTAATTACTTAGCTCCAAAAGATCTGTTTTTTGCTTAAAAAAAAGCCCTTCGCCTAACCACTTGCGAAGGGCATTACTAATCAATTTAACCAACTATTTAGTTAACTCAAAACTAACTTTCTTATCTGCGTTTGAATTTGTTCCAACAAAAACATCAAACTGTCCAGGTTCAGCTATAAACTGTAAATCAGAATTATAGAATTTTAAATCTTCTACTGTGATGTCAAAAGTCACGGTTTGTTTTTCTCCTTTTTTAAGGCTTATTTTTTGGAAACCTTTTAATTCTCTAACTGGTCTTGTAACAGATCCAACTAAATCTCTTATGTATAGCTGAACTGTTTCTTTTCCGTCAAAATTTCCTGTGTTTGTTACATCAGCAGAAACAGTTACTTTTCCGTTGAAGTTCATTTTATCTGATGAAATTTTTACATTTGAATAATCAAAATTGGTGTAGCTTAACCCAAAACCGAATGGAAATAATGGCTCATTTCTTTCATCAATATAATTTGATCTGAATTTTTCGAATTTTCCTTCTGTGTTAGAAAGCGGTCTTCCTGTATTTTTGTGTGCGTAATAAATTGGTACCTGACCTACACTTCTTGGAAATGTTGTTGTTAATTTTCCTGATGGATTAACATCTCCAAATAAAACATCTGCAATTGCATAACCTGCTTCGGTACCTGCAAACCAAACATTTAGGATAGCAGGAACTGTTTCATTCTCTTCTTTTAATACTAAAGGACGGCCGTCGAATAATACCAAAACAACTGGTTTTCCTGTTTTTAATAAGGCTTGCAATAAATCTTTTTGCGCTTGTGGAATTTCTAAATTTGTACGACTGCTAGATTCTCCACTCATTTCTGCAGATTCTCCAAGTGCTGCAACAATTATATCAGACTGATTGGCAACTTTTAATGCTTCTGCCAATAATTCTTCTTTAGAACGTGCGTCACGATGTAATGTTTTACCAAACATTGTGGCGTTGGTTTCAAAAGTTTCATCATAATCCAGATTACTTCCTTTGGCGTATAAAACCTTAACGTCTTTTCCTCCTACTTCTTTGATTCCTGCTAATAATGAAATAGCATTCTCCATTTTAGTCGCTACACTCCAGGTTCCCGGCATATTTTCTTTGGCGTCTGCCAATGGTCCGATAAGTGCAATTGTACCTGATTTTTTAAGTGGCAGTGCCTGGTTTTGATTTTTTAGTAAAACCAGTGATTGTGCAGCAATTTGGCGTGCTTCTTTTCTGCTTGCTGACGTAAAGATTTCTGTTTTTGCTCTTTTTTCATCACAGTATTTATAAGGATCTTCAAATAATCCTAAGTCATATTTAGCCTCTAAAATAAGTTTTACAGCGTTGTCAATCTGCGCCATAGTAACTCTTTTTTCGTCTAAAGATTTTTTTAATGTTGTTAAGAAACCTTCTCCAACCATATCCATTTCAACACCGGCATTAAGAGATAATGCAGATACATCCTGAAGATTACCCATTCCGTGTTCGATCATTTCAGGAATTCCGGTAAAATCTGTTACTACAAAGCCTTTAAAGCCCCATTTTTTTCTTAGTACATCTGTCATTAACCATTTATTTCCTGTTGCAGGTATTCCGTCAACTTCATTAAAAGAAGCCATTACAGAACCAACACCAGCGTCAACAGCGGCTTTGTAAGGAGGAAAATAATCATTAAACATTCTGATATGGCTCATATCAACTGTGTTATAATCACGCCCGCCTTCCGGTGCACCATATAAGGCAAAGTGTTTTACACATGCCAAAATACTGTTGTTTTTGGACAAATCTTTTTGTTGGTAGCCATTTACCATTGCTTTTGCAATTTGGCCTCCTAGATACGGATCTTCTCCTGAACCTTCAGAAACTCTTCCCCAACGAGGATCGCGAGAAATATCTACCATTGGTGAAAAAGTCCAGTTGATACCGTCTGCACTTGCTTCCTGAGCGGCAATCTGCGCACTTCTTTCGATCAAATTCATATCCCAGGTACAAGACAATCCCAACGGAATTGGAAATGTAGTTTCATAACCATGAATTACATCCATACCAAAAAGTAATGGAATTTTTAAACGGCTTTGTTCAACAGCAATTTTTTGAACTTCCTTAATTTTTTGAACGGATTTAATGTTGAACAAACCTCCTACTTTACCCTCAGCGATGTTTTTTGCTACATTCGAGCTATTTGCCTGTCCTGTAGTAATATCACCTGATGTAGGTAAGTTTAACTGACCCAATTTTTCATCTAAAGTCATTTTAGAAATTAATTCTGCCACAAATTCAGACTTTGGTTTAATTTTAACTGTATTTTTAGTGTTCTTTTTCTGGGCATAACCCAAAACAGCACATCCTAAAAAAAGTAAGACTAATTTGTTTTTCATTCTGTTTTATTTATTTGTTTGTATTCGTTTTTTTCTGCTTCAACATCCAGTCATAAATTTCTTTATTATCAAAAACTCTTGTCCAGCTGTCGTGACCTGCATCGTCAAAAATGGTAAGTTTCACATCTTTGGCATTGCATTTTTTTAATTCTTTGTAAATCGTTATCGCATAATCTACTTTAACTACATCATCCAGTAATCCGTGATATATTCTTGTGGGGATTTGAGAAATTTTGCAGGCTTCTTCTAACTGAATCAGGTCAACAAAACCAGATATCTGTACAATCGCCGCAAACATTTCCGGATATGCAAGGGCGAGATTCCAGGCTGCCCAGCCTCCTGAACTTAATCCTGTCACATATATTCGGTCAGAATCTATATTGCTTTTTTTCTGGATTTTGAGTATCAGCTGATGAATTGCGTCTATATCCCAGTTTTCTCCTTCTTTGCATTGCGGTGCCAAAACATAAGCATCTAATTCGTGGTTTTTTAAATATTTTAAAGGTCCGTGAATTTTTACTTTTTCAATGTCTGTTCCTTTTTCTCCATCGCCTGAAACAAAAACTATTAATGGCTTTTTCTCTTTTGTATTTACCGGTTTATGTAATGCATATCCTAACTCATAATTGGTTACGATAACGGTTTTGAATTTTCCGGTTGTTTGGTTTTGTGCAAAACTTATACAAGAGATTAATGCCAGTAATAATGTTAGTTTGTATTTCATTTTTAAACTGATGCTTAGATTCTGTATTTTCCTGATTTAAATCCAAGTTTCTTTAATCCTTCTTTTACTTCAGGGGCGTTCATAAATAATTTCCATAATAAACCTGAGCGATAGTTTTCAATCATTACGACCTCGGGTCCCTGATCTATTGCTAAATATCGTTTTGCTGTCCAGTTATTTTCTAAACTTACTGCATCATAAAAACCGGCTTCTCCCCAGGTTTCCGCTTTGTGATTTTCATATAAATTGCGCATTACTGCAATAGATTCTTTTGGCATATAAACAATCGAACCAATTGCTGCTGTTGGTGAAATAACTCCTTTATCATTACTGGGCATGTGTGCGTCATAACCAATAGAACCATCAGGATTTCTGGAATACGATGCTGTCAATCCCCAATAATCAGCCCCGTAATATTTATGTTTCTTAGGATTTTCGATGCAGTATTTATAATCGATTTCGACTTGGTTTTTGTTCAGGTCAAAATAATTGGCGTATTTATCACTTAACTGATTTGGATCTAAGCCTACATAAGAGTAATGTGCCCAAAATAAGGGTCCGCCAAATTCTTCTGCTCCATTGTGCTTTAAAATCAATGGAAGATTATATTTTGTATTTGCAGAAACAATACCTCCGCTTCTTGCCCATCCATCGTGATATACTTTTGCATCAATGGCATGTGTTGGTGAAGATGCCGCCATGATATATGTTATCAGACATTCGTTATATCCTTCTAAAGCAAAATTCATTTGCCATTCGTAGTTTGGTGACCAGTGCCAGTATAAAACATCTTTATTATTGGTAAACCATTTCCATTCCACACCTTTCCAAAGTGCATCATATTTCGCAGCTACGGCTTTCTCTTTTTCATTTCCGGTTTTTAAATATTCACGAACTGTAATCATTCCTGAAATTAAAAATGATGTTTCGACTAAATCTCCTCCATTATCTTTAGTTCCAAATGGTTTTACTTTTCCTGTATTTCCGTCAATCCAGTGTGACCATGCTCCATGAAAACGATCTGCCTTTGCAAGGAAATCGGCTATTTTATCTAATCTTTTTACTCCTTCTTCTTTTGTAACATATCCTCTTGACATTCCGGAAACAATAGCCATCAGTCCAAATCCTGAACCGCCGGTTGTTACAATGTTCGCATCATTCTCAGGATAATTTCCGTCAGGATGAAAACGTTCTCTGGCTAATCCTGAATTTGGTTCAGCATAATCCCAGAAGTATTTAAAAGTTTGTTTTTGAACAACATCCAAAAGTTGCTCGTCTGTCAATTTGACTTCAGAAATGTTCTCCGTTGCATCTTCTTTTGGTTTATCCGCATTTGATCCACAACTGAAAAAAGTAAAAGTTATTAATAAAAGTGAAATTCTAATCATTATAAAAAAATATGGAATTCATAAAATAATCACTCCCTTCAAAGTTTTGAAAGGAGTGATTTTGTTATTTAATTAGTAACCGCCAGGGTTTTGTTGGGAAAGTCCCGCCGCTTCTCTTATAAATGAAGTTGGAAGAGGCCATAACTCATGTTTTCCTTCAACAAAAGTTTTTCCATCTGCTGCCATGGCTGCTTTAGCCTGACCTGTCCTTACAAGATCAAACCATCGGTCATGTTCGAAAGCAAATTCTAATCTTCTTTCTTTCCAAATTGCTATTCTCACATCACCCTGTGAAACTGCTGATGTTTCTCCTACTTTAGCTCTCAGTCTAATTTGATTTAATAATGGAATCGCTGCATCAGTCTGACCCAATTCATTTAGTGCTTCAGCTTTCATCAATATTACTTCTGCATATCTTAAATATCTAAGATTTGTATCTGTGAATTCCTGATTATAAAAATCTGATGAATAAGCTTTATAATTGTACCTAGGATTTGCAACAGATTGAGGTATTTCTCTTCCATCATATAAAACTGAACCTCTGAAAATAATAGTTGCGGCTCTTCTAACATCACCTGCTTCATAAGCATTTGCAAGACCTTCTGTAGGTGTGTTAAAGCCCCATCCCCATCCTCCAGCTCCACGCGGAGCCTGAGAAACTGAATAATTACCAATTCCAAATCCAGGGCTTGAAGTTCCACCTATTCCATCAATCTCAAAAATCGATTCCGGACCAAATTCTCCCTCTTTTTTAAACAAAGAAGAATAATCATCAACTAAAGAATATCCTGTTACTTTATCACAATTGTCAATTACTTGTTGCCATTTCTTTTGGTACAAACTTACTTTTGCTAACAAAGCATACGCAGAACCTTTAGAAACTCTAGTTCTATCTTCTGCCCCGTAAGCAGATTTTTCTGGTAAATTTGTTATTGCATCATTTAAATCTTTTTCTATAAAAGCATAAACTTCTGCAGGTGATTTACGAGTTAACTGCATTAGTCTATCGTCTTCTGAAACCGGGAGAGGCACATGATCTACTATAGGAACTCCTCCGTATCCTTTTACTAAAGTAAAATACATAAAAGCTCTAAAAAACTTAGCCTCACCTTCTAATCTTACTTTTAAAGCTGCTGTTACTTTATCTAGTTTGGGAAAAATTTCCAAAGCCTGATTACATCTGTTTATCCCAGCATAATTAGCATTCCACGTAGATTGAAATGATGCGGTTGAAGCATTATAAGTTAAAGCATCTATAATATCTTTATCACCACCAGCATCTCCTGGATCAGAACCTTTATCAGCATCATCTGAAATTATACTTGAAACTGCATTCCAACCAAAAGAAGACATTTCCCAGCCTAAAAAATGATTGTAGATTGCTGTTACAAAACTTTTAGCTCCTGCATCATTATTAACTAACTCTACATCAGCCGGAATTGATTCGGTAGGGTTAACATCTAAGAAATCATCTGAACAACCTGAAACAAATAATCCAGACAGTACAAATATTGATATATATAATCTTTTCATAATAATTAAAATTTTAAATTAGCACCTATAACAAATGATCTCAATGATGGGTAAGCATCTAACTCAACCCCTTGAGTACCTTCAACTAGCTTACCATCACTTGTAACGTCTGGTGAGAATCCTGAGAATTTTTGAGAGATAAACGGATTGATTGCATTTACATATATTCGACAAAAGCTAATGAACTGATCTTCTTTAAGTGGTAGTTTATATCCTAAAGTAATATTATTGATTCTAAAGAAATCTGCAGATTCAAGGTAATAAGTTGAAGCATATGGTACTACATTAGAAGGTGCAGGATTAGAAGCTGATGTATTAGTTAGCGTCCAGAAATCACGAGTTGCCGAAGCTTCTATGTTTTCACCTCCAAAACGTTGTGCTTTTTTACCATTGTATACTTTTGCTCCTCCTGTTCCATAACCGTCTACAGAAAAATCTATATTTTTATAATTTAATCCTAAAGTAACCCCATAAGTAGAAGTTGGTAAAAGAGAACCAACATATTTCTTGTCTTTAAGTTCATCTAATCCTGTTTGAACAACTTTATCTCCATTAGCCTTATAGTAAAGCATTTGTCCATTTGTTGGGTCAATACCAGCATATTCATACATAAAGAAACTACCTAAAGGCTGTCCTACTGAAGTATTATCTAGTATTTTTGTGTTTTGGCTATTTCCTAAACTTCCTCCAATAATTGGATTTAACTGAACATTTTTAATACTAGTTAATTCATTTTCATTATGAGAAAAATTACCTCCAACCCAATAACTTAAATTATCATTTATTCTGTCATCCCAACGTAATGTAATTTCATAACCTTTATTAGATACTTCTCCAACATGTGCTGGTGTGGCTAATGTAATTCCTGAAGTTGAATACGGCGTAACATTCAAAATTGTATTTGTTGTTTTTTTGTCGTATAAATCAAAAGATCCTTTTAATCTATTGTTCAATAACTCAAAATCAAAACCTCCTGAAAGTTCTTCTACAATCTCCCATGATAAATTAGGATCTACCTGAGAATTAATTGTTGTACCTGAACCAAGATCTGGATAGTCTACTCCAGAAGTAAATACCTGAGTATTAAGTGGCACATTTTGATTTCCTAATCTACCCCATGATCCTCTGATTTTTAATAAGTTGATCGGCTCTACATTACTTAAAAAGCTTTCTTTAGATACAATCCAACCTAAACCAACTGATGGAAATGTCCCCCAACGTTTGTTTTCTGCAAATTGTGATGATCCGTCACGTCTTACAGTACCAGTAAGCAAATATTTGTCTAACAATTTATATTGAAAACGGGCAAAATATGATGCTAAACGTCTTTGATTTAAAGCTTCATCTTTATAACCTGTTACTGAACTTGCAACATTTATATCCTTTAAAGACCAATAGTTGGAATTTGGGTTTACATTTTTTCTATCAATAGTTAATTTCTCTCTGGTCCCTTGAACATTAGCTTCAATACCAGCAGTAACTTCAACGTCATGAATTTCTGCGAAAACTTTATTATAAGTAAAGTAATTAGATAAATTCCAGTTAAAATATTGGTCTCTACCTCTTGTTAAAGTGTTTATATTCAAACTTACAGGGTAATCTGATTCTATACGTGTAGGATCCGCTGCTGACCAGAGTGCCTTATTATCAACATAATTATATTGTTTGTAAGTATAAAATTCTCCATTAAATTGAGAAGTAAATTTTAATGATTTTATAATATCATAGTCTAGTTTTAATCCACCTTGTAAAATAACACTTTGTTGCTGTTCATCCGTATAATCCAATTGCGCAACAGGGTTACCAACATTATTAAATGATGCTCCGGTTTGATCTACAATTCCATTTGAAACAAATGGTACACCATACTTTCCGTTGGCATAACGCACAGGAACTAATGGAGATTGTCTGTAAGCATTAGTAAAAGCACTCAATGGCATTGGTGTATTTTTTATAGTACTAACACTTAAATTTTGACTTATTCTAACTTTCTCTGAAAGCTTGAACTCATTATTACTTCTTATCGTAGTACGTCCATAATCAGAACCATTAAGAATTCCTTTTTCTTCATAATTTCCAACACTAAAAAAGTATTTTATATTTTCTGAGGATCCAGAAATCGAAAGATTATTTTGAGTGTAAGATCCTGTTCTTGTGATCTCATCAAACCAATTAGTGTTATAAGGTTGATTTGCAGAGAATCTTCCTTGTGGATAATCACTTATAAAGGCTGCATTACTATATCGAACATATTCTTCGCTGTTTGCCATTTTTACATCTTTTAGAGGAGTTCTAAATCCTGCAAAACTTTCGACATCTACAGTAAGTTTTCCTTTACCGGCTTTGGTTGTAATCATAATTACACCATTTGCACCTCTTGTTCCATAAATAGCTAATGAAGAAGCATCTTTCAAAATCTCGTAAGATGTAATATCATTACTATTAATGTTATTGATATTATCAGTAGGCATACCATCTACAACATATAAAGGATTTCTTCCTCCTAATGCAGTACCGGCTCCCCTAATCACAACTGAAGGAGTACTTCCAGGTGCATCTGACGTAGATACCTGAACACCAGCAGCTTTACCTTGTATAGCTTGTGAAGCATTCGCAACCTTCATTTTAGTAATTTCCTCGGACTTAATTGAGCTGACAGCAGAAGTATTATCAATTTTCTTTCTTGTACCGTATCCAATAACAACTACTTCTTTTAATGCAGTGTCACCCGCTTCTTTTAGTGTAATTGTCATTTGTCCTGAAGTTGCAGGTACAGAAACTGAGTCAAAACCCAGCATTGAGATTTTTAATGTCTCTCCAACTTTAGCTTTAATTGTAAAATTACCATCAAAATCAGCATCAGCAGAAGTTCTGGATTCGGGCGCACTAATGATTGCACCTGGAATTCCCATACCACTGCTATCTAAAACTTTTCCTTTAATTGCTTGTCCAGACATATAAGCCGGAAGCAGTAAGAGCGCTAAAAAGCTAAAAATAAAATTTTTCATACAGAATGTATCGTTTAAGTTAGTAGAGCCAAATTAAACAATTACAACGTTGTAGTACATCATATTGCACTACTACATAGCTACATCACTACATCAAATACTATTATTAACTCTATTAACATCAAACAATTAACTACCATTAGATTTCTGTTAACATTACATTATGATGTAGTAATGATGTATTAGAATTATATAAAAAAAGAAGTCTAAAAATATAATATGTTTAGAAAATACATACCAATCTTACAGAGTTAATAAAAACTTTGAGAGGTTTTCGTCCTGAGTAAGATTTAATTTCTTTCGAAGACGATATCTGTGCAGTTCGACTCCTCTAAATGAAATGTTCATCATAGGGGCAATTTCTTTTGAGGAAAGGTTCATTTTTAAATAAACACATAATTTTACATCCTTAGGCGTAAGATTTGGAAACTTTTTGGTTAGAGTTATTATAAACTCATTATGAATTTGATTTAAGTTGGTTTCAAAAATCTCCCATTCGTGTTTATTCACTTCATTTATCTTAATAGCCTTTTTTATTTCACTTTTAAGCTTATTAAAATCTTTTTCCGAGTCCAGAATATTTTGAATGTTTTCAATCATTTCACTTTGTTTGGCTATAGAAAGTGATTTGCCCGCAACTTCAGAGGATTTTGTCTGCAGTTCCAGTTCCAGAATATGTTTTTCGTATTCTTGTAGATTTAGTTCGTTTTCTGCTTTTAGTTCCATTTCTAAAATTTCACGCTGATGTTTTAATTCCTCCGCCTGTAATTTTAACTTTTGAATATACCGCAATTTATTCCACTTATAGTATAAAAATAATACTGATGCTATTATTAAAATATACAGTGCAACCATCCAGAACGAAAAATACCATGGTTCTGTAACTTTAAATTTAAAATCTGAAACCGTATCGTAGGTAGCTCCGTCATGTTTATAGATTTCTACTGAATGATATCCACTGCTTAGGTTATTAAGAACTATTAAGCCATCAGAAATTGGGAGAAACTCTTTATTGTTGTTTAATTTATAAAATAGATTAGGCCTGCTTGCACCATAAATTCCAGATATTACATTAATTCTTAACTCCTTATTGAATTTAATCTTGGAGTTATTTGCAACTAAAGTATTATCACTAAAAGCTTCTATCTTAATTTTAGCATTTTGCTTGTTCTCATATTCCAGCTTAAGCGAAATAAAACCGTCATCAAGATTGAATAAATAATGGTTTTGATTTTTAAAAATCCTTAAATTTTCGTTTATGAGTTTTCCTTTATAATATTTTTCCTGAATGATATTCCAGATAAATTTATTTCCCTGGGCATATATATGGTATAAAATTCCATTTTGCAATACCATAAAATGATCTTCGTCGATTGCAACGACATCAGACACATTTTTGAAATTAGCATTGAATAATTCATTTTTTTCCAACTTATTAGAAATTGAATTATACGTGTACCAGGTATTATCTATAAGAAAAAGTATTTCTTTTCTAAATTCAAAAATCTTAATTCCAAAATCGTTTTTTATATTACTTTGTTGTGTTACATTTTCTATCTTTTTTGTTTTGTAATCATCGTCAAGTAAAACACGATATAACCCTCTGTAATTATCTGCTGCCCAAATTTCATTTCGCCTGTTCTGCGCTACATATTTAATTGGCTTTGCTAAACCTTTAATTATTTTGTATTGCGATAAATCTGATGGATTATCATACACCAGGATGCCACTATAAGTAGATTGAAAATAGGTGTTGTTGATACTGCTTTTTGATAAATTCCATCCCCCGCTTACATTATTTAATCGGCTCAGAGAACCGTTTTGATAAGAAAATGTTCCATCATTATGGCCAATAATAAACCTATCATTAATTTTAGCAATATTCCACCCTTGCCCTTGGGTATTTGGCATCATACTAAATTTTCCTGAACCATATTCAAATACACCATGGTTTGAGGCGATAAGATATCCATTGCTGGTTGTTGCTACAGAATAAACAGAGCCCAGAATTCCTGAATTGTCATAAAAAATGGATATTGGGGAATTGACCTCTACATGTGCAATTCCGTTATCTAAGCCAAGCCAAAGATCATTTTCCCTGTCAAATCCAATACTTAGTATTGAATTATTCATCAGAACGTTCTGTCGTTCTATATTTTTATACAGATTGGTTGTTAAATCTAAAATTACAATTCCTCTGTTTCCGGTTCCGATAATAAGTTTATTGCCTTTTATAAACTTCGCAACATTGATGGTTGCAGATTTTAAAATTTCATTTAATGGATTATTCCATGCTTTTAGGCCGTTTTTTTCTACAATAAAAACACCTTTCTTCTGTGTAAAAATATAGGTTTGGTTTTTATACTTTTCAATAGCATGTACAACTGTATTTTTTAAGATATCCCAGCCTTTTGGATTGGCAATATGTTTGCCATTCATTTTAAAAATTCCTTTTTGAACTGACGCTACATAAAGATTTTTATCTACAGCAAAACAGTATGAAATCAGGAAGGGGAATTTTATTTTTTTAATTGTTTTTCCGTTATAAATAAAAACATCATTAAAAGACTGAAAGTATAAAGAACCATTATATCTAAATATTTTCCAGATTTCTTCATTGTCCTTTTCATCAAACAACCGGAGATTTTTGGTAATAGAAACATAATGCATAGTGCCGTCTTTTCTATACCAGTAACCAAATTCTTTATAGGAGCCTGAGTAAATTTTATCTCCTTCAATTAAAATAGAACGAATAATGGTTTTGTTCGGAAGTGTATATTTTTCCCATTTTACTCCGTCATATCGGAGCAAATAATGATTATTTGCAAAATACATCGCATTATCATTTCCTTGCACTACATTCCAGATTTGATTATCGCCCTGATAATCAGATTTACTATAGTTTTCTACGAAGGGAAGTAATTCTTGTGCCTGAAGTTGTAAAACGATGAAAAAGAAGAAAACTGATTTAAAAAATATCGATTTCAAGATAATTCGGATTTAAATCCAAAGATACTCACAAATATTTAATTTTCCATTGAAAAAAAGGGGCAGGTTTTATGTCAATACCGCAACCAGCAGCGTCAAAATGCCAATTATCAAACATAATGGAGCAAAGTATTTAGTATCATTTTGCCCGAATTTGGTGTTTTTTATCTTTTTAAAGAAACCCAGATATTTAAAATCTCCAATTGCTCTTAATATAAATAGGGTCATCAAAATCCAAAGACCATATTTATTAATTCCTGGGGAGAACACAACGGAGAGAATTTGAACTTTTATTAAATAAAAAATACCAAACCCAAACAATGCAATGGCAACTAGTACTGTCGCAATCATTCCCGGATTTCTTGGCGGGGTTTTATCATCAGGAGTTGGATAAACACCTTCTGTGCCCCATTTTCCTCCAAAAGCCCAGTAAAAATGGATTGAAGAAAGAAAAAGAAATATTAAAAATAATACTAGCGCTATAACTTTTACCATTAAAGATATATTATAAATTTAGATTTCTAATAACTGAAAAACCTGATTTGCAATTTCATATTCTTCGTCAGTTGGAACAACTAAAATCTTTACCGTTGAATTTGCTAAATTGATTTCTCTCAATTCTTTAGATTTAATTTGATTTTTTGCTGTATCGATTTGAATTCCAAAATAATCCATATCTGTGCAGATTAAATTACGCATATAAGAAGAGTTTTCGCCAATTCCGGCTGTAAAAACAATAGCATCCAATCCGTTTAAGGCTGCAGCATAAGCACCGATTGTTTTTCTGATTCTGTATGCATTCATCAGTAAAGCCAGTTCACAATCTTTATTTCCTTCTAGGGCTTTTGCTTCGATATCACGCAAATCGCTGTAACCAGTTAAACCAAGCATTCCGCTTTGTTTTAATAAAATTGAATTCACTTCATCTGGTGTATAACCCAGGCTTTTTACCAGATAAAAAATAACGGACTGATCGATATCTCCTGCGCGGGTTCCCATAATTAAACCATTTGCCGGCGAAAATCCCATTGTGGTATCAATGCTTTTTCCGTCTTTAACAGCTGCCATACTGCAGCCATTTCCTAAATGAATGGTAATTATTTTAGAATCTTTTTCTAAATAATTAATTGCTTTTTCTGAAACATATTTATGACTTGTTCCGTGAAAACCATATACGCGAACTTTATGTTCTGTTAAAAGGAAATTTGGAATGGCATATTTATGTGCTTCAACCGGAATTGTCTGATGAAAAGCTGTATCAAACACCGCTACTTGTTTTGCTTCAGAAAATATTTCCTCTGCTACGTTTATTCCAACCAAGTGTGCCGGATTATGAAGTGGGGCCAGTTCTGACAGTTCTTTTATTTTCTCTTTAACTTCCTCGGTAATTATCGTTGTATCAGAAAAATAACTGCCACCGTGAACCACTCTGTGTCCTACTGCGGTAATTTCTGACGTTGTTTTTATTACTCCGGTTTCAGGATCCAGCAACAAATCTGCTACTTTTTGTAAACCAATTTTATGTGTAGGGATCGGCAATATTTCTTCATAAGAGTTTGTAGCCGTCTTAAAAGTAATATTAGATGTTTCCAATCCAATTCTGTCAATCATACCTGTACAAATTACCTCGTTTGCCGGCATAATCATGAGTTGATATTTTATTGAAGAACTTCCTGAATTTATAATTAGTATTTTCATTTTTTTTAAAGTTGCTAAGATTCTGAGTCTCTAAGTTGCTAAGTTTTTTTCGCAAACTTAAAGTAATCTAATTTTAATTTTGATTCCCGATTTTTAATTGAATTTATAATCCCTGCGCCTGAATTGCTGTAATAACAACTGTATTTATAATATCGTCAACGGTACAGCCACGGCTCAAATCGTTTACAGGCTTGTTTAAACCTTGCAGCATTGGCCCGATTGCCAATGCTCCTGTTTCTCTTTGAACAGCCTTGTAAGTATTGTTTCCGGTATTTAGATCAGGAAAAATAAGAACACTCGCCTGCCCTGCCACTTCAGAATCGGGCATTTTACTTTTTCCGACACTTAGGTCAACTGCAGCGTCGTACTGAATTGGCCCTTCAATTTTTAAATCGGGACGCTTCTCTTTAACAATGGCTGTTGCGGTTCGTACTTTGTCTACCTCATCACCTTTTCCTGATGATCCTGATGAGTATGAAAGCATAGCAATTTTTGGTTCAATACCGAAAGCTAAACTTGATTCTGCAGATGAAATTGCAATTTCTGCCAATTGTTCTGCTGTTGGATTTGGATTAATGGCGCAATCTCCAAAAACGGAAACCCTGTCTTCCAGACACATAAAAAACACAGACGAAACTACAGACGAATTGGGTTTGGTTTTTATGAATTGTAAGGCTGGCAAAATGGTATGTTGAGTGGTATGGGCAGCTCCGGATACCATTCCGTCAGCGTGACCTTTGTACACCATCATAGTTCCAAAATAAGAAACGTCTTCCATTAAATCCCTTGCCATGGTGATACTTACATTTTTCGCCTTTCTTAGCTCATAATAGGTATTGGCATAGTCTTCGTAAAGCTCAGATTCTATTGGGTTTATGATTTTTACTTTAGAAAAATCAAAACTAATTCCAAGCTCTGTAATTTTATTTTCGATTTGTTTTTTATCGCCAATAATAGAAATATCAACTACATCCATATCTAGCAGCCTAGAAGCTGCAATAATAATCCTGTCATCATTTCCTTCCGGCAGAACAATATGTTTGCGATGCTGTTTGGCTCTTTTTACCATGTTGTACTGAAACATTTTTGGCGTCATACCTTCTGCTTCAAATGTGATTAATCGTTCTGACAGCGCCTCGATTTCAACATATTTTTCAAAAGTAGTAATCGATGTTTCTATTTTATGTGTGTTATTGGCATAAATTTCAGACCTGATACTTCCTATTTTATTCGTAATATGATAAGTACCGCCATCTACAGCAATAATGGGTACAATTGCAGAAAGCCCTTCTATAAGTTTTAAAATACTGTCTTCGGGAATAATGTTTCCTGTTAGAATAATTCCGGAAATAGTAGGATAGTTTGCTGACTCATTTGCCTGCAATGCTCCCAAAATAATATCTGAGCGATCACCAGGAGTAATCACGAGTGCATTATTGTTCAAATGAACTAAATAATTATGCAATTGCATGGCTCCTACACTATAATGACCGATTTCGTTATTTAGATAATTTTCTCCAAAAAGAACTTTTGCATCTAATACATTTACAATCTCCTGCATGGTAGGATTATTCAAACTGGAAATCAGCGGAATTGTATTGACCAAAACATTTGGAGGTAAGCTCTTTTGAAGGCTTTTGGTAACAAGATCAATATTTTCGGGCTGAACTTTATTAGCAAATACAGACAAAACCTCTACTTCCTTTACTTTAAATGAATCATAAACGAGATAGAGACTATCTACGAGTTCTTCTAAAGTTTTTCCGATTCCTGAGCCAATAATTATGGTCGGAATTCCAAGATTTTTGGCAATTAAAACATTTAAATCCAATTCAATTGATGTCCCTTCTCCGGTAAAACTCGTTCCTTCTACTAAAACAAAATCAAAACGTTCTTCAAGACGCTTGTACTTTTCGATAATTAAATCTAAAACTTCTCCTATTTTACCCTTATTCTTTTTCTTAATCAGTTTGCTTTTTGTAATGGCATAAGCATCTTCAATTTTTATATCCAGATTAAAATGTGACAGCACTGTCTCTATATGATTATCGACCTCCCCATCTATAAAATCTTCAATTATCGGCCTGAAATAACCCACTTTTGCCGTTTTACCAATCAGAATACTCATTAAACCGAGCGTAATAATCGATTTACCGCTGTTCTGATCGCTTGTGGCAATATATACTGCTTTACTCATAATTATTTATATTAATTCAAATGTACTTCAAATCCCATTTTTTATATCGAAACAAACGCTAAAACCAGCGTCTTTTTTTGAAATAGATAATCAAGGCTATGACCAATAAAAACATACCTCCCATGACAATAAAATACCCGTTTCGTTCTTTAAGTTCCGGCATATATTCGAAATTCATTCCGTATACTCCTACTATAAAAGTAAGCGGAATAAAAATGGCTGAAATGATAGTCAGCGTTTTCATTATCTCATTCATTTTTCGGCTTTGTTCTGAAAAATAAAAGTTAGAAGCACTTTCTAATGAACTCATATCTGAATCAATTTGCTCTAAAAGTTCTAAACTTTTTTGATGAAGCCTTATAAAAAAATTAAATGTTTCTTTCTGAATTAGTCCATTATTGGCATCATCATCTTTAATCGTTTTGAGATAATACAATGAATCACGAAGAGGTACGAGAGATCTTTTTAAAAAATTTAAATTATCGCGATGATTTTCAATCTTTTCCAAAATGATTGGTTTAGCTTCTTTTTTAGTCATATTGATTAACTCTTCTACCTTATCTTCCTCATCTTCAAGAGTAATATAGAAATTCTCCATAACGGCATCTAAAAGCAAATACAGCAAATAATCTACCTTTTTTGTCCTTACAATTCCTGCATGTGTACGTATACGTTCACGTATGTGCGTAAAGAAGTCGCTTCGTTTTTCCTGAAAAGAAATTAAAAGACCTTCTTTTAAAATAAAGCTGATTTGCTCGCCGCTAATATTATCTGAATATTCTGAAGGCAAAAGAGACTTTATATTAAAAAATATGATATTGGGCTGTTCTTCTAATTTGGTTCTTTTGCTTGTGTTTAAAATATCAGCCAGTAAAAAATCATCGAGTTTAAAATGAACGCCTATCGTTTTTATGAGATTAATATCATTTAATCCGTGAACATTAAGCCAGTTATTTTTTGTATAATCAAAACAAGAATTTAATGCCAGTGAAGTAAATTTTTCATATTCAACTACATCATCATCGTCATAAACAAAAAGTTGCATTTCTGTTTGATGATCCTTATGTGTACCCGTATATTCTAAACTTACAGGCTGCAATTTGCGTCCTTTCTTGTATTTAATCTTTCTCATTCATGCTAATTTTACAATAGTAATATTACGAAAAAGAATCCGAACAGGAAATGACATTTATCATTTTGACAGAATCTATTTTGGCGCGTAATTAAAATAATAATTACTTTTATTTAAAATAAAGTTGTCTCTATATATTATTATGATGATGAACTAAAAAATTATTAAAATGACAATCTCAATTCCTGAATCACAACAAAAGAGTCTTACACGAATAACTACTTTCTTAATAATTGCTTTTTTTGGATTAGGAAGTCAATATACAAAAGCACAAGAGCAAACAACACAACATCAATACATTACAAAAACAAAATCGAGTAATGATGTCATAGAATACAAAGGAATTGTTATTGATAAAGCCACTGACGAACCAATGCCAGGTGTGGAAGTAATTATAAAAGGAACTAAAATTGTAATTATGACCGATATTAAAGGCGAATTCACAATTAAATCGAAAAGAAGCAATATTTTAATATTTAAATTCATAGGTTATGAGATCGAAGAATTTAAACTTAAAAAGAAACCTAAAATCATGATTAAAATGGAGTCAGTTCCAACCCCGGGTGTTGTAATCATTACGAAAGGAAAAGACCATGATGATGAATAACAAAAAAAACCGAGCCATTTCTGACTCGGTTTCATTATTTGTAAAAGAAGAATTATTTTACTTCTTCAAAAATAACAATAACTGATTATCAATAAATTACATTCTTATGGTACAAATATGGAACAAAGTAATTATTTTATTTCACAAAATAACATTTTTTTTTCTGAAAGCCAATCATTTTTAAACTTTATTAGAGATAGACTTAATTTCTGAATAAACTAAGTTTTTTAATAAGAAAGAAATTCTCCATGATCATTAAAAGGAAACTGTATCTCCCATTTTTATGTGTTCAAAAATCTTATTATTACATTCATTATAATCTATCAGCGTAAAAACATATCAATTTAATAAAAATGATGCATCATACTTTATTTTTTTCTAAAATACAAAAAATTAGATTTCGTATGGATCTGTTTTTATAAAGGAGCAAGAGCTCGTAAATCAACATTAGAACTTGAAAAATTATTGAAAGAGTTTCGAAAAGTTTCTATTGAAGAATCTAAAAAATCAATTCAATTCTTACTTATTTATGAAGCCTTCTATTAATATGGAAGGCTTTTTTTGATAATACAAAAGTGGATTTATAACCATTTTGTAGTAAATTCAGTAATCTTTAAGCAATCAAATTGTAACTTAGAAGATATTGTTTAGACTATTGAAATGAACAAAGTTTATTTTAAGTTAATAGACCAAGTGAAAGAAATTCAGCAAAGCTTAATAATTGTGATCCTGTCACCAACAACAACCTAATAAATATATAACTCAAGAACTCATTTATAATTTATAAGTAGTAAAAAAGCGCGAAGTCCGATACTTTCAAACTTTTAAAGATGAAGTGTTAATGCTGATTAACCCTAAGTTCATTTGCTAATTATTTTTGATAATGATATACCCAGTATACCACTTCTGAAAGGATGATAAACCGAGGATATTTGTTTAGTTATATATAAACTATAAATTTTAAACGAACATATCATAAAACACTTTCAGATCACTGAACCAATAGAGCTTTTAGAATATCTTCGACGGTTTCATAAAATGAACTCACTTCATGCAACTCATCTCCATTTGTCATGGAATAGATGCATCCAAGTCATCTTCAAAGGCTACGTCTTCATTGTCAAAATGTAAGAAGTTATAGGCATCATAGCAAGAATTAAAGTCGTATTTTATATCAGTAGTAATTTTTTAACAAGAATTATGACGAATACAACAACATTGTTCAAAAAATGAATTTAGTTTTGAAAAAGTTTTTAACTGTTATATTTTGAGATGCTTGATGTTATTTTTGAGGATTAAAAATGGTATAACATGAAAAAATCCAACTCAAAATGGGGTTGGATTTTTCATAAAAAGGCGAGGTAAATATTATTCTAGGCAATTTTTTTAATCGAAATAACTCCTAAACATCATGTAGGTTTTTTCCTTGATTAGTTCCTCAAGTAATTTTTTGTCCATACCAGAATTGACAAGAAATGAACTAATTAAAAGTAATCTTAGTCTTTTCATTAATAAAACCAATTCTAATCCATTACTTGCTGCATTTTTATCTTTTGAGTTATAGTGGGTTAAATAATTTCTTGTTTTGACAATCGATTTAATAAATTTATCTTTGTCTCCTATCATTCTATTAATCTGGTCATTTGAAAACTCGTTTATTAAATACTTTAATCTTGTATCAAAATGAAGTGGATTAGATAATTTGGATGTCACCCAATTCTTTAAATCTTCTGGAACGGAACTTAAAACTATGTCAACTTTTCTTTTAAATTCAATATCTTGCGTTGTCCTTTCTTTATCTTCAACAATCTTTAATTTTGAATGCAAACTCTCCGCTGCTTGTGCAACATTAAGAAACATAATTTCCAAATAGTATTCAGATAAATAAAATTGACCGAAAACTAAATTCAACGGTGCTTCAAATTTTTCATAATAATTAAACCAATTCTGTATAATTGATTTGAATTTATGTTCAATATCTCTATAAGTGAATATCATTTGCCAATCTTCTTTTGGTTTGTCAAATTTTAGATTGGGTGTGATAATAGTATATAAATCAATATCAATTCTTATATCATGTTTGTTACGGAGCTGGTCACTATATATTTCAGCAACTTCAATTCTGGTTTGACTTTGAGTTGATGCTGATAAAAAGTTTTGAAATTTTTTCACATTATATAAAAGATCATCTATGGTTTGCTCTTTTTTGAAATGTAGAGCTAATGTAGTATATTGTTTTAAAGTTTGCTCCTTTATCGCTCTTCCATACAGTGGAAGATTTGAATGGAATTTGATCTCCAATTCCAAATTCTCATCAATTAGTACGATTATTGGTTTGGGCTTTGTAAACGTTATTACATCTTCACAATTGGGTATTTCATTATCGACACTTATGCCGCTAATTCCTACCCATTCATGAAGATTATAAATAATTGTATAAATAGAGTTGAAGTTAAGATTTTCAATATTAGAAATATGGATTCCTTTCAACATGTATTTCACTTGAAAGGTCAAAGTATCTGGTTGATCGTCCTCCCTAAACATACGTTTTCGATCATTTTCATTCCGAGGAATACCTGTTGAGGACGAAAAATGACATTGATGTAATGTAATTATATCACCTCTATGGGTTATTCCTAAAATAATTTCTTCACCATGTCGTTCGGAAATATCGTAAAAACTTCCTATTAATTCTAATACATGACAATTATTTGCAGGGTCAAAAGTTAAAATACCGGGCACTTTTCTTTCTTCATTAAGAGGCAGAAACCACAAACCTTTATATTCCAGTTTATCAATCATGAAAATATTTTACGTTTTGTTTAAAAAAATGTTGAGGAAAATTGATAAACTTAATGAAATATTTGCAATTAAAAGACATATCAAACGAGCTGATTTTTTTTGCATGATTTTTTTAAAACATAATGTCTACCTTTATTCATAAATAATGTACATTATGAACATAGGTAAATGCAAATTATGTTTGACTGATAATATAGAACTTCTAAGTAATTCCCACATAATTCCTGATTTTCTCCATTTTGGATTAAAGGATGAAAAAGGTAAATACAGTTTAATTTCACCAGATTCTTATATAAAGGGAAGAAACCAGCATTTGAAGCGTCCATTTGGAGCTATGTATGAGCCTGATCTATTATGTAGAAAATGTGATAATGAAATTATAGGTGGCTATGAACATGGTTTAAGTAGAACTTTAAATGAAAATCAAAATGACAACTCATATTTTATTTTTGAGAACAAAAAACATAGAATTTTTAAAGATATAGATTATAATAGTTTCAAGTTAGGGTTATTATCTATTTTATGGCGAGCATCTATTTCAAACTCTAAAATGTTTGAGCAAGTAAATATTAGTTCAAATCATTTTGAAAAATTACGATTAATGATATTAAATAATGATCCAAAATACATCGAAGATTATCCAATTAGATTCTATTTGCTGGATAAAGATGATGAAAAATCAATATTAAATCCTAGATTTATCAATGACGAATCTGGCGAATCTTCTTTATTTTATATAAATGGCTATATGATTTTATTCACAATTGGAAGACTTAAATCCAAGCATGATTTACCATATATTCCTAATAAAAGTGGGTCGATATATGTACAAATACGAGAAAAGGATTATTTGAGAAATTATATTCAGAATATAATGGTGACAACAAAAATTAAGTTGAACAACAATATTTAGAAGTTATTTTAGTGAATTTGCAGAAGGTTTTGAAGACCTACATAAACTTTAAAACCACTATATTGAATTGGCTTTAAATATTTTATACTGGGTATATTATTATCTTATTTTTAACCTTGATAAGTTTTGAAAAAGTATTAAATCTTCTGACAATCTCTGTTTTCCAAAACGAATCAGTTTTGTTACAATAGTTAAATGACAATGTTTGTATTTGTTTTGCCCACATATACAGATTGCTAATTTTTCAGGTAGTCTATTTTTCAATATTGATGACAATATTTTTATAATCAATTCGAAATCAAACAATCCAATCTCGTTTTCATAAAAATATTTGATTCCATCAACTAGGTGTGGATAGTCTCCATTCGCATAGTTACCAGTTCGCAGTTTATATTGATGATTTGCAAAGAAAGGATATATTTTCTTTTGATAAAAAGAAATCAAATCAACTCCCTTATTCTGAAGTAAAATTAAATTATGAGTAATATCTAAACAGCATTCTCCGTCTGCAGAAATATGCCAATCATTTTCTCTTATAATTTTCTTAGAACTTTCATATACCTGTGGAATAATATTGGGATATTTACGAATAAGCACAACAATCTTTATATCATAACTATCCCAATAATTTCCATCAGTATCAACTATATCAATTACTCCTTCTAATTCTGCTTTTTCGTCAGTAGTTTTTAATAAGGAAAATATTGGATATAACTCAATAAACTGTCTAATATCATTTTGTAATTTAGAATTCATCTACTTTAAATAAGGTTTACTTAATTCAGCGATTGGCTGTAAATTAACAGGATTTAAAGCTTCATGCGCAACAGGCAATTTAAAATTCAGTTTACCATTTTGATCGATTGTAATATTAGATTGCTGTTTCAAAAATTTATCCCAATTAAAATCATATTGAGTATAGTAGAATGATTCGTCCGGATTTCTAAATATATATCTATCATTTTCGTCCCCAGTTCTTTTAGAAACAACCGTAAAATACTCATCGCTATTTGGTAATAAATTTTTTATATTAGCACCAGCAACAATACCACATTTATTAGCGTTGGATTGCATTTTACTAGCTAAACTTGTGTGTAAACTACAAGTTGTAACTTCACTTATGCCGTCAATGCCGCATGAACCCCACAGTACATCTTCAGCATCTCCTAAATCAATACCACTTCTAATAGAAACATTCTCAACTCCTTGAGCTAATAGATAATCTTTCAAATCATTTTGCACAAAATAACTGTAGGTACTCAATGACAGTAAAGCATTCTTTACAGCAGTTTCTTTTGATATATTTTTCCCACCAAAATAAATGAACAATCCGTCACCTTGAATTCTCTGAACATATCCGCCGTGAATCAATGCCGTATGGATATTAGCTTTTACTAAAGTATTTGTAATTAAAAATACTGCTTCTTTACTAAACTTCTTAAACATATTTGTACTTCCTGCAATGTCAACAAAACAGGAAATAATATAATGTTCTTCGGTTTTGTCTGTTGCCTTTAAATGTTTAAAATCAGGATGTAATCCTAAATCCTGGTTGTAGTTAACCTTACCTAAACCGGCTACGTCTGAGTATTTTTTCAAGCTAGGTGCTAATTCTTTTTTCGAGATTTTATTACTAATTGCTGAGAAAGTCATTTTTGAACTATCATTCAAATTACTACTTAACCCTTTTGGCAAAAAACCACTTTGGTCCGCTCGAACCGCTTCTTTGATTACATCAAAGTAATCCGAATATATATTCATATCAAATTGTATTATTAAAAATTATTATTGCTATCAGTACTAAAATTATAACTTGAAAAAGCATCGAATAACCAGTCCATTTTAACAGAGTAAATTTTTTATTCAAACCTTGTGATAAAAAGTAAACTTGTTCTCTTAAATCTTTCAAATCACTTTTTTCATTACCATTTTTACTTTTTTCTTTATACTCATCTAATGTGTTTTGAGCTATACTCCCAAAATAATAAAGAGAAGAAGAATTATAATTTAAAAATGGCACACTCGCATAAATTAATACTGCAATTGTTACCAATCCAATTAAAGTAAATAATACAATCAAAAATTCAAATGTGCATTTACAATTATTAATTCTGCTGTCAACAGTTAGATAAATTCCCAATAACCCTCCTAGAAGAAAGGTATTTATCGCGATATATACTGCTATTTTATTGTTGATAGTATCGTAATAATGATCAAATCTTCCAACATTCAAATACAACCTTTCTTTTTCTGATTGATTCATTTTTATTTTTTTTTAATTTCGAATAAACGAGTTTCAAATTAAGCTTGTCTAAAAAACTTTTTGAATGCTTTCACTACCAAAGAGGTTGCAATAATTAATATAGTTACAATAGCCAACTAAACTAATAACTTCAGCAACTTCAGCATAAACTTTAGCACAGCTATTTTTGAAGCAAACAGTAGCTTTTGCATGTGGATTGAAATCTTCCGGTAATTTTACTCGTAAAAATCTATTTTTTTGTAAAAATAATTGTAGCACCTTTATATAGGTGCTACATACCTAATTACTCACAACAAAGAATTACTTCTCTTTTCGAACCCCTTTGAATGGAGTACCGTCTTGCTTAACATCCATAAAACGACCCGTACTAGTATCGCGTTTAACGAACTGTTCTGTTCTTGGATTATAAGTCTGACTTCTTCCTGTAACGGCACCATTACGATGTCCGTCTCCCGGTTTACCATTTTTTGCCATGGTTTACAGATTTAAAGCAATCAAACAATTTAAGACTGAGGCGTTTGACTAAAAACCCAAGGAATAATTAGGTAATAAATAGAATTCTATTACTTTTGCAGAAGAAATTAATACCGTCCAAAGTTTTTATTTCTACTGACCGAAGCCTAATTCCATTTCGCTTCGGTTATTTTATTAATATATTTCCATATCCAATCTTAGTTACTCTGATTATTCTCCATAAGAGATAGCATATTATTTATATAATCAATTTGTGCTTGTTGCGTATTAATTGATTTAAGCATTTCTTCATAATTATATACTAAAACTCCATTTTCCTCTGCAAGTCTTTTAGTCAGTATGCATTTTGTAGCAATTGGAATGTTGTTTTCTTTTGCATAATAAACGGATGACATTCCTGGTAATCCAATAGGGCATTCATCTGTTTTTAGTTGGTTGTAAAAACTATAAAAACCAGACCCTGATTCAAATAAAATTATTTTCTCTTCTTCTGACAGAACATTAAGACTTTGTTTTTCTGTCACTGTTAAATAATTTTTGGTCATATAAAGATTAGAAAAATAAAAATTTACATTTCCTAACAGGTTTAATACTCTTAAACATGTAATTAGTTCTATGTCATTTAGAACTATCATTAGAATAAAAATTCTTGATTTATAGCACTATTGCTTAATTTAGACATAGGAATATCAGACAGTTCACTTGCTAAATCTTTAGTTATTAAACCTTCTCTTAACCCTTTCGCAAGTAAATAATTAAATCTGCTGACTTTTTCCCTTCCATTGTATTCGATGTCCTTATCTGTCCACGATCTATATATATCTTTCCATTCCTTATATTTTTCCCAGGTAATTAATCTAACATTTGCCATTCTTACTAAAATAGCTTGTATAGATATACCATATTTACTTTTAATTCTTTTAAGTTCTTCAAGAGTTATACTAACAGTTGAGTTTACATATGATTTAAGAATTTCTTCCGGTAACAGCATTGCTCCTGCAAATTGATCGCAATAACGCTCAATTTTATCTTTATTTTCATCGTCATTAAAAACTAACAATAAATGTGCGAGCTCATGAAGGATCGTGAACCTCCTTCTTGATACATCTGTGCTTTTAGTATTTATAACAATTATGGGAGTGCTTTTAACCCAACAAGAAAAACCTACGAAATCTTCGTCTTCAACAACTTCAAAAATCTTAACCCCTAAGTCTTCCAAAAAAATAATTAAATTATATATTGGAGTATCTTCAAATTTCCATTTCTTTCTTAAAATTTTCGCAGCCTGCTCTACATTTTCATTTGAGGCAATTTTATCAAATTTCTTTAAAGGATTTGTGAAAGCAATACTTTCATTCATTATTTTTTCCAACTTGTTATAAGCAGAATATTTTTTGTATAAAAGACCTAGTATCTTTTTTGTAAAATAATCTACATGCATTTCAAGTTTATTTGCTTCTCTAAACTCTATACTCTTAATCACAAATTCATTAGAGGTATAATCAATTGGTTTAAGTATTTCAGATATATCAATTCCAAATGCCTCTGCTAATTGAGCTATTTGAGACGATTTAATTTCTCTTTGCCCTTCTTCAAATTTCTGGATATAGGATTTTGAGAAATTTGCTCGAATTGCTAAGTCATCTTGCGAAAAACCTCTTTCTATACGTAGTTCTCTTATTCTTTTTCCAATGTTCATTCTTATAATTTTTTCAAAGATACACAAAACACACATAAAAACAAAATTAATTAATTATTTTTAAATTTTGTGTGTTACTTAACCATATTTGTAGGTGTATTATTCTAATTTTAGATTGCTCAAATTTCTCTGTGATATTTTGTTGATCTAATCTTTAAATTTAAGAAAGCTTTTATTCATTTGTTTTGTTTACGACCGAGATATTTGTAGTAGATGGGCTTAAAAATGAGAAATGTTATCTTATTATAAGCTATGTTCAATTTTCATTCTTAATTTATATTTAAAATCAGGTAAAAGTACTTGATGATTGCTATATTAGATTCAATACTTTTGATTTAGATAATACAATATGACATATTAACGAATTTGAGCGAATTACTTTTAATATCTTTAAACCTAAATTAATGATTGATGAAAATACAGCATCCCAATGCTATGACATAACTACTGCATTGGCGGGAAAAGATGTTCCTGATTTTGAGTTTTTACCTAGAGTTGGAATGATGGTGAGCTTAGCATTGCATTTGAGGGGGCTTCCTCTTGTAGAGTATGATAAATTGAAATTAGTTTCGAGTTATTATTTTAGAATACCTCCTATTTTACTGAAGGAAATTCTTGAAAGTTTAGAAGCGATTGGATTTGTTCAATTATTTACTCAAAAAACAACCATTAAAAAGGTTCTTCCTCAAATCCCATTTTTTGAAGATATATATACTACTGTTGGCGAATATGCGACAACAGAATTTTCATTTAATGAGCCAGAGCAGTTAGCTCTAAAAATAATTTCAAAACTTACTGATTCGCCGACAGAGATTAGCAATATATACAATCTTGGAGCAGAAAAGAAAATTGTAGATCGAAACTTACAATTAGGATCGGAAGGAGGCTATATATTATCAAAAAGGGCTAGAGGAAAAGAAATACTTATCAGTCCATTGTTTTTCTCCGAGAATGCTGATATTTTTGCCGATTTAGTTGCTAAATCTGGTGCTAATGGTATAAAGCGGATTTTAGAATTAGTGAAAAAATCGCAAGGTTGGCCATTAAATTTAATTGAAAAAACAATGAGCATAAATGGAGAGCAGATTAATTTTCAAGAGCTTCAAATACTTAAAAGATTAGCAGAAGACGGTGCGGTTAAACCGCCATCTATAACTACAGGTCATTCAGGACAGAATTTTTTTATGTTCACTCCTGCACCTGGTGCATCCAAGCTAAACCCTACTAATAGAGAGATTTATGAGCGTGCAATGGCATTAGTTGCATCCGTCAGACAAGGGCAGTTATTAGCTGATAAATATGCAATCAAATGGCCTACTGCTATTCTTAACGCATTGAAAAGAGACGGATGGCTACGGCCTACAACCGAAGCTTACGCGCAATATCAGCAATTAGCTGTCCTGAAAGTAGGACGATTAGAGCAAACTACGGGAGGGCGCCATAAATTTGTTCTAGTTCCATCTGAAGAAAATATAAAAGCATTAGATTTGGCTATCGATTTAGTTAAAGAAGGGAGCGTATCAAAAATGGAAATAAACCAGGATGCCAGGATGGCCTTACATAAAGATCAGACTTATATTGAGTCTATCATTTCATCATCTCAATTAAGAAACATACAAACTGTAAGTCTAGGTGAAGAAGCAAAAGAAGAATTTGAAAATTTATTATTAAAAGGCAGTTCAAAATGATAAAAGACAGAAACCTAAAAATAAAAGTTCTAGAATATTTTCTGCGTCGTTATTGGTATCCCCATATGGAAGTTAATGTACTTTCACTGAATCAGATTTCTGCTGCACCAAAATTAGTAACCGATATTGATGTCTTGGCACTTGCTCCTGAAATCACAGGTAAGTACCAAAGTATTCTTGGAGACTGTAAAACTTTAAAAGGGCAGTCTCCTATAACACGTGCTTTATGGATGAAAGGTCTGATGGAATATTTTGGTGCAAAAAAAGGATTGATACTTTTGAGCAAGGAAATAGAAAAAGAACATCAGTTGACATCTAATGCATTTGATGTGCAGTTGTTTTCTGAAACAGATTTTGATTTTTATTCCAGAACGACATCCGATAATATTACTTCGATTAAGAGTTCTCTAACTAATATTAATCATTGGGACCTTTTTGTAGAAATTGATAAACGCTTTCCTAGATTAAAACCTCTGGCAGATTATTCTAGAACTGGATTTTGGAATGAAAAAGTTAGCAATATTCAACTAAGATCCGGTTTGTCAATTTTAAAAGGATTGAAAAGGGAACTAAATCCGGGGAATAGATTACATCTATGTATCGTTTTACATCATTATTCCCTAATTGCTATAAGTTTAAATCAAATAATAATACAGCTATTTACCAGGTATGTATCCTTGAAATCAAAAGATGATCTAAGCAACGACCTTAAAATAATTATTTACGGCGGTATTGAAAATTACGAATACCTAAATGAGCTTAGAAAAAAAGTTATGGGTGCTGGTTTATCTGACAAAGATTTATCTCTTCCTGAATGGGATATGTTTGTCGAGCTAATCCGACTATCTTTTGAAAATCCTATTAACTTTAATGTTTTACCATTATTTTTAAAAGAAATTTCATTTTGTTATTTATCTGAAGATCCTGTACAATATTCCTATGCAGAAATCTTAAATAAGAAAGACCAGTTTACTTCAAATTTTGCATTGAGACTTTCCGAATACCTTAACAAAGCATGTAATCTACCACCTGAATTTTATGATATATTTTCCAAAGCAATTGTTTTTAATGAATTTCACCTTTAAATCTTTCTTTTAACCTTAAGTACAATCAACAGTTACAATTATTATAGCTCAATTATTCGCAACTATTCCCAAGTTTAAAATATTAGGAATGAATTTTTTAAAATATAATTTGTAAAAATATTAAAATAATAATTACTAAAATAAAAAAGATGCACGTGCATCTTTTTTATTTCTCTCTTGAATTCTCTTTAATAAATTTATCAATATTTATTTCCACATTTAAGATAGTGACAGTTTTGAGATTCAGTGCTTTTGCTAAAAATATTAATTTTTCTAATGTTGGATTAGCATCACCTCTCTCTATTGTTCCGATTAAAAATTTTGTTAAACCAATATTGCTATCAGCAAGTTCTTGTTGCGAAATACAATTATTATGTTCCGTACTAGGTATTCCCTCACGTAGTTTTCTAAATTCTGCTCCTAGCTTTTCTTTTTCAGTCACTTTGTTATTGTTAGCTTAGGATAAAATTCCCACTTATTTACAAACTTATTGGTATGATATATCATACCAATAAGTTTTTTTGTTATATTTGTAAAATAATTGCATTTTAAATGTAATTTTGCGATTCTTCATTAAAACATTTGAAGCATTCGCTTTGAATCTCGTTATCGAAAACTGGCGTTTAAATAACCACGAGATGATAAGTAAGATGCTCACGTCATTGGCGTGGGCTCACTTATTCGTGGTAAGGTACCGCCAGTACCCCGGTAGCGATAAGCTGAGTTCCGCGCCTTTTTTATGCCCAAAACTCTCTCATCATTCTTAGCAGAAGTACTTCTTATTTTAAAGGCTCGCCTAAAAAAGTCAAACCTTTTAAAAATATCATTGCCTGTGTATTAAACAAATCTTTATTTATGCCTATTAAGCCGTTTACTTAATACATAAAAAATGGCCCTCTACCAGCGACAAAACTTGTATAGAGGACCGTAGCCAATCAAATTACATTTAACTAACCAATCCCAAAATTATGAATAATTATTCGTTTTCTAAGGGTGGAAGGGCTCGCTATTGCCTAATTTTTCTAGGTTTTATCATGTTTTCTTCACCATTGTCTTCCAAAAATCTGCCTCGGCAAGGCAATTCATCTCCTCAACAACATAAGGTTCAGGGCACTGTAACTGACGGAACAAATCCACTTCCTGGCGTAACCATTGCCATTAAAAACAAAAAAAACAATGCCGTAATTTCCGATTACAGTGGTCAATTCTTGATCAATTCCTCTCCTTATGATACTCTTGTAGTATCTTATATCGGTTTTAAAACTGCACTGATTCCTATTCAGGGCCGTTCAATTATAAGCATAGCGCTTTCTGACGACACCACGACTCTTCAGGAAGTACGTGTAAATGCCGGATATTACTCCGTCAAGGAAAGCGAACGCACCGGAAGTATCGCTAGAATTACATCGAAAGATATCGAAACACAGCCCGTGACTAATGTACTAGCTACCATGCAGGGACGTATGGCAGGAGTCAGTGTAACACAGACTACAGGCGTTCCCGGTGGCGGCTTTGAAATCAAAATCAGGGGACAGAATAGCTTGCGTGCTGATGCAAATCAGCCACTATACATTATTGATGGTGTGCCTTATGCGTCTGACCCTATTGGTTATAACCAGACCTCATCAACCTATCCATCGGTTACCAGTCCCTTAAACAGTATCAATCCTGATTCGATTGAGAGCCTTGAAATACTAAAAGATGCTGATGCCACTTCAATCTATGGCTCCCGCGGTGCAAATGGCGTTGTACTTATCACCACAAAAAAGGGAAAATCAGGCAAGACAACTTTCAATCTGACTGCTTCCACTGGTGCAGGAACAGTAACAAAGTTTATGAAACTGATGAATACCCAGCAATATCTGGCTATGCGCAAAAAGGCATTTGTAAATGACGGGCTCACCGAGTACAACTCATGGGATTATGATGTTAATGACACTTGGGATCAAAATCGATACACCGATTGGCAAAAAGAGCTCATTGGCGGTACTTCGCAAATCAATGATCTTCAAGGAATAATTTCAGGCGGATCTGATACGACTCAATTTCTTTTAAGCGGCAGCTATCATACAGAAACTACAGTATTTCCTGGTGATTTCTTATACAAAAAAGGAGGCACACAACTTAACGTAAATCATCATTCTTTAGACAATAAATTTAAGCTTACATTCTCAGCCGGGTATAATCTACAGGACAACGATCAGCCCGCATTTGATTTTACTTACGATGCCAGATCACTTCCTCCAAATGCGCCAGCACTTTATGATGCTAACGGAAATTTGAATTGGGAAAATGGAACCTGGGATAATCCTTTAAGAAATTTGAATGCCAAATTTGAATCCAAGACAAAAGATTTGGTAGCCAATGCTGTATTATCATATGAGATAATACCTAATCTAATCCTTAAGGGTAATTTTGGATACACCGACCTGAGTACCACAGAAAGCAGGACCTCTCCCTCAACCGTTTTTAATCCGGCATACAATATCACAAGCGCTAATTCTGCAATATTTCTAAATGATACAGACAGATCCTCATGGATCGTGGAACCCCAGATTAGTTGGAATAAGAATTTTGACAGTGGTAAACTCGACATTCTTTTGGGAAGTACTTTTCAGAGCCAGACAACCACACGGTTATATCAATCCGGAAAAGGATTTAGCTCCAACAGTCTTATTTATAATTTAGGTGCAGCCAATGTTGTTACGGTACTTTTAAATGATGAAACCCAATATAAGTACCAGGCTTTTTTTGGAAGAATAAATTACAATTGGAAGCAAAAATATATTTTGAACGTTACTGCAAGACGTGACGGCTCTAGCCGATTTGGTTCCGGAAATCAATTTGCAAACTTTGGAGCATTTGGAGCTGCGTGGCTTTTTTCAAATGAGGGTTTCTTAAAAGACAACAGTTGGCTTAGTTTTGGAAAATTACGAACCAGTTACGGAACAACAGGTAATGACCAAATTGGAGATTACCAGTTTTTAAATACTTATGCTACTACCGGTGTGAGTTATAATGGTATAATTGGATTACAGCCTTCCCGACTTTATAATGCTGATTTTGGATGGGAAACCAATAAAAAATTTGAAGCAGCTATAGAGCTGGGATTTTTACAGGATCGAATTTTTACTACCGTGGCATGGTATCAGAATCGCTCATCCAATCAACTCGTAGGTATTCCTCTTCCCGGTACAACAGGCTTCACATCACTGCAGGCCAATTTGGAAGCTACTGTTGAAAATACAGGATTGGAATGGACCTTAAGAACTTTAAATTTTACAGCCAAAAATTTTACATGGACAACCAATTTCAACTTAACGTTTGCCCATAATAAACTAGTGGATTTTCCAGGCCTTGAGAGTTCAACATATAATCAAAAGTACCGCATCGGCCAACCATTAAATATTGCCTTGCTTTACCAGTACAAAGGGATTAATCCGCAAACCGGGGTATATGAATTTGACGACCTAAACAATGACGGAAGAATATCATTTCCCGATGATCGTCAAATAACAGCCGATCTCAATCCTAAATATTATGGAGGACTTCAAAATCAGCTTAGTTTTAAAAACTGGAAACTTGATTTTTTATTTCAGTTTGTCCATCAAAAAAACCGCTCTTATGGCATGGGATTCTCCGGACAGATGTCAAATGAGAATAACCGCGCTGTAGGCAGCTGGCAACAACCCGGAGATATTGGTCCTTATCAAATTTATACAACGGGGGAAAACAGTGCAGCTGTTACGGCATATAACCTCTATAGTGAAAGTACCGCTTCAGTAGTTGACGCTTCTTTTGTTCGCCTTAAAAACATAGCACTGTCTTATGACCTTCCCCTTAGTTTAAAAGAAACTAACTGCAAATTAATGCTGCAGGCTCAAAATCTATTGACCTTCACAAAGTACAAAGATGGTGATCCTGAATTTACAATCAATGGCTATTTGCCGCCTCTTAAGGTAATCACTGCGGGGGTTCAGCTAACATTTTAAAACTTAAAAAAAATGAGAACAATATATCTTAAAACAAAACTCTTCACAGGTTTTGCTTTCCTGGTTTTCTCCATAAATTCATGCGATTCATTTGTAGAAGTTGATCTTCCCAAATCACAGCTTGCCAATACAGTGGTTTTTGAAGATTATGCTACGGCAACTGCAGTACTTACGGACATTTATTCTAAGATTAGAGACAAAGGAATTCTTACTGGTTCCAACACCGGAGTATCAAATCAGCTTGGAAATTATACAGATGAAATCGTTTGTTACGGTACTCCTGCCAATCCAAGCCTTCCTTTTTACAATAATCAGCTCCTGGCAACTACCCCTGGAATAACAGAATATTGGAACAGTACCTACAATCAAATATATGCTGCAAATAGCGTGATCGAAGGAGTTACAGCAAACATAAAACTCTCGCCGGAAAACATAAACCAATTACAGGGAGAAGCATTGTTTATTAGAGGCTTACTACATTTTTACCTTACCAATCTCTTTGGAGAAATACCCTACATTAAACAAACGGATTATAAAATAAATAGCGTGGTAGGCAGGATGTCTACTGACGAATTCTATCAAAATATAATTCAGGATCTGGAAAAAGCTGTTGAATTGCTTCCAGATAACTACAGCTCAACAGAAAGGATTCGTCCAAACAAATTGGTAGCAAGGGCACTGCTTTCCAGAGTTTATCTTTATCAAAAGTTATATGCAAAGGCAGCAAACCAAGCATCTTTCATTCTCAACCAAACCACTTTATTCAATCTGGAAGCCAATACCAATAACGTATTTTTGATTGCATCCAAAGAAACCATCTGGCAACTGAAATCTGCGGCAGCCGGAAGGAATACTCTTGAAGCAACGGTATTCATTTTTAAATCAGGCCCGCCACCATTAGTGGCTTTAAGTAATAATCTGGTAAACACATTTAGCAATCAGGACCAAAGAAAGATAAACTGGATTAAAAATGTATCTAATGGCACAACAACGTGGTACCACTCATTTAAATACAAAGAACAGAATCCGACTGCAAAGTCCTTAGAATTTTCTGTTGTTTTTCGTCTTGCCGAGCAATATCTCATAAGAGCTGAAGCCAGGGCATACCAGGGCGATCTTACCGGAGCGAAGGAAGATTTAAACAAAATACGAAACAGAGCCGGCCTGGCTAACACAGATGCGCAAACCCAAGATGAAATTTTAAAAGCTGTTTTACAGGAACGCCGCTGGGAACTATTTACCGAACATGGACATCGCTTTTTTGACCTAAAGCGTCAGAATCAGATTGATCAGACATTATCAGGGATAAAAAACGGATGGAATCCAACAGATGTATTATTGCCATTGCCTCAGAGTGAATTAAGTGCCAATCCAAATCTCCTGCCTCAAAACCTGGGATATTAAATTGTATAATCATGTTAACAAACAACCTTTTAACAAAACCAAAGAACATTAAAGGAGTCCGTCTCCCAACAATTTTATTTTTAGTTTTATTATTTATTTTGCCATTAGTATCCTGTCCCTTATGGGGGCAGGTGGTGCAAAAAAAAATACTAACACCTGCTGACTATCATCTGTGGGGAAGACTTGAAATAGATAAAGTTTCTTCTGATGAGCAGTGGGCAGCGTATAAAATGGAATATGAAAGTGGAAATGATACACTGTTTGTGCGCCATAAGGACAACAACAAGACCTACAGTCTGCCTATGGCAGGGCTTTCTTTCTTTACAAAAAAATCCTTTGCCTGCTTAACTAATACGTCACTACACATCTTAGACCTGATAAGAGGAACTGACCAGATCATTGAAAATGTGGACTCCTATACTTATTCCAAAATGACCGATTTTCTAATCATCCAGACAAAAAACGTGCTTATTATAAAAAGTGCTTCTGGTGAGATTAAAAGGAAAATTCAGAATGTAAATACCTTTTCAATCGATCCCACTGGTCGACAACTAGTTTATAGCACATTTAATAATAATGAATATGGGCTCTTTGTAATAGATTTAAAAAAAATAAACGTTGATAAAAATATTTTAATAGGAAATACAAATAAACTAACTGCCTTTACATGGCAGAAAGACGGCAGATCCTTTTCTTTCTTTTCCCAGTCTGATCAGAAAGTTAATACATCGCTTTATTATTATGTATTGGGAAATGAGAAGCTTTTCACTCTTACTGCTGATAAACTATCGAAAACCGATACGACAGCTATTTTCATTCACAATCCCGTCTATAAGATAGTGATATCAGATGATCTTAAAAAAGTATTTTTCTGCTTTAAAAATGTTCCAAACAAAATAGAAAAAAAACCTCTTGCTGAGATATGGAATGCCAATGACAAATGGATTTATCCCTATAATGAAAAAGAAGGGCACTTTGAAAATCGTTTAATTGCCCTATGGCTTCCTGAAAAAAATAGTGCTGTTGCACTTACGACAAGTGAGCTTCCCAAAATAATGCTATCCGGTGATTATAAATATGCCATATTATCCAACCCCAAAGCATATGAACCGCAATTTGCAAGATTTGGTCCGCGGGATTATTATATTTTAAATCTTGAGACTTTTGAAAAGAATATTTTCCTAAAAAAACAACCCAGTGAAGCAAAGCTTATCATACCATCGCCAAAGGGACAATATATTGCCTATTTCATGGAAAACAATTGGTGGATTTATGATATAAAGGCCAAAACCCACAAAAACATTACTAAGACAATAATTGCAAATTTTATTTCAAAAGAAGAAGCACTTGGAGCTAAATCTGTTTGCGGAAATCCAGGTTGGAGTACTGATGACAACGAAATTTTAATATATGACCAGTACGATATCTGGGCTGTAAAACCGGATGGCAGTTCATCCAGAAGACTAACCCATGGAAGGGAATCAAAGATTAGATATCGCATTGCCCCACTTCCAAATAAAAATGAACTAAAACTTACGTATGACAGTTATACCATAGAGAACTTTGATCTTAAAGAGGAACTTTTTTTAAAGGCACAGAACGAAGATAAAAAGACAGGTTTCTTTGTTTGGAAAAATAAATCCATTGAAAAGCCGATCGTATTCAAAGACTGTTTTATAGATCAACTATTTTATGGCGATAAAAAGCAGAATTTTTTCTATAAGGAACAGAGATTTGACCAATCCCTTCAGCTGAAAATAAAAACAAATGCAGGAGAAAATAAAACAATCTTTAGAAGCAATCCCCAACAGGATAAATACTATTGGGGCAAGTCAGAGCTCATTGAATATCAAACTTCTACGAACCGAATTCTAAAAGGGGCTTTATTATATCCGGCTAATTTTGATCCCAGTAAAAAATATCCGATGATCGTCAGCATTTACGAGTTGGAATCTAAAAATCTTCATCGCTATATAAATCCAACACTCAACGATGATATTGGATTTAATCCCACTGTGTATACAACTCAGGGTTACTTTGTACTCTTGCCCGATATTATTCTCCACGAAAACAGCGACACGGGAATTTCAGCTGCTGACTGTGTTATTGCAGCAACAAAGAAAGCAATTAGTACCGGCTTTATAAATCCAGATAAGATCGGTCTTACAGGTCATTCTTGGGGAGGCTACGAGACCGCATTTATCATTACACGGACAAACCTTTTTGCTGTTGCTGTCGCAGGAGCAGGAATAACAGACCTTAAAAGTCAATACTTTGGTATTGGAAAAGCCATAGGATTATCTGATATGTGGAGGTATGAAGGTGTTCAATGGAAAATAAACAAGACTCCTTTTGAAGACGCGCTTACCTATGAGCGTAATTCCCCACTATCAAATGCTGAAAAAGTACATACGCCATTACTCTTATGGACAGGAAAAGAAGATGAAACGGTAAACCCCGATCAAACTATAAAGTACTATCTGGCACTTCGAAGATTAAATAAAAAATGCATAATGCTCGTATATCCAAACGAAGACCATTATCTAATTAATCCCGCAAACCAAATCGATCTGACAACTCGTATGCAAGAATGGTTCGCCTATTACCTTAAAGATGATTTATCTGCTGCATGGATTACTGAGGGAACAAAATAGAACAGGAAGACACATAAAAACCTGCAGTTATTTGTTATAACTGCAGGAATTTTTAGCAAATACCATTTAAACCTTAGGGATTCTGAGGTTTATATGCAATTTGAGTACAATCACCCTGAGAATCAAGATGAAATGCCTGAGCTCCTGTGTCTCCATTCACTCGACACACCTTACCAGGATTTTCACTACATTCAACAGGGATATTACAATCTCCATTTGAATCAAGAGTATAGGCTGTTAAAAACGGCTTGCTCTCTGAAACCTTCTGCATTGAAGTTGTTGCAAAAGCTCCCAAAAGTCCCAATGCAGCAACAGCAAAAGGTGTCACATTTTTTAAAAATACAGTTTTCATAATACAAAATATTAAATTAAACCTTGATCTACTATTTTCTACAGGTGTTCGATCTTAGCCCTGATACCGGCCAGTATATTTTTCTTTTCAGATATTTTTACATTCTGACGTTATTCATTTCTTTTTTAAGGTTATCTCCAATTTCATAAACCACAAGCTCATTTCCAATTATTGCATATACATGTGTGGGTGTTACATAAAAGGATTGTAATTTTTTATTGCCAATTTCATAGATGGCAAAACTCATTAGATAGCTATTTTTTTCAAAATTGTAGACATCAATAATGGCCGCCTGCTCCCACAATTCTTCCTTTTCAAAACGGCCGTGGATTTTAGATTTGACAAAGAGAAGATTACCACAAACAACTGCGAGATCATTTACAACCAAAGGAGGGCTAGCCATTTTTCGTTCGTTACGTCCTTTAAGATGGGCTACATTTATTTGAGCCGTGGATATGGTATCTATAGTATGTCCTTCATTTACAAAATTTCCATTTTTATCAGCCGTTACAAACTGGTTTCTATAGTAATACAGATAAACAAGTTTTTGGTCTTTTTCGCTCCCCATCAGTATTCCGTCAGTATCAAAAATGCCATCGACCTGTTTTCGTAAAAGCTTATCATTATAAATTATTTTAGATGGATCTCCATATTGAAAAACACCCAGAACATGAGAGGCATTTTTCCCCTTGTGAAATCTAAAAGCAATGTTGCTACTGTCAAGTGGCACCGCCAAAGTAAATTTCGGACTTCCTGTCAACTCGCGATTTATTTTCCAGTCCGAAACATTCCCTCTAAAAATGCAAGGCACCGACCCATCCATTATATAAAAACGAGAATCTTTAATCGATATTCGGATCATTCTAAAGGGTATGTCTTTACGAAGGAAACCGATTCGATTATCTCTGCGATCGCCCAGAGTTGCGTTAAATGATAAAATATGAAGAGGGTTACTTACATTTCCCAGATATATTCTATCCTTGGAATAACCTGCAAAATAAAAGGAGTTAAATTGTAAATCAAGACTTTTATCCAGTATAATAGGATGTTTAGGATAACGTCTTATAAAAGGATTTTCATTATGCATAATATCTTCAGAAGAACTAAATAAAAGAATCATGACCGCACTACTAAGTAGCACTGAGGCTATAATTATTCTAAAGGAACTTTTATGACTTATATTTTTGTTTTCAAACGAGCGGTTCAAAGAAAAACCAATCGCACCCAAAATGACAAATATGATGTTAAAAATCAAATGTACTCTCCAGCTCATCTTCTCTAATATCCCTCCGCAGGAACACGGAACAAAAGAACTGTAGTTGAGAATAATATAGATATAAGCAGTAAACATTGTCATAAGACTAAGCGCCATAAGCAAGCCCGCAGCTTTGGATTTTTGAACAATCAGCAAAAGTGCAATTATCAACTCCACAATAGGTACAAGCCATGATACCCAACCGGCAAATACACTTAAAAGTGGAGACTGTCCAAGCTGTACCTGAAAATTTTCGAAATCCAATAACTTAGTGACAGCAGCATATACAAAAAGAAGAATATAGAGAAGACAAATGATCTCTACTGCATATCTTTTTAATCTTATTTTCGTATTCAGTATCATGATTAGCCGATTTGATTTCAACAATGTAAAATTCTGAATTACAAATCAATAACACTTATACAATCGGGAGCGATAATTAATTAAGAAGGATTAAAATCAATAGCTGAAAAAAAGTCACCTGTTTTGTTGCGGCCTAGTTCTTTTGGAGAAAAGCCAAATCGCTTTTTAAATGATTTGGAAAAATTAGGATAACTATTGAAACCGTTCATAAATGAGATATTTTTCAAAGGAATATCGGTCTGCTCTATCATAAGATAAGCTCTTTTGAGTCGCTCCTCTGTATAAAACTGATAAATACTTGTATGAAAAAAATACCGGAATCCATCTTTGAGCTTAAAATCATTTGTTCCAAAAAGTCTTGCCAGTTCCTTTATTGACGGTAATGGCTCAGCCAAATTCGCGAGTACGTAATCATAGACACCCTGCATCAGCCGCGCATCGGCTTTTCTAAAATTGTGCTGCTTTTGTTCTATTGTTTCGTATGATTCCGGAACAGCGTCATCAAGCTGGAGAAAGGGAGCTATGAAGCTTAGTACTGTAAACTTACCTTCCGACAATCGAGAAACCGAGCATTCGGCGCTTACTATCAGCTTTTTATATGTTATGAAATTTAGCGTAATAATTTCACCTGATAGAAGTATTTCCTCCAACTCTTTTCTCTCACGATCTGACATATCGGAGAAATCATCCAACAAGAATTCCTGTATTGGCCTGCTGAGCATTTCTATCGAATCATAACCCAAAATTTTCAACGCACCTTGATTTACATCTTTTATGGAATGGTTCTCATCTAGGATAAAAGTTGCAGGTGTAATCATTCTATGAGTAATATAGGGGTTGACAAAACCTGAATGAAAAGCGGACTCTTTGAGTTCTTCCGCGACCATATTGACCAGGACGACCAAAGTTTCAATTTCGTCGTCATAGCTGCTCAAAGGGATTTGGTTATTGAAATTGCCCCTTGCCATTTCAAATAACATCTTGTGCATCGATACCATCCTCTGGCGGTTGTGAGGGCTTTTCATTTTTACAAATTATTATATAATGCTGTGTAAACTGTTAGTGCTATTACTAAACGAAATCCGTCAGATAATCCAAAGCCTCCTGCTCAACGCTAAAAATTCGTGTAGGCACAGATGGCTTGCTGATTTCCAGATAAAAAGTGCTCATAGTCATAGAAACGTTTTCACTACCAATGAGAGCGACTGCTTTTGCAAGCAATGAACCTGATTTAGCCAGATAGTCCCTGGCTGCTTTGTCAATTGAGGTTATTCCCCTTGTATCACAAAATACAGGAAATTGCCTTTCATTTTGAAATGCAATCCTGTCTGCAACTACACGCACGGCGACTTGTAAATCTATTGCTGTATTAGCTTTATATTCGAAAAAGAGGATTCCCTTTTCAATCCAAAAACGTGCATTTTGATTTTCAAAAGATTCATGTGAGGCGATCATGACCTGTTTTATTTAAACTTGAAATTTAACAAAAATATAAAGATTTAGAAACATTATCATTGTCAAATGTGGATTATTTCTTGCAAAACATCGTGATTTGTTGTCAAATCGGGAATTACCCTTGCCAAATTGGGAATAAAATATCTGTAAGTAAAAGCGCTTTCAATTTTTATAATGAATTTTAGATATCTAATTTTCAAGCATTTACAAAAACACAAATCTAAACCAAAAAATTTATAGAAATGGCAAAAATAAAACACAACAATTTTATCGACACAGTAGATACTGTTTTTTCCAGCGCAAAGGATCAAGGCCTATTACATCTTCATGCAGAAGGTACATCTCTAAATGGGCGAACCATAAAAATTAAAGGAAGCGAAATGCTCCATTTTGGTACTACCGGATATCTGGGTCTTGAACAGGATAAAAGGCTAAAAGAAGCTGCGATAAACGCTATCAATAATTATGGAACACAGTTCCCGCTATCTAAAACTTACCTTTCACATCCATTGTATGCAGAACTGGAAAGCAAGATTGAGTTGATGTATAATATACAGCCAATTATAACTAAGAACAGCACCCTAGGCCATATGGCGATCATCCCTACCCTGATACGGGATGAAGATGCAGTAATTCTAGACCATCAGGCGCACTGGAGTGTACAAAATGCCTGTCAGATTCTTAAGCTTAGAGGAATACCGGTAGAAATGATACGCCATAATAATCTCGAAATGCTTGAAGACAAAATTCGCATGCTCAGCGGCAAATCCGGCAAAATCTGGTACATGGCCGATGGCGTTTATTCCATGTACGGAGACTATGCACCAGTACAGGATCTTTTGAACCTTTCCCGAAAGTATCCGCAGTTCCACCTCTACTTTGATGATGTTCATGGCATGAGCTGGAAGGGTAAAAATGGTACTGGTTTCATCTTTGATGCTATTGGTACATTGGAAGAAAACATTGTCGTTATCAGTACGCTGAGTAAGACTTTTGGTGCAAGTGGCGCTACATTTTTCTGCAGCGATCGTAAATTACGTGAAAAAATTAAGACTTTTGGCGGCCCCCTAACCTTCTCTGCGCAGCTTGAACCGGCATCAGTTGCCGCTGCAATCGCATCCTGTGACATACATCTATCGGAGGAAATATATGAGCACCAGGCTGAACTTGCAAAAAAAACAGCACATTTCAGTACCCTTCTTTCAAACAGCAGCCTGCCCTTAGTCTCTGAAAACGATTCCCCAGTTTTCTTTCTAGGAATGGGTACTCCAGCTACCGCTTATAATTTTACCAAGCGTCTTTTTATGGAGGGCTTTTATCTTAACCTTGGTATTTATCCCGCTGTGCCTATAAAAAATACGGGAATCCGTATCACTATATCGGCACATAATCAAATTAAAGATATAACAGAACTTGCCCGTGCGATGGATTACCACTTCCAAAAAGCAGTGGAAGAAACAGGAAGCAGTAATGAAAAAATACGGCAGGCATTTAGAATGGATATCGGTACAAAACTCACATATAAAAAACAGCACTCAGAACTACTCCATATTGAAAAGCAAACAAGTATCAAGAACATCAATAAACAGGAGTGGAACAAGTATTTGGGAACTCATAATATCCTTGATTGGGAGGGGATGCAGTATCTCGAGAAAACGTTCTCCAATAGCCAGGATCAGACCAATAAATGGGATTTCTTTTATTATATAATCCGTGACCAAAAAATGCAGGTTGTCCTAATGACTTTCTGCACATTCGGAATCTGGAAAGATGATATGCTGTCCACTGAGTCGGTATCTAGACACCTTGAAGAAATTCGGAAAACCGATGCTATGCACATGACTTCCAAAGTACTAAGTATAGGATCGCTATTTACCGAGGGGCAGCACTGCTACATTGACGAGAGCCATTCACTGGCAGAGCAATCACTGAGATTGCTACTGAATAAGCTGGAAGAATCATACAACTCTTTAGGGGCGGATATGCTCATTCTGCGTGATTTTGAGCCCGAATTCCACTGGGATGAAATGATAAGAAACCAAGGGTATTTTAGAATTGATATGCCCGAATCATGTGTTATTGAAAATGAAAACTGGCCATCAATTGACAATTACGGTTCCCTGCTTTCAACCCGTTCCCGTCAGCATTTCAATAGGGAAATAGTACCGTATGAAAAATTCTACGATGTACAAATAAAAGATTGCCTCAATCAAGCAGATCTAGAAAGGGCTTACGAGTTATATTGCAATGTAAAGGACCGCAACCTAGCCATCAATACCTTTTCGTACAGCAGGGAAGTATTTGAAAATATGAACAGCTGTCCAAACTGGGAGTTCATCATTTTGACCCTAAACAATTCAGCTGAAAAAGATTTCATCGGGATAATGTTCTGTTATAAAAATTCAGGAATTGTGTATGTTCCTGAACTTATCGGTATGGACTACAATGCGGGCGACGGCTTCAACTTGTACAGACAGCTTTTATACCAAACTATCAAAAGAGCACGAGAGCTTCAAATTCCGCGAATCGATTTTGGCATATCTGCAACCTTTGAGAAGAAAAAACTTGGTGCTTCTATAAAACCTAAAGTGGCTTACGTGCAAGCCAGGGATAACTACGCTATGGAACTTATGCAGACACTGCAGAATGAAACCAATATTCCGCGCTTATCCAGCTAAATTATAATTCCAGCGAAAAGTGACGTCATAAATTTCCGGGCAGCAATGCCCCAGCTTTTCCTTGTTCAAATAAATCTAAATTCTGTTGTCATGATAAGATCTACATGTGAGAACGCACTTCAGGTTATTCGAAAAGCAGAACAGCAATTCAGCTTAGATCCTGAACATATAATTGAAAAATCCTACCATATGACTACCGTACTTCGAAACTTGCTTAGTACGGTAAAAAAAAATGTTTTAGAAAAAGGATTCTCTGATGAAAGTGAAGAGATTAATTTTTTTAAAAGTATTAAACCCCAAATACTCGGAAAACTCATATTCTATAATAAAGTCTTCCGCATTGAAGCATCCTGTCCTGTTGTAAGCGGCAAAATACATCACAAATATTTTTCAAACGAGCTTAATTTGCTTAAACAAGAATATAAAGACCACTTTTATACCACAGACTTCTATCGGTACTATCGTTCAGGAAGAACGGAATGGGACCATCATTTTTTTTGTCTGGGCAAAATAGACCTTCACGAAGGGGTTAATAGTTTTGTGTTTGAAATTGACACTCAATTTTCTACCTATTACGATTATAAAGTAGCGCGGATAATTGCCAACGAACTTCTCTACAGCTACCTGATCTCCAAAATTGAACCTGACACGCGGCAAACCAGTATTTTTTCAGATGGAAACACAGCTAACAGAGATTTTTTCTGGACAGATTCAAAGAACGCTCTGATCGAATTAATTTATGCACTTCATGCATCGGGAAGTATTTCTCACGGAAAAGCCGGAATCCGTAAAATCAGTATGGTTTTCCAACTGTTGTTTAGGATACAGCTCGGTGATGTCCATCATGCGTTCCACAGGATGAAAGACAGGACTGACAGCAAAAGTATATTTCTTGATCAGCTGAAATCATCGCTTAAACAGCACATGGAGAAAGAGCTGTAGCGGTTTTTGAAACATGCAATTCTCTACCAATGAGATGCAATTGGCATCGAGTAGCTATTGACATATAATTAGTTCTATATGTAAATCCGTCCCAGTAAATCAACTAGGTGAACTAATTCTTATAACTGTTAAAATTTTCACAAAACCGCATTTTACATTGGCTGACATTGGCAATGAAAAAATTTTGCCCGTAGCAACTTTGCATCACTAATGCAAAACACACAGCCATGAATATAGATAGAATGGAATTCATTTCGTGGATGGAACGAATCATAGAACGTTTCGATCTTATGAGCGCACATATCAGTGAACTTGAAAAAAAGCGCGGAAGTGTTGACGGAGAAGAGCTATTGGATAATCAGGATATATTGCAGATGCTTAAGATAAGTTCCAGGTCACTCCAGCGGTACAGATCTTCCGGCAGGCTTCCCTATTATACAATCAGCGGAAAAATATATTATAAGCTCTCTGATGTACACCAATTCATTAGAGAAAGTTTTAATGTCCGAATGCCAAAAACATAGGCCATAGATGGAAAAACAATGCCACAAAATTCCGGCTTTTAGCCAGCACTATTTCACCTTTTAATTTCGCAAATGAATTTAAAATTTAAAATTATGAGCGAACAAAGTAAAGAGATAGGTAACACTCAGGAGGAATTATCGGATATACTGCTGGTATTCGACAAAGAGAAAAAGAAAATCCTGGCCGTAAAAGGCATTGATCAAAATGGCAATCTTGAAACCGTTGACCCTACCCGGAAAAATGAGAATCAGTTTATGCGGGTAGATAAACAGGGTGATTTGTTTTCGAATTTCTTTTCCAATTTTTTCAGCCAGCTGAAGAACCCAACCAATTTTTCGTTTTTCAAAATTCCAGCACTGCTGGCTGTTGACACTTCAAAAGATATGCAGAAACACTTAAATCATCCCACACCTGAAGGTGAACAATTAATGAAACAGCACGAAGTAAAAAAGGAAGATAAACAAGAAAATAAAAACAATATGGAAACAACACAGACAAGCCCGGAAACAAGTGAATACAAATACAAACCGGAACAGATCGATTGGGAAACATTAAACAATCTTGGTCTAAGCAAAGAGAAACTTGAAAAACTAAATTTGCTTGATCCTTTACTAAAGGGATACAAAACAAATGAGCTTGTGCCCGTAAGCCTTAACCTCGGTACTGCCATAACCAGGATGGATGCACGCCTATCCCTAAAACAAAACGAAGAAGGACAGGTCGTGTTGGCCATTCACGGCATCCGAAAATCACCCAATCTGAATTTTCCTTTTTTCGGTCACGAATTCAGCAAGGAAGATAAAGACAATCTTCTGCAAACAGGCAATATGGGACGAATAGTAAATCTCACCAATCCGAAAAACAATGAAATCAGCCCCTCCATTATCAGTATAGACAGACTAACCAATGAGGTGGTGGCCCTGCGCACGGATTTCATTAAAATCCCTGATGATATTAAAGGAGTAAAGCTTAACGAAGAGCAAAAGCAAACATTGCTGGAAGGGAAACCGCTTCCAATAGAAGGTATGGTCTCCAATAAAGGAAAAACGTTTGATGCATCGGTTCAGTTCAATGCCGATAAACGCTTTGTAGAATTTCTCTTTGACAGAAATACTCCTAACAATCAGCTGAACCAAACTCAGGGAGCACCAAAAAACTTTAGGGACAAAGAACTCGATAATGAACAATATCAAAAGCTCAAAGAGGGTCACACGGTTTATATCAGCGGCCTTGTGGATAAAAAAGGCAAGGAATACAATGGATATATCACGTACAACAAAGAAACCAATAAAACAGAATTTTCATTCCAAAATCCAGATAAAATCAAAGAACAGATAAAACCTTCTGAGGCGCACAAAACACAAACCGCCGTCAATTCCGAAGGCAAAACGAACGAAGCAACTAAGAACATCAAGGAACCTTTAAAATCAGGGCAAACAGTCGCTGATGACAAAAAACAACAGGAACATCAAGAAGAATCCGATGCACCTGCTAAATCTAAAGGGCGTAAAATGTAATAACATATGATAACAATTATTGCAGAAAAGCCCAGTGTAGCAAGGGAAATAGCCGTACTGCTAGGAGCCACCGAAAAAAAAGATGGCTATCTGACCGGTAACGGCTATTTTGTTACATGGGCATTCGGACATTTAGTGGGACTGGGTATGCCGGCAGATTACGGAATTTCAGGATTTAAGAAATCCGAACTCCCCATAATGCCAAACCCTTTTTTGTTGACGATCCGTAAAATAAAAAGTGACAAAGGCCATGCTGTTGATCCAGGAGCGGAAAAGCAGTTGAGAATAATAGAACATGTTATTGGCCTGAGTGAAAAGATAATTGCCGCAACTGATGCCGGACGTGAGGGTGAATTAATATTCCGAAACATCTACGAGTTCCTCAAATGCAGTAAGCCATTTGAGCGATTATGGATTAGCTCACTTACTGAAAAAGCTATTAAGCGGGGATTTGACAATCTAAAGCCCGGCATTGATTTTAACGGACTGTATAAAAGTGCACAAATTAGAAGCCAGGCTGACTGGCTATTAGGTATTAATGCCTCGCAGGCATTAAGCATTGCCGCAGGTGACGGAATCTATTCACTTGGAAGGGTACAGACTCCTGTCCTGGGTTTAGTCTGCATGCGTTACCTTGAAAATAAAAACTTCTCAATAAAACAATACTGGCAGTTAGAAGTATTACATTCCAAAGAATTCACTGACTTTAGAAGCCTGTCACAAAACAAATGGGAAGATAAAAAAGCGGCAGACAACGTGTTAAAATCAATCGAAAGGAGTGGAAATACCGCTTTTGTCACAGCTGCAGAAACCAAAAAAAGAGCTGAACAGCCACCATTACTTTTTGATCTGACCGGACTGCAAAAAGAAGCCAACACAAAACTGAATCTTTCTGCAGAGGAAACGCTAAGTATTGCACAAAGCCTCTATGAAAAGAAATTTATTACCTACCCACGCACCGGAAGCACATTCCTTCCTGAAGATATGTGGACAGAAATTCCCGGACTGATCAGAGTTTTGCAGGACTGCGAGGCATTCAGGCAGGCAGTGTCCAAAGTTAAATGGGGCCAATTCAACAAACGCATAGTGAATGACCTGCGTGTAACCGATCATCATGGCCTGCTGACTACCGAGAAAATACCTTCTGCCTTGCCAGCAAAGGAAAACGCAGTTTATAATATGATTGCTTTTAGACTTCTGGAAGCAATTTCGCAGCCATGTATCAGGGAAGTCACCCATATAACATTACAGATTTTACATTATGATTTCAGCCTGAGTGGAAGCAAAATAATAGAATCAGGATGGCGTGCGATCAGGGGCAGTTTTCATGATAATGACCCGCAGCAGGAAATTCCCGGATTGAAAATCGGTGATGAACTTAAAATTAAAAGTGCAAATGTTGTGAAAAAGCAAACGAACCCTCCAGTTCTCTATACTGAGGCGGGGCTTTTATCTGCAATGGAAACTGCCGGTAAAGTTGTCGAGAGCAAGGAACAATACGGCGCCATACAAAATATGGGTATCGGTACGGCCGCAACAAGATCTGGCATTATAGAGACACTCTTTTCTCGCAATTACATACAAAGGGTAGGAAAATCACTGGTACCTACTCCGAAAGGACTGAAAGTGTATGAACTGGTAAAAGAAAAGAAGATCGCCGATGTAGGCATGACGGTAGAATGGGAAGCTGCCTTAGAGAAAATTGAGAATAACGAAGATAATACTGCAACATTTCAAAATGATATCGAAACATACACGGCATTAATCACTTCTGAATTATTGCAAACGTCCATAGTGCAGAGCAACGTTCCTCAACTTGTCTGTCCAAAATGCAAAAACCACCAACTTATTATTAGCGAAAAAATTGTTAAATGCAAAGATGAACTATGCAACTGGATACAGTTCAGAAATATTTGTGGTGTTCATTTAAGTTTATCTGAAATTGACAATCTTGTCACTAAAGGCAAAACATCTCTAATAAGGGACATGAAAAGCAAAGCCGGAAAGAAATTCGATGCTCACATCGCATTAAACGAAAACGCTGGAAGTTTTTTTGATTTTGGTAGAGGAAAAAATCTATAAGGATTTGCAAAAATATTAAGTATATAAAGCAGGAATGATCATCAAGCTATGATGGTCATTTTTTTTGCTCCTTTTGCACTAAATGCTGCAAGTCGGGGTCGTTTTTAATACGTTCCAGTTCCATTTTAATAATCATAATTATATCTCGTTTTATCGTTTTATAATTGGCATCAATTTCTTTTTTCATATTATCTGTCCCACTTTCATCAACGAAGGATAAAATCTGTGGTATCTTTTGACAGGTTTTGGTTTCAGCGGCAATCTTTGCATTATCTACAACAATTTCAGCATGGAAAATTTTCTGCTCAATTCGCTGATCAAAATTGTCCGACACAGCTCCGACAAAAAACCCTTGCGTTAATGTAGAAATTTTGGAGGCCGGTATAAGGCTGTCTAACTGGGTAGATATTGAGGTAGAAGTATCATTTCGATTGATGCTAATGCTTTGTCTTTTCTGTAATACTTTACCGAAACGTTCAGAAAGGCTTTTCGCTGTCTCACCTACCACCTGACCACTGAAAATGTTTCCCACCGTATTTTGGATAACCTTGCTTTCCTTGTCCCCATAATCCCGGTTTAATTGTGAAAAATCCTGGAATCCCAGACACACTGCTACTTTATTGCTACGGGCAGTAGCAATTAGATTATCCAGTCCGCGAAAATAAATAGTAGGCAGCTCGTCTATAATTACCGAACTTTTTAACTGTCCTTTCTTATTAATGAGCTTTACAATACGCGAATTATATAATCCCAGCGCAGCTGAGTAAATGTTCTGACGATCTGGATTATTACCTACGCATAATATCTTTGGCTCTTTTGGATTATTGATATCCAATGAAAAATCATCACCCGTCATCACCCAGTAAAGGCTAGGAGAAATCATACGGGACAAGGGAATTTTAGCTGATGCAATCTGACCCTGCAGCTGGTCCTGCGCCCCGCCCTGCCACGCATCCATGAATGGTGATAAATAATTTTCCAGCTCTGGATATGACGTAAGGATAGTAAATACGTCCGCGTATCTCTTATTCAATAATTCAATAGCGTGCGGAAATGTGCAATACCTTCCGTCTGCATAGATTTTAAGGAACCATATAATGGCCGCCAAAAGAATAATGGGGCTTTCTACAAAAAAATCTCCCTGTTTCTGTATCCAGCTCCTGTTCAGGTTCAGCATTATGGTATATGCCGCCTCATATGCATCCGAAATGTCGGTCATGAATTCAGGATTAAGGGGATTGCAGCGATGGCTTTTTCTTGGGTCGTCAAAGTTGATTACATAGAATTTCGGTTTGACTTTGTACTTGTCATGATGCTTTAATAAATGATTGTAGGCAATTGTGGAGAGGTCGTCAAACTTGAAGTCATAAATATACATTGAAAAGCCTTTTTCAATCTGCTGCTTGATATAATTGTTAATTATTGCATATGATTTACCAGATCCCGGCGTACCCAGGACAATTGTTGCCCTAAATGGATTTACGATATTAATCCAGCCGTCATTCCATTTGTTTTTATAATAAAATCTGGTAGGAAGATTGACCGAAAATTCATTTTGCATGAGTTTGGTCTCCTGATGAAAACTCTCGTTCTCGTTGTTAAAAACGTCATCCATTAAGTTCGTTTTTAAAAGGCGACTGCTCCAGACTCCGGCCAGCATTAAAGCTACGTAGCCCAATCCCAAGGTTAGGATATAAAAGAAAGCTGCTATTTCCTTCGGCAGCATTAATAGCGAGGTATTAAAAAAGAAAAAGACAAAGCCAATGCAAAAAGCACTAAAGATCTTTGTCCAGGTAATTTTCTCATTCTTTACTCCCTTTGTTCCCAGACAGCTTAAAGCTAATAATAATACGGCAAAAATTTTCGTATAAAGTGCATTAGTAAACAAAGCTGCTTTACGGTCGAAACTGTTTAAAATCGTATTAAGGGTTTCCACTGTCAATCCCCTTTCCAGAAAAAAGCTATAACAGTACCAATATAAATGCATCAGTACTATCAGGATACTTACTGCCCTCATAAATGCCATTATCTTGGCAAGCCCTCTTAAATCATCATCACCCTGCATTTTTAAAATGTTTAATGTTTGGGCGTGAATTTAAATGCTGGACCGTGCCTTATTATTATTGAGGCACATATTGGAGTTGCTTGGCAGTTTTTGGCTTTATGCAGTAAAATGAAATTCAGAATACATATTATTTTTTTTATTAATTTTATACTACTTAAAATCAATTACTTACAGAAAATTAAAAAAAATCACCGCCAATCCATAAAATAATATGTATTCTAATTATCCTGATGCTTTTCCAGGCGAAAGCGAAACAGAATATGAAAACCGGAAAATGGAAGAAAGCCAGGCTGCCATGGGATTAATGTTTGGGATAGCTTCCTTACTTTTTTTTGCATTAAAAATGTGTGCTATATTCGGCATATACTTTTATGCCGGATTTATATTGTCCCAAAATCTGTTAGGGGAAGAAACCAGCCAATCTAGAATTTTGGGTTTGGCACTATTATTTACCTACCTCATTTTCTGCATCATTTATTTCTTTAAAGGAACTGTCATAGGCCTGCGCGCAAAGAACAACAAGCTTTGGATATTGCCTTGGGCATTATGTGTACTGATATGCTGTATTATTCCCGCAATAGTAGTAAAAACAGTTGTCTCATCAATGTTTGATTATGGAGAACAACAGGGTGCTTTTTATATTGGGCTTACCTGGGGAGCATTTATACTTTGCTCCTTATACATGTATGGCATATACCAGTTTAAGACACATGCAGCGCCGAGGATCCTGTATTGGAGCTATGCTTTGGGATTGAGAGTATCTTTATAGTTGCATATTACTATACTATTAAAATTTATTTATCCCTATTACGTTTTCTTTTCTTCTTCATTTTAGCAGCAAAAGCATCCTCCGTATAATCTTCCCCATTCGCTTCGGGCAGCAGTCCTCCAAAAGCTCCTAATGAAAAATTGTTTTCCTGGCTTACAACACCAGTTTCATTATTTAGAAACTTAAAAAGTTTATGTAGATTTTCATCAGGAAGATCATCAAAATTATCTATGACTATTTTTGAATTGAAGGCCAGCGATTCTTTTGTCTCCTGTATTATATCGTAACTCCAATGCTTATTAAAAGTATTAGCTGAAAATTCAGCACCTAAACGCGAACCGTTCCATACTGTCCTGAAATTATGGTCAATAAAAGTGATGCCATAAATACGCCCCGTTTCGTTTCTGCGAACTACTGTATTTATACCCTGATGGAGTAGCTTATTTTTAAAATCCATTTCGTTATCAGTTGAGTGTAATGCAGCCCGTATTGTCTCTTTAAGTTTTAATGTTCCTGAATTTTCTTTTAAAGCTTTTTTGCATCTGCCAAAATGGACATCTAACGCGGGAAGTCCTGCGTTCTTTCCAAATAAAGAGGCTTTCAGTGGATGACCCGCTCTTTCTCCATTTTCGTTTAATGGAAGATATAGTAAGCCCTGCCTGATTTTTCCGTGTAGTTGGCTTTCCACTTTTTCCGTAGTAATATTAAACAGGGAAAGAAGGGCATTGTATTCGCCCAAAGTCTGAAATTGGTAATATTTGGGAAGATGCCTGATTACCGATGCTATCTGACTTTTAACATCAGCTGCCCTGTAATCCACCGGATTGAATATTTTGTCCTGGAGCCTGCTTGCTTTGTCCTGCGCGGATATCAGTCCATATTTTCTTTCCAGCTCCCGACAAACGGCCATAGATCTTCTTTTCTCAAACTTATCCGAAATCTTTTTGCCCTCTGCATCGACGCAGATTGTTACTATATGGATATGTTCACGCTCTATATCGGTGTGTTTGAATACTGCAAAAGGCTGCTGCCCGTATCCCATTTCCTGCATATATTGTTCTGCTATTGCGATAAATCTTTCATCGCTGACATTATCCTTCGGGTCAGGGTTAAGTGAAATATGAACTACGGGTTTTTCCGTATTACGGTTGGCCAATATATAAGGTTCAAAAGACTGTGCTAACTGTGCCGTTGAATATATACCGCCTGGTGTTTCAATCATCTTATTGGTAAACAGGACCTGTGCTTTTTCTTTTTGTACTTTGATCTGATTGTATGCCAATGCACCATACAAATTGCTGCCTCTGCCAATTTTCGCTATCATCTTATGGGTGCTTTTTAAAATGTTTTTCTTCAAATTCCTGTACAATCAGGATAATTTTTTGGCACAATGCGGCAAATTCGGCAGTCTGTTTTTCCAGCTTGTACAAGTACGCTGCCGCCTTTTTCTCCGAAAAATTACGGTACAAAAGTTTCACGACCTGATTATAATTTACTCCCAGTGACCGGAACTGGCTATGCAATGTGGTCAGCCGCATATAAAAATCAACTGTTCCCTTGTCTATTTTAACTGTCTTGACTTCTTTTCCAAATAAAAGGGAGATGATAAATTTTGCCTTATTGTGCATTCCCGACGATTCATATAGCGATAACAGTTTCGCATTTTCCTTTTCAGTCAAACGAAAAACATGCCTGTGTATGCTGGGATCAATTTTCGGATTCCTGCCCCCTTTGCCGCCTCTTCTTTTATTTTCTTCTTTCATCTCAAATCGATTATAACTTCTGCAATAAAACCTGACTTCGGAAGGTTTTTCCAGCCCCCGGAAGGGCAAGTTGTTTTGGGGCACGAACTCAGTTTCGAGTGCCTCAAAACACAACTTGCCGTGTTCTGGCGAACACAAAAATCCGCCCTTCGGGACGGATTAAATATAGAAGGAAAGACAGCCTAAAGCTGTCCTCTTTATTGCCAGAAATATTTATTTGTTTTTGCATAAGTCCGTTAGTAAATATCACAGTACAAAAGAAAGCACTCTCTATCAAAGCGCTATAAGTCAGCAGAGTACCAAAAAAAGTCTTTGAACGCCAATTAGTGCCATCTAAAATGAAGCACATATATACCTGCATTTCTTTGTATGTGCAAAAAGGCGCAGGGATGTAAGTATGTTGGGACGTAATTTATCAATTATGTATACACCTGTACAGGGCCAGATTTACAGATTTGGATTTGTAGATAAATAGGATCACAAATATCTGCCAACGTACATAACTCACTAAAAATGCATCAACATTGGTGAGTACCTAAATACCGCATCATGTACATATACGGCCAAGTGCATAAGTGCACACTGAAAGGTCCACCTGGGTACTTACAACTGCGCGTACAGATATAAGTAAATATTAAATACATAAAAATGAAAACAGAAAACCAACCAGTATTCGTTGCCTTTTCCTCCCAAAAAGGGGGTGTGGGCAAAAGCACATTTACGGCGCTTGCCGCCAGTACCCTGTATTACCGCCTTGGCTACAATGTGGCGGTATTCGATGCCGACTTCCCTCAGCACAGTCTTATGAAAATGAAAGACCGGGATTTATTAATGGTCATGGAAAATGAGTTTTTAAAAAAGGCTGCCTTCAGGCAGTTTACAGCTATCAACAAGAAAGCGTATCCGATCTTTCAGCATAAAGCAGAAGGAGTACTTAAGGCGGCACATGACTTTGTAGATTCTCTATCAGCTCCTGTTGATTATATCTTTTTTGATCTTCCGGGAACAGTAAACACGCCGGGCATATTGAAAGCCCTTGCGGGTATGCATCACATTTTTACGCCGATCACAGCGGACCGCGTGGTGATGGAAAGCACCCTTATTTTTACCCAGCTTATGAAGGATGTTATTATGAAAAAAGGAGATACGTGCATAAAAACAATCCACCTGTTTTGGAATCAGGTCGACGGCCGTGAACGCTCTACCCTGTACGAGGTCTATAACAAACTTATTGATGAGCTGGGCCTAAGCCTAATGGATTGCCAGATCATGAACAGCACGCGTTTTCGCAAAGAAAGCGAAGCAGATGCAAAAACTGTTTTTCGTTCCACCCTAATGCCTCCTGATGAGCGGCTGATGAGCACGTGCCGTCTGGACCAGTTTATGACAGAATTTTTACGAATCACCCAATTATAGCATCATGGAAAAATACAATAACAAAAAAGCCATTCCTGAAATAGACGAAGAGATGATGATGAACCTCATGGTAGAGGGGGTAAAAAAAGAAGGTTTGCAGCTTCCTTCCGAGCAACCTAAAGATGTTATAAAAAAGTCCAAGGAAAAATATTTTCCGAAAGAGCGCAGCAAAATCAAAAAACCGGGCGAAGAAAATTACGAAAGCCTCTTTTTTAAAAAGTCCGGAACCAACGCCCGTGAAGGAAAAACAGTATATATCCGGCCGGATTTTCATGAGAGGCTTACCCGTATTGTGCAGGTTATTGGAGAGGATAAGATCAGCATTTACGCGTATTTGGACAATCTGCTCGAATATCATTTTCAGGAGTTCGGTGAGCAGATTATCTCAAGTTTTAATGATAAGTACAAACCTATATTTTAATTATGGAAACGTTGATTTTGATATGCCTTTTGGCTGTAATGGCCCTACTCCTGCATGATAAAATTAGTATTCAGATACGGAAAAAGGAAAAGCCTGTTCGTGGGAAACCCAATCATAAACTGCCCAATGTTATGGGACAGCCTAAAACCGTACAACGCCTTTCGACGCCAAAGCGTGCCGCTGAGCGCCCAAACAGCAACAAGAAACAACAAACCGATAATTTTGATATTGAAATCGACAAAGAAGATTTTGATATAGAAATTCCGCAGGAAGAACTGGACGATGTTTTCAGAAATCAGCCCGATTTGGAAGAGGAAGAAGAAGAATGGAACGGCTATGGAATGTCGGCATGGAATGACGGTTTTGCCCAAGGGGTTACCTTCGAGGAACTAAGCGCTGTGGGGATGCTGCTGATAAAGGACAAGCTGGAGCCATCCCAAAAGGAAACAGCCATTGCATTAGTTCAAAAAATACAAGGAACCGAATTATTCAGCCTGCTGGAAAATTCCATGGAAAGTGCTTCCCGAAAAATAGCAGAGCTGCTGGACGGCAGCCTTTCCTCTGAAAAGGATTCCGGTTCTTCTTATCTGCGGAAAAATGATTTCAATGATTTTGATATTGGGGATTTTGTCTAAAGGCAAAATCTCCTTTATTATTTAATGATTGATACATTAGGTAGTTTAAGTTTTAAAGGACACAAATACTTAGCTTTTTTGTTGGCGCTCAAATAACAAATTTTAATGTCGAAACACTGTCGTTTCGGCGTTTTTTTTGCCTGAAAATTACATTTTTCTACATCTGACTGCCAAGTAGTTCCACAGAAAGCCACTTCCCTGCAGGCACTCAATTTTCATCACACTTTTGTCGTCAGAGCCCGCATAGTGCGGGAATACAGTAACAATCTAAAGTGTTTAATGATGAAAAAACAGAGAAAAAAAATCCTGCAGGCAGCAATGTTAGTGCTGTCATCCTTACAGTTATCTGCGCAGGGAAACGGTACGGCAGGTATCACGGAAGCCACCCAGATGGTCACCTCTTATTTTGACCCTGCCACTCAGCTTATCTATGCCATAGGCGCAGTAGTAGGGTTAATTGGCGGGGTTAAAGTGTATAACAAATTCAGCAGCGGGGACCCCGACACCTCAAAAACCGCGGCAAGCTGGTTCGGAGCCTGTATCTTCCTTATTGTAGCGGCTACCATACTGCGCTCCTTCTTCCTTTAACCCTGCACTATGGATACGTACAACATCAACAAAGGTATTGGAAGGACAGTCGAGTTCAGGGGGCTCAAGGCGCAGTACCTTTTCATTTTCGCAGGCGGACTGCTTGGAATACTTATCCTGGTCATGATACTGTATATGGCCGGAACCAGTTCCTATATCTGTCTTTTTCTTGGAGCAGGCGGTGCTTCGCTGATCGTGTGGCAGACCTTCTCGCTCAACAGAAAGTACGGTGAACACGGACTGATGAAAATCGGAGCAAAAAAAAGGCATCCCCGATACATCATCTGCCGAAAACCAGTACGTCGCTGCTTAAGGCCAACTCCTAAACCCACTACGGCATGAGAAATACAGCCAAGACCACAACACTGGAAAGCAGATTTCCACTGCTGGCAGTAGAGAACAACTGCATCCTTTCCAAGGACGCCGATATTACTGCCTGCTTTGAAGTCCGGCTGCCCGAACTCTTCACGGTGGCTTCGGCCGAGTATGAAGCTATTCATTCTGCCTGGCATAAGGCCATTAAGACCCTGCCAGATTTTACGGTCGTCCATAAACAGGACTGGTACATCAGGGAAAATTATGATCCTGAATTAGATAAGGATGACCATAGTTTTCTGGCCAGGTCTTACCAGCGGCACTTTAATGAGCGTCCGTTCCTGAACCATTACTGCTACCTGTTCCTTACCAAGACCACCAAAGAGCGCATGAGGATGCAGAGCAATTTCTCCTCGCTATGCAAAGGTACACTGATACCAAAGAAAATACGGGACAAAGAGACAATACATCGTTTTATGGAAGCCGTAGCGCAGTTTGAGCGCATTATAAACGACTGCGGATTTGTCAAAATCAGTCGGATGAGTGAAGACGACATTATTGGATCTGAAGACAGACAGGGACTGCTGGAACAGTACCTGACCCTGTCAAGGGAAACCGGAACACCGCTCCAGGATATTGCCCTGGGCAGCGAAGAGGTCCGTGTGGGAAACAAAAGGCTGTGCCTGCATACCCTTTCTGACACCGACAACCTGCCCTCATCTGTATCGGCTGATACGCGATATGAAAAACTGTCCACCGACCGCAGTGACTGCCGCCTTTCTTTTGCCGCGCCTGTGGGACTGCTGCTGAACTGCAACCACATTTACAACCAGTACCTGTTTTTGGACAACAGCGATGAGAACCTGCTGAAGTTTGAAAAGTCAGCCCGAAACATGCACTCGCTGGCGAGATACAGCCGTGCGAACCAGATCAACAAAGAATGGATCGAACGCTATCTCAATGAGGCACATTCTTTTGGGCTCGCCTCAATCCGCGCGCATTTCAATATCATGGCATGGTCGGACGACCCGTCCGAACTCAAACACCTGAAGAACGACTGCGGAAGCGCACTGGCCCTTATGGAATGCAAGCCGAGGCATAACACGACTGATACAGCTACACTGTATTGGGCGGGAATGCCAGGAAATGCGGGAGATTTCCCCAGCGAGGAAAGCTTTTACACTTTTATCGGGCCTGCTTTGTGTTTCTTCACAGAGGAAACCAATTACCATAATTCGCCATCCCCCTTCGGTATCAAGATGGCGGACAGGCTTACAGGGAAACCGATCCATCTGGACATTTCGGACCTGCCGATGAAACGCGGTATTATTACCAACCGCAACAAGTTCATACTCGGGCCTTCGGGAAGCGGCAAGTCATTTTTCACCAACCATATGGTGAGGCAGTATTATGAACAAGGGTCCCATGTATTGCTTGTGGATACCGGCAACTCGTATCAGGGTTTGTGCGAACTTATCAAAGCGAAGACAAAAGGCGAAGACGGGGTGTATTTTACCTATACCGAGGACAATCCTATTTCCTTTAACCCTTTCTATACCGACGACGGGGTTTTCGATATTGAAAAAAGGGAAAGTATCAAGACGCTCATTCTGACCTTATGGAAACGTGATGACGAGCCTCCTACACGCTCCGAGGAAGTGGCACTCTCCAATGCTGTGAGCGGCTATATTGAAAGGATCAGGCAACTTGATGCATTTCCTTCTTTTAATGGTTTTTACCGCTACGTGAAGGACGATTTCCGTCAGGTATTGGAAGCAAAGCAGGTAAGGGAAAAGGACTTTGACATTGCCAATTTTCTGAATGTCCTGGAGCCATATTACAAAGGAGGCGAATACGACTACCTGCTGAATTCCGATAAGCAGCTCGACCTGCTGTCCAAACGTTTTATAGTGTTTGAAATTGATGCAATCAAGGACCATAAAATCCTATTTCCAATCGTGACGATCATTATTATGGAGGTTTTCATCAATAAGATGCGCAGACTTAAAGGCATCCGCAAACTGATCCTTATTGAAGAGGCATGGAAAGCGATTGCCAAGGAAGGAATGGCCGAATATCTCAAGTATCTTTTCAAGACTGTGCGCAAATTCTTTGGAGAGGCCATTGTGGTCACCCAGGAAGTTGATGATATTATAAAATCACCCATCGTCAAGGAAAGCATCATCAACAATTCGGACTGCAAGATCCTGCTTGACCAGCGAAAATACATGAACAAGTTTGATGACATCCAGGCCATGCTGGGGCTGACCGATAAGGAAAAGGCCCAGGTGCTTTCCATTAATATGAACAACGATCCATCACGCCTTTACAAGGAAGTCTGGATCGGGCTTGGTGGAACGCACTCGGCGGTCTATGCCACAGAAGTCAGCCTCGAGGAATATTATGCCTACACAACCGAAGAAACCGAAAAACTAGAAGTGATGCAGCTTGCCTCGGAACTTGGGGGAAATGTAGAGCTCGCAATCAAACAGATAGCCATAAGGAAGCGCGAGCAGGAAAATCAATAATCAATAACGTTTTAAACTTATAAAAATGAAAAAAATATTATTTATGGTGCCTTTGGCAATTATGCTTGCCGGCGCGCCATCAGCAAAAGCGCAGTTCGTGGTTACCGACCCGGCCAACCTGGCCTCGGGGATTCTCAACAGCGCAAACGAGATCATACAGACTTCCTCTACGGTAAGCAATGTAGTTAAAAACTTCAAGGAAGTCGAAAAGGTGTATAAGCAGGGTAAGGAATATTATGACAAGCTGCAGGCCGTTAATAATCTGGTTAAAGACGCCCGCAAGGTACAGCAGACAGTACTCTTGGTGGGCGATGTATCGGAAATGTATGTACAGAATTTCGGCAGGATGCTCAGTGACCCTAATTTTTCGGCAAGGGAACTAACCGCTATTGCCAAGGGGTATTCGGCGCTGCTGGGAGAAAGTACCGAGCTTTTAAAAGAACTCAAGCAGATTGTAACCTCATCAAGCTTGTCGCTCAGTGACAAGGAACGCATGGACATTATTGACCGCGTTTACAAGGAGATAAAAGAATACCACAGCCTGGTGCGCTACTATACCAACAAGAATATATCGGTCAGCATACTGAGGGCTAAAAAGCAGAACAGCACCAAAAGGGTGCTTGAGCTTTACGGCACTCCTTACCAAAAATACTGGTGATATGGAATTTAATAATCTTCACCAGGTCCTCCGCTCACTTTATGATGAGATGCTGCCACTCTCCGCCGATATGGCGGCGGTGGCGAAAGGACTGGCAGGACTCGGGGCACTGTTTTTTGTGGCAATGAAAGTCTGGCAGGCGCTCAGCCGGGCAGAACCTATTGATGTCTACCCGCTTCTGCGCCCTTTTGCACTTGGGCTCTGCATCATGTTTTTCCCAACTATGGTCCTGGGCACAATTAACGCAGTCTTAAGTCCGATAGTGCAGGGAACGCATAGTATTCTTGAAGATCAGGTACTGGACCTGAACGAAATGCAGGCCAAAAAAGACCTGCTGCAGCGTGAGGCAATGCTCCGTAATCCGGAAACGGCTTATCTGGTCTCCAACGAAGAGTTTGATAAAAAACTAGAGGAACTCGGATGGACGCCTTCCGATATGATGACCATGTCAGGCATGTATATTGAAAGGGGGATGCACAATATCCAGCAGACGGCAAAAAACTGGTTCAGGGAACTTTTGGAAGTACTGTTCCAGTCGGCAGCCCTTGTGATCGACACCATCAGGACTTTCTTTCTGATCGTGCTGTCCATTCTGGGGCCTATCGCATTTTCCATATCGGTCTGGGACGGCTTTGAGTCGACACTCACCCAGTGGATTACAAGGTATGTCAGCGTATATCTCTGGCTTCCCGTCGCAGACCTTTTTAGCTCGATGCTGGCCAGGATCCAGTCCATCATAATTGAAAGGGATATTGAACTGCTGGCAGACCCTGCTTTCATTCCCGATGCTACCGACACCGTCTATATCATTTTTATGATCATCGGCATCGTGGGGTATTTTACCATTCCGACGGTATCAGGCTGGATTATTCAGTCAACAGGTGCAGGCCACTACAGCCGCAATGTCCATCAGACCGCCACAAAATCAGGAAACATTGCTGGCGCCGGAGCAGGTTCGGCCGCTGGCAACATTGCCGGAAGGCTGATCAACAAATAACTATAAATATTAGATAAAATGGAATTTAAAACGCTGAGAAATATAGAAAACAGTTTTAGGCAGATCAGGCTCTACGCCATCGTATTTGCCGGGCTCTGCGCGGCGGTGACCGGATACGCCCTTTGGAAATCGTACGGTTTTGCCGAGCTGCAGCGCCAGAAAATTTATGTACTGGACAATGGCAAATCGCTCATGCTGGCACTTGCCCAGGACGCCTCGATCAACCGTCCGGTGGAGGCCCGCGAGCACGTAAGGCGCTTTCACGAGTTGTTCTTTACCCTGGCACCGGACAAAAACGCAATTGAAAGCAACATGAAAAGGGCATTTAACCTTGCCGATAAAAGCGCCTTTGACTATTACAAGGACCTTTTGGAGAAAGGCTATTACAGCCGTATCATATCGGGCAATGTGCAGCAGCGTATCGAGATGGACAGCGTAGTCTGCAATTTTGAGATGTACCCCTATGCAGTGAGAAGCTATGCCCGGCAGATTATCATACGCTCCAGCAATGTGACTCGGCGCAGTCTGGTGACATCCTGCCTTCTGGTCAACTCGGTGCGCTCGGACAATAACCCGCAGGGCTTTAATATTGAAAAGTTTGCGGTGGTTGAAAACAGGGATATAGAAGTCATCGAACGCTAAAAAAAATCTTATGGAAGCATTATTAGACTTAGACGCATTCGCGAGAGTCCTTACTGAAAAAGGATATAACGGTTATTTCCATACGCAGGGCGCGCATGCCGGAAAGCTCAAAGACAGCATCGGGGAATACCTTGAAGGCTGCCGAAAAGCAGCAGACAGTTTGCCCAAAGAGCATTTGCTACTGACAGGCTACCTGCAATGGTCGGGCCCGGACAAGCCCAGTGTACGATGCATTATGCTGGTAAAATACCTTGAAGGCAAATTTTCCCTAAGCGCAATGGAAGTTGCAAGGAAAGACCAATTTGGACAGCTGCTGAAAAAATCGGAACTGACAAACCTGTCTGTGCTATCGGCGCCTAGCGCAGCTCAGGCAGTCGCTTTGGTGAGTGAAGAACACGAGCAAAAAGCAGATCGATACGTTAAGCGTTTCAAGCTATGAAAACAGAAATAATACCGTTATGAAAAATTTAAGAACAAAAATAGACCAGTGGCTGGAAAAGCTTGACAAGGACTGGGAAGCGATGCCTGTAAAAAGGCAGCACCTGGTGATACGGTACTTTTTTGCAGCGTACGTGTTGCTTACTGCAGTTGTCATTTTTCAATGTATGCCGTGATACTGCAGCCACCCGCAATAGCATGACTGTAGACCATATCGAAAACCCCGCCCGTTCAGGAAAACAAAGTCCGGCGCCTTTGCAGGACTCCCTGAAGAAAATTTTAAAACAATAAGATTATGAAAGAAACTAAGAAAAAGGTCCCCCTTCTCTCAGAAGGGACTGGCCAGAGCAGCACCTCGTTTCTGCCTAATGAAAAAAAGACAGCTGTCGAGCGTCTTAAAAAACCGCTCATTTTCACCCTTATGGGCATTGTCTGCATCTGCTGTATGTACCTGATATTTAAGCCCTCGACCGATAAAAAGCAGATCGAAAACCCCGGACTGAATGACAGCGTGCCGCAGGCAAGCGAATCGGTACTGCAGCAGGACAAGCAGAAAGCGTATGAGCAGGAAATGCTCGAAGACAAGGAAGAGAAAAAAAAGAACGCCTTAACAACGCTGTCCGATTACTGGAATGAGGACAGCAATCATCAGAAAGAAACCGTGCCTGATCAGGCGGAAGAGCCAAACAATCCGGCGCTGAACAGCTACCGCAATGCACAAAGCACGCTCGGATCTTTTTATCAGCAGGACAACGGGGAAACAAAAGAACTCCGCAGGCAGCTCGAGGAGCTCAAGGAGGAACTCGCCCAAAAGGATGTTCCCGCCCCTGCCACTATTGATGACCAATTGGCGCTTATGGAAAAATCCTATCAGATGGCCGCCAAGTACCTTCCATCCGGATCCAGTCCCGCAGAGCCTGCAGGCAAAAACACTGCTGCACCGGTTGCACAGTCACAAAAGCAGGCTTTTGAAGCTTTGATTCCCGCAAATAAAAGCAGGGTGTCCTCGCTGTACCGTCAAGCATCGGACAGCACTTTTCTGGCGGGCTGGGATAAAAACGGGAGCCGCGGATTTTATACCGAAGGTAAATCAGAAGAGCTGCAACAGCAAAAAAACAGCGTCCGGGCCTGCGTACAGCAAACCCAGATTATTAGCAGCGAAGCGGGCGTAGCCCTTCGCTTACTGGAGCCTGCCTGGATTTCAGGCCATATGGCAGCAGCTGGTACAATTGTAACGGCAAATGCCAAGATACAGGCCGGGCGCCTGCAGTTAAAAATCACCTCTATCGAACTGGACGGTATTATTATTCCGGTGGATATCAACATTTATGACCTGGACGGCCAACAGGGAGTGCCTGTTCCCTATTCTGCCGAAAGAAGTGCCCTCACTGAAATGGCAGGCAATATGAGCCAGCAGTCCGGCACGAGCCTTATGATGACACAGTCGGCGGGACAGCAGATGGCCGCCGATCTGAGCCGGGGCGTGGTCCAGGGCATCTCGGGCTATTTCTCCAAAAAAGTAAGGACACCCAAAGTGACCCTGAAAGCGGGACATCAGGTCTTTCTGGTTTCCAAAAAATAACAGCAATCCTAAATAACTCATTATGAAAAATTATTTTAAAATATTTTGGGCAACAGCCCTTTTAATAACCTTTTCACTGACCTCATCAGCGCAGGAAAACCAAACTGAAAACCTTGATTTCGGAAAGATAGAACCCTACAATATGCAGGTTACCTATGATAAAACTTCCCATCTTATTTTCCCATTCGCTATAAGGTATGTGGATCTGGGTAGCGAATACCTGATAGCCTCAAAGGCTGAGGATGCGGAAAATGTCCTTCGCGTCAAGGCCGCGGTCAAGGCGTTTGAAGAGGAAACCAACTTTTCAGTAATTACCGATGACGGCCGTTTTTACAGTTTTAACGTGCAGTATAGTTCCGTCCCGCAAAGCCTTAGCTATGATCTTGTCACCATGCAGAAGTCAATAGACAAAGTAATGGGAAACGATGTTCTTTTTGAAGAGCTCGGGAAAACCCCGCCCTCGCTCGCTGTGCTGATACTGGAGACCATTTACAAAAACAACAAGCGAATCGTAAAGCACATTGCATCGGAGCGTTTCGGCATTCAGTTCAGCTTAAAGGGAATCTACATCCACAACGGCCTCTACTATTTCCATACCCAGCTTGAAAACCGAACCAATGTCCCTTTCGGCATTGATTTTATGAGTTTCAAGGTGGTGGACAAAAAAACAGCCAGACGCACTGCCGCGCAGCAAATAAAGCTGGTACCGCTACGCATGTCCAAGCCCCTTACGGAAATTCCCGAAAAGAGCGCAGAGCAGAATGTTTTCCTTTTGGACCAGTTTACCATTGCGGATGACAAGCTGCTGCTAATTGAGATTTTCGAGAAAAACGGAGGAAGGCACCAGACCCTGGAGCTGGAAAATTCAGATCTGGTAAAAGCAAGGCTAATCAGTGATATGCACCTGAAATTTTAAAAACAATAAAAAACAGAAAAATGAAAAAGTATATGTATGCATTGACGCTGGTATTGACCTGCGTAATTATGGCACAAGCACAGCGCATGATCCCGGGACAAAAAGGATTCGAAATAAATGCGGGAAGCCTCTCAGGGGACAGCCCATGGCAAAATTATTACCTGAACCTTGGCATGACCATAAATGGCAAAAACGGCAGTTATCAGCTTTGGGCATTGGAATACAGCCACCAGTATTCCAAGTACAAAGACCTGAACCTGCCTTTGGAAACCTATACAGCAGAAGGCGGTTACAGTTTCTTCCTGCTGGGCGATGCCCGCAAGAATATTGTCCTTAGTGCAGCCCTTACGGGAGTTTTGGGTTATGAGAGCATCAACCGCGGTGAGAACCTGCTGCAGGACGGGGCTAAAATAATAAGCGAAGACACCTTCCTTTACGGGACCGGAGGACGGCTGTCCTACGAAACATACCTGTCCGATCATCTGGTGCTTTTGCTGCAGGGCCGCATAAAAGTGTTGTTTGGAACTGAGATGCAGCAGTTTCTCCCGTCGGCTGGTCTGGGATTAAGATACAACTTTTAAAACCTAAAATGATGAAAGCAATTTTTAACAGATTAAAAACAGCATTACTGGCAGTCCTGACCGTATCCTTTATCCTTTTCTCGTGTCAGAGGGACGAACTTGAGATACAGCATAATTTTCCTTTCGAGGTTAAAACAATGCCGGTCCCCGCAGCTATTGCCCATGGAAAAACAGTGGAGATAAGAATAACCATAGAAAGGGAAGGCAATTACGCAAATGCTCAGTATTTCCTGCGCTACTTTCAATTTGAAGGCAGGGGAACACTGCGGTATTATGAAGATGCCCCTTACCTTCCGAACGACTTATATCAACTGCACCAGGAGCGGTTCAGGCTGTATTACACCTCTGATTCCTTCGTTTCACAATCCTTTGATGTTTGGATTTCAGATAATTTTGGCAACGAGAAGAAACTCACTTTTGAGTTTGGCACGAGTGATTAGAAAGACAATATTCCTTTAAAAAAACGGAGTTGTAAACTATTTACAACTCCGTTTTTTTATTTGCAAGGTTATAAAACCTGACTTTTTATACATACATTACACTTGTTTTACATCATAATATGATATGTAAAGTGTATTTCAGCTCCATCTCATTGCTTCACCCTGATTGGTGTGACCAAAAAAATAACGGCTGTTCAGATTTGCAATAGGCTGCCTTGCAGAATGAAAAAGAGTTAAATCATTTAGCAGCATTTTGCACCTTCCTGGATTGGCGGGCACTTGACACTTCCATAACTGCAATACACACAACAGTCACCTTCCAGAGGTTTTAGCATTGTCTTGCATTTTTCGCATTCGTAAAAATACTGACAGGCATTTGTCGGCATTATTTCTTCTTTTTTGTGCCCACAGCTTGGACAGGTTATGATTGACTCTAACTTTATTTCCATTATGATATAATTTTACTTTTTAGTGCTGTATAGCCTGTGGAGTTGATCGCTTTCCCGATTTCATCAATACTTGTCTGTTTGCTGTCAAAACGAACAATGGCGTTTCCTTTCTCATAAGAAACCACAACTTCGATAATTCCCTTTAGTTTGCTAATTTCAGTTTTAACGTGATGCTCGCATCCTGCACAAGTCATTCCTTTAATTGTAAACTCCACTTTCTGAATCTTGGAAGTCTGGGTAATAGCGGCTGTACTTTGAACCTTTGGAAAAAAGATATGGGCATATATTGGAAAAGATAAAAGTAAGGCCGCCATAACGGTAATAATCCCTAAAAATGATTTTGTTTGCATAAAATTCGGTTTTTCAATTATTTCACAATTACAGTCCACTTTTTTTTGTGATTTCAGTTTTTGATACCAGGCAAAACCAAGCACTGCAATTGTCAAACCAATTAGATAAGGCCTGAAAGGTTCGAGCCAGGAAAAAGTTGAAGCAACCCCGCTTGTTCCTGCAATCAGCGCCAAAACAGGGGTAATGCAGCAAAGTGAGGCCCCTACTGCTGTCAAAAGCCCAGTGCCGATTAGTTTTTTATCCGTTTTCATATTGTTGCTGCAATTTTATTATTGTCCAGTATTTTAAAAAATGGGTTGAGCATATTTTCGTATTCTTTTGTCAATGAATAAAAAATAGTCTGTGACTCCCTTTCGGTTACAATGAGGTTCCGGTCCCTGAGTTTTCGTAAATGCTGGGAGACTGCTGAAATAGTCATACCCAGAATATCGCTTAAATCACAAACACAAAGGCGTTTTTCTTCATAAAGCAGAAACAAAATTCTCAGCCTTACCTTGTTTCCTGCCAATTCAAGTCCATTTGATAAATAGTCAAACGAGACATGAAGTTCCGAAACCCGTTCTTTGCAGCGAATAATTTGTTTAATGTCTGCCTGTTGTCTTATGCAAGAAGTATTATCCATAGTGCAAAGATAACTAAATTGCTTATTTAAGCAAATACTAAAATACAAATTCATTTTTTTTTTTTGATGGTGACCCGGAGCTTTTTCTCTGGAAAAAAAACAAACCCGGCCAAAACAGGAAAAGGGATGCGGAACATCCCTTAAAAATACGCCGCAGCGGTTTTGGTAAAATAGCGGGCACTGCATTTTGGCAAAAGCGCTGCACCGATAAAACGCAAAAAGGCGCTCCGCCCGGAGGAAGGAGTGCCTTTTTGCCGCCCGGCCTCGGGCTTACCCCACCGCAATGGGCTGTGATCGGAAATCTTTCAAATTCAGAAAAAATCCCCTGTTGGCTGTCATCCCCCCACGGAAGAGGTTCCATAACAGCGAGCATCCCATCTGCGCCAAAACGGAATTGATATACAAATCCTGTTTGTCGAGCGCCTCGGCAAGCGAACAGCTTGGGGTGTCGTCCTGCTGTTGGGACTCCTTTAGCAATTCGCCAAATTCCTCGGTCACAAACGGCAGGCTTTCCACCGTTTCAAAAATCCCAGACTTGGGTTGTGGAATCTTCCCGACCGTGGACAAAACAACCTGTCCCGTGTACTGGCTGTTGCCAAAATCCATCCAGTATTTCGGGTCGTCCCTGTGATGCCCCCTGTTGCTGTATTTTAAAATATCGGCAATCTCAAAACGGGAGCCTGCGCTGTCCGTACAGGTGATATAAATCGTTGCCCTCGCATTGGCGGGCAGTTTTCCCAAATTATCCTTTTCAAATTTTACCGTTTCCGCTTTCCAGTTTGTTCCCATAAAACGGTTGGCTCGGTTGATAAGTGCCACGGATTTGTAAAGCCCAACTTCACTCTGCGCAAAGCGCTGTCTGCCAAGGTTGGCATTTGTCACAATATCATCATCCCAAAGGCGGACGCACAGCCCTGCATGCCCGAGCGATACGAGGCTGTGGTTCATTTCCATCAGGGCGGTCAGCACTTTTGAGCCTGTACCGCCTGCCCCTATGAGGTTGACCGTAATGGGATTGGTAGGGCTAATCAGGTACGGGTCTGTAAAATGCATTTTGGTTTTGCCTGTTTTCATGACAATAGGTTTTTAAGTGTTTTGTTATTGGTTTTTAAAAGGGCTGTCGGAAAGGGTCTGCCCGATGAGACAAGGTCTTTCCAAAGGCTCACGCAGTTTGCTTTTATGGGACTTGCCCCGCCCATTAAATGGCTGAAATAACTGTTGAAAAAATACTCTTCCCACGCCTTTGTGAAGTCTTCCACGCAGGCAGATTCGGTAATGCTGATATTGACCGAACCCATACAGACCCTGCCGTTCTCATAGATATTGAAAAACGGGGCGCAGTACAGCGGTGTTTTTTCGGTGGGTCTTTTATTGCCCGAAAGCGAAAAGACCCGCAGGCTGTTTTTGGTAGCCTGCCAGACCATGGGCGGGACATACGCTGTTCCGCACGGAATACCCAAAGATTCTATAAAATAAAGGCTTCGCTTTTGGGATTTGGTGTACCATAGCACAGCGCCTTTGTCCCTGCTTGGATTGATGTGCAGGATGCTTGTCGGCAGTATCCCGCCCGATTTTAAAAAGGCGGTCTGCTTTTGCTTTTCGGTTACAAGGGCTTTTGCAAGCGCTTCGGCTTCACGCTCTGTGAGCGGGTGCGCATTGATGGGCATGCCGTTTTTGTCCATATCGAAATGCTCGACGTAAATATCTTTCTGCGCTCCTTGTGATTCATAAAAAACAAGGGCGGATTTCGGGTGGTAGAGTGTCCCGAAATCTTGGGTTATATCAGTTAAATTGTTCATCTTGCAGTGGTGTGTAGTTATACAATAATTCGCAGAGATCGTCCAAAAGGGCAAACAGCCGGCTTTCAAAATCAAGACTGTTTTGGGTCAGTTCCTGCCCGTCAAAGGGTTTTATAATGGTAGGCTCATCCATAGAACCGTACTCGTTAAATTCATTGTTGATGCTCTCGGAAAGGCTTTCATAGAGCCATCCTTTGGTATCGGAAATAAAGGAAATATACTTTTCCATGCCAATGCTCTCGGTTTCCGTGTCGTCATCCTCATCCTCTTCGTGTAGGGTTGCATTTCGAAAAATGCTCTCGTTCGGGTAATCGGTGTATATAGCAAAAGCTTTTTTGCCTATATCCAAACACTGCTTATCGAAGGCATCACTGCTTTTAAAAGCGTTCAGACGTCTTTCAAAAAAATGCAGGTTCATGGGGCTGAAAATCTTCTGCCCGATACAATCCCCTATGTGTTCCGCCTTGTCAAACTCCCTAATGTACCTTTCGTTTTCTTCCCTGTCTTGTTCCTCTTGCGTCCATTCCCTGTGCATTTCATAGAGCCAGTACAGGTAACTGCCCTGTTCCCTGTAATGCGGAATTCCTGCAATATGGTACAGATAAGAGCAGACTGAGAGAAGCAGGTGCGCATTTTTTTTGCGCTCAGGGTCTTTGAGCATCTGATAAATCGGATGGGTCGGGATATAATACAGGGTTGTGCCTGTATTGAATTTTTCCTCGCTGACCAGATACGTTTTAAAGCCGTCCTGCAATACCCTTATTTCCTGAAAATTAATAAAGCTGTTTTTCAGCTTCTGCTCCAAATCCCATACAGCGAGTGCCATATTATAGGGATATTCCAAATGACGGGTCGGCATTGGCGAAACACCGTAATGTGCCCTAAGACGGTCAAGGGAGGCATAAAAATCAGACTGCATTTTTACAGACTCCTGGCAAGCCCGTGCCGTTTCGCCCTGATAGAGTTTAGGCAGGAAAGAAACCTTTAGAAAACCATCGGTAGCATTCCCGCAGGCACTGAGAGGGGTTTGTCTTTCTGCACCTCTCCCAAGTCTTTGGGTCGTTGCATCCAGTGCATAAATACGCTGAGCTGTTCGTGAAGCTGTTTTTGTCTTTTTTGTGCAGGCAGTTTTACTGTTCCCGAAATAATTGTCTTTTGCATGATTCATGGCATTTAAATTTTGGTTATCCTTTTGTCCCCATTACCGTTTCAAATCGGTATTCGACCGCATCGTCCCTGATGGCAGGGGCTGAGATTTTGGCGGTAGTCAAAATCGGATAGGTCGGCGCATAAAAATTCAGTACCGCCTCGGTACTCCATCTCGGTTCGGGGTCGGAAAGCCTGATTTCCTGCCCCTTGTCTTTGAGTATAAAGACCCGCTGTAATTGTGTCGCTAATAACATGACTGTTGTATTTTAAATTAATATCTTTCTTCGGGGTCGTCCTCCCAGTATTCCGTTTCCTTTGCGCCCGTTTCGGGAGCTTCTGTGTCGGGGTCTTCAACCTCATCGGGATAATTTGGAAAAAGTGCCTCTCGGGGCGGTTCGGGTGCTGACTTCTCTGCTGTACTGCCGAAAAGGTCGGGCGCAAATTTTGCCGACAGTTCGGATTTACGTCTGCGTATCTCCTCCGCCTTAAAGGGAAACTCGTGTATTTCAGGCACTTTTATCCATGCCTCACGGAATTTTCCGTCTTTTTCCAGTTCGTCCGCTTTTGCCATGGCATCCGTATACTTTTTGTCTTTGGCTTCGGTTTCCTTTTTTTGGCTGTCGACTTTTTCCCTCTGCATTGCCGACTGCTTTTTGGTGGCTTCCAACTGTTTCATATAGCCTTCCATATCGACCATCAGACCTGAGGCGGTCTGCATGGGCGTGGTTATGTTTTCAAAAAAACCATGGTCAAGTTCTTCTGCTGTCCCTGTAAGGTTCAGGGGCGGTATGCTGTGCTTGGCGCTGTCCGTGCAATTCTCGTTTTGAAGCATGACCAGTACGATAAGCCTGTTCTCTGCGCCCTTAGCTATTGTTATGTGCAAATCGCCTATGACCTGCAACTGCGCTACCTGATTAAAAAAATTGGTGTTCATTGCTGTAAATTTTAAAATGTCTTTTGTTGCATCCTTCTTTATGCAGGGTTATAAGTGCGCTTATATCCCTGTCGTTTTTTAAAGCAGTCGCCCCGTAAGGCGACCGCCTGTAAGCTCTAGTTAAGGTTTAGGATTTCCGCTCCGCTTTTTTCAAAAGCCGTACATAAATCAAATGCCTTTTGGGCTTTTTCCTGGGCTGTGCCACCCATGACAATGGACTGCAGTTTGGCCTGCTCGTCTTTATATTTTCGTACATTCTGATAGTAGCCCGTCACGGCATTGTAAGCCCCGAAAAGCGTGCCTTTAGTGGTTTCCATCTGCTGTGATTCGCTTGCCATGGCGTAGGCAAAAGCATCTTCCACGGTATTTTTAAAGACGGTTGAAACGTCCTGCTCCGCCCCTTTTTTGATTAAATCCAAGGTTTCCTTATTAGGGCATAGTGCCAGCTGGATGAGTTTTTTAACCTCTCTATCGGACACCTTTACTTTTGCCCACTCATTGAAAATGCCTTCCAACTGCGTGGTCAGCGTGTCTGCCAGTCCCATGACTTTATGGGCATCGTCAAGGCGCTGTTTTGCCCCTGAAGTGTGGCGGATGCGTACCACGTTGCTCATGGAGCGAAGCGATGCGTTCAGCGTATTTTGGCATACGATGCGGATGGGCGTAAAAGCCGCTGTGATGCTTCCGCTCCCGTCGTGGGAGGTGGTCAGGAAAATGTATTTTTCGGTCACGTCATCCCCTTTGCCCACACGGATATAGTCAGGGAGTTTGGCGGTAATAAAGATGCGTTGCCCCTGCCCGAGCGCCCCTGCTGTTTCGTACAGTATGCCCTCGCCCCCGCCAACAATGGCGTCAAAGAAACGGAACGCCTCACGGTTCTGCACGATTTGGTAGTCTTTCCCCACAACGCCCAAAACGGCATTGCTGTCTGTGCGGATTGTTGCAAAGCAGTCAGGTACTGCCAGTTCCGTACTGCCCATTTCAATACCTTCATTAGTTTTGATAATGCCCGATGCTTTTGTGTATAAAGGACTTTTAGCCACCTCATAATCAAGTCCTGCATGTCTGATGGCTTCTGCGCTTGTTGGATACTGCTCCACAACCTGCCCGAGCCCGTGCCATGCTTTTTCCTTTACGCTGAAAAAAGAATACTTTCCTGTCTCGCTGTTGTAATTGATATTATGTGCCATGATATTTTATTTTAAAAGTTTGTAATTAAAATTGTTTAAAATGCTTTACTGCCTGCTCAAAACGGGATGTCGTCCTCAGGTTCTTTTGCAGTCACCTTTTTATTTTCTCCCTGTACCGCATTCTGTCCAGTTTGAACCGCCTGCACATTTTGAACCGCCTGCGCCCCTTCGGACTTCTTCCCGCCCCCGTGCAGTTTGATATTCGAAGCATTGAAATTCAGCCCCGCGCGCGGTTCCCCGTCATTTCCCGTCCACGCCCTTGCGCTTACCCTTCCTGTGAGTTCCACTACGGTACCTTTGGTCAGTATAGTGGCTACTTTGGGACTTATCCAGTAGGCACATTCAAAAAAAGTGGTCTGCTCTACCTTGTCGCCTTGTCTGTTTTTGTAGCTGTCGTTGATGGCTACTGAAAAATTGACTACCTGTCTGTTGTCTGATAATGTGCGAACCTGCGCATCTTTTGTCACTCTTGCTGTAATGTTCATGATTTCTAGTTTTTAAAATTTTTACTTTTTTTTCGCCTGCTTTTTTTTATTTTTTACTTTATTTTTTTTTGAAATTTATTCGGCAATGAGAGCAGGTGCTGTTTTGTTTCATCATTGCTGTTTTCAATATTTCAAATTTCATTTCTGACATTTTTTTTTATTCGTCTAAAGAGCCGCAGTATGCTATGTTTTGTTTCATGAGCATAAAAAGGTGAGTGTCCGGCAAAAGCAAGGCTCTGGCAAAAAATACAACCCGAATGGGTGGAGATTTTTTGGCAAGACCTGAAAGGCCCGGCCTTGCTTTTGCTTAAGGACACGGACTACCTTTGCTCCTGAAATACAACAAAAGCATACAGGGTCTTTGATAAAAAGTAAAAGGGAAGTAATTGAGGTCTATTGGATAACATTAGTAAAGAAGAAAAGCACTAAAGTACCGGGGTGAATTCCAAAAGCAGAACCTTGAACTTACAATCCACGCGCAAAAACTACCTAGCCACAGCTATTTCTGTACAGCTAAAAAGATTTGTTATTTATTCATATATTCGCTAAAAAAGATTCCCAACTGGAAAAAACCGACTGAAATACGTTTTATTTATGCCATTTTACAGTAGGTATTAATTAGTTACCAATTTATACAACATGAGAGCATTCAAACAAATTTTCAAGGAGTTTTGGATTCAAACAGTTTTGAGTCTTATTTGGGCATTTTACAAAGTTCATATTGCTTCAGCTTCAGAAAATGTAATTTCAGTTTTTGTAGCAAATTTTTCAGCTTCAATCTTTTTGCTTAGTTGGATGTTTGGACAAGTTATTAGAATAAAAAAACAACATAAAATTGAAGACGAATTCAATAATGTAAAAACTGAGTTAAGTTCTCTATTAGGAAAAATTGAAACCCAAACACAAGATTTAATTGGTTATTCGACTGGCGGAGAAAGTTTAGCTTACTTCATTCCAGTAATTTACGATGATAATTCTATTTCATTAGAGCTTATAAATAACGATAAATATCCTGTATTTGATTTCGTTGGGAATTGGCTGGATCAAGATGAGCAAAATGACTCTGATGATTTCAAACCGCATCCAAGATACAAATTCAATTTCGGAAATATTTACCCTGGAAAATTATTGCGTAAAGCAATAAATTTTGATATAACTGGAAAAGAGTTTTTACGAATAATTGTTTCATCTCATACTCGTGCAGGCCGAAGTGTATGGCAACAATTTAAAATTGTTAGAGTTGGCGATAATATAAAGATTGCACATAAAATTAATTCTGGCGAATATAACAAAGTAGAAATACCAACCGATTTCCCTGACTACAATCCCGATTCTCCTGAAAATGTTTTTAATTAGTAAACTAGTGCTAACAAATGCTACAAGCAATTTGGGCATTTGGCTTAATGAAAAAATTGTTTGTATTTGGAAGATTTAGAAATCAGAAAGATAACGCTGATTTCGCCCCGAATTGCTTCTAGCATGAGAAGGTTAGCGACAATTCTACCAGCCGTAATGAAATTGAAAAATTATTAATCCTTAAATTTGGATAAAACACACACAGCATGGAATATGATTTTTCAAAATTAAATGACCGGGAATTTGAAACTTTAGCAGCTTCTGTCATTGAGAGAGAAGTAGAAAAAAAAGTGGAGATTTTCAAATCCGGAAGAGATGGCGGTGTCGACGGCAGATTTTGGATTGGCGAAGCAAAGGAAGGAATTATACAATGCAAACATTATTTAGAAACCTCATACCCTCAACTGATTTCAAAATTAAAAGCTGAAGAGCTTGATAAAGTAAAAAAGCTGAATCCCGGCAGATATATTTTTGTGACTTCAAAAAAGCTTTCCAGAATAAATAAACAGGAAATTAAAGATATTTTCCAGCCATATATCCATACCGAGGGAGATGTTTGGGGAATAGAAGATTTAAATGCTTTTTTATCCAAAAGGGAAAATCAGGATATCGTTGAAAGGAATTATAAACTCTGGATTACCAGTACCACCGTATTGGATTTTCTTTATAATAATGCGATTAAAGGACGAAGCCAATCCACAATACTGGAAATAAAGGAGAAAACCCATAAATATGTACTTACAGTAAATCACGATAAGGGCTTAAAAATACTTGAAGAGAATAATGTAGTTATTTTGACCGGTGAGCCGGGAATCGGCAAAACTACCCTTGCAGACAATCTGGCCGTCCATTACATGGCAAAAGGTTATGAATTTTGCGATATAGAGGAAAATATAAGCGAGGCGGAAAGTTTATTTCGCAAAAATGAAGAAAAGAACATTCTATTCTACTGCGATGATTTCTTAGGAAGCAATATGTATGATGCCATCAACAATAAAAAAGATTCCCACATTATCAAGTTTATAAATAGGATCAAAAAAGACAATAGCAAAAAGTTCATTCTTACATCAAGGACAAATATTCTAAATAAAGCCTACAGCTTAAGCCACATTTTTCAAAACCTGAAAATTCGTGATAACGAATTTTTATTAACAATTGAAAATCTATCCAGTATAGATAAAGCAAGAATTTTATATAACCATATTTATCATTCAAATTTACCAGAGAAATTCATCGACATAATCTACTTGGATAAAAGGTATAAGGAAATAATAAAACATCGGAATTTTAATCCTCGAATAATAGAGTTTATTACAGACTCATCCCTTATTGGAAATTTAAAACCCGAAAGCTATTGGTCCTATATCACCAAAAGCCTGAATAAACCTGAAATTATCTGGGCTGACTATTTTCAGAACCAGACAGATGACTGTGTAAGAGCGCTTACCTACTTAACTGTTTTCAACAAGGGAAAAATAAATGAAGATAATTTAAGAAATTCATATAACGTATTTTTAAGCATTCACACAGTAAATCTCGGCGATAATTCAGACAAAAGCTTTGAGGCAGTCAGAAAATTAGCGACCAGATCATTATTGAATAGAAATCAAATTGAAGAAAATAAATATGAGTATGTTTTATTCAACCCATCTATTGCTGATTTCGTTCTAAGCACATATTCCAATGAAATTGATTTGATCTGCAATATTCTTAAGTCATTGGATAACGAAGTTTCTATAGATTATCTGCACGTTTTATTACGGTCGGATAAAATTAGCAACTCGCACAGCAGCAGAATTTTAGAAAATTTATTTGATTATTTTTTTGAACCTAAATTAAAAGACGAAGATTGGGATTTTTTAATAGCCTTATGCTATTTAGACTTTTTTAATGAAAAGCTAAATAAAAAGATAGATCTCTTTTTGAACACATTAATAAATGCTGACAATCCAAGCGGAAATAAACTATGGGAACTATTAATGATATTATCAGAATTTGAACCGGAAATTAAATTTCAAAATTTTAAATTCCTATACAATTTCATAGAGGATGTATATGATGAAGATACATTAAAAAAACTATTTGCTTTTGTAGATCAATACAATATTGAAGACGAAAATATCTTAATGCAGATTGATGTATTACTTAAACAATATTTAAAAAGCATTACTGATAGTAGCGATTTAGATATTGATTACTCTAAACATGTTACTTACTATTATCATCCTGATGGCTATTCAGATCATGAGATTGACATAAATGGCATTGAAAACGAGGTTAGTGAGAGTCTTGATTCTTATATGGATGGCTTCAACATAAATGTATTAACTAGAATTTCTTTTGATACATCTAGTATAATTTCAAATGTAGATATAGATTATAAGGTTAATAGATATTTGGAAAGTTACGAGCCAGATTATGATCGTGACAGTCACGACGGTTACAATTTGGGCAGGTCGGGCGAAGATGATATTGATGCAATATTTGAACGTTCATAAGTAAAAATGAAACTGTACGGAAAATTGTAAATATTTTGGACAGCCGTTTTAATCAAAATTGACTAAATAAAAGCTTTTAAAAAAAATCATTAATGCATAATTTGGAAAAGATAATAAATACATGCTTTCAGACTCTTCCATGTAAAACATTATCAAAGGTGATATCTCGGACAGGCAGGATAAAGATAATGGGGCCGTACGGTTAAAAAAATATAATTACCGCAGGGCTTCTAATTATTATCATTCTTTAGATAGATTTTTTAGCTCGTCAAGTGTCTTCAATCCTAATTTACTCAAGATTAACTGTTGATTATTAGGAATTTCGCGTAATTCAAATTCTTCCTGCTCTCCATCCAATTCAAGGATTGCGTCATTTCCTAAAATTGTGTGATCATTTATCTTATACACGGAACACTCACCGGCAACATATAGACCCATTTTTTTTGAAGCCTCTGGTGTTATAGCAATATTAAATCCTCTTCCACCAACTCTTACACTTGGATAAAAAACACCATCATATCCCTTACTTACAGCGATTTGTGTAAAAATCGCAGAAATCATATAATCATAATCACCCCGCAGGTTCTCTTTGGAAAATTCTTCTGCAAGGTAAGTTTGAATCTTTAAAGATTTTTCAACAATTTCTTTTGGTACATTTTTACTAGCTTCATGGAATGCTTCTACTAGCTCTTTGGTAAAACTACTTTCTTTTAAATAGGAATCTTTATGAACTATAGCTAACAAATTTAAAGTTTCCTTGACATACCATCTGCCAAAAGAAACTTTCTGATATCCTGACTTTTTTAGATCTCTCATCATTGGAATAGTTTCTGCTATTCCAATAACTCTCATGTTTTCAAGTTCTCCAGGTTCTACTGTATCCGGTACTGCAGTTGCATAGAACATGGTTTCATATGGTGTACTTGCCCTCTGATAGGTTTTATTGAACTTTTGTGGTTTATAAGAAAGATCTGATTTCAATTTAAATCTCTCATTTTCATCATGGGGTCTTGCTCTCATAACTGATTTTCCTTTATGATACATAACAACCATTGATGCCATTATTCCTATTTTACCCAATAGAAACCTAATTTCCTTTTCTGGATAGGTTGACAAATCAAGCTTTTTTAATTCACTGATCACTTCTTTAATTTCCATATCTACCTTTTAAATTTTTAATGATTTATAATAAATCTTTTGATTCTACAAGCTGTAACGCATCTTGTAATTCTATTTGCAAGGGTCCAATTTGCAGCATTTTATCGTAGAAAGAGTCAACCATATCAACAAGACTAGAGAATATCTTCACAGACTTTAACACATCCAACTTCAAAAATTTTTGATTGTTCTAAAGCTTTAACGGCTCTTCGAACATCTGAAACAAACAATAAAACTCCTAAATCTTTTAAAGACCTAGAGCAGCAAACATATAAAAGTCTTCGGGTTCGTTCCAAAGTATTATCACGTACATTCGCAATGTGCTCCCTATCGGTGTCAGATAGTTCTCTAAGTCCAAACAATTTTTCGTATGAATAAAGGCTACTATTACCCTCTTCATCATCAATAACAACCAATACTCTTGAAAACTCAGCACCTTTTATACTGTGTTGAGTCGAGTACGGTGACTCATCATTAATATAGGTTTGATAACCCCATAATTGAATGGCTGGACAAGAAAAATATCTACTAAGAACATCATTGATTTTTTCTTGACGTTCATCTCCTTCATCTCCATTTTCACTAATATCTATACTTTCAAGCTCTGTATCACTCAATCTAAGTATAATTTTCTCGTCCAACTGAAAAATTTTTGTGTTTTTTATAAACATCAATACATCCTTGACAGTAGCGGTATCACCGTTTATAAAATCTGCAATAATTTGCACTGACGCTTGCATTTGTTCAAGTACATCGACGATATTATTTTTTTCTAATATATTTTTCTGAAGGAGAGGAGAGTGCATTCTCAGTAACTCAATTACTTTATAACCTTCTCCTTTATTATGTGCATCTATTAAAGGTAATATGATTCGCTGGAATGTTTGTAAAGCCCAACAAGTACCTTCTTTAAAACTTGTTTTCAGGCTATCAGTTGACCTATCGCTAAATGCAGAAAATAGTTCTCCAAATCCTAAACGATTAGCAGCCATTCTATGTTCTATCATTAGTACTTTCAGATCACCGTCTTTAGATGGCGATAACCATAAACTGTCACTGCGAGTATCTGCAAAAAAATCTCTGACAGATTGAATCCTCTCTTCCTTATTGTCTGCGACATCAAAAACAAATAACACAGCACTTCCTTTGACAGGCTGTAAAACTCCATCTACAAGTTCTTTTCTTCCTCCTTCTTGTTGTAAAGGATCTCCACCTCTTCGAATATTATTTATTACGTTCAAGACATCTGTAGAGCATCTGAAATTCTCAGGTTTGTCAATTTTCTTCCATCCTTTTTCTGGAGAAATTGCACCTGCACCTGTTAAATAAATTTTTTGCATTGGATCACCAAAAAATCCTAAACAAAAATCTTTCACTTGGTTTGCAACAGATTTTAGAGCATCAACAATTTTAGGAATCGTATCCTGACTTTCATCAACAAAAAAATAAGGATATTTTTGTGCTATAATAGAACGAAGTAAGGGACTTGACTCAATCAGGTCAACTGCTATGTCCAAAACATCGTTATGACCCAAAACACCTCTTATGTAATTGCTCCCTGTTTCATATTTAAATTCTCGGACTGAAGATATATCATTACTAATATTATTGAACTTTTCAATTTCTCTTGCGTTCTTATCTTTTGTAGTTTGGCGAGTTCTTGATGTCCAAGATAAGCTCTCTTCATTTAGTTGTGCTTGTTTTGCCGAAATCTTTGCTAAAACAAGCCTTTTAATATCATGTTGAAATGGCCTAATTAGTTCCCACAAGAAACTATGAATAGTCGATACATGGAACAGTGAATCATGACCCACATCATTATTGATTTCATTTTCAGCACCTGTCGTATAAGTTATACAAGCCACCCGTTTTCCTTGCTGACGCAGCAATTTTCCATGATTATCATCTATATATTTTAAAGCCTTAATTAGGGATGTGGTTTTCCCTGAACCAGCTCCTGCCACAACTATAAAACATTGTTTCTTTAATAGACATTGCTGCAATTGAATATCTGATGGAGTATCAGGCTTATTTGCTCTCTTTATCATCTGCTTCTTTTATTTCAATTACTTCCTCTATTGATACTGTTTCGACAAGCACCTCAACAGCCGTTGTAGTTTCGTCAATTTCTTGCTTTGGTGCCGCTTCTCCTTCAAGCCATATCAAACCTTCTTTTATATATGAAGGGACATTCCATTCAGTAGGTTCTTTCATAATTAGACCTAATGCGAAGTCAGTTTTATTAAAATTGCTTTGCCGCACTTTTTTAAAAAGTCTTTCTCGGACATCCTCAAGTGTTCTTCTATCTTTGAGTGTTATTACCCTAAGTCCTAAGTCTTTTTGTTTAATGTTTTGAGTCCAATCAAGATTCTCTAGGGCAAAACTCTCTTCAAATGTTCGACCGGCGTAATTATTATCCTTTCCTTCCCAAGAAATTTTTTCTCTATTTTGATAAACTACATGTACAAGTGCTTTTGAGTCTATATCTCTTAATTTAATTTTGGACTCCTTGGTAGCAGTCAATAACTCCTCAATTTTTTTGAGTTTGGGTAGCCATTTAATTAAAGTCTGATTACTTGTAATTGCATCTAATGTTTCAGGAATGCAGGCCCCAGAATTTTCCTCCTCTCCTTCGCTTTCTTCTTCATCTTGCTCTATAGAAACTTCCTCTAGCATGACTTCTTGCGAGATATTTTCTTCTTGACTTGTTTCCTCAGATTTTTTTTCTTCTAACCCACCCTCAACAATGGGACTTACAGGTTTAATACTTTCTATAGGTTTAATGCTATCTAGGTCTGTAATAATTAGCGTCGTTAGCCCTAAAAAATCAATGAGATTTTTAAATATATGAGAGTAAGCTCCCCCAACTTCAATTGTAGTTATATAGCACTTATTAAGATCTTCGGCGACTTTGTTAATCATCAAAGGCAACAATAGTCTTTCAACATTCCCCTCAACCAGAATAGCTGCGTCGGCAAAGAAAAGATCGCAATGGGTGAGTTTCATATATCTTTGCAAAAACTCTCTAGACTTTTCACTACTTTTTTCATAGAATAAAGAAAGATTAAGAACATTTGTAGTTTGATTATTATATTCTTCAACATATCGTTGAAAGTAACGAATTGGTTGAAATCCGCTCTCATAAATAATATGTGGAGAGTGTGTAGTCACAATCACCTGACTTTGAAAAATGTCTTGAGTTTCAGTTTCAGATTTAATTATTTCCCAAATTTTTCTAATAAATACTTGCTGAATTTGAGCATGAAGGTGAGCCTCAGGTTCTTCAATAATTATAAGATGGAGAGGGGCACGAAATTCTTTATCTTCTTCCCATCGTGCATGAAAATCTAAAATTTCAATTACCATGTAAATGAGATTTTTAAATCCTAACCCATTGTAGCTATCAGGCAATGTTAGACCTTCGTTTCCTATTGAATAGTGAAGTTTTGTTTGTCCGCCAATTGTCTCATGATTAAGCGAAGCTTTTAATTCAAGTTTAGGGTTTGAAAAACCAGGATATCCAAGTCTGTTTAGGCTTTTTAAAGTTGAATCAAAAACACTATTTAGATGCTTTGTAAGTTCCGATTCAGAATTTGCTAATGCTCTTAAAGCGTCAAAATCATCATCTTTTTTTTCAAGATTTTGATCATAAAACCTATTCATCCTTTTAGATAAATCTTCTGATCTCCCGGAAATATTTTGATCGCCCAAGTATCTTTGGGCGTGCAACATGTCTACCTTTATAAGTGAATCTAAAATCTTTTTACCAGATCTTTCTTTATTCCCCAGAGACATTGGCTGATATTCGGATTTAGGCTCAAAGTCATCATTAAATTGTTCTCTATCTAATACATAATATTGTATTTCATATTCGGATTTAATGCTTTTTTGAAGGTAATCTGTTACAGATTTTGGCCACGGTTCAAAGCCATCTTTTCTGTTTTTCTGTGACTTTTCTTTAGCAATTTTATAATTTGCTAAAAGAGTATCAGCATCTTTTGAACGATATTCAATCCTTACCCCGACAGGTTTATCTTTCCATTGTAGGCTGGGGAGTAAATCTAAAACTCTATGAATATCCTGGCTTTCAACTTCAAACCATAGGTCAAGAGAAATTGAGGGCAGCTCTAAAATACTTGATCCATCAGTAAATTCAATGCTATTAATTTCTTTCCAACAGTCACTGCTAAAATCATGAATAGAAAAAGAAGGTCTAGAACTTGAATCGAGAAACATGTGAAGAATATGTGCAACTGAAGTCTTTCCACTATTATTTGAACCAACGAAAATAGATGTTTTTTTATCTAACTCAATGTTTATTCTTTTTAGTCGCCTAAAATTTCGAATGGTAATTGTCTTTAATTTCATTTATGGCTTAGTTTTATTTATTTCGGGTATTTTTAAAATACTTTAGAAGTTTTTAAGAATTTACATACTAGCTAAGTATATTGTTTATAAGTCCTTTATCTTAATACAAATATCATTATATAAAATAATAATACTTTACGGTTTTCCGTAAGTAGTTTGAAACTATAATAGTTAAAGCAAATATTATGATTATAACAGTTTTAGTCAGTCTAGATGTTTGTTAAAGATCTTACAAAAACAAGTCTGTTAATTATTTTATTTGAATATGATGGAAATTTATGATAAAACAAAATAAATGACAATAGGTATTTATACTGCTTTTAATCTCTTATAAAGTTTAAATGCCGGATGTTTTGAAACAGAAAGATTTCTAAATCACTGATTTTCAAGTAGAAAATACAAAATTGGGCCTATTGAAAGCCCTAGCCCCGATAGAAGAGGAAATCCTTTTGTGCCGGAGTTCGGCACAAAAGATTGCAACATATAGCGGGAAAAAGCTCCTAAAAAATAGTACTCAGCAAATAAAACTAATTTCGCAGAGACAATTGGGTAAGTATCAGATATGTTAAAAAAACAAAGCCAATCCAAAAAACACTTTATCGGTATACCACCTCCGCCCTTGCCCTCTATGCAATTTTTACCTAATTTTGTCCCATGACCCCAGAAGAAATAAAACGCTACTTTGAAGCCACACCACCACCAACCGAAGTGGACTGGAAGCCCTGGGCGAAAATCACAGATTCCCAGGTTTTTCTCAAAAGCTGCTACTCCACTATAAACAATTATAAAGGAAGCCTTGACATGTGCCCGGCATGGTGGCATTTGAAAGATTTTTATATGCTTGTAAGGCGAAATTCACAGGAAACAAAAAGCGAGGATCAAACGCAATAAACCCGAAATTTCAGCTCTGTTTTAGACGCATCTTACACTTTCACCCTTCTAATTTTTACTTTTAACCGGTTATATATTTTGCTGCCGCCTCTTTACCAGGCGGTTCAATCACAGTAATCAAAGCGCCGGAATAGTTTTATTTAATAGGCTGCCTTTTGCCCTTTTTAAAAAAGATTCCCAGAAGATTTTCGGATAAATCCTGCCGTAAATTTTTCTAATTGCAATCCGCCGTAAATTCTGAATAAAGGGAAAATGATCGTTTATTGCCTGTTTTGAAACCTCCCATAAAATAAGATATTTTCAATTTTGTTATCATTTATAACATTATAATTTTCAAAATTGTTCTGATCTATACTAATTTTGACTTGTATAAAAGGAGAAAAGAGAATGGAAAGGTCAATTGTACATATCGATATGAATACGTTTTTCGTGTCCTGCGAAAGACTCACTAATTCAGAACTTAACGGCATACCGCTAATTATTGGGGGCGGTGAAAGAGGTGTTGTGGCCTCCTGCTCCTATGAGGCCCGACGTTTTGGGGTACGTTCGGCCATGCCCATTCACATGGCCATGAAGCTCTGCCCGCAGGCCAAAATCATGAAGGGGGATATGGAACTATACTCTAGGCTTTCCCATGACATCACCGAGATCATTCAGGAGAAAGCCCCCGTGGTGGAAAAGGCAAGCATTGATGAGTTTTATCTGGATATTACCGGCATGGACAAGTTCCATGGCAGCTACAAATGGACAAATGAATTGGCCCAGACCATAATCAAAGAAACGGGCCTGCCCCTAACCTTTGCGCTTTCGATCAACAAGACTGTATCGAAAATCGGTACCGGAGAAGGAAAACAGAAACAAAATCTCGAGATACCCCTGCATTTGGTGCAGTCTTTTTTGAATCCCTTGTCGGTTCAGAAAATACCAATGGTGGGCGACAAAACTTTCCAGCTGCTCTCACGCATTGGGATCCGAACCATTGAAACGCTCTCCAAAATGCCTTGTGAAGTACTACAGCAGATGATCGGCAAAAATGGTTCTGAGCTCTGGAAGAAAGCCAATGGAATTGACCATAATCCCGTGGAGCCCTACACGGAGCGAAAATCCATTTCCACCGAACATACCTTCTCCCAGGATACCATCGATATTGACAGGCTAAAAAGGGTGATTCTGGGAATGGTTGAAAAACTGGCTTTTCAATTACGCTCCGAAGAGTGGCTGACATCGACTGTCACCATCAAAATACGCTACGCCAATTTTGATACCGAGACCAAGCAGTGCCGTGTGCAATACACCTCAGCGGATCACATCCTGACCAAAACCGTAACGGATCTTTTTGAAAAATTATACCAGCGCCGAATGAGGCTTCGTCTTATCGGGGTAAGGTTCAGCGGGCTGGTCCGGGGTACGTATCAGATCGATCTTTTTCAGGACACCGAGGAAATGCTCGCCCTCTATCAGGCCATGGACCGGATGAAAACAAGGTACGGCTTTGATGCTGTTATGCGCTGCGCCGGTGCCTCCTTTAAACCCAATACCAAAAATGAAATTTTAAAACGTAAATCCCAGTAAAATGTATCTCAATTGTCATTCCTTCCACTCCCTGCGCTATGGCACTATTCCCTTGGAGGATTTGATCTCCCATGCCAGTGCCTGCGGGGTTACCGCTATGGCGCTTACCGACATTAACACGGTAACTGGAATTTACGATTTTATAAAGGGATGTGATGCTGCAGGGATAAAACCTTTGGTGGGTATGGAATTTCGCTCGGAGCATGAACTGCGCTACATCGGCCTTGCCAAAAATGCATCCGGCCTTGCCGAGATGAACCGTTTTTTGACACACCATAACTACGAAAAAACTTCCCTTCCTCTCTTAGCTCCTGATTTTAATGATGTTTTTGTAATTTATCCCCTGGAGAATGCTCCGCCCTTACTTGCTGAAAACGAGTTTATTGGTATTCGTCCCGGCCAGCTTCAAAAACTGGTCTTGTCCGAGTGGAAAACAAGACAGGAAAAAATGGTGATTCTCCAGCCGGTGACCTTCCGCAGCAAAAAGGAATATAACCTGCACAAAATACTCAGGGCTATAGACCTGAACCTGATTTTATCACGGCTTTCTGTGGATGATTATTGCAAGGATTCCGAAATAATGGTACCTGAGCAAAGAATAGTGAACTGTTATGAGCAGTATCCGCATATTATTTCAAACACTCAAAAGATAATAAATGAGTGTAATTTTATATTTGATTTTACAACGCCCAAAAACAAGAAATTTTACACCAACAGCAAAAAGGATGATATGATCCTTTTGACCTCTCTGGCCAAACAGGGCCTGGAATGGCGCTATGGTAAAAATAATGCCGAGGCGAAATCCAGAATGTTCAAGGAACTCAAAGTAATTGAGCAACTGGAATTTAGCGGCTACTTTTTGATTACAGCTGATATTATTCGTTTCAGCACTTCTCAGGGATTCCTGCATATAGGGCGCGGCAGCGGCGCGAACAGCATCATCGCATACTGCCTGGGCATTACCGATATCTGTCCTTTGGAATTGGACCTGTACTTTGAAAGGTTCCTGAACCTTAACCGTAAAAGCCCTCCGGATTTTGATATTGACTGGAGCTGGAAGGAAAGGGACGTTATTTTGGAATACATTTTCTCACGCTACGGTTATGATCACGTGGCTTTCTGCGGTACCAATGTGGAATTTAAGTACCGTTCCATTTTTCGTGAGGTTGGAAAAGTCTTTGGGCTTCCCAAGGAAGAGCTCGACGCGCTGGCTAAAAATCCGATGGAGCTGCATGCTACCAATAAAGTGGTGAAACAAGTCCAGGAATATGGAATGCTGCTCGAGAAATACCCCAACCAGCGCAGCATGCACTCCTGTGGGATCCTGATCTCCGAAGAACCTATTACCAATTACACCCCGCTTGAAATGCCCCCAAAGGGTTTTCCAATTGTGCTATTTGATATGCGTATAGCCGAGGACATCGGCCTTGAAAAATTCGATATCCTGAGCCAGCGCGGGATCGGACATATCGATGACAGCGTGAAGCTGATTGAGAAAAACAGGGGTATTCGCCTGAATATCCGCGATACTTCGATTTCAAAAAACCAGGCCAGCTGCAATGCGTTTTTAGGAATAGGTAAAACTATCGGCTGTTTTTACATTGAAAGCCCGGCCATGAGGGGACTTTTGCGCCGTCTCAAATGCAACAATTACAAGACCCTTGTAGCCGCTTCCTCGATTATTCGTCCCGGTGTTGCGCAGTCCGGAATGATGAAAGAATATATTTTCCGCCACAACCACCCAGATAAATTCGAATATTTCCATCCTGTATTCCAGGAGCAGCTTGGAGAAACTTACGGGATTATGGTCTATCAGGAAGACGTAATTAAAATCGCCCTGCATTATGGAGGACTTCCCGCCGCAGACGGGGATATACTCAGGCGTGCCATGTCAGGAAAAGGAAGATCCAAGGGGGCACTTGAGAAAGTGAAAGATAATTTTTTTGCTTCCTGTAAGGCGCAGGGGCATCCTGAGAAACTCAGCGAGGAAATTTACCGTCAGATCGAGTCCTTTGCCGGATACTCGTTCTGCAAGGCCCACTCTGCCTCTTATGCCGTAGAAAGCTACCAGAGCCTATATCTCAAAGTGCACTATCCCATCGAGTTTATGGTAGCGGTGATCAACAATCAGGGCGGGTTTTACCGCACCGAAGTTTATGTGCACGAGGCAAGGATGTCAGGAGCAGTCATCCACAATCCATGCGTAAACAAAAGCGAGTTTGAAACCACCCTTTACGGTTCGGATGTCTATCTGGGTTTTATGCACCTGCAGAGCCTGGAATCCAAAATCGCAATACTGATACAAACCGAACGTGAACAAAACGGCGCGTATAAATCCCTTGAGGATTTTATTAACCGCATTCCCATCGGTATCGAGGGCATCCAGATTTTGATTTTCATTGGCGCGTTCCGTTTTACGGGCAAGACAAAAAACCAATTGCTTGTTATCGCCCGGCTTATCATGGTGAATTTCAAGCCCGAGAACCGAAGCCTGATGCTCCTTGAGGAGCCAGTCAGGGAATATGAATTGCCTGAGCTGGCGCGCTCTGCCTTTGAGGATGCCTTTGATGAGATTGAGCTTTTGAGCTTTCCTGTATCGCGTTCCCCTTTTGATCTGCTGCAGACCAAATTCCGGGGTGACGTAATGGCCAAAGACCTTCTCAAACACCATAAAAAGACAGTGCGCATGCTGGCCTATCTGATCTCCAGAAAACACGTGCCGACCAAAATGGGCGCCATGTATTTCGGCACATGGATTGATGCCGAAGGCGAGCTCTTCGATACGGCCCATTTCACGGGAAGCCTTAAGGAGTATCCTTTTCAGGGAGGCGGCTGTTACCTGCTGCTGGGCCATGTGGAAGTGGATTATCACTTCCCCACTATTACCGTGACCAAAATGGCCAAGATGCCTTTCATTGCCGATCCCCGCTATTGCAATGCTGATGACCGGCAGTTCACGGCCCATGAAAAAATCAAAGAAGATGTAAGCATGACCCATCGGGCGCCTTATCCGCAGGAACATGAAATTAATCTGCCAAGAAATAAAATGGCAAACTGAAGCATATTTGAGTCCAAAAATACTATCGTAGTACGTATTTATAATTGCAGTAATAGCTGCAGGTAAAGGGAAATGTATTAATTTAGACTGAACCGATCCGTTAAAATGTAACTGAAAACCATATAACAATGATCAAAACAAAAAAACTACCGGCACTGCTGCTGCTGTCTCTCTTAATCTCCTGCACTTCAAAATACAAATACCATAAGATGGTGCAAACAGACTATAACCTGAATTCATTCAGGGCCAGTGAGATTATCAGATCAGATACCACAGCAGGCAATTATATTGAGACCGAAAAGAAAGAAAGCCTGTTTATATTTGAGGACAATAGTGATTTCATCTTTAAAGTTTCAAAAAATCCCCCTCAAATAGACATTGTGGACAGGGAAGGCAATAATTCCAGCTTTGTAGAAGAAAGGGGTTTTGAGATTACCAGCAAAAAAGCGGGGGACACTTTAATTGTGCGCTATTTCCCAACCAAATCAACCCCTGAAAACATATTGAAATTTGGGGCTGAATATAAATTTTTCAAATAAGGCAATTGTTTGGGATAAGGAGAATTAGAAGTGTTTATTCACTTATTATCCTCAGCAAAATATCAAATATCATCATCGTCATCTCCTTATTGTAAACCGTAATATCCTCAGGGGGAATACTTCCATGATAAATAATGTTTCTAATTCGTATGAGGTGTGTTAATTCAACTTCATATTCCTTTAATAGAATGCAAAGGCTGAAAAAAATTAGCCTATTAACCCTGAATTAGACACGATAATTTTTAGATTAGTCTCCACAACAAAAAGGTAATTCTGTGTTTCAATTCCGGAATAGCGCTTAGTTAAGTGTTTGGCAGGGAAGAATTATAAGACCAGGCCGACGGCAAAAGAATATCAATGTGAGTGATTTTAAGGTTTATAAAGGCGTTGAATCTACTATTGTTTTAACATTTTATTTTAAAAAATCCAAAAAATATATGTAAATTTGTTTTTCATAATTCCTTTATATGAATCGATTTCACATCATATTGATTGTTATGCTTGGCTTTTTTCTAATGCCAACAGACACTTTTGCTTGTGGAAAAAATGTTGCAGATCATTCCTGCACAAAAAAAACCTCTACGTCTGATAAAAATGATTGTTGTTCCAAAAACAATAATTCAGGCAATAAAAATCATGATGGTTGTGGCGGAAAATGCGGACATTCAATGTGTGGTTGTGCTTCAGTATGCAATGGAGGAATCACTTTCTTAAACCAGCTTGAATTCAAAAACATTACTTTCAGTATTTTTTCTGAAAAACAAAAATTCTACATTTCAGAGACCTCAATTTTATCGGGTTTCTATTCTATTTGGCTTATCCCTAAAATAAGCTAAAACCTTTTTTTGACAGCCAAAAGTGTGTCAAAAAAGGAAGGCATTTACCTTTCATTATTTTAATTTTTTGCTTATATAGAATAATAGTCTATATACACCTTGTGTATATAATTATTTCTCAAAAGGCTACATTCAATTCTAATACATTTTAAAATGAAATCAATTCAAAAAGGGTTGATGGCAATTACATTATTGCTATCAGTCATAGTGTTTGGCGCACCCATAAAAAATACCAAAACCGTAAACGCAAAAATTTATGGTAATTGTCTAATGTGTAAAACTGCTATTGAAAAAGCAGCAAACATTAAAAATATTGCTTCGGTAAACTGGGATCAAAATACCAAAATTGCGGTCATTACCTACGACCAGAAGAAAATAAACCAAGACGGGATCCTAAAAAGGATTGCTTTAGCGGGATATGACAATGAGCAGTTCCTAGCCCCTGCAGATGCATATGCAAAACTTCCAAAATGCTGCCAATACGAAAGAACAAATAAAGCAGCTCCAATAAAAGAATCAAAAATGGATGTGGAGAAAATGGATCATTCCCAGCATACAACAGCAGTTCTTGAGGATGCACAGCAAGACAGTCCATTTAAAACAATTTTCGACAACTACTTTGCGCTAAAAGATGCTTTAGTGAAAACAGATGCCAAGACTACTGCAATCAAATCTAAAGAACTTCTTACTGCAATCAATGCTGTTAAAATGGATAACCTAAAACCTAAAGAACATACTGCATGGATGAATATAATGAAAAATTTAGCTACAGATGCAAAAAACATTTCTGAAACCCAAGATATTAAGAAACAAAGAGAATCCTTTAAAAGCTTATCTAAAAACACTTATGATCTTATAAAAACTACCAATCAGCCACAACCGGTTTATTATAATCATTGCCCAATGGTTGATGCGAATTGGCTCAGCAAAGAAAGTGGTATCAAGAATCCGTATTACGGTTCACAGATGCTAGGCTGCGGATCAACTATAGAAACAATCAAATAATCCCAAATCACTTTTTCACATTCTATAACACTCAATAAAGAATGTTGTACAAAACAACATTCATAAAGAGATTAAATACTAAAAAAAATGAAAAAATTAATTTTCTCAGCCCTTATAATGGCAATTGTACTTACAGCCTGTAATTCAAAAAACAAAGAAACTATAGCTCCTGAAGCTGCTACTGCTGCTCAGGATAGTTCACAATTGTATGCCTGTTCCATGCATCCTGAAGTTACGGGAAAAAAAGGAGAAAAATGTTCCAAATGCGGAATGGAATTAACTGAGCCAGTAAGGCAAGCAACTGAAAAAAGCACCGAGGTAAAAACAACCCAAGCTGCTCCGGCAACATTCTCTATAAACGAAATTGTAAACAATTACCTTACGCTGAAAAACGCATTGACCAAAGATGATACAAAAGCAGCTGCAAATGCAGGAAAAGCATTGCACGCAACTATTACTAGTGTCAATACCAGCACAATAGATGCAAAATTAAAGACCGAGTATCTTGAAATTGCTGATGATGCAAAGGAACATGCAGAACATATTGGGGCTAACGATGGAAATATCGAACACCAAAGGGAGCATTTCGCCATGCTGAGCAAAGACATCAATGATCTGATAAAATCTTTCACATCAGAGCAAAAATTGTATCAGGATTTTTGCCCTATGTATGATGGTGGAAAAGGAGCTATCTGGATTAGTGAAACAAAAGAGATAAAAAACCCTTACTATGGTTCCAAAATGCTTACCTGCGGATCAATGAAAAAACAATTGTAAAATGAAACGATTCATCAGAAAAATTCTTTTTATTGGGTTAATTATTTTTCTACTGATGCAATTGTATCAGCCTGCCCGAAATTCCGATTACGGGCAGGTTTTACCAATTCACATTTCGAGAGTCTATCCTATTCCCAAAAATGTACAAACGATCCTACAGACTTCCTGTTATGATTGTCACAGCAACAACACGCAATATCCATGGTACTCCTACATACAGCCGGCACGTACTTTCATGGAGGGGCATATTACTAAGGGTAAAGAAAATTTGAATTTTAGCCAATGGGGAAGTTATTCCAAACGAAAACAGGAAAATAAATTAGACCGAATTGCCAAGCAGATAAAAGCCAACGAAATGCCTTTGGCTTCCTATACGCTTATCCATAAAAATGCAGTGCTGAATACTGTTCAGAAAGAACAGCTGCTCAATTGGATTGAAAAAGTAAGCGATAGCCTTGCACAAATAAATTAAATCTATGGTACATAAATTAATAGAATGGTCGCTGCGAAACCGTTATATCGTTTTACTATTATCGGCAGGAATATTTGTATGGGGTATCATCTCTATTCAAAAAAATCCTATTGATGCTATTCCCGATTTATCTGAAAATCAGGTAATCGTATTTACAGAATGGATGGGACGTGCCCCACAGCTCGTGGAAGACCAGATCACCTATCCCTTGGTTACCAACCTTCAGGGATTGCCCAAAATTAAATATGTAAGAGCTGCTTCCATGTTTGGTATGAGTTTTATCTATGTCATTTTTGAAGATGATGTTGATGTATACTGGGCAAGATCAAGAGTACTGGAAAGGCTCAGTACTATTAGCAGCACCTTGCCCAAAGGAGTTGCCCCGCAATTAGGACCCGATGGAACTGGGGTTGGGCATATACTCTGGTATACTTTGGAGGCACCCGGTATTGACCTTGGCGAACAAAGAGCCCTACAAGACTGGTACGTCAAGTTTGCGTTGCAAAATGTTCCCGGAGTGAGTGAAATTGCTTCGTTTGGAGGATTTCAAAAAGAATACCAGGTTACCATTGATCCAAACAAACTGCTATATTATAAGCTGTCTGTCCCAGAGGTTATAAGTGCTGTACGTGCCAATAATAATGAAAGCGGCGGAAGAAAATTCGACATGAGTGATATTGGCTACATCATTAAGACATCCGGTTATCTGAAATCCATCAAAGAGATTGAGGATATTCCACTGAAAAACCAAAATGGTATTCCTATAAAAGTCAGCGATATAGGAACTGTTCAGATGAGCGGGGAAACCCGATTGGGAATCTTTGATCATAATGGTACTGGCGAAGTCGTTGGCGGTATAGTAGTGATGCGTTATGGTGAAAACGCAGATGCTGTAATTGATAATGTAAAAGAAAAAATGAAGGAAGTTGCTAAAGGGCTTCCAAAGGGGGTAAAATTCAATATTGTATATGACCGGGGGCATCTGATTAAAGAATCTATTGATTCGGTGAAGCGTACCTTAATTGAAGAAATGCTTGTAGTGTCGCTTATCGTTATTATTTTTCTTTTTCACTGGCGTAGTGCACTGAGTATTATCATCCAGATACCAATTACAATTGCAGCAAGTTTCATACTGCTCAATGCCTTTGACATATCCTCCAATATTATGTCACTTACAGGTATAGCACTTGCCATTGGAGTAATAGTTGACAATGGTATTATTATGAGTGAAAATGCCTACCAGCATCTCTCACAACGCTATGCACAATGGGAATCTGAACAAAAAAATGAAACAAACTCTGATGAAAAGAATTAAAAATATATTTCGCAAAAAACCACAATGGATATCCGAAGAGGAAAGGCTCAAAATAATTGAGAAAAGTAGCAAGCAGGTTTCCCGTGGCGTATTCTTTGCCACTGTAATTATAATTACTTCTTTCCTGCCTGTCTTTATGCTCACGGGACAGGAAGGAAAACTATTTCATCCTTTAGCCTATACAAAAACATTCATATTAATTGTAGACGCCTTATTGGTGCTTACACTTGCCCCGGTACTGATTTCTTTTTTCATGAAAGGAAAATTCCGTCCAACCGATGCGCATCCTGTAAATCGTTTTTTGGAAAGAGGTTATGAGCCAATTATACGCTGGGTTCTCAAATGGAGAAAAACAACTCTGGCAGTCAATATTCTGGCGTTATTGATTTCTATACCATTATTGATGCGGCTGGGAACAGAGTTCATGCCTCCATTGGATGAGCAAAGTATTTTATTTATGCCTGTTACCCTTCCTGATGTATCTAATGGAGAAATCAAACGCATTTTGCAGGTGCAGGATAAAATAATCAAATCGGTTCCTGAAGTAGAGAGTGTTTTGGGTAAGGCAGGCCGAGCTAATACTGCTACGGATAATTCCCCAATGAGCATGATTGAGACCATTATCATGCTAAAACCAAAATCACAGTGGCGTGAGGGAATAGATAAAAAAGATATTATTAAGGAACTCGATACCAAACTCCAGATACCTGGTGTAGTAAACGGTTGGACACAGCCCATTATCAACCGAATCAACATGCTGGCAACAGGAATTCGTACCGATGTAGGAATTAAAGTCTACGGACAAAATCTCGACACCATTGCCCGTGTATCTGAAAGGGTAAAAATGGCTTTAGAAGGAACCCCGGGAGTGTCTGATTTATTTGTGGATCCTATTACCGGAGGCAAATACCTTGATGTGGATGTTAATCGCCAGGAATTGGCCCGATATGGATTAACAGTAGATGATGTAAACCAAACCGTGGAATTTGCTTTAGGTGGTGCATCCATTGGCAATACTGTAGAAGGAAGAAGACGTTTTTCAATAAGTGTGCGTATGGCGCAGGATTATAGAAATAGCGTGGAACGCATTAAACGCATTCCCTTGCAGTCTCCTACATTTGGAGAAGTGCCTTTATCTGCCGTTGCTGCTATTAAATTCGTAGACGGTCCTCCAATGATCAGTTCTGAAAATGCACTGCTTCGCGGGGCTGTCATGTTCAATATACGGGATCGTGATATGGGAGGAACCGTAGAGGAAGCGATGAAAAAATTAGAAAGTGCCAAAAACATACTGCCTGAAGGTTACTTTATAGAATGGAGCGGGCAATATGAGAACCTGATCAGCGGAGAAAAGACCCTTAAGGTCATCGCGCCGCTAGTATTGCTTATTATTTTCTTCGCCCTCTATTTTGCCTTTAATTCCCTTAGAGAAGCCTTTTTAAGTCTTATCACAGTCCCTTTTGCTTTAATTGGAGGTGCCTATATAATTTTTTTCTGGGATGTCAATCTATCAGTGGCGGTAGCTGTAGGTTTTATTGCCTTGTTTGGTATTGCCGTGGAAACCGGAATTGTAATGGTTATTTATCTCAACGATGCCATGGAACAGCTTATCAGGGCCAAAGGAAACTCAAGGGAAACCATTACTAAAGAGGATCTGAGGGAGTACGTGGTACACGGCGCTGCAAAACGATTGCGTCCAAAACTAATGACCGTCTGCGTTTCATTATTTGGATTGGTACCTGTCCTGTGGTCCAATGGTGTGGGAATGGATGTAATGAAACCAATTGTATTGCCTATGATTGGCGGCGTATTTACCTCTGCCGTACATATCTTATTAGTAACCCCGCTTATTTTCCTAATGTCAAAAGAATATGAACTAAGAAAATATGGCAAACTCGAAGTACATGATGTCAAACATTAAAATACTGGCAGCACTATTGCTTTTACTGCCATTACAGCTATTGAGCCAGACCAAACAGGTCTTGTCTCTCGATACAATCCTTCAAAGGATTGATAAAAAAAATATTCTCCTGCAAAGCTATAGTTTAAAGGCAGAAGGATATAAATACAATGCCGATGCCGCAACAGCATGGATGGCACCAATGGTGGGTGTGGGAACCTTTATGACCCCCTATCCTTTTCAGGAAGTTATGGATGACCGCGACAAAGGATCTTTAATGTTCAGAATTGAACAGGACATCCCCAATGCAGGAAAGCTAAACAAGAAGAAAAAATTCATCCAGTCCCAGGGAAGCATTGAGAACGCTACCCGTGCCGTTACCCTTAACGACTATAAAGCGCAGGCCAAGCAACTATATTACAGCTGGATGGTGGCCGAGCAGCGAATGAAAGTTTTGGATCAGAACGAAAAGATAATGCTCACCATGAAAAAGATTGAGGAAGTGCGCTATCCCTACAACCAATCGCAATTGGGTAATATATACAAGATAGATGCAAGGATTGAAGAAAACAAAAATATGGTCCGCATGCAGGAAGGTGAAATCGCAAAAGCAAGAGCATGGCTGAGCAGCCTGATGAACCAGTCCGGCAATGCTGATTTTGCCATAGACACGACTATTATCCCCGTCTTTAACCCTGCTTTGCACGACACCACAAGCCTTGCAGCAGTACGTGGTGATATTAAGAAAATGGATGCAGGGATTGAATCGATGCAGCTCGGTATTGAGGCCATGAAAGCAGAGAAAAATCCCTCTTTTAAAATCCAGTTTGACCATATGAATTCTTTTGATAAAATGATGCCCAAAGCCTATTCGGTAATGGCAATGATGTCTATTCCTATTGCTCCCTGGTCATCAAAAATGTATAAATCAGATACCAAAGCAATGCAATATAACGTGCAGGCAATGCAGAAAGAGAAATCCGCCATGCTGCAGGAAACCCAGGGTATGTTATATGGCATGCAGTATGAAATACTGACCATGCAAAAAAGGATTCAGGGGCTCGAAACAAAAATAATCCCTTCTATGCAAAAGTCCCTGGATGTAAACTTTCTGAACTATCAGGAAAACAAACTGCAGATTCCTGTAGTAATTGATTCCTGGGAAGCTTTAAATATGCTGCAGAATAACTTATTAGACGAAAAATTAAAACTATATCAAATGATTGTCGATTATGAAAAAGAACTCTATCGCTAAGTTATTCGCATTGTTATTGGTTTCAATAGTATTATTGACTGCCTGTAACAAGAAAACCGAGCATAACAATAAGCCAGCCCATCAGCATAGTGAAAATCAGGAGTACACCTGTCCGATGCATCCCGAAGTTATCCGGGATAAGCCCGGCAGCTGCCCAATATGCGGTATGGACTTGGTTCCAAGGCATACCCCTGGCAGGGAAACAGCTATAGACAGCAGCCTAAAACACCTTTTAAAACCCGTCAATGAACAGGTCGTTTCTAATATAGCTGTCATAAAACCAGAGCAAGGCACTAAAATATTCTCTGTGCAGGTACAGGGAATTATTACCTATGATACCCGTGAGCAGACCAGCATTTCCAGCAGGGTAAGCGGAAGGATTGAGCGCCTGCTGATTACCTACAATTACCAGCCCGTAAAAAAAGGACAGTTAATCATGGAAATCTATTCACCTGACCTGGCTGCTGCGCAAAGGGAATTGTTGTTTATTTATCAATCCGATGCAAACAATCCGATGCTTCAAAAAGCAAAAGAGAGACTGTCTCTGCTGGGTATGCAGCAGAAACAAATACAACAGGTATTAAAGACAGGTGAAATTTCCTATCGCATTCCTGTTTATAGTAATGCAACCGGGTACATCTTAGACAATACTGCAAGAGCAAGCGCTTCTACAGCAGCTCCTGCGGCTTCAGCTCAAAGCTTGGTGTCAGATGGTGACATGGGCGCTATGGGCTCAAGTGGCAATGCAACATCAAATAATAGCGCATCTGCTCCTTCTGCCTCTGCTATTATGCTAAGAGAAGGGCAATATATCGGTGCTGGGCAACCACTCTTTACAATCTATACCAACAAAAACCTTATCGCTGAGTTTGCTTTTGATCCATCGGTATCACCCCAGATTAAAAAAGGACAAAAACTGGTATTTTATGAACCATCAGATAAGCAAACCGTATATACTGGTATTATCGGACTCATTCAGCCGGTGTTTAAAGAGGGAAGCAACTTTACTATAGCAAGGATTTATTTGCAGGATCATAAATTTCAAACTGGAAAATTAGTAACTGCAGCCATTCCTATTGTCAGTAAAGGCTGGTGGCTCCCGCAAAATGCCGTTCTCAATCTAGGAAATAAATCCATCGTTTTCAAAAAAGAAAAAGATGTGTTTGTTCCCAGAGAAGTTAAAGCGAAAAACACTGCTGATGGAATGGTCCTGATAGATCAGGACATCAGTGACTGGGGTGTTGCAAGCAATGCTGCCTATATGATAGACAGTGAGAGTTTTATCAGGATAGCTTCAGAAAACAAATCAAAAAAGTAAGTCATGAACAGTAAATCAATAATTCGTACTATTTTGCTCATTGCAATGGTTTTTCCACTTCTATTTACATCATGTGCACAAAAAGAAGAAAAAAAAGTCAGTCAGGAAAAAGCTCAAACCTATACCTGTCCCATGCATCCGCAAATTGTAAAAGATGTACCCGGCTCATGCCCAATCTGTGGAATGGATCTAGTGCCCTTCGAAAAAAACAACGCACAGGACTTTCTAACCCTGGGGACAAGCCAGCAGGCACTAGCCAATTTGACTACAATAACTGCCGGGGAAAATGAATTTTCAAATTCGTCCCGTCTCAATGGACGTCTGGTTACTGACCCTGAGCAAACTGTTTACATCTCAAGCCGAGTGGCAGGAAGGATTGAAGAATTGTATGTAAAAGAAACTGGTGTACCGGTTCGAAAAGGGCAGCCTTTATACAGCATATATTCAGAGCAGCTATCAGCCCTGCAACAGGAGTACCTCATCGCCACAGCACAGGCCATAAGTTTTGCAGAGGATAAACGCTTTGCCCAAATAAAAAATGCTACAAAACAAAAACTACTCTTGTATGGACAATCTGAAACCCAGCTTCAGGAATTAATCAGAAAACAAAAAGCATCACCTTATGTTGTTTATTATGCCCCTAATTCAGGAATTGTTGCGGAACTTTCCATTACAGAAGGCCAATATGTAGCAGAAGGAGCCTCTATTATGAAATTAGAAGATTACGATCGCCTATGGGTCGAAGCTGATGTTTATCCAGCCGATGCCGGTAAAATTAAAACGGGCCAAAAAGTAAAAGTTATAGTCTCGGGTTATGAAGATCAGCCCCAAACAATGACCGTAGATTTTATAAATCCTGCCTTGCAGACAAGCAAGCAGATAATACAGCTGCGCGGTACTATCTCCAATCCAAACAATCAATGGCAGGCAGGTCAGCAGGCAATTGTTTTACTGCCTTCCTCAGAACAGAAAATGAAATTGACCATACCTGTGGATGCTGTCATAAGAGACGGCAGCGGCACACATGTGTGGATTGAAATTGGAAAGGGCAAGTATCAGCCCAGAATGGTGTCTATTGGTTCGGAGACATTCGATGAAGTCGAAATTACGACCGGCTTAATAAAAGGAGATATTGTTGTTGCATCTGGCGCCTATCTCCTATATAGTGAATTTATATTAAAGAAAGGCAAAAACCCAATGTCAGGTATGAAAATGCAATAATCAATCTTACAAACAGACGATGAAAAATACAATCAAAATAGCAATCCCAATACTATCCATTTTCACATTGGCCGCCTGCGGTAATAATGAAAACAAAAAGCGAGAGAATCCTAAGGATAGTGAAACCTCTGTCCCAATTTCAAAGGAAGCCGAAATCAGGATAAATGATGATGTCTTAAACGCAATATACAGCCATTATACCCATTTAACAGTAGCCCTTACCCAAGATGATCCCGTGCAAGCAAAACTCGCGGCCAATGCGATTGAAGCGGGAGCACGGCAAATTAGCAACAACAGTACTCTTGCAGAAAGCGCTGCCTTGATTGTTTCAGCTCCTGATATTGAAACACAGCGGGCTGCATATTCTAAACTAAGTAATGAAATGGTTGCCTTGCTAAAAAAGGCCGGAATGACTCAGGCTGAGTTGTACGTGGAATATTGTCCAATGGCTTTCGACAATAAAGGGGCCGTATGGCTTAGTTCTTCCAAAGAAGTGCGTAATCCTTACTTTGGAGAAAAAATGCTCAAGTGCGGTGAGGTGAAAGAAACAATTAAATAAGTTTAGTGCCAAACTTCAAAATATTTGTAATTATTTTCAGCCTAAACAATATGTAAAAGATGGTGAACAACAAGGTAATGTAAGTAAATTAAAATTATCGCTTTACTAAAAAAATTACTAACTTTCTATGTATTAAGCAAATAAAAGCGTCCAAACTATAAATAAGCAACCTTATGACACACACCTATATAATATCAGGAATGACTTGCAACGGCTGTCGTACCAAAGTAGAAAAAGCATTAAACGCAGTAGATGGAATAAAAGCAAATGTCACTTTAGACCCTCCATTGGCAAGCATTACAATGGAGAAGCATATTGCGACCGGGCAACTGCAAGAAGCATTAACTGCGGTTGGAAAGTACACAATTGAAATGACCGACACGGCCCATTCGCAAGAAAAAAAAGCTGAGAAATCATGCTGTAGTACCGCAAAAGATCATGATCATAAAAATTTAGCTGTGCCTCATAATAGTGGGGGCGGAAAATACTATTGCCCAATGCATTGTGAAGGCGATAAAATGTATGATAAACCGGGAGATTGTCCTGTATGCGGAATGCATTTGGTGCAAGAAGCAGCTGCTGTTCAGGTGCAGCAATACACATGCCCGATGCATCCGGAAATCATAACCAATGCGCCAGGTTCGTGCCCTATTTGCGGGATGGATCTGGTACCAATGGAGCCAAGCGAAAACGAAGACCAAAGGATTTATAAGGGTTTGGTTAAGAAAATGAAAATAGCCGTTGTATTTACAGTTCCTATTTTCGCCATTGCCATGATAGAAATGACACACAACAATCCTCTACTTAAACTAATGGATGCGGCCAAATGGAATTGGGTACAGCTTATTTTATCGCTTCCAGTTGTCTTTTATGCCTGTTGGATATTTTTCATACGGGCATGGAAATCAATAATCACATGGAATTTGAATATGTTTACCCTTATCGGAATTGGTACAGGAGTGGCATTTTTATTTAGTTTGGCTGGAATGTTTTTTCCAGAGATTTTTCCAAATGAATTTAAGACCGAGCATGGAACAGTTCTCTTATACTTCGAGGCCACAACAGTTATTCTAACTTTGGTTTTGTTGGGACAATTGCTTGAAGCCAGGGCGCACAGTCAAACCAGTGGTGCTATAAAAGAATTATTAAAACTGGCTCCTACCCAAGCTACTCTGGTACTTGATGGCGGTGATAAAGTAATCTCAATCCACGATATCAAAAAAGGTGATTCATTACGGGTAAAACCTGGGGATAAAATTCCTGTGGATGGTAAAATAACCGAAGGGGAAAGCACAATAGATGAATCGATGATTACCGGCGAACCAATTCCTGTAGATAAAAAAATAGACGATATGGTTTCTTCAGGAACTATTAATGGAAACAAATCATTTATCATGATTGCCGAAAGAGTGGGTTCGGAAACCGTGCTTTCGCAAATCATACAAATGGTTAATAACGCAAGCCGTTCCAGAGCTCCCATTCAGAAACTAGCCGATAGTATCGCTAAGTATTTTGTTCCTATTGTTGTTGTAATTTCAATTCTTACCTTTTTTATTTGGGCAAAATTTGGTCCCGAACCGGCATTGGTCTATGGTTTTATAAATGCCATTGCGGTATTAATTATTGCCTGTCCTTGTGCTTTAGGATTGGCAACGCCCATGTCTGTCATGGTAGGAGTTGGAAAAGGCGCTCAATCGGGAATTCTGATAAAAAATGCAGAAGCTTTGGAAAAAATGAACAAAGTAAATGTTCTGATTACCGATAAAACAGGAACAATTACTGAAGGGAAACCTTCGGTGGAAAAAATTGTTGCTTTACAATATTCAGAAGATGAACTGCTGCAATACATTGCATCCTTAAATCAGCATAGTGAACATCCTTTGGCACAAGCTGTGGTGAAATTTGCAGAAGCTAAAAATGTTTCTTTAACGAAGGTCAGTGATTTTGAAAACATTGCAGGAAAAGGAGTTATTGGTAGCGCTATTGATAAAAAGGTTGCATTAGGTAATAAAAAACTAATGGAACAAGTAGGTGCGGCTATTTCTGCCGCAATTGAAGAGAAAATTATTGCCGAACAAAAATTAGGAAAAACAGTTTCTTATATCGCAGTAGATAAAAACGTGGTGGGATTTGTAACTATAACCGATGCTATAAAAGAAACCAGTGCTGCTGCTATAAAAGAATTAATGCGTCAGGGAGTTGAAGTAATTATGCTTACGGGAGATAATGTAAATACTGCCAAAGCTGTTGCCGACGAGTTGCATTTAACCTCTTTCCAGGCAGGCTGCCTGCCGGAAGATAAAGTAAAAGTAATAGAGAAATTACAAGGCGACGGCAAAGTTGTTGCCATGGCGGGAGATGGTATAAACGATGCGCCGGCTTTGGCACAATCGGACATTGGCATTGCGATGGGAACAGGAACGGATGTTGCGATAGAAAGTGCTAAGATTACTTTGGTAAAAGGGGATTTGCAAGGAATAGTAAAAGCAAAAAATCTGAGCCACGCTGTAATGGACAACATCAGACAAAACCTATTCTTTGCTTTTATATATAATGTTTTAGGTGTACCGGTTGCTGCGGGAGTTTTATATCCGTTTTTCGGAATATTACTTTCCCCTATGATTGCTGCCCTGGCAATGAGTTTTAGCTCGGTATCTGTTATTGTCAATGCATTGCGATTAAGAAGCTTAGAACTCTAAAAAATAAAGACTAAAAAAATGGGAAAGCCTCACAAAGCATCTTAAAACCAAAGACTTTCATTGAATCTAACACTTTGACTAAACCTCAGCTCTCAAATGATTTGGGAGCCATTGCAGGTTTGTGCTTCAAAATTGGAACTCAGAAAATGCAATGGCCAGTGATGAATATGTAAGCCATGCTGAAAGTTCAAGATTAAAAAAAATACACAAGTGTCAAAAAAAAATACTTGAAGAGAAACTAAATGAAAATTTGCATAGTGAGATGCATTACCGCCTTGATAAAAAAATAGGTAATGGGATGCCAGCTGCAAATTTGGAACCGACCATTCGATAGGGAAAAATATCAACTTAAAATTTAAAAACCATGAAAAAAATAATTCTCATAAGTTTCATTATTATACAATCGTTATCTATTTCTGCACAGGAAAAAGTTCAAATTAAGCTTACTTCGGCAAGCCCTTCTGCATCATTCCGACAAGAAATTGGAAGCTCAACAATAAATATAAACTATAACAGACCCCTAGTAAGAGGGCGGAAAATATTTGGAGAACTGGTGCCTTTTGGCAAACTTTGGCGCACAGGTGCCAGTGACTGTACTACCATAAGTACTAATGAGGATATTACCGTTGGAAATAATATTTTAAAAACAGGAACCTACTCTATATTTTCAATTCCGTCAGAAAATCAGTGGACTATCATTATAAATAGCGATGTTACTTTACATGGCGAAACTGGTTATGATGAGAAAAAAGACGTTATGCGTTTTAGCGTCCCCACAGAAAAAACAACTAATTTCTATGAAACTTTTACCATCGAATTAAATGACATCAATAGCAAAGGGGAAGGTTTCCTTAAAATGGAGTGGGAGAATACGATGGTTAAAATACCAATGAAAAGCAAAGCTGACAAAGAAATTTTAGCCCTAATTGACAAAAATATCATTAAAGGCAAAAGCCAAGATGCTGTTTTATTGTTTCAGGCAGCAAATTATTATTCCACAACCGGCAGAGCAAATAGCCAAACAGTATCCTGGTTAACTGAGGCCGAGAAATTAGATCCTGAAAACTTTTATTATCCCACTTTAAGGCAGAAAGTATCTGTAGAACTGAAAGATTACCCTAACGCCATTGAGGCTGCAAAAAAAGCTTTGGCAATTGCAAAACATAAAAAAATGAAGGGCACAGAAAAATTAAAAAACCAGATTGAAGAATTACAATTATTACTTAAAAGCAAATAAATAAAAAGCTATTACCATTCACATTGAAAAGACAAATGCAGAAAAAATCCCAGTGATTTAAGTAATGCTACGTTAGAGTAATATTAGTCTTATTTTGTTCGGAAATCGATTAATCTAAATAACTTTTAAAGCTAAAAAATATGAAAATGGAACACGTTACACAGCAGCATCCTCAAGAAGCCAACTCCAAAATGTACAAAAAATTAGCCATTATGATCGTATTGTCATTTATTTCTATGTACATACTAATGTATTCAATGGTCGATATTTTTGCTGATGTCATTCCTAATGTAAACCAATTTTACATGGCAGGGCTAATGACTATGCCAATGCTTATAATCGAGATTATTGTAATGGGGGGTATGTATATGAATAAAAAATGGAACATAATATTGCTTACCACAGGCAGCCTTGCCGCAGTCATTTTTTTTTCCTGCATAAGAGAGCAAGCAGCTGTTGGAGATAAACAATTTTTAAAATCAATGATACCACACCATGCAGCAGCAATCCTCATGGCTAAAGAGGCTTCTCTTCACGATCCGGAAATAAGCCGGCTTGCCCAGGACATTATAAAAGCGCAAGAAGCTGAAATTGCACAGATGAAGGCCAAGTTGAATGAAATGAAAAAAAAATAACAGAGCAATATTCTTAAAAGAGCAATATGAAAAATATACCGATAATACTCGTATATATCATGCTTCCTGTCCTGATTCAGGCCCAGGATATGAAAACAATGGAAATGGACAAAAAGCCGGCAAAAGAAGATTCAAATCCCACTACCTATACCTGTCCAATGCATCACGATATTCATGAATCCAAACCGGGAAAATGCCCAAAATGCGGCATGGCATTAGTAAAAGAAAAGTCTAAAACAGCTAAGCCGACAGCAGGCACCAAACCTAAAGCCGCAACTCCTGTTAAAGAGGAAATGTCTCGAAAGGCTAAAGCTTCCTCTGCGGATAAGATCGACACGCATCAGGCGCATGATATGAAAAACATGGACAAGAAAACAGTGGGTCATCAAGTAAAAAAAATGATGGTAAATGATGAGCCGCCTAAAGTTGTAAGATACGATTTATATGTTCGCGATACGGTGGTAAATTTTTCAGGAAAATCAAAAAGGGCGATCGCGGTAAATGGCCAAATACCAATGCCTACACTAACCTTTACTGAGGGTGATACCGCAGAAATTTATGTCCATAATGAACTCGACGAAGAAACGTCATTACACTGGCATGGTTTGTTTCTACCCAATAAAGAAGACGGTGTGCCTAACCTCACCCAAATGCCGATAAAAGCGCACAGTACCTACAAATATTCTTTTCCCATCAGGCAGCATGGCACCCATTGGTATCATAGCCATTCGGGATTGCAGGAACAAATAGGAATGTACGGTTCTTTTGTGATGAACAAACGAAACTCCGATCCAAACTTCAGGGCAGGGATAGATGATCTGCCGACAATTCCGGTTGTGCTGAGCGAATGGACCGATATGAACCCGGAGAATGTTCATAGGATGTTGCATAATGCTTCGGATTGGTTTGCAATAAAAAAAGGCACAACCCAGAGTTATGGAGAAGCTATAAAGCAAGGCTATTTCAAAACCAAGGTCATCAACGAGTGGAAGCGAATGACCGCTATGGATGTAAGCGATGTTTATTATGAGAAATTTTTAATTAACGGGAAAAACGAAAGCCAACTTTCACAGTTCAAGGCCGGTGATAAGGTAAGATTACGCGTGGCTAATGGCGGTGCGTCCAGTAATTTTTGGCTTACGTATGCCGGAGGCAAAATTACAATAGTTGCCAGTGATGGCAATGATGTTGAGCCCGTTGAGGTAGACCGTCTACTAATTGCAGTTTCTGAAACCTATGATGTTGTCCTGACCATTCCGGCAGAAAACACATCTTATGAGTTTTTAGCAACACCAGAAGACCGGACAAAATCGGCTTCCCTCTACATTGGAACTGGCATCAAACAACTCACCTCCCCGTTACCCAAACTGAAATATTTTGAGGGGATGCAAATGATGAACGATATGATGAAAATGAATGGAGACCTAAATGATATGGGGATGAAGATGTCGCTGAATCAGATGGATATGAACTCGGTAATGTATCCTGAAATTACAGGACCTCAAACAAAAGCGAGCAAAGACATGCCAATGGAGATGGACAGAGAAGAAACCAAATCGGATGCTCCTGATAAAATGCACGACATGCACAATATGGAAAATAAGTACAATGCCAATGCCCTTGCCGATATTCTCACATTAAATTATGCTATGCTGAAATCCCCTACAAGCACGGCATTGTCAAAAGATGCTCCCGTAAGAGAACTTAAATTCGAGCTTACGGGAAATATGAATCGCTATGTATGGAGCCTGGATAACAAGGTCGTTTCCGAAGCTGATAAAATACTGATCAGGAAAGGAGAAATTTTACGTATCACTCTACATAATAATTCAATGATGCGCCACCCAATGCATCTGCATGGCCATGACTTTAGGGTCATCAATGGACAAGGTGATTTTGCACCTTTGAAAAACATTATCGACATCATGCCAATGGAAACAGATACTATTGAATTCGCCGCCAGCGAAGATGGCGGAGACTGGTTTTTTCACTGTCATATTCTCTACCATATGATGGCTGGTATGGGCAGAATTTTTTCTTATGCAGATTCACCTCCAAATCCGGAAATACCAAACCCTAAACTGGCTCAGCGAAAATTGTTTGCTGACGATAGAGAATTCCATTTCATGGCTGAAAATGATTTTGCTACCAATGGAAACGATGGAGAAGCAATGTATCAGGGTACGCGCTGGAGCATAGGGACCGAATGGAGGTTAGGGTACAATGATATGCATGGCTATGAAACTGAAACACATATCGGCCGTTATATTGGAAAAATGCAATGGTTGATGCCGTTTATAGGATTCGACTGGAGATATAGAAGAATGGGAGAAGATGAACAGGAAAAAAATCTCTTCGGACAAAACAACACTAAAGATAAACGTGCAGTAGGGAGCCTCGGAGTCAACTATACCCTTCCTATGTTAATAATAGCGCAGACCGAAGTTTTTACAGATGGTAAAATTAGATTACAGTTTGAGCGAAAAGATATACCTCTTTCTAAAAGACTGCGAATGAATCTAATGTGGAATACCGATAAAGAATACATGGCGGGACTTCGTTACATTCTAACAAAATGGGGATCACTTTCTTCACATTATGACAGTGACATGGGCTTTGGGGCAGGATTCACTTTGAATTACTAAAAAAATTTGTGTTGCATATATACATAATACGTTCTAATTCATGGCAGTAGTACAAATAATGTAAAACTTTGGTTAAATTTTATAAGTTAACCAGAACTGATATAATTACTTTAGTCTCTATCATTAATTTATAACTCTACAAATTATGAAAAATGCAGCACTCATAACCCTACTTTTAATTGGGCTAATGGTTAGCTCTTGTTCAAATGATGAAGATAATTCAATACATCCTCAGGAGCATGATAAAAACATCTTAATGAATAAAATGCACACAATGATGGATCAAATGACCGTAATGTCGATGAGCAAAGATCCAGATCTGGATTTTGCCAATATGATGATTCTGCACCACAAAGGTGCTATAGAAATGGCTAATTACGAATTACAAAATGGCGCCGATACCCAGATTAAGGCAATGGCACAAGATATGATTGACGCCCAGCAGCAGGAAATACAGCAAATGGAGGCAATTATAAATGGCATGCCAGCTGATCAAACCGATAATGCTTTTGCTATGGAACTTATGAAATCTATGGAAAAAATGGACACTACTGCTGACACGCAGTTAATTACCGGAGATACTGACCATGATTTTGCCACACTAATGATTGTTCACCACCAAAGTGCACTTGATAATGCATCGGCTTATCTGCATCATGGAAACAACGCAGAACTCAAGGCAATGGCCAATATGATGGTGGAAATGCAGACACAGGAAATAATTGATTTTGGCAATTGGCTTGTAGCAAATTAATTTGCATCTATATAATAACTGATAAAAATAAATAAAAATTATGGATCAGAAATTTAGAAATTGTATCGAGGCCTGTCTGGCCTGCGGTATAGCGTGTAATAAATGCGCAACGGAATGTCTGAATGAAGACGATATAAAAATGCTTGCAAGATGCATACAGCTTGACAGGCAATGTTCGGTGATCTGTTTTGCCGCTGCAAACCTTATGAGTATTGGCGGCGAACATGCCTCCCATTTATGTGCTGAATGTGCAGAAATCTGCAGGGCATGTGCTGAAGAATGTGAAAAACATGCCGCAATGGGCATGGATCACTGCAGGGAGTGCGCCGAAGCCTGCCGCAAATGTGCGGAAGCTTGTGAGGCTATGGCTAGTTAATACTAAAAACTACATAAATAAAAACCGCACAGCTGTGCGGTTTTTGTTTATGTGACCTTACCTGAGCAAGGACTTGTTCTATTTTATTGCAATTAGAATTTCATTTTCTGAATCCGTACTGCATTAAGTATAGCGAGCAAGGCAACGCCGACATCTGCAAAGACAGCCTCCCACATTGTGGCAAGTCCACCCGCCCCCAGAATAAGGACAATTGCCTTGACAGCAAATGCCAGTATGATATTCTGCCAGACAATTTTCCTGGTCTGTTTCCCAATATTGATAGCCATTGGGATTTTGCTTGGCCTGTCATCCTGAATGACCACGTCGGCCGTTTCAATTGTGGCATCACTTCCCAAACCGCCCATTGCAATACCCACTGTACTTAAGGCTACAACAGGCGCGTCGTTTACACCATCACCTACAAAGGCAACTGACTCATTTTTGGCTTTAATTTCATTTACCTTATTTACCTTATCTTCAGGAAGCAGATCCCCGAAAGCATTTACTATGCCCAGGGTATCGGCCACAAATTGCACAACATTGGATTTATCCCCGCTAAGCATGGTGGTTTTAACGCCCATTGCTTTTAGCTTGTCAACAGTAAGCTGTGCATCCTCTTTTATGGTATCGGCAATGGTTAAATAACCGGCAAACTTTTTATCATAAGCTATGGCAATCAACGTATAGACTATAGAGTTCGGATCAATATCATATTGGATACCGAATTTATCCATCAGCTTAAAATTACCTACATGAAGTTCCTTTCCATTAATCTCAGCCCTTAATCCATGTCCGGAAATCTCTTCGACCTTCTCAAGTATTATGGAAGGGTCGATTTCACCCACGTGATCATGGATGGCGGTTGCTACGGGATGCGTACTCTGGCCTTCGAGTGCATTGACCATTTTAAGGATTTCGTCTTTATTAAGCTGGTCGGAAATCACCACATCCTGAACTTTAAAGACACCTTCTGTCATGGTTCCAGTTTTGTCCATTACCACATTCTGGATATTGGCAATACTGTCCAAAAAATTACTTCCCTTGAATAATATCCCATTTTTACTTGCCGCTCCAATTCCGCCGAAATAACCAAGGGGTATACTAATTACCAGTGCGCAAGGGCATGATATTACCAGAAAAACCAAAGCCCTGTAGAGCCAGTCGTTAAAATCATAATTTTCAACAAAAAAATAAGGCAGAAAGCAGATACCAACTGCAAGGAAAACAACTATTGGGGTATAGATTTTTGCGAATTTTCTAATAAAGAGTTCCGTTGGGGCTTTCTGTGATGTGGCATTCTGCACCATTTCCAGTATTTTGGAAAGTTTGCTGTCATTATAGGCAGTGGTTACCTTCACTTGGGCAATGGTGTTTCCGTTGATCATCCCTGCAAGGACAGTTTCCCCTTTTACCTTGGTATCAGGCTTGCTTTCACCGGTAAGTGCAGCGGTATTAAAGGAAGCCGTATCGGACAGCAATTCGCCATCCAAACCTAGTTTTTCGCCTGATTTGAGCTGTATTACAGCACCTATGGCAACATCTGCTGCTTTTACTGTCTGCACAACGTTATCCTTTATGATATTTACTTCGTCAGGGCGCTGGTCCAGCAGGCTTTTAATATTGGACTTTGCACGGCTGACAGCCAAAGTCTGAAATACCTCCCCAATGGTATAAAAAAGCATAACAGCCACACCTTCCGGATACTCGCCAATGGCAAAAGCCCCGATTGTGGCAATACACATCAGTAAAAATTCAGAAAAGACCTCTCCTTTGGTGATGCTTTCAAATGCCTCTTTCAAAACCGGAATTCCCACAGGAAGATAAGCCGCTATATACCATCCTAAACGGACATAGCTGGTAAACCAGCTTTGCGGGATATAATTATCGAACCCTATCCCGACAATCAGCAATATAAAGGAAATAATGGCCGGCAGAAACATTCTAAATGTACTTTTATCAGCATTATGCCCGTGGTAGTGGTCATGCCCGTCATCATCAGAATGGCTGTCCTTATCCTCCACAGGGCAGCATCCGCTGCTTTTATCTGTTTTTGCATTAATTTTTTCTTCCAGTGTGCAACAAAGCTGTTTGCCGTTTGCATCGTATTTGTGCTGATGTGCCATATTGCTATTTAATTCAAAATTTAATTATGGAATGTCTCTATACTAATATCATGCTCCACACCCACCTTTTATAATAAATAAAGGCAAAATGCGCTTTAATAATTATTTTGGCATTGGAGGGCATCTGGTTGGCAAGTTTTAATTTCAAAACTTTAAATTAGTCTTAATTAAAGAAACTTACAATAAAAATAATGTAATTGTTCAATATTATAGTAAATTTGTAATGTGAAAATCTGGGTAACATTATTGTCGATCGTTGTACTGTTTCTTTCAACAGTACCTTGTTCCGCATTTTCCAAACATTCAGAATGTAATGTTGAGAAAAATTGCAAAAACGACTCGCATGATTGTGAGTGTAATGGAAAATGTTCTCCTTTTTATTCCTGCGGGACCTGTATTGGTTTTACAATTACACAAACTTCTGTACTAATTTCAGAAAAAAAAGAATTTGGAACAAATGAAATGCTAAGACCTATCTTCTACGATAAGTTTGTTAATTCCTCATTCACTTGTAAAATTTGGCAGCCTCCTAAAATTTCTTAAGATTTAAGATAGTTTATCTTCATGATTTCAGGATCATGAACCTATTTATGTATTAATATTAAGAAATAATAAATGTTTAGACATATTATATTGATTGTGGCAATAGCAACTTTTGGCACAGCACAAGCACAAAATACAGTTAAATTCCTCCTTAAAAATACCGAAACAAATCAGACAATACCTGGGGTAACTGCCAGTATTGGTCAAACTAGTCTATCAGCTGTTTCAAACGAGGAAGGACTGGTTATTTTTGAGAATCTTCAAGAAGGAGTTTATAATGTTTCTTTTTCAATGGAAGGTTATAAATCTCAAATCGTATCGGTTACAATACCCTTTAAAAGCGAATTCTTAGAAATTTCATTAGAGAGCGAAGCCGAAGAGATGGATGAAATTATAGTCACTTCTACCCGGGGTACACGAACTATAAGCAATATTCCAACCCGCGTTGAATTTATTGCCGGAGAGGAACTGGAGGAAAAAGCCAATATGAAACCAGGGGATATCAGAATGATGCTTAACGAAAGTACCGGTATCCAAACCCAGCAGACCTCCGCAACATCGGGAAACTCCTCTATCAGGATTCAGGGATTAGACGGAAGATATACGCAAATATTAAAAGATGGCTTCCCTGTTTATTCCGGAGCTTCGAGTGGCCTTGGCTTACTTCAGACACCTCCACTAGATTTAAAGCAGGTAGAGATAATCAAAGGATCAGCCTCTACACTTTATGGAGGTGGCGCAATTGCAGGTTTGGTTAACCTAATTTCCAAAGCACCGACCGAGGAAAGAGAACTTCGATTTTTATTAAATGGAACTTCTGCCCTTGGTTTGAATGTCAATGGGTTTTATTCACAGCGATTCAATAAAATTGGATTGACCGTTTTTGCCTCACATGATCGCAATGCACCTTATGATCCTGCCGATATCCAGCTTACGGCTATTCCAAAATTTGAGCGCTTTAATTTCAACCCGAAATTATTTGTTTATTTTAATGAAAATACTAAACTTAATTTTGGTATAAATACCGTTTTCGAGAATCGTATTGGTGGAAACATAGATTACATAAAAGACCAGAGCAATTTCCCAGACAGTTATTTTGAAAAAAATAAAACGCAGCGTATCAGTACTCAATTTACGCTAACACATAGGTTAAGTGAAAAGGAATCGCTGACATTCAAAAATAGTTTCAATAATTTTAGCAGGGTCATCACGATTCCTGATTATACTTTTGACGGCCTTCAGAATAGTACTTTTTCTGAAATTACCTATTCGTTTAATGGCGAGAAGTCCCAGTGGGCTGCAGGAGCCAATTTATATACTGATAAATTTACAGAAAACAGTGCTACCGCTTTTCCCCTTCGAGATTATAATCAGATAACCTATGGGGCTTTTGTTCAAAATACTGTAAAAGCAAAAGAATGGCTGGACATTGAAACTGGTCTTAGAGGTGATTATGTTATTGATTACGGGTTTTCATTATTGCCGAGAATTTCTGCTTTATTTAAAATCACCCCTAAACTTACCTCAAGACTTGGCGGCGGATTGGGTTATAAGACACCAACTATATTTACCGAGGAAAGCGAGCGTATTCAGTACCAGAATGTATTGCCTATCAACAGTGATTTCAACAAACTTGAAAAAAGCTATGGTGTTAATTTTGATGTAAATTACAAAACCAATATTAGTGAAGATATATCCTTATCAATCAATCAGTTATTCTTTTATACCAATATAGACAATCCCTTGATCCTAACCTCGCTTCCTGACAATATTTATCAGTTTGTGAATGTCGATGGTTACTTGGATACAAAAGGCACTGAAACAAATCTAAAATTAGGCTATAAAGATTTCAAGCTATTTCTGGGGTACACGTATACTGATGCATCAATAGACGACAATGGTATTAAATCTGAAAATCCTTTAACAGCCAAACATCGATTGAACAATGTTTTGATGTATGAAGTAGAAGATAAATGGAAAGCCGGTTTGGAGGCTTACTATTACAGTCCCCAAAAATTAAATGATGGCACAACGGGAAGAGAATACTGGATTTTTGGTTTTATGGTGGAAAAATTATGGGAGAATTTTTCTGTTTTTGTTAATTTTGAAAACTTTACCGACACCAGACAAACCAAATTTGGAAGTATTTATACCGGCCCAATTTCAAATCCTGTATTTAAAGATATTTATGCCCCCCTGGATGGATTTGTAATAAATGCTGGTTTAAAAATTAAGCTGTAGCGTTATGAAAAAAAGCACTTACAACATTAAAAAAATGGATTGCCCCAGTGAGGAGCAGCTTATCCGAATGAAGCTTAGCCATATAAATCAGATAGAACGTCTGGATTTTGATATTCCAAACAGGAAATTAAACGTTTATCATTCAGATGACCCCAACAGTATCACAAGCGCCATTGACAGTCTTAATTTTGACAGCACTTTATTGGCCTCTGAAGAAACAGTTGATATTTTAACTCCAGCAGATGATGCCGGACAAAGAAAATTGTTATGGCAGGTTTTGATTATAAATCTCGCATTCTTTCTTATAGAAATTATCACCGGATTTATTTCGAATTCCATGGGATTAGTGGCCGATAGCCTGGATATGCTGGCTGACAGCATTGTATATGGTTTGGCGTTATTAGCAGTTGGAAGCACCATATCAAGGAAAGTAGGCGTTGCACAGATAAGTGGATACTTTCAAATTGTCTTGGCGATTTTAGGTCTTATTGAGGTCATTCGAAGATACCTGCAGCAGGAAAATATCCCAAATTTTCAAACCATGATCGTAGTTTCCCTGTTTGCGCTTTTAGGTAATTCACTTTGCCTTTATTTACTCCAAAAATCAAAAAGCAAGGAGGCACATATGGAAGCAAGCATGATTTTTACATCCAATGATGTTATAATTAATATTGGGGTAGTAATTGCCGGTATTTTGGTTCATTATACCAACTCCATGATACCTGACCTGTTAATTGGCATTTGCGTTTTTGCGATAGTTGGCAGAGGTGCTTTTAAAATATTAAAACTGAAATAATACTATTTGCCAGACGATATTAAGCTGTTTGCTGCTTTTATAAACTTAAATAGTTCCGCCTGGCTCCTGCCACAAAAGTTCAATAAGCCTTTAAACATTGATGTTTAAAGGCTTATCTATTTAATTATCTAAAAAAATAGTAAAAATCTTTTTATTATAAATTTTATATCGTAATATTGCAATATAAACATAAAGCAATGGGAGCTACAAAAACAGATCATTTTACAGACAATCAAAACCAGCTTGCGGTTTTGGCTAAAGCATTAGGGCATCCAGCCAGGATTGCAATTATGGAATACCTGCTAAAAGTAGATACCTGTATCTGCGGAGATATAGTTAACGAACTACCACTATCACAGCCCACGGTATCGCAGCATCTTAAGGAACTTAAAAATGCGGGCCTCATAAAAGGCAGCATTGATGGTAACTCTATTTGTTACTGCATTAATGAACCTGGACTGGAAAAAATAAAAGGATTTTTCGAACACATTAGTGCTCATTTAGAAAAAAAGAGAAACGAGTGCTGCTAAATTAAGTACTATGGAAATCAGAAAACTATTGGATACCGATTGGCCGCAGGTTCAATTAATCTATGAAAAAGGTATTAAAACCGGAAACGCTACTTTTCAGACCACAGCCCCCGCATGGAAAGACTGGAATGAATCGCACCTCGCTTCCTGCCGGATTGTTGCCCAAAGTAATGAACAGATTATTGGCTGGGCGGCCCTTACACCTGTTTCCTCACGATGCGTTTATGCGGGCGTAGCTGAAATAAGCGTTTATGTTGACCCGGAACATTCTGGCAAAGGAATTGGTCTTGCGCTTTTAAACGAGCTTGTGGATCTAAGTGAAACTGATGGTATATGGACGCTTCAGGCCGGTATATTTCCGGAAAACATCGCCAGTCTGCGTATTCATGAAAAAGCCGGATTCAGGATTTTAGGTGTCCGCGAAAAAATTGGGAAGCAAAATGGCCTTTGGAGGGACACTGTCTTTCTGGAAAGAAGAAGTACACTTATCAAATAAATGGTAATTACAACTGCATCAAAAGAGATTAATTAAATCATAGTTATATCATTCAAATAAAATTATAAATTTTAAAAACATACATTATGAAACTTTCAGAAATTAAAGAGGTATTAAAAACAGTAGAGGCTGTAAATTTTGAATTGCCAAACGGAAATTTTGTTCCGGAATATTTCCATGTAACAGAAGTGGGCCTGATCACTAAAAACTTCATCGACTGCGGCGGGACAGTACGAAAAGAAACAGTTGTAAATTTTCAGCTTTGGGATGCCAATGATTACGAGCATAGGCTGAAACCACAAAAACTGGTGCATATTATCGAACTTTCAGAAAAGGTTCTGGGCATTGAAGACCATGAAATTGAAGTGGAATATCAGGATACTACAATTGGTAAATATGACCTTGATTTTAATGGTAAAAATTTTATTCTTTTAAATAAACAAACTGCCTGTCTGGCTCAGGAACAGTGCGGAATCCCTTCAGATAAATCGAAAGTAAAATTATCACAGCTAAGTGCTGATAGTACTAGTTCATGTGCTCCCGGTTCAGGCTGTTGCTAATCTGTAATTAATAATTAAAAATCTATTATAAATACCAGACAAAAACCATGTTATTTACTGAAATAAAAAACACCATTAGTTCATTTGATTTTAACCAAATTTCAGAGGAGCGCAAAACTATCCTGCAGCCACTCGTGGATTATATTCAAAACAAGGTCGACAGCAAACTGCCGATCAGGCTTAATCTGATCTGCACACATAATTCCAGAAGAAGCCATTTGTCTCAGATTTGGGCGCAGACTGCTGCTGTACATTATGATCTGCAGAATGTTTCCTGCTATTCGGGAGGAACTGAAGCTACTGCCCTGTTTCCAATGGTGGCCGAAACCCTGCAACATTCCGGATTTAAAATTAAAACTATTTCAGAGGGCCAAAATCCGGTTTATTCCATAAAATTTGGCGCTAATGAACTTCCGGTTATCGGCTTTTCTAAAACTTATGATGATGATTTCAATCCCGAAAGCGAATTTGCAGCTATAATGACCTGTTCGCAGGCAGATGGTGGATGTCCTTTTATAGCTGGCGCCGAAAAACGTATTCCAATTACTTTTGAAGATCCAAAGGTTTCAGACGGCACACGAGAGCAAAAAGAAGTTTATCTGGAGCGAAGCCTTCAAATTGGAACTGAAATGTTTTATGTATTCTCTCAAATAAAACAATAAAAATGTCAGCAAATAACTGTGCGCCTGTTCAAGGACGCAAACAATTAGGTTTCCTGGATAGATTTTTAACCCTTTGGATTTTCCTTGCAATGGCCCTTGGGGTTGGGATAGGATATTTCATTCCTTCCAGCGGAAATTTTATCAACTCTTTTTCCAGCGGGACAACCAATATCCCTTTAGCAATTGGGCTCATTCTGATGATGTATCCGCCTTTGGCAAAAGTAAAATACGAACAGATGGGGCAGGTTTTCAGGAACACTAAAATTCTTGGCGCTTCCTTATTCCTGAACTGGATTGTTGGTCCAATTTTAATGTTTTTACTGGCCCTGCTTTTTTTAAGCGGCTATCCGGAATATATGATCGGTGTCATTTTGATTGGTTTGGCACGATGTATTGCAATGGTAGTAGTATGGAATGACCTGGCAGATGGAAACAGGGAATATGCTGCGGGTCTTATTGCTCTCAATAGTATTTTTCAGGTATTACTTTACAGCGTGTATGCTTATATCTTCATAACTGTTCTTCCTCCCTACTTTGGTTATAACGGATTCGAAGTTAACATCAGTATCGGTCAGATCGCCGAGAGTGTAGGTATCTATTTGGGAATTCCTTTTGCACTTGGAATCATAAGCCGTTACACGCTTATTGCAATAAAGGGGTCAGAATGGTTTGAAACTAAATATGTACCTTTTATTTCTCCCATTACACTTATATCACTGCTTTTTACCATTATAGTGATGTTCAGCCTTAAAGGCGAGTTGATTGTTCAGATTCCTATGGATGTTGTTCGTATCGCAGTTCCACTTGTAATATACTTTACCATCATGTTTCTCATTAGCTTTTTTGTTGGAAAATATTTTGGTGCTGACTATTCAAAGGCAACAGCAATAGCTTTTACGGCCACTGGAAATAATTTTGAACTTGCAATTGCAGTAGCAATTGGTGTGTTTGGAATAAACAGCGGTCAGGCATTTGCGGGAGTTATTGGACCATTGGTAGAAGTACCGGCACTGATCGCATTAGTGAATGTTGCGTTCTGGTTCAGAAAGAAGTATTATTTAAAAACAGTATAGTTTTCTATACTAATTTCCTGAAAATGAGAATTGCAATACTATCGGATATACATGCTAATTTCCCAGCACTGGAACAAACCTTAAAAAGTATCGAACAGCAGAATATTGATGCTGTTTACTGCTTGGGAGATTTGGTAGGCTACAATGTATGTCCTAACGCCGTGATAAACGAAATTCGCAAAAGACATATCCCTACCCTGGCAGGAAATCATGATGTTAAAGCTGTACAAATACATAATGATGGTTCTAACGATTCTGAGAGTTATGCCTATCAAATTGTGGGTAAAGAGCAGATTAAATATCTTTCTGCTCTTCCTGCCCATATTAAACTGGAATTTCAGACAGCTGATAAATTAATCAGAATCTTAATGGTACACGGTAGTCCATATAGCAATAAGGAATATTTGCTTGAAGATAAAATAGAAAAAGATTTCACGGATATTTTTCTTGATTGCAATGCGGATATTCTTATCTGCGGACACTCCCACAAGCCATATCACAGAGTTTTAGAAAATCCTACTAAAAAAGGAAATTATTTCCATGCCATTAATGCCGGATCAGTAGGTAAACCTAAAGACGGAAATCCAAAATGCTGTTATGCTGTAATAACGATCAGCCAAAGCAGCAAATTATATAAAAAAGATGGTATTGGGGTAGAATTCGTAAGAGTGGACTATGATATTGAAAAAGCTGCCCAAGCTATAGAAGAGAGTATCCTTCCTAATGATTTAGCGCAAATGCTAAGGAAAGCATATTAAGTAAAGTAAATATTCAATTGAAAATTTTATAAAAATCAGTTTAAGTGATTCCAGAAGGATTCGAACCTAGGCCCCTTGTATTCTTGCAGGAAATTATCCATCTATTTATTATGATTATATTTCAATGCTTCTGATTCGATTTCCTGTATTGTTTTCTTTTTCCCTTTAGAGATCCATTCTAAAAGTTCTTCTTCAAAAAAGTACAGCTTTTTACCATATTTATAGCACGGAATTTTTCTTTGCCTTACAAGAGCGTAAATTGTAGGCTTTGCTTTTCCTATTAGCCGGCTGGCTTCTTCAATGCCAATAGGAATACTTTTTTCTTTAGATTCAAATACCTGTACATTCTGAATCAGAAGTTTAATCTCGGCAATTTCTTTCACTAAGTGTGCTACTGCTTTGGGCAGGTTCTCAAAAGAGATTTCGTTTATGTCCATAGCTATTCGTTTTAATAGTTATGGTGCAAATGAAAAAAGTGTTTTTGCTGTGTCCTTCTTCACAACAAAAACACTTGAAAAACACAGTGTTTTATACCTATTGGTATTTAATAATCTGTAAAATCTTCTATTATCCTTATAAGCCCTTTCTGTTCATCATCTTTCAAATGCGTTTTAATGCTGTTCACTTCAACATCTTTTAGAGCGTCAGCAAAAGTTAATTTTAAAAATTGTGCGGCTCTGTCCTGTTTACTAGCTTTAAAACAATTCCAGATATTCCAGCCAAAATGATACAAATCGAGATTGGACAAATCTTTTACTTTTACCGGTTTAATCTTCTCGAAATTTATTTCTTCAGCATATATGATTATATTCTTGCCTAATTGTTTCAGATCATCATCCGACGCGTACAGCGCGAACTCCTGCTGCGCATAACGGATGGTGGCATCAATTCTTGCCTGTTTTTGATTTTTGATTGCATTTTGCTGCTGCTCCCTTAACTGCTGAATATCGATGGCTGAATTTTCATTCTCAGACAATCCGGATTTAATTAAAACATCCTGCCGTTCCTCTTCTATTTTTTCAAGGTCTTTACCTGAGATAAGGCTTTCAGGCGATTCATTTTTTTTTGCCTTCAAAAAGCGATTCAGTAATCTTTCAGCCAAATCGTTTAGAAATAAACTTAGTATTGCAAACATTAAAACTCCAAATCCAGTGCTGATCCAAAAGAAAACACCGGCCGTATATTCATCCGCACCTTTTTCCAGCAGCACCAGTCTTCCGATTACACCGACAAAGACGCAGACTAAAAAAACAGACAGGTAAACTGTGATATATTCAAAGTATTTAATTTTCATTGCGCTCTTTTCTTTAAAGATTCCAATTGTATTGCCTGGGAAGCTCTGTTTTTCTTCTCATCTATTACTTTGGCGTAGATTTCAGTAGTTTTAACGTTGGTATGCCCCAGCATTTTACTGACTGTATAAATGTCTGTCCCGCTCGAGAGCTGCAGTGTTGCAAATGTATGGCGAAAGCAGTGGAAGGTAATATTTTTTTTAATGCCCGCCGATTCAACCCATTTTTTCAGAGGGCGTGAAATCCACGACGGGTCCGGCAGATCCTCAAAAACGAGTTGCCCGGGAAGCCTTGGTTCTCCGCAGAGATCTAAAGCCTGCTCAGAAATAGGCATATATTCGACACCCTTTGTCTTTTTCTGCGTGAAATGCAGTTTGGCCCTGCCATCTCCCAGGCTTATCTCTTTCCAACGGAGCTTCTGAATGTCGGAATGCCTAAGACCCGTAAGCGCTGAGAAAAGCGCGGCTCTTTTAAGGACATCTTTTTCACAGGGCGTTTGCGCCAACACGTTCAATTCTTTAATGGTAAGATATTCGCGTCTTGATTCCTGCTCAGGTATGCCTTTTATTTTTGAAGATAAATCAACGGTTAGATATCCGTCGATGAAGGCCTGTTTTAAAGCCGCTTTAAAAATGGAAAAATACCTTGCAGCAGTATTGCGGGAAAGTATCCCTTTTTTGCCTCCTCCGAGTGGCGCAGCCAGCAGAAATAGTTTAAAATCTTCCGCCATTCTGCCGTCAATCTGAGAAAACATCAGCCTGCCTTTGGAAAAGCTTTTTAAAAACTCTCTGGTCCGCTCCCAATTGATCATAATGGATTTTGAACTTCGGGCGTGCCTTTTAGCCGCCACAGCGGCAATGTATTTAATAAAATCCTCTTTTCCTTTTTCTTTCTGTTCAGCCAAAAGGTTCTCAGCATCACTGTATAGATCTGTATTATCGTATTCTTTCTGCCGGATTTTACGTACTGCGTCAGCATAAAGCATTATTTCACGGTCGCTCTCGCTTCTGCACATTATAATTCCGTTATCGCTGCGTCTTGGCTTATAGGATTTTATGCCCTCGGCATCTGTGCGGGCAGTTCTGTTCTTGTCCCATTCCACTGTTGTTACGGATCTGTTTAAATATTCACGGATTCTCTGGGGCGTTTTCTTTCCAGAAACCTCTACAGGATAGCTTTCTATGTAAACATACCATTCCTTTCGGTCTTCTGCTTTTCGAAGACGCACAGTAACCTTGGTTTTTGCTAATTGTTTCATATAAAATCATTTCCGTTATACAAATTATCAATTTCCGTTTTGGGGGCATATACATGCTTTCCGATCTGTCTGGTCGGTATTGAATATTTCCTTATATGATTGTAGACTGAACCTTCTGATATCTGAAATCTCTGAGCTATTTCACCGATGGAATAGCAGTCTTCTTTTTCAAGGCTGTACAATTTTTTCTTCGGTGCACTTTCAGCCTGCGGCAGGATGCGGGCAGGACCGAACATCTCTTCCATAACTCTGCGGTCTATTCTTATAAGGCGAGTCCCCAGATTGATTGAAGGAATTTTTCCCTGACCGACAAGCCGGTAAAGGGACTTATTGGGAATGCCAAAAAGCATACCAGCTTCCGCGACAGAAATAAATGGCCTGTTCTGGGGTATTTTATCTACCAGCGCTTTGATCCCCACTTCCTTTTTAAGCCGTATCATCTTCTGTTTGTATGCTTTTTTACTGCATACATGCGAGCAGTAAACAGAAGTCACGGTTTTAGGCAGGAATTCTTTCCCACAATTAAGACATTGTTTATCAGATCTTTTCATAGTCTTTGTCTCCCATTAAGGTACCATAAGGGTACATAAGTCCCACTTTGTCTCCTTTTAAGTGCCGGTACAAATATGATACAAATATATGATAAAAAATGATTAAAAAACAACAAAAACAAAAAAGAATAAAAAAGAAAAACCGCTGTAAACATTTCGTTTACAGCGGTTTAACACTTATTATTAGCTGATGTTAATCAGTACTTATTTGACTTCTTCGAATTCAACGTCTTCAACATTGTCTCCAGATTGCTCTTGTTGTGGAGCAGCTTGTTGACCTTGTTGATCACCACCTTGAGCGTACATTGCTTCTGTAGCTGTTTTCCAAGCTGCATTTACATTGTCTAATCCTTTTTGGATAGCGTCAAGATCTTGAGATTGGTGAGCCATTCTCAATTCAGTTAAAGCATATTCGATAGCTGTTTTGTGCTCAGCTGTAAGTTTATCTCCCAATTCTTTCAATTGACTTTCAGTTTGGAAAATAGTACTATCAGCTTCGTTCAATTTCTCAGCTCTTTCTTTTGCAATTCTATCAGCATCAGCATTAGCTTCAGCATCTTTTTTCATTTTTTCGATTTCTTCAGCTGTTAATCCAGAAGAAGCTTCGATACGGATATCGTGAGATTTTCCTGTTCCTTTATCAGTTGCAGAAACTTTGATGATACCATTTGCATCGATATCAAAAGTTACCTCGATTTGAGGAACTCCTCTTGGTGCTGGTGGAATACCATCTAAGTGGAAACGACCGATAGTTTTGTTATCAGCAGCCATTGCTCTTTCTCCTTGCAATACGTGAATTTCAACAGATGGTTGAGAATCAGCAGCAGTTGAGAAAACTTGTGATTTTTTTGTTGGAATAGTTGTGTTAGACTCGATTAATTTAGTCAATACACCACCCATAGTTTCAATACCTAAAGAAAGAGGTGTTACGTCAAGTAACAATACATCTTTTACATCTCCAGATAAAACTCCACCTTGAATAGCAGCTCCAATAGCAACAACCTCATCAGGGTTAACACCTTTAGATGCTTTTTTACCGAAGAATTTTTCAACTTCGTCAGCAATTCTTGGCATACGAGTAGAACCTCCAACAAGGATTACTTCGTCGATATCAGATGTAGATAAACCTGCATCTTTTAATGCTTTAGCAACTGGTTCCATAGAACGTTTTACTAAAGTATCAGATAATTGCTCAAATTTAGCTCTTGATAATTTTTTTACTAAGTGTTTTGGTCCAGAAGCTGTAGCAGTTACATAAGGTAAGTTAATTTCAGTTTCAGCAGAAGATGATAATTCAATCTTAGCTTTCTCTGCAGCTTCTTTCAAACGTTGCAATGACATTGGATCTAAACGTAAGTCAATACCTTCTTCAGATTTGAATTCGTCAGCTAACCAGTCAATAATAACCTGGTCAAAATCATCACCACCTAAGTGAGTATCTCCGTTTGTAGACAATACTTCAAATACACCGTCTCCTAATTCAAGAACAGAGATATCAAAAGTACCTCCACCTAAATCGTAAACAGCAATTTTTTGATCAGTTCCTTTTTTATCTAATCCGTAAGCAAGTGCAGCAGCAGTTGGCTCGTTGATGATACGCATAACTTTAAGACCAGCAATTTCACCAGCTTCTTTTGTAGCCTGACGTTGTGCATCGTTAAAGTAAGCAGGAACAGTAATAACCGCTTCAGTTACAGTTTGACCTAAATAGTCTTCAGCAGTTTTTTTCATTTTTTGAAGAGTCATTGCAGACAATTCCTGAGCAGTGTATAAACGACCGTCAATATCAACACGTGGTGTATTGTTGTCACCTTTTACAACACTGTAAGGAACTCTTTTTGCTTCTTCCTGAGTTTCAGCAAAAGTGTGTCCCATAAAACGTTTAATAGAAGCAATCGTTTTTGTAGGATTCGTTACTGCTTGTCTTTTTGCAGGATCACCCACTTTAATTTCGCCACCTTCAACAAAAGCGATGATAGATGGAGTTGTTCTTTTTCCTTCTGCGTTAGGAATAACAACTGCTTCGTTACCTTCCATTACAGAAACACAAGAGTTCGTCGTACCTAAGTCAATTCCGATTATTTTACCCATTTTTTATATATTTAATTTTGATATACATTTTATAACTCAGGTGGCATAAGTCAATCTTTGTGCCAATATAAAAAACCAAAGTAAATTGTCAGTTTTAATGTCCAGCCTTAAAATCATCTGACAACATGGCATTTTTAAAACCTGACACGAATGGCATAACCTCCGCATAACTGTCATTATCAGAAGCTCATACCTCTTCTACGCTGTATCTTTTGTAGCTGTCTCTGATATTACGGCCAAGATACCCTGCTTCATAACAAAAATTATCATTATGAGTATTATTAAATTACTTACATTCGCAAAAACAGTAACAGAAAAATAAAATTCTCATCTATTAAAATACAACAACAATGATCGTCAATATTAAGTACTTATTATTATCCTTTATAATAGCTTCTACGCTTTGCGCGCAAAAAAAATTAACGTATAATAATAAAGGTGAGTTATCGAAGCAAGACTATCAGACATTATTAAAAACAAAAAAATATCAGGCTTTATCTGCTTTTGACACCGTTTCTCTCAAACCTCTTTTGATTTACGCGGTTTATATTAAAGATAAGAAGTCAGGGATTTTAGACAATAGCGCCAAAGAAATAACTCCGGCCATTTATGATAATATTGATGGGCTTAATACCAGTTATACAACTTCAATGTTTGGTTTTCATGAAAATTATCGAGTAAAAATTGGCGAAAAATATGGCTTAATTTCTAATACGGGAAAATCAATTTTGCCTGTAAAATATGATTACATTAATAGTGAAGAGAAAAAAAGTATAAAAGAAAGAGTTAGAAAAGAAGTAATACAGGACTCTATTGTAATTGCAAATTTGGGTAATGAAGAATTGTTCTTTTCTCCACAAGGAGAGCAATTAAAAAATAAACCCCAAGCATCAGATAACAGCGTAACAAGAGAGCCTGATTATGCTCAAAAACCTATTTCAAAACCAAAAAAAGAAACTACACAATTTGGCGATATTGTACAAAACCTGGATAATGGTTTTGCAATAGTAGAAGCAAAGGTTGAAAACAAATACTATTATCAGGGACTGGTAGAATTAGCGACAAATAAACTTATTCTGCCTATACAATATGAATACATTATACCTCAACAAAACGACAGATTAATTGTTATCAAAAGCAAAAAATATAATTTATACAGTAAAAAAGGAGAGCTTCTTTTAAAGGAAACCTACGACGGAATTTCTGACTACGGTAAAACTTTCAGAATTCAGAAAGGAAATAAGACAGCGATTTTTGATAAGGATTTAAATCAAAAAACTGACTTTATTTTTGATTCTAATTCTTTTGGTTCTTCTGATCAATATATGGCAGAAGTGAAAATTGATAACAAAGCCGGTGTGATAGATAGTGATGGCAAAGTTATTATTCCGTTTATTTATGATAAAACTGAAGCTTATTTCAATAAAAATAGTTCCGGGTTTGCTTTTTTTAAAGTCGTGCTAAATGGAAAAAAAGGAATTTTATCAGCCAAAGGTGAGCGATTAACTGAGATTGTTTATGATGAAATAGTTCCTGAATACGGAATAGAGGAACCTAGCCTTTATGGAGATGTGAGTATACCAACAGATCATGATTATGATGCAAAAGAAAACAAGTACTTTATCATCACAAAAAACAAAAAGTTTGGTTTACTGGACAATAATTTCAAACCATTGATTGATACTAAATATGATGAAATAAAGAAAAGTTTTCATCCCAACTTTATAATTGTTGGAAAGAAAAAAACAAAGATTGAACTGAGTCTTCTTAATATTCAGACCAAAACAGAAATATTGCCTTATGAATATGCCTATTTTAAATATTTAGGCGGTTCTTATTTCATGATGTATAAATATTCAACAATGGGAGTTTGCAACTTAGAAGGAAAAATAATTATTCCGATGCAGCCCTATAAAGATTTATCAGACCAATACTATTTTAGTAATATTTACTCAGGCTTACAGAGCATAACGGGAATGAAAACGAATTATTTAATTGACTATCAGCAATCGTTAGTTAACTTACTACCAATTAAGTAACTAAATATTTAAATTTTTCTAAATCAAATAATGGAAAACTATACCATCATCATTTTTATTTTAGCAATTGTTATAGGCCTTTCTGCATTTGCTGACAAATCAAAACTGCCGTATCCTATTCTTCTTGTTATTGTTGGTGTAGCTATTGGCTTTATTCCAACGATGAAAGAAATTGAGATTAATCCGGAAATTATTTTTCTTATATTCCTCCCGCCACTCTTATACGATGCGTCTTTTAATATTTCTCCCAGAGATTTTAAGATAAATATCAATACAATTGGTGCTCTGGCAATTTCTCTGGTTTTTATGACAGCTTTAGGAATTGCGGTTGTAGCCCATTATCTGATTCCGGGAATGAGCTGGCCTTTATCATTTGTTTTGGGAGCCATTCTTTCTGCTACAGATGCTGTAGCCGCAATCAGTATTACAAAAGGTTTAAAAATTTCACACAAAACAATAACAATCCTTGAAGGCGAAAGCCTTATAAATGATGCTTCTGCATTGGTAGCCTATCGCTTTGCTGTTGCGGCAGTCATGGGTTCTGCATTTGTAATCTGGAAAGCCACAATAGATTTTATAGTATTACTTGCAGGTGGCTTTTTAGTTGGATTTGTACTTGCCAAAATAGTTGCTTTTATACTTACCAAAGTTCATAAAAACATTAATGTAACGATTAGTTTTACATTACTTATGCCTTTTGTCGCCTATCTTGTTGCAGAACACCTTCATGTTTCGGGGGTAATTGCTGTTGTTGTTTTGGGAATAGGAATTGCCAGATTCAGCAATAAAATTTTTCCGGAAAATTTAAAAAATAATTCAAAAGGTCTTTGGGACTTAATTATTTTTCTCTTAAACGGATTGATATTTATTTTAATCGGTCTTAACTTCCGTTACATTCTGAAATATATTGATAATGATATGGTACTGCCTTACATAGGCTACGCAGCAATTATTACAATCGCTGCTTTATTAATCAGGATGGCAAGGATATTTCTTCAAAAAATCAACCTTCAAAAAGCATTTCAGAATACTAACGGAAGAAGAAAAGTCAGCGAGCATGCTCTTTTGGATTTTAATAATAGTATAATTTTGAGCTGGTCAGGAATGCGCGGTATTGTTTCTCTTGCCATTGCAATTGGTCTTCCTAAATTTCTTGAAGACGGAACTCCTTTTCCTGAAAGAAATGCCATTATTTTTATTTCGGTCGCTGTAGTATTATTAACTTTGATTGGCCAGGGACTTACTTTGCCCTGGATTGTAAAAAGGCTGAATGCAAAAGAGGAGATTAAATAAGAAAAATCAATTTTAAATCAATTAAAATGAAATCGGAAATTATCCTGACAACACCTGAATCAGAAATTGTAACTACACGGATCTTGAATTTTCCGCAGGAACTTGTTTTTAAGGCGTGGAGCGAACCCGAACATTTAAAAAATTGGTGGGGTCCAAAAGGTTTTACAAATACTTTTCATGAGTTTGATTTTCGCGAAGGCGGAAAATGGAAATTTACAATGCACGGTCCTGAAAGAGGGAATTTTGAAAATGAATGTGAATTCATAAAAATTGACAAGCCAAATCTTATCGCATGGAAACGTCATTCAAAACCACTTTTTCAAATCTTAACTACTTTTGAACCAGTCGCAGATAATCAGACAAAAGTTGTTTTTAAAATGCTTTTTGAAACCGAAGAGGAATGTCAAAAACTGAAACCTTACGTTGTAGATAAAAATGAAGAAAACTTTGATAAGCTTGAAGCTGAACTGGCTGTAATGACACTATAACAAGGATTTTATAATATGTATTAAATCCTGATTCTGTCGCTACTTTAACTTTTCATAATAATTACATTTTTATTCGTAATTTCGATTTCTCATTAAATCACAATTACAAAATGGCTTCATTTACAAAAGAACTATCTTTTCGCTGGTCAGATCTTGACCCAAATTTTCACGTTCGTCACAGTGCTTATTATGATTTTGGTGCGCAGCATCGTATAGAAATATTAGAGCAATTGGGCTTGACTTTAAAAGTAATGCAAACGCAAGGTTTTGGTCCTGTATTATTTAGAGAAGAATGTGTTTTCAGAAAAGAATTAAAGCTTTCAGATAAGATCTTCATTCATACCAAAACTTCAAAAATGAAAGCCGATGCTTCGCGCTGGTCTATTATTCATGAATTCAGGAAAGAAGATGATACGCTTTGTGCCGTAATTACTGTAGATGGAGCGTGGATGGATACCAAACTTAGAAAACTAGCCTCTCCGACTCCCGAAATTGCTATAGAAGCATTAAGTATTTTCCCAAAAAGCGATGATTTTGTGGGACTCTAAATATAATTAAATGAGGCATTTAATCTCTTTATTCGTTATTCTGATATTCTTAACAGGTTGTAAATCTCCTGAAGAAAAACCTCAGAAAGAAAACAAATCTCCAAAAGAAATTGTTGTAGCTTATTTGGCTGCAACAAACCGCTTTGATTTTAAATCTGCAAAGGACTTTTTAATTCCGAATAAGAAGAATCTAATCATTTTAGAAACACTCAAAAAAATGGAAAAAAGTATTCCGGATGATCAAAAATCCAGATTTCTTGATAGAGAAAGAGGTGCCATTTATTATGAAAAAGAAATAACAGATTCTACACAGCACTAATTGTAGTAACGCCAAATCAGGATATTGCTATGCCAATTCAATTTAATCTGAAGAAGGTAAAAGATAAGTGGCTGATTGAATCTGTTATTTTGAATTAACATTTTCAGAGTTATTGCCTGGCTTTTTTCTGATAACTTTAAGATTTTAATTTTTGGTTTTAAAATGGGATGCCTTAATTTTATTATAATTCCAGGTTTTAAACTATACTAAGATGAAAAATATAAAATTCTTACTACTCTTACTTCCCTTTCTGGGTTTTTCGCAGCAGGAAAATATAAAATCGCTAGACATTAATTTAACCAATTATGAATATCCATTCCCTGTTCAGTTTTTAGAAGTCAATAATCAGCGTCAGGCCCTTAAAATGGCGTATATGGATATAAAGCCTGACAACTATAATAATAAAAATATAGTTTTATTTCATGGTAAAAATTTCAACGGTGCTTATTGGGAAAGTACAATAAAAGCACTTACCAAAGAAGGTTACCGTGTAATTGTTCCCGATCAGATTGGTTTCGGAAAATCTTCTAAACCGGACAACTTTCAATATACATTTCAGCAACTTGCAGAAAATACCAAAAAATTACTTGATGATTTAAACATCAAAAAAACCACTATTTTAGGACATTCTATGGGCGGAATGTTAGCGACTAGATTTGCATTAATGTATCCTGAAACTACAGAAAAATTGGTTCTGGAAAACCCGATCGGGCTCGAAGACTGGAAATTGGTTGTACCTTATAAACCTGTCGACTGGTGGTATGAATCTGAGTTAAAACAAAACTATGAGGCCATCAAAAAATATCAAATGACCAATTATTATGATGGCAAATGGAATGCTGATTTTCAAAAATGGGCCGAACTGGCTGCCGGATGGACCACCGCTCCCGATTATAACAAAGTGGCATGGAACTCTGCCCTTATGTACGATATGATTTTTACACAACCTGTTTTATACGAATTTAAAAACATCAAAAGCCCAACACTCTTAATCATAGGAACACGGGATAAAACTGCAATAGGAAAGCAATTGGTATCTGAAGAAATCAAAAAAACAATGGGAAACTATTCCGAATTGGGAAAGAAAACCCAAAAAGCAATTCCGAACTCAAAATTAGTTGAAATTCCCAATACAGGGCATTTACCACATATTGAATCTTTTGATAAATTTATAAAACCATTAATTGTATTTTTGAAACAATAAACTTTAATCTCAAAAACCAGAATATATGTTTACACTCGAACAAATAAAAGAAGCACATGCAAAAGTAAAAAGCGGTGCCGATTTTCCAAACTATATACAAGACCTGATCATACTGGGCGTAAAAGGATACGATACCTTTGTAAATGATGGCCACACTGAATATTACGGCGTAAATAACTACAGTGTAATTGCAGATGAAAAATATGCTGAGATAAGAATAGCCAATTTTGCAAACAAAGAGCTTTTTATCGAATTACTTCTTAAACATCAGAGCGGAGAAACAGATTATATGACTTTTTGCAATCACTGTGCTCAATGCGGAATTGCTAAATGGCGTGTCGATATTATCGAAATGACCTGTACTTATTTTGATCTTAGCGGAGGTGAAATCTTGATTGAAAAAATCCCGGGTTAATAAAAAATTTGATGACTAAAACTCCAAAAAGCATTTGTTTTGTTTTCTTAAACAGCTTACTGTTTGTATTTTTATTTAATTGTTTTTCGGGGTATTCCCAAAATAAAAAACCGACGTTTAAAGTAATTGCTTTTTATACGGCAAAAAACGATCAGGCGCACATAAGTTTTGTTCATGAAGCCAATAAATGGTTTCCAAAAGTCGCAGAACAAAACCATTTTTTATACGATTCGACAAGCAATTGGGATAATCTAAATGCAAAATTTCTTGCAGATTACCAAGTAGTTTTATTTTTGGACACAAGACCTGAAAACGAAAATCAGAGAGAAGCATTTAAGGAATACATGAAAAACGGAGGCGGTTTTATGGGATTTCATTTTTCTGCATTTGCATTAAATGATTCCGATTATTCGCAAAATTGGGATTGGTACCATAATGAGTTTTTAGGCTCAGGCGAATATAAAAGCAATACATGGAGGCCGACAGCAGCAATTTTAAGAGTTGAAAAACAACATCCGATAACTAAAAATATACCGAAAAAATTTAAATCAGCTCCAAATGAATGGTACAGATGGAACAATGATCTTAAAAAAAATCCGGATATTGAAATTTTACTGGCAATTGATGAATCCAGTTTTCCATTGGGAACCGGACCAAAGCCAAATGAAATCTGGCACGACGGCTATTACCCTGTAGTATGGACCAATAAAAAGTACAAAATGCTCTATGTAAACATGGGTCATAATGATATTGATTATGAACACGGAACCAATAAAACATTATCATACACATTTGAAAATGAACCCGAAAGTAACCTAATTCTAAATGGGCTACTCTGGTTGGGAATTCAAAAAAATAACTATCCGAAATGACACATAAACTTTCACCAATTATAAATCCCGAAGAACTAATAAAACTACAGCAAGAATCAAAAATTATATTGATTGATGCTCGTGCCGGATTAAATGCTGAGGAAAATTATAAAAAAGAACATTTAAAAGGTGCTGGATATGTAGATTTAAACAGGGATTTGGCAACAGTAGGAACCGACCCTGCAAAAGGCGGAAGACATCCTTTGCCTTCTTTTGAGAAGTTCTCTCAAATACTTTCAAAAACAGGCATTACTCCTACTAGTCATGTTATAGTTTATGACGACAAAAACGGTTCCAACGCCGCTGCCCGATTTTGGTGGATGCTGCGCGCAGCCGGACATGAAAAAGTTCAGGTATTGAATGGTGGCATACAGGCTGCTATAAAAATTGGTTTTCCTGTAAGCTCAGAAACAGAACATTTTGAAGAAACAGAAAAATATCCAATTCAGGAATGGAAATTACTTTTGGCCGATATTGAAGAAGTAGAAAAAGCCCGAAACAACAGCAAAAACATTGTAATTGATGTAAGGGACAAAAACCGCTTTGATGGTCTCACAGAGCCGCTTGATTTAATTGCAGGACATATCCCGGGTGCAATCAATATTCCTTTTAGTGAAAACCTAAACGAAGATGGTTTTTATCAGTCCTCCGAAGCATTAAACAAAAAATACAGCGAAGTTTTAGACGATATTAAGTCCGAAGATGTTATTGTTCATTGTGGTTCTGGTGTTACAGCCTGCCATACTTTGCTTGCAATGGATTATGCCGGAATCCCGATTCCGAAATTATATATAGGATCATGGAGTGAATGGTCAAGAAACGACCGTGAAATGGCGCTCAAAGAAAATAAATAATACAAAAGAAATGCAGCATTGGGATATCCTTTTATCTAATCAGGTAAATAAAAAAGCTTTTATAGACACTTTACTTACAGGCAACGCCAAAGAAGAACTAGCCGTTTTTAATAATCAAAAAGGAATTCTCTTTTCAGATATAGCGATCGAGAAGTTCATCGAAAAAGAATATCAATATGACTCCGTCGAAGCTTCTCCTCAATCGCACAGACAGTTGAGAACTTTTTCATCTGGTGAACGCAAAAAAGAATTTTTAAAATACTGCATCAATCAAAAACCTGATTTTATCATTTTCGATAATCCGTTTGATCATTTAGATCAGGCATCCAGAGTAATTTTGGCAGAATCCTTAAAAGATTTAACCCAAAACATTGCTATTATACAAATCGTAAACCGTGTTACCGATGTGCTCAGTTTTGTTCCGAACAAAGCGCAGATCAGAGACAACTCGTTTGTATTGCACCCCATTTCAAAAACCGAAAACCATTTCAAAACCTTAAACACAACAGAAATCCCGAAAGCGTCAGAGCAGCATTCCTTTCACGAAAGTGTATTAATAAAGCTGGAAAATGTTTCAGTAAGCTATGACGATAGAAAAATTCTCGATGCCATTTCCTGGACTATAAAACAAGGCGAATTCTGGCAGTTAATTGGCCCTAATGGATCTGGAAAAAGCACTATTTTATCTCTGATAACAGGAGACAACCCAAAGGGATTTGGACAGGATTTATTTTTGTTCGGAAGAAAAAAAGGAAGCGGAGAAAGCGTTTGGGATATCAAAAAACAAATTGGAATCTTCGCCACCTCAATGACCGATTTATTCCAAAAAAGCCACACTCTGGAACAAATGATCCTTTCTGGATTTTTTGATTCTATTGGTTTATATACGGAGCCAACAACACATCAGCAGCAAATTGTAACACAATGGCTGGAAGTGATAGAAATGGCTCATTTACGCAAAAAACGTTTTATAGACCTTTCTATTGGCCAGCAAAGAGTGGCATTGATTGTTCGTGCAGTCTTAAAACATCCGCCTTTACTAATTCTGGACGAACCGGTAGAAGGTCTCGACGACGAAAATGTAGATTTGGTTATTCAGCTGATAAACACCATAAAACAAGAAACGAATGTGAGTATAATTTATGTTTCACACCGTATAGAATCAGGCCTCGCTCCTACTTCAGTATTTGAGCTTGTCCCAACACCAACCGGATCAGTAGGCAAAATAAAATATCATTCGGAATTGAACTAAAACACAAAAATGAAAATTAAAACAATAGCAGCACTAGCAATTGCACTAACTGCAATCTCGTGTTCTACGACAATCCCGACAGCAAATAAAACATACAAAATCACTAACGTTTCTAAATTCAAATCAGATTGGGAATTTAATCCAAAAGAATGGTTGTTGCAAAAAGATACTATAATCGGAACGGGAGGATCAATGCATTGGGGAGTTATAAAATCTAAAAAACACCTTCCTAAAAATTATGAAATCGATTTTAAAGTCAACATGACCAAAGAATCTTTATTTGAGGTAATGCTAAACATTGATAAAGAAAATTACATCCGAACGTATCTGTATCAAATTGATCAAAATATCGTGATTGGACAAGGGGTTTACAATAAAAACAGCGACGAATATAATAAACGCGGTGGCCCGACTTTATTCAAAAAATCAATGAAGTTAGAAAATAACAAATGGTATTCGGTTAAAATTAGAGTTACCAATGAGCAACTGTATTTTTCAGTCAATAATCAAACTTTCTTAGAATGTTCTCTAGAAAAAAGCAAGCTGAGCCAACAAGGAAAACTAGGTTTCATAACCAATGGCGAAGCCAAAATAATTGATTTGACCATTAAAACGATTCAATAGCAAAATAATCTAAAACACGAATTCCACTAATTTACGCGAAATTAATCTGTGTAAATTAGTGGAATTCGTGTTTATATATATCTAATTAGTTTTCGTCTTCTTCAATACTATGCGTCTTTCCGTAGTTACGCCACTTCTCAATACAATCCTGAAAATCCTGAGGCAATTCGGTATCAAAACGCATCAGTTCGCCCGTAGTAGGATGCACAAAACCAAGCGTTTTGGCATGAAGAGCCTGACGTGGCAATGCTTTAAAACAATTTTCGATAAACTGTTTGTATTTTGTAAACGTAGTTCCTTTCAAAATCAAATGACCGCCGTAGCGTTCGTCATTAAACAAAGGATGCCCAATATGCTTCATATGCGCACGAATCTGATGTGTTCTTCCCGTTTCCAGTTTACAGGAAATTAAAGTCACATAGCCAAAACGCTCCAAAACTTTATAATGTGTAATCGCTGGTTTTCCTATTTCAGGATCAGCAAAGACAGCCATTTGCATACGGTCTTTTAAGTGTCTTGCCAGATTTCCTTCAATTGTTCCTGCGTCATCGGCAACATTCCCCCAAACCAGTGCAATATATTCACGCTCTGTAGTTTTGGCTTCAAATTGTTTGGCCAGATGAGTCATTGCCGCTTCGGTTTTGGCAATAATCAACAGCCCCGAAGTATCCTTGTCGATTCTGTGTACAAGACCCGGACGTTCACTGCTGTTCATAGGGAGATTATCAAAATGATGCGCAAGGGCATTTACCAAAGTTCCGGTATAATTTCCGTGCCCAGGATGAACCACCATTCCCGGTTCCTTGTTAATCAATAAAAGCGCGTCGTCTTCATAAACAATATTCAACGGAAGATCTTCCGGAAGAATATGGTTCTCATACGGCGGATGCGATAACATAACCGTTACGACATCAAAAGGCTTTACTTTATAATTTGATTTTACAGGAATATCATTTACAAAAATATTTCCTTCAGTTGCGGCGTTCTGAATCTTATTTCGGGTCGCATTCTGAATTAAATTCATTAAATATTTGTCAATACGCAAGAGCGCCTGACCTTTAGGGACTTCAAATCTGTAATGTTCGAATAATTCGTCTTCCAGATCTAAATTTTCAATATTATTGTTCATCTTTTGGGGTTTCTGCATCCGGCGTTGCTAAACTGTCTGTCGCCTGACTATCATCTACATACGTTGCTTTTCCATCACCTAAAACCAAATCAATTTTAGATGCTTTCAGCACACGGTCTCCTACTTTCAAATTTCTTCCTTTGTAACGCATTTCCAAAACCATATCTTTTCCAAGATTTGGAATATAAGTAATCGTTCCCGGCTCAAGACCTAACGCTTTAAGGGTCGGAACTGCTTCACGGTATGTTTTTTCAATTAGATCAGGAATTCGCACAGACGAAAATCCCGATGCATTGATTTTAATATATATTTTTCTTCCCTCTTTTACTTTAGTTCCAGGCAGCGGATCCTGCTCAACAACACTGAATTTCGGAAATTCACTTCGGTAATCAACACTATCCAAAAGCACATAATCCAGGTCCAGTTCGTCCAGTTTTTCTTCAACCTGCTCTTCAGTCAGTTTAGATAAATCAGGAACTGCAATTTCATGTCCGTGATCAGTTGTAAAAGTCAACCAATGCATAAACAAATAACCCAAAACTGCAATAATAGCAGCAGCACTTAATACTTGCAAAAAAAATACACGGCTTGTTAAATACTTACGTAAACTCATAAATTTATTTTTAGTTGTCGCAAAGATAAACCTATTTCGTTTCAAAAAAAATGATAATTTTGTTTAAAACAATATAAGGTTAACACCCTTTTTTTAAGGAGCTGTTTCCTGCTGTCCGCTGTATCTTTTGTTTTCTAAGAAAAAAACAAAAGGATGCCGCTCCCATCAGGGCTAGGACTTTAGGTTTCATAAGAAAATCAACGACATCATTGTCAAACTGAGCGAAGTCGAAGTCACCGCAAAGTGAAAACAGGACTTCGACTTCGCTTAGTCTGACAAAAAGAGAAAAAATAAATTCGTAGCAAACCTGAAAATAAAAAGAAAAATAAAACTTTAAATAAAAACATCATAATGAAAAACATTGCCATCATAATGGGCGGATATTCAAGCGAATACAAAATTTCTCTTATCAGCGGAAACGTCGTTCATCAATATCTTGACAAAACAAAATACAACGGATTTCGCATTCATATTTTTAAAGAAAAATGGGTTTATGTAGACGAAAATGATGCTGAATTTCCAATCGACAGGAATGACTTCTCTGTTACTGTAAACGGGCAGAAAATTACTTTCGACTGTGTTTTTAATGCTATACACGGAACTCCCGGTGAAGACGGTCTGATGCAGGCTTACTTTGAATTATTAGGAATTCCACAATCATCCTGCGATTACTATCAGTCGGCATTGACTTTTAATAAACGTGATTTATTGTCAGTTTTAAAACCATATGGAATAAAAACAGCCATTTCTTATTACCTAAACAAAGGCGATGTTATCAATACAGACGAAATTGTAAAAAAAGTAGGTTTACCATGTTTTGTAAAACCAAACAAAGCAGGTTCAAGCTTCGGAATTTCAAAAGTAAAAACTACTGCAGAATTGCCAATCGCTATTGAAGTCGCCTACAAAGAAGACAATGAAATCATCATTGAGAGCTTCCTTGACGGAACCGAAGTTTCTGTAGGAGTAATCAATTACAAAGGAGAAGTAATCGTTTTACCAATTACAGAAATTGTGTCAGACAATGATTTCTTTGACTACGAAGCCAAATACGAAGGAAAATCACAAGAAATTACGCCTGCCAGAATCTCAGACGAACTAACAAAAAAAGTGGGAGAAACAGCAAAGCGTGCTTACGAAGTTTTAAAAATGAAAGGTTTCTCACGAAGCGAATTCATTATAGTAGACAACGAACCATACATGCTTGAAATGAACACAATTCCAGGCTTAACAACCGAAAGTTTGATTCCGCAACAGGCAAAAGCAGCCGGAATTTCTCTGGAAGATTTGTTTACAAATGCGATTGAGTTAGCGATAGCTTAAAAAAAGACACTAAGAACTAAGGTGCTAAGATTCTATGATTTTAGCACCTTTTTTGCTTATTTCTTATAAAAAATTTATTCTGCATATGCAGTCTTTGAAACTAGACAAAAACTCTGTAACTTAGATTCTCAAAACCTTAGCAACTCTAAAAAAAAATGAAACAAATCTTCGAATGGGAAAGACTACTTTTTAATGATTTACCGCCAAATTTCCTTCTGGAAGTCATATTTCGTTCCACCGTTATGTTTATCATTTTACTGCTGACACTAAAAATGACAGGAAAGCGAGGTGTAAAACAATTATCCATTTTCGAAACTGTAATTATTATAGCGCTCGGTTCTGCAGCCGGAGATCCAATGTTTTATGAAGATGTGGGAATTATGCCTGCCGCAGTTGTTTTTATTGTCATTATTATTTTATACCGTTCTGTGACATGGCTCACCGGAAAAAGTAAAAGGTTTGAGGAATTTATAGAAGGCAAAACAGAGTGTTTAATCAGTGAGGGTAAATTTTCGGTATCAACTTTCAAGAAAGAGAGTCTGGCTCAGGACGAATTTTTTACAGAACTCCGCATCAAATCAGTTGAACATTTGGGTCAGGTAAGACATGCTTTTATTGAAACCAGCGGAGAAGTAAGTGTGTTTTTTTATGACGACAAAGATGTTGGATATGGTCTTCCAATTTTACCTGCCCTGTTTGGTACAAAAAGCAACATTATTCCAAATGACGGTATTTATTCCTGCACTTTCTGCGGTCATACTACAGAACAGAAAGCCGGAACAGCAACATGCAGTGTTTGCAAAAAAGAAGAATGGGTTGCAGCGATAAACACATTAAGAATTACTTAAAAAACAATAAAAAAGCACTAATAAATTACTTCCTTTGTAACTTTAAAATTCAAAAGAAACTTAAATCTTAGCAGCTCAGAACCTTAGAACCTTAAAAAAAAATGCGAAAAGCCATATTCCCAGGATCATTTGATCCTATTACACTTGGTCACGAAGATATTATTAAAAGAGGGATTTCCCTTTTTGATGAAATCGTCATTGCTATTGGAGTAAATGCCGAAAAAAAATACATGTTTTCACTCGAAGAAAGAAAACGTTTTATTGAAGAAACTTTCAAAAATGAACCAAAAGTAAGTGTTATTACTTATGAAGGTCTAACAATTGATTTGGCAAAAAAATTAAAAGCAAATTTCATTTTAAGAGGTTTGCGTAATCCGGCTGATTTTGAATTCGAAAAAGCAATTGCCCATACCAATAGAAAACTTTCCAAGATTGAAACCGTGTTTTTATTAACCGCAGCAAGTACTTCATTTATTAGCTCCAGCATTGTTCGCGATGTTTTAAGAAATGGCGGCGAATACGAAATGCTAGTTCCTGATGCTGTAAGAGTTAAGAAATAATATATCAAACATTAACATACAAATATAAATTTGGTTAAGTAATAAATAGCTATATTTTTGTAGCAACTAACTCAAAAATTTTAAAATGTTATTTTATTACGGAACCAAAGCAACCAACCTGAAAAATGGTCAGATCATCAACGTAGATTGTCCAAACTGCAATACCACCGTATCGATGATTTACAGTGTGTACGGAAAATATGCACATTTATATTTAATACCCTTTTTTCCGGTCAAAAAGTTAACCTTTACAGAATGTAACTCTTGCAAAAAAACATTTGCACAAGCTGAATTACCTTCTTCTATTCAGCAAAAACTGGAAAGAGAAAAAGAAAAAAATGCAATTAAGACACCTATTTGGATGTTCTCAGGACTATTTATAATTGCTGCCATTACTGCAATGGGTTTTTATAGTTCACATCAAACGGACGTTGACAGCGAAAACTTTATTAAAAGCCCAAAAACAGGAGATGTCTATTTTTTGAATTCAACAGATGGTTTTTATACCACAATGAAAATAAATGAGATTTCAAAAGACAGTCTGACATTTTTCCTTAACGATATGGAAATCGACAGCCAATCGGAAATGGATAAAATTGATATTGATAAAAATTATAAAAGCAAATCAAGCATCGCTAAAAAAGATGTCCTGAAACTTTATAACGACAAAAAAATATTTGAAGTAAAACGAGAATAATAATTTACCCTTCAAACATTTGTGGAATGTAGTAAATAACTGTACTTTCGCCGAAATTTAAGACAATAAAAATGAGCATAGAAAGAGAATTAGGGAAACGCAGCGGATCGAAATGTGAACTTTGTGGTGCAACAGAAAACCTAAAAGTATATACTGTTTTACCAACTCAAAAAGGCGGAATTGACGAAAGTATATTGGCCTGCAACACGTGCATTGATCAAATTGAAAATCCGGAAAAGGTTGATTTAAATCACTGGAGATGCCTTAACGATAGTATGTGGAATGAAAATGCTGCCGTACAAGTTGTCGCATGGAGAATGCTAAGCAGAATGCGTGCCGCAGGATGGCCGCAGGAATTACTGGATATGATGTACCTGGACGAAGATATGCTCAAATGGGCTCAGGCGACCGGAGAAGGCGAAGACGATGAAAACAAATTGGTGCACCGCGATAGTAATGGCGTGATTCTGGAACACGGTGATTCTGTAGTTTTAATAAAAGATCTAAAAGTAAAAGGATCAAGTATGGTAGCCAAACAAGGAACTGCTGTAAGAAACATTCGTCTGGACCACGAAAATGCCGAATATATCGAAGGAAAAGTAGATGGTCAGCAGATTGTTATTATTACACAATACGTGAAGAAAATATAGTTTTTTTTAAAGGTTCAAAGGGACATAGTGGCAAAGGGACAAAGGTTTCTAAGCTGACTTGGAACCTGAAACAAAAAAACATAACAAAAAAGGCTGTTCAAAATCTGAACAGCCTTTTTTAGTTTTTATTATATCACAAATTATCTTTGGAATAATTTATTGATTTGATCTTTTACGAATGGCTCAGAAACACTGCTTGTTGCAGAAGCTGTTTCTTTGCTTGATACCATAAACTGAACTGTAGCTTTCTCAGGAAGAGCACTTCCTGTGTAGTGCAACCAGATGTAGTTGTTTGGCAATTCTAATTTAATATCATATAATGGACTTGCAGTGAAACCATTCATAATAATAGTATAAAGACTTGCGTAGTCATTATTTAAATTTCTGAATGAAAATTTTCTTAAAGATGAAGAATCGTCATCGTTCTGAATACTAGTGTAATAAACTGTATACTCATCTCCAATTTTTTGAATGTAATTGTTATTTACTTTTCCTAATCTCTCAACTGGTACAGTCTCTAGAACTTTAATTTGTGCAAACGAAACAAAACTAAAAAGTAATACGGCAAGTGTAATAATCTTTTTCATAGTGGAATTTGGGGTTAATTTTTACTAATGTTATAAGCGCCGAAATTATGAAAAAATCTATCTAAATCCATTTTTTTCTTAACATTAAATTGTGAATATTAGTTAAAATTACAACATGAGCAATTCAAAAAACCATAACTCATTAATAATAAATATCTTAGACTAAAATAATAGTTTTAAAATTTATTAATTTTAACTAAAAAAGTCATGAAATCTGGTAAAACTACCTTTCTTCTTCTTTCTTAACCACCTTTCTGGCTACTTCGATTTTAAACTTTTTGCCTTTCATTTTCTCATCTTTGATATTTTTGAGCAAATCTTTCACTTTATTGTATCGTACTGCAGCAAATGAAATAAAATCTTTTACTTCGATCAGGCCCAAATCATCTTTCTCCAATTTTCCCTTTTGAGAAAAGAAACCCACAATATCAAATTTATTAAGTTTCGTTTTCTTTCCACCGCTAATATATATGGTCTGATATTCGGGTGGTTTTGGTAACGTTGTCGCATTATCAACAACCAGAACTTCCATATCATAGTTCACATAATCCAGTTGCTTTTCACTTTCGTGAATAATCAAATACGCGGTTCCCGATGCCTGCATACGTGCCGTACGTCCGTTTCGATGCGTAAACTCATCTTCTTTTAAAGGCAAATGATAATGAATTACGTGTTTCATTTCCGGAATATCAAGACCACGTGCCGCCAAATCGGTTGTAACCAAATAACTCACACTTCCGTTTCTAAACTGAATCAAAGCGCGTTCACGTTCGTCCTGATCCATTCCGCCATGATAATAAACCGAATAAATTCCTTTTTCGTTTAAGGTATCGCTTATACGCTCAGCAGCATCACGATGGTTACAGAAAATAATTGCCGATTCCGATTTTAGAGAACATAACAAGTTAAATAAACTCTGCAATTTATCCTTCGACGGAGAAATTACCATTCTCACAGAAAGGTTTGTCTTTTCTTCTTCTTCGGGAATAAAATCTAAAACTGTCGGATTAATTACTCTCGTATATTTCGGGATTTCAATATCTGAAGTAGCCGAAACCAAAATGCGTTTATTTAACTTAGAAAGTTTTCCAATTATAAAAGACATTTGCTCATGAAAACCCAATTGCAATGATTTATCAAATTCATCTAAAATTAAAGTCTGTACTTTATCCAGACGAAAAGTTCCTCTTTCTATATGATCTGCGATTCTTCCTGGCGTTCCGATTAAAACAGCCGGCGGATTGCTCAGATTTTTAATTTCGGTATCAATAGAATGGCCACCATAGCAAATGTTTACCTTGTATTCGGTTCCCATTTTTTTCCATACCTGCTCGATCTGTAAACCAAGTTCGCGTGACGGAACAAGAATCAAACATTGAACCGATAAGATTTCTGGCTGTAGTAATTCTAAAACAGGAAGCAAAAAAGCAAGCGTTTTTCCAGATCCTGTTGGAGAAAGCAGTAAAACATTATTATCATTCAGGATTGCATCTTGTGCTGCATCCTGCATTTCGTTTAGGCTCTCGATCCCTAAATTCGAAAGTATATTGTTGGAACGGTGATTTTTATTCATTTTGCAAAAGTAATTAAAAGGTTTCAAGTTTCAGGTTTTCTTTGTTTCAAGTTTTTAAACCGTAAAAAGAGCTAAGATCGTAAAGATTTTGTTTCACGCAGAATTGGCAGATTAAGCAGATTAAATCTCAATCAATAAAATAAAAAAATCCCTAATCTGCCAAATCTGCGTAAACTAATAAACACAAAGTACATCAACTTGAAACCTGAAACTTGAAACCTGAAACAAATAAAACTTTATATTTGACTTTTCTATTAAACCCAAAAACATGAAATTTTTTACATTTCTCATTTCACTTTTCACCATAACGGCTTTTGCCCAAAACAATAAAAAATACGATACTTTTTTTGAGAAAGGAAACGGAAATCAATCTGCTTCCTATCAGGAAACTATAGCTTATTTTAAACTTCTGGCTAATGATTTTCCAACAATCCAAATTAAGGAAATGGGTTTGACAGATTCCGGAGAACCTTTGCACATGGTGACTTTTAATCCTGACAAGGAATTTGATTTTGAGAAAATCCAAAAAACAAAAGCTGTTCTTTTTGTCAATAACGGAATTCATGCCGGCGAGCCGGACGGAATTGACGCTACTATGCAATTCTACAGAGATTTGGCTATCGGAAAACTGAAAGCGCCAAAAAATACCATTTTAGTCTGCATTCCGGTTTATAATATCGGAGGTGCTTTGAACCGAAATTCTACAACACGCGCCAATCAGGACGGGCCTGAAGTTTATGGTTTTAGAGGAAATGCCAGAAACTACGATCTGAATCGTGATTTAATGAAATCTGATACCCGAAATACAAAAAGCTTTGTCGAAATTTTCCAGAAAATAAATGCTGATGTTTTTATTGATAATCATGTGAGCAACGGATCTGATTATCAATACAAACTAACTTATATTATGACGCAGCATAATAAACTCGGAACTGTTTTGGGTGATTTTATGAATAACGAAATGATGCCTGCATTGGTAAAAGATTTGCAGAAAAAGAAAATTGAAACAACGCCTTATGTTGATTCTTTTAAAGATACTCCGGACAAAGGTTTTGGTCAGTTTGTAGATAGTCCGCGTTATACAACGGGTTATACTTCTTTGTTTAATACGATTGGTTTTGTGGTCGAAACGCACATGCTGAAAAAATATGCCGAACGTGTAAAAATGACGTACGAATACATGAAATCGACTTTGGATTTTACCGATGCAAATTATCAAAAAATCAAAGAACTGAGAGTGAAAAATTTAGAGCAGTATCAGCCGAAAAAATCATACACTTTAAAATGGGAACTGGACAGCACAAAAGCAACAACTTTTTCGTTTCTGGGATATGAAGCAGGTTACAAAAAAAGCGATGCCACAACGGGAAATCGTTTGTACTATGACAGAAGCAAACCATACAAAAAAGATGTTCCGTATATAAAGGAATTCAAATCACAAAAAGAAGTTGTTATACCTTCTGCTTATATCATTCCGCGTGGCTATTGGAATATTATTGAGTTGTTGAAGAACAATAATATCAGTTTTTCAAAACTTAAAAATGATACTATTATCGAAGTAGAAAGCTATAAGATTGCCAATTTTAAAACCGTTCCGTCTGCATACGAAGGACATTATGCGCACAGAAATACAACGGTTACTTCTAGAATAGTTAAAACCGCTTTCGCGAAAGGAGATTACCTCGTTCCAACAAACCAAAAAGGCGTAAAATATCTTCTGGAAGCTTTTGAGCCAGAAGGTGTTGATTCATTCTTTAACTGGAATTTCTTTGATGCTATTTTACAGCAAAAAGAACATTATTCTGAATATATTTTTGAAGATACGGCTGCGAAATTATTAAACGATAATCCGCACTTAAAATCAGAATTAGAAACCAAAAAACAAACTGATGCTGCATTTGCTAAAAATCCAGAAGCGCAATTGGACTGGATTTATAAGCATTCTGTTTATTATGAAAAGGCGCATTTGCAGTATCCTGTTTATCGAGTTTTGTAAAGTTTTTTTAACCACAATCCCGATCGCCATCGGGAGCTAGGATTTTTGATTTTAAGTGTTTTGAAAAATGTTAAGATCGCAAAGCAGTTCGCATAGAACTTTGTCAAAGTTTTAAACTTTGACAAAGTTGAAACGGATCTTCAATCAAATACGACTTCTGTAGTACAAATAAATTCAGAATAAGATAAATTTAGACGATCGGACCAGCGACGAACCAAATGCCGACAATCTTGTCATCCTGAGGAACGAAGGAACACACAAGTAGTTCGACAAAGTTTTGTAGAGTTGCTATACGGAATTTCTTGTGTGTTCCTTCGTTCCTCAGGATGACAAAACACTGGCAAAAAACATTAAACCACACAGCAGAATAAACATACCAAATACCCGACAATCTTGTCATCCTGAGGAACGAAGGAACACTCAAGTAGTTCGACAACGTATTGTAGAGTTGCTATACGGAATTTCTGGTGTGTTCCTTCGTTCCTCAGGATGACAAAACACTGGCAAAAAACATTAAACCACACAGCAGAATAAACATAACAAATACCTACAATCTTGTCATCCTGAGGAACGAAGGAACACACAAGTAGATCGACAACGTATTGTAGAGTTGCTATACGGATTTCTGGTGTGTTCCTTCGTTCCTCAGGATGACAAAACACTGGCAAAAAACATTAAACCACACAGCAGAATAAACATACCAAATACCCGACAATCTTGTCATCCTGAGGAACGAAGGAACACTCAAGTAGATCGACAACGTATTGTAGAGTTGCTATACGGATTTCTGGTGTGTTCCTTCGTTCCTCAGGATGACAAAGCACTGGCAAAAAACATTAAACCATACAGCACAAAAAAAGCCTAATAAAATTTATTAGGCTTTTGTATTGTGAAAAGAATAACTATTTATCCTTCAATATTTTTTCTAAAAACTCAACTTTATCTTTTTCTGCCTGAAGTAAACGTTCGTAAAGTTTTTTGTTTTCTTCTATAGATTCCATTAATTTATCTAATGGATTAAAAGTGAATACCGGTCCATGCGAAAATGCTCCATTACTTCCACTATTATCATAGAAATTATTAAAATAATTAATTGCGGCTTCGTCTGAAAAATTTTTAAGCGCTTCAACACTTACGCCCAAAGCTTTTGCTACATCGATAAGTTTTTCATCGCTTATGGTTTCGCTGTTTTCAAGAGCAGATATAGCCTGTTGGTTTGTTCCTAAAGCTTGTGCCAGGGCTTCTTGCTTCATGTCACGAAGTTCACGAATTCGGCTAATTTTTCTTCCTATATGGTTTGGTTTTGCAAATGTGCTCATAAATCAAAATGTTGCTATTGAACAAAAGTACGATTTTTGAGACATAAAATTAAATAAGTTTTTTAGGTTCTAAGATTCTAAGTTTTTTTCTTGCTCTTTTTCCTCGTCACACTGGCAAAAAAACTTGAAACTTTAAACCTGAAACAAATTTAACCTCAAAGTGCAGCTCGCGTGAGGGATAGAAGCTGGCTACCGAAGTAGCGCGGATAGCCCGACAGCATCCCGATAAGAGGGCGTATACACGTATGGTGGTTTGCCCTCTTATCGGGATGGTGGCACGCCCAGATTATCAATAGTGTAAAACGAATTTTAAAACCTAATTTTTGGAGTTTGGAATTTTTAAAATTGGATTTTTTTCTTCCTCAAATAATAATTTGATGTTTTCGTAGGAGTTTTTTAAGGCTTCTTTTATTTCTGCAGGGTTTAACCAGGCTACTTTCTCGATGCCTTCTTCTGCCTGTCCGTGCGGAATTCCTTCAAAATCTGATTGCATTTCGAACCAGTGCGTGATTTTGAGTTTGTATTTACCGTTGCGCTTAAAGACGTGATAGGTTTTTTGCAGTTTATTGGTAATTTTTAGTTTTCCAACACCAGTTTCCTCTTCGACTTCGCGCATGGCAGTGTCTTCTATCTCCTCGCCTTTTTCGATTCCGCCTTTTGGAAGATCCCATTTTCCGTTTCTGAAAATGAATAATACTTCTCCTTTTTTGTTATAAACCAATCCTCCTCCAGCTTTATTTACCGGAATTTTGGCTTTTAGGGTTTTCATTATTTCACTTTCGTCGGGATGGTATAAACAGGCTTTTTGAATTTTATTTTGAAAAATTTTAACTATAAGTTGTTCGATATCAATACTTTCAAGCAAGAACAATTGAAAATCTGTTTCCTTTGAGATTTCATTTGTCAAAAAAAGTGGTTTGTCGTTTACAAAAACTTTATACATTTGTAGTATGATTTTTAATAAAGATACAGCCGAAAAAACAGCCGAATTGCTTTTGCAAATAAATGCAATTAAATTGAATCCAGAAAATCCTTTTACGTGGGCTTCTGGATGGAAATCTCCTATTTATTGTGATAATAGGTTAATTCTTTCATTTCCACCCATCAGAAATTACGTTCGTGATGAGTTTGCGAAAAACATTGAAAAACAATTTGGGAAACCAGATGTGATTGCCGGTGTTGCTACTGGTGCTATCGGAATTGGTATTCTTGTGGCTGAAAGCCTGGGATTGCCTTTTGTATATGTACGCCCGGAAGCCAAAAAACACGGAAGACAAAACCAGGTAGAAGGTTTTTTACAAAAAGGCCAAAACGTTGTAGTGGTCGAAGATTTGATTAGTACAGGTAACAGCAGTCTGATGGCTGTTGAGGCTTTGCGCAATGAGGGTGCCAATATTAAAGGTATGGCAGCGATTTTTACGTATGGTTTTAATGTTGCAGAAGAAAACTTTAAAAACGCTAATATCGATTTATATACGCTGAGCAATTATGACAATTTGTTGAACTTAGCTGTAGAAAAACTATATATTACAGAAGATCAACAGTCTGCTTTGCAGGAATGGAATGAATCTCCGTCTACGTGGGGACAGGAATAGATTTTAGATTTTAGATTTTAGATTTTAGATTTTAGATTTTAGATTTTAGATTTTAGATTTTAGATTTCTAAAAATCGCTTTGCTCTTTTTTGCAATTAAAAATAAAAAAAATATACATATGAACTTAGAAAGTCCAAAAGTTACTGTTCAAAAATCAGCTCAGGAGTTATTTGATTTACTGACTGATGTTAGGAATTTTGAAAAATTAATGCCGGATAATATTGCCAAATTTGAAGTTATCGGCGAAGATGCTTTTATTTTTGGATTGAAAGGGATGCCGGAAATCAAATTAAAAATGAAAGACAAAACAGCTCCAAACAAAATTGTATTGGGCGCTGCAAGTGATAAACTTCCGTTTACGCTGGTTTCTAACATTGACAGTGTTTCTGATTCAGAAAGTGCTGTTCAGTTGGTTTTTGATGGCGAATTTAACGCTATGATGGCAATGATGATCAAAGGGCCAATCAGCAAGTTTATTGAAACCTTAGCAACAAATATGACAAAATTGTAATTTGCAATTACCAGTTATAAGAAGAGCCCGATTTGTAATCGGGCTTTTTATTAGCCACAGATTAAGGGATTAAAATGATTTTGGTTCACGTATATGCGAGATTAAAACCTTTGAGCCTTTGTAACTCTAAAACTTTGCACCTCCTAATAAAGCATCTGAATCTCTTTTATATCAAATTCGGAAACTGAATCGTCTTCTAATAGTATTTGAATTTTTCCTGCGGAAGAAACGCCCTGAATAATGCCCATAAAGTTTTGGCTTTCTAAATTTTTAAAAGGCATCGGAACCCCTTTTTTAAAGAGGTGATTAAAGTATTCATTCCAAAAAATGGCTGATTTAGTTTCCCAAAGATCAATTTTTTCTTTGATTTTTTCAGTAATTAAAAATGGAAAAACATCCTTGTCAAAAGTTTTTCCTGAAATTAATGCCAGAGATGATGCATTCGGGAGTTCTCCGAAATTTGTCTGGTTAACATTGAGCCCCAATCCTACTACTGACACAATCCTGCCATCACTTTTGATGGTATTTTCGATTAATATGCCACCAATTTTTTTATTGTATGACATAATGTCGTTTGGCCATTTTATACTTAAAGTAGAAATATCCAACGAATTTAATGTTTCGATTACAGCTAATGAAACGATAATGTTCAGGTCAAAAACCTTTTCATTATCAAACAGGAAATCTTTTACCAAGGCACTCATAATTAAGTTTTTACCTGATTCAGACTGCCACTTGGCTCCCATTTGCCCTTTGCCTTTTGTCTGATTTTCAGCAGTTACGACGGTAAAATTCTCCAGTTCATCGTTGCTCGCGAGTGCTTTTAAGAAGTCATTTGTTGAATCTATGGCATCGAGTTTGATTAGTTTCATTATAATAATTTAAATAACTTAATTTAATATTTTGTTAAGGTTCAAAAATAATAACAAATTTTGGTAACTTTACAGATTCATATAAAATAATTCATGGCGAAAAAGACTATTAATAATGATGTTCTGTTGGCGAACATAATCAAAGGAATTGAAGAAGTAAAAGGGAATGATATCGATATTCTGGACTTAAGAGAGATAGACACGGCTGTTTGTGACTATTTTGTAATTTGCAACGGAAGCTCTAACACTCAAGTTAATGCCATTGTAAACTCAATTCAAAAAACAGTATCAAAAGACTTAAAAGATAAACCGTGGCACGTAGAAGGATCCGATAATGCAGAATGGGTCCTGATGGATTATGTGCATATCGTAGTACATGTTTTTCAGAAACATATTCGTGAATACTATAATATCGAAAGCCTTTGGGGTGACGCCAAAATAACTACAATCGAAAACAAATACTAAAGAAAAATTTTTCTAATGGCTAAAGATAATAATCCAAATCCGAGTAAATTTAAAATAAGTCCCTGGTTAATATATACCGCAATACTTTTAGTTTTTTTATTTATAAGTTTTGCAACCGGAGGATCAAATTTAAGCGAACCTGCTCAATTAACCTCTTCTAAATTCAACGTACTGTTAGAAAAAGGGCAAATTGAAAAAGTTATCGTTTATAATAAAGCTGAAGCTGAAGTATATTTAACTGCAGCTGCGCTAAAAGATGCTGCAAATAAAAAAGTAGCTAAAGATATATTTGAAAGACCAAATAAAGGTCCTCACTATACTTTGGAAATAGGTAATGATCAAATTTTTCAAACTAAGCTTGAAAAAGCTGTTGCAACGGGAAAACTAAAAGATTTTAATTTCTTACAGAAAAATAACTGGAGCGATATTTTGATCAGCTTACTTCCTATCATCATCATTATTGGTGTGTGGATTTTCATTATGCGTAAAATGTCTGGTGGCTCTGCGGGCGGAGGCGGACAAATTTTTAACATCGGAAAATCTAAAGCGAAACTGTTTGATGAAAAAACAGATATCAAAACAACTTTTAAAGATGTTGCCGGTTTAGAAGGTGCAAAAGAGGAAATACAAGAAATTGTAGAATTTCTTAAAAATCCTGAAAAATACACGAATCTTGGAGGTAAAATTCCGAAAGGTGCTTTGCTTGTAGGTCCTCCGGGAACTGGTAAAACGTTATTGGCAAAAGCTGTTGCCGGTGAAGCTCAGGTTCCTTTCTTCTCATTATCAGGTTCTGATTTTGTTGAGATGTTTGTTGGTGTTGGTGCATCACGTGTTCGTGATTTGTTCAAACAGGCAAAAGAAAAATCTCCAGCTATCATCTTTATCGACGAGATTGATGCTGTTGGTAGAGCAAGAGGAAAAAGCAATATGTCTGGCGGAAATGATGAAAGAGAGAATACACTGAACCAATTATTGACAGAAATGGATGGTTTTGGTACCAACTCAAATGTAATTGTACTTGCTGCAACAAACAGAGCTGATGTTCTTGATAAAGCTTTAATGCGTGCCGGTCGTTTTGACAGACAGATTTTTGTTGACTTACCAGACATTCGCGAAAGAGCTGAAATCTTTAAAGTTCACTTAGCTCCTATCAAAAAAGTAGAAGGCCTTGATCTTGATTTCTTAGCAAAACAAACTCCTGGTTTTTCAGGTGCTGATATTGCTAATGTATGTAATGAAGCAGCTTTGATTGCTGCGCGTAACAACAAAGCAGCAGTTGACAGACAAGATTTTCTTGATGCTGTTGACAGAATTATTGGTGGTCTTGAAAAGAAAAACAAAATCATCACTCCTGAGGAGAAAAGAGCAATTGCTATTCACGAAGCGGGTCATGCTACTGTAAGCTGGATGCTGGAACATGCTGCACCACTTATTAAAGTAACAATTGTACCTCGTGGACAAAGTTTAGGAGCTGCATGGTACTTGCCGGAAGAAAGACAAATCGTGAGAACAGATCAAATGTTGGACGAAATGTGTGCAACTATGGGAGGAAGAGCTGCTGAAAAGGTAACTTTTGACAGAATTTCTACAGGTGCATTAAGCGATTTGGAGAAAGTAACACGTCAGGCTCGTGCGATGGTAACAATTTATGGTTTGAATGATAAAATCGGAAATGTTACTTATTATGATTCAACCGGACAAAGCGAATACAATTTCTCTAAACCGTATTCTGATGAAACTGCAAAAGTTATTGATAAAGAAATTTCAGAATTAATTGAAGGTCAATATCAAAGAGCTATTCAGATTCTGGAAGAGAACAAAGACAAGTTAAATCAGCTTGCTGATATCTTAATAGAAAAAGAAGTTATTTTTAAAGATGACTTAGAAACAATTTTCGGAAAACGTACTTTTGATAAAAATTTAGAGGAATACGTTTCGTAAATTATTCAACAAATATGTAATATTTTTTAAAATCTTAATTCAAAATAGTCTTTTGAATTAAGATTTTTTTATCTTTGAACGTTTTCAATTAACATGTAAAGTATTTCATATAAAAATGAATTTTTTCAAAAAAATATTTGGTTCTAGCGATGCCGGCTCTGATGAAGAACATGTAAGCGAATATGGAGGACATACCACAACTCCGGACAGTCATTTATCGATCGATGAAAGATTCATTTTTAATTTTAAAAAAAATGGTGGTAAATTTTTGTATTGTGAAAACAAACAAGAAGTTGCTGAACAGTTTGAAAACATTCTTGAAGAAAATGATTGGTTCGAAAACGAAGTATTGTGTTATGAGCCAGGTTTATTTAGCTTGCTAGACGAGAACAAATTACTTTATTTCTCTCCCAGAAATCCAAAATTTTTACTGGCAACCTGCGAAAATCTTATTGCAGATGAGGGGTCTATATTATTTTCATCTAAGCAAATTAGACAGGATAAACCAAACGAATTACCTGCAAATATTGTAATAATAGCTACAACAAGCCAAATTCTCGCTATGAAAAGTGATGGGCTTAGCGCTATTAAACGCAAATACGAAAGAGACTATCCAACCAATATCACCACAATAAAATATTTCGAAAAAGCAAAAGAAGAAGATTTTACCCAATACGGAAGTGTTGCTAAAAATTTGTATTTATTGCTTTTAGAAGATCTTTAAGATGAATGAAACACTGAAGAGAACCATTTCTGGTGCTGTTTATATCGCTCTGTTATTAACTTCTATTTTGTTTTCTACCGAAAGCTTTATTATTCTTTTTGGTATTTTTTTAATTATAACAATCTATGAATTTTCTAATTTAGTAAACCTGAATAAAATCTTTTCGATTTCATTTGGAACTTTATTGTATTCTGCAATTGTACTGGTTGGTCATTACAATAAACAAACTACTGCTTTTCTTAATGATTTGTTTAAATCAGATTTTGATTTAATTACCAATATTCAGGAATTAAACATGGTGCTTCTTGCCGTTACCCTTGTAATAGCAATAAAATGTATTTTATTCTTATTTTATGATTCGGTACAAGAAATAAGCATTTCTTCAAAGTACTTATACTTATTGGGATATATTACACTTCCTTTTATTTTTATCGTAAAAATTTCCTTTGGGACTAATGATTATAACCCAAAGATTATTATTGGCTTATTTGTTCTTATCTGGACAAACGATACGTTTGCTTATCTGGTAGGAAAATCAATTGGAAAACATAAATTATTTGAGCGTGTGTCTCCCAAAAAAACAATTGAAGGTTTTTTAGGCGGAGTTGTTTTTGCTATACTGGCTGGTTTCCTGATTTCAAAATTCTATATTCAGCCAAATCCTGCTTTTAGCAATAAATCTATTTTAATATGGACTATTATTGCGATAATTGTAAGCGTTTTTGGGACGATCGGAGATTTGATCGAATCAAAATTTAAAAGAATTGCAGGTGTAAAAGACAGTGGTTCCATAATGCCCGGACACGGAGGCATCCTAGATCGATTAGATAGTGTTATATTTGTAGCACCAATTATATTTTTATTTTATCAAATTTTATATTATGTTTCATAAAGAAGGTGGCCCGTCAATTTTATTAGGTACTGTTTTTACTGTAGCCGTACTTTTAATTGCTGATAGATTCATTGATATCTCTTGGCTTAGAATGCTTGTTCAAATTGCAGCGGTTGTAATTTTGATTATTATTTTGCAATTTTTTAGAAATCCTAAAAGAATTGCTATTAGAGAAAGTAATCATATTCTTGCTCCGGTAGATGGAAAAGTCGTGGTAATTGAAGAAGTATATGAAGGTGAATATTTTAAAGACAAACGCCTACAGGTCTCTATCTTTATGTCGCCAATCAATGTGCACGTAACGCGATACGCAATGGACGGTATTATAAAATTCAGTAAATATCACCCTGGTAAGTTTTTGGTTGCATGGCATCCAAAAGCAAGTGAAGAAAACGAAAGAACAACAGTGGTTATCGAAAATGAAACTTTTGGACAGGTTTTATACAGACAAATTGCCGGTGCTCTGGCGCGCCGAATTGTGAATTATGCACAAGAAGGAATGCAGGTTGTTCAGGGTACTGATGCTGGTTTTATAAAATTTGGCTCAAGAGTAGATTTATTTTTACCTTTAGGTACTCCGATTAATGTGGAATTAAACCAAAAAGCAATTGGAGGAAAAACCATTATTGCTACAAAAGCTTAAATGACCATAAAAGATTTAGATACCCGTTTCTCTGAGGCTGTAGAAATTGCAATGAAAATGACTCAGGCTTCGCTGCCGCAAGATGTGCAGCTAAGGCTTTATGCTTATTACAAACAGGCAACTTTTGGTACAGCAGTGTATAATCAATCTGAAAATTTTGATTTGCGTGATGCCTTCAAAACAAATGCCTGGATGCAGATTAGTCATATATCTATAGATGAGGCTAAGGAAAACTATATCGAAATCATTAATTCACTAACATCAAAATAATTTTATTATGAAGAAAAGCATTGTTCGCTTCAGTATTTTAACTTCATTACTAGCTTTATTTTCTTGTAATGATAATAAGCTAACTGAAGTTGTAGAAGTTCCTTTACCAACAAAAGAAGAGAAAATAACAATAGGTTCTCCTGATGATGTCAAAGCAGATCCTGGTTCTTTTGCTCTGACAAAACTGCCATTTTCATACGATGGCCTGGCTCCTGAGATACGATCATTAACTTTAGAAACACATTATTCAAAACACTATTTGTCGTACACCAACAACCTGAATAAGGAAATTGTTTCTACAGAATTTGAAAATATGTCGATTGAAGACATTCTTAAAAAAATGGATCTTAGTAATGCCAAGCTTCGTCAGAATGCAGGTGGATATTACAATCATACACTTTATTTTAATATTCTTACTCCAAAAGAGCAAACTCCAAAGGATACACTGGTAGGTTCAATTAATAAGGAATTTGGTTCTTTTAATAACCTTACCAATCAATTTAAAGGTCAGGCAGAAAAGCAGTTTGGCTCTGGCTGGGTTTGGCTTGTTGTGGACAGATACGGAAAACTACAGGTAACAACTACAGAAAATCAGGATAATCCTTTGATGAAGAATGCATTGATTCCAGGAACTCCTATTATGGGAATTGATCTTTGGGAACATGCTTATTACCTTGATTATCAAAACAGAAAAGGCAGTTATATTGATGCTTTTTATCAGCACATTAACTGGGAGAAAGTAAACGAAAATTATATAGAGGCTTTGAAGAAGGTCAAAAAAGTATAAAACGAAAGCTGATACAAAAAGTATCAGCTTTTTTGTTTTGCTACAAAATATTATCTCATTCTAAATATAAAAACACATCTCTAAATAATTCTAAAATTCCCTTTTAGCTTCCCTTTTACTTAATCTTTAGTTTTGAAATAAAACCTGAAAATTATCTCTGCATCCCTATAAAAACCTTATTATAATACTTATAAACCTAATAAAGGATTTTTAATTAAAAAAGGTGTGTAAATTGTTTACGCATTTTACACATAAAAATTAAGGCAAAAACCAGGAATTAAAGCCTATATCACAAATAGAGATAAAAACAAAAACTCCTTAACTAATGAAGATAAATCTGAAAATTCAAATTAAGAATAGACTTTATTTAATAGTTGCTTTGCTGCCTTTCTTTGCAATAGCACAAAGTACTATCGAACTTCCATCGACCTATTATTTATACCACCCCAATCCTAGAACAGGCCCATACTTAATAAAAAATGAAAATGTTCAGCTGCGTGCAACTCTGGACAGCATAAAACAATGCAGTGAAGAAATTCAAAAAAAGTTTTACGAGAAATTATCAGAATCTGAAATCGCGTCTTTAAAGGTCGGGAACTATCATTTTAAAAACAAATTTGAAGATTTTACATTTTCCATTAATGAAAATGGTTTTCTAAATGGAGAAGCCAAACATATAAAATTAAAAAATACTGATTATAAGACAACTCTTACTTTCTTAAATGGAGTACTTATCAAAACAAAAACTATAATAGATTCTAAAAACCTTCTTTATTCCCAATCTGCATTAAAAGATTTTGTCGTAACTAAAGAACGATTTTACAATTCAGGCAAATTATTGAAAAAAGAAATTGAGGACCTCAAAATAGAGAACCAAAACAATATAGTTTCGACTGAATACTATGAAAATGGAAATGTGATGATTTATCAAAATACTATAGAGGGCATTTATAAAGCTTTTACTGAGAATGGTATACTAAAAAGGCACACGGATGATAACATAGGCTTTGCCAGAATATACGACAACGAAGGAAAACTTGAAAAACATTCTTATAAAAAAGGAAACGAAAATTATACTGAATATTATACTAAAGGATTATTAAACAAAAAAGAAATTATTAGTGACAAGGAATCAAGAGAATATTTCTATAAAAATGGGAAAATGATTTATTATGAGGTATACAACCCAAAAACAAATGAAGAAAAAACTTTTGATTCCAAAAATAAACTAATACCCGGCAAAACAATAGTACGAGGGACTATAAATTATTAAACCTCTGCACTTTAAGCGCAGAGGTTTTAGTTAACTTCATAAATAAAAGATTCTGAAGGCATTATTTTGATATTAGCTATTCCTTCGCCATTCTTTACTGTAAAATATGTTTTATTCTTTAAGTACAATTGATCTAAAAGAACATATGAACCGTCTTTTAAATTCCATTTTGAAATAACATCTGCCGGAATTCTCAATTCAAATTCGCTTGTTTTGTCTGACGAGAAGTTAGCAATAATAATTAGTTTTTGTTTTGCTGACCAGCGAACATAAGAATATAATGATTCACCATAGCCTGTATTATTTTGACGGTTTACAGATTGAATTTCCTGAAAGCTTCCCATCAAAGCTGAACTGTTTATAGAAAAATTCAGTAATCGCTTGTAAAAATCACGCAAATTCTTTTCTGATTCTGACAATTGCTCACCGTCAAATTTACCACCATTCATCCATCTCTGGTGATTAGGGACTCCGATGTAATCAAAAATTGAAGTTCTGGAACGCTTTCCAAAACCTGCATCTTCATTACCCGCCTCTCCTACTTCCTGTCCAAAATAAACCATTGTTGGCGATGTACTAATTGTTGTAGAAACAACCATTAAAGGTTTTCCTCTTTCGGGAGTTCCTGCAAATTCGGGGCTCGCCAAGCGCTGCTCATCATGATTATCTAAGAAATGCAACATGTGATGCTCTATGTCTGACATTCCTTTTTGAATATCAGATAATCCATCCGGAGATGATTTTCCGCGAATGATATCTTTTAGTTTATCATATGTTTCTACTTTATCATACAAATAATCCATTTTTCCTAAACGGATATAATTACGGTATTCATTTGGATTATAAACTTCTGCTAGTAAAAAAGCGTTTGGATTTTTCATCTTGACAGCCGAATTCATATAGCTCCAAAACTCGTACGGAACCATTTCTGCCATATCATAACGGAAGCCGTCTACTCCTTTTGCTGTCCAGTACAAAGCAATCGATTTAAATTTTTTCCAGGAATCCGGAACATCTTTATCCTGCCAGTAAGCAAAATGCTCTTCATATGTTTTTTGATCAAAACCTGCTAGGAGTTCTGGAAAATCTTTTGAACCATCAGGGCGAATCCCATAATTTACTTTAACGGTTTCATACCAGTCATTCTCGTCCGGTTTTGCTTTTCTTGATCCGTTTCCGGTCCATTTTGCAGGGTTTTCATCAAACGAACCATCAATCATAGGATTTTTTTCTCCGTTTAACGGAATATTCCCATCCGGAATCTGAAAGTGTTCATTCGGAATATAATAGAAATTATTATCTCTGCTGTATTCTACATTTACATTATCATCAGCACCAAAATCCTTAATTCCTTCGGGATTGTTTTTTGCTTCGTACTTACGGGCAATATGATTTGGTACAATATCTATAATAACTTTTAAGCCAGCCTTGTGTGTTCGTGCAACCAAGGCTTCGAATTCCTGTAATCGATTTGCAGGATTTACAGCTAAATCCGGATTTACATTATAATAATCTTTTACTGCATACGGCGAGCCAGCTCTTCCTTTTATAACCTCTGGATCATCATTTGAGATTCCGTATGTGGTATAATCACGGACAAGGGCATGATGTGGAACTCCTGTATACCAAATATAAGTAACTCCCAAATCTTTAATTTCATTTAATGCCTTATCTGTAAAATCATTAAATTTTCCAACTCCATTTTCTTCAATCGTTCCCCACGGTTTGTTAGTTGCATTTTTATTCCCAAATAGACGCGTAAAAACCTGATAAACTACAACTTTTTTATCGTTTGCAGTTTCTTCCTTTGCTGTATTCATTCTTAAATCTTTTGTTTTGCACGCTGCAAAGAGCATGGTTACAGCTATTGCTCCAACAATAATTTTTTTATTTATCATATTCCATTTTATAATCTGATCTTTTTGAATCTCAGAATTAAACTAAAGCACCTGAAATCATTTTCTAAATTTAGACTAATTTTTAAAGTTCAAATAAAAATCACCTCAAATTGTCTTAATACTAATTAGAAATGACTTACTACAACGTGAGAGTACTCTGTTTTGTTAATAAATTTAAAAAAACTACTGAGTGGCAAAGGTTCAAAGTTTTTTTGAAATCTTAAACAAAAACCTTTGAACATTTGCCACTGTGAACCCTTGTACCTAAAAAATATAAATTAATCCTAATATCAATAAAGGTTGTAACCTTTTTCATAAATTTGACAAAAAATTAATCAATTGAAGAAATCACTCTTTTTCATAACTTATTGTTTGCTTCTTTTAAGTGTTCAGGGCATTTTTGCGCAAGCTCCAAAAAAAATCATTGTAGAGAATGCTGATTTTTCTGATGTCGATCAGGTAGCAATGCCAGATGCTCTTTTACTAACCGGAAATGTAAGGGTCAATCACGATGGTGTTGTACTGACTTGTAATAAAGCTTACTTTTTTCAAAAAGAGAATTATTTAAAAGCTTTTGGAAATGTACAATTAGTACAGGGTGATACATTGTATCTAAACAGTAAATATGCTGAATATAACGGAAACATGAAACAGGCTTTTGCTACAGGAAATGCCGTTATGACCTCTCCGGATGCAACTTTACAAACGGATACTATTAATTTTGACCGGAATGTTCAACAGGTTTTCTATAACACAAAAGGTACAATAATCAATAAGGATAATACTTTGGTGAGTAAATCCGGAAGGTATTATGTTACGGAGAAAAAATTTCGTTTTTTGACGGCAGTTGTGTTAACCAACCCTAAATATGTTATAAAATCTAATCATCTGGATTATTATAGCAATTCTGGGCATAGTTATTTATTTGGGCCTTCGACCATTACTAGTAAAACAAATTATATTTATACTGAAAAAGGGTTTTATGATACCAAGAAAAACCTGGCGCACTTACTCAGGAAATCGTATATAAAATATGATGACCGGTTGATAGAAGGAGATAGTTTGTATTATAACCGAAATATCGAATTTGCATCGGCGACCCGGAATGTTAAAATTACGGATTCTATAAATCGCGGAATTGTAAAGGGTCATTATGCTGAAGTTTTTAAACTTAAGGATTCAATGTTTGTAACCAAAAGAGCTGTAGCTGTTAATTTTGTAGACAATGATTCTGTTTACATTCACGGAAAAAAATTAATGGTGACAGGAAAAGAAGGCGAGCGAATTTTAAGAGCTTTTAATAATGTCCGTTTTTATAAAACTGATATGAGCGGAAAATGTGATTCAATTCATTCAAACTCTAAAACAGCTTTGACAAAACTTATCGGAAATCCGATATTATGGAACGGTGAAAGCCAGATTACCGGTGATATAATGCATTTAATCGGCGATAATACAACCAGAAAAATAGATTCCTTAAAAGTGCTTAACAACACCTTTATAGTCTCGAGGGATACGCTTGGTACAGGATTTAATCAGGTAAAAGGAATTAATTTATTTGGAAAATTCCGAGATGGAAAACTGCACGATGTTGATGTCATAAAAAATACCGAAGTCATTTATTATATGCGGAATGACACGAATGAGCTTATTGGTATTAATAAAAATGTGAGTAGTAAAATCAATATGATTTTAGAAAATAATGCCATTGAAACTATTACGTTTTTTAATAAAGTTGACGGTGATATTTACCCCGAAGCAGATTTGCCCGAAAATGCCCGAAAATTAAGAGGCCTTGTATGGCGCGGTGATGAGCGAATAAAATCTAAAGATGATATTTTTACTGCGGAAGAAAATGAGCTCAATGATAAATTAATCAAGGAAGGAAAAGACGAAGACGCCAAAGAAAATGTCCCGATGGAAATCAGGAAAGAAACCTTAGATTACGATAAAAAGAAAACAGCACCTAAAACTGCAAAAGAAAAAGAGAAAGCCAAGAAGCAATAAATTCTTACCAACTAAAATCACTGGGTTAACATTCAGGTTTTTGGTTAATAAAACTTAACTTAATCCTAAAATTAAAACCTCAGAACGTTAGTATCTTTGCAACTTTGAACCTTTAAAAAGAAATGAATTCAGATTTTATAAAATATCAGGCACAAACATCTCCATACCCTTTAGGAATGGAAGTTTCGCACGCCATTGGTTCTTACATATACGACACAAACAATAAAAAATATTTAGACTTTGTTGCAGGAGTTTCTGCCTGTACATTAGGTCATCAGCACCCAAGAGTTAACCAGGCGATAAAGGATCAGTTAGACAAATATTCACATGTAATGGTTTATGGTGAATATTCTCAAAGTCCTGCTGTCGAATATTGCAAATTACTGGCTTCTCTTCTGCCCGAATCATTAAACAAAACATATTTGGTGAATTCTGGTACAGAAGCAATAGAAGGTGCCCTTAAACTGGCTAAAAGAACAACAGGCCGCAGTCAGCTTATTTCATGCCACAATGCTTATCATGGCAATACAATGGGATCAATGAGTGTTATGGGTTTTGAAGAAAGAAAACAGGCTTTTCGCCCTTTACTTCCAGATGTTGATTTTATTACTTTTAACAACGAAAAAGATCTACAAAAAATAACAACGAGAACAGCTGCAATTCTTTTAGAAACTATTCAGGGTGGTGCCGGATTTATTCAGCCACAGGATAATTTTCTGCAAAAAGTACGTAAACGATGTGATGAAGTTGGCGCCATGATGATTGTAGATGAGATTCAGCCTGGATTTGGAAGAACCGGAAAACTTTTTGGCTTTCAAAATTATGATGTAATTCCGGATATTGTGGTAATGGGAAAAGGTATGGGAGGCGGTATGCCAGTTGGTGCTTTTACGGCTTCGGCAGAAAAAATGGACCTTTTAACTGAAAATCCAAAGTTAGGACATATAACCACTTTTGGAGGACACCCTGTCATTGCGTCAGCTTGTTTAGCCACTTTGCAGGAATTAACTGAAACTAATTTGATGAGCGAGGCATTAGAAAAGGAAAAACTCTTCAGATCGCTTTTGGTACATCCTTTGATACAGGAAGTAAGAGGAAAAGGATTAATGCTTGCCGCTATGACCGAAACCGCAGATATAACAAATAGGGTCATATTGAATTGTCAGGACAAAGGACTGATTTTATTCTGGCTGCTTTTTGAAGGCTGCGCGATAAGAATAACACCGCCTTTGACAATTTCTAATGAAGAAATAAAAGAAGGTTGTGCTATAATTTTAAGTGTTATGGACGATATAATGAATGAAGGTTTAAAAAATTAATTTGAGCAGACAAATTGCTTCAAAAAAACAAGTACAACATCTAAACCGTAATTAATAATCTTTTAAAAATCAAAAGATTACAACTTAAAAAACAATCAAAACCCCGTCTGTATTGTTAATTAAATTGTTAAAAACAATTAATTTCCGTTCCTCTCAACACTAATATGGTTGCCTAAATTTATAACAGGCTAATTTCAAATAAAAAAAAGTATGCAATTAAGCAACGAAGAAGAAGATTATAACCTATCCCTATCCAAATTTGAGTCTATGTTAAAAACTAACAAAGTACTCTTTTTTGATTCTGAAGAATTTGAAGAAATTATTCTTCATTATTTAGATATAGGTAAGGCTAATTTAGCAAAAAAGGCCTTAAAACTTGCATTAGACCAACATCCAAAATCTACAGGCTTAAAATTAGTACAAGTAGAAATGCTGGTTTATGATGAAAAACTCGAATTGGCTGAAAAGCTTTTGAATGAGTTATATGCAATAGAACCTAATAACGAGGAAATTTATATCCAGAAAGCAAATATCTGTTCTAAAAGAGATCAGCACGAAAAAGCAGTCGAATTACTTAAAATTGCCCTGCAATATACTGACGACTACGCTGATGTGTATAACTTAATTGGAATGGAATATCTTTTTATGGATAACCTTGAGATGGCAAAAGAAAGTTTTATCAAATGCCTTGAGGAAGATTTAGAAGATCAGTCTGCTTTGTATAATGTGGTTTATTGTTTTGAATTTTTAGATCAAAATCAGGAAGCCATTGTTTATCTTAACGATTATATCAACAAAAACCCTTACAGTGAAATTGCGTGGCATCAGCTAGGACGCCTTCATTATGGGGTGAAAGAATATGAAAATGCAATTCGTGCTTTTGATTATGCAACATTAATCGATGATGAGTTTTTGGGCGCTTTTATGGAAAAAGCAAAAGCTTACGAACGCCTGAAAAAATACAACAAAGCGATCGAAAGCTATAACCGTACCATCGAATTAGACGATGCAACTTCGTATGCTTTATTACGTATTGGTAAATGTTATGAAAAGCTGGGCAATTCTGCAAAAGCATTACAATACTACAATCAGACTGTACATGAGGATCCTCTTTTAGACAAAGGCTGGATTGCCATTACTGATTTTCATGTTCGTCAAAAAAACTTTCAAAAAGCATTGTTTTTTGTCAATAAAGCATTGGCAATCGACAATCAGAATCGTTTGTACTGGAAGCGTTATGCAACGATAAACAAACAAATGAATTTCTTTGAAGAGGCTGAATTCGGATATAGAAAAGCAGTAGAATTTGGAGATTATGCATTGGATACATGGTTGTTCTGGGTTGATATACTTCAGTTTTTAGGAGAATTTGAAAGTGCTATTCAAACTTTATTACAAGCATCAGAATATTTTCCAGAAGAAAACGAAATTGAATATCGTTTAGCGGGGTTATATTTTATGATTCAGGATACTACGAAAGCAAAATTTCATTTAAGCAACGGATTGCGTCTGAACTTTGATAATTATATATTAATTGAAGATCTTTTCCCGGTTGTGTGGTCAAAAAAAGTGGTTAGAAATTATATTGAAAAACATAGAAAGTAATAATGATTGATACTTTAAAAAGACGTTTTGGCTTGTTAGGACGTAATATTAGTTACTCTTTTTCTAAGGGATATTTTACTGAAAAATTTAATGATGAAGTATTTACTGGCAACAGTTACGAAAACTTCGATATTTCTGACATTAATGATTTCACAGAATTAGTTGCAAATAACCCTGAACTAAAAGGTTTAAATGTTACAATTCCTTATAAAGAACAAGTTATTCCATTCTTGGATAAACTCTCAAAAAAAGCGTCTTTGATTGGTGCAGTCAATACAATAAAATTCACCAAAAAAGGAAAACTAAAAGGCTACAATACCGATTATTATGGCTTTAAGAAATCATTAGAACCTTTACTGCAGCCACATCACAAAAAAGCACTAATTTTAGGGACTGGCGGTGCTTCAAAAGGAGTTGCCTTCGCTCTTAATGAGCTAAATATTCCCTACACCTTTGTTTCCAGGGAAGCAAAAGAAAACATTATTGATTATGATTTAATTAATGCAACAACTTTTGACAATTTTCAGATCATAATCAATTGTACACCAGTCGGTACAAGCCCTAACATTACAGCATGTCCTAATCTTCCTTATGAGTTTTTTACTGAAAAACACATTGCATACGATCTGATTTATAATCCGGAAGAGACTCAGTTTTTGAAGAATGCAAAGGAACATGGAGCAGTTATAAAGAATGGCTATGATATGTTAATTTTCCAGGCTGAAAAAGCGTGGAAAATCTGGAACAAATAATTAAGCACCTGGAAAACAACTGTTAAGCTATTTTTTTGTATTTTTATACCACTCATTAGCAGGTGGTTATGAAAAAACAATTAATTTTCATTTCGCTTTTAATTTCTATTGCAATAAATGCTCAGGGGACAATTGAGTCAAATAGTCCCTATTCTGCTCTACGATATCATTATTTTGTAAACACTCTGTTGTTGTTTAATGAATATCTGGATACCGATAATGGTTCGTATAATACTACACAAATGCGGCTGTTGGTACCTATCGGAAGCAAGGCCTGGAACTTACGGTTTGATTTACCATTAATCTCTGCCAACACTAATTCTGATAATAAAACTGGACTTGGCGATGTTGGCGCAGGAATCAGCTATATTCCCTACAGAGAAATAAATAATGCTTTTGCTTTTAGAGTAAAAGTATCCGCTAACTCTGCAGTTGATCCAAATCTCGGATCTGGTAAATGGGTCATAATGCCGGCTGTTTTCTTTTCTTCTTATTTAAAAGAAAAAAAATTACTGTGGCTCACCTCTATAGAATATCAGGCGAGTTTTGCTGGTTCCAGCCAGCGAAGTGATGTAAGTGTAATTGTCGGTGAAAATACATTATTATACTTTTTTGGAAAAAATTGGATTTCTGGTGATGTTGCTTTTAAATACAATACTGTTTTAGAAGGTTTTCAAAATAATGCTTTTTTAGAATTTGGCCGAAAAATAACGCCCGATAATCTTATCTATATTCATCCTAGCGCAGCTTTTGGAGGAAAAAAATCATATAATTACGGAATTGAGGCTGGAATACTTATTCTATTCTGATTATAATTTACTATTTGTATGCCGCTCTTAATTATACATCAATGTGATTTTTCTAAAAACAGTACTAAATCCTGATTTAAATTTATTTCAATAAAACCATAAATAAACATTTAACCTGAGTCAAAATTATAGTAAAGGATATGAATTTCATCTTAAAATAGCGTATAAACAAATGATTTATTTTGTATTTAGAAACTCCTTTAGTATCTTTCGCACTGTTTAAATAAAAACCTTACACATTTTAAAATGTTAGAAGAAAAGAATGACAACCTGCAGGAAGCAGACGGAAAATTAGAAATCGAAATTAATAATTCTAGTCAACAGAATGTTATTGAAGAATCAAATTCTGTAGCGACAGCAGAAAGTTTAGTTTCAAATAATGAAAGTGAACAGGTAGTTGCTGCTGCTCAGGAAGCTGATCATCAGGAAGCTTTAGATGCGATAACCAATTCGAATGCTGAAGAAAGTGAAGATGAAACGCTAAAAGAGCGCCATGACATTCCTATGCAGGATTATGATACTTTTTCTTTGGATACGCTTGTTGACGAATTAAGAAAGCTTATAAGCACAGATAAGGTTATGTCTTTAAAAGGGCATATTGAAGAAATTAAAAAATCATTTTTACTACAATACAATCATCTTATAGAGGAAAAAAGAGAAGAATTCAATGCTTCTAATCAGGATCCAAATGAAGAATTTGAATATCATTCTCCTTTAAAATCAAAATTTGATGAATATTATAATGTTTTCAGAGAAAAAAGAAATGAACACTTTAAACATCTGCAAACCAATTTAAAATCTAATTTAGAAGTTAGGCTTGCTATTGTCGAAGAGCTTAAAGAACTTATAAATCCTCAGGAAAACATTAAAGATACTCTTAAACATTTTAATGAATTAAGAGAAAGATGGAAAAATGCAGGTTCGATTCCAAAAGACAAATACAATCATGTTTGGAATAACTATCATTTTCATGTTGAGAATTTCTATGATTATCTGCATTTAGACCGTGAAGCAAGAGATTTAGATTTTAAATATAATCTAGAACAAAAGCAAAAAATCATTACCCGTGTTGAAGAACTGGTAAATGAAACTGACATTAGTAAAGCTTTTAGAGAACTTCAGGATTTGCACAGAATCTGGAAAGAAGATATTGGACCGGTTTCTAAAGAACATCGCGATACTATCTGGAATAAATTTAGCGAACTGACTAAAAAAATCCATGATAAAAGAGAAGTTCTGTTTGAAAGCCAAAGAGCTAATGAGCATGAAAATCTAAAAGCAAAAAAAGAAATAATTGCCAAACTTGAAGTTCTTGGAACTGAGAAAGTGAACTCTCACTCTCAATGGCTTGTACAGATAGAAAAAGTTGAAGCATTGCGAAATGAGTTTTTTGCCGCAGGAAAAGTTCCTTCTGATGTAAATGAAGAAACCTGGGCTGCGTTTAAAACTGCTGTAAGAAACTTTAATTCATTTAAAAATTCGTTTTATAAAGACATTAAAAAGGATCAGAACGACAATTTAAATAAAAAAATGGCATTGGTTGCTAAGGCAAAAGAATTACAGGAAAGCACAGATTTTGCTTCTACTACTCCAATCATGAAGCAAATTCAGGAGGAATGGAAACAAATTGGCCATGTTCCTAAAAAATATTCTGATAAAATCTGGAAAGAGTTTAAGGATGCATGCAACCATTACTTTGACAAGTTAAAAGAACATAAATCTGAAGAGAATGTTGAGGAAGTAGCTGCTTTTGATAACAAAAAAGCGTACTTAGAAACCCTAAGAGCGTTTCAGCTTACTGGCGATCACAAAACAGATTTAGATGCTATAAAGGCACATATTGAAACCTGGAAAGGTTTTGGAAAAGTTCCGTTTGCAAGACGTCACATCGAAGGCAAATTCAATAAAATCCTGGATGCACTTTTTGAAAAGTTAAGTCTTAGCAAAAAAGAAACTGAAATGATGCGTTTCTCTAATCGTATAGATTCTTTGTCTGACAGTAATGATACGCGCAAATTAGATAATGAGAAAATATTCCTGATGCGTAAAATCGAGGAAGTTCAAAATGAAATCTTCCAGTTAGAAAACAATATTCAGTTTTTTACCAATACCAAAAATGCTAAAAAAGAGAATTCTATAGTTCTTGAAGTTCGCAAAAACATTGCAATTCACAAGGAAAGCCTTGACGTTTGGAAGGATAAATTAAAACAATTAAGAAACTTAGGTCAGGAATAAGTTGATTCGTAATTTTGACCAATTGTCAGGTTGAGCGGAGTCGAAACTCACGCAACGTTAAGCCGAAACATTAAATATAAAAGCTGCAATGAAATTTTCTTTGCAGCTTTTATATTTAATAACATATTTTTGATCAAAACCAACTGAAATTTCTTTTCAATATTTTTCAATAGCAACGGGCTTCGACTCCGCTGAGCCTTACGAATCTGAGCCATAGATAACACTATAACCCCTAAACTTAACCTTGTAGCAAAATTCTATAAAACTATTCTGTAAAATATTGAGTATATTTGATTATCAAAAGATTATAAACCTTAATAAAATATCACATGAAATTTACTAGAAAAGCAAATGCCAACTGGAAAGGAACCGGTATGGAAGGTACAGGAAAAATCAGCACACAAAGTACCACTTTAGACAATGCTCAATTATCATTTAAAACAAGATTTGCTGACGGAGTAGGAACTAATCCTGAAGAATTGGTTGCGGCAGCTCACTCCGGCTGTTTTACGATGCAATTAAGTTTTTTATTAAATGAGGGAGGTTTTACCGCAGATGATTTGACTACAGAAGCTACAGTTACATTTGAGGACGGAACGATAACTTTGATACATTTAGATTTAAAAGGAAAAGTGCCTTCAATTTCTGCTGAAGAATTTGAGAAAACAGCGGCAAAAGCAAAAGAAATCTGTCCGATATCTAAATTATTAAATACAACCATTACTTTATCTGCTACTTTATTAAGCTAAATAAAATTTTAAGGCATAAAAAAAACCAAGACTAATTAGCCTTGGTTTTTTTATATCTTATTTTTCAGATTACATTCTTGCTTTAAGCTCTTTTGCCTCAGCAGTCATCTCTAGTGCTTTATAAACACCTAATAATGTTTTAGAAACATCTTCATTTTTAGGATCAAGTTCGTTAGCTTTTTTAAGATAAGGAATTACTCCCTTAAATACATTTTCTCTCTGAGCTTTCAAAACATCATAACGTTTCATATCTTTTGCAGAAGTACCCAATTTATTCATTTCATCAATGATTGGTTTTTCAGCTTCTAACTTTAATGCTGCAAGGTTTAAGTATGCATTTGCATAATTAGGATTGATTTCGATAGCTTTTAAATAATATTTTTCAGCATCTGCATTGTTTTTTGAGTTAGCACTAATTACTCCTAAATTAAATACTAAATCAGCATTGTTAGGATCTTTTTGCAAAGCCTCACCAACTAACTTTTTGTATGTTTCAAAATCTTTAGATTCCAGGTATAAATTTGCCTCTGAAAGAATCAAAGAAGAATCTTCCGGATTAGTTTTACGTGCATCTGCAATAGCTTTTTTAGCATCTTCGATACGGCCTTTCTGAACTAAAATCAAAGCAAGATTTTTATAGATCTCACCTCTTTTAGAAGGAATAGCTTCTGTTTTTGGTTTTTCGTGAGTTCCTAATTTTACAGCCAAATCTCTTTCTTTAGCATTATTAAAACCGTCTTCATTTTGAGTAGCCTTGTTAATAGCTGTGTAGCTGGTACCTTTTCCTGAGTAATTAAGTTTTTTTAATTCTTCGTACATAGGAAGTGCAGTATCATAATCCTGAGCATTTACTGCGGTAGAAGCTGCATAATACAAGTTAATTGTATCGTTTTTATCCAATGTATAAGCATCATACAACTTTTTAGCTCCTTCAGAATGTTTGTTTGCCTGTGTATCTGCAATTGCTGAGTTAATCAGCTTTCCTTTAATATCTGTAATTGAAGCAGCAGCCTGAGTGGAATATTTTTGTTTTCCGGATGTTTTTTCAACTTCAATTAATTTTTTATAGCTTTCTGCAGCAAGTGACAGATTTTTGCTTTCATCTACTTTTTTAGTAGCTAAATCCAAATAAGCATTTCCCTGAACAAAATAATATTGAGCCTGTTCTGTATCTTTTGCATTTACAATAAGATTTTCTGCATCTTTTAATTGTGAAATTGCACCCTGAGCATCTCCGCTTTTTAATGCTTTTTCAGCACCTTTAATTTGATCTTTCTGAGCAAAAGTAGCTACTGAAATCAAGAATGCTGATGCTAGTATTACATATTTACTTTTCATAATATTCAATTTGTATTTAATTTTAATATAGTGTGGTTTTTATTCTTATTCTTCAGATTCTTCATCAGAATCGTTTTCATTTTCTTCTACAACATCATCAGCATCATCATCGTCATCTTCGACTACACCATCATCTTCAAGAACTTCAAGATCTGGTTTTACTCTTTCTATCGCAGATTCAATAACATTACCATCTTCATCAACAACAACTTCTTCTGCTTCGTCTTTCATTACTTTGGTAACTGCAGCGATAGAATCTTTTCCTTTCAGGTTTATTAATCTTACACCCTGAGTAGCACGACCCATTACACGAAGATCTTCAATTGCCATTCTGATTGTTAATCCTGATTTATTGATAATCATTAAATCGTCAGAATCCGTTACAGCATTAATCGAGATTAATTTTCCTGTTTTTTCCGTGATATTAAGTGTTTTTACACCTTTTCCTCCACGGTTTGTAATTCTGTAAACATCTTCTCCGTCGTCATCTACCAATTTAGTACGTTTTCCGTAACCATTTTCAGTAACAACCAAAATCTGAGAATCTGCAACATCATTTTTACCTACAGTAACCATACCAATTACTTCATCAGTATCATCTTTTAAGGTAATTCCACGTACTCCAGAAGCTGTTCTTCCCATCGGACGTGTTTTTGTTTCCTCAAAACGGACTAATTTACCGGATTTAACAGCCAGAATAATTTGGCTTTCTCCGTCTGTTAATTTTGCTTCAAGTAACTCATCACCTTCTTTAATTGTAATAGCAGCTACACCATTTACACGAGGCTTAGAATATTTCTCCAGAGAAGTTTTCTTAACCTGACCTTGTTTGGTTACCATAACAAGATTATGGCTGTTGATGTAATCTTTGTCTTTTAAGTCTTGTGTGCAAATGAATGCTTTTACTTTATCATCACTTTCAATGTTCACCAAGTTTTGGATTGCTCTACCTTTTGCTGTTTTGCTTCCTTCCGGAATTTCATAAACACGCATCCAGAAACATTTTCCTTTTTGGGTAAAGAACATCATATATTGGTGGTTGGTTGCGACGAACATGTGTTCAAGGAAATCCTGATCTCTTGTTCCTGCACTTTTTTGTCCAACTCCCCCTCTGTTTTGAGTTTTATATTCTGTTAGGTTTGTACGTTTGATATAACCAGCGTGCGAAATTGTAATAACTACATTTTCATCAGCAATTAAATCTTCGATACTTACATCTCCTCCTGAATATTCAATTTGAGAACGACGGGCATCTCCGTATTTCTCACGAATTTCTTCAAGTTCTTCCTTAATTAATTTAGTTCTCAAATCAACATCAGCTAATAAAGCTTTTAAATGCTCAATTAATTTCATCAACTCATCAAACTCAGCTCTTAACTTATCTTGCTCCAGACCTGTTAACTGACGCAAACGCATCTCAACAATAGCACGAGCCTGAATATCTGATAATTTGAATCTTTCAATTAATTTTTCACGAGCTTCTTCAGTATTTTTAGAACCTCTTATTATAGCGATTACTTCATCAATATTATCAGATGCAATAATTAACCCTTCTAAAATATGCGCTCTTTCTTCTGCTTTACGCAATTCAAATTGTGTTCTTCTAACAACAACATCATGACGGTGCTCAATAAAATAGTGAATCATATCTTTTAGATTCAGCATTTGTGGGCGTCCTTTTACAAGTGCAATATTATTTACACTAAAAGAAGATTGTAATGAAGTGAATTTATATAAGGTATTCAATACTACGTTTGGCGTAGCATCACGTTTCAGGATATAAACGATACGCATACCATTTCTGTCTGACTCGTCACGAATATTAGCAATACCTTCAATTTTTTTATCATTAACCAAATCAGCCGTACGTTTGATCATTTCGGCTTTGTTAACCTGATATGGAATTTCTGTAACAATAATACATTCTCTTCCGTCAACTTCTTCAAAACCAACTTTTGCACGCATTACAATACGTCCTCTTCCGGTTTTAAAAGCTTCACGAACGCCTTCATAACCATATATTACACCACCGGTTGGAAAATCGGGAGCTTTAATATGTGTCATCAATTCGTCAACTTCAATATCGTTATTATCTAAGTACGCTAAAGTACCATTGATAACTTCAGTTAAATTATGAGGAGGCATGTTTGTTGCCATACCTACCGCAATACCTGTAGCTCCGTTTACTAATAAGGTAGGAACTCTTGTAGGCATTACTTTTGGTTCATATAAAGTATCGTCAAAGTTTAGTTGAAAATCAACAGTTTCTTTTTCGATATCTGCCATAATATCTTCTGAGATTTTGCGCATTCTGGCCTCAGTATAACGCATTGCTGCCGGACTGTCACCATCAACAGAACCAAAGTTACCCTGACCATCAACTAATAAATATCTCATACTCCATTCCTGAGCCATACGCACCATTGCATCATAAACAGAGGTATCTCCGTGCGGGTGGTACTTACCCAGAACCTCTCCTACGATTCTCGCAGATTTTTTGTGGGCAGATCTTGATGTTACTCCTAAGTCATACATTCCGTAAAGAACTCTTCGATGCACTGGTTTCAAGCCATCTCTAACATCTGGAAGTGCTCTCGATACGATTACTGACATCGAATAATCGATGTAAGCTGATTTCATTTCATCTTCTATGTTAATAGGAATTAACTTTTCTCCTTCAGACATAAGTTGTTATGTTTAATAATTATATTAGTTTCAAAGCGTGCCAAGATACGTTTTTTTGAAATTTTTTCAGCTATTTACTTACACTTATTTCAATGATTTATTAACAACATTTTTTGGTCTTTTAGTTAATAAATTAAGCGTTTTTTAACGCTTTTATTGTTATTTTTTTTGTCTATTAGCTGTCAGGAGATATTGAAGGGTACGGTTTTTGTTTTTGAAACTGTAAATCATTAAATTTACTATATCAATTATATATTATGGATGATAATTTTTCACCAAGAGTAAAAGATGTTATTACCTACAGTAAAGAGGAAGCCTTACGTTTGGGCCACGACTTTATTGGTACTGAACATCTAATGTTGGGCATTTTAAGAGATGGTAACGGAAAAGCTATTCATATACTTAATAACCTGGCAGTCGATTTAGATCATTTGCGCAGAAAAGTAGAAATACTGAGTCCTGCTAATCTGGGCGTGGAAATAAATGCCGAAAAGAAAAACCTTCACCTTACCCGACAGGCCGAAAGAGCCCTGAAGACCACTTTTCTCGAAGCTAAAGTATTTCAAAGCTCATCAATTAGTACGGCACACCTGCTCCTATGCATCTTACGCAACGAAAACGATCCAACAACCAAGCTGTTGAATAAGCTAAAAATAGATTATGACATAGCTAAAGAACAATATTTAAACATGACGCCAAACGAAGAAGAATTCTTAGAAAACTTGCCAAGAAACGAATCATACAACGATGATTCAGGACAAGATGACAGTCTTAAAGAGAGTAGTTTTAATAATCCCGCCAATAAGTCAAACAAAAAATCTAAAACTCCGGTGTTAGATAATTTTGGGAGAGATTTAACAGAAATGGCCGAGGAAGGAAAACTGGATCCTGTTGTAGGACGCGAAAAAGAAATTGAACGTGTTTCTCAAATTTTAAGCCGTAGAAAAAAGAACAACCCACTCCTTATCGGAGAACCTGGTGTTGGTAAATCTGCAATTGCAGAAGGATTAGCATTGCGCATAATCCAGAAAAAAGTATCACGTATTCTTTTCAACAAACGTGTGGTAACTTTAGATCTTGCCAGTTTAGTAGCAGGAACAAAATACCGCGGTCAGTTTGAAGAGAGAATGAAAGCTGTAATGAACGAGCTTGAAAAAAATGATGATATTATTTTATTCATTGACGAAATTCACACTATTGTAGGTGCTGGCGGAGCAACAGGTTCACTTGATGCCTCAAATATGTTCAAACCTGCTTTAGCAAGAGGTGAAATCCAATGTATTGGTGCAACAACTCTTGATGAATACAGACAATACATAGAGAAAGATGGTGCATTAGAAAGACGTTTCCAAAAAGTAATCGTTGAGCCAACTTCTGTTGAAGAAACTATTGCGATTTTGAATAACGTAAAAGACAAATATGAAGATCACCATAATGTCACTTACACTCAGGAAGCGATTGAGGCGTGTGTTAAACTAACAAACAGATATATGTCTGAGCGTTTTTTACCAGACAAAGCTATCGATGCAATGGATGAGGCAGGATCTCGTGTACACATTACCAATATTGATGTTCCAAAACAAATCTTAGATTTAGAGCGTCAATTAGAAGAAGTTCGTGAGCTTAAAAATATGGTTGTTAAAAAACAAAAATATGAAGAAGCTGCCAAACTTCGCGATGATGAAAAACGCATTGAGAAAGATTTAGCCGTTGCTCAGGAACAATGGGAAGAAGATTCTAAAAACAACCGTATAGAAGTTACAGAAGATAATGTAGCTGATGTTGTTTCTATGATGACCGGAATTCCTGTAAACAGAATTGCGCAAACAGAAAGCAACAAATTGGCCAAATTACCTGAATTGATTCAGAATAAAGTAATCGGTCAAAATGAAGCTGTATTGAAAATTGCACGTTCTATACAACGTAACAGAGCCGGACTTAAAGATCCTAACAAACCAATTGGTTCGTTTATTTTCTTAGGTCAGACCGGAGTTGGTAAAACACAATTGGCGAAAGTTTTAGCAAAAGAATTATTTGATTCTGAGGATGCATTGGTTCGTATCGACATGAGTGAATACATGGAGAAATTTGCAATCTCCCGTTTAGTCGGAGCGCCTCCGGGATATGTTGGTTACGAAGAAGGTGGTCAGTTGACAGAAAAAGTTCGTAGAAAACCATATTGTGTTGTGCTTTTAGATGAAATTGAAAAAGCGCATCCGGATGTGTTTAACATGATGCTTCAGGTTCTTGATGATGGATATTTGACTGACAGTTTAGGTCGTAAAATCGACTTTAAAAACACTATCATTATCATGACTTCGAATGTGGGAGCCCGTCAGTTGAAAGACTTCGGACAAGGTGTAGGATTTGGAACTGCTGCAAAAGTAGCTCAGGCCGATGAGAACTCAAAAAGTATCATCGAAAATGCATTGAAGAAAACTTTTGCTCCAGAATTCCTAAACAGAATTGATGACGTAATTGTATTTAACAGTTTAGAAAAATCTGATATTGATCTAATTATCGAAATCGAACTTAAGAAACTATACTCTCGTATTGCCGAATTAGGTTACAACTTACGTCTTACTGATAAAGCCAAAGCTTTTATCGCAGAGAAAGGTTTTGACAGACAATTTGGGGCAAGACCTCTAAAAAGAGCAATTCAGAAATATGTTGAAGATTTGTTAGCCGAAGAAATTATAACTTCGAAAATTCATTCAGGTGACGAAATCTTAATGGATCTGAAAGACGATTCTCAGGAACTTTCTGTAGAAATACACAAAGCCGAAGAGCCGACAAATCAATAAATTACTTAAAATTTATAACAAAAATAAAGTACCCGTTACGTTTTCATAACATAACGGGTATTTTTTTTGCGGAAATTAGTATCTTTAGTAAAAGCAAATAGCTACTTTTGAATTTAAAAATTTATAATAAAAAACAATATATGCTTCAAAACAAAGTCATTTTAGGCAGCGAAGAATGGTGTTCATTTCCAGAACTTGGAATCCCGACAATTAAGGCCCGTGTTGATTCCGGTGCCAAAACTTCGGCAATGCACGCCATAAATATAGCTCCATTTATAAAAAATGATGCGAATTGGGTAAAATTTGATATCAACCCAATTCAGAACAACATAAAAACAATCATTCATTGCGAAGCACCGCTGGTTGACAAAAGAATTGTAAAAAGTTCAAGCGGATTTAGAGAACATCGATATGTAATACAGACCAGCCTTAAAATAGGCGATGTAAAATGGCCTATTGAAATGACTCTTACCAATCGTGATTCAATGGGTTTCAGAATGCTTTTAGGCCGTGAAGCCATGAGCGGACGCGTTTTGGTTGATCCGGAAGAAAAATATTTACTGGGACAGCCAACAACTGAAGCCTTAAAAGAACTATACAAAAACTCCGAAAAAGCAAGTTCGGGCTTAAGAATTGGGCTTTTGGCCAGTAATCCCGAATTATACAGTAATAAAAGAATCATGGAAGCCGGTGAAATGCGCGGCCACGAAATGCATTTTTTGAATATCAAGGAATGTTATATGAAACTGGATGCCAAGACCCCTGAAATTCATTACAGAGGCGGGAAAATCTTAAATCAGTTTGATGCCATTATTCCGAGAATCAGGCCAAGTATTACTTTTTACGGTTGTGCTTTAACACGCCAATTTGAGGCTTTGAAGGTTTTCGTTTTAAATTCGGCTACCGCCATAACACAATCACGTGATAAGTTATATTCACTTCAATTGCTTTTAAACAGCGGTATTGACATTCCGACAACCGGATTTGCCAATTCTCCTTTAGATACCGATAATTTGATTAAAATGGTTGGAGGTTCGCCACTAATTGTGAAGTTGCTTGAAGGAACTCAAGGAAAAGGAGTTGTTTTGGCCGAAACCAAAAAAGCGGCAGAAAGTGTGATTAATGCATTTAAAAGCCTAAATGCCAACATCTTAGTTCAGGAATTTATCAAAGAGGCAAACGGAAAAGATATTCGTTGTTTTGTAATCGACGGAAAAGTAGTTGCTGCAATCCAGCGTGAAGCTATGCCAGGCGAATTTAGAGCCAATATTCACCTTGGAGGAACTGCCTCTGTCATAAAGGTGACTGCCGAGGAAAAAAAGATTGCTATTAAGGCCGCAAAAGCAATGGACTTAAAAGTAGCAGGTGTTGACATTATTCGTTCTTCTAAAGGTCCCTTATTGCTCGAAGTAAACTCTTCTCCGGGTCTTGAAGGAATTGAAGGAGCAACAAATAAAGATATTGCCGGAGAAATGATAAAAGCAATTGAGAAGAATTTTAAACTGATTTAAAAAATTTCATTTAAACTTCATAACACATAATTAATTTAGCAGCTTTGTTAAAGTTTTAAACTTTGACAAAGCTTTTTAAATTCAAATAATAAGTATCATGGTTTTCCCCTATTTAAATATTATTTTAAGAAGTGTAGCAGTTTATTTTTTCATGACAATTGCTTTAAGAGTTTTTGGAAAAAAAGAGCTTTCTCAATTAAACACTGCCGACATTATCCTGATTTTACTAATTAGTAATTCAGTTCAAAATGCAATGGTTGGCCCTGACACAAGTCTTTGGGGAGGTTTGGTTGCAGCTTTGGTTTTATTTGTAATTAATTATATAATCAAAAAACTTACGCATAAACACAAAGGTTTAAACGATTTACTTTTAGAGAAACCGGAAATTTTAATTCACGATGGAAAATTAGATTTTAAAGCATTAAGCAAATTAGACATCTCACATGAAGAATTAAAAGAAGCGATGCGTGAACATGGAATTGAATATTTTACCGAAGTAAAGCTTGCTATGTTAGAAATTGACGGCACTATAAGTATTATATCTGAAGATAAAAAACAATTAAAGCAAACACATTACAAGCGCAAACATAATCATAAAAATTTTCAGAAGTAATTTTCTAAATTAATAAAAACAAAAAAGCCGATTTCAATTGAAATCGGCTTTTTTTATATGTTTCAAAATGCTTGATTTTAGATTTTTCAATCTTAGAACCTTAGTATCTAAGGAACTTAGAATCTTTAATAGATTTTAAATATCACAATTTACAAGAACCATTTTTTAAATAAATACGCTTAAGATAAAATATACCAGACCTGCTAATATAGCAGAAATAGGAATTGTTAATATCCATGCCCAGATTAAGCTTACTGTAACTCCCCATCTCACGGCAGATACACGCTTTGTTAATCCAACACCAATAATAGATCCTGTAATGGTATGTGTTGTACTTACCGGAATTTTTAAGTGCTCTGTAAAGTAAAGTGTCAATGCTCCTGCAGTTTCAGCAGCAACACCTTCAAACGAACTTACTTTAGTAATTTTAGAACCCATTGTTTTTACAATTTTCCATCCACCGCTCAAAGTTCCCGCTGCAATCGCAGAATAACAAGCTAATGGAATCCAGGCCGGCATTCTAAAAGCACCATCTTCAGAAGGAAGCGCTACATCTAGCCAGGAATCCATATGAACCCCAGGATGCGAATTAATATAAACAACAACTGCTGCTGCAATGATACCCATTACTTTTTGTGAATCATTTCCTCCATGGCCTAAACTAAAAGCTGCAGAAGATAATAGTTGCATTTTTTTCAAGGCTGCATCAGCCTGATGAAGGTTCAAACTGCTAAAAATCAAACAAAAAGCACTCACCGTCAACACAATAAACGCAACCAAAAGCCATTTGATATTATGTGGTTCTAATGCAACACTCCAAAAAACAGAAGAAGCAAAGCGAGGTTTATGTCCATCTTTTACAATTTCTTCATAAGGAATCATTTGTGTGTAAACAAACCAAATAGTTGCAATCATTAAAGCCACTGTAAATATTTTTGGTCCAATATTTTTACGTGAAGCGTTTAATAACCAAATCGAAATTAAATAGGATGCTAAAGCTCCCAGTAATGGTGCTAAAACGATAAAAGCAACAATAATAAGAACCCCCGAAGGCATTCCGCCATCTTTTCCTGCTTTATACCAGCTTACGATCTCATACCAGTAATGCGTTGCCCCGTCTTCTCCAACATAACCGGAGAAACCATGAACTGCAATAGCATGAGCTACCGCTGCGCCTGCAAAACCTCCAATTAAAGTATGTGAAGAACTGGAAGGAATTCCTAACCACCAGGTCAATAAGTTCCAGCAGATCGCCGCAATTACACCGGCTAAAATTACAACCAGGTCAATTTGCATTGTATCAGCTGTTTTCGCAACAGTATCTGCAACACCAAATCCGAAAACCCAATAGGCCAGAAAGTTAAAAAATGCTGCCCAAAGTACGGCCTGAAAAGGCGTTAATACCTTTGTGGCAACAACAGTAGCAATAGCGTTTGCTGCATCATGAAAACCATTGATGTAATCAAAAATTAAAGCTAATACTATAATAATTATAAGTATAGTCATAAATTATAACTTCAGAATGAAATAAATTGAATTAAGAATGTTTTACAGAAATTGACTCCAGTATGTTTGCAACACTCTTACATTTGTCTGTAGCTGACTCTAAAACAGATAAAACTTCTTTATATTTAATAATGTTTTTAGCATCTGTTTCGTTTTCAAAAATTTCAAAAACTGCTTTGTTATAAACGTTATCAGATTTGTTTTCCAGTTTATTAATTCTGGTACAAGCATCTTTAATAACCTTCATATTTTTTAAGTTACTTAATTCTTTTACTGCACTATCAATGTTTTGACAAGCTTCAAGATTAATTTCGGTCATTTTTCTGATCGATTTTGTAATCTTATCAACCTGATACAATCTCATTCTGCTCGCCGCTCCGTGAAGGTAATCTGCAACGTTGTCAATTGAAGTAATTAAGGTATGAATATCCTCTCTGTCAAAAGGAGTAATAAAGTTTCTGCTCAACTCAAGATTGGTCTGACGCGTAATGTCTTCTCCTCTCTGCTCTAATTCGTCAATTCTCTGAAAAAGGACTTCTCTTTCTTTTAATGGTAAATTTACAGCTTCGTGTAAGTTAGAAGCTAATTCAATTAAATTGCTTGAAGCCTCTTCAAAAAGTGGAAAGAATTTCTTGTCTTTCGGCACTAAAAATTGGAAAATACTGTTTATTGACATTTTTATATTTTTGATAGTGCAAAATTACTTCATTAATATTTTGCAATGTTAAGCCATTGTTAACAAATCGTTTTCAATTTGGAAACTATCAAGGAATGAAACCGTATTTTCGATATCGTAATGCAAGATTCTGTCTTCCTTAACCAAAGGAACAACTTCCCTGTAACTGCTTAAAAACATTTCGATGAAATCACTTGATTTTAAAGGTTCTCTGTAAGCAATTGCCTGCGAAGCATTCATTAATTCGATAGCAAGAATTCGCTCTAAATTATCCAAAATACGCAACGCTTTTGTTGCTCCGTTTGCTCCCATACTCACGTGATCTTCCTGTCCGTTACTGGACACAATACTATCAATACTAGACGGCGTGGCCAATTGTTTATTTTGGCTTGCAATACTCGCAGCGGTATATTGCGGAATCATAAATCCTGAATTCAGTCCCGGATTATCAACCAGAAAAGCAGGAAGGTTTCTTAATCCTGAAATTAACTGATAGGTTCTTCTTTCCGAAATACTTCCTAATTCTGCCAACGCAATTGCCATAAAATCCAATGCTAAAGCTAAAGGCTGACCGTGGAAATTTCCTCCTGAAATAATCTGATCTGCTTCAATAAATATATTAGGATTGTCTGTAACTGAATTAATTTCTGTTTTGAATACTTTTCTAACATAATCAATCGCATCTTTTGATGCTCCGTGAACCTGAGGCATACATCTAAAAGAATACGGATCCTGAACATGTTTCTTTTCCTGAACAATGATTTCACTTCCTTCCAGAAACTCATTTATTCTTTGGGCTGTTATAATTTGCCCTTTGTGCGGACGGATATAATGTATCAATTCATTAAAAGGTTCAATTCTTCCATCAAAACCTTCCAGAGAAATAGTTCCTATTAAATCTGCCAGATACGAATATTTATATGCTTTAATCAAAATATGCGCACCGTAAGCACTCATAAACTGAGTTCCATTCAGCAATGCCAAACCTTCTTTTGACTGCAAAACTATTGGTTCCCAGTTAAAATGTTTTAAAACCTCTTTTGAAGTTGTTTTTTTACCTTCAAACAAAACTTCTCCTTCTCCTAACAAAGGCAAAGACAAATGAGCCAAAGGCGCTAAATCTCCCGAAGCCCCAAGTGAACCTTGTGTATATATTATAGGAAGAATATCATTATTATAAAAATCGACTAAACGCTGTAATGTAATAAGCTGAACTCCAGAATGCCCATAACTCAAAGATTGAATTTTAAGCAAAAGCATCATCTTCACAATTTCGGCAGGAACTTCTTCTCCCGTACCGCATGCATGTGACTTTACAAGGTTTTCCTGAAGCTTAGATAAATTTTCGTTAGAGATTTTTACACTATAAAGTGACCCAAAACCAGTGTTGATTCCATAAATAGGATCAGAATGCGTTGCCATTTTCTTGTCTAAATAATCACGGCATTTCTGAACATTGACTTTTGCTTCTTCAGACAATTCAAGCATTTTATCATAGCTCAAAATCTCCTGCAATGTTTCTAAAGTTATGGTTTCAGTACTTATATAATGAATCTCTCTCATGATTATTTTTAATTTAGACGTCAAAATTCAACAAATCAATATTAAAAAGCAACATTTTATCACAATAATTAAAATTCGCACTAAAGTAAATCTCAGCTTTTAATTATTTGATAATGCTAAATTTAGATTTGATGACTGTTTTTTCACAAGCTTTTTGTTAAAAATTAAGCCATTGTATAAGTTTTATCTACAAAAAAGCGACCTTAAATATGTCAAAACTTCAAATTAGGATATTGAATTTTAACAAATACTCAATATTGAATTTTTGAAATTTGAATTATTAAAATATTCGCAAAAAGCCTATTATAGTTTTTAATGCTGTTTATAAAGATGTACTTTTGAAAAATCAATAATGAAAAGTAACAGCACAAAATATCAATCTACAATGACAGCTCAAACAGGAGTTGCAATTGCTGCTACCACCATTTCTACTACAACAACTACTACCCCTTAGGGGTATACATTTTTACATATAATCCAGGTTATCTATACTTTTTTCTTAAAAGAAGAGAGGTGTTGGATACATAAAAACTATTGTATCAAAAGAAAAAAAATATCATAAAATGAAAGTATTAAAATTTGGCGGAACTTCGGTTGCCAATGCTCAAAATATAAAACTCGTTCTCGAAATTGTCGAACAAAAAGCAAAACAGGATAAATTAGTTGTAGTAGTTTCTGCTTTAAGCAAAGTAACAGATTTATTACAGTCAGCAGCAGCAAAAGCAGCAGCAAACGATGAAAGCTTTAGAGAAGTTGTTGCCGAAATCGAGAAAAAACACTTAGACACTTTAAAGGAATTGATTCCCGTGAGCGAACAAAGCAGTTTGTTAAGCCATGTAAAACGAATTATCAATCATTTAGAAACTTTATTAGACGGCTGTTTCTTATTGGGCGAGTTATCACCAAGAACTGCCGATACCATTTTAAGTTTTGGAGAATTACTTTCTTCTTATATAATTGCTCAGGCCTATCAGCAAATTAATAGCGATTCGGTTTATAAAGACAGCCGCGAGTTAATTAAAACAAATGCTGAGTTTGGAAAAGCGGCTGTAAACTTTGAGGTTTCAAACAAACTAATTCAGGAGTATTTTGCTCAAAACGAAGCAAAAATTAATATCATGCCCGGATTTATCGCCCAGACTCTGGACGGAATCACTTCGACTTTAGGAAGAGGCGGATCTGATTATACCGCAGCTATTATTGCCGGGGCTATTGATGCTGAGCAACTTGAAATCTGGACTGATGTAAACGGAATGTTTACTGCAAACCCGAAAATTGTTAAACAAGCCCAGCCAATTGCAAATATCTCGTATCAGGAAGCAATGGAATTGTCGCATTTTGGAGCAAAAGTCTTGTATCCGCCGACAATTCAGCCGGTTTTGAGAAAAAATATTCCAATTTTAATCAAAAATACTTTTGAACCTGAGGCCGAAGGAACTTTAATCTCCGATCATGTTTTATCAAAAGATACTGTTGTAAAAGGAATCAGCCATATCGATCATATTTCATTGGTAACTTTAGAAGGCCCGGGAATGATTGGTGTTGCAGGTTCGTCAAGACGTTTATTTGAAGTATTATCTCAGGAAAAAATCAACGTAATCTTTATTACTCAGGCATCTTCTGAGCATTCTATCTGTATCGGAATCCTGAATTCGGATGCTGAAAATGCAGAGGCTGCAATCAACAGAGCTTTTGAGATCGAAATATCTCAAAACAAAATTGATCCTTGTATCGTAGAAAAAGATCTTTGCATTATTGCTTTGGTGGGTGAAAACATGAAAAATCACCAAGGTCTAAGCGGAAGAATGTTTAGTACTTTAGGAAAAAATAACGTAAACATTCGTGCGATTGCTCAGGGAGCTTCTGAAAGAAATATCTCTACAGTTATTAACGAAAGAGACGTAAAAAAAGCATTGAATACCTTACATGAAAATTTCTTTGAAGAAAATACCAAACAGCTGAATTTATTTGTAATGGGAGTTGGAAATGTAGGCGAGAAATTCATCGAGCAGATTCACAACCAAAAGAAATTCTTAAAAGAGAATCTAAAGATAAACGTTCGTGTTATTGCATTGTCGAATTCAAGAAAAATGCTTTTTGATGAAGACGGAATTTCACTAAAAGACTGGCAGTCTGATTTGGATAAAGGGGAACCTGCAGACAAAGAAGCTTTTATAGAACGCGCCAAAGAACTGAATTTACGCAACAGCATTTTTGTGGATATTACAGCAAATGCAAGCGTTTCTGAAACATACGAACAATTCTTAAAACAAAGTATGGCTGTAGTAACCTGCAACAAAATTGCTTGTTCTTCTGCTTACGACAACTATAAAAAACTAAAAAGTTTATCTCGCCAGTACAACGCTCCGTTTTTATTTGAAACGAATGTTGGTGCGGGTTTACCTATTATTGATACCGTAAAAAACTTAATTGCTTCCGGTGACAAAGTGCACAAAATTCAGGCGGTTTTATCTGGAAGTCTGAACTTTATCTTCAACAATTTTGATGAGAATAATTCTTTCCACGATGTTGTAAAAGAAGCCGGAGTTCAGGGATTTACAGAACCGGATCCAAAAATTGACTTAAGCGGAATCGACGTGGCACGTAAAATCCTGATCTTAATTCGCGAAAGCGGTTATGAAATGGATATTGACGCCATTGCAAACGAATCGTTCCTGCCGGCAGAATGTTTGGCCACAACAAACAACGATGACTTTTTTGCTTCGCTAACCAAACATGCTGCACATTTTGAAAACATATACAAAGAAGCTTTAGCAAAAGATTCAAGATTGAAATACGTAGCACAATTCGAAAACGGAAAAGCAAGCGTTGGTCTTCAGTTTATTCCAAAAGATCATCCTTTCTATAATTTAGAAGGAAAAGACAATATCGTGCTTTTCTACACAGACCGTTACGTAGATCAGCCCCTATTGATAAAAGGCGCCGGAGCCGGAGCCGCAGTAACCGCATCAGGAATTTTTGCAGATGTAATTCGAATTGGAAATATTTAAAGGTTCTAAGGTTCTAAGTTGCTAAGGTTCTGAGTTTTTTAAAACCAAATCTTATCCTCTTAGAATCTAAGAACCTAAAAACTAAAAATAAAAAGCTGCAAAAGAAATCTTAGAATCTCAGCAACTTAGAACCTCAGAACCTTAAAAATGGAAATAAAACTATTTTGCCCGGCAACTATCGCGAATCTTTCGTGTGGATTTGACGTATTGGGACTTTGCTTAGACAATGCGGGCGATGAAATGATTGTTCGAAAATCAGATCAAAAAGGAGTTCGCATTACTAAAATTGTGGGTGCCGACCTGCCTCTTGAAACGGAGAAAAATGTTTCGGGTGTGGCAGCTTTGGCAATGCTTGAAACTTTGGGTGATTTGGATTTTGGATTTGAAATTGAAATCTATAAAAACATCAAAGCCGGAAGCGGAATCGGAAGCAGTGCTGCAAGTTCTGCCGGAGCGGTTTTCGGAATTAATGAATTATTAGGAAGACCATATTCCCGCAAAGATTTGGTGCAGTTTGCCATGCAGGGCGAGAAATTAGCCAGCGGAAATGCACACGCAGACAACGTTGCTCCTGCCCTTTTAGGCGGTTTTACTTTGGTTAGAAGTTACGCTCCTCTGGACATTATCAGAATTGACAGTCCCGAAGAATTGTATGCAACGGTGGTTCATCCGCAAATTGAATTGAAAACTTCTGATGCCCGTTCGGTATTAAAACAAACCGTTTCCCTAAAAAGTGCGATTATGCAGTGGGGAAATGTAGGCGGACTTATAGCGGGTTTATACACAAAAGATTATGATTTAATCGGACGATCGCTTCATGATGAGATCGTAGAACCTTTAAGAAGCGTTTTGATTCCGGGATTTGATCTGATTAAGCAAACGGCTATTGAAAACGGTGCTCTGGGTTCCGGAATTTCAGGTTCCGGCCCATCGATTTTTGGGCTAAGCAAAGGAAAAAACACAGCTGACCAAATTGCCAAAGCCATGAGCGAGGTTTACGAAAATATGAATTTGCCGTATGAAATTCACGTTTCGAAAATTAATCCTGATGGAGTGAGAATAATATAACACTAATTTCACGAATTTACACAAATTGGTTTGTGAAACAATTAAAACACAAAGAATTAGTGCCAATTAGTGAAATTCGTGTTCAAAATAATAACAACAATGAAATACTATAGTTTAAACCATAATGCTCCAAAAGTTTCTTTTAAGGAAGCTGTAATACAAGGATTAGCGAGTGATAAAGGATTATATTTTCCGGAAAAAATTACCGCTTTAGATTCTTCTTTTTTTGATAAAATTGAAAGTTTAAGCCACGAAGAAATTGCTTTTGAGGCCATTCAGCAATTTGTGGGAGATGAAATTCCGACAGCAAAATTAAAAGAAATTATTGCCGATACCTTGGTTTTTGATTTTCCAGTTGTGGAAGTGGAGAACGGAATTTATTCCTTAGAATTATTTCACGGTCCTACAATGGCTTTTAAAGATGTTGGAGCGCGTTTTATGTCACGTTGTCTGGGTTATTTCAACAAAGACAAAAAAGACGCTAAAAACACTGTTTTAGTAGCAACTTCCGGCGATACGGGCGGAGCGGTTGCCAGCGGATTTCTTGGTGTTGACGGCGTTGATGTTGTGATTTTATATCCGTCAGGAAAAGTGAGCGATATTCAGGAAAGACAATTGACCACTTTAGGACAAAACATTAAAGCACTTGAAGTAGACGGCGTTTTTGATGATTGCCAGGATATGGTAAAAAAAGCGTTTTTAGATGAAAGTCTGGCACATAAAAACCTGACTTCGGCAAATTCTATTAATATTGCCCGCTGGCTGCCACAAATGTTCTATTTTTTCTTTGCCTACAAAGCGTTGAAAAACCAAAACAAACCGTTGGTTTTCTCTTGCCCAAGTGGAAACTTCGGGAACATCTGCGCAGGAATTATGGCTAAGAAATTAGGTTTGCCAATTGAACATTTCGTTGCGTCTACAAACGTAAACGATACGGTGCCAAGATTTTTAGAAAACGGAAATTACGATCCTAAACCTTCTAAAGCAACAATTTCTAACGCAATGGACGTTGGAAACCCAAGTAACTTTATTAGAATTCAGGAATTGTACAATAATGATTTGAAAGCTTTTGAAAAAGATTTCTCTTCTTATAGTTATACTGATGAGGAAACGCTTGAAGCTTTAAAAAACATCTACAAAGCTAACGGTTACATCGCAGAACCGCATGGTGCTGTTGGTTATTTAGGTTTGAAAAAAGAATTACAAAAACACGATAATGCGATTGGTGTTTTCTTAGAAACGGCGCATCCTATTAAGTTTCTAGATGTGGTTGAACCTGCTTTGGGAATTACGCTTCCTATTCCGGCACAAATTGAGAGTGTTATGAATGAGGAGAAAGTTAGTGTTAAGATTAAGAATTATGAGGAATTGAAGGAGTTTTTGGGGTAATAATCATTATTAAAATAAAATTTCAGCACCATAGATTACAATATATTGTAATCTATGGTTTTTTTATTTTGATAAGTATGTTTTAAGAGTACAAATCTTATATTTACCAAGTTATATTTAATAAAAAATAGAATTTGAAATGAGGCTTTTAAACATATTAATTAACAAATTTAGAGAAGCAACTGAGCCAAACATATATCAGACTGATCATACTCAAACACCTGAAATATTCACTCTTATAAAAGAACACAAAAATGAAGAGGCTAAAAAATATTTAAAGCATAATCGAACAGCAATACATCTAAAAGGATGGATGGATGATACGCCATTACATATTGCATCTTTAAACGGCAATTATGAAATGGTTAAATATCTTTTTAGTAAGGGTGCTAATGTAAACTCTGAGCGAAGTGGTACATATGCCACACCTCTATGTTGGGCAGATAATTACGAAATTGCAAAATATCTCCTTGATAATGGAGCAACTATGAATGACAGGGAGCTTTTTCTTGCAACAAGTAGAGATAAAGTTGATATTGTTGATTTATTACTTACAAGAGGTGCAAAAATAAACAAGCAAGAACCTCAATATTTAGAATGCAAATCAATTGAATGCACTAAAGTTTATCTAAAACATAAAATTGATTTAAATGGCGCTGATGAAAACAAAAGTAGTTTGCTTCATAAGCTAGCCTGGCTTGATTTACCTCAAGTATTTGATTTCGTTTATAAAAATGGATGTGACTGGAAAAAAGACAGTAGCAACAGAACGCCATATTATTTAGCAAAACAAGGAAGACGTGAGAGTATTTTAAATCATTTTGAAAAATATTATTCCGAAATAATCTCAAACAAAGTAACATATCTTTCAACTGAAAATTATCATTACGAAAGAATAATTTTCTTAAAAGAAAACCCTCATAAGCTATCAATATTTATAGCTCTGACTAAAAATTCTAACTTAGTAAAGTATTCAAAATATGGGAATAAAGTTATAGTCAACCAAATTATAAACATTGATCTACCTACAATTAGAAACTTTACTTTTGACTATAAAGGAAATATTATAGTTCCAACAGGAGACCATAAATTATTAATTATTGAGGAAGAATCTTTTAATCACACGAAAACGATAACATTACCCGGGAATTTGGTTTTAGATCAAATCACTTATCTTCCATCAAGAAATTTATATATTGGAAGTTCTCAAAATTGGGAAATAGTCCTACTCTCTGAGAATTTTGAAATAATTAGTAGAACTAAAGCTGAAGATGGCACTGTACGTCCAAAAATAAATCATAGTAACTTGATTGCTTTTTATAGCTATGACCAAGAGACCTATTTTAATTTATATCATCTCGAAGAAGATTTGAGCATTCAATTTATTCATTGCTTCTTTAAAGAATGGAATAATTCCTCTATCGGATTTGCATTTAATAATGACGAATTTGTTGTATCATTTCCAAATGAACTAGAATACTACGTGTTTAAAGATGGTATTATAAATAAAGTCTGGGAAATGGATATTTCACAATATAAATCGAGAGATAGTCTAAGTTATTTAACTTTTCAAAATGAGAATATTATTCTTATCGGAAAAGGAAAGTCGATATTATTTATTGATAAGCAAGAAAAGAAAATATTCAAAGAAGAAAAAATAGACTTACTAAGCGAAATAAGAGAGTTACAAGTTGATACTGCTAAAGAGAATTTAATAATATATACTGATAGTGAGTTAAAAATAATTTCCTCCAGCTAGCGCAAGCGTCCAGCTCGTGAATGCAAAAAGAAAACTTCCCAAATCCCAACATTATTTTTAAAATAATAAAAAATGAACATACGCCTTTTTCCTAAAAAAGATTGTACAGCCTCTCTTTGGAATGGTGGATTAACCTATGAATATCTGATATATCCGGAAACGGCAAATTATAGCGATAGAGATTTTACATTCAGAATAAGCAGTGCTACAATAGAAAAAGTGCCTTCGGAGTTTACCAAATTTAAGGGTTATCATCGATATTTGGTTATGCTTGATAACGCCTTAGATATTGAGGTAAACAAAGAAAAAAAAGTATATGAGAAATATGAAATCATGGAATTTAATTCGGATGATGAAGTGACTTCTTATACAAAAGGTATCGATTTTAATTGGATGGTTTCTGAAAAAATACGCCATCACAAACTTCAAATAACACAAACTAATCAAAACTGTAATGCCCAAATCATACTTTTATTTTCTTTACATTCAACCGTTATTAAAATTAATGAGAAGCCGTACGATCTGGAACCTTATGATTTATTAGTTATTGAAAACCCAAAAAAGGAAAATATAATACTTCATTTTTCGAATGAATGTCTTTATGGAATATTAGAATCACTATAGCTTTAACAGTTGGAATGGACACGAGTGGGACTCGCGCAGCAATTGAGGAATTCATAATTAATTTATCACAACATTATTTCAAAAAACACTAATATTGTTAAATATATCTACAACTATTAAAATAATTTAAACATAAGATTATGCTAAAAAAATTCGCTATACTTTCATTAATCGTATTAATATCTTGTGGAGAAAATGAAACCAATCAGAGAAGAAATGAAGTTCCAAAAGCTTTAGAAAATAAGAGTATTAATATTGGAAGATTCAAAAGTACAAATGATTTATCAGAAGAAATTTATCAGGAAATTGTAAATAATAATATTGAATTGAAAAATTTAGAGAATGAATTGGAAAATTTTAATATAAGAGATACGTTAGATATATTTAATAATTATGATGAGAAATCTCATGATTATTATCGTTCAGCAGAAAATCAGGCAGGTATGATAAAAGATAGTATTTTGAAAAATAAGATTCGTTCATTATTAAAAAAAAGTGATGAAAAATACAAACGAAGAACTACTGACTTAAGCCAATTAATAGAAACGATTTATCAAAAACAGACAGACATCAGAGATTGTCATACTGCATTAAAAATTGTCTTAACAATTCCAATTATTGAAAAATATCAAATTGAAAATCTTCCAAAAAAATCACCTTTTGAAAAAGTAATAGAAAATCAAAATATATTACTTGATAAAATAAAAAAGAATACTCCAAATATTAAATAACAATGGCAATCTGGCAACATCTTCTCATCGTTGTTCCTGAAAATTCTATTGATAGCAATTATCAATGCATTTTTAAAAACAATAAATCAGATTTTTTACCTGACACGAATTCTTTTTGGAAAAATTTTGATGGGGATATTTCTTCGATTATTTCTGAACTTGATCAAATTGTTCAAAAAGCTGACTGGGGCGATGAAACTTGTTTAATTTGGAAAGGAAATGAAAAAAATGAAGAAGATAATGATGCTTGTATTTGCTTAAGTGATGATCAAACCAAAATTGATGAATTTCATTTTCGAATTGATTTGAGAAAAACATCAAATATTACTAATTTTCTTCAATCAATTTTAAATATCTGTAAAAAAAATCAGTTTGTTCTAATTGATTTAAAAGGCAATATTTTTAAACCACAATTAGAAGATATTTTAGAAACTATAAAAACGTCAAACGCAACAGCTTTTCTTAGTGATCCAATAAAATTTTTAGAAAACTTAAGCAAAAACAATTCAAATGAAGGAAGAACATAAACTTATACTGAATTTATTACAATCATATTTAGAAAAAAATCCAAGCCAAAGATTTGGACAGGCACTTTTTAATCTTGGCGTTAATGAATTTCAGGAAACTACTGATCCTAAAAATCCTAATTACAATATAAGGGATATTCATGGTGATAGTGACCTAAGTATTGCTGAAAGAATTAAAAACCGATTGGCTTATTTTGAATCGCAAAAAAATAAAATATAGCAATTTTCTTAACCCCTCACGCTAGCAATTGAACATAAAAAAAGAGACCTTAAATAAAAGATCTCTTTTTAAAATTATTTATGTTCAAAAAACGGTTATTTCCCGTTTAGTAATTTCTCTAAATATTCAACTTTATCTTTTTCAGCTTGTACCAAACGTTCGTAAAGTTCAACAACTTTATCTAAAGGATTAAAAGTACAATTGCAATTGTAATCACCCGAAGTAATTGAACTGTGATCTTGAAAAGTATTTCCAATAATATTAAAAACCGCTTCTTCCGAAAAGTTCTTAATCGCTTCAACGGAAACTCCAAGAGCTTTTGCTATTTCAACTAATTTTTGTTCGTCTACAGTTTCACTGTTTTCAATATTCGAAATTGTCTGCTGATTTGTTCCTATAGCCTGTGCCAGTGCTTCCTGTTTCATATCTTTAAGCTCTCTGATACGGCTTATATTTCTGCCGATATGTTTTGGTTTTATTGCTGTACTCATAATTCAAAGATATTTAAAATTCTTAAACGAAAATGAATTTTGGTAAAAAACAAACCGTTTTTGTAAGATACGCTTTTCATATTTTATCTAATTGACAAATTCAGCTTTAGTAAAAAAACAACTTACTTCTTAGTTCCCAAAAGGTATAAAATCTTGGTGGGCCCTGATTTTACCCTGCCAACTTCCCAATTAAAATTTTCCTTATTATTTAAATTAGATACTAATGCGTTCATTTCATCAACAGAATAGGTTCTTAAGGAAGAAACGACACCGTCCCATAAAATTAAAACCGGCACAATTGGAATAAGATAGGTAAAAATAATTCTGCCAATTTTAAATGGCTTAATAAAAGGCGCTGTAAGCAAAACAGTAAACGGCGAAAAAATCATCGCCATAATACTCTGAAAACTTCTCTCCTGCCCTTCAAAAATGGCAATCGAACTATTGCTGTCAACAGCATTTTGCAGGATTTGCTGAGCGTCTTTGGGTTTAAAATGATGCAGGGACAAAAACTGTGTTCGGAGTCCGTTTAGGTTTTCGGGAACGTTTCTGGCATCTATTGGAGTTCTTATAAATTCAAAATTGTCGGCTTCTTTTTGCGCGTGTTCAAACGCCGGAATATTTGGAAAATAATCGGTTAGCAGAATTTTTAAACCAGGGTTGTTTTTTCGCAATTCCTTATTCAGCCAGATTAATCCGCCGCCGCCGCCGGAACCTAAATCTATAATTTGATTGGTATTGCTTTCTTTTAGGCCTTTTTCAATAACTGGCACAATTCCTTTGTACATGGGGGTTTTATTAGAAAGGAATTGTAAAAAATCGGTCATATAATTTCTAATGAAACTAGGAAGCCAATTTTGATCTTCAAATTCGAACAAATGAATTCTTGCCATATTATGTAGTTATCGGGTCAGGTAAATTCGATTATTTTTTGTCTGGTGTATCATCACTTTATAAAAAATAATTTACGGTAAAAATATAATTTATTTTAGTTTAAAAACTATCAAAACTGCTGAAATTAAATTTGGGAGCAAAATGTAAATTCCTGTGCTTTTTTTTGCGCTTTTTTCATCTCAATTCATTTAAAAACACCCATATTTTGCAGTCTTTTTCTACCTTTGAGAAAATATATTCAACATACTATAATGATTACAAAAGCAACGCCGGCAGATATTCCTGCATTAAACATATTGATTAATTCGGCTTACAGAGGAGAGTCTTCTAAAAAAGGATGGACAACAGAAGCGAACTTATTAGAAGGAAAAAGAACGAACGAAGAAGAATTGTCGGAAATTATAAATAATCCGAAAAATACAATTCTGAAATATACAGAAAACGATAAAATAATTGGATCTGTTTTATTGGTCGAAAAAGAAAAACAATTGTACTTAGGAATGCTCACTGTTTCACCCGAATTACAAAATAGCGGAATTGGCAAAAAAATGCTCGCCGAAGCCGAAAATTGCGCAAAAAGCTTAGGCCTTTCATCAATTATAATGACGGTAATCTCAGTGCGTGAAGAACTTATTGCGTGGTACAAACGCCATGGCTATGTTGAAACCGGCGAAAGAGAAGCTTTTCCTGAAAGTGAAATTCATGTGACTATTTCGCCAAATCCTTTGGAGTTTATCTTTTTGGAAAAGAAGGTTTAGAGTTTTTTTTGTTTCAGGTTTAACCGCAAGACTCGATAAGGGTTTACGCAAAGCTTTTTTATTTTTGATCTCGCAAAGTCGCAAAGACGCTAAGTTTTTATATTTCTTTTTGATGTCGCGACTTTACGAAATTTCATTTTGTTCTTAGACGCTTCTTTGCCACTAAAGCAAAAACCTTTGAACCTTTGTCCCTTTGCTACTTTGAACCTTCTAATAATTCTTTACAGCACAACAATATCTTAAACCCTTCTCTTAATCTTCGATAAAAATTCGTGGGAAACACCAAGATAAGAAGATAAATTTTTATTGTTTATCGCTTTAAACTTATTTGGATATCGTTCTATAAACTCAAGATAGCGCTGTTTAGAATTTTTGTTTAATACATCTAAAAGTCTTTGCTGAATAGCAATATTGGCTTTTTCAACCATGATGATGTGAAACTGAATCAGTTTTGGGACCTGTTCAAATAAGAGCGTTTTATTAGCTTTGCTAATAACCAGAATTTCACTGTCTTCTATTGCCTTGATATTGTAGGTTGTTGGCTTTTGGTGGTAAAAACTTTCCAAATCACACATCCACTCATTTTCAAAAGAGAAAAAAATAACACTTTCGTTCCCATTATCATTCAAAATATAGGTTTTGAAAGCGCCTTTTAAAATGAAGCACTCGTAGGAACTATTGGAGTTCTGAATCTGTAAAAATTTGTTTTTTTTCAGTTTTATAAATTCTGTCTTCCCAACAATACATTTCCACTCCTCATCGGTTAATGGTATTTTACGTTCAATATTTAATCTTAATGCTTTGTACATATTTTTATTTTTATTCTTACTCAGGGGCGTAAGTGTGAATGAATTTAAATAATGTAATCGATTACGTAAAAATATATCTTTTGTATTGCATTTGATGTTAAAAATATAATTAATAGTAATTTATTCTCAAAATATTGAACTTGTTCAACTTTTTTCATACAAATTATAAGCAGATTTGCAGTATTACTATTTAACCAAACTTAATTATTATGAAATTTAAATCAACATTTTCAGTGTTTCTTCTAACACTGGTTTTCGGTTTTACAGCGTGTAATACCGAAGAGATTGCTTCTCCTCAAAGTAACGAGAATGCAACTATCGAAACTCCCGCTTCCCGTAATTTAACAGCAAGGGTAGGCGACTGTACTCAGGTTCCTGGCTGGGCTTCTCAAAACGGCGGCACTACTGGCGGCGGCACTGCTGCAGAAACAACTGTTACAACGTATGCCCAGCTAAAATCGGCTCTTGAAAATAGTGCTGTTAAGGTCGTAAAGGTTACAGGTACAATCACAATTAGCGCGAGATTGTCATTACAGGATCAAGGTGGTAAAACTATTTATGGTACATCTGGTGCAAAATTGGTTTCGACTAACCAAACTAAAGACGGGTCTGGTATAATCAGCATCAAAAGATGTAAAAACCTGATTATCAGAAATCTTATTTTTGAAGGTCCGGGAGCTTATGACACTGACGGATGGGATAATGCCGTTATAGATGATTGCCAAAATGTATGGATAGACCATTGCGAATTTAGAGATGGTGTTGATGGAAACTTTGACATTAAAAACAAATCAGATTACGTGACAGTTTCTTATACCAAATTTGGTTATTTAAAAGCTCCAAGACCTGATGGTCCGGGAGGATCAGACGATCACAGGTATTCTAATTTAATTGGTTCAAGTGATGGCGCAACTGCTGATCGTGGAAAATTAAGAATTACTTTTGCACGCTGCTGGTGGGCTCCGGGTTGTAAAGAAAGAATGCCGAGAGTCCGTTTTGGAAAAGTGCATTTAGTGAACAACTTTTTTAATAGTACGGTGAGCAATAAGTGTGTTTCGGCTGGTTTTGAAGCTGATATTAGAGTAGAAACAAACGTTTTTGAAGGAGTAAAAACGCCTATCGATTTAATGACAGGTTTTACAGCTGTTACTGCGGTTGATAACCTTTTTACTAATACCTCAGGAAACCAGGCAGGTAGTAAAACCGCCTTTACACCTCCGTACTCGATTTTGAAACTTGATAAAACTGCCGTTAAAGCGGATGTCTCTGCTAATGCAGGAGCAACTTTAGGCGGAAATATCTGTGGATCGTTTTAAGAAACTTCATTCTTTTTTAGAATTCCATGGTTTCGAATCTATTCGTGAAACTATGATCTTAAAAATCTGAATTAGTTAGTTTAGTTTTGTCAAACCCTGTAAGCGTAAACTTCACAGGGTTTGACTTTTTATTTGTGTGTAAGAGACTCTGAGTTTTTTTAATCACATAACCCCGATACCCATCGGAAGCGAAGCCGCTAAGTTTTTCTGATACGCCGTCCAAGTGAGTTTTTTAAACCAGATGTGAGACACACAGCTGCGCCACAAAAAACCTTTGCTCCTTTGAACCTTTGAACCTCTGCTCCTTTTGAACCTTTTTTAAAGAACCAACTCTTCAAACAATCTCTGAATTGTCTTTTCCAGATCCTGACAAATGCCCGGGTGTGGTCGTGAGGTTTGAATTGCAGAACTGCGAATAGCGGTTAGCCATCTAAAACGCTCTGGAATATCCATTGCACCAATTGGACCGCCCTCCTTGTCTCCTGTTGCAATTTTCTTAAGGGATGTTACATTACAATGCAATTGTTCAATGTCAAAATCGTTTGAAAGCGCTTCTATTTTGGCGTCGTCAATGTGCGATAACACTTTTATAAATTTTGCTTTTTTACAAAATAAAATAATTCCGATATTCAGGAATTCTTCGCGCTCTACTCTTGGTACCACACGAATCACGGCATACTCATATAAGTGGTTATCTTGCATTTTGAGCCTGATTTACAAAGATTTCTGAATTGTTTAATCTCGTCTGCAAAAACTGTAAATATACATTTCGCAATGCTTCGGGTGTTTCGTCTGTGTCTTCCCATTGCAGCCACTCGAGCGGAATCGTGTTTACAATTTCTTCGAGAATTTGCGGAGTTAAAATTGCTTTATATTCAGCATCAACTTCTTTTAAAAGTGAAGCCTGAGGCAATAAAACGTGATCTTTTATCAAAGCAAACGGACTTTTGGCGTGTTGTTCCCAATTGTTCCAGGAATGGTGAAAATACAAACATGCGCCATGGTCAATAAGCCATAATTCCTTATGCCAAATCAACATATTGGTATTTTTAAAGGTTCTGTCAACATTTGTGATATAAGCATCCAGCCAAACAATTTGGGAGGCCAGCTTATCATCTACAGTTGTAACAACGGGATCAAAAGTAATCGCACCTGATAAAAAATGAAGTGCCAGATTTAATCCCTGACTTCCTTGCAATAAATCCTGAATTTCTTCGTCGGCCTCAGTTCTCCCGAAAGCCTCGTCGAGATTGGCAAAAACCAATTCGGGCAATTGCAATTTTAAGGCTTTTGCAATTTGTCCGCCAACCAGTTCGGCGATTAAAGCTTTTACACCGTGTCCGGCACCTTTAAATTTTAATACATATTTAAAATCATCATCTGCTTCTGCCAAAGCCGGCAGAGATCCGCCTTCACGCAAAGGCGTTATATATCGTGTAACGTTTACCGTTCTCAGATCAAAATTGTTTTCCATATTACAAACTTACTAAGGTTTTTGCCACGAAGACAATAAGACACAAAATTTTTTAATTTCGCAAAGACGCAGCGTTTTAAAGTTCCTGTTCACGTATATTTTCAGGTTTATTCATTTCTTGTCTTCCTGAGCGAAGCCGAACGCTAAGATATTCCTCAAAGTTTGATTTCATCGTCGGGCTGCTCAAGTTGCTTAAACTACGCTCAGGGGCAACAAACGGTTCGGTAAAATTATCTAATTGACACATCATCTAATTTTCTAATTCCAAAAATGCTCTTCCCAGATTCATAATAATATCAGAAGCAATAAAAGACTGATGCCCGGTTTCTGCAACTGCAATATCTGCCGTTAAGCCATGAAGGTAAACCCCAAGTTTTACCGCTTGGTCAGGGATATAATTTTGTGCCAGTAAACTGGTAATAATCCCTGTCAAAACGTCACCGCTCCCGGCTGTGGCCAATGCCGCATTTCCGGTGGTATTTTGATAAATTTTATTTTGGTTTACAATAAACGTCGGAGCCCCTTTCATTACAACAATAACTTTATAATGTTCAGAAAAGGCGATTGTATTTTCAAACTTTTCAGTTTCAGATTCCCATTTTCCAATTAATCTTTCAAGTTCTTTTGGATGTGGTGTCAAGATTGTATTTTCGGGCAACAGTTCCAGCCATGATTTATTAAGTGACAAAATATTCAAGGCATCGGCATCAAGAACTAATGGTTTTCTGTTTGCTTTCAAAAAATCAAAAAGTGCTTTTTGAGTTTCCTTGTCCTGCCCTATTCCGGGACCAATTCCGATTGCCTGAGGTTCTGCCGGAAAAGATATATTAGTAATAAAATCTTCATTTTTATCGGTGGCCACCATTACTTCGGGAATACTGATTTGCACAATTTGGTAACCGCATTTGGGCACAAAAGCCGTAACAAGACCGCAACCGGTTTTTAAACATGATTTTGAAGCCAAAACAGCAGCTCCGATTTTACCATAACTTCCCCCGATTATAACAGCATGACCCTGAATCCCTTTGTGTGTTTTGGGATTTACAGGTTTATAAAAAGTGAGGATTTCTTGTTTTGTTATCTGTAGAGGAACTTTCATTATAAATATTTTCAATTTTAAAATTACAAAAAATATCAAATATCAGGAATTTCTTATAGGTTAAAAATTAGTTATTATTTTTTTATGCGATTGTATCTAATGGAGTTTCTAAGAATTCTCCAACATTTTATTTTACTTTAAAATTAAAAAGATATAGCGAATCTCCCAAAATTGCCGTCAATCATTACGAAATTTATAATTTACAGTAGTAATTTTCGATATTTTTTAAATAAATTTGCGACTCAATTTTTTAATTCAACACAATGAAAAATACTGCGCTTACGCACATACATGAAAGTTTAGGAGCAAAAATGCTTCCTTTTGCCGGCTATAATATGCCAATTACTTATGAAGGTGTTAATGCTGAACATGAAACGGTTCGTAACAGTGTTGGCGTTTTTGATGTTTCGCATATGGGCGAATTTTTACTTTCGGGACCAAATGCTTTGGCGCTGATCCAGAAGGTAACATCAAACGATGCTTCGACCCTAACGATTGGAAGAGCACAATATTCTTGTCTTCCAAATAATGAAGGCGGTATTGTAGATGATTTAATTGTGTATAAAATGAAGGAAGAGCAGTATTTACTGGTTGTAAATGCTTCTAATATTGAGAAAGACTGGAACTGGATTTCATCGCACAATGATTTGGGTGTTGAGATGAAAAATATATCTGATGATTATTCATTATTGGCAATTCAGGGGCCAAAAGCTGTTGAAGCTATGCAATCTTTGTCTTCTATTGATTTGTCTGCCATTGCTTATTATCATTTTGAAGTAGCTGACTTTGCCGGAATTGAACATGTAATTATTTCTGCAACTGGTTATACAGGTTCTGGCGGATTTGAAATTTACTGCAAAAACAGTGAGGTAGAACAAATTTGGAATAAGGTTTTTGAAGCCGGAGCAGCTTTCGGAATTAAACCTATTGGTCTTGCGGCGCGTGATACTTTGCGTCTTGAAATGGGTTTCTGCTTATACGGAAACGATATTAATGACACTACTTCGCCTCTGGAAGCTGGTTTGGGATGGATTACTAAATTTACAAAAGAATTTACTAATTCGGATAATCTGAAAAAACAAAAAGAAGAAGGTGTTACAAAAAAATTAGTAGCGTTTGAAATGCAGGAACGTGCAGTTCCAAGGCATGATTATGAAATCGTTGATGCTTCTGGTGCCGTTATCGGTATTGTAACTTCAGGAACTATGTCGCCTTCTATGAACAAAGGAATTGGACTTGGTTATGTAACAGTAAACAATAGTGCAATTGACAGCGATATCTACATTAGAATCAGAAAGAATGATGTTCCTGCAAAAGTGGTAAAACTGCCTTTCTATAAAAAATAATATTTTTTTAAACTATATTTAAATGCATTGCAATTTTGGTTGTAATGCATTTTTTTTTGCCATTGATTTGTGTTTTAAAAAAATCAAAATAATGAATTAATCTATTAATATTTTTTAAAGAAAATACTGTCTTTTATCGAAAAATTACCGTAATTTTAGAGTAAACGATGACTTTTAGATTTATGAAAAATATATTTTTAGTATGCCTTTTTGTTACCAATTTCCTGTTTGGTCAGGAAAGTGACAAAACATGCGAGATACTAAACAAGATAAATGTGGTAATCCAGACAGAACATGTACGTCCAAAACCAATTGATGACAGCCTCTCTGTCTTTGTCTTTGATAATCTTATAAATGAGCTGGATCCTTCGAGAAATATATTTTTTCTCAGTGAATACAATGAAATGTACCAGAATTACCGGCTGAATTTAGATGATTTAATCCTTGAAAATGACTGTCGCTTTTTGGGAGATATTACCAATAAATACAGAAATGGACTTTTGAGAACCAAAAGTGTTTTGGAAAAAATTCAAAATGAACCTATTGATTATACCAAAAAAGATACAATCCGGTTTTATAAAAAATCATTCCCTTTTTATCTCGTAAAAGAAAATCTGGAAAAAGTGTGGGCCAAGAAACTTCGCTATCAGATTTTGGATGATATAGCAGAAACAAGCGATAACCTTGATTCTTTAAAAGCAAATTTCAAATCGATTGAAGCTGCTTCAAAAAAATTGATTTTATCCAACGAAATCTGCAGGATAAATACATTATTGGAAACAAAAAGTACACAGGAAGAAAAGCTATACAACTTGTTCTGTACTTATTTTGATCCGCATACAGCGTATTTTAGCAATGATCTAAAATCGAGTTTTGTGGCCTCTTTGTCCAAAGAGCATTTATCGCTTGGAATGACGGTAAACCTAAATGAAAAAAACGAAATTATAATTGATGAAATCGATCCAAATGGTCCTGCGTTTAAAACCGGTCAAATCAAAAAAGGCGATCAGATAGTTTCTGTATCCAATCAAAAAGAGACTTTACATGTCTCCTGCTCTTCGCTGGAGTCTATTTCAACGATGATTTTGTCTGAATCGAACAAGAATATTATACTGACGTTAAAACGAAATTCGGGTAAAAGCTTTGATGTCTATATAGAAAAACAAGTCATGAAGGATGAAGAAAATTCTGTTTTTAGTTTTATAGTCGGCAAAGACGATAAAATAGGATACATTAAAATTCCCAGTTTTTATGCCGATTTAGACGGAAACAGCAGAAAAGGCTGTGCTGATGATGTTGCCCGTGAAGTAATAAAACTCGAAAAAGATAATATAAAAGGACTTGTAATTGATTTGATTGACAATGGAGGGGGTTCTATGGAAGAAGCCATAAAACTGGCCGGGATGTTTGTCGATTATGGTCCGCTTTCGGTAGTTGTAGATAATAAAAAAAATAAATCTGTAATACAAGATCCTTACAGAGGACTTATTTACAAAGGCCCGATTGTAATTTTGATAAACAGTAACACAGCTTCGGCCAGTGAGTTTTTTTCTTCTATTTTGCAGGATTATAACCGCGCGCTGCTGTTGGGCAGTAATACGCTTGGAAAAGCTACCATGCAGACCATTCTTTCGCTTGACGAAGAGAAAAATACTGATTTCCTGAAAATTACGATTAATAAATTTTATAGAGTTACAGGCAAAAGTCATCAATATGTTGGTGTTAAACCAGATGTTATCCTTCCGGAATTCTACGAAGACGTCTATCAAAAAGAAAGTGATTTTCCGACAGCGATTAAAAATGACAGTATTGAAACTTTCTTAAAATACAAACCTTATGTAAAAAGAAATATTATAGACAAAATAGCGCATAACAGTTCTGTAAGGTTAGAGGATAATTTTTATTTTAATGACATAAAGAAAATCAACAAAAAAATTGATCAGATAGTAAATGTGCCGAAATCAGAAATTCCGATGACCTTAGAAGCTGTTTTTGAACAGAAAAAGGAAATAAACTCACTTTGGAGAGATATCCATACTTTTAACGATGATAATAATCCTTTAGACATTTATAACTCTACAGTAAATCAATTTCTATTGGGAGTATATCCGACTGAAAAAACCATTAATCAATATCAGATCAATAATCTTAAAACAAATCCATACCTCAACGAGGCTATTAATATTATTACTGAATTTAACCGTTTGAAATAAGTTTGAGGTTTCAGGTTTCAGGTTCTCATAAAAAAAACCTTTTGTTTGCGAACGGATTTTTTTTTACATTCCTATAACTTGAAACCTGAAACCTGAAACATTTATCTGAAAAGCTAACTTTTAACATCTAATTCTAATGTTTAAGATTTAACTTCCAACTATACTTAAAAAAGAATAGTTTTGATTTTGGAAAAATAAGGAATAACCGTATTTTTGCCTCACAAACTAAAAATTAGAAATGGGAAGAGCGTTCGAATTTAGAAAAGGAAGAAAAATGAAACGTTGGTCTGCAATGGCCAAAACATTTACCAGAATTGGTAAAGATATCGTTATGGCTGTTAAAGAAGGCGGACCTAACCCAGATGCCAATTCTAGATTAAGAGCTGTAATACAAAATGCAAAAGCCGCCAACATGCCTAAGGACAATGTGGAGCGCGCTATAAAAAATGCAAGTAATAAGGATACTGCCAATTATAAAGAAATTTTGTTTGAAGGATATGCTCCTCACGGAATTGCAATTTTGATTGAAACAGCATCTGATAACAATAACAGAACGGTAGCCAATATTCGCAGTTATTTTAATAAATGTAATGGGACAATGGGAACTCAGGGTTCTGTTGAATTTATGTTCGATCACACTTGTAACTTTCGAATTGCAAAAGGTAATCTTGATCCTGAAGAATTAGAATTAGAACTTATTGATTTTGGCGCAGAAGAAGTTTTTGAAGATGAAGACGGAATATTAATCTACGCCCCTTTTGGAAGTTTTGGTGCTTTGCAAAAAGAATTAGAAAATAGAGGTCTTGAAATTTTGTCTTCTGGTTTTGAGCGTATTCCACAAATCACAAAAGAACTTACAGAATCTCAAATCGCTGACGTTGAAAAACTAATCGAAAAAATTGAAGAAGATGATGACGTAATGAACGTTTATCACACAATGAAAGAGGAATAATTTCTTACTAATATCTAAAAGCCCTGAAAACTTCAGGGCTTTTTTTGTTTTTAATGATTTTAAACTATGGCTACAGGCATTGAAAAATCAAATGAACTACTATATTTGTAATACCTCAAGAAGATAAAAAATATGAAAACATCAAAATTCACACGAATTGCTGTGATTATCATGGTAATTTTGTTTGTAGCTCTAAGCGTAATGAGCTGTGTAGTTCACCATTCACACAATAACGGATCAGGAAAAATACCTCCTGGACAGGCAAAGAAAATGTCAGGAAGTAAAAGTGCCAAGGCACATGCTCCGGGTCAAAACAAGCGCTAATATAAAAAGCCTTCTGAATCATATTTCAGAAGGCTTTTTCATTTTATCTCAGCATATATAACTTATCAATTATTTTTTCACCGGCTTATTTGTTATTTTTAACAAATAAGTTCCTTCTGGTAAATCGGCTATGTTCGAAGCATTAAACCCTGACATTTTATTTCCCTGAGAAAAGACCTCAACAGTTTTTGATCCCATATTACTACTATTATCTGTAGTTGCAGAAGTCGTTGTAACTGGAGCTGTTGTCGCAGGAGCGGTAGTTTTGGTTTTTATAGCTGCAGTGGTAGCAGATGTTGCTTTTTTTGTTACAACCGGAGCAGCGAACGTTTCGGCTACCTGCGATGCACTTGGTTTTGAGCTTGTATAAGATTCCATTACCTGTTCATCGGTCATTGCGACATTATAAATTTTCAGGTCGTCTATATCTGCATTTATCCCAGTTGTTGTGTTTAACGCACCTAGTCTAAAAATATAACCTTTTGTTGTACGCAAAATACCCTCTGCTGATTTTAGTAATTCACCATTACGATATATTTTTGAAATTTTACCATCATAGGTAATCGCATATTGATACCAAACTTCTTTTAGCAACGGAGCAGAAACAACAACATCATTCGTGGCTCCCCATCCGGTAAAATTAGCATCTGAGTTTCCTCCGGCTGCTGATTGTTGTAATAAACCAAAATACTGGCCATTTGCAGGACTGCCATAACCTAAAATATAATTTGGCGTGGTAATCGTATTAAATTTAACCCAGACTGATATAGATCTCGGTTTATTATCTTGTGGAAGATCTCCGACTACAGCCTGCAAAGCTTTGTTTATTAATCTTTGAGCACCTTTTGGCGTTCCCGTTCTGTCATTAACAAAATTTGCTGTTCCTAAAAAGGAAAGGGTATTATCCTTATTGTTTAGATTTCCATCAAAATTAAATTCCTGTACAGGATTTTGGGCATTGATATTTAAAAAACTTACAAACATTATAGTGAGTAGTATTTTTTTCATTGGGGTAGATTTTTTGGGACATTAAAACATGAGACATTTTAACACATCTAATCTATACTATTATATAGTTTATCGAAAATTTTACCGATGATCGACGCAAATAATCGTTGAAAAAATAAAAACAGAAGATTTTACTTACTTAATACAGGATATTAATTTTATCATTTTTCTTAAAATAATAATTTTACCGCAAAAAAAAATTAACTTCAACGCATACAAATACATTATCATTATAATTTTAAGAAATTTTCTTTCACAAACTATCCTTTTAAAGTTATCTGTATTGCTAAAACCAGAAAATAAAAAAATCCTGATAGAAAACTATCAGGATTTATATTAAAAAAGTATTTTTACTACTTTACGAATTCAATTTTTTGAACTTCTTCTTCATTGATGCTATCAAAGAATCCTTGTTCGTTCATCCAGTCATCGCTAAATACCTTACTCATGTATCTTGAACCGTGATCTGGAAAAATAGCAATAATATTACTGTCTTTGGTAAATTCACCTTCTTCTGCGTATTGTTTGATTGCCTGCATTACCGCACCAGAGGTATATCCAACAAATAAACCTTCCTTACGGGTGATCTCTCTGGCTGAGTGAGCACTTTCTTCGTCGGTTACTTTCATGAATTTATCAATAATATCAAAATCAGTTGCAGATGGGATAAGATTTTTTCCTAAACCTTCAATACGGTACGGATAAATCTCTTTATTATCAAATTCTCTTGTTTCATGGTATTTTTTCAATACTGATCCAAATGCATCAACACCAAGAATTCTTATATTAGGATTTTGTTCTTTTAGGAATTTTGCTGTTCCGGAGATCGTTCCTCCTGTACCGCTGCATGCAATTAAATGCGTAATTTGTCCTTTTGTCTGTTCCCAAATTTCGGGACCGGTAGTGTTGTAGTGGGCATCAATATTCAGTTGGTTAAAATATTGATTAATGTATACTGATCCTTTCGTTTCTTCGTGTAATCGTTTAGCGACATTATAGTAAGATCTTTCATCATCGGCAGAAACGTGAGCGGGGCAAACATATACTTTGGCTCCTAAACTTCTCAACATGTCAATTTTATCTTTCGATGATTTTGAGCTTACTGCCAAAATACAGTTGTAACCTTTTATAATACTTACCATTGCAAGACTAAATCCTGTATTTCCTGATGTAGTTTCTATAATGGTATCTCCTGGAGAAAGAATTCCTTTTTTCTCGGCTTCTTCAATAATATATAACGCTATTCTATCTTTTGAGGAATGTCCTGGATTAAAAGCTTCTACCTTTGCGTAGAAATTTCCTTCTAACTCTTCGGTGATTTTATTTAGTTTAATAAGCGGGGTATTACCTATTAATTCTAAAACATTATTATAAGCGTTTATTTCTTCTTTCATAAAAAAATAGTTAATCAAAGGTATTTTTAATGACCCTGATAGGTTGCAAATTTAACAAAAAATTTCTAATTAGCTTTTAATTTTCTCTAAATCTAATAAAAAACTAAATTCCTTTGCTAAGTCTTTTAATGCTTCAAACCGTCCTGAAGCTCCGCCATGTCCGGCATCCATATTGGTATCCAGAAACAAAAAATTATTATTTGTTTTCATCTCCCTTAACTTCGCCACCCATTTTGCCGGTTCCCAGTACTGCACTTGTGAATCGTGTAATCCTGTGGAAACATACATGTTAGGGTATTCTTGTGGCTTTATATTATCATATGGTGAATATGATAACATATAATCATAATATTTTTTATTGTTTGGGTTTCCCCACTCATCATATTCTCCGGTTGTTAACGGAATACTGTCATCAAGCATTGTTGTTATAACATCGACAAAAGGAACCTGAGCAATAACTCCGTTGTATAATTCAGGCGCTTCATTTATGATAACTCCCATTAATAATCCTCCTGCCGACCCTCCTTCTGCATATAAATGTTTCGAAGAAGTAAAATTTTCGTTAATTACAAATTTAGAGCAATCGATGAAATCTGTAAAGGTATTTTTCTTTTTTAACAGTTTTCCGTCTTCATACCATTGTCTTCCCAGGTCCTCACCTCCCCTTATATGGGCAATTGCGAATATAAATCCTCTATCTAACAAAGAAAGCCTTGTTGATGAAAAGTAGGTATCCATTGTGATTCCGTACGATCCATAAGCATAAAGTAACATTGGATTTTTACCATTTTTCTTAAGTCCTTTCCTGTAAACCATAGAAATCGGAACTTTTACTCCATCTCTTGCTGTTGCCCAAACACGTTCCTCTGTATAGTTTTCTTTGTCAAATTTGCCTCCTAAAACCTCTTGTTCTTTTAGAATCTCTTTGGTTTTAGTTTTCATATTAAAATCAATTACAGATGACGGAGTCGCAAGTGACTGATAGCTGTAACGCAAAATATCAGTATCAAAATCTATATTTGTTGTCGTGTAAGCGTTATAAGTTTCATTTTCAAAAGGCAAATAGTAATCTTCTTCGGGATTATTCCATGGCATAATACGAATATGATTCAACCCTTTTGAGCGCTCCTCAACGACTAAATAGTTTTTAAAAATCTCAATATCTTCTAACAAAACATCTTCACGATGCGGAATAAGATCTACCCAAAACTTTTTCTCTGTCCTGTTTTCAGGCGTTTTCATAAGCTTAAAGTTGGTCGCCTTATCTTTATTTGTTAAAATATAAAATGAATCTTCAAAATGGGAAATACTGTATTCCAGTCCGCGTACACGATTTTGAAAAACTTCAAATTCTCCATCAGGATTATCTGAGTTTAGAATTCTGTATTCTGTTGTTAAGGTACTTCCTGAACCAATTACAATGTATTTTCTTGACTTTTCTTTGCTTACAGAAACACTAAAAGTATCATCGGTCTCATTAAAAACCAATACATCGTTCTTAGATTCGGTATTTAGTTTATGTCTGAAAACCTTGTCTGCTCTCAGTGTAACTTCATCTTGTCTGGTATAAAAAATTGTATTGTTATCATTTGCCCATACAGATCCGCCTGTAGCATTTTCGATTTCATCTGCCAGAATTTCACCCGTTTCCAAATTTTTGATCTGAATGGTATAAATTCTTCTTCCGACAATGTCAACTCCAAAACTTGCAAATCTGTTATCAGGGCTTATACTTAAACCTCCAAGTTTAAAATAGGCATGACCTTTTGCTAATTCATTACAATTAAATAAAATTTCTTCCTCTGCCGAAAGGCTTCCTTTTTTTCTTGAGAAAATTGGATAGTCTTGCCCGGTTTCAAATCGTGTAATGTAATAATATCCATTATAGAAGTAAGGGACAGAAGAATCATCTTCTTTGATTCTTGCTTTCATTTCTTCATACAAAGCATTCTGAAGCTCTTTGGTATGCTGAGTCATGCTTTGGTAATATAAATTTTCCTGATTTAGATAATCGATGACTTCGGGATTCTCACGATCATTTAGCCAAAAATAATTATCAATTCGGGTTTCTTTATGTTTTTTTAGCTTTTTTGGAATTATTTTGGCCTTTGGAGCCTTTATATTGTCTGGCATGGATTAAGCATTAATTTTAAATATGAAGGGCAAAAGTACTACAAACACAATAGAACAGAATTAATTTTTTCTTAAATTATTGCATTGATTTAATACAGCAATATACTAATTTTGTATGAAATAATTTAAAAATCAACAAAAATGGACTTAATGGGAATGATGGGTAAGCTTAAAGAGACCCAACAAAAAATTGAAGATACAAAAAAGCGTCTTGATACTGTTTTAATTGACGAACAAAGTGCTGATGGATTATTGAAAATAACATTGACAGCGAATAGAAAAGTAAAATCAATCTCTATAGACGATTCTTTACTTGAAGATAAAGAACAATTGGAAGATTATTTAATCGTAACCTTAAATAAAGCGATAGAAAAAGCTACAAGCGTAAACGAAAAAGAACTGGATGCCGTTGCCAAAATGGACATGCCAATGATTCCTGGAATGGATAATTTGTTTAAGTAAAAATAGTTAGAAGTTATGGGTTAAAGGTTGAACGGCTTTTAACTCATAACTTCTAAACTATTCACTTTAAATCTTCGAAAGCATTTCAAGTACATAATTATGCATTACTTCTCTGTAATCCAGGTGTGTTACAATTCGAAGCTTATTATGCCCCATTGAACTTATCGAGATATTTTTTTGTTTCAATTTTTCTATTAAAAGCTGGTCACTGTATCCTTCTGCAAGTGAAAATATCAAAATATTAGTTTCTACAGGCTCTACAGCTGCTACCCAGGATTTTGCACTTAAAATATTTGCAATTTCTTTTGCTCTTCTGTGATCTTCAGCTAATCTTTCGATATTATGTGCCAACGCATATAATCCTGCTGCAGCCAAATATCCCACCTGACGCATTCCCCCACCAAGTATTTTTCTGATTCTCAACGCTCTGTGAATATCTGCTTTGGTTCCGAGCAAAACAGAACCAATCGGAGCTCCCAATCCTTTTGATAAACAAACCGATATAGTATCGAAAATAGCACCAAATTCTTTCGGGTTTTGTCTCTTTGCAACCAACGCATTCCAAATTCTGGCACCATCCAAATGAAATTTCAAATTATTAGCATCACAAACTTTTTTTATTTCTCTTAAATCATCAAGTTCATAACAGGCACCACCGCCTTTATTGGTGGTATTTTCTACACAAACCAAACTTGTGAGCGGGCTGTGATAAAATTCTGGATCATTGATTGCAGCGGCAACCTGAGAGGCGTTTATCATTCCGCGGTGTCCGTCTAACAGACAGCATGAAACTCCACTGTTAAAAGAAACCCCGCCACCTTCATAATGATAGACATGAGCATATTTGTCTGCAATTAATTGTTCTCCCGGCTGTGTGTGTAATTTAATCGCAGTTTGGTTTGCCATAGTTCCGGAAGGAAAAAAAAGTCCGGCCTCCATTCCAAAAAACTCAGCTACTCTTGTTTCAAGCTCTATAACTGTAGGATCCTGTTTATATACGTCGTCACCTACCTGTGCATTAAACATATACTGTAACATTTCATGTGAAGGCTTGGTAATGGTATCGCTAATTAAATTTATTTCCATATTATAAAAACTATGTCTTATTTTTGTACAACAAAATTACGTATTACTGACAGTTATTCGAGACAAGTTTTAATAAACTTTAACCTTATGAATATCCGGAACCAAAATAACGTAATATTTATAAAAAACATATAAAACTACTATTAATTTATGACAACTACCGAACAAATAAAAGGTATTGTGGAGCGCCTTGGTGCGTTGAGGAGGTATCTTTGACGTTGATGCCAAACTAATCGAAATTGCCAACGAAGAAGAAAAAACTTTTGCTCCTGATTTTTGGAATAATGCCAAAGAAGCCGAGATTATTGTAAAAAATCTTCGAAACAAGAAAAAATGGATTGAAGATTATAATAAAGCCATCGAACTTACTGATGAGCTGCAGCTTGCATATGATTTTTATAAAGAAGGAGAACTTTCTGCAGAGGAATTAGATGAGCATTATAATACAACTCAGGCTCATATCGAAAACATCGAGTTTAAAAACATGCTATCTGACGAAGGTGACAGTTTAAGTGCCGTTGTTCAGATAACTGCCGGAGCCGGAGGAACTGAAAGCTGTGATTGGGCCGGAATGTTAATGCGTATGTACATGATGTGGGGCGAAAGTTATGGCTACAAAATCAAAGAATTAAACTTTCAGGAAGGCGAGGTTGCCGGTATAAAAACCGTAACTTTAGAATTTGAAGGTGATTATTCCTTTGGTTATTTAAAAGGAGAAAATGGTGTTCACCGTTTAGTAAGAATCTCTCCTTTTGACAGTAATGCCAAGCGTCATACTTCGTTTGTGTCTGTGTATGTTTATCCGCTTGTTGATGACAGTATCGAAATTGACATTAACCCTGCTGATATCGAAATTACAACTTCACGTTCGAGTGGTGCCGGAGGACAAAATGTGAATAAGGTTGAAACGAAAGTACAATTGGTACACAAACCAACCGGAATTCAGATTCAATGTTCAGAAACACGTTCGCAACAAGACAACAGACAACGCGCCATGCAGATGTTACGTTCTCAATTGTATGAAATCGAATTAAAAAAACAACAAGCGCAACGAGCTGATATTGAAGCCGGAAAAATGAAAATCGAATGGGGTTCTCAAATACGTAATTACGTAATGCAACCTTACAAATTAGTAAAAGATGTTCGTACTGGTTACGAAACGAGCGATGTTGATGGTGTTATGAACGGAAATATCGATCCGTTCTTAAAAGCATTTTTAATGATGATGGGACAAAAGGAGGAACAGTAAAATATTCAGTTACAGTTTGCAGTCGCAGTATTTAGCAACAAAACTTGAAACTTGAAACCTGAAACTAAAAACAAAGAAATTATGATTAAATGGGCAGATGTAATTCATTTTACAAATAAAGGAAATCCAACTCCTGATAAAAGAGTAGAGAAATCTGAAGAAGAATGGAAACAAATTTTAACTCCTGAAGAATTTCAGGTAACGCGCTTAAAAGGAACAGAAAGATCTTTTAGTTCAGAATTATGCAGTTTATTTGACCCAGGCATCTACGCATGTAAATGTTGTGGCACTATACTTTTTGACGCAAATGAAAAATTTGAATCCGGGACAGGCTGGCCCTCATTTACGCAGCCATTAAAAGAAAATGCAATCGCGTATCATGCCGACAAATCTTACGGAATGATTCGTGTAGAAGTGGTATGCAATACGTGCGATGCTCATTTGGGACATGTTTTTCCCGATGGTCCTGAACCAAGCGGATTACGATATTGCATCAATGCCGTTTCACTTAACAAAATAAAAGAATAATTAAGTTTTTAGTAATATTTAAAAGCGATTCATTTCTGTAAATGAATCGCTTTTTTTTGCTTATAAATTGATTATAAATACATTACAAGTACAAATCAAATCTATTATTAAGTATTTTTTTTTAATGTTTATCTTACTAATGTTTTTTTTATACAGTGTTAATTCTACAAATAATCAAAAAATATGTTTTTTATTTATTTTTTCTGCTTCTGTTAAAAATAAAAACACATATAACTAAGACAACTTAAATTATTTTTAAATAATAAAAAATTGAACTTATTATGAGAATTTAATTATTAACAGCTTAATTACCAATTAATTAAGAATTAAAAAGCATTAAAACCTTTATAATTCAAGTTGAAAAAAAGGTATAATACAGTACAAAGAGTAAGCTAAAGGATAGTCAGAAATTTAAAAAACAATTACTAATTCAATATTTTAAATGTTAAAAAAATAGTTTTAAAATTATTTTTGCAATAAATATTTAAAAAACTTCAAAAGAAGATTAGGTAATTCAAATCTATTTTGTTTTATTTGGCGAAAATTAATCCCAAATAAATTTAATTCAATAGATGAAATCCTATTCAATCCAAGAAATTAATGAAGTTATCAATGGTGAAATTTACGGCAGTACTTCTCAATGTATAACAGCTACGGAACAATTAGAAAAAGCAACAACTTCTGAAATTTCTTTTATAGGAAATAAAAAATATGAAAAATTGTGGGAAGCCTCAAAAGCCTCTGTAGCAGTTGTTAATGAAGACATTTCTATTGAACCAGGTGATAATCGTGCTTTTATCAAAGTAAAAAATGCGGACTTGGCAATGTCGCAAATTTTAGCACTTTTTGCTCCTCCTACTCCTCTGTTTCATAATGAAATTCACAAAACAGCTGTTATAGATGAAACAGCCATTATTGGTGAAGGAAGCAGAATTGGTGCCGGCTGTTATATTGGTCCAAATGTACAAATAGCTGCGAATGTTACTATCTACCCAAATGTTACTATTTTAGACGAATGTACTATTGGTAAAAATACCATAATCTGGTCTGGAGCTGTAGTTCGTGAGCGTTGTCATATTGGCAGCGACTGCATTATTCATCCAAATGCTACAATTGGAGCCGATGGTTTTGGTTTCCGCCCTTGTAAAGAAAAAGGTTTGGTAAAAATTCCACAAATAGGAAATGTAGTGATTGGTAACGGAGTTGAAATTGGAGCTAATACTTGTGTAGACAGAGGTAAGTTTAGTTCTACTATTTTAGGAGACGGTTGCAAAATTGATAATTTAGTACAGATTGGGCATAATAGCAAATTAGGTAAATTCTGTATTATGGCCGGAAACAGCGGTTTGGCTGGTTCTGTAACTTTAGGAAATGGAGTTATAATTGGCGGAAGTGCATCAATAAAAGACCACACTACAATTGGAGACGGCGCTGTTGTCGGAGCCGGATCTGGAGTTGTCGGTGATATTCCTGCAGGAAAAACAATGTTGGGATATCCTGCGGTAGAAGCACGTGATGCTCTAAAACAATGGGCAATACTAAAAAGGCTCGTTGTCGATTCAAAAAAATAATTTAATTTTTTAAGATATATCCAAAAACAGAAGTTCGCTTCTGTTTTTTTTTGCTTTTTAAACAAATTTTTAATTTCAAACAATTTAGTTTATCGCGTTTATTTCAATTGATTTTGTAAATTAGCACACAGTATTTTGTAAAAACATCAATTTCTTATGGATTTAAACTTCAATAAAAACGAAGATCACAATAAACTATTACTTTCTGAATTAAAACAAAGATTTGCCAAAATTAAATTAGGCGGAGGCGAAAAACGTATCGCCAAACTCCACGCCGAAGGCAAAATGACAGCCCGCGAACGTATTGATTATTTATTGGATGAAAATTCAAAAAGTATAGAAATTGGAGGGTTCGTGGGAGATGGAATGTACGCAGAACATGGCGGCTGCCCTTCCGGCGGTGTTGTTGTTAAAATAGGATACATCAAAGGGAAACAATGTATTGTTGTTGCCAATGATGCTACTGTAAAAGCCGGAGCATGGTTTCCGATTACGGGAAAGAAAAATTTACGCGCACAGGAAATTGCCATAGAAAACAGATTGCCAATTATATACCTCGTAGACAGTGCAGGTGTTTATTTACCGCTTCAGGATGAAATTTTTCCTGACAAAGAACATTTTGGGAGAATTTTTAGAAACAACGCTCAAATGAGCAGTATGGGCATTACTCAAATTGCTGCCGTAATGGGTAGTTGTGTTGCCGGCGGCGCATATCTTCCAATTATGAGCGATGAAGCTTTGATTGTAGAGAAAACAGGAAGTATTTTTCTCGCAGGAAGTTATCTTGTAAAAGCTGCTATTGGCGAAACTATAGACAATGAAACTCTGGGGGGTGCAACAACGCATTGCGAAATTTCAGGAGTAACTGATTATAAAGCAAAGGATGACGCAGATGCTTTAGACAAAATAAAAAACATCGTTGATAAAATTGGGGATTTTGATAAGGCGGGATACAGCAGAATTAAAGCCGAAAAACCTGCTCTTGATCCAAAAGATATTTACGGTATACTGCCAAAAGCAAGAAACGAACAATACGATATGATGGAAATCATTAATCGTCTGGTTGATAATTCGGAGTTTGAAGCTTACAAAGATGGTTATGGACAATCATTAATTACCGGTTACGCCAGAATAGATGGCTGGGCGGTAGGTATTGTAGCCAATCAAAGAAAAGTCGTAAAGACAAAAAAAGGAGAAATGCAATTTGGAGGTGTTATTTATTCTGACAGTGCTGATAAGGCCACCCGATTTATTGCGAATTGCAACCAAAAGAAAATTCCATTAGTTTTTTTGCAGGATGTTACCGGATTTATGGTTGGTTCAAAATCTGAACATGGCGGAATCATAAAAGATGGTGCCAAAATGGTGAACGCTGTAAGTAATTCTGTAGTTCCAAAATTTACTGTAATCGTAGGAAATTCTTATGGTGCAGGAAATTACGCAATGTGCGGAAAAGCTTATGATCCAAGATTGATTTTTGCCTGGCCAAGTGCAGAATTGGCTGTTATGGGAGGAACTCAGGCAGCAAAAGTATTGGCCCAAATAGAAGCTTCTTCGCTTAAAGCAAAAGGAGAAATTGTAGATGAAGCAAAAGAAACCGAATTATTTAATAAAATTAAGGCACGTTATGACGAGCAGACATCTCCCTATTATGCTGCTTCAAGATTATGGACAGATGCAATTATAGATCCTCTGGAAACACGTACATGGATCTCAATGGGAATAGAAGCTGCCAATCATGCGCCGATACTAAAGCCCTTTAATTTAGGAGTAATTCAGGTTTAGATTTATTGAATTCTTAAAATCTTATAAATAAAAATTAAAAAACTTATTTTCAAGCACTTATAAATGATAATTGATTAAAAATTAGTAACTTAGTATGTAATTTTAATCACATAAATATCATGGAAAATGTAAAAAGTTTAAATAAATGGGCAAATGCGCACACTTATTTGCCAGTAGATCTGATACGTATTGTATTAGGCGTTTTTTTATTTATGAAAGGTGTTTATTTTGTAACGAATGCTCAATATCTGAATGATCTAATTTCACCAATTGATCAATTTGGAGGCGGAATGTTTTTATTACATTATATCGCTCCTGCCCACATGATTGGAGGAATTATGATTTTCTTCGGATTACTTACCCGTTGGGCTATAGCAGCGCAATTACCAATATTATTTGGGGCTGTTCTTGTAAACTCAATGGGACATATGCATTCTGAAAGCTTAATCTTAGCAATACTAGTATTATTAGTTTGTATTTTCTTTTTATTTTATGGAGGAGGAAAACATTCTGCTGATTACTACTTCAAAATGCAGCAATAACATTGTTTTATCCTCAATAGTTTTTTGATACAATTGAGGATAAAACAATAACATCTTTTCATTGCGTTAATTAATTCTATAAAATTTCTTTAATTGTGTTTTATGAATTAAATTCGCCACCATGAATTGGATTCGTAAAACCGTTATTTTTATTTCACTTTTGATTATAGCTTTCTTCGCTGTTCAGGCGGATGGAATTTCTATTGAAAAAACCGAAAGTACAAAAACGGAGACGGCTTTATCTGTTGATATACCCGATTCATTATCTTTTATACAACCTCAGGCTAGCTATCATTTTGTTGGAAATATCAAAACAAGCTATCCAAATTTAGCCAAATGGTTTGATTCTATACTGATAATAATTCCAGGTCATCAGGCTGTAAGATCAGTTTCAAACTTCAACAACCAACATTTAGGCCACAGTACAAGAATATCACTACTGCTCTATCCCTTCCATTATTTCTGGTAATTAATTTTGAATTTTAGCTGGAAGAACTCTTCTTCTCAAAAAATTAAGCCGTTTTCAATATGAAAGCCGCTTGCTATTGCTATTTCATACAAATTAATTTTAAGATAAAAATGGATACAAGTGTAACTATAATTGGTATTGTGATTGCGATCATAGTAGCCATCCCGGTATATTTTTCTGCAAGAACAAATGCAGCCAACAAATCAAAAATTCTAAACATTAAAAAGAGATTCAACCCTTCAAATCCAGAAAATTTTGATTTAACCGAATCTCAAAACAATAAAACACTGACAATTGATCAGAAAAACAAAAAATTTATTCTTATGAACTTTAATCCAAATCAACAGGAAGCCATTTTTGTAGATTTAGATACGATAACATCCTGTAAGTTAATCCCAACAACAGAATCACATTCTGATACTATCGTAAAGATTGATTTCGAATTTCAGGAAAAAGATACATCAAAAAAAATCATAATTCCTTTTTATGACTTTGATGATGACCGCATCAAACAAATAAGTGTCTATCAAGATCATATGTTTGCAAAAAAATGGCTTACAATCATCCAGAACTCTATTTCACGTTAATTATTAATTCACTAAAGAGGCTCAATATGAGCCTCTTTTTTTTGCAGCATACATGATATTTGTCATTTTATCCTTGCAAAGCATATTTTAATTTTGATGAAAAACTAAATCCGTCTTTATGAAAATTTCGCTGACTCAGAAATACAATGTCCCTGGCCCAAGATATACGAGTTATCCAACGGTACCCTATTGGAACGAAGCCGTTTTTACTACAGAAAAATGGGAATCTTCTTTTCAGAAAGCATTTTCAGAAAGCAATTCTCAAAACGGAATCAGTTTATATATTCATCTGCCCTTTTGTGAAAGTATGTGTACTTTTTGCGGCTGTAACAAACGTATTACAAAAAATCATTCTGTAGAAGAAACTTATATAAAAGCACTTCTAAAAGAATGGAGCCTTTATTGCAGACTGTTGCCGGAAAAACCAAGTATAAAAGAGATTCATCTTGGTGGAGGAACACCTACCTTTTTCTCAACAAATAATCTGGAGCATCTTATAAATGGAATTTTTAATTATGCAAATAAGGCATCTGATTATGAGTTTAGTTTTGAAGGACATCCAAACAATACAACTTACGAGCAGCTAAAAAAATTATATGACTTAGGTTTTCGCCGAGTGAGTTTTGGTGTGCAGGATTATTCAGAAAAAGTACAGAAAGCCATCCATAGAATTCAGCCTTTTCATAATGTTGCAAAAGTAACTTTTTGGGCAAAAGAAATTGGCTACACTTCTATAGGACATGATATTATTTTTGGGCTTCCTTATCAAACAATTGAAGATGTTGTAGATACTATAGAAAAAACAAATTCTCTAAAACCAGACAGGCTGGCATTTTACAGTTATGCACACGTGCCCTGGATAAAAGGTAATGGACAGCGCGGTTTTAATGAGGAAAACCTCCCAAAAGATGCCGACAAAAGAAAGTTGTACGAAATAGGGAAACAATTACTTTCTCAAAATGATTATCACGAAATCGGGATGGATCATTTTGCGTTATCCTCTGACAGTTTGTATAAGTCGGCTCACAATAAAAAAATGCACAGAAATTTCATGGGCTATAGTTCATCAAAAACCCAGCTTATGATCGGTTTAGGCGTTTCGTCAATCAGTGACAGCTGGTATAGTTTTGCTCAAAACACAAAAAACCTCGAAGATTATTATCAATTGTTAGAATGGGATAAACTTCCCGTTGTAAAAGGTCATATTTTGACTGAAGAAGATCTTATTATTAGAAAACACATTCTTAATTTAACATGTCAGCTCGAAACTTCCTGGAATGACAGTACTCTTTATTTTAAAGAAATCGAAGACGTTTTGGAAAATTTAAAGGAGATAGAAAAAGACGGTTTAATTATTATAGAAAAAGATAAACTGCAAATTACAGAAGCAGGAAGACCTTTTGTTCGTAATATCTGCATGGCTTTTGATTTACATCTAAAAAGAAAATCACCAGAAACGAATTTATTTTCGATGACTGTATAGTCTAATGACAGTTTGGCGTTGCCTGAACAAACAAACTCATATTTGAAGGTGAAATATATGGAATTCCCAAACCTAAGCCTCTAAGTATAAATAAAGCCCCAATAATTACTGCCACATAAGGAATTATTTTTTGAATCTTAGTTCTAAAGGGCAGTTTTATAACTGAGTTTATGTATACGACAATTGTCATTAAAGGCACAGTTCCCAATCCGAACAAAAGCATATATAATATTCCAAAACCTGCACTTTGCATTGCAATTGCTCCAAATAAAGCTGTATAAACCATTCCGCAAGGCAAAAACCCGTTTAATAAACCAATTGTAAAAATAGACTGGTAACTTTTATTTTTAAACTGATTTCCAAGACTTGATTTAACTTTAGAGATAATTTTGTAAACCGGTTTTGAGAAATTATATTTTGCAAATATTTTTTCGGGAACCAAAGCTACAGATATCATCGCAATGCCAATAAAGATTGATATATTTTGTTGTATTCCTGCAATAAATAAACCCCTTCCCAATAAACCAAAAATTAAGCCGATTGATGCGTAAGCACTCAATCTGCCTAATTGATACGTAATAATTTGTGTTGCTTTTTTAGTTTCATTTTTATGATCAATCGGAAGCATCATAGCAATCGGGCCACACATTCCGACGCAGTGCAGACTACTAATGATCCCCAATATAAAAGCCGAGTATAACATTTTTACCTAATTTACATAAATTACTTCTTTCGTCAGGTATTTTTTACCGTTGTACTGCCATTCCATATTTACATCCCAGCGTCCTTTTACTAATTTATTTTCAGGAATCACCAAAGATGAATTTGTCAGAGCTATTGCAGTATTAAAATCAAACTTTTTATTTGATGGACGGTAAAGTAGAATATTACCTTTTATTTTATCATTTTCAAAACTTGCAGGAAAAACTACTTTTACCCCCTCATTATCGATATAAGTTATTGAAGGTCTTTGCTGCAAATCATGTGCATTTTGAATACGTGCCATTTCTTCCTGAAAATGTGTATCGTGTTTGTAATACTCTTCTACGACCAAATCGTTGTCGTACTTGCTATTGGATTGCACTTCAAAAACAAAATATAAAATAAAGCTCATAAACAATGCAAAAGCAATAACAATCCCTGTTCCCCAATTGATTTTCATAATATCTCTTTTTTTAATTAAAACTTCGTGGTCCTAAAAAGTTTGTTGCTGTAGTTTCTAACAATTGTTTGCCGTTATAAACACCAATTTTTACTTTGGTTTTATCACTTTCCAGCAAAGCCTGATCTATTTCGATAAATAATGTTCCCTGAGAAATTCCTTCTTTAGCAACTTTAAAATGCGTTTTACCGACATTTTTTATTTCACCTTTCTGATCAATTAATTCAAAATGTATATCCTGATAATCTTTCATTGTCTTATTGACAATTTTATATGTGTAAACATTACTTATTTTATCTCCTTTATGCTGAAAAAGCTGTCCCGGCAAGCGAAGTACAATAGCCTGAACATCTGTTCTTAAAAATAACATTCCGACAAATACACTCAATAAAATAAATAATACAGCAGAGTAACCTTTCATTCTTGCAGTAAATTTAAAAGGTGCTTTTTTCTCGATCTCATCTTCAGAAGCATATCGGATAAGGCCTTTTGGCAAGCCGACAGAATCCATTATATGATCACATTCATCAATACAAGCAGTACAGTTTGTACATTCTAATTGAGTTCCGTTTCTAATGTCAATTCCCATTGGGCAGACGTGAACACATTGATGGCAATCTATGCAATCCCCTTTTCCAGTTAAGTTTCTGTCTTCTTTTTTATTGAATTTTGCGCGCCCCACTTCTTTTTCACCACGAACAAAATCATAGGCAACATTTATAGATTTATTATCTAAAAGAACACCCTGCAAACGGCCATAAGGGCAGGCTATAATACAAACCTGTTCGCGAAACCATACAAAAACAAAGTAAAAAACTCCTGTGAAGATTAGTAATGAAATAAAATTACTTGCTTGAGAAATTGGTCCTTCCTCAACCATTAAAAATAATTTATCACTTCCTACTAAATATGCTAAAAAGACGTTAGCAATACCAAACGAAATCAGAAAAAATATAGTCCATTTCAGGAGCCTTTTTCTTATTTTCTCTCCGTTCCATTCTTGTTTGGACAAACGCAGCTGAGAACCGCGGTCACCGTCGATCAAATATTCGATTCGGCGAAAAACCATTTCCAGAAATATCGTCTGTGGACAAATCCATCCACAAAAAATTCTTCCAAAAACAACTGTAAACAAAATAATAAAGACAACTCCTACCAGCATTGATATCACAAAAAGATAAAAATCCTGAGGCCAGAAGGGAAATCCAAAAATATTAAAACGACGTTCTATAATATTGAACATCATGAATTGATTTCCATTTATTTTTATAAATGGATTTGCAACTAAAATAATCAGTAACACATAGCTGACTATCTTTCTGTAATTATAAAATTTACCAGACGGTTTTTTAGGAAAAATAAATTTTCTTTTACCGCCTTCATCAATTGTTCCAATGGTATCTCTAAATGCTTCGTCTGGTAAATTTGACATGATATGGTATTATTTAACTTGTGTAGTATCTGCGGTCTTTTTTCCTGCCGCATCATTTTTTGGAGCACTTTCGTCAACCCAAACCTCGCCATCTGGTGCTTTTGGATCTTTAGGATTACTTCCTTGCAAAGACAAAATATAACTTGCAACTTTTTGAATTTCTTTTGGTTTTAGGGTTCCTTTCCAGGAAATCATCCCTTTACCATCACGACCTCCATTTGTTATGGTATGGAATAAGTTTTTTATTCCTCCACCTAAAATCCAATGGTCATCTGTTAAGTTTGGTCCTATTTGCCCTCCGGCGTCTGCACGGTGACAGGCGGCACAATTTGTTGTGAAAATTTCTTTACCTGCTGCTAAATCACCTTTATCTGTCAATAAAACCACTGTTTTTTCATCCATTAGATCTGGCGCGGTTTTTAGATACTCTTCAACATCTACTTTAGCCTGAGCCATTTCCATTTTTAGTTCAGTTTCCTGATTATCGCCACCAAACAATTCATAACGAGCAACATATATTACTCCAAAAATGACACATATGTAGAATAAATATACCCACCATGGCGGCAAATTATTATCTAACTCTTTTATCCCATCATAATCATGATCCATTAGCAAATCGCCTTCTCTTTCAATCGGCTGCGTTTTGGTCAATTTCTGCATTAAATTTTTGTACCATGTGCTTTCGTTAAAACTCAAACTGTTTTCATATTCTAACTTGGCTTTCTCTTCTGGAGACATCAATTGAAACATAATGCGATTTACGGCACTTAATGTAATTTCTATTGCTATTAAAATGAATAAAAAGACAAACAAAAAAACTGCTAACATTGGATATTTTACAAACGCAGGCCTGTCACCTGAATCAATAAAGTATTCCATTAAAGCAAAGACGATAAAGAAAATCACAGGGACTCTCACATATACTGGAAAAAACTTTTTCATTTTAGTTATCTTTTGAAGTTATCATAAGTCCTTCTTCTAAAGGAATTTCACTCATTTCTCTAATTTTATCTTTTTTATAAGAAAACACCCAGAAGCCTAAACCTACAAAGAAGAAAAAGAATATCAGGAGAGAAATTATCGGGTAAATTTCTATACCCGATATTGTTTCCATATTGTGCTTAATTTGTTCGAACATAACGCTTGTTATTTAGTTTCTTTAACTTTAATATCTGTTCCAAGTCTTTGGATGTAGGCAATCAGTGCAACAATTTCCCTTTCATTCATCGGAATAAATTTTTCTCCTTTTGCTGCTGCTTTTTTTCTGCTGTCCTCATAACTTTTTACAAAATCAGGATCATTTTCTAAACTTTTTTCTATAGCAACTGCCTGGGTTCTTAATGTTTTTTGAGCATTTGCTACGTCAGCTTCTGTGTAAGGAACTCCAAGCGAAACCATTGCTTTCATTTTAGTTTCAATCAAGGAAGTATCCATTGGTTTGTTATCAAAAAGCCATTTATAACCCGGCATAATTGAACCTGCTGAGATACTTTGCGGATTCCAGAAGTGATTAAAATGCCAGTTGTCATTATATTTTCCTCCTACTCTTAACAAGTCCGGACCTGTACGTTTTGATCCCCAAAGGAATGGATGATCATAAACAAACTCTCCTGCTTTTGCTTGCGGTCCGTAACGTTCTACTTCACTTCTAAACGGACGAACTGACTGTGAGTGACATCCTACACAACCTTCACGGATATATAAATCACGACCTTCTAGCTCTAATGGTGTATATGGTTTTACACTGCTTATCGTTGGAATATTTGATTTTACCATAATGGTCGGAACTATCTGAATGATTCCACCAATTAGAATTGCAATTGTAGCCAAAATAGTCAACTGAATAGGTTTTCTTTCTAACCATGAATGGAATTTCTCTCCTCTCACTCTTCCATTGCTGATTCTTTGTAAAGCAGGAGCCTGAGCCAATTCATCTTCGATAGTTTCTCCGGCTTTAACGGTCATAATGATGTTGTAAACTAATGTTAGCATACCTACCAGATATAAAGAACCACCAATAGCTCTCATCCAGTACATTGGCATAATCTGCGTCACTGTTTCAAGAAAATTACCATAGGTTAAAGTTCCGTCTGGATTAAATTGTTTCCACATTGAAGCCTGAAGAAATCCTGCTACGTATAATGGTAATGTGTATAATATAATTCCTAAAGTACCAATCCAGAAATGGAAGTTAGCTAGCTTTTTAGAAAACAAATTACTTTTTGTCATTCTCGGAATCAACCAGTAAATAATACCAAATGACATAAATCCGTTCCATGCTAATGCTCCTACGTGTACGTGTGCTACGATCCAGTCCGTATAATGCGCGATAGCATTTACGTTTTTAAGAGATAACATTGGCCCTTCAAAAGTCGCCATTCCGTATCCTGTAATTGCTACTACAAAGAATTTTAAAACCGGTTCTTCACGAACTTTATCCCATGCACCTCTTAAAGTTAAAAGACCATTGATCATACCCCCCCAGGATGGAGCGATAAGCATTACAGAAAACGCTACTCCTAAATTCTGTGCCCAGTTTGGTAAAGCTGAATATAATAAGTGATGAGGTCCTGCCCAGATATAAATAAAGATTAAAGACCAAAAGTGAATAATAGATAAGCGATAAGAATAAACAGGCCTGTTGGCAACCTTTGGAATAAAATAATACATTAATCCTAAGAATGGTGTTGTCAGGAAAAATGCAACTGCATTGTGCCCATACCACCATTGTACCAAAGCATCCTGAACTCCTGCATAAACAGAGTAACTTTTTAATGCAGAAACAGGAATTTCTATATTATTAAAAATATGGAGTACTGCAACGGTTACAAAAGTTGCCAGGTAAAACCAGATTGCAACATATAAATGACGTTCTCTACGGCGCAACATTGTACCAATCATATTAATACCCATAACAACCCAGATCAGTGCAATAGCAATATCTATTGGCCATTCTAATTCGGCATATTCTTTTGATGATGTATAACCTAAAGGCAATGTAATTGCAGCGGCTACAATGATAAGCTGCCAGCCCCAAAAATGGACATTACTTAAAAAATCACTGAACATCCTGGCTTTTAGCAATCGTTGCAGTGAATAATACATACCTGCAAAAAAAGCATTTCCTACAAAGGCAAAAATTACCGCATTGGTATGCAGAGGCCTTAATCGGCCGTAACTTAACCATGAGATCCCATCAGTCATGTTGGGAAAAAGGTACATAACCGCTAAGGTAAGTCCCACTAACATACCTACAACCCCAAACAGGATGGTGGCATAAATGAACTTTTTTACAATTTTGTTGTCGTAATAAAACTGTTCCATTTCCATAATTATACTTGTTTATTCTTTGTTTTTGATTTTTTGTTTTGGGGAGCGAATGTAGTTTCATCATCAAAAAGGATTCTGACTGAAGGCGTATAATCATCATCGTACTGACCAGATTTAACTGCGACTATAAAAGCAATAAAGAACCCTATTGCCACGAAAATACTTACTGAAATTAATAGATAAATAACACTCATACCATCTAATTTATATTAACAAAATTATTAGGTTACGGGCGGATAAAATATGATAATTATCATAGTCGAAAGGAATGTTAAAATTAAGGAAAAATATTATACAAATCTCAAAACAAGACCTATAATTTACTGTTTTTGAAATAGTTAGCCATCAAAGTAACAAAACTCACAATGGTTATTGTACTTAAAGGCATAATAATAGCTGCTACGAGAGGAAGAAGATTTCCTGTAACTGCAAAGGCAATTCCGATAACGTTGTACAGCAATGACAAACCAAAACTCATCTTAATAATGAGAATCGCTTTATGAGATAACTTCAAAAAATAATTAAGACGTGAAAATTCACTTGCATCTAAAATTGCATCACAGGCAGGAGAAAAAACATTGACGTTTTCTGAAATAGAAATTCCAACATTACTCTGTGCCAAAGCTCCGGCATCATTTAGACCATCACCTACCATCATAACGTTTTGTCCGTTTTGCTGCAGTTTTTTTATGAAATCGAGTTTTTGTTCTGGTTTTTGATTGAATATTAATTCGGTACCTTGAGGTAAAAGAGTTTCTAGATTAGCTTTTTCGCCATCGTTATCTCCCGAAAGAACCTTTATTTGATAGTCTTTACTTAAAGTATCAAATAATTTCCCTAAGCCTTCTCTATACTGATTTTCGAATACAAATTTTCCATAATAAACATTATCTATTTTTATATGAAGGGCTGTTTTTTCGATTTCTGATGTATCCAGTACAGGACTTTCAACAAAATTTCCCGAACCTATTTTTATTTGCTTATTTTCAGCTCGGACCAAAATTCCTTTTCCTGTTATCTCCTGAAAATCATCAATTTTAATTTTCTTTTCTTCTGGCAGAAAATCATACAGCATACGGCTTAATGGATGATTTGAAGCCCGGAGTGCATTTTTGATTAATCTAAAATTTCCATCAGAAATCAAATTTCCTACATACGTAATGTTTGATTTTTTATTTGTTGTAATTGTTCCTGTTTTATCAAAAACTATGGTATCAACTTTTGCCAATTGTTCTATTACCAAGGCATTTTTGAGATATAATTTCTGCTTACCCAGGATCCTCAAAATATTTCCGAAAGTAAATGGAGCCGTAAGGGCAAGTGCACAGGGACAGGCTACAATTAATACTGCTGTAAAAACATTAAAAGCAATATTGGCATCAATAAAAATCCAATATCCAAAACCTGCAAAAGCGATCAGAAGCAATATAGGAGTAAAATACCTGCTAATGGCATCAGTAATAGTTTTATGTTTTTGGTCTACATTTTTCTGAAAAACTTCATTGCTCCATAATTGTGTCAGGTAACTTTGAGAAACAGAATGCAAAACCTCCATTTCTATTACTTTGCCAATTTGTTTTCCGCCTGCAAATATCTTGTCGCCTGATTTTTTGGTAATCGGAATCGCCTCTCCGGTTACAAAACTATAATCTATTTCGGCGCTTTCGCTAATTAAAATACCATCTACAGGAATTAATTCCTGGTTTCTTATTAGCAATCTATTGCCTTTTTCTACATCATAAATTGGTAGATTTTCTTCTGATGAATCTGAATTAATTCTTGTAACGGCTATTGGGAAATAAGATTTAAAATCGCGTTCAAAACTTAAAAAACTGTACGTTTTGATTTGAAACATTTTTCCGAGCAGCATAAAAAATACCAGACTCGCCAAGCTGTCAAAAAATCCTGAACCGTAATTCATTAGTATATCGTAAGTGCTTCTAATAAACATTACGATAATTCCTAATGCGATGGGAATGTCAATATTAAGCATTCCTGACTTTATACTTTTATAAGCCGAAACATAGTATCCGCTCGCTGAATATAAAAAACTTGGCAAGGCAAGAACAAAAATCAAACCTCTGAAAAAAGGCTTGTAATTATCAAGCCAGAATTCTTTAATCTCAAAATATTCAGGAAAAGACAATAACATTATATTACCGAAACAAAAAAAAGCAACTCCAAGTTTGTATGTCAGGCTTCTGTCAATGCTGTTTTTTTTACCTGTTTCGTAATTTTCTAAACTGATATAGGGTTCGTAACCTATTGAACTTAGTGAATAGACAATAGTTTTGAGTGATACAAGATCTGAATTGTATGTGATACGAACTTTTTTCTCCGGGAAATTAACCTGAGAAGCACTTATCCCTGATTGAATTCGGTTAAGATTTTCCAGAATCCAAATACATGAGCTGCAGTGAATATGCGGAATATTTAATGATACAATCTCCGTTCCTGCTTCCTGAAATTCTAATATTTTTGAAAGTATAGCTTCGTTTTCTAAAAAATCGTATTTCCCTTTAGTGTCCTGAGGAGTTGTACCAGGTGATTTTTCAAAATCATAATATGAGGTTAAATCGTGGCTGCTGAAAATTTCGTAAACTGTTTTGCATCCTGCACAGCAAAATAATTTTTCATCAAAATGTATTTCTTCATTTTCATTAATGGGCAGACCGCAATGAAAGCAATTTTGCGCACTCATAATTTGTTTTTTTAGTGATGCAAAGATCAAAACAACAACCGATTATAAAGATGACAATTATCATATTATAATGAAATTGAGTTTTAACATAAAAATTTAAACAGCGAAGAAATAACGAGCTTTTTTTTCTTATAAATTTAATCAATAATACTGCCTATAACTCCGAAATATGATTAATTTTGCATCAAACTACTATTGTCATGAATAAATGTGATCAATGCATTGTACGACAGCTTAGCTCATTAAAAGCCCTTAATAAAGAAGAAGTTATAAAATTAGCTAATAGCAAAACTACTTACCAGATAAAAAAAGGAGAAGCTATTTTTGAGGAAGGAGATGTAACTAATGGCGTTTTCTGCATTAAAGACGGAATAGGAAAATTATCAAAATTAAGTGCCAACGGAAAAGACCAGATCGTAAAACTGGTTAAATCAGGGGAACTTTTAGGACAACGCTCTATGATTAGCAATGAACCTGCAAATCTGTCTGCAAAAGCTATTGAAGACATGGAAGTTTGTTTTATTCCTAAAACTGAAATCATAAATTTTTTTAATACTAATAATCAGTTTTCTTTAAACATGATGCAGACTGTCTGCGAAGATTTAAAAGAATCTGAAAATGATAAAATCGCCTTAGTACAAAAAACAGTCAAACAGCGTTTAGCCGAAACTTTGTTGCAGCTTCATGACGATTTTGGAGAGAACAGTGACAAGACCTTAAAAGTACAGCTAACAAGAGAAGAACTGGCTGGCATAATAGGAACTGCAACAGAAAGCTGTATCCGACTCTTATCTGATTTTAATAAACTTGAACTTATTGAACTGGCTGGTAAAAAGATTATTCTTAAAAATATACGAGCATTAAAAAAATTAGCCGAGCAATTATAATTTCTTAGCTTCATTCCAAAATACATCCATTTCAGCTAAAGTCATATCCATTAGCGGTTTTCCTAATTCTGAGGCTTTGCCTTCTAAATACTGAAAACGTTTAATGAATTTTTTATTTGTTCGTTCTAAAGCATCTTCGGGGTTTACATTTAAAAACCGGGCATAATTTATCATTGAAAATAAAACATCGCCAAACTCAGCTTCTATTTTGTCCTGATCACCAGACTTTACTTCTTCCTGAAGTTCTTCAAGCTCTTCCTGTACCTTATCCCAAACCTGATGTGGTTCTTCCCAGTCAAAACCAACCCCTTTTACTTTATCCTGAATTCGGCTGGCTTTTACAAGAGCTGGTAAGCTTCTTGGCACCCCTTCCAAAACAGATTTTTTACCTTCCTTAAGCTTTAGTTTTTCCCAATTTTGCTTTACTTCTTCTTCATCTTTTACGACTGTATCACTATAAATGTGTGGATGACGATGAATTAGTTTTTCACACATTTCATTACAAACATCAGCTATGTCAAAATCATTGGTTTCGCTTCCGATTTTAGCATAAAAAACAATATGCAACAGCAAATCACCAAGTTCTTTTTTTACTTCATTGAGGTCATTATCTAAAATTGCATCTCCTAATTCGTAAGTTTCTTCGATGGTAAGATGTCTTAGCGTTTGCAAAGTCTGTTTTTTATCCCACGGACATTGCTCACGCAGTTCGTCCATGATAATTAATAATCTCTCAAAAGCCTTAAGCTGAAGTTCTTTGCTCATTTGTGCAATATTTATTGGTTTAATGCCGGATAATGTAAAAGTAAAAAATCCTGTCAAGAAAACATCTTAACAGGATTATTATATTTTGAAAGTAATTTTTACTATTCTTCTTTTTTAGCAGCAGGTTTCTTTGCCGGAGCTTTCTTAGCAGCCGGAGCTTTTTTTGGTTTTTCTTCAACGACAGCTTCTTCTTTAGCTTCAGCAGCAGCCGGAGCCAAATCAGTAACTAAACCTTTAGCCTGAAGTGTATTGTACCAGTTTAATATTTTCTTAATATCAGAAGGATAAACTCTTTCTTCATCATAATCAGGTAAAATTTCTTTGAAGTAAGCTTCTAATTTTGCATTGTCTTCTTTATGAGAGATCGCCTGACCTTTATTTTCTTTAGTACCAATACGTTGAAATACTTCTGTTAATGGTTTTTCACCATCATGTGTGTAGATTGAAATTTCAGACAATAAACTTACATTGCTTTTTAAGCTTACAGTGATTTTTTTTCCGTCAGTTAATGATTCAGCTACAAATCCTGTACGGGTTTGTACTTTTAAAGCATATAAACCTGGCTTCCCTGAAACAGCTAATATTTTTTCTAAATTCATGTTTATTATAATTTGTATTAAGAATTTCGTTTATTTTTATCTTTTTAAGAAGTAATTATCTCCCTTTTTTAGCAGCAAAAAATTTCATTTTGTAATCCTGAAAAGTCTTTCCTTCTGTAATGTTCTTCAATTTTTTCTGAATCAAACGTTTTTTCAGTGAAGATATTTTATCTGTAAATAAAACTCCTTCAATATGGTCATATTCGTGTTGAATCACTCTTGCAACCAAACCATCAAAAACCTCTGTTTTTACAACAAAATCTTCTTCACAATATTCAATTGTTACGGTTGGTTTTCTGTAAACATCTTCACGAACATCAGGAATACTTAAACAGCCTTCATTAAAGCTCCACTCTTCACCTTCTTCTTTAATAATTTTAGGATTGATGAAAGTTTTCTTAAAACCTTTTAATTTTTTTTGTTCATCTGATGATAAATCTTCATCATCACTAAAAGGAGTTGTGTCAATTACAAACAAACGAATTGCCATCCCTACCTGTGGTGCAGCAAGCCCAACGCCATACGCATTGTACATGGTTTCATACATGTTTGCTATTATCTCTTTTAAGTTTGGATGATCTGGCGTGATAGCCTCTCCAACTTTTCTTAAAACCGGATCACCATATCCTACAATTGGTAAAATCATTTGTATTTATTTATGCATTATCTACTGAAAATCCTGAATTTTATATCATAATTCAGCTGGCAAAAATAGTAAAAAATAGTCAATGAATAATTCTAAACAAGATATTATCTCTCAATTTCGCAACTTAGAAAAAACTCATCTATAATTGTGCCAAAATAATTCGTACAATTCTTACCTTTGCTTGTAAACTTCTCTATATGTTTGATCGAATCACTAAATTTACTAACAGTACCTCTTTTCTGAATGCGTCAAAAGTAACGATAGCTTCTGTTATACCGGTTTTAATTTTTAATTTCCTGGGACATTTTGATATTGGTTTTACTATAGCATTGGGTGCATTTTATACCTATCCCAGTGATATCCCAAGTACTTTGGGGCATAAAATAAAAGGGCTTATTGTTGCTTCATTTATTGTTTCGGGCGTTAATTTACTAGTTAATCTTGCCTATCCTTATCCGTTTCTGTTTTATCCTTTCTTAGGCTTCCTGCTGTTTTTATGTTCGATGATTTCTGTTTACGGCCAGCGTGCTACATTGGTTTCGTTTTCTGCCTTACTTTCTATTTCTTTATCCTTTGGACATTTTCATCAAGGTTTGGAAGCTGTCGAATATTCTTCATATATTTTCATTGGAGGTATTTTATATTTAATTGTTTCGCTTGTATTTCATTTTATTCAGCCTTATAAATATGTAGAGTTACAGATTGCCGACGGTATAAAACTAACTGCAAAATATTTGAAATTACGGGGTGATTTATGGAGTCCTGAAGCTAACAGGGAAAAGATTATTGAAAAACAATTATCGCTGCAGGTCGAATTGAATTTAATCAATGAAGATTTGAGAAAGGTTTTAATTGGGAATCAAAATACGTCTGCCGGAACAAGTCAGAACAGAAAAATGCTGCTTGTTTTTATTACTTTAATTGAAATTCAGGAATTGGCATTATATACTTCTTTTGATCATAACAAATTGCTGGAAAAGTTTGATAAACACCCTGATGTTTTACGAACATATCAGAATGTAGCCTATAAACTGGCTTCGACTTTAAAAAAACTTTCTAAAAATGTAAATCATATTGCTGCTTATGTAGACAAAAATGATCTGAAAAATGAAATTGATGCTCTTGAATTTGCCATTTTTGATTATGAAAAAAGATTAGGAAAAGAAGAAGCTGCAGAGGGAGTGCTGATGCTGACCAACATGCTGAAATATGCGAAAAACCAGGTTGGGAAAATTAAAATTATCCAAAGAGCTTTTTCTCTTGCAATGCAGTCTTATAAACTGAAAGATAAAGATAAGGAACTGGAAAAGTTCTTAACCCCACAATATTATCCTTTGCGTACACTGACTGAAAATATGAGTTTTGCATCTTCAATTTTCAGGCATTCACTCAGGCTTACAATCACCATTCTTATTGGTTTAGTTATTGGTAATCTACTGACTTTTCAAAATGGGTATTGGATTTTACTGACTATTGTGGTAATCATGCGACCGGGATACGGTTTAACAAAAGAACGTTCCTATAATAGAATGTTCGGAACTATTTTGGGTGGTTTACTTGCATTTGGAATAGTTTCTGTCATTCAAAACCACGTTGCGTTAAGTATATTTTCTATTGTATGTATGCTGCTTGGCCTCTCTTTTACACAAATTAACTATAAAATAAGTGCCACTTTTGTTACGATGTATGTGGTTTTTATTTATGGAATTTTAACTCCAAATATTGTAGAAGTTATTCAGTTTAGAATACTCGATTCGCTTACCGGAGCAACTTTAGCTTTTATTGCCAATCAGTTTTTATGGCCGGCATGGGAGTTTATAAATACTCCAATACATATCGAAAATTCGATTCGTGCCAATCGAACTTACCTTAAGGAAATTGCTGATTATTATAATAAAAAGGGAGAAATTCCAACATCTTACAAACTTTCGAGAAAGAATGCTTTTGTAGAAATTGGTAATTTAATGACTTCTTTTCAGCGTATGATGCAGGAGCCAAAATCAAAGCAAAAAACGTTGCCGTTGGTTAATAAACTGGTAGTCTTAAATCACTCTTTACTTTCTGCTTTAGCTTCCTTATCCACATACATTCAGTCACATCAGACAACATCGGCTTCAGAATCGTTTAATTATATTATAAAAACTATATTATTAAATTTAGATCACTCGATTTCAATCTTGAGAAGTGAAACTATTCTAACCGATACTTTTTTTGACAAAGAAGATGTAACATTACAATTTGAAGAATTAAAACGAGTTAATTTTACACGTCTCGCCACAGATGATGATCTTGATAAAGAAACACGTCAGGCAAAGATGCAGGAGGCCCAAATGGTGATTGAGCAATTGATCTGGATGAGTAATATGTCTGAAAAAATATTAAAAATCACAAAAGAACTAAAAGCAACAAATCCAGATTAATTCATCTGGATTTGCTATTTTATAAAAGGAATTGAATCTAGTTATTCAATTTTAAAACTTCAGAAGTATGCTTTCTCATTTCTGCCAGAAGCTCTGGATTATCATTTAAAGTTTTACCATAAGAAGGAATCATATTTTTCATTTTCGCTTCCCATTCAGGTGTTTTAATCTGATTTGTAAAACATCTGCTGATTAAATCTATCATAATAGAAACTGCTGTTGATGCTCCGGGAGAAGCCCCTAACAAAACAGCCATAGTTCCATCATGTGTATTAATAACTTCAGTTCCAAATTCTAAAACTCCACCTCCATTTTCATCCTTTTTGATAACCTGAACACGTTGTCCTGCTCTTTCTAATTTCCAGTCTTTAGAACGTGCAGTTGGCAAATATTCACGCAGTGCATTCATTCTGTCTTTTGGCGACTGACGAACCTGCTCAATTAAATATTTAGTTAAGGGAATATTATGATATCCCGCTGATAACATCGGAATTAAATTATTTGCTTTTATAGAAAGCGGTAAATCAAGATAAGAACCATTTTTAAGAAATCTGGTTGAAAATCCTGCGAAAGGCCCAAAAAGAAGTGCTTTTTCACCATCAATTACACGAGTATCAATATGAGGAACAGACATTGGTGGTGCTCCAACACTTGCTTTTCCGTACACTTTTGCCTGATGTTTTTCGATAACTTCAGGGTTTGTACATTTCAGCCATTGTCCGCTTACAGGAAAACCTCCATAACCATTTCCTTCAGGTACATTTGCTTTTTCCAGTAATGGCAATGAACCTCCCCCGGCACCAATGAAAACAAATTTTGTATATGCTTTTCGTGTCTTACCTGTAGATAAATCCGTAATTTTTATTCTCCAGGATTTGTCCTCACGCTGTCTTAATTTTTTAACTTCGTGGTTAAAGTATAGAGAAACGCCATCCAGCTTTTCTAAATAATTGAACATGCTTCTGGTCAATGCCCCGAAATTTACATCGGTACCAATCGCCATATGTGTTGCTGCTAAACTTTCATTATTTTCCCTGCCTTCCATTACAAGAGGCATCCATTCTTTTAATTGTTCAAAATTGGTACTAAAAACCATTTGAGCAAAAATCGGATTGCTTTGCAAAGCTTCAAAACGTTTTTTAAGATATTCAACGTTTTTATCTCCCCACACAAAACTCATATGAGGAACGCTTTTTATAAAATTTTCAGGAGACGGTACTTTATTTTGCTGCACTAAGTAAGACCAGAACTGGCGCGAAACCTCAAATGATTCTGCTATACTTATTGCTTTTTTAGGATCAATACTTCCGTCTGCCTTTTCCGGAGTGTAGTTTAACTCACAAAAAGCAGAGTGTCCCGTTCCCGCATTATTCCAGGCATCAGAGCTTTCTGCAGCGGCAACGTCTAATCTTTCGTAAATCTCAATTTTGATATCAGGTTGTAATTCTTTCAAAATTATTCCAAGAGTGGCACTCATAATTCCAGCTCCAATGAGTACTACTTCACTATTTGAACGTATTGTTTCGTCAGGCATAACAGTATTTTATTTTAAAATGCAAAGGTACTTTTTTAATTGCAAAAAAAAACTAATAATAACATGATAAAAGTTAGGATTTTCTAAAAATCTCTAATTTTTAAACAAATTTAATCTGAAAATTAAAATCGTTTTGATGAAAGATAATCCTGAAGCATTATTGTGGCAGAAATTTCATCAATCAGCCCTTTATTCTGGCGTTGTTTTTTACTTAATCCACTATCAATCATTGTCTGCAATGCCATCTTGGATGTAAAACGTTCATCTACCCTAACTACTTTCATATCGGGAAATATATTTGAAAAATGCGTTACAAAACCTTTAATTATCGCAGCACTTTCAGATGGCTGACCGTTCATTTGTTTAGGTTCACCAATTAATACTGCTTCTACTTTTTCTTTAGTAAAATAATCTTTTAAAAAATCTATTAAAGTATTGGTCGGAATGGTTGTGAGACCCGATGCGATAATCTGCATTTCGTCGGTTACAGCAATTCCGGTACGCTTTTGTCCGTAGTCTATAGAAAGTATCCTTGGCATTTTATAATTTTTATCAAAGATAAACAGGAAATTCATAACCTGAAAAGAAATTGTCTATTATAAAAAATCCGCCTTGATTTCTCAAAACGGACTTATCCAACATTTAAAACCTAAAAAAATGGGGCTACTTATTAAATAAACGACTAAAAAAACCTCTTTCATCTTCCTCCTCTTCTGAATGAGAAAGTTTGGATTGCGATTTTTCATGTTCCAAAATCAATTCCTTTATATATTCAACATAACTTCTCTTTTTTTCCTCTAAAAAACCAATAAGGTATTTTTCGCTAAATTCTACTCCGCTGGCTCCCTCTATCTGTAGTAACTTTTTATACAAGGGTTCAATATGCATTGCAATAACTTCCTGCGGAACGGCTTGTCTTCTTCCAAAATAATTTACAATAACACCATTTTCATCTTTGGCAATTTCAAAATCTGTAATTACCCAATAATATCTTCCCGATTTTGCAAGATTTTTTACAACAGCATGAAAGTTTTTACCAGCTTTAAGATTTTCCCACAACACTTTGAAAATCACTTTTGGCATATCAGGATGTCTTATAATATTATGTGGCTGTCCCATAAGTTCATAATCTTCGTATCCGCACACATCAATAAAAACTTCATTAGCATACTCGATAATTCCAAAAGCATTGGTTTTGCTCATAATAACCTGAGTTTTATCCCATGATACCTCTTTATCAATAATAGCACGTCCCTGAAGGTGATTTTCCTGATTCATTTTTTAATTTATTTGGATTAGAAATTAATAATTCTTGTGATGGAATTATGCGGCAAAACTAATCGGAATAAAAAAAAGGAAATCTGACTTTTGTCATATTCTGATATAAAAAAAACTTTTAATGGATACTCATCTAAAAATATTTTATATCGAACAATTTAATTTACCAAAATAAAAACAAAAAGTTACACCTGTAACATTTTCAAAATAGTTTTACTTTTTTGCTTTTACCCAAATACTCTATCTTTGCAAAAAATTAAACTTATGAATTCTTTACAGACAATAATCGAACAAGCTTGGGAAAACAGAGCTTTATTACAAGAGACTACTACAACTACTGCTATCAGAGAAGTTATAGAATTGGTAGATGCAGGAAAACTAAGAGTTGCTGAGCCAGTTGGAGACAAATGGCAGGTTAACGAATGGGTAAAAAAAGCAGTTGTTATGTATTTTCCAATTCAAAAAATGGAAACATGGGAGTCCGGTATTTTCGAATACCATGATAAAATGTTACTAAAAAGAGGTTATGCTGAAAAAGGAATTCGTGTTGTGCCAAATGCTGTAGCACGTTACGGAGCTTATATTTCGAGCGGTGTTATTTTGATGCCAAGTTATGTAAATATCGGAGCTTATGTTGACGAAGGAACTATGGTAGATACATGGGCAACTGTAGGCAGTTGTGCTCAAATTGGTAAAAATGTACACTTGAGTGGCGGTGTTGGTATTGGTGGAGTGCTTGAACCATTGCAGGCTTCACCTGTAATTATAGAAGATGGTGCCTTTATTGGTTCGCGTTGTATAGTTGTAGAAGGTGTACATGTTGGTAAAGAAGCTGTTCTTGGCGCCAATGTATGTCTTACAGCGTCAACAAAAATCATTGATGTTACCGGTGATGAACCAGTTGAGATGAAAGGATTCGTTCCTGCACGTTCTGTTGTAATTCCGGGAAGTTATACTAAGAAATTTGCTGCAGGAGAATTTCAGGTTCCTTGTGCATTAATCATAGGTACACGTAAACCATCTACAGATTTAAAAACATCATTAAACAATGCTTTACGTGAGTATGATGTAGCAGTTTAAAATATTGTTAAGCTAATGTTAAAGATTTACTAATTTTTTTAGGTTTTTCTGATCAGGATTTATATTTTTGCGCAAAATTAATCCTCCCCAGAAAAACCTAAAAATTTGTAAATGAATAATATAAACCAAAATGTAATTCTATTTTTAAAAAGATTTATTTTAATATTAGTAACCTATCAACTTAGCAGAATTCTATTTTTCTTCATGAATATGGAGTTGTTTGAAAGATTTACATTTGACATTTTTATAGGTGGTGTACTTTTTGATTTAGCGGTTATTTCTTACATCAATTTCATTTTTCTTTTTTTTCACGTAATTCCCGGCAATTTTAAATATAAAACTGTCTATCAAACCATTCTAAAAATTGCTTTTTACGCTGTAAACCTCCTCTTTATATCAACAAACTTCGTTGATATTATCTATTATCGTTTTACAGGCAGAAGAAGTACTTTTGCTCTGATTACTGCAAGAGGTATGGAGAACGATACCATAAGACTAATCCCTTCATTTTTAAAGGATTTTTGGTATGTTGGCGTTCTGTTTTTAATTACCAGCTTTATTCTCTGGAAATTGATTCCGAATCCTAAGGATACCATTGTCATTCATAGACTAACTAAAAAAGATTATTTTAAAAAATATTCTTATGTAATTGTTTTGCTTCTTGCAATATTACTTATCGGGCGTGGCGGATTCCGAAAAAAACCAATCAGAATAGTAGATGCTGTAGAATATGGTGAAGTAAACAACGCCGGATTAGTATTAAATACTCCATTTTCTATTTTAAAAACTTTATTCAAAAAAGAAGATATTGAAAGCACTCATTATTTTGACAGTAAGGAATTAAGCAAGACTTATAACCCCATAATTTCAATAAAGTCTGATCAGGCCCCTTTGAGAAAAAATGTGGTGATTATAATTTTAGAAAGTTTTGGAAGTGAAAACGTCGGACGTGGCCAAACTCCTTTCTTAGACTCACTGATTACAAAATCATGCTACTTTAAGAACGGATTTGCAAATGGTAAGGTATCAATTGATGCTGTTCCTTCGATAATTTCAAGTATCCCGAGTCTTATGAATAATTCATTTATATCCTCGAGTTTTGCTTTAAATAAAGTTCATAGCCTTCCAAAAATTTTTAAGGAACAAGGATACAAGACTTCTTTTTTTCATGGCGCGTTTAATGGAAGCCAAAACTTTGATGAATATGCAAAAGTAGCCGGATTTGACGAATATTATGGGAAAAATGAATATGTTGGAAAAGAATCCTTTGATGGAAAATGGGGGATTTTTGATGAAGACTTTTTGCAATTTTATGCTAATAAACTGAGTACTTTCAAAAAGCCATTTTTTAGCTCTGTTTTTACTATTTCATCACATGTACCGTATGTGATACCAGAAAAATATAAGAATAAATTTCCAAAAGGAACTACTGATATACATGAAAGTGTTGCCTATGCCGATTATTCTCTTCGAAAATTCTTTGAAACTGCAAAAAAACAGGACTGGTATAAAAATACCTTATTTGTTCTTTCGGCAGACCATACTTCATCTAGTGGAGATAACGAGATAGATAAAACAAATATTGGGAAATTTAGAATTCCGATCTTATTTTTTGACCCTTCTAATCCTGAGCTAGCTGGTGTAAATGAAAAAAACTTTCAACAAATTGACATCATGCCAAGTATTTTGGACTATTTGCATATTAAGACAGATATGGTAAGTTTTGGTAAAAGTTACAAATCAAAAGAAAATTTTGTGGTGTACTATCTTCAGGGAACTTATCATTATATTCAGGACGATTATTATGTTGCTTTTTCAGACAATAAAGTAATTGGTTTGTATAATTGGAAAAAAGATGTTTTATTGAAAAATAACTTAGTGCAAATCGATAAACCCCGAGTTCAAAAAGCAGAGAAATTTATAAAAACTTATATTCAGTCTTTTAATGAAAGGGTAACAAATAATCAATTGGTGATCTAAAATAAAAGACACTTTAATCAATATTTTAAATTAAAATTCCAAATTCCAGTCAATAAAATGATTGGAATTTGGAATTTTTTGCTTCAATTTGTAACTGTTTAAAAGTTGACAGTTCCTATATGAAGATACTTGTAATTCAGCAAAAAATGATTGGTGACGTTTTGGTCAGCAGTATTATATGCAATAACCTGCGCATTGCCTATCCAAATGCTCAGATTGATTATTTGGTGTATGCCTCAACAACGCCGGTTTTAGAAGGAAACTCAAGTATTGATACTATTATTTTGTTTGAAGAAAAACACAGAAAAAGTAAAAAAGAATTACTAAAACTTGGTCTTCAGCTTCGAAATGAAAAATATGATTTATTGATTGATGCTTATTCTAAACTAGAAAGCTGGATTTTGGTTTTATTAAGTAATGCCAAAAGAAAAATATCATACAAAAAACCAGGAAGAAATTTTCTTTATACTGATAATGTACCATTTGAGCCTTTCCCTAAAACTAATTTAGGTTTGGCAATAGAAAGACGTCTTTCCTTATTAGAACCCCTGAATTTACCTGTAAAAACAGATCCTATACCAAGGTTATTTGTTTCTGACAAAGAAAATAACGAAGCTATTGCGCTTTTTGAAAAACACAAGGTTCAGAAAGATCGAAAAACTGTTATGATAAGTCTTTTAGGAAGCGAGAAAATCAAAACTTATCCTTTAGATTTTATGTCTAAAGTTGTTGATTATATTGCAGATCATGAAGATGTTAATATACTTTTTAATTATTTTCCAAAACAAATTAATGAAGCTAAAATTGTTTTTGATGGCTGTAAACCATCCACTCAGGAAAAAATTTATTTTGATTTATTAGGTAGTGATTTACGATCGTTTATTGCTATCATGAATCAATGCGATCTCATTATAGGTAATGACGGAGGAGCCATAAATATGGCCAAAGCATTAGAAAAACCTTCATTTATTATTTTTTCTCCCTGGATTGAAAAGAAAATCTGGGCAACTTTTGAAGATGGGGTTCACCATCTTTCTGTTCATTTACACGATTTTCGCCCTGACTTATTTGAGGATAAAACAGAAAAAATGCTTAAGAAAGAATCATTATCCTTATATCAGGAATTTAAACCTGAGTTTTTTAAGGATAAAATCGAAGTGTTTTTAAATCAAAATCTCATCCCGTCCACAAAATGATTTTGACAAAAAAAAAGCTTTTATCAGCGTTGCTTATTACTTATAACGAGGAATCGAATATAAAAGAAGTGCTTAATAATCTGGCTTTTGCCGATGAAATAATCATAGTTGATTCTTTTAGCACTGATAAAACAGTAGAGATTGCAGCAGAGTATAAAAATATAAAAATTACTCAGCGTGTTTTTGATAATTTTGCTTCACAGCGCAATTTTGCCCTTAGCTTAGCCACACACTCATGGGTTCTTTTTATTGATGCTGACGAAAGATTAACACCAGAATTGCAAACAGAAATTAAGGATGTGATTAATCAGGAAAAAAGCGCATCAGCTTATTTTATGCATAGGGATTTTATGTTTGAAAATAAAAGATTGAAATATAGTGGCTGGCAAACTGATAAAATTATTCGCCTTTTCAAAAAAGAAAAAGCAAGCTATAATCCCAAAAAAATTGTTCACGAGAAACTAATTGTCGAAGGAAAAATTAAAAAATTAAAAAACAAACTTATACATCACTCCTATTCTAACTATAAGGATTACAAGCAAAAAATGATTTTTTATGGCCAGTTAAAGGCGCAGGAAGAATTCTTAAAAAAAACAAATCCAAATTTTTTTCACTTTTATATCCGACCGGCTTATAAATTCCTTAATCAATATATAGTTCGTTTCGGGTTTTTAGACGGTAAAAAAGGAATAATAATTTGTTATCTTAATGCTTTGAGTGTTGCAGTTCGTTTTAAGGAACTAAAAAAAATCAGGTCAAAACCTACGATTTCCAAAATTTAAGCTTCTTTTTCAGTCTTTTCTTTTTGGCAAATTCCTCCTGAAAATGGACGGTAGCATTCCACATTTGTTCAAAAATTTCAGATTCGGTTTTATCCGTATAAAATTTTGAATATTCATTGCTCATTACGGCAATCATTTCTTTTTTTGGGGTTAAGCGTCTAAAGTTATTCATTCGCTGCTCGAAACTCATGTTTTCATGAAAATTCATTCGGTTCAAATCAACCAAAAAGAAATCATAATTATTCTCGCTTACTTTTTTGATCAAAGTATTTCCCGGGGAATGGTCTAAAAATTCTACTCCTTTTTGATGCAATTCGAAAGTAAATTTTACAAATTGCCTAAGGATTGCGTCATGGTCGGGGTAATCAGGAATTTCTACGAGTTCTCTGTATGTTAGTTCTGTAACTAAATGTTCGCTAACATAGTAACTGTCTTTCAATCCAATAAGATTAAATTTTTCGAGAAAAGCTATCGGTGCAGGAGTACCAATCCCTTTTTCTAATAAAATCATTGCAAACTCAAAAGAGCGTTTTGCTTTTGATTTACGAAAATACCTGTACGCTATTTTATTAATAATGTTCGGAATTTTAAATGACTTGATGTTAATCTTTTTGTCATTAAGATCAAAAAGCTTGATTTTATTTCTGTCACCATTCCCAAAAAGAGTCCCTGATGTATTAAATGACTTAATATTTTCAAGCACCGACGAGGTACTATTTTCAAAAATTGGATTTATCTTAAAATTCATTCAGAGGTTCTTTATACACGAACAAAAATACACATAGAATTTTAGACATCAAATTATTATTGTATTTTTACTCAAATTTAATTTCATGTCACAACCAAATTGCACACTAGTAGCGTCTACTTATAATTGGCCGGAAGCATTAGAACTATTATTATTAAGTGTATTAAACCAATCTGTCTTACCGAACGAAGTTATCATTGCAGATGATGGATCTGGAGAAGACACTAAAAATTTAATAGAAAATTTTAAAAAAACTTTTCCAGTTCCTTTAGTTCATATCTGGCAGGAAGATCTAAAAAATAGAAAGTCAAGAATCATGAATAAGGCCATCGCTGCTGCTAAATATGACTATATAGTTGAAATTGATGGTGATATCATATTAAATAAACATTTTATTGAAGACCATCTTGCATATGCTCAAAAAGGGCATTATTTATTTGGGTCACGTGTAAATATTCAGGAAAAATTATTGCCTGAATTATTTTCAGAAAAAAATATTGATTTCAATTTCTTTTCAAAAGGAATTAAGAAAAGAAGCAGAACAATACGAATTCCTTTTTTAATGAATTTTGCAAAAAGTGTCGACAAATGTTCCAAAAAACTTAGAGGCTGCAATATGTCTTTTTGGAAGGAAGACTTCATTAAGATTAATGGTTATAATGAAAGTATAGTTGGTTGGGGAATGGAGGATTCTGAAATGATACAGCGATTACATAACATTGCAATTAAAGGCAAAAGACTAAAATATACCGGAATTGTTTATCATATCTATCATAAAGAGCAATCTAGAAATAATGTTCCTGTAAATAGCGAAATTGAAAATCAGACTATTAAAAACAAACTAACTTCTGTTGAAAAAGGAGTTGATCAATTTTTATAGTCTTTTTTTATTAAAAACCACATTTGATGCAATTCTTAAGTCAGAATTTGTATCAAATGTAAAAAGTTTACAAAGTCAAAAACTTTAATTAAACTCCTCTGATTGTTGTTTTGAATACACTTCAAACACATTCCTGGCGTTTTCCTTAGCTGTAAACTTTTCAAAAAATAAGTTATAAGACCTTTCAGCAAATTCTTTTCTTTTAGCCTCATTTTCAAGTATTTTCTTTAAATTTAATGCCAGATCTTTATAATCTGCCACTTCTGACAAAAAGCCGTTATAATCATGAGTAATAGCTTCAGGAATTCCTCCTGCCTTAGTGCTCACTATGGGAATCTTTTTAAGAAATGCTTCATATATCGTCAAGGGCAGACCTTCTCTCTCAGAACTCATAACATATACATCAAATTGAGTTAAAAAATCTAATGCATGTGATTTAAAACCAGCCAGAGTAACATATTCTTTTAGATTAAACTCATTTATTAAATTCTGAATAACAGGAGTACATTTATTAGAAAATTCTCCAATTTGAACAAGATGTATATTTGTAAACCCAATATTATTAACTAAATAATCAATGGTTTTTATAAGTGTTGGCAGGTCTTTTGCTTTCACATGATTTGCAATATTTCCTATTATTAATCTCTCGTCAGGTATATTGAAAATATCTTTTAAATTCTCAAATCGAACAGCTGTAGTTCTGTCCAGGTTTATTCCGTCGTAAACTACCTCTAATTTTGTTTTGTTTTTTTGTGAAATTATTTCTGAAAAAGATTTTTTTACAGCTTCTGAAACACAAATAATTTTTCCAATATTTTTATAATTATATTTAAATTTACTTAAAATAGTACTTCTCGTACCCATCCCTTTTTTAGAGAATATGGCTTTGACTTCCAGATTAAACAACAAATCTGATATTGTATAAACTGTTAAAGAATCACTGGTGTGTAAATGAATTAAATTCGGTTGATTTATTTTGACAATTTCTTTTAAATACCTGTAATTTGAAAAGATATTGAGTCTGTTTTTTGCTGTTTTTATGAAAGTGATATTATTAGAAGCGCATTCTTTTTCGAGAAGTGAATTTTTTACTCCAAAAACTATGTTTTCTACTCCGAGCTTCGTTAGTTCAGGTATTATGTCAATTAATTGCTGTTCATTCCCCCCCCAACTTTTTGCTCCTGAAACATGTAGTATCTTCATTCTGTTTTTTGTTAATCTGCAAATTTAATCGTAAAAAACAATATCAACCTTAACAAAGAAATAATGAATGAATACTGGAAAACATAAATCATTCTTTATGGACTATAAATATTCAGCGAATTAAATTAAATATTTAATTCAATGAAAGCTGCTTAAATTATAAAATAGTAGAATTTCACAACTAAACACAGTTTTTTTTCTTAGAGAAAGCTAAAATGTGAATATTTGATTTGGAATTTAGGATTGATTTGACTAATTTTTTTTTGATAAATATAATGAAAACCTTTAACAACCAAAAAAAAATACACAAAAAAAAACTGCAACCTTCGATTTGAAAATTGCAGTTTCCTGTTTTTTTTATCTTATTTAAATAAAAATTTGAACCATTGACCAAAGTTCTTTTTCCAAATAAAAAAACTCGAAGGCACAATATGTAATTTATTTAAATTCTTTTCAATTTCAGTGAATGTTGAACCATTAACAAATGCAAGTTTCTTCCATCTTTCAGGTTCCATATAAAAGAAGTTTCTCATACTTTTATAGTTGCTTTCATTAACCTTTTCCCATTTACTTAAAAATTCTTCTTTATTAATATCAGCATCATGCCCCCAGTTACTGAATTTCATTTCCAGCTCTTCTTTTGTTCTGGACAGGCATTCATGTATGACAGAACCTTTATAGTAAATTATTCTTTTCCTGGTTTGCCTTCCAACTCTATAATTTGGAAAATTAGTAGCCAATACAATTTTTGAAGGCTCTTCAACATACAGTATCCCGTTATCTAATCTTTTATAAAGATTTATTAAAAATGGACATATTTGAATTTGATTTTTTTCAGGATTGTCAAGAAAATGATTTTTTGATTTTAAGAATTCGACAAAACTTTTAAAATCAAGAAAATATTCATCTGCATCTAACTGGATAATCCAGTTTCCAATTCCCATTTTTTCTGCAAGGATTTTTCGTTCTCTAACTTCGCATTGCATGCTGCTCAGCTCCGGAATATAAAAATTCTCTTCAATTATGTTAATTTTTGAATCTTTATCGATAGAATTCAGCCATTGAAAAAACTCATCTTTAACAGTAAAAGACTCACCTTTCCATGTTTTTCTATCCTTATCAATTGCTAAAAAAATTGAGTCAGATTCTTTATATACTTGAGGAATAGCGTTTTTGAGCAATTCATAATCGTAAGAGACTAAAAAACCAACCTGAATTTTTTTCATTTAAAATTTTGTTAAAAAAACAAAGATAATAACATTCAGAAATTATCATAATAAAATTACTTTTCATTTATAGAATTTAGCAAAAACATATATTATATATTTGTTATTTTAATAAAATCTATGTTTATGACTACTCCCGAAATTTCTGTTATCATGCCCGTTTACAATGCTGCGGAATTTTTAGCAGAAAGTATCGAAAGCATACTGAATCAAACCTTCACTAATTTTGAGTTAATTATTCTGAACGACAAATCTACAGACAACAGTTTAGACGTAATATCTAAATATCAACGAAGTGATTCCAGAATTATTATAATTAATAAGGATATTAACGTTGGTCCGGCAAATCTTAGAAATGAAGGACTTAGCATTGCAAAAGGTGAATTTGTCGCTTTAATGGATGCAGATGACATTGCTATGCCGCAACGTTTCGAGAAGCAAATAAACGTTTTAAAGAACAATCCAGAAATTGGATTGTGCGGAACCTGGTTTACTTTTTTTGGTTCTGAAAAAAAACTAATCAAACACAGTGAGAAACCTGATGATATAAAAATTTCTTTTCTCCATAGCTGCGCTATAGGAAACCCTACTGTTATGCTGCGTAAACAAACACTTGACAGCCTGCAATTCGAAAACGAATATGTACCTGTAGAAGATTACGATTTATGGAGCAGATTATTATCTAAAACTTCTTTTTATAATATTCCAGAGTCTTTATTAAACTACAGACAACATAGTAATAATATTAGCAAGACAAAAATTGATAATGTAAACCGTGCTGTAAAAAAAGTTAAAATCAATCAATTGAGACAATTGGGAATCGAAAGTTCAGATTCTAAAATTGATTCTTATGTAAATGCTGTTTCGGTTAAAAAAAGGCAGACTCCTGATGAAATTCTAGAGGTTATTGCAGCTTCAAAACATTTGATTGAACAGAATAAAAAACGCCATATTTACAATCAGGAATTATTTGAAAAACATATTGAAAAAACTTTAATACGAACTATAAGGAACGCAGCAAAATATAATCTTGCATTTTACAAAGAGTTACAAAAAAATGAAAAGGTGTTATTCCGAAAAATAAACACCCTTGATAAAACAATTTTATTTTTTAAATCCTTAATCGGATAAAATTGCATTCTTTCTTTATCTGAACATTTTGCTTTTTACAGAACGTACAATAAATTTGACTTTAGCGCTTAGTGAAGCGTTATCAATATACTCTTTTATTGCCTTCTTTTGTTTTGTATTATCAATTGTTCTGTCATTAACAGATTTCAACGCTTCAAAAGCAGAGGCTTTCAGTAAACGCTTCATAATACGTTCAATGTTTTTTGTACGTGACTGCGGAATATTATCGTATATTTCTTTTATATTGAGATAGGAAGAATAACGCTGTATAAAAGGCTTTTGCAGCGAATATATTCCTCCGGGATGCCATCTGTAAACAGAACTCTGAAAATTCATGAAAGCTCCTTTTCCATTACATAAGGCCAATGCATAAAGCGTATTATCTTTTCCATAAACAAACTTTTTATAATCAAGAGGATCAACTGCTGATTTTCTGAATACTGATGTTAGTGTAAAAGTGCAATACGGTTCAAATACATTATCAAAATCAATAGAGTAAATTTCAGGTAATGAATCTTTAAAATCATTAGGAACTATTTCGTTTCCTTTTTTCATAAAAAAGTCAGTCCATGTAATAACATACTCATTATTACTTTCTAAAAAATTAACTTGTTTTTGCAACTTCAAAGGATCAATCCAATAATCATCTCCTTCGCATAAAGCAATATATTTTCCTTTTGCTTTTGGAAAAGTAACATCACTCCAAAAATTTATTTTTTGTGAATATTGATTAATTGTTTGCAAAACGGGTTTAATAATTAAAGGATATTGGTCTGCAAATTCTTTTATTATCGAAGCTGTTTGATCTGTAGAAGCATCATCATGAATAATTATTTCAAAAGGAAAATTTGTTTCCTGACTCAAAAAACCCTGTATAGTTTCACGAATAAAATTCTCGTGGTTAAAGGCATCACATAAAATACTTACCAGAGGCTGTTCAGGATTTCCTTCCCAATTTAAAATAATACTATTTTGATCTTTCATTCAATTATACTTTCAATATTACTTATACTATCTAAAAACTAAGAACTTTCGCAGGAACTCCAAAAACAGTAGTTCCTTCCTTCACATTTTTGATTGCGAGGCTTGATGCGCCAACTGTTGCACCTTTTCGCACAATTACATTCGGCAGGACCGATGCTCTTGTATGCAGACAAGCTTCTTCTTCTAACACAGCAAATCCACCTGTAAAGCTATACGTATTAAGATGTGACCATTTGCCAATTTTTGTATCATGCCCTAAACCTACAAAGCCTTGTATGGTAACAAAATCCTCAATAACACAATCATTGCTAATATTAGAATACATGAAAATAATAACCCCGTTACCAATAACAGCATTTGTATTTATAAACGATGTAGGATGAATCAAATTAATAAATTTACCACCTTTTGACAATATGAGCTCGATATAATGTTTTTTCCATTGTACACTTCCAAGGGCACAAACAAAAACATCATTTTCCTGAATTTCATAAGCTTCAACAGAGGAAATTATTTCAGGATAATTTTCAAAACTGTCTAATGCATCTGACTTGTCATCAAGAAAACCTTTTATTGTATATGCTGTGTTATATCCCGAGCAATCTTTTGCCAGATCATGAACCTCACGTCCATAACCTCTTGCTCCTATTATAATTAAGTTTTTCATTTTTCTGTACTTAAGTTACAGGCAGCCCAGGAATATCCAACGCCAAATCCTGCAAGTATAATATCTTTGCTGTCTCCGATTTTTCCTTGCTTCTGAGCTTCGTATAATGCAATCGGGATTGTTGATGAAACAGTGTTTCCACAATCTTCCATTGCAATAAAAAACTTTTCTTCTGGTATTTTGATTTTTTTTCTCAGATGGTTCAGCATATATTTATTTGCCTGATGAAAAACAAACAAATCAATATCGTCTTTAGTTAAATTTGATTTTTCTAAAATAGCCTCTGTAAGCTTAGGCACAAATTCACCCGTAAAATTAAAAATTTCGGTTCCGTTCATGAAAAGGTTTTTATCATTTCTGACATTTCCAAATTCATCAACCTTATCTTCATTTTCATCAGAAACAGGAAAACGCATTCCCCCTTGTTTTACAATCAGGTTTTCAGCACCTTTCCCATCTGTTCCAAAAATAAAATTACCAATAGAACAAAATCCTTTTTCACTGGTTATTAAAGTTGCAGCTGCAGCATCTCCAAAAATAGTTTTATTGCTTTTGTCTTTTGGATGTATGAATTTTGAATAGGTTTCTGAAGTGATTAGCAAGATGTTTTTTGCCATTTCTCCGGCAATCAAGCCTTTGGCCAGACTCAAACCATATACGAAACCGGAACATCCCAGATTAAAATCTAGTGCTCCAATCGAAGTTTCCAGACCTAATTTTTCCTGAATTATGCAAGCTGTGGTCGGCAGAAAATAATCCGGACTTTGCGTACAAAACAATAAATAATCAATATCAGATCTATTAATATTATGTTCTTTAAATAATTTTTCGGCAGCTTTAACAGCCATATCAGACGAAAATTCATCTTTTCCACTTATATGCCTGGAATTAATTCCTGTTTTTGAACTGATTTTTTCAATTCCCCATTCCGGAAACTCCTCGTTTATCAAATCATTAGATAAAACTGTTTCAGGCAAATAATATGAAATGGCTTTTATATTAGCTTTCATGGTCAGAATTATATCGTTGAAGTTCTTCCTCCGTCCAGTACTATATTTTGTCCTGTAATCCAGCTGCTTGCTTCAGACAATAAAAATACAATCGGATTGGCAACCTGAACAGGATCTCCATATCCGAGAGGATATTTCTTTTCGTCCTGCTGAATCACTTCTAAAGACAAATCTTCGATAGATTTTGATGTGATTTCGGTTTTTACCATTCCTGGTGAAACACAATTTACACGTGTTTTGCTCGCTGCAAATTCACTTGCCCAAACTTTAGAAATTGCAATTAATGCACCTTTACTTGCCGCATAAATCCCGTTTCCTTTCATTCCGAACAAACCGGCAATTGATGAAACTAAAACAATCGAACTTGCCTTGTTTATTTTTTTCTTTTTGAAAATAAGATTAATGAGATATACAATTGAATCAAAATTTATTGATCGCATCTCGTTCATTAGTTCTTCTGAATAAAACTTAGCAGGCGCCAATGATACAATCCCTGCCGAATGCACAATTCCGTCGATATTTTCAATTGAATCAACAATAGCTTTAATATCATCCATTTTTGATAAATCGGCAACGATGAAACTATTTTCGCTCCCACATTCATCAATCAGCTTTTCCAGAAAATCTTTTCGTCGTGCAATAGCTATAAAAGTTCCGCCTTGTCTTGCAATTGCCAGACAGGTTTCATAACCAATTCCTGAAGATGCCCCGGTTACTACTATTTTTTTTCCTGATAAATCAAATGGATTCATTATATATCTTTTAATTCTTTTTTATTATTAAAATATTTGTAGAAATTCAGAATCCTAAATTCCTCTTCGCCAAATATGGGAGAACTGTCTTTAAAGTTTACTAAGTTGGTTTGAATATTTTCTACAATTCTTTTGTCTTCATTCAAAACCAAATCCAAAGACTCATTTGAGCTATTATTAATAAAATCAATAATATTTTGTTCAGATTCACTTAGTTCTTTCTCAAATCTGGAAGAAAAATAACGCACTCTCAAAATGGTTTTTGAAGGTGATTCCGGAAGCATAAACCCAAAGTAAAACCCTTTTCCTTCTACCGAACTAATAAAGGCATTTGGATAAAGGTAAAAGTGCAGATATCCTTGTATTTTTAAAGTTCTGCCGGCCAGCGATTTTTCTATTATTTTGTTTTGCTTTGCACTTTCTCCTTTTGGAAATTCACACCAACTGTGCGCATCAAAAAAATCAAATTTTTCCGGAGGAACAGATCCAAACCCCATTTTTGCAAATGAGTTTTCGTGAACTGAAGTACAGTGATAACATTCTAAAACATTCTCAACAAGAAGTTTCCAGTTAACTTTATGTTCAATAGTATAATCGATAGTTTTAGTGCCAAAATGATGGCTTATATCTTCTAATGGGGCAAACATCGAACCCAGATAATCGGGCAGCGTTTTATCCAGCTGGTCATTCAATTTTAAAAAAACAAAATCGCCACAAAAATCAATTTGATATTCTCTTAATCGCAATTCATTTATACTTTCTTTCTCAAATGAATTACGGCACATTAATCCAATAACATTTCCTTTTTTTCCGTATGTCCAGTTATGGTATAAACAGGAGGAAACTCTGTTTCCGTATGGTTCTTCATGAATTGTATTGAATCTGTGCAAACACACATTCTGAAAAGATTTTATTGCACCATTATAGTTTTGGACAAAAATTTTATTTCCAAAATATTCAAAAGTGATAAAATCATTGTTGTTTAATAGTTCATTTTTATGAGCGACCAGTATCCATGATTCATTAAAAAACAAAGATTTTTCTTTTTGATAAATATCTTCATCTATGTAATTAAGGTTTTTTATCATATTTCTATCAAATCTGAAATTACAGCATTTTGCAATCTGATTTTTGCTGTTCCCCAGGATAATCCAACCCCAAATCCGCAGAGAATTAAATCCTTAGTGGTATTGGTAAGATCATTCTTTAATTCTGCTACAATTGTCAGGGGGATTGTTGCAGAAGATGTGTTTCCGAATTCTTTTAAGGAATACGGAACTTTTTCAACAGGTAGTTTTAATTTCTTAACGATCATTTTATTCATCATTAAATTAGCCTGATGAAAAACAAAATGGTTTATAGACTCTTTATCGAGTTCAAATTTTTCGATAAGTTTATTTACTGTTTTTGGAGCCTGTGAAATACCAAAACTAAAAACATCCATCCCATCCAGAACTAACTGACAGGCATTTCTCTCTATTCCCGGTGAAATGGTCTGATATAATAATGAATCAGCATTTATTCTGTTTCTTGATCCTCCGTCATTTATCATTATGGTTTTATAACCTGAACCATCTGTACCCAAATCGAAAAGTAAATCATCTGCATTCTCATCAAATTCAAATGCAGTCGCACTGCCTCCGTCACCAAAGAGCGGAACAGTACTTTTGTCTGTTTTAGAAAGTAATTTACTGCTCGTATCTCCAGCCAAAAGCAAACCTTTTTTTAACCCGGTCGCTTTCATCATTGCTGCAATTATTGAAATTCCGTAAACGTATCCTGAGCAGCCCAAAGGCACATCAAAAGCAATGCAATTAGTAGATAATCCTAATCTGTCCTGAAGAATAGCTGCAGAAACAGGTAAAATATAATCGGCAGTCTGAGAGACAAAGACCAAAATTTCAATTTCTTCTTTCTGCCAGTTAAGATCTTTGATTAATTTTTCAGCAGCCTCACTACACAAATCAGAAGTACATATTTCCTTTGTTGCAATACGTCTTTCTTCAACTCCGGTTGCCTCAACAAACTTCTGGATTTCTTCTTGTGTCAATATATCCAAATCAATATTGCGTTCCATATTTTTTGGAACGCAACAAGATATACCTTTTATTGAAATACTATTTACTGAAAAAGTAGCCATTTAAATTATGCTTTATTTTTTATAATTTCAAAGATATCGTTTAATGAATTTGATGATTTGATATCATCTCCTGTCAATTTTACTGAATATTCTTCATCAGCCATTGCGATTAATGATAAGGCTGTCAATGAATCCCATTCATCCAAATCTCTAAAAACAGTTTCTTGTTTAATTAATGTTGCATCTGTATCATCTAAAAGATCTGCAAAATTTTGCAAAAAAGTGTTGATTTCCATAGTATTCTTAATTTTTATTTTGTGTTTTATTATGTTTTATTCCGATTATTTTTTTTCAGCAAAGCTATTTATTTTACTATGCGGAAACTATTCATAAAATATTGTTTATCAGAGAATCTGTAATATCAATAATTGTTATATTTTTTATAATTCCAGCTTATGCTGATAAATCAGCTTTCTTTTGTTATTTTTACCCCACAAATATAACAATAGTTTACCCTTTAAGGTAAATTAAAACTACTAAATCCATAATTAATATGATTCCGGTAACCAAAACCTTTTTACCTCCACAGGAAGAATATAATTCTTATGTAAAACGTGCATGGGATAATGTGTGGCTCACCAATCGCGGGGAGTTAACACTTGAACTGGAAGACAAACTTAAAAATTATCTTGATGTTACGCATATAACTGTTACTAATAACGGTACAATGCCAATACAAATTGCGTTAAAATTATTTGGTAAAGGAGGAGAAATAATCACTACACCCTTTTCTTATGTTGCTACTTCGGCTGCAATTGTATGGGAAAACTGTACTCCTGTTTTTGTAGACATAAACCCGGAATACCTTACGATAGACGAAACTAAAATTGAAGCTGCTATTACTCCTAAAACAACTGCTATTCTGGCAACGCATGTTTTTGGAAATCCTTGTCATATTGAAGCTATTGAAGGCATAGCCAAAAAACACAATCTGAAAGTGATTTATGATGCAGCACATTGTTTTGGCGTAAAATACAATAATAAGTCTGTTTTTAATTTTGGAGATGTAAGCACCTGTAGTTTTCATGCTACAAAATTATTTCATACAGGAGAAGGCGGCGCGATGTTCTGCAATGATGATAAAATACAACACGAATTATATTATAGTCATAATTTTGGACATGACGGTCCGTTGGCGTTTCACGGTCTTGGAATCAATGCTAAAATTTCTGAGTTACAATCGGCAATGGGATTAGCTGTTTTTCCTTATATAGATTATATTATTACAGAAAGAAAAAAAGTAACGGATTTCTACAATAGTAACCTGAATTTTAAAAATATAAAAGCTTTAAAAATCAGAGAAAACACAGATTGGAATTATAGTTATTATTCCATAATTTTTGATTCGGAAGACACTTTATTAAACGTTCTTGAAGAATTACAAAAAGAAAACATAGTTCCAAGACGCTATTTTTATCCTTCTCTAAACACTATTGATTACACTAAAGGAGAGAAAATGCCAATATCAGAATCTATTGCTTCAAGAATAGTGTGTTTACCTTTATATGTAGGGCTTTCTGAAAATGAATTGGAAAAAATCACACATATCATAAACAAAACAACAGTTTAAAAAATTTAAAACAAGATCAAAGTTTCAGGCAAAATTTTTAATCATGAGTCAGGATATAAATACAGAAGTTCACAACGCTTACGAAGTTATTAAAGAAGGCGGAATCATCCTTTACCCAACGGATACGGTTTGGGGGATTGGCTGTGATGCAACAAATGCAGATGCGGTTGCTAAAATATACAAATTAAAACAGCGTGCCGAAACACAAAGTATGATTGTATTGATGAACGGCGAAAAGATGATGTACAATGTTTTTAAAAACATTCCTGAAGTTGCCTGGCAAATTTTAGATGTATCTGAAAAGCCAACAACTCTGATCTTAGATGACGCCAGAAATGTAGCCCATAATATTATTGCAGCAGATAAATCTCTTGGTATAAGATTGGTAAAAGAACCTTTTTGTTTTAAATTAATGGAAAGAATGAAAAAACCATTGGTTTCTACCTCTGCTAATATTTCAGGACAGCCTACTCCAATTGCTTTTAAAGACATTAATCCGGAAATTATAAACGGTGTAGATTATGTTGTAAAACTTAATCAGGATAAAATTGCAGGAAAACCGTCAACAATCATCAAATTAACAAACGATTCTCAAGTAAAAGTAATTAGAAAATAGCTTTTTTGTTTCAGGTTTCAAGTTCCAGGTTATTCAGAATGCTTAGAATCTTAGATCGTTTTCAAACTCTCAATCAGCCAGTCAATATCTTCTTTAGTATTGTAATGGCTAAATGAAATTCGGAGATTAGGTAATTTCAAATCTTCTTCTGAAAGCATTTCTTTTAAAACATGCGAAGGTTTAATACTTCCGGACTGACAGGCGCTTCCTCTGGAAACTGCAATTCCTTTCATGTCCAGACTAAACAAAAGCATCGAAGTTTTTTCTGAGGAAAAAGGCAAAATAATATTTATAATATTATAAAAGTCTTCTTTTTTTCCGTTTATACGGAAACCCGGAAAATTAATTTCAAGTTGATCAATTAAGTACATTTTCAACTCAGAAATATATTTTCTTTCCTGATCTAAATTTTCATACGATAAAGATAGAGCTTTTGCCATTCCGGCAATTTGGTGAACGGCTTCAGTTCCTGCGCGAAGTCCTTTTTCTTGTTCACCGCCAAAAATAGAAGGCTGCAATCCAGAATTTTTTCGAATAAAAGCAAAACCTATTCCTTTGGGCCCATGAAATTTATGTGCGCTCGCGACAATAAAATCAACCTGAATTTTCTGAAGATCAATCTCTGTTTTACCAACAGACTGAACAGTGTCAGAATGAAACAAGGCACTATATTGTTTGCAAATAATGCTTACCCGATCAAGATCTAAAATAGTCCCGGTTTCATTATTTACATGCATTAAGCTTACTATTGTTTTTTTTCCATCAGACAGTAAATTCGATAAATCTGTCAAATCAATACTTCCGTCAATATTGATTTTTACATAATCTACTTCGATGTTATATTGAGACTGCAAAGCCAAAACAGTATACAGAACAGCATGATGCTCTATCTTGGATGTAATTATACGCTGAATCCCTAAATTTTTTACTGCAGAACGAAGAATCCAGTTATCTGCTTCGGTTCCTCCCGAAGTAAAAATAATTTCCTGTGCAGAACAATTAAGATGTTTTGCAATACTCTTTCTGGAAAGCTCCAAAATAGTCTTTCCATTTCGTCCGAAACTATGTGTTGAAGAAGGATTTCCAAAATCATCGGCCATTACTTTTGTAATTTCCTGAATAACTTCAGGACGCATGGCAGTTGTAGAAGCGTTATCGAGATATACTTTTTTCATTATGGCAAAGTTATGAAATATCAATTGTGAATTCTAAAATATCATTTGCCAAATTTTTCACTATTTTTGACCCAAATAAAATTATGATGAGAAAATTTGCAAGCCTTCTATTATTCGCCCTTTTATTAAATGGTTGTGATGACGGTGATATAACAGTAGATACTATAGATTTTACCGAGGTAACAGCAGCAAGCTGTAATCCGGAAACTAATGAGTTAATTTATAAACTAAAAAGTCAGGAAGCATTATTGTTACAAATGCCTGATGGTACGCTTGAAAACGAACCGACACCTGTAGATAAACCAAGAACATTTAGTATCAATAATAATAATTTCAGACTCTTTTACAGAAGTTATGACGGAGCTGTAGCAAAGACAAATATTTGTGATCTTATTCCTCCGACAACTCCAAAAATTATTGATGAGTGGTATGCAAAATCAGGAACAATTGAAATTCGTACTACTGTACAAACAACATTAAACGAAACTACGGGAGCTACTACAATCAGCGGTTACACTCATAACATTGTTATTACCAACCTTACCTATTCTGTAGAAAGTCTTGATGTGACACAACCAGAAGTGGTTTTTGGTGATTTTAAAACAACTGTCGATTCTGAAGACAGACTGAATTTAACTTTTACCAAACCAGTTGGTCAATGTCCTGCTATAAAACAGATTTATGTTTATAATGAAAGTTCGGCGATGACAATTGACAATATAGACCCGCTGTTAATTCAAAATGTAGCCACTCCAGCCAACCAACCGAGGCTTTCGGTATTAGGTGCAACTACCAATAAACTTTTATATAAAGTTTATACTGGGGGTGTTCTTAGCGACAGTTATTTTTGTAAATCGCCTGTACCAGCTACACCAGTGTTAAAAGAAACATGGGCAGCCGTAAATGGTGTTGCCAATGAAAGTGGTATTATAGAAGTCACTACAACTACAGATGTACCAGGTACATTTAAACATACAATCAGACTTAGAAACACTTTCCTTATTAAAGGCAATAATAAATTTAACTTAGGAACAAGTTACTTGTTAGGCGAGTTGTACACGACAACAAACTAATAAAACTCAAGTCTTCGGGAGAAGTTTTATTCTTACAAAAAAAGTCCGTTTTTCATCACTAATTAATTATAAAATTAGAATGAAAAACGGACTTTTTTTATAGCCTCATTTCAGCTTGCAAATAAAGAAAAACTGCTTTGTTTATTTATTTTGTTTGAAATAAACTTCTGTCGCTCCCAAACCATATTTCTGATAATTAGCATCCTGAAAATCTATTCCGTCATAACGGCCTAATAAAAAATCAAGTTCTGCCTTAAGGATTCCTTCACCAACACCATGAATAAAAACAATCTTCGGAATACGATTTCGAATTGCAAATTCAATATGCCTTTTTGCTGTATCAGTCTGCAGAGTGAGAATATCATAATTTGACATCCCACGCTTATTTGGAACCAGTTTTTCGATATGTAAATCAAATTCCGGAACCGCAACTTCGCGTTTATCCTTCCGTTCTTTTACAAAACTTCTTGGTTTTGGCTCGGTTTTTTCTTTTGTAATTTCTTCTAAATCAATTCTTTTAATAGAATTCATTAAGTTACTGGAGTCTTGAATCTTAAGTAGTTCATTGACAAAAAATGTCATCATAAATCCATCCTCAGTTTCAATCAAAACTTCGTTGTTTTTGACAGAAACAACTACCCCATTTATAGCTTCATCCAAAACGGAAACTTTATCTCCTTTACTCAACATCCTGTTCGTCTTTTTCTTTATTTTTACTTGGTGTTTTTGCACTTAACTGCATCATGCCATACATGAAAACAACAATTGCAATCACCATTATATAGATATTTTTTTCTTCTGAAACCTGCTCATATAATGCAACTGAAATCGCAAGTATCATTATTAAAATTTTAAAAGCTTTCATATTTTTTTAGTCTAAGAATTCAAAAGTAAGAAACTTTAAATACTACTTCTCCATTTCAGAAAACGATTCACATATTTTTTGTAAAATTGTAAAAAATAAAACCCATGAATTTAGAACGATTTATGCTGCCTTGTTTGTTCAAAACACTATTCGGATTTGAGTGTTTGGGGTGCGGTTTTCAGCGTTCTTTATTCTTACTTTTTCAGGGACATTTTTCTGATGCATTTCAGATGTACCCGGCGGTTTATACCACGCTCTTTTTTTTAGGAATTCTCGCTTTGTTTTTTTTCGACAAAACAAAAAACTATAAAAAATTACTTTGGATTTCGGGAACCGTAAACGCCATTTTTATGATTGCCGGATATTGGTACAAACACTTTTATATTTAGTTTTTGTGAGCCAATTTATTTTTTAATCTGGTTGAGAATATCATTCATCATTTCGATTTGCACTTTCTGAATTTCGATCAGTTCTTGTTGCTGATGCATTATTAAGTGATCAATTTTATCGTGAATCATTCTGATTTCTAATTCTGATTTTAAGTTAATCATATAATCTTTTTTAGCCCGATTACGATCTTTTTCTTCCTGGCGGTTCTGGCTCATCATAATTACCGGAGCCTGCAAAGCTGCAATACAGGACAAAATCAAATTCAGCAGGATAAAAGGATAAGGATCAAAACCTTTATTAACGAGAATCCAGACATTTGAACAAATCCAAATGACTATAAAAAGCAAAAAAGAAATTATAAAAGTCCAGCTTCCTCCAAAATCTGCTACTTTATCTGCAATTTTTTGACCAAAATTTCTGCTTTCATCTTCATCTTCTACAATACTCACTATAGATTTATCTTCTTTTAAAGATTCAATAACACTTTTCTCAAGATCAGACAGTGCGCCTATTTCTGTAGACAAATAAGTTGCAATATATTTCTGGCGGTATTTATTTAATTCTCCAATGGCTATAAAATCGGCGTCACAAAAATCGGGATGGTCTTTTATAATAAGTCCTAGAATTGGATTATGAATAGATTTTCCTGAAACTTTTTCATTTGCAGGAAAAGACAGGTTAGAAATGGCACTTTTAAAAGTTGAATTATTTTTCATTTTAAATAAATTTTACCGGCTAATTTAAGCATTTAAGTTCTTATGGATCATTCAAATCAAATCCTTTTAAAATACTTTCATTTATCACAAATACGATTCACAAAACAAAATTTCTTTGCTCAGATCTTGCCTTTATTTACAAAAAACGCCTTACTTTTAACGCTTCAAAAACATTCATTCAATTTTTTAATTGTGTCAAAAAATCTTATCATACAAAATATAAAAGCTTTAAAAAGCCACTCCAATATAAACTACGGGATCAAAACTAAGACAGAAGACTTTACCGAGAAGCTTTTTTATACCCTTTTTGATTCAAACGCGCCGTTAGATCAGAGTATAGATGAACTTGAAGTCATGTTTAAGGAAATTGCTGTTATGGCCTGTAAAAAGCCGGAAAATTTATGCGAATCAATCTGGGACCGTTTTTTGGAAAAGCTTCCAGGGGTTTTGGAAAAATTAAATCAGGATGCCGAATACATTTTAGAAAACGATCCTGCCTCAAACAGTATTGACGAAGTTTATTTGGGATATCCGGGTTTTTATGCGATTGCTATTTACCGCTTAAGTCATGAATTATATCTTTTAGATTTATTGCTTTTTTCTCGTTTAATGAGTGAATATGCACATAGAATTACAGGAACAGATATTCATGCCGGAGCCAATATTGCTTCACCATTTTTTATTGATCACGCAACCGGAATTGTTATCGGAGAAACTACAGTAATTGAGAAAAATGTAAAAATTTATCAGGGAGTTACTCTGGGTGCTTTGAGCGTTAGCAAAGAAATGAAAAATGCAAAACGACATCCTACGGTAGAGAAAAATGTATGCATTTATGCAAATGCAACCATTTTGGGAGGACAGACAATAATTGGAAAAAATAGTGTTGTGGGAGGTAATGCCTGGATTACCAAGTCGATTCCTGCAGATTCTATCGTACTGAATACTACAACTACAGAAGTTAAAATAAAAGAGAAAAAATAATATGGGCCCACAGAAACTGCTTGACCTAATTGGGAATACGCCATTGATGGAAACAGTCAATTTGGTTAAAAATAAAAACGTAAAACTTTTATTGAAACTGGAAGGAAATAATCCCGGAGGAAGCGTAAAAGACAGAGCTGCGTATAATATGATTGCAGCTGCTTTGGAAAGAGGCGACATCAAAAAAGGTGATAAATTAATTGAGGCAACAAGCGGAAATACAGGAATTGCCCTGGCTATGATTGCACAATTATTTCAAATAGAAATAGAATTAGTATTGCCGGAAGACTCAACAAAAGAACGTACACAAACAATGCGTGCTTATGGTGCAACAGTAATTTTGACACCTGCAAGTGAGGGTATTATTGGTTCTCGTGATTATGCTGACAAAAAAGTAGCACAAGGAGGTTATGTCATGCTGAATCAGTTTGCTAATGATGATAACTGGAAAGCACATTATAAAACTACAGGTCCCGAAATATGGAACGATACCGAAGGTACTGTAACTCACTTTGTTTCTGCAATGGGAACAACAGGAACTATTATCGGAACTTCGACTTACTTAAAAGAAAAAAACAAAAACATTCAGATTATTGGTGCGCAGCCAAGTGACGGCTCACAAATACCGGGAATCAGAAAGTGGCCACAGGAATATTTACCAAAAATATTCGATGCATCAAAGGTCGATACTGTTGTTGATGTAAGTGAAGAAGAAGCCAGAGCAATGACAAAAAGATTAGCGCTCGAAGAAGGTGTTTTTGCAGGAATGAGCAGCGGTGGTTCTGTTGCAGTTGCCTTAAAAATTGCCGAACAATTAGAATCCGGCGTTATAGTTGCAGTTATCTGCGACCGCGGAGACCGTTATCTTTCTTCGGATTTATTTGATTAGAAAAGGCACAAAGGTTTATAGGTTCATAGGTACAAAGGCAAAAGCCGAGTACTTAGAAATCTTTGAGCCTTTGCACCTATGAACCTTTGAACCTTAAAAAAAAAATGAACTACAGAAAACTAGGAAAGACAAATTTTAATATCTCCGAAATATCACTTGGAACCTGGCAGGTTGGAGGAAAATGGGGATCAGGCTTTAATGATAAAACCGCAGATGAGCTTCTAAATACCGCAATAGACAATGGTGTTAATTTTATTGACACTGCTGATGTTTATGAAAATGGTTTAAGCGAAACTGCTGTTGGCCGTGTTGTGCGTTCACGATCAGAGCGTATTTATGTTGCCACTAAATGCGGGCGATTTATTAATCCGCATATTAGTGAGGGATATCAGCCAAAAGTACTTCAGAAATATGTTGAAGACAGTTTAAAAAGAATGGGATTAGAAACCCTGGATCTGATTCAGCTGCACTGTCCTCCTACTGAAGTTTTTTACAGACCTGAAATATTCGAGATGTTTGATCGCTTAAAAGATCAGGGTAAGATTTTGAATTTGGGTGTTAGTGTAGAAAAAGTTGAAGAAGCCTTAAAAGCAATTGAGTTTTCTAATGTAACTACCGTTCAGATTATTTTTAATTTATTCCGCCAGCGTCCGTCTCAATTGTTTTTCTCAGAAGCAAGAAAGAAAGATATCGGCATCATTGCCAGAGTTCCTTTGGCAAGTGGTCTTTTAACTGGTTTATTTGATTCAAAAACTACTTTTGATGCTGAGGATCACCGAAATTTTAATCGTAACGGAGATGCTTTTGATAAAGGCGAAACTTTTTCAGGAATAGATTATGAATTAGGGCTAAAAGCAGTTCAGGAGTTAAAAAACTTATTTCCAGACGCTCAGAATCTTGCTCCGTACGCATTACAATGGATTTTGAGTTTTAATGATATTAGCTGTATTATTCCAGGAGCTTCAAAAAACAGTCATGTTTTATCCAATTTATCGGTTTATGATTTACCAGAATTAAGTGCCAAAAAAATTAAGGCTATGAATGAAATATACGAAAAGTATATCAAATCTTCTGTGCATCATCTTTGGTAAGAAAAAGTGATAAGGTGCTAAGATACTAAGGCAAAAAGAAAATTGTATTCTAAAAATCTTAGTACCTTAGTACCTCAAAAACTTAGTCACTACAAGAAAAAATGCTTACAAAATCAAATTTTAAGGAATGGTTTAACCGATATAAATATGCAGAATTAGCAAGCACCTCTGCAGCACTTCTCACCTCTTTGTTCAGTAAAATTTATAGCGGATTAACAACTGCTTACTTAATTACTTTTGCAGAATATCTGGCATTTTATGGGGTTATCCTGATTTTGTCTTATAAAAAGATAGCACGTCAGAATAATATTGAAAACAAAAAAACAACATTTAGAGAAATTCTTTCACTGGTAAAAAATCTGGTTTTAGAATTTGGATATCCGGCTTTTTTAGACTTTCTGGTAGTCCGCCCGTTTTGCATGTACTGGATGCCTATTTTGTGTGGCAATTATTTCTTCGGAATCATACTTGGAAAATTAACAGCCGATTCATGCTTTTATTTCTTTACCATTATAAATTACGAGATTATTAAAGGACGACGAAACTAAACTTCAAATACAATTTTAAATTCAGCCCCTTTGTTCTTGCCTTCACTGGCTGCGGTCAACTCTCCTTTATTTCTTTCAATAATTTTTTTGCACAAATACAAACCAATTCCGGTAGAAGATTCTTTTGCAGTTCCTAAACGGCTCATTTTGGTGAATTTCTTAAATAGTTCATCAATCTGATGTTTATCAAAACCTACTCCTTTATCAATAACGGTAATAATCAATTTTTCATTTTCAAAGTAGATTCTCACTTTGATTTCACTATCAAAATAAGAAAATTTGATTGCATTGCTTATCAAATTTACCAAAACCTGAATCAGCAAACCTTCATCGATTCTTAATTTGGCCTCGACTAATTCTAAACTTAATGAGAGTTTTATATTTTTATCCAGCAAACGCTGTTCTACCTGTTCGTTTATAAAAGGCAAAATACCGGGAAATACAATTGTTCTTACTTCCTGATTTATTTTGGCTACCTGATCGTGTTCATTGAGTAATTTTATAAAATTATCAATGTATCGAAACTGCAAATTTGTTGATTCACAGATTAAACCGGCCAGATTTTTTACAGAATCTGAGGGATTTTCACTTATAATAAGGTTTGCAAGTCCTTGCGGATTTCCGGCAAAGTTTTTTAAATCATGCGAAAGCATATAAATCAAATCCTGTTTTTCGTTTATAAAACTTTCTGCTTCGTAAATAGATTCCTGAATATTACACATTAACAAACCGGCCTCATCTGAATATTCTGTTGGCAGGACTGATAATTTCCTGTCATTTCTGTAATCGTCCAGAGATTTTGAAGCTATTGCGATTGGCATTATTAGCTGTTTTAATACCACCAGGGTAATTAAAGTCGCCAATAAGGTCATAGCCAAGGAAAAAATCAGGATAGAAGCTGGAGAAATATTATTATCAAAAAAAAGAACAAAAAATAAAATTCCGATCAGAGGGATGTGTATACCTATAAATGCAACAAACAAAAACTTGAATGCATAACTTTTTTTTAAAAAGCCAATTTTTGAAAGATTGTGATACAACTTCATAAAAAACAACAAAACAATAGGTTAAAAATGTAGCATTTGGGAGAATTGCTAAAACAAAGTTACTTTTTATAGTTGATTAAACTAACAAAATAAAAAAAATGGTAAAATATTTTAAAATTTAAATTTGAAAAAGTTTACAAACCCTTATTTTTGCGCTATGGGAAGAAAAAATACAGACAAAGTTGTCTTTCATCAAATTCAAGTTCTTGATGCCGGAGCAAAAGGTGTATCAGTAGCAAAGGCTCCTGACGGAAAAGTAATCTTTATTCCGAATGTTGTACCTGGTGATGTTGTTGACGTACAAACTTTTAAAAAAAGAAAAGCCTATTATGAAGGCAAAGCCGTAAAATTTCACGAATTATCAGATCATCGTATTGAACCTGTTTGCGTTCATTTTGGAGTTTGTGGGGGATGCAAATGGCAAAACATGAAGTACAGCCAACAGTTGTATTACAAACAAAACGAGGTAAAAAACCATTTGCAGCGTATCGGAAAAGTGGAACTTCCTGAATTTGAAACTATTTTGGGTTCAGAAAAACAATTTTTCTACAGAAATAAAATGGAATTTTCTTTTTCGAACAGCCGTTGGCTAACTGAAAAGGAAATTGAAAGCACAGACGATTTAGGAAACAGAAATGCTTTAGGATTTCACATCCCAAAAATGTGGGATAAGATTCTTGATATCACAAAATGTCATTTGCAGGAAGATCCTTCAAATGCTATACGCAACGAGATCAGGGATTTTGCCAACCAACATAATTTAGCCTTCTTCAATCCGAGAGAACACTCTGGTTTACTGCGTACTGTAATGATTAGAACTGTCTCTACAGGAGAAATTATGGTTTTAATTCAGTTTTTTGAAGAAGACAAGAAGAACAGAGAACTAATTTTGGATCACTTATACGAAAAATTTCCACAAATAACTTCTTTGCAATATGTTATAAACGGAAAACCAAACGATACAATTTATGACCAGAATATAATTTTATATAAAGGAAGAGATTACATTCTGGAAGAAATGGAAGGTTTAAAATTCAGTATTAATGCCAAATCTTTTTACCAGACCAATTCTGATCAGGCGTATGAATTGTATAAAATAACTCGTGATTTTGCAGGCCTTACCGGCAATGAAACTGTTTATGATTTATACACAGGAACGGGAACTATTGCTCAGTTTGTTTCTAAAAAAGCCGGAAAAGTAATTGGTGTTGAAAGTGTTCCGGAAGCCATTCTGGATGCTAAGGCAAATGCAGAACGCAATAATATTACTAATTGTGAGTTTTTTGTTGGTGACATGAAAGTGGTTTTTAACGAAAGTTTTATTGCACAACACGGAAAACCTGACGTAATCATCACAGACCCTCCAAGAGATGGTATGCATGCTGCCGTTATAGATCAGATTTTAAAAATCGCTCCAAAAAAAGTAGTTTATGTAAGTTGTAATTCGGCTACACAGGCGCGCGACCTAGCTCTAATGGACGGTAAATACAAAGTAACGAGAGTTCGTCCTGTAGATATGTTTCCGCAGACGCATCATGTTGAAAATGTTGTACTTTTAGAACTTCGATAAGAAAAATATACATGAAAAAAATAATTTCTTTTTTATTGCTATTTGCTTTTGGTTTGTCCGGCTGCGAGAAAGATGATATTTGCGATGCAAATACACCAACAACTCCCCGATTGATAATCACTTTTTATGATATCAATAACCCGACCGTGAGAAAAAAAGTCACCAACCTTAAAGTAATTGGCTTAGATCAGGACGAAGGAATTATTTTTAATGAATCGGCTCTGGATGAAGCAAAATATCTGACAAGCAGTGATTCTATAGCTGTTCCGCTAAGAACAAATGCAGAAACGACAACCTATGATTTTATATTAAACTCCGGGAACCCTAATCCATTATTGATCAATTCAGACCGATTAACGTTTGCTTATACCCATCAGGAAACGTATGTATCAAGGGCTTGTGGTTTTAAGAGTGTTTTTCAATCATTGACTTTACAGCGAACAGATCCTAATGCAGACGGATTTTGGATGCAGGATATCTTTATAATAAACCCTAACATTGAATACGAAAATGAAACACACATTAAAGTATTTTTTTAGTATTTCTCTATTGTTTTCAATGCTTTTGGTTCACGCTCAGGAAACCACAAAAAAAGATATTGTACAAATAGACGAAAAAGCTAAAACAAAACCATCTCCTCAGCAAACAACAGATACAGTTCCGAAAACGGATCGATATGGGCTGCGGGTTGGTGTAGATTTATACAAACTGACACGTGGTTTTTATGATAAAGATTATAAAGGAGTTGAGTTTACAGGAGATTTTCGTCTGACTAAGAAGTATTATTTAGCTGCAGAATTAGGTTTTGAAGACAAAACTACTGATGACGACAGATTAAACTCTTCTGCAACAGGAACGTATATAAAAGGAGGTTTTGATTATAATACATACCAAAACTGGCTTGACATGGAAAATCTGATAACCATTGGGTTACGCGGAGGATTCAGCACTTTTAGTCAGCAATTAAATAGTTATAAGATATATAATCCAAATCCTTATTGGGGAGAACAGCCATCAATTGTTTCCGGAGAAAAATACAATGGCCTTACGGCAGCGTGGCTTGAAGTTGCCGCAGGAGTTAAAGCAAAAGTTTTTAACAACATATTTGTTGGTTTTGCTGTACAGCTAAAACTTTTGGTAAGTAATAAGGAACCCGGAAATTTTGAAAACCTTTATATTCCAGGTTTTAACAGGACATATGACGGAAATTTTGGAGTAGGTTTTAATTATACCGTCTCTTATTTTATTCCGCTTTACAAGAAAAAAGTAATTGTTCCTGAAATTGTTACTCCGAAAAAGTAATCTAAAGTTCAGGTTCTGAGATACTAAGGCTCTAAGATGCTAAGGCTTTTTCTTTTGAAAGTATAATAATAAGCCACGAATTCGCGAATTAATATTATTCGTGAATTCGTGGCTTTCTTTTTAAGTTTACTAGTCCTTCAAAATCTCAGAACCTTAGCATCTTAGTACCTTAGAACCTTAGATTAACCTATTTCTCTAATTCCTTTTATAAAAATCCATTTCATAAAAAGTTTTTCACCGTCTTTTGTTTTTACCGCGTGAAATTTAGGCGAGATTAAAGTCGCCACAATAAACGATGTCATCGGAATCCAAATTCCTGTTAGTTCTGTATATTCAGCAATTATAAATCTTCCTGCAACAAATAAAATTGCGAAACATCCTAATTGATATAAAAAAGCTCTTACTTGTAGTTTTGTCATTTTTTTTTCTTTTAAGGTTCAAAGGCACAAAGGTCCAAAGGGCACAGTTTTTCCTCTGTTCCTTTGGACCTTTGATCCTTTGTTACTATTCGTTAACCTGAAATTTCGTTCTCTTACTTCCCTCGTACATTTCGTATTTTACTAAACGTGCTTCGAGGCTTCCGTTAAAAAGTTTGATTTTTCTGGATGGTTTTAATCCCACAAATTTTAGTGCTTCAAGATTTGCAGTTATAAACCATGCGTTTGTACCCGGGTAACTTTTCTTTAAGGTATCTCCAATATTTTTGTAGAACTCTTCCATATGGATATCCAGACGCTCATCATAAGGCGGATTAAAAACCATATGCAATTTTCCTTCTATGTCTTTTTCAGAATCAAAAAAGTTATTTTCTGAGACTGTAACATAATCTTCTAAGTTAGCATTTCTGATATTATCTTTGGCTTTGCTTACAGCACTTGGCGCTTTATCAAAACCTTTTATAGTATAATGAAATTCCTTTGTTTTTTTCATCAGACTGTTTACAATCTGATCAAATAAATCATTGTCCCAGTCTTTCCATTTTTCAAAAGCAAATTCTTTTCGGTTAATGTTTGCCGGAATATTGCAGGCAATCATAGCTGCCTCTGCCAAAAAAGTTCCTGAACCACACATAGGATCCAGAAAGTGACTCTGTCCTTCCCAGCCTGACAACAATAAAATCCCTGCTGCCAAAACCTCATTTATAGGTGCTATATTAGTAGCTGTTCTATAACCGCGTTGGTGTAAAGAATTTCCCGAAGTGTCTAAAGCCACAGAAACCTGATCTTTATCTATATGAACATTAATACGCAAATCAGGAAAAGCTTTATCAATACTTGGACGCTGACCTGTTCTTTCTCTAAACTGGTCTACGATGGCATCTTTACATTTTTGAGAAACAAACTCCGAATGGTTAAAATAGGTAGAATGTACTGTAGCATCGATTACAAATGTTTGGTTGGCGTTTAATAATTTTGACCAGTTTACACCCGATATCCCTTTGTATAATGCTTGTTCGTTATTGGCTCTGAAAGAATAAATTGGTTTTAAGACTTTAAGGGCAGTTCGCAACGACAGATTGGCTTTATACATAAAACCTTTGTCTCCCTTGAAACTTACCATTCTTACCCCTTTTTCTACATCCTGAGCACCTAGCGCACGCAATTCATTCTCTAATATTTCTTCAAAACCAAAAAAACATTTGGCTATCATTCTAAAATTTTCTTCCATCTTTATTTTTGTTTAAAAAAAACTCCGATCGCATACACATATCTGATTATTCAGGTATCGTTGCGAAATAGTTATTTTTCGGCAAAAATACACTAAATTTGCGGTACTTTGAATTAATTGAAATAGAATAAATGTCTGACGCACCTAACTCATCAACACCAAATCAGGAAAACAATAACGAAAATTGGTTTACTTCGTGGTTTGATACTCCGTATTATCATATTCTTTATAAAGACAGAAACTACCGCGAAGCTCAGATTTTTATGGATAATCTGACACATTATCTTAATCTTCCTGAAAAAGCAAAAGTTCTTGATCTTGCCTGTGGAAAGGGACGTCATTCTATATACCTAAATCAGTTAGGCTTTAATGTCTTAGGAGCTGATTTATCTGAGAACAGCATTGCAGAAGCCAGCAAAAACAGTAACGAAACGCTGCACTTTAAGGTGCACGATATGCGCGAACCTTTTGACGAAAAGTTCGATGCAATATTCAATTTATTTACCAGTTTTGGTTACTTCGAAAGCGATGACGACAATCTCACAACCTTAAAAGCCATCAAAGAAAGTTTATCTGAATATGGCTTTGCCGTGATTGATTTTATGAATGTAACCCAGGTAATTGAAACTTTGGTTCCAGAAGAAGTAAAAACTGTTGACGGAATTGATTTTAAAATTAAAAGATACGTTGAAGACGGACACATTCTAAAAGAAATTGATTTTGAAGATCAGGGCAGGAATTTTCATTTTACCGAAAAGGTAAAAGCTTTGACTCTAAAGGATTTTGAAGATCTGATGGCAGAAGCAGGTATTTTTCTATTAGATATTTTTGGAGATTATAAACTCAAAAAATTCCATAAAACAGAAAGCGAACGATTAATTATGATTTTTAAATAGATTGTGTAATCGTTATTGTAGAATCGGTTGGCGATTATACAAAAAACAGTTAGGCAATAAAACAAATCAACGATTAAACCAAAATGATGAATTATCTATTACCTTTATTTTCTGTACTTTTAGGATATATTGTGGCTTTGTTTTTTAAACCACAAAACAAAACCAATTTAAAATTATTATTGGCATTTAGCGGTTCATTTTTACTGTCGTTGACCGTTATGCATCTTTTACCCGAAGTTTATCATTCACACAATCATAATATTGGGCTTTTTATCATGATCGGAATTTTATTCCAGATCATTCTTGAATTTTTTTCAAAAGGCGCCGAACATGGCCATGTTCACGGACATGCGCAAATGTCGCAGATTCCCTGGCTTCTTTTTATAAGCCTTTGTATTCATGCTTTTTTAGAAGGTTTCCCGGTAAGCCATCACCACGATCTTGCAATCGGAATTGCTATTCATCATTTGCCAATCGCCGTAATTTTAACGACATTTTTTATCAATGCCAACTTAAACAAAAAAGCCATTTTTGCTTTTATGATTACTTTTGCCATCATGACGCCATTAGGTACCATAGCATCTGCTTATTTGCCAGTCTTAAATGATTATTATACTCAAATCACAGCCATTGTAATCGGAATTTTATTTCACATTTCATCAACTATTATTTTTGAAAGCAGTGAAGGTCACAAATTCAATGTCGCCAAAGTTTCGATGATCGTTCTTGGAATTTTATTGGCATTCTTTTTATAATCTATATACTACTCATATTGTTTATAAATATCTTAACAGGTTTTTTTAACCTGTTAAGTATAAATTTACACATGCTGAAAAAAAACACCTAACAGGTTAAAAAAACCTGTTAGGATACTAACTATAATATTTCTGTTTCAATTATCTAATTATCTCATTGACTAATTATCTAATTACCAGTTCTCTTTCTTTCTTCCTGATTTCCAAAATTACGTTCCTTCACATTAATCTTTTTATTTCCAAAATTGTAAACCATAGACAAACGAACAAATCGGTTACTTTCATTTTGACTGTAAACTTGTTTTACCCCATTGACAACCGAAACAAAATCTTTTAAATAAGAGGTATTAAAGATATCATTGGCCAAAAATGCAACCTGCAGTGTTTTATTAAACAAATCCTGTTTGAAACCAATGTCAAAACTTGACATATATCCAACTTCATACAAACCACTTTTAAAAGGCGTACTGTAACTAAAATCAATTTGAAGTTTCGTTGTTTTTCCTAAAATAAAAGTATTATTTGTAGAAAAATCAATTTGAAGGCTGTTTGACGGCGTTGCGTTTATATCTTTTATAAATTCAGTTTTTGAGCCCAAAAAGTATAACGAATTTTCACTCTGCCACCAATTTGTAAAACCTGCGGAGTAACTTTCTCCTACTCCATAATTCAAACCTTTAAAATAGTTTTCTCGCGTTACAATCTGCGTATTTGTTTCGGGAATTGAAGTAAAAACAACTCCATAGCCATTTGTAATGACATTCATAAAAATGCTCGTTCTTAAAATCTCCTTATACGAATGTGCCAATTCAAAATTATCACTAAATGAAGGTCTTAAAAATGGATTCCCTTCAGAATAACTATTGCTGTTAATATAAACTTTAAACGGATTCAGTAAATCAAAACGGGGCCTATTGATTCTTTTTCCATAATTTAGACTAAAGCTGTTATTCTCATTTTTCTTATATATAGCATAAAATGTTGGAAATAACTTCAAATAATCATTTACATTCTCCTGATTTAGCGTTTCTGAAAACCCGCTAGTTTGCGTATTTTCAATTCTTAATCCCATTTGAAGATTCCATTTTTCATTTATTTTTTTATCTCCGTTAATATAAATTGCCTGATTATTTTCAGTGTATTTAAATTGGTTGGATTGGTTTGGATCTAATTCTGGCGTTCCTGTAGCATTATTGTAAAAAAGCACATCACTCACACTATTTGTAAAACTCATTTTTGCACCATAAGATAAATTCAATGCCTTAAACGGATGCTCCATATCTGCCTTGAAACTCCAGTTATCAATATCCTGATTCGAAATATTTCTCCCTGCCTGATTTACATCAACAAATTGCAGATCAGGAGTATAATTATTGGCGATAAAGTCACGGTCAAATTTTGAGCTGTAATTAAAATAATCCACATCAAAAGATAATTTTCGGTTCAGTGAATCTAATTTGGTTATCAAATGCACATTGTAAGTCTGGTTTTTAGATCCTTTATCGGTAAAGCTCTTATTCAATGTTACATCCTTCAATTCATTTTGAACATTATACTTTTCAATTCTGATATCTGAACCAAAATCCGGATTGTTCCTGTCATTCAAAAACTGAAAACCAATTGTTGTCGATTTAGAAAAATCATAATCCAAAGCTAGTTTTCCCGAAAGATTTTCATCCTTTACTTTTGTTGTACTGTTCATTTTAGAAAGCCCGTCAGGAAAATACATTTTAAGAGATTCATCTGCATTTTTATAACCGGTTTTTCCGTTCACACTTGCAGAAAACCTAAACTTATTTTTATTGTAGAAAAAATTATTTCTCAAAGTATAAATACCATATTTATTCTGATCATAAGAAGCTGTAGTTGTATTTTTCCAGGAATCACGCACTCCTTTTTTCATAATAATATTAATCAGTCCGCCAGTTCCGTCTGCTTCATATTTTGCCGGCGGATTACTAATGATTTCAATATTTTTGATATCACCTGCCGATATTGATTTTAAGAAATTATTCAGTTCTTCACCAGTTAATTCAATCAAACGTCCATCGATCATGACACGTGAAGTTCCTTTTCCTAATATCATAATCAGATCATTTTTTACAACCACACCTGGCGCTGTATTAATCGCACTCAAAGCATCGCCTCCGGTTGTTGTAACGTTATTTTCAAGATTATAAACCAAACGATCTGTTTTCTGTTCAATTGTTTTCTTTTTGGACTGAATGACAACTTCGCCTAATTTAGTTGTGTTTTCTTTAAGAATTATGACACCCAGATCGGTATCTTTTTCTAATAAAAACTCTTTTTCATAATCAGTAAATCCCAAAAGATTAATTCCGATTTTATAAAAACCGCTTTTAAGATTCATTTCAAAAGAACCATCTTGTTTGGTTGTCGTTCCGTCAACAATTTTTCCTTCTGCATTTATTATAGAAACATCTGCCCATTCCAGAGAAGTTGTTTCACTTGTTATTTTTCCTTTTAATCTTAATGTTGACTGCGCCAAACAAAATAAAGGCAATACTAAAAGAATAAGGAGATTTACTTTTTTCATAATTTCTAATTTTAACTTGTTCCGATTAATTTGAAGCAAAGTTGCCTTAGAAAATCTTCATATGCGACCGACAAAAAAAGTCGAACCATTTTCTATCACAAAAATTGGTTCGACTTTATTGGCTATGAAGTACGACTTTTTACAAATAACTTATTTTCAGCTGTTTCTGTAGGCTGTCGGGGTTAAACTTGTATATTTCTTAAAAGAAGTATTAAACGAGGATTTTGAATTGAAACCCACTTCGTATAAAATTTCAAGAACAGTAAGCTGGCTTTTCGACTGATCTTTCAAAATATTCATGGCTTTCTGAATGCGATATTCATTTACGAAATCAAAAAAATGCTGATCAATATGATGGTTGATCAAAATGGATAAATCCCGAACCGGAATATTAATCTGATTACTGAGTTCCTGGATAGTAAGAGACGGATCAAGAAAAGGTTCTTTTTCGGTCATATAGTATTTCAGTTCTGTTATCTGTCTGCTTATCAAATCGTTTTGCTCATTTGCAGACTCAGACTTCTCTTCAACTTCTGGCAGGATATCTTTTGTAAGCCTCAATTTAGAATTAATTCCTCTGAAAAGCTCCGGATGTTTTAGTGCTTTCATTATAAACCAGCAGGTTATAAATAAGGCAATAGTACCAACAAGGACGTTTGCCCAAAGAAAAACTTCCCTAAAATCACTATATCGTATTATATTTTTTAATGCTACAACAGAATGTGCCGCAAGAAAAACACACGTCATCTGAAAAAGCCATTTGTAAGTCGAAGTACCCGGGTTTGTGTAATTTTCTAAATAGATTTCTTTGTATTTCTTCAAAATCAAAAATACACTCACAATATAAAATACATATTGAAATTCAATCAAAATCTGAATAAAGTAAATCTCTGACATTTGATTTAATGGCCCAATAAAACTTCCTTCATCAATACCTATGTAAATTCTGGGAATAAAAAGCAAATTGGTAATTATAAAAGGGAGCAGATGAACTAAATGCTTCCATTGCAATTTAAAATCAGAATAGCAGGCAGCCATTACATAAAGATAAAACGACGGCATGCCTAACAAACAGAAAGTCGATCTGAAAATCTCAAGATTCCTGTGGTTTTCTGTGTATATATACATAAAAAATCCGCTGAGATCAATAGCCGAGAAAATAAAAAAGAAAGCAAATAAACGGTTAGCGAGCTTATTGTCGGTTTTAACAGTCAGCAGAAAAAATGCCATTAGTAAAGAAACAAAAACTGAAATCCGGGCTATACCTTCTAATAAAACTAATTGATCCATTTATCTATATTATTTAACAAATATAATATTTTAGTTGTTTCAACAAGATTTACAAAGTGCTTTCATCAAAACAAATCATTCAAAAAAAGATTTAAAATCGCAGTGACTTTGCTTTCTGATTTTTCCCAAATTGCGATAAAAAAGTTTAATTTTGGAGGATAACTATTTCAGTAAAAAATGACCTTTACAAAAACAACAGAACAATCTTCAAAATACGAACATTTGGAGAAAATGTCGGTTCATGAACTGCTTACCAATATTAATAATGAAGATAAAACAGTTCCTGATGCAGTAGAAAAAGCCATACCCCAAATCGAAGCTCTTGTAGCACAAGTAGTGACTAAGCTAAAGCTGGGCGGAAAAATATTTTATATTGGTGCAGGAACATCAGGACGTCTGGGCGTTGTGGATGCTTCTGAATGTCCCCCTACTTTTGGAGTTCCTTTTGATTTAGTAAACGGAATCATTGCCGGAGGTGACACTGCCATTCGTCGTGCGGTAGAAAATGCCGAGGACAATGCAACTCAAGCCTGGGTTGATCTGCAATCTCATAATATTGGTGCAAATGATGTTGTAATCGGGATTGCGGCTTCTGGTACTACACCTTATGTTATTGGCGGTTTAGAAACTTGTAACCAAAATAATATCCTTACGGGTTGTATTACGAATAATGCAGGAAGTCCGTTGGCATTGACTGCACAATATCCTGTAGAAGTTGTAGTAGGTCCTGAATTTGTTACCGGAAGTTCCAGAATGAAAGCAGGAACAGCTCAGAAATTGGTTCTAAACATGATTTCGACTGCAGCTATGATCCAGCTTGGAAAAGTAAAAGGAAACAAAATGGTCGATATGCAGTTGAGTAATATCAAATTGGTAGATCGTGGTGTAAAAATGATTATGGGAGAAATTCCGGTTTCTTATGAAGAAGCTTCTGAATTATTAAAAAAATACGGCAGCGTGAGAAATGCAGTTGACAACTTCAATAAAATATAATTCTTACACCCTACCTTAAACATGAAAACAAAAATTCTGATTCTATTATTCCTATTAATTTCTGTGTGCTCTTTTTCTCAGCAGCTTAGTTATAAAAAAGGTAAAATATTAGATTCAAACGGTCAAAAATTATCGAATGCCGAAGTGAAAAATTTATTATCATCACAGCCCGAACTTTTGGCAACATATAATGCAGGCAGAACAAAAAGTAAAGCTGGAGGGTTCCTTTTAGGATTTGGACTTGGTTTAACTGCAGCCGACTTAGTAGGAGGTTTAACACAGGATGTTAAATATCCGACTGCCCTGACTTACGTAGGTTTGGCAGCTACATTAATTTCAATACCTGTTCTGTCAGGACGCACAAAAAAAATTGAATCTGCAATTGATGGTTACAATAATTCATCTGCCGGGAAAGTTGGATTTTCGATTGACAAAATGAGTCTTATAACAAATAGAAACGGAATAGGCATGCAACTATCTTTTTAAAATGGCAACAAACAAACAATTATTAGGAAAAGGGATTAAATATCTATCAGGTTCATTGCCTTTATTATTTATTGGACCTTCGCTGATTTATAATGCTTTTATGAATCAGCACACCGCTTGGCACTATTTGGTATTAGGAATTGGTATCATTGCTTGTTTAAGTGCTATGTTTTTAATTTTTTATGGATTAAAAATCATTATGAAAGGTTTGTTTAATGACTAATTTTCAATTCAATAAACCTGCAAAAACGATATTATGGAAAGCCTGATCCACATTCAGAAAACATTTGAAAAAGTCATTTATATTGACAAAAAAATAAACAACCGCGAGTTTGAAGATTGTGTTTTTAAGAATTGTGATTTCTCGAACAGCAATTTTGCTTACAACAGTTTTTTAGACTGCGAATTTGTCGATTGTAATTTGTCGATGACAAGTCTCACCGGAACAAGCTTAAAAAATATAACTTTTAAAAATTGCAAACTTCTCGGAATTGCTTTTAATGAATGTGATGATTTTTTATTTCAGGTCTATTTTGAAGAATGTAGTTTAGATTATGCTGCTTTCTCAAATAAGAAAATGCCAAAAACAAAGTTTATAAATTCTTCATTACGTGATACTGCTTTTATTGGTGTAAATTTAACCAGTTCTGTTTTTGATAATTGTAATCTTGAAGGAGCGATCTTTAATGAAACACAATTAGCCGGAGTTGATTTTAGAACAGCTTATAATTACAAAATTGACCCTGAATTTAATCCGATGCGAAAAGCACAATTTTCTACCCAGGGAATTGAAGGGCTATTAGACAAATACGATATTAAAATCATTTAATTATGAGTGCCGATAATTCCTATTTAGAAAGTGTAAAAAAACAATTTTTATATTATAAAGCTTTAGGCGAAAAAGCCATGGAACAACTGGAGCCTGAACAGCTTTTTGTTGCTGTAAATGAAGATACTAATAGCATTGCTACAATCGTAAAACACATTTCGGGAAATATGCTTTCGCGCTGGACAGATTTTTTAACTTCTGATGGTGAAAAAGAATGGCGAAACCGTGATGCCGAATTTGAAAATGATTTGCAAAACAAGCAAGAGGTTTTGTCTGTTTGGAAGAAAGGCTGGGATTGTCTTGAAAATGCGCTGAATGGATTAAAACCCGACCAGCTTTCTGATATCATTTACATTAGAAATGAAGGTCATACGGTTATCGAAGCCATAAATCGCCAACTGGCACATTATCCGTATCACATCGGGCAGATTGTTTTTTATGCCAAACAATTGAAAAAAAGTGACTGGAGCAGTTTGTCAATTCCAAAAAATAAATCAGGAAATTACAATGCCGAAAAGTTTGCCAAAGAAAAAGAAATTAAGAACTTTACCGATGATGAACTCAAAAGGTTAAAATAGTCAGTTTTCGCTTAAATCTATCTTTCAAAATAACGGCTCTCGCCACGAAAGAAGTGGCATCCTTAAAAATACAACATACTATTAATTATGAAAAAAATTATATTCTTACTTCCGTTATTGGCCTTAGTATCGTGTTATAACGCAGAACACAATTGCAAGGATTTTAAAAACGGAAAATTTAAATTTGAATTTGAAGTAAATGGCGTAAAAAAAACAACAATTTTTGAACGCAAAGACAGTATTGAAATTGAAACTTTTGATGGCAAAACCGATACATCTACCGTACGCTGGGTAAGTGATTGCGAATATATTCTGCAAAAAAAACATCCAAAAAATATGGCCGAAGAAAAGGCTATTAATATGAAAATCCTAACAACAACTAAAGATTCTTATACATTTGAATTTGGCATGGTTGGCTCTGAAGAAAAACAACGAGGAACCGTTGTTAAAATTGATTAAATCTGATTTATAATACTATTGAAGCTCCATTTTTGGAGCTTTTTTTTGAATTATTTTTAAAGGTGTTTCTTTTACATTTCTATTTTTAATAGTAATTTAGAACTCTAATCTAACCAAATGAAAAATACCATTTCCCAGAGAGTTGCCGACTTTTTAAAAAATTATCCGCCGTTTAGTTTTTTACATCAAAAAGATCTTGAAAAACTGTCTGAACAAATTTCTATTGTTTATAAAGATAAAGATGCGGTAATCTTTGCCGAAAATGAAGAAACACATGATTCCTTCTATGTGGTTCATAAAGGCGCTGTGGCTTTAAAGAAAAACCAGAAAAATGTTGTTTTGGACATGTGCGACGAAGGCGATATTTTTGGATTACGTCCGCTTTTGGCTCAGGAAAATTATATTATGGAAGCTGTAACGCATGAAGAAAGTATTTTATATGCCGTTCCTATTGCAGTTTTTAAACCGTATGCACTTGAAAATAGAAATGTTGGTAATTTCCTGATCGAAAGTTACGCTTCTAATACCCGAAATCCGTACTCAGATATTCATAAAGATAAATTGTATGGCGATGATGATTTATTGAATGACAATCGTCATTCAAACAATGATTCTTTTGATTTAGCACCAATAAAATATTCAAAAAAAATCGTGACTTGCAGTCCGTCAACAACCGTTAAGGAAATTGCCAGGATTATGAGTAAAAAGAAAGTTGGTGCAATTTTAATTGTCGATGAAATGCTGCCTATTGGCATTTTGACAGATAAAGATCTCCGTAATAAAATTGTTACGGGAGATTTTCCTATTACCACTACTGCAGAAACTATCATGACAAAACCTGTTATTACTTATTCGAAAAAAATGACGGTTACAGAGGCACAAATGGCAATGATGAAAAGTAATATCAGTCATTTATGTCTCACTAAAGACGGCACCGTCAACACCAAAGCTGTCGGGATTTTGTCTAAACATGATGTAATGGTAGCTTTGGGAAATAATCCGGCAGTTTTAATTAAAGCCTTGAAAAGAGCTAAAAAAACAAAGGAAATAAAACCTATCCGAAACCGTATTATGCAATTGCTTCAGGGATATTTGGATCAAAATATTCCGATGACTTTGATTTCTAAAATCATAACAGAACTTAATGAAGCCTGTACCACTCGTGTTATAGAGATTTGTTTAGAAAAAATGAGCAGTCCTCCGCCTGTAAAATTTGCATGGCTGGCACTTGGAAGCCAAGGAAGAGGAGAACAAATGCTGCACACCGATCAGGATAATGCGATTGTTTACGAAAATGTAAATGAGGTATTTAGAGATGAAACCCGAATTTATTTTTTAAAATTCGCGAAACTTGTCAATAAAGGTCTTTTTGATATTGGCTATGATTATTGTCCTGCCGAAATGATGGCTTCAAATACAAAATGGTGTATGAGTCTTGATGAGTGGAAAAATCAGGTACACCATTGGATTACAAATCCGGGAAAAAATGAAGTTTTGTTATCTTTTATATTTTTTGATTATAGCTTAACTTATGGAGATGCTGAAATCACCAATAGCCTTTCAGATTATATTTTTGAAACTGTAAAAGCAAATCCTGTTTTTTATGTCCATTTGGTAAGCGGTGCTTTACAAAGCCCTTCTCCTACTGGTTTTTTCAGACAGTTTTTAGTAGAACAGGATGGTGCAAATAAAGATAACTTTGATATTAAAAGAAGGGCATTAATGCCTCTTACTGATGCTGCAAGGGTGTTGATTTTATCACATTCTGTAAAATCAATAAGTAATACGGCAGAACGTTTTGAAAAATTGGCGGAGCTGGAACCTAACAATAGGGAACTGTACTTATCGTGTTCTTATTCTTTTAAGGCTTTATTAAAATTCAGGACTAAACAAGGTCTTTTACATAATGATTCGGGACAATTTATAGCATTGGAATCTTTATCAAAAATGGAAAAAATTAAACTAAAACGTACTTTTAAAACTATCAAGGAACTTCAGGAACTTATTTCTGTTCGTTTTAATATTTCAAATCTGGTATAAAATGGGATTATTCAATTTTTGGAAAAAAGAAGAAAATCTATTCGATGAAACGATCTCTGTCGAAGAAACCAGATTTGTTGTTCTTGATACAGAAACAACTGGGTTTGATTACGAAAATGACCGGATTTTATGTATTGGGGCTTTGTCTTTGCAAAACGGAGTGATTGCTGTTCAGGATAGTTTTGAAGTTTATATTGAACAAGATCATTATGATAAATCGACGGCACAAATTCATGGTATTTTAAGAGCTTTCATCATTCAACGCCCTGGCGAATCAGAAGCTTTGCAGCAGTTTTTAGATTTTTTAGGAGATTCTATAATCATTGCTCATCATACAATTTTTGATATAACAATGATTAATAAAGCTTTGGAGAGAAATGGTTTGCCTGTCTTAACAAACAAAACTTTAGACACGGCACATTTATACAAAAGGACTTTAATAAAATCACATTTGTTTGAAAGAAAAGATCATTATACGCTTGATGATCTGGCCGATAAATTTGATATTTCTAAGAAAGACAGACATACTGCTTTGGGAGATGCTTATATTACTGCAATTGCATTTTTGAAAATTGTAAAGAAACTAAAAGAGAAAAAACAAATTAATCTGAATACCTTGTTTAAGTAAAATTATTTTTGGTATTTATTTAGAAAAATCGCTCTGTTTATTATACATATAAAACTTATTATATTTTAAACTTTTCTTTGAAAAATTTTCTACAGAATCAGGTTTTCTAAAGATTTCTTTAGTAGAATAACCTTCTCTCCTTAATACTATTTTACATGCTGAATTTGGCTTTATGTATATGCAAAAAAAACCTGTACTGTCTGTTTGGGTTTTTTCATGATTAACTATTACAGATACATTTTTTAAGGGTTTTTCTGTGTCATAATCATAAATACGACCATTCAATTCCTCTTTACTAGTACAAGAACACATTAGTAATAGTAAAAAAATCAATATATTTTTCATTATCCTTTTTAAATTTGTAATCCTTAAAAAACAAATTTATGCTAGTATACTAAAAATAATGGTCTATGAAAAATTATAAAAATACAACTTTAGGGTAATTAACGATTTAAAAAATAATTTAAAAACCGCTAAGAATAAATCTCAGCGGTTTTTCATTTTTATATTATTCTAAAACCAAACCTATCTGACCATCGTCATCTAATTCTGTTTCAACCGCATCATCTTCTGGCAATTCCGGTTTTTCAGGAATTTCTTCAACAGGTTCTTCATACGGAAGCGGGTCTAATAAATTAACCTGCTTTATTTTATCAGCAGTAAGCTGGTTTCCAAGCGCTTTAAAACCTTTTACAGCTATAAAGTCTTCAACATCAATATGCAAATCATCTTTTTGAACACCTTTTACTTTTGCAAAAATTAATTGTGCAACAGGACGATAATCAGTCGATACAATTTCTAACTGTGAATTTGGATGGTCTGTAATAAAACTTTCTTCTTTATTTTCTGTTTCAACCAGGAAACGTTTTAAGAAATAACGTTCTTTTTCACCGTCATAATAAATCGCAGAAATTGGCTTTTTAGGTTTCCATTTTTCTAAAACGATCATATCCTCATCAAAATGAGTCGATAACTCAGGAATAATTACTTTAAGCTTTCCTGTCTGGCTTATTACTAATATCTTATCGTTTGGTTTAAATTCACCCAACAACTCCCCTCGGCCATCAACATTTAGTCGTTTTACAGTATCATCAAACCAAACTTTTCTAGGCAGTAAGGTAGAAATTCCTTTTTCTTTTAATTCAATTTTCTTAATTGGATACTTTGTAACCAGATTTCCTTTTGATGCACGGCCCTTTATTGCCAAAGCAGCAAAATCAATATCAAATTTCAATTTTTTAATAGTTCCTATCTGGCGCAATAAAATAGTAACTACTTCGGCTTCACCATTCGGATTATGAGAAAAATAAACTACCTGAGAACCATTGCTTCCATTAGTCAAATCATAAGATTTGTCTCTTGTCACTCCGGAAACATTAAAACGCTTAATATATGAAGGTCCTGATTTTCCGTCACGGTAAATCATATTATAAATCGTGCGCTTATCACTTTTATCAAAAACAGCAACATGTATGATATCTTTTCCAATGAATGTTTTGGAATCTACTTTTGTAATCATCATTTTACCATCGCGTAAAAACACAATTACATCATCAATATCAGAACAATCGGCTACATATTCGTCTTTTTTTAAGCTGGTTCCAACAAAGCCTTCTTCGCGGTTTACAAAAAGTTTTGTGTTACGCAAAACTACTTTTGTAGCTTCAACATTATCAAAGACACGAAGCTCTGTCTGACGTTCACGACCCTTGCCGTATTTTTCTTTTAATTTGGTAAAATAAGCAATAGCAAAATCAGTCAGATGCTCCAAATTGTGCTCCACTTCTTTCATTTCGTCTTCTAACTTCGCTATAAAATCATCTGCTTTGTCAGAGTCAAAACGAGTAATACGAATCATCGGAATTTGAGTCAATCGCTGTAAATCATCGTCATTAATTTCTCTGACAAATGATTTTTTGAAAGGCTCAAAACGGTCATATAAATATTTGTAAAGAGATTCTCTATCAGAATATAATTTAAAATCAATATACATTTCTTCACGAATGAAGATTTTCTCCAAAGTAGAAAAATGCCATTTATTCTTTAATTCTTCTAATTGAATTTCTAATTCCTGACGAAGTAAATCAACTGTTCTGTGAGTTGAAATTTTCAACATTTCAGAAACTCCAATAAACAACGGCTTATTGTCTTCAATAACACAACCTAAAGGCGCTACAGAAGTTTCGCAAGCTGTAAATGCAAATAAAGCATCTATTGTTTTATCTGGAGAAACACCCGGGAAAAGGTGAATTAAAATCTCAACATCAGCAGCTGTATTGTCCTCTATTTTCTTGATTTTGATTTTGCCTTTATCATTGGCTTTCAAAATACTATCAATTAAAGTAGTGGTATTGGTCGAAAACGGAATTTGCGTAATCACCAAAGTATTTTTGTCTAATTGCGCAATTTTTGCTCGCACGCGTACACGTCCGCCACGCATTCCGTCGTTATAGTTGGAAACGTCTGCAATACCGGCAGTCATGAAATCAGGATAAAGCGTAAAAGATTTTCCTTTTAATATTTTAATCGAAGCATCAATTAATTCATTGAAATTATGAGGTAAAACTTTCGTTGATAAACCAACTGCAATACCTTCTGCTCCCTGTGCCAAAAGCAATGGAAACTTAACCGGAAGATTGTTTGGTTCTGCTCGACGACCATCATACGAAACGCCCCAATCTGTAATTTTTGGAGAATATAAAACCTCAAGGGCAAACTTAGATAAACGCGCCTCAATGTAACGAGAAGCTGCGGCTCCGTCACCCGTTAAAATATTTCCCCAGTTTCCCTGGCAGTCAATCAATAAATCTTTTTGTCCAATTTGTACCATAGCATCACCAATACTCGCATCTCCGTGTGGGTGATATTGCATGGTGTGCCCTACTACATTGGCAACTTTATTATAACGACCATCATCTAACTCTTTTAAGGAGTGCATAATACGACGCTGAACAGGCTTAAATCCGTCTTCGATAGCAGGAACTGCACGCTCCAGAATTACGTATGAAGCATAATCAAGAAACCAGTCTTTGTACATTCCGGTTACTTTCGTAATAACGTCTTCGCCTTCTTCTTCCTCATTTTCGTAAAAATGCTGTCCCTCAAAATGCTTAGCGTCTACGTTGATAATTTCATCGTCATCACCTTCCTGATTGTCATCAATCGGATTTTCATCTGAATTATTCTCGTCTTCGTTTGGAATTATTTTATCGTCTTCTTCGTCTTTCATTTATTTTGATTCCGATATTATTTTATTTTACCTTAATTTTTTCAACTGTTTCCTTGTTTTGCTGACTTTTATACTTTTTAATCAAAGTATACGTTAAAACAAAACTTATCATAAATACAATTGCCGCGTATATCAATTTTTTCTTTTCCATCTTTATATTTCTTCAATCGTATCCAATTCCACCTTCAAATTCTTGATAATAAAATCTTGTCTGTCCGGTGTATTTTTTCCCATGTAAAATGACAATAATTGTTCAATCGAAGTATTTTTATCCATCATAATTGGGTCAAGGCGAATCGTTTCTCCAATGAAATTCTTAAACTCATCCGGAGAAATCTCTCCCAAACCTTTAAATCGGGTGATTTCCGGTTTTGGTTTTAGTTTTTCAATTGCGTCTCTTCTTTCTTCGTCAGAATAACAATAGATGGTTTCTTTTTTATTTCGAACCCTGAAAAGCGGTGTCTGTAAGATATACAAATGTCCTTCTTTTATTAATTCCGGGAAGAATTGCAAGAAGAAAGTAATCAGCAGTAAACGAATGTGCATTCCGTCGACATCGGCATCGGTTGCGATTACGATGTTATTGTAACGGAGTTTTTCAAGTCCGTCTTCGATATCTAAAGCGGCTTGCAGCAAATTGAACTCTTCATTTTCGTAGACGATTTTTTTCGTCATTCCGTAAGAGTTTAAAGGCTTACCACGCAAACTAAAAACGGCTTGTGTATTTACGTCACGCGATTTGGTGATCGATCCGGAAGCCGAATCTCCCTCGGTGATAAAAAGCGTACTTTCTAAGTTTCTTGGGTTTTTGGTATCGGGAAGATGCGCTCGGCAATCTCTTAGTTTTTTGTTGTGAAGATTGGCTTTTTTAGCACGATCTGTTGCCAGTTTCCTGATTCCTGATAGTTCTTTACGTTCGCGTTCTGCCTGCAAAATTTTGCGCAATAACGCTTCTGCAGTTGGCGGATTTTTATGTAAATAATTGTCAAGTTTGTTCTTCACAAAATCATTTACGAATGTACGAACCGAAACCGCAGGCGTTCCATCATCGGAACCCATATCTGTAGAACCTAATTTTGTTTTGGTCTGCGACTCAAAAACCGGTTCCATAACTTTAATACTAATCGCACTTACAATCGATTTACGAACGTCTGATGCTTCAAAATTTTTGTTGTAAAACTCACGGATTGTTTTTACAATGGCTTCTCTGTAAGCTGCTAAGTGTGTTCCTCCCTGCGTGGTATTCTGACCGTTTACAAAAGAGTGATATTCTTCGCTGTATTGTGTTTTACTGTGTGTTAAAGCGATTTCGATATCATGATCTTTCAGGTGAATGATTGGATATTCTAAATCATCTTCGTTAATGGTTTCTTCTAATAAATCGCGAAGTCCATTTTCTGAAATATATTTTTCTCCATTAAAAATAATAGTTAAACCATTGTTTAGGTAACAATAGTTTTTAACCATTTTAATAACGTATTCCAGACGGAATTTATAGTTTTTAAAGATCGTCTCGTCTGGCGTAAAAGTTACTTTTGTTCCTTTTCGCTTGGTTGTTTCTATTATGTCTTCTTCAAGAACCAAATTTCCTGCAGAAAATTCTGCTCCTTTTTGTTTCTCGTCACGAACAGATTCAACGCGGAAATAACTAGACAAAGCATTGACTGCTTTTGTTCCGACACCGTTTAAACCAACTGATTTCTGGAAAGCTTTAGAATCGTATTTTCCTCCGGTGTTCATTTTTGAAACTACATCGACTACTTTACCCAATGGAATTCCACGTCCGTAATCACGAACAGAAACTGTTTTATCTTTGATTGTTACTTCGATAGTTTTTCCGGCCCCCATAACGAATTCATCGATACAGTTGTCTAAAACCTCTTTTAAAAGAATGTAAATACCATCATCCGGTGATGATCCGTCCCCTAATTTCCCGATGTACATACCCGGACGCATACGGATATGTTCCTTCCAATCGAGTGAACGAATATTATCTTCGTTGTATTGATTTTGCTCTAGCATAAATGAATTTAGGATTTTTGGCTAATGTACCATTTATCGGCAAAAAATAAAAGCGTATTTTTTTTTTGTTATGAATAATAACAGCTTTGAATTTTATTTAAATTGATTTTAAAATAATCCCCACATTAAAAGCACACAAAATGAGTTGCAAAACAAAAAAACATACTATTTGATTCCTAATACTTCCTTGGCTAAAGCAATCATTTCGGGAGTTCCCGTATTTTTATTTTTTTCATCAGAAAGTTTTACAACACCCTGCCAATGTGTGTTATCGGGTTTTGTGTCGGTAAGTTTAATCACCATATTCATTGCCGGAAGCCCAACATCATTGGTGAAATTTGTTCCGATTCCAAAAGACATTTTTATTTTGTCTTTGCAGAAGTCTGTGATTGCTTTTACTTTATCATAATTGAGTGAATCGGAGAAAACAATAGCTTTAGATTTTGGATCAATTCCCATTTTAGTATAATGCGAAATCACTTTCTGAGCAAATTCAATCGGATCTCCGCTGTCGTGCCGAACGCCATCAAAAAGCTTGGAATATTTTTTATCAAACTGATTGAAAAAGATATCTGTTGTGTAGGTGTCTGTTAAGGCAATTCCGAGGTCACCGCCATAGACTTCTGTCCAATGTTCGAGACTAATTGAATTAGCCATTTTAAAACCGTATTGGGCTGCATGAAACATAAACCACTCGTGTGCATGTGTTCCTAAAGGGCGTTTATTATTGACCATTGCAAAATGCACATTGCTCGTACCGATAAAACTTTCACCTCCAAAGCTATTTAAAGTTTCGTTTACTAAAACATGTACATCGTAAGAATGGCGGCGTCTTGTCCCGAATTCTAAAATCGAAACTCCAAGTTTGTTGTAGTTGTCAATTTTTTCTTTGGTCAGGCTTTTTATTGCCTCATCATTTAAACGGAACAAATGATTTGTTTTATAAAAAAGTTCTGAAATCAAGGCCATTAACGGAACCTCCCATAAAATGGTCCGATACCAAAAACCCTCAATTGTAACTTCAATGTCTGAGCCCAGCTGTTTAATTTCGACTTCTGAAGGATCAAAACTATATCCTTGCAAAAAATCAAGATAGGTGGGATCAAGATAATGGCAGTAATGTGCTAAATAACGTTTTTCTTCTTTTGTCAATCGCAGGTCTGCCATTGCATTAACCGATTTTCGAAGCAAATCAGCAAATCCGGGAGGAAAAACATGTTTTCCACGATTGATAAAACCATAACGAACTTTTGCCTTAGGAAAAAGCTTAATTACAGCATGCTGCATTGTGAATTTATAGAAGTCGTTATCTAAAATCGATTTTAGGAAAGTTGTTTCCATAACCTGTTTTGCTGTTAATATTACAAAACTTAAAGGTACACCAATTCGGCAAAAGAATAAAACGACCTAGCCAGTTGTTTTATTTCTGAATAACTTTAAAAGATACAAGACTGCTCTCGCCTAAAAAGAATGTAATAAACTGACCAATATTTTTATCGAATGTAACTTCAAATTCTAAACTGCCTCTTTTTTCTTTTGGATTTTCAACTTTCACTGCCTGGTTTTTTTTATTGACATAAAAAAACTGATCTGTTTTGGAAATATTCTTAATTCTAAATGTAACCTTTTCGCCATTTTTAACTTCAATCAAACCCGATTTTGGTTCGATAATTTCATGATCCCCTTCGATTGTATTGTTATAAATTAATGGACTGTTCAGAAAATCATCTTTACTTAATTTTTCTCCGAGAAAAGTACCCGAATCAGGAAAATGTTTGGCAAAAAAATACTTGGGAGCCATATCAAAGTATATAGGTGTAAAATCTTTTGTCAACTTTCCTTTACTCTGATCAAAATATCCTTCTCCCCAGGTTACATCAACCAATCGCCATTTGCCGTCAATCAGGACCATATTCCAGGCATGGTTTGATGAAGTGTCTTGTCGCCCTATATCATTCGGCCTGGTTTTGGAATCTCCTCTTACAATCTCGCATTTCAAACCGACTAAAGAAGCGACATGACTATACAAAATGGTAAAACCTTCACAAACTGCTTTTTGAGATTTAAAAACCTTATTAAGTTCTCTTTCATTGAGCTGTTGCAATTTCTTTTGTTTTTCCTGTTCTGTGGAATAGCTGAATCCTTTTGCTCTTGGCGGATTTAGATAAGTGGCTAAATCGTATTTTACATTGAAGGCAATCCAACTGTAAATTGCTCTTGCTTTATCATAGTCTGAAGTAAAATCTTTTTGGATTCTTTCTGCTAATTTTTCTGTTGTGTCAAACTGTTTTGGATATTTTAATACTATCTTATCAACAGCATTATACTTTTGCGAAAAAGCAGTATGCAAAAAAACGAGATTCAGAAGAAGACAAATTATTGTGGTATTTTTTATTGACATTGACTTAGAAACTGGCTTTTATTATATCTTTTAATTCTTTATCTAATTCTGCATTTGAAATTTGATTTTTATCTACATCAAAATTTGCATTAAAGGCCGGTAAGGAAAAAGTAGCTTTTATCTGTGCGCCGTATCTTGGCAAGGCGTTATTTGCAATTTCTAAAACTGAAGCTCCACCCCTGGCGCCCGGAGAAGTTGCTAAAAGCAACATTGGTTTCTGACGAAAAACTTCTTTGGTAATTCGCGAACTCCAATCAAAAATATTTTTGAAAGCTGTAGAATAATTTGAATTATTTTCTGCTAAAGAAACAACCAAAATATCGGCAGTATCTAATTTGCTTAAAAACGATTTTGCTGTTTCATGCTGCCCAATTTCTTTTTCAATATCAACACTGAATAACGGCATAGCATAGTCATTTAAATCTAAAACTTCAACCTCAGCATTTTCAAATAAACTGGCTGCGTAAGTTGATAATTTTTTATTAATGGAATGCTGGCTGTTACTTCCTCCAAAGGCAATTATTTTCATATTGTGTTATTTTAATTTTGTTGACAGCAAAGTTCTTGCCATAGATTTTTTCAAGATGCTCAAAATTAAAATTTTAATTCCTTTATAAAAATCTTTTTAATCTCTGGTTAAGCATTATTTTCGATTTCATAGATTTCCTTTTGAATCTCCACTGAGTATTCGTTTGGATAAATTTTACCTCCGTACGATTTTGCATATACTTTAGTAAATTCTGCTCCAAAATAGAGAATAATTGCCGAATAATAAACCCAAACCAGAATAATTATTACAGATCCTGCAGCGCCATACACTGAAGCTACAGTAGAACTTCCGAGATAAAAACCGATTGCAAATTTACCAATCATAAAAAGCACCGCAGTGACGCCAGATCCTATAAAAGCATCTTTCCATCTTATTTTTCCATCCGGAAGAGTTCTAAAAATTATGGCAAAAAGAAGGGTAATACTAGCCAGAACAATTATAATATTTACTATGTAAAATAAATAAACGGTACTTTCCGGAAAGTATATCTTTAAGCGCGCGCTCACTAAGTCTAATGTTGTATTAACCAAAAGACTTACCAGCATTAAAAAACCTACAGAGGCAATCATCGAGAAAGACATTAACCGATTCTGAATAAATTTTTTAACTCCTTTATCTGGCTTGGCACGTAATCCCCAAATAAAATTAATTGAACTTTGTATTTCGGCAAAAACTCCCGAGGCACCTATCAACAGCATCACGATTCCAAATACGGTTGCAAACATATTATCACCAGACAATTGTACATTTTTTATAGCTTCCTGAATTTGGATCGCTGCAATATTACCCACCATTCCGTTTATTTGTCCATATAATTGGCCTGTTACCGCATCTTCTCCAAAAAAGAATCCGCAAATAGTAATGATAATAATCAACAAAGGAGGCAATGCAAATATGGTATAATACGATAATGCAGCACTCAGTTTAATCGCATTGTCATCGTTGAATTCTAAAAAAGTATTCTTTAGTAGAAACCATGTTTTTGAAAAGATATTTTTGATTTTCATTTGCTGTCTTTTTGAAATACTTTCAAATTTACGCATTAATCAAACTTTTACATTCCTGCTTTTTAATTGAATTTTACATTTTTGCCATGTACTTATTAGATATCTTTTTGTATTCCTGATCCGTTCCTAACTTTTTTACTCTTAAGATTTTTTTGAATTCAGTTCTTGTTGGCTTGATCAAATAAGACATTGAATCTAATTTTTCTCCTTTGATTGCTGTAATCGAATCTAATTTTTTTAAATCTTGTGGCAAATAAATTTCTTTGATTTTAAGTGTTTTGTTATTTAGACTCATAATTTCTGTTGTCCAAAAAATTGAATCTTTTCTACTTAATACCAATTGACCATTTATTCGTTTTAATTTATTAAAATAAGACAATCTGAAAAAAGTATCTAAATAGATTTCTTTAAATTCGATTGAATCTCCTTTCGCATGCATTAATGATTTTTCGTTTGAAATTTTATTTGTTACCTGATTACCAATTATTACATAATCTTGCTTAATGGAATCAAATTCCGTTTTATGCATTTTATATGTACCAAAATATTTATAAACCATTCTATCTTCTTTAATTGTTAAAAAAGAAGAATCCTTATTTATGTACAAACCTCTAAACTTTACAGGAAAATGATCTAATTCTGTATCGTCTTTAGGTTGCGGGTTTTCAAAGTAAAAAATGAAACAATCCGGACACGGGCGCGCTCTTATTTTTTTACATGATACTAAAAACATTATCATGACTACGATTATAAACATGTTTTTCATAGACGTTCATTATTGATAATGACAAAAAATCCCTTTATCATAAACCGTCCATAAACTTGCTTTTTGATTAGCTGCTTTTAAGGCACTGTTTGCCCAGGTATTACAGGTATAAAAAAGGCTGTAACTTCCTTTTGCTTCATAGAAAGCATCTTTTTTTCCGTAACTGTGGCCTTCAATCCATTGCGGATGAATTGGATCGCTGAAACTTTCTGAAATATAAGTAACAAGATTTTTATAGTCTTCTTTTGAAATTAGAATACGTTTACAGTCTTCCCCTTCTTTTAATTGTTTGAAAAATGTAGTATGCATTGCCGATGTACTAACTCCAAAAGCAGCTTTTAATGCCGTACTTGCTTTTAAATCTGACCACTCTGGTGTATAAAGATAAAATCCTTTGTCACCCCAGCCAAAGGCGATATAATTCATTAAAGAATCTTTTGATTGTGTCTGACTGAATTGAATTTCGTTTCTCCAGTCCTTGATTTCATTTTTAACGGGCACTACGATATCTGTGTGAACGCCATTTGAAAGAATATATATAGGAATGGCATCTTGTTCTTCGACCTGAGCTATGTCAGAATTGACGGTTACTTTTGAGATTAGGTAAACTGAAAGGACATACAAAACAAGGAAGCTGAAAATTCCGAAAATTGTCCAGCCTAGAAATTTGAAAGTTTTTTTTAGCATTTTGGTTTATGTTTTTGGTAGTTAAAAGTATGTCTGTTGTAGTAACCAATTTTTAAGCCAAAAATTAAACTTAATATTTTATTTATTTTTTATTGTTGTGAGAAGTTGGATTGTGCTAAAATTTTAACGCAGATGAAACGGATTCGCTAAAGCGAAAACGCGGATTTTTACGGATTTTTTATTTTTTTTCTGGCTGATTTTTTAAAACAAAAAAACTGCTGAATTGCTCCAGCAGTTTTTTGTCTATTCTCTTTATACTTTATTCTATTTCTAAAAAAACTATACGTTAAAACGGAAGTGCATTACATCCCCATCTTTTACAACATATTCTTTTCCTTCTACTTTAAATTTTCCTGCTTCTTTTGCTTTTGCTTCAGAACCATACTGAACGTAATCTTCGTATGAAATAACTTCTGCACGGATGAATCCTTTTTCAAAATCTGTGTGGATTACTCCAGCTGCTTGTGGCGCTGTTGCTCCAATATTGATTGTCCAGGCACGCACTTCTTTTACACCAGCGGTAAAGTAAGTTTGTTGTTTTAGTAATTTATAAGCTGCACGAATAAGAACTGATGCTCCTGGCTCAGTTAATCCCATATCTTCTAAGAAAACCTGACGCTCTTCGTAGCTTTCTAACTCTGTAATATCAGCTTCTGCTCCTACTGAAAGAATGATCACTTCAGCATCTTCGTCTTTTACTAATTCACGAACCTGATCTACATATTTGTTTCCGTTAACTGCTGAATTTTCGTCAACATTACAAACGTATAAAACTGGTTTTGCTGTAATTAATTGAAAAGATTCCATTAAAACTTCTTCGTCATTACCTTGAGGAGTAATAGTACGAGCTGATTTTGCTTGTAATAATGCTTCTCTAATTCTGTCTAAAAGTGCTTTTTCTGTTTGCGCTTCTTTATTTCCTGTTTTAGCTGCACGATTTACTTTTTCCAAACGTTTTTCAACAGTTTCCAAATCTTTCAACTGCAATTCGATATCAATTGTCTCTTTGTCACGAATCGGGTTTACATTTCCGTCAACGTGTACAATGTTATCATTGTCAAAACAACGCAAAACGTGAATAATAGCATTACACTCTCTAATGTTTCCTAAAAACTGGTTTCCAAGACCTTCACCTTTACTTGCTCCTTTTACCAAACCTGCAATATCTACGATATCAACTGTTGCCATTTGTACGCGTTCTGGCTTTACCAATTCTTCTAATTTATTGATTCTCGGATCCGGAACGTTTACGACACCTATATTAGGTTCGATTGTACAAAACGGAAAGTTGGCACTCTGCGCTTTTGCATTAGATAAACAATTAAACAATGTTGATTTTCCAACATTTGGTAATCCTACAATTCCTGCTTTCATCTGAAGATAATTTGTTTTTTTTTATTATTCCAACCTCGTAAACCCCCGTAATTACTGCATTACACATCAAATACTTAGCTTTCGATTAGTCATATTTATATTACTTTTTAAGATGCCTTTTATTTTGTCAAAATGATACATTTTGGCTTTAAAATTTTGCAAATATATGATTTAATACCTCGTAAGTGTACAAAAAATGTCAATATATCTTTTTTTAGTATTTTTCTTAAAAAAAATAAAACTTTTAGATAGCCTTTTGTTAAAATAATGTTATTTTTATGACAAATTTAACAAACCACACAGATTTTTAACCAAAACTAGTTAACATGAAAAAAATTGCAATTTTATTTTTATTGTTTAATACGGCCTTTATTTTTGCGCAAAAGCAAATTTCGGGTGTAGTAAAAGACAATTCGGGAAATCCACTACCTGGTGTAAACATTATTGAAAAGGGAACCAACAATGGAACATCAACTGATATTGATGGTTCATACAAGATTACCGTAAAGGAAGGCGCTTCGTTAATTTATTCTTATTTGGGTTACGTCAGTATAACAAGATTGGCAGACAACTCTGTACTTGATGTTTCCTTATCTGAAGAAGGTGGACAAAATCTTGATGAAGTTGTTGTTACTGGATCCAGAGCCGCTCCCAGAAGTAATACAACCAGTGCTTTACCAATTGACATCTTGTCTTCCAAAGATTTAACTTCGACAGGGCAGGCTACTTTTGATAAGGCGCTACAGTATAAAATCCCATCTTTTAATACTGTACAAACTCCTGTTAATGACGCCACTTCATTACTGGATCCGTACGAAATTAGAAATATGGGACCAAGCAGAACTTTGATCCTTATTAATGGTAAACGTAAAAACTTAAGTTCTTTATTATATGTACAAACCTCTCCGGGACGTGGAGAAACGGGCGCAGATATTTCTGCAATTCCAACAGATGCGATCGAAAGAGTTGAGATTCTTCGTGATGGTGCTTCTGCTCAATATGGTTCTGATGCCATTGCGGGGGTTATGAACATTATTTTAAAGAAGAACAATAATGCAGGATCTGTAACATTAAGAAGCGGAATTACTTCTGAAGGAGATGGAGAAATGCTTGGTGTAAGTTTAAACCAGGGAACGACGGTTGGTGAAAAAGGCTTTCTGAATTATACGATTGATTTTTCTAAAGTAAATTTAGCTAACAGAGCCGGAACAGTAGATGGAGGAACAAATAATTTAGGCCCGGATAATGAACCACTTGCAGGTGGAGAATATGCCGATTTTGTATATGCTGATCCGGAAAATCCTGCTAACTGGGTAAATGGAGCTACACCAACATCTATCAGAGCTGATAATGCTGCCGGAATACTGGTTGTTAATGATTACTTAAAAAGACATCCTGATGCACGAAACGTTAATGGTTCGCCAGAAACAGCAGCAGCTAAGTTTTTAATTAATGGTGGAAATGAAATTAGTGACAATACAAGCTTATATTATAATGCTGCGTATGTGTACAAAAAGGTAAATTCATTTGCCAATTTCAGAACACCGTATTGGAGACCTTTATCTGCCGATCCTTACCTTAATGATTTCTTTGGAAACGGTAATGATACCAATCCTTCTTATGATGGATACGGGCCAACTTTTGAAGGTGACCTAACAGACTATAATGGAACTTTAGGCTTTAAAACTGTTAAGAATGGCTGGAATACCGATGCAAGTTTAACTGTTGGAGGCAACAAACAAGTTTATACAGTAAACAATTCGGTAAACAGATCTACAGATATTGTTACTACTTCTATCGATCCTGACACCGGACTTCCTGTTGAGACTCCTGTGTACAGACAAAATAGCCCAATTTCGTTTAAACCAGGAGGAACTTCTTTTAATCATATTGTTGGAAACATAGATGTATCTAAAATTCTTTCAGACAAAATAAGTATTGGTTTTGGTACCGAATTCAGATCAGAATACTTCACCGTAATAGAAGGAGACAAAGCTTCTTGGGAAGGAACAGGTGCTGACTCTTTTGCAGGAAACAGACCTGAAAATTCAGGAAAATGGAACAGATATAATGTAGGGGTTTATTTTGACGTTGCTTTTGACATTACAAAAGACTTTTTAATAAACGGAACGGTTCGTCATGAAGAATATAGTGATTTTGGAGGAGCAACTGTTTGGAAAGCAAGTACAAGATATAAATTCCTTGAGGATAAAGTTACCTTAAGAGGATCTGTTTCAACTGGTTTCAGAGCGCCTACTTTACACCAAATTTACACTCAAAAATCGCAATATTCTTTCGTAGCAGGACAAGGAATTCAAATTAGCGGGATTATAAATAACGTTTCTCCTCAGGCTCGTCAATTGGAAATTCCACAATTGGATGCTGAGAAATCAACTAATATTACAGTGGGAGTTGGTGCAAAACCATTTGCAAATTTCAATATTACAGTAGATTATTATAATATTAAAGTAGAGGACAGAATTGTTTTAGGAGACAGACAAGATACTGACTTTGGAGATGTAGCGTGGTTTTCTAACTCATTTGATTCGAGAACCTCTGGTTTGGATGTAGTTGCAAGCTATAACAATATCGGGATTGGAGAAGGTAAATTAGGATTTAATGTATCTGGAAATATTACCCTTGAAAATAAAAGAATTTCTCCTGTAACAAATAATTCATTTAGTGAAATCCTTAATTCTCTTACTTTTACTTCAAGACCTGATTCTAAATGGATTCTTGGTATAAACTATGAAATTGGTAAATTCACATTTTCACTTAACAATACTTATTTTGGTAAAACAACATTTAATCAGGATGGTTTAGCGACAAATGACCCAAATGCGCCAATTAATTCTCCGGAGTTTCTGGCCGCTAACTTAAAAACAGAGTTTATCCCTAAAATTGTTACTGATTTGGGAGTCAACTTTAATGCTACTGAGAAATTAACTATTGCATTAAATGTAAACAACTTATTTAATGTTCTTCCTGAATGGAAATTTGTAGCAGAAAATGAAGCCGGAACCACATTGCTTGCAGATCCAAATTTAAAACAACAACAATCTAACCTGCTTACTTTTAACCAACGTTATTCAAGAATGACGTACGATGGTTTTCATTTTAGCCAGTTAGGAACTATGTTTAATTTATCTTTAAATTATAAATTCTAAGTTCAACTTTGTTTAATAAACGAAAATGGGTTGTCTCAGGATAACCCATTTTTTTTGTAATTTTATATTTAAAAAAACCTGTATTATGGCAAATTTATATGATGGAAAAATGGCAGCGATTTACGATGCGATGTACCAGACTTTTGTTGATTATGACGAAGAATATGCTTTTTACAATCATTTAATTAAGGAAAATAATGGCATAACTATCCTGGAGATAGGAAGCGGAACGGGAAATCTGGCAAAGCGATTCGATGAAAACAAGCAAAATTATCAAGGTCTTGACTATAGCGACGATATGATTGCAATTGCCAAAGAGCGCAACAAAAACTGTTCTTTTAAACAAGGAGACATGCGGGATTTTAAACTGGACGAACCTGTTGATTCCATTTTAATAACCGGAAGATCTACAAGTTATCTAATCAGCAACGATGACATGAATAGAACTTTTGAATCTGTTTATAAAAATCTAACTGACAATGGGGTTCTGATTTTTGATTTTATAGATGCTAACAGATTTATTCCTTTTACTAAAGAAAATCCGCTGATAGTTCACGAAGCAGAATATGAAAATGTAAAATATATTAGAGAAAGTCATTGGGAGACCAACAATTCCTTGGAAAATTTTATGTTGGAATGGACAGCCAAATATTACAGTTTTATAAATAATCAAAAAGAAATTATAGAAAATGATTTTTCAACTGTCAGGGTATTTACGCTCAACGAAATTGAGCTTTTTCTATATCTGAACAATTTTAAAATAATAAAAACGATTGATCGAAAAACCTATGCGTATGATACTTATGTCATTGTTGCTAAGAAAATTTCATAAAAAAAATCCTGAGCTTATTAACTCAGGATTTTTTGTAGATTATTGTATGTCGGTAATATTTTTATAAGATGACCATCCGCTTGCCGTATGGTAAGCATCTAAGCTTCCATTTGGTACTTTTATGGCACCTCCGCCGATTAAACTTTTACAATTGGCAAAAGGTAATAAACTTGTATGTACAACGGGTGGAACTACTGGATTCATAATGACACTTTTTAAACCAGGGTTGTCACTAAAGGCATAGTAGTCAATATTTTTAACACTACTCGGAATCGTTACACTTGTTAAGGATGTACAATAACGAAATGCATTTGAATTAATACTAACAACGCTGTTTGGAATCGAAACGTCGGTTAATAGTTCGCTGTAGGCAAAAGATAATGTACCCACTTTTGTAACGCTGTTTGGTATTGAAAATGATCCTGATTTTCCGTTCGGATAATATAACAACGTAGCAACATTTTTATCGTATAAAACACCATCTGTTACATTAAAATAAGAATTTGATCCAATTTCAAAATGAGTCAATGAAGTACAATAAGAGAAAACACCCTCTCCAAGATTATTTAAATTATCCGGAATTGTGATAGTCTGTAAACTGGTACACGAACGAAAAGCATTTGATTCAATATTTTCTACAGTATTGGGAATATTTATGTTAGTTAAACTTGAACATCCCGAAAAAACATCTGAATGAATTGTCGTAAGACCACTTGGCAAAGTCACATTTTTTAAAGCTATACAGCCATAAAAAGCGGCTGATTCAATTGTAGCAGCACTATTCGGAATTGCTATCGTTTCCAGACCTTCGCAATACAAAAATGCATAAGAGCCCATACTCGTTAGACTATTAGGGATATTAATACTTGTAAGTGAATAACAATTTGAAAATGCATATGTATCAATAGTTTTAACGGTATTAGACAAAGTGACTGTTTTTAAAGCATAACACCTGTCAAAAGCATTTGTACTAATGGTAATAACCCCATCCGGAACAATTACACTAAGAATATCATACTGATCCTCAAATGCCGCATATCCGATAACAGTAACCGGGTGTCCACCAATACTTGCTGGTATATTCAGATCATATTTAGAAGCAACTGATAAATCTTTCCAAAGCTGCGATAATCCGGTAATAGTTGCTGTTCCGTCTGCCTCAGCTATTTCATAAGTGAATAACAGATCACTTGTAAGCTCTTTGACCTTGATTGTATTCGTTACATCATTATTGGCTGATACAATGTCTGTCTGCTCTCCAGAAATAGAAGCTTTATTATTATAATCACCCGTTTCATTTACACTTACTGTAATTTTTAGCAAAGCGGTTGCGCCGTTCTCCAAATCGCCAATTGTCCATGCTCCGGTTTCACTATCATATTCACCAAAAGAAGTCTCGGCATCTATAAATGTGTAACCAGACGGAATTTTATCAGATACGATAACTTCTGTAGCATCTAGCGGACCTTTATTTGTTGCTATAATCGTAAAAGTCACATTGGTATTGGCAACAGGAGTATTTGTATTTGCTGCTACTGCAATACTCAAATCCGCAGTTTCTTTTGGATCTACATTGTCATCATCATTGCTACAGGACAAGAATAAAGTGGTCAGTATTAAAAATAAAAAAAATTTACAATTCAATTTCATAGTGTTTTCTTTTAGTTTATTTATTCGTTCTAAAACGAGACAAAACTAATTTTTAGAAAGAACAAAAAAATCACTATAAATAGGTATATTTTAATTGACAATCAATTTATCTAAAATCGATTTAGGTCGGTAATTTCACCGAAAGCCAAAAAAAAAACCTGAGTATTAAACTCAGGTTTATATAACGAAGAATGCAAAGATTACATTTTAAATTCTAAAGCATTAATTAATCCTTTTTCTTCCTCAGTAGCCGTAAATCCGGAGATATTCCAGTAATTGGTTAATATTTTATTCTGTTTATTAAAAAGTGTTTTATCTTTAAAAACATCACTATCATTATACGTGAATTTTTGTTTGCTAAAGTTCGTTGTTATAAAATTATTGCGAACCTGAATATTTTTCACCTGATCTTTTAAGATAAGATCATACGCAATTTCTTCATTTGAACTCAACACATAATAATCTAAACCATCCAGTCTGTAGTTTACTTTTACAACCGACCTGGTAATATTTTTAGAGCCTACAGCTGTTTTATCAATACTTTCTGCAATTGTTCCCGGCAAAACATTGATAGTGAATTCAAAGATTAATTTCTTCTCAGGATCATAAGTAATTTCAAAGTTATCTACTGCTTTCTTAGATTTATTAAGAGGCGTTATAATCATTACATAATAATCCTTATTTGTTGCATGCCCTCTGATAATAAAATCATATTCCTTTTTTGCTTTTGGATCCAGTAATGGCTCAAAATACTTAAGATTAGTATAATTTTCCATTATATCATTCAGGTTATATCCTTTCAAATCAGAACTGACATCTTTTTCCAATAAACCATAGGAGCGATTTTGTTCTACTAAAAGTGTCGTCGAAACTTTTCTCTGATTGACTGCAAATTGAAAATTTACAAGACCGTCATTATAATAAGAATATTTGTTATCAAGCATAAAAAATTCACGAACATATACTTTTAAGCGATAAGGCATCGCTAAATTCTTCATCGAATTAAAAACAATTTTCTGAAGTATTTTTTGAGGGGCTTCTGTAGAAACAACAATTTCATCGAGTTTATTGTTTTTATTTTTTAAGTAAACCACAAACTCATTTTCTTTTAAAGCTGCCCAGCGAATAGTTAAATCTTCGTAATTGGTTTCAGAAACCTGAACATTCGAAGCTCCGTTTACAATAAAAGTAACTTTACCTTCCTGATTGCTTATTAAGATTTGTTTGGTTTTCATGATAACTACCGTTGCGTTTTCTATAGGTAGTTGTGTTTCAATGTCTTTAACGACGATAGAATACTCGGTGTCCTGAGCAAAAATAGTGACGCTAAAGAATACAAAAAACAAAAGTATTAATTTCTTCATAGGCTATTTTTTAAAAAATTATCACACATTGTTAAAAAAACAATATCAAATTAAGTGAATTTAATTATTATATGCCAATAGAATAAACATTAAAATAAGAAATTGCCTTATAAAAAAAAATCCCAAGCTTTTTGCTTAGGATTTTTCTTATTTTTATTTACAAACATCTTTATTCATTATGCAAAAATGCCTGGCGCTGAATTAAAGTTTCCTCATCTTCAACATGATTATCATCTGGTACGCAACAATCTACAGGACAAACTGCCGCGCATTGAGGCTCATCATGAAAACCTTTACACTCAGTACATTTTCCAGGAACAATATAATATATTTCATCAGAAATTGGAGTTTGTGCATCATCAGCATCAACTTCAGTTCCGTCAGGTAAAATTACTTTACCAGAAAGACTAGTTCCATCCTTATATCTCCAATCATCCGCTCCTTCATAAATTGCTGTATTTGGGCACTCAGGTTCACAAGCACCACAGTTTATACATTCGTCGGTTATTATTATCGCCATGTTTATATTATTTTATGCTTTAAGCATCAAGCTTTAAGCTATTTCTAAAATATTATTTTTCAAAAATTAAAGCTTATTGCATAAAGCTTACCGCTTCCCGCTAAAAAAACTTATTTTTGTGCAAAATTACAATCAAAACTCTTCATAAACAAACATTATGACATTAGAAACAAAAAAAAGTGTTTTTGTTGAATTAGGTAAATTTTTGAAACAATTTTCCGAAAACAATACAATAAGAAAATCGGACGTTCTGCATAACGATTTATTTTTTGATGATTTCGAAAAACTGATTCATTTATCACAATCTCATAATGGATGGTATACTCCCGAACAAGTGTATTTTGCTATACAATCATGGGCAAACGCATTGACAGAAGAAAACATTAGCAAATGGATTTCAAAATATGATTTTACCGAAGTAAAACCAAAAAATGTTGCATTGATTTTAGCCGGGAATATTCCACTTGTGGGGTTTCATGATTTTCTTTCTGTTTTAATTACCGGACATAATGCACTTGTAAAAACATCATCTAACGATCAGCATTTATTGCCATTTTTAGCAAAATACATCATTGCAGTTAATCCTGAATTTAAAAATAAGATCACTTTCGTGGAAGGAAAGCTGGAAAACTTTGATGCTGTGATTGCAACAGGAAGCAATAATACATCACGTTATTTTGAATATTATTTTAAAGATAAACCTTCTATTATTCGAAAAAACAGAAATTCTGCCGCTGTCTTAAACGGAAAAGAATCCAAAGAACAATTAGAAGCTCTTGGCGAGGATATCTTCAGGTATTTTGGTTTAGGATGCCGAAATGTCTCAAAACTTTTTGTCCCAAAAGGATATTCTTTTGATGCTTTTTTTGAAAGCATTTTCAAATATCAGGACGTTATTCATTATGAAAAATACGCTAACAATTATGATTATAACAAAGCCGTATTTTTAATGAGTAACTTTAAACTTCTCGACAATGGTTTTCTGACTTTAAAAGAAGACACCAGCTATGCCTCACCCATTTCGAGCGTTTTTTATGAATTTTATGAAAGCCCCGAAGATTTAAAAAATCGCCTTAAAAATGATGCCGAACAAATTCAATGTATTGTAAGTTCTGATTTCACAGAAAACAGTATTCCTTTCGGGCAAACCCAAAATCCTCAATTGTGGGATTATGCAGATAACGTTGATACTATAACGTTTTTGTTAACAACAAAGTAAAAAAATGTTTAATTATTTCGAATAATTTATCGCTTTTTCAGCTCCTATTGCCGAAATTTGCGTCTTTAAAATTTCGACTATTAACAACAACCATGAAAAAACACAACTACAGCGCAGGACCAAGTATTTTACCACAAGAAGTTTTTGAGAAAGCTTCAAAAGCCATCTTAAATTTTAATGATTCAGGACTTTCTATCCTTGAAATTTCGCACAGAAGTAAAGATTTTGTTGCAGTTATGGATGAAGCACGTTCGCTTGCTTTACAATTATTAGGATTAGAAGGAAAAGGTTATCAGGCTTTATTTTTGCAGGGTGGTGCCAGTACAGCATTCTTAATGGCTCCGTACAATTTAATGAAGGAAAACGGAAAAGCGGCTTATTTAGATTCAGGCACGTGGGCAACTGCAGCTATCAAAGAAGCTAAACTTTTTGGAGAAACTGTTGTCGTAGCTTCTTCAAAAGACGATAATTATACATATATCCCAAAAGGATACACCATACCAAGTGACGCAGATTATTTTCACTGTACGAGTAACAATACCATTTTTGGAACTCAAATGAAAGAATTCCCAACAACAAATATTCCTGTTGTTTGTGACATGAGTTCTGATATTTTTTCACGCGTACTAGATTTCTCTAAATTCGATTTAATTTATGCCGGAGCCCAAAAAAATATGGGACCTGCAGGAACTACGCTAGTTGTAGTAAAAGAAGAAATTTTGGAGAAAAGCGGAAGAACTATCCCAAGCATGTTAGATTATGCAAAACATATTAAGGCAGAGAGTATGTACAATACGCCTTCTGTTTTTGCAGTATATGTTTCTCTTTTGACATTGCAATGGATTAAAGAAAAAGGCGGAGTTGCTGCGGTTGAAAAATTAAACAACGCAAAAGCAGAATTACTTTATACAGAAATCGACAGAAATCCTTTGTTTAAAGGTGCTGCAGCGGTTGAAGATCGTTCTAATATGAATGTTACTTTCTTATTGACAAATCCGGACCACACAGCAACTTTTGATTCTTTATGGAAAGAAGCAGGAATTTCTGGATTACCTGGACACCGTTCAGTTGGTGGTTACAGAGCTTCTATCTACAATGCTATGCCGATCGAAAGCGTTCAGGTTTTAGTTGACGTAATGAAAGCTTTAGAAAGTAAAGTTTAGTTTTCAAGTCACAACATGAGTTTTCTGTTCGCATGAAAATCTGTAATGAATACGGGATTTTTAGCCCCGATAGAAGTGGAAATCCTTTTTTATTTTTTCTTTAAAAATAAAAAAGATTGTAACGGATAGCGGGATTAGCTCCTAAACAAAAGAAAAATATCACATATGTTAATTAATGAATCATATGATTTAAGGATTAACCAAATAAACAAATAAACCAAAATGAAAGTATTAGCGAATGACGGAATTTCAAAAAGTGGAATTCTAGCTTTAGAAAAAGGCGGATTTGAAGTTATAACAACAAAAGTAGCTCAGGAACAAGTAGCTAACTTTATCAATGAAAACAATGTAAGCGTAATTTTAGTACGTAGTGCTACTAAAGTTCGTAAAGATATTATTGATGCATGCCCTGGAATCAAAATTATTGGCCGTGGTGGTGTTGGTATGGACAACATTGATGTTGATTACGCAAAAAGCAAAGGAATTCATGTTATCAATACTCCTGCTTCATCATCAGAATCTGTTGCCGAATTAGTATTTGGACACTTGTTTTCTGGCGTTCGTTTTTTACATGATTCTAACAGAAATATGCCTCTTGAAGGAGATTCTAACTTTGAAGGTTTGAAAAAAGCTTATGCTAACGGAACTGAATTAAGAGGAAAAACTCTTGGTATTGTTGGTATTGGCCGTATTGGTCAGGCTACTGCTAAAATGGCGCTTGGCTTAGGAATGAAAGTTATCGCTGCAGATAGTTTTATCCCGCAAGTTGATGTAAAAGTTGAATTCTTCGACGGACAGTCAATCACAACTACAATCGTTTCTCAATCTTTAGAGTCTTTATTTAAAGAAGCAGATTTCATTACTCTTCACGTTCCTGCTCAGAATGGTTACATCATTGGCGAGAAAGAATTTGAAATCATGAAAGATGGCGTTGGAATCGTTAACTGTGCGCGTGGCGGTGTAATTGATGAAGTAGCTTTAGTAAAAGCTTTAGATTCAGGAAAAGTTGCTTTTGCAGGATTAGACGTTTTTGAAAGCGAACCAAAACCGGAAATGGCAATTTTAATGCACACTAAAATCTCTCTGACTCCTCACATTGGAGCTGCAACAGGAGAAGCACAAGACAGAATCGGAACTGAACTGGCATCACAAATTATTACTTTGTTAAGCTAAGTAAGAAAATAATATTTATCTTTAAAGGGATTTATTACAAATTTGTAGTAAATCCCTTTCTTTTTTATTTAGATTTGTTGTTTAATTTAAACTTTAAAAACCATGTTTGAACAATTAACACAATTAGTACAACAGTACGGAAACTCGGCTGTTGTAAATAATGATGCCGTTCCTAACGAGCATAATGAAGGCGTAATAAATGAAGCAAACAATTCAATCTTTTCAGGATTACAAAAAATTGCTTCAGAAGGCGGTGCAGAACAATTGGCAGGTTTATTTAACGGAAGTACTCCAATAGACAATTCTAATCCTGTCGTACAACAAATTACGCAACAGTTAAAAGGAAATCTTGGTGAAAAATTTGGATTAAGCAGTGAAGCTTCCTCCGGAGTTGCTTCCGGCATGATTCCTCAGATATTAAATTCTTTGGTAAATAAAGCAAAAGACCCAAACGACAGCAGTTTTCAGATTTCTGATATCATTTCGGCAATTTCGGGAAACAGCGGACAGGCGTCTGGCATTATGGACACCATTTCAAAATACGGAATGCAGTTTGGCCTCGACCAAAATAATGACGGAAAAGTAGATGTTGCTGATGTTTTGGTGGTTACAAAAAGCAAAGGTGGAATTTCTGGTTTTATCGGCAAAATCTTCGGAAGAAAATAGTTTTTTTTAGGTTCTAAGGCACAAAGGTTCAAAGTGACAAAGGTTTTTCTTTGTTCCTTTGAACTTTTTCGCTTTGAGCCTTTGAGCCTTTGAACCTTTGAACCTTTGAACCTTTCCTCAAAAAATGTTAAAAATAAAACTCCTGACTTATTTATTTTGTAAATTTATATAATGAGAAATAGTGTTTATATATTAATCCTTTTGTTTGTTGTAATTGCCTGTTCTACAACTTCTAAAAATATTGCAGAAGCAAGTCAGCCTGCAAAAAACGCAGCTGTAAATGATACCGTCAGAATTGCCAACGATTCTTTAGAATATGAGGTCATAATTATTGACAACGGTTTTAGCACCTGGCTCATGTCCAGAGCTTATCCACGCAATTATCATTCGCTTTCCTATCTGGAAAACAAAAACAATCAATATATAACAGAATGGAACAGCCGTGTTTTACAGCCGCAACGCTATGACCCAAATCTATACGAAATGACTATTAACTACGACCCTACGATTAAATACGGATATGAGGTAAATTATCTTATCTACAATTACATGATTTATTTTCAAAATACTTACAAACAAAAACTTTGGGGGTATGTACCTTCTCGATAATGTTGCTATATTTGTAATCATTATAAATAAAAATGAATAAATTAAAGCAACGTTGGGGGATTACCTCAAATTTCCAATTCATCATCATATTTGTTGTATTTGCCATTACAGGATCGGCATCTGCATGGCTGTCTAAACCCTTTTGTGAATGGTTAGGAATTACAAAAGAGGATTTTGGAGGATGGTTTACCCTAATAAGATTAATTATTATATTCCCTATTTACCAGGTTTTATTGGTTGCAATAGGAACCATCTTTGGGCAATATCGTTTCTTTTGGGCTTTCGAAAAAAGAATGCTCAAAAGTATGGGTCTGGGTTTTCTGTTTAAAGATTAAATCTTTCTCGTCGGATTTTGAATAAAATAAGTATAAATCCACGTAAGTGTAAAGGATGGGACAATATCTGTAAACGGAATAATTTCTTCAAGAAAAGTCAAAACACCTGCTACTTTCCCTACCCTACCTTTATACATTCTGCCCATAATAAGAGCCGCAATTGGTGCCCAGATCACATCTGAGAATTCACCTAAAAATGGAATCGAGAATGAAATCATTCCGATACCATCAAAAAGCAAACCTAACAGGAGCTTTTGAATCATGTCATCTTTTGTAATTACATCTTCTTTCATATAAATAAATTTAGCACTATTTTTTCAAAATAGCAACACATTACAAATCAGTAGTTTTACATTTTATAAATTACTGAGAAACAAATCAAATATTGTTCCTAAAATTCTGTTACAAGACATTACGATTTTGGGAGAATCTTTGTTTCTTTGTAAAAACAGTTTCATAAATGATACACGCAAAAAATATACATAAATTCTACGATCAGCTTGAAGTTCTAAAAGGAGTGAATCTGCATATCAAAAAGGGAGAAATTGTTTCAATCGTTGGCGCTTCCGGAGCAGGAAAAACAACACTTTTACAAATTCTGGGGACACTGGATAAACCAGAAATAAACCCGGAATCCTCTTTAACTATTAACGGAGAAAACATTTTAGCACTTCAGGATGTTGAAAAAGACAATTCAAAACAAAAAAAAATATTTAAAATTATTTTTTGGATCTACGCAATTTATAACGTTTGCCTGGTTATTTTTCTGTTTTTTTTCAAAAACAAAATTGATAATGAATTAGTTAGAAATATTAGTACTGCAATATCATTGTTACCAATTCTGTTAGAAGTCTATTATGTAAATCGATATCTTAGAAGAAAAAGCAAAAAAGATAAAGTACTATCCAGTTTTAGAAACTTAAATCTTGGTTTCATTTTTCAGTTTCATCAATTACTTCCCGAATTTACAGCCTTAGAAAATGTCTGTATTCCCGCATTTATGGCCAATAAACCAAAAGCCGAAACAGAGAAAGAAGCAAAAAGACTTTTACAATATTTGGGTTTATCTCACAGGATTAACCATAAACCAAACGAACTTTCGGGCGGAGAACAACAGCGTGTGGCGGTTGCCAGAGCGCTAATCAACAAACCAGACGTAATTTTTGCCGATGAACCGTCAGGAAATCTCGACACACAATCTGCCGAAAATCTACATCAGTTGTTTTTTCAGCTTCGTGACGAATTTGGGCAAACTTTTGTAATCGTAACCCATAACGAAGAACTAGCCAATATGGCCGACAGAAAATTGATAATGGTAGATGGTATAATTAGTAATTAGGAGCTATTTCCTGCTATCCGCTTGTATCTTTTTGTTTTTAAAGAAAAAACAAAAAGGATACCGCTTCTATCAGGGCTAGGGCTTTACGTATTTTAAGAACTCTCATTTTTACCATGACCCAAAAAGAACTCAAAGAATTTCTCGACGAAAAAGTCATCCAATATAATAATCAGGATTTTATAGAAAGTGATCCGGTACAAATCCCGCATTTATTTTCTCAAAAAGAAGATATCGAAATTGCCGGTTTTCTAAGCGCAACCATTGCCTGGGGAAATCGAAAAATGATTATTAAAAATTCCCACACCATGATGGAACTGATGGGAAATACGCCATTTGATTTTGTCATGTCCCATTCTGAGGAAGATTTGGCACGTCTGGAAAATTTTGTGCATCGTACGTTCAACGGAAAAGATTTTGGAGGTTTTATAAAAGGTTTACAGCACATTTACAAAAACCATAACGGTCTGGAAGCTCTATTTGCAAAAAATCAGGAAAAAGACAGTTTACAGAAAAGCATTCATGAATTCAAAAAAATATTCTTTGAGATCGATCATCTGCCACGAACTCAAAAACATATTTCAGATCCTCTAAACAATTCTGCTGCAAAAAGAATCAATATGTATTTGCGATGGATGGTGCGTCAGGATGCAAAAGGAGTAGATTTAGGAATCTGGAAAACAATTTCACCCTCAGCATTATCTTGCCCATTAGACGTGCATTCCGGCAACGTGGCACGTAAACTTGGCATTTTGACCCGAAAGCAGAATGACGCTAAAGCGCTGGCTGAATTAGACAAAAAACTTCGTCAAATGGATGCCCAAGATCCTGTAAAATACGATTTTGCGCTTTTTGGACTTGGCGTTTTTGAAGGATTTTAAATATTAAACACAATGTATTTCAGGCTGAGCGAAGTCCAAACCCACCTTCCAATTGGGGCGCCCTTCGACTCCACTCGGGGGTGACAGATCGTTTCAAAATAGAAATCTAACAAAAAACCGCTAATTTAACGTACATTTGCAAAAAATTTAATGCAAATGAGCACTTTCGAAAAATTCAATCTTCCAAAATCATTACAAAAAGCAATCGACGAATTAGGATTTGTGACCCCAACTCCAATTCAGGAAAAATCCTTTTCTGTGATTATGTCAGGCCGTGATATGATGGGAATTGCGCAAACCGGTACCGGTAAAACATTTGCCTATTTATTGCCACTTTTAAAATTATATAAATTTACAAACACCAATACTCCAAAAATTGTAATTCTTGTGCCAACCCGCGAATTAGTAGTTCAGGTTGTAGAAGAAGTAGAGAAACTAACCAAGTACATGTCAGTGAAAACACTTGGTATATTTGGTGGAGTAAACATCAATACGCAGAAAAAAGCAGTTTACGAAGGAATTGACATCCTGGTAGGAACTCCTGGAAGAACAATGGATTTGGCCCTAGACGCAGTAGTTCGTTTTGATGAAACTCAAAAATTAGTTATTGATGAGTTTGATGAAATGCTGAATCTTGGTTTCCGCTCACAACTGACAGCACTTTTGGCAATGATGAAAACCAAACGTCAGAATATTTTATTCTCAGCAACAATGACTGATGAAGTTGATGATATCCTGAACGATTATTTTGATTTTCCAGAAGAAGTTACCCTTGCCGCTTCGGGAACACCGCTTGAAAAAATTACGCAAATCACCTATAATGTTCCAAACTTTAATACTAAAGTCAATTTACTGAAACATTTATTGCAGACAAACGAAAGCATGGAACGTGTTTTGGTTTTTGTGAACAACAAAAAGATTTCAGACATGCTGCACACACGTATTGAAGAAGATTTTGAAGGTCAGTTTGGGGTAATTCACTCCAATAAATCTCAAAATTACCGTTTGAGTACAATGGCAGAATTTCAGGAAGGAAATTTACGCGGACTGATTACGACAGATATTATGGCGAGAGGTTTGGATATTTCTGATATTTCGCATGTCATTAACTTCGAACTTCCGGAATTACCAGAATTGTACATGCACAGAATTGGACGTACCGGTCGTGCAGATGCAACAGGAACTGCAATTAGTTTTGTAACGCCACGTGAGGAAGAATTTAAAATTCAGGCCGAAATCTTAATGAACACGGAACTTGCAATTACAGATTTCCCGGAAGGAGTTGAAGTCTCAGAAAAACTAATCGAACCTGAAAAAGACCGTCAGCCTGTAAAATTCCTAATGAAAAAGGTGAAACTGGATGGTGATGGTGCTTTTCACGAAAAATCAAAAAAGAACAAAAAAATCAATCTTGGAGGACCCTCAAAAACCAAAAAGAAAACCCATGGTTCTGTCAACAGAAATATGCTTAAAACGAGAGATAAAAAGAAAAAAGATTCTAATAAATAGTTTTTTTTAGAATCTAAGGTTCTAAGTTACTAAGATTCTAAGTCTTGACAATAGTATAGAAAGCTCAAAGGTAAAATCATCCGGTGATTATCTTTGAGCTTTTTAATCTTAGAGCCTTAGTAGCTCAGTATCTTAGAACCTTTAAAGAAACCTATATTTTCGTAAAAAGCAATCCAACAGGAGAGCACAACTCGATTTTCTTACCGGTATCTTTAAGCTTTCCTGTTATTTTATCTCTTTTAAAGATAATTATATCATTAGTATATTGGTGTCCTGCCAAAAGGTAATTTCCTGACGGATCTATGGCAAAATCCCTTGGGCCTTTTCCTTGGGTACTCACCTGCTCTACCAATTCTAAACCGCCTGTTTTACCTATTTTATAAACCGAAATCATATTAACGTCTCCACGATCAGAAACATACAAAAACTTTCCGTCTGGCGAAATTTTTATGGCTGCAGAACTGTTTGCTCCTTTAAAATCTTTGGGGATAATATTAGTTTCTTTCAAAAGTTTTAAATTTCCAGTCTTGTTATACGAAAATGTTGTCAGAGTTCCGTCCAGTTCCTGAAGCAGGTAAACAAATTTTCCATCTTTACTAAATGTCAGGTGTCTTGGTCCGCTTCCTTTTTTGACATCAACAGTACTTTTCAAAGTCAGCATTTCGTGTTTGGCACTTGCATTATATTTATAAATAAAAACTTTATCCTGTCCCAGGTCATTTGACAAAACAAACTTTTTATCCGGAGAAAAAACAACCATATGTACGTGTGCTTTCTCCTGACGTGCTTCGTTTGGCCCTTTACCTTCATGCTGAATTAATTGCTGTGCTTCTGTAATACTTCCGTCTGCATTTTTCTTAAATACAGCGATACTTCCACCAGAATAATTAGCAACAATTACGTTTTTATTATCGTTGATTAAATGGCAAGGATCAGCTCCCAAAGAATTATTTTTATTCAAAAAAGTAAGCTTTCCTTTTGCAGAATCATAACCAAAAGCACTTACCGTACTTTGAGTTCCATTTTCATTTACGTCATAGATAAATTTATTATCTGGAGATGCCGATAAATAACTCGGACTTAAAACATTCTGATTTTCAGTAGAATTTTTTAAGGCAAAAGAACCTGAAACCGCATCAAATTCATAAACATAAATTCCGTTGCTCTGGCAGGTATTTGTATACGTCCCAACCAATAAATTAAACTTGCTCTGCGCTTGTGAAGCCGTAAAAGCCAAAGCTGAGAACAAAACTATATGTATTTTTTTCATATTCTAGTATTTATTTGAATATGCTAAAATAGACAATAATCTTATGTGATTACAGCTTTTTTGTTACAAATGGATTTTCAAAAGTTACATTTTTTAAAGCTTACTATAGTTTAGAAACCATATCTGTTATATAAATCTGATCTGTTTGAATGTTCTGATTTAAACTCATTGTGCGAACATGAACTTAAATAACTTATAATGGTTCAAATAAAAAAACAAATTTGTATTTTTGACCAGTATCTTCACGAAAAATCAAACTAGTGAAGTAAATCGAGGCCAGAATGCATTTTAAACATCCCGAAATTCTATATTTTCTGTTTTTATTGATTGTTCCTGTTTTGGTTCACTTATTTCAATTAAGACGTTTCAAAACTTCTTATTTTACCAACGTTCGTTTCTTAAAAGAACTTTCCATACAAACCCGAAAGAGTTCTAAAATAAAAAAACGACTATTATTAGCCACACGTTTATTGCTGTTAACTTTCGCTATTTTGGCTTTTGCCCAGCCATTTTTTGAAGCAAAAGACAGTAAAAATGCCGCAAACGAAATGTATGTTATTCTGGACAATTCATTTAGTATGCAGGCCAAAGGAAAAAAAGGCGAATTATTAAAACGTGCTGTTCAGGAATTATTAGAAAACACACCAGAAACCGCACAGTTTTCATTACTGACCAATACCGAAAACTTCTGGAATACAGATATTAAATCCTCCAAAAGTGCCCTGCAAAACCTGCAATACAGTGCAACTCCTTTTGAGCTTTCTTCTATTATTGCAAAAATAAAAGCGCATAAATCTGCTCATAAAAAAGATATTGTAATTATTACAGATGCTATTGGCCTGTCTGAAACAGATATTAAAAACATTGATACTGAAGATAAACCATACTTTATAATTCCCGAAGCTGAACAAAAAAACAACATTGCCATTGACAGCGTTTATATCAACCAGACTCTGGAAAATTTTTATGAAATTGGTGTAGATTTAGCTGCTTATGGTGAAGATTTCAAACCAGTTTCTATGGCACTTTACAATCAGAATAAATTGATTGCCAAAACCATAATTAATTTTGACACAAAGAAAAAGAAAATCAACTTTACTATTCCAAAAGAAGCTTTTCATGGTTATGTAACTATTGAGGACAATGGCTTGAGTTATGACAACAAGCTTTATTTCAGTATTTCAAAAACAAAAAAAACCAACGTAATCAGCATTGGTGAACCTGAAAAAAGCAATTTCTTATCGAGAATTTACACTTCGGGAGAATTCATTTATAATAATTATACACTTAGCGGTTTAGATTACAACAGTTTAGAAAAACAGAATACTATTATTTTAAATGAATTGGAAGAAGTTCCACAGGCGTTGCAAACAACTTTGAAAGCGTTTGTATCAAAAGGCGGAAATTTGGTTATTATTCCTTCTGAAAAAAGTTCGGTTACAAATCTGAATACTTTTTTAGGCAATTTTGGCAAAATCCAATTTAAAAACCTGCAGAGTGCCAGCAAACAAATTACCAAAATAAACTTTGATCATCCGTTATTTTCTGGTGTATTTGAGAATAAAATCACCAATTTTCAATATCCAAAAACAGCCAGATCGTTTGATGTTTCCAGTCCTTATCCTGCGGTTTTGTCTTATGAAGACCAAACTCCATTTGTAACCGGAATTCAAAATCCGGCTTCTTCTGTGACCGTTTTTACGGCGCCAATCAATTCATCAAACTCTAATTTTCAGCAATCTCCATTAATTGTTCCCCTTTTTTATAAAATAGGTCAGAACAATCAGAAAACCGGTGTGAATGCTTTGACAATTGGAGACAACAATCCCTATTTTGTTGATGCCTTGCTGACAAAAGATGCGATTCTGGAAGTAAAAGGAAACGACGATTCTTTTATACCGATTCAACAAATATTAAACAATAAAGTCAAATTAACGTTTAATGATTTTCCTGAAACAGCAGGAAATTATAGCGTTTTTGACAAAAAGAACTGGGTAGAAAACCTGAGTTTCAATTACAAAAGAAGTGAAAGTGATTTAAGTCAGGTGAATACAAATCTGGTTTCAGATTTTAAAACGGCCGACAGCATTTCGACTATTTTTAACACCTTACAAACAGAACGAACTGACAGCCAAATTTGGAAATGGTTTGTTATCTTTGCACTGTTATTTTTAGCTTTAGAAATGGCTATTATAAAGTTTGTAAAGTAAAATCCGGGGCTTTTATACTATTTTACTTTTTGTAAAAATCATTTTTCGGTTTCAATTAAAATAAATTTACCTCATATGAAATTAATCATCAAAAGCGCCAAAATTATCGACTCAAAAAGTTCGTTTCATAATCAAACCGTTGATCTTTTAATTGCAGATGGTTTAATAGAAAAGATAGGCGTTTCACTTCCAAACGATGATGCTACAGTAGTAAGATTCGACGATCTTCATGTCTCACAAGGCTGGTTTGACAGCAGTGTTTCTTTTGGCGAACCAGGTTACGAGGATCGGGAAACTATTGCAAACGGATTAAATGTTGCGGCAAAAAGCGGTTTTACAGCGATTGGTTTGCAGCCAAACTCCTTCCCGGTTATCGACAATCAGTCTCAGGTAAATTTTGTAAAAAATAAAGCAAATGGTTTTGCAACAGAAATTTTTCCAATCGGTGCCTTGACAAAAGCGAGTGAAGGAAAAGATATGGCAGAACTTTTTGATATGAAAAAAGCTGGAGCCATTGCTTTTGGGGATTATAATAAAAGCATCGATAATGCTAATATTCTTAAAATCGCCTTGCAGTACGTTCAGGATTTTGATGGATTGGTAATTGCTTATTCGCAAGACCCAAATATTAAAGGAAATGGTGTGGCAAACGAAGGAATTGTTTCAACCCGCTTAGGGCTGAAAGGAATTCCGAATCTAGCAGAAGAACTGCAAATCTCGAGAAACTTATTTTTACTGGAATATACAGGTGGTAAACTTCATATCCCGACTATTTCTACAGCAAAATCGGTTCAGTTAATCAGAGAAGCCAAAGCAAAAGGTCTAGATGTAACCTGCAGTGTTACTGTGCATCACTTAGTTTTAACAGATGAAAAATTAGATGGTTTTGATACGCGTTTCAAAGTAACACCGCCATTACGTACCGAAGTTGACAGACAGGCTTTATTAAACGGAATTGCTGACGGAACTATCGACATGATTACGTCTGACCACAACCCGATTGATATCGAATTCAAAAAAATGGAATTTGATACTGCCAAAAACGGAACCATTGGTTTAGAAAGTGCTTTTGGTGCTTTGTTAACGGTTTTACCTTTAGAAACCATAGTTGCAAAATTAACTTCTGGAAGAGCTGTTTTTGGTCTTGAAAGCAATACAATTGAAGAAGGCGCAAAAGCAAATCTTACGTTTTTTACTCCGGAAGGAAAATCGACTTTTATGAAAGAAAATATTCTTTCTAAATCTAAAAATTCTGCTTTTTTAGGAACTGAAATCAAAGGTTCTGTTTATGGAATTTTAAATCAAAATCAACTTGTTACAAAATAATAAAATGAATAATACAATCGAAGAAGGAAAGTCAATCGCTATTACCAGTTATATTTTAATCGTTGGTGTACTGATTGCAATGTCTATGAATTCTGAAAACAAAAACAGTTTTGCTTCTTTTCATATTCGTCAGGCTTTGGGCTTATCACTGACTTTTATTTCTTTTGGAGCACTGACCAGCAATTTTGACAGCTTTTATATAACTTTCCCGATGTGGATTTGTGTTTCTATTTTATGGACTTATGCTATTTTTACCGCTATTCAGGGGCAAATGAGACCAATTCCTTTAGTTGGTAATCTTTTTCAAAAATGGTTTAAATCCATCGGATAAAATTTAAACTCCAATTTTTTAAGCTCCAAATTCCAATAACTTTGTCAAAGTTTAAAACTTTGACAAAGTTCGACTTTAAGAAAACTTATAACTTATCACTCAAAACTCATAACTCTCTGATGAATCTATCTTTAGAATATAAAATACAGGAACCAAAAGTTATTTTAGAAAAAAATCCGGTTTTACTTTTATTACACGGCTACGGAAGCAACGAAGCAGATTTATTTTCGTTTGCTACCGAACTTCCTGATAATTATTATATCATTTCTGCACGAGCGCCTTATGATTTGCAATATGGAGCTTATGCGTGGTACGCCATCAATTTTGATGCTGACCAAAACAAATTTTCAGATAACGAACAAGCCAAAACTTCACGCGATTTAATTGCCAAATTTATTGATGAACTTGTTGCAAATTATCCTATTGATGCCAATAATATTACTTTGGTTGGCTTTAGCCAGGGTTCTATTTTGAGTTATTCTGTTGCTCTTTCTTATCCTGAAAAAGTGCAGAGAGTTGTGGCAATGAGTGGTTATTTTAATAATGAAATTATTAAAGAGGGATTTGAGAAAAATGACTTTAAAAACCTAAAAATATTTGCTTCTCACGGAACTGTAGATCAGGTTATTCCTATCGAATGGGCAAGAAAAACTCCTGCTATTTTAGAGGAATTAAATATTCCTGTTACTTATAAAGAATATCCTGTTGGTCATGGTGTAGCACCGCAAAATTTCTTTGATTTTAAGAATTGGCTGGCTTTGTAATATTCGTTTTTAATCGCAGTTTAAGTTTTTCAAAAAACATCTATCAAAATATAAAAACATGAGCATTTCAAAACTTGATAATCCGGCATTAATTTTAATTGATATTCAAAAAGGTTTTACTAAAACCGACTATTGGGGCGGAGACAGAAATAATGTAAATGCAGAGCAAAAAGCCGGGGAACTTCTCGAAATATGGAGGAATAAAAAATTACCTCTTTTTCATATTCAACATTGTTCTTCAAATCCAAATTCAATTTTAAATGAATCAAATCTGGGAAATGAATTTCAGGATGTTGTAAAACCGATTGAAGGTGAAATTATTATTAAAAAAAATGTAAACAGCTCTTTTATCGGAACAAACTTAAAAGAGTTATTAGATAACGCAAAAATTAAAAATGTTGTTATTGTAGGCTTAACTACAGACCACTGCGTCTCTACTACTACAAGAATGGCCGGAAACTTTGGATATAATACCTATTTGGTTTCTGATGCTACTGCAACCTTTAATAAAAAAGGCCTAAATGGAGAAAACTTTTCGGCAGAAGTAATTCATCAAACTGCTTTAGCAAGTTTAAATGATGAGTTTGCAAAAGTAGTTACCACTGATTTTATAAAAGAAATAGTTTAGTTTCAGATAAAAATAAAAATGAGATGTAAATTGGTGATTACCAAATTACATCTCATTTTTATTTTCCAGATTTGTCAACAGTGAACAAATTATCTTTTTGAGGATTTAAACTATTGTCCTGTATAAATTATCTTCCCTCCTTTTTTTAGCACATAGCCTTTCCAGGGAATTAGTTCTAAATCATCTTTTACCCAGGAATCTCCTTCTGATTTTCTTTCTAAAATAATCGATTCTTTTTGGGCATCCAGAAAAAGCTCGGCTTTGTTTCCTTCAAAAACTACGTAAGCGGCTGTTGTGTATGTTTTTCCGGCTTCTTCCGCGTGTGATAGTTTTGTACCTTCAAAAACTCGGATGCATTTGTTTTTAATTACAGACCAGCTATAACCTGCAGAGCCTTTACAGCCGTGACTGTCAACATCTCCGCCAACCATTACTTTTTCTGTTTTTGTTTCTTTTGCTGTTTTGGTTTCCTGAGCATTCTTTGTACTGCAAGAAACAGCAAGACCAATTATAATCGACAATAAAAATACCTTTTTCATTTTTCCTATTTTTTTATTTCTTTCAAAAATAGGAAAAATCTTTCTTATTTTTGATATAATAAAGATTGATTTACTTCAAAAGTAATACTTTCGTCATCATTAACAAAGTATTTTAATAAGACTTCTCCCCATAATTCACCATTACTGTAATCAGCAATAATCCATCTGTGGTTGAGGATTTTTACTTTGTTAATGATAAATTTTTTATCCTCAATTTTGTCTTGTCCGGTATAAGGATTTCCGTTTGGATTAGAGTTTAAGTCCAGCAATTTTTCGGTTACAACCGGTATGAGTTTTTCGTATTGAATAATTTTTCCTCCGGTAGCACTATTGTCAAAGTAATTCTGTGCATTTTCATTATGTTCTAAAGAAAAATAATCAGATTCTGCCAATTTTGTCGAAACTAAATTGATACTGTCTCTTAATTTTTTGGTTGTTTTCTTATATCTTTCTTCTCCAAATTTTACCTCACGGCTGTAAAACATATAAGTAAAAACATTCATTAATATGGCCAGGATAAAAAGATAGAGCATTAAGGACTTTTTCATTGTTGTAGTATAATTAAATTGTAATTTCTAAATTGTCGTAAGCAAGAAAAACATTTTCAGGAAGCTGTTTCTGAACCTCTTCGTGAAAACCTAAAACATGACTTATATGGGTTAAATACGCTTTTTCTGGTTTTACCAAATTGATAAAATCTAAAGCTTCCTGTAAGTTAAAATGGGTATCATGCGGCTCGACACGCAATGCATTTACAACCAAAACTTTTAGGTTTTTAAGTTTATTTGTCTCGGTTTCATTTATTGTTTTTACATCTGTCAGATATGCAAAATCATCAATTCTGTATCCAAAAACCTGCAGATCTCCGTGCATAACATTCACGGGAATGGCTGTTTTGTCACCAATGGCAAAAGGCTCATTGTTTTTTACTGCGATTGTTTTTACGCTTGGTGCGCCGGGATATTTATTTACAGTTTCAAAAACATAATCAAAACGACGTCTTAGATTATCTATAACACGTTTATGTGCATAAACAGGAATTTCGCCCTGTCTAAAATTAAACGGTCGGATATCATCTAATCCGGCTGTATGATCTGCATGCTCATGTGTAAACAAAATAGCATCCAGTTTTCTACATCCGCATGACAGCATTTGCTGCCTGAAATCAGGCCCGCAATCTATGACATATGAGTGTTCGTCCCAGGTAATCCAGATGGATACGCGGAGTCTTTTGTCCTTAGCGTCAGTGCTTTTGCAAACAGGATGATCGATCCCTATAATCGGGATGCCTTGAGAAGTGCCTGTGCCTAAAAAATAGATCTTCAATTGGAGTTAATTTTTTTACAAAAATAGGATTATTTCTCTTTCATTAGAAGCCTAATTTGCTAACTTTGTAACAAATCTATTTAAAATAAAATGGGTACAGAAATAAAACTCAAAGGTGACAAGGTCATCGAACAGATTCCTTCTATAAAAGACAAAGCGTTACGCATTAATTTAAACGAGAATATTTACGGAACATTTGCTGAAATTGGTGCTGGGCAGGAAACAGTGAGGCATTTTTTCAGATCCGGAGGTTCATCGGGAACAATTGCAAAAGCAATGTCTGCCTATGACAAAGATTTTAGTGATGCTGTTTACGGAATTGAGGGTGACGGAAGATATGTAACTGAAAACCGTCTCAAAAAAATGCTGACCTTTGAAGGGGAATTGATTGAAGAACGTTTGAGCCGTGAGAAACACCCCAACAAACTTTTTTTTAGTTACGCCAATACTGTAGCCACAATAGATTTTGCAAAACAATTTAAAGGTCACGGCTGGGTTGGTATCCGATACCAGATTGAACCAGACGAGGCTTATAACGAAATTATTCTTCACATTCGTTTTAAGGAAACTGACGCCAGACTACAACAGGAAACACTGGGAATTTTAGGTGTAAACTTAATTTACGGTGCTTTTTACAAATACAACGATCCAAAACGATTACTTCGCTATTTATACGATCACTTGGACAAAGACCAGCTAGAAATTGACACTATTAACTTCTCAGGTCCGCGTTTTGCAGATGTCGATAACCGACTGATGAGTTTACAATTGGTTAAAAACGGAATGACGGATGCGGTAATGTTTAATCCTGAAGGAAAAAACATTCTTCCGGCTGCGATTTTATACAAAAAGAATCTTTTGGCTTTGAGAGGAAGTTTTCGTCCGGTTACGAAAGTAAATATGGATATGTATGAGAAATCATTAAAAATGTTTCTCGAAGAAAATAAGGTTGAAAAAGACAATACTTTGGTTGTTTTTGAAATTACGCTTTCTAACTTACGTTCTGATGGTGAAATTGATGAACGTGACTTTATGGACAGAGCCGAATTGCTTTGTTCTCTTGGTCAGACGGTTATGATTTCGAATTTTCAGGAGTATTATAAGGTGGTTGAGTATTTTGCTAATTACACCAAAGCAAGAATGGGACTGGCAATGGGTGTAAATAATCTTGTTGACATTTTTGATGAGAAATATTATCGCCATTTGAGTGGTGGAATTCTGGAAGCGTTTGGAAAATTATTCTACCGCGATATGAAAGTTTTCTTATATCCGATGTTAGACGAAAACGGTGTTCTGATGAATTCTAGTAACTTAAAGGTACATCCGAGAATGAAGGAATTATACAAATTCTTTAAGTTTAATGGAAAAGTGGTTGATGTGGCTGATTATGATCCGAATAACCTTGAAGTTTTCTCTCGTGAAATCCTAAAAATGATTAATCAGGGCAAACCAGGCTGGGAACCAATGCTTCCGCCGGGTATTGCAGAAATTATAAAAGAACATCATCTTTTTGGTTATCACCCTCAAAAGGTATTGAATCAAACAAATTAAAAAAAGTCCCCGAAAAGGGACTTTTTTTGTTTCAGGTTTCAGGTTTCAAGCTCACGTTTGTCAGGCTGAGCGAAGTCGAAGCCCTTTTAACTTTGAAGCCCTTCGACTTCGCTCAGGGTGACTTCAGTATAATGAAATCTCTACAACGTAATCTGAAACCTGAAGCTTGAAACCTAAAAAAACATTTATTTCAAAATCTGCGATGCGTGTTCTTTGGTTTTTACTTTTTCTATAACTTCTTCAATAGTTCCTTTTTCGTCAATTACGAATGTTGTTCTGTGGATTCCGTCGTATTCTCTTCCCATAAATTTTTTGGGCCCCCAAACGCCAAATGCATTGATTACTGATTTGTCTTCATCTGCCAGTAATGGAAATGGGAATTCGTATTTATCCTTGAATTTACCCTGTGCTTTCTGACTGTCGGCGCTTACTCCCAAAAGTTCGTAATTATTGGCTTTAAAACGCTCAAAATTATCTCTAAGGTCACATGCTTCTGCGGTACAACCCGGTGTACTTGCTTTTGGATAAAAGAAAACGACTAATTTTTTTCCTGCGTAATCTGCGAGTTTGTGTGTTTTCCCGTCCTGATCTGTTCCTGAGAAGTTTGGTGCTTTGTCTCCTGTCTTTAATGTCGTCATTCTTTTATTTTGATTTTAGATTTTAGATTTTTGGATTGCGCATATTTACATTCAATCCTGCGAAGTTGTAACTCTTAATCTTAATTTAAAACTCATAACTTCTAACTTATAACTCTTAACTAATAACTATATTTCATTATTTTTACGGGATTAAAATTACGGAAATGAATAAAGAAGCTCGCGTACAATTTGTTATAAATACGTTAAAAGAACTCTATCCTACTATACCTATTCCTCTTGACCATAAAGATCCTTATACTCTATTAATTGCTGTTTTGCTGTCTGCACAATGTACAGATGTTCGTGTAAACCAGATTACGCCGTTATTGTTTGCAAAAGCTGATAATCCGTATGATATGGTAAAAATGTCTGTGGAAGAAATTAAGGAAATTATTCGCCCGTGTGGTTTATCACCAATGAAATCTAAAGGTATTCACGGCTTGTCTGAGATATTGATTGAAAAACATAATGGTCAGGTTCCACAAAGTTTTGAGGCGCTTGAGGAATTACCTGCTGTTGGCCACAAAACAGCTAGTGTGGTAATGTCACAAGCTTTTGGTGTTCCTGCTTTTCCGGTTGACACTCATATTCATAGATTGATGTACAGATGGAATCTTTCGAACGGGAAAAATGTGGTTCAAACTGAAAAAGATGCTAAAAGATTATTTCCCAGAGATTTATGGAATGATTTACATCTTCAGATTATTTGGTACGGACGTGAATATTCTCCTGCAAGGGGCTGGAGCTTAGAAAAAGATATTATCACAAGAACTATTGGCAAGAAATCTATTATTGAAGAAATGATTAAGGCTTAGATTTCTTTGATCGATAGTATCGATTTGAATGAGGTACAAAAACCTTAACGGCTGACTAGTAATTTTGAGGCTTTAAATCGTGGAATTTGTATTGAAATAAAGGAGAAGGTGACTTTTCTGTTGCCTTCACAAGCTTGACTCTAGCATTAGCAGACAATACTTTAGCTTTTACGATAAGGTATAAACAATTGTGTATAACAAGCTACATCTGTTTTAAATATACTTTTTTCAAATGCTTTCTTATGTAATTCTGATAGCTTCGCAAATCTTTTCATTCGAATTTTATCTACCTTCCTGAGAGCTATAAAATCATAAGTACCACTTAACATCATTACAACTTCTACTTCATCGCATTTATCTGCAAGTTCTATAGATGCTAACTCTATTCCAATAGTACTAAAAGATAATTTTTTCACGGAAGTAGGAATATGTATTTGGAAAAATCCATTTAAATCTGTCCTGCCAACTTCAACTGTGTCATTAATCAAAATTGACACGTATGGCAAAGTTTCTAAATTATCATCAATTACCCTTCCTTTAATTGTTTTATTCTGAGAATACAGATTGCTTATCGAAACACTTAATACAATACAAAAAATTAATAATTTCTTCATTTTATTATCATTTTATGGTCTATATTCACTAGTATAATCATATTCTGCTGGTTTTATCTGACCTGCTGTTCTATACAGTATAATAAAAACTTGCATTCGGTATTAACCTTTTATCCCTTTGAAGAGCTGTCACGTCTTGTGAAAGTTCGGGTGCAGATTGAGTTGCTCCTAATTGGCCATTAGAGTGAGTATAAAATTGTTGTAAAAATTATTTGGGAATAATTAATCTCGTATTTATAACAAGTTCACTTAACTGAATCATAAGAAAAGCTGTTTACTAATTGTAAACAGCTTTTTTTTTGTTGATATTTCAGAAATTAAAAATTGTAAAACCTCAACAAGTTATTACATTGTTCCTTTCAGAGTATTATATTCATTTGTCATATCAAGTGACCTGTAAACTCCTAGCAGGGTTTTGGTTACATCAGGGTTTTTTGGTTCGATATCTAGAGCTTTCTTAAGATACGGAATTGCACTTCTGGCTATGTCATCTTTTTGAGCATTTAGTTTATCGTATTTCTGCATCTCGCTTGGTGTTGTCCCTAAAGAAGCTATTTCATCAACCAAAGATTTTTTTAACTGCAGCTTTAGATATGCCAGATTAATATAGGCGTCAATGTAATTAGGATTGAGCTCCAGAACGTAATTATAAATTTTTTCTGCATTTGCAAAATCTTTTTTCTCCAGATAAGAATAAGCCAAATTATTGTTTATTTCTATTTTCTTAGAAGGAACAGATTCTGTTCTTGGTTTTTCATAAAGTCCTTGTTCAATAGCTGATTGTCTTGCTTTTGGTGAAATAAAAACGTCTTCTTCTTTTGTTTTCTTATTTGTAGCGTAGTATAGAACTCCTTTTCCTGAATAATTAATCTTTTTTAATCGCTCGTAATATTTAATTGATGAATCGTAATCTCTTGCGTTTATAGAGGAAGCTGCAGCATTGACTAAGTTTATGGTATCTTTTTTATCAAACATATAAACTTCGTAACTTTTTGCTGCGCTTTCTTTGAAATTACCTGCTTTAAAATCGGCCATTGCTCCATTTACAAGCTTAGATTTCATTTCTTTTAATGCCATATTTGCCTTTATGGTATATTTGAATTTACCAGATTCGTTTTCGAATAAGAATACATCCTGATAGGCTTGTGAAGCCAGTGTAAAGTTGTTGGCGGCATCAATATTTTTAATCGCTAAATCTTTTAGTACGTTTCCTTTTAAAAAGTAAAAATCAGATTTATCTTCATCCGGGGCATTGATAATTAGATATTCTGTTTTGTTTAAAATGGTTAATGCAGCCTGAGAATCTCCTTTTTCGAAAAGAGTCTGAGCTTCTTTAATTTGCGCATTCTGAGAATAGCCGCAAATATTTATCAAGATTATTGATAATAGTATAATTTTCATTTTCATGTTATCAGGTTTGATTGTTAGATAGTTTTTGGTTACTAAAGCAATTTTAAGGTGTGCTGCGTATTTTGTGTTTTCTAAATAGATGAAGTAAATTATTCATTTACTCACTTTAGCTAAAATTGCACTTTAATATCCCTGAGGGGGATTTAAAGGGTTTCAAACTGATATTTAATAAGAGTAATTTTTTATCATATTAAAATATTTTAGGGGTTAAACAATTTCAAAATTAATTTACAATAAATACTTTTTTAACAGTATTTCTGCTATAGATACTATTTTTGTACGTGGTTTTATACAAACAATATATTTTTTTATCTAAAATAGAATTAAAAATTGAATATGCAATAAATTACCCGATTTTTTTTATTTGCTGGATTGTATTTGGATATGACAGATGTTTAATACTTAGATTAAAGAAGAATAAAAAAACAAGAGCAAAAAAAAAACCACTACCTGTATTTGCATACAAATAGTGAGCTTTCAACCAAAACGACCATTTGGTTTTTCTTTCGAAATAAACATCCGACCAAAGCAGCGGGCTGTTTAATTAGCTATAATCTCAAAATTTTTATTTTCAATTTTCACAACCGTAAGTGCTTGTGAATAATTTAATAAAAAAGAAACAACTTCTTTTTTAGGTTTTAAATCTTTAGAAGCTAATGCCTTTTTAGAGTAAATTTTCGCCATACTATCAAATGTTTTATAATAGTATAACGAGCTAATACTCAAAATAGTATTAGTTGGTTAAAATAATTTGATGTTTATCAATTATTTTTCTCAAATTCATCAGTGCATAACGCATTCTTCCTAATGCAGTATTGATACTGACACCCGTAATTTCAGAGATTTCCTTGAAACTCATATCCTGATACATACGCATGACAAGGACTTCTTTCTGATCATCCGGAAGTTCTTCAATTATTTTTTTCAGATCTACTTCTACCTGATCAAAGATCATTTTATTTTCGATTGTCATTGAATCATCGGACATTACAGAAAATATAGAAAACTCTTCAGTTTCTCTATACATTGGCATTTTTTTGGTCTTACGAAAGTGATCTACTATTAAGTTGTGAGATATACGCATAACCCAAGGCAAAAATTTACCTTCTTCATTATATGAATTGCTTTTTAGGGTTTTGATTACCTTAATAAAGGTATCCTGAAAAATATCATTTGAAATATCTCTATCTGAAATTTTTGAATATATAAAGCCGTAAATCTTAGACTCATGCCTCTTTATTAATGTTGCTAAAGCATTTTCATTGCCTTCAACATAATTTCTAACCAATAGAGCGTCTGGAATATGCAGATCAGCCATAATAACTACTTTTTTTAGTTTCTGTTTAAAATTTGGAGTAAATTTTTCTAAAAGTAGTTTTATGTAATAGGCTAAATCTTTTTTATGAGTTATGTTAATAATGTGTTCAAATTTAACAAATAATTATTCTAAAAAGCAAATCCAAACAACAAATTATTAATAATAAAATACGATATAATGTAAATTAATAATAAATTTTTCTGGCAATGTGCTGAAAATCGCCAAATAACAGGGCTGTTTTTAACAATTAAAAAAAGAAGACAAACTTTATAAAACACTTATTTTAAATAAGTTACATCTTCTTTTTTTGTACTATTTATAGTATTTATTCATATACCCGAACGTAGTCTACATAAAATTTTTGTGGCAATACAGTATCGTCTACGTCAGGTCCCCCAAAATTTCCACCAATGGCTAAATTGACAATAATATAAAATGGCTTATCAAATGGCCAGGTATTTTCGTTTTTCACTTCTGGGTTAAAAGTATAAACTAAGGTACTGTCTACAAAAAATTCTATTTTCTCTTTAGACCATTCTATTGCATATACATGATATCCTTCTTCGATAGTGGGAAACTCGGTTCTTTTTGTATTAATGGTATTACCGTGACTGTCTTGGGTGTGCAGGGTTGTATATACCATATGAGGATCTCTGCCGATATATTCTAAGATATCAATTTCTCCTGTTTTTGGCCATTTTACTTCATCAATATTCGCACCCAGCATCCAGAATGCCGGCCATAAACCATGACCAACAGGAAGTTTTGCTCTGGCTTCGATTCTCCCGTACAGAAACTCTTTTTTGCCTTTTGTAGTAATTTTGGTAGAGGTATATTTAGTTCCTTCTTTTCGGGCTTCGATGATTAGAATACCGTCTTTTATTTCGTGATTTGTTTTGGTATAAATTTGTCGTTCGTTATTACCATAACCACAAAGATTTGGACAGCCATCACCGGTTTCGAAATTCCAAAACTTTTCATTTATATTTTTTTTGCTGAAATTTTCCTCCCACAATAATTTTCTTTTTGCTTCTTGTGCATATGAAAAATTGCAGATTAATAAGAGTAAAACTATTTTGTTCATGGCATTATTTTAAATATTTATTAAATTAAGAAGGTCAGCCGAAACTGACCTTCTCACTTTTTACTAATTAATCAACCTATTGATATACTCTTACATAATCAATCTCCATAGAAGACTGAGTAAAAGCAGGATCAATATTACCGCCGAAGTTTCCTCCCATTGCCACATTTAGTATTATAAAGAAGTCTTTATTAAATGGCAATGATGCATCGTTTGCAACTGTATGGATCAACTGGTCATCTACATAAATCTGTATTGCTTCTGGTGACCAAATAGTTTTGTACACATGAAAAGCTGTTGAAACATTCGGAATTGTTTTAGAACCTGAATTTCCATTTCCACCCGAATGTCCGGGATAGTGAAGTGTTCCATGAATAAGGTCCTGACTATTGCCTACATGTTCCATTACATCAATTTCTCCACAAGCAGGCCATGCAAATCCTGATGTTGCATAATTGGCACCCAGCATCCAAATGGCAGGCCATGTTCCACCTCCTGTTGGCAATTTTGCACGAACCTCAAGTTTACCATAGGTAAAGTCATATTTACCTTCTGATTTTAATCTTGCAGATGAATAATTAAATCCTCCTGAAGCTTCTTTTTTGGCTGTAATTTTTAAATTTCCGCCTTGTACAATTACGTTTGATGCAGAATTGGTATAGTTTTGTTGTTCACTATTTCCCCATCCGTTTGTTCCATTTCCTAAATCATAAACCCATTTAGCAGCATCTGGCGCACCATCTGTATCAAATTCATCAAACCAAACTAAGTTTGTGTAATCTGTTGTTGGATCAGGATTTTGATTTGGTGGTGTAGTAGTAAAGGTGTGATACCATGCTAATGCCGGATTACCTCCCATTACTGCTCTAACTGTCATTCTGTTTGCCGTTATAGATAAGATTTCATATGAACTTTGACCAATATAGTAGCCCATGAATCCGCCATCAGCAATATTCATTGTTGTACCTCTTGTTTGTTCAGCATGTTTTGGATTTGCCATTATCACTGACTCAGAAGGGCTTAATGAAACATTTTTAACGCCGCTGGTGTTATAAGATAAACAAGCATCGTCTGGCGAGCTTCCTCCTGCCACACTTGCAAAAGCTGCATTAAAGAATGTAGAACCACCATTATTTAATTCAAATTTCAATTGGCCACCCTGTACAGAGAAAGTTAATTCATTCTCGTATAAACAGCTGCTTGTCGGAGAAGCTGCCTTCTCAAAAGGTCCTGCCTGATAATAGTTAGCATAGAAGTTTTTCTCAGCATTAGCATCATTTTGACCTACACCAAGATGTCCTGGTTCTGCGGCAGCCCAATACCACTTTTTAGAAGTTCCTCCTGTTAGCAACTGTACGGCTTCATCGTCGCTAAAATCACTTCTTACTTCAACATCTATAGTTGTTGTACTAACTACCCCGCCTTTTCCTGAAGCTACAAGGGTTACGGTATAGTTATTAACTCCTGTTTTTGTAAATCTTTTTGTGATTTTACCATTTGGAGCGTTATCTGATGTTCCGTCAGGATATACATATTTGTATGAAATTGTATTGTCTGCTGTACCAACAAACTTTACTAATCCTGAACCATCTCCATATGGAGCATCGGCTGTTTTACCAACAATTTCGGCTGTTACCTTAAGATTTGTCGGTGTGGTTATATCTCCGAAAGTGTAATCATCTTTTTGACAGCTTACTGCGAAGAGTAAGGCAAAAAGGAAGACAAAGTATTTATTATATTTTTTCATTTCAATTGTTTTTTATAAAATGTAAATTCATTTTAATTCAGCAATAAGACTATTTTCTATTTATGAAAATAAACATTATCAATGTATACAGTATGAGCTCCTGTAGGAGTTCCCGAATAGATGAGCTGCGCAATATGTGCACGCGTTGTTAAACCGGTAAAATTACTAAGCGGAATGTCCAAACTCACCCAGCTGCCTTGTACCGGAGCAGTAAGTTTCACTTCATGCTCTACATTATCTCCTCCTGTTTCGTAAACTCCGTTTGGTCCAAAATCAACCAGTTTTATTCTGAATTCTGTAAAATCAGTAGAATAGACATCTACGTGTAAATGTGTCATTGCAGAAGCATCAATTGGTGCATTTGGTTCAACACCAACAAAATTTAGGTTTGAATATTTTTTTACTGCATTTCCGGCAATCGCAGTTTCTTCTAACGCAGCATCTGACCATGAAGTTCTCCAGGTAGCTATGCCAACATTTGTATATGCATCACTAAAAAGTGAAATAACATCTGTAGCCGCTACTGTTGGAGTTGGTGCCGCTGGTATTGACCCAGCTTCTTTATAGAAATAAATATTGTCGATATAAACACTTCCGGCTGCCCAAGGTGTTCCTACTAATTTTAACTGAAAGATATCTGCAACAGTTAATCCCTGACTTGTAAAAGCTGAAATCGGAATATCTATGCTTGTCCATTGGTTAGCTGTCAGATCTTTTGTAACTGGTTTTTCGCCATTTGTTTTGCTAATTAAAGAAGTTTCTAGCTTTTGCAAATCAGCAGTCCAAACATCCATGTGGATATAATCCATAGCAGAAACATCAATAGTTACATTGTCTGCCAACGCAATCCCCTGATAACTCAAGTTAATATAGTTAAGCATTTTGTCTCCATTCAGATCAAACTCTGTCCAGCTGCTTCCTTGTCCTGCCTGTCCCCAATCCGGGAAATAATTCGTTCCGGCAACATTTGTATATTTTGATCCGTAGATTGAGATTACGTCGCCCGCAGCTCTGTTTGGTGGTGTCGGCGCTGGCGAAGTAGGATTCAGAATTAATATTGCTGTAATTTCTGCTGTGTATTCTGTAGTCGCAACAGCTGCACTTTTTGCTACAACACGAATAGTGTAAACTCCCGGCTGCTGATATGTATATGAAACAGATGCTCCATTATTTGCAGAAATTGGATCCGGTTTACCTGGTTCTCCAAAATATACGTCATAAAACAAGGCAAAATCTGCTGTTGCTGTAACAGTTACTTTTTTAGATACTGATAAATCATTCGTAACCACTACTTCTAAGTTTTCAGGGGCTCTAAATGAAACTACAACATCTTGTTCAACTTCAGTTGTTTTTCCATTAACGCTCATTGCGGTAATTTTAGATTTATACACACCTTCTTTGTAAACATGTGATACAGTTGCTCCTGACTGAATATAATCAGATTCAGGACTTCCGTCTCCAAAATTAATTTTGAATTGTGTTACTCCTTCGCCTTTAGGCAAAAAGGTAACCTTTCCTGTATTGTCCTGGGTAACTGTTGTCAGAGCTGAAACATTGCTGGGTGCAGCTATACCATCTAAGTTAACATCCAGATCATCGCTTGCACAACCTATTATTGTGGCTAAAACGAAAAGATTTATAATAAAATATATTTTTTTCATAATTGAAGTTTTTTAATATCCAGGGTTTTGTGCCCAATTTCCGTTAGCAAATTGAATTTCTTCAATCGGAAGTGGAAATAATTCGTTTTTATCTGCTGTAAATCCAGGGATTGTTCCTTCTGCATGTCCGGTTCTTACTAAATCAAAGAAACGGTGTCCTTCTCCAAACAGCTCCACTCTTCTTTCTTTCAAAATCAAATCTGTTAAAGCTGCTCCTGCAAGATTTACATCATGATTCGAATCACCAAAAGCACGTCTTCTAACTGCATTTAGATACTCTCTGGCTTTTCCATCATCAATACCACCTCTGTTATAAGCTTCTGCAGCCATTAGTAAAACGTCTGCATAGCGTATTGCTCTGTAGTTGTTTGGATTTGTTAAGTTCAAATCTCCTGCGGCATCCTTATTTCTTTTTCTTGGCAGGTACTTTCTGTTAAAGAAACCTGTGTCTTCATTTCCTTTTCCAAACTTAATTCCGTTTCCTTTGTCATAATCAGCATTAGCAGCTGCCCACGCATTAATATCCAGAATAGAGATATCTTTACGTTTATCTCCTGTTTCAAAAGCATTTGCACTTTCCTGAGTAGGAACATTAAAACTGAAACCTGCGCTAAAAAATGGTCCGTCGTAACCTCTTACTCCGCTAAAACCTACAGCAACGTTACCTTCACTACATTGTAAGCAAGGAAAACCTGCTCCTTCGACATCAGTGTATTGTATTTCAAAAACAGATTCTGTTCCGTTTTCTCCAACTGCTTCAAACAAATTAGTATAATCGGTACCCGTTTTTAATGAATAAGAACCTAAGTTAATTACCCCTTGTAAAGCAGTTGCTGCCTGAGCAAATTTATCCTGATATAAATACGCTTTTCCAAGCAATGCCAATGCAGCACCTTTTGTAGCTCTTCCTTTTTGAGAAGCATTTGGAGATAAATTAGCTGCCGCGAAAGTTAAATCAGCTTCTATAGATGCATATACTTCCTCAACTGACGAACGCGGAATCTTAAGTTCATCTCCAAGCTTAAACCTGGCATCGGGTTTCATCGGGATACCTCCAAACCACTTTACTAATTCAAATTGGTAGTATGCTCTAAGAAAACGTGTTTCGGCTATTAATTGTGTCTTTCCTTCAAAATCTGTTTTGTTCTGAAACTCAAGAATATAATTTGCTCTCTGAACCCCTGCAAACATCCAGTTCCAGATATCTCTTAGATTGCTGTTTGTCTGCGTGTGAATCATATCATCGATTTGTTGAAAACCAATAACGTCTGTTGGACTTTCTCCACCTGCCAATGTATTATCTGAAGCTATTTCGCCTAACAGAACATTTACATAAGATGATTGTAGTAAATCGTAAGTGGCAATCAAAGCATTATCGTATTCTTCTTTGGAATTAAAATAATTCTCAGAATCGATAGAATATTCCGGAGCAGGATTAACAAATTCGTCCGAACAAGAAGTTGTTACTGCCGAAAGTAATGTTATTGCTGCTATACTTGTAAAAATATATTTTTTCATTTTAATTGAAATTAAAAATTAATGTTTAAGCCCAATAAATAGGTTCTTGGTACTGGATAAAATCCATAATCAATTCCTGCTCCAATAGGTGACTGAGATACATTATCTCTATTTCCAGGACCAAATGAAGCTCCCGGATCAAATCCTTTATATTTTGTAAAAGTGTATAGATTATTTACACCCGCATAAAGTCTTAATTTTGTGATTCCTACTTTTTGGGTCACATTTGGACTTAAAGTATAACCTAACTGAACATTTTGGATTCTTACGTAAGATGCATCTTCTACAAAATAATTCGAGAAAACATTATTTGAGGTTGCACCAGTAGTAACTCTTGGGGTTGAGTTGCTTGTTCCTTCTCCTGTCCATCTGTCTAATACGTAATTTAAACGATTAGCATCAGAAAGTGTTCTTTCATAATTACGAACCATGTCATTGCCAACAGAAGCAAATGTGAAAACTGCAAAATCAAGATTTTTGTAATTCATCTGCAAATTGAATCCCATTGTCGCTTCCGGAACCGGATCTCCAATATTTGTTTTATCCTTTGTATCAATTACACCATCACCATTTACATCTACATAACGTATATCTCCAGGCGCAGCATTTGCTCCTAATGACAATTGAGATGGATGCGCATCAATTTCGGCTTGATTTTGAAAAATTCCGTCCGTTTTATATCCGTAAAAATATCCCATCGGCTTTCCTACTTCCATACGGGATGGCGCAGGCTGACCTACTCCAAATGCACCACCTTCAATAAACCCGGTTCCGTTGTTTACTTCTAAAACTTCATTTTTAATGAAAGTCACATTATATCCAACACTCATTGAGAATGCGTCTGAGAATTTTTCTTTATAATCTATTGCAAACTCAAATCCTGCATTTCTAACTGTACCTGCATTCAATGTTGGTGAACTTGCGCCTGGAGCACCTGTTCCTATAATTCCGGAAACCGGAATATTTGGTATCAACAAATCTTTTCTTGTATCAATAAAATAATCTGCAACAACAGATATTTTATCGTTTAGTAATCTAAGATCCAAACCTACGTCAAATTTCCTCGCTTCTTCCCATTTTAAATCCGGATTAGGTGTTTGACCCATTGCTGTTCCATTGCTCAAAGTTCCGTCAAATACGTATGATCCTTCTCCATTAAGAATTCCAAGATAACCAAAATTCGGAATCTGGTCATTTCCTAAAGTACCATAACTTGCTCTTAATTTTAAGAAATTTAAAACTTTTGGCTGTCCAAAAAATTCTTCATCAGAAATAACCCAACCTCCTGTAAATGAAGGAAAGTAACCTGTTTTATTACCCGGGCCAAATTTTGTAGAAGCATCACGTCTGATCATAGCAGAAAACAAATACTTTCCTTTATAATCGTATTGCAATCTTCCAAAATAAGAAAGTCTTCTTTGGTCATACAGGTAAGATGTATTGGTAAGCGTTTCAGAGATTCCTTTAGTTAAAGAAATATCAGCAAACTCCCATAAATTATTCGGAACATCAAAACCGGTAGCAGTAAGTCCGTTACCCCATGTTTTAAAAATTGTTGTACCAAGAGTTCCGGTAATATTATGATTTTCTAAAATTTTTGTATTATAAGTTCCAAAAAGGTCAAATGAATAATTATTATCATTTACTGCTCCCTGAGTTACAGAACTTCTTTGTACATCAAATACTTTTCCGCCATAACTGATTTGTTTTGCAAATGTTCTTGATTCGCTGTTTGATGTATTAAAACCAATTGAACTTGAAAGAGTAAAACCTTTGAAAATTTTATAATCTAATCCAAAATTTCCATTCAGTTTTTTATAGTTATAATCGTTATAAGTGTTTTCAATCTGCGCTAACGGATTTATAATTTCTGTTCCAAGTCCTGTAGTACTCGGTACTAAAGTAAGCGCACCATTTGCATCGTAAGGGCTAAGCGTAGCCGGAACGTTTAATGCATTAAACAAAACAGATCCAAGACCGTTTTCGTTTAATGTATTTCTTGTAAAGTAAGTATAAATTACGTTGGTTTTTAATTTGAATTTATCACTTAAATCAACTCCTAATGCAAGTCTTGCCGTATTTCTTAAATATCCTGATTTGTCTCCTCCAACAATTCCTGCCTGATCCAGATGTGATCCACTTACAGAATAAGTAATTTTGTCTGAACCTCCTGAAATTGTCAAATCATTATTAATAATCGGAACACCTCTCTTAAAAACTTCATCCTGCCAGTCTGTACCTTTTCCTAAATTGCTAACATTCGGATAAGGAAGTGGTTTACCTCCGTTAGAATAACTTTCATTTAATAATAGTGCATATTCTGTAGCGTTCAGAGTTGGTAATTTTCTTGAAGTTTCCTGAAATCCTGTATAGCTGTTAAAAGAAATTCTTGTTTTAGAATTCTTTTTTCCCATTTTGGTTGTCACCAAAATAATACCGTTTGCTCCAATAGTTCCATAAATAGCAGCCTGAGCGTCTTTTAAAACAGTAATTGTTTCAATATCATTTGGACTCAGTAATCCTAAATCTCCCACATAGCCATCAATTATTACTGTTGGTCTGCTCTCACCGTTTGTAGCTACTCCACGAATACGAATATCTAACGGTGCTCCCGGAGCTCCGGATTGTGTAGTAACATTTACACCGGCAATAGTTCCTTGTAATGCCTGCTCAATTCTGGCAGGTTTTAATACATCAAGTGTTTTACTGTCTAAAACAGAAACTGCTCCTGTAACTTCTCTCTTCTTTTGTGTACCGTAACCAATAACGACAACCTCATCTAATGATTTGGCATCATCAGCCATTTTTACAGTAATTTTTGTTCCAGACACTACGACTTCCTGAGTTTGGAAACCAATGTAACTGAAAACGATTGTTGCTCCTTTTGGAATTCCATTTAGTTTAAAAGATCCATCAAAGTCAGTGGTTGTGCTTTGGGATGAACTTTTAACTTTTACATTCACGCCAGGCAATGATAAGCCTGAACCATCGAGTACTATTCCTGTAACATCATAACTCTGCGAAAATGCAAAAGATGTAAACAGTAACAATACCATTAGTAATAATTTAGATTTCATAATTAGTTAGTTTTTATTGAAGCTAAATTTATCTTATCCTTTTAATAATAAATCAAAATTAACCTCAACAAAAAACATACATCATAAAAATAATGCACTAAATTTTAATTTATCACAAAACAAAGCCTGATTTAGCAGTAAATATCAAATGTTAATTTTCTTAACATTTAAGTGTTAAAACTACAATAAAACGTTAATGTTGTGGTAATGTATAGGTAAAATCAGGTTTTTATCGATCTACTATACAGCCAAAATATACTCAACTAAACCGATTTCGTGCTGCAAATCCATTTTTTTCCTCAAACGATATCTTTTTATCTCAACACTTCTTACTGAAATATTAAATAAAGGAGCTATTTCTTTTGATGAAAGATTGAGTCGTAAATAAGCACAAAGTCGCAAATCGTTTGGTGTTAATAAGGGATGCTGTTGTTTAATTCGTTTTAAGAAATCTTTATCAGCATTATCAAAAGCTTCCTTGAAAATTTTCCAGGAATCCTCTTCGGTAATATTATCATTAATGGTTCTGATAACCGATTTTATATTCTTATTGTCATCCTGTGTATTCTTCTTTAAATCTTCTTTTATAAAGGCCAGAAGTTCGTTTTTACTGTTAAGGCTCATCGTCGAAACTGCCAGCTCTCTGTTTTTATTATCTACATCCTGCGAGAGTTGCTCATTTCTTAATTTCATTAATTGCTGTTCATTTTCAAGCTCTTTGATCTCCAGCAAAAGATTATTCTCTTCAATTAATTTTTCTTTTTGTTTTTGATAAAAGTTTCGATACGCCTTATTAACAAAATAAGCCAGAATAAGTATTAACAGTGCATAAATAAAACACGCCAGATTGGTGAGATACCATGGCTTTAAAACTACAAATGTATATACTGCCGTATTTGGCAATATAGTATTGGCAAATTTTGCTCGTACCTTAAAAGTATATTTCCCGGGCGACAAATTCTTAAAGTTCACTGAGGACTTAGTACTCCATTCGCTCCACTCATTCTGAAATCCTTCGAGTAAATACTGATATTCTGTATTGATATATTTATTAAACTCCGGAACTGTATAATTTAGAGTGATATTATTTTCATTAGATTTAAATCTTCCTTCTTCGTTTAGTGAAACATCATTTAGCGTTTCGTTTTGTTTGTTTATTAAAATTTCGGAAATAGCAATGGTATAGTTTTTAAAACTTAAATCCTCAATATTTAAGATATAGTAGCCATCTGTAGTTCCAATCAGATACGTGGATTTTGATATTTGTGTTATATTCTCAAAACCCTGCATGGAATTGGTTAAAGAAGCAGGAATTGGAATCACATTTTGTTTTAACTGACTGCTAAGTTTACTTGCTGAGAAGTAATGAATGTAGTTCTTAGAAAACAGCCAGATTCGATTAGACTCATCAACAATTAATTTTCCGGATGTATATTCATCTTTCTCAAAAATCGAACTTAGGAGTTTATCTTTTTCAAATTGTTTTGTATTTGAATTTAATTTAAAAATTCCTCCTTTATAAGCATAATAAATAGAATTATTAAATTGTGTAAGACTTGCGTTCTTTCCTTTTCTTGGAGAAGAATAGGTAAAAATTTGTTCTGTTTTCAAAAGATTTTTATCCGGTTGAATCCTGAAAATTCCTTTATATTCATGACTCACATATACTTCTAATTGATTAGTAATTTCAAAGTATCGTGATGAATAATCAAATCCCTGTATTTTGTTTCTAAATTCCCATTGATTATTTACTTTTTCTAAAACAGAAATTCCGTAATAATTACCTTGTAACAATAGATTTTTTGTATTCGGGACAGGTTCAAATTTCCATGTTCCAGATCCTGAAAAAATGCTTTTTGCTGCTGTGTTATCAATAATAAAAGTACCGGAATCATGACCGCAAAAAAGTGTATTATCATAAACAAATAAAGACCAAACCTGCCCTTTTGTACCATTTATAAACTGAAAATCGCCATTACTTTGATATTTTTTAGAAAATAATCCCTGATTTGTCCCTACATACAAAACTCCATTATGCACAATTGAAGCATAAACAGTACCCAAAACTCCCGTATCATCTGTAAAACTATGTACCGGCGTCTGAAGATTGATACAATTAATTCCGTTATCAAGGCCTACCCAGACATTCTGATCCTTATCTTCAAAAAGAGACAAGGCTGTATTATTGCTCAAACCTTTGCTCTGCGAAATATGATAATTTAATTTTCCTGAAGCAGATAAAATAAAAATTCCGTTTGAGACTGTTCCCAAAGCATAACTCCCGTTCTGAAGGCGCTGACTGCTGTAGACAAAGCTCGATTTTAATGCTGCATCTACATCGGTTTTAAATGGTGTTAAATTGGTTGCCGTCAACTTATAAAATCCATCTAATTGTGTTTGAATCAATAATCCATCATCAACAGAATAAAGGTTCGCAATTGTATATTTTTTCAGAATCGGATTGTCTGAAATTAATTTGCCTTTTCCGGCTTCAATCTCAAAAAGGCCTTCATTAGTCGTTTGGTAATAAATTGAGGTTTTGGTACTAAATGACTTTACAACACCGTTTTTAGGCGAAATAATCTTGAACTTTTTTGTTTTAGTATCATAAATATATATTCTGTTCAGGGACTGAAACAAAATCCACTGATCATACTTGAGAATATTCCAAAATTGTTCGTCATCAAGAATTTTATTTTTAATAGTATCACTCAGAGATGTATATTTTAGTTTTCCGTTTGATTGTCTGGTCCAGTAACCAAAATTCATATAGCATCCCGTGTAAATCTTATTATCGATTACTTTCACAGAGCGCATTATTGTTTCATTCGGCGTCGGATACAATTTCCAATTCGTTCCATTATATTCCAAAAGACCTTCATTATTAGCAAAATAAAGATAGTTTTGGTCATCCTGAGATATCATCCAACTTTGATTTCCGGCACCATAAATAGTCGACGGGTATTTCACAATTGGCGGCAATTCCTGAGAAAGCATCCTGAAACTCACCAAAACAAACAGCAGATATAATTTTGATTTCAATTGATAATAGTATTAATTCGATATAAAAACTGCTCTAAAATAGCTTATTTTATGCTGATACAACAATCTTTTTAATAAAAAAACAGGCATCCAAAAATATCAAATCACCTGCTACTTTGTTAAAATTTGGAACAATATCCTTAACAAAACTCAATTCAAAATTGATTACTTTTGTAGAAATTGACTTTTTTTATGCAAACTGATCTTTCGACACTCGACCCAAAACAAAATATTATCATTAAAGGCGCACAAGTCCATAACTTAAAAAATGTATCTGTTGCCATTCCGAGAAATAAACTTGTTGTAATTACAGGGCTTTCAGGTTCAGGAAAATCCAGTCTTGCATTCGACACATTATATGCTGAAGGCCAACGCCGTTATGTTGAAAGTTTATCATCATATGCGCGTCAGTTTTTAGGACGTCTGGACAAGCCAAAAGTAGAATACATTAAAGGAATTGCTCCGGCAATTGCCATTGAGCAAAAAGTAAATACAACAAATGCCCGTTCTACAGTTGGTACTTCGACTGAGATTTACGACTACATGAAACTTTTGTATGCCAGAATTGGCCGTACTTTTTCTCCAGTTTCTGGTCAGGAAGTCAAAAAAAATACGGTTACAGATGTTGTGGCAGATGTAAAAACCCTTGAATTGGACAGCAAATGGCTTTTACTTGCCCCAATTCACTTAGAAGAGGGAAGACAGCTCGAAGACAAACTAAAGGTACTTTTACAGCAAGGTTTTGCACGTATTTTAGTAAACAACGAAATGGTGCGTCTGGATGAATTTGAAGGTGCAAATCTTCATCAGTTAGACAATAAAGACATTCTTCTTGTTATTGACAGAATCGTTGTAAAGGAAGAAGAAGAGTTTTATAATCGTTTGGCAGATGCTGTACAAACTGCTTTTTTTGAAGGAAAAGGAATTTGTTATTTGCAGGAATTAAATTCTGAAAAACGTTTTTCTTATTCTAATAATTTTGAACTTGACGGAATTACATTCTTAGAACCAAACGTCCATTTATTCAGTTTTAATAATCCATACGGTGCCTGCCCCGTTTGCGAAGGTTATGGAAACATTATCGGTATTGATGCTGATCTTGTTGTTCCAAATACTTCCTTATCTGTTTTTGAAAGTGCCATTTATCCCTGGAGAGGAGAAAGTATGAGCTGGTACAAAGACGAATTAGTAAAACATGCTTATAAGTTTGATTTCCCAATTCATAAACCGTATTTTGAATTAACAGAAGAACAAAAAGATATCCTTTGGAAAGGCAATAAGTATTTTCAGGGTTTAAACGGTTTCTTTAAAGAGCTGGAAGAGAAAAATTATAAAATCCAGAATCGTGTCATGCTGTCGCGTTACCGGGGGAAAACAAAATGTCACGCTTGTCGCGGAAAACGCTTACGCGAAGAAGCTTCTTATGTAAAAATAAATGGAAAAACAGTTTCTGATCTTGTTGATTTACCGATTAAACATTTGGTCACATTTTTTCAAAACATCGACCTGGATGTATATGAGAAGCAAATTGCAAAACGTTTGATGGTTGAAATCAACAATCGTTTGTCTTTCCTGACAGAAGTTGGTCTGGACTACCTTACATTAAACAGAAATTCCTCGACACTATCAGGTGGAGAATCTCAGCGAATTAATCTGGCTACTTCTCTGGGAAGCAGCTTAGTAGGCTCAATGTACATTCTTGATGAACCAAGTATTGGTCTTCACCCAAAAGATTCTGAACGATTAATAAAAGTATTACTTTCTCTTCGTGATTTAGGAAACACTGTTATTGTGGTAGAACACGACGAAGACATTATGAAAGCTGCGGATATGATTATCGATATTGGTCCCGAAGCAGGAACATTTGGAGGAAATCTTGTCGCTCAGGGAACTTATGATGAAATATTAAAGTCTGAATCCTTAACTGCGAAATACCTGAATGGCGATCTGGAAATAGCTGTACCAAAGAAAAGAAGAAAATTTAAAAATCATATCGAAATAATTGGTGCAAGGGAAAATAACCTGAAAAATATTAACGTTACTTTTCCTTTAGATGTGCTAACTGTAATAACAGGTGTATCAGGAAGCGGAAAAAGTACTTTAATTAAAAAGATTTTGTTTCCGGCCATGCAGAAAAAACTGGAAAGTGCAGCCGAAAAAGCAGGTCAGTTTAGCGAAATAAAAGGTTCATTTTCTCAAATAAAACATATTGAATATGTTGATCAGAACCCTATCGGAAGAAGTTCAAGATCTAATCCTGTAACTTACATCAAAGCATATGACGATATTCGTGATTTGTATGCTAAAGAAAAATTATCGAAAATAAGAGGATATCAGGCCAAACATTTTTCTTTTAATGTTGATGGCGGCCGTTGCGAAACATGCAAAGGAGAAGGCTCTATAAACGTTGAAATGGTATTCATGGCAGATGTTCAGCTTCCTTGTGAAACTTGTGGAGGTAAACGCTTTAAAAAAGAAATTTTAGAAGTAACATTTGATGACAAAAACATCAATGATATTCTCACAATGACAATCGATGATGCCATTGCTTTTTTTGAAAAAAATAAGCAGGCAAAAATCACTCAAAAATTACAGCCTCTTCAGGATGTAGGCTTAGGATATGTACAATTAGGGCAATCTTCTTCTACTCTTTCGGGTGGTGAAGCACAGCGTATTAAACTTGCCTCTTTTTTAGTGAAAGGTGCTACAAAAGACAAAGCATTATTTGTGTTTGATGAACCTACAACAGGTTTGCATTTTCATGATATCAAAAAGTTATTAGCTTCATTTGATGCTTTACTCGAAAAAGGACATTCTATAATTGTAATTGAACACAATCTTGATCTTATAAAATGTGCCGACTGGATTCTGGATTTGGGTCCGGAAGGTGGTGAAAACGGAGGTTATCTTTTAGCGTCAGGAACTCCCGAAGATATTGTAAAAGTCAAAGAGTCTGTGACAGGAATCTATTTAAAAGATAAATTATAATTTATTAGTCATATTATTAATTCAAAAAAAACGCTCAAAATACTGTTATTTTGAGCGTTTTCCTTTGTACTAAGTTTTTTTTCTAAGCGACAAGACATCTTTCTTCGAAAGGAAATCCGTCTTCATCAATTGCCACTAATACCTTTTTTTGTTTTGATGCTTCAATTGTAAGATACAGCCACGCAAATGACCATAATCCCAATGTCAAACAACAAATAATAAAGTTCAAGCCATGATTTACAACTTTTCCTCCTTTTGAAAGAACAGCAAAAAGAAATTCATCATTTCTTTCCTCCAGCGTAAATCCATTACGAACTTTATTTGATATCATACTAGAAAAAATCTGTACACTTTGTTCCTGGCTAAGCGGATTGCTTTTCATAATTACTACCATTAAAATTAATTCCAATACGGCATTAGTTAATTTTTGCCATTTATTAACATTTACCTCATTTTAAAACAAACATTATAAAATCACTTTTATTGCATTTTATAAGATATTTTTTATTCCAAGAATTAAAGTGATGTCAAATTCTCACATAAATTTAGTTTTTAATAAGCGAATAACAAAATAAAAAAATGTTAAAATTTAAATCTTCACAGCAGGTAATCAAGAACTTAACATATAATTAAACTTAAAACGCCTTAGAATAGAAAGCATAGCAACCCTGATCACATTAAAACAACATGATGCAAACCGCAATAAAATTCATTAAAATTTTATTGCCTCAGTAGAATTTAGTGTCAGATAAACAAGTAAAAAAATATTTCCTTAAGAAATAGTAATTCCTATTTTTTTAAAAAGACCTCTTATAACCTGATTAATTTCCGGAGAAATAGTAAACCTGTAGTTAAGATAGATGTATAAAATGGTTACCAAAATTGATTTTAAGGCAATGCCAATTAACGAATACACTGGAAACTCCCAAAAATAAAAGGCAAGGAATAAAATTGTAGTAACTGCTAATGAATATAAATTTTGCTTTGTAAAAGGATATAAATGCAGTTTTTTTACCACGAAAAGTAATTTGGCAATACTATAAAAAGTTATAGATAACAAAGTAGCAAATGCAGATCCCATGATACCATATGGCGGTATAAATATAATATTTAAAACAAAAGTCAAAACCACCAGTCCTAAGCCTAAAAACAGCACTGGCCTGTAATATTTGGTATTAAAAATTATAGCATTATTATTTCCTAAGATTAAATCGAAATATTTTGACAGACCAATCATAAAAACAACCGGTACGCCTCCCCTGTAATCTTCCGGTACTATTTCATACAATTGGTTGATATTTACAAAAATACATAACATTACAAAGCCTCCCACAATCTGGAGGTTTATCGATGTTTTTTTATACAGAATATTCAGTTCATCATGTTTATTCTCATGCATTAGTTTTGCTGTAATCGGATATACAATCTGATGCATTGCACGGCTGGGAACAGAAACTACCAAAGCTATATAAGTCGCTACAGAATAAAAGGCTATATTATCAATAATCATGTATTGGTTCAATATCATTTTATCGCCATCCAAAAGCAAATTAGCAACACTTCCTGACAAAATAATATAAAACGTATAAACTAATATATCCTTAGTATTTTTTGGCTTTGTAATCTGAAAAGTAGGTTTCTGAACACTAAATGCATAAAACATAGTGACCAAAAGTGCTAGTAAATACAATCCGGCAGTGGCATACACAAATCCTTCGACACTAAGCCATTCGTAATAAACACCTATTAATAAAAACAAGGAAAATAATCGCAGGCCAACCTCTTTAACAAAATTACCAAAAACAGAATGCATATGAACACGGGCCCACGCATAAAAAATCTCAAAATAGGCCATACAAAGCCCTACAAATGGTATCAGCCAAATATAACTTTTTACAATCGCATTCTTTTTTGACAAAAACATCAGGATTTCATCATAAAAAACGAGTCCGATTAATAACAGAGGAATTATTAATAACATTGGAAATAAAACTGTAAAAGATAAAAACCTGGATTTTTCTTCGTCAGTTTTATATTGAGAATAAAATTTTACTAATGTATTTTGCATTCCAATAGCAAATAATGGCATTATAACGTTTGCACAGGATGTTACATAATTAGTTAAGCCATAATAGGTAGACCCTAAAAAAAACGGATATAAATAAAGTGTATTTATGGCTCCAATACCAAAGCCTATATAAGTAATTATGGTGTTTTTAAAAGACTGATTTAAGACAATTCCCATTTTTGATTTTAGATTGCAGAGTTCAGATTAGATTATTGATTTACTTAATTTTATTCGTTAATCAACTGCACTAATTGTTTGGTTAGATTTTTTCGGGAATATTGCTGCAAACCAATGCCATTAGCTTGTAATTTTCCTTCTAAAAATTGATTATAAAAGTCCAAAATTACACTTTTTAGTTTCGTTTTTTCAGAATAATCAAAAAATACTCCTGTATTTGTTTCTTTTATAATATCTGCAAAATCAGATCCCTGCGGACCAATAGCGATTATTGGCCTGTTTGAAACCATATATTCAAATAATTTTCCGGGAATAATACTTTTGGTATCTTCTGAATTGATTTCTATGAGAAGCAAAACCTGGGATTTCTTTTGGTGCGCAATTGCTTCATGATGCGAAACATATCCGAGAAGATTTAAATAATCACCCAGTTTAAATTCTGCAATAGCATCAAGTACTTCCTGACTAACAGCTCCTATCAATTTAATTTCTAAATCATTTCTAAGACTTGGATTTTCGGTTAACAGTTCAACAAGAGTTTCCCATAAAAGCTGAGGGTTTCTTTCTGATAAAAACGAACCGATATGAGCAAGGGTAAATTTCTCATCTAAGGTTTGCTTTTCTACATTTTCGACATCATAGCCATTTGTAATCACCGAAATAGGCTTATTTGTTATAGCCTGAAATTCGGTTTTAGTAGTTTTACTGGTAACAATAATAGTATCAGCAGTGTTGAGTACTTTGTACTCTAAATTTTTATGCTTTTTTGCTGCATACGACGATAACAGCAAAGACTTATGGTAACCAATTGTAGTCCAAGGATCACGAAAATCTGCAAACCATTTTACGCCTAACTTTTGTTTTAATTCTAAACCTATTAAGTGCAGACTATGAGGTGGCCCGGAAGTAACAATTGTATCGATATTATTCTCCTTAATATATTTTTCAAGATAAGAAACAGAAGGTTTTACCCATAAAACACGAGCATCCGGAATAAAAACATTTCCACGAACCCAAAGAAATAATTTATCCAGAAAGCTTTGTTTTTTCTTAGGAGGAAAAATTCCTGAGCTGATTTTTTTTGTTTTGTTCTTAGAGAAAATTGAAGCCAGTTGATAAGGCTCCAGAATTTTATTTTTAAGCACAATTACTTTATCTGAAATTTCATTAACCAGAGCTTCATCAACTATTGGATAGGTTGGATTTTCGGGAACATAAACAATAGGCTGAACATTGAATTCAGGCAGGTATTTTACAAATTTTAACCAACGCTGTACACCTGGTCCTCCGGCAGGCGGAAAATAATACGTAATGATTAAGAGCTTTTTTTGTTCCATTAGATTGAATCGGTTTCACAGAGAATCACAAATTTCTTGCAAAGTTTCGAAAAGATTATTTAAAATTTCTTTTGAGTATCTCCGTGATTTCTTTGTGAATCTTTGCGGAATTTTTCGAAATAAATCCCGCCAATCAAAAGAAACAACATTCCTATTGAACTCGCCAAAGCAATTGTGCCTCCTGTCTTAACAACCTGAGGTTCAAATTTAAACTCAATTGTATGTTTTCCACCCGGAACTTCCATGGCTCTTAAAACATAATCAACCGGAAAATGATCTGTCAATTTACCATCAATATAAGCATTCCAGCCATTCTTATAATACATTTCAGAGAAAACAGCCAAACCATCTTTTGCGTTATCAGATTTGTATTTAATATAATTTGGTTTGTATGTTACAACCTTTATGGTTCCGGTTGTATCCCATTGTTTCTTTAAACGGGCACTTCTAAATTTACCTTCGTGTTCACGAACATTAAAAACAGCTACTTTTTTAGTGTCAAGATTATCTAAAGCTTTCATTACATCGTCTGGTTTGTTTACCAGTTTTACTGTACTTACAAACCATGCATTTCCATTTGCCTCAGGATTTATGGTCGGAATTTCTTTTCCTTCTTTATCAACCTGAATTACATACTTAACGTTTAACATGTTAAGTATTTCTAAATTGCTTTTTGCATTAATCTGATAATCCATTAATTGCTGCATTCTTCTAGGTCTTACAGCACTATATCCGCCAATTGTTTTATGAAAGTACGAAGATCTTCCCTGCAATTGTCCCTGAACGTCAAAAACACGATAAACAGATGTATCTTTCAAAATCTCAGAATCTGTTGGAGTTTCCTGAAACGGTGCCGCAATTTGTACCGGACTTACAAAATCTTTTGCAGAAACATATCTTTTGTCTACAAAAAACAAATCAAAAATCATTAAAAGACCAACAATAACTAAAGTAGTAGTTTGCGAAAATTTATTTTTGATAAATAACCATAGAATTCCAAAAGTTAAAACCATAAAGAATCCTGATCGTAATAAATCTGCAGAATATAAGCTCATTCGGTCTTCTTTCAGAACATCAATAAATGCTTGTCCATAAGATTCCAGATATCTTTGATCGCTCATTCCCGTAAAATGAAAGAATCCTTTTGCAACTAATAAAATCAATAAAACACCAATACCAAAAACTCCTGTTTGTATTAATGCTTTTTGCTGCGCTTTTGGATTGTCTTTTGCTTTAAAAAATGATTGAAGACCCATAACTGCCAAAACAGGAAAGCATAGTTCTAATATAACCTGAATTGAAGAAACTGCTCTGAATTTATCATACATCGGAACATATTCAATAAAGAAATCTGTTAGTAGTGAGAAATTTTTACCCCATGAAAGCAGTAAGGTAAACAATGCTCCTGAAAGGAACACGTACTTAATTTTTCTGTCGTCAATAAATAATGCAAGTACGGCCAAAAAGAAAACCACAACTCCTATATAAGCCGGAGCAGAAACAATTGGCTGATCTCCCCAGTAAGTTGGCATTCCGGATACAAAATCTTGTGCTTCTTCTACAGGAACTCCATGATCAAGCATAAAGGTGTACATACTGGCGTCTGTACCAACATTTTCGTGACTTGAACCACCAAAAAGCCTTGGTGCTATAAGGTTGAAACTTTCTGCAATTCCATAACTATATTCTGTAATATAGTCTGTTGTCATTGCTGCTGTTGTTTCATTTTTAGAACCATCAGGATTAAAGGTCAGTTCGCTCTTATCACGTATACTATATTTAGCATATTCGCTTGTTGCCATCAAATTTGCTGCATTGGCTCCAATAGCAAAAATCCCTGCAACCGCTAAGACTCCAATTGAAATCAATAGTGGTTTATATTCTTTTTCCTTAATAAAAGTAAAAGCAAAATAACCAGAAAGTATCAATAAGAATATCAATAAATAATAGGTCATTTGAAAGTGGTTGGCATTAACTTCTAACGCCACGGCAAACATGGTAAGCAAACCTCCCCAAATATATTTTTTCTGAAAAACGAGTATAAATCCGGCAATAACCAATGGCATATAGGCAATAGCGTGTGCTTTGGCATTATGGCCAACTCCCAGAATAATAATCAAATAAGTAGAAAAACCAAAGGCAATAGCTCCAATAAATGCTTTTAAAGGATCTGTTTTTAAAACTAAAAGCAAGCCGTAAAACCCTAAAAAGTATAAAAATAAATAATCTGCAGGACGTGGTAAAAAACGTAATATATCATCTAGTTTCCCCACAAAATCATTAGGATAATTGGCTCCAAGCTGATATGTAGGCATTCCTCCAAAGGCAGAATTTGTCCAGTATGGTTCAGAATGATCTGTGGCTCTAAAATCATTTTGCTCTTTTGCCATTCCGGTATATTGAGCAATATCAGATTGGTAAATTTGTTTTCCCTGTAAAACCGGGTAAAAATAAATTAAGGAAACAAGAATAAAGCCCAGGATAACAAGGGCATGCGGATAGATTTTATTTACTATTTTCAATTTTGGCTGGTTTAGGTTAAATGATGAATCCTTAATTTAGGACACAAACTTAATCTATTTCTTCGTAATCAACATAATCGCCTACCTTTTTGGTCTCGCGAGGTTTTTTTGCGTTTGCTGTATCAATAATTATTTCATCGTTATTGCGCGTATGCTGCCAGTTATTGCCCTGACTATATTGCTGTTGTCTCTGAAAGTTTTCTCCAGCCTTTTCAACCGCTTTTTTTACCAATACCGGCAAAAAGATTCGGGCCAAAAATTTAAAAATATAGTAAAAAGCTATAACCCACATGATAGTTTTAAACAAACCTGAAAATGATGCTTCCTGCATAACTGTATAATTTTTTCCAAAATTAATAAATCCATTGTTTAAAAATAAAATATGAATCTTAAATAAATAATAAAATATGTACATTTGAAATGCGTTATTACTTTTTAATCCCCAAAAATAAATGTATGTTAAAAATTAAGAACTTATTTATCGCTTTCCTTTTACTTGTTCCTCAATTGTTTTTTGCACAATATACTGATGTAATTAATTCTAACCGACCAGGAGAAACTATGTCTGCTTTCGCTGTCGGCAAAACTGTTATTCAGGCCGAAATTGGCTTTTACGGAATAAAAGAAAAGCATGATTTGCTAGGTTATGATGCTAGTGGCCTTGGTACTGATTTAACCTTCAGATATGGCGCATTTCTTGAGAAATTAGAATTTGTACTTGATTTACAATACCAAATGGAGAATTTTGATACTCCTTATACGAGTTACAAAAAAAATAATTTCAGACAAACTGTTCTGGGTGCCAAATATCTTATTTATGATCCCTTCAAAAATTACGAAAAAACAAAAAATATTTACAGCTACAAAGCAAATCACAGCTTTGACTGGCATTCTTTGATTCCTGCTGTTTCTGTTTTTGCAGGAGCTAACTTTGTCGGAGCTGATAATCCATATTCATTTTCTCCAGACGCAAGTATCTCACCAAAAGTAGTTTTGATAACTCAAAACTTATTTGGTGGCGGAAAATGGGTTTTTGTTACTAATATTATAGCAGATTATATCTCAACAGATTATCCAAGTTACGGATATGTATTAACTTTGACCCACGGTTTTAATAGTAAATGGTCCGGATTTGTAGAAAATCAGGGGTATAAAAGTGACTTTTACAGTGATGCCATTGCACGTGGCGGAGCGGCTTATCTGATTAGCCCGAATTTACAGGTTGATGCCTCTGTAAGTACAAACTTTAAAAATACACCTTCTGTTTTGTATGGCGGTGTGGGTGTTTCATGGCGTTACGATGGAAAGTATAAGGAACAGGAAACAGAACTAAGGAGACAATCCCGGAAAGAAAAAAAGCCAAAAGAAGGTAAAGGCGGAAAATCTAAAAAAGAAACTGATTATCAGGAACAGGAAAGAAATCGTAAGTCTAAATACGAATAAAATTAATAACTAAATCCTTTACAAAAAGGTAAATTTTTACATACAATCTCAATGATTACAATTAAAGAAGCCAAAACAAAAAAAGAATTAACAGAATACATTAAATTTCCGTTTTCTTTATACAAAGACAATCCATATTGGGTTCCGCCAATTATTGCAGATGAACTGGAATCTTTTGATAAAACTAAAAATCCTGTTTTTGAAAATGCTGAGGCATATTTTTATATGGCTTATAAAGACAATGAAATTGTGGGCAGGATTACGGCTATTATTAATTGGGAAGAGGTGAACAACCAGCACAAAAGGAAAGTACGTTTTGGTTGGTTTGATGTTATCGATGACATAGAAGTCACTAAAGCCTTACTGGAAAAAGTATTTGAATTAGGAAAAAAACACAATCTGGAGCACGCCGAAGGTCCTATGGGATTTTCTAATCTGGATAAAGTTGGCGTACTTACAGAAGGCTATGATCAGGTAGGAACTATGATTACCTGGTACAATAACCCTTATTATGTAACTCATTTTGAGCAATTAGGCTTTCATATTGAGAAAGAATATATAGAAAGTATTTTTCCTTTTTCTAATGTAAAACCTGAATTTTTCTTAAAAGCACAGGAACTTATCAAAAAAAGATATGGTCTTAGAGCCCTAACTTTTACCAAGACAAAAGACATTATGCCACACGTGGACAAAATGTTTGATTTGTTTAATGAATCGTATGCAAAACTGGCATCTTTTGTTGCTATTTCTGATATACAGAAAGAATATTTCAAGAAAAAATACATCAGTTTCATCAACCCTGAGTATATTAAATTTGTGGTTGACAAAGACGATAAATTAATTGCATTTAGCATTGTAATGCCTAGTTTTACTGAAGCTTTGCAAAAAGCAAAAGGAAAACTTTTTCCATTTGGTTTTCTTCATTTATTAAAAGCAAGAAAAAAAAGCAAGGATGTAGTTTTTTACCTGATTGGGGTACATCCTGAATACCAGAATAAAGGCGTAACTGCAATCATTTTTGATGAATATTATAAAACTTTTTCAGAAAAAGGAATTCAAAATTGTATCAGAACGCCGGAATTAGCCGAAAATACTGCAATTCATTTACTTTGGAAAAATTTTAATCCGATAATTCACTGTCAAAGAAAAACGTATCGCAAAGATTTACAATAAACAGGTCTTAACTAAAAAAAATCCCTTTTAAAAAGGGATTTTTTTTTACTGTGCTGGTTTACAATCTACTTTTACCAGTATATTTTTCTGATCAAATATAAGTTTAGATTTATCTTTAAACATGATTTTATCATTTGATTCTATCGTTTCTCCGTAACCTTCTATGAATGTTCCTTCTCTGTTTAAAAATGCTACTTCGCGTACAGATGAAACTCCTTCAGATGTAAAGGTATACTCAGCAATAAGTGTATCACCTTTCATGTTTCCGTTTAATATGCCTTCGTTTTTATCTTTACCAGACAAATTATAACTCAATGTGCCATTTACTTCCTGATGAGAGTTTACATTAAAGCTCAAATCAACCATGCTGTTATTGTCAGAATAAGAATAACATTGATTTCCTGTTGGTTCTGCACTTTCGGCTGTTTTTGGTGCACCAGCAGTAATTCCTCCCGGTACAGTATCTGCTTTTTTGCACGAAACAAGACCAACCACAATAATTAATGTTAGTGCGAATAATTTTTTCATAATACTTATTTTTAATGTTTTATTCTATAAATTTAAGCAGAATATAAAAAAAATCCATTCTTAGTAAGAATGGATTTTATTACATAATTCCCATACTATGGAAATCCTATTTATTTTTTAGAAATTAAGCATCTAAGTCAACTGTCGTTCTGTTGGCAATTTCTTTGTATGTTCCGTTTTCTAATTTTTCGCGAATTGCTTCAAATGCAGTTAACGTTTCATTAATATCAGCTATTGTATGAGAAGAGGTTGGAATCATTCTCAACAAAATAATACCTTTTGGAATTACAGGATAAATTACGATTGAAAGGAAAATACCGTAGTTTTCTCTTAAATCGTTTACCATAACCATTGCTTCCGGAACACTTCCTTCCAAATAAACTGGTGTTACACAAGTATTTGTATCTCCAATATTGAAATTTCTTTCACGCAATCCATTTTGCAATGCGTTTACGTTTTCCCATAATTTATCTTTCAATTCCGGGTGATTACGTAATAACTCTAAACGTTTTAATGACCCTATAGTCTGAATCATTGGTAACGCTTTTGCGAACATTTGAGAACGCAAATTGTATTTTAAATAATCTATAATATCTTTATCTGCAGCTATAAAAGCTCCGATATTAGCCATAGATTTTGCAAAAGTAGAGAAATAAACATCGATGTCTGCCTGAACTCCCTGCTCCTCACCTGCTCCGGCACCTGTCTTACCTAGTGTACCAAAACCGTGCGCATCATCTACTAATAATCTAAAATTATATTTTTGTTTTAATGCTACAATCTCTTTTAATTTACCTTGTTGTCCTCGCATTCCAAAAACACCTTCGGTAATAAATAAGATTCCTCCTCCAGTTTCTTCTGCCATTTTTGTAGCACGCTGCAGGTTCTTCTCCATACTTTCAAGATCATTATGCTTGTAGGTAAAACGTTTACCCATATGCAAACGAACACCATCAATAATACAAGCATGAGCATCTACATCATAAACTATTATGTCATTTTTTGTTACCAAAGCATCAATAGTCGAAACCATTCCCTGATAACCAAAATTTAATAAATAAGCAGATTCTTTCATTACAAAAGCGGCTAATTCATTCTCTAATTGCTCATGGTATTTGGTATGACCAGACATCATACGCGCTCCCATTGGGTAAGCTGCGCCATATTGGGCTGCTGCATCAATATCTGCCTGACGTACCTCGGGGTGATTCGCCAATCCTAAGTAATCATTTATACTCCAGTTCAAAATTTCTTTTCCACCAAACTGCATTCTAGGACCAAGTTCTCCTTCTAATTTAGGAAATACAAAATAACCTTCTGCTTGCGAAGCCCATTTTCCTAATGGTCCTTTATTGTTTTGAATTCTTTCGAATAAATCTTTTACCATAATATATTGAAGTAATAATTTTATTTTAACAGGGAGCAAAAATAATAATTATTATTCTAAAATAGAGTTGGGCTAATATTTTTATTAAAAATTTCTCTTGATATCAATACTTACTTGGATTCAGCACGTTATTTAACAAGATTTAACCTTGAAAAAAGATAGATGAAATTTAAAATATATCCTTTTTTGTAAGGCATAAATGACTTTTATCATAATAAAAGATAAATTAGTCTTTTATTTTTGTTTACAATTTAGAAACAAAATAAAAACCAGTTTATTATGAAAAGTAATTTCAAAACACTCAAAATCAGCTCTGTTTTACTTCTTATGGCGCTTTCCTTGTTTTTTATGGCATGCAAAAGACAAGAGGCAGTTGCAGATTACACTACAATAAAAACAGAAGGAGAAATGCAGGCCGAGCTTACACCACCACCTATGGTACCAAAACCAATTGGCAACAGAGCTGCTATGAAGTTAAAAGTCAATATGGAAATCAAAGAGCAGGAAGGCACAATGGCCGATGGTGTCAAATATACCTATTGGACTTTTGGTGGTTCTGTACCGGGAAGTTTCATCAGAACCCGTGTGGGAGATGAAGTAGAATTTCACTTAAAAAATCATCCTGATAATAAATTGCCTCATAATATTGATTTACATGCTGTAACCGGTCCCGGCGGAGGAGCAACATCATCATTGGTAGCGCCCGGACACGAAAAAGTGTTTAGTTTTAAAGTTATAAATCCAGGTTTGTATGTTTACCATTGTGCTACTGCTCCGGTTGGAATGCATATTGCAAATGGTATGTATGGTTTGATTTTGGTTGAGCCAGAAGGCGGATTACCTAAAGTTGATAAAGAATATTACGTAATGCAAGGCGATTTTTATACTCAGGGCGAATATGGAGCCAAAGGTCTTCAGGCTTTTGATATGAATAAAGCCATTAAAGAAACACCTGATTATGTTGTTTTTAACGGAAAAGTGGGTTCGATGACAAACGGAAATGAACTAACTGCAAAAGTCGGGGAAACGGTTCGATTATTTGTTGGTAATGGCGGTCCAAATTTGGTTTCGTCTTTCCATGTTATTGGTGAAATTTTTGATAATGTTCATGTTGAAGGCGGGGCACTTATGAATAAAAATGTGCAAACCACTTTGATTCCTGCCGGCGGCTCAGCAATTGTTGATTTTAAAGTAGAAACTCCAGGAAATTTCATCATGGTGGATCACTCTATTTTTAGAGCATTTAATAAAGGTGCGCTGGGAATTTTGAAAGTTGAAGGCGCTGAAAATAAAAACATCTATTCCGGAACCATTCAGGAAGGAATTTATTTGCCTGAAGGAGGAACAATCCAAAAAATGCCAGAGGGTGCAACAGTAAAAACAACAGTTCCAAAAAGAACCCTGGCAGAGAAAACAACTATTGGAAAACAGATTTTTGAAACAACATGTTTTGCCTGTCACCAATCTCAGGGACAAGGAATTCCGAATACCTTCCCTCCTCTTGCAAAATCTGATTATTTGAATGCAGACTCAAAAAGAGCCATTAAAACAATCCTACACGGCTTAACCGGTGAAGTTACCGTAAATGGCAAAAAATTCAATAGCGTTATGCCGGCGCAAAATTTATCTGATGATGAAATAGCCAATGTGCTGACTTATGTCTATAGCAGTTGGGGAAATAACAAAACAGAAATTACGCCCGAAATGGTAAAAGCATTGCGTTAATATCATATAAATTATGCGAAAAAGCATTTACATTATTTTTCTTTTCTTAGCTCAGATTGATTTCTTAGGAGCTCAGGAATCGAAAATGGTTCTGGTACAAGAGGGCAATTTTGTCCCTCTTTACGGAGCCACATCAAAAAAACCTGTACTTGTAAAATCCTTTTTTATAGATGTGTATCCGGTAACGAATAACGAATTTTTAAATTTCGTTAGAAAACATCCGCAGTTCAGCAAATCTAAAATAAAAGGACTATTTGCCGACGAGAGTTATCTCGCTTATTGGAAAAATGACTTTGGTTTTGGAAATGCAAATCCAAAATCTCCTGTAACAAATGTTTCATGGTTTGCAGCAAAAAAATATTGCGAATGTCAGGGAAAAAGACTCCCTACAATGGATGAATGGGAATATACAGCAATGGCAGACGAGAAAAAAACAGACGCCAGAACCAAAACAGAGTTTAATAATTACATTTTATCTTGGTATGAAAAATCAAAAACGTATGAAAATACGATTGGGCAAACCTTTAAAAATTATTGGGGCGTTTATGATATGCACGGATTAGTATGGGAATGGACCGCTGATTATAACAGCATTTTTTTGTCTGGAGAATCCCGAAAGGACAAAAGTGCTGATAAAAACCTTTTTTGCGGTGCGTCATCAGTAAATGCAACAGATTTGATGAATTATGCAGCTTTTATGCGATATGCCTTTAGAGGAAGCCTAAAAGCCCAATATTCAACACGCAATCTTGGTTTTAGATGTGCCAGTACAACGAAGCTTTAATTTTAAATTTTATTAAATGAAAAAAATAATAATTGCGGTCTTCATTCTTCTTTTTACTTTTCTAAGTTGTAATGATAACCAAAAAACAAGTATTGTAGTGCTCAAAAACAAAGACATAAGCGATTTGTCGATTTATAATTTACCTTCTGAATGGACTACACAAGACGGGAAAAATATTGAATTAAAAAGTCTTAACGGAAATGTACTTGTAATGGTCATGATTTATACTTCCTGCAAGTCTGCTTGTCCCCGATTGGTAGCCGATATGAGGAACATTGAAGCAAAGCTGAATGAGAAAACTAAAAAAAATGTCAAGCTTATTCTGGTAAGCATCGATCCTGTTACAGATACTCCACAGAAACTCAAATCATTTGCGATTGCCAACAAAATGGACAAGGATCCCTGGCTTTTTTTAAGATCAACAGAAGATAATACCCGCGAATTTGCTGCTATCCTGGCTGTAAATTATAAGCAAATATCGCCAATGGAATTTTCGCATTCTAACATCATTAGTGTCTTTAATCCGAAAGGAGAATTAATATACCAACAGGAAGGTTTGGGTGTAAACAATGATCAGACTGTCAATAAAATAAATGAAGAGGCAGCAAAAATTAAATAGGTTGATTAGGTGAAAAACAAGGGGAGATTTTGATTAATCGAACCTTGTTTTTGTTTTTAGCACTGAAATCAGAATCAATAATAATCCGGCAACAAGAAAGATACTGGCTCCAAAAATTGTTTCATAATAGCCAAAAAGTAATCCTTTATTTAAGAAATAGAATATTCCCTGAAGAAATAACAGAATCTCAGTAATACAATATCCGAAGAAAAAATACTTCATTCCAATTTTTAATAAATAAGCTTTTCGCGGAAGGAGATTATTTTGAAGTAATATTCCAAACAAAAATCCGGTAATAATTCCGAGCGTTGTCAAATGAATAAATCCAATTACCCAGTTTCTGATTTGATGGGAAACTTCAGCCAGATTCGGAAAAAGAACTATTAATTGTATTATTATTTTTAAAAACAAAGATCCTAATGCTAAAGTATAAGCCATCCTGGTTACTGAATCGAGAGTGGTTATAAATTGATTTATTTGAGACCGAAGCATTTGATAGAAATAGACAAAAGAAATTAACTCTAATAAAACGCCAAAAGTATTTAACCACTCAAAAATCTGATCTTTTACAAACCAGTTTATTGTAAATGCCAGAGTAAAGATCGTTCCTAAAACTAACAATACAATGAAAATTCTGAACTTCTTTAATTCAATTTCATTTTTAAACTGCTTTATAAACAAAGCCAAAACCGCAAATAAAAACCAGCCATTAAATTGAAAGTGAAGAAAAAACTGAATAGCAATCTGATAAAAAGCACTTTGTTTTCCTAACATATTAATCGTTGGTCCCAAACACCAGACTCCAAATGTTGACAAAATCAGAAATAAAATTGAAGCTAATAATAATTTTTCGGAAGCATTTTTATTCTTAGGGTAATCTCTCCAAACCAGCCAACAAAAAATATAACTCAATAAAATGTGCAGTGTAGAAAATACAATAGAAAACAAGGCATATCCCTGAATTGGAAAACTTATTATCATCCCCATAACTGCAAATTCAGTTATCCAGAATAATTGATTGTAAATTGGTTTGTTGCTTTTTTCTTTCGGAATAAAAAAGCACACAATCAAAATATAAATCATCAGGTAGGACCAACCCAGCATTGCAACGTGAGAATGCGCATGAAGCAAATACATATAATTGATTCCTTTGAGAGGAAATAAATAGATGAAACGCATCAATAATCCCATACTTGCAGCGACGACAAAATTAAAAAAACAACAAATTATCCAGCTTCTTTGTGAATTTAGCTTAATCAGAACTTTCATTTCTTATTATTAAAAATGCACCAACAGTTATCCATTTTAATTTGATTCTGTTGGTGCATTCATTTTTAAATTAATTTTTATGCAAACTCTTCTTCTAAAATTACTGCTTTAGGAAAAAGAATATTATTCTCTAAATGAATATGTTTGTGCAAATCCTCCTCAAATTCCTGCAGCATGGCAAATGCTACTTTATAAGTGGTACAACCATCTGCCGGAGCAGTATAATTATTAGTAAGATTTGCAATTACGCGAAAACGGTCCCCTTCATTTTCATGTTCCTGCATCATCATTGCGATTGGATTAGAGACCGTACCGAACGAAGGCTGAGATAAAACACCGTTCGATCCTTTGGTGTTTACCATTCTTTTAATGAATGGAAACAGCATCAATTCTTCCTTTTTCATATGCTGGGATAATTCTCCTGCACCTGCTGCAAACAATTCATTTATTTTAAACAATTCTGGATGATTTGCTCCGTGCACGCTGCATAATTTATTTAAGAACTGAAGAATAATTCCTGTTTTTTCTTCAACATAACGATGATGTGTTTTCTCGATATAATCAACCAATAAATCTAATGGCCATGAATTAAAATCTATACCGCTATTATTTTCTGACTGCAAAACATCATATACGCTTTGAAGTAAAGTATCTGAGTCAATATTTTGCTTTTCGCAAACTTCATTAATTGTTCTGTTTCCTTTGCAGCAAAAATCAATTTGATATTTTGAAAATACGGCTGCTGTTCTAAAATCCTGAGCTACAAATGCTCCAATAGTTTTATCTTTTAAATTTTCCATTTTTATTTAAATTAAATTATTTAGTTTGTTATTAATAAAAGACAATATTGTCTTTTATTGTGTTATAAAAAAAACTCTGACACCCGAAGCATCAGAGTTTTTACTTTACTCTACAATTAGTACACCTTTCATCATAGCAACGTGGCCTGGAAAAGTACATAAAAAATTGTAAGTTCCTTTTTTGTCTACAGTAAATTCTATTGTATCTTCTTCTCCTCCACCAAGTAGTTTAGTGTGAGCGATAATTGATGCTTTTTCTGAAGCCGGAATATAATCTGTATCTTTTGCATTTATTGCTTTTGCGGCAAAAGCAGCTTCGTCTGTACCTTCCTGTAAAATAACCAGGTTATGCCCCATGGCTTCTTTTGGAATTTTACCAACGTGCTTTAAAGTCAGTTTAATTGGCTTACCGGCTTCGGCTTTTAATTCATTGGTGCTAAATTGCATCTGATCATTTCCCTCAATAACCAAAACATTACTTTCGGCAGCTTTCTGACCTTCATCAGATGGTGTTTCTGTTACTTGTGGCTCTTCAGTTGTTGTGGTTTGTTTTTTTCCGCATGAAGTAATTGCTAAAGTTCCCATTAGCATTATCATTGAAATTCTGACTTTTTTATTCATTATGATATATTTAGATTATAAAATTATTCTCTTATAGTTGGTATTTTCAGATAAAAATCACCTGCATTGACGCCCGTAGCAAGCTGTTCGAGAGTGGTATTAGTTAGCATTGCCAAAAGCAATTCACGTATTTTTTTAAATTCATTATGAACGGGGCAAGGCTGTATCTCAGAACATTCCTTTAACCCAATTCCACAACCTTTATATATATTGTTTCCGTCGATCGCATCAACAATCTGAATTAGTTTTATAGATTTCACAGCTTCATTAGAAACTTCAAATCCACCACCCACTCCTTTGGCCGAAGCGATAATCCCGCTTTTGGTCAAAATTTGCATGATTTTGGCCGTAAAAGGTTCTGGCGAATCAATTTCTTTGGCCACATCTTTTATTCCTACCCGAATTCCTTCTGATGATTTGGTGGCTATAAATATAGAAGCCCGAATGCCATACTCGCACGCTTTTGAAAACATATATATAATGATTAAATTTTTTACAAATATATTGCAAATTACAATTAAAGACAAAATTATCTTTAATTAATTTTCACAAAGAAACACTTATTTATAACCAGAATAATTTATACAATGCAAATAATAAAACCAATTTTAGTTTTACCTTTGGAAGTATGTAAATTTTTAATATCCTACTATGCCTTTAAGCAACTCCAAAGATTTAAAATTAGCTGTTCTTATTGATGCTGACAATGTACCTTATAGTAATGTAAAAGGTATGATGGAAGAAATAACAAAATTTGGAACTCCGACCACGAAACGTATTTATGCCGACTGGACGAAACCAAATTCTAACGGATGGAAAGGCGTTTTGCTGGAACATGCAATTACTCCTATACAGCAATATAGCTATACAGTTGGCAAAAACTCATCAGATTCTGCATTAATTATTGATGCCATGGATTTACTTTATTCAGGTAAATTGGATGGTTTTTGTATTGTATCGAGTGATAGCGATTTTACACGATTAGCAATAAGGCTTAGAGAATCGGGAATGAAGGTTATTGGTATTGGAGAAAAGAAAACGCCAAACTCTTTTATTGTTGCCTGTGACCGATTTATCTACATCGAGGTTTTGGATGGTGCTATACAGAAAAAGAAAATAAAAACTGCAGATGTAAAAAAACCTGTTGAAAAACCTGCTGAAAAAGCATTGCATAAAATTGACAAACAAACTATTGAGCTTATTGAAGCTACAATTGAAGATATTGAGGATGACGACGGCTGGGCATTTCTGGGTGATGTAGGAAATTTGATTGTAAAGAAAAAACCCGAATTCGATCCGCGAAATTATGGTTTTTCTAAACTTACCCCAATGCTCAAATCATTAACTGATATTCTGGAAATCGACGAAAGAGAATCAGATAAAAAAGGAATCAAACACGTTTACGTTCGTTTGAGATACAACTAATTTCAATTTATTACCTATTTAATTTTTTAAAAAAACATGAGAAAGAAATTCTTTATTTACGGATTCTTATTGTTTCTAATTGTTGCCGCAGTTTATTATTATTCAGGACGCGGTTTTTTACTTGTTATTGTTTTACCTATTTTACTGGTGGTTGGTATTTATAACGCAATCCAGACAAAACATGCTATTCTGCGCAATTTTCCGGTTTTAGGCTATTTCAGATATTTATTTGAAATGATCGCTCCAGAAATCCAGCAGTATTTTATTGAAAGATCTACAGACGGAAAACCTTTTTCCAGAAATCAACGCTCTATGGTTTATCAACGAGCAAAAAATATTGATTCGAGTACACCTTTTGGAACCCAGCAAAACCTAAACCATGATGGTTATGAAGGTATAAAACATTCTATTTTTCCGGCGAAAGTAAATGAAGAACTTCCGCGTGTATTAGTGGGTGGAAAAGATTGCAAACAGCCTTATCTGGCGTCTTTATTTAATGTTTCTGCAATGAGTTTTGGTTCGCTGAGCGAAAACGCAGTTCGTGCCATAAATATTGGTGCAAAAAAAGGAAATTTTTATCAAAATACAGGAGAAGGCGGTTTAACAGAGTTCCATCTTGCCGGCGGTGGTGATATTACATGGCAGATTGGTACAGGATATTTTGGATGCCGTGACGCACAGGGAAATTTTAGTCCTGAAAAATTCTCAGAAAAAGCAAATCTTCCTAATGTAAAAATGATCGAAATCAAACTCTCTCAAGGTGCCAAGCCTGGTCACGGCGGGGTACTTCCTGCTGCAAAAAACACAGAGTTTATTGCCAAAATAAGAGGAGTTGAGCCACATACTATGATTCTTTCGCCTCCTGGTCATACAGCTTTTTCTGATTCAAAAGGATTAATTTATTTTATTAAACAATTGCGTGAGCTATCAAACGGAAAACCAGTCGGATTTAAATTATGTATTGGAAATACAGAAGAATTTGAGGCTCTTTGCCACGAAATGATTGCAGAGGACATTTATCCTGATTTTATAACTGTTGACGGGGCCGAAGGCGGAACCGGTGCTGCTCCTTTGGAGTTTGCCGATGGTGTTGGGATGCCTTTTGAACCTGCCCTGATTTTTGTAAATAAGACTTTAATCGGATTAAACATCAGAGACAAGATACGTATTATAGGAAGTGGAAAAATAATTTCAGGTTATTCTATTTTGCATGCCGTTGTATTGGGTGCAGATATGTGTAACAGTGCCCGTGGTTTTATGTTTTCTTTAGGCTGCATTCAGGCGTTGCGTTGTCACAACAACGAGTGTCCGACCGGAGTTGCAACGCAAAACAAAATGCTTATGAAAGGTTTGGTTGTAACAGATAAATCTGAACGTGTCTATCATTTTCATAAAAACACATTGCATGCTGCAAATGAGCTTCTGGCTGCTGCAGGCAAGAAAAGCTTTGCCGATGTCGATGTTAACATTTTCATGCGAGGCGATGAATTCACTAATTTATCAGAATTATATTTTCCTGATAATTTAAAAAATGTTACTAAACGAAACTAAATAATAAGCCTCTTTGTTTTTTCAAAGAGGCTTAAATTTTCTGTCAAAAGCGGGTTACTTTTTTTCCTTCATATTTTGAGAAAGAAAAGCGATAGCTCTTATTTTTAATTTATCTATTGGCAGCTCACCGCTTTCAAACTCATAAAAGGTGTTAATACCGTCGTTTTTAAAGCATAATGCATAACCATTATATCTTTTGTTTTCTGTTGTTATTTTGTATGATAAAGTTTTAACTTCCTTGATAGTAGTTTCTACTTTAAACTTTTGAAGGTTACTATCGCTTTTTAATTGTTTAAAACTTTGCTCAATACCCTCCTTAGATTCAAAATCATGGATAAAAATATTTAAATTATCAGGTGATTTAAATCCCACTCTTAAAAATTCATCATGATTATTCTGGATATAATAATTCTTTGGTATTTGCATCTGTGTGTCTAAAGCAATATAAACCAACGAATCTTTTTGTACTTTTACAATTCCATGGTTCAGTTTTTGCAAAGGAGACAAACTATCAAGAGCCTTATAATCAGAATACAACATCTTCGCTGAAATTATTCTTTCAAGAGTTTTTTGCCTTTCAAGACTTTCCTTCATAATTTCCTGAGACTCTTTAAAGCTATTATTCATATCCAAATTAGAAACATTTGAACTATTATTATTAGAACAAGTATAGAGTAATCTGATAAATAAAAAAACAGGAACAATAAAACCTAAGACAGTTTTCCATGCTGGTCTTTCATCCATTATTTCAGGTCTTTTTCGGTCAGGATAATATCATTTACAAGTTGTCCTTTGGCATCCTGATAAATGTATTTTATCGTTGTGATTCCATATCGTTTGATCGAACCGATAATATTTTTTAAATCACTGCTTCTCAAAATATTTTCTTTCATCAAAACTTTTGCACCTTCACCTTTAAGAATTTCTGAATACTGTTTTGGTACTTCAATTTTATAAACCAGTTCGTTTTTATCGCTAATGTCAATTTTTAATACTTTTGTTCCGTCTTCATTAACGATTGGCATATTTTGGTTCATTAACGCGAGCATTTGCTGCATTTGACTGTCAACATCAGATCCCGTATTTTTATCTAAAGAATTAGTATTGTTTTTGGCCAATAACTTTTTTAGTTCTTCACGATCAACTTTTAGTTCTGCAAGAACAGTACTGTTATTTGCCAGAAAATATATTTCGAATGTAACTCCTTCATTAATAAGCTCTACCGAAGCAGGATCTTTTTTCATTGTTTCACCAAGAAAAGCAGGAAACATGTCTTTATAAATAGATTTGTTTGATGCACTTTGATCTAAATTAGTATCAATTCTTATTTCGATTTTATTATCCTGCAATAATGCTTTTGCGCTTGTATGGGTAATAACTTCGTCCTGCATCATAGAAGTGGAATTATTATAAGAGTTTACATAATCCTGCATTTTTTGTTTAGTGTTCTTACAACTTACTAAAAACAATGCGATAGCAATTGCAAAAGAGATTTGGGTAATTTTTTTAATCATAATTTTAGATTTATTTAAGTAGAATTTTACAACAAACATAATTTATTGATAGCTGCAAAACAAAATAATTACTATTCTTAACGAAAAGAAAACAGCCTCTTCTATACTAGGTCAAAGAGGCTGCTTATTAAAATTTAATATACAGTTTTTTTTTAGGCTAAAGTTTTGCAGTTTCTTTCTTTTGCGGAGAACTGTTTGTATTTTCTAAAACTGCCAATTCTTCCTTATCAATAAATTGTTGCGCAAAAATTGTGCTATTATTGGCTAAAAAATAAACATCAAAAGCCACACCTTCTTCGATTAATGCTTTGGAAATCTGGTCTTTCTTAATCATTTCAGATAATAAACCGGGGAATCTTTTACTTGCAGCAAGTTTGTTTGTTTCGTTTTGCTCTAAGTCTGTTAAAATTCTGATCTCAATTTTGCTTGCGGCCAAAAATCCTTTTGCTGTAGTGCCGGTAATGTTGTCGCCTTTAAATTGTGCTGCAGAGCTGTTGTACACATTTACATGTTTCTGGATTTTTTGTTTCGTGTTTTGACAGCTTATAAGTAAAAGCTGAACGACGATAACTAATAAAATCTTAGCGTAATTTTTTTTCATAGGTTTTTGTTTTTGGTTTAGGTTAATAGATTTTGTTGTCTCAAACATAAGTTTTTTTTATGTCATTTCCTATACCTAAACATGTAATAATTCCCTAGTAATCATTTAATTAAATACTATTTACCTAATTTGAAAAAACTATTATTTTGTAAGAAATTTAACAAGTACTCGTTTCAAAATGAAAGCGGTTTATTAGCTTTTTGGCCATAAAAAAAGGTTCTTTGTTTTTTAAGAACCTTTTTAATCCGCTAATTTAATTTCTGAAGCCTCAAAAGCGCCTCCAAATAATAATAATCTGCATAATTTATAGAGCAATCTATTTCACTTCCAGCTGGTTTGTGTCCGGTAGCATGTAATAAAAATGCCGAATTTACATCACGACTTTGATAATGATCAGAAAGCGAAACAATCATTTTTTTTGCTTTTGCCTGATATTCATTTTTTAAAGCCTTGTCTTTTGTAAAAGAACTCAATTCAATAAGCGCAGAAGAAACAATTGCAGCTGCAGAGGCATCTCTTGGAGCATTCGGTATATCAGGAGCATTAAAATCCCAATACGGAATTAAATCTTCTGTAGTTAATTTATCTAAATAAACACGCGCCAATTTATGGGCAAAATCTAAAAATTTTGGATCTTTGGTTTCCCTGTACACCATCGTAAACCCATAAATAGCCCAAGCCTGGCCCCTCGCCCACATACTTTCGTCACTGTAGCCCTGCGCAGTAATTCCTTTTATTTTTTTGCCGGTTTCGTAATCGTAAATCAAAACATGATAGGAAGAGTAATCTGTTCTAAAATGGTTATTCATTGTGGTTTCTGCATGTTTTACAGCAATATCATATAGCTTTTTATCACCTCCGTTTTTAGAAGCCCAAAATAACAGTTCCAAATTCATCATATTATCAATGATTGTATTATGACCACCATATTTATTGTGCGGCCAGGATAGAATAGTACCCACCTTTGGATTGAAAAGTGTTGCGAGAGTATCGGCTGTTTTCAATATAATTTCTTTGTATTCGGGGTTTTTGGTTAATCGGTATCCGTTTCCAAAACTATTGAATATCTGAAAACCCAAATCGTGATCATTGGCCTTGCTAACAGACAAAGGTGTTAAAAACCTGCTGAATTTATCAGCTTCTTTTTCCCATTTTTTATCTCCGGTTGCCTCATACAAATACCATAATTCTCCCGGCCAGAAGCCGCTTGTCCAGTCTTTATAACTTACAAATTTCCATTCTTTACTTCCGTTGGGAACTGTTCTTGGAGAGGTTCCGTCATTTGGAATTACTTTTAACGTTTTTGTTGCTTGTTCTGCACAATATTGCAGTTGTTTATTGGTACTAAAAGGAACTTTTTTTTGAGCATAATTTTGATTTACAGCCAGAAACAAGGTCAAAGTAATCAAAACAGAAATTTTTGTCATCATGTGATTATAAATAGAAGTTGATAGAACTGATAAATTTATAAAATAAAGTAAACCTATACGAATCTTTGTATTTTTGTTGCCCTAAAAAGTACTATTTTATGATAACTTTTTTGTCTTCTCTTTGTCATTTCTCTTTCTCTTTGTCAAAGTTTAAAACTTTGACAAAGATTTCTTCAAACTTTTACACAAACTACTAAGACTAAATTTTTATTAGAGAATTATGAGAGAATACAAAATTATCTAAATCATGAAAAAACTCAATGACTTCATTTCGTTTTAAATTTGTTTTCAAAGAAGATAATACAGTTAAATACGAGGAAAATCTATAACTTTTAAAATCCATTTTTATGTCTAAAGGATTTTGATGAACATAAATGATTACATTCTTTAAATATTGCTCGGAACTTAGTTTCTTTCTTTTAAAAGGAGATTCAAATAATGGACCGTGCCTCTGATAAACTTTATTATATGCCTGAGTATATGAACTTATAAATTTGCTAAATTGTTTACTTACTATGCTTTGAATTGAGTGCAGGCCTTCGTTTTTAAGTTTTTTATTTTTTAGATTTAAAAACTTAAGCAATTCCCCTTGCGATTTTACTTTGATTACAAAATGAAAATGGTTTGGCATTAAACAATAAGCATAAAGATCACAAACATCGTTTAAATATTTAAGGAACTGCTTCATAAAGAATATGTAGTTATCATTTTGCTGAAAAATTATCTCACCATTAACTCCACGATTATAAATATGATAAAAGCAATCTGGTTCTAAATTTTGAATTCTGATATCCATTAAAATTAAATGTATTAAAACTCAAAACTACAATTTAAAATAAGATTTTTCTTAAAAATAAATCTTTGTCAAAGTTTTGAACTTTGACAAAGAGAAGCACCAAAGACTAATAGCAAAAAAATAAAAGATTCCATGTAACTTTGTTTTTCCAAAACCTTAAACTTAATTTTGAACAAACTCAGGCTCCAATATTTCATTTTATTTCTCTCTGTGATATTTCTTGGAATCCTTTCCAGAAAACTTTCATTTTTTCCTTTGTGGGCAGGTGATTTTCTGTACGCAGTTATGATTTATTCTTTGGTTCGAATATTATTTCCCCTTAAAAAATCTACGTCTATACTATTTCTATCCTTATTGGTTTGTTACACAATTGAGCTTTTACAGCTTTATCAAGGCAACTGGATGATTGAACTCAGAAAAACGCTGTTTGGAAGATATATTCTCGGGCAAGGTTTTCTTTGGACAGATATTCTGGCTTATACTTTTGGAATTGCAGTTACTTTTAGTATTGAAAAAATTATTTTAAAACTCCGAAACATAACATCTTAGGACAATAATCTTTTTATTTTTTATATAAAACAGATATCCTTTCTTTTAAGAATCTTAAATTTGTGTTTTTAATTAATCTATCCTAAATACATCAATATGCAACTGGTTTTCGCTTCTAATAATTTAAATAAAATCAAAGAAATTCAAAGTATTCTAAAAGGTTCCATTGCGCTATTAAGCCTGTCTGATATTGGCTGCCACGAAGAAATTCCGGAAACAGCTGACACAATTGAGGGAAATGCTATTTTGAAAGCCAATTATGTAACCGAAAAATATGGTTATGATTGCTTCGCAGATGATACAGGCTTGGAGGTTACTGCATTAGATGGCGCTCCGGGCGTATATTCTGCACGTTATGCAGGTGAACAAAAAAATGCCGACGATAATATGAATAAACTTTTGGAGGCACTAAAAGACCAGGCAGACCGAAGTGCACAATTTAAGACTGTAATTGCTTTGAATATAAAAGGCAGACAACATCTGTTTACAGGAATTGCAAAAGGAGAAATTACTTTTGATAAAACTGGAAATCACGGTTTTGGGTACGATCCTGTGTTTTTGCCTGAAAATTATACGGAAACTTTTGCAGAATTATCTTCAGAAATAAAAAATAAAATTAGCCATCGTGCCAAGGCAACCCAGCAACTAATTGATTTTCTGAACTCCACAAAATAATTGTTTAAAATACAACATTTTAATAGGTAAAATTGATATTTCATGACGCTTTTTTTTTCAAAATTATTCAATTTGCAGGAAAAATGATTTTACATTAAAGATAACTTTTTGATAATCAAATCTTAAGAAATAGATAATTCTTAAAATAGCATTAGTTTATCTGAATAATTAACAGTAATTTTGCACCCTATTTTAAATACACATATGAATAAATTTGAACAATTAGGATTGAATGAATCGTTACTGAAGGCGATTTTAGATCTAGGATTTGAGAATCCGTCAGAAGTACAGGAAAAAGCGATTCCCCTATTATTGGAAAAAGACACAGATATGGTTGCGTTGGCTCAGACAGGGACAGGGAAAACGGCAGCTTTCGGTTTTCCGCTAATTCAAAAAATTGATGCTGACAACAGAAATACACAAGCATTAGTTTTATCGCCAACACGAGAACTTTGTTTACAGATTACCAACGAACTTAAAAACTACTCAAAATACGAAAAAGGTATTAATGTGGTAGCAGTTTACGGCGGGGCTAGTATTACAGAGCAAGCCAGAGAAATTAAAAGAGGAGCACAAATTATTGTGGCTACTCCGGGCAGAATGCAAGACATGATCAACAGAGGTTTGGTTAACATTAAAAATATAGATTACTGTATTCTTGATGAGGCTGATGAGATGTTGAACATGGGATTTTATGAGGATATCGTGTCTATTTTATCTGATACTCCTGACCAAAAAAGTACATGGTTGTTCTCTGCAACTATGCCACAAGAGGTTGCAAGAATTGCAAAACAATTCATGAGCGACCCGGTTGAAATTACTGTTGGAACAAAGAACTCAGGTTCTGCAACAGTTTCTCACGAATTTTACTTAGTAAATGCACGTGACCGTTACGAAGCCTTAAAACGTTTAGCCGATGCAAACCCGGATATTTTCTCTGTGGTTTTCTGTCGTACTAAAAGAGATACTCAGGCTGTAGCCGAAAAATTAATTGAAGATGGATACAGCGCTGCTGCATTGCACGGAGATTTATCTCAGGCGCAACGTGATGGTGTAATGAAATCTTTCCGTGGAAGACAAATTCAGATGCTTGTTGCTACTGACGTTGCTGCACGTGGTATTGACGTTGATAATATTACTCACGTAGTAAATTACCAACTTCCTGACGAGATTGAAACGTACAATCACCGTTCGGGACGTACTGGTAGAGCTGGAAAATTAGGAACTTCTATTGTAATTGTTACAAAAAGTGAGTTGCGTAAAATTTCTTCTATCGAAAGAATCATCAAACAAAAATTTGAAGAAAAACCAATTCCATCAGGAATTGAGATCTGCGAAATTCAATTATTGCACTTAGCAACTAAAATTAAAGATACTGAAGTTGATCACGAAATTGACAACTATTTACCAGCAATCAATAACGTTCTTGAAGGTTTATCTAAAGAGGAACTGATCAAGAAAATGGTTTCAGTAGAATTTAACCGTTTTATTGCTTACTACAAAAAGAACAGAGATATATCTGCTCAATCTGGAGAAAGACGCGAAAGAACTGATTCTGAGCCAAGAGAATTCAATAATAACGGAGCAGTTCGTTATTTCGTAAACATTGGTTCAAGAGATAATTTCGACTGGATGACTCTTAAAGATTACTTGAAAGAAACATTAGACTTAGGTCGTGATGACGTTTTCAAAGTAGATGTAAAAGAAGGTTTCTCTTTCTTTAACACTGATCCTGAGCATACTGATAAAGTTATGGAAGTATTAAACAACGTACAATTAGAAGGACGTCGTATTAATGTTGAAATTTCTAAAAATGATGGTGGCGGAAGACGTGACCATAACGGACGTTCTGGCGGTGGAAGAAGTTCTGGAGGACCAAGGAGAGAAGGAAATTTCGCTCCAAGACGTGAAGGTTCTGGTGGTGGCGGATTCAGAAGCGACAGAAACTCAGCTCCGAGAGAAGGTGGTTTCAGAAGCGACAGAAATTCATCTGCTCCAAAAAGAGAAGGTGGTTTTAGAAGTTCGGCTCCAAGAAGCGAAGGAAGTTCAGACAGAGCTCCAAGACGTTCTGAAAGCTTTGGTGATTCACCAAGACCAAGAAGACCAAGAAGAGACTAATAAGTCAATATCTTAAAATACAAATCCCAAATTCCAGACATACTTGGAATTTGGGATTTTTTTATACAAAAAATATTCTTCTGAATTGATGGGTCTTGTAATTCAAACAAAACTTAAACTTCCTTACTCCTTTTTACTTAATACTAAAAGCATCAATTCTTGCTTTGTTAATTTTCTGATAATTATATTCGGAGACTGTGAAATATTTAATCCTGATTTACTACTTTTAGTGCTTTAAATCAGGATATGAAATATTTCGCAGTTTTCTTTTTCATGCTATTCTCTACAATTGGCTTTTCACAAGACATAGAGACAACAGTTCCACAAAGAGTTTCAGGTTACATTATCAACGACAACAGTAAACAACCTTTATCTGGCGTAAATGTCATTAATACCAATAAAGTACGAGGAGCAAGATCTGATGAAAAAGGATATTTTGAAATTGATGTACAAGTAAATGATACGCTGCACTTCTCTATCTTAGGATTTCAATCCTTAAGAATAAGAGTTACAAATGACTGGATAAAAAATAAAGTAACGCGAATTCAGCTTACTGAAAAAGCAATTGCATTAGAAGAAGTTGTTATTGCTCCTTTTAACCTTACAGGTTATCTTGAAGTCGATTCTAAGTTAATACCAACGAAAGAAAATTACCGTTACAGCATTTCGGGCCTTACACAAGGTTATGAAGCCGGAGAATATTCTCCAAATGCTTTTGGAAAAGTGCTGGGGTCTATTTTTAATCCTGCAGACGTCCTTTATGGTTTCTTTGGTAAAAACGGAAAAGAACTCAAGAAGCTAAAGGAAATGAAAAAAGATGATACCGTGAGAAACTTACTGGAGTCTAAATACGACCGTGAAACCGTAGCAGTATTATTAGGAATAAGCAAAGATGAGATTCCAGAAATTATGCACCGCTGTAACTATTCAGATTCTTTTATCCAAACAGCAAATGATTTGCAGATTATGGATGCTATTAGTGCCTGTTATGAACAATATAAAGTATTAAAACGAAATTAACTACTTTTAAATAAATCAAAATCCTCATTTTACTATTTGTAATTGAGGATTTTTTATTTTAAACCATCCCATCAAGCCAAAAACAAAAAAATTATGAACACAATACCTTTTCAAACTATCGATTGGAGTCAAATTGAAAAAACAGAACATCCAGGAGAAACCGGAGTTGCTTATTGGCAAACACTACAATTAAGCAGTTTACGAATTCGAAAAGTTACTTACTCTGAAAACTATATTGCAGATCATTGGTGCCAAAAAGGACATATTGTTCACTGTCTGGAAGGGGAATTTATTAGTGAATTACAGGATGGTCAGAAATTTACACTTTCAAAAGGAATGACGTATGTAGTTTCTGATGATGCAAGCTCTCACCGTTCTATCACTACAAAAGGTGTAGAGCTGTTAATCATTGATGGTGACTTTTTAAAGTAATATTCTAAACAAAATCAGAATATTATAGTTATATTTACTTACATCAAAAAAAAAGAAATAACTAAATTTAAATATCATGGCAAAGAGTCAAGACGCTAAAAAAACGGTTAAAAAAGAACCGTTGAAAACAGCTAAAGAAAAGAAAGAAGAAAAAAGAGAAAAGAAAAATTCTCCTAAAAGAGATTAATTTAGTCTCAGTTTTACAGTCTCAGTCTGCAGTTTTTGAAACTGAATACTGAGACTGTGACTTTTTTAAACTGCAACTGTAAACTTTATTTAACCGGAATATTTGAAAGGATTTCTAATACAAATTTCCAATATTTCTGAGCTGATGAGATACTTGCTCTCTCATCCGGAGAATGCGCTCCGTGAATAGTTGGCCCAAAAGAAATCATATCCATATCAGGATAATTTGTTCCCAGGATGCCACATTCCAAACCTGCATGACAAGCTACAACCTTAGGCTTTTCGTTATTTTGTTTTTCGTAAATATCTTTTAAAACTTCTAATATTTCAGAATTAATATTTGGTGTCCAGCCAGGATAGGAACCAGCTAGTTCTACCTCACATCCAACCAATTCAAAAGCAGAACGTAATGAATTTGCCAAATCAAATTTTGAACTTTCAACAGAAGAACGCGTTAAACACCCTACCAGAATTTCACCATCTTTCACAATTACTCTGGCAATATTATTTGAAGTTTCTACCAAATCATCCATATCAGCACTCATTCTGTAAACTCCGTTATGAGCAGCATAAATTGCTCTTATAATCCCTTCCTGAACACCTAAATCCATTACTTTTTCCGGTAAATCAGACTTTATGATCTCAATAGAAAGATTTGGTTCTGTTGTTTTATACTCCGCTTTGATATCATTGATAATTTCCTGCATATCAAAAATGTAAGCTTCATCAAACATTTCAGAAATAATCACTTTTGCAACACTTTCTCTCGGAATTGCATTTCGTAAACTTCCGCCATTAATTTCAGCAACCTGCAAACCAAAGTTTTCAAAAGCATCAAACAACAAACGGTTCATAATCTTATTAGCATTTCCTAAGCCTTTATGAATATCCATTCCCGAGTGACCTCCATTAAGGCCTTTTACAGTAATAATATATCCAACAGAACCTTCCGGAACTTCTTCTTCGTGATAAGTCCTTGTAGCTGTTACATCAATTCCGCCTGCACATCCTATATCAATTTCATCATCTTCTTCTGTATCCAGATTCAGTAAAATCTGTCCCTTAAGAATTCCGCCTTTTAAATTTAAGGCACCAGTCATTCCGGTTTCTTCATCAATAGTAAACAATGCTTCAATTGCAGGATGCGGAATATCTTTACTTTCCAAAATCACCATAATGGTCGCCACTCCCAACCCATTGTCAGCTCCCAGAGTTGTACCACGCGCACGAACCCAGTCTCCGTCAACATACATGTCAATTCCCTGAGTATCGAAATCAAAAACAGTATCAGCATTCTTTTGGTGAACCATATCAAGATGCCCTTGCAAAACGATCGCTTTTCGATTTTCCATTCCCGGTGTTGCCGGTTTTCTAATGATTACGTTTCGAATATCGTCTTCAAAAGTTTCTAAACCTAAGTTGTTTCCAAAGTTTTTCATAAATTCGATCACGCGCTCTTCTTTCTTAGACGGACGCGGAACAGCATTTAAATCTGCAAATTTATTCCAAAGTGCTTTTGGCTCCAGATTTCTTATTTCCTGACTCATTATATTTTGTTTGAAGTTTAACAATTAAGAGTTCCAAAGTTACAAAGTTTAAATTCTTTTTTGCCACAAATTTCCCGAATAAGTACTAATTATAATGGCTTTAAAATTTGATTATAGAAACATCCCATGTTTTATCAAATCAAAAAATTAGTGGAAATTGTGACTAACTTTTTTTTATCAGTTAATATTGTATTTATATTTACGTATCTAAAAATTTACCTGTGAAACGAAAATACATTTTACCTCTCTTCCTTCTTGTTCAAATTATCTTTTTAAGAATACTGCCGTATTTTCCAGATTTTGTTGAAGGCTTTTACAGCAACAATTTATATAGCAGAATTTCGCATTTTTCCAGAGGCCTTTTAGGCAGTATTCCGTTTTCTGTAGGAGACTGTATTTATGCTGTTTTAATGATTTCTGTGATTAGCTGGCTTTGGAAAATCAGAAAAACATGGAAAACAGACTGGAGAGATCATCTTTTAACAATGTTAGGCAAAATTTCTGTTTTTTACTTTTTCTTTCATCTCCTTTGGGCTTTTAATTATTATCGTGAGCCTCTTTTTCAAAAGATGGAAATCAAACGGGAATATTCTGATGCCGATCTTTTAGCTTTTACAAAAAGATTAATTGTAAAAACGAACGAGATTCAACATCAAATTACAAAAAACGACACCGCGAGGATTGTTTTTCCGTATTCTCAAAAAGAATCATTTCAAATGATTTTAAACGGTTATGATAACTTAGCAAAAGAGCATCCTTATTTTAAATACAAAGTTTTGAGTGTAAAAAAATCATTATTCAGTGTTCCCTTAACTTATATGGGATTTGGCGGTTATCTAAATCCGTTTACTAATGAGGCTCAGGTTAATGATTTGTTGCCAATGTACACTTTTCCACTGACTACAGCTCATGAAATGGCGCATCAGATTGGTTTTGCCAGCGAAAATGAATGTAATTTTATTGGCGTTTTAGCATCCGTTAAAAATGATAATTTGTATTACAAATATGCAGGCTACAGTTTTACTTTGCGTTATTGTTTGGGAATCTGGCAATATAAAAATGAAAAGGTTTTTCGGGAATTAAAGAAAGGAATAAATACCGGGGTACTGAAAAATTATCAGGAAAGTCAGGATTTCTGGAAAAAGTACGACACTTTTATTGATGAGGGTTTTCACTTTCTTTATGATAGTTTTTTAAAATCAAATAATCAAAAAGATGGTATGGAGAGTTATAGTAAATTTATAGATTTAACGTTGAATTATTATAAAACAAGAAAACTTTAGATCCACTGTAACAAAAATCATTTCATCACTACTAATAGCTATATGAGCGAAAATCTAGAACAGTCATTTGTTGCGCAATTGCAGGCAAATCAGAATATAATCCACAAGATTTGTAGGTTATATACTGCTGGGGAAGATGCTCATAAAGACTTGTTTCAGGAAATTACCATTCAGTTATGGAAGGCGTATCCTAAATTTAGAGGCGATAGTAAATTTTCGACCTGGACGTATCGTGTTGCGTTAAATACAGCCATTACCTTATATCGAAAAACCAAAAGAACCATATCTACCGTAGATTATGAAAGCCATCAGCATTTCGTAAAAGACGTAGACTATAATTATGAAGAGGAAGAGCAGATTAAACTGATGTATAAGGCAGTTTATCAGCTTAATGACATCGAAAAAGCATTAGTATTTATGTATTTAGAAGACAAAGATTATCAAGAAATAGCAGAAACCTTAGGAATCAGCGAAGTGAATGCACGTGTGAAAATGAACAGAATTAAAGGGAAACTTAAAAAAATATTAAATCCTTAAAAATTATTATGAAAGAACTGGATTTACTAAAAAAAGACTGGAAAAAGAATGCCGATTCTTTTCAACAAATTTCTGAAACGGAAATTTATAAAATGATTCATAAAAAATCATCTTCAATCGTGAAGTGGATTTTGATTATAAGCATTTTAGAAATTTTATTCTGGACAGTCTCCAATTTATTTTTTAGCACTGACGAAATGTTAATTAAGATAAAGCATCCGGAAATGATTTTTTATCTGGAAGTGCTGACATACTTTAATTATGTTGTCGTTTTAATATTTGTTTATTTCTTTTACAAAAATTACAAGACTATTTCAACTACAGAATCTACCAAATTATTGATGAGCAGTATTTTAAAAACACGGAAAACGGTTCAGTATTATGTTTGGTACAATTTAGGGATGGCAGTCATAAGTTCTATAATTAGCTTTTTCATTGCCTTTGTATACAACCCAGATATGAGTTTTTTACGAGAAAAGATAGCCACAAATGGTAAAGCAATGTTTGTAACAGGCGGAATTTTAATATTGGTTACTTTAGCGTTCTTAGGTGCTTTCTGGTGCTTCTACAGATTATTATACGGAACACTTTTACGCAGATTATATGCAAATTATAAAGAGCTGAAGAAGATAGATTTTTAAGTAAGGGACTAAGGTTCTGAGATACTGAGATACTGAGACACTAAGATTCTGAGGTTCTAAGCGACAAAGACCCGAAAGCTTTGATTACTAGATTTTACGCCTATTTCAACCTGAAACCTGAAACCTGAAACAAAAATCTAAAATCTAAAATATTTAATATTTAATAGTCCCAGCGTCTCATTTGATTGAGTTCTTCCTGTATTTTTAATTCTTCTGCCGGAATAACTTTTAAAAATGATGGGTGTTGCTCGATTGCATATTCAACTTTCTCAACGATTTCTTCGATTGTATCATTTTCATAATCAATATCAAGAGGTTCTTTGATAATAAAAGACTGAAGTATGCCTTTCTTCTTCATTCGTAAACCTTTCTTATCAAAAGAACGGCGGAAACCGTCAATTACGATTGGAATCACAATAGGTTTGTGTTGTTTTATAATATGGGCTGTTCCTTTGCGAACTGGCTTAAACGACTTTGTTGTTCCCTGCGGAAAAGTAATTACCCAGCCATCTTCGAGAGCAATTCTAATATTTTCGGTATCATTAGGGTTTACATCACGTTTTTCTTTAACGTCAACTCCTTTTGCGCGCCAGGTTCTCTCTACAGTAATAGCGCCTACATAAGCCAGAATTCTTGGCAATAATCCTGCCTGCATCGTTTCTTTTGCAGCCACATAATACAAATTCATTTTGGGCTGCCATAAGTAACCAATGTTTTTAATATTATCCTGACGGCCGCTTAAACTCGCATTAAAAACATGAAACATTGCCACAACATCTGCAAAATAAGTCTGATGGTTAGATATAAACAAAACATTCGTATCCGGCAATGTTTTTATGATTTCAGATCCTTCAATCTGTAAGTCATTAAAACCTCTATATCTTCGGTGAGTCATGGCACCCAAAATACGGATTAACCATTTCTTGATGAATAATATATGTCCGAAAGGATTTCGTTTAAACAATCCCATAGCTCTATATTGTGTTTTTAGTTAAGTCGCAAACATACAAAATTTATTCATTTGGCAAAATCTTTGCGCAATTTTGAAGACAAATCGTTATCGTAATGATTATCAAATTGTTAATTTATTGGTTTTGTAAATTTTCTTCAAAAGTTATTTTCAAAACTTCTCTTAATTCACTTAATATCATCGCCGTTGCCCCCCAAACTATATGATTTTGAATATTAAATGCAGGAACAAGAACATTAGCGCCGTAAGAAGTTGACAATGTGGCTTCGATAATAATTTCATCATCCAAAAAAACAGAAAGCGGCAATTCTATAACTGAAGCAACCTCACGTGCATCAGGATAAAACGAAAGTTCTTCTGATGAAATACCCAGAAAAGGATGTACTAAAAAATTACTTGGAGGAATAAACATCGGGCTAAATTCCCTTATGACTTTGATATTTTCGGGCAAAACACCAATTTCTTCATGTGTTTCTCTTAAGGCTGTTTCTTCAAAACCAGAATCTGTTGTTTCGTATTTTCCACCAGGAAAGGCAATTTGAGAAGAATGCACCCCATCGTAAGCATTACGAACGATTAAAACCAAATGTGTTTCCTTGTTTTTAGGATAAAGCAACATCATAACTGCGGCAATTCTGGGATTTAATGCGTTTATATCTAAATTTTTCAAACCTTCTGCCCGTTCTTTTGGAGCCATTTTCAGGTGGGCTGAAGTTGCCGGCAGTGTTACCGGAATTATATTAGGAACATATTGCAAAAAATCTTGAAAATCCATATTCAAAGTTTATTTTTGTACTTTCAAATAAAATATAAATATAGTCCAGAAAACGCGTTTTTACAAGTTTTCCCGAATCTAAAGCCATAATAAATGTACAGCAGAGAAGAATCACAAAGAATGAAGAGAGAGTTTTGGGTGGCTTTCGCCGAAAAATATCCACGAAAATGGGTACTTTATGATACTAAAATTAAGGATTTCTCTTTTAAGTTTTATGTAGACAATAAAAAAGCGCAGGTTTTAATTGACATTGAACACCGAAGTGATGAAAAAAGAATTGCCTATTTTGAAAAATTAGAGGCTTTAAAAAATATACTGGAAGAGGAATTTATTAAAGATTTGGTTTTCGAAAAAAATCATACTTTAGAAAGTGGTAAAACTATTAGCAGAATTTGGGTTGAAAAACAAGGAGTTGGTTTTAGCAATAAAAATAATTGGGATGCTATTTTTGATTTTTTCAACGAAAAAATGCATGCTTTGGAAATGTTCTATCTGGAATATGATGAGTTTATAAAGGATGTCGAATCCTAAGATTATAATTTTCTGAGTTTAAGAAAGCGCATAAAAAACAAACCCGGCAGTAAAAACCTGCCGGGTTTGTTTTTATATTAAACCGTAAAAATATTATAGACAACAATCTGATCGTCATAGTTTATATAAAGCTGTTTACGATAATCTTGTTTCTTTCTGGTGATTATTGATATTTTACAGTCGGTCCCGTTATTATCTTTACACAAAAAAGAATAAACAATATCGGTATCGTTTTCTTCCCTTTCTATATATTCAATAATATTAAATAGTTGAATTTCCTGAGAATACACGACAATTCGGTGCTTATCTGTATCAAGAATTACAGAGAGATTCACCAAATCAAGATTTGACCATTCGCCCCATTTTCCTCTTTCATTCTTTTCAAGTACGCTAAAACCGGATGTTTTAAAACGATATGACTGACTGTAAGATTGCTGAAAACAAAGTCCTAAAAAAAGGATTAATATATAGTTACGTAAAGTATTCATTTATTTTAGGGCTATTAAAACTCAAATTTAGCTTTTTCTTTGCAGGCAATTTCAAAATCGTTCATCATTTGCTGAATAATCTTTTCAACAGGCAAAATTTCATGAATGAGTCCGGCAATTTGACCAATTTCCAGTTCCCCTTCTTCCAAATCACCTTCAAACATTCCTTTTTTTGCTCTTGCTCTGCCTAAAAGCATTGCTAATTCTTCTTTTGACGGGCACTTCTCATACAACTTCTGAATATCCTGATAAAATTTATTCTTAACCAATCTTACCGGAGCCAACTCCTTAAGAGTCAATTGCGTATCTCCCTCTTTTACATTAACTATAGTTTCTTTAAAATTATTGTGTGCCGATGATTCTTTTGATGCTGCAAAACGGCTTCCTACCTGTACTCCATCAGCTCCCAAAACCATGGCAGCCAGCATTCCTCTTCCGGTTGCAATTCCGCCGGCAGCGATTATCGGAACCTGAATTTTTTCCTTTACCATCGGAATTAATGTCATCGTTGTGGTTTCATCACGGCCGTTATGTCCTCCGGCTTCAAAACCTTCTGCTACAATTGCATCAACTCCTGCTTCCTGCGCTTTTAAGGCAAAAACACTGCTGCTTACTACATGAACTACGGTTATTCCTTTTTCTTTTAAATAAGAAGTCCATGTTTTAGGATTTCCTGCCGATGTAAAAACAATCTTTACACCTTCTTCAACAACAATATTTATAATTTCTTCGATATTCGGGTACAACATCGGAATGTTGACTCCAAAAGGCTTGTCTGTAGCTTTTTTACATTTCTGAATATGCTCACGCAATACGTCGGGATACATAGAACCCGCACCAATAAGGCCTAATCCTCCTGCATTACTTACGGCACTTGCTAATTTGTAACCACTGTTCCAAATCATTCCTCCCTGAATTATTGGATATTTTATATTAAAAAGCTGGGTAATCTTATTCATTTAAAACGTAGTTATTGTTTGATTATCTTTCCTGTTTTGTACAAACCATCGGCATCAAAAGTATAAAAATAGAGACCGCTTTTTAAAGATTGTACAGAAAGAACTGGATTTTGGCTGGTAATTTGTTTTTCAATTATTTTTTGTCCTAAAACAGAATAAATAGAAACTTTAGCTGTTCCTGTTTCATTAAGAAATGAAAAAGAAATGTCATTTTTTACCGGATTTGGATATACTGAAAAAGCATTCTCTGAGATAAAACTTTCTGTTCCCAGTGCAGCGCCAAAATTAGGAATTCCATAACCATAATTGTTATTGGGAAGCGTATATCTGTCTGATGATTCTAAAACCATTTGTCGGATTTCCTTACTGGTTTTTGATGGAAATGCCTGCCACAAACAAGCAACCATTCCGGCCATAACAGGGCAAGAAAAAGAGGTACCGTTTGAAGTTCTTATAGTTCCTGTAGCACCTGAAACCACTGTAGCATCTCCCATTGCCATTATATCCGGTTTTATTCTGTTATCATAACTTGGTCCTATTGAGCTGAAAACTGATTTGGTTTTTGAAGCCATAACCGAGCCTACTGCAAGTACAGAAACCGCGTCTGCAGGACTGCCAACATGTGGTTCTTCTCTATCACCTTCATTACCCGCAGAAGCAAGAACAACTATCCCTTTACTAAAAGCAGCATCGGCACCTATCGAAACAAAATTTGTTATCCCATTCATGTCGCTATAGGTGTGATTGTATCGTGGTTCATCCCTTTCACCAAAATAGCCTAGAGATGTAGTTATGATGTCCACGCCCAAACTGTCTGCTTTTTCAGCTGCTTCGACCCAAAGTGATTCTTCCAATGGATTTTCCAAAGCATCAATTTCTGTGATAAAGAGATAATAAGAGGCATCCGGAGCAGTCCCTATTAAGGCATTTTCCTTGTATCCGCCCATTGTAGACAAAACCAAAGTTCCGTGATCGCTTCCTGTATAGAAATTATCACTTCTTGTTGTATAATCATACCCTCCTAGAATTCGGCCATTATTTCTCAGGTTCTCAAAAGGCTGTGCCGTATTCACACCGGGAAAACCAGCATCTAAAACTGCAATTGTTTTACCAGCACCAGTATAATTTTGTTGGTGCAAAACATGGCCGTTCAGCATCTGAATCTGAGTTGCAGAACTTCCGTAATTATAATCAACAGCAGTTTTAAGTGTTTTATTTGTTTTTGATGTTACAGCCGGAACTTTTTTTGAGGTATTTAAAGTCCGGTCTGCAAAAACTATTTTACTGACTATAGGTAACAATTTTAAGGCATTAATGTTTGCCTGACTGCCACTAATATGCAAAGCATTCAGCCATTTTGACTGCGCCATGATCACTATTCCTGTGCGTGATTTTATCTGGTCAACATAGGATTTCTCTACAGGGGTATCTGTAATATCCAAAGCAATATTTTGATTGGTCCTGCGATCTAAAGCTTTCTGTGCAAGCATCGTTAACGGAGCGTCTAAATATTGCTGAGCGTTTGGCTTACCTGAAAAATAAACCCAGGCATCTTCTTGCGAAAACATCGCAGAAGAAAACAATAGAATAATTATAAAGTAGTTGTATTTCATAGTATACTTTTAAAAGGAATCCTTTTTAAAAAGTATAAAGCTAAGAAATTACTCCCGAACCAACTAATTCATTATCAAAATACCAGGCAACAAACTGACCTTCAGTAATAGCCGATTGAGGTTCATCAAAACGAACGTACATTCCGTCTTCAAACTGATATAATGTAGCTTTTTGCAAAGGCTGTCTGTAACGGATTCTTGCCATTACTTCCATACTTTCTCCAGCTTTTAATGCTAAATCGGTTCGAATCCAATGCACTTCTGATTTTTCGATGAATAAAGATTTTTTAAATAATCCAGGATGCAAACTTGTCAAACCAGTATAAATAGTATTGGTCTCGACGTTTGTAGCTATAATAAATAATGGATCTGTTGTTCCTCCAACATTCAGTCCTTTTCTCTGTCCGATTGTAAAATAATGCGCTCCCTGATGTTTACCCACTACTTTCCCCATTGTTGGAAGATAGTTTAATTTCTGAGATTCTAATTTCAACTCTTCTTCTAAAGTTAAACCAGCTGGTTTTTCGAAATTATAAATTGGGTCATTTTTATCAATCTGAACAATTTTACCTTCTTTGGGTTGTAGTTTTTGTTGCAAAAATTCAGGTAAACGTACTTTTCCAATGAAACATAATCCCTGAGAATCTTTCTTTTCTGCTGTAACCAAATCCATTTCGGCAGCAATTTCGCGTACTTCCGGTTTTGTCAAAGCCCCAATCGGAAACAATGACTTTGCCAATTGCTCCTGAGATAACTGACATAAAAAATAAGATTGATCTTTGTTGGTATCTGCTCCGGCAATTAATTGATAAACGGGTTTTCCATCAACCTCAATTTCGTTTTTTTGACAATAATGTCCTGTAGCTACATAATCTGCACCAAGACTTAAAGCAATTTTCATAAAAACATCAAACTTGATTTCTCGATTGCAAAGTACATCAGGATTTGGAGTTCTCCCTTTTTCATATTCGTTGAACATATAATCAACGATTTTTTCTTTGTATTCTTCACTTAAATCAACAGTCTGAAACGGTATTCCAAGTTTTTCGGCAACCAATAATGCATCGTTACTGTCTTCTAACCAAGGACATTCATTAGAGATTGTAACCGAATCATCATGCCAGTTTTTCATAAAAAGGCCAATAACTTCGTAACCTTGTTGTTGCAGCAAATAAGCAGCAACACTAGAATCTACACCTCCGGAAAGTCCAACAACAACACGTTTCATTTTAACTCGTTTATATTTTTACAAGGATGCAAAGGTACATCAAAATATATAAAATTCTGGTGTGTTTAATTAGATTAAGCAATGACAGTGTAGATAAAACTTATTGCCTTACAGGTTGTTTAATCTTTATTTTTTCTCAATACTTTTTTCAGTCTGATTTTTTTTAGTTTCTGTTTTTTCAGATACTTTATTGATATTTTTCGGATCGCTCATGTTTATTTCCTTGGTAAGTTTACCTTTTACATAAAACTTCCAGATTCCTGCTTTTTTTCCTTTTACAAATTTACCTTCAGAAGCTACTACTCCATCTGAGTCATAAAAAATTGCATCACCATTGTACTCGTCATTTTTATATGTAGTCTGCTCTAAGATAATTCCATTTTGTCCAAATCTTTTATAAACCCCTTCTTTTAGGCCATTTACATACATTATCTCTTCTGCAACTTTAGAATTTGGATAATAAACAGTTCTTGGGCCTTCTAACTTGCCGTTTTTATAATTTTCAACGGCCATAAGAATTTTAGATGCTTTATGATAATACTTCCATTCCCCTTCGTAATTTCTGCCAATCACTTTTCCTTCGCTTACTTTATTTTTATTCTGATCGTAAAAAATAGTGTAAGCACTTCCGTCATTTGCACTAAAATCACGTGTTGCAATTACATCTCCTTTTTTGGTATCATCAAAAAACTTAAATATTCCCGTTTCTTTTCCGTGAATAAAAGTTCCTTCATAACGAGGACGTTTAGAGACTTCATAAGTTCCCTTCCATGAGCCATCTTTTTTACCATTGGCATCTAGTTTATTGAAGTCGGTCTGAGCATTTATTATTAAAACATTTAGCAAGGCTAATCCAAAAAATATTCTTTTTAAATTCATCATAAATTCAATTTTAAACTTAAACGACATTGTACTTTATAAAGTATATTACAGGTATAAAAAAATCCCGATAAATCGAGATTTTTTATATTCATTATTTCTTTTTAGTTTGATTCTTTGCAGCTTCCTGCTGCTCCATCACATCCTGAAGACGCTGTTGAAATTTACTTGGCTTTTTAGGCTCTTTCATTTTATTCTCCTGAATCTGTGCATGAATTTTATCATTATCTACAATGTAGTTTTTGATGACAAACATAATTCCGATAGTAATTAAGTTTGAAATAAAGTTATACAAACTCAAACCTGCACCGTAGCTGTTGAAGAAAATTAACATCATTAATGGCGAAACATAAATCATGATTTTCATCATTTTTGCCATATCGGGCATTCCTTCTTGCTGAGGCGCTGCCATTTGCTGATCTCCTGATGTCATTTTCATGTAAAAGAAAATAGCAATTGCTGCCAGGATTGGAAACAAACTGATATGACTCCCATATAATGGGATATTGAATGGCAATTGTACAACAGCATCAAAAGAGGACAAATCGTCTGCCCAAAGGAAACTTTTTTGTCTTAACTCAAAAGCTGACGGAAAGAACTGGAATGACGCGTACATAAATGGAAGCTGAATCAATGCCGGAATACATCCTGCCATTGGGTTTACTCCTGCTTTATTGTACAGTTTCATTGTTTCCTGTTGTTTTTTCATTGGGTCTTTTTTGAATTTTTCTCCCAACTCTGTAATCTCCGGACGCAAAACTTTCATTTTTGCCTGAGACAGGAATGACTTATAGGTAATTGGCGACATGGCCAATTTGATAAGAATAGTAAAGATGATAATGGCAATTCCTAACGACAATCCAATTGTAGAGCTTAGGAACCCGAATAACGGGATAAAAATCCATTTGTTGATCCATCCAAAAATCCCCCATCCTAATGGAATAATTTTTTCGAAATTTTTATCGTATGATTTTAAAACTTTGTAATCTGCAGGACCAAAATACAAATTCATTTTATAATCAACTTCTCCGTTAGAAAAAGCCAGAGGAACAGTCGCTTTAAATTGTTTTGTAAAAACAGTATCGATTTTTTCGTCTTTTACCAGATTATCAGATTGTAATCTTGATTTTTCAAATGGCTTATTTGTAGATAAAATAGTCGTGAAAAAGTGTTGTTTGAAAGCTACAAAACTTACTTTTTCAGGAGTTTCTTCGTTTCCTTCACCATTCGGACTTACAGAACTGTATTTTTCGTCTTCATATTCATATTCAATTTGAGCATAGCGATTCTCATAAGAAATACTTTTTTCGTTTCTGTACGTTTTCAAGTCCCAAACTAAATCTAATGGTTTAGAAGAATTTAAAACTTTATTCAATCCTTGAGAACGAATATCAAAACCAATTAAATAATCGTTTGGCTTCAAAGTATATTTATACTCTAAAAATTCATTAGCTCCTGATTTCAAACGCATTGATAAAACCTGATCTGCACCAACTTTAGTTAATGTTGGTTCAAAGAACAAATCTTTAGAGTTTAAAGTTCTGTTATCAGTAGTTTGCAATTGAATGTTCAGATGCGAATTATTGTCTTTGATTAATTCTACTAATTGCCCGGAATTTTTCTCAAACTTTTTGAATTCTTTCAGAGTAGCTTCAACGATATAACCGCCTTTATTGGCAATTTTCAGTCTTATCTTTTCGTTTTCAATAGTTGTAAAAGATTCTTTTGCTGAAGCAAGAGTAGCTGAGTAAGCAAAACCTCCTAGTGTTTTTTGCAATTTTGCCAGTTGAACTGTGTCCCCCGGAGTTGTCGCAACAGTTGGCAGAGCAACCGTTTTAGTCTTATCAGCTTTAGCCTGAGCTTCTTGTTTAGCAACTAATTCTTTCTTGGCTTTTTCAGCAGCAATTTCCTTGTCAGAAGGTTGATTTTGATACATGATCCAAATCAAAATTCCAAATATCAATACAAAACCAACGATTGAATTAAAATCTAATTTTTTTTCTTCCATTATAATTTAAAAAAGTTATTCGTTTAAGGCTATTAGTTAAGAGTTTCACTCAAAAGTTACATCCTATAGAATATAATTATTATTTTTTATGCGCATTTACTGCAGCAGCCACAAAGTTTACAAAAATTGGGTGTGGGTTTGCAACCGTACTCTTGTATTCAGGATGGTATTGAACCCCAATAAAGAACGGATGATTCTCTAACTCAATAATTTCAACTAAACCTGTATCAGGATTTACTCCGGATGCAATTAAACCTGCTTTCTGTAATTCGTCTTTGTACTTATTATTGTACTCATAACGGTGACGGTGACGCTCTGAAATAGTCTTTTCTCCATAGATTTTATGTGCTAAAGTGTTTGGCTTAATATCACATTTCCAAGCTCCAAGACGCATTGTTCCCCCTTTATCCGTAATTGTTTTTTGTTCTTCCATCAAATTCACTACAGGATGTTTGGTTTTTTCATTCATCTCAGTTGAATTCGCTTCTTTGTAACCTAAAATATTTCTTGAATATTCGATAACAGACATTTGCATTCCTAAACAGATTCCGAAAAACGGAATATTGTTTTCACGGGCAAAACGAACTGCTTCAATTTTTCCTTCAATACCTCTTTCTCCAAAACCAGGAGCAACCAAAACTCCGTCAAGAGTGCCTAATTTTTCCTCAATATTATCACTATTAATATGTTCTGAGTGAATAGAGATAACGTTTACTTTTGTTTCGTTTGCAGCACCTGCATGAATAAACGCCTCTAAAATAGATTTGTAACAATCCTGCATTTCTACATATTTACCAATCAAACCGATATTTACAGTTTGTTTTGGATTTTTTAATCTGCGTAAAAAAGTATTCCAGGTTTTAAGATCCGGAGATGCTTTTTTAGGTAAATCTAATTTCTTCAAAGCCACAACATCTAATCCTTCTTCCAGCATTAAATTTGGAACTTCGTATATTGTAGAAGCATCAATTGACTGAATTACAGCTTCTTTTTTTACATTACAAAACAAAGCCAGCTTTTGACGTAGTTCCTGAGACAATTCATGCTCAGTTCTGCAAACCAAAATATCTGCCTTTATTCCACTTTCCATTAACGTTTTTACAGAGTGCTGTGTAGGTTTTGTTTTTAACTCTCCTGCAGCAGCCAAATAAGGAACTAATGTCAAATGAATAACAATTCCGTTATTTTCTCCCAATTCCCAAACCAATTGACGAACAGATTCTATATAAGGTAATGACTCAATATCACCAACAGTTCCTCCAATTTCAGTAATTACGATATCATAATCGCCAGATTTACCCAGCAATTGCATTCTGTCTTTAATTTCATTTGTAATATGAGGAACAACCTGAACTGTTTTTCCTAAAAATTCTCCTCTTCTCTCTTTCTCAATAACCGAAAGATAAACCCTTCCTGTAGTAACGTTATTAGCCTGAGATGTCGGAACATTTAGAAAACGCTCATAATGTCCTAAATCCAAGTCCGTTTCTGCACCATCATCTGTAACGTAACATTCTCCATGTTCATAAGGATTTAATGTCCCCGGATCCACATTTATATACGGATCAAATTTCTGAATAGTTGTACGATACCCTCTTCCTTGTAACAATTTTGCTAAAGATGCTGCGATAATTCCTTTTCCTAAAGAAGAAGTCACACCGCCTGTAACAAAAATATATTTTGTTTGATTCATTCTGTTGTTGTTTGTAAGTAGTTGTGTAAAAAACTTGGCAAAAGTACAAATTTAATTAGATAATTTGGCAATTCAGGAATGAGATAATTTGCAAAATTTTAATTAGATCGATTACTTGGTTTTGTAATTGATAATTTTAAGATTTTATTAGACTTTTTATTGAAGAATGTTCTTAATTCGGCTTTGGATATTGCTTTTTAATATTTCGAATCAATTCTTCAAGCCCATTTAATTTTAACTCATAAATAAGCTGAAGTTGTTGTCCCAATTCACCTTTTGGAAAACCCTTATTGTGATACCAAACGACATAATATTCAGGTAAATCAATTAAAAAACGTCCTTCGTATTTCCCGAAGGGCATTTTGGTATGTGCTAATTTTATGAGAAGTTTTTTGTCTTGTTCCATTTTTTTTTAAAAAAAGAAGCAAGAGAAGAGAATACAGATTGATTCTCTTTCTTGCTTCTTAATGCAAAGCTATTATTTTTTACCACAGATTAAAGGATTAAAATGATTTTCTAGTCCTCGATTTTTTTTTCGCCAAGAATTACACAAATGAGCACGAAATTTAATTCGTGAAAATTAGTGCAGTTCGCGGTGAAAACTTAGAATCTTAGCAACTTAGTAGTGCCATCTCACGAAGGCTTCCATTGCAGCATAAGTAGCCAAACCTAATTGTTGGTACAAAGCTGCTGTTTCTGCATTTCGGTCTTCGGCTCTTTGCCAGAACTCCCTGGCGTCAGTTCCCTGGAAAACAACTCCGTCTTTTTGTGACTGGTGTTTGAAAATTCCGTGACGTTTTGCCAAAACCTGATCCGGGCTCATTGGTACAGCCATCTCAACTTCGTCAATTCCCCATTCCTGCCATGCGCCTCTGTACAGCCACAACCAGCAATCGTCCATAAATGGTTTTGGTTTTAAGGTTTTTACAGCTTCAAAAATGGCATCCAGACAAACTTTATGCGTCCCGTGCGGATCTGCCAAATCCCCTGCTGCATAGATTTGGTGTGGTTTTATTTTTTCGATTAAATCCATCGTCAGCTGAATATCTTCCTGTCCGATTGGTTTTTTTTCAATAGTTCCGGTTTCGTAAAAAGGAAGTTCCATAAAATGGATCTGATCATCGGTCAGACCAACAAAATGACTTGTTGCTCTTGCTTCACCTTTTCTGATAAGTCCTTTGATGTAACGCACTTCGGGAATATCAATTTCACTGTTCTTTTTATTCTTCAAAAAGGCAACTGCTTTTTCATAAATTGCATCGGCCTCAGGGCTTTTGATTCCAAATTTCTCATTGTAATCAATCACGAAACTTGCAAAACGCAGCGCTTCATCATCCGCGACTGCAATATTTCCTGAGGTTTGATAGGCTACGTGCACCTCATGCCCCTGCTCCTGCAAACGCATGAAGGTTCCTCCCATACTGATAATGTCATCATCGGGATGCGGACTAAAAATCAATACTCGTTTTCTTGCAGGCTCTGCTCGTTCGGGACGGTTGGAATCGTCTGCATTTGGTTTTCCGCCCGGCCAGCCTGTAATGGTATTTTGTAGTTTGTTGAATATTTTAATGTTGATATCATAAGCCGGACCTGAATCTGCCAGTAAATCGCTCATTCCGTTTTCGATATAATCGGCATCGGTAAGCATTAAAATTGGTTTTTTAAGCTGTAATGCCAATCCTAAAACTGCTTTGCGGGTTAGTTTGTCTGTCCAGATAACTTTTTCTACCAGCCACGGCTTGTTGATTCTGGTTAGTTTTGAAGAGGCTTCTTTATCCAGAACAAAAACAGCATTATCATGCTCCTGCAAAAAAGATGCAGGAATTTGATTGGTAACTTCATCTTCTACCGATTTTTTTACAATATTGGCTTTTCCTTCACCCCAGGCCAAAAGGATTACCTGTTTGGCTTCCATAATTTTTTTGACTCCTAGTGTAATGGCTGTTCTTGGTGTATTGCTCAAACCAAAGAAATCCTTACTTGCCGCAACTCTCGTGATGTGGTCCAGAGCAACCAAACGTGTTTTTGAATTTTGCAGTGATCCTGATTCGTTAAAGCCGATATGCCCGTTTCCTCCAATTCCAAGAATCTGAAGATCGATTCCGCCAAGAGCTTCAATTTTTGCCTCATAATCATGGCAGTAATCCGCAATTTGTTCTTTGGTTAAAAGTCCGTCGGGAACGTGGTAATTCTCAGGTAAAATATCGACATGGTCAAACAGCAATTCTTTCATAAAACGAACATAACTGTTGATTGAATTCGGTTCCATCGGATAATATTCATCCAGATTGAAACTGATTACGTTTTTGAAACTCAAACCTTCTTCTTTGTGCAGGCGTACCAGTTCTGCATACAGACCTTTTGGAGATGAACCTGTTGCAAGCCCTAAAATACAAGGTTTGTTTTCCTTTTGTTTTTCCTGAATTAAAGCTGCTATTTGCTGGGCAACTGCTTTTGATGCTTCGCCGGAGTTTTCAAAAACAACGGTATTGATATTCTCAAATCGCTTTTCGAATCCTGTTGCTTTGTCTATTTTACTTTTTAACATAATGTTCAAATTTTATTCTTAGTTGAGTTTATTTTGGGGCCAATACAATACAGTTAATTTACTAAAAATCAATAACATAAAAGATAAATTATTAACAATAATTTTGTTTAAATTATCTTACTGATGAAAAATATTGTGTGTTGCAATTTTTAAGCAAACTTATGCATTTTTTTTGCAAATATAAAGTAATCCTATTATCTAAGGCTAAAATTAAATATCAATTTTATGTTAATTTGTTAGAATGAAATTCCTAAATAGCAAAAAAAAGAAAAGCCATCAGTTTCCTGATGGCTTTTCTAAGATATTTATTTCAAATTAGTTCCAGTTAAAAGAAATTCGTTTTTCGATATCAGTATTTAAACTCAAAAATACCGGGCAAGTCATAGCAGCACGTTCAAGTATAGTTTTGTTCTTTTCGTCTGCGTTACCTTTCATTTCAAAAACAATTTCTATTGCTCCGATTCTTCTTGGCTCTGCATTCATAATTTTAGTTACTTCCGCGGTCGAATCGTTGATATTGATTTCAAGATCACGGGCTTTTATTCCCATAATAGTCATCATACAGCTTGCAAGTGCGTTCGCAACAGTATCTGTTGGAGAAAAAGCTTCTCCTTTTCCGTTATTATCAATCGGTGCATCAGAAATGATTTCATTTCCAGATTGCACGTGAATTGAACTAGTTCTTAAATCACCCAAATAGGTTACTTTTGATGTCATTAATTTGCTACTTTTAAAGTTAAGTCTGAATCGTAATATAAAATGTAAACACCTTTATTAGCGTGTCCGCCATCTTCTTTTTTATAATATTGAAATTTATTGTCAACTTGCTCTGTTGTCATTAAGTCTGTAGTTTCCTGATATGTTTTTCCCTGCACTAAACGCATCATAGTATCAAATGTGACATCAAAACCACGTGTTGCATAAGTATTTGGATTTACTTTGTTTTTTAGTCTGTATTCTTTGTCAAAGATTAAAACGGCAGGCTCATTACTTTCGCGGGTAACCGAAGGAAACATTAATTTGAGTTTTACTAAATTATCAAAACTAATTTCATCTGTATCCAAAGTACTGTTTGGTTCTAAAATCACCAACTGAATCTGACAGGTTCTTTGCGCATCTATTAAAGCTTTAATAGTAGTTTTAACCATTGCTGTATTTGCGGTTTCCATTACAACATAATTCATTCTGTTTGGCAGCAAAAGACTTTTTAAATTAGCAACATCCAAACCTCCTGTTTCAGACAAGGCAGCAAATACGACCCCTCTTTGGTTTTGTTTGATATAATTTATAACCGACTCTTTTTTCTTATCTACAACAGCCACAATGTTTCCGTTTTTGGCTCGCATATAATCAAAAACAGCATTTCTGACTACATCATTTGTTGGTATTGACTGATACAAATTATCGATTGGATTTGCTGTATCTTTTGACAATGGAGATATCACAGGCACATTATACAAGCGCAAAGAATTGGCCGCACTTTCTGCATTACTTTGATAAAATGGTCCGATAACAGCATCAACTCCCTGTAATTTGTTTTGAGCTATTAAACCAGAAACGTTTGATGTACTTTTTGTTTCCTGAGAATCATAAATAGACACATCTATTGGCAGCTTTAATACTCTTGCAGAATCGATTGCCATCATAGCTCCGGAATAAAAATCAAGAGTCATATTTAGAAATTTATCGTTTTTTATCCTGTTTGCTGTGCTTGTTGTATCATTTTGCATTTTAGCCAGGTTAAAAGGCAACAATAAAGCTATTTTTTTACGTTCGCTTTGTCCACGTTTTTTAGTCAGTTCAACAACTTCGGGATCAACAGAAACAGTTTCAGATTTTACTTTTTCAAGAATCCTGATTCCACCAGTTGAGCCTGAATTTTCGACTGGTTTATCAATAGTTTTCTCTACATGTTGTGGCTGTTGCTGTGCAATAATAGGGGCTGGTGCCAGGAATCCAGACGGAACTTTTAAAACCATTCCTTCTTTTACACCCTCAGAAAGTGATGGATTTAGTTCTGTCAATTCTGCCTGAGTTAACTGAAATGTTCTTGACAAACTATATAAAGTTTCTTTTGGCTTTACCTGATAATCCATGTAAGTGGTTCCTTTTTTTGAGGACTCATCGACTTTTTTAGTTTCAGCAGGCTTTGCAACAGTTGCAGCTACAGAAGGGTTTGCATCTGTTTTTGGAGCTGTGCCTTTTATTGTAACACGATATCCAACAGGTAAATTAGCAACAATTTCCGGATTGCGTTTTTCTAAATCCTCAACCGTAGTTTTATATTGTTTTGCTATTGAATATTTTGTTTCTTTTGGTAAAACTTCATGATAAACATATTTTTCTGCAGCAGCAGTTTTATTCTTTTTTTCTGCAGAAGCTGTAGTTTTTGCTGCAGTACCTTTTGACGGAATTACAAGCGTCTGACCAATTTGCAGTCCATTTGAAACTAAAAAGGGATTTGCCGCTTTTAAGGCTTCATCAGAAACGCCATATTTTTTTTCGATACCAAAAAGAGTTTCTTTTGGCTGTACTTCATGTGTTATTGCCTTTCCAGATGTGTTCGTTTTTGCAGCAGCAGGTTCAGTTTTCCCACTTTTGGTTGGGATCAACAAAACTGTATTTGGTACTAATCCTCCACGGGCATCCGGATTTAACTGATAGATGTCATAAGGAGTGATCTTAAATTTCTGAGCAATCTGATTAATCGTTTCTCCGCTGGAAATAGTATACTTCACTACTTTTTCTTGTGAAAAAACAGAGGATGTAACTAAAAAAACAAAGGACAATAATGTAAAATAATATTTCATATACAGGACTTAAACAATTTAATTTTATTTCGAAAACAATTATACTATTTTTTGATCAAAGCAAGATTCGCGCCACTTGTTATTTTTTCACAAATATTATCTCAGATCGATCTCAACTTTAGCAATAATAATGTTCTTATATAACTCATCTTCTTCATTTTTCTTGCATTCATATATAACTTCTTCTATATTTTGATATTTATCTGAATAAACATAATACGAAAGACTGTTTACATTAAAAAAGAAGCTGGCATTAAAATCACCTGAATCAATAAGTTGCATAATAAACTTATCTCGCGGTGTTGCATCGGTAAATATACCTAAAACTAAATAATAGCCGTTTGAAACTTCTTTAAGATTATCATAAACTTCTATCTTAACGTTTTTTTCATTTTTAAACGGATTTTCTTTCAGTTCCCGTTTCATTTCTTCTAAAGAAACTGATTTTGAAATAGCTTTTGTATCTGTTTTAGTTTGATTTTTAATAGCCTCATCCTGATATTTTTTTAGTTTTATCAAAGCCACCTTATCATCAAATTTACGGGCTTCCATACTATAAAAAACCGCTTTGCTGATATGACGTTTTACCTCTATGGTTTTCTGAATATCAAGCGAGTCTATTTTATTAATCAACAATTGATTTTGAGCATCACCTTGCTCCTGCTCGGTTTTGTAACGTTTTATTTCGTCAAGCGAAAGACGCTGCTGTAAGGATGTCGCATTGTTATTTTTTTCGCCTTCGCGGATTTTCTTTTTGTATTCCTGATTTTCCTCAAGTACAATTCGTTCTGCCTTGTTCATCAAACCTGCATATGCTTTTCTGTTTTCTGCCAGTTCTTTCTTTAACTGAGAAGACAATTCACTGGTTTTACCTATACTTTCGTACGATTGTTTTTCTAAACGTTTTGATTCATCAACGTTCAGAACATCCATCCTTTTTAATTCGACCAGATCGTTATTCATTGTATTGACCAGCGAATCGAGCTTTGCCATTAAAATATCCTGCACATTTTTATTGGCCTCCAGAACTAAACGCAGTTTTTCAAAACCGTTTTCTTTAGATCCGTTCATATCATTCAGATTAACTTTCAAATCATTAATCTTTATGATTTTCTCATTCATTTCTTTCTGAATTACAAGGCGGTCTTTTAAATCTTCTAACTCAACTGTCTTAGCCTTTGTTTTTTCGACTACAACCTGTTTTTCGGCCAAAGCCAGCATTAGTTCCTCACTTTCGTTCGTTGGTTTAATTTCTTTTGTATTAATAGCTAGTTTGTTACCAATCACCAGTCCATTTACAATTTCAGGATTTTGAGATTCTAAATGATCAATTGAAATACCGTATTTTTTTGCGATTGAAAACTTAGTTTCTTTTGCTTCAACTACATGAAAAATAGTTTCCTGATTTATAACACGTACTCTTCCGTCTAAGGTTTTTCTTTTGTTTGGAATTACAATAATTTGCCCAATCTGTAATCCGTTTAAAAGCAGTTCTTTGTTTAAATTTTCTAAGTCCTGAACCGAAACATTATATTGCCTTGCAATACCAAACAAAGATTCTTTTGCAGCAACAAGGTGAGTAGCTTTTGAAGATGTTGTAGTTTCTGTTTTTGAAAGATTTGCAGTGTTCTGCGGAATTATTAATTCCTGGCCAGCCTGAAGTCCATTGGAAAGAATTTCCTGATTTGCATTCTGAATGGCTTCAACCGATACTTTGTATTGTTTTGAAATGCCATACAGCGTTTCTTTTGCACCAACAACATGTTTGTTTTGCTGGTTTTGATTTCGATTCCCATTTTCTGAAGAATGAACAGGAATTTTAATAATTTGATTATCCTTTATGCCACTTTGAGATTCAGGATTGAGTTTGTAGATTTCGTCAACGGAGATTTTATATTTCTGGGCAATAAAATAAGCTGTTTCTCCTTTTTGAATTTTGTGTTCAATTATTGAATCTTGCGCAGTTATTTTGTTAAAAGACAAAACAAACACAAGAGAAATCGTTAAAAGTTCTCTCATAAATAGTAGGTTATAAAAATTAAGGCGTTACAAATGTAACGCCTTAATTTGAAAAATAGTACTATTCCCACTCAATTGTTGCAGGTGGTTTTGAACTTATATCGTAAACTACACGGTTCACGCCTTTTACCTTGTTTATAATGTCATTTGACACTTTCATCAAAAAGTCATAAGGCAAATGTACCCAGTCTGCAGTCATACCGTCTGTTGATTCTACAGCTCTCAACGCAACTACTTTTTCGTAAGTACGTTCATCGCCCATCACACCAACACTATTTACAGGAAGCAGAATTGCTCCGGCCTGCCAAACTTTATCATAAAGCCCCCAGGATTTTAATCCTTCAATAAAAACAGAATCAACATCCTGAAGAATCTGAACTTTCTCCGGAGTAATATCTCCTAAAATTCTGATCGATAATCCTGGTCCCGGGAAGGGGTGTCTTCCTAATAATTCAGGATCTATTCCTAAAGTAGCTCCTACTCTTCTTACTTCATCTTTAAAAAGCATTCTAAGAGGCTCTACTATTTTTAATTTCATATAATCTGGCAATCCGCCAACATTGTGGTGCGATTTAATTGTTGCCGATGGTCCTTTTACAGAAACAGACTCAATTACGTCAGGATAAATAGTTCCTTGTGCCAGCCATTTTACATCTTCGATCAAATGTGATTCATCATCAAAAACTTCAATAAATACACGACCGATTGTTTTACGCTTGGTTTCAGGATCACTTATTCCGGCTAATTCGCCAAGAAAACGATCTCTGGCATCTACACCTTTTACATTCAATCCCATTCCTTTATATTGATCTAATACATTTTGGAATTCGTTTTTACGAAGTAAACCGTTATTTACGAAAATACAGTATAGGTTTTTACCAATTGCCTGATGTAATAAAACTGCTGCTACAGTTGAATCAACTCCTCCTGATAATCCTAAAACTACTTTATCGTTTCCTAATTTCTCTTTTAATTCTTCCACCATTTCTTCAACAAAAGCGTTTGGTGTAAAGTTTTGAGGAACTTCAGCAATATCAACTAAAAAGTTTTTTAACATTTTTGATCCATCCGTTGAATGAAAAACTTCCGGATGGTATTGAATAGCATAAGTAGTTTCGCCATCAATTTTATAAGCTGCATATTCTACATCATGCGTGCTTGCAAGTTTCACTGCATTTGTTGGCAAAGCTTTGATACTATCGCTATGACTCATCCAAACCTGACTGTTTTCTGAAACTTCATTAAAGAAAACTTCATTCTCTTTAATATAAGATAAATTGGCTCTGCCGTATTCTCTTGTATTTGAAGCCGCAACTTCGCCTCCGCTAAAGTGTGCTAAATATTGTGCTCCGTAACAAACGGCAAGCATTGGAAGTTTACCTCTTATTTGCGATAAATCAGGATGTGGAGCATCTTCTGCACGAACAGAAAAAGGGCTTCCTCCTAAAATTACTGCTTTGTAAGGTGATAAATCACTAGGAAAGTGATTGTAAGGAAAAATTTCGCAGAATATATTTAATTCGCGAACTCTACGCGCAATAAGCTGTGTATATTGCGATCCGAAATCTAAAATAAGTACGTTGTGTTGCATGCGCAAAAATACTTTTTATATTCGAAAATGAAAAATGGAAGATGTGAAAAAAAATATTTTTTTTCACATCTTCCATTTTAGGTACAAAGGTTCAGAGTTACAAAGACTCAAAGGTTTCTCTATTTGTCCCGTTTGAACTTCTGTTCCTTTTAACTTCTAAACTATTCTTTTGTTACTATAATTGATGCTCTAAAACCTGCAGCAAGATTATTCCAGTAATCATTTGTTACTAAAGTACCCTGGTCATCATATACCTGTATTTCGGCTGTATTTCCTCCTAATGTCCCAATATTTAGTGCTTCAAAATCTAATTTATTAAAACCATTTTCGAGTGTGATTTTTACTTGTTTAAAATTTGAATCTAAAAATATCTGAGAACTTATTACCTTTTCATTGGCAGAAACTTTTACTAAGTCGCCATCGATAGCTCCAAAATCACGGAATTTTACAATAAAATAATTTGACTTGGTTTTAAAATCACCCAGCGAAATATTTTTCTTAACCAATTCTCCTCGTCCTTCTCTTAAACCTTCTGCTTTTAAGGCCTTATCAATATCTTTTTCCATTTTAGGAACATAGCGATCACCCGGATTTGCAAAGTCATTTTCTGTTGACATTGAAAAAGTACTTTTTTGCTCGCCGATCTGAAATTTAGATTTTGGAGTAATGCTCGTATTATCAAAAACATTTGGTGTCTTAATAGCAGGCATGTCTAAATTATCGGCCTGAGGGTCCTTAACTTCCGGAGTTGGAAGTTTTTTAGGTTTAGCACCAAACTTTGGCGCCGGAATAGACTTGAATTTTGTACTGAATTCAGTTTGGGCTGATACGGTTACCGCAGTAAAAAATAATATGAAAAATAAAATCTGCTTCATTAAAAAAAGTTTTTATCGAGTAGGCTTTTATAATTATTATAAAAATCAAGTGCTTCGCAAAAATAATATAATTTAATTAGGCTCGGCAACTTTAAGACTTTTATAACAATATCTTATGTTATTTTTTTGAAAACAAAAAACCTGCCAGAAATCATTTTTGTTTTCAAAATTTCAATTAAAAAGTTCCAAATTCAAAATTATCTTTCACAAAAAAAAGATCCGTTATTTTTTATTTAAAACAAAGACATCATTTTGATAATTACCAACTTATTCTTAAATTCAGTGTTTAATTTACTTCATTAAAAACTTACAAAATGGATTATATAGACTATTATAAAACATTGGAAGTCTCAAAAACAGCAACAGAAGCTGAAATCAAAAAAGCCTATCGAAAATTGGCCAGAAAATATCATCCGGATTTGAATCCTAATGATAAAGAGGCCGAGAAAAAATTTAAGGAAATAAACGAAGCCAATGAAGTTTTGGGCAATGCTGAGAATAGAAAAAAGTATGATAAATATGGTAAAGACTGGCAGCATGCTGATGAATTCGAAAAGGCTGGTTATAACCCAAACCAGCAGCGAACAAGACAACAAAGCAGCTCTGACTTTTCTGGTGGGGATTTTTCAGACTTTGGAGGCGATTTCTCTGGAAGTGATTTTTCTGACTTCTTCAATTCTATGTATGGTTCGGCAAGGAGCGGCAGAACACAATCGAAATACAGAGGTCAGGATTTTAATGCCGAGCTGCAGTTAGATCTTGCGTCTGCTTATACAACGCATAAACAAAACCTGACTGTTAATGGTAAAAACATTCGCATTACAATTCCTGCCGGTGTAGAAAACGGACAGATTATAAAAATTGCGGGACATGGCGGACCAGGTGCAAACGGAGGGCCTAATGGTGATTTATATATTACTTTTTCTATTGAAAACAATTCAGACTTTAAACGAGAAGGCAATAATCTATACGCAGATGTCGATCTTGATTTGTACACTGCGATTTTGGGAGGCGAAATTTTCGTAAATACTTTTGACGGAAAAGTAAAAATAAAAGTTCCTGAAGAAACTCAGCCAGGGACAAAAGTCAAGCTAAAAGGAAAAGGATTTCCAGTTTATAAAAAAGAAAATCAGTTTGGAGATTTATACATTACATATAAATTAAAGGTACCAACAAAACTGAGCAAAAAAGAAAAAGAATTATTTGAAGAATTATCTAAAATGAGAAATCATGAATAGCAAAAATTTAATCCAGATAAAACAATTTTGCGTTTATCACGAAATTGAAAACACCTTTATAATGGAGCTGAATAATTACGGATTGATAGAAATCATTGTTCAGGAAGACGACCAATATTTTCATTCTGAACAATTGCCTGACATAGAAAAAATGATCCGTTTACATTATGATCTTAAAATAAATATGGAAGGAATTGATGCTATCGCACATTTATTGAATAAAATTGAGACTTTGCAACAAGATCTCATTGCAGCACAAAACAAACTTCGCCTTTTTGAACATCAGCAAACAGAATAAACTTCAAATAAACTGTTTTAAAATATCACAAAAAATGTTGATTTGACGAATCATTTCAAATTAATAACGCTCTTTTTAAATTTCATATTTCTTAAATTGCAACAGAATTAACTAACCAGAATTTGTTTTAAAAAGTGATAAAAACAATCTAAAAACATAAAAAAATGAAAAGAGAAAACATCTTAACAGGCTCACCTTGGGAGGATAAAATGGGATATTGCCGTGCTGTGCGAATTGGTAACATCATTGAAGTTTCGGGAACTGTAGCTATTGTTGATGGAGAAAAAGTAAAAGCTGACGATGCTTATGCTCAAACATATAACATTTTAGAACGCGTAGAAAAAGTACTTGAGGATTTGAACGTTGGAATGAAGGACGTAATCAGAACCCGTATTTTTACAACTGATATTAATTCTTTTGAAGAAGTTGCAAGAGCGCATGCTTCTTTTTTTAAAGATGTAAAACCGACAACCGGCTTTTATGAAATTAGCAAACTTGTCGCTCCTGAATATCTTGTTGAAATTGAATTTACTGCTGTAATACAATAAAAAAGTTTGCCACGAATTTTTATTAATTTTCCTGCCACAGATTAAGAATTTTAGCAAAATCTTTTTTTAAATTTTCTTAATTAAAAGCTATTAATTCGTGAAAATTAGTGAAATTCGTGGCAAAAACTTTTCACAATTAATGGCTTCCCAAAAACTAAAAGAAATATTACTGACCACTTTCAAATGGATTTTGATCTGTTTTTTGACAGGTATTTTATCCGGATCGGCATCAGCGTTTTTTTTGGTTTCTTTAGAATGGGTAACACAATTTAGAATTCACCACGATTGGATTGTCTGGCTTTTGCCTTTCGGCGGATTAATCGTTGGATTCAGTTATTACTATTGGGGAGAATCCGTCGTAAAAGGCAATAATTTATTATTGGAAGAATACGAAAAACCAAAAAAAATAATTCCGTTCAAAATGGCACCTTTAGTTCTTTTTGGAACTTTAGTAACACATTTATTTGGAGGTTCTGCCGGTCGTGAAGGCACAGCTGTACAAATGGGAGGCGCAATTGCCGATCAGTTTACCAGAATTTTTAAACTGGACAATTCCGAACGTAAAATTTTAATTATTCTTGGTATAAGCGCCGGCTTTGCCTCTGTTTTTGGTACACCGCTGGCAGGAGCTATTTTTGCATTGGAGGTTCTTTACTTTAGTAAAATCAATTTCAAAAGTCTTATACTTTCTTTTTTGGTTGCCTACTTTGCTTATTTTACAGTCGAATTTTGGAAGGTTAAACATACACATTATAGTATTCCTGTTGTTCCAGAATTTAATTTTAACAACTTATTTTACACCATAATTATTGGTCTTTTATCGGGTTTTGCTGCATTATTATTTGCAAGAAGTACTCATTTTTGGGGTGCTCTTTTTTCAAAAAACATTAAATATCCACCGTTGCGTCCTTTCATCGGAGGGATTTTCTTAGCCATTGCCATTGCAGGTTTGGGGTTAACAAAATTTTCAGGACTGGGAGTTCCGTCTATTGTAGACTCCTTTTCGAATGCAAATCCCTGGTATGATTTTTTACTCAAAATATTATTTACCGGTTTTACACTTGGAGCAGGTTTTAAGGGAGGTGAAGTAACCCCATTATTCTTTGTCGGAGCTGCTTTAGGGAGCGCATTATCAGTTGTAATCCCGATGCCAATAGCACTTTTGGCCGGAATGGGTTTTGTCGCTGTTTTTTCGGGTGCTACCCACACTCCTGTTGCGTGCACGGTCATGGGAATTGAATTATTCGGATTACAGCCAGGCATATTTATTGCTATTGCCTGCTTAATTGCTTATTTTTCTTCAGGTTCTGTAGGTATTTACAAATCTCAGATCGTCAGGGGTGCAAAATATAAACTATATCAAAAGTTTACTTAAAAAGAGTTAGAACATTTATAATGAAATTATAAAAAAAAAATACAGCGTTCCCAAGTCAGCCAGATATAAATCCTAAAACTTATAACTCATAACTTGCTATTCTTAACCCTTAAAAGTGTGTTAATGTCTAAAATGTTTTCAGCATTACATTAAAAAAATGTAAATTCGCACACTATGAAAATACAAGATATTCAAGCAATACAATTGTTGCTTGCAACACCAAAAAAAATTGCAATAATTCCGCATAGAGGCCCAGATGGTGATGCCATGGGTTCTACGCTTGGTTTATACCATTTTTTAATCAAAAACAATCATCAGCCAACTGTGATTGCACCAAATGATTTTCCTGATTTCTTAGCCTGGCTTCCGGGTTCAGAAACTGTCAAAATATTTGAAAAAGATACTGATAACTGCACTAAAATTTTAGAAGAAGCAGAGTTGGTATTTACTCTTGACTTCAATGCTTTTCATCGTACAGGGGAAATGGAACATACTTTAGCCAGACTAAAAGTTCCGTTTATTATGATTGACCATCATCAAAAACCCGATGATTATGCAGCTTATATGTATTCTGACACTTCTTTTGGATCTACCTGTGAAATGCTGTATAATTTTATTTCCTTTTTAGATAAAAAAGGAGATTTAGATAAAACAATTGCAACTTGTATTTATACCGGAATATTGACAGATTCAGGATCATTCCGTTTTCCCGGAACAACTGGAAACACACACCGTATTATTGCAGAATTAATAGATTTGGGAGTCGAAAACACTCAAATTCCTGTACTTTTATTTGATAATAGTTCCTACAGCCGTTTACAATTATTAGGCCGCGCTTTGCAAAATATGAAGGTTTTTGAAGAACACAAAGCCTCATATACAACACTAACTCAGGCCGAACTGGATGCTTTTAATTATATAAAAGGAGATACTGAAGGAATTGTTAATTACGGATTAAGTATAAAAGGAATTAATTTTACTGCTATTTTTATAGAAAATAAAGACGAAAAAATAATCAAAATATCATTCCGTTCACAAGGAGGTTTTGATGTGAATCAGTTTGCCAGAGATCATTTTAATGGCGGCGGACATAGTAATGCAGCCGGCGGAAGATCTGAAGCAACCATGGAAGAGACTGTTAAAAAGTTTGAAGATTTAGTAACTAAACTAAAAATATAACCCCATATGAACTACTTAAAACTAAGCATTTATAGCCTGCTCTTTGCTGTTTTATTGGTAAGCTGTAAACAACACGAAGATGTAAGGATGCCTATTCACAGGTCTTCGGGTACTTTTATGAAAAAATCGGCTGACCGAAATAAAAAATTAGTCAGCAGTGAAGAAGATGTTATTAAAAAAATCATCAAAAGCAATCCGAAAGTAAAATATTATGCTTCTCAAAAAGGATATTGGTATACATACGAAGAGCAAAACCAAACTGACACTTTGAGACCGAAAAAAGGTGATATCGCCTATTACAACTTAGAAGTAAAAGATATTGAAGGTAAAGTTATTTATGCCGAAGCAGATCTGGGTCCACAAACTTATTATGTTGACAAACAAGAAATCATGATGGGGCTGCGCCACGGTATCAAACTAATGCATAAAAACGAAACTGTTACTTTCCTGTTTCCGTCGCATATTGCATATGGCTATCATGGAGACAATAAAAAAATAGGAACAAATGAACCCTTAATGTGTACCGTTACCCTTAGAAATTTTGTTCCGGAAGAAGCTCCTAAAACGACTACGCCAAATACATCAGGTACATCAGGAGCGCCAAATACATCTGGTACACAAAAACCTAAGCCGGTAAGTTCTAAACCGGCAGCCCAAATAAAAAAAGACACTTTAAACCCATAAAAAACAACATTTTAAAATGAAAAAAAGTATTGCAATTTTACTATTGACCGTTATCTCGTTTTATTCTTGTAAAGACAAACACAGTAATCTGCCAGACGGTTTATACGCCGAGATAGAAACTAATGAAGGAAGCATTATTGTTGAATTAGACTATAAAAAAGCACCTATAACGGTTGCAAATTTTATCACTTTGGCTGAGGGCAAAAATGAATTTGTTACTGAAAGCCTTAGAAAAAAACCATTTTTTGACGGTTTGAAATTTCACAGAGTTATTGAAGATTTTATGATCCAGACCGGAGACCCGTCAGGAACTGGTTCAGGGGATACTGGTTATAAATTTAAAGACGAATTCTCAGATTTAAAATTTGATAAAGGAGGTATTTTGGCAATGGCAAATAATGGTCCGGGAACAAACAGCAGCCAATTTTTCATTACCCACGTTGAGACTCCATGGCTAAACGGAAAGCATACTATTTTTGGTCATGTAGTTGATAAAGGAATGGAAGTAGTTAATAAGGTAATTCAGGGGGATAATATCGTTTCTGTAACTATTATCAGAAATGGTGAAGCGGCTAAGAAATTTGACGCTGTAAAAGTATTTCACGATTATTTTTCGGATATAGCAAAAGAGCAAAGTAAATTTGCCGGAATTCAAAAAGAAAAAATAGATTCTTATACTGCATTAAAAGCAAAAGCAACTAAAACAAACAGTGGTTTAGAGTATGTTATAACAGAAAAAGGTGCAGGTAAAAAACCAGCAGCCGGAACACAGTTATACATTCATTATGCGGGATTTCTAGAAGACGGAACTTTATTTGATACCAGTATTGAAGATGTTGCTAAAACTTTTGGAAAATTTGATCCTGCAAGAGCTGAAGCAAAAGCCTATCAGCCAATTCCTTTTCAGGCAGGCCGTAAAGATGGTATGATTCCTGGTTTTATTGAAGGTATTGAGAAGCTTTCTTTTGGAGACAAAGCTGTTCTTTTTATTCCATCGCATTTAGCGTATGGAGCAACAGGAGCCGGAGGAGTTATTCCGCCAAATGCTAATATCATCTTCGAAGTACAATTATTAGAAAAACCGCAATAATCAACATAGACTTAAATTCTGAATTACAATGAAATTTAAATATCTATTTATATTCTGTCTGGCAATAGCAAATATCCAGGCACAAACGACAAAAAAACCGGTTTCAAAAAAACCGGCTGCAACAAAAACTGTAGCTGCTAAAAATCCTGCTGAAGGGATTTTTGCAACAATTTCTACAACTAAAGGCGATATCGTTTTGTCTTTAGAGTATGTAAAAGCCCCCTTAACAGTGGCAAATTTTATCTCTTTGGCAGAAGGTAAAAATCCAAATGTAAAAGTGGAAAGGCTAAAAGGCAAACCTTTTTATGACGGATTAAAATTTCACAGAGTTATAAATGATTTTATGATTCAGGGTGGTGATCCTGACGGAAACGGTACAGGCGGCCCGGGATATTCTTTTAAAGATGAATTTGTACCTGAGTTAAAGTTTGAAAAAGGCGGTGTTTTAGCAATGGCTAATTCGGGACCAGCTACAAACGGAAGCCAGTTTTTTATCACGCATAAAGATACTCCATGGTTAAACGGTAAACACACTATTTTTGGCCATGTGGTTTCAGGAATGGACAATGTAAACAAAATTGTTCAGGATGATATCATGACTAAAATTACGATTACACGCAAAGGTGCCGCTGCCAAAAAATTTGATGCTGTAAAAGTTATTGCCGATGAGTCAAAAAAAGAAGAAACTAAAAAAGCTGAAAGCCAAAAAGTAATTACTGCAAAAGCAGCTTATTTTGGCAGCGCAAAAGCTGACGCAACAACAACAGCTTCTGGTTTAAAATATAAAATCACACAAAAAGGTTCTGGTATAAAACCAGCCGAAGGAACTACCTTCTTTTTTCATTATGCAGGTTATTTTGAGGACGGAAATCTTTTTGACAGCAGTATGGCTGAAGTAGCAAAAGCTTACGGTAAATACGATGCCAACATAGATACTCAAAAAGGATATCAGGCATTTCCTTTTGTTGCTGGCAAAAAAGACGGAATGATTCCCGGATTTCTTGAAGCGCTGGACATGATGACTGATGGTGATAAGGCAATTTTCTTCCTTCCTGCAAATTTAGCTTATGGAGAAAAAGGTGCCGGAGGAGTTATTCCGCCAAATGCAACTTTAATTTTTGAAATTGAAACGTATAAAAATCAACCTGTTAAATAATTATTTCAGATCTTTTTTCAATATAAAGAAAGCCATTAAAAATTAATTTTTTAATGGCTTTTCTGATTTCTTATTTCTATTAAATAAGCAATTTACATTTCAAAACAGCCCTTAAAATTACAAAAATTACAAGCTTTATATGCTTTTTGCATTAAATCCTGAACAAAATACGTTATCTTTGCCGGCTTGAATTTTTAAAACCCATACAATAGAATGTCACAAAATAATGTATTAAAAGGTGTGTTTTTTGTTGCTTTAGGAGCTACAACTTACGGGATGTTAGCTACTTTTGTAAAAATGGCTTATTCTGAAGGATATACTACTGCCGAAGTTACAACCTCTCAGTTTGTACTTGGTATTATCGGTATTTTATTGATCAATTCTTTTCAAAAAATAAAAAATAAAAACACTGCTGTAAAAGCAACTCCAAAGAATATTATTAGTTTAATGACTGCGGGAACTTCATTAGGAATGACAAGTTTATTCTATTACCTGGCTGTAAAATTTATTCCCGTATCAATTGGAATTGTTTTGTTAATGCAGACTGTTTGGATGGGAGTTTTACTTGAAATGATTTTAGAAAAAAAATTACCTTCAAAACAAAAAGTTATTGCTGTTTTCATTGTTCTTACAGGAACTGTACTTGCAACCAACATTATCAATAATGATATAAAACTAGATTGGAGAGGGATCGCATGGGGACTTTTGGCAGCAGCTTCTTTTACAACTACAATGTTTACTGCAAATCGTGTGGCTACAGAAATTTCATCTGCTCAACGCAGCTTATATATGCTTTTGGGCGGGGCAATAATTGTATTTTCATTTGCATTCTTTACACAGGTTACACCTTTTAATCTTGCCATTTTTATGAAATGGGGAATTATTTTATCATTATTCGGAACCATTATCCCGCCTATGCTGATGAATGCAGGATTTCCGTTGACCGGTATTGGATTAGGAAGTATTGTTTCTGCTCTGGAGCTTCCTGTTTCTGTGATGATGGCTTATATTTTATTGAATGAAGAAGTTATTTTTATTCAATGGGTTGGAATTGTATTAATCATTTTGGCAATCATTATTATGAATGTCAATTTCAAACGAAAAAAATAACAATTTTATTCTTTCAAAAAAAAGCTGCGATAACGTTATAACTGTTACTATTTTTCATAATTTCGTATCAAACAATATGATATGAATTTACCTTGGCATTTATATTTAATGGCTTTTCTTTATATAATTGCCGGAATCAATCATTTTAAAAATCCGGGAATGTACATCAGAATCATTCCTCCATTTTTTCCTAATCCCAAATTGCTAAATAGCTTAAGTGGAGCAGCCGAAATTATTTTAGGCATACTCCTCGTTGTTCCTGTCGCAACTCGTTTTGCTGCATGGGGAATTATAGCATTATTAATAGCTGTTTTTCCTGCTAATATTTACATGTTCTGTAAGAAAAAAGGTAATTTTTCTTTGTTTAAACTAATTTTATTAATACGTTTGCCCTTACAAATTGTATTGATTTTTTGGGCTTTTCAATATACCCGTTAACAATCAACTATTAATTAAAACTATTTTACCATGAAAAAATTATTTGCTGAGTTCTTCGGAACTTATTGGCTTGTTTTTGGAGGTTGCGGAAGTGCAATTTTTGCAGCCGGTTATCCTCAGCTGGGAATTGGGTTTGCAGGTGTCGCTTTAGCATTTGGTTTGACCGTTCTCACAATGGCATACGCTGTTGGTCACATATCAGGAGGGCATTTTAATCCCGCTGTTTCTTTTGGACTATGGGCTGGCGGAAGATTTCCTGCCAAAGATCTTCTTCCGTATATCATTGCTCAATGTGTAGGAGCAATTGCCGCTGCCGGAACTTTATTTACCATTGCATCCGGAAAAGCCGGATTTGTAATTGACAATACCAGAGCCGGAGCTTTTGCTACAAATGGTTTTGGCGCATTTTCGCCAGATGGATATTCAATGCTGGCTTGTCTGATTGCTGAGTTTGTACTGACATTATTTTTCTTACTGATAATTTTAGGTGCTACTGATAAATTTGCAAGTACTCCTTTTTGTGGAGTTGCAATTGGTTTAGCGCTGACATTAATTCACTTAATCAGTATTCCTATTACAAATACTTCTGTAAACCCTGCAAGGTCATTATCTCAGGCAGTTTTTACCGGAGGAGAACCATTGTCTCAGGTTTGGCTGTTTTGGGTTGCTCCTATCCTGGGTGCGATTGTTGCCGGATTTATTTATAAAACCTTACTTCAAAATCACGAGGAAGCATAAAATCATATTCTAAAAACATTAATAATCATTAATACATTTATCTATGGGCTTTTTATATTTTTTACTTATCGGAGCTATTTCTGGCTGGCTGGCCGGACAATTATGGAAAGGCGGAGGATTTGGTATTATTGGTAATATCGTTGTTGGTATTATTGGCGGAATCTTTGGCGGATGGCTGGCAGCAAAATTTGGTATCGGTGGCGGCGGGCTGCTTTGGCAAATTATTATAGCCGCTGGAGGTGCATGGATTTTATTATTTATTATCAGTCTGATAAGAAAATAAACCCTGGATAAAATACATAAATCATCTAAGAGAAAAGCGAAGTTAGAATTTCGCTTTTCTCTTTTTTATTTTTTAATATATTCAGTTTACGTACCTATTGTTAAATAATTACACATTTAACATTCTATTTTTATTAGATTCATTAATTTATTTAAATTTGACATAATACATTATTGAATCATGAATGAAATAATTACATATTTTAGTACAATACCTTCTTCACATCGGAGTTTAATCCTTGTTGGAGGAATAACAATCTTTTGGCTGATTGAAAGTACATTTCCATTATTTCAAATGAAATACAAAAAATTGAATCATGCTGGAATTAATTTCTTTTTTACCCTAACTACAATTATTGTCAATTTTATACTGGCTTTTATTTTAATAAAAACTGCCGCATGGACAACTGAAAATCAATTTGGAATTCTAAATTGGCTGCCAAAGATTCCGATATGGCTATATACAATAACAGGTTTGCTCCTACTCGATCTAATTGGTGCTTATCTGGCTCATTTAGTAGGGCATAAAGTAAAATTTCTATGGCGATTTCATATCATTCACCATACTGATACCTGGATAGATACAACAAGTGCCAACAGACATCATCCTGGCGAAAGTGTAATACGCTTCATATTTACAACTCTCGGAGTTTTACTCGTAGGAAGCCCTATGTGGATGGTTTTCCTCTACCAATCCTTATCTGTTATTGCATCTCAGTTCAATCATGCTAATATTTCTCTTCCCGATAAGCTTGATCTCTTTTTGAGCTATTTTATAGTTTCACCCAATATGCATAAAGTTCACCATCATTATGTTTTACCTTATACAGACAGTAATTATGGTAATATTTTTTCTATTTGGGACCGTCTTTTTGGCACTTTTACATCACTGCCCAAAGAAGAGTTAATTTATGGCGTAGATACGCATATGTCGCCAGAAGATAATAATAAATTAAAGAATTTGCTAAATATTCCGTTTCAAAAATCACGATCTGCAAAAAACAATCAAAATCATTAAAAAAAATATCTATGAGCGTACCAACTAATTATTTTTTTTATTAATATTGATATATAAATTGAAAATCAATCTATTAATCATTAACACCTATTTTTGAATTAATTTTCACGAGATGAAAAAGAGTAACCGCAAAGAATTGAATTGGGAACAAACGGAAAAACTTGTTTCTCTGGCTTTAGAAGAAAGAAATCCATTTGAAATTATAAAAAAAGAATTTGGATTGGCAGAAAAAGAAGTATTGGAAATTTTGAAGAAGAAAATGCCACTTGAAAAATTTGAAATGTGGAAAAAGAAAGCTCTTGCAAATAAACCGAAACCAAAACCTGTTAAGATTGATGATTTTGACGAAGATTTGGATGGAAAATATTATATAAAAAATAAATTAGACTAAAATAAGGCTCCTGAAATTCAGGAGTTTTTTTATTTTTATAAGTTTTCTAACAATTCTGTAACTTTTTTACCCTTTGCGTGTCATATACGAATAACTAAATACAAACAAATGAAAAAAATAATTTACACTTTAGCACTTGCTGTAACATTCTGGAGCTGTAAAACCGGAACTACTTCCGGAGCTGCAAAAAACAAGACAGTAGACGTTAATATTAATCTTGTTGATGTAAAAGACGATAAAGTTCTGGTAACAGTAACTCCTCCGGCTATAAAAACAGACGAAGTTATTTACAGTATTCCTAAAACTGTACCTGGAACTTATTCTACAGATAACTACGGTAAATACTCTGATGATTTTAAAGCGTATGATGCTAAAGGAAATGCATTGGCAGTAAAAAGAATTGACGATAATTCATGGTCAATCTCAAATGCTAAAACATTACAAAAAGTAACTTATTTGGTTGGTGATACATTTGATACAGAAAAAGGAACTGGCTTTGGAAATGATGATGTTTTTTCACCAGCAGGTACAAACATCAATGCAGGAGTTAATTTTATGGTAAACACTCATGGTTTTGTAGGTTATTTTCAGGATAAGCTGGATGCTCCGTACAAAGTTACCATTACACATCCTGAAACACTTTGGGGTGCTACTTCAATGACAGATGAAGATGCCAGCAAAACAAGCGATGTTTTCTCAACACCACGTTACGCAGTTTTGGTTGAAAATCCTATTATGTATTCAAAACCGGATTATACAACCTTTAACGTAAACGGAATGGATATATTGATTGCTGTGTATTCTCCTAACGGAAAATTTACTGCAGAAAGTATTACACCGGAAATGAAAACAATGATGACAGCGCAAAAGAACTTTTTAGGAAAAGTAAATGCGACTAAAAAGTATACTGTTTTATTGTACTTATCAAGTATGGCAAAAGATGATGCACATGGTTTTGGAGCTTTAGAGCACCCAACAGCGACAACTGTTGTTTTACCTGAATCTATGCCGAAAGAAAAATTGGTTGAATCAATGAAAGATGTGGTTTCTCATGAATTTTTTCATATCGTGACGCCATTGACTATTCATTCTAAAGAAATTCAGTATTTTGATTATAATGCACCAAAAATGTCTGAGCATTTATGGATGTATGAAGGTGTAACTGAGTATTTTGCAAACCTTTTCCAAATTAATCAGGGATTAATTGACGAAGCTGAATTTTACACTCGTATTGCTGATAAAATCGAACAGGCAAAAGGTTTAAACGATACTATGTCGTTTACTTTAATGAGTAAAAATGTATTAGAGCAACCTTATAAAGATCAGTACTTAAACGTATATCAAAAAGGAGCATTAATCGGAATGTGTATCGACATCATCATTAGAGAAAAAAGCAACGGAGAAAGAGGAATTCTTGATTTGATGCATAAATTATCTACTGAATATGGTGTTGAAAAACCATTTAATGATAACGAACTTTTTGCAAAAATTACTGAATTGACTTATCCTGAAGTTGGTGAGTTTTTAAACAAATACGTTGCCGGAACTACTCCAATTCCTTACGATTTCTATTTAGCTAAAGTTGGTGTAACCAAAGCAGCTGAAAAAGTTCCCGGATCAATTTTTATTAAAGGACAGACTCCATATATTGGTGTTGACAAAGCAACGAAAGCTATAAGTGTTCGCAAGGAGATTGATTTAAATGTGTTTTTTACGAATTTAAATCTTAAGGCTGGTGACGGTATTGTTAGTATAAATGGCAAAGCTTACAACTTAGACAATATCTATGACTTAATCACAGAAAGCGAAAACTGGAAAGATAACGATCCAATTACGCTTCAAATAAAACGCGATGGTAAAGAACAAACCATAAAAGGAACTGTAAAAATACCATTTGAAGAAAAAGAAACTTTTAAAGCAACAGATGCTTCAAAAGAGAAACTTAAAACTGCATGGTTGAAAGGGTAATATTTCTTTTAATTGATAGTAAAAAAAAACCGACAAGTGATTGTCGGTTTTTTTGTTTGTCATCCTGAGGAACGAAGGATCACATAAGAAACTCCGCAAAGAATGTCGACAATCTTTGTCGATTAACTTGTGTGATCCTTCGTTCCTCAGGATGACAAACTGTGTTATTTCTTAACCGGAAACTTCCAGTCAAATTCATCTTTATCATTGATAATGGCTCCTACTTCAAACTTAACAACCTCATCAAATTCAGTTTGAAGGATAAACCAATTGTCTTCGTTGAAATAATTCTCAAAAGTATCAAAAGTTTCCTGAGTATATTTTGTAATTCCCTTTGCGGCGAAATCTTTCTTTACATCAGCAATATTTCTTCCTATTAGTTTGAATCCAAAAACTTCTAAATCATTACTTGAAGCTACCAAATAACCCAATTTCAAACCTTCCTCCTGATAAAATGTCAGTCTGATTTTATGAGCATTATAAACGAAAATTACATTATCGTCTTCGTCTTTATAATTTTTATCAGGTTTTCCTAAAGCAGCTGTTACATCATTTTGCTTCATTCCGAAAAGTAATTTATCAATTCCTGATTTTAGATTTATTTTCATGTTGTTGTCTTTATTTTGAAATGCAAATTTCGTGAAGTTTTTGTAAACTCTGTTATGTTTAGCTTCTTATATTTTTTACTGTTATTACACTAATTTATAAGCTGAGCTCAAACCTAACAGGTTTTAAAAACCTGTTAGGTTTACTAATAATTCTTCTTATTAGGTTTGTCGGTCATATAAAAAGTAATTTTCCCGCCATTTAGGACATCCGAATGTTTTAAGAAAGGTTTATCTATTTGTTTTCCATTCAAAAGCACTTTACTTACAAACACATTTTTGCCCGATTGATTTACGGTTTCGACTTCGAATTTCTTACCGTTTTCTAAATTGAAAACAGCATTTTTAACTAATGGACTTCCCAAAGCATATTCATCTGAACCCGGCGCAACAGGATAAAACCCTAAACTGCTAAAAATATACCAGGCACTCATTTGTCCGAAATCATCATTTCCTCCTAAACCGTCTGCTCCGTTTCGGTACATTTTTTTCAGGATCATTCTGATTTTGTCTTGTGCTTTCCAAGGAGAATTTGTCCAATTGTACAAATAAACCACATGATGCGAAGGTTCATTTCCGTGAACATAATTTCCTATAATCCCATCTCTGGTGATATCTTCTGTGTTTTCGAAATATTTGTCCGGCAAATGCATGTTGAACAATGAATCTAACCGAACATTAAACTTTTCATTTCCTCCCATCATTTTAATCATTTCTGCGGGGTCCTGCGGCACATAGAGGCTGTAATTCCATGAATTTCCTTCAATAAAACCTTGTCCGTGTGTGTCTAAAGGATCAAATTCTTTTTTGAAAGTTCCGTCGTTTAATTTAGGACGCATAAATCCTGTTTTGGCATCGTACACGTTTTTATAATTTTTAGATCTTTCTATGAGTTCATTATAAATTTCTGTTTTGCCCAATTTCTTTGCAGCCTGAGCAATTGCCCAGTCATCATAAGCATATTCCAGAGTTTTAGAAACCGAAGAACCGTTTTTATCTTCAGGAACATAACCTTTATTCATATAATATTCTAATCCGTCGTAGTAAGGGACTTTTGCTGTAGTAACACAGGCCTCAAGCGCTTTTTCGGCATCAAAATTAATATTGCCTTTTACAATCGCATCAGCAACAACAGAAACCGAATGATAGCCAATCATACACCAGTTTTCATTAGCGTAATGCGACCAGATCGGAAGCATTTTGTGCACGCTCTGATCTGAATGTGCCAGCATAGAACTCACCATATCTGCATTTCGCTTTGGCTGAACAATATTAAACAACGGATGCAAAGCCCTATAAGTATCCCAAAGCGAATAACTGGTGTAGTTTGTAAAGTTCTCTGCTTTATGAACATTCATATCCAAACCTTTGTAATTTTTATCTAAGTCCATATATTCTGTAGGGCCAAGAAATGCGTGATACATTGCGGTATAAAAATTCACTAAATCTTCTTTTTGAATGGTTTCGACCTGAATTTTGTTCAATTCAGTATTCCAAATTTCCTGACTTTGCTTTTTTACTTTTTCAAAATCCCAGCCTGGAGCTTCTTTTTTCATATTCTCTAATGCTCCGGCAGAACTTACTGGCGACAGCGCCATTTTTATTTTAATCTTCTCGCCTTCTTTGGTATCAAAATCAAAAAACAATTTTAGGTTTTGACCTGCCATTTCAGGAAAGTTTTTAGTCTGATCAAATCTTCCCCAAAAACCTCTGTAGACACTTTTTTCCTGTGCTGCCTGTCCGTAACTTTTAATTGGTTTACTAAAAGACATAGCAAAATAAACCGTTCTGGTTCGCGCCCAACCGTTTGTTTGGCGGTATCCTGTAATTAACGTATCGTTTTCTACACGAACAAAAGTCCAGACATTCTTTTTATCGTAATTGTAAATTCCAGAAGTTAAATCGAGAATAATATGCGCTTCGTCTGACTTGGGAAAAGTGTATTGGTGCATCCCTACTCTAGTGGTTGCTGTAAGTTCTGCTTTTATTTTATGATCTTCCAGAAAAACACTGTAGTAAGCAGGTTCTGCTTTTTCTGTTGAATGTGAGAATGATGATCTATATCCTGACAAAGGTTTAGAAGCAGTTCCAGGATTCAATTGTAATTTTCCTGTTGTTGGCATGATCAGAAAATCTCCTAAGTCAGAATGCCCTGTTCCGCTGAAATGGGTGTGGCTGAAACCAACAATTGTTTTGTCCTCATATTGATAACCAGCACAATATTTATAAACTTCGCCATTGTATTTCCCGTTTAAACTGTATGCAATTGTATCGGTTTCGGGGCTTAACTGCACACTTCCAAAAGGAACTGTCGCACCGGGATAAGTATGACCCATTTTTGCTGTTCCAATCATGGGGTCAACATACTGAATTAGATTTTTTAATTCGTCAGTCTTTTTCTGCGCATTTATACTAATTGTAAAGACAAATAGTAAAATTCCAATCACAAAACGAGAGTCGGTTTTTTGAGGCATATTGATTACGTTTTTATAATTATTTCCAGTTTAGAAAATTACAATAAATTTAAATTTTAAACTAAATACATTTAAATATCTTTGGTTATAAATTAAACGCCTGATGAAAAAAATACTTTTATTTCTGTTTCTAATAAATTCAATACTTGGTTTTTCTCAAAAAGTTGAAAGTTATAGATTAACAAAAGAACAAATAACACAGAGAGAACTTCATGAAGTTTCAGATTTTCCTATTTATAAGGCTTTTGAATACAGTGATAAAGGCGGAGTTTATGATTTGGTCTTAACTGAAAACAAAATAAGCATTTCAAAAAAAGACACTTTAAACACTAAGATTCAGGCAATCTGTGTCATGAATGATCATGGAGGTTTTCTTGAAAAATGGAGAATTAATGATTTGATAGAAAGTACTGAACCAAAAGAAACGGATATTTGGTTCTGGACCAAATACTGTAGTACTAAAGATCTTGATGGTGATGGTTATATCGATCCTGTAATTGTCTATGGAACCAGAACAGAATATGACGAAATAAGACGTGTAAAAATTATTACTGTTTATAAAAACAAAAAATACGCTATTCGCGCTGTAGAATCTGATTTAGATTATGGAAGAAGTTTTAAAAAGGATGCCAATTGGAATTTACTTCCGCAGAAAATAAAAACTTATGTTGATCAATTAGTCGTTAAACTTCGAAAGGAGCAGGATTTATTATTGAAGGATGGCTAGTTATTAAATTTTAAACTCCAAAATTTTTAAATTCTAAATCACAGATCTACAATTATGAGGCAAGCCTTAGATTTTTTTTGCCTGTAGTTTTTATAGCTTTTGTTTTAAATTTTCTTTTACTTCATCAAACCATTCATTTTTCAGAATACTCAAAACAATAGAATCGCGACGAACTTCGCTATTTGATGTTGGCATATGACTTCTTAACACGCCTTCGACTTTGCAACCGATACTTTTCATTGCGGCAATACTTCTTTCGTTGTTATTATCAGCGCGAAATTCTACTCTTTCTAACCCAAGAGTTTCAAAAGCAAATTGAAGTAATAAGAATTTACAATGTTTGTTCAAGCCAGTTCCTCTAAAGGCAGAACCGTACCATGTGTAACCTAACTGCACTGTTTTATACGCTAGCTGTATGTCGTAAAAACGAGTTGAACCGGCATATTTTTGAGATTTTTTATCGAAAACAATAAATGGGAATTCTCTTTTTTCTTCTTTTGCTTTTATGGCCGATTGAATATAATTGGTGAGATTTTCTTTTCCGTCTGCTCCGACTAGAGAATATTTCCAGGTTTCTGGCTCGTTGATAGAGATTTCTAATAAATTTTGGACATCTGATTCCTGCAAAGGGCGCAATAAAACTAAATCGTCTTCTAAAATAATAGTGTCTGAAAAACTGAAATTATATTCTTGATTCATGATTTTATAATCTTTTAAAATTCTTAGCGAATCTCTGTCGATTTTTTTGTGTGGCTTTGCGAAATAACTATTACACAAAGATCACAAAAATTCTACAGAGATTCGCCGAGAAAATATATTTTACTCATTCATTTCATCATAACGCTCAGGAACCTGTGGGTCATATAAAGGACATTTAAATTCCTGCATGATATCAACCAATTTGTTCATGGTTTTTCCTTCTGTTCCGTAGCAGTCTATTTTTACACTTTGAGAAGTTGTAGTTACCTGAAAAGCTCCTTTTCCTTTTGTATTTTTCCAGCTGTTTTCATCCACTCTTTCCCATTCTGAGAAAACAGAATTAATTCTGTTTACGATTACATCTACCGAAAGAATTGCAAGTCCGTCTACCTCTTCTTTTTCAGTAAGTGCTTCATAAACTTCCTGATTGTTCAGGTAAATTTCTTCTAAATATCTCCAAAAAAGTAATTCGTACATAACTGGTGTTTTTAGCCCCGATAGTAGTGAAAATCCTTTTGTGCCGGGGTTCGGCACAAAAGATTGTAACGGATAGCGGGATTAGCTCCTGAAAAAGCTAATTATTAATAAAAAAAGTTCTGTTGAAACTCCAGTATAAAACCTTAGTGACTCAGAACCTTTGAACCTTTGAACTCAAAAAAAATTAATATTCGAATGTTCCGTATTCGCTGGTGATCGTTAATCTTTTAGCATCTGCCGTTTCTACTCTACCTACGATTTGTGCATCGACATTGAATGATTTTGAAATCTCGATAATATCCTGAGCAATATTTTCAGGAACGTAGATTTCCATACGGTGACCGCAATTGAAAACCTGATACATTTCTTTCCAGTCTGTTTTTGACTGTTCCTGAATTAACTTAAATAAAGGTGGTACCGGAAATAAATTGTCTTTTATAACGTGTAAGTCTTTTACGAAATGTAAAATCTTAGTCTGTGCTCCTCCACTACAATGTACCATTCCGTGAATTTCGTTTGGAGTATAAGTATCTAAAATTTTCTTTATAATAGGTGCATAAGTTCTTGTTGGAGAAAGTACCAACTGACCTGCATTTATTGGGCTGTTCTCTACTTCATCCGTTAAATTTACCTGACCAGAATAGATCAATTCTTCCGGAACAAGAGCATCATAACTTTCAGGATATTTTTTAGCCAGATATTTTCCGAAAACGTCGTGACGTGCAGAGGTTAATCCGTTACTTCCCATTCCGCCGTTATAGCTTTTTTCGTAAGTTGCCTGACCAAAAGAAGCCAAACCAACAATTACGTCTCCTGCTTTAATATTGGCATTATCAACCACATCGCTGCGTTTCATACGAGCCGTAACAGTAGAATCTACAATAATCGTACGAACAACATCTCCAACATCTGCGGTTTCTCCTCCGGTAGAATGAATGGTTACTCCAAAAGATTTTAATTCGTTGATTAATTCTTCTGTTCCGTTGATGATTGCCGAAATAACTTCTGCCGGAATTAAGTTTTTATTTCTTCCGATAGTAGAAGAAAGCAAAATATTATCTGTTGCGCCAACACATAATAAATCGTCAATATTCATGATAAGAGCATCCTGAGCAATTCCTTTCCAAACTGAAATATCTCCGGTTTCTTTCCAGTACATATAAGCCAAAGATGATTTTGTACCGGCTCCGTCTGCGTGCATAATTAAGCAATAATCACTATCCTGAGTTAAATAATCAGGAACGATTTTACAAAATGCTTGGGGGAATAAACCTTTATCGATATTTTTTATGGCGTTGTGTACGTCTTCTTTTGATGCCGAAACACCTCTTTGTGCGTACCTTTTGCTAGAATCTGAGCTCATGAAAATTAGTTTGTGTTGATGTGGTGCAAAGATAATCCCTTTTTTTAATTCTTTGGTTTATTTATTAAAGATTGCACAGAATTCTTTACCACAAATTACACAAATTAGCACAAATTTTATAAAGCAAAAATCATCCTTAGCGGATGATTTTTGTTTATGATTATTTAGCGAAAAACCAAAATATAATTTGCGCTAATTTGTGCAATTTGTGGTAAAAGAACTATTTAGTAAATAACAATTCTCTGTATTTAGTAAGTGTCCAGCTTTCGTCGTCTACTAATAATTCTAATTTATCGCAGTGATTACGAATGTCTTCAAAATAAGGTTTAACTTTATTGCAATACGCTTCTGCCATTTTTTGAGCATCTGTTAATTGATTTGCATTTCTGCGTTCGTTGGTCATTGCCAAAACTTTAGAATTAATTCCTTCAATGTGACCTGAGATTTCTTTAATCAAAACGATTTGCTCTTTGGCAATGGTTTCAAATTCCTTACCAAAAATTTCTTTTAATCCTTTTACGTTCTCAATCAGAGTATTTTGATATCGAATAGCAGTCGGAATTACGTGATTTCTTGAAATATCACCTAAAACTCTTCCTTCAATCTGAATTTTCTTAGTATACTCTTCTAGCTCAATCTCATAGCGCGCTTCGGCTTCAACATGATTAAAAATTCCCAATTCAGCAAATAAGTCTAATGCTTTTTTAGAAACCTTTGCTTTTATAGCTTCGGGAGTAGTTTTAAAATTACTTAAACCTCTTTTTGCTGCTTCTTTTTCCCAGGCGTCGCTATAACCATCACCTTCAAAAAGTATTTTTTTAGATTGTTTGATGTATTCTCTTAGGACATTAAAAATAGCATCGTCCTTTTTCATGTCTTTTGTATCAATCAAAGAATCGACTTCTGTTTTAAAGTCTTTTAATTGCTTGGCCACAATTGCATTTAGTGTAGTCATTGCATTTGAACAGTTTGCATTTGAACCTACCGCTCTAAACTCAAATTTATTTCCGGTAAAAGCAAAAGGCGATGTTCTGTTTCTGTCTGTATTGTCTAAAAGTACATCCGGAATTTTACCTACCACATTTAGTTTTAAATCTGTTTTTTCTTCTGGCGAAAGTTTTCCTGTCGTAACACTTTCTAATTCAGATAATACTTTAGTTAATTGTGCTCCGATAAAAACAGAAATGATTGCCGGCGGCGCTTCGTTTGCTCCTAGCCTGTGATCGTTGCTTGCGGTTGCAATAGAAGCTCTTAATAAAGTTTCGTAATCGTTTACAGCTTTTATGGTATTAATAAAGAATGTTAAAAACTGTAAATTACTCATTGGCGTCTTACTCGGACTTAATAAGTTAACTCCTGTATCTGTTGCCAGTGACCAGTTGTTGTGTTTTCCTGAACCGTTTACGCCTTTGAATGGTTTTTCGTGAAATAATACTTTAAAGTCATGACGTTCTGCTACTCTTTGCATCACATCCATTAATAAGGAGTTGTGGTCTACTGCAAGATTAGTTTCTTCAAAAATAGGTGCCAACTCAAACTGATTTGGAGCCACCTCATTATGACGTGTCTTTACAGGAATTCCCAATAACATACATTCCTGTTCCAAATCTCTCATATAAGTTAAAGCACGAGTTGGAATAGATCCAAAGTAATGATCGTCTAATTGTTGTCCTTTTGCAGAAGTATGTCCCAATAAGGTTCTTCCTGTCATCATCAAATCGGGACGAGAATTAGCCAAAGCTTTATCAATCAGGAAATATTCCTGCTCCCATCCTAATGTTGCTGTTACTTTTTTGACGTTTTTATCAAAATATCTGCAGACTTCTGTTGCTGCTTCATCCATTGCAGATAAGGCTCTTAATAACGGAATTTTATTATCTAAAGCTTCACCTGTATAAGCGATAAAAACCGTCGGAATACATAAGGTTGTACCATATATAAATGCCGGAGAGGTCGGATCCCAGGCTGTATAACCTCTTGCTTCAAATGTATTTCTGATTCCGCCATTCGGAAAACTGGATGCATCCGGTTCCTGTTGTACCAATTGTGCACCTCCAAATTTTTCTACGGGATCACTTCCATCATAAGAAGTTTCAAAAAAAGCATCGTGCTTTTCTGCAGTTGTCCCCGTAAGTGGCTGAAACCAGTGTGTATAATGCGTAACACCCTTGGCAAGCGCCCATTCTTTCATGCCCATTGCGATATAATCGGCCAGTTTTCTTTCTATTTTAGTCCCGTGCTGAATGGCATCTCTCACTCCCTTAAAAGCATCTGAAGTCAAATATTGCTTCATTGCCTTTTCATTAAACACATTTGCACCAAAAAGGTTAGATTTTCTATCAATTTCTTCAAAATGCACCGGCTTTCTCGTAGAAGCTTCCTGTAAAGCCTGAAAACGTAATGTTGACATGTATATAAGTTTTAAAATTCGTATTATTTTTCTATAAAAACAGAGGAACAAATATAAATAATTAAACAGCCCATTTAGAACTTAAAGAGTAAAATTTTATGCGAAGATTTTTCAACAAAAGACGCTTTTTTCAAAGAATATCGAAATTGATTTAAAGAAATATAACATTTTATAGTAATATTCTTGATTAAATAAACAATTTTTCGCAATTCATTGCGTAGTAAATTCAAAATTTACCCCTAATTATTACGAATTTATATTTTTAAGGTATTAAAAAATGATTTTTTAAAAATATACCCCTGTCAAAATTGCGCTTCTCTAAAAAATAATACTTCATTAAACAAAATAGCCCCCTAATTTTTACGGTCAAAAAAATAAATCTATATTTGACCCAGCGAAAAAACAAAAAAAATAAATTTATATTATTATGGCTAAAATTAAGTTAGAGTACATTTGGTTAGATGGATATGAACCAACTCAAAATCTTAGAAGTAAAACTAAAGTTGAAGAACACGAAAATTTCAAAGGAACATTAGAAGAACTTGGAAACTGGTCATTTGATGGTTCATCAACAAAACAAGCTGAAGGTGGTTCTTCTGACTGTCTTTTAGTACCTGTTGCAATTTATCCTGATCCAACTCGTATCAACGGTTGGTTAGTAATGTCAGAGGTTATGTATGCTGACGGAACTCCACACCCTTCTAACGGTAGAGCTACTATTGATGATGATAATGAAGATTTCTGGTTTGGTTTTGAACAAGAATACTTTATCATGGATACTAAAACTTTATTGCCATTAGGTTTCCCTGTTGGAGGTTATCCTGCTCCACAAGGTATGTACTACTGTTCTGTAGGTGGAAAAAACACTCACGGAAGAAAATTAGTAGAAGAACATGCTGACTTATGTATCGCTGCCGGAATTAACTTTGAAGGTATTAACCAAGAGGTTGCCTGCGGACAATGGGAATTCCAATTATTCGCTAAAGGTGCTAAAAAAGCCGGAGACGAAATTTGGGTTGCTCGTTACTTATTAGATCGTTTGACTGAGAAATATGGTTACTATATCGAATACCACCCAAAACCTCTAGGAGATACTGACTGGAATGGTTCTGGAATGCACGCTAACTTCTCTAACGAAGTTTTAAGAACATGTGGAGACCAAGCTACTTACGAAAGAATCTGTGAGGCTTTCCGTCCTGTTACTGCTGAGCATATCGCGGTTTACGGTGCTTACAATGACCAACGTTTGACTGGTAAACACGAAACTGCTTCTATTCACGATTTCTCTTATGGAGTTTCAGACAGAGGATGTTCTATCAGAATTCCTTTGATGACAGTTCAAAAAGGATGGAAAGGTTGGTTAGAAGACAGAAGACCAGCTTCAAACGGAGATCCATACAAAATTGCTGCAAGAATCATCAAAACTGTTAAATCAGCGTTGTAATTCAAAGCTTAAATTATATTAGAAAGTGCCATCTTAATTGATGGCACTTTTTTTATTACACCAAAAAAGACCTAACAGGTTTTAAAAACCTGTTAGGTCTGACTTGCCAGCCTTTGTCAAAGTTTAAAACTTTGACAAAGGTTTATGCACAATCAACGCCTGCCAAGTTTAATTAACCACGATCTCGTCTTTCGACCGTAGGGTGAAATCTCCGCAAGTAGTTCCGTTACTATATTTCCAATCTTTGAAGTTTCTTATGTAGATTCTCCTTCGTCAAATGACATAAAATGAGAAATCAATTTAAAAAACATTGTTTAACCACAAAACACCCAAATCTTAACTAAAATTGAAAGTAATTTTCTAATAATTAATTTTTAAGTTAAACATCAAAACTTATCTTTGTAAATCATTTAAAATTATCTTATAATGGTTTGGATTTTATTTTTGGTAGGCGTTGTACTTATTCTTGCTTTAGATTTGGGAGTTTTCAATAAAAACCCGCATATTATTAGTACCAAGGAGGCAAGCAAATGGACTCTGATTTGGGTTACATTGTCATTTTTGTTTTCTGGCGTAATCTACTGGCTTTACACAACAGATTATATTGCCAATCCTGATAAACTGAAACCTGCAGTAGCTTCGATGAAGTTTATTACGGGTTACTTAATAGAACTTTCATTAAGTGTTGATAATATTTTTGTTATTGCGATTATTTTTGCTTCTTTCAAAATACCTCAAAAATACCAGCACCGTGTTTTATTCTGGGGAATTATTGGTGCTGTGGTTTTCCGCGGATTAATGATTTTCTTTGGTGTAATGCTAATTAACAGATTTACCTGGACAACTTATCTGTTTGGCGCTTTCTTATTATTTACTGCTATAAAAATGTTGTTTACAGGAGAAGAAGAAGATTTTCATCCAAAGGATTCATTTATATATAAAACTCTTGGAAAAATTATACCGATTACGTCTGAAATGGACGGAGAGAAATTCTTTATTTCGACAAAAACGGCCAGAAAAGCTGCAACACCCTTATTTGTTGCTTTGATTGTAATTGAAGTTATGGACGTTCTTTTTGCTGTAGATAGTGTTCCTGCGATTCTTGCTATTACATCTGATCCGTTTTTGGTATTCAGTTCTAATATTTTTGCCATTCTTGGATTGCGTTCTATGTACTTTTTCCTGGCCAATATGCTGGCAAAATTCAGTTATCTTGAATATAGCCTTGTTGCTATTTTGGCTTTTGTTGGATTAAAAATGTTACTTCACGATTGGATTCATCTTCCAGAATGGGCTTCTTTAGGATTTATTGCAGTCTCACTTTTAGTCGGAATATTGGTTTCTCTAAAGTTTGGAAAAGAAAAGGAATTAACTGACGCTGATTTGGATTAATTTCTTAAAAACATATTATAAAAAAAAAGGAAATCTTACGATTTCCTTTTTTTTGTTAAGCTTTATACATTTAACTATTATCTTGTATTTTAGACTTTTAAACCAAACTAACTAGGAATTTACTTATAATAAAAGTACTTTTAACGAATTGTATAATTCTTAATTTTTAAATTATGAGAAAAAAGTATCTTTATTTGTTAATGCCTTTAGTTTTTATAAGTTGTGATATCAAGGAAGATGAAATATCAAAAAGTCAATCAATCACAAATCCAACACAAACTTATATAATCAATGGAGACATTGAATATATTTCTGAAATTACTGATGGTTCAAAACCCACTAAAGCAAAATTAGTATATGATATTCCTAAAAATAAATTTAAAACTGAAACAACAGGAAATATTACTTCTAAAGTCGCAGGACAGTCTATTATAAACTTTAACTATGGAATAGGCGACCCGACAAATAGCGGTTGCACAGTCAAAAAATATAATAATGGAGATTCTTATGTCACAGACTCTGGAGTTTACGGATACAATCCTGCACGACAAAATGATGGATACTTAATTAGAGGTTATGGAGTACCTCATCATAATCTATATTATGGTTCATTAGTTTTATTTGCAAGTAACAAAGGACGAAAAGTTACTGTAGAAGGAAGAGATCCAGAAGTTTATAATGATAACTTATCTACCATATCGGCAATATCAATTGAATATCCTTTTAAATCAAACGTTACATATGAAATTTCAGTAAGAGTATTTTTTAAGGATAATCGTATGCTTATCGATAAAGTACAAAGTACTGGTTTTCCAACATTAAATGCTTCATTAGAAAACTCAGGTATTTTATTTGGAGGGGGACCCTCATGTCAAAATGATCTTAGACATAGTGCAACTGAGCTTAATTATATTAAATATTACACCCTTGAAGACAACATAATTAAAGAGAGAACAATTACATATAAATTTTCACCAACTCAAGTAAAAAAAGCTTTAAAGTTTAATTTATTACCCGCAAGAGGAGCAAGGGGAACAAACGCAAAAATACCCACAAATAACTATACTATGGCTGTTAGGACAGTGACTATCACTGAAAAGCCATTTGATCCGTCTTTAAATATAACACAATAAAATAAAAAAAGGAAATCTTTCGATTTCCTTTTTTTATTTTATAATTTGTAGTTAATTAATTTAATCTTTTTACATTACTATCATCAATATTATACTTTTTAATGACTGCATTATAATCTGAAAAATCTGGCTTACTAACGGATTTACTTGTAAAAGTTCCTGGTACAATTACAATTCTAAAAGTTTGATCATCTAAAAACTCAGGAGTCGTTTCTTCGTCATAATTTCCACCAGCATAAATTTTAAAATCTTCTCTAGTAAAATCATAATCATAATCTAACTCACGATTATTTGATAAATAAATAGTTCTAGGAATTAATTGCCATATTGGTGTACTAGCATCTACAGTACCAGCTAATCTGTAAATCAATACAGTTGAAGCTTCACCTATAAAAGGATTGAATGTTCCCGAAATATTATAACCATCTGTATTGTTATAAGCAAAATCTTCATTGAAAATTTCAAAAACTTTATTTACATTTTGACCTGGAATTCCTTCTGGTCCCGGAGGCCCTTCTGGTCCTTCGCAGCTAGAAAAAACGATCAATCCAACAACTGCGAAAAGTGTAAGTATCTTTTTCATAATAAAATTATTTTTAAGGTTTATATATATTAAAGGTATTCCAAAAATCAAACCAAAAAAAATAAATAAACGACTTTGAGGATAACTTTTTTCTATTTTTTAACAACTACCTGATTTTTAAGCAATATTTTATTAAAAAATAATGCATGATACGGCAACGAGTTTTCCCAATAATCCCAGGTGTGTGCTCCCGGACGTTCAGTATAATCGTGTTCAACTTTGTTATAAACCAGTCTTCTATGCAGTTCTCTGTTTGGTTCTATTAGAAAATCATCTACACCACAATCTATAATAAGGGGTAATTTGTTGTCTTTTATTTTATCCAGCATTCCCAGAACAGAATTCTGCTCGTACATTTCAGAACTTCCGCTTTTATCTCCAAAAACGGGCTGCATTAATTTCACAACCTGTGCCGAAGAATCTCTGTTGAGCATAGCGCTCATATCTACTGCTCCGCTCATACTTCCGGCAGCACAAAACAAGTCAGGATGTCTGGCCGACAAATATAATGCTCCGTGACCGCCCATTGAAAGTCCTGTAATTACACGACCTGTTTTGTTTGCAATGGTTCGGTATGTTTTATCCACTTTCTGAATTACTTCCTGAGTGATAAAAGTCTCAAACTGACTTTCTTTATTTACCGGACTATCAAGATAAAAACTAAACGTTTCTCCTTCGGGCATTACAATAATGATATTATATTGATCAGATAAGGTCTGAACCAGCTTTTTGTTTGGCGTATTTTTTAACCAATCGGCAAAATGCCCGTAAGCTCCGTGCAATAAATACATTACCGGAAATGCCGATTTGCTTTTGGCATAAGAATTTGGTGTTACAACTGCGGCTTTATACGTTTTGCTCATTGCTGTACTTGCTATCTGCAGCGTATCGACTTTTGCCGCATAACTCAGTGAAGAAATGCATAATAAAGCAGCAAATACTAATTTTTTAAAGTTTTCCATTTTGATATTTTTTCTGATTAGGGATTGTAAATATACTTTTTTCCAAATAATATATATGAAAAATCCGACCGGTTTTTCACTAGTCGGATTCTTCTTTAACTCAAAAATATCTTACCAGATTATGACTTGCTTGTCTTTTGGCACAAACATTTTGTCACCTTCTTTAAGATTAAATGCTTTATAAAACTCAGGTATATTGCTTAGTGGGCCGTTTACTCTAAATTTAGATGGTGAATGTACATCTGTCATCAACATCCTTAAAGTAGATTCATCGGTTCTGTTTATCATCCAGGCATAAGCATACGAAAGAAAATAACGTTGTTCCGGGGTCAGTCCGCTTATTTTTTCCTGGCTTTTATATTGTTCTGTTTTCTTAAAAGCCTCAAAACCTACAACTACACCACCCAAATCTGCAATATTTTCTCCTTGAGTTGCTTCTCCGTTTATATGTTTGCCAACGATTTCATAACTATTATATTGAGCCACTACAGCTTTTGTTTTTTCTTTAAACTTTTTTAGGTCCTCAGCTGTCCACCAATCTTTTAAATTTCCGTTTTCATCATATTTACTTCCCTGATCATCAAAACCGTGTGTGATTTCATGACCAAAAGTAGATCCTCCGATAATTCCGTACAAAACAGCATCATCCGGCATACGTCCTTCAAAACCTGGAACAATTATATTACATGCCGGAACTACAATCTCATTATTATTTGGACTGTAATATGCATTATAAGTCTGGGGCTGAATGCTCCATTCTGTTTTATCTACTTTTTGACCAAACTTACGAACCATATCGTTATAATGCCAGATGTTGGCATTCATTACGTTTGTGCAATAGGCTTTTCTGTCAATAGAAAGTGCACTCATATCTTTCCATTTATCCGGATATCCTACTTTCATCACAATTTTGCTAAGCTTTTGCAATGCTTTTTTCTTAGTAGCTTCACTCATCCAGTCCAGTTTTTTGATATGCAAGGCATACACATCTCTGATATTGTTACCAATTTCGAGTAATTTTTCTTTAGAACCCTTAGGCAGATATTCAGCTACATATACCTGACCGATCAAATCTCCCAATAAAGCATCTGTTTGCTTAACCGTTCTTTTCCATCTTGGTTTTTGCTCTTTGATACCATTCATTACTGTACTAAAAAAGTAAAAATCCTGTTTTTCAAAGTCTTTGCTCAAAGAAGAAGAATACGTATTAACAAGCGTCCATTTTAAGTATATTTTCCATTCTTCAATAGAATATTTTTTTAATAACGAATTCAGGTTTTTAAAAAATTCCGGTTGTGCTACAATTAAAGAATCGCCTTTTGGGACTCCTAAAATTGGCAAAATAGCTTTCCAATCTACATTTGGCGTCATTTTATTAAATTGTTCAACTGTCATTTTATTGTAGTTCTTAACAGGATCCCTAAGATCTTCCAACTTTCTTGAAGAAGATGCCAGATCGGTTTCCAGTTTCATAATCATAGAAGCATTTTTTGCTGCTGTTTCCTGATTTTCACCTGTCAGCTTCATCATTGCCTCAAGATGCTTCAGGTATTCTTTTCTAATATTGACATTTCTTTCCTCATTGTCAAAATAATAATCGCGGTCTCCAAGCCCTAATCCGCCCTGATAAAAGTACATGGCGTATTGCGAACTTATTTTACTGTCCTGAAAAACATAAAACGCAAATGCCGGTGCTGCACCAAGCGTTTGCAAATGTGCAATAGATTTGTTGAGGGAAGGAATATCATTTATGGCCTGGATTTTTTTTAATTCTCCGTCAAGCGGAGTAATACCGGCCTTGTTTATAGCTATGGTATCTAAACCGGAAGCATAAAAATCACCTATTTTTTGCTTATTGCTTCCTTTGGCTGCGTCCTGATCTTTTGATGATTTTTCGCAGATTTGTTTTATTTGAGAATCAATTGTATCCTGAATTGTTCTCCAGATTCCGTTACTGCTTTCAGATTTATTAATTGGGTGTTTCTTAAACCATCCGTTATTGGCATAGCTAAAAAAATCATTTCCCGGATTAATGGTTGTATCCCTGTTGGTTATCAAAGGATCAGAGAAGGTTGTTTCTTTTTTATTACAACTTGAAAATCCAGTAGCAACAAAAAGTGTCAGAAGAGAAACTTTTAATAAATTCATGTGTCTTGTCAGATATTATTTTATGATTATAAAAATTAAAAATAATCAATAAACTTTTACAAAACAGATAAATCAAAAAAAGTTAAGGTTACTTAATTATTATTTTGTGTTCGTTACGATATTGCGAAGCGCTCTTGCCTGTATATTGTTTGAAAGATTTACTAAAATGGCTAAAATTATTAAAACCGCTTTCGTAACACACTTCATTTATCGTTATCGGTTTTTCTGCCAAAAGTTTAGAGGCATGAACCAAGCGATATTCGTTTACAAATTCTGTAAATGTTTTATTGGATATTTTTTTGAAATACCTGCAAAACGATGGCGTAGTCATACTCACAAGACTAGAGACTTCATCTATGGCTATAGATTCCTGAAAATGATCTTTTACGTAATTAAAAACCACATTTATACGATCATTGTCCTGTGTATTCAATTCCAGAGAAAACCCATCAGCATTTAGAATAGTATATTCTTCGGAAGAATCTAATTCATCTAAAACATTCAAAAGTGTCAGTAAGCGTTCAAACGGAAGCTGATTTTCCATTTTTTCTATCTTTTCGCCGATTCGCTTTTTGGTTTCACCTCCAAAAGCAATTCCTGCTTTTGACTGGCTTAAGATATTCTGAATCCTCTTCATTTCCGGCAATACAAAAAAGTCATTGCCCAAAAATTCGGGTTTAATATGAATTACGGTTTCATTGATATTTCCGGTTTGCTCGTTGGTAAAACCGCAGTGAGGTAAATTAGAACCTATTAAGATTAAGCTTCCATTAGTATAATAAGACACATGGCTTCCGATTTGTCTCTTCCCTGCTCCACCATTAATATATACTAATTCAATTTCGGGATGATAATGCCACAAATGCGCTTTACTATTTGCTTTCTGAGCGTGTTTAGTATAGGTAAAAGAGCTTCCATATGAATTGGATATCACTTCGAGGGCGGGGGCTAATGTCTTCATGGCAATACCTTTAAAAAATAATAGCAAATTTAACAAAATCACCTACAATAATTCACATTTTAACCTATAACGGTTTCGTAACTGAGAATATTTCATTAAAACTAAAATTGCACAAAACCCTTCTTTTTAGTAAACAGGCTTTTTTTGAAGCATATGTTTTTTTATCTGGATTTTTTTTTACAAATCGCATTTAATTCAATGTTTTAATGAAGACATCTCATTTTGTAAGAAATATAGAAGTTTTTGTACAAATGTTAATTTTATAAAAACTTGAAGAAAAATAGCTGAATTAACTAAAACACCTAAAATAATTCAAATTTTAACATATAACGGTTTCGTAAATGAGAATATAGCACATAAATTGGAAAATAGAGTTGTGATATAAAATCTATATCCGGAGTAATTTAGCATCAGAAAATTAGAAGTAAACAAATTAAAAAATAAAGCCATGAAAAAGAATTTAAAACTTAGTGTAGTATGTGCAGTGCTTTTTACAGGAATGAGTACTTATGCAATTGAAGGTGGAGACAACTTAAATGTTCACGTATTAAAAGGAAACGGAAAAGTTATCACGTTTGCTCTTAATCAGGTTAAAAAAGCAACTGTTGCTATTTATGACAAAAACGGAACATTATTATATTCTGAAAATGCTTCTGGTAAAGATGGTATTTTAAGAACTTTCAGCTTAGAAGAATTTCCGGAAGGAACTTACTTCTTAGAAGTTGAAGACAACGCAAAAAAAGTAAGACATGAAATTATTGTAACTGATGAGACTTCTACATTATCATCAAAAGCAGTTTCATCAATTTATAAAGCAGATTCTTCTGCTAAAAGTACTAGCGTAGCAACACGCTAAAAAAGTTTATACTCGAATAAAGTATAAAAATGAGGTTAGATAGTTAGTAAAGTTTAAAAACATTCATTTGTTTTTTAAAACAGCTCTTTGTGGTTATTGAGCTGTTTTTTTTGTGCCTTATTTTTTGAGATTGCCACTAAGGTGCAAAGGCACTAAGATTTTTGGTTTTTTATTTAAACGAATAAAAGCTTTGAGGCCTTTGCGGGTAAACTTCCAATATTTGTAAGAAATGCAAATAATTTTACATTCTCTTAATCCAGACAAAACATTGAAAAATAATTACCTAATTAACCAAAATGATAAATATAATTCACATTTTAACCTATAACGGTTTCGTAAATGAGAATACAGCATATAAATTTGCAAACACAGTTGTGAATAATTATGTAAGAGTGAAGTAATTTAGCATCAGAGAATTAGAACTAATAATTTAAAAACAAAGGTCATGAAAAAGATTTTAAAATTAAGTTTAGTATGCGCGGTGCTATTCACAGGAAGCACTTATGCAATTGACGGGAATGAAGATTTTAATCTTCATGTAATTCGATCTAATGGAAAGGTAGTTACGTTTGCTCTTAACCAGGTTAAAAAAGCAACTATTACAATCTATGACAAAGAAGGTGTTTTAATCTATTCTGAAAATGCTACAGGAAGAGAGGGAATTTTGAGAACTTTTAATCTGGAAGAATTTCCTGAGGGAACTTACTTCTTAGAAGTTGAAGATAATGTAAAAAAAGTAAAACATGAAATTACGATAATAGATAACAAAACTATTTTGTCATCAAAAGCATTTTCATCAGTTTACAAAGCAGGTTTTTCTGCTAAAAATTCCAGCGTTGCAACACGCTAAAAAATTTATACTTCATACAGTATAAAAATGAGTTTAGATAGTTAGTAAAAGTTAAAACTTTATTGTTTTGAGAAACAGCTCTTTGTGGTTACTGAGCTGTTTTTTTATGCCCTGATTTTAAGAAAATATAGTTCGCCATTTTATTTTGAAAAATTATTCTTAATAAATGTCAATGGCTCAAAATTTTGTTCAAAAAAATAATAAATTCAAAAACATCCACAATCCCAATAATTACGTACATAGTTCAAACAAAGTACAGAAAGAGTTTTAATTCAGCAACTTAGACCACTAAAAAATCGTCTTTTTTGAATAAAATTTAATTTGTATTTGTTAGTTTTACGCTTCCACGATTAATAATTAATTTAAAAAAACATGACAAATTTTACAAAAATGGGCTTGGTTGTTGCCGTATTTTTAACAACTATTTTTACCTATGCAATGGACGGAAAAGGGGATTATATATTGTATATAAAAACCGGAAATGGAAAAGTAGTAAGCTTTACTTTGAACACTGTCGAAAAAGCAAATTTTTCAATCTTAGACGAAAACAATAACTTGTTGTACACAGGAGAATCTGCTGCAGACAATTTAGAGATTTCAAAAACCTTAAGTTTAGAGGCTTATCCTGCCGGAACTTATTTTTTATCATTGACTGAGAATGGTAAAGTAGTAAAACACAGAATTACGGTTTCTGCCAAAAAAGTAAAAACAGTTGTGTTAGATGAATCAGTAAACGAAAGTCCTGCATTTCGTCGTTAATCGTTTTTTGCCTCAAAATTGAAGCATCGGCCGCGGCTGATGCTTTTTTATTTTATGATAATCGTTCAAGAATATTATTTCCCTTTTAATAATTTTTCTAAATATTCGATTTTCTCTTTTTCTGCCTGAAGCAAACGTTCGTACAGCTTTTTATTTTCTTCTACAGTTTCCATTAATTTATCTAATGGATTGAAAGTGCAATTGTGGCCGTTTCCGTTCCCAAAATTTACTTGGCTATCTTTTGTGTCGGTAAAAGTGTTGAAAAAATTAATTGCTGCCTCGTCTGAAAAACTTTTAATTGCTTCAACAGTTACACCAAGCGCTTTTGCAACCTCAACAAGTTTTTCATCATCAATTGTTTCGCTGTTTTCCATAGCAGAAATCGCTTGCTGATTTGTACCTAAAGCCTGCGCCAAAGCTTCTTGTTTCATATCTCGAAGTTCACGAATACGGCTAATTTTTCGCCCTATATGATTTGGTTTTGTTAGTGTGCTCATAATTCAAAGATAATAATTTAGTGTAATAACCGGCAAAATGTAAAAAACATATTTAGCGCTGTACGAAACGGTAAAAAATGATTTCATACCCAAAAATCTATTTCTACTCTTGCAACTGCTAAACAAAAGTACAATTTTTCTTATAATAAATTTATAAAATCAAGTTGTACAGTGATTAACAAGAAACAATTTAAAATATATACGCCTTATGGAAACAAATGAAACGCAAAATTTAGAAAGACTAAAAAAATTAACTGCTCAATATTTTACAACGCTCAAACCAACCACTGAAGCAAACTCTCATACAGTTCAATTTAAGGTTGTAAATTACTTAGAACTAGGTTGCATTATTACTGATTTATTAAAATTATGCATTTTGGCTCTGGATCAGGATATGAATAATTTTCAAAAAGCCGATAAAAGTTCTTCTATTAATGTAAGTCTTATTTTAGAAACTGTTGTGCATATGTTTCCTATGGATGAAATGGAGTTTTTGGGTTGTGTTGGGGAGATTGTTGATTTGAATTCTTAAAGTAAGTATTTTACTTGTGTAGAGAAGTTATTTATTTTAGTTTTATTGAACATAAACCAATCTTTGCGTGCACGAGCGAAACGCTCGCTCCAGCCTAAGGGCTTCGAAGCACGGGACTTCGCACAGCAATCACAACATTAAATGAAAAATTTCGTAGAACTGGGAATGAAATGTTCACTTCTTGGACATTTTAATAAAACATTGATCTGGAAAATACATATTCCCTAGCTCAATTTTCACTAATCAACTACCATATTTCCCTTAGTATCATAAATAAACGTCCAGGTGCTTTCATTTGTAGAAACACTTCCATACAAATAGGAAGTTTCCTTATATTTTCTGAAATTATTTTTGGATAACGAACGATAAAAATATTCTTCTAATAATTGTAATCTTTTAAACGGATTATATGAAGTATCATAATCTTCAAAAGTTCTTATGATTTTTTCACCTTCCTCTTTTCCATTATGCAGCTCTGAATATTCAGTCTTTGTTAAGTTATCGTGGGCATCGTAGTAGAATTTTTCAGAAAATGTTAGTACATAATCTGTTTCGTCCTCTGGGTAATATACCATATTAGGATAAGTAGTTACTACCTCTGTCAGTTTTCCATTTGTATATTTATACAATAACTTTCTGTATTTAAGAACAAGACTATTTGGTATTTCTTTTTCTTCAATTAAATTAGAACTGTTTAAAGTATAATAAATGCTGCTTTTTGCAACAGTGTAAACATCTGAAGTAGTAAAATTTTCAACGGTTACCTTATTATTTGTATAAACTAAGGATGTATATATATCATTTGTAAACATTTTACTATAACCTGTAGCAGGATTTAAATCTGCATAGCCACCCACTTTTTTAATTAATCTGTCACTATTGTCGTATTCAAAATTAAAGTTTATTTCAGAAGAATTAATGGGAATCTGACCTATAGTAGAAGCATCAAACTTGATTTGTTTTAACAAAGGAATAGTAGCAGTCTTTTCCGGATCCACGTCATTACTGCTGCAAGAAGCAAGACAAATTCCGACAACTAAAATTGCAACTAAATATTTCATTCTTTTTAACATGTGGGCTTATATTTTTTTAGCAAGATAGTATTTAGTCTCATAAAATTCTTAGCCAAAACAAAAAAATCTCTCATTTCTAAGAGATTTTTCGATAAAATAAAATCCAAAGAGATTTTACATATTTCTTCTATACTGACCGCCAACTTCAAACAAAGCCGAAGTAATCTGCCCCAAAGAACAAACCTTAGTAGCTTCCATTAAATGGTCGAATAAGTTTTCATTTTTAATGGCGGCTTCTTGTAGCTTGTTTAAATGCTCGTTTACTTTTGCTTCGTGAAACTGGTGCAAATTATCCAGCATCGTAATCTGATATTGTTTTTCTTCTTCGGTGGCCCGAATTACTTCTGCCGGAATTACCGTTGGAGAACCTTTTGAACTCAAAAATGTATTTACACCCACAATTGGGAAATCTCCGTTGTGTTTTAAGGTTTCGTAATACAAACTCTCTTCCTGAATTTTAGAACGTTGGTACATGGTTTCCATAGCACCAAGGACTCCGCCACGTTCTGTGATTCTGTCGAATTCCTGTAAAACGGCTGCTTCTACCAAATCGGTCAATTCTTCGATGATAAACGAACCCTGAATTGGGTTTTCGTTTTTCGCCAGACCTAATTCTTTATTGATAATCAACTGAATTGCCATAGCACGACGCACTGACTCTTCTGTTGGTGTTGTAATCGCTTCGTCGTAAGCATTGGTATGCAATGAATTACAGTTGTCGTAAATTGCATACAAAGCTTGTAAAGTCGTTCTGATATCGTTAAAATCAATTTCCTGAGCATGTAACGAACGTCCGGACGTCTGAATATGATATTTCAGCATTTGTGCTCTTTCGTTGGCTCCGTATTTGTTTTTCATGGCTTTTGCCCAAATTTTACGTGCTACACGACCAATTACCGAATATTCAGGATCTACTCCATTCGAGAAGAAGAAAGATAAATTCGGTCCAAAATCGTTGATGCTCATGCCACGGCTCAAATAATATTCCACGTAAGTGAAACCATTAGAAAGCGTGAATGCCAATTGCGTAATCGGGTTTGCTCCTGCCTCGGCAATATGATATCCTGAAATAGAAACAGAATAGAAATTACGAACGTTTTTAGTAATAAAATATTCCTGAACGTCACCCATTAATCTCAGTGCAAATTCCGTTGAGAAAATACAGGTATTTTGCGCCTGATCTTCTTTCAAAATATCGGCCTGAACCGTTCCACGAACTTGTGATAATGTTTTTACTTTAATTTCATTGTAAACTTCCAAAGGCAAAACCTGATCTCCGGTAACGCCCAAAAGCATTAATCCCAAACCATTGTTTCCTTCGGGTAAATCACCTTGGTATTTTGGGCGCTCTAATCCGCTTTGTTTATATATTTTGTTGATTTTTTCCTCAACTTCTTTTTCTAAATCGTTCTCCTTAATATAATACTCACATTGCTGATCGATTGCGGCATTCATAAAAAAGCCCAACAACATTGGCGCAGGCCCGTTTATGGTCATACTTACTGATGTCAAGGCATGAACCAGATCAAAACCTGAATACAGTTTTTTAGCATCATCCAAACAACAAATAGAAACTCCCGCATTTCCAATTTTTCCGTAAATATCCGGACGAATATCCGGATCGTTTCCGTATAATGTTACACTGTCAAAAGCAGTCGAAAGTCGTTTTGCCGGCAATCCTGCACTTACGTAATGAAAACGTTTGTTGGTTCTTTCCGGTCCGCCCTCGCCCGCAAACATTCTCGACGGATCTTCGCCTTCACGTTTAAACGGATATAATCCGGAAGCAAACGGAAATTCACCCGGAACATTTTCCTGTAAACTCCAACGCAAAATATCACCCCAGGCTTCATATTTAGGCAATGCAATTTTAGGAATTTGCAAGTGTGATAAACTCTCTGTATGTGTCGCGATTTTAATTTCTTTATCACGAACTTTAAACGAGTAAACCGGATTTTTGTATTTATTTACTTTCTCTTCCCAATTCAGGATAATTTCCCAATTGTATGGATCTAAGTCCATTTTTACTTTATCAAATTGATTGAGTAAAAGATTTAAAAAGATTCTGTTTTCGTCGAGTCCTTCGGCTGCGCTCAGGATGACAGTTGAATCATCAATTCCTGCTTTATTGATTTGTGGAATTTTTCCAGAAACAGATTCTATGGTTTTGAAGATTCCGTACAATTTCTGCGCAACTTTTTGTTGAGAAAGCGCGATTTCATCATAGCTTCTGTTGTTCTCGGCAATTTCAGATAAATAACGCGTTCTGTGTGGCGGAATCACGAAGATTTTCTCGCTCATTTCACGTGTGATTTCAAAAGTCGATTTTAAATCTGAATCTGTTTTTTCGACAATTTTATCCATAATCGCTTTGTACAGCGTATTCATTCCAGGATCATTAAACTGCGAAGCAATGGTTCCGAAAACCGGCATTTCATCCGGATTTTTATCCCACAAATTATGGTTTCTCTGATATTGTTTCTTAACGTCACGAATGGCGTCTAAAGCACCGCGTTTATCAAATTTATTCAAGGCAACTAAATCAGCAAAATCAAGCATGTCGATTTTTTCTAATTGTGTTGCGGCACCAAATTCAGGCGTCATTACATATAAGGATACATCAGAATGATCCATAATCTCGGTATCAGACTGACCAATTCCGGAAGTTTCCAAAATAATCAAATCGTATTTTGCTGCTTTTAGAACCTGAATCGCTTCGGCTACATATTTAGATAATGCCAAATTTGACTGACGTGTCGCCAGCGAACGCATGTAAACACGCGGATTATTTATGGCATTCATTCTAATTCTGTCTCCTAATAAAGCTCCTCCAGTTTTTCTTTTGGATGGATCGACAGAAATCAACCCAATTGTTTTTTCAGGAAAATCAATTAAAAAACGACGAACCAATTCATCAACCAAAGATGATTTTCCGGCACCACCTGTTCCGGTAATTCCCAAAACAGGAATTTTAGAATTGGTATTGTTTGTATGAATCTGATCAAAAACCGGTTTTGCGATTTCAGGAAAATTTTCTGCTGCCGAAATCAAACGGGCAATTGCTGTTGGTGTTTTATTTTCGATATGATCGATTTCTCCGTTTAGTTTATCTCCAATAGGATAATCAGAACGTTCAACCAAATCGTTGATCATTCCCTGCAAGCCCAAAGAACGGCCATCATCCGGAGAATAAATTCTGGTAATTCCATATTCATGTAATTCAGAAATTTCACTTGGAAGGATTACTCCGCCGCCGCCGCCAAAAATCTTAATATGCCCCGCTCCTTTTTCATGTAGCAAGTCATACATATATTTAAAGTATTCATTGTGCCCACCTTGGTATGATGTCATGGCTATTGCATTGGCATCTTCCTGGATTGCGGTATTCACCACTTCTTCGACACTTCTGTCATGACCAAGATGTATAACCTCTACGCCTGTAGATTGTATGATTCGGCGCATGATATTAATAGCGGCATCATGACCGTCAAAGAGTGAGGCTGCTGTTACAATTCTTACTTTATTTTTAGGATTATATGGTTTTTGTTGTTCCATTTTATGAATATGATAATTTTAAGGGAGCAATTTACAAAATATTTTAATATTTGTTTATCCCTAGCGCTTTATGTTAATAAAAAATAGCAACGTATTTCTAAAATTAAGCTCGTGAGAAGGTAACATTTTTCTAAACTATCGTATTTATCTTATATAAGTCTTATAAAAATGTTAATAACATGGCAATCTTGAAAAATTTAGAAGAAATACAACAACTTGTTTTTCAACAACGTAAAGTAACTTAGCCGTATAGAAAATGATCTTAAATGCTGTAGAAATTCCCCAAATTTTTACCCTGGTTTTTTCCTACTGAAGAAAACGTAAAAATTTAAAAAATTAAAGAAAATGAAAACATTTTATCCAATCGCCATAATTCTAATCACAGGTTTTTTAACCTCTTCATTTGATTTGAAAAAAAATGAGTTTACCAAAGATCAAAACTCATACAATTTTTATTTTGATTTTGTAAAAGGTACTGATCCTGTTGCAGATTCTGAGGTAGCCAATGACTTTTTTAGAAGATATTCTGATTTAAAAAAGTATAGATCTGATGTAATGTCATTATACAAAAACAGATCGTTGGGTACTATATGGTATGATGAAGGGGAAATTAATGAATTTGCCGGTATATTATATGAAAAAGCAAAAAAGACTAATGATCTTATTATTCCGTATCAAAGTGAAATAGAACAGATTTTTGATTCTTCATCAACTCTGTCTAAAACAGATGCAGACATGCTTTTGAGCTCCTTATATATATTGTATGCTAAAAAAACCAATCCTGATGCAAAGAAATCGTCTTATAATACAATGCTGGCCGATTTCTTGAATTATAATACAATTGAGGAATCTACAGCAAATGCTGCGAAAGCAGAAGATGACGGAATGCTTTTTGAGCAGTATTACAAACTTCAGGATGTATTAAAAGACTATAAAAAATTAGAAAAATCTAACAAATGGAAACCAATCGTAACCGAGGTTCCATATAAAGATTTACGCCCTGATGCGGTTTCAAGCACTATTGCTCAGGTAAGAACCCGCCTATATTTATTGGGAGATTTACAACATGATTCTAAGAGTGATGTATATGACCGTGAATTAATGGATGCGGTGATGAAATACAAAGTTCGTAACGGATTTAAACCAAATTATATTCTGGCAGAAGAACATATTAAAGAAATGAATGTGCCTCTTTCTGATAAAGTAAAAACATTAATGCTTAATATGGAGAGATTCCGTTCTATCTCGCCTGAGTTAGTAAATAAAGATGAATACATTTTGGTAAATGTTCCTTCTTATGAAATGGTTTATGTAAAAAACGGAAAAGTAGAATTGAAATCAAATGTTTTTGTGGGTTCTCCGGTAACGAAAACAACTATTTTTAATTCTGAAATAGACAGAATTGTTTTTAGCCCTTACTGGACTGTACCGCAAAGTATTGTAGAGAACGAATTGAAAATGAAAATAGCTGCAGATAAAAACTATCTGGCAGATCACAATATGGAAATGGTAAATGGACAAGTGAGACAAAAACCGGGACCTCAAAACTCTTTAGGTTTAGTAAAATTTATGTTTCCTAATCCAGATGACATTTATATGCACGATACACCGTCTAAAACTTTATTCGATTTTGAAAAAAGAACTTTTAGCCATGGTTGTATAAATCTAAAAATGGCTAAAGAACTGGCAACTGCGATGCTTAAGGATTATCCGGAATGGACTCCTGAAAAAATAAGCAAAGCTATGGAAGGTAAAACAGAAACCAGTTTTAAACTGACTAAAAAAGTGCCTATTTATATTTGTTATTTTACTTCATTAGTAAATGAAAATGGTGAAGTTGGTTTCTTTCAGGATGTTTATGAAAAAGACCAGGAAGCAACCAGTGAATTTCCAGCTAAGTCTGTTGCAAATAAATAATATTAGACCAAGTTTAGAAAAGACCTAAATTTAATTATAGATAGCTTTTTGTTACACTTTTAAAAATTGATTTTTGGAAGAGTAACAAGAAGCTATTTTTTTATGTTTTTAAATTTTGATATACATTAACACCTAACCTGTAATCCGTTTATTACAAAATTAAATTTTCAAAACAGAAAAAAACCTAACTTATTAATTTAAAAGCTTTTAGAGGATAAAAAAAGCGTAAAACCGACGGAAATTTGCATCATAATAATATCACTAATTTTTTAATTAAAAATTAATTTATCATGAAAACAGAGAATATCGAAGGATTAACACTTTTTGAAATAAATCTATTAATTCAACAAGGAGGAAAATTTATAATGTTTCCAAATTTGATGACCAAAGCTAAAAGTGCAACTATTTATTTCGTTCGCCCGGATGAAAGAAAGTTTAAATATATTTTTAAACACTTTTTGAAGAATTTATTTAACTTTTGGCGCGCATTTCCTTTAAGACCATTTCACGTTTCAAAATCTTTATTTTATTTAGCAATTGGAGGTAAAGATTACACCCACAATATATTAGCTGATTTAAAACAAATCAATCCAGTTTACAATCCTAATTTATATTGTCTGGAATATGTTTAATATTTAAACGAACCTTCTTTGAAAATACGATCTGGAAATACATATCGGCTTTTATGATTTAATAGATGGATATGATATGGATATTGAATAAATTTTTAAAAAAAATAATTTTATTGATTATATAAATACTGGTTATTACACGAGAAATAATTATATCTTTCACTCATTAAACTGAAATATTAAATGTATGTCTGAAGATTACTCTCAACCTAAAAAAAACTGGTGGGACAGAAACTGGAAATGGTTTGTTCCTACAGGATGTTTAAGCCTTATTTTACTTTTTTGTTTGTTTATTGGAGGTATTTTCTTTGGCGTTACGTCAATGATGACCAATTCTGATGCTTATAAGGAGGCTATGAATAAAGCACAGCATAACGAAATTGTAATTCAAAAATTAGGAACCGCTATTGAGAAAGACGGAATGGTTTCGGGAAGCATTAATACAAGCGGCAATACCGGAAACTGTAATTTAGAAATTCCAATAAAAGGCTCAAAAGGAACCGGAGTTTTATTTGTTGTTGCACACAAAAAAGTAAAATGGAATTTTGATGAATTGTCGGTTTATATAAACGCCACAGACGAAGAGATTAATTTGCTGGAAAAATAAACTCATGTTTGATGAAAATACTGCAAAATCAGAATTTTAAAATATTTCTATTTTTCTTTCTAACTCTTTCATTAACTATTCAGTCTCAAAACAGATATGGGTCGTATGCGAATGGTATTGAAGCTTTTTCAAAACCATTCAGGATTTTATCCAATTATGTTGATAAAAACGGAAACGGAAGTATTGAATATACGAATCCCAAGAATCAGGTTTTGAGATTTCGCCTTTTTAATTATAAACCGCAGCTTCTTCATAGCAGCATTGTATACCAGCTTTTTTATTATGAGAAAGATTTTCTGAAAAGGATTGATACTTATGATATAAACGGAAAACCTGCCGGAGAAAGAGAATCAGAAAATGAAGCTTCAGTAATTTTTATTATTGAAAAACCGGAATTATATCTTCAAAAAAAGAAAATTATTGATGAGGCAGAAGGCAATATTGACATGAAAGATGATAGCAGCAAAAAAATTATCAGAATACAACTTCTGGATTCTGATCACCTGCCTGTAAAAGAAGATAAGCCTCAATATATTTCGAGTAAAATGTATTGGGAATACAATATTAGAATGTACTGGCCTTAATTTCATGAAAAAACAAAAATCTCTCATCTAGCCCCGATATAAGGGAAAATCCTTTTGTGCCACTCTGCATTGCTATTGTTGGCACAAAAGATTTGGAATGATAGCGGGACTATTGTTAATTATGAAACAAAATGTTTGTGCTCCTGAAATAAAATTGTGGCTTTATTTTTGAATAAGTAGTATTTTTGAAACTAATAAATCCCCAATAAATGAAAAAGATTATTATTCTTGCGTTTGTATTTTCACTGACATCATGTGCTGAGATGCAGCAAACACTAAACCAATTACCACAATTATCGCAAATACCCGGCGTTGGAGGTGTTGATATTGCTGCCGGACTGAGAGAAGCCTTAAATAAAGGAATTACACAACAAGTAAGTAAATTGACTGCTGTAGACGGTTTTTATAAAAACGAAGCTGTAAAAATTCTTATGCCCGAAGAATTGCAGAAAGTAGATGCAACACTTAGAAAAGTTGGTCTTGGATCGTTGGCCGATGAAGGAATTAAAGTACTGAACCGCGCTGCAGAAGATGCTGTAAAAGAAGCAACTCCGATATTTGTTACTGCTGTAAAAAATATGTCTTTTACGGATGCCAAAAATATTTTGCTGGGAAATGATAGTGCTGCTACAAGTTATTTGCAAAATAGTACCACTACAGCATTATACGGAAAATTTAATCCTGTGATTAAAAGTTCTTTCCAAAAAGTGGGTGCTGATGTCGTGTGGACGAAAATCATCAATAAATACAACACAATTCCGTTGGTTAAAAAGGTAAATCCTGATTTAACTGATTATACAACAAATAAAGCTCTTGTCGGTGTATTTAAGATGATTGCTGTTGAAGAAAAAGAAATCCGTAATAATATCAGTGCAAGAACAACGCCTTTATTAAAAAGTGTTTTTGCAATGCAGGACGGGAAGTAATTTTTTCGAAGGTCGAAGGTGCAGAGTCCCAAAGGTTCAAAGCTTTTCGGACTTTGCGTAAAACCTTGCAAACTTCGGTTAAGCTGCAAAACAAAAACTATAACAAACCAACCAAAACAATGCAAAAAATTACCATTCTGATTCATTGCAAAGACCAAAAAGGAATTATCGCAGCAGTGACTACTTTTATTGCAAAAGTAGAAGGAAATATCACTTACATCGACCAACATGTTGATGTAGAGCAAAATGTATTTTTTATGCGATTAGAATGTGAATTAACAAATCACCACATTACTATTGAAGGCTTAAAAGAAGATTTTAATCAAACTATTGCAGCCGATTTTAGTATGTCGTGGGATTTGTATAATCAGGAACAAAAACCAAAAATGGCTCTATTTGTGTCAAAGTACGATCATTGCCTTTTTGATATTTTAGGCCGTTACAGCGCGGGTGAATTAAATGTTGAAATTCCGGTAATTATTAGCAATCATAATGATTTAAGATCTATTGCAGAGCGATTTGATATTCCGTTTCACTGTGTACCTTTTACAAAAGAAAATAAGGACGAAGGTGAAGCCAAACAAATTGAACTGCTGAAAAAATATCAAATCAATTTTATTGTTTTGGCTCGTTATATGCAGATTATTACGCCAAAACTGATTTCGCTTTACGAAAACAAAATCATCAATATACATCATTCCTTTTTACCGGCCTTTCCGGGTGCAAAACCCTATCACTCCGCTTTTAAACGTGGTGTAAAAATTATTGGTGCAACTAGTCATTATGTTACTGAAGAATTAGACGAAGGCCCAATTATCGAACAGGATATTGCCAGGGTATCACACATTCACTCTGTAGAAGATTTTATCATGAAAGGACGTGATTTGGAACGTATTGTTCTGGCACGCGCCATCAAACTTCATTCAGAACGTAAAACGATGGTTTACAGTAATAAAACAGTGGTTTTTTCTTAAGGTTCTGAGGTTCTGAGGTACTGAGATACTGAGATACTGAGATACTAAGGTTTTTAGATTTAAGATTTTAACATAAAATAACAAACCCGGCAGGTTTTTAACCTGTCGGGTTTTATTGTTTATAATGCTTTGAGCCTTTGAGCCTCTGAACCTTAGCATCTCAGAACCTCAGAACCTCAAAAAAAATCACACTCTTGGATCTGCAAAACTATTTACCTGTTCCATGGTTAATCCTAAAGCATTTGCAACTCCTTCTCCATAAGCAGGATCGGCTTTGAAACAGTTTCTAATATGACGGATCTGGATAAATAATTGCGCTCCTCCTACTTGTCCAGCAGTGTTTTTGAATAACAATTGCTTTTTCTCTTCGGTCAGTAAACGGAATAGTAATCCCGGCTGCGTAAAATAATCGTTGTCGTCTTCTCTGAAATTATATGCATAGGCATCTCCGTGCAGTGCCAATGGCGGTTCTTTAAATTCCGGCTGTTCCTGCCATTCTCCAAAACTGTTTGGCTCATAATGTTTACGGCCTCCATTGTTTCCGTCAACACGCATTGCTCCATCTCTGTGAAAAGTATTGTAAGGACATCTTGAAGAGTTTACAGGAATCTGAAAATTGTTTACTCCTAAACGGTAGCGATGGGCATCTCCATAAGAAAATAAACGGCCTTGCAGCATTTTATCCGGAGAAAAACTAATTCCGGGAACAACGTGTGCAGGGTTAAAGGCGGCCTGTTCTACTTCGGCAAAATAGTTTTCCGGATTTTTATTTAATTCAAATTCTCCAACAGGAATTAACGGAAAATCACCTTTTAACCAAACCTTAGTTAAATCAAAAGGATGAAAACGATAATTGTTGGCCTGTTCTTCGGTCATGATCTGAACAAACATTTTCCATTTAGGAAAATTTCCGTCTTCAATAGCATTAAATAAATCTCTCTGATGACTTTCTCTGTCGCCGCCAACTAATACGGCTGCTTCTTCATCAGATAAGTTTTCTATTCCCTGTTGTGATACAAAGTGAAATTTAACCCAGTGTCTTTCATTCTTAGAGTTTAAAAAACTAAAAGTATGGCTTCCGAAACCATGCATTTGTCTGTAACTTTTCGGAATTCCCCTGTCGCTCATTACAATAGTTATCTGGTGCAAAGCTTCAGGCAATAATGTCCAAAAATCCCAATTGTTATCAGCACTTCTCAAATTGGTTTTTGGATCACGTTTTACTGCATGATTTAAGTCAGGGAATTTCATAGGATCACGAAAAAAGAAAACCGGCGTATTGTTTCCTACCAGATCCCAATTTCCTTCATTGGTGTAAAATTTCATGGCAAAACCACGAATGTCTCTTTCGGCATCTGCAGCTCCTCTTTCTCCTGCAACAGTAGAAAAGCGCACAAACATATCTGTTTTTTTACCAATTTCAGAAAACAGATCTGCTCTCGTATATTTTGTAATATCGTGAGTTACCGTAAAAGTTCCGTAAGCACCGGATCCTTTTGCGTGCATTCGTCTTTCTGGAATCACTTCGCGATCGAAATGTGCCATCTTTTCTAAAAACCAAAAATCCTGTAATAAAACGGGACCACGAGGTCCTGCAGTCTGAATGTTTTGATTATCTGCAACAGGAGTACCTGTAGCAGTTGTTAATTTTTTGTTTGAATCCATGTTGCTGATATTTAATGTTTTATCAAATATACAAACAAAACACTTCGATATTAATAATCAAAATTGATTGTTATTATATTTTAATAATCAAAAGTTATATTTACTTATAAAAACTGTAAAATGAAGCATTTAAAAATCTTAACTTATGTCCAACAAAGTAATAACAAAACCTTAACATCAATACATTGATATATGTCTGACCTTTGTAATGTAATAAACTGGTTATTTATTATTTTGGTTTTGGTTAGTTAAATGATGCCGGCGTCTACGAGATGCCGGCATTCTTTTTTATATCTGTTTTGTCTCAAAGTTTCAGGTTTTCCTGGTTTTTCAAGTTGATTGGCTTTGAGCATATTTTATCGCAAGCCGCATAGGTTTCGCAAAAAATCACAAAGTTCTTATATAAGTACTTTAGTTTCTGAAGCTGATCAAATCAAAGCTTTGCAAACTTTTCTTTTATAAATACTGGCAAACTTTGCGGTTAATCCACAACAAACCAAAACCTGAAACCTGAAACAAAGGAAACCTGAAACTTTCCTCCTTCTTCTATTTGGATACAACTACAAGGGATTTGGCTACTTTATATTTTTATTCTTAACAGACCTTTGTATTATAATTAAAAACAAATTCAAACAAGTTATGAATACAATCAAGAAAATAAATTTAGGAAATCAGGGACTTGTGGTTCCTAATATTGGTTTAGGATGCATGGGAATGACCCAGATTGCCGGAATGGATATTTATGGCAAAGCCGATGAAAAAGAAGCTATTGCCACAATTCATCGGTCACGTGAGTTGGGCGGGAATTTTCTGGACACTGCAGATTTATATGGTCCCTTATTAAATGAAAGATTGGTAGCAAAAGCTATAAAAGGCAATCGTAATGCTTATAGTATTGCTACAAAATTTGGTTATGAAATCGATGATAAGGAACAATTAACCTGGAATTTTAACGGTAAAAAAGAATACGTAAAAAAAGCGGTAGAACGTTCTCTGAAAAACCTGGGCACAGACTATATTGATTTGTACTATTTGCACCGTCTTGACCCAAACACGCCAATTGAAGAAACAGTAGAAGCCATGGCAGATTTGGTAAAAGAAGGAAAAGTGGGTTACATTGGGTTATCGGAAGTTTCATCAGAAACGATTCGAAAAGCACATAAGATTCACCCTTTAACCGCTGTTCAGACTGAGTATTCCTTATTTGAGAGAACGGTTGAAGAAGCCGGAATTTTAGATACTTTAAAGGAATTAGGAATAGGATTTGTTGCTTATTCTCCACTTGGCAGAGGTTTTATCTCCGGAGATATCAAAACACCGGATGATTTTCCAGAAAATGATTTCAGAAAAGCAATTCCGCGCTTTCAGGGAGAACAATTTTATAAAAATATAGAATTGGTAAATGAGATTACAAAAATGGCAGCAGGAAAAAATAGTACCGCTTCGCAATTGGCACTTTCGTGGATTGCTTCAAAAGGTATTTTATCAATTCCGGGAACAAAACGTGTAAAATATGTAGAGCAAAATATTGCTGCGTCCCAAATGGTTTTAAGCCCTGAAGAAATAAACCATCTTGAAACTATCATTCCGCTTGGAACACAAACTGGTGCAAGATATGATGCTGCAAATATGGCCGGAATCGATCAATAATTTACTAAACTAATTGCTTATATAATTTAATCAGGAAAAGTTATCTTTACGGTAGCTTTTCCTTTTATACTGCTTTAAAAATTTTGCCATGAAAAAAGAAGTTCATATTCCGTATACGATTCAGTCTATTTCAGAATTACATTCGATGCTAAAAATTCCAAAACCGGAACATCCTCTGGTAAGCTTTGTCGATTTAAGCCAAATAACCTGTCATTTTGATGATAACCTCAAAAGTGTTGTTTACTCTTTTTATACCGTTTGCATTAAAAAAGGTTTTACCGGAAAAATGAAATACGGACAGAATTTTTATGATTTTGATGAAGGGGTGATGACGTTTATGTCGCCGGGCCAGGTAATTTCTACTGAAGTTTCGGTTGACAGTGCCGTTTATGGCGCAATGCTGGTTATTCATCCTGATTTTATTCAGAATTATGCCTTATCAAAAAACATTAAAGATTTTGGTTTTTTTTCATATGCAGTTAACGAAGCTTTACATCTTTCAGATAAAGAGCAAACTATGATTACCGGAATCATGAAAAACATAGAACAGGAATATTGTTCCTCTATTGACGCTTTTAGTCAGGATGTAATGATTTCGCACATCGAACTGCTGCTTAATTATTGCAATCGTTTTTACAATCGTCAATTCCTTACAAGAAAAATTGCCAATAATACGCTTTTAAGCAAATTAGAAAATTTGTTAGACAATTATTTTGTAGGTGATAAAGTGCAAAAATTTGGATTGCCAACCGTAACTTACCTGTCTGAAGAGTTAAATGTTTCTCCCAATTATTTAAGTGATATGTTACGCGCCTTAACCGGGCAAAGCACACAGCATCATATTCACAATAAAATTATTGAAAAAGCAAAAGAACTCCTCACTACAACTTCCTTAAGCGTGAGCGAAACTGCTTTTCAATTGGGATTTGAATATCCCCAATCTTTTAATAAATTATTCAAAAGTAAAACAAACGTATCCCCATTAGAATTCAGAAGTTCGTTTAATTAACCGTTGTGCTATTAAGCTTTTATATCACAGAGATTCACAAAGGTTTCGCAAAGGAAAAATAATTACTTTGTGAATCTCTGTGATAAAATCTACATAGAACCTGGAATTAGCTCTTTAATTTTTCGTGGAGTAATTTAAAATACGGAAATGCCTTTAATAATCGGCTTCCGTGCCAGGAGAACATTTCGCCATCGACAAAAACAGTTTTGGCGTGATGTGTAAAACGTCCGATTTCAAAAGCATCTTCATCCTTAAAAGGATAAGGTTCTGAGGAAAGAAAAACCAAATCCGGATCGCCTTCTAATCGCATTTTTTTGAGCTCTATTTCGGGGTAACGGCCTTTGTCTTCGTAGATGTTTTTAAAATGATTCAGTTTTAATAATTCATTGATGTACGTATCATTTCCGGCAACCATGTAAGGATTTTTCCAGATAAAATAAGCCGTTTTTTTAACTTCGATATCTTGTATATATTTTCTGAAATCGCTTAAAGCGAAAGCCAGTTTGTCGTTCCACTTTTGGGCTTCGGTTCTGCAATTGAAGATTTGCCCAAAATCTGAAATCATCTGAAAATTATCTTCAATAGTAATAATGTTCGTTACCCAAACCGGGCAGATTTCACTTAGTTGATTTACGATTTCTTGTGTATTTTCTTCTTTATTACAAATGATAATATCCGGCTGTAATAACTTTATTTTTTCGAAGTGGATTTTCTTGGTACCTCCAACAACTTTTTTGGTTGATTTGAAATGGTAAGGATGCACACAGAACTTTGTGATTCCGATAATTTTTTCTTCTAAACCCAAATCATATAACAACTCAGTTTGAGATGGTACTAACGAAATGATTCGTTCTGATGTTTTCTCAAAAGAATGGATTTGACCAATTTGATCTGTAAGTTGTTTCATTTGTTTTTTGTTTCAGGTTTTAAGTTGTTGAATTGTTTTTTTACCGCAGAGTTGCACAAAATTTTTCACAGAGATTCGCAAAGTTTTTTTTAAAGCATTTCATTTAAATTAAAAGCTCAAAAAATTAAAATTATCTTAGTGTAGATCTGTGCAAAACTTTGTGCATCTCTGTGATATAATTATTCTTAAAATAAAGCAATCAGAAATTTTAAACCTGAAATCTTGAATTAATAATCGCTTCCATTTCTTTCTGAACGGAAAGCGCTTCTTCTCTTGCTTTTTCTGCAAAATCAGTTCCTTTTGAAGCATAGATAATAGCTCTGGCAGAATTTACCAAAAGACCGATTTTATCATTCATTCCATATTTGCATACTTCTGACAAACTTCCGCCCTGAGCACCAATTCCCGGAACTAACAGGAAACTATCGGGAACAATTTTTCTTATATCTGCAAAATATTCTGCTTTTGTAGCGCCTACTACATACATTAAGTTTTCGCTGTTTTTCCATGTTTTAGAAGTCTCCAAAACCTGTTTGTATAATTCTTTAGCTCCGCTCTGTTCGGCTTCGCCTCGAGTTCCGTTTGTGGTTAAGGTTTGAAAATCAAAAGCACCTTCGTTTGATGTTAACGCCAGCATGATAGTATGCTTGTTTTCGAAGGCAAGAAAAGGTTCAACAGAATCTTTTCCCATATAAGGAGCAACGGTTACACTATCAAAATTAAGGTCTTCAAAAAAAGCTTTCGCATACATGCTCGAAGTATTTCCTATATCACCGCGTTTTGCATCGGCAATGGTAAAAATATCAGGATAATTTTCATTGATGTACTTAATTGTTTTTTGCAGTGAAAGCCATCCCTTTATACCATACGCCTCAAAAAAAGCTGTATTGGGTTTGTATCCTACGGTCAAATCGTGAGTGGCATCAATTATCGCTTTGTTGAATTCAAAAATAGGATCTTCTGTTTCTAGTAAGTGTTGTGGAATTTTGTCCAGATCAGGATCTAATCCGACACATAAAAATGATTTTTTTTGAAGAATTTGTTCGTGTAGCTGTTGTGTTGTCATTCTTGTTTTTTTAATTTTCTGTTCGATTAGAAGCTGTTCTTTTTTAGAAGTATGCAAAAATAAAAAAAGCCACTCAATTAAGAATGGCTTTTTGGTTTTATATTCTGTTCTGTTTACAAATTACCTAAGTAAACAATTTCTGTTCTTCTGTTTTCTGCTCTTCCTGCAGCAGTTTTATTAGATTTCACCGGTTTTGATGCACCAAATCCCTGAGAAGTTAAATTGGCAGGATTTACTCCTTTTTCAATCAGAAGATCCATGATTACTTTTGCTCTGGCTTCAGATAATTTTTGGTTTGCTTTTGCATTTCCTACGTTATCAGTGTGACCGTTAATGGCAAATTTTGCATTTGGATAATTTTTCAAAATCTCTTTTATGGCATCTAATCTTCCTGATGTTTCTCCTTTTCTGGCATCACTCAGAGTTGCTTTTCCTGTTGTAAAAAAGATAGATTTTGCTTCCACTTTTAATTGCTCCAATGTTGCTTTAGAAACTTTTGGACAGCCTTGATTATCAGCAGGGCCTGCGATTAAAGGGCATGCATCATCTTTGTCTAAAACGCCATCTTTATCTGCATCCAGATTTGGACATCCTTTGTTTTCAGGTAATCCGGCTTCATTAGGACAAGCATCATCTTTGTCTAAAATGCCATCCATATCTGTATCCGGCCATGGACAGCCTTTGTTTTCTACAGGGCCCGCTACTGCCGGACAGGCATCAACATTGTCCAGTAATGTATCTCCGTCTGTATCTTTCCAAGGGCAGCCTTTGTTTTCTGCAGGACCTTTAACATCCGGACAGGCATCATCTTTATCAAAAACTTTATCTCCGTCTGTATCCGGCCAAGGGCAGCCACTATTTTCGGCTGGTCCGGCTACTTTTCTGCACGCATCTTCTTTATCAATCACGCCATCTCCGTCTGTGTCTTTAAATTTCTTTTCGTACACCGGGATTTTCATTCCTAAATGAAAATCTGCTCCTTTTGATTCTTTAGAAACTAAATTACTAACAACAGATCCTGAACCAATGAAGAATACTCCTACTCTAATTCCTGATCCTACCTGCATTCCGCTGTATTCCATCCATGTCAATGGCATGTAATAACTAAACCATCTGCTTTCGTAACGTGGCGTCAGAGATACTCTGTCTGCGATTCCGTAGCTGTTCAGTTTATTGGCAGAAACCATATTGATATCTCCGTTAAGGTTCAGATAGAATTTTCTGTACATGTTCCAGTCTACATCAGCATGAAGTGCTGTTGGCAAATTTGTTTTTGCTCCTTTTGATGTTGAGGTCTTTGTGTAATGCTCGTTTAAGAAATCATACAGATTATCTGCATCATCAATCATTTGCTGGGTTATAACACCATTTACGTTATAGGTATCCTGTTTTGCATTTTTATAATCAATAGAACCTATATCGGTTACAGATAATCCGAAACGCAATTTGTATTTGTTTAAATCCCTGAAATTGTTGTCTGCAGGTTTAGCATTGTCTAAATCATAATCTGCATAATCTGGTCTCCATTCGTAAACAAGTCCAAAATCAAAACCAAAACCTCTTGATTTGGCATCAAAATCATAATCTTCATTTGCTTCAAAATCCTGACTTGCGCCAATCGTAATTTCTCCACTGGACATCAAAAGTCCCTGACTTGGGTCTACTGTATTCTCAACATATGTTACATTGACATCTTTTCCTCTAACATACCCATTTACACCTCCCTGAAGATATTTGGCAGTCAAACCTCCTTTTAAGAAATGCTGGTTTTTTTGATATAAAACAGCCGCATAGGAAATACCCAACTCACCCCAGGTGTTTGAAGAACCATTTGCATTTCCGGCGTTTAAATTAAAATCACTGGACTCATCCAGACCGTCTTTTACCTGATCTATAAGGTATCCGTTTATATTTCTTACGTTACTTACTGATCTTGCTCTTGTAAATACGGCAATAGTATGCTTTGGAGCAATATTAAACATAAAAGATGGCCCCATAATATCAAAATTTGCAAGACCATTATTGGCATTTGACGGGGTCATTTTAGCTTCTCTGTCAAAATCATATCCATCTTTGTATACATCAAAAAGACGTACTCCGTACAAATCATTTTGTACCGATCCGCTGATTGAAAATAAGTTGATGTCTGTCTTGAAACGGGAATCGGCTATAGAAGCCGGGTTAAAAAGTACACTTTGTACACCTGCATAATTATCATGAAAATAACCTAAATAAGATTGGGCTTTTAAATGAATTGAGGCAGTTAAAATTAATAAAACGAGTATTTTTTTTTTCATTCAAATAGGGGTTTTAGTTTAATTGGCCGCAAAACTACAATAAAACATTTACTAAGGTGTTAACAAAACATTGAATTCATGTAACATCTGCAATTAATTATGTAAGATATAAAACTTTCTACTTCTATATTTTTGAACAAACCCAAAAATACAGTTATATGAGCCCGAATATTGGAATTAGTACCAAGAATTTAAAGAAAAGCACCAACATATTAGCCACGATTTTATCTAACGAAATGACACTGTATGTAAAAACCAGAAAGTTTCACTGGAATATTTCCGGTAATAGTTTTATGGAGCTCCACAAGCTTTTTGAAGATCAATACCGAATTTTGGAGAATAATATTGATGAAGTTGCAGAACGCATTAGCCAGTTGGGTGAAAAAACAATCGGAACAATGACGGAGTTTATAGAAAATTCTACACTAAAGGAATCTCCAAAAGAATATGTTTCTCAAAAAAACATGCTACAGGAGCTTTTGGAAAATCATGAACAGATGGTAACTGAATTTAGAGATTATATTCCGGCATTTGAAAATGATAATCACGATATAGGTTCTGCTGATTTTATTACGGGTTTGCTGCAGCAGCATGAAAAAATGGCGTGGATCCTTCGCCGTTATCAGGCGTAATGTGAATTATAGAACATTACGGAAAATTGATATAACGAAAGAATTGATATTAAATTGCAATTTTACAGTAATAAAAAATCGTAAAAAAAAATATCATGAATACTACAGAAATAAAAGGAAATTGGAACGAGTTAAAAGGGAAGCTGAAACAAAATTATGCTGATCTTACAGATGATGATCTAATGTATGAAGAAGGAAAAGAGGACGAAATGTATGGAAAACTTCAACAGAAATTAGGCAAAACTAAAGAAGAGTTTAATAAGTTGTTATCAGATTTGTAAACCCTTTTGACCCAATAGAAATACCGTCTAAATTTTATGCTTAGACGGTATTTTTTTGGCTGGGTCAAAACAATAATTTCGTAAAATATTATCTTAATAAATACAAAACCCTTTCAAAACCAAAAAAAAATTAATTATCTTTAACCCTATTTTTATCCTATGAAACTATTTATAAAGTTCGATATTAACACCATTTGTTCTCTTTTTTTAAAAGAAAAACTCGAAGAACAAAATATTAATTTTACCACATTGGGATTTGGTGAAATTGAATTAGATGAAAATCTTGATGTTGAAGGACTTGAAAGTTTAAAAAACACCTTGGGTCCGTTTGGTTTTGAAGTTGTAGAAAATCAAAAAAGCGTTTTAGTCCAGAAGATTAAGGATGCTATTATCGAACTTGTTTATATGGACGATAATAACAACTTTAAAAGTTCTGTATTTTTGGCTGAAAAATTAAATCACAGTTATGGTTACCTATCGAATGTTTTTTCGGAAGTGACATATTCTTCGATTGAAAATTTCATTATTTTACAAAAAATAGAAAGAGCTAAACAACTCATGTTGGTTAATGAAATGAGTTTAACCGAGATTGCTTTTTTACTTAATTACTCAAGTGTTGCGCATTTGAGTACACAGTTTAAAAACACAACCGGTATTACTCCATCGGCTTTCCAGAGGATTATTAAAAAGAGAAGAGAAAATTTAAAATAAATTTAATACCACTATAATCAATGCAAAAAAACGCATTACACATTTTGCTCGCTGATGACGATGAAGACGACAGACTTTTTTTTAAAGATGCCTTTGAAGAAGTAAGGGTACAAACAAAAGTACAATTTGTTCATGATGGTCTTCAACTTATGGAATACCTTATGGCACCTGATGTCAAATTACCCGATATTTTGTTTCTGGATTTAAATATGCCAAAAAAAACTGGTAAAGAATGTTTGATCGAAATCAAAAAAACAGAGCATCTTAAAAATATAATTATTGCCATATACTCTACTTCATCTTCTGAGGAAGATATTGAAGATACCTTTATTGAAGGGGCCAATATTTATATTAAAAAGCCAAGTGATTTTAATACGTTAAAAAAAATAATTAATGAAGTCGTTACTTTAAATTGGCACTATCACACGTCTGGCCTTAACCGTGATAATTTTTTGTTGCGCCTAAAATAATAGCATTTCCATGAAATGGTTACCCCGGTTTAATTCTTCTAACTCGTTAAGAGTTATATTTGTAATTGCAGTTTTTATTCTGTTGTTTCTTTCTTCAATTGCTTACAAACACAACCAGGACTTAAACGAATCCAGTAAGTTGGTAATGCATACTTATGAAATAAATATACAGTTAGAGCGGTTAATGTCTGCTATAAAAGATGCCGAAACGGGTCAGCGTGGTTACATCATAACACGCAATAATCGTTTTCTTACGCCTTATCTTTATTCGCGCGACAAGGTCAATACTTCGTTTATTACCTTAAAAAAACTAACGGCAGATAATCCGGCACAGCAACAAAATCTACGCAGATTATTCACACTAATAATTCAGCGTTTTACTTCTTTTGAAAATTGTTTTAAATACAGCGATCCCAAAACATATGATAAGAGAAAACTCGACAATCATATGTTTGGCGGTCGGGTTTTAATGGAGAACATTCGTTTTCAGGTTGATAAAATGAATGACATCGAAAAAGCTTATCTGCAAAAGAAACTAAAAATTTATGCAGAGGAAATTTCCTTAAGTCCTGTCTTCTCTATCTCCTTGTTTCTTACCGCACTTACCTTTATCATATTATCTTACAGACAAATAAGCAGAGACATCAAAAGCTTAAAAGTCTATAATAAAAAACTCCTTATCTCTTCCCGATTAATGTCAGAATCTGAAACTATTGGTAAGTTCAGTACCTGGCAATGGGATCTGGACACACAAAAAATCGATTATTCAGAAAACCAATATCGATTATTAGGTGTTTGGCCAAATAGTTTTGTACCAGAAAAAAAAACTTTTCTGGATTTTGTACATCCTGATGACAAGGAAGCTGTTGCTGAATCTATTGAAAATATCCTGAAAAAAAAGCAATTGCCTTTTATCTATTATAAGGTGTTGCGTCCGGATAATGAAATTAGGTATTTTAAATCTACCGGAAAATTATTAACAGATCAGCAGGGCAATAATATCTTATTGGGAATCAACTTTGATATTACCGATGAGCACTTATTAAATATAGAACTTAAGGAGCGTAACGCTGAACTGGAAGCAAGTAATAAAGAACTGGCTTCTTTTAATCACGTTGCAAGTCACGATTTGCAGGAACCTTTGAGAAAAATTCAGACTTTTATTTCGAGAGTTTCTGATGCTGACAAAGCTGTTTTGTCTGACAGCGCCAAAGACTATATATATAAGATAGAAGTATCGGCCAAAAGGATGCGTGTACTTATTGATGATTTACTTTTATTTTCAAGAACCAATACTACTAAAAAAGAATTCATAAAAACAAATTTGAGTGAATTGCTTGAAAATGCCAAATCTGAACTAACAGAAATCATAGACGAAAAAAAGGCAATCATTACGGCTTCAAAATTACCAAAGCTTTCTGTGATTCCATATCAGATTGAACAGCTGTTTATAAACCTGATCGGAAATTCCTTAAAATACAGTCAGCCGGATTTGGTTCCTGAAATAAGTATTGAAAGTGAAAAGGTAAACTCAGATCAGTTTCCCGAATTGCTGGATCAGAATACTAAGAAATTCTACAAGATCACTTTTACGGATAACGGAATGGGATTTGACCCACAATTTAAAGAGACTATTTTTATACTTTTTCAGCGCTTACATTCCAGACAGGATTATCCCGGTACCGGAATAGGTTTAGCCATCTGCAAGAAAATAGTTGAAAACCACAAAGGCTTCATAACCGCAGACAGCACGCCAGATGCGGGCTCTGTTTTTACGGTTTTCCTTCCTGAATAAATCCTACAAAAAGACTACATAAAAAACGTTATATAATCCATAATGGGAATTATATAACGTTTCTTTTTTATGCTGTAAAGTAAAATAATCATTTCGTTAGCATCTTTGTAATGTAATACTTTATGAAGTAATTGATGAAAGCAAAACACAATGTAAAAGCATTTTTTTTAAGGGTCTTTTTTTTACTGATTATATTAATATGCAATTCTTGCGAAAAAAATAATCAAATAGAAACAACTCTAAAAAATCAGGTTTTTATAACAAGTGACAAAGAACTTACTGCAGCTTATTTTTTAATTGCGACGGCAGGTATAAGTAAGTCTGTAATTTCTAAAAGTCAGGCTGCTCAGCAAAAAAGTTCAGAAAGTACTATAAGGGAAATGAGTAAAAAGCTGGAAAATCATCAGAATCTTTTGTTACAGGAAGTAACAAAAATGGCCAACAACAGGCTCGTGATTGTTACAGATATAGAGACAATTAATAAAGAGGATTTATACGATCTGATTAATAAGGACGATACAAAATTTAATGAGGCTTATCTCGATTCGGTTATAGAATCATTAGATGCTCAGATTAAGTTGTTCGAATCAATTTCCAGAGACACAAATGATAGAGTGATTTTAAAGTTAGTATTACAGTATTTGCCGACAGATTACCAGTTTCTAAGAGAAACTAAACAAATTAAAGAACAAATTTATTAAAAGCCCGTAAAGCAATTATTAACTAAATTATTAAATTATGAAAATTCAATCAAATTTTTTATGCGCCTTAACACTATTTCTAACAGCTTCATTCGGAATGCTACACGCTCAAAACGATAATGTTACAACTGAGTTCGGTGTAAAAGGAGGTTTCAACATGTCTAATTTCTTATCAGACGATGATGAAGCAACTGACGAAAATATCTTATATGGTTTTAATGCCGGTGTTTATGCCACATTGCCAATCTCAAATTTTGTTGCGATTCAGCCAGAGGTTTTGTTTACTACAAGAGGTTCAGAATTAGAATATGACACCGATCTTGGTAGTGGAAATACAAAATTCAAATTAAACTATATAGAAGTTCCTTTATTGGTAAGAGTAAATATCACTAAAAACTTTAACCTTCAGGCTGGTGGATACGCATCTTATCTTGTAAGTTCTAAAGTTACTGGAGACGGAGCAATTGATTTTGAGGAAGAAATTGATACTGACGACTTAAACAAATTTGATGCAGGTATTGTAGCAGGTGTTGGAGTTGACTTTAGCCCAATAAGCATTGGTGTTCGTTACAACTATGGTTTAACTACTATTGGTAAAGAAAGAACTATTGCAGGAGAAACTTACAGATTCCCAGACGCAAAAAACAGTAATTTGAGTGTATACTTATCATACAAATTAAATTAAAAACAAATTAAATTAAAAACAAATTAATTATTAACCATAAATAATAAAGACCATGTCAAATTTATTATATACAATCGCAGTAATACTGGTTATTCTTTGGGCCCTTGGGTTCTTCGTTTATAGCCTTGGAAGTGTTATCCACATATTACTGGTAATTGCCATTATCGCAATTCTGTTCAGACTTATTAAAGGTCGTGAAGTTTAAAAAGCAAAAAATTAATTATAAAAAATTCATTAATCCATTAAATCAAAAATTATGAAAGCAAGTAGCACATTATTAGGAATTCTAGGAGCCGCAGCAGCGGGAGCATTTTTAGGAGTATTGTTTGCACCGGACAAAGGATCAAACACAAGAAAAAAAATCTCAGATAAATCAAAAGATTACGGAGATAACCTAAAAAGTAAAGTAGATGGTATCATTAGTACAATTACTTCAAACGGTAAAGATATCATCGAAGAAGGTAAAGCAAAATTTAACGCTGCAAAAGAAGACTTCAATTCTGAAGCAAAAACTGTAAAAACTAACTATTAATAAGTGAAATTTTTAAACCATAAATACCTTTATCATGGAAACAAATGCAACAACAAATGAAAACCTTAATCTTTATGAAAAAGCCGAAAACTATACAAAAACGAGTTTAGAATTAATTAAACTTAAAACTGTTTCAGCTGCTGCTGACGCCTTGTCAACAGTAACATCTAGAATTGCGGTCGGAGCTGTTGTTGCATTTTTCACCTTGTTTCTTAATATCGGGTTGAGTTTATGGATAGGAAAAGAACTTGGAGAGTATTACTACGGTTTTTTTATAATGGCCTTATTCTATCTGATAGTAGCTATTGTAATGCACAAAACACAGCATAAATTAATCAAAACTCCTATTGGGAATATGATTGTTTCCAGTATTTTAAAAGAAACTAAAAAAGAAAATTAAACCCTGATTTAAAAATTATAAACGAAGACTGGTTATGGAAACTATTTATAATATTGAAACTTTAAATCAGAGGATTCAGCTACTGGAAAAGCAACAGGATGAAGAATGGTGTGCAATAAAAGATGAAATCGACGATATAAAAGAGAACCTGAAACCTCTTAATCTTATTCGCAACACGATTGAAGAAATCAATGAAACTGTCGGCTTTAAGGGCAATATAGCACAATCTGCCATAAGTATAGGAATTGGTTATCTCGCTAAAAGATTTGTAATAGGAAAAACCGATTCTGCAATGAAAAACATTTTCGGAACATTATTACAACTGGTAGTAACAAAATTAGTTTCTAAAAGAGACGATTCTTCAGAGGATGATGAAGAAGAAGAATCAAAACAATATGAACCATCAAGAGAGTAATTGTTTAACTACAAATAAATTTATTATGGAAAAGTTTAGCGAAATAGTATTAAAAAATGGTGTTCACATTTACTCCAATCTATATAAATATTTTGAATTTACAAGAGTATTTCTCGGTATCTAGCTCGTTTATACGTTCTGCTATAACAATTAAATAACGGTTAAGCAGCTAATACTTCACTATATAAATTCTAATTTTTATAATTAGAGCCTTATAAGGAAAAAGCAAAGTAAACAATTGGTTTACTTTGCTTTTTTGGTTTTTGTAAAGGTGCAAAGATGCAGAGTTGCAAAGGTTCAAAGGAACATAGATTTAAAACCAAAAAAGCCGAACAATGTTCGGCTTTACTATTTTACATCAGAAAAGAAACCTCTGAACCTTTGTAACTATGTCCCTTTGAACCTAAGAAGTTTACGTTAGTAAACTTCCGAAGCTTCTTTTAATTTTTCCATATTGTTTACCAATTGTAACTCGGCAACAATTTTTTGGATATCACCATTCATGATGTTTCCTAGATCGTAAAGTGTCAAACCAACTCTGTGATCCGTTACACGACCCTGAGCGTAGTTGTACGTACGAATCTTAGCAGAACGGTCACCAGAACTTACCTGAGAAGTACGTTTTGTAGCATCTTCAGCTTCTTTTTTGGCCAATTCCATTTCGTACAAACGAGAACGTAAAACCGTCAACGCTTTATCCTTATTTTTATGCTGTGATTTCTGATCCTGACATTGCGCCACCAATCCTGTCGGAATGTGCGTTAAACGTACTGCAGATTTCGTTGTATTTACCGATTGTCCTCCAGGTCCGGATGAACAGAAGAAATCTACACGAACATCATTCATATCAATTTGTACATCAAACTCTTCTGCTTCTGGTAAAACCATTACAGTAGCTGCCGATGTATGCACACGACCTTGTGTTTCTGTCTGCGGAACACGCTGTACACGGTGAACTCCTGCTTCAAACTTCAAAGTTCCATATACATCTTCTCCCGAAACTTCAAAAATAACCTCTTTGAAACCTCCCGAAGTTCCTTCGTTCATATCCACAACAGAAGTTCTCCAACCCATGCTTTCGCAATATTTGGTATACATTCTGAATAAATCACCTGCAAAAATACTCGCTTCGTCCCCACCGGTTCCGGCGCGAATCTCCACCATTACATTTTTAGCATCTTCCGGATCTTTAGGAATCAACATAAATTTGATTTCCTCCTCCAGTTGAGGCAAGCGTTCTTTTGCTTCGTCGAGCTGCATTTTGGCCATTTCTACCATATCTGCATCGCTTCCGTCGGCAATGATTTCGTTTGCTTCGTCAATATTTGCTAAAACAAGAATGTATTCTTCTCTCTTTTCAACCAAAGCTTTTATGCTTTTATATTCCTGATTGAGCTGCACATAACGCTTTTGATCAGCAATAACATCCGGCTGAATAATCAAATCCGAAATCTCATCAAAACGCTGCTTTACATATTGAAGTCTATCTAACATTTTCTAATTCCTTTTATTGGACTGCAAAATTACGAAATTTTTGTTGAAAATTCTAGTATTGAGTTTTTGAGTTTTTTGAGAGGGAATTGAATTATTTCTTTTTTATAAATCAGGTGTTTTTACTTGGTGGTGGATTTAGATTTTATGCGATGTTTGTTTTTATTATATAGCAATCGTTTTTTAAAAGTTTTTATTCTTTTTATTATTTACGGTTTTCAGTAAAGTAATTGATTAAAATCCTATTATTTTTGAAACCATAGTAAAACACTTTTAAATATCAAAATTAAAACAAACTAACATAACCAAATACCATAAAAATGAGTACAAAAAAATGTAAAATAGATATTGTAAGTGTTCAGATAAAACAATTGGATAAAGAACACAAAAAAATGACTTTTATTGATATATTAAAACATCCAGAAATTGTAGATCAAGAAAAGAACATCTCAAATAGAACTGTACATTACTCAATTATTGAAGAAACAGACAAATTTATAATAGGTTTCCTTAGATCAACATTAGATAAAGATTTACCAGCAAAAATTGATAAAGAAACAAAAACCATTTCTAAGTTAGATGTTAAAGAATCTGAAGGACTTGTATATGGTAGCATATTTCTTTATTCTAAAGATTTATCATGTATCTTTTTTGAAGTAAATAAAAACTGCATATATCTAGATTCTTTTAGAAAATTTATTATTAAATGCTACTTAGAATCAACTCTGTTAAAAAACGAGACAAGTTTTGACATAATATTTGGAACAATCTATCGTAAAAAAGAATATGAGAGAGCTATAGGTATGACACAATTTAAAGGATTTAAAATGAAAGTTCATCAGCCTGCAGCATTATTGGAAGAAATAAAGAAAGTTAATCGCTTACTTGAAGATAAGGTAGAATTAGATTTTTTACCTGAAATTCAAAAGGCCGCAGAATTAAATAGTGATATTGCTGAAATACATTATAAGGTATCTGCAAAAGAAAAAGGTCTTTATAAAAATAAAATTCTTCCTGTAATTGAGAGTTTTCACAAACTCTTAGGTTTTAGCGAAATAAGAGAACATATTGATACTGTTGAGATCGTGGGTTATACAGTCGATAATGCAAAAGCAAAAAAACCAATAGACTTACTAGGTGATGTGTACTTTGGCATTTTTAAAATCTCAATTCCAAGGTTAGACGCTAATCTTCAAAAAAAAGAAAGAAAGGATTCTATTAAAACTCTTTATTTAAATGAGTATCCAATACTAAAATCATATTTATGATTTCAAACAATCATTTGAAAGAAATTGAAAAATTAAAAATTAAAAAAATTACATATTTTTTTCTAGAATGCTTATTGTTTATCATTACTCTAATTTCATGTTACCAATTAAATCTTGAATATAACGAAGACACCGCATTAGTAAATGATAAACTAATAGATGTCAGCTCAATTTTTTTTGGTATTTTCCTCGGATGTTTATATCTTTTTGAAAGATTCAAAAGTAATAGTACATATCAATATTTTTTGGTGTTTTGTAAAAGATTACTTATTTTGAATATTATAATAATTGCTTTTTCATTTATTGTAATTTTATTAAATAAAAGCATCCCCGATTCAAAATCAATTACAATTGGAAATGAAATCTTCCAAATTAAAATAAAAAGTTTATTTTTTTCTCTATACGTTTCGTTATTTGCTATTACATTGTTTAATATTTGGCGGTTCATTAAGATTATTTTAATAATTTTAAAAAGCAATAAATAAGATTTATACAATTAAAAGATTTACAAAAATTAAATATTAAACCTATTTAGAAAAACCTTCAAAAAACTAACTTCATACTCAAATGTTTGACAAAATACCTTCTTTAAAAGATTTTATTATTTATTTAATGCCGGGAATCTTAATCTCCTATTTTTCTTTAAATATATTTAATCACATATTCAACAATTCCTTTACTACTGAGCAAATTTCAGGTAATAGTGTTTTAAATTTAGTTGGAATTATATTTTCATTTTTAATTGGTTTCTTATTTTCACAAATTCAATTGATAATCTATAATAAAGTTTTAGAAAAAAATTTTTGTATAATAAGAACCATAGATGGGAGCCAAACTTCTGATCAAATAAAAGAAATTTTGATTACTAGAATCATAAAAGTATTTGAAATCCCTAATGCAAACAGAATGGATATATTGAATGATGACCTCATAATATTTACTTGTCTCAACTATGTAAAAATTAAAACTAATGAAGAGAGTCAACAATTTATTAATCGTTCAAGCAATCTTTCTTCGTTCGCCTCTGCTTTATTTTTACCAATAAATTTAGGTATTATAAATTTACTTTTTATTCTCGGTGCATCAACTTGTATTATTATTTGGGTAATAACCATATCTTCAATAATCGTATTTTTAATAACAATTAAAATTACCTTAAACTTTCGAGATGATTGGTTTAAGGCAATTTTCCGTCAATTCTTAATACTATCAAAAGAATAGGGACATAGTTTAAATTAATCTACAAAGGCTTATGTGGAACTAAAATAAGAATTAATTTTTTTACATTTATTTATGGAAGAAGATAAAACATTCATCGAATTAGGAACTTTAATTATAGCAATAATAGCTCTACTTCAACCGTGGTTATTATTTATTTACAAAAAATACTTAAAAAGAGGTAAGGTTGTTTTTTTTGAAACAGGAAATATTGAGATAGGATTTAGCAATTACGCCTCTACAATTGGAATCAGTGGAACCTTACGATCACTTAATACAGATTTTTTTGTGTCAAAAATTAGTTTAGAATTAACTAAAGATAGAGATTCATCCAAACATAATTTTGAATGGTCAATTTTTAGAGATACAAAAATATCACTTGTTGGAGATGGTCAAACCCATATTGAACTTCCATATGGAATCTTACTTACAACACAATCACCACAAAGATTAAGCATTCAATTCCATGATAATAAGCAGCAAGATGATATAAGACCAATCCATGAAGAGCTCGCAAATAAATGGCAAAGTTTTTTAGATGCAAATTTTCCATATGATCAAAGAAGGATAGCTAACAATTTAGATAATCATATTTATTCTGTTTTTGAAGAGTTTAATAAATCATGTGATATAACGGATGCGTATGCTAAGTTTAATCGTAATTTTTATTGGGATGCGGGAACTTATTCAATAAATTTTAACATTCAAACTTCCCAACCTGATAAAATTTTTAGCAAAAAATATAAATTTTCTCTCAATGAAGAACAATGTAAAAACTTAAGACTTAATGTTATCACGCTTAATGATCATGCTTGTGAACAAACACGATATAACTGGAATTTTGCATTTACTAATTTTATTTAATTTGCACCACGCTGGCGCGAGCGTCTCCACCACGTTGGCGCGAGCGTCCCGCTCGTGAACACAAGCCATGTCAACAAAAAAATAAAATACTTTGCGGGCACGAGTGGGACGTTTGCGTAGCATAAGGGAAAAATAATAAGAGATAAAAATGAAAATTATTTTAGAAAGAAATTTGGATTTTAAGCAGTTTCAAAATTTGATTATTTTGACTTTTATTACCGTAATGATATTTCTTGGAATGCTAAATTCAGTTGACTTTAAATCTTATTATTTTATTGAAATAGCTTTATGTCTTTTGAATCTTATATTAATTGCTCTTTTACTTACTCAGAAAGGTTTATTAATTGAAAATCAAAAACTTTACAAATCATTTTTTTTGTTTGGATTTGGGTTAAGAAAAACTCAAATCCAAACATCAGAATTTCAGCAGCTTTTTATAAAAGAAGGAAAACTTTCAACTAATTACGCCTATTCAAATGGCATAAAAGAATTTCATAATTGGGAACCTGATTTAAATCATTCAGTAACAAGTTTTACTTTAATAATGCTGGATAAAAATAACACTAATGAAAAAAAGATTTTGACCTTAACTAAACCTGAAAAAGTAAAACTGGCAATTGACTTTATTATTAAAAATACCAATCTCACGATTTAAAAAAATATTATACAAATAATTCTCATTTCATAACTGCATCAGATTCCAAATAAATCTCATGTAAATCATCCAGCAATTCCATTTCTCCTTCTGGAAGAAGCTGTAAAGCAATTTCAAGCAATGTCATTACGTTGACACTATCTTTTATAATTGAAGTATCCCGCGCATCATTACTAAGCAAAATAATACTGGCTTTTAGAAGATCTGAAACCATTAGATTTAATTCGTTATAACTGGAAACTTTTAGCTTTACGCTAAACCAATTGTCACTAGTATTATCTGGTTTTAGTTTGTCGAATTTATTTAATCTTTTCATTGATTTTAAAAATTCCGTGACTTTTTCATTATATTTTGTTTCCATTATTTCGATTGGATTTGTTACTAATTGAAAAGCAAAATTAATAAATAATCGGTTATAAACAACCGATTATTTTCAATCATATAAAAACAATCTATTACTTGTAATTTCATCTCCATGAATAAGACAAGAAAAAGTGAAATTCCACAAGTTGTAATACAACTCGGAATCAGGATAAAAGAAATAATCGAAGCAAATCAACTCAAACAAAGAGAGGTTGCGCATGATGCAGAAATGGATGTAGAAAATTTACGAAAATACATTAAGGGCAATCAGGAAATGAAAATAAGTACTTTGTTTAAGATTGCTAAATCATTAAAAATAAATCCAGGCGATTTAATTAAGGATTTATAATAATTTAAGAAATAATGTTTCTTGATTTAGAAAATTGAACAAACTTATAATCATTGCAATATTTCTTTGAATTAAATGAAAATACAATCAAAATTTAGAAGTTTATATTTATTTAGAGTAAACGTATTTTTTGTCCTATTTGATTTCTTTTGCCTTTATCTTTTTTTTAATAGTTTTAAAACTGAAAGCGTTCAAGTCGGTTTAGGATCAATTATATTTTTAGCCTTAAGTATCTATTTTCACATACGCACACTTCGCTCAGTAAATGAAATTACTGTTTTAGAAAACGGCTTACAACTAATAGCTTTAGTTTCGAATAAAGGGGAATTTATTCCTTTTTCATCTATGGTAAATATTAAAACGGAGCGCATTTCAGGATCTGAGAGTGATGCTGGACAAATAACTACAGGTTATTTTGAAAGTACAGTATTCCTTAAAAATGGCACAGAGTTATTAATTAGCCCTGATCAATATGAAAACTATAAAGAAATTGTTGTAGCTATCAGGCAAAAAATCTAAAAAAAAATATACGTTTTAACTTCGTCGCCTGCTCGCTCCACTCTCACCGCACAGTTTGGGCAGATTGCTTAATTACTTTGCGGAGCAACGTTGCGGAGTTTCTTGTGTGGTCCCTCGTTCCTCGGGATGACAAGCGGTATGGTAATAAGGATTGCGGTAAAATATACGTTTTAACTTCGTCGCCTGCTCGCTACAACTTCACCGCACAGTTTGTCATCCCGAGGAACGAGGGACCACACCAGAAACTCGACATAGATTGGCACGCACGGTTTTTATCTTTAAAAAACTTAGTTTTATTGAATTACTTTGCCGAGCAATGTTGCGGAGTTCTTGTGTGGTCCCTCGTTGCTCGGGATGACAAAGTTTGGGCAGATTGCTTGATTACTTTGCGGATTTACTTTGCCGAGCTACTTGTGTGGTCCCTCGTTCCTTGGGATGACAAGCGTTATGGTAATACGGATTGCGGTAAAAATGCAGTAAAAAAACGCTTGCGCCTGTTCGCTCCGCTCCCATCGCACAGTTTGTCATCCCGAGGAACGAGGGAACACACAAGAAACTCGACATAGATTGGCACGCACGGTTTTTTATCTTTAAAAAAACTTAGTTTTATTGAATTACTTTGCGGAGCAACGTTGCGGAGTTTCTTGTGTGGTCCCTCGTTCCTCGGGATGACAAGCGTTGTGCATTAATTCAGCAGATTAGCATCTGAGAGATGTGCATATTTTCCCGTAATGGTTTTGTCTTTGTCCAGTACAAAAATAGTGGGTGTTCCTATTACGCCGTACTTTTTAAAATATTCCCCTTCAAAACCTTTTAAATCACATAGTTTTTCTGTCCACGGCAGGGCATCCATGGTGAGTTTGGAGATACGCTCGTCTGTATCTGAAGTGACGGAAATTATCTGTATGCCTTTTTGGGTCAGTTCACTGTAATTTTTTTTGATCCATTGTATTTCTTCGTCGCAATGTCCGCAGCCGCTTTCGTAGAATAAGATAATGTATTGTGAAGCCGAAAGACTGCTGAGTTTATTTCCGTTTGGTAAATTTATTTCGGGTGCTTTGTTTCCCGGTACAGCCGCAAAACCGGTTATTACCTGCGCCAAAGTTCCTGTCGGGTTTGGCAAAGTGCCGCTTTGGTAAATGGCAAAAGCAATCTGCATTTTGGAGTTTTCCCAGCCGTTTTGCTCGCAAATTTCCATAAGGTTGTTGCCCAGACCGTTGAGTACTTCTGCCGAGTATTGTTTTTTAAGCAGCGTAATGGCATCGTTTACAAAAGCTTGTTCGTTTTTAACCACATCGCGGTACATCGCCGTCCAGGACTGCAGGCTGTAGAACCATAGTGACGAATGGTACAAATCTGCATTAATGTATTTGGCGGCATCCTGTTTTAGGGTTTCGATTTCGGCGGGCTGTTTTTGCGGGTAACTTCCAAGCTCATTGGCGAACTGGCTGAGCTGCAAAAAAGTGGCGGCATACAAAGGCGAATTTTTGATCAGTTTTTGCTGTTGTTTGTCTGCCGTTTCTGTTTTGGCAAGTTCAGTTTTGGCCTGCACGTAAAACGGATCACTGTTTTTGTAAACCGTGAGCAGACCCTGTAAGAGCCCAAGCCTGGTTTTTGTTTTGCTTTGTTCTTTGTATTGTTTTACCAGAAAACTGTTTTCGGGCGAACCGGTAAAAACGATATTATCAAGATTTGGCGTTTCTGATGCTGAGCTTACTGTAAAGTTTTCTTTATTGACGATCAGATCCAGACCGCCTCCCTTTTTGGTAAAACGAAGACCGCTCATACCCGTATAACTTTTTTGCGCATCAGGCAGCAATAAAGTTGCTTTGCCCGCTGCATCAAGTTTGCCCTGCTGTATGGTGTCTGGTTTGGTACCTTTATTAAGCAGCCATACATACTCTTCTGCTGCAAACTTAGGCAGGGAAACCATAATGGTTTGTGCCGACAGGTTTAGTGCCATCAATAAAAAAGCAGTAAACAAAATAATTTTTCTCATGCTTGTATTATTTTCAAATTAATTAATTTTAATAAAACAAATACCTGTTCTGCATTAGCCGAAAGGCATAACAAAGAACAGGGCATTTGTTTACATACAGGTTTTTATTGCTTTAGCTTTAAAACCGTACTTCTATTTGTTCCCGCCGGTCAAACCAATGACCGGCGGGTAAGTTTAAATATTATGGATATAAACCCATATCAAACTTTTATGAATTACATTCTTCTAACACAACGTACGTAATGTGAACCTGATGTTGAATTAGGAATATTAGCAATGCGTGCGCCTCTGGAAAAGTCATAGACGTAATGGTATCCACCAACATTACTACCTTCAGTACTAGTCGTATACCCACTTCCTATCATCGGGTCAGCATCACTGTCAGTGCCCCAATCGGTTTTAGCTCCAGTTTTCGCTGATCCACCTGTGCCAGCAACAGGCAAAGCAATGTAAAGTTTGTTTACCTCCATTAAGTTAGGTAAATACCATCCAGTACCTCCATCAGCACCTGTACCTGTTTGACAAAGTTCTATAGCTTTTTTCCAATATGTGTCTAACTTGGTATTAGCGGAATAATAATTTGCATCTCGCTTATAAACACATAGGTCACCTACTGATGCTACTGTGAAGTAATTCGATAATCCTGTAGTGTAATTCCAGCTACCTGAAAGGTCGGTTCCTAATTTAATGCCTGTATTTTGTTGCGAACTAGTATATAAAGTCGCTGGCAATGCCACAGTAGCGGCCCAGTCACCAGCAGTATTAGGCGTTCCCGGTGCTCCTGTTGTTGCAGCTGTTGAATAATCATAAGCACAATTCTGACATATAAATCCGTTACAGCAAAGATAATCCTGAATCTTTACCACTTTACTGATGCTTCCTTTTGTACCATCGGTAAAACTAACATAGGCCGTAATGGTAATCACCTGCCCATTGGTTGCAGTGGCTTTGTAACCGTCCTGTACCGCTGGCTTAATAATTTGCTCAAGGTCTGCAAAGGTTACCGTATAAGTGGTATTGTTAGTTCCAGATGCAGCTGTATTGCTGTAGAATTTAGTTACATCTGCCACCCATGTTACATTAGAAATGGTTTTGCCTGTTACCGTCAAAACATAATCCTGATTACCTTGTGGTGTAGGACTTGCTGTTTCTGTACGAATAGTACTAATTCCATTACTATTTCCGCTTATGGTATTCCCAAATGTTTCCTTGGTATCAAAGCATACCTTGCCGCTCATGCTCAAAGATGCAGTGGTTGGATAATTCTGAGGATCAAGAGTGGTTGTAACGGTAAACGCTGGTGAAGGGGTTTTGGCATTTACATCACAGCCGTTTGTTACCACACAATAGAAATTGTCAGTACCTACTGCTGTTGGTGTATAAATGTAGGTAGAAGAATTAGTTCCTACCGCAGTACCACCTGGAGACGTTCCTTTGTACCATTGGTACGTAGGCGTATTGATGCTTGTAGCACTTACTTGTAGCGTAACCGCAGTTCCTGCAACAACACCTGGAAAAGCAGTGGCACTTAGTGCCGTAACCACTGGTGTAGGACATGCATTGTTTACTGTAATTGGCAATACCAATGGTGCAGATGCTCCGCATGAGTTAGTAGCCTTTACTGTAAGGTTGACCGTTGCACCTGTTGTTCCTGTTGCCGGAAACTTAACAGAAGCACTAGCCCCTGCAGGTGTAACTGTTGCTCCGCCGTCAACACTCCATACATAAGTGGTATTAAGATCGTAATCTATATTGGTTACATATACTTTTTGTTCACCAAAGTTTACCGGTGTTGGGGCCGTTTTCCAGGTAAGGGTCGGAACATCAGATATCGCAGCTCCGGTAGTTTTGCTTCCCATAGGGCTCACACAACCACTTGCATTGGTTACCGTTGCAGAATAAGTTGTTCCGGTTTTATTTACCGTAATAGTCTGCGTGGTTTGAGATAATTTCGTGCTTCCTTCATACCAGGTATAGGTATAGGTTCCCGCTACGGCAGGTACTACGCTTAAATCTGTACTGCTTCCGCAAATTACTCCGCTTCCGCTAATGGTTGGCGCATCGGGAGCTTTTCCTCCAGATATTGGTTTTTCGGTAGTGCTTGCCTCTGCCGGACAGGCCACCCCGCTGTTGTCTGTTGCCACCATACGCAATAAAATGGACGTTTGGTCAGCCGGAATGGTATACGGACTTGTAATTACCACATCGCCATTGTACCAGGTATAGGTTACCCCTGCCTGTTTGTTTTTTACTTCTAAAGTTAAACTTCCGCCCTGACAAAAAGTATTTACCAAGTTGATAGCGGTACCGTTTACCAGTACATCGGCATTATTCACCACTATTGGTGTGCCGGAACCTGCCTCATAGGCAACATTTATAACATTTGAGTTTTTAGAATAACAGCCTGCAGATCCTGCTGCTGCAAACCAGTCGCCCTGATCTGCTGAACCAGTCAAGTTAATAGTAGATCCGGTTCTGGCAGAATCCAAAACTCCATTATGAAACCACGATACAGCGCCCGTGCTTCCCATTGCGGTAAGTTTTACTGTACCTGAAGTACCGCAAAGAATTCCGCTGTTAGATGCTACTATTGTTTTGATTTGTGCCGGTGCTGTTCCAGATTCTGTAATTTTTCGCTCGTTTGCAGCATTTGTATTACAGCCTATAGCGCCCATCGATACATTGTAAGTACCTATTTGAGTCGCAATATAATACGATTGACCGCGCGCTACTTCAACACCGTTACGGGTCCAGATTAATTTATCCAGATTAGCCGTTGTTGCCGGTACCGAAAGGTAAACCGCTCCGCCTGTACATAAAGAAAGGGCGCTGCCAGATGGTGAAATTGCAGGTACTGTATAATTGTAAGTGCTGCAGTCTACACCCGCCTGAGTGAACATAAAGTCCTTGTACTGGCTTGTACAGCTGCTCGTTACGCGTACCATTACAGAATGAGTTGACACCGAATTATTTTCATTAAATCTAACTTTGAAGGTTCCGTTTGCCGTACTTACATCTGTAAGCGATGCGTAGTCGTTTCCGGCCACAATGGCAATGGTAAAAGGACCATTAGGACAATCCGGATCATCGACCGTAAAAGTCTGGTCGCAGCCTGTTCCGTTTGCCGCTACATTTGCACAAGCTGCAGGACTTATAGTGGTTTGGCTTGTTCCCTCACACATACTAATCCAGCGTTCGCTGTTCCAGTACTCTACACATTTTGTTGTGGTGTTGTAAATGGTAAGCCCGTTTGCAAGTGCGATTCCCGAAAGGGTCCAGGCATTTCTTTCTGTTGTAGACAATTGCGGTAAACGCAAACCGCCTGTTCCCTTACTGATAATTTCAACTGCCGAGAATTTTTCGGCAGGTTTAGGAACACCGTTTGTATTTCCTAAGGTAACCTGTGCCCTTATATTGGTCGTAAAACATACGATCAATACAAAAAGCCAAAGACTAAATAATTTTCTTTTCATTAGTTCTTGAATTTTAATTAATTAATAAATTTTAATCTTGGATAAAACTTGTTTTTGGGGAATAGTGGTTTATTACATTTTTGGTATTTACCATTATGTATTTGATGGCTTTGATTGGTAATTTATCAACATGTTTTCTATCGCTTTTTTAGCTTCGTTATTGAGCTCGTGGTATTCAGCTCTTAACATGTTACTTGTAATACTGGCGCGATCTCCCCGAATTGACTTTCGGATAAAGTCAAGCGAGTAGCCGTGTCTGTTTTTCATAATATTTAATACTTCCTGATTATAACCCGGTTTTGTTTTCATAATAATTGGAAACTGTTTTTTGTTCGCTAATCTTTCGGGTTTGATTTAGCCTTTAAAACCAAAACCTTTATATATGCACTATTTAGACGCGCGCATCTTACGATACAAAGCATCTAAAAAAAATGATTTAAGCCGCAGGAGTTGTAAAACGCGGTTTTACAATCAACTGTACTTTAGCAAATGATAAAATTATTTTTGGAAATATTTTTTGTGCGAGTGGCGCGTATGTAGTGGTATTGTTTCTTGTCGATCTCTATTTATTGATCTTCTAATGCTTTTTTTACTCTTTCGCAAATATTTTCATATTCTGTCCTAATAAGCTTACTGGTGTCGCCAATGCGAATACCTCTTATAGATTTTCTTATATAATCATAAGAAAACCCATGCTTGTTGTGTATAATCCTGAGTACTTCCTGATTATAATTTGGTTTCGTTTTCATATAATCCTTTTAACTGGTTACCAAAGTGATACATTCATAAGTATGATTTAATCTTATCCCTGTTTTTCCTGTTGAAATTCTCTGATGAGGTTTTCACGATTATCGATAATTCTTTCCAGCATCTTTTTTGCTTTTTCATCTCCCCTAAAAAATCTCATTTTAGCCGCCGGAGCATTAATGCCCATAACCTGCCCAAGGAGCGTATAGTCTCCGTACAATGTCTTCTTTTTAATTTGTTCGATTGTCATAACAAAAGTTTATATTTGAAAGCATTTGAGACTGCAAATATATACATAAAACTGTATAAAAAAACTCACAAGTACAAAATTCTGTAAATATTTTCCTAATGAATAGTGTAACCATAAGATTTCTAGAGACTTATGAATATTTAAAAAAGATAAAGGTAGTAAAAAACCCTACAAGTTTCGCAGAAAAGATTAACGTTAGTACTTCATTGATTACAGAAATCTGTAAAAAAAGAACAAATGCCGGAATCACTCCTATCCAGAATTTAGTACAGCAATTTAATGATATCGATGCAAATTGGCTTTTAACAGGCCGCGGATCTATGTTAAAAGGTCAAAACCCCGGATCTGAATCCAACCTTAATTACAAAGAACTGGCCGAAGCCAGACTTGAACTCATCGAACTGAAAAACGAAAAAATCGCCACACTTATAAAAGAAGTAAGAGAGCTAAAATCGACGAAGAAATAAATTGCACTGACACCACAGTTTGTTATCATAGCAGATCGACAAAGTAAAGCACGCACCGCTTTGTCATCCTGAGGAACGAAGGACCACACAAGCAGCTCGACAACGTAACTCCACAACGTTTTGTTGTTAATTTTGTGTGCTTTTTCTTTGTCGAGCTGCCATTGTGCTAAACTTTGCTTGATTTTACTTTGTCGAGCTAGTTTGTGGAGTTTCTTGTGTGGTCCTTCGTTCCTCAGGATGACAAAACTTTGGGTGATTTTCTTTGCCGAGCTGCTTTGCGGAGTTTCTTGTGTGGTCCTTCGTTCCTCAGGATGACAAAAAAAACAAAGAAGAGGAGGCAAAAGCCCCCTCTTCAAGAAAGAAAAATAAAAAAATTTGGTAATTATTTTTTTCTTAACTAATTTTTAAAAGCTGCGTTATCGCTTATGCATTTTAGGCAGTTTTTATAAACTATATAATACTATTTTAAATAATCTATTATTACAGTATCCGAATCTTTTAATTCATAGGAGTTATTGAAATCAGGAACGTAAGTCAATGCTTTGCCAATAACTCTTACTGCATCATTATTAACACGCAACCCATTTATATACATTTGTACTTTAGATATTGTAGCCGGAGTAGCCGATAATGTAAAAGCATCCTGGCCTTCGAATGCATAAATTTGATCACTTACTTGTTGACTGGGAGGTGCAGCATTGATAATATAGGGCTGTAGTTCGCTTCCAGATCCTGTTACTGTTATTCCTACGCCACCAATAGTTTTTCCACCAATTCCGGCTGGACCTTGGACTCCCTGAATCCCCTGAACTCCCTGAATCCCTTGAGACCCGGCATTTCCTGTATCACCTTGATCTCCCTTTTCTCCTTTTGCCCCGTCAAGCCCGGGCGCACCCGGAATACCCGGAACTCCTTTGAAACCCTGAATACCCTGAATACCCTGAATACCCTGAATACCCTGAATACCCTGTTCTCCTTTTTCTCCGGCTACACCCTGAATACCCTGAATGCCCTGTTCTCCGGTATCGCCTTTATCTCCTTTTATTCCGGTTACGGCTTTCCATGTTCCGTCTTGATTTTGAACATAAACATCACCGGTAGTTTTATCTGTATACAGTGTAATATTTTCTCCGGGATAACCGGCCTCACCTCTACTGGCAGGTACAGAACTTCCGGCAACAACATTAACATCTTCTGTAATTAGAATTCTATTCCATTTATTATCAAACCAATAATAGTAACCCGGTGTGATGTCTGTATTACTGGTAGTATTATAAACCAATAAACTAACTACATTACCAGGCACGATTGTCTCGGTATCAATAGTGCTTGTTAATGCTATTTGGGGTATCAACAAACCTTTATCAACAGAGAAAATGTGTAATGCGGCTGAGGCGTTCGGTGTTTTAGTTAAAATACCAACCTGCGAGTGAACAGTATAAATTCCTAAAAGAAAAAACAAAGCGAATAGTCTATTCTTCATAATATAATATATTAATTATTAAACACTTAATTATTTGGCGTTTGCTTTTCAACTATCTGCTTTGCTTTCTTTTAAAAAAATTGCACAAAATTAGTGCGCAGCAGATGCCTAAACCAAAAATACATTCGGCAGTTAGCTTTATAAGTTGAAATATGTAATTTGGAAATTTTAAAAACTCCTTTGGGGGGAGAATTAATTGGCAGACAATCTTTTATTATTAGATTGTTTTTCTAATGGATTGCTTTTATGCAAAGCATGTGGTATTATTTTAAAAAGGTATCCTTTCTTCCCTTGTTGGAATTCCAATCAGGTTTTTCGGGATTAAGGATGATTTTTGCAGCATTCTTTTGCATTTTAATCACTACGCACAAATCTCATTTTAGAGAAACTTACAATGTATTTTTCTCTAATTGTTCAATTTATTATAACAAAAAACAACTTTTGTCATATTTTTATAACAAATATACACATAAAAACGTATAAAAAAACTTACATATATGTAATTTGTACACTTTTTCTTAAACAATAGTATAACAACAAGATTTTGAGAAACTTATGAATTTAAAAAATAAAAAATTGTTAACCACTACCACATTCGCAGAAAAAATAAAATTAAGCGCCTCCTTAATTACAGATCTGTAAAAAAGAAAACAAAGGAATTGAATGTGTCGAAGAATAACATTTCATTATTTTTTTAATAAATTTAATCTCAAATATCAAAAATGAATAATTCGAAGTAATGAAGAATTTCTTTTTATCTCTCGCTATATTATTTCTATTTAGCTTTAGCACTCATTTATTTGCGCAAACACAAGCAGAAATGAATCAAACTGCTATTGAAAATTTTAAAAAAGCAGATAATGAACTTAATCAGGTTTATAAAAAGCTAGTGAAAAAATTAAATGAAAAAGAGAAAAAATTGTTGGTTACAGCGCAGAAAAACTGGATTAGATTTAGAGACTCAAAATGTGAATTTGAAAAAGAAGAATATAATGGAGGAAGTATTCAGCCATTAATTTATTATAACTGCCTTACCGAATGTACTGAAGATAGAATTAAAGATCTAAAAAGAAATTTAGAAAATCGCGATAAGTAATAAAAAATTAGTTTAAATGGAAAATTTCGACTGGACATCTTTCACCAAAAAAATAGCAATTAAAGCTAAACGTAGTGACATTTATAATGCCTGGACAACAGCAGATGGGCTGGAAAAATGGTTTCTCCAAAAGGTATATTTCTTTGATGAAAATCAGAAAGAAACAGGTAAAGACAAAAATGTTTCTGAAGGCCACACTTATCAATGGTTTTGGTATTTGTACAGTGATCCTATGTTGGGAAAAATCATTTCTGCCAATGGAAAAGACCAATTGCAGTTTACTTTTGAAGGAACTTGTCTCGTAGATATAAAACTGAGCGAAGAAAATGGTTATACTTTAATTGAACTTCGTCATCATAATATTCCAACAGATGACAACTCGAAACAATACATCAGACTGGGCTGTTCAAACGGTTGGCATTTTTATCTCACCAATCTCAAATCGGTTTACGAAGGCGGCTTGGATTTACGAAACAAGGACAGTAATTTGAATCCTATGATTAATAATTAGCATTGAACCATATTTACAAAAACAATTATCTCAAGCTTTAAAAATATTCTAAATTAAAACCAATCAAATAAACTGGCTTCACAAAATCTAAACCTATGAAAATATTGATTACTACCTTGCTTTTAATTTCAAACTTCGCATTATTTGCACAATCCGGTCAATTCTCCGGCGAATATACGCGCTCACTCTCAGAAGAAGGAAAACATATTATTGAATATAAATTGACTTTAAACCAGGATGGCACATTTTTATTTCATTCCTATACAAAAATGCAAGGCGGAAGGCCGCCGGAGGTAAACAAATACGGAAAAGGAAAATGGAGTGCAAAAGACAATATGATTACTTTTTCTTCTGATAAAAAAGAAGATTTTGACACAAAATATACTTTGGATTTTAATAATTCTACAGCAAGATTTATCATTAAAAATCCAAGGGATAAAAGCGATAAAATAGTGAAGACAAAACTTCAGTTTCTGGAATCAGAAATTGGCTGGATGAAAAGAATTGATATTTTTAAGATGTAAGTTTATTTTTACAAAAAAAATATCTTTGGGGTTTTAATCTTTAACAATGAATATCTCAAAATATGATTTAGTTTTTTACGGATTTATTATTAAAAGAAAATAATATGAAAATACATACTGCTAATAAAAAAACTAAAATTGATTCTCAAGTAAAAATTGATCGCAAATTAGATAAAATTAAAGATATAAAATTTAAATCTGACAAACTGGATGAAGTTAACAAACAAGACTTTAAATTGAATTTCTAATCAAATTGTTTGAACTAATAAAGCAAAATATTTTCTCCTAAAATTAAAACCGTTGAAGAATTTCTATCTGCGGTTTTTTATTTTATAAGATGTTTAAATAACTTTTACACTTTAAATGAACCTTGTCCCTTTCTTATAAAATCCCTACTTTCGCTTATAATTTAGAAAGAGAAAATGAAGGTCTGTATTGCCGAGAAACCAAGTGTAGCACGCGAAATCGCATCCGTTTTGGGTGCCAATACCAAGCACGACGGATATTACGAAGGCAATGGCTACGCGGTGACCTACACTTTTGGTCATTTATGCACCTTAAAAGAACCCAACGATTATAAACCGCACTGGAAAAGCTGGGATTTAAACAATCTGCCGATGCTTCCTGAAAAGTTCGAAACCAAGGTCGTTCAAAATTCAGGAATTCAAAAACAGTTTAAAATCATTAAAAGTCTTTTCGACAAAGCCGAAGTGGTCATCAACTGCGGGGATGCCGGACAGGAAGGAGAATTGATTCAGCGTTGGGTGATGAACGAAGCAAATTACAAAGGCGAAATTCAGCGCTTATGGATTTCATCACTTACCACAGAAGCCATAAAAGAAGGTTTTGAAAACTTAAAACCCTCTGCTAATTACGATAATTTATACTACGCCGGATTTTCCAGAGCCATTGGCGACTGGCTTCTCGGGATGAATGCAACGCGTTTGTACACCGTAAAACATGGCGGTTACAAACAGGTTTTGTCTATCGGGCGGGTGCAGACGCCAACATTGGCCATGGTTGTAGACCGTTTTAGAGAAATCGAAAACTTTAAACCTCAGCCGTATTGGGAACTGCAGACTTTATATAGAGAAACGCTTTTTAGTTACGAAGAAGGCCGCTTTCTAAAAAAGGAGGATGGTGAAATTCTGGCAGAAAAAGTAAAAGAAAGTGATTTTGAAATTGTTTCTGTTGATAAAAAGAACGGAAATGAATATGCACCAAAACTTTTTGACCTGACTGGTTTACAGGTATATTGCAACCAGAAATTCGGATTTTCGGCAGAAGAAACGCTTAAAATAGCACAGACTCTGTACGAACAAAAAGTAATTACGTACCCCAGAGTTGATACGACTTTTTTACCAAATGATATTTATCCGAAAGTACCGGGTATTCTGCAGAAATTAACCAATTATAGCGAATTAACACAGCCTGTTTTAGCCAAAAAAATAAAAAAATCGCCAAAGGTTTTTAACGACAAAAAAGTAACCGATCACCATGCGATTATTCCAACAGGAGTTCAAAATAATCTGGCATACAATCAGCAGCAGGTTTATGATATTATCACAAGACGTTTTATTGCTGTCTTTTATGATGATTGTCTGGTTGCCAATACGACAGTAATCGGAAAAGCAGCCGATGTTACTTTTAAAGCTACAGGAAAAGAAATTCTGAAAAAAGGTTTTCGTGTTGTTTTTGAAGATCCAAACGCCAAAGAAAAAGAACCCGATTTACTGCCTGCTTTTGTTGTTGGCGAAAAAGGCCCGCATGAACCGTCATTTCTTCAAAAAGAAACCAAACCGCCCAATCAGTTTACCGAAGCGACTTTACTGCGCGCCATGGAAACCGCTGGAAAGCAGATTGATGATGAAGATTTACGTGAACTGATGAAAGAAAACGGAATCGGTCGTCCGTCAACACGGGCGAATATTATCGAAACACTTTTTAAACGTCAGTATATTGTACGAAATAAAAAACAGGTTTTGCCAACCTTAACCGGTATTCAGCTAATCGATACAATTCAGAATGAATTGGTCAAATCGGCTGAACTTACAGGAAGCTGGGAGAAACAACTGAAAGATATCGAAAAAGGCACTTTTACAGCTGCTGCATTTATTAGAAATATGAAGCGAATGGTTGAGGCTTTGGTTACCGAAGTTCGGAGTGAAACCAGACACGCAAACATTTCGCATGCAGCGACGATTCAGAAACCGGTTGTAAAAACCGAGAAAAAGAAAGCTTCGGGAATTTCGGCAGAGACTTGTCCTAAATGTCAGAAGGGCAATCTGATTAAAGGAAAATCGGCTTATGGATGCAGTGAATACAAATCGGGCTGTGATTTTGTGCTGCCTTTTGTTTTTCATGATAAAAAGATTACTGAAAGCCAATATTTAAGATTGGTTCAAAAAGGCTCAACTGTAAACATAAAAGGCTTTAAAATCAACTCTGAAACTGTTGAAGGTTTAATACGTTTTGAAGAAAATTACAAATTGAAATTAGAGCCCAAAAAGACGGAAGCGAAAACTCCTAAGACAGAAACGGCAGATTCTTTGGCCTGCCCGAAATGCAAAAAAGGAACAATACTAAAAGGCAAAACCGCTTATGGCTGTGCCGAATATAAATCGGGTTGTGATTTTAAAGTTACTTTTGATGATGTCAGGGCCAAATTAAAAGATCAAAAACCAACTAAGGAATTGGTGTATTCTATTTTACAGGAAAGTGTTTAGTTTTTTAAAAAATTTTATGATTCAAAATTAATCTGCTAAATCTGCAGAATCTGCGTGAAAAAATAAAATTCGTAAAAATCCTTGCAATTTGTGGCAAATATTTTTTTTCGTACTTTAGTACTATCAAAACCTTATAAACATGTCTCATAAAATTACTTTTTTAGCGTTTTTATTAGTTATTGTTTCCTGCCAGAAAAAAGAAACAGTAGAAAAAGATAAAATAAAAATTGCCGACTGGCTTGTAGGAAACTGGGAAAATAAAAATCCTGATGGTGTATTAACCGAAAACTGGGAAAAAGTAAACGATAGTACTTTTGCTGCTACTTCTTATTTTATAAAAGAAAAAGATACACTGCACTTGGAAAAAATCGTTTTATCACAAAAGGGTGAAAAACTAACTTACAGTGCCACAGTAAACGGACAAAATGATAACAAAGCAATTGATTTTCCTTCGACAAGTGAAACCGCAACAAAATTGATTTTTGAAAATCCGCAACACGATTATCCTCAAAAAATTACGTATACAAAAAATTCTAATAATACTTTGACGGCTGAAATTTCAGGGAAATTAAATGGAAAAATGACCACGGAAAGGTTTATTATGAAGAAGAAGTAGGTTTATAATTGGTTTAATATATCGTTCCTACGGAACTTTTAAATTCTTGCAATCTATTTTCAACGGATTAAAAATCCGTTGTTATAAATATTTCATTCCTCCGGAATTTTAAACATTAAAAAAATTTTAAAAATTTTAAAAACATCAAAAAAGAACCATTAGGTTCGAGCTATTCTGTAGAGCCGGACTTCAGTTCCTATTGTAATCTGTTTTTTTTCAACGGATTAAAAATCCGTTGCTATAAATATTTCATTCCTCCGGAATTTTAAACATCAAAAAATATTCTTCAAAATTTTAAAAACATCAAATAAGAACCATTAGGTTCGAGCTATTCTGTAGAGCCGGACTTCAGTTCCTATTGTAATCTGTTTTTTTTCAACGGATAAAAATCCGTTGCTATAAATATTTCATTCCTCCGGAATTTTAAACATCAAAAAATATTCTTCAAAATTTTAAAAACGCAGAACCTTAGTTTCTTAGCATCTTAGAAACTCCAAAATCACTCATTCTCCCCTATTTTATTCACCATAAAAATCATGAGTATTCCCAAAAGCGCCATTACCAGAAATGCCCATTTCATACTTAGATATTCAGAAATAAAACCCACCATTGGCGGAACCAGTAAAAAGCCAAGATAACCAATTGTTGAAATAGAAGTTAATGCCGAGCCACTGCTCATTTTTGATGATCTTCCGGCAATGCTAAATACCAACGGAACTACACAGGATACTCCAAATCCGATTAAAACATATCCAAAAATAGTAGGATAAGCATAAGGCAGAATGAAACAAATACCAAATCCTGTAGTGATCAAAATACCACTGTAAAGCAGAATTCGTTTAGTACCAAATTTCATTACGCCATGATCTCCAAACAAACGCCCCAACGTTACTGCAGTTGCAAAAAACACAAATGCTGCGCTGGTCATTTTAGGGGAAGCTTTTAATATATTTTCAAAATAAATACCGCTCCAGTCATACATTGTATTTTCGCAGGCCATAGAAACAAAGCATATCATGGCAAATTTTACCAGATTTTTTTCGGGCATCGAAAAGAATTTCTTTTTAACCGGAACAGGCTCATTGTGAATACTCATCGGATAAAAACAAGCTGTAAGAGCCAGCATAAAAACGCTTACGCCTAATAAATGATGTGATGGTGCGATGTGCTGTGTCACCATTACATACCCCAACCCTGCTCCCGAAAAAACGGCAATACTCCAAACTGCATGAAAACGAGTTATGATTGATTTTGGATATAATTTCTGCACCTCAAGAGATTGTGCATTGATAGATAAATTAAAAATATTTCGAGAAGCGCCAAAAATCAATAGCACTATTACCAGCTGCCAAACAAATGCTACTAAACCGGGTAAGGACAACACAATATTGAACATTATGGCTCCCAACAGCATAATGTAGCGACTGCTGTATTTATTTAAAAGCTTTCCTGTAAAGGGCATTGTTAACATCAGGCCAATCGGAAATGCAAATAAAACTGCTCCAAATTGTGCTTCAGACAAATGCAGCTGTGCTTGTATATGCGGAATTCGGGATACCCACGAAGAATATCCAAACCCTGACAGGAAAAAAAACACAGTGTTGGCTATACGATATCCTCTTGGAGTATTTTGAATCTTTTTGAAAAAAGGTAAAATCATGAAGTAATTTTTCTGAATGCAAAAGTAAAACATTTAAGACTTAAGTAGCCCAATTAGTTAAAAGAAACTCATTTAAATGTGGTTTTAACATTTAAATTTTTCACCATTAAAATAACATCAAAAATTTACTTCAAAAAGAATTGTTGAAGAAACTTTTATATATACATTTGCATTGTTTTTATTAAGTCTAAATAATAATTAATTATAAACCAAAGTTTAAAACCAATGAATTTTTTAAAATCGAAGCATTTAAAATACCTATCTGCCGTACTGCTTTTTTCTATTTCTACTTTATCTGCACAACAAAATAACGGAAAAATAAAAGGAACGATTTCAACTTCTGATGGCAAACCGGCATCTGACGTAAATATTTTACTTAAAAACTCAAAGTACGGAACAACTGCAAATGAATATGGTACTTTTGAGTTTAGCAAAGTAAAAGCCAATACTTATACGCTACAGGTTTCTTTAACGGGTTACGAAACTCTTGAAAAAGAAATTACAGTTAAGGAAAACGAAACTACTTTACTTAATTTACAATTAAAAGTATCTAATAAAGAATTACAGGAAGTAATCATTAGTAATAACAAAATGATTACCAAAAAAACAGATTATGTGGCGAGAATGCCTTTGAATAATCTGGAAAATCCTCAGGTTTATAATGTTGTAAGCAAAGAACTTTTAAAGGAGCAAATTGCAGTAGATATTAGAAGTGCAGTCCAAAATGCACCGGGAGTAGTGACAAAAATCTATCCTTCGGGAGGACTTGAGATTAGTTTTAGAGGATTTAGTACTGGTGTAAATGCCAGAAACGGGATGGAAACCCTTACGGGAAGAAGTTCAATTTCTATTGATAATGTTGAGCGTATTGAAGTGCTCAAAGGCCCATCGGGAACTTTATTCGGATCCTCTGTTTCTTCTTTTGGAGGTGTTGTAAATCTGGTTACCAAAAAACCTTTTGAAACCCGAAAAACAGAAATTTCATATACAGGAGGCAGTTTCGGACTTCAACGTTTGGCTGTCGATTTTAATATGCCTTTGACACAGGATAAAAAAGTGTTGTTTAGAATGAACGCTTCTGCAAATACAGAAAACAGCTTTTTAGATTATGGTTTCAATAACACGATCTTATTTGCTCCAAGTATTATTTACAAAGCAACCGACAAATTAACTTTAAGCCTGGACACCGAAATCTACAATACAAATAATACTCGTCCTACTTACGGGCGTTCGTATGCACCCGGAATCACCAATCCGACTGATCTGAAACTGGATTACAGAAAAAGTTTATTTCATGATGATGCCGATGCTAAGACCTCATCTCCAAAAATATTTGTTCAGGCAGAATATAAATTAGCTGACAATTGGAAATCTACTACGCTTTTTTCTTTTGTAGACGAAAATGTAGCGTATAGTTATCAATATTACACGGTTTGGAATTCGCCAACAGAGGTTCAGAGAATGGTTTCCCGTTTTGGTCCAATCAGTACTAAATTTACAAATTTGCAGGAGAACATTAATGGTGAATTTTCTACAGGAAGTATTAAACATAAATTATTGGCGGGTGTAAACGCCAGATTTTCAAAAGGAACATTTAATTACGCAGCAACCAAGGCACTGGATGTTATAGATGTTACAAAGGATTTTGAGCCTATCAGAAAAAAAGATGTTGATCCATTCCTGAAAGATCAGAAATTTGCTATTCCGAATGAACAGACTTTTAGTGCTTACGCTTCAGATGTGATCAGTTTTACAGATCGTTTATCGGTTATGCTGAGCCTTCGCGTGGATAACTTTGTACAGAAAAAAATAAAAGGTGAAGAAGGCTTTGGGTATAATCAAACGGCTTTGTCACCAAAATTAGGTTTGGTTTACGAGGTAGTAAAGGATCAGGTCTCTTTATTTGGAAATTATATGAACGGATTTCAAAATACTTCACCAATAGATCAGCCTGACGGAAGCAGATTGATCTTAAAACCTATATATGCGAATCAATATGAAGGTGGTGTTAAAGTAGAAGCTTTTGACAAAAAACTGAGTACAACACTTAGTTATTACAATATTGCAATCGATAATGCCACAAGAAGTGATTCTGAAGGTTATACTTTTCAGGATGGCGAACAAGTGAGCAAAGGGTTTGATTTTGAATTAATTGCAAATCCTATAGCGGGTTTAAATATTATAGCTGGTTATGCTTATAATGATAACCGTGTAAAATCATCAGACAATGCCGGCAAGGATTACAGAGTGAGCGGTGCACCGGAGAATGTAGCAAATTTTTGGATTTCTTATAAACTGCAAAATGTATTAAAGGATTTTGGCCTTGGTTTTGGCGGAAATTATGTTGACAAACAATATAAATATGATGACGAAGGATTCTACAGCCCATCTTATTCTGTATACAATGCTACTGTTTTTTATGACAGGCCAAGCTGGAGAATTGGTGTAAAATGGAATAACCTGACTGATAAAAAATATTGGGATTCTTATGCAATGGGTCAGCCCAGTTCTAATATAGCAGCTAATCTTACCGTTAGATTCTAAGATTCAAAAATAAATTTTAAAAAAAGCTCCTTATTCAGTTACGAATAAGGAGCTTTTCTTTTCAAAGCCTTATATTTAACAGTTTTATGGTTAAACTTTTAAAATTATCAGGCCTTAGAATAATATTAATTTTTATTTTTGTTTTGTTTTTATTGATTCTAAATAACAAACAGCTAATCTAACCAAATAAAATACCATGAATTACTTTAATCAAAAAATACAACAAACTCTTTTTGTTTTATTTTTACTCGTATTTGTTATTAATACCTCTGCACAGCAAAATTTTGGAAGCATACAAGGAACCATAACAACCTCTGATGGTGAACTGGCAGAAGGAGTTTTTCTAATCTTAAAAAACTCAAAATACTCCACTACTTCTAATGAATATGGCGCATTCGAATTAAACAGAGTAAAACCAAATACCTATATTTTACAAATTACATTGGCAGGATATGAAACTCTTACACAACAAGTAATAGTTACAGATAATAAAACTACTACGCTACAGCTGAAACTTACGGTTTCTAATAAACAATTAAAAGAAGTTGTCATTACCAATAACAGAGGAAAAGCTTTCCCGAAACAAAGTACTTATGTTTCTAAAATGCCTCTGAAAAATATCGAAAACCCGCAGGTTTATAATATTGTTTCTTCTGAGATAATGAAAGAACAAGCTATTACGAACTATGAGGATGCATTGAAAAATGTTCCGGGAATTCAGAAGCTTTGGGAATCTACCGGACGTGGCGGAGACGGAGGCTCTTATTATTCTTTGAGAGGTTTTGAAATTCAGGCCAATATAGTAAATGGATTACCCGGCTTAACCAACGGAACTCTTGATCCTGCGAATATTGAAAGAATCGAGGTAATCAAAGGTCCTTCGGGAACTTTATTCGGAAGTAGTCTGGTAAGTTACGGAGGTCTTATTAATACTGTAACAAAAAAACCATATGAAGGTTTTGGGGGCGAAATTTCATATCTCACCGGAAGCTTTGGATTAAACAGAGCTACGGTAGATGTCAACACACCTCTGGATGAGAATAAAAACATTTTATTTAGGGTTAATTCGGCTTTTCAGACAGAAAACAGTTTTCAGGATGCCGGTTTCCGTACTTCCTTTTTTATTGCTCCAACCCTATTTTATAAGGTAAATGATAAACTGTCTTTTCTTGTCAATACCGAATTTATGGGTGAAGAAAAAACAACGCCATCTATGTTGTTTTTAGGAAGGGATGCACCATTGCAATATGCGAATCTGAATGAACTGAATTACAATACCGATTTATCATTTTATAGTAATGATTTGCCGATAAAAAACCCAAAATTCAGCTTACAGGCGCATATGAATTATAAAATTTCTTCTAAATGGAATTCTCAAACCGTATTTTCAAGAGGAACATCTAAGTCAAGAGGTTATTACTCTTATATTTATGATAATGAAGACGGAAACAAAGATTTTGGTTTATGGATTACCAATGAAAATTCACAAACGTCGACTACAGATATTCAACAAAATTTTACAGGCGATTTTAAAATCGGAAATATGCGCAACCGCATTGTAATTGGACTTGATTATTTTAAAAGGGATGTTATTTTTCAAGGTACGGGTTATGTCAAACTTTATAATCTTACCGCACAGGGAGAAGTTAGACAAATTGATGACCAGAATCCAAATTATCTTACTACCGAATCTGTTAATAATCTTCTTGCTGCAGAGCCGGGAAAAATGTACCACTCTAAAGATGCTACTTATAGTGCCTATGTTTCGGATGTGCTTAATATTCTGCCATCTTTGATAGCTATGGCAAGTATTAGAGTAGATCATTTTGATACCAAAGGGGATGTAAGTTCTACTATTGACGATTACGATCAAACTGCCTTTTCTCCAAAATTTGGTTTAGTCTATCAGCCTATAATAAACCAATTGTCTGTGTTTGCAAATTATATGAATGGATTCAGGAATATTGCTCCTTCACCTGTTTATGATATTGATGGAAAATTTGTGGGTTCTGTAGTTTTTGAACCTGAGCATGCTAATCAATTGGAAACGGGTATTAAAGCCAATCTTTTTAGTGATAAAGTAACCGCAACGGCAAGTTATTATGTGATTAATGTAGCCAACCTCGTTACGAGCAATCCGCTATTAGGAAGTTTGCAGGGTGGCGAAGCCAGAAGCCAGGGTTTTGAATTTGATCTGAATGCTGCTCCTGTAAAAGGATTAAGTATTATTGCCGGCTATAGTCATAACGATAGTAAAATTACAAAAGGTGATGAAGAAAATGTTTGGCTTCAACAAGGAAAAAGACCATTTTGGTCAGGGCCTAAAAATCTGGTAAATCTTTGGGTAACCTATAAATTTGATGAAGGCTTCCTGAATAATTTTGGTGTTGGTTTCGGAGGAAATTATGCCAGCGACAATGCCATACTGGACAGTCCCGTAACCGGTAAATTTGTTCTTCCTGATTATACAGTAATCAATGGTTCTGTTTTTTATAACTCACAAAAATTTCGTGTAGCCCTGAATGTAAATAATATAGGGGATAAAGATTATTACAATGGCGGATGGTCTACCGTTAATCCTCAAAAACCAAGAAATGTTGTGGCAAGTTTTGCTTATAAATTCTAACACATTTTTCAACTTTTGCAAAAGCTTTAAAATCATGATTTCTTAACATGTTTTTTGAAGCTTTTTTTTGTGTTTTTATTTTTAATTATTCTAAATAAGCCTTATGTTTGTAAAAAATATCATTCTAAAAATTTAAAACCTGATCGTATGAAATCAAATACTTTAAAAACAATAACTTTTTTACTTTTAATGTTAGTTGCAAGCCCGCAATTATTTGCACATGCCCTTTGGATCGAAACCAAAGCTACAGGAACAAAAGGAAAAGCTCAGGAAATTTCTGTTTATTTTGGAGAATTCTCTGAGAACGACATCACAAAAGCAGATAAATGGTTTTCTGATTTAAAAGATTTTAGTTTAGTATTGGTGAGCCCTTCAAAAAAAGAAACAAAACTTACTACAAAAGCTTTAGACAATAAATACCAGGCATTCTTTACACCAGACGAAGACGGAGTTTATACTATCGTAATGCACCATACTGTTGGAGATGTGTACGGAACTATGAAGTTAGACTATAACTCAAGTGCCACTGTTGTAGTTGGAAACAAAACTGCAGGAAATTATGCCATGGCAAATAAAAATCAAATAGGTTTATTTTCTGAAAATGCTGATGTTGCAAAAAAGAACCAAAAAGTATCTGGATTTGCTATTTATGATGGAGCTTCTGCAAAAGAAACAAAAATTAAAGTAATCGCTCCAAACGGTTGGGAAAAAGAATTATGGACAAACGATAAAGGTGAATTTTCTTTTACGCCAATCTGGTCAGGAAATTATATGGTTGAATACGCTCACACTGATAAATCTGCAGGTGAACACAACGGTAAAAAATATGATGAAGTCTGGAAAATGGCCACTTACCAAATAGTTGTAAAATAATTTTTCTACAAACTTATTTCTTAGATTTTTTTTATAAACCTTGCCTGGCAAGGTTTTTTTTATTTCTTATTGAAACACTACGTCAAAATTTAATAGCAAAATATTTTTATTTTCCTAAAAATTAAGCTAATCTTAAGATAACAATAAGCAAAGTTTAAGTTTAAAAATCCCTTAATAAATTGTTAAAAAAACATTGTGATAGTATATTTGCGCTCAATTATTTTAATTGAATCTAAATAAATACCATGAAATTTAATTTACTATTTGCATTAGGATTTATAAGCTTTGCCTCATATAGTCAGGATTATTCAAACAATGAAACGACCCAGCGTGCAACTGATACCGTAAAAAATAAAAAAGGAGAAATTCTAAATGAAGTAATTGTTACAAAAAACAAAGAACCAAAGCCTGTTACTGCAGTTCGTTCTGGTTTAAAACCAATGGACAATCCTCAAAGTATACAAGTCATAGGTTCTGAAATAATTGAGCAGCAACAAGCAATTCGTTTAAGCGAAGTTATAAAAAATGCAAATGGTGTTTATGTAGGTTCTGCCCGTGGTGGTGCTCAGGAATCCTTTTTCTCAAGAGGATATGACATGAGCGCAAACAATATGTTTAAAAATGGTTTTCGATATAATGCCGGCTCTATTCCTGAAGTTTCGGGCTTAGAAAAAGTTGAATTCTTAAAAGGAGGTTCTGCCCTATTGTTCGGAAATGTTGCTCCAGGAGGAATATTGAATCTGGTTACCAAAATACCGTCATTTAAAAGTGGTGGTGAGATTTCGATGCAAACAGGAAGTTATTCTTTCTACAAACCTGCTTTTGATTTTTACGGACCGCTTAGTAAATCTGTTGCTTTTAGGATTAATGGTTCTTACGAAAATTCAGAAAGCTTTAGAGATGTTGTAAAAAACGAGCGTTTGTATATCAATCCTTCCTTACTTTTTGATATTAGTACAAAAACTCAAATTACGCTGCAGGGTGATTATTTAACAGCAGACTGGACTCCGGATTTCGGAACCGGAATCATTGGAAAAGAAATTCTTGATTTACCCCGAAATGCTTTTTACGGATCGCTTTGGTCAAATGGAAACACAAAATCTTCGAGTGCATCGGTATTATTAAATCATGATTTTAATAAAAACTGGAAACTAAATTTTAATGGTTCTTTTCAAAGCTACGACAGAAGAAGTAACTCTACTGCACAACTATCAAACTTAGACACTTACTCAACTCGTGGTGATTGGAATAGAAGCTTGGTAAAGAATAAAAACCTAGAACAAGTATTGGGAGATCAGTTGAGCTTACAAGGAAATTTTAATACAGGATCTATAAAACATCAAATTTATACAGGGGCAGATTGGGAAAATTCATTTGCTACAGCTTATACGTATGCTTTTAATGAAAAATTTTTAGTGACCAGTAGAAATCCTGATGGTTCTCCAAAAACATACGATCCTAGTATATATGACAAAATTAATCTTTTCGATTTTGATCCTTCAACACAAAGAAATGATATTCCAAATGCAAGAGCTACTCAAATCGTAAAAACAGATACAAATCGTTTTGGTGTTTACTTTCAGGATTTTATATCAATTACAGAAAAAATTAAAGTTTTGGCTGGTATCAGATGGTCATGGCAGGAAGCAGAAGTTAGCACTTACAAAGAGACCGTTTCCGGAGCTGGAGATCCTGAAAAAGCAGTTCCTGTAATTACTCCAAAACGTTTAGATAATGCTTTTTCTCCAAAAGCGGGAATAGTTTATCAGCCAACAAAAGAAATTTCTGTGTTTGGTAGTTACTCAAGTTCATTTACTCCAAATACAGGTACAACAGTAGATTTACAGCCTATAAAAGCCTCTATAATTGATCAATACGAAGCCGGAATAAAAACTGATTTCTTAAAAGGTTTATTGAGCACTAATATTACTGTTTATCAAATTACTAACAGTAATCTGGCTCAGACTGCCCCTACTAAAGCAGACGGAAGTTTAAATGTCGATAATTCTCTTAAGATATTAGGAGGAGCAACAAAAAGTAAAGGTATTGAAATTGATGTTACAGCAAATCCTGTTGAAGGCTTAAACATCATTGCCGGGTACAGTTATAATGATATGCGTTACACAAAAACTTCTGGTACCAACGGAAGTTTTATTGAGGGAGATCGTGTTGCAAGAACACCACAAACTACGGCCAACTTAAGCTTCTTTTACAAAGTGCCAAACGGATTCTTTAAAGGAGTAAGTGTTGGAGCTATTGGAAACTATATTGGAGAACGTTTAGGCGGATGGAATGATGATTATTTGTGGACACCAATCACACCAAAACCAGCTCCGCCGGCACTTCCATATACTATAACAATAAGAGATCGCGATATTCCACTTGAAGGTTATACTACTATTGATGTCTCGGCAGGTTACGAATGGAGAAAATTTTCGATATTATGTAAATTATCAAATGTTACCAACGAATTGAATTATACTGTTCATGAGAATTATAGTGTAAACCCAATCGCTCCGCGTCAGGTTATGACAAGTTTGAGGTATAAATTCTAACAGCTATTATTAAATTGAATCATGAAAAAAATCAAAGCAAGAAATCTACACCGTGATTTGGGCTATTTCTATATTGGGTTAATTGTTTCTTTTGCCTTCTCAGGTTTAATGATGAATCATCGTGAATACTGGCATCCTGAAAAATATACAACCGAAACAAAAGCAATACAAATTAGTCTTCCTGCTGAGGAAAACCTAAATGAAAAATTTGCTGAAGAATTAGGAAAGAAATTAAATATCGATGATAAAATTCGCCGTCAGGGAATTAAAAAAGGAACTTATAAAATTTCTTTTGAAAATCATGATGTTGAAATTGATACGAAAACGGGAAAAGGAGAAATTGTTTCTTTTAGAAAAACTCCAATTATTAGCCAAACTATGAAAATTCATAAAAGTACTTCGAACTGGTGGATTTATTATTCTGATATTTTTGCCTTGAGTTTAATTACGATTGCAATTACAGGAACATTTATTATTAAAGCCGGAAAATTTAGTTTTAAAAGCCGTGGCTGGAAATTAGCTCTGGCCGGTTTAGTTTTTCCTTTAATTTTCTTATTTGTATTTTCTTAAACAAACAAATACTTAATACACATAAACCTCATTTAGCAATAAATGAGGTTTATTGATTTTAAAAAAGAAACTATTTTAATTATAATTACTTTTACCGCCAGAAATCACAACAAAATAAAATTAAAAATGTCAGATGCCACAAAAAACCAATTAAAAAAGAGCTTAGGTTTAAGTTTTAACATTGCCGTTTTAATTGGCGGAACAATTGGAGTCGGAATTTTGCGCACACCGGGAACTATTGCAGAAATGCTTGATAACTATTGGTTAATTATTGCTTCCTGGCTTTTTGGAGGTTTCTACGTTTTATTAGGTGCCAATTCATATTCTGAACTTGCTACCATGCTGCCAAAAGCCGGCGGGTCTTATAATTACATCAAAAGAGCTTTGGGCGAATATGCGGGTTTTCTTTCCGGGTGGTTTGATTACATTGTAAATGCCATTCCGCCTGCATTTTACTGCATTGTAATTAGTGAATATACTATTATTTTATTTCCTGAACTTGCCAATTATTCAACTGTAATATCTATTTCCTTATTAGCTGCTTTTGTCCTTCTTCATTTGAGCGGGGTAAAAAACGGAAGCGTTATTCAGCAAATTACCAGTTTTTTAAAAGTGATTTGTTTTGTGGCTCTGGTAATAGCCTGTTTTGTATATTCGGGCGTTGAGGTTCCGAAAATCAAAACCGATAATTCAATCTTTCAAATTGGGCTTATTTTTGGTTTTTTCAAGTCATTACAGCTTATTATCGGAACTTATAATGGCTGGAACAGCGTTTGCTTTTTTGCTGAAGAAAATGAGAATCCAAGTAAAAATATTCCTAAATCATTGTATAGTGGTGTATTACTTGTGATCGTAATTTATGTTTTGGTAAATGCTGCTTTCTTTCATGTTTTGCCTATTGAAACTTTAGCCAAATCAAACCTTGCTGCTGCCGATGTTGCCAAGATTCTCTTTGGCGAAAATGGAGCTAAAATCGTAACTGTAATTTCTATTTTCTCTTTAATCAGTATTTTAAATGCCTTTATGATGATTCCGCCAAGAATCCTTTATGGATTAAGCCGCGACGGATTTTTTATCAAGAAAGGAATAACTGTAAATAAAGGAGGAACTCCAATTGTGGCACTTTTAGTTTCATCACTTTTCAGCTTATTTTTAATTTGTATTGGCTCTTTTGAAGTATTATTTTCTTTTGCCGCTTTTATCTCGATTATCGTTTGGGGACTGGCTTATTTTTCACTTCTCAAATTAAGAACAAAAGAACCCGATTTACCTAGACCGTATCATTCGTTTTGGTATCCTTGGAGCACGATAATCGCTATTGTAGCCTCGATTGCATTATTGATCGGATTTATTTACAGCGACCCGAAAAGTTTTGTTATCATTGTTGGAATTACTTTGATTTCTTATCCTTTGTTTTTGGTTTTGAAGAAGAAAAAATAGCACATTATTGTATTCGGGGAACGAGGAATAACACGCGAAATTCCACACAGAAAAGTCACCAATCTTTGTCGAGTCACGAGTGTGATTCCTCGTTCTTCGGAATGACAAAATAAAAAAAGCTGTCCATTTTTGGACAGCTTTTATATTTTAAAATAGAATCAAAACCTATTTCAAACCAGCCAAACTCTGCTCAATCGTGGCGATTTTTGCCAAGGCATCAGTTTCTTTTTGTCTTTCGTTAGCCAAAACTTTTTCTGGCGCTCCGGCAACAAATTTTTCGTTCGATAATTTTGCCTGAACCGATTTTAAGAAACCTTGCGTATAAACTAATTCGGCAGATAATTTTGCAATTTCAGCTTCAACATCAATATTCCCTCCTGAAATTGGAATGAAATATTCATTTGATTTTACACGGAAAGATAATGCCCCGTCTACTTTTTCAGAAACGTATTCGAATGCCGAAATATTTCCTAATTTCGTTATTACAGAATCAAAATAAGTAGAGAATTTTTCGCTGTTAATTGCTTTTAATTCAATACTGTCTTTCATTGCAATATTCTTTTCCTTGCGAATTGTTCTAATTCCTGAGATTACTTCTATCGAGTTTTCAAAATCTGCAATTAATTTTGCATCAAACGATTTTAATTCCGGCCAGGTTGAAACAATTAAAGCTTCTTCTGGTGTTCTGTCACCAATTAAATGCCAAATTTCTTCTGTAAGGAAAGGCATAAACGGATGTAATAACTTCAGGTTGCTCTCTAACATTTCGATCGCTTTCGCGAAAGTTACGCTGTCAATTGGCTGTTGGTATGCTGGTTTGATCATCTCTAAAAACCAAGAACAGAAATCATCCCAAACCAATTTATAAATCGCCATAAGAGAATCTGAAATTCTGTATTTCTCAAAATTATCTTCGATGTCAACTAAAGTCTGCTGTAACTTCGCTTCATACCATTCGATTGCTACTTTTGATGATTCAGGCTGTGGGATTGTTTCTGAAATTTCCCATCCTTTAATCAGTTTAAAAGCATTCCAAATTTTGTTTGAAAAACCTTTTCCCTGATTACACAAGTCTTCATCAAACATAATGTCGTTTCCTGCAGAAGCGCTCAAAAGCAATCCTACACGAACACCATCTGCTCCGAATTTGTCGATCAAATCCAGAGGATCAGGAGAATTTCCTAATGATTTAGACATTTTACGACGTTGCTTGTCACGAACTAAACCAGTCAAATATACATTTGTAAAGGGTTTTTCACCTGCATATTCGTAACCTGCGATAATCATTCTGGCAACCCAGAAAAATAAAATATCCGGACCTGTTACTAAGTCATTTGTTGGATAATAATATTTGTAATCTGCACTTTCAGGATCCATAATTCCGCCAAAAACGGACATTGGCCATAACCAGGAAGAAAACCATGTATCTAATGCGTCAACGTCTTGTTTAAGGTTAGAAGTTGTAAGTTCTGAGTTATTCGTTCTTTCTTTTGCTAAAATTAACGCATCTTCTATATTTTCAGCAACTACAAAATCTTCTTTTCCATCTCCGTAATAATAGGCCGGGATTTGTTGTCCCCACCACAATTGACGAGAGATATTCCAATCACGTATATTGTTTAACCAGTGTGCATAAGTGTTTTCGAAACGTTTTGGATGCAATTTAATATCGCCTGTTTCTAAAACCGATTTGATTGCCGGTTTTACTAAATCTTCCATTTTCAAAAACCATTGGTCTGATAATCTTGGTTCGATTACCGCTTTGGTTCTTTCAGATGTTCCTACTTTATTTAAATGGATTTCGGTCTTCGCCAAAGCTCCAATTTCTTCTAATTCTTTTGCAATTTCTGTACGAACCACAAAACGGTCTTTTCCCTGATAATGTAATCCGAAACTATTTAACGTAGCATCTTCATTAAAAATATCAACGATTTCAAGATTGTGTTTTTCTCCAAGTGTTTTATCGTTCATGTCGTGCGCAGGAGTTACTTTTAAACATCCTGTTCCGAATTCTACATCTACATATTCGTCTTCGATAATCGGAATTACTCTTCCACAAATAGGAACGATAGCGTTTTTACCTTTTAAATGTGTAAAACGCTCATCATTCGGATTGATACAGATGGCAGTATCTCCAAAAATAGTTTCGGGACGAGTTGTGGCAATGGTTAAAAATTCCTCAGTTCCTTCAATTTTATAATTCAGGAAAAATAATTTTCCTTGCTGCTCTTCATAAATTACTTCTTCGTCAGACAAAGTTGTTTTAGCTTCAGGATCCCAGTTTACCATACGATATCCTCTGTAGATTAATCCTTTGTTATATAGATCTACAAACGATTTAATTACAGATGCCGACATGTCAGGATCCATAGTAAATTTGGTACGTTCCCAATCGCAAGAAGCTCCCAGTTTTTTTAGCTGCTCAAGGATTGTTCCGCCGTATTTATCTGTCCATTCCCAGGCATGTTTTAAGAACTCTTCGCGGGTTAAATCGTTTTTATTGATTCCTTCTGCTTTCAGTTTTGCTACAACTTTTGCCTCAGTAGCAATAGAAGCGTGATCCGTTCCAGGAACCCAGCAGGCATTGAATCCCTTAAGTCGTGCTCTACGAATTAAAACATCCTGAATGGTATTGTTCAGCATATGCCCCATGTGAAGGACTCCAGTGACGTTTGGCGGCGGGATTACAATTGTATAAGGTGTTCTGTGATCTGGTTCTGAATGAAAATAATTATTTTTCATCCAATACGCATACCATTTATTCTCGATCGTCTTAGCGTCAAATTGTGCTGGAATTGTCATTTTATCGTGGATATGTTATTTCTGTTAATTGTTTATTGTTTTTGCATTAACCTTTGCCTTAACAAATGGCTAAATGGATCACTTTTACACTTTGGTTCAGTTTTTGTATTTGTGTTGACAGCAAAAGTAAATAATTAAGTACACTATAAAAAGCGAAATAATAATTTGTGTATTAATTAAAACAAAGTATATTTACTTACAACTTAAAAACAATTTCAAATGAAAAATGTTGCCTCTTTTATTGTAATCGTATTGTTTACCGCAATCGGTTATGCACAAAACGGCCCGAAAATTGAATTTACAGCGCCAGACAACACAATTGATTATGGAAAAATTTCTAAAAGTGATAATGGAGTTCGTTCTTTTGAATTCACAAACACAGGAGATGCCCCATTATTAATTATATCTGCAGAATCTACCGTAAGTTCAATTGTTGTTACAAAACCCGGAACTGCAATTATGCCCGGAAAAAAAGGAAAAATTGATGTAAAATACAATATGGCTCCCGGTCCGATTCGCAAAACAATTACTGTTGAAACAAATGCAGTAAATCAGCCTGAAGGCAGAGTTGCCTTAAAAATTAAAGGAGAAGTTTTATAAAAAAAATTAAATTTAAATAACAAAGCCGTTTCTTAGAAACGGCTTTTTTTATGACGTATATTTATTATTTTACTTTGTAGCACATTCTGCAACTGAAAATTTATATTTGACGCGTTCAAAATCGATAGGCTTGTCTTTAACCAAATAAGTAACCCCCATTGTCGTCTGCATGGTTCCGTTTCCTAAAATAAGCTGATTGTCTCTTTTTAAAAACGCCATAGGGTTTTTGAATGTTTTACCTTTATTTGCTGCGTCGGTAAATGTATAATCAACAAACAAAGTATCACCGTGAAACTCACCTGCAACTTCACCGGTTCTTACAGTTGAAGGAGCGACTTTCATAATTAAATCTCCAGTTAATTTTCCATTTTTTAAAGTATTCAGTTTTAAATCAATTGTATCATTTTCATAAATTGCTTTGTAACATTCAGAACTTACCACTTTTTCAGCTGCGGCTTTTGCAGCTTCGGCTTCTTTCTGTTTTTCTTCATTTTTACAGCTTTGAAATCCAATAAAAGTCAGCAGTAAAGAAGATAAGACAAGTTTTTTCATAATTAATTTTTTAAGTCATTGTTATTCTATAAAAATAATTAAAAAAAAAGAAAAGCTTCAAAATTAAATATTTATTTTGAAGCTTTTCTTTTTTCCGTTATTTGAAATTTTCTACAATTTCTTAATCACAAACTCTGATCTCCTGTTGAGTTCGTGTTCTTCTTCTGTACAGGAATCGTCGGTTTTACATTTTACAATTGGCATCGATTCTCCATAGCCTTTTGAGGTAACTCTTTTGGAATCTATACCGGACTGAATTATAAAATCCCTGGTTGAATCGGCTCTTTTTTGAGATAAGTCAGCATTAAATTTTGCATTTCCACGAGTATCAGTATGCGATCCAATTTCGATGGTCATCCCGGGATATTTATTCATTAAAGCCACTACTCTTCCTAAAACTACTTTTGATTCTTTACGTATGTACCACATATTAAAATCAAAATAAATAGGATCTGTTTTGATGATTAAGCGGTCTTTGTCCCTGACAACATCTTTTTCCTGTTTTAAGATCTGATCTATTTTTTCTTTCTTTTTTATTTCTGCAGTTACAATTTCGTCTTCTTTGGCTTTTTTCTCTTTTTGTTTTAATTCGATAATAGCCAATTCTTCTTTTTTCTTCTTGTCTTCTTCTATAATAATCTCCTGCTTTCTTTTCTTTTCTACGGTTTCTTTTTCTTCTAATTTAATAGCATCCAAAGATTTCAATGCTAATGATCCGTCATTTATAACATTTCTGGTTTTATCCAAAGTAAATGATTTGGATTCATTTGTATATTTTTCTTTGAATGCAACCACTGTATAAGAAGTTTCACAGGCTACTGTAAAACTAAATTTACCATCTGCTGTCGTTACAATTGTATTTAAAGTTTTTTTATCTGAGTCCTGCAGCAATACTGTAGCGTTTTCTAAAACCAGTTTGGTATCAATATCTGTGATTGTTCCGGCAATAAATTGTTTACAATCTTCAACTATTAGTTCTTTTGTCTCTTTGAACTGGTAAATATCATCGCTTCCTTTTCCTCCTTCTCTGTTTGATGCAAAGTAACCTTCTTTGGTATTTGAATCTATATAGAATGAGAAATCGTCCAAATTTGAGTTTAAGGGCAATCCTATGTTTACTGGTTTAGAATATTCATTTCCGTTTATTTCAGAAACAAATACATCAAGAGATCCGTATCCTAAATGTCCGTCAGAAGAAAAATAAAGTTTATTATCTGCTGCTACAAAAGGAAACTGTTCTCTTTTGTCAGTATTAATGACCGGTCCTAAATTTTTTGGGGCATCAAATGCTCCTTTATTAATATTTACAGCATAAATATCAAATGAACCAACTGATCCGGGCATATCAGAAGAAAAGTACAATGTTTTTTCATCTGCACTCAATGCAGGATGCTCTGTAGAATAATTTGGACTATTAAATGGTAGTGATGTTATATTGGTCCATTTTCCATTTACTAATTCTGCCTTGAAAATCTGAAGGTTCGAAATTTTCTGTTCATTTTTTCTTTTCTTCCCGTTTTTGGAATTGTTTCTAGTAAAATAAATTGTTTTACCGTCTTTTGTAAAAACAGCATTAGATTCGTGCATTCCGGTTTTTAATTCGCTGGCAAAATAGTTTGCTACAGAATCTTTTGAATTAATATTTTTTATTGGTACTCGTACCAGATTTAAATAGGTTTCATTATCCCATTTAAATTTTTTGTCAAATAATCCGGGTTTTAATTTTACTGCTGCAAAAACTAAATTATCATTATAATTAACTGCTCCAAATTCAGAATTTGGGGTATTGATCGCCAGATTTTTTATTTCAAACCTATTACCAATAGCAGAAACATTCTCGAGTTCTTTTAATTCTTTTTCAAAAGAAACAATATCGTCAGGATTAGATGATTTAGAATAATATTCTTTTAAAATTACATTAGCTTCATCATAATTATTTGTCGCTTTTAGGGTTTGGGCATATCTGAAATAATATCCTTTTTCTAAATCCTGATTATAATTTTGAAATAAAAGTCTGTAATATTGTTGCGCTTTGACCTGATTGTTGGTGTAATAATAAGAGTCTGCCAGATTTTTAATTACTTCCTGAGAAGGTTTTTCTTCTGCTAATTTTTCATACAACAGGATAGATTCAGTATAAAACGTTTTATCAAAGAAACGTTTTGCTCTGATAAGATCCTTATCCTGAGCATTTATAAACTGTATTGAAAATACGAATATAATAACGAGTAGTTTTTTCATATTTTTCATTTTAGAAGAATCTTGGTGATTTATCATATCCTTTCCCTAATAAATCCAAATCAAACAACAACATAATTTCATGCGTTCCCGAATTAAACTGACCTAAGTTTGTCAGTGTATAATCGTATGAATAACCAACTCTCAAAGATGGTGTAATGTTTATATTTACCAAAGCACTTACAGAGTCGTCTATTCTGTATGCTGCACCTAATTCAAACTTTTCATTATATAAAACATTGGCTGTCAGATCTAACGAAACGGGAGCTCCTTTTACAAATTTTGACATAAATGCAGGTTTCAGTTTTAGCATATCATTGATCTGAAAAACATATCCTGCAGTCAGAAAGGTGTGAATGTTTTCTGAACCAAAAGCATTTATTCCTGATTTTTCTTCAATATGTTTTGATTTTAATACGTTAGGAACTGATAATCCTACATATAAATTATCTCTGAAATAATAAGCCCCTACTCCAATATTGGGTTTTGTTACATTGACATCTTCGGCAAAAGCCATATCTGTATCTGCATTTCCGCTTTGCAGAACAAACCCGTTAAAATTGGTTTGCATCGATGAAACTCCAGCTTTAAGACCTAATGAAAGTTTGTTTTTTTTACCTAAATCCAAAACATAAGCAAAGTCAGCATACACATTATTTTCTTTTTTAGCACCATCACCAATATCATCAGATACTAAAGACAATCCTACTTCGACCTTATCAGACAAAGCACTGTGGCCGAAAAAAGTAAACGTTTTTGGTGCTCCAACTGCTCCTACCCATTGGGTTCTGTATAATCCACCAAGATTTAACATAGAGGGCGTTCCTGTTGCGTACGCAGGATTGACCACGCTCATATTATACATATAATGTGTGTACTCCGGATCCTGTTGAGCTGAAACTGAGGTTATATAAAAGAGAAAACTTATAAAAAGTATTATTTTTTTCATCTGAAAAACTATATTAAGTAATGTGGGAAGGAATTTATCTATTCAAATAAACACGTCCTTGTTTAGGTGGTTTATTATCTTTATTAAAATATAGAACATAGAAATAAACCCCATTTGGTGCTATTCCGCTCGCAATCCCATTAGTTTCATAATTTATTCCGTCCCAACCGGGTTTATTTTTATGTCCTTTGTACATTCCGCTTCCATATCTGTTAAAAATTTCCAACGTATAATCAGGATATAAAAAATCAATATCAGGAATAACAAAAACATCGTTTACTCCGTCTCCATTTGGAGAAAATCCATCAGGAATAAAGAAAGAATACTCCGGTGAATCGCAATCCAGCAATGACACAGTAACTTCAATACTCTCATTTGATATACAGCTGGTTGTGCTCGAAAAATCAAATCCATAATAGATTCCCTTATCAATCAATGGTGTAGTTGACGGCAATAAATTTCCATTATTTGGAGCATCATACCAAACTATTGTAGCGGGTACATTTGTGTTATTTGATAAACTTGCAATGGTTGGATTATTTAAACCACAGAAATTTTGTCCGTCCTGATTTAATACTGGTGCAGGCAAATCATTTATGGTTACAGTAATCATGCTAGGATCTGATGTGCAATCCCTTATAGTTTCCCTTACATAATAATCTTGTGATTTAAGAAGTTCGGTATCTGCCAGAGGTGTAGTAGCTGTAGCCGAATCGTACCATTTGTATTGATTTCCTTTAGGAATCAAACTGGCAACTGTTGCCTGCTCTATTTTACAAAAATCCTGATTATTTACAACAGGAGCTGTTGGGTAAGGATTTATTAAAAAGGCATCTGTGACATTGCTTACATTCACTTCACAATTGGTCGTATTATTAACCACTTTAGTTACAGATATTGTTGTGGACCCTGTATTTGGAATTAAGTTTGAAGGGATTACAAAATTAGCCGAACCATTTGCTAATGTTAACGGTATCACCTGTGCTGTTGATGTATTGCTTCCTGAGAGAACATAAGACAGTGTAACATCTGTTAAATTTCTAAATCCCGAAACAGTTGCCGTAACAACGCCACCAAAACATACATCATTTGCCCGTATTATTAAACTTGATAAATCCGGCAGCGGATCGATAATTAAATTTCCTGTAAGATTGGCTGTATTCGTACATTGAGAAGGGGTATGTGTAATGTTGGTAATCATAATTTGTGTTGTACCACTGGCTGTATTAAAGACTGCAGGAATAGTAAAACTAGCATTACCGCCCGTAAATGTGGCAACAGCTATTTGATTAAATGCAGTACTGGCTCCTGAGAGATTATACCTAAGTTCATATGTACCATCGGTAACTTTTATGGCATCTGTGATTTGTATCAATGCATCATTATTACGGCAGATACGGGACTCTGTAATTTTTGCTCCGTCTAAATCCGGGATAGCATAAATAATCAAATTGTCGGACAAGTTATTAATAATGTTTGCACATATACCTGCGCTATTTGATGGGATTATACTCAAGATATTTACATTAAAAGTACCAGCCTGCTGAAAATAATCGGGCCTGATAAAAAATGACATCACACCATTATTAAAAGTTGCTGTCACTCTTTCTGTAGCACTATTTGGCCCTGAAACACTAAAAGTAACCAAATAAGAGCCGTTTGGTATTGGTGCCGGTCCTTTATTGATTCTTATGGAATAGTTTGCTGTCGGAATATCAGTTTCACAGATATCACTACTTACATTCATTGTGGCCCCTGTAAAATCAAGTTTATCTTCAAGATATATTCTGACTGTTGTTTGTGCGTCCTGACAAATAGGATTGGTGGAAGGAACGACATAAGTAAAATAAAAATTACCGGCGCCAAATCTGTTGTATATTTTTTCTATATCAATAAAATGATCTCCCGGAGTAGTCAATTCACCAGTAGATCTGGCATTCACATCTCTCCATGTACCATCGGGATCCTGCCCCGAAAGTGCACTAAACAAATCATAATTTGTATAAGATGATAATCCATCGCTTGCACACAAAAACAAACCTGGACTATCTCCAGATTTTGGTGCTCTAAAAACTGTTATTATTGCCGTAGAAGATACTGCAGCACAAGTGCCTATTGCAGGCATTGTATATGTAAATTGAAAAGTACCTTCTATGTCTTCAACATTGATAATATTTCGTACATCTTCATTTGTAGTATCATTGTGCCACGATCCGTTAGAATGCGGGCTTATAAAAACACCATTGAATGCCTGAAAAAGATTAAACGATTTTACTGCGCTGCAAACGGAAACATTTGGTGAGGTAACTCCCGAATATCCTCCTATTGTAACAGTTACCACGGCAGAGTTATCTGTACATCCTCCTACACCCTCTACTGTATAGGTGTAGTGAAAAATACCGCTCTGGCGAATAAGCTGTGCATTCAAAATACCTGTAGTGAGATTTAGACCTCCCGAACTATCATCGTCTGTCCATATACCACCAGATGTGGGAGTTCCGTTTAATGCAGCAAATAAGTTTATCGTTTGACTGGCAGAATCGGTTATATCACATACAGTTAAATCTGCATCATCTCCTGCACATTGTGCATAAAGTCCATTAGATAAAAATGAAGAAAAAATAAAAAATATTAAAATTAACAGGAAATATGCGTATTTTTTGATCATAAACTTCTATTTTGGGGATAAAATTACTAAAAATTAAATCGCTAAGTAAACAATATACAAGATAACCAATATTTTAAAGAAATTTGAAACAAAAACAGTCCTGTTTGACTTTTATTTCTACAAATAATTTCTTATTTTACAATTCATCCTCTAATTTAAATCTAAATTTCAAAATCAGACTGTTTCTTTCCACTTCAAGAGTAATCCAGATATCTTCCTCAGATTTTAGAAGAGAATTTATTTGCTGCAATGAATATTTATAAGGCAGGTTATTATTAATCCTTACAATGATATCCCCTTTTTGTAAACCACATTTTTCTGCAGCAGAATGTTTACGGATATTCACTATTTCATATACTGGTTTTAGTGAAAATTTATACCTGAAATTATCATCTTTTTTTAGATTTTTCTCAACTTCCCCCATTGATGAAGCAACTTGAACAGTCTGCAAATGAACCGTTTCCTGCACCCATTGTAAACCATTGTGCTGAACTGTGATTCCGCTTTTGTTATAAGTAAAAGGTTCAAAAAATTTACTGTTTTTTTTCAGATATAAGTTTTTTCCGGCATAATCTAAAACCAGGGTAAACCTTTTTAAAATTTCTCCTCCTACAGAACCAATTCTTCCCGGAACCATTCTTACATTCTTAATTGACGATGAATCAGGAAAGGATACAATAGGATTTTTAAAATCAAAATCTGCCAGAGAAAATTTTTCAATTTTAGCACGATGGCCTTCAATATCACCACTAAATCCTTTACCCAAAAAATCAGGAAAATTCTTTTTGGGTAATTTAATTTTATTGTTTTCAAAAACCCAAAAAGAATCACTATTCCCAATATCTATAAGCAATTTGGCGGGAATCTCTCGTGAATCGACAACAGCGACAGCTTCAATATATGGTTTTGATTTTTCTATCGTGATAGGAATTGATGTGAACTTTTTGCCCAGTTTTTTTCTTACTTGTTCATTATTTGAGTGTATCGTAATTTTTTTTCTTTGGTAATTGATTTCGACTACATTGTTTTTAAAAAACTTATGACCAATAATTCCATTTACCGGGATACCTATATGTGAGGACAGATTAAAAGTTTGATCTAAAATTATATACAGTAAATGATTTTGTGATTTAAGACCATGACTTGTCAAAACATTATTGGTAGATTTTAATCCTTCTATTTCTTCCTCACTTCCTAATCCCCTAAGCTTTATTTTTTCGACATTATTAAAACTAACTTCCTGTTTGTCTTCCATACTAAACAAAATAGTTTCTTCTACGCCAGAATCTAAAAGAAAATTTAATTCTACACCGTTTACTTTTATTGGAATAAAAATAAGGTTGTTTATTAATTTAAAAGGAATTGTAACCTTAGAATGTCCGCTTTCAATCAAAAAATCACTTTGAGCATTTAAAAGAAAAGGTGTTAAAACCCCAAAAAACAACACAATATATTTTTTCATTGATAATATTTTAATATAAAATTAATAAAAAAATTGATAATTGTTACATTTTCACAACTACTAGTATTCTGCATGTTATATTCGAAAAAAAAATGCAAATTTGCACTTCAATAATTTAACTCATGCCAACAATATCACACAAAGGCAGAAACATGCCCGAATCACCGATACGTAAACTTGCTCCTTATGCAGATCTTGCAAAACAAAAAGGACATAAAGTGTATCATCTAAACATTGGTCAACCGGATATCAAGACACCCGAGGTGGCCATCGAGGCGGTAAAAAATATTGATTTAAGCATTATAGAATACAGTCCATCTGCCGGATATGAAAGTTATAGAAAAAAATTAGCTCAGTTTTACCAACGCCAGAATGTAAATGTCAACTCAGAAGATATCATTGTAACTACTGGTGGTTCTGAAGCTTTGTTATTTGCACTGGCCACTATTACAGATCCGGGAGACGAAATTATTATTCCCGAACCTTTTTATGCTAATTATCATGCGTTTGCATCTTCTACAAGTGCAACTGTAATTCCGGTAATATCAACAATAGACAGTGGATTTGCTTTACCTGGTATTGATGAAGTTGAAAAACTGATTACTCCTAAAACCAAAGCCATTTTAATTTGTAATCCGGGAAATCCAACCGGTTATTTATATACTGAAGCAGAGATTAAACAATTGGCAGGCCTTATCAAAAAGCACGATTTGTATTTAATTGCTGACGAGGTTTATCGTGAATTTTTGTACGACGGAGATGATGTTCATTTTTCTGTAATGAATTTAGAAGATGTACAGCAAAATGTTATTATGGTAGATTCTGTTTCTAAGCGTTACAGTATGTGCGGTGCAAGAATTGGCTGTCTGGTGACCAAAAATAAAAATGTACTTGCAACAGTAATGAAATTTGCACAGGCAAGATTAAGTCCGCCAACTATTGAGCAAATTGCCTGTGAAGCTGCTATTGATACTCCACAGAGTTATTTTGATGAAGTAATTGCAGAATACAAAAGCAGACGCGATACTTTGATAACTGAATTAAACAAAATTGAAGGTGTTATTGTAACTAAACCAAAAGGGGCTTTTTATTGCATAGCACAATTGCCAATAGAAGATTCTGATGATTTTGCTCAATGGCTTTTAGAAAAATATGATCTGAACGGAGAAACAGTAATGATTGCTCCGGCCAAAGGTTTTTATTCTACTCCTGGAATGGGTTTAAATCAGGTAAGAATTGCGTACGTTCTAAATAAAAAAGATTTAACAACTGCTGTTAACATCCTAAAGGAAGCACTTTTAGCCTACAACAGCAGACATTAATAAATAAAAGAAAGTCTTAAATTAAAAAAGACAATAACCTAATTGCGGTTATTGTCTTTTTCTTTTAAAGAATACTGATTAAGCTGATTTTATACTATTACTAAAAAGTAACCACTAAATAGTAAAAACGATAGAAAAGTTTTCCTTTTTATTAATTATCTTTACCTCCTTAAAAAGATATACCCATTATAATAGTAGTTTTTAATGACAAATAACGAAGATTTTTTAGACGAAATAGGTGACAATCACTTCAGCAGTAATGCACAAAACCCTTTAAGAAAGGATGCTTTTGACTTAAGTGACGAAGAAAAAATAGAAAAAATAAAAAAAGATGTCGAAAACATTCTGCAGACTCTTGGAATGGATTTGACAGATGACAGTATAAAAGGTACTCCAAACCGAGTAGCAAAAATGTTTGTAAAGGAAATTTTCGGTGGTTTAAACCCTTCAAAACAACCAAAAGCTTCAACTTTTGACAATAATTACAAATACGGTGAGATGTTGGTTGAGAAAAACATTACCGTATATTCTACCTGCGAACACCATTTATTACCAATTATCGGAAGAGCTCATGTTGCTTATATTTCAAGCGGAAGAGTTATTGGTTTATCAAAAATGAACAGAATTGTTGAGTATTACGCAAAAAGACCTCAGGTTCAGGAGCGTCTGACAATGCAAATTGTTCAGGAACTTCAAAAAGCTTTAGGAACAGAAGATGTTGCGTGTGTTATTGATGCTAAACATCTTTGTGTTAACTCACGAGGAATCAAAGACATCGAAAGCAGTACGGTAACGTCTGAATTCGGCGGAAAGTTCAAAGATCCTCAAACAAAAAGAGAATTTCTTGATTATATCAAACTAGATACTCAGTTTTAAAAGTTTTTTGTTAATTGTTTTTTGTTTGTAGTTATTATGGGAAAAATACAAAAATTTGAAGATCTTGACATTTGGAGATTAGCTCTGCTGATATGTCAACAAATCGAATTCCTTATACAAAATACAAACTTAAAAACAAATTACGCTTTAAAAGATCAAATTGACAGGAGCTCTGGTTCTATTATGGATAATATAGCTGAGGGTTTTGAGAGAAATGGCAATAGAGAATTCATTCAGTTCTTAAGCGTTGCAAAAGGTTCAGCCGGCGAAGTAAAATCACAATCTTACAGGGCTTTTGATAAAAAATTGATTTCTGAAGAACAGCATTTAAAATTAAATGAAACAGTCGAATTAGTAAAAAACAAAATTGAAGCGATGATGAACTATTTAAATAATTGTGAAATTAAGGGGCTCAAATTCAAATAACATTTACGACCTTCAAACTAAAAACAATAAACTAAAAACAATAAACAATTTACAATGCCTTTATACAACTCACAATCGCTAAAAATATACAACTCACTTTCGGGTGAAAAAGAAAGTTTCAACCCTATTCATGAAGGAAATGTTGGAATGTATGTTTGCGGTCCTACAGTTTATAGCAACGTACATTTAGGAAACGTAAGGACATTTATGTCTTTTGACGTCATTTTTAGATATTTTCTTCATTTGGATTATAAAGTACGCTATGTAAGAAACATTACCGACGTAGGGCATATCGTTGATGATGTTGATGAAGGTGAAGATAAAATTGCAAAAAAAGCACGTTTGGAGCAGTTAGAACCTATGGAGGTTGTACAGCGCTATACGGTAGATTTTCATGATATTTTAAAATCATTTAATTTTCTTCCTCCAAGTATTGAACCAACTGCTACCGGGCATATTATCGAACAAATTGAAATCATCAAAAAAATCATCGATACCGGAATTGGCTATGAAGCCAACGGCTCGGTTTATTTTGATGTAGTTAAATATAACGAAACCAATAATTACGGAATTTTAAGCGGCAGAAACATCGAAGACATGCTTGCTAATACCCGTGATCTGGATGGCCAGTCAGACAAAAGAAACCCGCAGGATTTTGCGCTTTGGAAAAAAGCCGAACCGGAACATATTATGAGATGGCCTTCCCCATGGAGTGATGGCTTCCCTGGATGGCATCTGGAATGTACTGCCATGAGTACTAAATATCTTGGCAATCATTTTGACATTCACGGAGGTGGAATGGATTTAAAATTCCCTCACCATGAATGTGAAATTGCACAAAATGAAGCTTGCACAGGCCAGTCGCCTGTAAATTACTGGATGCATACCAATATGCTTACCTTAAACGGAAAGAAAATGGCAAAATCAACTGGTAATAATATTTTGCCAGGCGAGATTTTAAGCGGAGATAATAACATTCTGAGCAAAGCTTTTTCTGCTTCTGTTACTCGGTTTTTTATGTTACAGGCTCATTACAGAAGTATTTTAGATTTTTCTGATGATGCGATCGTAGCTGCCGAAAAAGGATATAAAAGACTAATGGAAGCTGTTGACGCGTTACCTGCTATTTCTGCTAGTGCAACAAGTTCTCTGGATATTGAATCCTGGAAACAATTGTGCTACGATGCTATGAATGATGATTTTAATACGCCAATTTTAATTGCGAATTTATTTGAAGCTGTTCGCTATATCAATTTATTAAAAGAAGGAAAAGAAACCATTTCTGCCGATGATCTAAAAAACTTCACAGCAGCAATTAATGCTTTTGTTTTTGATGTTTTAGGGTTAAGTGGCGAAAAGTCTGCTGACAGTAATAATGATAAATTAGAAGGCGTTGTCAACATGCTTATCGGAATGAGAAATCAGGCCAGAGCTGATAAAAACTTCGCACTTTCTGATCAGATTCGTGACCAGTTAATTGACTTAGGAATTCAATTAAAAGACGGAAAAGAAGGTACAAGCTTTTCTATATAATTCATTCAAACTCTAATAAACTATGAAATTAATCACTCCATTTGTTTTATTAGTACGCTTTTATCAGACAGCGATTTCACCTTTCACACCAGCAAGCTGCCGGTTTGAACCGACGTGTTCTACTTATATGATTCAGGCACTACAAATGCATGGATTATTTTATGGAGGATATTTAGGAACAAAACGAATCCTGAGCTGTCATCCCTGGGGAAGAACCGGCTATGATCCTGTTCCCGAAAAGAAATGTTCGCACAAACATTAACTTTAAATAAAGATATACTCTGTTTTAAATATTTATTTTTACAACAAACAAAAAAATTAACATATGACACAAGCCTTAAATTTCATTTGGAATCCTTCTGAAGGGATTGATTTAGGATTTTTTATGATTCGCTATTACAGTTTAATGTTCGTAATTGCCTTTGGTTTAGGCTGGTTCCTAATGAAAAAGATTTTCGAACGCGAAAACGAATCAATTGATAAATTAGATTCTTTATTCGTTTGGACCGTTTTAGCTACTTTAATCGGCGCACGTCTGGGGCATGTTTTATTTTACGATTGGGAATATTTCAGAAACCATTTACTTGAAATCTTCCTTCCATTTAAATTTGAACCAAAATTCGAATTCACAGGATTTCAGGGATTAGCAAGCCATGGTGCTGCTATTGCTATTATTGTAGCCATGTATTACTATAGCAAAATGATCTTAAAACGTCCTCTTTTATGGATTTTGGACAGAGTTGTTATTCCAGTTGCGAGTGGTGCAATTTTTGTACGTTTAGGGAACTTTTTTAACTCAGAAATTATTGGTCATGAAACTAGTTCAGCATTTGGAATTCGTTTTTTGCATGATCAATTTAGCAAGGCCGAAGCCGTAAATGCTACTAATATTCCAAATCCAAAAGACGCTTATACAGCAATTGCAACAGATCCTAAATTTGCAGATTTATTAGCAACAGTTCCGGCAAAACATCCTACTCAGCTATATGAAGCTTTTTGCTACATTTTTGTATTCGCCATTTTATTCTTTTTGTACTGGAAAACAAACGCAAGACTAAGATCAGGATATCTATTTGGATTATTTCTTGTACTCTTATTTATAGTACGATTTATAGTAGAGTTCGTAAAAGAGAGCCAGGGTGGCATTGAGAGCGAATTAGGCTTGTTCTCTACCGGGCAATGGCTAAGCATACCTTTTATAATTATCGGCTCATTTTTCATCATAAGAGCCAAAAGAAATCCTTTAGCAACGTCATAATAATTGCAACATAAATATAAAACGCCCGGTATTTAAAATTACCGGGCGTTTTTTTTATAAGCAATAAGAAATTCCAAACTCAATATTTTTTGAATTATATCTGCATAAGAATCACCTAATCCGACATTTGATACATGTCTGATACCTACATGCATATCAAACTAAAATAATAGCACTTTTATACATAAACAAATTGCTAAAGTATCTCCAAAAGCAAACCCATCAGACAATCGTTCTGTTTCTGTATCTGTAATCATCAATCAATACTTCCCAAAGCATAATTTGATAGTTACTATTATCTTTTTAAATTATAATAGATTTAAAATTTGTAAAAATGATTGTCGCCGATATAATCCTAATTTAAACTTATTCCCAAACAAATCCATAATTAAAAGCTAATAATGAATTTACCTTGATTTTGTCCATATATTGAAGTTAAAACGAAAATAAAATCAATAGTAAACATCTTCTGATTTACTTTTTAAGTTAAATAAAAATATAAGCATAAAAAAAAGATCCAGCTTACACTGGATCTTTCTGTTATATAAAACTAAGGTTTAAATTAAGCCTTATTATGTTTATCTTCAATTGTGTGTTTATCATCTTTAGAAATCGTATCAACCAATACTGGTGTTGCGATAAATAATGAAGAATAAGTACCTACAATAATACCAACTAACATCGCAAAGATAAATCCTCTGATTGATTCTCCACCAAAGATAAACATTGTTAATAATACAATAATCATCATTAATGAAGTATTCAATGTTCTTGATAATGTAGTATTAATAGAAGCATTTACAATATCTTCAAAAGTTCCTTTACGGTTTCCGATAATGAACTCTCTGATTCTGTCAAATACAATTACAGTATCATTCATTGAGTAACCAATTACTGTAAGGATCGCAGCGATAAAGTGCTGATCCATTTCCATGTGGAAAGGCATGAATTTATAACATAAAGAGTAAATTCCTAATACGAAGATAACGTCATGCGCAACAGCTGCAATCGCACCTAATGAATATTGCCATTTACGGAAAGATATCATTAAGTATAAGAAGATAGCTGCCATAGCACCTAAAACTGCCCAGTATGAGTTTGTTTTGATATCCTCAGAAATAGAAGCTCCAACTTTAGAAGCTTGTAATACTCCAACCGTTTTACCGTCATAAGTATTAGTAAACTTTTCATAAGTAGTATTTGGATAATACTTCGCTAATGCTTTGTAAAGTTTTTGGTTTACCTCTTCATCAACTGCTACTCCATCTTCCTGGATTTTGTATTTAGTTGTAATTTTTAACTGATCATCATCACCTAAAATTTTAGCTTCAACCGGAGTTCCAAAAGCAGCAGATAATTCATCTGAAACTACAGTTGCATCAACTGGTTTTTCAAATTTAACCTGGAAAGTTCTTCCTCCAACGAAATCAACACCCTGATCTAATCCGTTAACGAAAAAGATTGAAATTAAACTTACTACAACTACAATAGAAGAGAAAATATAAGTAAACTTTTTGATTTTGATAAAATCGAAGTGGAAATTTGTAAACCAGTTTTTAGTAATGTTTGTAGAGAAAGTCAAATCACCTTTTCCTGCAATATTTCTATCGATAAAGATTCTCGCAATAAAGATTGAGGTAAACATAGAAGTTATGATACCAATAAGCAATGTTAATGCAAATCCTTTGATAGGTCCTGTTCCGAAAATAAATAAAATTGCTCCAGTTAAAACGTGAGTAACGTTTGCATCAATAATTGAACGCATTGCACCATGCCATCCGTAAGATGCAGCTACTGCTTCGGCCAATGATTTACCATCGCGTAATTCTTCTTTTGCTCTTTCAAATATAATAATGTTAGCATCTACCGCTGTACCTAATGTTAATACGATACCTGCAATACCTGGTAATGTTAATACAAAACCAAAACTAGCCATAATTCCAAATAAGAAAAGTAAGTTTAATAATAAGGCAAGGTTAGCATACCAACCTGCTTTACCATAATAAAATACCATCCATAAACAAACTAATAAAAATCCTAATACAGAAGAGATTGTTCCTGCATCAATTGCAGCCTGACCTAAAGATGGTCCTACAACTGTTGATTGAATAATATCTGCAGAAGCTGGTAATTTACCTGCATTTAATACGTTTGCTAAATCTTTAGTTTCAGCTACATCAAAAGAACCTGTAATTTCAGATCTTCCTCCAGCAATTGGTCCGCTTGTAACACCTGGTGCAGAATAAACGATATTATCCAGAACAATAGCAATATAACTTTTTTGATTATAAGCTCTTCCTGTCAATTCTTCCCAAACTTTAGCCCCCTGGCTGTTCATTTGCATAGAAACAGCTGGTTTTCCCATTTGGTCAAAAGTATCTTTTGCATCAGTAACAAGACCACCATTCATTGCCGGGATATTGTCTCTGTTTCCTTTTAAAGCATATAATTCAACTACTTCAAGATCTTTTGCTTTTGGATCTTTTGCAGTAGCTCCAGATATAGTAGTTGGTTTGCTCCATACAAATTTTGCATAGTGCTGATCAGCACCTAATAAAACTCTAATCTCAGGTCTTTTAAGATAAGAATTAATAGTTGCAGTATCTTTTGGTGCAAAATAACCTAAAATTGGTCCACCACCCTGCATAACAATTTTGTCAAACAATGGGTTATTTCCTTTTTTAGCTTCAGTTGAATCTTTAGTATCAGTCAATAAAGCATTCAATGAATCTTTAGCAACTGTTTTAGTTTCTGTTTTTTTGATTTCAGTTTTCTTTAAAGCTTCGTTAGCCGATACTAAAAAGTTTCCGATTTCTTCAATCTTATAAGTTTCCCAAAACTCTAACTGAGCTTTTCCACCTAATAATTTTTTAATTCTGTCTACATCTTTAGCTCCTGGAAGTTCAACTAAGATTCTTCCTGTAGCACCCAGTTTTTGGATGTTTGGCTGTGTTACACCAAATTTATCAATACGCTCTCTTAGTACTTTGTAAGCACTTTCGATTGACTCATCAACTTTCTTTCTGATTACTTTTTGAGCTTGAGCATCTGTCATTTCAAAAGCAATACCACCTTCACCTTGTAAATTTCTGTTAGCAAAAATTTCTGGAGAAGCCAATTTTGTTGTTCCGTTTGAATTTGCATCAAAAGCTTCAAAAAATTTATCTAAATAAGATTTATTACCTTCTAAATTTGCACTTGCGTCGGCTAATGATTTATTAAATACCGGATTTTTAGAATTGTTTGCTAATCCTTTTAAAACGTCTTTAATAGAAATTTGAAGAATAACGTTGATTCCTCCTTCTAAGTCAAGACCTTTATTGATTTGTTTGTTTTTTACTTCATCGTAAGTAAAACTCGTAAAACCAAGATTTAGCACCTCTACTTTACCAATAGAATCTAAATATTTTAGCTCTTTATCAGGATTATCTCCTGCAAAAGCTTTAGCCTCACTTTTGACATTGCTTGCCAGGTAAGTGAACGAAAGTTGGTAAATACTTACCAATGCAAATAGAATTGCGAAAAATTTAATAAGTCCTTTATTCTGCATTATTACTAAAAATTAATTATGTTTTATTGTTTGTTTTTGTTTTAAAGTGCCATAAAATAAGCCCTGACAGATTTTTTTAAAACAAAAAAACTAGATCACGAATTACAACATTTTTTTTAAACCGAGCAAATATATAATTTACGAAAAGATTAACCAATTTATTTATTAATTAATCTCAAAAAAAAGACTGCAAAAGTGCAGCCTTATCTTTTTTTTACCAATTTCATTATACTAAAATTGATTTTAGAGCGTCATTCATCCCTCTAACAGCGTCTGCACTTTTAGCAAACAATGCTTTCTCGTGATCGTTTAACTTAATATCAAGAATTTCTTCAACTCCATTTTTACCAATTATACACGGTACACCGATGCAAATATCATTCTGACCATATTCTCCTTCTACGAAAACAGAACATGCAATCATTTTTTTCTGGTCATTTAAAATACTATCTACAAGATAAGCTACAGAAGCTCCTGGAGCATACCAGGCAGAAGTACCCAAAAGACCTGTAAGAGTTGCCCCGCCTACCATAGTATCAGCAGCTACTTTTTGCAATACTTCTTCTGAAAGGAATTCTGTTACTGGAATACCATTATAAGATGCCAAACGAGTTAATGGTATCATTGTAGTATCACCATGCCCGCCAATAACCATTGCCGAAATATCATTTGCAGGTTTATCAAGTGCTAAAGATAAATAAGTTCTGAAACGAGAACTGTCTAAAGCTCCTCCCATACCTATAATTCTGTTTTTTGGCAACCCGGTAGATTTTAGAGCCAGATACGTCATCGTATCCATTGGATTAGAAACAACAACAATAATGGTGTCTGGTGAATATTTTAGTACATTTTCTGCAACTCCCTTAACAATTCCTGCATTAATACCTATTAATTCCTCACGTGTCATTCCTGGTTTTCTCGGAATTCCTGATGTAATTACTACTACATCGCTTCCTGCAGTTTTAGAATAATCGTTGGTTACTCCGGATACTTTGGTATTAAAACCTGTATTTGTAGCACATTGTGTAATATCCAGTGCTTTCCCTTCGGCAAAACCTTCTTTAATATCCAACAATACTACTTCGCTTGCAATTCCTCTATAAGAAATAACATCTGCACATGTAGCTCCAACATTTCCTGCTCCTACAATGGTAACTTTCATATTTTATACTTTATCGGTTATTAATTAACTTATATCTTAAACAAAAAATTCGTTTAATTGTTTAGTAAATTTAAACAATTAAACGAATTAGAATTATTAATTTTATAATTTATGCGTCAATATTTGCATAAACTGCATTTTTCTCGATAAACTCTCTACGTGGTGGTACTTCGTCACCCATTAACATTGAGAAAACCCTGTCTGCCTCTGCCAAACTATCGATTGTTACCTGACGTAAAGTTCTAAAGCTCGGGTCCATTGTAGTTTCCCACAATTGTTCCGCATTCATCTCTCCAAGACCTTTATAACGTTGAATAGCTGCACTTCCTCCCATTCTCTCATTTGCCTGATCACGCTGAACGTCATTCCATGCATACTCCTTTTTATTTCCTTTTTTAACAAGGTATAAAGGTGGAGCAGCAATATAAACGTGTCCCTCTTCAATTAGCTCTTTCATAAATCGGAAAAAGAACGTTAATATTAAGGTAGAAATGTGACTACCATCGACATCGGCATCACACATGATGATTACTTTATGGTATCTTAGTTTTTCAAGATTTAAGGCTTTACTGTCTTCTGCAGTACCAACGGTAACTCCAAGTGCAGTAAAGATGTTACGAATCTCTTCGTTTTCGAATACTTTATGGTGCATCGCTTTCTCGACATTCAAAATCTTACCACGTAATGGTAAAATCGCCTGAAAGTTACGATCACGGCCTTGTTTTGCTGTTCCACCAGCCGAATCTCCCTCGACAAGGTAAACCTCACATCTTGCAGGATCCTGTTCAGAACAATCTGATAATTTTCCTGGCAATCCGCCACCACCCATTACGGTTTTACGCTGTACCATTTCACGTGCTTTTTTCGCAGCGTGACGTGCCTGTGCAGCTAAGATTACTTTCTGGATAATGATACGGGCATCATTTGGATTTTCCTCCAAATAATTCTCTAACATTTCTCCAACTGCCTGAGAAACCGGAGAAACTACTTCTCTGTTTCCAAGTTTTGTTTTAGTTTGTCCTTCGAATTGAGGTTCTGCAACTTTTACCGAAATAATAGCTGTTAAACCTTCACGGAAGTCATCTCCTGCAATTTCGAATTTCAGTTTATCCAACATTCCGGATGCATCTGCGTATTTTTTAAGGGTTCTTGTTAAACCACTTCTAAAACCTTGTAAATGTGTTCCTCCTTCGTGTGTGTTAATATTATTTACATATGAGAAAATATTCTCTGTATAACTTGTATTATAAATCAAGGCCACTTCAACCGGAATTTCACCTTTTTCGTGATCCATGCTGATAACGTGTGAGATAATTGGCTCACGGTTACCGTCTAAGTAACGAATGTATTCTTTTAGACCTTCGTCTGAGTGAAAAACTTCAACTTTAAATTCACCTTTTTCATCTACTTCTCTTTTATCAGTAAATGTAATTGTGATTCCTTTGTTTAAGAAAGAAAGCTCACGCATACGAGCTGACAATGTATCATAAGAGAACTCTGTAGTCTGCGTAAAAATAGTATCATCCGGGTAAAAAGTCTGGCGTGTACCTCTTTTATCAGTTTCTCCGATTTGTTTAACCGGATACATTGCTTTACCTCTTTCGTATTCCTGCTCGTAGATTTTTCCGTCTCTGAAAACAGTAGATTTCATATGAACAGAAAGTGCATTTACAACCGAAACCCCAACCCCGTGCAAACCTCCGGAAACTTTATAAGAATCTTTATCAAATTTACCTCCGGCACCAATTTTTGTCATTACAACCTCTAGCGCAGAAACTCCTTCTTTTTTATGTAAATCAACCGGGATACCACGACCGTTGTCTTCAACTGTTACAGAACCATCTTCGTTTATTGCAACACCAATGGTATCACAATGTCCTCCCATCGCCTCATCAATAGAGTTATCAACAACCTCATAAACCAAATGATGCAGACCTCTAACACCCACATCTCCAATATACATCGATGGACGCATTCTTACGTGCTCCATTCCTTCTAATGCCTGAATACTATCTGCTGAATAATTGTTCTTCTTGATTTCTTCGCTCATATAATTTATTCTAAAAAATGTATTTATTGTCTAACACGCAAATATATAAAAACGCGGACTATATACCCATTAAAATCTGAGTTAAAGCACTTAAGTTATTAACACAAAATTCAATTTAAATTCAAAATTCTTTAAATTCCAATTCCAAAATTAAAAATAGCACAAAAAAAACCGAAATAACATCTTAAATGTATCTCGGTTTTTTGATAAATTATGTTGCAAAAACAGGAATTTGAAATTTAGTTTCTAAACCGCTACACCTGATTTTGCAATTTTTATATCTGCTTTTAAATGGGCTGCATTTGCTCTTCCGCTCGGATCCTGATTTTCCTGCCATTTTGGAATCCATTTTCGCACGGTTTGTGCCGCACTGACCTGTGGATAATATTTATGAAAAATCGATCGGTACAAATAAGCTTCTTTTGTGGTTGGAGAGTTATATGGAAATTCTGCAGCAGCGCCTTCTAATTGTTCATCTGACACCTGAGTTGCGCAATATTCAATTAATTCGTCGATCCAGTTATATCCAACCCCATCAGAAAATTGCTCTTTCTGGCGCCATAAAACTTCCGATGGCAAATACGGGTTTTCCGGAGTATCAAATGCTTTTCTTAGAATATATTTTTCAATTCCGTCATACGTTTTAGGCTGTTTTTCCTCTGGCCTGATTAACATTGTAGTGTCAAGGAAATTTTTATCTAAAAAGGGAATCCTTGTTTCTATGCTGTTTGCCATTGTAGATTTATCTGCACGTAATAAATCGGCTGTAAATAACTTCTGAACTCTTTCTATTGTTTCTTTTTGAAATTCTTCTGTTGAAGGAGCATTTCTAAAATACAAATGTCCTCCAAATATTTCATCTGCACCTTCTCCTGAAAGTATCGCTTTTATTCCCTGGTCAGCAATAGCTTTAGACAATATAAACATTGGAACACTTGCTCTTACTGATATAATATCATAAGTTTCGATGTTCTGGATTATTTGATCGAGAAGTTCAATTCCTTCTTTTACAGAAAAATGAATTTCATGGTGTTCTGTGCCTAAAAATTCAGCTGCTTTTCTCGCCACTTTGTTATCAGGCGTATCTGCATTTAAACCAATCGAAAATGATTGTAATTTTTTTCCCGATTCCTTTAGTAATCTTGCTGCAATCGAAGATATCAAAGAAGAATCTAATCCGCCGGAAAGTAATACCCCGACAGGTAAATCCCCCATCAAACGTTTACGTACCGCTTCTGTTAATGCCTCTCTTATTTCAGTTAATTTAAGATCGTTATTTGCATTTTCGTAATCCTCATACTCAGGTTGATAATATTTTACAAAACCTGTTTTTGGAGTATAATAATGCCCGGGAGGAAAGGTCGAAAATGTTTTGCACTGATCTGCAATTGGCTTCATTTCCGAAGAAAAATATATTCTTCCTCTTTCATCCAAACCATAATATAAAGGCTTTACACCAAGAGGATCCCTGCTTGCAATATAATCGTCACCATCAATGATTACAAAAGCCCAGTCACCGTCTAATTTGTTACAAAAATCATATCCGAATTCCTCATACAAATGCACAATGACTTCTGAATCTGATTTTGTTCTGAAATTGTAATCTTTTAAAATTCCGTTTTTTAATTCCTGGTAATTGTAAATTTCTCCATCATGAACCATCCAGGCTTTTTGTGCACCCTGAATAGGCTGCTTACCTGAATCTAAATCGATGATTGACAAGCTTTCATGACAAATAATACTGCCATTTTCCATGATATGATAACCTCTTTCATCGGGACCGCGGTGCGACATTCTTGCAGAAAGCTCTCTCACGAGCTGCGGGTCTTTTCCTTTGCCAATAACGGCTAATATTCCAGACATACCTTTCTAGTTTTTTTATTTCTAAATATTTTTAAAAGTAACCATACTTTATTTCATTACTTTTCAGATCAGGTCAGGCATTTTTGGGGAATGTCAAATATAGAAAAGAAAGTTAAATAATTACTAATAATTATTTTTAAGTAGCTGAAATAATACAATTTAATATTTAACCAAGAAAAACGTCCTCAAAATGAGAACGTCTTTCTTAAAATAATAAATTTTAAATATGCGTTTTATGCTTTAACGTAGGCATCATCATGTACGCTCGCAACTGCTCTTCCAGAAGGATCGTTCATGTTTTTGAAAGCTTCATCCCACTCCAAAGCAATTTTTGTACTACAAGCTACACTTGCTTCCTGAGGCACGCATAATGCTGCTGCATCACTTGGAAAATGTTCTGCAAAAATAGAACGGTAATAATATTCTTCTTTTGAAGTCGGAGTTTGTAATGGAAACTTGTATTTCGCATTTGCCAGTTGTTCGTCTGAAACTTCTTTGGCTACAACTTCTTTCAAAGTATCAATCCAGCTGTATCCAACTCCGTCAGAAAACTGTTCTTTTTGTCTCCATGCAACACTTTCAGGAAGCATATCTTCAAAAGCTTTACGAACTACCCATTTTTCCATAGGATGTTCTTTGTTGATCATTTTATCTTGTGGGTTGATGCGCATTGCAACATCCATAAATTCTTTATCTAAAAATGGCACACGACCTTCAATTCCCCACGCTGCCAAACTTTTGTTGGCACGCAAACAGTCGTACATGTGCAATTTACCTAATTTACGAACATTTTCTTCGTGAAATTCTCTAGCGTTCGGCGCTTTGTGAAAATATAAATAGCCTCCAAATAACTCATCTGCACCTTCTCCCGAAAGAACCATTTTGATTCCCATTGATTTAATAACTCTCGCCATTAACCACATTGGTGTTGAAGCTCTTACTGTAGTTACGTCATACGTTTCTAAGTTGTAAATTACATCACGAACTGCATCTAAACCTTCTTGAATTGTAAATTTAATTTCGTGGTGAATTGTTCCGATATGTTTTGCTACAATTTGCGCTGCCGCTAAATCTGGAGAGCCGTCAAGTCCTACTGAAAAAGAGTGCAATTGCGGATACCACGCATCTGTTGTATCATCAGATTCAATACGTTTTTGCGCAAATTTTTTGGCTACAGCCGAAGTAATAGACGAATCTAAACCTCCTGAAAGTAAAACTCCGTAAGGAACATCACTCATTAATTGTCTGTGAACCGCTGCCTCTAAAGCTTCTTTAATAGCAGGAATACTAGTTTCATTATCTTTTACTGCATCATATTCTGTCCAGTCTCTTTTGTACCATTGCACAAATTCATCATCTTGACTAGTCATGTAATGTCCCGGAGGAAACAATTGAATTTTTGTACAATATCCTTCCAAAGCTTTTAATTCAGAAGCTACATAAAAAGTTCCGTGCTGATCCCAACCAATATATAATGGAATAATTCCCATGTGGTCACGAGCAATAAAATACTCATCTTTATCGACATCATAAATGGCAAATCCAAAAATTCCGTTCATCTCATCAACAAAATGAGGTCCTTTTTCTTTGTATAATGCTAAAATAACCTCACAATCACTTTCTGTCTGAAAGTTATACTTTCCTTCAAATTGTTTACGCAATTCTCTGTGGTTGTAGATTTCACCATTTGCAGCAAGAACCAGTTTTTTATCTTCTGTAAACAAAGGCTGTTTTCCCGAAGCCGGATCTACAATTGCTAAACGCTCGTGAGATAAGATAGCTTTTTCATTGCTGTAAATTCCGCTCCAGTCCGGTCCGCGGTGGCGAATGATTTTAGACATTTCTAATACTTGAGGTCTTAACGTTTCAGCTTTTTGCTTTAGATCGAAGGCACATACTATTCCACACATAATTATATATTTTTTACTGTAAATTTTATTTTGATAGGGCAAAGATGTAATAATGGTTATAATTACAAAACACAAAACCTAATTTCGGTTACAATTTAAAACCATAAACTTATTTTTACATGTAAAATGTAAAATTTTAGCAGTAAAAATTGGATTGAAATTGAAAATTTTAATTTTAAAGGATAAAGAAGGACAGAATTCAATGTTTGTACAATATACTTTAGCAGCTTGTTTGTCATCTGACGAAGATAGTTCAGGCATTATTCAACACTCTCAATAGTATAATGCGTTTTATTGATTTCAAATTGAAAACCAACCTTATTTCCCATTAAATGAGAACCAAGGGGTGACTGCGGAGAAAGTGCAATTACATTAATTCCGTCGATAGCAATTTTAGGAAGTGCAACACTCACATATAGATAAATTCCGTTTGCTTTTACCAAACTTCCTGAAATAATATTTTCTGTTGTTTTTGAAGGGTCAATTTTATCTAAAACGGCTTTTTGAGAAATTGCTTCTTTTAGTTTATTGGTAAGTTTTTCCTGTTCAATATGCATCATCGACAGAGCGGTCTCGTGCTTGTCGCCGGCAGAACCTTTTGCGTCGTTTTTAGAATCTTCAGTCAGGTTTGTAATCATGTCTCTAAAAACATCAATTCGGTCCTGAACCATTTGTAAGTAATGTGTATGTATTTTTTCTTTAAAAGTCATTTTTTTTAGGTACTGAGGTTCTAAGGTACAAAGATGCAAAGGTTTTTCTTTGTTTAAAAAAATTAGCCACGAATTCACGAATTTACTCCAAAAAATTCATGAGTTCATGGCTAAAAAAAAAAGGCACATTTTTTAAGTCAACTTTGTGCCCTTGTCTTGTATATTTATTAAAAATCAAATTTATAATTTGCCCCACCTAAAACCTGAAATCCTTGTACCGGATAATTCAGCCATTTTTCATAAGCCTGATTTCCTATATTATTAAGCTTTAAGAAGAAAGTCAGACGTTCACTAAATTTATATCCTAAATGTGCATTGGCATCAAAGTAGCTTTTTAAATTTATTACAGTTGCACTTGGCGAAATATCCAAATTGGTCTGCATATCCTTACGTTCTCCTACATAAAAAACATTCACACCGGCAAACCATTGTTTTGTAATATTAACATCCAGATTAGAACTTAATTTTATAGTTGGTAAATTCCAGGCTTCTTGTGGTCCGTCATTTTTGTAGCTGTTAAAAGTTCCGTTGATTCCAAAACTAACATTTTCAGAAAAATCAGCCTTTAATTCACCATAAAAACGCAACGTCCTTACGTCTTGATACACCACACCAAAAGAGTTGCCGTAAGCATAATTTTGATTTAACAAATCTTCTGTATAATCATTACTCTTAAATAATGCCTTATCTTTTTCATTTAGATAAGATCCCATAAGATTATAACTTATATTGTTAGCCAATTTTCCTTTTAAACCTGCAAAAACATTATATTGAGTGCTTGATGGTCTCATATTGAGTGTTGGAGACAAAAATGGATTTTCTGTTACAAAATCGGCATACGAATTTTGGTTTAATGCTCCATTCACTCCAGTGTAAAAAATCATTAAGTCACCAACCAGCTTATAAGAAGCATTTACTTTTGGATAAAAATAAAATTTGTTCCCGCTATTTTCAGAATCCAGACCATAATAGATACCGGCTCCCAATTCCAGAGTCCAGTCATTTTCAAGAATTACAAAACTTGGTTCAATTCCAAAATTGGTAAGACTGTAATCCAAAGGCTTTGTATTATCATTGAAATAATTACGCTCAAAAGAGCCGCTTACGTGATCTACAATAATATTGGTATTTATAGACTGATCCATTACATCAACCTTAAAGGAAGGCTTGACATAAAAACGATTTTCAGACGAAGAAAAATTATCAGAAAAATGGGTAAATCTTGTAGCAATTTTATTAAAAATGCTTTCAGTAAAATCAATATGTCCTCCCAGAGAAATAGTGTTGTAAGAGTGATTTGGATTTATTTTATTTACTAAGTTAAAACGGTCATCAAAAGGCAAAGTGGCACCAAAATCAGCAGGCAAACCATACCAGTTATATATTTGATTCTGATACCCCAAATCTACAGCCCATGACATGTCACGGTTATTTTGCCCATAACCAATATTCAGGCCTGTATCATAAAATTCATCGTTAAGTTCTACATCTTTTATTCCTCCCTGAGACGAATGATGACGAAACATTCCTGACAGATAATCATTATTTCCTAAATCCTGTGTTACAAATAATTCAGCGTTAAGAGTGGCATAATTTCCAATCCCAAGTGTAGCATAATTACTAAATAAACGGTCTTGTTTTGATTTTTCAACACCTGCCGCTTTTCCTTTTGAAGGTGTAAAAGTTGAAGCAACCGGAACCGACAAAATACTATATTTAATAGTTTCTTTTGGCTGATTTCCCGAGTCGTCAAGCGAAGGAGTTTCTTTAACCTTAAAAGCATCCGAAATTGTTGGCGAATATGGTTTTACAACATTTACTGTTTCTGTTCCGATGCTTTCTTCCTTCTTTACTTGTGCAGCTGAAAGCTGAAAAACAAACAGCAAAATCAAAATGATGGTTTTATTCTGGAAATTAATTTTCATATGTATTTTATTTGAGAGTATAGAGAAGAATATAGATAATGGACTTTGCCTATATACTTTGATTCTTTTCAAACTCTTTGTTTTTTTATTCTAAAATCTATATTATATTCTCTTTATTCTATTTCTAAAATCTGCTTTATTTCTAATTAACTTTCCCACTCCCCTTTGGCTACAAACTGGGCTTTCCCACCTATTTTAATGTCAAAATCATTTTCAGTTAATTTTCCTTTAAAATGAATCTGCGACGGGCGGTTTATATAATCTCCCTGATAATTTATTAACTCAAATTCAGGTTTATGATATTTTAACAGAAAAGCCTGCAAACAAGTACTGGCACTTCCGGTTGCAGCATCTTCAACTAATTGATTATGCTCGATACACAGCATTCTGCTAAAAATTTTTGACCCTTCCAGATAGTAAAAATATAGCCCTCTGTGACTGGTTTTGCAATGCTGTTTCAGCCATTCATCAGTTTTATCTTTGTCTAAAATCAAATTTTCGAGCGCTCTTTTACTACTTAATCCAACCATAACAAAAGCACTTCCGGTTGTTACTTCCTGTATTGGAAACTGATTTTCAAAATCGCTTACTTTCAGATTACTAAAAAATGTAAAATCGACTTTCGAAAAAGTGTCCCAAAATTTTGGCTGCGCTGCTTTTAACCAAATTAAATCTCCTGATTTATGAATTGCAATTGGACCAATCGGAACTTCCAATTTAATTTCATTAGGCGAATTAAATATCTTATTCATCAAAACCCATGAAGTCCCAATAATGGGATGACCTGCAAACTGCATTTCATTGGCCGGAGTAAATATTTTAATTTCGGCACTATTGTTTTCTCTGTCAAGCCTGGTAATAAAAGTGCTTTCTGCAAAATTAATTTCGCGTGCAATCTGCTGCATTTCCTCTGAACTTAAATTTTCTGCTTCTAAAAAAACCGCCAGCTGATTTCCAGAGTATTTTTTATCGGTAAAAACATCAATTATATAAAAAGGTAAATTCATTTTTTTTTATTTTTTTTAGAATATAGGATAAAGAAAATAGGCTTTCCAATCTTGCTTCTTGCATCTTTTCTATCCTCTATTCTCTTTATTTCTTATTTATTAATCGATGAATTCGTTTTAGATTCTTCCATTTTAATAGCATTTAACTCTTTTCTGGCTTCTTCAACAACATCCGGATAATCTGTAAAATTGTTTATTACATTATCTAAAATATAAGTTGCCTGATAACTGTCTTTTAATCCGTAAAAGTTTTTTGCCATCAAAACCAAACTCTTAGCTCCATAATATTTATAGGCTGAATAATTTTTGGCTAATTTTTGAACTGCTATGTTTGAAGCGTCGTACTTGCCTTCTTTGGTTTTAAAATAAGCGTCATAATACAATGCTTCTGCCGCCAATTCTCCTTTTGATGTTGCCAATAATTTTGCATACGTCGCTTTTGCTTTCTCTTCGTTACCGGTCTGCATTGCTGCACGCGCTACGATAATTTGAGCATCTGCTTTTACGTTTGCATCTGCTTTTTGGTTTTGCAATACCTTATCTGCGTATATAACAGAATTATTATAATCTTTTTTATCATAATAGCACTTCATCAAATTTGCCTGTGCAAAGTTTTGATTTTGAGCTGAATCAGATTCTTCGCTTAAGCGAACTAAAACCGGAACTGCTTTATCGCAATCTTTTGCTTTCAAAAATATCTGAGCTAATTTGTTTAATGATTGTTCTGTAAATTCATTTCTTGGCTGATCAATTACATATTGGTAATTAGCAGCAGCTTTAGTTTCAGAACCTTCTGTATAATACAATTGTGCTAAATAATAATTTGCTTCAAGCGCATGAATTCCTGTTGGAAATTTGCTTATATATCCTGTAAAACCTGTAATGGCAACTTTGCTGTTATTTTGACTATATTGTTTAAAAGCTCCTTCGTAAGTATCATTATCGAGTTCTGCATCTGTTACAGCAACAAAATCTAAAGTTCGTACCCAAGAGGCATATTCATCTACTTTTCCTGAATCAACATAAATTAATCTTGCGGTAGAAACTGCCTCTAAAGCTTCGGGAGTTTTAGGAAATTCAGCAGCTACTTTTTTAAACTTTACCAATGCCTGATCATCGCGATCTGTATTGTAATAAATTAAACCTTGTTTCAGAATTGATTTTGAGGTAAATGGTCCATTTTTATACTCAGCAATCAGTTGGTCATAAGTTTTTATAGCCTGATCATTTTTCTTTTGGGCTACATAAGTATTTCCCAATTCATACAATGCATCATCTCTGTAAGATGATTTTTTGTACATCTGGAGAAAATTATTGAGCTCCTCAGTTTTTTTGTCATTTCTGGACATAAATCCGTACGAAAGTGCTTTTTGATATTGCGCATAATCGGCATCAACTCCTTTTGCATCCATTGCTTTTGCATAAGCTTCCATCGCCGGGCCATATTTTGCATTTACAAAACGACAATCTCCCAAACGCAAATATGAATCGTTTAGACGAGCTTTATCTTGTTTTGAATTATCAATTTGTGCCTGAAAATAATTTCCAGCCTGATCGTATTCCTTTAATTTAAAATAAGTATAGGCAATGTTATAATTAATGTTTTTATATTCATCAGTAGCTTTTGCGGCAGCCAAACCTGCAAATTGTTTATAGCTAATTAATGCTGACTGAAAATCATCGGTAACATATTCTGATTCTGCTTTCCAGAAAGTGGCGCGAGCGGTAAAATCAGGATCTTTTTGCTCTTTTACGGCACTATTGAACATTTTTAGTGCTTCTGTATAATTTGTATCATTGTATAATTCCAATCCTCTGTAAAAAAGCACTTTTTGGTACGCTAATTTATTTTCGGGAGTTCTGTTTTTTTCTAATAAAACCAGTGCTTCTTTGTAGTTTTTAGATGAAATATAAGAATCGACCAATAATTTTTCTACTTCGGGTCTGCTTGAATTATTTGGATATTTTTTTAAGAAATCAAGTAAAATTCCCGGAACAGTTTGATAGGCATTTCCGATGTCGTAACTCAGTTTAGCATAATTTAAAGCGGCATCTTCCTGGATTTGTGCATTAAAATCCATTTCTGAAGCATTTTTGAAAGCATTCAGTGCTTCTTGCTTTTTGCCCGTGTTTAAGTAACTCAGACCCAAATGATAATAGGCATTTTGTGCCACAAAATCTTTTCCTTCGATAATTTTATTAAATTGAGAAATTGCCTTTTCATAGTCTTTCTGCTCGTAATAAGCATATCCCAATTGATAAAAATCTGTATTATTCCATTTTCCTTTTCGGCCTGCATATTGCTCTAAATACGGAATCGCTTTACCGTATTGTTTTAGGTTGAAATAACTTTCTCCAATAATTTTATTCAGTTCTGATTTTTCAAGTTCATTTGATTTGCTCATGGCAGCTTGCCCCAAATCGATTGCTTTTTGAAAATTCCCTAATTTAAAATTCATATCAGCCTGAAAATACGAAAGCTTTTCTTTGTATTTTTCTTCGCCAGACACTTCATCAAAATATTTGGTAGCTTCTTTATAATCATCACCTTCATAAGCCATAAAACCTAAATAATATTTGGCTTGTGAACCAAATTCCGGTGAATTAACGACTTTATTAAAATAGGTCGTAGCTTCATTTTTCTTTTTGGCATTAAAATAACTGTATCCTTTTTGGAAATTAAATTTATCCAAATCAGATTTACTCATATAGCTTTCATCTACTTTATCAAACCATTGCAAGGCTTTTGGATAATTTCCCTGCTCGAAGAAAAAATGAGCCACTTCTATGTATGCCTGATTTTGTTTGGTGCTTGTTGGATACTCCTCAACGAACTTTTCCATCAGGGCATCAGCATTTGGCTGATTGGTCCTGATAGCACAGTTTGCAATGTAATAAGCGCAGTCAGACTTCACTTCTTCAGTCGTTGCATTGTTTTTTACATACTCAAAAATATGTTGTGCCGAAGCGTACTGTTTGTCATTATATAAAGCCAGTGCTTTGTCAAAATCCTTTAAGTCGTAAGTATATATAGCTGATTTTTGTGCCGAAACTATGGTCGAAAAAAGGACAATTTGCAATAAAAAGAACCAGGAAAGTTTACGCATTTTAATTATGTTTAGTATTCAAATTTATCATTTTATACCGTTTATAACGAAACGTTTTGGGCTTTTATTATGAACATTTTTTTTAATAGTTGTTATTTTACAGCATTGTGAGCCACAAATTATTGGTACTCAAACTATCAAAACAAATATTTCACTACCTTGTAGTGTAATCTATGGGTATGTTTACATTTTTTTTGCAAAGAGTTTAGGTTGCATCCCTTATTGGGTTTGGTTTTTATGATGCTTTTTTGAAAGATTTTCTTTAGAAATCATTGAAATTTATTTTGAATCCACCCGTTATCTTATTACTTTTACCATTCAAATCAATTTATTATGTCACAAACCGTACTATCTCTTAAGGAAGTCACTATATATCAAGAAGGAAGAAAAATTATCTCTCATATTAATTTAGATGTTCAACATGGTGAATTCATCTACATTATCGGAAAAACAGGTTCCGGAAAAAGTACTTTTTTAAAAACTTTATATGCCGATTTGCCTTTAACAGAAGGTGAAGCCCACATAGTTGAATTTGATTTGGCAACTTTAAAAGAAAAAGATATTCCCTACCTGAGACGTAAAATCGGAATTGTATTTCAGGATTTCAAACTCCTTCCCGACCGTTCTGTTAAGGACAACATGCTTTTTGTTCTGAGAGCAACCGGATGGACAGAAAAAGAAGCTATGGAACACAAAATCGATGAAGTTTTGGATAAGGTAGGAATGAAAGAATTCTTAAACAAAATGCCTCATCAGCTTTCAGGCGGTGAACAACAGCGTGTTGCGATTGCAAGAGCTTTGCTTAATGATCCTGAGTTTATTCTTGCAGATGAGCCAACGGGAAATCTTGACCCGCAGACCAGTTCAGAAGTTTTAGAGGTATTAAAAACTATCAATGCAAATGGCAAAACCGTTATCATGGCAACCCATGATTATGCTTTATTGATGAAGTTCCCGTCTAAGACATTAAAATGTGAGGACGAAAGAATTTTTGAGGTTGTGCAACGCAGCGTGTAATGCTTTCTATTTTAATTCCTGTTTATAATTATAATGTTTTTACACTTGTCGAAACATTGTATTGTCAGGTTTTAAAATGTAATATTCTTTTTGAGATTATTTGTTTGGATGATGCTTCCGATGTTTTTACGTCTGAGAATCAGAAAATAAATCAATTTAAAAATTCCGCATATTCTGTTTTAGAAAAAAATATTGGCCGAAGTGCTATCCGGAATTTATTAGCCCAAAAGGCAATTTATGAAAACCTGCTTTTTCTGGATGCAGATACAATACCAGTTCATGGCAACTTTATTTCTAATTATATTTCACAAATAAATACTACTGAAAAAGTTGTTTATGGCGGCATTTTATATGAAAACTCAAAACCGCCGGCAAATGAACTTTTAAGATGGATTTATGGTAAAAAAAGAGAAGCTTTAAATGTTTCAAACCGGGAAAAAAATCCTTATCTCTCGTTTTTAACTTTGAATTTTTTAATTAAAAAAAATCTTTTTTCTACGATAACTTTTAATGAAAACATTCCGAATCTAAGACATGAAGACACTTTGTTTTCGTATGAATTAATGCAAAATAAAATTGAAATTATTCACATCGAAAATCCTGCTTATCATTTAGGAATTGAGGATAGTAAAACATTTTTGAAAAAATCTGAAGAAGCTGTTGTTGGATTAAAAAACTTACTCGATTCTAATTTAATTTCTTCTGATTATGTAAAACTTTCGCACTACTTTCAGATCATAAAAAAATATTATCTTAAATCTATAATTGCTTTTGGATTCAAAATAGTAAAACCTTTGCTTTTGAAGCAATTACTGAGTAAAAAACCTTCTCTATTTATTTTTGATATTTATCGTTTGGGCTATTATTGTACTTTAAAAACTAACTAAAATGGCCTTTTTTTCTGTCATAATTCCGCTATATAACAAAGAAAAATTTATTGAAAATACGATACAAAGTATTTTGGATCAAACTTTTCAGGATTTCGAAATTATTGTTATTAATGACGGATCAACAGATAAAAGTGAAGAAAAATTATTAAAGTTTAACGACAAAAGAATTCAATACTTCAGCAAAACAAATGAAGGCGTTTCTATTGCCCGAAACTTGGGAATCAATAAAGCAAATACCAATTTTATAACATTTATTGACGCAGATGATTATTGGTATCCGGATTTTTTGGCTGTTATGCACAAAGCGATTATTAGTTTTCCTGAACAGAAAGTTTTTTCCGGAGCCATTGAGATCGAAACTTCAAGAAAAACATTTCCAGCGCAATATTCTGTTGCTAAAACTAACAATTTTCAGATTGTAGATTATTTCAAAGCAAGCCGAAAAGAGTTAATTCTCTTTACTTCATGTGCTGTTTTTAATAAAAGTATTTTTGACGAAATTGGCAATTTTGATCCTGAAATAAAAAGCAATCAGGATACGGATTTGTGGATCAGAATCGGACTTGTTTATCCAGTTGTATTTACTGGAAAAATTCTCGCCAGATATGTTTATGATGCCAACAGTTTATCTAAAAACAATACTTTTCTGAATTCTAAATTGAATTTTAATAAGTTTACAGAAACAGAAAAAACAAATCCGGATTTAAAATATATTTTAGATTTAAATCGATTTTCACTGGCAATAAAAAGCAAATTAATTTCCGACCAAACTCTTTTCGACTATTATTACGGAGGGATAGATTTAAAGAAAATAGGCTACAAAAAAAGATTATTATTGATACTTCCTCCTTTTTTACTGCGTTTATTAATCCAGATAAAGCTTGAATTATTTAATTTAGGAATAGGATCATCTATTTTTAAATAATCTGAAATTTTTAAATTCCCTTATATAATCTTCTTCATCAAACTCATCTGAAGCCAAAACCAGACAAACAGCTCCGGAAGAAAAATTTCTCAGCTCACGCCAATTCCGTCTACAATCAGTAAACCGAAATTGGGTTTGTTCAGAGATACTGTTTGGGTTGATTTTCCGTCTTTTAAAATCACATCAAAGCTTCCGCTCAAAGCAATCAGAAATTCTTGTTGTTTTTTGTGGGCATGTCCACCACGTTTGCTTCCGCTTGGCACGTCATATAAATAATAAACTCTTTTTGATACGAATGGAATCGTCATTCCCTCAATAACCGAAAGATTACCGCGTCTATCCTGGATTTTTGGAATTTCTAATATTTGAATATCTGCGTTACTTGTCATATTCTATTGTGGGTTAATTGTTTGAATTTAATAATTCCATCAATTCCTTTTTTATATTTATTTAATGCTTCAGAAAAACTAATATATTGTTTACGGTTTAAGAACAAAATATATTTTAAAAGCCATCCATAAGCAAAAATGCCATGTAATTTGTAAAACAATGCTGCTCTGGCATAAATTAAAGTATCAGAACCTTCATTTTTGCCCGAAGAAAATTCCGCATGAGAAACTATCACTGTACGATTGAATATTAATTTCAATTTTTGATTCAAAGCTTCTTTTAAAAATAAAAATTCTTCTGCTGTTTCAAAATGAGATCCTAATCCAAAATTCTCATCAAAATGAAGTTTACTGTTTCTAATTTCATCTAATTTAAATGCAATTTCAATAGAGCTTACATTCCAAATACTTTTTGTATCATGTACAAAGATCGAATTTGTTTTTTTTTGCGGTTCAGGATTGCCAATTCTCTTATGATTGAATGTAATTATACTTGCAGTTTGGTGTTGATTAAAAGATAAAACAATGTTATTACTGAATTTTTCTTCAAAAACAACATCATCATCGGCAATGAGACAAATTTTTTTTGAAGCATTTTCGATTGCCAGATTCCTGCTTTTTGACAAACCTTTTTCTTTGGAGTTTATTACTTTAACACGTTCAAAATCAGAACTTAAAAAATTATTTTGAGATTGATTTATAATTAATAAACTGAAGTTAGAAAAATGTTGATGCGGAAACATTTTCAACAAAAAATCAAAATTGCTCCTATCTTTGGTAGCAATTAAAATCTCAAGATCGTTTTCAGAAAAAACATTTAACATTTTCGTATATATTTACGTAAATATAAATATTTCCAGCAAAAATGAGGATACTCTTAGTGGGAGAATACAGTAGGTTGCATAATTCTTTAAAAGAAGGACTGGAAGCACTGCATCATGAGGTTACTATAATTGCAACAGGAGACAGTTTTAAACAATTTCCTGTAGATTATTCTATTTTTCCAAAATATTTTCTGAAGAACCGATTTCTCGTTATTTTTAATAAAATCTTATTTCGGGTTTTTAAAATTGATTTACAGTTAGCAGAAAAAGGAATTCGGTTTTGGGCTTTTTTACCGAAGTTAAGGGATTATGATGTAGTTCAATTAATCAATTCAAATGCAATTGAAACGCATCCTTTTTTCTCAAAGTATTTATTGAAAAGGCTTTTTAACCAAAACAAGAAAAGCTTTCTTTTGGTTTGTGGTGAAGATACTCCAATCATAGATTTCATGCTGAAAGACAAATTAAAGTATTCAATTTTGACACCTTTTTTGCAAAATAAGAACTTAAAATCCGAATATCGCTTTTCATTAAAATGCATTCAGGATGATTATAGGAATCTTTATGAATTTGTTAATTCAAATGTCTCTGAAATTATTGTTTCTGACTTAGACTATAAAATTCCATTACCCGAAAAAACACTAATTCCTAATCCTGTCAATATGGATAAGATAGATTTTCAGCCTTTGGATGTTTCAGGGGAAATCGTGATTTTCTTAGGAAAAAACAATAGCAGTGCCATCAAAAAGGGAATTCATTATTTTGAAGATGCGCTCAGGATAATTCAGCTTAAATATGGTGACAAAGTGAGAGTTATTAAGGTTGAGGATGTTCCGTACAAAGAATACATCACTCTTTATAATCAGGCACATATTTTACTCGATCAGGTCTATTCTTATGACCAAGGCTATAATGCCCTTGAAGCTATGGCAAAAGGAAAAGTGGTTTTTACAGGTGCAGAAACTGAATTTACAGAATATTATAACTTATTTGAAAGGGTATGCATAAATGCAACTCCCGATGTCAATCATTTAGTTAATGAATTATCTTTTTTAATTGAAAATCCTGAAGAAATTGTTGCTATGGGTAAAAGAGCCAGGGACTTTATCGAAAAGGAACATGATTATATCAAAATTGCTAAATATTATTTAAAAATTTGGGAAGGATAAAATAGATGGTCGATATATTTATCCTTCCCAAAACTATCTTTTTCATTTTCATAATATCTTTTCAATTAAGATACTGATGTTAATTTTAAACAAAATTTATCATCGTAAAATCAAACTTCTTCTAAAGTAAACACACAATAGAATGAAATAAATAAAATTATCAAAAGCTTGCGCCATAACAACACCTTGTATTCCAAAGAAATCTATAAGAAACAAACTAGAAAAATATAATACGGTGAGTGAAAATAATTCTGAAACAATAAATGCTTTAGTTAGTTTTTTTGCAAAAAACTCATATCCCAAAATTAAGGAAGCTACTTTAAAAATATCACCAACTAATTGCCAGAAGAATAGTGAGGAAATAGGCAAAAATTCTTTGGTAAATAAGATTTCAATAATTATAAACCTTGCAAAATAAATGACCATTAAACAGATTGCAAAAACGGGTAAAATAAATTTATAATACTGCCAAAAAATAGTTTTTGTTTCTTGCTTATTATGAGCCTTCGAGAGCTTAGGTAAAAAGTAAACCGTTAGAATTGTACTCACAAACATCATATAATAAGATGAAATCCTGGATATAGCTTCCCAGAAACCAGCTTGCTGAATACCCAATTTTCCTATAATTTCATTTCTGATAATTAAAAAAACAATTGGCCCTAAAACTGAAGAGACAAATGCCATTGCAGAATAGGGAATTAAGTTTTTTATGATTTTAAAATCAAATAATTCTAAACGAATCATTCCTGAAAAATCAACCTCTTTGTTTACAAAGTAAGATGTTGCAAAAAACAATAATGCAGGTGTTACTATAATTGCTAACAATGCACCTAAAGTATGAAACCTCAAAATCATTAAAACAGAAACCAGTAAACCAATGGAGTTGCCAATAATATTTAGCCAAATTACTTTTTTGAATTTACTCAATCCATTTAATAGAGCTAATAAAAAAATGGAAACAATATACCAGGGCAAAGCCAAAGCAAGGATTTTGAAAACCAATTGATAGTTAAAATTAAACCCGAAGACTTTGTAATTCCAAAATGAAGCAAAGAAATATAAAATCACGCTTAGAACTATCGCTACAAATAACAGAGTAATAAATACAGTTGCGATTATCCGTTTTAGCTGTTCTTTATTTTTTTGATTTTCAGCCACATATTTCACGATCCCGTTTTGAAAACCGAGAGTTGAAATACTTTCTAATGAGGTTAAAAAATTACGCAGATTTCCAACAAGTGCCATTCCGCCCGGGCCAACGAAAATGGCAAGAATTTTAGATGTAATTAAGCCAATTCCGATTTTTAAACCTACACTAAAACTGTTTAAAAAAGTAATCTTAAACAAAGTCGTTTCGGTTATTTTTTTTACCAATTTCAAATTAATATTTATTTAAAATCTCAATAACAAACCCAACCTCGTCATCAGTTAAAACAGGACTAATAGGCAAACTCAAAACTTCATCATGAATTTTTTCCGTTATGGGAAATGATAATTTTTTCCAGTCTGAAAATGCCTTTTGTTTGTGCGGAGGAATGGGATAATGAATGACAGTCTGAATATTGTTTTGAGCTAAATACTCTTGTAATGCTGCTCTATTTTCTGTTCTGATTACAAACAAATGAAATACATGATTGTTCGAAAAATCCCAAAATGGCAATATGATTTTCTCATTTTTAATTTCAGACAGATAGCGTTTTGCAATTGCGCGGCGTTTATCGTTATCAACATTCAAATTTGGTAATTTCAGGTTCAAAAATGCTGCCTGCAACTCATCTAATCTTGAATTTACACCAATATATTGGTTATGATATTTTTTTTCTGAACCATAATTACGAAGTGATAATATGACTTTTGATAACTCATAATCATTTGTGACAATAGCGCCGCCATCGCCCAAAGCACCCAAATTTTTTCCAGGGTAAAAACTATAAGCACTTGCCGATTTTAGATTGCTGAATGTACCATGAGCCTGTGTCGCATCTTCTATAACCAACAAATTATTTTCTTCCGCAATTGCATTGATTTCATTCATTTCTGCCAGTTGGCCATACAAATGAACTGCCAAAATTGCTTTTGTTTTAGGAGTAATTTCTTTTCGGATTAAAGCAGGATTTATGTTGTAAGTCTCAAGTTTTGGCTCAATTAAAACCGGAACCAAATCTGCTTCTAAAATTGCTAGAATACTGGCGATATATGTATTGGCAGGAACTATAACTTCATCTCCTTTTTGGAGTTTCCTTAACTGAATATAACCCTTGAAAATTAATGTTAAAGAATCAAAGCCATTTCCTACACCTATGCAATATTTAGCATTACAATATGCCGCAAAAGCTTTTTCAAATGTTTCTGTTTCCTTTCCTAAAATATACCAGGCATTATTCAAAACCGTTTTCAGCTTTTCCTGAAAAGCATTTTCGTAAGCTTGGTTTATTTTTTTTAAATCTAGAAAAGAAATCATATTAAAACATTATTTAAAAGAGTATAATTGGACGTTTCAACTTCATAAAAATCATGGACAATTGTGCCGGCGCCAAAACTTTCTTTCCAGTAAGACAATCCGTCATTTAGATTTTTTCCCTGATTTTCATTAGAAATTCCAAAATCAAAAAAACGCTTTTCAGCAAATCTTTCCTGAATTAAATATTGAAATAAAAAGTCGAGACTTCCTGAATTATTTTCATCTTCATTTTTGGAAATATATTGACAATGTGCCACCGTTTCTGTTTCAAAAACAGTTGTTCCTGCTATTATTGTATCTTCAAAATAAACATTGAACTGATGAATATTTTGAGGAAAAAGAGATTTTAAACGACTTATTTCTTCTATCGAATGAACAGGTTTTGCGTTGTGCTTTTTATGAAGATTCAGAATTAGAATTTTATCCCAAAAAGAGTCAAAATCATTTTCTTCTTTAATGATCAGTTCCTTTGAAACCGCTTTTTTAAAATTTCTTTTTCTGATTTTTGAAAGAATGTTGTTTTGAGACAAATCAATTACAGAAAGCGAATCTCTCCGAATCAATTTTGCTTCTGCTAAAAACAAACTGTATAAAATTTCTTCTGCAGGCTTGAGATTATAAATTGACGGCAGAATTTTAATATTTAATTTTGAAATTTTATTCTTATTCAAAAAAATTAAAACCGACTGAAAAATTTCAATTATTGAACTCAGTCTGGTCTGATCATTATAAACCAAATTTCCATACGTAAGTCCTTGATGCGAATGTACTGAATTTCCCAGTTGATTGGCCGGAAAAACAGACACTAACTTCTGATTTTCAAATATCAAAAGAGAAAAATCATCAAAACGTTCTTTGTGATATTCCATAAAATTACGGTGAAACAAAAACGTTGCATTTTTGGCCTGACCGATAAAATCGTTCCAAATTGCGAAATCTTTTTGTTCGTATTTTTTTACGGTATATTTAGTCATCCTGATTTCTTGATTTCGCGTCTCCTATTTGTGATCAAATGCTTTTAGATACCATTTATATTTCACAGCCAATAATCGTATAGCAATTATAATCAAAGAAGTTACCAAATACAAGACATCATCTTCGAGATTTAATTTTCTAAGCAGAAAAAAAATGATTCCACCAAAAATACAAATCGTTGCATAAATTTCTCTTCTAAAAATAGTTGGGATTTCAGTACACAAAATATCACGAATGACACCGCCAAAACATGCTGTCATTGTCCCTAAGGCAATACATATTACAGGGTGTAATCCAACAGTTAGTCCTTTTTCAAGACCAATTAAAGTAAAAACACCCAATCCGATGGTGTCAAATAAAAACAATGATGTCCTTAATTTGTCAAATTTTTTACGAAATAAAATAGCAAGTCCAAATCCTAAAATTATAACATACACATATTGCAGGTTCATCATCCAGCCCACTGGTGTTCTGCCAATTAAAATGTCACGTAGTGTTCCTCCGCCAACTGCAGTGACAAATGCTATAATAAAAACGCCAAACGGATCTAGTTTTTTGTGCATCGCTGTCAAAGCGCCCGACATTGCAAAGGCCATCGTGCCGACTATATCTAATAAGTGAAACATTTTTTTTGAATTACAAGTTGCGAATGCTTAAAGCATTTTTTTGGTTACATATTCTGTGTATAAAAATTGTAATCCTTCAAAATTGTGCGAAGAAAATCACGTTGATTTCCCGATTGATTTTTGATTCCGGTAACGCTCTCAACCTTAGCAACTAATTTTGCTATTGTCTCATAGTCATTTTTAAGTTCTGCTTTTTGAAAAGTTTCTTTAACAATACGCATATCATTGTCAGACAACTTTATAACCAAAGGATACGTGGGTACATAAGCTGATCCGATTTCTTCCAGAATAGTGTGGCTTATGTTGATTTTATTTTTTAAAGTAATTACAGACGTACCCGCAACCATATCGCCTAATCGCTGCCCTTTTTTACTTGAAACTACTGTTATTAAAGCAATTATTCCGCTAAAAAGAGAAATATCAACCAGCCTGAAAAACCAACGCATAAGATAGTCCCCAAAACCTGCCTGATAACCATCAATTTTTACAACTTTAATTTTTAAAATCTTTTTTCCAATCGTTTGTCCTTCAAAAATACTTTCTAAAGTGATCGAATAAATTATTACCGGCAGATAAAACAAGAAAATAATCGACATTCTGGACCAGTTATCTAATTTATCCAATAGCAAACCAAGCTTTAGCCAATAAAAAAACACCATGGTAATTACTATAACATAGGCTATTTTTATAGCAAGATCTATGAAATAAGAACCTATTCGCTCGCCTGCAGAGGCAGCTATAAAATTTATTTTGACATTTTGCGTCGTATTTATTGATAATTCTGACATATTTTATATTTTAGCCCTCAATGAGAGAGATCGCCTTCATAAAACAAAATAAAGAAAAATGGCTGGAATTTGAGCTAGCAATTTTCGGTAAAGCTAAAAAAAATCCTGATGAGTTAGCTAATTTGTACATTCAAATGATGAATGACTTGTCGTATGCCCAAACGTATTACCCAAAAAGTAAGACTGTAATTTACTTAAATCATTTGGCATCGCAGATTTATCAGAAGATTTACAAAACCAAACGGGCAGAAAAAAACAGGTTTATGGAATTTTTTAAAACAGAAGTTCCGTTGCTTGTTTACGAATACAGAAGATATTTAATCTATTCATTTGTGCTGTTTTTTATAACCGTTGGCATTGGCGTAGTTTCTGCTATTTATGATCAGAATTTTGTCAGGTTAATTTTGGGCGATGGCTACGTTAATATGACTTTAGAAAACATTAAAAAAGGAGATCCAATGGCTGTCTATGGTACCGGCAGCAATTGGGGAAGTTTTATCGGGATTACGATGAACAACCTGTATGTGGGAGCCAGATGTTACATTTATGGCATTTTTGGCGGACTTGGAACTTTTTATATTTCGATGCAAAACTGTATTATGCTGGGCTCTTTTCAATATTTTTTTTATGAACAAGGAGTTTTCTGGAAAAGTGTTCGCGGAATCTGGATTCATGGTTCTATGGAAATTTTTGCTATCGTAATCGAAACTGCTGCCGGATTTATTTTAGGCGCTTCAATCCTTTTTCCTAAAACTTTTTCGAGAGTAAATTCTTTTAAAATAGGTTTTAAAAACAGTTTTAAAATTTTCTTAAGCACATTTCCTTTCACAATTAGTGCCGGATTTCTCGAAGGTTTTATCACAAGATACTCTATTGACATGCCTAACTGGCTTAGCAGTTTTATTATATTGTTTACCTTAGGCGTTATTTCATTTTATTATTTGGTTTACCCTTTTATTGTTCACAAAAAAACGCAACAACTATCAGCCTAATTGACTTAACCACAAACCAATAATGAATAAAATTTTACTTGTTTTATCCTTTCTTTTTTTCTTTTGCATATCAAATGCCCAGGATTCTTTGGAGATCAGTACAGATTCACCCGAAATATCCTCAGTAAAATATACCGAAAAAGATATCCATATCGATTCGGATACTGTAGAGGCTAAGGCTTTCCAGAAAAAATTCAAAAAAAAATATACCGACAGCGATTTTGTATATGAATACAAAGCACCCGAAAAAAATTGGTGGGATCATTTTAAAGAATGGCTGGCAAGTATCTTAAGGAATCTTTTTACTTTTAAAAATCCTGCAGCTGCACTTAATGTGGTAGCTATTATTTTGAAAGTACTCGCTGTCGTAATTATTGTTTTTGTAATTTATCTTATTGTCAAGGCCTTAATTGGAAAAGAAGGAAAATGGATTTTTGGTAAAGATGCCAACAAAAAAACAATTCATTATTCTGAATTAGAGAAAAACATTCATCTATTAGATTTTAAAAAATTAATTCAGGAAAGTCTTGAAAAAGGCGAAAGAAGAATTGCAGTCCGCTACTATTATTTATGGCTGTTAAAAGTTATGGCGCAAAATCATTACATTGAATGGGATATCGAAAAAACCAATTCTGATTATTTATACGAGCTTCAAAATCCGGTTTATAAAGAAGATTTCACCTATTTATCCTATTTATACAACTACATTTGGTATGGCGAGTTTGAAATTGACGAAACTACCTTCAACAAAGCCGAAAACCGATTTAAGAAATCTATAAAAACTTTTGGCAATGAATAAATCCATCAAAATTTACATCGCTATTCTGGTTTTTGTTTTCGGATTGATTTTAATAGCAAGTTCTGGTCAGCGTAAACCTATCGACTGGCGCCAAACCTATTCTGTTAATGATAAAATCCCTTACGGATTGTATATATTTGATAAGGAGATAAATGGTATCTTAAAAAACCAGAAAGTTGAAAGGGTTTCTGCCTTAACACCTTATGAATTTTTAGATACAAATTATATTCCTGATACAATTGTTGGAAAATATAAAATAAAAGGAACATTTTTTACTATTACCCAAAATAACGAAATTGACGATCAGTCTATAAAGGAACTTTTCTATTTTGTTTCTCATGGAAACAATGTATTTCTAAGTATGAAAACTTTTCCTCAGACCTTAATGGACAGTTTAAAAATTGAATTAAATTCAGATTTTCAAGCTGTTGAAAATTCTGAGGTCTGGCTGGCAAATAAAAATTTAGATACCAAAAAATATCGTCTTAAAGATGTGGGTATCGAAAGTTATTTTGCAAAAATCGACACCGCAACAACTACAGTACTTGGATACCAGGGCAATGAAAATCAGAAACACGTCAACTTTATAAAAGTTCCCTATGTCAATGGTTATTTTTATTTGCACATGAAGCCTATTGCTTTTACAAATTATAATTTATTAAAAGCAGATCATTATCAATATGCAGAAAAAGTACTTTCTTATATACCAAAAGGAAATATATACTGGTATACAAAAGGGCAAAACAACGAATCGATTTCCGATTCGCCTTTACGATATATTTTAAGTCAGCCTGCGCTAAAATGGGCGTGGTATCTATTTATAATCGGAATATTGATTTTTATTCTTTTTAATGTAAAACGAAAACAAAGAATTGTTCCGATATTAAAACCATTACCAAACCTCACGGTTGATTTTACAAAAACTATCGGAAATTTATATTACCAGGAAGGCGATCATGATAATATTATCGATAAAAAAATCATTTACTTTTTAGAAAGAATACGAAATGAATATTTACTCGATACCACAAAACTTGACGACGATTTTATAAAAAAACTACATCTTAAATCCGGAAAAAATGAAGATGATATCCGGGATCTTGTATTTTTGATTAATGAACATCGAAAAAGTTATCACGGAAGTCTCGAAGAAGATTTAATAAGAATTAATAACGCAATCGAGAAAGTTTTACACTAATATAATAACAGAATTCATTCAAAAGAAAACATACCAAACCATGGACGATTTTAATACATCAGAAGCAGAAATTACAAACGAAAATGTAAATTTTGAAACAAGATTAAATTTAGCACCTCTTTTAGAGCATGTTAACACTATCAAGAAAGAGCTTGAAACTGTAATTGTCGGTCAGCACAAAATGATTGACCAGCTTTTGGTTGCTATCTTATCAAACGGACACGTTCTGCTTGAAGGTGTTCCGGGAGTCGCCAAAACGATTACTGCCAAGTTATTGTCAAAAACTTTGAATATTGGTTTTAGCAGAATCCAGTTTACACCTGATTTAATGCCTTCTGATATTTTGGGAACTTCAATTTTTAATTTAAAAAGTTCTGAATTTGAATTTAAAAAAGGGCCTATTTTCTCTAATTTAATTTTAATTGACGAGATCAACCGTGCTCCTGCCAAAACTCAGGCCGCTCTTTTTGAAGTTATGGAAGAACGTCAGATTACAATTGACGGTTCTGCTTATCAGTTGCAAACTCCGTTTTTGGTTATTGCTACACAAAACCCTGTTGAACAGGAAGGAACGTACCGTTTACCGGAAGCGCAATTAGACCGTTTTTTATTCAAAATTAAAATTGATTACCCAAAATTAAACGAAGAAGTTTTAATTATCCAAAGAGAGCATTTATTGCAGGACCATGGTAAATTAGAAGCAATAAAAACCGTTCTTTCTGCTGAAGAAATAAAATCGTATCAGGCTCTTATTAAACAAATCAGAGTAGAACAAAACCTATTGGAATACATTGCGAGAATTGTAGTGAATACTCGCGAAAATGCATTTTTATATTTAGGGGCATCACCTCGTGCATCAATTGCAATACTTAATGCTTCTAAAGGTTTTGCTGCTATAGACGGACGTGATTTTGTAACACCGGAAGATATTAAAGAAGCTGCTGTTCCTGTTTTGCAACATCGTGTAATCGTTACTCCTGAGCGTGAAATGGAAGGAATTACAAGTTCTGAAATCATTAAACAAATTATAGAAACAGTAGAGATACCAAGGTAATTTTCTATATCAATCGATATTTCGAGTAAAAATCTAATTTTCTTTTAAATGAAATTTTCTAAACTTTATTTACTGCCTTTTGTTTGGGTTTTATTTCTTGGTTCTAAGCCAGCAAGCATTGAACATACAGCTGCAAAAAATTTATTTGTTTTTGCGAATGACAAACAACAGCTTGAAACATTGCTTTTGAAAACGTATCAATGGGTTGAAACCAAAAATTCAAATAATGATTTTAATCCTGCAGAAGACAAAAAAGGAGAAAAATACATTGGATTAAACTTAAAGGAACATGCTAAAAGATTAGAAGAACTTAAAAAAACCAACTTTTTTTCGCAGCAATTTTTAGACAATTATAATAAAATTGCGCTAAAATTAGATGCTAATCTTAAAAACAAAAAATTGGAATGGTTGGTTGGAGATTTACCGCCGTTTGGCAATGATACAAATGCATGGTGTGATTGTCAGGACAACCCTGAAGAATATTGGAAAACACTGAAAATGCACAATCTTAAAATTGAAAATGACAAGGCAAGTTTTAGCTGGACATGGACTAAATGGAAAGATGATTCGAAATATAAAGTAAAAGCTGTAAAAGAAAACGGAATATGGAAAATAGCTTACTTAGAAGGGTTTGATTATGATAGTCTTACTAAAATATACAATTAAACTTTAAAAATTTTAAAATTGAAATTCATAAAAAGTCTATATCTTAATAATTTCTTTTTCTATGTGCTTTTGGGCATTATCGGAATGTTTGTCTGTGCTTTTATTTTTCCAACTTTATACAATGGAGTATGGTTTATTGTTTTGGTATTAAGTACTTTTTTAGTACTCGATGTTTTGCTTTTATATTTAGCCAAAACAGGAATCGAGGCAAACAGGCATACACCGGAGAAACTTTCGAACGGGGATTTAAATCCGATAAAAATTTCCATAAAAAACCATTATAGCTTCTCTGTTTTAGTTAAAATTATTGACGAAATTCCTTTTCAGTTTCAGGTACGTGATTTTAAAATCTTAAAAAGCATCAAGGCTTCTGCCCAGGAAGAAATGGGCTACGATTTACGTCCTACGGAGCGTGGTGAGTATTATTTTGGAAATCTAAATGTGTACGTTTCTTCACCTTTAAAATTGATTTCAAGAAGGTTTACTTTTGATAAAGATCAAATGGTTCCAACCTATCCATCGTTTATTCAATTAAAAAAATATGACCTTTTTGCTTTTTCGAATAATCATCAATACGGAATAAAAAAAATTCGTCGTATTGGGCATACAATGGAGTTTGAACAAATTAAGGAATATGTTCAGGGTGATGATTTGAGAACTTTGAACTGGAAGGCAACAGCTAAGAAAAATTCCTTAATGGTCAACCAATTTCAGGATGAGAAATCACAATCTGTTTATTTGGCAATTGATAAAGGTCGCGTAATGCAAATGCCTTTTAACGGATTAAGTTTATTGGATTATGCGATAAATTCAACTTTAGTTTTATCGAATGTGATTCTAAAAAAACAGGACAAAGCAGGCATATTTTCATTCTCCAAAAAAGTTGAGAACAGAGTGTTTGCAGAAAAAAGAGGTTCGCAAATGCAAAAAATCCTCGAAACTTTATATAATGTAAAAACTGATTTTTTTGAGAGTGATTACAGCCGTTTATATGTTGATATTAAGAAAAATATCAATCAGAGAAGCTTGATTATTCTGTATACCAATTTTGAAACAATGGACGGTTTAAATCGTCAGTTACCTTATTTAAAAGGGATTGCAAAAAGTCATTTATTGGTGGTTATATTCTTTAGCAATACAGAATTAAACGAAATCATCAATAAAAAAACCGACACTATTCAGGAAGTTTACGACAAGGTAATTGCAGAAAAATTCATGTTCGAAAAACGTCTTATTGCAAATGAACTTAAGAAATACGGAATTCATTCGATATTAACGCAGCCGAAAAACCTGACTTTGGATGCGATCAATAAATATCTTGAAATAAAATCGAGAGGGATTTTGTAATTTGTCGTTTTGTAAATTTATAGTTATTTTTAAGATATGAATAAACAATAGCCTTACAGCTATCGGTATTATTCGTTAGTTTTAAACTATTATAACTTCAGTCTTAATTTAACAAAATGAAAAAATTATTTATACTCTCACTTATACTTATAAGCTCTTTATCCAGCGCACAAAAAACAGAAAACATTATTGTCATAACTACAGACGGCTTGAGATGGCAGGAAGTTTTTAAAGGAATGGATTCAAAAATTGCCAACGATAAAGATTTCAATCAGGATGACAAATCCTATATCAATAAAAAATATAAAAGCTCTGACGATAAGGAAAGCCGCAAAAAAATAATGCCTTTTCTTTGGTCTGAAATTGCATCAAAAGGTCAGATTTATGGCAATCGTGATCTGGGAAATAAGGTTGATGCATCAAATCCTTATTGGTTTAGCTATCCCGGATATAGCGAAATCATGACTGGGAATGTCGATAAAAAAATCAACTCAAATGGTTACAAAGCTAATCCGAATGTAAACGTTTTAGAGTTCTTAAACCAACAGCCACAAATAAAAGGAAAGACCATTGCTTTTGGAGCCTGGAATGCTTTTGACCGAATTCTGAATGAAAAAAGAAGCAACTTTCCGGTTATTTCTGCTTTTGACAGTATTGGCGGAAACAAACCAACAGAGATTCAGAAACTACTAAACGAAATGAGAGCCAATTCGTTTAAACCATTTCATGAAGATGAATGTCTTGATGTTTTTACACATTATCAAGCTTTTAACGAGCTCAAAACCAACAAGCCAAAAGTACTTTATATTGCCTACGGTGAAACCGATGAATGGGCGCATAGAGGGCATTACAAATCGTATCTTGATGCTGCAAATCAAGTAGATACCTGGATAAAAGAAATTTGGGATTTTGTGCAAAATGATCCGCAATACAGAAACAAAACAACTCTGCTGATCACAGTAGATCACGGGCGCGGCGACAAAAAGAAATCTGAATGGACCAGCCACGGTGACGATATTGAGGGAGCATCAGAAATTTGGTTTGCTGTAATGGGACCTGAAATTGCTCCAAAGGGCGAAATTAAAACAGAATCTCAAATATATCAAAAACAATTTGCGCAAACAATTGCCAAAATTATGGGATACACTTTTAATGCAGATCATGAGGTCGCAGAAGAGGTCAAAGCAGTATTTGAAAAGTAGCTGTAAAATCAACAACTATTAAATGAAAAATAATTGGGAAGAAATAAATTGAATTTTTGAACCCGATGGCGCATTAAGAGATATTTATGTCGAAAATGTAACTATTGAGGAATGGATGATTTTAATAGATTTTTTAAACTTAAATCATTTTATTAAATTGGTCCAACAGGAGAAAACCAACTTATTAATCTTATTGATTTAGAATATAGCATTCAATATCTGAATGATGAAACTGGTCTAATGGAATCAAAATGTGCATCGATTATAATTGATGCCATTATAGTAAATTTACATTTTTTCTCGATTGATCAAATTGAATTTGATATTGATCCAAAAGAAATAAATTCATTTGAAGACTATAAAAAGATTGTAAACTTCATGAGTCAGATTAGTCAAAAATTAGAAAAGACAGTGATATTAACAGGCGAGAATCAAATAGATTTTCCACTTTTAAAAGTTGATTTCTCTAAAGAAATAATAAAAACATTAACAAAAAAAGAAGCAATGAAATTGTGGAAATAGAATTGGAGACCTACAAGGTTTCGAAAACCTTGCAGGAAGAAAAAAACCTCAGTACCTTTGCCCCTTTGCAACTTTGAGCCTATAAAAAATGAAACAAATCACTTCAGTTCAAAATCCGTTTATAAAATCTCTTGTTTTACTACAGGAAAAAGCAAAAGCCAGAAAACAAAACGGTACATTTTTGATTGAAGGATTACGCGAAATTTCATTAGCCATAAAAGGCGGTTATGAAATAGAAACCGTTTTATTTTTACCTGAATTAGTTTCTGAAAATGAAATCAGCAATTTGATTAAATCTTCTTTTCAATTAATTGAAATCAACAAAGAAGTGTATCAAAAATTGGCCTATCGTGATACAACCGAAGGAATTTTGGCAGTAGCCAAAACCAAATCATTACAATTATCTGATTTAAAATTATCGGAAAACCCATTGATTTTAGTTGCCGAAGCACCCGAAAAACCAGGAAACATCGGCGCTCTTTTGCGTACTGCCGATGCTGCAAATCTGGATGCTGTCCTGATTGCTAACCCAAAAAGTGATTTATACAATCCGAATATTGTTCGCTCAAGCGTAGGATGTCTTTTTACCAATCAAATTGCAACGGGAACTACGGCAGAAATTATTTCATTTTTAAAAGAGAGAAAAATTGATTTTTACTGTGCAACCTTGCAGGATTCAACTTCTTATCATACTCAAAACTTTACCACACCCACAGCTTTAGTTGTAGGGACAGAAGCTACAGGCTTAACACAGGATTGGAGAGATGCTTCGACTCAGAATATTATTATCCCGATGCAGGGCGAAATCGATAGTATGAATGTTTCAGTTGCAGCCGCTATTTTGATTTTTGAAGCCAAACGCCAGAGAGGATTTTAGATTTTAGATTTTAGATTTTAGATTTTAGATTTTAGATTTATGAAATTAAATTCAAAGAATTTAATTTTCACTCTATGTCAGACTGAGCGAAGTCGAAGTCCTTTTTAAAATGAAAAATCTCGCTTGCAACTGATATTCTTAAATCAAATTCATCCACAAAAATCTAAAATCTAAAATCTACAATTCCCTTGTGTATGTTGCAACTTATTGCTATTTTTAGTACTTGAACTATGCCGTTATGACTGAAATAGATATTGAAAAAGAAAACAAAGCAATTGCGCACGAATACAAAGAATTACTTCGAATTAGCTACCAGACTTTATCGCCCGCTGACAAAAAACTTATCAGAAAAGCTTTTGATGTAGCGGTTGATGCGCATAAAGAACAACGTCGCAAATCTGGAGAAGCCTACATCTTTCATCCTATTGCAGTTGCAAAAATCGTTGCTTCTGAAATTGGTTTGGGAGCGACTTCTATTGCTGCGGCCTTACTTCATGATGTTGTAGAAGATACTCCCATTACGGTTGAAGAAATTGAGCGCTTATTTAATCCAAAAGTAGCGCAGCTTGTTGAGGGTCTGACCAAAATTTCATTGGTGCAAAAAGATCTGAACGCTTCTATGCAGGCAGAAAATTTCAGAAAAATGATTCTGACGCTGAATGATGATGTTCGTGTTATCTTGATAAAACTGGCCGATCGTCTGCATAATATGCAAACCATGGATTCTATGGCAGAATACAAACAAACCAAAATTGCTTCTGAAACTTTATATATTTACGCTCCCCTTGCCCATCGTCTTGGACTTTATAATATTAAAACAAAACTGGAAGATTTAGGATTAAAATACACTGAACCTGCAGTTTATGAAGATATTGTAAGCAAAATAAGAGAGACAAAAGAAGAACAGGATGCTTATATAAAAGATATCTCAGATGTCTTAAAAAAATCCCTGGACAAAGAAAACATAGATTACATAATAAAAGGCAGACCAAAATCTATTTATTCGATACGACGAAAAATGCGTGCTCAAAACGTAAGTTTTGATGAAGTCTACGATAAATTTGCTCTTAGAATTGTTTATAAATCAGATCCTCATGATGAAAAATTCGTTGCCTGGAAAATATATTCAATTGTAACTGATCATTACAGACCAAGCCCGAGCCGTTTGCGAGACTGGATTTCGTCTCCAAAATCAACCGGTTATGAGGCTTTGCACATTACGGTAATGGGACCAAAAGGGCGTTGGGTTGAAGTTCAGGTTCGAAGCGAACGAATGGATGAAATTGCCGAAAAAGGATATGCTGCTCATTATAAATACAAAAATGGCGCAACAGAAGAAAGCGGCTTAGACGTCTGGCTGAACTTACTTCGTGAAGCTCTGGAAAATCAGGAAACAAACGCAGTTGATTTTGTAGAAGATTTTAAGATGAATTTATATTCAAAAGAAATCTTTGTTTTTACTCCAAAAGGAGAAATTAAATCACTGCCAAAAGGTGCCACTTCTCTTGACTTTGCTTTTAGCATTCACTCAGAAATCGGAATAAAAACAAGAGGAACACGTGTAAATGGCCGTCTTGTCCCTTTAAATCATGAGCTTAAAAGTGGCGATCAGGTAGAAGTTATTACTTCTCCAAATCAAAAACCAACAGTAAACTGGCTGGAGTATGTAACTACTTCGAGGGCCAAAAATAAAATTAAAAACGTTCTTAACGAGAACACCAAAAAAATTGCCGAAGAAGGAAAAGAATTACTTACCCGAAAATTAAAGCATTTAAAAATAACAATCAACGAGCAAGTTATCAATGAGTTGGTAAACTTCTTTAAACTAAAAACAAGCTTAGATCTATTTTTCAGAGTTGGAATTGGTGCTATCGAAAACCAACAATTAAAGGATTACGCGGCGCAAAAAGGCAATACGTTTATCAATTTCTTTAAAAATAAAATTAAACGAAATAAAGACACTGCTGCCGAAGATATCCACAAGCCTGTTATAAGCAGTAATTATGATATGCTGGTTTTTGGAACCGAGCATGATAAGCTGGATTATAAACTTTCTCAATGTTGTAACCCGATTCCTGGAGATGATGTTTTTGGTTTTGTAACGATAAACGAAGGTATTAAAGTTCATAAAAAAGATTGCCCAAATGCAATCGGAATGCAGTCCAACTATGCGTATCGCATCATGAGCGCTAAATGGATTGATTCGTCTCAGGAAGAATTCAAAGCCATTATCAATATTACAGGAATGGATGTTTTGGGCTTAACAAACCAATTGACAAGAGTAATTTCGAACAATATGAGCGTGAATATCCAGAGTATTTCCCTGAGTACAGATGCGGGAATTTTTCATGGTCAGATTGCTGTAATTGTAAAAAACAATACTATCCTGAAAAAAATGATCAATGCAATCAAGAAAATCGACGGTGTCGACAAGGTAACAAGAGAATACAGAACATAATTTATAACTAAATCTTTATGCTAAATGCTTCTTTAGAAATTCCAAAATTAAACTTTGATGAAGAGGGCAAACTTATAATTGTCGCATCTGAATCTTCTTCAAAAGATGATTTTGATTTCTTTCAGGGAAAATCTAATATCCGAAACAAAAAATTAAAAAAACGTTTTGACAATTGTACTGAATGGATTGAATTTCCGTCAACACAGGAAATGTATAAGATTCTCAACGGAATTGGTAATATCGATAATTTTCTTGCCACTTTTGATGGTGAACCTTTTGAGGGAATGACGGTTCGTTTGTTTAATCCGGCAACAAAATTATGGAGTATTTATTGGTCAGATTCTAATACAGGAGTTTTAGACAGGCCTGTTGTAGGCTCTTTTGAAAATAATGTAGGACATTTTTTCTCAGAAGATGTTTTTGAAGGCAGGGATGTCATACAGGTTTTCAGATGGGATGCAAGAGACAAAAAAAATCCGGTATGGAGTCAGGCAATGAGCGATGACAAAGGAAAAAATTGGGAATGGAATTGGTATATGTTTATGACAAAAACAGAATAATTGTTTGTTAGTTTTATCTCAAATTAAAATTAATATGTTAATAAAGCAAGGTATAAAGGACATACAAAATGTATTGTAAAACCTTTAAAACAGAAGTGTTGACAATGCCAAAATCATATTGTGAAAGTTAAACTTTAAACCTTAAACTTTTATTCATTAAAATAAAAAATTATCTTTGCGAGATTATGACACTAATTTCAACTGACAATACTAAAAATCAAGAAATTGTAAAAAATGTTTTTACAATGTATCTTGAGCAGAAAGGACATCGTAAAACTCCTGAGCGTTATGCTATTCTTCAGGAAATTTATGATAGTGAAGAGCATTTTGATATAGAAAATCTTTATATCAAAATGAAAAACAAAAACTATCGTGTAAGTAGAGCAACTTTATACAACACGATCGAGTTACTGTTAGACTGCGCCTTGGTTCGAAAACATCAATTTGGGCAAAATCAGGCTTACTACGAGAAATCTTATTTTGATAAGCAGCACGATCACATTATCATGACAGATTCCGGAGAAGTAATTGAATTTTGTGACCCAAGAATTCAAACCATCAAAAAAACAATCGAAGAAATATTTGATATTGAGATCACCAATCACTCATTGTATTTCTACGGAAACAAGAAACAAAATCAATAATCCGGAAGGGAATTATTTAAAAAATAAAAAAGAAAATTAACTACATTAATCAGTAGGACGACTTAGCTTGTCCCAACGCAAATTAAAACAGAATGACCGTAGATTTATTACTAGGATTACAATGGGGAGATGAAGGTAAAGGAAAAATTGTAGACGTACTTACCTCAAATTATGATATTATTGCACGTTTTCAGGGAGGACCAAACGCAGGACATACATTAGAATTTGATGGAATCAAACACGTGCTTAGAACTATTCCTTCAGGAATTTTCCATAAAAATTCAGTAAATATCATCGGAAATGGTGTTGTAATTGACCCGGTAGTTTTTCAAAAAGAAATTGAAGGTTTAGAGAAATTTAACCTTGATATCAAAAGTAAATTAATCATTTCAAGAAAAGCGCATTTAATTTTACCAACTCACCGCTTGCTTGATGCAGCTTCTGAAGCTTCTAAAGGAAAAGCAAAAATTGGCTCTACTCTTAAAGGAATTGGACCAACTTATATGGACAAAACCGGTAGAAATGGTTTACGCGTTGGAGATATTGAATTAGAAGATTTTAAAGATCGTTACAGAGCTCTGGCAGACAAACACGAAGCTATGATTGCTTTTTACGATGTTAATATTCAATATAATTTGGCAGAACTTGAAAAAGAGTTTTTTGAGGCTATTGAAGAATTGAAAAAATTAGATTTTATTGATAGTGAAGAATATATGCACCAAGCTCAAAAAGCAGGTAAATCTATTCTTTGTGAAGGTGCTCAGGGATCTTTATTAGATGTTGATTTTGGAACTTATCCGTTTGTAACTTCATCAAATACTACTGCAGCTGGTGCTTGTACTGGTTTAGGAATTGCTCCAAACAAAATAAAAGAGGTTTACGGAATTTTTAAAGCATATGTTACACGTGTAGGAAGCGGACCTTTTCCAACAGAACTTTTTGACGAAGTTGGTGCTACTATGGCAAGAGTTGGTAATGAATTTGGATCTGTAACAGGAAGACAAAGACGTTGTGGATGGTTAGACTTAGTTGCATTAAAATATGCAATTCAAGTTAACGGCGTAACGCAATTGATGATGATGAAAGGTGATGTTCTTTCTGGTTTTGAAACTTTAAAAGTTTGTACAGAATACAATTATAAAGGGCAAAATATTTCTCACTTTCCATACAACATCGAACCTGAAAATGTTACTCCGATTTATAAGGAATTTAAAGGATGGAAAGCAGATTTGACCGGATTGACAACATACGATCAATTACCAATTGAGCTAAAAGAATATATCGAATTTATTGAGAAAGAAGTTGAAGTGCCAATCAAAATTGTATCGGTTGGACCAGACAGAAAGCAAACCATAACAAAATAATATTCAAAACGCTCTGGTAATCAGAGCGTTTTTTTTTATAAAATATTTATCATGAGAAAAAATCCGGAAATTGAAATTAAGGAAACTAAGTTACTATCAGATAATTGGTATGTATTAAATAAGGTAACTTTTAATTATAAAAAAGAAAATCAACCAGTAGAATCGCACATTCGTGAAGTTTATGATCGTGGCAACGGAGCTGGAATCTTACTTTACAATACAGCAAAAAAAACAGTTATCCTGACGAGACAATTTCGTTTACCGACTTTTCTCAACGGAAACAAAACCGGAATGATGATTGAGGTTTGCGCCGGACTTCTGGACAAGGATAATGCCGAGCAGGCTATTATTCGCGAAACTGAAGAGGAAACTGGTTATCGTTTAAAGAAGGTTCAGAAAGTTATAGAAACTTATATGTCTCCAGGATCTGTAACAGAAATTTTATATCTGTTTGTTGGAGAATATGATGAATCCATGAAAGTGAGTGATGGCGGCGGACTGGATGCTGAACAGGAAAATATTGAGGTGCTGGAATATACTTTTGATGAAGCATACGCTATGATAGAATCTGGCGAAATTACAGATGCCAAAACTATTTTATTGCTACAGCATACCAAGATAAAAGGGCTAATCTAAGTAAATTAATCACATTGATGAAACAAAGCGAAAGCGCTACTATCTGGCAAGAATTTACCAAAGAAACGAACGGGATTTTTACCGAAGGTTATTCCTGGAATTCTGATTCAACAACAATTGAATATAAACAATGGAAAATCATTTTTGATTACTATACTTTATGGTCTGGAAAATATAGCAGTAAAATGACCCGTGTAGTTGCTCCCATTGTCTTGAAAGATAATTTTAAGTTCGAAATTTACAATGAAGGCTTTATTCGGAAGATTGAAAAGCTTTTTGGTGCGCAAGATATTCAAATTGGATATTCAGATTTTGACAAGGCTTTTACAGTAAAAAGCAATAACGAATTTAAAACAAAAACATTACTCAGGAATAAAGAAATCCGGAGTTTAATTGAATCCCAAAAAATTACTAACATTCAAATCTGCAGTACCAAAGGCATTTGGGAAGAAGAACTTCCGAGAGGAGAATATGAATTATCTTATTTTGCAGACGGCGAAATTGATGATTTAGAAGTCTTACGGTTATTGCTTCAGCTTTTTAAGCTTATGCTTGATGAATTATTTCAGATGGACTCCATTAAATAAACTGCAAATCAAATAAACATTTAAAAAAATTCTATAACAGTTGATTAGTATAAAAAAGAGAACTTTATTATACTAAAAATATCAGCTATGAAAAAATTATATTATATATTAAATGGATTGTTTATTTTGATTTTAGCCTTATTAGTTTCTTGTAATAATCAAAACAAAACAGAAAAAAATGAGCTTGAAATAAAAGCTAAAAAACATAAAAAAATTGAATACAAAAAGCCAAGTTCTGTTTCTTATCATTTTGAAAAAACAAAAGAATGGCTAAAAACAAACGAAGCCGACAGTAGTAAAGCAGCTATTGTTTATGCTATAAACAGAACAGATAAAGCCAATCTTGCAAAAAAAGACTCTATTATTGTTCCTGAAGATTTTAGCGGGGATTTGGTGTATTATCTGCCTTTCCCTATAAATGTAAGTGCTTTAGAAGATGTTTCCAAAGTTCTTATTTTCTCTTATCCTACCCAGACTTTTGCAGCTTACGAAAACGGTCAATTAGTATATACAGGACCAACAAATATGGGAAGAAAAAAAGACCCGACACCAACGGGTTTATTCTTCACTAATTGGAAAGCAGAGAAAACAACGAGCACATTTAATGATGAATGGGATTTAAAATGGAATTTCAATATAGAAAACAAACTTGGAGTTGGTTTTCACCAATATGAATTACCTGGCTATCCGGCATCACATTCTTGCCTTAGACTTCTTGAAAAAGATGCAAAATACTTATATAAATGGGCCGATGAATGGATCTTAAAAGACAAGGAAAATGTGAAAGTAAAAGGAACTCCTGTCATTGTTTTTGGAAGTTATAATTTTGACGGTCCAAAACCCTGGTATGAGTTGGTTAACGACCCTAAAGCTTTGGACATCTCTGAATCTGAAATTGAAGCTCAGGTAAAACCATTTCTTAAACAGATATTAGACAATCAAAATATCAGAGAAACCAATCAGACAACTACTAAATAAACTATATTATTTCTTTCCTGAAAAACAGCTGGCACAATCAAAAAATTGTGTTGGCTGTTTTTATTTCACAAACTGATAGTGAAAATCTTTTTTTAATTTAGTTCTTTAATAATCTTATAAAATTCTTATTTTCGTTAGAAAATGTCTCCTTCAAAAGTGGAGAATTAAAATCAAAACCGATAAAAATGTCAAAGAAATTTATCCTCCTGTTCTTTCTATCAAGTCTTTTTGCAATTGGACAAACAAAAAAGGCTTCAAAATTAGAAACTTATACAAGCCGAAAAGAAATTTATGAAATAAAATACAATCCTGAAAAATGGATCATGACCGAAACCTCTGACTGGGATGTACAATTTCATGACAAATACAATTTGGTCAATGCTTACTTTATTGAATATGATTATTTTATTACAGACAAAAAGCTCAAAAGTACGATTGAAGATGAATACAAGGAGTTTGGTAAAATCAAAAATCTTAAGATCACCAAAAAGAAAATAAACGATTTAACTGTGAATTACTTTGAGTGTGAATTAGATTACAACGATATGCTTTATAAATATCAGGGATTTATCTATAATGGAAAAGGTGGTTCTATACAAATGCAATATGGCGCTCAGGCTGAAGCAATAGAACAAAATCAGGGTATTATAGATGAATTGAATAACGGGATTTCTATCATCAACTAAAACAAAAAAAGGCATAAGATTTAATTTCTTATGCCTTTTGTTTATAGTAAAAACTAAAAATTATCTTGAATAATTTGGAGCTTCTTTAGTAATAGTAACATTATGTGGATGACTTTCGGTAATTCCGCTTGATGTAATTCTAACAAAACGTCCTGATTCCTGCAAAGTTGGAATATCTTTAGATCCACAGTATCCCATTCCGGCACGAAGGCCTCCAATAAACTGAAGCATACTTTCGTTTAATTCTCCTTTGTAAGGTACACGTCCAACAATTCCTTCCGGAACTAATTTTTTAACGTCGTCTTCAACATCTTGAAAATAACGGTCTTTAGAGCCTGTCTGCATTGCTTCAACAGAACCCATTCCGCGATAAGATTTGAATTTTCTTCCTTCAAAAATAATAGTTTCTCCCGGAGATTCTTTTGTTCCTGCTAATAGTGAACCTAACATTACACAGTCTGCCCCGGCTGCGATTGCCTTAGGAATATCACCTGTATAACGAATTCCACCATCTGCAATAACCGGAACACCACTTCCTTTTATAGCAGCTGCAACTTCAAGAACTGCAGAAAACTGAGGAAAACCTACACCTGCAACAATACGTGTCGTACAGATAGAACCAGGACCGATTCCTACTTTTACACCATCTGCGCCATTTTCTACTAAATATTTAGCAGCTTCCGGCGTTGCAATGTTTCCAACAATTACATCTATTTCTGGGAATTTTGATTTTACTTCTTTTAATACATTTACCACACCCTCAGTATGTCCGTGTGCTGTATCAATAATAATGGCATCTACACCGGCAGCAACCAAAGCTTCAGCTCTTAGGACTGCATCTCCTGTAACTCCAATTGCGGCAGCAACTCTCAAACGGCCAAAAATATCTTTATTAGCGATTGGTTTTTGAGTCAGTTTTGTAATATCTCTAAAAGTAATTAGACCAACTAATTCATTTTGAGCATTTACAACCGGTAGTTTCTCAATTTTATGACCTTGCAAAACTACTTCGGCTTGTTCTAATGAGGTTCCTTCGGCAACTGTAACTAAGTTTGTACTTGTCATTACCTCAACGATTGGTCTTGCACCGTTTTTCTCGAAACGCAAATCACGATTTGTTACAATACCTTTAAGGATTCTGTTTTCGTCAACGATTGGAATACCGCCAATTCCGAATTCTTTCATCGCATTTTTTGCATCTGCAATAGTTGAATTCATTGGTAATGTTACCGGATCGATAATCATTCCGGCTTCTGCACGTTTCACTTTTCTAACCTTCGCTGCTTGTTGCTCGATGGTCATGTTTTTATGTAAAACTCCAATTCCACCTTCTTGCGCCATAGCGATTGCCATTGCACTTTCGGTCACTGTATCCATAGCAGCAGATACGATTGGAACGTTTAATGTTATGTTTCTTGAGAATTTTGATTTGATACTCACTTCGCGGGGAAGCACATTCGAGTAGTTAGGTACTAATAATACATCGTCGTAAGTTAAACCTTCGCCGATAATCTTGGAGTTGTGTGCTATCATTGTTGCAATTTCTAGTTGAATTGCGTGCAAATATAGTGAATAAATTGGCAACTTGTTCACTCTCTCCTTCATAAAATTACGTTTACAGGAAACTACTTACAATATTAAAATTCAATTTTTGAATTCTAAATTTCAAATAGTAATGGTATTTTCGAACATCCAAAGATTTGGGATTTGACCTGAAATTTCAAATAAGATTAAAAAGATCTAATCGTCTTTATTCTGAAAAACAAAATTCAAACCAAATTGAAATGCTACACTATTCGCTTTTGAAACATCTTTATATTCTAAAACATTATCTACCAGTGCATAAATATTGAATTTCCCTAAAGTACCCGAAAGTCCGAGACCAATGTTTTTGTTTGAAAAAGTATCAAATGTATAAGTAGCTTTTACATCTAATTTTTCGAAAATACTGCGTTTATAAAATGCTGTTATTGCAGCAATTGGCGATCGTGGAGCTGACATAGCAAAAAACTGAACTCCGACATCATTCAAATAACGTTTTTGTATTTGTCCTCTGCAATTGCAGTCTTCATCTGACCTGTATTCTCCAAATGAATATTGAAGGGATGAATATACTTTTACGGGCCTCCATGTGGTGTATTTATTATAAAGTGTATCTCTGGGAATGGCTTTGTCAAATTCGTCAAAAACATTTTCAGGATTGTTTGATCCTAAAAAATCGGGATTTGCACCATTATATTGATAAGTACCTTTGTAAGTTAATGTTTCAATATCTTTGGATTGTTTTATAAAACCAACATCTATGACACTGGCTGTAAATTGGAGGTTTTCTTTAAAATAATAAGTAAGTCCGGCATCGATGCCTAAACCAAGACTTCCGTTAAAAAAAGTATTGTGTACAATATCTTTGGCAACATTTCCTTCGTATTCGTCTTTTGTAAATTTTGAAATTCCTGAGGTTTTGAGTTCCAAATTTGATGATATGGACTGGTTATACATATTGGGCGTTGTTGTGCTCTGTCCTGTATAGATGAATCCCGAATTTTTTGTTGAAGTGGCATTGGCTCCGCTTGAGTAAATCTTTGCACGTCCGCCTAAGACAAGTTTTTTGTTTATTTTTTTATGAAACCCTACATGCAATACAGAAAGAACTTCGGCTTTTAGGCTGAGATCTCCTAAATTGAATGCTTTTCCCATGTAATTTTTGTTTCCGTCTAAGGCCAGCAATGCCAGATCTTTGGGCATGTACATAAAAAAATCAAATTCCTGATACATTCCAAATGATATGTAAGACTCGCTTTCTCTCCCTCCTACTCTAAAACCGCCGGAAAATAATTCTAATTGTTGATTTGTAACCATTCTGTCATTCCTTGATGACTTATTAATAACATTGCGAACTTTATCATTAAAATCAACACCATTATCTGCAAATAAATCATAGGCAGAAAAACTGCTTGATCCTAGATTAGCAGAAATCCCGGATAATACAGGAACTCCAAAATAAAATTTATACGATACATCGGCACCCGGATTTACAAGGGATGACTGAGGAATTGAAGTAAAATTATAAAGCACTTCTTTATTTTGAGAATAAGAAGAAAACTGAAAAAGGACTAATAATAGCAATACTTTTTTCATTCTATCTCTAAATAAGCGGTTCCACCTGATTTGAGTTTTATATTTCCGGTACTATTTTCATCCAATGGAGGTCCTGCCGCTATAATTAGAACAAACCCAATTTTTACCGTTTGCTTTAGCAGCTCCAATCTTTGGTTTTCAAATACTTCAGTAGGATATTTTATAACATTCGGACTTCCTGTATAGGCTGGAACAGGAAAAGAAATGGTATCGAGAGTTTCATTGTTAGCATTTATCAATAACAGCTGTACGTTAAAAGCTCTGTTGATTGTATTTTCTATTTCAAAATCAAATTCTGCTTTTAGTAAATCTTCTGTAAAAAATTTATCCTTAAAAATGTCAAAATCACGTGTGTCGAAAGCAATATGAGTTCCTCCATCATCTGTAAGCTGACTTGCAGGCACATCAAAGTGAGCAAGATTTGCTACTATTACCGGTTTTAATTTTAAATCCCTGGCCTGATCAAAATCTAAATCACTTGAACATGAAATAAATAATAATGGCAAAAAAAGGAATCTGAATACTTTATTTTCAAAAAATAATTCCATAACCACATAAAATAAGATTAAACTTACAACGTGTAATGTTATTGTTTATTATTACATTGATAATAAAGATACTATATTTTTAATGAAATTTTCCAAACAATTTTGAAGCCTCGTTATAAGCGCTTTCAAAACTTAGTGAGTTTAAGCCAGTTATTTTTTTATTTGCCGTAAAATAAGAAATCAGTTTTTCTGTTGGCATATTTCCGGTAAGCTTATCCGTGGCCATCGGACATCCGCCAAAACCCTGAATAGCGCCATCAAAACGTGTACAGCCTGACTGGTATGCGGCGTCAATTTTTTCAAACCAGGTATCGGGTGTTGTATGCAAATGGGCACCAAATTCTATTTGAGGATATTTTGGAATTAGGTGCGAAAAAAGATAGGTAATTACTTCTGGTGTTGAACTTCCTACAGTGTCTGAAAGTGATAAGATTCTCACTCCCATTTTTGACAATTTCTCTGTCCATTCTCCCACTATTTCAACATTCCACGGATCTCCGTATGGATTTCCGAAACCCATGGAAAGATATGTTACTACTTCTTTGTTTTTTTTATCGGCAATTTCGAGAATTTCCTGCAGTGTGACTAAAGATTCTGCGATTGTCTTATGGGTATTACGCATCTGGAAATTTTCTGAAATAGAAAAAGGGAATCCTAAATATCGAATTGGCTCATGCTCTGCCGCCTGAATTGCCCCTTGCGTATTTGCAATAATTGCGAGCAATTTACTTGTCGTTTTAGAAAGGTCAAGTTGTGCCAATACTTCAGCTGTATCCTGCATTTGCGGAATAGCTTTTGGAGAAACAAAACTTCCAAAATCAATAGTATCAAAGCCAACCCTAAGTAAGGCTTGTATATAAGTAACTTTATTTTTTGTCGGAATAAATGTTTTGATACCTTGCATGGCATCGCGTGGACATTCAATAATTTTGATTTCTTTATTCAAAGCTTATTCTTTAGTGAATGCTAAGTTAGTTTCTTTTTTAAAGAAATAAAAAACTAATTTCTTTTAATAATATTACCAAATATTGTAATAACAATAAATATTATCATAAAAAGTAATAATTAGAAATATTACCTAAAAGTGTAATATAATAAAAATTATGTATATTTGTAAATAAGAATAGTATTATTTTTTTATTTATATTTGAAATCATGACTAGTGTAATTACAGGCGACATAATAGATTCAAGAAAGCAGGAATCGAAAAACTGGATAGAAAGTTTAAAAAAAATCCTGTCTACATTTGGAGAAACACCAATTCAGTGGGAAGTTTACAGGGGAGATGAATTTCAAATCGAAATAACAAATCCCGAAGACGCCTTATTGACTGCTATTTTAATTAAAGCACATTTAAGGTCCCTAAAATTGGATGCACGTATGAGTATTGGTTTTGGAGACAAAACACATAATGGCGAAAAGATATCAGAAAGTTATGGATCTGCTTTTATAAATTCGGGAGAACTTTTTGAAACTTTAAAAAAACAGAAAGTAACCTTAGCTATGCGTACCGGTAATCAATCAATAGACGAAAAAATGAATCTGATGATTCAACTGGCATTGACATTTATGGACAACTGGCTTGTGCAATCGGCAGAATTTGTGGCAGCAGCAATAGAAAACCCAAACTTATCACAAGAAGCGTTAGGAAAGAAATTAGGAATAAATCAGGCTGCTGTAAGCCGGAGACAAAAACGTGCGCAGTTTGATTTGGTTGTGAATTTAGACCGCTATTTTAGAACACAGATAAAACAATTATAATCTTATGATTTTATTTATAAAACTGCTGTTAGCACATTTATTAGGCGATTTTATATGGCAGCCAAACTCATGGGTAACCGATAAGGAAGCAAAAAAACACAAGAGTATTTATTTATATTTTCATATTCTGCTACACGGAATTTTGGCCTCAATTGTGGTTTGGGAAGTTCAGTTTATTCCTTATGCCATATTAATTGCTGTTACCCACGGAATTATTGATTTAATCAAATTAAATTTCCAAAAAAATACAACAAAAAGGACATGGTTTATTGTAGATCAAATTTTACATCTCCTGGTATTAACCGGAATTGTGTTTTTGTATGAAAATAAAACAATCTATATGTTTTGGATTGACAATCGGTTTTGGATTCTGATAACAGGATTTTTATTTATAACAAAACCAATATCAATTCTCATTAAAACAATCATTTCTATCTGGAATCCCGAAAACAGCAATAATGATAGTGATAATTCTCTTGCCAATGCAGGAAATTATATTGGAATATTAGAGCGCTTATTTGTTTTCTGTTTTATCCTGACGGGTCATTTTGAAGCCATAGGTTTTTTACTGGCTGCAAAATCTATTTTCAGGTTTGGAGACCTTAAAGAAGCCAAAGACAGAAAACTAACCGAATATGTTCTAATCGGAACTCTGATAAGTTTCGGATCTGCAATTATTACCGGACTTATCGTTCAGGGATTACTTTTACAACTGCTTTAAAATTCTTTTATTAATTGCCTTTATCAAAGCCGGGCCTTCATAAATAAAACCGGTATAAAGCTGTACTAAGCTCGCTCCTGCATTTAATTTTTCTATTGCATCCTCAGGAGAATGTATTCCTCCTACTCCGATAATAGGAAATGCATTATTGCTTTTTTCTGAGAGAAAACGAATCACTTCTGTCGAACGCTTTGTTAGCGGCTTTCCAGACAAACCTCCTATTTCTGTTTGGTTAACTGATTGTAAGCCGTCTCTTGAAATTGTTGTATTTGTTGCAATTACACCTGCTATTTGAGTCGTTTTTACAATATCAATAATATCTAATAATTGCTCATCTGTTAAGTCCGGAGCAATTTTCAAAAGAATTGGTTTTACTTTCTGAGTGCTTGTTTTTTGCTTTTCGACATTTCTGTTTTGCAAGGTCTGCAACAAAGCTGTCAGGGGTTCTTTATCTTGTAAAGCTCTTAAATTGGGTGTATTTGGTGAACTTACATTTACTACAAAATAATCTACATGATCAAACAATGCATCAAAACAAATGATATAATCCTTAACTGCATCTTCATTAGAAGTTACTTTATTCTTTCCGATATTTCCTCCAATCAAAACACCCGATTTCTTTTTCAAACGCTCTACAGCTTCCAGAACTCCCCCATTATTAAACCCCATTCGGTTAATAATTGCCTGATCTTCTTTTAATCTGAATAACCTTTTTTTAGGATTTCCTTCCTGGCCAACCGGAGTTACAGTTCCGATTTCGATAAAACCAAAACCAAAATCGCCAAGTTCTTTGTATAATTTCGCATCTTTATCAAAACCAGCTGCAAGTCCAACCGGATTTTTGAACTTAATTCCGAAAACTTCTCTTTCTAAACGACTGTCTCTTACTTCATAAATTGATCTTATAATTGCTGAAACTCCTGGAATTTTTGAAATGAATTTAATGAATGAAAAAGTAAAGTAATGCACTTCTTCAGGATCAAACCAAAAAAGTATCGGACGAATTATCAATTTATACATAAGAGTGTTGTTGTGTTTTTTTTGGATGCAAATTTAAATATTATAGTTTAAAAAGGTACTCTTTTACAAAAACAAAATTATAAGAGGTTGCAAATTATAAAATGAAACAAAGTCAAGCCTTTTAATATGTCCATCTGGATTTATATTAATTAATTTTGAAACAATTAAGAAAAATCTTATTGTGAATTGCATTTGATTTAACTGTAAATCATCTTAAAACAGTTTTCAGGACAAAACAGTCCTCTGGAACAGGGCTGGTATTGTAGAATTCAATGAGGTATTCCACTGTAATTCAAAGTTTTAAGCACTCAAACAAAAGTTGAATATCTTTTTTTCATAACTTTAATCATATAAATCACTGAAAATGAAAAACATATCCAAAACTCTAAAAAAATCTGCACTTCTGTGTTTGATTGGTACATTTTTCCTCATTTCAATTGATAGTTTTGCGCAACGTAATCATGGCGGCGGGGTTAAAAGACCTGGCGGCGCAACACATAATCGACCAACAAAACCAGCTACGCAGACAAGACCTAATGCTACGAGGCCAACGACAACCAGACCTGGCTCAAATAATTCCGGAACTAAAATAACAAGGCCCGGAAATAATTCAGACTCAAAAATCAGCAATAGAAATAATACTAACAGAACTAACACAAATAGAAATTCAAACACAATAAATAGAAATAATGGTAACAGGAACACTAATATAAGTGGTAACACCAGAAACAATATTAATGTTGACAGAAGCAGAGATATTACTATTAACAACAATAGAAATACTGTAGTAAGAAGAAATACTGTAGTTTACACACGACCACCTTATGTATACGGCGGTTACAGATATCACAGTTATCATCCTTATTATTATCATCCTTACAGACCTTATTATTGGGGACCGGTTTGGCATCCTTGGGGCTTTTTTGTAGCTACTTTGGCCGTTACTGCAATTGTTGTAAGTGTAGAAAGCAATCAATATCATTATGACCAGGGAGTGTGGTATGCACCCTCAAACGGTGGCTATACGGCAGTACCGGCACCGGTTGGAGGAACTGTAAATAACATTCCAAGCGGAGCGCAAACTGTAAATACCGGAACGGTTAATAATTATTATTACGGAGGAACTTATTATGAAAAAGACGGAAACTCTTATAAAGTTGTTGCTCCTACAGCCGGAACTATAGTAGAAAGCCTTCCGGAAGGTGGGAAAGAAGTAACCATTGGAGATGTAAAATACATTCAGTTTGGCGAAACTTATTATCAGCCTGTTCAGGTTGATGGTAAAAATAAATACGAAGTAGTTTTAGTAGAAAAAGACAAATAATTTTACATCTGTTTTTAAAACTATTTATTCTATAGATTCAGTAGAATTTTATATATTTGAAAAAAAAATTAATTACCTCATTTGATGTAGCTGTAATTGAGGTTTTTATAATCGCATTTTAATATCAACCAGAATTACTCCAAAATTAACCAAAATGAAAAATAGAACGTATTGGATTTTTGCCATATTTACCATTTTTGTTGTCTCAATTGCATATGGTTTTACCAAATTAATTGATCCAAAAGATAAAAAGGAAGTAACCGAATGCGAGACAACTCCGAATATTTCAGCAGAATCTGAATTTAAACCTACCATCGTAAATAACACCCCGGCTCCGTCTAAGGCACCAAAAGGAATGGTATGGATTCCGGGTGGAGAATTCTCTATGGGAAGTAATGTTGAAGACGAAAGCTTATGCAGCATAAAGGGTATTACAAAAGACGCCGCTCCTATTCATAGGGTTTATGTTGATGGCTATTTTATGGATGAGACAGAAGTGACCAATGAACAATATGCGGCGTTCGTAAAAGCTACAGGTTACATTACAGTTGCAGAACAGAAACCGACCAAGGAAGAATTTCCAACAGCCGCCGATGAAGATTTGATTGCTGGCTCTATAGTGTTTTCGCCTACGCCTTCAGCAGTTAATTTAAATGATTTTCTACAATGGTGGGCTTATGTTGGAGGAACTGACTGGAGGCATCCTGAAGGGCCCGGAAGCTCTATAAAAGGAAGAGAAAAATATCCTGTAGTTCAGATTGCTTATGAAGATGCTGCAGCTTATGCAAAATGGGCCGGCAAAAGATTACCAACCGAGGCAGAATGGGAATTTGCTGCAAGAGGTGGAAAAACCGGAAACTTATATGCCTGGGGAAATACTTTGAAACCAAAAGGAAAATTTCAGGCTAATATTTATCAGGGACATTTTCCAATAAAGGATGGCGACACTGGTGAAGATGGCTTTACAGGTATTGCTCCTACTGCCCAATATGAACCAAATTCATACGGATTATACGATATGGCAGGAAATGTATGGGAATTGGTTAATGACTGGTATAGTGTAGATTATTACAAGTCTTTGAGTGAAAATGGTAAAGTGGCTAAAAATCCACAAGGACCTGAGGCTTATAATGATCCCAACGATCCTAATCAAATAAAAAAAGTGCATCGTGGAGGATCTTTTTTATGTACCGATCAATACTGTACACGCTACATGGTAGGAACAAGAGGAAAAGGAGAAGTAAGATCTGCTGCTAATCATCTTGGTTTTCGATGCGTAAAAAGTATCTAAAAATATTATAAGTAACACAAAACGGATTCTATTTAGTAGAATCCGTTTTTGTTTGATTTTCTATGAAAGTTGTAATTTTCCAGCTAACAAAAATGCCTTATCTTTGCTAAAAAATAAAAAATGCAACATATAATCGATCGTTTTATTAGTTACGTAACAATTGATACGGAATCTGATCCAAATTCTAAAACAACTCCAAGTACAGAAAAACAGTGGAATCTTGCCAATAAATTAGTCGAAGAATTAAAAACAATTGGCCTGCAAGATGTTACAATAGACGAGAAAGCTTATATCATGGCAACTTTGCCCAGTAATGTTGAACACGAAGTTCCAACAATTGGTTTTATTTCTCATTTTGATACTTCACCAGATTTTAGCGGGGCGAATGTAAAACCACAGATTGTTGAAAATTACGATGGGAAAGACATTATTCTGAATGCTGAAAAAAATATTGTTTTATCTCCAAACTATTTCAAAGATCTTTTGCAATATAAAGGTCAGACTATAATTACAACAGACGGAACTACTCTTTTGGGGGCAGATGATAAAGCCGGTATTACAGAGATTGTTTCTGCAATGGAATATTTAATTCAGCATCCGGAAATTAAACACGGAAAAATTAGAATTGGGTTTACTCCAGATGAAGAAATCGGTCGTGGCGCTCATCATTTTGATGTAGAAAAATTTGGTGCTCAATGGGCATACACAATGGACGGCAGTCAAATTGGCGAGCTAGAATACGAAAATTTTAACGCGGCAGGAGCAAAAATCACTTTCAAAGGAAAAAGTGTTCACCCTGGGTATGCCAAAGGAAAAATGATCAACTCAATGTTGATTGCAAATGAGTTTATCAATGAACTTCCTAAAGGTGAAACTCCACAGGAAACAAAGGGTTATGAAGGCTTTTTTCATGTGCATCATTTAACAGGAAGTATTGAAGAAACTGTTCTGGAACTTATTATACGTGATCACAACAAGGCTAAATTCGAAAAACGTAAAAGTTTAATTGAAAAGATTGCCAAAAAAATCAATAAAAAATTTGCCAGACAGTATGGCGAAGATATTGTAATAACCGAAATAAGAGATCAGTATTATAATATGAAAGAAAAAGTGCTTCCGGTAAAACATATTGTTGATATTGCCGAAAAAGCAATGCGTGAATTGAATATTAAACCAATCATAAAACCTATTCGTGGCGGAACAGATGGTTCTCAGTTATCGTACATGGGATTGCCTTGTCCTAATATTTTTGCGGGCGGGCATAACTTTCACGGAAAATACGAATATGTTCCGGCAGAGAGCATCCAGAAAGCGACAGATGTAATCGTAAAAATTGCCGAGTTAACAGCTATTCCGGGAATTTTTGATGTTACTGAAAAAACTAAAAAAAAGAAGTAAATTGGAGTCTCAATCTGATAGTAAAGGGCTTTGGAAATTTAGTCAAAAATGGGAAGAGGAATTAATTCTTCTAAGATCAATTATTGATAAAACTGAACTAACAGAAACGATAAAATGGGGCGGCCCAGTTTATGTTTTTAACAAAAAGAACATAATTGGCCTTGGCGGTTTCAAAGATTATTTTGCTATTTGGTTTTTCAATGGTGTTTTTCTAAAAGACGAAAAAAAGAAACTATTAAATGCTCAGGAGGATAAAACAAAATCACTTCGTCAATGGCGTTTCAATTCAAGAGAAGAGGTAGATGAAGCAGTCATTTTAGAATATATCCAGGAAGCGATCGAAAATGAAAAGCAGGGAAAAATCATTAAACCCTCAAAAAAGGAAACGATTATATCTGAACTTCTGAATAAAGAAATGAGCCAGAATCCGGCCTTAAAAGAAGCTTTTAAAAAGTTCTCTCCTTATAAACAATATGAGTTTTTAGAATATATTGAAACAGCTAAACAGGAAAAGACAAAAATTTCCAGAATTGAAAAAGTTATTCCGATGATATTGGGAAATATTGGTTTGAATGATAAATACAGGTAGAATTTAAACTTCAATTTTCTGTCACTCTGAGCGAAGTCGAAGAGCTTTAAAATGTATGGGACCTTTGTCAAAGTTTTAAACTTTGACAAAGGTTTTCTTTTTTAAGGAATACAGCAATTTCACTTGCTATTATCAGATGTATTTGCTAGTGTCATTGCTTCGTTCCTCGCAATGACACACAAAAAAAATCCCAAACTCCTCCGCGATAACTATCGGGATGAAATTTGGGATTTTTGCGTTTTGAGTTTATAAAAAGCTTAAGCTTTTTTAACATTCAGAGCCGCTGTTTTTTCTACAGAAATAGCAGATCTGTCTATTTTTAATTTTCCTGACATTGTTTCGATAACTAAAGTAGCTTCAGATATTTCAGTAACTTTTCCGTGAATACCTCCAATAGTAATTATCTTATCTCCTATTTTTAAACTTTGAGCGAATTCCTTTTCTCTTTTAGCCTTTTTTTGTGCCGGCATAATCATAAAGAAATAAAGTACTACGAACATCAATAAATAAGGAGCAAATTTCATTATATCTTGCATAATTTTTGTTTTTATTGTTTAGAATTTATGTTTGTTTTTTGAGAATTTATTTTCAATTACATCAAACCTCTTCCAACTTTAATCATTTTTTTGTTGGCTTCCAGTTCTTTAACTAAATTGTCTAAAATTCCGTTGATAAAAATACTGCTTTTTGGTGTAGAATACTCTTTTGCAATTTCTAAATATTCGTTAAGAGTTACTTTTACAGGAATCGAAGGGAATTTTAAAAACTCGCAGATTGCCATTTTCAAAATAATAGTATCAATTTCTGCAATACGATCACTGTCCCAGTTTGGTGTTTTGTCTTCGTATTCTTTTGCTAAAACTGTTTCGTTTAAAACTGTTCTTCTAAACAGGTCTTTTGCGAAATCTTTGTCTTCAACATCTTTATACAGTTTTGGAACTCTGAAATCATCTGAGTCTTCTGTTTTAATAGCTTTAAGTTGTTTAATGATATGTGTATTTACAACCGGAATATCATCAACCCATGTCAGTTTATCATCTTCCAGATACTCATATAACTTTTCGTTAGGAACAATTACACTTTCAAATAAATCGATTATAAATTGTCTGTCTTCTTCAAAAGTATTGACAGTGTTGCTCATGTATTTTTTATACAAATCGCTTGCCTTAATATCATTTAAAAGTAAAATGATATAATCATCGTTTAGTGACCAGTTGTTGATTTTACGATTTTCTAAAGCGATACTCAGAGAGTTGCTTTCTGCAAGAATCTGAAAAATTTTGTTCTTAATAAATTTTTCGTTTGGGTTACGTTCTGCTGCAGTCGCAAGATGTTTTTTACTTGAAAGATGTAAAAAAACAGATTCTTTTTTACATATCTCAATCAATGAAGATAACATTATTAAATATAAGTCCTGAATATTATCTATACTATAGAAAAGAAATTTCTCTTCTTTTTCCATATTGTCAGAACCGCTTTGATGCATAGCATAAATGGATTGCATTACCTTAACGCGTATGTGTCTTCTATTTACCACCTTGTAAGAACATTTAAAAATTAGGGTGCAAAAATAAGAATTTCACCGCTTATAATAAAATTAATTCGTAAAAAAGTAGCAGTTTTCACTCTCAGCATTCCATATTCTTCAATCTTCATAAGAAAGTCTCCGTTTTTGGGTCTCCGTTTTGAGTAATTTAGAAAGTAGACAAAAGGTCTTGGTTTCCAGTAATTTAGAAAACGCATAAAAAAGTCCCGGTATTCAATCGCAGCTTATAATGCAAACTGAGACTGAATACCGGGACTGGTAAACTTTAACTAATAATTATTTCTTAGCAGCGTTTTCTAATTTTCTCTGATCAATACGATTCTGAGCGATTGTCAGAGCAGCTTTATGCGTTGTAATTCCGTTTTTTACAGCGTAATCGATAATTTCTAAAGTAGTGTTATAGATATTCTCGGTTTTGCTCATGATTTCAGCTTTACCATAATGCTCCAGTTCAGCATATACATTGATAATTCCACCAGCATTGATCAGGAAATCCGGAGCGTATAAAATACCTCTTTCCTGTAATCTTGCACCGTGAACATTTTCATCTGCTAACTGGTTGTTGGCAGCACCGGCAATTACTTTAGCCTTAATTTTATCTACGGTCGCATCATTAATAGTTGCTCCCATTGCACATGGCGCATAGATATCTACATCTGCAGTATATAAATCTTCTCCGGTATAGATTGTTGCATTATATTTTGAAGCTACCTGATACAGTTTTTCTTCGTTGATATCGGTAATAGTAACCTGTGCTCCTTCTTTCGTTAAATATTCAACCAAAGTTTCACCTACATGCCCAATTCCCTGAACCAAAACTTTTTTACCATCCAGAACATCAGAACCAAACTGGCTTTTTGCAGCCGCTTTCATTCCTAAGTAAACACCGTATGCAGTTACAGGAGAAGGGTTTCCAGAACCACCTCTTTCTTCAGAGATACCCGTAACATAAGGAGTTACATCTCTTACAGTATCCATGTCTTTAGTTTCCATTCCCACATCTTCAGCAGTGATATATCTTCCGCCAAGAGAGTGAACAAATTCACCAAACTTACGCATTAATTCAGGCGTTTTTTGTGTTTTAGCATCACCAATAATTACTGCTTTTCCACCACCAATATTAAGTCCTGTAATGGCAGATTTATAAGTCATACCTCTTGAAAGGCGCAAAACATCATTTAGAGCTTCCCATTCAGTATTATAATTCCACATTCTAGTACCTCCTAAAGCTGGCCCCATAACAGAATTATGAATACCAATAATTGCTTTTAAACCCGTATCTTTGTCATTGCAAAATACAATTTGTTCATGATCGTCAAAAGATAACTGACCAAAAACAGGATCCATTTTTTGAAGTTCTTTTCCAGTTGCGAAAGTTGCATCCATAGCGCTACTATTTATTTGTTTAAATTATGAATTTGTCAAAAAGACATCTCAAACATAAGCAAAAAATACACTTGTGCTAATTTTTTATCTTTAAAATAACAAATTATCAATCAACTTATTTTGATTAAATTGTATTTTACATTGCTTTATATTGAAAGTAATTTATAAAAACAATATCATTTCAACATTGAATATCTTAAAAAAATGAAAGAATTACGCTATTTAAACAAATATTTCATTAAATATAAATACAGTTTTTTATTAGGTATTTTAATCACCATAATCGCACAAATTTTCTTTTTATTCACTCCAAAACTGGTAAGTGAGTCTTTTGATATCATTGAGCGCTTTTTAAAATTATCAGAAAGTGATCAAAAATTACAGATAATCAGAAGTTTTCATAAACAGGAACTGCTTCATAATGTGTACTTGATTATTGGAAGTGCTGTTGTAGGCGGAGTACTTACCTTCCTGATGAGACAAACTTTAATCGTAATGTCGCGTCATATTGAGTTTGACTTAAAAAATGAGGTTTTTAAACAATACGAAAATCTTTCGCAGAACTTTTACAAACAAAACAGAACCGGAGATTTGATGAACCGAATCAGCGAAGATGTTTCTAAAGTCCGAATGTATGTGGGACCTGCCGTAATGTATACCATCAATACATTTATACGTTTTGCAATCGTTATCATATACATGTATAATGTTTCACCATTATTGACATTATACACGATTTTGCCCTTACCTATTTTGTCTTATTGTATTTTTAAACTCAGCTCAGAGATCAATAAACGAAGCACAACCTTTCAGCAATATTTATCTAAAGTTTCTAGTTTTTCGCAGGAAATATTTTCAGGAATTCGTGTCATAAAAGCCTATTCCCTAGAAAATCAGCATCAAAGTAATATGGTGGCGCTTGCAGAAGAAAGCAAAAGCAAGAGCTTAAGTCTGGCAAGAGTTCAGTCGCTGTTTGGCCCATTAATGATTGCGCTGATAGGAATCAGTAATCTTGTTGTGATTTATTTTGGAGGAGTGATGTATATCAACGGAAAGATTCCGAATATCGGAACAATTGCAGAATTTATTTTATATGTAAATATGCTGACCTGGCCAGTTGCCTCCTTGGGATGGGTTTCGTCTATGGTTCAGGAAGCAGAAGCTTCTCAAAAGCGTTTAAATGAATTTTTGAAAATTGAACCGGAAATCAAAAACAACAATAATAATTCATCGGATATCCAGGGTTCAATTTCATTTGAAGATGTCATTTTTACTTATCAGGATACTAATATTCAAGCTTTAAAAAATGTAACTTTTACAGTAAAAAAAGGAGAAACTTTGGCCATTTTAGGAAAAACAGGCTCCGGAAAATCTACCATTCTTTCATTGATTTCCAGATTGTATGATGTTACAGACGGAAGAATAACAATTGACCAGAATGAAATCAGTACTTTAAACCTGAATGATTTAAGAAACAATATTGGAATTGTACCTCAGGATGCATTTTTATTCTCAGATACCATCAAAAACAATATCAAATTTGGTAACCAGAACGCAACTGATGAAGAAGTAATTGAAGCTGCCAAAAGTGCTGTTGTTCATGATAATATTATCACTTTTAACAAACAATATGACACCATTTTGGGCGAAAGAGGTATTACACTTTCTGGTGGGCAAAAACAGCGTGTTTCGATAGCGAGAGCCATTATTAAGCAGCCTGCTATTTTACTTTTTGATGATTGCCTGTCTGCTGTAGACACTGAAACAGAAGAAACTATCCTGAATAATTTATTTGAAATTTGTAAAGATAAAACTACAATTATTGTAAGTCATCGTGTTTCTTCAGCCAAAAATGCCGACAAAATAATCATATTAGAAGACGGTAAGATCATACAACAAGGCTCTCATAATCAATTAATAAATCAGGAGGGGTATTATGCATCGTTATATTTAAAACAACTTTCGGAAAAAGAATTACTTTAAATGTTGCGTAATAGATAATTTTTTATGATTTTTGAGTACTATTAATTCCAAAAATGATAGAACGTATTATGAGAGAAAATGACATGTTAGAAAAAGAAGAGATCTTTTCTAAAGTATTACGAGCAGGAAGAAGAACCTATTTCTTTGATGTAAGAGCTACCAAAGCTGACGATTATTATATTACGATTACCGAAAGCAAAAAATTTACCGAAGAAGATGGTTCATTCCACTTTAAAAAACACAAAATTTACTTATACAAAGAAGATTTTGGATCTTTTGCCGAAATACTGGAAGAAATGACTTCATATGTTTTGAACCATAAAGGTGAAGAAGTGATTTCTGAAAGACATCAAAAGGATTTTAAAAAAGAATACGGTTCTGATAAAACGGAAGGCCAGATATCAAGCTTTACCGATATTGATTTTGACGATATTTAATCCAAATACTTTTAAAAAATTACGAGTCCAACATGTCCAGCATTTTGGGCTTTTTTTATATCTTTAAATCATTCGCTCTAAAATTTATAAAATGAAAAAAATACTTCTTCTTTGTTTCTTCTTTTTTGGAATGACGGTTTTTGCACAAAAAACAGAATACGAAACAAAATCTAACATTCAATATTACAATTCTGCAATCAACAAAAATGACAGTTACATTAACGAACGTTGTATACTTGACATTTATTATCCAAAGAACACTAAAAATTTTGCCACTGTAGTCTGGTTTCACGGTGGAGGTTTAACCGGAGGAAGCAAAGAAATTCCCGAAGCATTAAAAAACAAGGGTTTTGCTATTATCGGTGTAAATTACAGATTATCTCCAAAAGCTAAGGCAGTAAAATGTATTGAAGATGCCGCAGCTGCCGTTGCGTGGGCTTTTAATAACATTACCAATTACGGAGGCGATCCTTCGTTAATTTTTGTATCCGGACATTCTGCCGGAGGATACCTGACTTCTATGATTGGGCTGGACAAAAAATGGCTGCAAAAAGAAGGTATCGATGCTAACAAAATTGCAGGACTGATTCCGTTTAGCGGTCAGTGCATCACTCATTTTGAAATCAGAAGAGAAAACGGGATTCCTGAAACACAACCCACTATAGACAATTTTGCACCGCTTTTTTATGTTCGTGCAGATGCTCCGCCTTTATTACTTATTACCGGAGACCGCGAAATGGAAATGTTAGGCCGTTATGAAGAAAACGCTTATATGGTACGTATGATGAAAATTGCAGGGCACAAACAAACTAAACTTTTTGAATTAGACGGTTACGGACACGGAATGACAGAACCTGGCTTTCCGCTACTTGTAAATGAGGTGAACCGAATTATAAAAGAACGAAATAAATAACCTTTAAATAAAATCCACGGCAATGGAAACAAATTTACTACTATTACCCGGACTAGGTAATTCTGGCGAAAAACACTGGCAAACCTTCTGGCATGAAAAATTTAAAAATTCAAAAAGAATTATCCAGGATAATTGGGATGAACCAATTCTCGAAGACTGGATTGCAAGATTAAAAGAGGAAGTGCAAAAACTTAAAGGACCAACAATTCTTGTAGCACACAGTTTAGCTGTTTCTCTGGTGTTACACTGGGCATCTTCTAATAATGATAAAAATATAGTCGGTGCCTTATTAGTAGCTCCGGCAGATGTTGATTCTCCGGAACATACCCCTGAAATAATTCGAAATTTTTCTCCGATGCCAATCATAAAATTACCTTTTCCATCTATTGTAGTGGCAAGTGAAAATGATCCGTATGCTTCTTTTGAAAGAAAAAAATATTTTGCAGAACAATGGGGAAGCGATTTTGTAAATGTAGGCCAGCAAGGACACATTAACTCCGATTCTGATTTGAAATACTGGGAAGAAGGACAGTTGATTTTACAACAATTAATTGCGAAAGTTTCTTAATTTTTTACTCACAGTTTTCAGTCACAGTTTTCAGACTGGAACTGTGACTGAAAACTGAAACTAAATTACCCTATTCGTAAGCCATTTTCAATCTTAAAATCGGGCGCAAGTAAAATTACATCTCCCTCCTCACTTACAGCACCAAGAACTAAACATTCACTCATAAATTTTCCTATTTGCTTTTTAGGGAAATTGACAACGCCTACAATCTGGCGGTTTAACAATTCTTCTTTTTTATATCGTTTTGTTATTTGTGCTGATGATTTCCTAATCCCGATTTCTACCCCAAAATCAATCGTGAGCTGATAAGCAGGTTTTCTTGCTTCGGGAAAATCATTTACAGCTATTATGGTTCCGACACGCATATCGGTTCTTTCAAATTCGTTCCACGTTAAGTCCATATTTATTTAATTGGTTGATTTACAAACCTATTAATTTTGTAATTAATAATACTAATTCTATAACACGTTTTTTTGATGTAGCTTTTAATTTTACTGTATAAAAACTAATAAGCTAACATAAAAAACATATAAAATGGAACATACTGAACCAAATGCATGCATGACAATTAAGGATTTTGAATCTAATCTGCAACAGGTGCATACCGATAAATATATAGAAACAGCGCAGAATGTACGCTTATATGTAAAAGATTATGGTACAGGTAAACCTATAATCCTTATTCATGGATGGCCTCTTTCTAATGAAATGTGGGAATATCAGATCGAGTTCCTAGTTCAAAACGGATTTAGAGTAATTGCATATGACCGTCGCGGATTTGGTAAATCATCTCAGCCATGGGACGGATATGATTATGATACTTTGTCTGATGACTTGCAAGAGATTATTGAACAACTGGAATTAACAGATGCTACTTTGGTGGGTTTTTCTATGGGTGGCGGCGAAGTTGTACGTTATTTTAGCCGACATGGTGGTAAAGGTGTTACCAAAGCAGCTTTAATCTCTTCTGTGGTTCCTTATTTATTAAAAACAAACGACAATCCTGATGGGCATCCCAGAGAAAAAAGTGAAGCCACAGCAGCTGCAATTAAAGAAGACAGAATAGCTTTTATAGATAATTTCGGAAAAACTTTTTTTGGTGTTAATATCATCAATAAACCATTAAGTTCTGCATTATTAGAATATTACCGAAATCTTTGTTCGGTTGCTTCGCCAAGAGCAACATTAAAATGTGCTGAATCTTTTTCGTTTACTGACTTTAGAGATGAATTAGATTTTGTAAAAGTTCCGACATTGATTATTCATGGTGACGACGACAAAATTGTGCCAATTGATTTAACATCCAAAAAGGCTGCAGAAGGTATTCGTACCAGTACTTATATTGTTTATGAAGGTGCTCCTCACGGTCTGTTCTATACCGAAAGAGAAAAACTAAACAACGACTTATTGAATTTTCTTAATTCATAAAACATACATAAATCCGGAAAGTTTTTAAGAAAAAAACGCTCCGGATTTTTTTTACTGCTTTGCTTTTTTATACAGAATTTAAAGTTATTTTTGACGTACTTAATTCTATAAAAATGGCACAAACTCCTTCAAACATGTTACCGCTCGGAACTATTGCTCCAGATTTCAGACTGAAAGACACAAATTCGAATTATGAATATTCGTTTGGGGATTTGAAAGGGACAAAAGGAACACTTGTCATTTTTATGTGCAACCATTGTCCGTTTGTGCTTCATGTAATTAATGAAATTATTATGATTGCAAACGATTATCGTGTCCAGGGAATTGGTGTAATCGCTATCTCCAGCAATGATATCAAAAAATTTCCTCAGGATTCACCTGAAAAAATGACTGAATTTGCCTTTCAGAACAAAATAGATTTTCCTTATTTATTTGACGAAACACAAGAAGTGGCAAAAGCTTTTGATGCTGCCTGTACTCCTGACTTTTATCTATTTGACAATCGTGATCGTTTATTTTACCGAGGTCAATTAGATGACTCTAGGCCAAATAATGGAATTCCGTTAAGCGGAAACGACCTGAGAGGTGCTATAGATGCTTTAATTTATAACAGAACTCTAAACAATTCTCAAAAACCAAGTATTGGCTGCAATATCAAGTGGAAGTAAATAATTTCCTTCAATTCTAAAAGTTTGATTATCTTTGCTAATCACGCTTATTATACTATGCGAAATATAATATTATTTACCAGTTTCGATTTCTCATTTTCTTTTATAAGAGAATCGCTCGCTGCTGTAATTATTTCTCATAACAAGGCCTTTATCAATTAGGCCTCCGTCTATTTCGATTCTTCTTTAAGGCGGAGGATTCACATTAATTTAAACTTTATTATTTGACAAATTCAAATGTGTCAAGTATTTTTTGTTTTCCAAAAATCAAATTTTCAGTTATTTCCATTTTAAATGGAGAAAAAACAATTACTTATCCCGAAAAAAAAGAGGAGAAAATCATTCAAAAAGTATAAACATTAAATTTATATAGATATGAAACCAACACCCATTTTCTGTAAAACAGATTATCATTTCCTGAGAGAGCTGATTTTAAAAAGTAAAAATTCAACCAATACAAAAGAAGCAAATCAGCTTTCGCAGGAATTAGACCGCGCAATTATTAGCAACGAAGGCGAATTGGACAGTTCTGTTATCAGAATCAATTCTTTTGTAACTATTGAGGACGTAAAAGCAAAAAAACAAATGAAGATTCAGATCGTTTTACCTTCTGCAGCAGATGTTAAAGAAGGAAAAATCTCGATTTTGGCTCCTTTGAGCGTTGCTATAATTGGCTTTAAACAAAATGACGAAGTCGATTGGGAATTACCTGCCGGAATTAAAACTTTAAGAATTGTTGCCGTCAGCAATGAATAATTTATTAAACACCTCAACAAATGCAGGTGTTTTTTTTGTTTTAAATTGAAATAAAAAAGCATCCCGTTAAGAATGCTTTTTATTAAATTTTATAATTGCGAATGAATATAATTCGTAATTGATGCCATTTGAGTACCGTCCAAATGTGCTTTTTTTCCCATACTCACTAAAATCGGAGTCCATTCTTCTTTTGTAAATTTTTTCGGTTCAAATAATTTGTGGCAATTTGCACAATTATTAGAATATAAGTTTTGGCCTTCTGCTAATTCGGTTGGCAATGTCGCCATCGGAGTTTCTGTTACCATAGGAGCTACAGGAGTAGTTGTGGCTACTGACGTTTTTTGAGTATTGCAGGAAACCAAAAAGACGGTTACTACAGCAGGGGCTAAAATTTTTGATATCATCGAATTTATTTTTTTCATGAGGTAAATATAAAAAAAATCCCATTCGGCCAGCGAATGGGATTCATTATAGATTATTTTAAAACTAATTTTTGGTTTTATTTTACCTCCATTAATTCAACATCAAAAATCAAAGTTGCATTTGGCGGAATAACTCCTCCTGCACCGGCAGATCCGTAAGCTAAATGAGATGGAATAACAAAACGTGCTTTGTCTCCAACTTGTAATAAGGCAATACCTTCATCCCATCCTTCGATCACTTGTCCCTGACCTAATCTGAATTCGATTGGTTTTTTTCTTGGGTAAGAAGAATCAAAAACTTTTCCGGTTTCTAAAGAACCTTCATAGTGTACAGCAACAGTTTTTCCAGCTTCTGCTTTTTTACCATCACCTTTTTGAATCATTTTGTAACGTAAACCGCTTTCTGTTTTATCAAAACCTGCAGCCAATTGTTCCATTTTTGCTTCAGCAGCAGCTTTTTCTGCAGCCTCACGTTTTGCACGAGAACCCTCAAAAACTCTAAATGCTTCAATAGCATTCCATTTTTGAGCTTCTTCTCCTACTCTCACAATCTCTACTGATTCTAAAGCATCTCCCTGAGCAACAGCGTCTACAATATCCTGTCCTTCTACAACATGACCAAAAACAGTATGTTTTCCGTCTAACCATGAAGTTGGAACGTGAGTGATGTAAAATTGAGAACCGTTTGTACCAGGACCAGAATTAGCCATAGCTAAAACTCCCGGACGATCGTGTTTTAAACTTGGGTGAAATTCATCATCAAATTTGTAACCAGGGCCACCTGTTCCTGTTCCTGAAGGACAGCCCCCCTGAATCATGAAATCAGGAATTACACGGTGAAATTTTAATCCGTCGTAAAATTTATTCCCTTGTGGTTTGATTTTATTTTCTAAATTTCCCTCTGCTAAACCTACGAAGTTACCTACTGTACCTGGTACTAAGTCGTGTGCCAATTTTACTAATATTGAACCTTTGCTAGTATTGAATTTAGCATATATTCCGTTTTCCATTTTCGTTATTTTAAATTTAAACGCAAATTTACAAATTAATTTTTTATCAATTTGCGCTTTCTATTTTTTAGTCCCGACCCTTCGGGATGATTTATAAGTCACTGCATATACTGTTAATGCGAGCAAAGCCAGAACAGCGCATCCAATAGCTACAGCATGCCATCCGCTTAACTTCCACAGAAACAAACCGTAAGCTGAACCTGCGGCAGTTCCTAAAAAGCTAAACGACATAAATACTGTATTTAATCTGTTTCTTGCTTCGGGCAAAAGTGAATATACTCTGGTCTGGTTTGAAATGTGAACGCCCTGAATCCCGACGTCAATGAAGACAATACCGATAATGACGCCAATTATACTTTCTATAGAAAAGTAAAAAACAATAAAACTTATTAACATTAATAAGCAGCCATAACCTACTGCTATTCTTGGATTTCCTTTGTCCCCCATTTTTCCAACCAAAGGTGCTGCCAAAGCTCCGGAAGCTCCTACGATCCCAAAAAGCCCGATTGTAGCACTATTAAAGTTAAAAGGCTCTCCTGATAACAACAAAACCATAGTGGTCCAGAAAGCACCAAATTGAGCAAAACAAAATACATTTATTAAAGTAGCTTCACGCAATACTGGTTGTGTTTTTATTAGCGTAAAAAGTGATTGTATCAATTGTCCGTACGACCCTTGAAATTGAGGTTTGTTAACGGGGAATTTCCTTTGAATGGCAAAAAAGATCAGAAGGCAAATTCCTGCTGCAATCCAGAACATGGATCTCCAGCCCCAAAGCTGGCCTATAAAACCGCTTAAAGTTCTGGAAAGTAAAATTCCGACGAGCAAACCACTCATAATAGTCCCTACTACTTTTCCGCGCTGTTCGGCAGCTGTTAATGAGGCAGCCAGCGGCAGAATAAGCTGTGGCACAATTGAAGTAATTCCCAAAAACAAAGAAGCAATTTGCAAAATGAAGAAACTTTGTGCCGTAGCTGCAATTATCAAGGCAATTACAGACGCAAAAGTCGTCATAAGTATTTGTTTTTTTCGTTCGATTTTATCGCCAAGCGGTACCATAAAAAACAATCCGATTGCATAACCTGCCTGTGTAAGATAGGTTATCGTTCCGGCATTGGCTTCAGGAATTTTAAATTCGTTGGCAATTAAAACAATTAGAGGCTGGCAGTAATAAAGGTTTGCAACTATAAGTCCAGTGCAAACTGCCATAAATAAGACATTCGTTTTGGATAAATTCATGTTGCAAAAATACTATGTATATTAAACTTTAAAAAGTTTTTTCTAACTAAAAAATTTGCCCAAATCTGTGTTTTTTTTGGAACGATTTTTTTTATTTGTAGGCTTAAGATTTGACGCTGATTTTACTGATTTGCTTCGCAAAGACGCTGATTAAAACGGATTTCTCTATTATTCTAATTCATAACCCTTAACTCTCAACTCTTTAAATATTCTAATCTTGAGATTTGACGCTGATTTTACTGATTTGCTTCGCAAAGACGCTGATTAAAACGGATTTCTCTATTATTCTTAACTCATAACTCTCAACTCTTCTAGTCTTGAGATTTGACGCTGATTTTACTGATTTGCTTCGCAAAGACGCTGATTAAAACGGATTTTTCTATTATTCTTAACTCTTTACTCTTTATTCTTTACTCTTTATTCTTTATTTAACCCAAAAAATCTTCACGCATTGGACTAAAAACATCAGTAAGCATTCCGGTTTCCAGGCATACTACACCATGAATGGCGTGAGGCGGAATATAAAAACTGTCTCCTTCTTTTAGCGTTTGAGTTACACCGCTAATTGTGACATCAAACTTTCCGCTTGCGATATACGTTACCTGAGAGTGGTAATGCTCGTGCAAAACACCAATACCGCCTTTTTCAAAATGAACATTTACCAACATTACTTTATCATCAAAAGCCAGGATTTTTCGCTTAATTCCTTCTCCTACTACTTCCCACTCTATTTCATCTCCTTTTATAAACTCTTTGCTTGTTTTCATGCTTTTTATTTTAATTTAAATCTTCAATTTGTTTCTCAAAATTCCTGATGAATTCCAGAAGAGTACTGAACGTTTTTTGGTCTGAAATATTTCCATCACTATCTAATTTTCCTCTGATTCCCTGAATTAAAAGTTGTGTTTCTTCTGTAAATTTAGCTTCAACGGTTTTCATTATTAAACCCAATTGTTCATGGCCTTTTTCTCCTGATGCCGAAGCCGTTATTAAACCTACATTTTTATTTGAAAAAATAGTAGTTGACACACACCATTCTAAAACATTCTTTAAACTTCCCGGCAGACTGAAAACATATTCGGGTGTACAGATTATTACGCCGGCTGCGGCAGCAATTTTATTTCTCAAAAGAGATATTATTTCCGGAGGATTATCGGTATCTAAATCCGGGTTAAAATGAGGAATACTTTCTAAATCCTCAAATATTTCAACTTCAAACTTACTATTGATATTTTCTGATATGAATTTCAGAATTTTAAAATTACTGGAATTTTTTCTCGTGCTTCCGGAAATGGCAAATATTTTATTTTTAATTTCAGTCATTTTGAATACTTATTCTGCTGAAACAGCAAAATTTACGGCTGCCTCAGAATGAATTTTTGTTGTATCAAAAACAGGAACAGAAACATCTTCCTGACTTATCAGTAATGGAATTTCTGTACAACCCAGAATAATGCCTTCAGCTCCGTTTTCAATTAATTTTTCAATTATATTAAGATAGGCTCTTTTGGTTTGTTCTTTAATAATGCCACGCCCCAATTCTTCTTTTAAGGTTTGCTGAATAAAATCTCTTTCTTCCTGTAAATATGGAACAATTGCTTCTACATTATTTTCGGAAAGCTTATTTAGATAAAAATCCATTTCCATGGTAAATTTTGTTCCCAATAAACCCACTTTTTTTAAACCTTGTCTATTAATTGCTTTTGCCGTAGCTGTTGCAACATGAATTATAGGAAGTTTAATTTCTTTTTCGAGTCTGTCCGAAACCGCGTGCGCTGTATTGGCACATAAAACAATACCTTCTGCTCCGCTTTTTTCTAAACTTTTGCAGGCATTTAAAAGTAATTCAAAACTGGCATACCAGTCTCCATTGGTGTTATTACGCTGAAAATCATCAAAATTCAAAGAGTAAATTATACATTCGGCAAAATTAAGTCCACCCAATTTTTCGTTGATTCCTTCATTGATAAATCTATAATAATCAATTGTCGAAACCCAGCTGATTCCGCCTACAAGTCCTAGTTTTTTCATATTTGTGCTTTATTGTATTTCATTTTTTACTGCTTCTTTCTCATCGGGTACTCACCATATCTTTCTTCATTAATTGCAGTTCATCTATTAATTTATTGCGCTGAAAAAAATCAGCAAGTTCATTCAGCCTTTTCTTATTATCGTAATTTATGCCGGTATTTAATTTTTTCTGACACACAGAACATAATCTTATGGAGTGTTCATCTGTTTCGGGTAAACTGTTTGTACCATTCATCACACAATTAGCCTCAATACAATGATGTAATCCAAACATATGGCCAATTTCGTGTGAACATATTTTAAGCAATCGGGATAAACATAAATTAAAATTAGCATCGGTTAGTTTTTCGTCTTGCAGCCTGTAAATAGAACTTACGCCAATTTTTTGGCTGTAAGAAGCCAGTCCAAAAACAAAATTCCAATCTGGTTTTGGATACAGATCTTTTTCTGTCAAACCCATTAAAGCGATTCCGTTTAATGGTTTCTCTTTTTTCAGAACGCTGTCCAGAATATAACCCGCCAGAAATTGTTCATAGTCTTTGGTCAATTCTCTTCTGGCATGAGCCGGAATAATATCGTTTGATGCTCTCTCTCCTATTTTCGTTTCTAATTGAAAGTATATTTCCAAATATTCCCTAAGCAGTTCGATTTGCTTATTTTGAATAGCTGTAAAATTACCAATAGGTTTGATGTAAATAATATTAGACTCTTTTGTCGGGGTAATGTGTTTTGAATTCTCGAATTGTTCAAAAGTTTGTCCTTTCTCTTTATGCGAGTATAGCCATTCACCTGGTGCGGGTGCAAATAGCGCAACATCGTTGGCTTTAATCTCATCAAAATATTCATTTTTTTTATCCATTTTACAGGCACAAAGCAACACAAGAATAAAAAGAGAAAGTTTCTTCATAAATAGCAGTAATTTTAAATTAAGTGGTTTGAAATAAAATCGCAACTTGTTTTTATAGATTTAAAAGAATCAACTGCGAAGTTATTTTCCTGTTCTACAAAAAAATGTTTCATTCCCGACAGTTTTGCTTCTTTAAAAACAGGGTTAAAATCTATAGAGCCAGCCCCAATCTCTGTATTCAAAGCCGGGTTGACTTTGTCCATATCCTTAACGTGCCACAATTTAAAACGTCCGGGATTTTCTTTAAACAATTGTAATGGATCTTTTCCTGAACGTACAACCCAATATAAATCCATTTCAAAAAACACCAAATCTTTATCGGTTTCTTTTAATAAAATTTCATAACCCGTAGTTCCATTATAATTTTCAAATTCAAAATCATGGTTATGGTATGCCAGTTTTAAACCTGCCTTATTACACATTTTTGCTGCTTCGTTTAATCGGCCGGCAATTTTCTTATAATCTTCAATATTTTTTCTGAAAGGCGGATCAACCCACGGAATTATCAGGTATTCACTTTTTAATATTTTGGCGGCAACAATTGCAGCTTCCAATTCAGTAGTATTTCCATCGGCTAAAAAACTGCCAAGTCCGTAATGACCGCTTACGGCCTTTAATTTATTAGCATCCAGAATTTTCTTTAATTCCATTGGAGACAATCCCCAAAACTGATCTTTTATAGAAAACCCATAGGTCTCTACTGTCGTAAATCCTGCCGAAGCTACTTTCTCTAAAGTCGTTTTTACATCTTTTGGAAGTTCGTCGCGCAGCGTGTATAATTGTAAACCTATTTCTTTTCTATTCATATTAAATGCAAATGAAGGCATGGCTAAAACAGCAGCAGCTGCCAGACTGCCATTGATTATAAAGGTTCGTCGGGAAGTCATGGTTTTTTAATTTAAAGTAAAACTACTTTTATTTATCAGATTTTGAATCATCAAAATTATCAAAATAAGTAAAGTCTTTGGTTATTTTTCCGTTCTCGATTGTAAATATAGTGCAAATCGGCAGCTTAAATTTTGTGCTGTCGGCAGCAGTTCCTGTTGAAACAAATTCTACTATAATATGTTTTTCATCTGATGGATAAACATTGACTACCTCATCGTGCAAATCAGGAAAAATTGCATTAAGCTGTGCATACTTTTCAATGGTTTGTTTTCTGGTCTGTGTTATCATTTCCGGCCCAAAAGACGGATCCTTAAAATCTGATACCGGCGAATACATATCAGCCAGTTCTTTCCATTGATGTTCATTGAAATATTCAAAATACTGTTTTACTATTTTTTCCTTTTCTGTCGGATCCAGTTTTGATTCCTGAGATTTGTTATTGCAAGCAAAAAGTATAAAGGAAGTGACAAACAAAAGGAGTATATTTTTCATCATATGGATATTTAAAAAGTTAGTTTTCTAAACGATAAAATCTTAAAAATTTTTAATTAAAAATAGTAAAAAGCTTCTGATAAATTTCTGCGAAAGTGAATTTGTTTGAAAGTTGTTCTGTTATCAGTTTTAAAACATTAAAATTCTCAAATATTTACTTTGTATCTTTGCACCTTAGAACAATTGAAGAAAAGAAATGCGAATTGACATTATAACGATTTTGCCTGAATTATTAAAAAGCCCGTTTGAGGCTTCGATTATGAAACGCGCTATAGACAAAGGTCTGGTAGAAGTTCATTTTCATAATTTGCGTGATTATACGACAAACAAACAAAAAAGTGTAGATGATTATCCCTTTGGCGGTGGTGCGGGAATGGTAATGACTGTTCAGCCAATTGATGATTGTATCACGCATTTGAAAAGCCAGCGCGAATACGACGAAATTATATATATGTCTCCCGATGGTGAAACCCTTAACCAGAAAATGGCCAATACCATGTCTATGTATGAAAACATTATCATTTTATGCGGACATTATAAAGGAGTGGATCAACGGGTACGGGATCATTTTATTACAAAAGAAATTTCGATCGGAGATTATGTTTTATCTGGCGGAGAACTAGGCGCTTTGGTTTTGTCTGATGCCCTGATCCGATTAATTCCCGGTGTTTTGAGTGATGAAACTTCGGCATTGACAGACAGTTTTCAGGACAATTTACTTTCCGGACCTATATACACAAGACCTGCAGATTATAAAGGATGGAAAGTTCCAGAAGTTCTAACCAGCGGACATTTTGCAAAAATCGACAAATGGCGTGAGGATATGGCTTATGAACATACGAAGAACAGACGGCCGGATCTTCTTGAAGGGCAAGATTAGTTTCTGGTTTCAGGTTATTTTTGTTTCAGGTTAAGATTCTCGTTAACAACAACTTGAAACGTGAAACATGAAACAAAAACTTCCCTTAAAATAATTTACAATTTATATTCATAATTTATAATTATTTTCTACATTTGCACCCGAATTAAACCAACCTCTGGCGAGATCCGTGAATGTTGCTTTATATAAAAACCATAATTATAAGATATCATGGCAGATTTAATGAAATTCGTTCAAAACGAACTAGTTGCTAAAAAAGATTTCCCTGTTTTCGGAGCTGGAGATACTATCACAGTTTTCTACGAAATTAAAGAGGGTGAAAAAACAAGAACTCAGTTTTTTAAAGGAGTTGTTATTCAAAGAAGAGGTTCTGGAAACACAGAAACTTTTACTATCCGTAAAATGTCTGGAGCTATTGGTGTTGAGCGTATCTTCCCGGTAAACTTACCAGCTTTACAAAAAATTGAAATCAACAAAAAAGGAGCTGTTCGTAGAGCTAGAATTTTCTACTTCAGAGAACTTACTGGTAAAAAAGCTAAGATTAAAGATAAAAGAAGATAATCATTTATCTATTTGTTATAAAAAAACTCGTTTCATGTTATTTGAAACGAGTTTTTTTTTTGTGCCGGTTTTTAAATACCAACTCTTTTCAGAAGCTGATCCTGCTATTCGTTTTTATCCGCGTTTTTACGAAAGTAAATCTGTTTTATCCGCGTCAAAATTAGACGCTGATTTTACTGATTCGCTAAAGCGAAAACGCTGATAAAAACGAATTTTTTTCAATTACTTTCTTGATTAAATTTTTAAATTATTTCAACGGATTAAAATCCGCGCATGTCGATATGAAGTTTTAAGCATTTTATGTCATTTCGACGGAGGAGAAATCTTCGTACGAGGCTCGATAAAGATTAGACTCTCGTTGTGGAGTTACTTACGGAGATTTCTCCTTCGTCGAAATGACAAGATTGTGGATAATTGTTGGGCTTAGTAAACAAAAAGTTCTTGTGTTACGGTTTGCGTGAGGGATAGTAGTGGAAAGCCCACAGCCTGACGAAGGAAGTGCGAGGACTTGAAACGGATAGCCCGACCCGGAGGGACACGCCCAAAATAAAAAAAACCGATACTCATAAAGCATCGGTTTGTATTTTTATAAAAAAATTATATTCTATTTTTTTAATAGTTTTTCTAAATATTCTATTTTGTCTTTTTCAGCTTGCAGCAAACGTTCGTATAGTTTTTCTTTTTCCTGATAAGCTTCAATTAATTTATCCAATGGATTGAAAGTACAATGATTATTACTTCCTAAATGACCATTATTAATACTATTGTCGTGGAAATTATTAAAATAACTAATCATATTTTCTTCTGAAAAATTTTTAATTGCTTCAACCGTTACACCAAGCGCTTTTGCAACTTCTGCAAGTTTTCCTTCATCTATCGTTTCACTGTTTTCTATAGCCGATATTGCTTGCTGATTTGTTCCTAAAGCTTGTGCCAAAGCTTCTTGTTTCATGTCCCGAAGTTCACGAATGCGGCTTATTTTTCGCCCTATATGATTTGGTTTTGTTAGTGTGCTCATAATTCAAAGATAATGATTAAGTTTAATAACAAGCAATAAGTAAAAAACATTAAACAATGTATTTTACATCTTTGTTGTGCTAATGCATTTTAGGTAAAAATACAATTTTTCATACAAAAAAATAAGGCTTAAATAGATTTAATAACTTTTAGTATTTTCTATTTTCAAAATCTTCCGTTTTTAACTCTGATTCATCAAAACTGTAATATTTTAATATCAAAATCATCGATTTAGCAATTTAACGATTCCGAAATAACAATTTGATAATTCCTGTAATTCTCTGTAAAACTATACCGTTTTCGGACTGTTTTTATTATATTTGCTCCGCTCGTTTTGAGCCGAATACACCTTTACATCGCTGTACTTTGGCGATACGACCATAAAAAAAAAAGAAATGACACAGAATTCAAAAATTTATTACACCTTAACTGATGAGGCGCCATTGTTAGCGACTTATTCTTTTTTACCAATTGTTCAGGCATTTACTGCTACGGCAGGTATTGCAATTGAAACCAGAGACATTTCGTTGGCAGGTAGAATCTTATCAAATTTCCCTGAAGTTCTAACAGATGCTCAAAAAACAGGTGATGCTTTGGCAGAACTTGGTCAATTAGCAACGCAGCCAGAAGCCAACATTATCAAATTACCAAACGTTTCGGCTTCGGTACCGCAGTTAAAAGCTGCAATTGCTGAATTGCAGTCTCATGGTTACAACATTCCTAATTATCCGGAAGAGCCTCAAAATGATGCTGAAAAGGAAATTAAAGGAAAATATGCTAAAGTTTTAGGTTCTGCCGTAAATCCGGTTTTACGTGAAGGAAACTCTGACCGTAGAGCGCCAAGAGCAGTAAAAAACTTTGCAAAAGCAAATCCTCACTCTATGGGTGCATGGTCTGCTGATTCTAAAACAAAAGTGGCTTCTATGCCAAACGGTGATTTTTACGGAAGTGAGAAATCATTGACTGTTGCAGATGCTAATGATGTAAAAATCGAGTTTGTGGCTAAAGACGGATCTGTAACTGTTCTTAAAGCAAGTACTCCGCTTAAAGCCGGTGAAATTATTGACAGCTCTGTTTTGAGTGTAAAAAAATTAAAAGAATTTGCTGCTGAAGCAATTGCTGATGCTAAAAAAGAAGGTGTTCTTCTTTCTGTGCATTTAAAAGCGACTATGATGAAAGTTTCGGACCCGATTATCTTTGGCGCTATCGTTGAAGTATATTTTGCTGATCTTTTCAAAAAATATGAAACTTTATTTAATGAATTAAATATTGATACAAGAAATGGTTTGGGTGATATCTACGCAAAAATTGCAGGTAGACCTGAACAGGCAGAAGTTGAAGCTGACATTACTAAAGCTATCGAAAACGGACCAGCTTTGGCAATGGTTAATTCTGATAAAGGAATCACCAACTTACACGTTCCATCTGATGTTATTGTTGATGCTTCTATGCCGGCAATGATTCGTACTTCTGGACAGATGTACAATAAAGAAGGAAAACAACAAGATACAATTGCAGTGATCCCGGACCGTTCTTATGCCGGAATTTATACTGCTACTATCGATTTCTGTAAAAAACATGGTGCTTTTGATCCAAAAACAATGGGAAGTGTTCCAAACGTTGGATTAATGGCTCAAAAAGCAGAAGAATATGGATCTCATGACAAAACTTTCCAAATGAATGGAGACGGAGTTGTTCGTGTTGTTGACAATAAAGGAAATGTTTTGATGGAGCAAAACGTTGAAACAAACGATATTTTCAGAATGTGTCAGGCAAAAGATGCTCCTATTCAGGACTGGGTTAAACTGGCTGTAAACAGAGCTCGTTTATCTAGCACTCCTGCTGTTTTCTGGTTAGATGAGAACAGAGCGCACGATAGAGAATTGATCTTAAAAGTTCAGAAATACCTTAAAGACTACGATACTACAAACTTGGATATCCGTATTTTAAACCCGGTTGCTGCTACAGAATTTACTTTAGACAGAATCATCAAAGGTTTGGATACTATTTCTGTAACAGGAAACGTGCTTCGTGATTACTTAACAGATTTATTCCCAATTTTAGAATTAGGAACTTCTGCAAAAATGTTGTCTATCGTTCCTCTTATGAATGGTGGCGGATTGTTTGAAACGGGTGCGGGAGGTTCTGCTCCAAAACACGTTGAGCAATTTACAGAAGAAGGATATTTGCGTTGGGATTCATTAGGAGAATTTTTGGCTCTTGGTGCTTCTTTAGAACACTTAGGACAAACTTTAGACAATTCTAAAGCTATTGTTTTGTCTGAAACTTTGGATCAGGCAAATGATAAATTCTTAGCAAACGATAAGTCTCCTGCCCGTAAAGTTGGACAGATTGATAATCGTGGTTCTCACTTTTATTTAGCTTTTTATTGGGCTCAGGCTTTGGCTGCTCAAAATAAAGATGCTGAATTAAAAGCGATCTTCACTCCAATTGCTGCTCAATTTGAAGCTAATGAAGCAAAAATCGATGCTGAACTAATTGGTGCGCAGGGAAAACCACAAACTTTGGGCGGTTATTACCAGCCAACTCCGGAGTTAGTAAGCAAAGCAATGCGTCCTAGTGCGACTTTTAATGCGATTCTTGCTGAAATCAAATAACATATAGTTTTACTATTTCATATAAAAAAGACAACTCTAAACGGTTGTCTTTTTTTTCTTAACTCATATTTAACAATTTTGAGGTAATGATTTTTAATAAGAATTGTTAACTATGTAAATCAAAAACTGAGAACAATGATTACAAAAAAGATTAGTTTTTTTATTCTTCTTATTTTAACGACTTTAACTTCATTTTCTCAGGAAAAATTCACTTTAAGCGGGATTATTAGTGATTCAAAAAACAATGAAACCTTAATTGGTGTAAACCTTTATATTCCTGCCTTAAAAATTGGAACTACTACTAATGAATATGGTTTTTATTCATTGACAATTCCGGGTGGTGAACATCAAATCGAAATAAGTTATGTTGGGTATCAGACTATCCAGAAAACTATCAATTTAAATCAAAATACCAAAAATAATTTTGCGCTTAGCGAAGGGGGCGAAGAACTTCAGGAAGTTGTGATTACCGATAATAAAGGCAGAATCAATACTAAATCTCCTGAAATGAGCACCAATAAACTTTCGATAGCCACAATCAAAAAAATGCCTGTTGTTTTGGGAGAAGTAGATGTTTTAAAATCTATTTTATTACTCCCTGGTGTTACCAATGCGGGAGAAGGTGCTTCTGGGTTTAATGTTCGCGGTGGCGGTGCAGATCAGAATTTAATTTTGCTGGACGAAGCTACTATATTTAATTCTTCGCATGTTTTTGGTTTCTTTTCGGTTTTTAATCCGGATGCCATCAAAGATTTAAAACTCTATAAAGGAGGAATTCCTGCCCGATATGGAGGAAGAGCTTCTTCTGTTCTGGATATTTATCAAAAAGACGGGAGCAGCAAAGATTTTCATGTAAATGGTGGAATCGGTTTAATTTCAAGCCGAATTCTTGCCGAAGGTCCTTTGGTAAAAGACAAAGGTTCTTTTCTTATCGGGGGAAGGGCTTCTTATGCACATTTATTTTTAAAATTATCTGAAGACCAAAAAGACAATTCGGCTTATTTTTATGACCTGAATACCAAGTTGAGTTATAAACTAAATGACAATAACAGTTTGTATTTATCAGGTTATTTTGGTCGTGATGTTTTTAGCCTGAACAAAAGTTTTACTAATATTTACGGAAATGCAACTTTGAACCTTCGTTGGAATCATTTGTTCTCAGATAAATTATTTTCGAATTTATCTCTTATTTACAGCGATTATTATTACGGACTTGATTTGGATTTTGTAGGTTTTAAATGGGATTCAGGAATCAGGAACTACAACATAAAATACGATTTCAAGAATTACATTTCAGATAAATTCAAATTAAATTATGGCTTAAACGGAATTTATTATGAATTCAATCCCGGAACGATCAAACCAAGCAGTGATGTGTCTGGCATAAATCCCGATCAGTTAGATAAAAAATATGCTTTTGAGCCTTCTGTATACATTGATGCTGAAAACCAGATTACTCAAAAACTAACAATAGCTTATGGATTGCGTTATAGTTTATTTTATCGCTTGGGAGAGTCTACTATTAATTTTTATGATAATAATAATCCCGTTGTTTTCAATTCTGATTTACAGATTTACGAGAAAGGAACACCATCTTCAACTAAATATTATGGCAGAAACAAAGTGATTCAGAGTTATAATAATCTTGAACCCCGACTTGCTCTTTCTTATCAGTTAAATGATGAAGAAGCAATAAAGGTTAGTTATAACAGAATGGCGCAATATCTTCAATTGATTTCAAATACCTCATCTCCTACTCCGCTGGATGTCTGGATGCCAAGTGACAATTACATAAAGCCACAAATTGCAGATCAGGTTGCTCTGGGTTATTTTAGAAACATCAATGGCGGTGCCTATACTCTTGAAGCCGAAACGTATTTTAAAAAAGTCCAGAATCGTTTAGATTATATTGATGGTGCTGACCTTATTGCAAATGAAGCCATTGAACAGGTTATCTTAAATGGGCGCATGAGAAGTTACGGTCTGGAAATTATGGTCAAAAAAAATGAAGGCAAATTCAACGGATGGATTTCATACACCATATCAAAATCAGAACAGCAGACACCAGGAAGAACTCCTGACGAAATCGGAATCAATAACGGTCAATGGTACAATTCTGCTTATGATAAAACACATAATCTAGCCATAACATCGGCTTACAATCTCAATGAAAAATGGTCTTTTGGGGCAAACTTCGCTTTGCAGTCCGGGCAGCCTGTCACGTATCCCAACAGTCAATATGAATATTTAGGAATAACAGTACCAAACTATGGACTGAGAAATGAAAACCGTTTACCGGCTTATCATCACCTGGATATTTCGGCAACCCTGACGCCGAGAAAAAACAAAGACAGGAACTGGAAAGGTGAATGGGTTTTTAGTATTTACAATCTGTATAACCGAAAAAATGCCGCTTCTATAAATTTTCGACAAAATGTTGATACTGGCGTAAATGAAGCTGTAAAGACATCGATTTTTGGAATCGTCCCTGCTGTTAGTTATAATTTTAAATTTTAGGAAATTAATTTTTAAAAAATAAAATACAATATGAAAAAAGTAATTTTATTAACTGTTTTTTTGATTTCACTCTTCTTTACAAGTTGTGAAGAGGTTGTTGATGTTGATCTCGATACAGCACCGCCAAAATTGGTTATTGAAGCTGCAATTAATTGGAAAAAAGGAACCAACGGTGCGCAACAGGTTATTAGATTAACGACGACAACAGGATATTTTGAAGATCAGATTCCGGTAGTTTCGGGAGCAGTTGTTTTTATAAAAAACAGTGAGAATCAACAATTTAATTTTATTGAAGTTCCTAAAAGCGGGCGTTATATCTGTACTAATTTTAAACCGGTACTTAATGAAGAATATACACTGACCATTGTAGCAAACGGAAATACGTATACGGCAAAAGAAACCATGAAAGCTGTTGCGCCAATAACCAGGATTGAACAAAACAATGAAGGTGGTTTTACGGGAAAAGATATTGAAATCAAAGCGTTTTATAATGATCCGGCTGGTGAAACCAATTATTATTTATATAGATATGTATATTCGAATAAAGTCGCATCTACTTTTTATGTTGATGAAGACAAATTTTTTCAGGGAAATGAATTTTTCAGTATTTCAGATGATGACGAGCTAAAAGCTGGAGATGAAATTGAAATTACCCACATCGGGATCTCAAAACAATATTATAATTATATGAATATCCTTGTCAGTATTACAGGGAGCAATGTTGGCGGTCCGTTTCAGTCACCGCCGGCCACTGTAAAAGGAAATATTATAAATACAACAGACAAAGCGAATTATCCTTTGGGCTATTTTTCGCTAAGCGAAATAGATACAAGAAAATATACTATTGAATAAACTTATAGATGGAAGCCAGAATTGAAATTGCTACAGAAAAAAAACTTATAGGAAAACATATTACAATGTCATTTCTTGAAAATAAAACATTTGAATTATGGTCCTCATTTATGCCTCGACGCAAAGAAATAAAAAACCAAATTGGTTCTGATTTATATTCCTTAGAAGTTTTTACTCCGGGACATTTTAATGAATTTGATCCAAAACAACCTTTCGAAAAATGGGCGGCTGTTGAAGTCTCAGATTTTAACGAAATTCCAGCCGAAATGGAGAGCTTAATAATTCCTTCAGAATTATACGCTGTTTTTGTTCATAAAGGTGACCAGAGTGATGCTTATAAAACCTATCATAGTATATTTGTAGAATGGCTGCCAAACTCAGAATATACTGTTGATGACCGTCCACATTTTGCCATAATGGGCGACAAGTACAAAAAAAACGATCCGGATTCTGAAGAAGAAATCTGGATTCCGATAAAAAATAAATTATAGAAACCATGCTAACAGAAACGCTAAAATCGCTTTTTACCCGTGATCTTAATAAACTCAAATTAGAAATAGAATCGTATCAGGATGAATCTAAAATTTGGGTAATCGACAAAAATATCTCAAACTCGGCAGGAAATCTTTGCCTTCATTTAATTGGTAATATTAATAACTTTATCGGTGCCGAGATAGGAAAAACGGGTTACATCAGAAATCGCGAATTAGAATTTTCATTAAAAAATGTTCCAAGAACCGAATTAATAATGAAAATAGAAGACACTATCGTAGTTGTAAATAATGCTCTTGATAGTTTGACTGAAGCCGATTTACAATCAATTTATCCGTTGGTTGTTTTTGAAAAAGAAATGACAACAGAATTTTTTCTGGTTCATCTTTCTGTACATCTCGGTTATCATTTAGGTCAAATTAATTATCACAGAAGATTGGTTTAAAGAAAGGATCTAAGTTTCTAAGAGACTGAGGTACTAAGTTTGAAATCAGTAATCTAAAATCTAAAATTAAAAATGTCATCACACCATATTGTACGCGACGATCAGGAACCTGCCTTAATCATTGCAAACGGAGCAGCTTGTGACCCAGAGCTACTGGGGCAATTATTAGAATGGTCTCCATTGGTAGTGGTACTCGATTCTGCCATAGAAAGAGTTCTTGAATTAGGCATTAAAGTTGATGTTCTTCTGGGAGATTTCGATCACGGTTTTGATCCCGAAATTTACAGAACGTCACAATATCCTATCGAAATTGTATATGCACCGGATCAAAACAAAACCGATTTAGAAAAGGCTTTTGATTATTTAATACAAAGACAAATTCCTGCCGCAAATGTTGTTTGGGCTACAGGAAAACGCGCCGATCACACTATTACTAACCTTACCAATATTGTGCGTTATCGCAATTTGCTTAAAATTGTAATCCTGGACGATCACTCCAAAATATTTTTATTACCTAATAAATTTGAGAAATGGTACACCGCAAAAACGCCAATTTCTCTTATTCCAATTGGTGTTGTAAATGGTATTTTTTCAAATAATTTAAAATACGAATTAAACGATGATACACTTACAATGGGATACAGAACCGGAAGCAGTAATTCTGTTGAAAAAGACGGTATTGTGACGATTACACATCTTGAAGGTGATCTTCTTTTGATGGAATGTTTTGACTAAAAAGAATCTCAGAGGAATAAATTCTGAAATATTACTAAATGTCGCTCCTATGGAGCTTTATTGATAGCGCAAAACTAATTTAGCTATAAATATTACGCTCCGCTGGAGCTTTTAAACCGCAAAAAGAAATCCCATCGGGATGAAATATTTATAGAAATCTATCAAATACACATTTAGACAAAAGCCCCATCGGGGTGAAATTCTAAGTATCCAAAAAGGAATCCCTATCTTTGCAGAGAAATCAAGAAAAATGAAAGCAGAAAACAATTCACAAAAAGACAATTTACATCCAAGAAATCTTCATCGTTCGCAATATGATTTCAAAAAACTGATTTCGAATTGTTCTGAATTGAAAGCTTTTGTTTCCATCAATAAACACGGAATTGAAACTATTGACTTTAGCAATCCGATTGCGGTAAAAACGTTGAACAAAGCTTTACTGCAAACGTATTATGATCTTGAATTTTGGAATATTCCTAAAAATTTTCTTTGTCCGCCAATTCCCGGCCGCGCAGATTATATACATTATTTAGCCGATTTATTAGCCCAAACCAATAATGGAACTATACCCACAGGAAATTCTGTTTTAGGTTTAGATATCGGAACGGGTGCAAATCTAATCTATCCGATATTAGGATATAGTATTTACAATTGGAGTTTTGTGGGTACAGATATTGACAAAATGGCAATCCAGAATTGCAGTAAAATTATAGAAGCCAATCCAAAACTAATTGAGGTTATAAGTTTACAACAACAAACCGAATCGCGTTTTATTTTCAAAAATATCATTACACCCGAAGATCGTTTTACTTTTACAATGTGTAATCCCCCATTTCATGCTTCCGCAGAAGAAGCAAATAAAAGCACTGTTAGAAAAGTTTCTAATTTAAATCCGAAGGAAAAGAAAACTTCTAATCCTGTTCTAAATTTTGGAGGCCAAAATGCTGAATTATGGTGCAATGGCGGCGAAATTGGTTTTGTAACTCAAATGATTTACGAAAGTGCTAAATATGCTTCGCAATGTTTGTGGTTTACAACTTTGGTTTCTAAAAAGGAAAATCTCTCTTCTATTTATAAAATTTTAAAAAAGGTGAATGCCATTTCGGTACAAACAATCGAAATGTCGCAAGGTCAGAAAAATAGTCGTATTGTAGCGTGGAGTTTTTTAAACGAAAAAGAACAGTTGAGTTGGAAAATTTAAGCTTTTGAAAGTAATTTATAACATATAGTTTTGTAACTTAGAGATAAAAACACATCTATATGGACAGCCTTGAACTAAAAAACACGTTGATTTCTGAAATCAGTCAAATTGATGATACTGCTTTTTTATCTGCTCTAAAAACAATTGTTGACAGCAGAAAAACAACTTTGGAAAACAATCATGACACAGAATTACCTGAAGAAGATATTATACCCAATAATTTTTATTCGCAATCAGAAATACTTTCTGAAGTCGAAAAGTGGAAGTTGTCTTAAAAAATTTATTTAAACAACATTATAATTATGATAGTTTAAAACATAATTGTATTACATATTTAAATTTATTTTCAAGTAATTTTAGTGTATCTAATTCACTACCATGCTTAAAAAATCACTACAAATTGCCATCTTATTTCTTTTTATAGGATGTTCTTCCACAAAAACAAAATTTGAAGATTACAGCTTTAAAACCAAAAAAGAAAAAGATTCTTATTCAGCTTCCTACAATAAAGCGCTCAAACTTTGGGATATTCCGTATACGGAAGAAGACATTAAAACCTCTTACGGAACAGCACATGTTATAATTGCAGGACCAAAAAATGGCAAAGATTTAGTTTTACTCCACGGAATGGATGCCAGTTCTACAATGTGGTATCCAAACATTAAGGCTTTGGCCAAAACGCACCGTATTTATGCCGTCGATTTTTTAATGGAGCCAAACAAATCTGTTTTAAAAGATAAGCCTCTTTCCTTAGAAGAAATTGTGATTTGGTACAACGAGATCTTCAGTCATTATAAATTAAAGAAATTTGATATTGTTGGAGCTTCACGTGGCGGATGGATCGCAACTTTGTTAGCAACCCAAAAACAAAATTCTATTGATAAAATAGTTTTATTAAGTCCGGCGCAGACTTTCAAATTTATTGACAAAATAGGAAAAACATCTTCAGCCTTGATGCTCAAGCTTTTTCCGAGCGAAAAAAAATTCGGAAAGACATTAAACACTTTCTCCACACATCCTGAAAAAATAAGCCCGGCTTACAAAAGGCAATTTTATCTTGCCAATAAATACGCAAAATCAAATTCAAGCATGCTTAAAATGCATCCATTCTCAGACGACGAATTAAAATCAATTCAAAATCCTGTTTTGGTCCTGATTGGTGATCATGATGTGATAAATGGCGAAGACAGTGTTGAAAGAGCGCAAAAATATCTGGTAAACAGCAAAACCAAAATCATAAAAGATGCCGGACATTTCTTAAGCATTGATCAGTCTAAAATAACCAATACAGCCATGATAGACTTTTTAGAATGATGATTTCTTATAAGAATTCAAAGTTTGTATCTTTACAAAACTTAATTTTCAGCCACTCAAAATGAAATTCGAAGTTTTCTCAGAATATAGCCCAAAAGGTGATCAGCCTCAGGCAATCCAGAAATTGGCACAAGGTGTCGTTGATGGAGAAAAATACCAAACCTTACTGGGAGTTACAGGTTCCGGTAAAACTTTTACTGTTGCCAATGTTATTCAGGAAGTGCAAAGACCAACACTAGTTTTGGCACACAACAAAACTTTGGCAGCACAATTGTATTCGGAGTTCAAACAGTTTTTTCCGAATAACGCTGTAGAATATTTCGTTTCATATTACGATTATTATCAGCCGGAAGCTTTTATGCCTGTTACGGGAGTTTTTATTGAAAAAGATTTATCTATCAACGAAGAGCTTGAAAAAATGCGTTTAAGCACCACTTCTTCACTCCTTTCCGGGCGTCGTGATGTTTTGGTTGTAGCATCGGTTTCTTGTCTGTATGGTATAGGAAATCCGGTTGAGTTTAAGAAAAACGTAATCGAAATTACAAGAGATCAGGTAATTTCGAGAACAAAATTATTGCATAGTCTGGTACAAAGTTTATATGCCAGAACAGAAGCCGATTTTAACCCTGGAACATTTAGAATTAAAGGCGACACGGTAGAAGTGTATCCAAGTTATGCCGATGACGCATTTAGAATACACTTTTTTGGAGATGAAATTGAGGAAATAGAATCATTTGATGCCAAGACATCGCAAGTCATCGAGAAATTTAAAAGACTAACGATTTATCCGGCCAATATGTTTGTGACTTCTCCCGAAGTTCTTCAGGGTGCAATTTGGGAAATTCAGCAGGATTTGGTCAAACAAGTAGATTATTTTAAGGAAATAGGCAAACACCTAGAAGCAAAACGTTTGGAGGAACGAACTAATTTTGATCTTGAAATGATTCGGGAATTAGGTTATTGCTCAGGAATTGAAAATTATTCGCGTTATCTCGACGGGCGACAAGCCGGCACAAGACCTTTCTGTTTATTAGATTATTTTCCAAACGATTATTTAATGGTTGTTGATGAGAGCCACGTAACGGTTTCTCAGGTTCATGCCATGTACGGCGGAGACAGAAGCCGTAAAGAAAATCTGGTAGAATATGGTTTCAGACTTCCGGCTGCGATGGATAACCGTCCGTTGAAGTTTGAGGAATTTGAGGCATTACAAAATCAGGTGATTTATGTATCTGCAACCCCTGCAGATTATGAATTGCAAAAATCTGATGGTATATATGTAGAACAGATTATTCGTCCAACGGGATTATTAGATCCAACAATAGAAGTTCGCCCGAGTTTAAATCAGATTGATGATTTAATCGAAGAAATTCAGGTACGCTGCGAATTAGACGAAAGGGTTTTAGTTACAACCCTGACCAAAAGAATGGCCGAAGAATTGGCAAAATACCTAACTAAAGTTAACGTTCGATGTCGTTATATTCACTCTGAGGTAGATACTTTGGAGCGTATTGAAATTATGCAGGATTTAAGAAAAGGTATTTTTGATGTTCTTATTGGGGTAAACCTGCTTCGTGAAGGGCTTGACTTGCCCGAAGTTTCTCTTGTAGCGATTCTTGATGCGGACAAGGAAGGTTTTCTTCGTAATCACAGGTCTTTGACCCAAACCATTGGTCGTGCCGCAAGAAACTTAAACGGTAAAGCCATTTTGTATGCTGATAAAATTACGGCCAGTATGCAGAAAACAATTGACGAAACCGAATACAGAAGAACAAAACAAATTAACTTTAATACGGCCAACAACATTGTACCTCAGGCATTGAATAAAAAAATCGAAAGTGCGTTTACTAAAAATCCATTAGTAGAATATGAATTAGGCCATACACTGACTGCTGCTGCAGAACCGGAAACGGCTTATATGTCTAAAGCTGATTTGGAGAAAATGATTCGTGAAAAGCGTAAATCTATGGAAAAAGCAGCAAAAGAACTTGACTTTTTACAAGCTGCTAAATTACGTGATGATATTAAAAAACTACAGGAACAATTAGCTTAATTGTGTTGTTCCTGAAATACCTTAAGCAAAAGTTTAGGATCAATTATTGCGTTTGGTGCTTTTTTCATTAAATCCAGAATTCTTTTTGTTGCATTTGGATTCAGTCCCATTTCGATTGCAATTTGCTGAATGGCTTTGGCCTCTTTTTCATGCAATATGCCGTCACAATGCATAATTAAAGCCAGTCTGTAAAACTGCTGAATACGCTGAAATTCTGATCTTATAACTAATGGTTTTATTTCCTGATGAAATAAATCATTAAACTCAGTACGGTCTATTTTTAATTCCTGTGCCACAATCCATAGAAATTCATGCTCACGTTTATGCAGATTTCCATCGATTGTAGAAAAAGCGATCATTTCTAAAAGTAAACTTTTCTTTTCTATTTGCGTATTCATCTAATTTGTATTTTTAGCTAAAATATTGTTTTTAAGTATAAACACAAAACTAATGATTCGAGGTTTCTTCATTTTTATATTCTTTTGGATGATATCCGGGAATGCTCAAAGCACAGCTTCAAAAAATGTATCGACTTTTACTATCGAGGCACCTCAGCTCAAAACCACAAAAAAAATCTGGATTCATCTTCCTGAGGGTTATGCAACAACAGTAAAAAAGAAATTTAGTGTAATCTACATGCATGATGCGCAAAATCTATTTGATGCAAAAACTTCTTTTGTTGGTGAATGGAATGTTGATGAAAAACTCGATAGTTTAAAAGCTCAGGTGATTGTAGTGGGAATTGAACATGGAAACGAAAAACGCATAGAAGAATTAACACCTTATAAAAACGAAAAATACGGTGGCGGAAATGCTTATAATTATGTTGATTTTATTGTAAAAACTTTAAAACCCTATATTGACAAAAACTACAGAACCAAAACAAAACCCAAAAACACTATAATTATGGGAAGTTCGCTGGGTGGCCTGGTATCTTATTATGCTGCTGTAAAATACCCGGAAGTTTTTGGTAAAGCGGGCGTTTTTTCTCCTTCATTTTGGTTTTCAAAAGAAATTTTCACTTTTACTGAAAAAGCCCCAAAAATTAAAACAAAAATATATTTTTTATGTGGCGATAATGAAGATGAAAACATGGTAAAAGATATGACCAAAATGGAGCATTTACTAGACACTAAACGCTGCTATTGTCTTCATCTTACCAAAACTAAAGTTGTAAAAAACGGCCAGCATAATGAAAAACTCTGGCGTGATGGGTTTGCAAAAGCAATACTATGGCTTGGTTATTAAAAATAATTTTATAATATGAAATTAATAATAAGGGCTTACGATCTTAAACTGAAACACACTTTTAGGATTTCAAGAAAATCAATTGATTTTCAGCCTTCGGTTATTATCGAGCTACAAGAAGATGGTTTTTCCGGTTTTGGCGAGGCAACTTCAAATCCGTATTATAATATTACGATTGATATCATACAAAACGATATTGAACTGATTCGTGATATTATAGAAAATACTTCGAATGAAACTCCGGAGGAATTCTGGCTAAAATTAAATCCTTTTTTACAAAACAATCCATTTGCTTTATGTGCTTTGGATAACGCTTATAATGATTTGTATGCGCGCAAAAAAGGCAAAAAACTATATGAGCTATGGAATTATGACATAACTCATAATCCGTTAACGAATTATACAATTGGGATTGGAAGCATCGAAAATATGATTGCTAAAATGAAAGAACTGCCGTGGCCGATTTATAAAATAAAACTTGGAACCCCGGAAGATATTGCGATTGTAACCGAATTACGAAAACACAGCGATGCTATTTTTAGAGTCGACGCTAATTGCGCCTGGTCGGTTGAAGAGACTTTATCAAATGCTGAAATCCTAAAAAATCTGAATGTGGAATTTATCGAACAGCCCTTAAAAGCAAATGATTGGAAAGGTCAGCGGGAGGTTTTTAAAAACTCAGTTTTACCCATTGTAGCCGATGAAAGTTGCATTACAGAAAGTGATGTTGCAAAATGTTACAATCATTTTCATGGTGTAAATATCAAATTAATGAAATGTGGCGGCATCACACCCGGCAGAAGAATGATTGCTGAGGCTAAAAAATTGGGTCTAAAAACAATGGTAGGATGTATGACAGAATCTACTGTTGGAATTTCTTCAATAGCCCATTTATTACCAGAATTAGATTATGTCGATATGGACGGACCTTTATTATTGGCAGAAGATATTGCCAGCGGTGTAACAATTAAAAACGGAAAGACATTTTACCCTGACAGAACGGGAACGGGCATAATTTTGTTCTGACATTCCTTAGAAAATAATGTACCTTTGTAAAAAATTAAACGATGACGAACAACGATATCTTAAAAAAACTTCGCGTGGCTTTAATGCTCCGTGATGACCAAATAGTTGAAATTTTAGAATTGGTAGATTTTAGAATTTCAAAATCAGAATTAGGCGCTTTTTTCAGAGCCGAAGATCATGAAAATTACATGGAATGCGGCGATCAGGTTTTACGTAATTTCCTGAATGGACTGGTAATTCATTTGAGAGGAACAAAAGAAAATCCTAAAAATCCAAATGATGTTTTAGCAAAACATAAAGCAGAAATCCCAAAGAAAGACAGTACAAAAGAAAGACCTGAATTTAAAGCAAGTGCAAAAGATGCTGAAAAAGGAAGAGGCGATAAAGCACCTTCTAAAACCGGGCCTGCTGCTAAAAAATCTTTTAAGAAAAAACCAGCTACACCTAAGATTCAAGTAGTGGAAAAAGTGGTTTACAAAAACGGTAAGAATAAGAAATAATTAATTTCATACGCTATTTAACCGCAAAGGGCGCTAAAATTTATGCAAAGTTCTCAAGGCTATATTTAAGCTTTGCGAACTTTTGCATTTAAAGAGATTATAACTACATCCTATCTTCAAATATAGCCCGCGGTTTCAACCGCGGGAACGTTGAGAAATGCGTTGAATATATACGTGTACCGCGGTTGAAACCGCGGGCTATATTCGCAAAATTCCATAAAGCTTTGTATCCCGAGGCTTCGGGATACATTTTTTCACATTGATCGGCAAAAAATCTTTGCATTCTCTGCGTCAAATCAAAAAGTCAAATTTTATTTTCATCTATTTTTTCAAAGAAAGAATCTTTAAAAGTAGCTCCAATTGGCAGTTCTTTTCCATTTACAAGCACAGAAAAATTATCTGTTGACTCAATATGTTTCAAAGAAACAACATATGATTTATGTATCTGAATAAAATCTGCTGAAGGCAATGATTCAACCACATTTTTTAAGGATGAATGTGTAATAATCTGCTGTTGTTTGGTGTTAATACGAACATAATTCTGAAGACTTTCTACATACAAAATATCGCTCAGGAAAATCTTCTGAAATTTATTCTTTCCATCGGTTTTAATGAATAAAAAATCAGGCACGTCATTCTGAGCTGAAACAACGATTTTGGGCTCAGAATTCAATTTTGATACAGCCTGGTAAAAGCGTTCAAATGAAATTGGTTTTAATAAATAATCAACTGCATTTAACTCAAATCCTTCTAAGGCAAAATCTGGATATGCCGTTGTAAAAATCACCTTTATATCTTTTGAAATGATCCTCGAAATCTGCAAACCAGTCAACTGCGGCATTTGAATATCTAAAAAAATTACATCAACCGCTTGTGTACTTAAAAATTCCAATGCTTTTAATGAATCATTAAAAACAGCTGCTTTTTCTAAGAAATTTACTTTTCCAATATAGTTTTCGAGAATACGCGTTGCTGGCGGTTCATCATCAACAATAATACATTTTAAAGCCATAAATTATTTTTTTAGCGGTATTTTTAAGTAAGCTTTAAAGGTATTGTTTTCTTCTGTTTTTTGAAGTATAAATTGATCTTTATACGTGTACTCCAACCTTTTTGTCAGGTTCACAAAACCAATTCCGGTTGAAGAATAATTTTCACCTCCAACATTATAATTAAAAGTTGATATTTCTAAAAACCCATTTTTTTTACGAATTGAAATAACGGCTTTTTCTTCTTCATTATTAAATTTTCCATGCTTAAAGACATTCTCTACAAAATGAATTAATGCCGACGAAAGAATCTTTTCATCCGAATAATTTCCTTCAATAGTAAAATCCAAAAACAACTGATCTTCAAATCGTTTTTTCTGCAAATGAATATAATTTTGTATAAATTGAATTTCTTTTGAAAGCACCGCCTCATCTTTGTCTGTTTCTGTAATGACATAACGGAGCAAATCGGAAAGAACCAAAACATCTACCGCCATTTCATCCTCTTTTAAAATGAGCTGACTATAAAAAGAATTCAATGTATTAAACAAAAAATGCGGGCTCACCTGCGCTTTCAGCATTTGAAATTCGGCTTTTTTATTTTCCAAAAGCAATTCCTGATTTTCATGTTGTGTAGTTTGAAACTGCCAAAACAAAAAAGTCAATGCGCTTAAAATTAGTGATGGCAATCCGTAGAAAAAATTATCTTTTATATAATAGGTAATCTCTCTGGCTTGTTCATAGTAGTTGTGTATTCCAGTAATATTATACATAATAACTTCTTCCAAAAAATAACGAACAGCCGTAAAAAGTAATAATGAAACTGGAATTGTTAGAATATAAAAGAGTAATTTCTTTTTGTTTAAAAACCAATTACAGAAGAAATAAAAATTGAGAATGTAGATAATAAAAACGGCCAATAAATAAGCCGGAGTAATGCCTAAATAAATAGCTTTCAATACAATTTTTATTTCTCTGTTATTTAGCCCGATATCCCAGAAAATATAAGTTAGAAATAATAAAAGAAAAAAGACAATATGATAGTAAAAAGGGATTTTTGATTTCATAGTTTTGATAATTAACCCAAAAATACAATTAAGCCTTAAATACAAAATTATATTTATTTAAAAGATACTTTTTGTAGGGATGAACTATCAAAAACGTTATACGAAATTATTACACAATAAATTTCATGTGTTTATAAAACGAAATCCCAGGTTCATCAAAAACAAAAAATAGAACTCAAAAGACAACATACATTTGACATGAATCTAAAAACAAAAAATCATGCAAAAAATCATTCTATTATTAGTTCTTATTACATTTAACATGACATCTGCTCAAATTAAGAAAAAGCAAATTCTGTTGATTGGAACTTTTCATTATGCAAATCCAGGTCTTGACGTTGCTCAGTTAAATGATTTCAACATCATGTCTGATAAGAGCCAAAAGGAACTCGAAATAATGAGTGACAAAATCAAAAAATTTGGTCCTGATAAAATATTTGTAGAATGGGAATTTAGCAAACAAGCCGACTTAGACAAGTTTTACAATAAAAACACTGACAGTCTTTTTAAAACTAATAAAAGCGAAATAACACAACTGGCACTTCGCACTGCTAAAAAACTGAATCACAAAAAATTATATGGAATGAATTATTATACTTCTTTTCCATATGACAGTTTAATGATGGCAATGGAAAAAGCAAACCAGAAGGATTTACTGGAGAAAAATAAAGTATCAACAGAAAATTTCGAAAAAACTCATAATGAAAAAATTAGTAAAAGCTCGTTACAAGAGATAATGTTATATTACAATAAAAAACAGGCCGAGAATGAAAATATTCAATGGTATTTGGAAATAGCAAACAGAGCCGGAAATCCAGATGATTTTTCGGGACAATCTTTAGTTGCAAATTGGTACAAAAGAAACTTATATATGTATTCGTTTATTCAAAAATTAACTGAAAGTACAGATAATAAGATAATGGTTTTAGTAGGCGCTGGTCATGCCGCATTGATCAGAGAATTTATATCACACGATCCTACATTTGAACTTGTTGAATTATCGACTGTTTTGAAATAAACTTGATGATTTAACCGTAAAGCGTGTTAAAAATTTAATTTAGGATTGTAAATACAAACTCAAAGTTCGCAAAGTTTCTCTTAAAACTTTGCGAACTTTGAGTTTGTAAAAAGATTCTATTTTTAATATAGCCCGCGGTTTCAACCGCGGGAATTCAACGCAATGCATATCATATAATATCATATCATGCAATATATCTGAACGTACCCGCGGTTGAAACCGCGGGCTATATTCGGGATGCGTTTATATAAAATCTCGCAAATAAAAAAAACTTGGGTTCTTTGCGTAAAATAACTCCAAAAAAAAATCCCTCCGAATATCGAAGGGATTTTCTATATAATTGATTTCTTAATTGATTAAGATAATGCAGCTTTAACTTGGTCTGCAGCTTCCTGGAATTGAACAGCAGATAAGATTGGCATACCAGAGTTGTCAATTAATTCTTTTGCAATTTCAGCATTTGTTCCTTGCAAACGAACAATGATTGGCACATTGATAGCGTCTCCCATGTTTTTGTAAGCATCAACAACACCTTGAGCAACACGGTCACAACGAACGATTCCTCCAAAAATGTTAATCAAAATAGCTTTAACGTTTGGATCTTTTAAGATAATACGGAAAGCAGTTTCAACACGTTTTGCATCAGCAGTTCCACCAACGTCAAGGAAGTTAGCAGGCTCAAAACCAGCATATTTAATTAAGTCCATAGTTGCCATTGCTAGACCTGCTCCGTTTACCATACATCCTACAGTACCGTCAAGATCTACATAGTTCAAACCTACTTCTTTTGCTTCAACTTCGATTGGGTTCTCCTCACGGATATCTCTCATTTCAGCATATTTTGGTTGTCTGTATAAAGCATTATCGTCGATATTTACTTTAGCATCAACAGCCATAATTTTATTATCAGATGTTTTCAAAACAGGGTTGATTTCAAACATAGAAGCATCAGAACCAATGTAAGCATTGTATAATGAATCGATGAATTTAACCATTTCTTTGAAAGCATTTCCTGAAAGACCTAAGTTAAAAGCAATTCTTCTAGCCTGAAAACCTTGCAATCCAACAGAAGGATCAACTTCTTCAGTAAAGATTAAGTGTGGTGTGTGCTCAGCAACTTCTTCGATATCCATTCCACCTTCAGTAGAATACATAATCATGTTGCGTCCTGTAGCTCTATTCAATAAAACAGAAACATAAAATTCAGAAGTTTCACTTTCACCAGGATAGTAAACATCTTCAGCAACTAAAACTTTGTTTACTTTTTTACCCTCAGCAGAAGTTTGAGGTGTAATTAATTGCATTCCGATAATTTGTCCTGCAATTTCTTCAACTTGTTGTAAATTTTTAGCCAACTTAACTCCACCACCTTTTCCACGACCACCTGCGTGAATTTGTGCTTTAATCACATGCCATCCTGTTCCGGTTTCGGCTGTTAATTGTTTTGCAGCAGCTACAGCTTCAACTGCATTGTTAGCCACAATTCCGCGTTGAATGCGTACTCCGTAACTTGCTAAAATTTCTTTTCCTTGATATTCGTGTATGTTCATAATATAGAATTTGTCTGGTTCTGATTTTAGTTCAGAATAAAAGTGCGACAAAAATAGCAAAATTCAACTTAAAAGTAAAATCTTTTTCAATTAAAAATACCTCAAATTTATATAAGCAGGTTATTCTTTTTCAAAGAAAAGTAATCGTTAAACAATTGCATGTAAATTGTTAACTAAAAATCACTATATCGTTTGATATTTAACAAAAACCTCAATGGTTTCAATAGCTAAGCGCCAATTTTTCCTAATATAATTTAAAACATATTGTGATTTTATCATTTAGCAATGGTTTAAATAAAATTATTATCATTTAAGAACCCTTTTTCTAATATTACTATAAAAATGTAAGTCAAATGACATTTTCAATACATTATGTTTAACGAAATCTTTATTTTTGTAGAAAAAATATCAAGAATGAGAGTTAAAGAACAAGGGCTTTATTTGCCTGAATTTGAACACGACAATTGTGGTGCAGGATTTATTTGTAATTTGAATGGTATTAAATCTAATGACATCATTCACAAAGCATTGGACATCTTAATAAAATTGGAACATCGTGGTGCAGTAAGTTCTGACGGACGAACTGGTGATGGAGCCGGAATTTTATTTGATATCCCACATGATTTTTTTAAAAAGGTATGTGACTTTGAAATCCCTGAAACGCGTGAGTATGCAGTTGGAATGGTTTTTTTACCAAAAAGCAAAAACCAGGTATCATTTTGCATGAACACCTTTGAATCAACAGTTAAAGATCAAAATCTAAAGATCTTAGGCTGGAGAGATGTACCTGTTGAAGTAGAAAATTTAGGGCAGATTGCCGCAGAAAAAGAACCAACTGTTAAACAGGTTTTTGTTAGCAAAAACGGTCAGGATTTAACAGAACAAGAATTTAATGCAAAACTTTTTGCAGCTAGAAAAATTGCTGAACATGCTATTAGAGGCTCTAAAACCTCTGAAAGCCACATGTTTTATTTCTCTAGTTTATCGACAACTACCATAATATATAAAGGTTTATTGATGCCGGAAGACATCAGCCGCTATTATGTTGACTTAAAAGATCCCGATTTGGTAACGCGTTTGGCGCTCGTGCACCAACGTTTCTCTACAAATACTTTCCCTTCATGGGATTTAGCACAACCATTTAGATACATGTGTCATAATGGTGAAATCAATACGCTTCGTGGAAACGTAAGCCGTATGCGCGCCCGTGAAGAATTAATGCAAAGCAAAGTTTTTGGTGATGACATCAAAAAATTATTTCCAATTATCTTAGAAGGAAAATCAGATTCTGCTTCTATGGATATGGTGGTAGAGCTTTTATTAATGACTGGCCGTTCATTGCCTGAAGCGATGATGATGGTAGTTCCAGAAGCCTGGGAAAAACACCAGACCATGTCTCCTGAAAAAAGAGCATTCTACGAGTTTAACGCTTGTATTATGGAACCTTGGGATGGCCCTGCTTCTATTCCGTTTACAGATGGTAACGTAATTGGTGCGTTATTAGACAGAAACGGATTGCGTCCTTCCCGTTATACTTTAACAAAAAGCGGTTTTGTAATCATGTCATCAGAAATTGGTGTATTGGATATCGATCCCGAAGATGTAATCCAGCACGGTCGTTTAGAGCCAGGAAAAATGTTTCTGGTTGACATGAACGAAGGTCGTATTATCGAAGATGACGAAGTTAAAAAAGCGATAGTTACAAAACGTCCTTATAAAGAATGGTTAGACGCAAACTTATTGCCTTTATCTAAAGTTCCGTACACAAATAATCCAACTCCGGTTGAGAAATTAGACTTCTTAACAAGACAAAAATTATTTGGTTACACTATTGAGGATTTAAAAACAATAATCAACCCAATGGGTGGTCAGGGAGCTGAAGCTATTAGTTCTATGGGTAACGATACGCCTTTGGCAGTATTGTCAGACCAGCCTCAATTATTGTACAACTATTTCAAACAATTATTTGCTCAGGTTACCAACCCGCCTTTGGATGGTATTCGTGAAGAAATCATTACAGATATTAGTTTAGCGGTTGGTGGAGATTTCAATATTTTCGAAATTGAATCGAAACAATGTAAAAAATTAAAAATCCAAAATCCGGTTATTTCTAATGAGGATTTAGATAAAATAAGAAACATTGATCACGCAGATTTCAAATCGGCTACCATTTCTACTTTATATAAAATAGAAAAAGGAGTTAATGGTCTAGAGCGTGCACTTGAAAAATGTGTTCAGGCAACTTACAAAGCAGTTTCTGAAGGCTGCAATGTAATTATTTTGTCTGACAGAGGTGTGAGTGAGCAAATGGCTCCAATCCCGATGCTATTGGCTTGTTCTTACATTCATCACTCTTTGAACATTTTACAGGTTCGTTCAAAATTCGGAATCATAATCGAATCTGCAGAGCCTCGTGAACCGCATCATTTTGCTTTATTGTTCGGATACGGCGCAAGTGCGATCAATCCATACATGGTAAACGAAATCATTCACGATCAGGTAAATCAAGGTTTTATTAAAGGTGTAAAAGCTGATTATGCAATTGTAAATTACAACAAAGCAATTGCAAAAGGAATCGTGAAGATCATGAACAAAATCGGAATCTCTACTTTACATTCGTACAGAGCGGCTCAGATTTTCGAGATTTTAGGTTTAAACAAAACATTTACTTCTAAATATTTCCCTTACACACCTTCAAGAATCGAAGGAATTGGTTTGATCGAAGTAGAGAAAGAAGTAAAAAAACGTTTCCAAAAAGCATTTCCAAATTCAAAAGTTGCTAATTTGCTTCCTTTAGAAATTGGAGGAATTTACAGATGGAGACGTGGTGGAGAAAAACACATGTTTAACCCAACCACAATTGCAAAATTACAACAGGCCGTTCGTTTGAACAGTCCTGAAAGTTATAAAGAATACTCTAATATGGTCAACGAGCAAAGCTCTAACTTAATGACAATTAGGGGAATGTTTGAATTCAACAATCTGGATCCAATTTCTATTGACGAAGTAGAACCTTGGACAGAAATTGTAAAGAAATTCAAAACGGGTGCCATGTCTTACGGCTCTATCAGTAGAGAAGCGCATGAGAATTTGGCAATTGCAATGAACAGAATTGGCGGAAAAAGTAACTCTGGAGAAGGTGGAGAAGATCCAAAACGTTTCCAGAAAGAAATTAACGGAGATTCAAGAAACAGTGCAATTAAACAAGTGGCTTCGGGACGTTTTGGTGTTTCGATCAACTATTTGACAAATGCTAAAGAAATTCAGATTAAGATGGCCCAAGGAGCTAAACCTGGTGAAGGTGGTCAGCTTCCGGGAGAAAAAGTAGTGCCGTGGATCGCAGAAACCAGAAACTCTACACCTTATGTAGGTTTGATTTCACCTCCGCCTCACCACGATATTTATTCTATTGAAGATTTATCTCAATTGATTTACGATTTAAAAAATGCAAATCGTGAAGCGCGTGTAAACGTAAAATTAGTTTCTGAAGTGGGTGTTGGAACTATTGCCGCCGGTGTTGCCAAAGCAAAAGCTGACGTTATCCTTATTTCTGGTTATGATGGAGGAACGGGTGCTGCACCATTAACTTCATTACAACACACTGGAATTCCGTGGGAACTTGGTTTAGCCGAAGCGCAGCAAACTTTGATCTTAAATGATTTAAGAAGCCGTGTGGTTTTAGAATGCGACGGACAATTGAAAACAGGTCGCGACGTAGCCATCGCTGCATTATTAGGAGCCGAAGAATTTGGTTTTGCAACTGCACCACTTGTTGCTTCGGGCTGTATCATGATGAGAGCTTGTCACTTAAATACGTGTCCGGTTGGTATCGCGACTCAGGATCCTGAATTGAGAAAAAATTTCAAAGGAACTCCGGAGCATGTCATCAACTTCATGTATTTTATTGCTGAGGAATTAAGAGAAATCATGGCACAATTAGGTTTCAGAACCTTAAAAGAAATGGTGGGTCAGTCACAAAAATTAAATGTGAACAAGGCGATCAAACATTACAAAGCCAATGGTTTAGATTTATCATCTATTCTATATAAACCGGAAAAAGCGAAAACGGTTCCAAATCACAATACTACTGAGCAAGATCACCAACTTGAAAATGTATTGGATTTTGATATCATCAAAGAAGCGATTCCGTCTATCTATAGAAAAGAAAAAACAAGAGTTACATTTAAAATTAAAAATACAGACCGTTCTGTAGGTGCTATTTTGAGTAATGAAATCTCAAAAATATATGGCGCACAAGGTTTACCTGAAGACACTATTTTAGTTGATTTTGAAGGTTCTGCCGGACAAAGTTTTGGTGCTTTTGCAACAAACGGATTGTCGTTTAAAATTCACGGAAACTGTAATGATTATTTAGGAAAAGGACTTTCGGGAGGAAAATTGATTATCAAAGTCCCTCCTACTGCAACCTTCAAACCTGAAGAAAACATCATTATCGGAAACGTTGCCCTTTACGGAGCTATTACCGGAGAGGCTTATATTAATGGAATGGCCGGAGAGCGTTTTTGTGTGAGAAATTCTGGAGCAACTGCTGTTGTTGAAGGAATTGGAGATCATGGATGCGAGTACATGACTGGTGGTACAGTAGTAGTTTTAGGAAAAACAGGAAGAAACTTCGCAGCTGGTATGAGCGGTGGTGTTGCTTATGTTTACGATCCAAATCAGAAATTTGATGCAACAGTTTGTAACATGGAAATGGTTGCATTTGATCCGATGGAAGAAGAAGACGTTACAAAACTAAGACGATTGATTAAAAACCACTCATTGTACACCAGCAGTCCATTAGCAAAAAGAATTTTAGCAGACTGGGAAAATGAGCAGAAACATTTCGTAAAAGTAATGCCAACAGATTACAAAAAAGCATTACAACGAATTGCAGAAGAGAAAAAAATAGAAGAATTAATAGCTGGATAAATGATTTTAGAATTCAGATTTGAGATTTTAGTCCAGATAGCTATCGGGATTGGAATTTTAAAAGATTGGAATTTTAAACCTTTATTTTAATTAAAAATGTCATGGGTAAAATAGGCGGATTTAAAGAATATAGCAGAGCCGACGAAAGTAATGTAGCAGTAGCAGAACGTGTTTCGAACTACAACGAATTTACTATTCCGTTATCTGAAGAAAAGAAAAAAGAACAAGGATCAAGATGTATGGATTGTGGTATTCCTTTTTGCCACAGTGCTTGTCCGTTAGGAAATTTAATTCCTGATTTCAACGACATGGTACATCAGGAAGAGTGGCAAGGTGCATTGGAGATTTTACAATCTACAAACAACTTTCCGGAATTTACAGGCCGCTTATGCCCTGCTCCATGTGAGAAATCATGTGTACTAGGAATAATCAAAGAACCTGTTGCTATCGAAAATATCGAGAAAAATATTATTGAAAGAGGTTTTGCAGAAGGATGGATCAAACCTCAGACTCCAAAAACAAGAACTGGTAAAACAGTTGCTGTAATTGGTTCTGGTCCTGCTGGTTTGGCAGCTGCGCAACAATTAAACAGAGCTGGTCACACGGTTACGGTTTTTGAAAGAGACAATGCTATTGGAGGTTTATTGCGTTACGGAATTCCGAATTTCAAATTAGAAAAAGGAATTATCGACAGACGCGTAGCCATTCTTGAAGCAGAAGGAATCACTTTCAAAACTAACGTAAATGTTGGCGTTAACTTTAGTGTTGAAGAACTAAATACTTTTGATTCTATCGTATTATGCGGTGGGGCAACAGAAAGAAGAAGTTTGCCAACTAAAGGAATCGAAAGCAAAGGCGTTGTTCAGGCAATGGATTTCTTAACGCAACAAACGAAAGTTTTATACGGAGAGTCAATTCCGGATCAGGTTAAAGCAACCGGAAAAAATGTAATCGTTATTGGTGGTGGAGATACAGGATCTGACTGCGTTGGAACTTCAAACAGACACGGTGCAAAATCGGTAACTAACTTTGAGATTTTACCAAAACCTCCGGTTGCAAGAAGCGAATCAACTCCTTGGCCTTTCTGGCCGTTGCAGTTAAAAACGTCATCTTCTCACGAAGAAGGTTGCGATAGAAACTGGTTAATTAATACTAAAGAATTCATTTCTAATGACAAAGGAGAATTAACTGGATTAAAAACAGTTGAAGTGCAGTGGAAAATGACTCATGGTCAGCGTCCTGAATTAATAGAAAAAGAAGGTTCTGAGAAAATCTGGCCTTGCGATTTAGCTTTATTGGCTTTAGGATTTACAGGTCCGGAGAAAACTTTAAGTGAGCAATTGGGCCTTGAAGTTGACATGAGAAGCAACTATAAAGCAAAAAATTATCAAACGAATGTACCGCACATTTTCACCGCTGGTGACATGAGAAGAGGACAATCGTTAATTGTATGGGCTATTTCAGAAGGTCGCGAAGCAGCAAGAGAAGTAGATTTGTTCTTAATGGGATCTACCAACCTGCCAACCAAAGGAAACGGAGATTTGCCGAGTTTATAGTTTTTAAGGTTCTGAGTTGCTAAGGTTCTGAGGGACTAAGATTAAGAACTTAAAGATTAAAAATTATTAAATCTTTATTCCGATAAACAACATAACTACTAAAAAACCCCTGAATTTAATTCAGGGGTTTTGTTTTTTGGCCACAGATTATATGGATTAAATTGATTTTTGTTTGCCACAAATTACACAAACTCCCACTAATTCTTTTTTGCTCGCTTATAAAATTAAACATAGCCCGTGGTTTCAACCACGGGACAAAATATATGATTACGTCTAATCTGCAACGTTTCCCATGGTGAAACGACGGGACACAATATATGATTACGCATAATCCATTACGTTTCCCATGGTTGAAACCACGGGCTATCTTCTATGAATTTGCGGAAATTCAAAATAAAAATTAGTGGAAATTCGTGTAATTTGTGGTTAAAAAATCTGCGCCAATCTTTTAATCTGTGGCAAAAACTTAGTACCTTAGAGTCTTAGCACCTTAGAATCTAATAGAATTTTACAAAAATTCGAAATAAGACACTTTTTGTTTAAAAACAAACAATTTGTTATAATTTGTTATTTTTCTACAAAAAATTTGCCGTTACTCAAAAGTGTAATAACTTTGCCCAAAATGATTTAAAAATGCAAGCAAAAGATTTACTGCAGTTAGCAGACCAATTTGGAAGTCCATTATATGTTTATGATGCCGAAAAAATCCAATCACAGTACAATAGATTAACCAAAGCTTTCTCTAAGGTAGAAAACTTAAGAGTTAATTATGCCATGAAGGCATTGTCAAACGTTGCGATTCTTCAGTTGTTAAAGAACATGGGATCTGGTTTAGACACTGTATCGATTCAGGAAGTTCAATTGGGGCTTCATGCTGGCTATGATCCTGACAAAATTTTCTTTACACCAAACGGCGTTTCTTTAGAAGAAATCGAAGAAGTGGCTGCAATGGGTGTGCAAATCAATATAGACAATTTATCTATTCTGGAGCAATTCGGAACAAAATATCCACAAATTCCGGTATGTATCCGTATTAATCCGCACGTAATGGCGGGTGGAAATGCTAATATTTCAGTTGGACACATTGATAGTAAATTTGGAATTTCGGTACATCAAATACCGCACATTTTGCGAATTGTAGAGAACACAAAAATGAGCATCGTGGGAATTCACATGCACACAGGATCTGATATTTTGGATATCGAAGTATTCTTGTATGCAGCTGAAATTTTGTTTGATACAGCAAAACACTTCAAAGATTTAGAATTTTTAGATTTCGGAAGCGGTTTCAAAGTTCCTTACAAAAAAGACGATATCGAAACTGATATTGAAGAATTAGGCAAAAAATTATCAAAAAGATTCAATGCTTTCTGCGCAGAATACGGCAGAGATTTAACTTTGATTTTCGAACCTGGAAAATTTTTGGTGAGCGAAGCAGGTTTCTTTTTAGCAAAAGTAAACGTAGTAAAACAAACAACTTCGACAGTTTTCGCCGGAGTAGATAGTGGTTTCAACCACTTAATCCGACCGATGTTTTACGGTTCACAACATTATATTGAAAATATCTCAAACCCAAAAGGAAAAGAGCGTTTTTACTCTGTAGTAGGATACATTTGCGAAACGGATACTTTTGCCAACAACCGCAGAATTTCAGAAATTACCGAAGGTGATATTTTAGCTTTCAGAAATGCCGGCGCATACTGTTTCTCAATGTCTTCGAACTATAATTCAAGATACAAACCAGCCGAAGTTCTATGGAAAGACGGAAAAGGAATCTTGATTCGTCAACACGAAACTTTCGAAGATTTACTTAAAAATCAAATTCCGTTGCCACAAGAAATTGCTGCAACAGTTTAAAATAAAAAAAAAGAGAATATCTATTGAATCCCGTTTCTTAATTGAGGCGGGATTTTTTGTTGCATGTTTAGAGACAAATTGAAGTTTCAGATTTTAAACTTCAAAATTATTGCTTCTAATCATTATTTTAATATTTTAGCATAATTATATCTTAATTTCATAAATTAAATAATTATGATTACTACAAGTAAGGACAATGATTGGTATTCAACAAATAAACCTATTTTTGAAAAATTAGCTTTTAAAGTTCAGTCAATACTTATTGATATTCTTGAAGAAAATAAAATAGAATACCATATTGTAAGTAGTAGATGTAAAACAATTGAAAGCTTTACAAAAAAAATCGAAAATCCGAAATATAATAACCGGCAACAATTGACAGATTTAGCTGGAATAAGAATAATAACTTATGTTGAAGATTCAATTCCTTTAATAAGTAAAATAATCCACGACAATTTTAATGTAGATGATGAGAATTCATTAGATAAAGCTGACGATTTGGGATTGGATAAAGTTGGGTATAAATCCGTTCATTTTGTAGCACAACTTCCTGATTCAAGAATTGCATTAACTGAATATAAAAGATTTAAAAATTTGAAATTTGAAATACAAGTAAGAACTATTTTGCAACATTCTTGGGCAGAAATTGAGCATGATCGAAATTATAAATTTGCAGGAAATCTTCCTTCAAAAATTCAAAGGAGATTCAAACTCCTTGCTGGGCTACTTGAATTAGCAGATAATGAATTTAATTCTATTTCAAGAGAAATTGATCAATATTCCAAAGAAGTTAAAGATAAAACAATTAAAGGTGATTTAGAAATATCAGTAAATTCCACATCCTTAAAAGAGTTTTTATCTCAAAAATTTTCAGATATAACTGAATCAACTATATCACAAACCTTACATGATGGAAAACAAATCATAGAGGAATTAGAAGATTTCGGAATTAAGACTCTTAAAGAATTGGATGAAATTATACCTACAGATCTTAAGCAAAAATATAAAGATTTTAATATTCATACTTCATTCACAGGAATAGTAAGAGATATAATGATCATTAATGATTATGAAAAATACTTTCAAAGTGTATATCGTGGTGACTGGTGGTTTGAAACTTCTGGAGATGATTTTTTAATTTTAAAAAAATATAATTTAAAAATACATGAAATAGAAAAAGTTGTTTTTCAAGAAGATCAAATAAGGGCTTTGCAAGAATTTAACGAGGAAGAAGACTAATCTCTACAAACTTTTTTAAATATCCTTATTATAATTAAATTTATTGAATTAAAGATTTAAATAATAGATATGTTAGAAATTTTACTTTAATATGTAAAACATACATGTTAGAAAATGGTTATACAATTGTTGATTCTGAATTCCACCGAACTTAATTTAACAATCTCAAAAATGAAAAAAATTGGATTTATTATATGCTTTATTATTCTAATATTTCCTGCATTTGGACAAGAAAATGGTACAAATCAAACAACCTCACTATGTGCTGGTGAATGGGAATTTTTCATGTCAGATGTTGCGGTAAAATATACATTTAAAGTCGATAAATTTACTGGAAATGTTTACCAATTTGTTCAGAGAGAAGACAAATCATATACATGGCAACTTATAGAAAAAGAAGCTAGCAACATAGACATCCGAAAACAAGATAGTATCAATTATCAATTATTTTCAAGTGGCTTGGGCATTCGTTTTACATTTTTACTTAATACAAATTCTGGATTAACATGGAAATTAGTTAAAGATGAAAAAGATATTTATTTTTTTCAAAAGATAGAATGAAAATTAGATAACTATTTATCACAACATTTTTTTTGCTATCCAAATCAAATCCAACAAACTGACAAACAAAGAAATATTTAAAACTTTTTTACCCCTTTTGTAATGAAACCCAAGTTGCTCTGCGAAGTCTACTCCTTACGTTACGATCCTTACTACTAAAATTCAACTCCCTCAACAATCATTTTATCTCCTTAAAATACCCTATTTATCCCCCCGCTAGCGCGAGCGTCTCGCTCGTGAACACACGCCTGTCTCGTCCTGAAAAAAGTTTACATTTTATACTTAATCCTAAAATAGATTTACAGTCATATTTTAGTCATAATAATATTTGTAATTTCAATCCACTTGATAAGTTGTTGAACTTTATGAACGCTTGGTTCAGGCTGAAAAAGATAAAAACGAAAATTTAGAAAATTATATAAAGGAAAATAATATTTTAAAAATAGAAAATACAAAGAAACACAAGTTTTGGACTTTGTGCTTTTTTTTTATGAACGAAAACAAAAACTAAATGAATTTTGAAGTAATTGATATACGCAGAGTAGACAATACAGGAAATTTCAAATTAAACGAAGATTATATTTTCTCTTATGATCATTCCGATGGCTGGAGCGAACGATTGCTAAGTTTAGGAATCTATATTGATTTGATTTTTGAGTGCAAAATTGACATACGTTTTTACAGCACAAATCAGGACAAATTTGAGAAACAATTTGAATGCGAAATACCTTCTGAAATTAAAAATTTAATTTCAAAAATAGTTAATCTCGATGTTTTAACCTTAAAACATTATTATGCCGATATCTTTATGGAAGATATGAATAAACAAGACTATATTATTAATCATTCTGGTAAATCGCATAATATTCGAATTGGAACTTTGCTAAAAAAGTTTCAGCCTGAAAATCCAAGCGAAGAATTGTTTGTTATCTTAATTGAACTTTTTGAAAAATGGAAGGAAGAAATTTATCAGGATTGTTTAAAGAATATTGTATAGAATAATTTCCCAGATAGCACTAGCATACGGATAGCGTTTTTTACTTCCTACATCAAAACCAACTTCAAAAACTCAAATAAAAATACTATTTTAGCAAGCCAAATCAAACCCAAAAACCCATGAAAATTACGATTCCACTACTAACATTATTCCTAATATTTACTACAAATTCATTCAGCCAGACCATTGCTGATTTAAAACTAAAACCAAAAGAAATTCCGAAAGGGGGTTACACTTTAAGCGACGGTAATATTTGTGTGACGCCTCAGGCCTGCACTTTTTACAATGACATCGAAACGTACAGCAACATTGTTGGAACTGTAAAGAGTAAAGCCATTCAAAATTTTAAAAACAAAGCAGACGGTGGGTCTATCATGTATTTTGAATTTGAAAACAGGTTCAAAGGTGATCGCTTTCTGCAGGGATTATTATGGGGAAAAGAAGGCCAGCCAAGCGATGAACATCCGGAAGAATATCTGGTAAAGGGAAAATTTCTGATTATATGGAGTTTTCATCCGGACAGCCCAGTCAGAGAAAAATCAGAAGCAAAAATAGAAGCGCTTTTACCATAATCAACGACGCTTTTAGTTTGTGAATTTGCACAAGGTTTACAGCTTTCAACATTTAATATTATCTTCGTACTAAAAAGTCTTCATCTTAAATATAAAAAATGAAACCACAAATACGAATTCTGCTGTATTCAATAATGTTCTTTTTATACCTCACGGCCACACATTTTTTACTGTCAATAGGCGAAATATTAAAAACTGATCCTTACCTGACTTTAGGATTTGGTTTTGCCTGCTTAAATCTTATTTATGCTTTTTTGGCTTTAAAATGGAAACCGTTATTAAACATATTGTTTTCTGTTGCAATTGCAGCTTTAGCGTTATTCTTAGCGTTAAAATTTACCAATTTGCATCTGTTTTTAGAATATGATCCGTATCAGGTTAAAACCGCGATATTCGCTAATGCTATTTTTTCAATTATCTTTTGGGAAATTGTGTATCAGGTAAAAATCAGGAAAAGCTAAATTATCGTTTTTAATTGCCTCAAGCTTTAGCTGAAAGTAATTCATTTTTAAATACTTAAAAATATTTTATTAGATTTACTACTAAGTATTTAAAAGTCAAAATTATGAAACGACAGCAATCAATAGACATAGTCCGCGGAATTGTAATGATTATTATGGCGCTGGATCATGTCCGGGATTTGATGCATGTCGACTCTATTACGCAGAGTCCTACCGATTTGGCTACTACGACACCTTTGTTGTTTTTTACACGTTGGATTACCCATTTATGCGCACCAATTTTTGTTTTTCTGGCAGGAACTTCGGTGTATCTTTCGCTTCAGAACAAAAACAATATTGCAGAAAAAAGACAACATTTATTAAAAAGAGGTTTTTGGTTAATCGTTGTTGAATTTACTATTGTCAATTTTGGCTTGTTTTTCGATATTGGTTTTCATACCCTTTTATTCGAAGTAATAGCCGCAATAGGTTTTGGGTTTATTATTTTAGGATTGCTTTTAAAAATCCGCTCCAAAATATTGGGAATTATCGGCTTGGTTATAATATTTTCTCACAACCTCTTACCGCTTATTTCGTTTTCAGAAAATTCGGTTTTAAAAGCGGTTTTATCGCCATTTTTTAGTCCAATAGTAATTCCATTTTCCGGCAGGGCTTTTATTATGGGCTATCCGCCAATTCCCTGGCTGGGAATCATGCTGGTTGGTTTTGCAACAGGAAAATTCTTTTTGCTTGCAGAAGAAAAAAGGAAAAAACTATTTGTCAAAATTGGTCTCAGTGCTTTAAGCTTATTTATCCTCGTTCGGTTTCTCAATATTTATGGTGATCCGGTTTTATGGGCAAGACAGAAAGATGCTGTATTTACATTTTTGTCTTTTATGAATGTGACCAAATATCCGCCTTCACTATTGTTTTGTCTGGTAACTTTGGGAATTTTGTCTTTGTTGCTTGCCTTCGCAGAGCAATTTCAAAACGGAATTAAAAAAGTGGCTTTGGTCTACGGAAAAGTACCTTTGTTTTATTTTGTGATTCATTTTTATGTCATTCATATTATAACTCTCTTTATGCTTATTCTACAAGGATTTAATTGGTCTCAATTGGAATTTGCATCGGGGACTTTTGGCAGACCCAAAGGTGTTGAAAGTGGGCTGCCTCTTTGGTCAATATATTTTATCTGGATTTTTGTTGTGATGATTCTTTACAAACCTTGCCTATGGTTTGGAAAATATAAAGAAGAAAATCAACATTGGTGGCTGAAGTATATCTAAACTTTATTTATTAAAATTCATTAAAAAAGGAGGTACAGACAGTGTATCTCCTTTTTAAGTTAAATTATAATTTGTAAATTTAGTATAAGACTTTTATTCAATAGTCGAAATAAGTTTTAATTTTTAAAACAGAATCTTATGAAAACTAAAAAAATATGGGCCAATTTAGCCGTAGAAGACCTGCAGCGAACAACTAAATTCTACAGCGAACTTGGATTTAAACCAAACGGCACAAATACAGAACTGACCAGTTTTATGTTTGGAGAGGATAATTTTATAATTCATTTTTTTGTAAAAGAACGTTTTAAGTGGGCGGTGAATGATGAAGCTGCTGACTTAAAAAATGGAAATGAAGTTATTTTTTCTCTTTCTGCCGAAAGCACAGATGAAGTACATCAATGGCTGTTGAATGTTAAAAACGCAGGCGGGACTATTTTTGCTGAACCGCAAAGTTTTGAAAAAGGTTATTTCTTTGGATTTTCTGATCCTGATGGCCATAAATTTAATGTTTTGTACTGGCCGGAATAATTTAGGGCCACTGCCGCACTGGCACTTAAATAGTAAGGAATTATTTAGTACCTCACACTTACTTAAACAAGACTGCTTATGAAAACAAAAACCTCTAACCTAGCCCCGATAGAGCCGGTATCCTCGTAATCCCGATGGCTATCGGGATGGAGAGATAAAGGCGAAAGCGGGACTAATGGTTATTATGAAAACAGTAATTTTCTGCTTCTATAAATAAAAAAAAGGCATAGTTGTTGAAAAGTTAAAAAAAGATATATTTACACTTCAAAAAGCAACCTCATGCAAAAAATTACTTTACTGGTTTCTATCCTATTTTTAGCAGTTTCGTGCGGCGTAAAAACAACGCAGTCCCTTTTGAGCGACGGTGATTATGATGGTGCTATCAATCGTGCTGTCGAAGCATTAAAAACCAAAAAAGACTCCAAAGGAAAACAAGATTATGTTTATCTCCTCGAAGAAGCTTTTGCCAAAGCTAAAGACCGTGATTTGCGTAATCTGGAAATGATGGAGAAAGAAAAAAATCCTGCCAATCTGGAGCGCATCTACAACACTTACATTCAATTAAATAATCGTCAGGAAAAGATCAGGCCTTTGTTGCCGCTTCAATTATTGAAACAGGGAAAACCGGCGCAGTTTCCTTTTGATAATTATTCGGATCAAATTGTGAACAGCAAAAACGCTTTATCCAAATATTTATATGATAACGCGCAAGTACTTTTAAAATCTCCGAATAAACTAAATGCCAGAAAAGCATTTGATGATTTGAGTTTTGTAGAAAGCATTAATCCGAATTATAAGAATGCTAAAAAGTTAATGCTTGATGCAGAATTTAAAGGAACTGATTTTGTAAACGTTTATGCAACAAACGAAACCAATATGATAATTCCGAAACAGCTGCAGAATGATCTTTTGGATATCAGCACTTACGGATTGGACGACAAATGGACTGTTTATCATAGTGTTAAACAAAAAAACATTTCGTACGATTACGGGTTGATTGTTAATTTTAGAGAAATAAGCATTTCGCCGGAACAGATAAAAGAGAAAGAATTTATTAAAGAAAAACAAGTTAAAGATGGTGTAAGAACACTTACCGACAGCAGAGGAAATCCCGTAAAAGACAGTTTGGGCCGCCCTGTAAAAGTTGATAATTTTAAAACTCTGAAAATCAATATCTATGAATTCAGACAATTCAAAGCGTGTCAGGTAACTGCTAAAGTGGATTATGTCGACTTAAAATCGAATCAGTTACTGCAATCTTTTCCTGTGGCAAGCGAATATATTTTTGAAAATATATATTCTACATATCGCGGTGACCGAAATGCCTGCGACGAAAATTATCTGGGCTATTTTAATAAACGTGCCGTTCCGTTTCCAAATAACGAGCAAATGGTTTTTGACACCGGAGAAGATCTCAAAGCCAAACTCAAAAATATTATAGTCAGAAATAGATTTAGATCATAAAACTAGCCCTCTCCTATCCCATTTGTCAAAAAGCAGATGGGATTTTTTTTTGTCTTTTTATTTAGGCACAAATAGTTATGCTTCGTAAAATTTATCCTGCTAAATAAAAAAAAAGATAAAAAAACATTGCGCAACCAAAAAGTTGCGTATATTTGCAACTGATTGATTGCGTATTTAAATAAATCAAAATGAAACGAGATATATTTCAGGCTATTGCCGACCCGACACGAAGAGCCATTTTGGTATTGATCTCCTCTACAGCATTAACTCCAAATGCAATAGCAGAACAATTTAAAACAACAAGACAGGCGGTTTCTAAACACATTAAAATCTTAAATGAATGTGATTTACTGGAAGAGAAAAAAGAAGGACGAGAAATCTATTATCAACTAAAAATAGACAAAATGAAAGAAATAGATAAATGGTTAGAACAATTTAAGGAAATCTGGGAAAAACGTTTTACCCAACTGGATCAAGTATTAATTAATTTAAAAAATAAAGAAAATGGAAACTAATCTTTTAATGGATTTTATCGTAGACAAAGAAAATAAATGCGTTCAGGTAAAACGCGAATTTGATGCACCATTATCTGCTGTGTGGTCTGCCTGGACAGAGGCCGAAATCCTGGATCAATGGTGGGCTCCGGCTCCGTGGAAATCTCAAACAAAAAGTATGGAATTTAAGGAGGGCGGACGAAGATTATACGCGATGGTTGGTCCGGAAGGTCAGGAAGGATGGAGCTTTTTTGATTATACTTCGATAACTCCTAAAACAAATTTTAAGCATTCGTCTACTTTTTGTGATGCTGATGCTAACCCGAACCCAGACATGGGAAGTTCGTACTGGGACGTTTCCTTTTCTGAACAAGGCAATTTGACTGTTGTAGATATTACCATAAAACGTGACAGTTTAGCAGAATTAGAAAAAGTGATTGAAATGGGATTCAAGGAAGGATTTACAAGTGCTATGCAAGGTCTTGATAAAATCTTTGAAACAAAAAAATAAAACGTTTCAAAAAAGATTGAATTAAATATTAATAAATAAATCTAAAAAAAATGAAATCAAATCTATTAATGAATTTTACCATAGATAAGGAAAATAAGACCGTAAATATAAACCGCGAGTTCAGAGCATCGATTGATAATGTTTGGGCAGCATGGACAGAACCGGAAATTTTAGACCAATGGTGGGCGCCGGCGCCATGGAAGTCGAAAACAAAAAGTATGGATTTTAAGGTAGGTGGACGAAGATTATATGCAATGATTGGGCCCGAAGGCGAAGAGCATTGGGCGATAGCAGATTACACATCGATTACTCCAAATGACAATTTTAAATATCTTGATGCTTTTTGTGACAGCGGAGGTAATTTAAATACAGAGTTTCCCAGATCTGATTGGAATATTAATTTTTCTGAGCAGGGTGAATCGACGATAGTTGACATCGCTATTAAACATGAAAAACTATCTGATTTGGAAATGATTATTGAAATGGGTTTCAAAGAAGGTTTCACTATTGCCACAGAAGGTTTAGATGCTATTTTTGCAGAAAGAGCGAAATAAAAGATTCAATCATCAATCAATTAAATCTCATTTCTTCAGGAATGAGATTTTTTTATTTTATAATCAACTATTTTTATTTATCTATAATAATAGAAATCAAGAGCTAAATTTCAAGAATTACCTTATATTACAACATAATAAATTAAACACTAATCAATAAAGATAGCTTTACGTTATCGCTTTAAAAGATCAAAAGCAATAAATAAGAAAATCGCAGAAAGATTCTACATCCTGTTGTTTTGATTTTTTTTATCTTTAAATTAAAAATGATTACTGAAGAAAACAAATTAGACAATCCCGTTTGGAATTCATTATCAGAAAGCCATCATGAGTTTGCTATTGATTATAATGAAACTCGTTTTTATAATCCGGATTATTGTCCATTTGGCGGTTTTACAGAGGCTGAGAGTACTTTATATGCAACCGAAAAATATGCTTCATTATGTGAAAATTTCTTTATTGTTGGAGAAAAACCTAAGATCCCTGATACTTTAAAAATAGTAAAAGAACTGGTTTGCCTTCAGATGATTATTCAAGAAAAAATTCAAATATTATTTGATAATGAAATTATTAAATTAACTGAGTTCCATAAAGAGGAATTATTCGATTTGGTAAATTTGGTTCAGCCAGGATATTTTAAAACCAAAACATTTTTATTGGGTAATTATTACGGAATTTTCACCAACGGACAATTGGTTGCAATTGCAGGCGAACGCATGAAGATGAATAATTTTACCGAAGTAAGCGCTATTGTAACACATCCGGATCATACCGGAAAAGGCTATGCCAAACAATTAACAGCGCATGTTGTCAATAGCATTTTTGATGAAAATAAAACTCCTTTTTTGCATGTTGTCGAAACTAATGCCGGAGCGATAAAACTTTACGAAAAATTAGGTTTTGCAACCCGAAGAAAGATGAGTTTTTGGAATATTTCTAAAAAGACTAAAGGATTCTTCTGCAATTTCAAAAGAGCAATAAATTTAAAGCCTGTAAACAAGATTTTGCAGGTTTTTTAAAACATTCTTATATTTGCAGAAGTAAAAACGAAACATAATCCTTATGTGAAAAATAATTTCTTCCCGAAAAATTAGATAGTAAACCCATTGTGGTTCGCTATAATTATTCACTCTAAAGAAGAAATTATGCTTACTTTACAAAACATCTCATACCTACATACGAACAGGGACTTACTGTTTGACAAAATTACTTTTACAGCCAACAATCACGAAAAAATTGCATTGATTAGCAACAATGGTGTTGGAAAATCTACCTTATTAAAAATTATTTCCGGCGAATTACAAGCTTCGGATGGATTGCTAAAATTGGATTCAAAACCTTATTATGTACCCCAGATTTTTGGGCAATTTAATCATCTTACCATTGCTGAAGCTTTGCGAGTTGAAGATAAATTAAATGCCCTTAAAGAAATTCTCGAAGGCAATGTAACCGAAACGAATTTAAATACATTAGACGATGACTGGACAATAGAAGACCGTTGCAAAGAAGCTATGCTCTACTGGCAGTTACAGGATTTGGATTTTACCCAGAAACTGGAAAGTTTAAGCGGAGGGCAAAAAACAAAAATTTTCCTTGCCGGAATTTCCATTCACCAGCCTCAGCTTATTTTGCTTGACGAACCAAGTAATCATTTGGATCTTGCCGGAAGGACACTGTTGTACAATTTTATTCAAAATTCTACAGGGACCCTGATTGTTGTAAGTCACGACAGAAAATTGCTCAATATCCTAAACAGGGTTTATGAATTAACAAAAAACGGAATCGCAGTTTACGGAGGCAATTATGACTTTTATCTTGAACAGAAACAAATTGAAAATAATGCGTTAAGTCAGGATATTCAGAGTAAGGAAAAGGCGTTACGGAAAGCAAAAGAAAAGGAACGTGAAACCATGGAACGTCAGCAAAAACTGGATTCACGTGGAAAAAAGAAACAAGAAAAAGCCGGTGTTTCGCGTATTATGATGAATACGCTTCGAAACAATGCCGAAAACAGCACTTCTAAAACCAAAAGCATGCACGCCGAAAAAATTGGTGGAATTTCTCAGGAATTACAGGAATTACGTTCAGGCTTACCCGAAATTGATAAGATGAAATTTGGTTTGAATAATGCCGATTTACACCATGGTAAAACATTATTTACAGCCACAAATATAAATTATGGCTATGATGATGATTTACTTTGGAAGGAAAACATCAATTTTGAGATTTTAAGCGGAGAACGAATTGCGCTAAAAGGAGCTAATGGTTCAGGCAAAACAACGCTGATCAAAATTATTACCGGAATCCTAATGCCAAAACAAGGAAACGTTTACGCAGCAGCATCTAAGTCGGTTTATATTGATCAGGATTATTCACTAATTGATAATCAGCTTTCTGTTTTCGAACAGGCGGAGAAATTTAACGTTTCGGGATTACAGGAACATGATATCCGAATGAGACTTAATCGGTTTTTGTTTTCGCAAAATGATCTGGATAAATCCTGTAATTCTTTGAGCGGTGGTGAAAAAATGCGATTGATGCTTTGTTGTCTTACTATCAACAACGAATCACCTGATTTGATTATTCTGGACGAACCTACAAATAATCTGGATATACAGAATATTGAAATCCTTACTGCCGCAATTAATGAATATCAGGGAACGCTGATTGTGATTTCACACGATGAATATTTTTTGGAACAAATAAACATTAAGAAGACAATTAATCTTAATTAGGCAAAATTTAAAATATAATTTGTCTTGATACTATATGCTAATTGATGCAGTGTCAATTAGCATATAGTATCAAGACAAATCTCCATTTATTATCCCAGCCAGCCATCGCGATCTAAACTTCTGTATTGAATTGCCTCGGCTATATGAGATGATATAATTTGCTGTGACGCATCTAAATCGGCAATTGTCCGGGCTACTTTCAAAATCCTGTCGTAAGCTCTTGCCGAAAGATTAAGACGTTCCATTGCTGTTTTTAATAATTGTTTTGACTTGTCGTCAAGCGCACAAAATTCCCTAATTTGTTTGGTATTCATTTGGGCATTATAATTAATGTTTGGCAATTCTTCAAACCTAACCGTTTGCAACTCACGTGCAGCGGTTACTCTTTTTCGAATTTCGACACTACTTTCGGCTTTTCTGTCGTCTGATAATTTCTCGAAAGGAACGGGTGTCACTTCAATATGAATATCGATTCGGTCCAATAATGGTCCGGAAATTTTACTCATATAACGTTGCATTTCGTGTGGTGACGAAGTATTTGGCACACTTGGATCATTAAAGAAACCACTCGGACTTGGGTTCATACTTGCAACCAGCATAAATGATGAAGGGTATGTTACAGTAAACTTGGCTCTAGAAATAGTGACTTCCCGATCTTCCAATGGTTGACGCATTACTTCGAGGACGTCACGTTTAAATTCCGGTAATTCATCCAGAAACAAAACCCCATTATGTGCCATCGAAATTTCACCAGGCTGTGGATAACTGCCTCCACCAACCAGCGCAACATTTGAAATCGTATGATGCGGACTGCGAAATGGCCTTTGATTCATTAAACCTACTTCCTTTAATTTTCCTGCCACACTATGAATTTTAGTAGTTTCAAGTGCTTCGCGCAAAGTCATAGGCGGTAGAATACTTGGTAATCTTTTTGCCAGCATTGTTTTTCCTGCTCCGGGAGGACCAATTAAAATGATATTGTGCCCTCCGGCTGCGGCGATTTCCATACAGCGTTTTATACTTTCCTGTCCCCGGACATCAGAAAAATCAAATTCAGGAAAATCGAGTGTTTTATAAAATTCGACTCTGGTGTCAATTGTTGTGGGTTCCAGAGTTCCTTTTCCTTCAAAAAAATCAATTACCTGCTGTAAGTTTTCAACTCCATAAACATCTAAACCTGCAACGATAGCTGCTTCTTTTACATTTTGTTTTGGAAGAAAGAAACCTTTATAGCCTTCTTCTTTGGCTTTTATTGCAATGGGCAAAGCCCCGTTTATAGATTGCAGACTTCCGTCGAGCGAAAGTTCTCCCATAATAATATACTGATCAACTTCGGGTGCTTTTATCTGATCTGATGCCACTAGAATTCCGATTGCCAGAGGCAAATCGTATGCAGAACCTTCTTTTCTAAGATCGGCAGGCGCCATATTGATTGTTATTTTCTTGCCGGGCATTGCATATTCATTATTCTTTAACGCTGCCGCAATACGATAACTACTTTCTTTTATGGCATTATCCGGCAGCCCAACTAAATGATAACCAATTCCTTTATCCATATTTACCTCAACGGTAATTGTTGTGGCTTCTACTCCAAAAACGGCACTTCCGTAAACTTTAATCAGCATAAAAATTTATTCATTAAATATTTCTAAAACTAACTAAAAATATTTAATTTATAATCTTTTTACTACAAAATATAATTTTAAAACTCCAACCCTATCTGATTTTTGATTTCATCAACTATTTTGCTTAAGTCCAAACTATTCTGATGTGACCACTGCTTACTTTCTATTGTATTGTTTCTAATACAGTTATGACATTCAATGGCTTCATGCGCATAGCCTTTTCCTAAATTGGGAAGTTTGAAAACAGCTTCCTGATTATTTTTAAATAAGGAATAACCATCTGCCATAAACCACGGAGAATTTAATTCGATCCTTCCTTTACTTCCGCTAATAGTAGCTTTCATATCAGATTCTGAAACAAAACCGGCATGCAGAACTGCCTGAGCAGATTCATATTGCAAGATCATACTGGTTTGCAAATCAACTCCAGAAGTATGATAGGTTGATTTTGCCATAATTTCCTGAGGAATTCCGAGTATGATATAGGCAAGAAATAATGGATAAACGCCGATATCAAACAGTGCACCTCCGCCTCTATTCTTATCCGTCATTCTATTTCCTTCTAATTCATTTACATAAAAAGCAAAATCGGCATTGATATACTTTATGTCACCTATTTCTCCCGTTTGTATTTTACTCAGGGTATCCTGAACAGAAGGAATAAATCTTGTCCAGAATGCCTCCATAAAAAATTTATTGTTCTTTCTGGAAGCTTCAATCATACGAATGGCATCCTTATAAGATAATGCAATCGGTTTTTCGCATAAAACATGTTTGCCTTTTTCTAAAGCCTTTATTGATAATTCTGCATGAGAATCATGTGGCGTTGCTATATAAACAATGTCTATCTGGGCATCGGCAAAAAGTGCATCATAAGAATCATATGCTTTTACACAATTATATTTTTGAGCAAATTCATTTGCTTTATTTATGTCTCTTGATGCAACTGCTGTCAATTCAGCATCTTCTAACAATAATAAGTCTGTAGCAAACTGATTGGCAATATTTCCTAAGCCCACAATTCCCCATTTTATTTTTTGGTTTTCCATTCTTAAATTTTAATTACAAAAAATGTTAAAAACATCAAATATACATTATCATAAAAACAAAAGAGACGTTTTTTGATAATATTCGGCACAAATTCAAAATAAAAATATCAGAAAAAAAACACAAAACGACAGAATGCTTTAAATAAGGAAAAAAAAATGTTGCCAAATTGTAAATTTTAAGTCAATTTTAACAAATACACGTAAAATATAGGGGGTCAAAATAAAAAATCAGCAAAAATCAACCATTGAACTCTATTTTTTTTAGGGGTGTCAATTCATTTTATACTTTTAACAAAAAATTTTAAAACTAAATAACTATGCGAAAAATTATTTTAAGTGTGATTCTTATCACGATTTTAGTACTAACCTTCATTTCAAATTTTATTCTATCTGACAATCCAATTCCTGCCGAAGCTGTAAAGTTTGACACAGGAGATACCGCCTGGATGGTCGTTGCAACAGCATTTGTTCTGCTTATGACTCCTGGATTAGGATTCTTCTATGGCGGAATGGTAGGAAAGAAAAATGTTATCAGTACAATGTTACAAAGTTTTATGGCAATGGTAATTGTTACCATTCTATGGGTTGTGGTTGCTTTTGGATTAGCATTTGGTCCAACAATTGGAGGAATTATCGGAGATCCAACTCATAACTTATTTTTTGAAGGCGTTGGTACCAATACTGCATGGAGTCTTGCTCCAACAATCCCTTTTATGTTATTCGCATTATTCCAGGCAAAATTCGCCATCATTACGCCTGCTTTAATTACAGGTGCTTTTGCAGAGCGTGTACGTTTCTGGGCTTATTTATTATTCATGGTTTTGTTTATCTTAATTATATACGCACCGTTAGCACACATGACCTGGCATCCTGACGGAGTTTTCTTCAAAATGGGAGTATTAGACTTCGCCGGAGGAACTGTAGTACACATGAGTGCTGGTTGGGCTGCATTGGCCGGAGCAATTTTCTTAGGAAAAAGAAAAATTCAAAAAGTTAATCCTGCAAGAATCACTTATGTATTATTAGGTACAGGTTTATTATGGTTTGGTTGGTTTGGTTTCAATGCAGGTTCTGCTTTAGGATCAAATGGCTTAGCTGTACAGGCTTTAGGAACTACAACTGTAGGTGCTGCCGCTGCTGCAATGGCATGGGTTTTTCTTGACAAAATATTAGGTCACAAATTATCTGCACTTGGAGCTTGTATTGGTGCTGTTGTAGGTTTAGTTGCTATTACGCCTGCTGCTGGTTTTGTAAGTATTCCTCACGCAATTTTCATCGGAGCTTTTGCTGCTATCGTAAGTAACTTCGTAGTTAGCAAATTCCCTAAAGGAAAAATTGATGATGCGTTAGATGTTTTTGCTTGTCACGGTGTTGGTGGTATGGTAGGAATGTTGTTAACAGGAGTTTTTGCTTCAAAAGCTGTTAATCCTGTTGTTGGAGATAATCAAGGTTTGATTTTCGGAACTCCAACCTTATTCATTAACCAATTAATAGCTTTAGTAATTGTTTCAATATTCGCTTTTGTTGGATCGTATATTTTATTCTTCATAGTAAATAAAATTACTCCTCTAAGAGTTTCAGAAGAAAAAGAAGAATTAGGATTAGATATTTCTCAACACGGAGAATACTTATAATATTTTTCAAACAACTAACACACCATAAAAAATCCCTCTGAATATAACTTCAGAGGGGTTTTTGTTTTGAATTAAATTCACCTGTTAATTTAAAATATTCTATATTCTATATTCTATATTCTATATTCTATATTCTATATTCTATATTCTATATTCTATATTCTAAAAAACTATTTAAAATTAGAAATTCCTTCTTTTAGCCATGCTAAATATTCTTCAGTAGTGACATAACTAATTGTAGGTTTAGAATTATTTAGATTTTTCCCTTCCAAATCTGTTATAACATACAAAGGCTGTGTGTTTGTTTTGTATTTCGAAATCATAAAATCTGTCCACTTGTCACCGATTGTAATAATTTCATCACCTGCTGCTGTTGTAAATTGTTCGTTTTTTGGCAATTCTCTTTTATCATCAACATACAGCGAAATCAAAACCACATCATTTTTCAGGATTGGCAAAATACTCGGATCAGACCAAACATTATTTTCCATCTTTCTGCAATTAACACAAGCATGACCTGTAAAATCTAACATAATTGGTTTATTGATTGATTTTGCATATGCTAATCCATCTTCGTAATCATGAAAAACCATAATACCATGCGGTCCTAATTCAGCACCATCCGGCAAACCTTTTATTGCATCAGCAGAACTGGCTGAATTTCCTGCACTACCAAATCCAAGAGGACTTTCACTATATTGTTGTGGCGGCGGAAATGCACTTATTAATTTTAATGGTGCTCCCCAAAGTCCCGGAATTAAATAAATGGTAAATACCAAAGAAAGTAATCCTACATATAACCTTCCGACAGAAATACGTTCCTGAGGACTATCGTGTGGCAATGTGATTTTTCCGAATAGATATAACGTTAATGCCGCAAATACTGCAATCCAGATTGCGATGAAAACTTCTCTTTCTAAGAAATGCAATTGCAAAACCAAGTCTGCATTTGATAAAAATTTAAATGCAAAAGCCAATTCTAAAAACCCTAAAAACACTTTTACTGTATTTAACCAGCCGCCTGATTTTGGTAATGAATTTAGCCAACCCGGAAACATCGCAAAAAGCATAAATGGCAATGCCAAGGCTAAAGAGAAACCCAACATTCCAACAATTGGCCCCAAAACACCATTAGTTGCAGCCTGAAATAAAAGCGGGCCTACAATTGGACCTGTGCATGAAAATGACACAATTGCAAGTGCCAAAGCCATAAATAAGATTCCTATAATTCCGCCTTTATCTGCTTGTTTGTCTACTTTATTTGCCCAGGAATTAGGCAGCATAATTTCGAATGCACCTAAAAACGATGAAGCAAAAACAATTAATAGGACAAAAAACAACAGATTAAAATAAACGTTTGTTGCTAACGAATTGAGAGCATCTGCACCAAAAATCCAGGAAACAGAAAAACCAAGTATAACATATATAAAAATAATTGCGATACCATAAATAATAGCATTTCTAATACCCGCAGCTCTCGTTTTACTCTGTTTTGTAAAGAAACTTACCGTCATTGGTATCATTGGGAATACGCAAGGTGTAAACAATGCTGTAAAACCTCCTAAAAAAGCAAGGAAAAACAAAGTCCATAAGCTTCCTTGTTGATCAGGAGCCGGGATTTCTTCCTGAGGAGAAATTCCTTTGGGAGCTATATGAACATCAGCCTTACTAGTATCAACCTCAACTGGTTTTACTGTATCTATAGCAATTCCCGTTACTTTTGTTTCATCAATTTTTGCTTCAGAAACTGTTGCAACAGCTACCATTTGAAATGATGCCGGAATTGGTATTGAGAATTTTTTATTTGAGTTGATACAAACTTCCTTACAAACCTGAAAATCAAAATCAACATCGACCGTTTTTAAGTTTGGATTGGTAATTATTATTTCCTGTTCAATATGAGCTTTCCCTTCAAAAAAAGTTTCATTAACTCCAAAAACATCATTAAAGGCAGTTTTCGTTTTTCCTTCTTTGGCTTTGCCAACCAGGTTGTAGTTTCCTTTTTGGTTTTTAAACACAATCTCTAACGGCAGCGGACCTCCGTCGGGTGTAAATTGCGAATACATATGCCAGTCTTTCTCAATCGTTCCATCAAAAATGAGGATGGCATTGCTTCCTGATTTTTTTTCAATTTTAGCAGTCCATTTAACAGGTTCCAGTATTTGGGCATTTCCTTTTGCAAAAGCAAAAATGAAAAATAGCAAAAACAGAATGGCTTGATTACAGACATTTTTTGCTATCGTTTGACAAGTTTGATTAAAGTTCATTATTGTAGTTCTATTTTGAGTATTTTATTAGTGGTATTTTCTATTTTAAATCTTTCATCCTGACGAATTCCGACAACCCATACAATCTGATTATCAGAACATAAAATCCATATTTTTTCTTTTTCGATGAGAGACAGTTTTTCGTCTTTAAACAGTTTACTCACTTTTTTGGATTTTCCATTCATGCCAAAAGGATGAAAAACATCTCCTTCATTCCATTTACGTAAAACCAAAGGAAAATGGATTTTTTTGGCGTCCACAAAGATAGCTTTATTTGAATCTATTGTAATGTCATCTACCTGACAAAGCTTCAAATTTAAGGGAAAATTAACTTCTGTTTCGCCTTCATTAATTTCATATTCCTGATTTTCATTCACTTCAGAAATAGGGCTTAAAATCAACGTTTCCCTATTTTTTAATAGTCTAAATTCCTCAGAAAACACCTGTTTACCGGACTGGCCCCCGACTAAATCATAAATATCATTCCAGGCAAGAAATCCAAATTCATTAAGCCATTGGTAGAGGTACGATTTATAATTTGGTAATTTTTTAAGCTGATTTAAATCAAAATGAATATCATCTCCTGCTTCTTTTGCAACCTGCTGATAAATCATGATCGAAGCGTCTTCGACCATCTCCTGCGATTCCTGCAAATAAGATTGTGTTTTCTGAAAAGCACTTAAAAAATTGGGATTGATTTCTTTTAGAATCGGAACCAAATCATGGCGAATTTTATTTCGAAGGTATTTATTTGATGCATTACTGCTGTCTTCGCGCCATTCAATATTGTTTTCCTGAGCATAATTCAGGATTTCTTCTCTGGAAAAATACAAAAGCGGACGAATGACTCTATCATTTTGTTCCGGAATCCCTGTTAACCCATCAAGTCCTGTGCCTCTTGTCAGATTTATTATAAAAGTCTCCAGATTATCATCTGCATGATGAGCAGTCAGGATATAATCGAAATTCTTAGTTTCTATAAGTTCATAAAACCAGCTGTAGCGCAATTCGCGGGCAGCAACTTGTGTAGAAAGTTTATAATCTTTTGCAAAAGCCTCTGTATCAAACTGCGTTGTAAAAACCGGAATATTATTTTTGTCACAATAATTTTGAACAAAATCCTGATCTCCAAAACTTTCTAATCCGCGAAGCTGGAAATTGCAATGCAAAACAGCAATTTCATAGGGCAATTGCTTCAGCAAGTGAAGTAAAACCATACTGTCTAAGCCTCCGCTCACAGCTAGAAACAGCTTTTTTTCTGCTAAAAAAGGAAATCTGGAAACGATATGATTTTGAAATTTTGAAAGCATTTGATAAATGTAAAAAATTAAAATGTATCTATTCTTAAATGAAATGTTAAGCGTGATGTTTTTTGCCGGTAAATAGTTTTTTATTGTAGAACCTGATGCATCGCTTTAGCCTTTAACAAACATTCTTCGTATTCTTTTTCAGGAATAGACAGCGAAGTTATGGCGCTTCCGACAGAAAACGAAACGTATTGGTTTTCCTGATTATATAAAATACTCCTTATCACGACATTAAAATCAAAATCGCCATCTGGTGTAAAATAACCTACGGCCCCGCTGTATAAACCCCGCTTTGTTTCTTCAAGGTTTTCAATAATTTTCATAACCGAAATTTTTGGTGCACCGGTCATACTTCCCATTGGGAAAGTTGTTTTTAAAACATCAATTGGAGAATATTGAAAATCTATTTTTGAGGTAATTGTCGAAATCATTTGATGTACCTGCAGAAAAGAATATATTTTGCAAAGCTCTGCCACTTCAACAGAACCTTTTTGCGCTGTATGCGACAAATCATTGCGAACCAAATCTGTAATCATGATATTTTCTGCACGTTCTTTTGGATCGTTTTCCAGATACTGCCTTGAAATTTCATCTTCTATCGGGTCAGAAAAACGTTTTGAAGTTCCCTTTATAGGTTGTGAAATTATAGTTTCTCCTACTTTTTTCAGGTAACGTTCAGGCGAAGCTGAAAGCAAAAATTGTTTATTATTTTTAAAGAAAACAGAAAATGGTGCTTGTGAAATTTCATTTAGTTTTTGAAATTTTTCCAATGGATTTATTACCGCATTTTCGGCAAAAAATTCCATACAAAAATTAGCTTCATACATATCACCTACGTGAATATGATTCAGCATTTTTGTTATTTTTTCTACATAAGATTCTTTTGAAATTCTTTGCTGGATATTTAGTTTTGCAACTGTCTCATAAACATCAGACTGAATTTGGGTAATTTCATCAAAATCGTCTTCAACTTCATCATCACAAAGAAATAAATACTTAATTTCCAGTTGATTTTCTTTTAGCAGAAAAATTTTTTTTGGTTGAAAGAAAAACAAATCCGGAAAATTCAATCCGTCAAAATTGGAGGAATTTAAATTTTCGACATTGTTCTTCAGGTCGTATGATAAATAACCAAAAAGCCAGTCTTTTGTTGTAGTCTGATATTGTCTGAGATCATCAAAAGCATTCTCAAAATCAGTCTTTAAGGAAGTAAAAGCATCTACGGCCAGCAGACAATCAAAGCTTGAATATTCTTGCGGATATGAATTGCTATCCAAAAAAACAACCTCTCGAAATTGTTGTGACCAAACTAAAAGCTGTTGTTTAATCTGCTCAGGATTGGCAATATGTTTATGGATTGAAACTCTCAAAAATAGATAAATTTTAGATTTCAAAATTACGACAAAAAAAATCCTTCAAAAAAGTAATCACCAAAAATTATTGGCACACTTTTTAGTACACGAGATTTAGTATAAAAACCTAATTATTAATTAACCCTTTAACCTTTTATGAAAACAATTGCACAATTAAGTTTGGCCTCATTAGTAATTCTTGCATTACTATTTTCCTGTAAAAAATCTGACGCAGCTGTTGGCGAAGAATCTGCAGATTATGCTGTTGCAGACAGCACTATTGTTTCTTCTTCTGCAGCGGTAGAAAAAAAAGACAGTAAACAAAAATTTATCCGTACGGCAGATTTAAAATTTAAGGTCCGAAATGTCGCAAAGTCAACTTATGCAATTGAAAACGCTGTCCAGAAATTTGGAGGTTTTGTAACTTATACCAATTTACAAAGTACCATTCAGGAACAGATTAAAACAAAAATAAGCCAGGACAGTACTCTTGAAACTACAAAATACACTGTCGAAAACAATATTACTATTCGTGTACCCAATACTCAGCTTGACACTGTAATTAAGACCATTGCCAGACAAATTGATTTTCTGGATTTCAGAGTAATCAAAGCTGATGAAGTTTCCTTAAAACTTTTATCCAATCAGCTGGCTCAAAAAAGAAGTGCTTCTACCGAAAAAAGAGTAGCAAAAGCAATTGATGATAAAGGCAAAAAAATAAATGACATTATTGATGCAGAAAAAACTTTAGCAAATCAAAAAGAAGCAAATGATACTAGTGTAATTGATAATTTGTCTATGCAGGACCAAATTAATTTCAGCACTATTACGCTTCAGCTTTATCAAAATGAAACTATTAAACAAGAAATAACTGCAGGAGAAAAAGATAGTCACGAATACAAGCCACATCTTGGAATCCAGATTGTAGATTCTCTAAAAAATGGCTGGTATATTCTGGAAGCGATATTTGTTTTTCTATTGAATCTTTGGCCACTAATTTTAATTACTATTGGAGGATTAATCCTTTACAAAAAATATAAAAAAAATTAGCCGAAGTGTTAATATTACAGCAATTTAATAAGAAAAAAATCACTATATTTGATATAGGCTTAGATAAATCCTAAAATACTGCTTTATTGATTATAATATCCTCAATAAAACAACCTCAAAAAAAGATTTTTATTTTATTAGAAAATTCCATTTGTAATGTATATCAGCAAATAATTTATATTTTTTTAACCTATTAAAAATCCTAGTATTATGAAAATTGCTACCATTATCGTCCGAGTTTTGATTGGTCTATTGTTACTTTTTGCTTCCATCAGCTTTTTCTTTAAGCTGGCCCCAGAACCGGAGGTAACAGGAAATTTTAAAGCCTTTAATATGGGCTTAGTTGCTTCAACTTATTTATTACCACTTGCAAAATCAATAGAACTGCTTTGCGGAATTGCATTTATAACGGGTCGCTTTGTAACATTGGCCAATATCCTGATATTACCAATTACAATCAATATTTTGTTTATTAATTACTTTATGGCTCCCGAAGGCCTGCCAATTGCAGCATTATTATTTTTGGCAAATTTATTTTTAATTTACAGATATTGGGATAATTACAGAAGTGTTTTCAGACCGTAAACTTTTATCTTCTTCAATACAAAAACCCGACAGGAACTAATCAGTCGGGTTTTTTATTTTAACTTGCTTTATCATGTTTTACCCAGATCAGTGCCGAAATATCATAGCCAATTTCCTGTGCCTTTTTTAGATATTCTGCATGTATATGTGCTGGGATTGTGGTTTCTCTTGAAAGTATCCAAAGATATTTTAGGCTTTCACCTGCAACGAGAGCATATTTATAATCCGGATCAATTGCAATTACATTGTATCCTGAGTAGAAAGGACCAAAAAATGAGACTCTAAGCATGCCGACATCGTCTTTTTTGACAAATTTGGCTTTCCCAATGCTTTGTTCCCATTCGTCTTTTTTGACGTTATAGCCCTTATTAGCAACTTTTATCGTACCGTTATCATTCAAAGAATAATTTGCTGTCACATTATCCATATCCTTTTCATATTTATAATCCAATCTTGCTACCTCATACCATTTTCCAAGATATCGTGCCTTATCAAAATTAGTGACCGCCGTGGCTTTCTTTGGAATTGTAGAAACCCCGCAGGAGTATAGTACATATGCAATACCTGCCCCTAACAAAACCGGAGCTATATATTTATTTTTCATGATGTGCTCTTTTTTATATTTGTATATAAATTTAATGCAACACTCAAAGAACTATTTACAGAATTATTTTTGTTTCTTATATCATATAAAGTTACTAATCAATATCTTAGAAAACAAAAAAAACCGCCAGAATATAAATTCTGACGGTCAAAATATGATTTTTCGTAATAAATTATACGTGTATTGCTCTGTTTTCCGTAGCTGCCAATGCTGCTTCTTTTACCGCTTCCGCGAAAGTTGGATGCGCATGGCTCATTCTTGAAATATCCTCAGCAGAAGCTTTAAATTCCATTGCAGTAACCGCCTCAGCAATTAAGTCTGCTGTACGGGCACCAATCATGTGAACTCCCAAAACCTCATCAGTTTTTTCATCAGCCAGGATTTTTACAAATCCGTCTAAGTCAGCACTTGCTCTTGCACGTCCTAAAGCTTTGAATGGGAAACTTCCTGATTTATATGCAATTCCTTCTGCTTTCAATTGCTCTTCCGTTTTTCCAACTGCAGCAACTTCTGGCCAGGTGTACACAACACCAGGAATTAAATTATAATCGATATGTGGTTTTTGACCAGCTAAGATTTCAGCAACCATAGTTCCTTCTTCTTCAGCTTTGTGTGCCAACATTGCGCCACGAACAACGTCTCCAATAGCATAAATATTCGGAACGTTAGTTTGTAAATGATCGTTTACCTCAACTTGTCCTCTGTCTGAAATTTTAACTCCGGCTTTGTCAGCATTCAATCCATCTGTGTACGGACGACGACCAACAGAAACTAATGAATAATCTCCTTCAAGGGTGATTGTTTCTCCTTTTGCGTTTTCAGCCTGAACAACAACAGCATCGCCGTTTCTTTCTACTGATTTTACCTTGTGAGAAACGTAAAATTTCATTCCTTGTTTTTTTAATACTTTAGTTAATTCTTTAGACAATGAACTATCCATTCCAGGAATAATTCTGTCCATAAATTCAACTACAGAAACCTGAGCACCAAGACGTAAATAAACTTGTCCAAGCTCGATTCCGATAACTCCACCACCAATAATTACTAAGTGTTTTGGAACTTCTTTTAATTCCAAAGCTTCTGTAGAAGTGATGATTCTTTCTTTGTCAATTTTGATAAAAGGCAAAGAAGATGGTTTTGATCCTGTAGCAATTACAGTATATTTTGCTTCGATAGTTTCAGATGTTCCGTCTGCTTTTGCAACTGCAATGTGCGTTGCATCTACAAAAGAACCTAAACCATTAAAAACAGTGATTTTATTTTTATCCATTAAGTAGTTGATTCCACCTACGGTTTGATCTACAACTGCTTGCTTGCGCGCGATCATTTTCTCTAAATTGATTTTTACATCTCCGGAAACTTCGATTCCATGATCTGCAAAATGTGCAATTTCTGCATAATGATGAGAAGATGATAATAGTGCTTTTGAAGGAATACAACCTACATTAAGACAAGTTCCGCCTAATGAATTATATTTTTCTACAATTGCTGTTTTGAAACCTAATTGTGCGCAACGAATTGCTGATACATATCCGCCCGGTCCTGAACCTATAATGACTACGTCAAATGAACTCATAGTTTGTTAATTTTATTTTTAGCGATACAAAATTAAGGAATAAAGTTTTGTTTAAAGTTTAAATCTCAATGTTTTTTGTTTGAAATTTTGGGTTTGCATTTTGCCACAAAGGCACTAAGACACAAAGTTTTTTTACACTGCGAATTTTACTGCAAAGTTCGCAAAGGTTTTTTATTTATTGGGTTGAAATTTTGCGCGCAAAGTCGCGAAGACGCAAAATTCAAAAATCTTTGCGATTCTGCGACTTTGCGAAGTTATTATAAAAAAACTTTGTGCCTTAGTGCCTTTGTGGCAAAGGGCTTCCTCAAAAAATTACCGTCGAATTCTTTACCTCACTAATCATAAACATACTTTGTGTGCTCCCGATATGCTGTAATGACGTTAATTTGGTTACCAAAAATTCTCTATATGCTTCCATATCTTTTACTAATACCTTTAGAATATAATCGTAATCACCGCTTACGTGATGGCATTCTAAGACTTCGTTGAGTTTGATGACTTCACTTTCGAATTTGGTTAAGAATTCTTTGGTGTGCTGAATGAGTTTTAAATGACAGAATACTACAAAACCTCGTTCTATTTTGGTTTTGTCTACAAGCGCAACGTAGTTTTTGATGATGCCTTCTCGCTCTAGTTTTTTGATTCTTTCGTAAACTGCGGTTACCGAAAGGTTGAGTTTTAAGGACAATTCCTTGGTTGTTTTTTTACTATCGGTTTGAAGCAAAACAAGGAGTTTTTTATCGGTGGGGTCTAGTGTCATATTTAAGTTTATGGTGTTGTTTATAGTTTTGGTTGAAATGAAAGAAAATCTATTGCTTTGGAAATATTGAAACAAATTTAGATTAATAATCTTTAATAATTAATATATCTAGTTTTAAAATCTAATTACAATACTTTTTGTTGATTATTTTTCTACAAAGATGTTATTTTGAATGGAATTTATTTTGAAAAAATGAGTGTCCTAGCCCTGATAGAAGTGAAAATCCTTTTGTGCCGGTCCCGAGGCTTCGGGAGGCACAAAAGATTGAAACGGATAGCAGGAAACAGCTCCTAAAAATTAACATTAAAACAGGTTTTAAGCTCACGCGACCTGAAACTTGAAACTTGAAACAAAAAAACTAAATATGAAAAACTTTAACCCAGCAGATAAAATTCAGGATTTGCAATACTTTGGTGAATTTGGAGGAGTGAATCCGTCGATTTCTGATTCGTCTACTTATACTTTTTTATCGGCAAAAACGATGTTCGATACTTTTGAGGGAAATATGGAAGGCTGCTATTTGTATTCGCGCCATTCTTCGCCTAGTAATTTGTATCTCGATCAGGCTTTGGCGGCAATGGAAGGAACGGAAACGGCAAATGTTTCGGCTTCGGGAATGGGAGCTATTACGCCTACTCTTTTGCAGCTTTGCGGAGCCGGCGACCACATCGTTTCGAGCCGGACAATTTACGGAGGAACGTATGCTTTTTTGAAGAATTTTACTCCGAGATTCGGAATTGAAACCAGCTTTGTAGACATTACAAAACTGGATATTGTTGAAGCTGCAATTACATCAAACACGAAAGTTTTGTATTGTGAAACGGTAAGCAATCCACTTTTGGAAGTTGCGGATATTGCCGGTTTAGCTAAAATTGCTAAAAAATACAACTTAAAGTTGGTGGTAGACAACACTTTTTCGCCTTTATCAGTTTCTCCGGCAAAACTTGGGGCTGATATTGTAATTCATTCTTTGACAAAATACATTAATGGAAGCAGCGATACGGTTGGAGGTGTAACTTGTGGATCGAAAGATTTTATTAATTCGTTGAAAAATGTAAACACTGGCGCAAGTATGCTTTTGGGACCAACAATGGACAGTTTGCGTTCGGCTTCGGTAATGAAAAATTTAAGGACTCTTCATATCCGAATTAAACAACATAGTCATAATGCTCATTTTCTTGCGGATCAATTTGAAGCTGATGGTTTGAAAACGGTTTATCCGGGGCTAAAAAGCCACCCAAGCCATGAATTGTACAAAACGATGATTAATTCTGAATATGGTTTTGGTGGCATGATGACAATTGATGTCGGTACTTTGGCAAAAGCCAATGAATTAATGGAGTTGATGCAAGCGAGAAATTTGGGTTATCTGGCGGTAAGTTTAGGATTTTATAAAACATTATTCAGTGCACCTGGAACTTCTACTTCTAGTGAAATTCCTTTGGAAGAACAACAACAAATGGGATTAACTGATGGTTTGATTCGTTTTTCTATTGGACTGGATAATGATATTCAGCGTACTTATGAAATGATGAAGGAATGTATGGTGGAGTTAGGAATTTTAAAACACGAATTTCACTGATTTTCACTAATTATTGCACAGAGAGTTTACAGAGAATCTCAAAATTTATTTTTCACGCAGATTTTAAAAAGATTTAAGCAGATGTACACAGATTCATTTATTGCGATTAGCTAAAAAAAAATCTATTTTGATCTGCTTTAATCTGCCAAATCTGCGTGAAACAAAATCATTTTAATCGTGTAATCTGTGGCAAAAATAAAAAAAGCCGTTCTGGGATTATTTTCAGAACGGCTTTTCGATATATAGCATTTGACTTTTAACTTTTAACCTCTAAAGGGAAGTTTAGCTTACTATTTTTTCTACTATAAGTAAAGTAAATAAACAATCCGATTAATAACCAGATTGTGAAATAAATCCAATTCCAAACGCTTAGTTCGGCCATCATGTACAGGCAGCAGATTAATCCTAAAAGCGGAATTAAAGAAAGGTTTTTTCTGAAAGCCCAAACCGCTAATCCTACTAAAACAAAAAGGAAAATCCACATTGGGATTTTGTGTTTGAATAAACTAAAACCTGATTCGTATTTTAGAGAATCATTGATTGGCAAACCTTTTACAACTTCTGTATATTTTGCTTCATCGTCCTGGTATTGACCTAATAAATGCTCTAAATCTGAAGTTTCGGCTGTTTTGTTATTTACTTCTATGCTTTTTAAATAATTAAAAACCTTTTCAGATTCTGTTTTATCTAAAGAAGTTACAATTGTTGTGGCATCATTTATCTGTGCTTCATTATTAATAAAAGCCATTGTAGCTTTATTGTTGAATGCAAAAGCATAATACAATCCGGCAATCATTAATACGGGAAGAATGAATTTTGAGTTTACATAAGGTGTCTTGAATTTTCCTCTTGGAATTTCTGGTTTGTTTTGCAAGACCAATACTCCGGCACAAACTAATACAAAGGCAAATAAAGTCCCAATACTACATAGGTCTGTTACCATTGTTAAGTTTAAAAACAAAGCCGGAACCGCAACCACAAAACCAGTTACGATTGTTGCAAAAGAAGGTGTTTTGAATTTTGGATGCACTGTAGAGAATTTCTTTGGCAGTAAACCATCACGGCTCATGCTCATCCAGATACGCGGCTGTCCCATTTGAAAAACCAACAAAACGCTGGCCATAGCAATTACGGCACTTACGGCAATAATGCCAGACATCCATTTTAGATCTAATTTGTCGAAAACAAACGCAAGAGGATCTCCAACATTTAATTCGTTATAACGCACCATTCCGGTTAAAACCAAGGCAATGGCAATATATAAAATGGTACATATTATAATCGCCCACATCATTCCTCTTGGTAAATCACGCTGTGGATTTTTACATTCTTCTGCAGTGGTCGAAATAGCATCAAAACCAATATAAGCAAAGAATACAGCAGAAACTCCTTTTAAAACCCCTCCTACTCCATTTGGCGCAAACGGATCCCAATTGGCCGTATCTACATAAAATACACCTACAGCAATGACCAAAAGTACCACGCAAAGTTTTACAACAACCATTAAGTTACTTGCATTACGAGACTCTTTCATTCCTCTGTAAACCAAAGCAGTAATTAAAATAATAATGAACAATGCCGGAATATCAGTTACAAAATGAAAAGAACCAATGGTTGGCGCTGTGGTCCACGCAGTGTATGCAGCCTGCAATCCTGAGCCTAAATTTTCGTATGTTTTTCCACCCTGCATTAAAGCTGTGGCATCTTTAAAACCGTTTGAAGCGGTTAAATAATCCATCTGTATCCATTGTGGCAAATCTATACCGCCGCTATGGAGCAGTCCGGTAAAATAATCACTCCACGATATCGCGACAGTTATGTTTCCTACGGCATATTCCATGATTAAAGCCCAGCCAATTATCCAGGCAATAATTTCTCCAAAAGCTACATACGAATACGTATAGGCACTTCCGGAAACGGGAACCATCGAGGCAAATTCGGCGTAAGCAAAAGCGGCAAAACTACAGGCCAATGCTGTAAATAAAAACAAGAAAATTACGGCTGGACCGCCATCTGCACTGGCTTTTCCGATAGTACTAAAAATACCTGCTCCAACAATTGCTGCGATTCCAAAAGCAGTTAAATCCCTAGTGGTCAAATGCTTTCCAAGAGCATTATGACCATCTGCTTCGTTTTTTGCAACTTGCTTGAGAATATCTTGCACCGTTTTTTTTCGGAATAAACCTGATAATGCCATATGTGGTTTTGCTTTTATAAATTAATATATTTAAGTCTTTGTGGTTTTATTTTGCAAATAATGCAAAAATTATCCTGATTTCAAATATATAAAACGATTTTGTTTTATTGGGAATTATTTTTTGCCACTAAGGCAGTAAGACGCTAAGTTTTTTGCCCCTGGGTTTTACTAAATAAAACTAATTTAAGCTGGTTTATTTTCTTTTTTCCATAGGTCTCTAAGACATGAAGTCTTTTTTAGCCACAAATTTCACAAATTAGCACAAATTATTTCACGCAGATAGACAAAGATTAATTAAAAAAAAATAAAAAAATCCGCTTTTATCCGCGTTTTCACGAAGTGAATCCGTGTTCATCCGCGTGTCATCTCTCATCGCAAACAGTTCCTCAAAATACTAACCGGATGCTGTGCTTCACGTTTCGTTCCGTCATAAATTTGGTGTCGGCAGCTTGTTCCTGCAGCGGCGATTTTTACATTCTCGGCTGTGGCACGCACTTTAGGAAAAAGTGTATCTTCTCCCATTTGCATACTCACATTATAATGTTCTTTTTCATATCCAAAAGAACCCGCCATTCCGCAGCAGCCCGAATTATAAATTGTTACTGTATGATTGGTCGGTAAATTGAGCATCGCAAAAGTTGCTTCAACAGAACTCAAAGATTTCTGATGACAATGTCCGTGAATTTTGATTTCTTTCTTTTCTTCTGAAAAAGAATCTGGTCGGATTTTACCATCGATAATTTCTTTTTTAAAGAATTCTTCAATTGTAAAGGTATTTCTGGAAAGCTTTTCTGCACTTTCCTTATCATCTGCCAAACGCAGATATTCGTCTCTAAAAGTAAGAATTGCCGAAGGTTCAAGACCAACCAAAGGTGCATTTCCTAAAACCAGATCTTTAAAAACATTTACATTATGATTCGCAATTTTCTTGGCTTCTTCGAGAAAACCTTTAGAAAGATAGGCTCTTCCGCTTTCTTCATGATTTATTATCAAAACCTGATACCCTAATTTTGTCAATAATTCAAAAGCATCAATTCCGATATTTACATCATAATAGTTTGTGAATTCATCTACAAACAAATACAATCTTCCGTTTGGGAAATCAGTAACTGTAGGTTTATGATTTTCGTGCCATTTTCTGAAAGTAGTTTTCGCCAATAACGGAACCTGCCTTTCAGGTGCAATTCCCATTGTTTTCTTGACAATCGACTGATTTGAAATAAAATTGGTAATCGACGGAAATTTACTTCCCATTTTATTCAGTTTTGCGTTATTGGCAAAAATCTTATTTCGGGTAGAGAATCCGTTTGCCTTTTGATATTGGTATAAAAATTCGGCTTTCAAAGTGGCCACATCTACATTACTTGGACACTCGCTGGCGCAGGCTTTACAGCTTACGCACAACTCAAAAACTTCGTATAATTCTTTTTGGTCAAATTTGTTTTCTTTCTCTGAATACGTCAAATACTCACGCAAGGCATTCGCTCTCGCACGCGTTGTTTCCTTTTCATTTTTGGTCGCACGATAACTCGGACACATCGCTCCGCCTGCCGATGGCAATTTTCGGCAATCGCCAGAGCCGTTACATTTTTCGGCAGCACGCAAAATGCCTAAACTATCTGAGAAATCCTGAAACGTTTTAATATCCGGTTCTACCCTGCCCGAAACCACACGATGGTTTTCATCCATCTTTAAAGCGTTGACAATCTTCCCGATATTCAAAACCGAATTCGGGTCAAAAGCTAATTTAATACGTTTCAGCAATTCATAATTCTTCTCGCCAATCATAAACGGAATAAACTCACCGCGCACAATTCCGTCGCCGTGTTCACCGCTTAATGAACCTCTGTATTTTTTAACCAAATGAGCTACTTCGGTTGCAATGGTCCTGAATAATTTTAAATCAGACGTTTTCTTCAAATTCAAAACCGGACGAAGGTGCAATTCTCCCGCACCCGCATGCGCATAATAAATCGCTTCTTGTCCGTGACTTAACATCATTGCCGAAAATTCAGCAATATAATTCGGCAGATCGCTCAACTCAACGGCAGTATCTTCAATAGAGTCGGCTGCTTTATTGTCGCCTACAATACTTCCCAAAAGTCCAAGTCCGGCTTTTCTGAGTTCATTGGCTTTGTCAATATCGTTTCCGTAAATCTTTACACGGGCATAGCCAAAATTATGTTTCTCTAAATCGGCTATTAAGGCATCGGCTTGTTTTTCGGCATCCTCCAGACTGTGAGATGCGACTTCAAACATCATAATTGCTTTGGGTTCACCCACTAAAAAAAATCGGTTTTTAACATGTTCACGATTCGTTTTGGTACAATCCAAAATCGTATCATCAATCATTTCACAGGTGTACAAATGATGTTTCATCGCTACCACCACAGATTCTAAAGATTCCTGAATGGTATGATAATGTCCCACAACCATAATATTATGTGCCGGCGGCAAATCGTCTACTTTTAAGGTAACTTCTGTAGTAAAAACCAAAGTTCCTTCGCTTCCGCAAAGCAGTTTACCCAGATTGATAGTTGGCTCATCACCTCCAAACAACTCCGATTTTAATAAAACATCAACTGCATAGCCTGTATTTCTGCGGTGAATTTCCGGTTTTGGAAATTCCTTTACAATTTCTTCCTGAGTCGCCTTAACCGAAAGTTCGTCGTAAATGGTTTTATATATTTTATTTTCTAAAGTATCCCCTTTGGTTTTTTCGATAAATTCAGCAGAAGTCAAATCCTTAAAAACAACTTCAGAACCATCGCTCAAAAGTCCTTTTAGCTCCACAATCTTATCGCGCGTAACACCGTAGCGGATAGAAGTAGTTCCAGACGAATTATTTCCAACCATTCCACCCACCATAGCACGGTTTGAAGTCGAAGTTATCGGTGCGAAAAATACCCCGTGCGGTTTCAAAAACAAATTCAGTTCATCACGAATTACGCCCGGCTGTACCGTAACCGTTTTTTTTACGGGATCAAAATCAAGAATCTTAGTAAAGTTTTTAGAAACGTCAATAACAATTCCATCACCAACCGCTTGTCCGGCCAGAGAAGTTCCGGCAGTTCTTGGCGTAACCGAAACATTATGCTGAGCCGCAAACCTGATTAGTTTCGAAATATCTTCAATAGTTTTGGGCACGGCAACTGCTTTAGGTTTTATTCTGTAAACCGAAGCGTCTGTTGAATAAAGTGTTTTATGAAGATCATCGTATAAAAGTGTTCCTTCCAACGACGCTGATAATTGTTCTAAATCCTTAAGTATTGACATTATATATGACCTGAAAATGAATTACAAAAATAGTTCTTTTTAGGTTCTTTTAATAGGTTCAGGGGTGCAAAGAAAAAAAGGTTTAGAGTTTAGTCTCATTTTGTGTCATTTCGACGAAGGAGAAATCCTCGCAAGTAACTCCGCAACGAGAGGCCAATCTTTGTCGAGCTTCTTATGAGGATTTCTCCTTCGTCGAAATGACAAATAGTATGGTATAATTATTACTTTAAATAGCTTTACGAATCTTCGATTTTTACAATTGGGATTTGGAATTTAGAAAATTGGAATTTCATTTTTTATAAGGAGCTATTTCCTGCTATCCGTTTCAAGAGAACTTCTATTAATCATAAAAGTATTTATTATATTAGCTTAGAAATAGAAGAACCACATCTTTTTTATATTATTTTTCTTACTTATAGTTGTTTTTTTTCCTACATTTACAATTCTTAAACTACAACATTAAGAACGAAATAAGACTTGCCCTTGTATTATGTGTGCGGTATCGGAAACGACCGTGGGCGCTGTTGTAGGCGTTAGAAACACTAATTTGCAAGGGTTTTTTATCTCTAAAACTACAACATTATGAGTACCAACACCCTATCAAAAGAAGCCGAAAAAAGGCTAGTCGATTTTTTTAACGACACAATAAACCCCGAAGAAATGTCCAGAGCAATAAGAAAACTAAATTATATACTTGCCTTAGGCATTGTACGCCAAGACCCAACTCTTCAAAACGAACTTCTCAATTTAGAAGACGGCTTTTTTTGGCTGAATGAATTAGCCGAAGTTTTAAATCCTTATTTGATCTTGGAGTAAAGTTTATTAGAATTTTATATCAATGGAAAAACCTCGATTTTTTAAGATCGAGGTTTCTTTTTTGATTTCTTTTTTGATTATTGGAACGGGTATGAAGTCGGGAGACTTCGCACAGCGTGCAACTTTTAATGATTTTTTCGGTTTTTTGAAGACTTTGAAGAGCGGGGATTAAAAACCATGAAAATTATTATAATATGATGTTTTTACAATTTTAAATTTTCGATCAAGTTGTTCAGCACTTGAAATTGAAATCAATTGTTTATTAAGTAAATTATATATAAAAATATCTTTTAAACTGTCAATTGTTGCTTCATTATATAAATCAAAAAGATTTATTTTAAATAATTTTGTAAAAAAATTTCTCGGAGCCAATTCAATACTCAAAAATTGATACACGTCCATTTCTGCAAAAGTTTGCTCAATGCCTTTATTATTTATATAATTTAAAAATTTATTAATAAATAAAGGTGTTTTAATGCGTTTAGCTGTATTTTCAATTTGCCCTTCCTCAAAATACATTTTTACAAATCGAATTGGTATAAAAATTAAAATTCCAAAAATAAAGTAATTGAGATAAATAAGATCGAATGGAAAGTATTTTGAAAGAATTTTCGCAACATCGTCTATTTTTGTTACAGCTCCAATTATTAATGTTAAAATAAAAGTGATTCCTTGGGATAGTAGACTACTCTTGGATGGCTTATAATGTTTAATCAAATCATCTGTTTTTTCATCTCCTTTGTCTCCTTGAAACTTTAATATTTGTTTTTTCAAGTCAATTATTTCTCTTTCATTCATTTCTTTTGTGAACTTAAGGTTTTTAATAATTGCTTCATAAATAATAATTTCCTGTTTGTTTTTCACAATTTCATATTCCTTTTCATATAAAATCATGTCACTTGGCTTTTTCTGCTGTTTTTCTTGCTCAATATATTTAGAAAGTTTAACTAAAAGTGCATCTAAATTTTTAAATTTTTCTTCCGCATCTTTTTTTCTTTCATCATCAAAAAATTTATCAGGATGCTGTGAATTTCTATATTTATATAAAAGATCATAAAGTTCTGTAGATGCTATATCTCCAGTTTCTTGTAATTCATCTTTTACAGTTTGAATTATACTTGTTGTCAATTCCTCCATATTTTATTCTTAATTTAATACTTAATTTTGATTTTTATATTCTTTAATGCTCGACAATATTCTTAATAAAATTAATAATTGGTACTTTTAAAATATCAATATGTCCAAGATTTGGTTGAAGTATATTCTTCCAGAATAAATTAGCATTAAATGGCTTTCCATCACTTTCGTTGAAATTGTTACTATATCTTAATTCGGCAGGAATAAAAATACTTTTATGTGCAGGTTCGAAAGTAATTTCATGAATTTGAAAAAGTCCACATGAATAAATCTCTTTTTTAAAATCTGAATTAAATTGCTCATAAATAGATTTTTGAATTCCTTTATCAAATTTTATCAATCCAAATTCGTCATTTCCTTTTATTTCAGAATTATCAGAGTCACATATTACGTGATATTTAATATTAAACTTAGAAAAAATTTTTTGGAAGAAAGGGATATTATTTACTGTACCACAATTAACGATAAAAATATCTTTGAGAGGATTAACTTCATTTAAATAACCTCTTAAAATTATTTCTTCAGTTGGTCCTTCAATTAAAATTACCTCATCTGAATAGAAAGATTCACATATAAAAGGATTAAATCTAAGAACTTCATTCATTTCTTGTTTTAACTGTTCTTTTGAAACAATATGTTTAGATTGTTTTAAGAAATCATCATTTATCTGAAATAGCTTTGTTCCATCATTATATTTAACCATTCTTACTAATGAAGATTTTTCTTTTGTAATATCAATCATTTGAGGTGAATGTGAGGCACAAAGAATTTGATATGGTGTTTCTGATTCACTAACTTTATATATTAGAGAACGTAATTGTTTCATAAGTTTTGGATGAAGAAAAAGCTCAGGCTCTTCAAATAAAACTATATAGTCTTTTCTATTATCAACTCTTTCAAATTCTTCCGCTATGTCTTTCATTAAAAGTAACGAAAAAATTGCTGATCTAACCGCCCCGTGACCAATCCTATCATAATTAGTTGGTATCGAATCGTCAATTAATCCATCACTATTTTTTTGTTCAAAATGTATTGAAAAATTTTTGCCAATTGAATTTTCTGTCCACTTTACTTTGTCTTTTTCACTAAGTTCAATTTTAGTGTTAGGAAAAAGTTCTTGAAAGTATTTATTAACTTCCTTTTTGTATAAATCAATAGATACAGGATTATATAATTTATCTTGAAGTTCTTGAATTTTTTCTTGTGCTGCTTTTAATTCTTGTCTTTCTGTATCTTTTAGATTTGATTCCGCTTTTAGTTTTAAAATTGCATTAATTATTGTTTCAACTTCTGACTCTGTAGGCATCGCTTTTATAAAAATAGGAGTGGGCAAAGCAGCTTGAAAAACACTATCTAAACCAATTCCTCCATAATTTTTCTTTACCCATATATCTTCTTCATAATTCCATGTAAAATTCTCAGTAGTTTCAAAAGTAATTTTCTTGCCTTCTTTTGGTTTTAAAACTTTTTTTATTTTTAGAAAATTATTGTCATTCAACCATTTTTTTAATCCATCTTGTTTGTTTTTTATAGATTCTTTTTGAAAATCATATTCGTCTAGTTGAAGCACTAATTCAAATTCAATAACATTTTCAGAATTTACTCTGTAGATATCTTCAGGAGTGGGTGTAGCATTTTTATAAAAGAATTCATAAGCTTTTAAAAAACTTGATTTTCCAACATTGTTTTGACCTAATAAAAAAATAGTATTTGAATTATTAAATTCAATTGTATTGTTTTCTATTCCCCCAGAAATTCCTCTAAAATTATTTACTCCAAACGATATTATTTTCATCTTTTATATTTTTATAGTTTTTATTTCACTCTCACTTTTGTCAATCTAGCTAATGATAAACCTTTTTTGTTTTTTTTATTCAATATCATATTAAAAACAAATGTACTTTCCAAACAATAACATATTTTACGGAAAACCTTACCTAATGAATTTTCATCAAAATTTTCATCAAAAATATCAATTACTAATTCCAAACATCCAAGTACTTATACCTGATTTTGCCCACAAAAAAAGCCCAACCAATACGGTCGAGCTTTCCCAATATATTCAATAAAATCTATTTCTTCTCCTTCAACAACTTCTCTAATTTCTCTTTCGTTTCCGGAATTGCTTTTAGCGTTAAAGCTTTTTTGAAAGTTTCAATCGCTTTTGCTTTATCGCCTTTTTCAAGATATAAATCACCAAGAGAATCATAACAATTGGCACTTTCTGGATAGTTGGTTGTATTGAGTTTAAATAAGGTTTCGGCTTTTGCTAATTGTTTGGCACCCATCATTTGGTAACCTAAATTATTAATTTGGTTTTCGCCAGGTTTTACGATATACCCCATGTTTTCAGAAACATTTTTGTAATGCGCAACCAATAAAGAATCTAATTTAAAATCAGGATTTTTTAATTCGCTGTCGTAAATTTTAAGTTTGTAGAATTCAAAAATAAATCGAAGCGCGTCGTATTCTCCAATCAAACGTACCGAAGGATGATTGTCATCTTCATAAAATTTGTATTTAAAACGCAATTGGTTCTTTTTGTTTTTAGATTGCTCTTTGATAAATGCTAAATTACTGCGAATAAGTCCCGTAGTTCCGCTTGTATCTTTTTGAACGCTTACGGTATCAACGCCTCTTTCTAAACGGTTTGCCATTGCCATATACAATGTTTTTCCTTTATAATTTTGAGTTGGTAAAATCGTTTTAGCTTCTTTTACCACTCTCTGATTGTCCCACCACAACGAAGCGTCAAGAGAAACATACGAGTTAAACAATTTCGGATTATGCAAAAAAGTATTCATAACCGTCAAACCTCCAAGCGAATGGCCAATAAAAGTTTTATACGTTGTGGTTGGATAATTGGCATCGATGTACGGAATCAATTCTTTCTCGATATACGACATAAATTTTTCGCCGCCGCCTACAACATCTGGCAATTCTTTGTCTGTACCGGTTGTCAAATCCACAAGTCGGTTTTGGTGCAGGATTCCCACCACAATCATGGGTGGGCAAAGATTCGACTCGGCCATGTGTTCTGTAATACTGACAACGGTATTGAAATTTTCGCTCCCGTCTAACAAATAAATGACAGGATAATTACCTCTGTCTTTGATCTTGTTTCCTCCATTACTATTCGGAATATGGATCCAGACTTTGCGCTCCTGCCCTAATATTTTTGAAGAAATGGTCTCTTCAAATCCTGTTGTAAATGGACTGTTTTCCTGCGCCTGCATACAATAAGTGAGTATAAAGAAGGCTAGAGAATAAAAAAATGTTTTCATAGTTTTTTGATTAAATGTTTGATTGATGATTTAAATTCCACAAAACAATTTTGAAGAATTCGGGACAAACATAACCAATTAATAATAAAACTTTTTCTCCATTTTTAACATTTTTAGAATTAAGTTTCTTTTTCGAATTGTGGAATTTTAGAAATAAAAAATTCCTTTTTCACTATATTTATATGCAAATAAATCTGATTTTAGCCTTATCAAATAAAACACTTCATTTTAATGAATAAAAACATAAGCGCTCTTTTTGAAATCGCTCAAAAAGAGACCCGAAAAATAATAGGTTTAATGTCCGGAACTTCGCTCGACGGATTGGATATTGCGCTTTGTGCTATTTCTGGCGCGGGAGAAAATACGTCTGTGAAAATTATGGAATTCGAAACCATCAGTTACACCGAAGATATTAAAACCGAAATCCGTAAAGTATTTGCACAGAAAACAATCGATTTTCAGCATTTGGTTTTATTAAACGAATGGATTGGTCTTTTGCACGCCGGCATGGTCAACGATTGTCTCAATAAATGGAATATTCCCGCGAACGAAGTCGACCTAATCGCCTCGCACGGACAAACGGTTTTGCACGCTCCAAAGTTTTTGCATCAGCAGGAAAAATTTCCCAATGCAACTTTGCAAATTGGAGACGGCGATCATATTGCAGTAAAAACCGGAATTATAACTTTATCCGATTTCAGACAAAAACATGTTGCTGCAGGTGGCGAAGGCGCACCTTTGGCGGTTTATGGCGATTATTTACTCTTTAGCAAAAAAGGCGAAAACCGCATTATGCTCAACATGGGCGGCATTGCCAATTATACCTATCTCCCCGCTTCTCTGAACGCTGAGGAGGTTTTTGTAACCGATACCGGAACAGCAAATACGTTAATTGACATTTTTACCAAACATTATTTTCCTGAAAAAAGCTACGACAAAGATGCCGAAATTGCCCAGACGGGAACGGTAGATCAAACGCTTTTAACCGAATTAAAAAACGATACATTCTTCCAGAAAAGTTTCCCAAAATCAATTGGTCAAGAAGTTTTTAATTTTGAATTTGTACAAAAAGCACTTTCAAAAACCGGGTTAGAAACGATTTCGGCATCAGATTTGCTTGCCACTTTAACAAGATTGAGCGCAGAAACTATAGTACAAGGAATTCTTTTTACTATAAATCAAACAAATATTAAACCCGAAGAATTTCATATTTATATGTCCGGTGGCGGAACAAATAATCCGTTACTGGTAAAATGGTTAAAGGAATTATTGCCATGCCAGTTTCACACGAGTGATGATCTTGGCATTTTGAGCGATGCCAAAGAAGCGGTTTTATTTGCCATTTTGGCCAACGAAACTATTGCGGGAGGAAATTACAATTTCGGAAACAGCAAAGGAATTCCGTCTGTAACAATGGGAAAAATTTCGTTTCCTGATTAAGGAATTGCCACGAAGTCGCTAACGCACGAAGTTTTTTTTGCTACTTATTATTAATTAAAAAATTTGTTTTAAACAGATTAGATGAGTTTTTTACAAAAACTTTGTGTCTTCCCGTCTTTGTGGCAAAAAAAATCACAGACAACAGATTATTATTATTTATTGTAAATTTATTCAAAAACAACATATTAAAATCCGATAAATAACGTTCAAATTATAATTCCAGAATTATTTATTATAATCAGCCAAAAAAACTATTTTTGGTTCTTGTTAAAAAACATTGAAATGCATAAAAATCAGCACCTAATATATACTCTCTTATTTTTATTAACTATTGGATGGAATGTCAATTCTCAGATTAATGTGACGCATCCTAAAACTGAATTTAGAGGTGTCTGGATTGCAACTGTTGTCAACATCGACTGGCCAAAAACAGCGACAGACAACGTAGAAAAAGAAAAATCAGATTATCTTGATATTTTAGATACCTACAAAAAATTAAATTATAACGCTGTTATCGTACAGATAAGAAGTGTTGGTGATGCTTTTTACCCATCAGAACTGGCGCCTTGGTCCCGTTTTCTAACCGGAAAAGAAGGTCAGGCTCCAAGCCCGTATTACGATGCACTGGAGTGGATGATTGGACAGGCTCACCTGAGAGGTTTTGAATTTCATGCCTGGATGAATCCGTACCGCGCGACTTTTGATTTAAATAAAAACCTTTTGAGCCCCACCCATGATGTTTTCAAACACCCGGAATGGATGATTGAATATGGAGGAAAATATTATTATGATCCCGCATTACCGGAAGTTCAGGCACATTTGACCAAAGTGGTAAAAGAAGTGGTAGACAAATATGATATTGATGCCATACACTTCGATGATTATTTTTATCCGTATGCCGTTCCGGGAAAAGTGTTTAACGATACAGCTTCATTCAAAAAATACGGATCAGGTTTATCGCTAGCCGATTGGCGTCGTGCTAATGTGAGCAATTTTGTGCACGCTATTTCTACAACAATAAAAACAAGCAAACCATGGGTTCAGTTTGGTATTAGTCCGTTTGGGGTTTGGCGAAACAAATCGGTAGATCCAAGAGGTTCAGAAACACAATCTACCTCTAATTATGACGATTTGTATGCTGATCCGGTTTTATGGATGGACCAGAAATGGATCGATTATATTATGCCGCAATTATACTGGAGTATGAATAATCCGAGAGCTTCTTATTCTAAACTGGTAAAATGGTGGTCTGAAAACTCAAATAATACTGCTCTTTATATTGGTCATGCTTCTTATAAAATCAGGGCCGACGGTGATAAAAGCTGGAACTTTGCCAGTGAAATCCCAACTCAGATTGATTATGCCAGAAGTTTCAAAAAAGTGGGCGGAAGCGCATATTTTAGTGCCAAATGGTTTACAAACAAAAACTTTGACATTGTTCGGCTTTTAGAAGAAAACCAATATAAATATCCTGCATTGCCGCCGGCTGTACCAAACCTGAAACGAATTGTAATTGATATTCCGACAGTAACAGAATTTGCAAAAGACAGTTCGTTTTATACCTTTACTATCAAATCTCCGCTCAATACAAAAGTGCGTTATATGGTAGTTTACGGAGCAGATCATATTTCAAAAATCAATACAAACGATGCAACGCAAATTGTAGAAAAGATAAAAGTCAATGAAATCAACGATTCGATTACATTTTCGGTCCTTGCACAAAAAATGAATCAGTACAAAGCTTGTGCAGTAACATTTATTGACTATTTTGCAAACGAAAGTACCCCGACTACTATCGACCTAAATAAGACATTTAAAATCTATTCACCTGCTCAACCAAATGAAAACAGATAATAAACCGTGGTTTTGGATTCCGCTTCTTAATTTTGCTTCCGGTTTACCGTATGCCGTGATAATATCGGTTTCGGTTATTATGTACAAAAACCTCGGGATTACTAATGAGGATATTGGCGTCTATACCAGTTTATTATATCTGCCGTGGGTAATAAAACCTTTATGGAGCCCGTTTATTGAACTCAACGGAACAAAACGAAAATGGTTTTTATCCATGCAATTGCTCATTTCGATTGCCTTTTTGCTGGTCGGGTTTACGATTCCCCTTAACGGCTTTTTTATGATGTCACTGGCGATTTTCTGGGTTGCGGCTTTCGCTTCAGCTTCCAACGATATTGCAAGTGATGGTTTTTATTTATTGGTTTTACCAAAAGAACAACAATCTTTTTTCCTCGGGATCAGAAGTACATTTTACAGACTTTCACTTTTGGCAGGAAACGGCTTAATCGTACTTTTTGCCGGTTATCTGGAACACAAATACAGTGATAATACCAAAGCCTGGTCGTATACTATGATCGCTGTTGGATTGTTAATGACATTTATAACGGTTTATAATTTCTTTGCAACACCAAAAACAGAAATTAATGCAGACCAGGCCAACAAAGATCACCATCAAAACTTTGCTTCTGTATTTGTGAGTTTCTTTAAGAAAAAACAAATCGGTTTGGTTCTGGCTTTTATTTTGGTTTTTAGATTAGGTGAATCTCAACTGCTGAAGATGTTAAGCCCATTTTTATTGGATAAAAAAGAATTAGGCGGAATGGCTTTGGACACAGAAGCTGTCGGAATCATTTATGGAACTTTGGGAATTTTAGCATTAACCGTCGGAGGTATTTTGGGAGGCATTGCCATTTCTAAACACGGTCTTACAAGATGGATGTTTCCAATGTTTCTGGCGATGCACCTTCCTATTCTTGGTTTTATTGGATTAGCACATTTTCAGCCGGAAGAACTTTTTCATCTACATGTAAATTTATATTTTTTTGAAATAAATTCTCCTCTTAATCTTTATACTTGTATTACCGTTATATTAGAACAGTTTGGATACGGCTTTGGTTTTACAGGCTTTATGATGTTTTTAATTCATGTTGCCGAAGGAGAATCAAAAACAGCACATTATGCACTTGCAACCGGTTTTATGGCATTAGGAATGATGCTTCCGGGAATGTTGAGCGGTTATATACAACAATTTTTAGGCTATCAAAACTTCTTCATATGGGTTTTTCTAGCTACAATTCCAGGTCTTATTTTATCACGTTTTTTAATTTTCCCGAAAGATTTTGGGAAAAAATCAGAAGAAGTTTAACCCCAAATCAAACATCTTACCTATGGAAATTAATGAGAATTTGCAAAACGAACGTAACCTGAAAGGAGCTGAGTTCGAAAAAACCGGAAATCTCGAAAAAGCAATTGAATTGTATGAGGAAAATGTCACCGAAAGCTTTAAAGGAAATCACCCTTATGATAGATTGGCAACAATCTACAAAAACCAAAACGATATCGATAATGAGATCCGGGTTTTAGAAAAAGCAATTGTTGTTTATGAAGAAATCACGATCGAAGACCGACTTGAAGGTTTACCGAAACTTTTCCGTTTCAAAAACCGATTAGAAAAGGCGATTGAAACCAAAAAACAACTGGCCAAACAAAAAAAAGCAAAACTGAAATAATATATCAAAATAACATCCTTGACTATTTAGTGAACATAAAGTTTTTTTAAATTGAGCTTAATTTTCTTTTTACCATTAAGGTATTAAGTTATTTAAGTCAAACTTTATGAACTTAATACCTTAATGGTAAAAATGATTGAACTTGCTTTGAAATAATTACTAAACTTTTTTTATTTGATGATGATTACCTTGAAAAGAACCAATTCTGATGATCCTGATTTTATAAGCCTAGTTGCTTTATTAGACAAAGATTTAGCCATTAGAGACGGAGAAGATCACAGTTTTTATAATCAGTTTAATAAAATTGATAAAATAAAACATGTGGTTGTTTTTTATGAAGATGATATTGCCGTAGGTTGTGGCGCTTTTAGAGAAAAGGAAAGTGATTCGGTCGAAATAAAACGCATGTATGTGCATCCTGATCATCGAAAAAAAGGAATTGCCTCTCAGGTTTTAGCCGAATTAGAACGATGGGCTGCAGAAATTAAATATCCGTATACAGTTCTTGAAACCGGAAAAAAACAACCCGAAGCAATTGCTTTATACCAAAAATCAGGTTACAGTATAATTCCGAATTATCCTCCTTATGAAAACATGGATAATAGTGTTTGCATGAAAAAGACTTTATAATAATGAAAATGACAGCCGAAGCATTAAAACAAAAAGTGGGACAATTTTTCTTTCCCGCTGTTTTTATAAACGATACCGAAGAAAATATTCAGGAAACCGAACGTCTTATAAAAGAGCACAACATTGGCGGACTGACTTTCTTTCACAGTCGTGCGAGTGCTGCAACGAATTATGAAAGCAAGAAAAAAGTTGTTTTTAATGATGACAGTTACGAAAAAATCAAAGCCCTGATTGTTCGTTATCAAAAAGCAGCTTCTACTCCACTTTTAATCAGCATTGATGCCGAATGGGGCCTGGCCATGCGTATCGAAAAAACACCGCAATATCCATACGCGATTACGTTGGGTGCTTTGCCGGAAAGTAAATCTGATTTGGTTTACGAAGTTGGAAAACAAATTGCTTTAGATCTAAAAGCAGCAGGAATTCACTACAATTTATCTCCTTTGGCAGACATCAACAATAATCCAAATAATCCTGTAATTGGATATCGTTCTTTTGGTGAAAACAAAGAAAAAGTAGCCAATTTTGCTGTCGAATATTTAAAAGGAATGTCTGAAGTTGGCGTTTTGGGCTGTCTGAAACACTTTCCAGGACACGGAAATACCAATGTCGATTCGCATTTGGGATTACCGGTTCTTAAGGAAACTTTAGAAGAATTATTAGAAAATGAATTATATCCATTTATAAAAGGGATCGAAAACAATGTCGATTCGATTATGATCGGACATTTAGCAGTTCCGAGTTTAAACGACGGAAAAGATACATCTGCCACTTTATCTAAACCAATCATTCAGACGCTTTTGCGAGAGAAATTAGGCTACGATGGTTTAGTAATTTCTGATGCTTTGAATATGCACAGCGTTTCAAAATTATATGATACCAAAGGACAATTAGAATGGGAAGCTTTTAATGCAGGAAACGATATTCTGTGTTTCGCCGAAAATGTTCCTGAAGGAATCGAAGCAATCCTTAAAAATGCTTCGCCTGAACGCATTTTTGAAAGTTATGAAAGAATCAGAAAAGCGAAAGAAAAAGTCGGAATTTTATCAAAGGATACTTTTGCTTCAGGAGAACTAGACTTCAAAAAAGCAGCTGTTTTAAATAGTGAGATTGCAGAAAACTGCATTACAGAAATCATCCATAATGCAAACACAGAACTAGTTTTTGAAGCTCATAAAAACAACAAACTAGCCAAACTCAGTTTATATAAAAATACAGAAAATACATTCTTCAAAACCTTAAATTCAAAACTCGTTTCACCCGAATTTGCTTTTGAAAATACCGAAGAATCTACTATTTCAGAAATTAAAAAAAAACTTCAAAATTTTGAAGCAGTCATAATCTCATTATTTGTTCCAAAAGCAAAACCGGCAAATAACTTTGAGATTGCTGATACGGTTTTTAATTTACTTTCTGAATTGCTGCAGACTAAGAAATGCATTATTTATGTCTTCGGAAATCCATATGTTTTACCATTAATTCCGAATCTTAAAAACGCTTCAGGGCTAATTCTGGCTTATCAGGATTTTGAGGAGTTTCAAAAAATGGCAGGAATTAAATTTCTTGAAAAAAGCAACTACACCGGAAGCCTTCCGGTAAATATTGATATTCAATAACTTATACAAAAATCAATCAACAGTATAACTAAAAATTATCACTAAATAAATATTAATAATTACATCTTATTGTAAGTACCCTTACTTATACCCTACTTTTGCATCAAATAAATATTTAATTAAAAACGAAAAATATGTCTTTAGTAGGAAAAAAATTCCCAAGTATCGCAGTAGATGCTATCTCAGAAATGGGTGATAACTTAAAAATCAATATTTTTGAAGAAGCAGTAAACAACAACAAAAAAGTACTATTGTTCTGGTATCCAAAAGATTTTACTTTTGTTTGCCCAACTGAATTACACGCCTTTCAAGCTGCATTACCAGAATTTGAAAAAAGAAATACTATCGTGATCGGAGCTTCTTGTGACACAAACGAAGTACACTTTGCATGGTTAAACACTCCAAAAAACAATGGTGGTATTGAAGGTGTTACTTACCCAATTCTTGCTGATACTAACCGTAACCTGGCTAACATTTTAGGTATTCTTGATATCGAATCTACAAGCTATAGCGAAGATACAGATTCAGTAATCATTGAAGGGTCAAATGTAACTTACAGAGCTACATACCTAATTGACGAAACTGGAAAAATCTTCCACGAAAGTGTTAACGATATGCCATTAGGACGTAACGTAAACGAATACTTAAGAATGGTAGACGCTTACACTCACATCCAGACTAAAGGTGAAGTTTGTCCTGCAAACTGGGAAGCTGGAAAAGAAGCTATGTCTGCAGACAGAGTTAGTACAGCGGAGTACTTGAGCGCAAACTAATTTTTTTATAAAAGGTACAAAGGTTCACAGGTACAAAGCAGCAAAGGTTTTGCTGCAAATGTTTACAAAGTTTTTTGTTGCCAATTCACAAAGGCTCAAAACTTTGTCCCTTTGTCCCTTTGAACCTTTGCCTCTTTGAACCTCTAAAACAAAAACAAATGTTAATCGACTTAAACGAAGATACGTTAGCAGATTTAGTTGCTAAAAACGATAAAGTAGTAGTACAATATTCAGCTTCATGGTGTGGAAATTGCCGTATTATGAAACCAAAATTCAAAAAATTAGCCACAGAAAATGAAGCTATCACTTTTGTTTTGGTTGATGCAGAAAATTCTCCTGAATCAAGAAAATTAGCTAATGTGAGCAACCTGCCAACATTTGCTACTTTCGTAAACGGGCAATTAGTAGGCGAAACGCAAACCAACAAACAAGAAGTTCTAATCGACCTGGTAAACGCAATTGCTTAATTCATCATTAAGCTTTATCAAAATTTAAACTTGACAAAAGCTTTTAAAAACTCCACAAAATGAAATTACCTGTAATAAAGCAATTAACGCAGTTCATCGAAGAAAACGATCAGGATTATATCATCGAAACGATTGAAGTTCTTGAAGCTATGACTGAAATTCCGTCCCTAAAAGATGAAGAATTAGATGTAATTGGCGAATTGATTTCGAATATGTATGGTGCACTTGAAGTACACAAAATGGTAGTTCAGGGCACAGATAAAAAAGAAGCTTTAAATGCGTTCATGAAACGTGTTCTGGGCTCTATCGACAAATAGTCGGCCTTTTTCAGAGAAAAAACAAAAAAACATGACGGAGAAAGCGTTTCTATTTAGAGACGCTTTTTTTATGCGCTAACATTTGGGCGAGACAACAACCCGATGAGAGGGCAAATTCAACTTGCGCATATACGCCCTTTCATCGGGTTGCTGTCGGGCTATCCACACTGCTTCGGCAGTTAGCTCCTATCCCTCTCGCGGAGACCGGTTTTGATTTCAAATTTCATGCACAACGTAATCTTTCATCTGCGTGTCTTTTCTACTTAGCCAAATCCTCTAAACAACAAATCAATACTAACCAAAACGTTTTTTCGTTAGTATTAAAACTTGCCTAATTGTTCTTACTGGCAACAACAAATACTTTTAGATTCAAATATTAATCCTTACTTTTGAACCTCATTAATTTAAACAAAAAACATGGCTTCAATAACATTAGGAGGAAATCCGGTTCACACATCAGGCGAGCTACCAGCAGTTGGAACACAATTAGCTGATTTCAAATTAGTACAAAATGATTTATCAGTTGCTACACTAAGCAATTTTGCTGGTAAAAAATTAGTTTTAAATATTTTCCCAAGTGTTGATACAGGAACTTGCGCAACTTCTGTTAGAAAATTCAATGCAAGTGCAAGTACTTTAGAAAACACAACTGTATTGTGTATTTCTAGAGATTTACCGTTTGCGCAAAAACGTTTTTGTGGAGCCGAAGGTTTAGAGAATGTAGTTAATCTATCTGACTTTCAAGAAGGAAGTTTTGGAAAAACAAATGGTTTAAATATCATTGACGGACCACTTGCAGGTTTACATTCAAGAGCCATTATTGTTGTTGATGAAAACGGAAAAATCACTCATACAGAACAAGTTGCCGAAATTGTAGACGAACCAAATTACGAAGCAGCTTTGGCGGCACTATAAGGACATAAATGGAGTTTCAAAAAGATAATACTTTTGTAAAAGGCCGACTTAAAAGCGTTACGTACGCTTTTAAGGGAGCAGTAAAATTAATTAGTACCGAACATAGCGTTATGGTACAATTTTCACTGGGAATAATATTGACTATTGCCGGTTTCTATTTTCATATTTCACATGAAGAGTGGCTTTTTCAAATTTTTGCAATTGGTCTGGTACTAAGCGTAGAAGGTTTGAATACTGCTGTTGAAAAAGTAGCCGATTTTATTCATCCCAATTATCACGAAAAAATTGGGTTTATTAAAGATATTGCTGCAGGAGCGGTATTTTTTGCCGCAATGACCGCTATCGCAATAGGACTGATCATTTATATTCCAAAATTTGTATAGGCAATACTAAACGAAAGAATGGCAAAAACAACCAAAAAAGAAACTTTAGACAAAAAAAAAGAACCAAAAACTGAGACTACTGTAAGATCTTGGAGGCCCAACAAACAACAACGTTTTGTTTTAGGATGCCTTTTGGTATTATTTTCTATTGCATTATTAGTTGCATTTATTTCCTTTTATATCAACGGGCATTCTGACCAGAGTGCTGTCAGCGAGCTTGATGACCGAACTGAGGTTGTACAGAACTGGCTCGGGAAATTTGGTGCTTATTTATCCGATTTAATTGTATACAAAGGATTTGGATTAGCATCTTTTATTTTTGTGCGATTATTTTTCCTTACAGGAATGTTTTTAGCATTAGAATTATCCCTCAAAAAACTAAAAAATATTTGGTTTTGGGATCTATTTGCCATTATAATTGTTTCTGTACTTTTTGGCTTTTTCGCTACTTCTGCACCTGAATTGGGCGGAACTATTGGTTATGAACTTAATCTGTTTTCGCAGGATTATATCGGAAAAACAGGAACTTTATTAGCACTTCTTTTTGGATTGATCGTGTATTTGATTTTTAAAATAAAATTATCTCCTGAAAAAATTCAATCTTATTTTGACTCAACAAAAAATGACATTAAGACTGAATTAAGCGCACTTAAAACACAGCCCCAACCAGAAAGCGCTTATAATCTTGAAGAATTTGCTGTCGAAGAATTTGAGGAAGAACCGGATAATATTCATTTAAAAACCGAAGATTCTAAATTCGAAATCAACAAAGAAGCTTTAAAACCAACAATTACAAATTCATCAGAAATTGATTTGAATCCGGTTTTAAAACCCCTTCAAATGAACATAAACCCAACAACAGAAGCTCCTGTACATACAGAAGAATTTGTTATTGAGAAAGCCGAAGAAGAAGATATTATAGAAGAAAATCTTGCTTCTCGCCTTGTTGCCGATTTCGGATTATTTGATCCAACTTTAGACCTTTCAAATTACAAATTCCCAACCATTGATTTATTAAAAGAATATTCAACTGGAGGAATCACCATTAATCAGGAAGAATTAGAAGAAAACAAAAACAAGATTGTAGATACACTTCGTAACTATAAAATTGAGATTGCACAGATTAAAGCAACAGTTGGTCCGTCGGTAACATTATACGAAATCGTACCGGAAGCCGGAATCAGAATATCTAAAATTAAGAGTTTAGAAGATGATATTGCTTTATCATTATCTGCTCTGGGAATCCGTATTATTGCGCCAATTCCAGGAAAAGGAACTATCGGTATTGAGGTTCCGAACAAAAACCCTACAATGGTTTCTATGAAGAGCGTTATAGGATCTGCCAAATTTCAGGAAGCTGAAATGGAGCTGCCAATCGCTTTAGGAAAAACCATTTCTAATGAAACTTTTGTTGTCGATCTTGCCAAAATGCCTCACTTATTGATGGCAGGAGCAACTGGACAAGGTAAATCTGTTGGATTAAATGCTGTTTTAACGTCATTATTATACAAAAAACATCCGGCCGAAGTAAAATTTGTTTTGGTCGATCCGAAAAAGGTAGAGCTTACACTTTTCAATAAAATCGAAAGACATTATCTAGCCAAACTTCCGGATACAGAAGACGCTATTATTACAGATAATGCAAAAGTGGTCAACACTTTAAATTCACTTTGTGTCGAAATGGATAATCGCTATTCATTATTGAAAGATGCGATGGTTCGTAATATTAAAGAATATAATGAAAAATTTAAATCTCGAAAATTAAACCCAGAAGCTGGTCACCGATTTCTACCATATATTGTTTTGGTTGTGGATGAGTTTGCCGATTTGATTATGACAGCTGGTAAGGAGGTTGAAATTCCGATTGCTCGTTTGGCTCAATTAGCACGTGCTATTGGTATTCACTTAATTATTGCGACACAAAGACCGTCTGTAAACGTAATTACCGGTTTAATCAAAGCTAACTTTCCTGCGAGAATTGCATTTAGGGTAACTTCAAAAATTGACTCGAGAACTATTTTGGACACACAGGGTGCCGATCAATTAATTGGACGAGGAGATTTATTATATACGAATGGTAATGATGTCGTACGTGTGCAGTGTGCTTTTATCGATACTCCTGAGGTTGAAAAAATTACTGATTTTATTGGTGGACAAAAAGCTTATGCCACTGCTTATTTACTTCCTGAGTTTGTTGGTGAAGAAACTGGCATTAATCTTGATATGGATATTTCTGAAAGAGACACTTTATTTAGAGAGGCTGCAGAGATAATCGTCAATGCACAGCAAGGTTCTGCTTCTTTATTGCAAAGAAAATTAAAATTAGGATACAACAGAGCAGGTCGTCTGATCGATCAGTTGGAAGCAGCTGGAATTGTTGGTCCGTTTGAAGGCAGTAAGGCACGCAGTGTCAACATCTCTGATTTGAGTGCTCTTGATCAATTTTTTAATAATGAACAAAATTAACCCCATCATGAAAACGAAAATTCAGGAAATCCAAAACAATTCTATCACTAACATGCCTAAAAAGTGCCTGCAAGTAGCTCTTATTTTGCTATTAAGCATCACTTCTATTCAGGCTCAGGATAAAAAAGCCAAAGATTTATTGAACCAGGTGACAGCTAAGATAAAAAGCTACGATAATATCTCTATTGATTTTAAATATTCTCTTAATAACGCCAAAGAAAATATCAATCAGGACAGTAAGGGAAATGTTGTTATGAAAGGCAATCAGTATGTTTTAAATTTTATGGGTGTCACTAAAATATTTGACGGACAAAAAACATATACTATTGTTCCAGAAGATGAAGAAGTTACCATCTCTAAAGTAAACGAAAAAGACGACACAGCTATTACACCTTCAAAAATGCTAACATTCTTTAATTCAGGTTATAAGTACAATATGGATATTGTTCAGAATGTAAAAGGAAGAAAAATTCAATACATCAAGCTGGCGCCTACAAATGCTAAAGATCAAAGAAAAGAGATCCTTTTAGGTATCGATGTACAAACAAAACATATTTACAATTTGATTGAAACCGGAAAAAATGGAACAAAAACCACTTTGACCGTTAATTCTTTTAAAACCAATCAGCCTTTATCAAAAAATCAATTTACCTTTGTAGCGAGCAAATATCCAAAATACTACATCAATAAATTAGATTAATTACAAGGTTGAAAATTTTAGACAAATACTTACTGAAAACATTTTTGACTACATTTACTACGGTTTTTGTAATCCTGTTTTTTATATTCATACTTCAGACCGTCTGGTTGTTTATTTCTGAACTTGCAGGTAAAGATCTTGATTTGATCCTGGTTGTAAAATTCCTGCTTTTCTCAATGCCAAGAATTATTCCGCTGGTTTTGCCACTATCGGTTTTATTGGCATCCATTATGACTTTTGGTAATCTTGCTGAAAATTATGAATTTGCAGCGATGAAATCTTCAGGAATATCTCTACAGAGAGCAATGAGGGTCTTAATTATCTTTATTTGTGTCTTAAGTTTTGTCGCTTTCTGGTTTGCAAACAATGTAATTCCCTACGCTGAATATAAATTTGTTAATTTCCGAAAAAACATTGCTCAGGCCAAGCCTGCTATGGCAATTGCAGAAGGACAATTTAATGATGTAGGAACCTATAATATTAAGGTAAATAAAAAATCCGGTGAGAATGGTAATATTTTGACCGGAGTTACCATTCATGAAAAAGCTAATAATTATGGTGAAAACAAAACTGTAATAAAAGCAAAAAATGGTGAATTGATAAGTAACGAAAAATCTAGTATTTTAAAATTAGTTTTAAATGATGGTTATTATTATCAGGATGTTACCCCAAAAAAATATGAGGATCGTACAAAATTACCTTTTGTAAAAGGACAATTTAAGAAACAAATCATTAATATAGATTTATCAGAATTAAATAAAACCGATGATACCCAGGAAAGTGTCGGAAGCACAAACGGAATGCTAAATGTTAATGAATTACGATATACATTAGATTCCCTGAATAAAAACCTAAAAAATGAAATAGTTTCTTTTTCTGAAAATATTAATCAACGGGTAGGAATTAAAAGTTCTCCGAAAGTAATAAAGACTGAAAAAAAGAAAAAACCACTTCCTAACAATCTTTTGTCTTTATACACAAATAAACAAAAATCAGATCTTCTAAAAATGGCTGCCAGTAATGTGACCAGCAATATTTATTCTATAGAAACAACTCAAAAAGATTTAAAAGACAAACAAAGAGATATCAATAAACACCTTACTGCACTATATGAGAAATTTGTAATTGCTTTTGCCTGTTTCTTAATGTTTTTTATTGGTGCTCCGCTAGGAGCAATTATAAGAAAGGGTGGTCTTGGTTTACCAATTGTATTTGCCGTTTTGATTTTTATTACATTTCATTTCATCAATACTTTTGGAAAAAGACTTTCGCAAGAAGGCGGTATGACTCCTTTTATGGGGTCATGGATGTCATCTTTTATATTATCGCCATTGGCTATATTACTGACTTATCGTGCTACAAATGATAACGGGTTAATCAACTTTGACGCCATTACGACACCAATATTACAACTATTTCAAAAAATTTCCGAACGGTTTTTCCCTGTTCAAAACAAACAATAATTATGTCAGCAACAAAAATACAACTTAATACCATTGAAGAAGCTATAGAAGATATTCGTCAGGGTAAAGTAATAATTGTAGTCGATGATGAAGATCGAGAAAATGAAGGTGATTTTTTGGCTGCTGCCGAAAAAGTAACACCCGAAATGATCAACTTTATGGCTACACACGGGCGCGGATTAATCTGTACGCCACTTACTGAAAGTCGTTGTAAGGAACTTGATCTGCGTGCAATGGTCACTAACAATACAGATCATATGGAGACTGCTTTTACAGTTTCTATAGACTTGAAGGGAAATGGAGTCACTACCGGAATTTCTGCAGCAGACCGCTCTAAAACTGTTCAGGCCTTGGTTGATCCTTCTACAAAACCACATGATTTGGCACGTCCGGGACATATATTTCCACTTATTGCCAAACAAGGAGGTGTTTTAAGGAGAACCGGTCACACAGAAGCTGCAATTGATTTTGCCAGATTAGCAGGTTTTAAACCAGCTGGTGTTATTTGTGAAATATTAAATGAGGACGGGACTATGTCGCGTTTACCGGAATTAATAAAAGTAGCTCAGAAATTTAATTTAAAATTAGTTTCTATAGAAGATCTTGTTGCTTACAGAATGCAGCACGATAGTCTGATTGTTAAAAAAGAAGATTTTGATATTGAAACTCGTTTTGGAACTTTCAGATTAAGAGCTTACGAACAAACAACAAATAAACAAATCCATATTGCTTTAACTAAAGGCACATGGAATCTTGGTGAGCCGATCTTAACCAGAATCCACTCTTCTCAAGTGAATAATGATCTGCTCGGGACATTAACTAATAATGCAGAACAACAATTAGACGACATGTTTAAAGTCATTAATGAAAATGGAAAAGGTGCCGTAATTTTTATTAATCAGGATATGACAGCTGTAAATCTTTTAAACAGAATTTCAGAATTAAAAGCATTACAATCTACTGGTACCTTAAAAGCTCCAAAAGTAATCATTGATAGTAAGGACTACGGGATCGGAGCACAAATTCTGCATGATATAGATATTTCTAAAATTAGATTAGTGTCAAATACAGAACAAACCAAACGTGTCGGAATGATCGGTTATGGCCTTGAAATTACTGAATATGTAAACTACTAATATGGGTACAATAGAAGAAAGAATTTTAAAATCGGAAACCCACATTTTTAAAGCTGTTTTTCCTAGTACAACAAATCATTACGATACTTTATTTGGGGGAACCGCACTTCATCTTATGGATGAAGTTGCTTTTATTTGCGCCACAAGATTCAGCCGAAAGAAGGTGGTTACAATTTCTACAGGTCAAATTGATTTTAAAAAAGCAATTCCAGCCGGAACCTTAATCGAATTAGTTGCAAAAGTTATGAGTGTTGGAAGAACAAGCTGCAAAATTCACGTAGACATTTTTATGGAACAAATGTATTCTGAACTTCGTGAAACAGTAGTTTCAGGAACTTTTTCTTTTGTTGCAGTTGATGAGAATAAGACACCAGTACCAATTTTAGATGATTTGGAACTGTAATTGCAAAAAAATATTTTTCAGAAATACTGATAATTAAGCACTTAAAAATCTATCAAAAAAAAGTTCAAAAAAAGTGCCCAAAAAGTTTTGAGAACCGAAAAAGCGTCTTATATTTGCACTCGCAATCACAAAATGATAGTGACATACTGGAGAAATGGCAGAGCGGTCGAATGCGGCAGTCTTGAAAACTGTTGACTGTAACAGGTCCGGGGGTTCGAATCCCTCTTTCTCCGCGGAAAGCACCTCATTGAGGTGCTTTTTACATTTCAATACTTTCCTTACTTTACAAAATCCTATATTTTACAGCACTTACGAGTCGTTTTGATTTAAATTATGAAATGAGTTCATTTTCATTTTAACCTTTAAATCTTATTCGACAAGTACCCTATTTGGTACCCTGAGAATGAACCCTCAAATTAGGGTACCAAAAGTTGACAATTGTTAACAATTACGGGGGCTTGGAAACTTTCAATAGTACGTTTGCATTCATTAAAAACGGAAATATGAAAAAACTAAAAGTGAGCTTTTATTTGAAAGGCGACAAAAAAAATCACAATGGAGAAACGGCAATCTATGCCAAAATTTATTTAGGAAATCTCTACTCAACATTTTCAACTTCTAAATACATTTCACAAGAGCGTTGGTCTAAAACCAATAGTCTTCGAAGTGTCATTAGAGTAGATAATGAAATTAACCTGAAGAATTATTTAAAATCTTTAGTTGATGGTATTGAGAAGAAATATAATGAGTTAATTAGGAACAATCCTGACAACGAAGAAATAACTCCCCTATATTTAAAAAACTACTGCTTCAACGAAAAGACTGAACATAAAATAACATTGTTGGAAATTATAGAAAAGCACAATGAATATTTCAAAAAACAAGTAATTAAAGGCGACCGAGCCAAGGGGTCTCTGGAAAAATATGAAAGAATGGCAAATGTCATTAAAGACTTCCTCCAATCTAAACATAAAATAAAAGATATTCAGTTTGACAAAGTCAATAGACAATTTGTTTATGCTCTGGATGAGTTTTTAAGATTTGAAAGAATACATGGAAAAAAGAAAGGTTTAGGAAACAATACTACTGTGAAATACCTAAGAAATATTTCTTCAATGATAAATCATGTAATAATAATTGGATTGGTAACCAACAATCCTTTTTCAATCTATGATGGTAAATTAAAAGATGTTGACACTACATTTTTAACATTGGAAGAATTGAGAACTATAGAAAATAAGGTTTTTTCAAATCGAAGACTTGATGTAACACGAGATATATTCTTATTCAGTTGCTATACCAGTTATGCTCCTATTGACGTAATGAACTTACGTCAAGGTAATTTTAACCTAGACAATGATTTAGACAGTTGGATTCAAACTAAAAGGCAAAAAACAGGAGTAAAAACAAATGTTTTAGTTATCCCTCCATTGCAACGAATTATTGACAAATACAAAGATGACCCTGAGTGCACAGAAGAAAACCGATTGGTTCCAAATCGAAGTAACTCAAATATGAATGCTTATCTCAAAGAAATTGCTGATTTGTGTGGTATTGATAAAAATTTGACATGGTATGTGGGCAGACATACTTTTGCAACCACTGTAGCTTTGGCTAATAATATTCCGATGGAAGTGATTAGCCAGATTATGGGACATAAACGAATTACCCAAACCCAGCATTATGCTAAATTGATGGATGGTACTGTTAAAAAACATATGAAAAATTTAATGGAAGAATTTGAGTAGATAGATTTAAAATGTAAATTTGAAAACCAACAAATGTTGGTTTTCAAATTTACATTTTAAATTATGAAGGGATTTTCGAACGCAAGTCAAATTAGCGAATGTATTAATGAAATTGGAACCATTAGAGTTCATCAATCAGAAGAAAATTCAGATGAGTTTTTAATTAATAATAAACCTGTTGATTCAAATATTATTAACCACTACAATGATTTATTTCACCAATTCCAAGTACGCCTATACACTCAATTGTTAAGAAAATGTGACATAGCGCTTTTGAAAAAATATATTGATGATGCTAAAGAAGTAAAAAAAACAGTCTTAAACCTAAACCTTAAATTAAAGAATAATTATTTTGATTATAAAAGAGAGAATCGTATTGTCATAGCCGAAAATTCTCAACAGGTTAGAAAAATATTAATCAAAATTGAAAGAATTTTAAATAATATTATTTCCATCATTGAGGATGAAAGAGATAATTTTGATTACAGGATTACAGCTGATTATGAAGAAATCTTAAGTTTCCTAACTACTCCTGAAATTAAGCCAGAATATGGAACGGCTGGACGAGCAACCTTTACTTTAAGTAAAAAGGAATCTATAATGTTATTATATATTCTTGAAAAAACTGGCTTATTAAAGTTTGAAAGTGAAGAGCAAATATCTAAATTCATTGAAAACAACTTTTGTTTTACAGAAATAAGGGATAATGCCGATAAAGGCAAGGCTTTACTTATGAAGGATGTTCGTAGTGAAATATCAAAATTAAGAGCACGACTTAATTCAGATTCTAATAATAAACTTTTAGAAAAACTTTTGGTAAAATTAAACGAGACTATTCATTTATTTGAATTTAAAAGTTAACAATTGTTAACTTTTAAATATTGTGGGTAACCATAATTCCTTCCTTTGCAGTATCAAAATAAAACAATTGATATTATGAAAGAAACAAACGAAACCTTCGAACCAGTTATTAAGCTATTAGAAGAGCTTAAAACTAAAATTGACAATGTCCAATCTCCAAAGCGATATTATCGAAACAAACATCTTAAAATGTATTTCGGATTAAGTGATAATACTATCCTAAGTTACCGAGATAAAAACTTACTTCCTTTTACAAGGATTGGAGACATCTATTATTCGATTGCTGAGATAGAAAGTATTTTAGTCCAGAACAGCAATTTTGATTTGATGAATAATCGATTAAATCAAAGCGCATAAACTTCAAAGTCTTTCCTAATCTGGAGAGTAAATAATCAAAAAAATAGTAAAACAAAAAAAACCATTTGAATATGGACAGGAAGAGAACTGCCCAAACTTAACGTATAACATTAAAAAGAAATAAAAAAAGCAAATATGAAGAAAGTAAAATTAACAAATGAAGAATTTAACTATTTAGATAATCTAATTATAGTGATAAATAGCAAACTAGGTTTAATTAAAAGCGATGAAAGCTGTGAAGACGGCATGGATGGAGGAATAAGAGGTTTGCTATTTTCTATTCAAGCAAATTTAACTTATCCTGAGTCCGAAGAAGGCTTTATAAATAATGATGGCAGGAAAGTGGTATTAAAATCTTGGAGTGGATACCTTTTTTGCCACAAAAAGATAAGGCAGTTTTTAAAGATATTTCACTCGTCCAAGTTTTGTGGCAGAATCGTGGCACATGGTGTTTTTGAAAAATAGAACACCAACAAAATAAGGCGCTAAGAAACTTAGGTTCAAAACTTATTAGACTACGCAACACTACGCAAAAATTTTAGATAAAAAAGTTAGCGATGATATGCAGATTTTACGGGCAAAAGTCTCGGAAAACAAATTTACTCTTCAAGCAAATGGCTAATTAATTGTCAGTTTGGTTTCCAATTACACCAATTACATATGCGGCTTTGTCAATAACCTCAAAAGTACAAAAAGATGCAATATCCAAATAGACAGCATTCTGGATGTTTACTAATGCATTTTGTTCTGAAAGATTTTGCAAGCCACTTCTTCTTTTCCAGCTTTCAGGGTTTTGATCATAAATCTGTTTTGCTTCTTCTTGTGTAATTATGTTAACTTCAACTTTCAACTCGTCATTATACCAATCTACATTATGCTTATACTTCATTAAAAATGCCTTTTCAAATTCAGTTACTACCACTTTACTTTGCAGTTGTTCGCTAAAGCAAGAATACACCGGAATATCTTTAAATTCACCCAATAAAAACATTTTTGCACTTGCGGCTTCAAATCCTTCTAGGTCATACTTTCTTATAAAATCTTTATCGTTTAAAAAACTCTCGTCTTTATAACTATATTCTGATGGCACTAGTATTAAGTTCGCTGTATTTCCCTTTTCCGCTAATTTTGCAATACAAGAATTAATCGTTTGAAGTATAGTCTCCCCAGTTACGTAGGCAGGATCATTACTAATGATAGCATCCATAAAGTTATCATCTATCCATCTTGCAGTTTGCCCTCCGATTTCACTAAAATTATAAATAGGCTGATAATAATCGCCATCGATAAACATTTTTTTTGCGCCAGCAAAAAATGTTTTGTCTCCAACTTTATCTATATGGCTTTCGTTATCAATAATTCTATTTTCTTTTTTTATAAATAACTTTCGGATAGCAGAATTTTGATCCCAAGATTTACCCACTGAACCGGCAAATTCAGATATACGTTCTTCTGATAGTGGGACATTAGCAATCTGCGTTTCTTTTTCTGTAATATCTTTGACCATAAACTGTTCGAACATACTCAAAATTCGGCTGCATCTTAGTTCTAATTCCTCAGTAGTTTTTACCTTCAGAATTGAAGTCCATTTTTCAAAATGAGCTTTAAAATACTTAGCATAGTCCTTTATAGTTTCATACATATAAGTAACTTCTTGGAGTTGCTTAGTATCAAAATCTTCCGGATTAAAGTAGTAGCGATTATCTCTTATTAAATCAATAAAAAAACCTAGAGTAAGCCAATCTCGCGGATTAGGCGGTGTATAAGATTTCATATTAAGGCGTTCCATAAAGTCCCATGAGCCCCATTCTAAATAGCCATCCCAGCCCTTATTACGTAAAAAGATTATATCTTTTAGCAGTTCTTCGGAATCCGCGCGAATTATGAGTTTATCTGCAAAGATTTCAGTAGTTGCTAATTCATTTCGGCCAACATTATACATAAAATAATTCCAATATTTAATACCCGTAATAACATGTCTTTTGTAGTTTTGATATTGCGAGACTACTTCATAAAGGCTTTTTTGATTTTCAAATTCGGGAGTATCTTCTGGGTAAAATTTTACTTTTGTTCGAAGATCATGGAAGTTGTTATAGCTTAATGTATCTAATTGATTGAATTCATTTAGGGTGTATTCAAATGTAGACGTGTCACCATTATTGATGATGGCGTAAAACAATCTACTAAACCCATTGTAGGCTTTATAAATAAATAAATTCTGTGCACGGAGCTCATTCAAATTAAATGCTTTGATGTCTGCCTTTTTATACCTGAGTTCATAATTAAGAATTTCTTTTAACTGCATCGCTGCCAATTCGCTAACAAACTTATTGAGGTTACGATATTGAATGTTCCCTTTTGCCTTAACATAAGTTATATAGTAGTATGACGAAAAAAAGATTATGTATTTTTCAAAATGCTTAATTGAACCTTTTTTTATACTTAGAGATATAACATTTCGTATAAATTTATTAAGTACCAGGAATGTTTCCTTACTGTTTTTTTCAAATGCTTTCTCTAGAGCCTGCCAAATTGTAGACTCGATTCCGTATGTGATATCTGTATCGTCCTTAAAAAAATTCATTATTGATTTGTTATTTGTAGATCATACAATTCGATATATGCCTCAAGAGTTATCTCTAAATTTTGGTATTTGCTTTCCTCGGCCAATCGAATAATTTTTTGATCAAATTCTTTCCTATACATGTCTGTATCGATTGCATTTGTGACCTTTGCAGTTAGAACACTATTTCTTAACAACCACTTGTAAAATTTATTATTAGGTTTTTCATTTGACCATATAATTTCCTTTCCTTTTTCAATGTGTTCATCGAGAACAAGTCTTGTAAAAAAAATGTCTTTAGTTGATTTTGACTTCAACCATAAGTAAAATTGAAGTACTAGTATATTTACATCTTTTAAAATTCTTATTTCTACTGTCTCTACATCATCAACCTCTGTGAATTCAATATTTGATCCTAATAAGTTTTCCAGAGTAATTTGAAATTCCTGCGTAGCAAAATTCTTAAATAATGTTGGATAAAGCTTTCCGCTGTATTGTTTAATCAATATTGCCTTCATTTTCCGTTGTCCTTCGGCAAGTAGCTCTTCTTTCAACATTCCGGCTATCATCTTTTCATTTGTAAAATGGATAATTTTTCTAAATAAATAACCGATAAGAAAAAGAATAGCTAATGCAAGATAGCATCCTGTAATTACAATTCGTGTGAAGGCAAATTCTCCTAACGTATCTCTTAAAAGTGATGCCATAATAAAACATCCTATTGTTGAAAGTGTCAGGTATATTGTAAAATATAGAAGAGACCTTTTAAATAAGAGTTTATAGGTAATTGGAGACTTGACAGCTAGATTATTTATTAAAAATCCGACGACCACTAGACTGATGCTTATAATGGTCGCAATATTTGACGCTCTTTGATCTACAATTATTTTTGCCGAATCGAAGTTGAGTGTTAGAAAATTAAAAAAACTGACTTGCACAAACGGAGCGATGGCGAAACAAACAATCACCGATAGTAAAACTAAAATCCAACAATTCTTATGAGTAAAGAGATTCCGAAATGTATTTTTGAATATTTGTACTTTTGATACGAATAGCCCTTTGTGATCAGTTTGAATTTTATTTAATACTCTATATTTCAGCCAAGCATTATTATATGTAAAAATATTCATTCATTAGAATTTTAACATTATCAATCACAAATCTAGGCAAATAGGATTAAACTTGTTTGAGTATTTTATCAAATTTCATCAACCTCATCCATTCTCCTAACCAAAGTTTCCCTCAAAGAATTTAAAAACTGCCTGCGCTCACTGCTTAATAGTATTTTAGTAAGGTTTTCTCATTTGAAGCCTTAGGTTAAATATAAATGACTGGGGTAAATTTAATACCCTTCCCTATTGTTTAATAACTTGTGGAATTTGATACTTACCTTGTAAAACTTCATCAGTTGGCTGATAAAGCCTTAATATCATATAGAATCCGCCCTTTGGGGCCGGCATCCAGTTATTTGTATCTGCAGGTTTTGTATTTGAAATCATAATTTCAAAAGAGCCATCAGCTTTTTTCACAAAACCTTTCATGTCATTACTGATTTTATAACGGTTCAATTCATTTTTAACAAATAGCTTATTATTGGCGTCATACATAGTTAAGGTCAGTTATTAAAAATTGTTGCCCGGAACATTTATTAATAAATCAAACCCGCTTTCAGTTACTCTTGTAGATCGAGTTTTGATTGCCTAGACTCCGCATATAACTCTCATATTGTAATTTTATTAGCCTTGTTAATACCCGATAATTGCAGAGAGCCTTCAATTATATGGGATTCGCAGTTTATTTTCGATTTGGCTTGGCAATAAGTCTCTGCTCTAGAAATATAAAAAACATCGTAAAGTGAATTATGTAATGTTTTTAGAAATTTTTATAACTTTTTAAAATCCTATATTAAGATTTTATCTTCATTCAAATTAACTGAAAAATGAAAAATAAGTACCTCCCAATTTTTGTAATGCTAACATCAAGTGTGATGGCTTGCCCTTTTTGTGGAACAAAAACCTCAGGCGACATAAGAGCGGTAGCGTTTGGGCAAGACATGACTTATAATATTACTGTGTCTATTATTCCATTTGTAATTTTTGGAATAGTAACGTATTTTATTTATAAGGGGATTCCTTTAAAAAAACGAACAGCGATTTATAAATGACAATAAGTTAAGCTTTATAATAATTCACAATCTAATCTTAAATAATTATGAATACAAAACCTTTAATTGCGGCCGGTACTTTAATGGGAATCGGAATGGGTGGGTTCGTTGATGGCATACTCTTTCATGAAATCTTGCAGATTCACAACATGCTATCGGCTGTTTATCCTCCAAATACCCTTGTAAACGCAAAGGCGAATATGATATGGGACGGATTTTTTCACGCACTGACGTGGCTCACAACTGCAATATCTATTGCCATGCTTTGGAATGTTGCAAGGCGTCCTGAAGTTCCATGGTCGGGATTGACCTTTATCGGTTCACTTATCATGGGATGGGGCATCTTCAATTTGGTTGAAGGTATTATTGACCATCATATTCTTCACCTTCACCATGTTGTTGAACTTGCAGGGGAATCTATATATGATTACTTGTTTTTAGCCTCTGGAGTATTGTTTTTTATAATAGGGCTTATGATAATAAAAGCACAGAAAAAAAACTTAGAAATTACTTACTAAATATAAATCAAAGGCGAGATGAAACATAACAGTATTTTCTGACTCCTGTTTCAGGTTGACATTAAACGCAAAAAGGAGTTGAACTTCACTGAAATTAGCTGAAAAACTTGTCAATCGAAATTGGAAATGAAACATCTATTTTGTCATTGCTTGTATAAGGCTGGCAGCATTATCACACAGATAGTTTTTGTGAAAAGATATTCCGCCATGCCTTTTGCAAGCTCCTTGTCGTCTTCTATTGTCAGTATTTTATTCTTTTAGTACTTTCATTGTACAGATTTACAAATTGAAGAAATTTGGAATTCTCAAATAGTTGTGTTTTTATGGTCAATACTGATGGGACAAATGCTGTAAATCCTGGTCATTCTTAATACAATATAATACACTTTCGATAACATTTACAATATCTGTTTTTATTTGACGGTAATTATTTTGAATCGTTGTTTTATCTTGGTCCTGCTCATTTATAAATATAAAATCCGCCGTATTTACTGAAAGATTTCTTATCTTCCTATATCCCTCTCAATTCCTACTTTAAATCAAGGTTGTAGAAATAACTGAAGAAGTATGCGCTTTTGCAAATGCCTCTGGAAGTGTTGTATTAATTGGTGTAGACGATAACAATAACATTAAAGGTATAAATGTAGATAATTCAAAACGTTCAGCAATCCAAAATTCGATAAATGAAATTTCACCAGTCTTGAAATGTGATCTTAATATAATTGAAATAGATGGGAAAAACATTGCTGTAATTGAAGTTCCTTCTGGTTTAAATAAACCATATGTATTATCTGGTGCAATTTATGTTCGTCAGGGTCCAAACTCGCAAAAACTAACAACAGTTGAAGAAATGAGAGATTTTTTTCAACAAGCTGATAAAATTTATTTTGATGACGCTATTTGCCGTGAAGCTGATTTGACAAAAGGTATTTCAAACGATAATATAAAAACATTTAGGTTAGAAGCAGGCTTAGTTAATACAACATCAGATGAGCAGTTATTTAATAACTTAAAGCTTATAACAAATGATGGAAATTTAAAAAACGGAACTATTTTATTCCTTGGAACAAATCCTGAAAAGTTTTTCGAAAAAGCCGTTATCCGATGTGTGGTTTTTGATGGTACTGATAAGCGCTATATTATCGATGATAAAGTGATGTCAGGAACATTATATGACCAGTACCAAAAAAGCATGATCTGGCTAAAATCTAAACTAAATGTAAGATATGAGACTGAAAGTGAAGGTAGTAACCCAAGAAAAGAAATTTTGGAACTTCCTGAAATTGCTTTTAAAGAGGTATAATAAATTCATTAGCACATCGTGACTATTATGATAAGGGTGCAAGAACCACTATTGAAGTCTTCGATGATCGTGTAGAGATATCCAATCCTGGAGGATTAGTAAGTGCTGTACCTAAAAGTGAATTTGGAAAAAGAAGTGTAAGTAGAAATCCTTTAATATTTAGCCTTTTTGAAGGATGAGATTAGTTGAACAGATAGGTTCTGGAATAACTCGTATTAGAGATGTTATGAAAGACGCAGATTTAACTTATCCTGAATTCAATACAGATGGAGTATTTACAGTAACTCTTAGAAGATCTTTTAACTTTGAAAAGTGGGTAGATAAGTGGGTAGATTAAGAAGCGTTAAAGCTGTTACCATTCTCCGGGAAAAGGGATTTAAGTACAGTTACAATGGCGGGGTTTTATCAGATTTAGAACAGTATTTAACTAAAAAAGTGATAGATAATGATTGAAATATTTAAAACAACAGTACACTCCCGCGAACAATCCCATAAGCTGGTAACATTACTACAAAGGACGTTTCCCGGAACTTCATTCATTTTTGATCTGGAAGACTGCGATAAGATACTCAGAGCCGAACCAGTACACTCCGATCAAGTAGCCGCAATTAAAAATAAGCTGACTGCCCTTGGCTTTGGCTGTGAAATACTAGAAGGGTAAAAGCGACTACCCTTAATGTTTAAACAATTTATAGTATCGGTTGGAACAGGTACACAATTTTATAGTACGGGGAGGTAATTTGAGGTTTAAATCGTGGAATTTGGTATTAAAACAGCCGATACAGGGAGGGAGGATGTTCTGAATACTATTTTTCTATTCGATTGAGGTTTCGTAGCAAAAACAGGCTAACATGAATTCTATTTTAACAGTTTGGTAAACTTTAAAGAGCTATAAAAGCAAAAGCCGCTCCGTTATGAAGTGGCTTGTTGATTCTACATGTTTATGACTAATACTCAAATTAGACTGGGTATTTTAACTATTTAGTCTAACTTTTTCTCACTCGTAACATTTGACCTCTTGATGATTCTACTTCAAAAGTATAATTCTTAGTTTTCGAAAGTGGTTCAATCTTATTTTTATATTTTCCTTTTCCAAGATTGTAGAGGCGAAGTATGTTATATGTGTCTTGTATCCAGATTTTATTATATTCAATTAAAAAATCACAAGAATTTATTTTGCCATTAGTATAATTACTTTGGTTATATCTTAAATACATACTTTTTGTGTTATCTGAAATCAATTTTTCATAATCTGCTTGACTAAGTGATAACGTACCAGGATAATATGTTGCTAAAATTTTATCCTCTGAATTTTCAGAATTAATTAAAAAAGTAATATTTGTATTTGCATTTAATACTTCACCATCAACCACCAAAACAAAGCTTATAGTTTTGGTCTTTTCTTGTGCTAAAATATTGTTGAAACCTAATAAGCTAAAAAATAAAAATAAAAATAGATTCTTCATAAGTTAATTTTTTAAAATTTTTTGTACTGCCTTTTTTTCTAACTCAACCCTTGGAGCCGAACTGGCATTGGTATATATTGATATTCCATTAGGTCTATTTGGAATGTTTACAGAACCGTCGGGATTAGATGTTGCATTAGTAATTGTCCCTATAGGACCAACAATGATATTTGTATTATATTGAGAAAAAGTGGTTTGGTCTGTAGATGATTGAATACTCGCAGACTGAGGATAAATTTGATTACCTACTTGTTGAACAGTCGTTGGGTGAGCATGTATACTCACTTCAATATCAGCAGGCGTTCCTCCTATTGGTAAGCTAGGTAGAGTACTAGGTGCCGTTTGAACATTGTTAGTAATTGTTGGCAGAGGTCCCGTTGCCCCCCTAATAGCAGTTCCACCTCTTGTAACAAGAGAGCTTTCCTCTTTTAAACCACCTCCTTTTATATGCCTATCCAAAACATTTAAACTTTCTTTTAATGCCGCATTACTTGGTAATGTAACGCCTGAAGTAACATTGTTTAAATCTACATTCCCTTTTGTTCTTGCTACCTGTTTTGCTTCAGTTTTATCCGTTACTACCATTTTTACTCCATTGTCAACTCCATCTGTTCCTATTTTTTTACCCTTTAAATTGTATAAGTCAGTGAATGGAGCCATTCCATCTGGGTCAGTAAAACGTATTGGATTGTCAAAACAATAATTATATGGACTATATCTTCTCATCTTTTCCGCTAATGGGTCAATATTACTCCAACCTGCTCTTGCAGGGTCATACAATCTCGCTCCATAGTCATACATGTTAAGCCCCAGCTCGTCTTGCAGCTCTTTTCCATTGTACTTATACTTTAATGCAGTACTTGAGCTAGTTGTAAAATTATAACCTTTTTGCTTTAAACCAAAAGGATAATAATTATTTTCTTCCTCAACATCAGATATATCAACTACACCGTCATTCTGTTTGTCCTGATATGTTAAACGAATATTTCCGAGATGGTCCTTATATTGAAAGAAGTACTTGTATAAACCTGAATTTGCCTGCACATACCCTTCCTCTGTAGGGAAAAACTTCAAATCAGCTACACCTGTATTAATTTTTTCATATTGAAAACTACTTAAATAATCTGTCGTTGTGGTAACCGCATTTGAGGTAATATAAACTGCTTTTTGCACTTTTTTACCATTTGCATTATAAATATAGTTAATATTTCCTGTCGGAAATATAATTTTAATTGGCAGATTAAGATGGTTATAAATAATATCGGTAGTGATTTCCTTATTGGTATCGGTCAGCATATTACCATTTGCATCATATGTATAATCATCAACAGTATCTACTGCTTGATTTAAGGCATTAGGATCATCTTTGAATCCAAATGAATCAATTGGCGCAGCGTCAGCAACCTTCATGAGTCGGTTACCATTATCATAAGTATAGGTAAGATTATCCATAACACCAAAGTCATTCACATTGGTTATTAATGGGACTCCTGAAACTACTTCTCCTAATCTTTTGAGTGTTTTTATGTTGCCATTCTTATCATAGCTCACAATTTCATTGAACTTGCCTAAATTATCGGTGGCATCAGTCAATCGGTTTAATGCATCATAGCTATAGATGTAATTTTTGATACTTTTGTCTGAGTTGTCACTTCTCCACAAAGTTTGGCTAATATTTCCATTATATAATCTTTTCGTTGGGTCAGCTATATCATTATATTTAATCTGAAAAGCAAAAAGATCGGTTCCTATATTATTTATATCATTAATATTTTTGAGCCATCCCCTTATATTATAACTGTAATCTACTTTTTGCAAAGGATTAACACCTGTAATATCAGTGCCTCCTACTCTCTTCACAATGAGTTGCCCTAATTCATCATATTCGTTTTTAACCAAAAGCTGTTCTGTTCCGGTTGTGCCTATTTTCTGCATATGTGTTAAAAGGCGTTGCTGAGCGGTATAAGTATAAGAATCTTTTACATATAACTCGCTATCTCCCGCTGAACGTTTATGTCTGGTTTCGGTGGCAAGAAGCTGTCCCGTAAATGAACTTAAGTTATTGTCTGTTTGAGTATATCCACCAAGGTAATTTGTCTCGAAGGTTTTCACAGGTCTGGCTTTTTCATCATACAAGGTATAAGTACTTTCCCCTATAGTAGAAGCTAAGGTACTAAGTGCACGAACCCATGATCCTGTAGACAGCCCTTTTGGTTTTAATGTGCTGTTGTTGTATACTGCAGGGGAAGTATAAGAGATAGGAGGGGTAAAAGCCTGAAAATTATAATCGTCATAGTAATTAACTGTCAATAACTTGAAAACCGTTGGTAAAACAGTATTCGTATAATATACAATCCCTGTAAGGCTGTCTACAGTAGTTGCTGTCGTAGTCTTACTTTCGCTTATGCCAGTCTGTCCATCAATAGCAGTCTGTTTTGTAACCCTGCCCGCGCTGGTTACTGTTGTAGATTGTTCCCATCCTGTATATACAGGTCTGTTGTATACATCATATTTGGTAATCATCCATCCAACAACCCCAGTTGGAGAATTGTTAAATGGCGAGTATGCCGGTCCAGTAGCAACCATGCGATCGAGCTTGTCATAAACTATAAATTCCCATTGCTTACCCGGAAGTTTTTTCTCGACCAGACGATTCCTTTTATCGTATTTATATTGATATCCTACATCATTAAGCTGACCATTAATGGTGGCGATTGCAGTTGTAGTTGCATTCATCTTAGGAGTCAATACGAAGGTTAAATTTCCATAATTGTCATACACATAATAAGTATCGTGAGCTATTTCCTGCTCTCCTGAGTCTAAGGTATCTCCATCATTGTTTAAATCATAATTTGCATACGTCTTTTTGAGTATAACACGCCCCTGCTTGTCTTTGAATTCTTCAGTAGTATTGTTTTTTCCAGAAATCCAATTCTCATCATAGGTTACCGTCTTAAATAATTCGCGTGCTGCAAAATAGCCGGAATTTAGTGAAGATACCCCTAAAGTTGGACTGAATGTATTGTTGGCAAAAGTTAATGAAACAGTAAAAAGCTTTACTTCAGTTGCAGCATTAGTCTGATAATCGAGTTTTATTTCATGGCCTGCCCCCAATGCCCACTCATTTCCGGGAGCAGCCTGTTTTATAACCCGATCCAGGGGTGAAGCTTCAAATTCTTTCTTACTGAAAGGATTGATCGTATTCTCATATTTAGTTGTGTTGTAATAATCCAGTACGTCGTTAAGGGAATTAGGAATAATACCCCCACCTGCGCTGTGGGTGCTGTAAGGGAGATATTCTTTCTCCTGCCTTCCAAAATCATTATATTCGGCAGGGGTAACGATATCAGTAGCTTCAATACCTTTGATGAGTCCCAAAACACTAGTCTGGTTCCCTTCTATTTTTTGCACTACCGGAGCATAGAAGAACTGGCTTACATTCACATCTGTTGAATAATACAAATAGCTCCTGAAATAGGCAGTTGTAGAAGTACTGCTCCACTTAAAATCGGTACCATTACTTACTTTATATCCTGTCCTGTCATAGACACCACTAATCCCGGAATAACCTCCGGTATAAGTGGACGCATGAATCTTACCCACCATAAGATACCATGTATTTAATTGAGGCAGATTACCATACCAGAAATAAGGATTACTATTTACGCTTCCATCAAGATTGACAACGTTTTGTGTTCCATGATAAGTGGTTCCGTTCTGACCCCCGGTACGTTTTACCCACACAGCATATATATAAGATTTTGATTTGTCTATAGTTATATTGGCGGTATTCCAGCCTCCATCTGCATCATTTGCCGGGTCATTGACACACCTCCATAAACGATCTGTTTTCCCAAAAGGATTTATTCCGTCTATTCGGATATTCTCTGAGGACTGTCCGTTTGGGACAAATGAGGATACCCCACCAGTTCCCAAGGTCCAGCTGGTTTTCCATTGTAATAAATTATTGTCAACTCCTTGGCCAATATCAACAGTTTGTTTTAAACGGCCCAAACCATCAAAATAACGGATATTTTTTATTATATCATCATGCGACAAACTTCCATAGTTATCAACTCTTACCGGCTTTTGCGGTGTTTCATTATATATAAAATTCTCGTTACTTAATTGTGCAGATATGCTCGTAACTGTCAGTAGCAGTATAAGCTGTAAGTATAGATGTTTTTTCATTTATTATAGTTTATTTTAAAACAATGCATCTTTATAATCCCGTTAGGACAATTACTATATCCTATAGTTGTTTTATGATGATATCTTATTGGTTCGGACTCGACCAATACGTTAACGGAGCTCCCGGGGCTAATGAATAAGCTAAAATCAAAGATCCTCCTCCGGAATAGCTCAGCGTTGCGGGTACTACCGCCCCACCAGCTATAAGAGCATAATTTGAAGATCTAAGATTTTGTCCACCACTTACGGTAACAGTAACTCCATTTAGCGAGACATTGCCGGTACCGGAACTTCCTTGTGCTATTGCGTACACATAAATTGGACTTGTCAAATTATTTACTATACTGCCATATGTTGATGATGATCCAGCTATGACGGGATAAATTCCTGATGATTTATAGAACCCCATAGAACCAGCAGCAGTTTTCATTGATACAGGACTTGATAAAGCGCTGTCGCCGTCAGCGTTATAAGCCGATACCTGTATATTGTACGAAGTTGATGGAACTAAAGACAAAAAATAGCCCGAAGTAGTAGTTACGGCACTTTCAAAGAATCCATTTTTATATATCCTGTAACCCGAAGCTCCTGTAACACCCGACCATGAAAATTGTATTGAGGTGGCAGTGGCACTTGTAAGAGTCAGTCCTGTTGGAGCTAGTGACGCTGCTGCCGTAGTCATTGAACGTGGTGAGCATAAAGCTCCTTCAAGCGAATCATTGGTCGCTGATATCTGAATGCTGTAAGTTGTTGAGGCCGTTAGTCCTGACAACTCAATGAAGTTAGTAGATGCAGTAGTAGTAAAAATTCCATTTTTATATATCCTGTAACCTGTCGCCCCTGCAACCGCCTCCCACGCAAACTTTAGAGTAGATGCCGTAGTATTGATTCCTGTCACCCAAGCCGGTGTGCCTAAATTTACTGAAGGTGTTGACATATATGTCGGATTGCTTAAAGGGCCTTCAAGGGAGCCGTATGTGGCTGATACTTGCACGCTGTAGGAAGTTGCTCCTGCCAATCCTGAAAATCCTCCTGAAGTAGTCGTTACACTACTGATAAAAACTCCATTTTTATATAATTTATAACCGGTAGCGCCAGCAACAGGCTGCCATGCAAAATTTATGGTCGATCCAGTAAAACTAACTAAGGTTAATCCTGTCGGCGCAGTCAGTATTGGCGCAGTACTCATGGACACAGAACTGCATAAAGCTCCCTCCCCTGAAACATTAATAGCCGATACCTGAATATTGTAGGCTGTTGCAGCTGTTAGTCCAGACAGCGAGCCTGTGGTCGCGGAAGTAGTGCTTACATAGATGCCGTTTTTATAAATCTTATAGCCTGTCGCACCAGCAACCGCTGTCCATGAAAAATTCAGTACAGATGCAGTGCAGTTTACAAAAGTCAGCCCCGTTGGTGGTGATGGCAACGTAGACATCGGTACGACAGCACTCAACGGGCCATCTGCTGATGCGTTTGATGATAGTACCTGTATATTGTAAATTGTCGAGATCGTTAATCCTGATAAAACTCCCGCTGTAGAAGTTACAGTACTAACATAAGTACCGTTCCTGTATATCTTGTATGCTGTAGCTCCTGACACGGAAGACCACGAAAAGTTTAATGATGTGGCTGTGGCACTGTTAAAGATCAGTCCTGCTGGTGCTGCCGGTCCGGCCGCGGTGGTAGTCATTGATACAGCAGTGCATAATGTCCCGTCACCTATTAAATTAGATGCCAGTATTTGAATACTATAGGATGTTGAAGCTGTTAATCCTGCTAATGAACCTGTAGCAGCAGTTACGGTACTTACATATACTCCATTTTTATAAATTTTGTAACTGGAAGCACCAGTGACTGCTGTCCATGAAAAATTTATTGATGTAGACGTAGCACTTGTAAAAGTCAATCCTGCCGGAACTGAGGGTATTGTACCGCAGATACCCGTAGCATTAGCAAAATTTTGTCCATTTACCGTTATTTCGTTATTTGCCTTAGCATCTGCATCTGCTTGTGACACAGTTGAGGAATAAATGCCAGCCGGAACCGAATACAGATGTGAAGACCCTGTTAATCCTGAAGCGCAGGAAGTTTTAGTAAAAGTAGCACTTTTTGCGGCATTGGTGTATGTGATACCAGCGATTGAGCCATCAGGACAATTCATTATCTGTCCCAGATAATTATAGCAATATCTTTGCAAAACATTAAGATTATGATCTTTAATATATTGTAATCTATTAGAACTGTCATAGGTATAATAAGTGCTATACCCCTTCGAATCGGTAATTGAACTAACCCCCACAAGTGGAATGTAGGTGTAGGTGGTTACCATGGCATTCGGCAATGCACTTCTTAAGCTATTCAATTTAGTGATAAGAGTATTTTCATTGTTGCCGAGAGATGCAGTCTGCGCCTCAGAAATTAGTGTTGAAGTTATCGATGAATAAGTTGTGTTTTCTATTTTAGCAATAGGCAAAGTATTTCTGTAACCCCATATAATTACCGTTGGCACACCGCCCTCAGGTGTATACTGCAGCACCTTGCCATTTGTATCATACAGATCATAGGTCATCTTTTGTTCCAACTGCCCTATATTGGCAAGTGACGGCAGGGAGTTGGGGAATTTAGCAGCATACTCCCACTTTGGCAACAGCAGATTAGCTGTAGCAGCCTCTTGCTTATAAATAGTTTTCTCCTCAGATGTTTTACTTCCATTTACATATTCTTCCGTTTTTATCGGGGAACTAACCCTGTTTTGAGCCACTAAAGATGACATCAGTGGCTCTGATACTAAATCTTTTGGGTAATAATACTTAGTTGAATTTATATCCTTATTGCTTCCATAAGTTTCTTTTTTAGTAAGCTGTTCATGATAAGGACTTTCATAAAAATAATCAGTGGCAGTGTAAATATTGTCATTTCCTACATAATTATACGTTTCCTGCTTGGATAAGCGTGAGTAATTTTTAAAGACTGAAATATCATTATATACAAAAGCATCTACAGGTACCAGCCCACTGTTTGCCATATCTATATAATAATTATCCGCGTCCGGGCCAACTAAATCCCAAGAATAGTTAGGCCAAATATTTCCGACACTTCCCGAAGCTCTATCATTTTTAGAAATCATTAACCCTAAATGGGCCCAGCCTTTACTGTACTCTTTATATGTATTGATTTCCTTTGATGTTAGTATGTATGGATCCGAAAGTTCATTATTTTTTTTATATACCTCCTTGCTTAAGAGTTGGCCACGAGTCCAATCATTGGTATGAACTAACTTGTCTCCAATCTCTTTAATGGAAGAAACTGAATAATCATTGTGGATAGTTTCGCGAAATTTAAACGTATACACAGTTTTACCTTCATTTTTAGTTAAGTTTCCGTTATACTCTTCCACCTTCTCATAAAAAACGGGCGAACCATGGTGATATACAAAGGCATTCAGAGGTTCGCTGGAAATATATTCCATTTGATACGCAGTAAAACAGTATATGTCTGCACAATATCCATAATAAGGTCCTTGATCAACATAGCTCTTATCTTTTCTATATCGAAACAGCTCTGAAGATGCCGGTGTTAGCTCCTTTACAGTTAAGTATTTAAAAATTTTCTCTATTGGTTTTGAATCATTCTGGTCTGTAAAATAACGAATGCTTTTTACTCTTAGTCCCCCGAGAGTTGATCCAAGATAGTATAAGGGAAGTTGGTGATTTTCATAATCAAACTGGGCATATCCTCCTGTTGGATATATTACTTTATTTAAAACACAGGCTTTTGTAAAAGAAGGATTAGCGCTTCGGTCAGTGGTAAATTGTAAAGATTTATTCCATCCTTTTGATACAAAAAAGTCCTGCAGTATTTTTTTTGAAATTAATCCATCTCCACCAGTATATCCATTATAAAATCCCCAGTAATCAACGCTGTAACTATTGTGTTCCCGTGAATTATCCGTCTGCCTGTAAGGCGGCAGGCTGGTAGGGTCGTATTCAAAACGATAGTTGTTTGCCAGAGAATTCTGGGTACCACTAAAAGTCACGGAATCTAATCGAAGTCTGCGGTTATATTTGTCACCAGAACCAAAATAGCTCTGGTTAAACTTAATAGTATTAACTTCTGTATTAGGTATCCCATTAGAGTAAATACTCATACCTGTAATCCGGGTTTTATCGATATCCAAACGGTCCTTTGACGACGCAAAATTGATGTATCCTCCTGTAAATCCGATGGAAGCAATCTGAAGACTTTGTACCTTAAAAGGGATACTTCTAATTGTTTCTCCAGGGAAGCCCCAACTGGCACCATCGTTTGCTTGGAAAATTCTGGAGTAAGATTCATTTTGATAAGAATAGTATGGATCTTTCTCATTATAAGTAAATTGGACTATGTCCCCTGAAATTAAATCTGTTATTTTAGAAACCCAAAAAGCATTCGTCTGTGGTGTGGTACCTGGATAACTTTGCTCCTGACTCCACGTTGTTTCCCTTTTATCAAAAATATATTCAATACCTTCAGGAGTGGTAATTTTAAAACCACTCATTACAGAAGCACTTTCGGCATAATTGATAGCTTCAATTTTCACATTATCATCTGCACTTAATAATTGAAGTTGATTATTGTCATCATAATAAAATGTTCCAGAAAATGTTCCGCAATTAAAGTCATAGATGGTATGCATAGACCTATAATAACCATCTGCTGAATTCACCATTTCTTTTACCCAGGAAACACCCCTAGATGTGGCACCCAAAGCGGCCAGTTCAGTTTTATATAATTTTGTTGAATAAGGATATATTTTCGTTTCTTCTTCATGTACCTGTACACAGTAACCAAAATTAAGGTTCCATCCTAATCCAATCATACTGGCAATATCCTGAACCCTTATCCCTCCCGTATGATAAGATACAGAAATTGGAACTTTTATTCTCCCTGACTCAATACTATACAGAGGTATGTCTATGTTCGCGCTACCACTTGAGTGGTCTACAGAATAAGGAGAAAAGTCAAAAAGTCCTTTTACTTCAGGAGATTTAGGAAAGGTAACTTCCTGTGGCCTAAATTCCTGATTTGGTGTAGGATTTTGCGATAATGCAATATTAGCAAAACTGAAGAGGAAGACAATAAAAAATCTTTGAAGTAATAATTTTATCATATCGTATAAGTAAGTTAACTATATATTTTAAACAATTATTATGTAACGTTTTATTTTCACTTGGATATTGTCAGTAGTTACGGATTGAACAGAAGAATCTATAAGTATTTTTTTTATACACATCTAACATTAAAAATAAAGGGCCTAGCAAATGTAGATAAGAATTAATCAAAAAAATTGTGGTTTACACACGTAAAATAAAAATTCATAAGTCTAAAAGAAGCCAACATACTGTAAATAAAAAACTTGAATTATAAAGAAATTTGCAATACAAATACAAAACAGGTATTTATACTTAATATTTTATTTACAAATAATTTTAAAATAGTTATTTCAAATGCTTTTAGATTGAGAGTGAATTTAAAAATGGACTTCAGATGTCCTTTAATCAAAAAGTTGAGATTGGATTTGATAACTTTTCCCCTACAAAGGTTAATATTAACTTTTCTTGATTTTTTTAATATCACTTAAAAGTTTGGTTCTGTCGCATCTGTCAGAATCAAATATAAAAATTAAAGTAATTTAAAATTTAGGCAGCCAATTTACAGAATGATTTAAACTGGACTTGATACCATTTCTGCCATAAATAATTAAGGCGACTTTAAAGATATTTCACTAGTTGAAGTTTTGTGGCAGAATCTTGGCACATTGTGTTTTTAGAATTAGAAATTCTGAAAAATTCAGGGCGTGTCGAATTTAGGTTCGAAACTATTATAGCCAATTTTATCCCCTATTTACTAACTCCATAAATCAATTAGTTTTTTATATTTAAATAATTTTATTTGCAACTACTTAAAATAAATGATCGTAGATCATGACTAAATAATTTCCCAGTTTTGCCCAAATATAACATGTGACCAGATTCGTATTCTTTAAAAGTTACTCTGCCCGTGGGAAAATTTGCTTTTTCCGTGCTTTTTTTAGCATACCCTATCGGAGTGGCCAAATCATAACTTCCTCCGGCTATAAATACTTTTAAATTTGGAGTTCTGCGTAAAACAACATTCAAATCGTCTGTAAAATCAGGGCCTTTTTTTGTCTCTTTTCGTGACCACTGCCATTGAAATGAGATATTTTTCCAGTCAATAGTTTTATAAGGATCCTGAATATCAATGTTTAATTTTGAAACCATCAGCTCTCTAAATGCAGCTGTAAACCCAGGAACATATCTTCCCATTGCAGGATCGTCTGCAACCGGATCATTACCGGAATGTTCTAGTGGAAGATTGTATCTTGTATCATACAACCCAATTTGTAAATTTTCTTTAGACAAAAGGCTGTCTGCGAAAATATTTGGTTTTATTTCAAGGGTTGACGAAAAAAAATCTTTAGACAATCCTGTATAAGTACAAAGTTTCTCAATTATGGTACTCTTTTCGGCCACTGAAAGTTTTTGTTCATTGTCTAATAAAAGTGCGTTTAGATAATCTTTCTCTGCAAATGCTGAAACTTCCTTTTGAAATTCATCATAAGAATATAATGCTTTATTCACTTTATTATAGTACCATGCCGTTTTTGCTAATGTTGGAAGTAATGATGCTGCTCTATGTGATGTTTCATCCGCTGTTAACTTTTTTATAGGCGATTCTAAGGTAGTGCCCAACATAATAATACCATCTAGTGTTATACCCCGCATAATACCACTGTAGGTTACCCCACCCATAAGTGCTCTTGGAAGAACTGAAGCGCGTTGACTCCCATAACTTTCTCCAATCAGAAATTTTGGAGAATTCCATCTGTTATTTTTAATTAACCACTTTTCTATAAATTGAGCCATCGATTCAGCATCCTGATCAACTCCATAAAAATTCTCCGGCATACCAGGTTCAATAATATGACTAAAACCAGTACCAACAGGGTCTATAAAAACCAAATCTGCTACATCCAACAAACAATCGGTATTATCTTCTAATCCAAATGGAGGTAAGTTAGAAGAATTAATTTCCGGAGTTAATTTTACTTTCCACGGTGCAATACTGCTCAGATGCAACCAAATGGATGATGAACCGGGGCCTCCATTAAATACAAAAATGACAGGCCTAACAACATTCTTTTTACTTTTTTTTAAGTAAGAAAAACTAAATACGCTGGCTATAATTTTATTATCATCGTTTTTAAGAAATATTTCTTCGGCTATTGCAGTGAAATCTAAAGGCTTTCCATTAATATCAATTTTGTGTTTTGTAGCAAAGAAAAGTTGTTTCTTAATCATTTCATCTCTTGTATTTTCCTGACTAAAAAGAAACAATGAAAAGAAAGACAAAAAAATGATTAGTAAGAATCTGGTACTTTTTACCATGTAATTTTTATAAAGTGAATACTAAAAATAATCTATTTTTTTAAAAATTCCCTTCTAATTCTACTCAATGAAGTATCCGTAACATTTAGATAAGAAGCAATTTGTTTAAGCTGGGCAAACTGAAATATTTCTTTATTAGTAGTGATAAGGTTCTCATATCGGGCTTCACCACTAAGATTAATTAATTCTAACGATCTTTTCTTAAATAATACATATTCTCTAGCCAACATTTTTACCCCGTATGCTCTAAACTCTGGAATAGTATGCAACAATAAATTTAATTGTTCATAGCTAATTGCATAACCTCTGCAATCTGTAACTGCTTGTATGTTCTCAGTTGATTTGGTTTTTAAATAAAATGACGAGACTTCAAATACCACACTGTCTTTTTGATAAAAATTTGTGGTTACTTCGTTACCATTGTTATCATAGGTAAATGCCCTCATAAAACCGCTCTGTAAAAAGAAATAGCGGTCATTTATCTTTCCTTCCTTAAGAAAAAAATCATTTTTTGAAATAGAAATCTCTTCAAAATATTCTACCACATCATCTAAAGTGCGATCTGGAAATGGCAAATTTTTTATGATGTAATTTTTTAGTCCCTGTTTGTCCATTGTTTTGTTGTTAATATTATATTCAAAAGCTTCTTTACAAGAATGTTGCATGTCAAAATTAATCAATTACTTAAAAATCAGGTTAAATACAATCCCAAATCATTTAAAAAAAAGGATACAATTAAGAGACAAATGGGAGACATTTTTTCTAAATATTTGAAAGATATGAGTATAGGGTTATGTCATTAGAAAGATTCATCTTCGCAATGATTCTTTCTTTTCTTTTTTTACTTGCATATATTGTTATATTCAAAAGGCTTGATATCTCTTTAGTCGTTAAATTCATATAGATATAGGCAATATAACGCATGTCATTAGATGTTAATACAGGATGCAGTTTTCGAACCTTGGCCAGGAAGCCCGGATTTACCTCTTCAAAATGTGAAAGAAAGGTTTCCCATTCGTTATCATCTCTTAAATAATCTTTCAAATGTTTAATCTGCTTATCTAAAGCGGGGACTTTTGAAAGTTCAGGGATGTTTTCTATAAATAAAAGCAAATTATTGATAAGTTGATTTCTACCGGAAAGATATAATGCTCTGGCAGAAAGTTTCCGATTTCTCAATTCAATTTCTTTTTGGAGTAGTTTTAGTTCTCTGTCCTTTTCATGAATTTGTTTTTCCAAGTCCAGATTTTTCCTTTGTAACAGCATCTTTTTTTGTCTTTGTGTCAACATCAGGAAAATAACTATGAACATAATTACTATCATTACCAAACCATAAAATTTACAGTCATTTTCTATTTGCGCTGGTACTAAAATTGGCATCATGTACTATAATAGTTAAAAACCGATTACTGCTGCCATTGATTTACATCTAAAAACATTTATAAATTCTTTTTATTCAATACAAGAATTCACTTTTGCCAATAGCACAGCAACCGGATTTTCAATTTATAAATTCATTTAATTATATTATTGTAATTTGATCTTAATTCAGTAAGAATGTGTTTACCTCCTGAGCAAAATCTCTTGAATACTGAAAAATTCCTCCATGACCTGAATCACTCCAAAGTACCAGTTTTGCATCAGGAATATTCCGAAGCATAATGTAAGAATTGATCGAATCGACCATATTATCGTCACTTCCGTTAACAATAAGTACTGGTTGTTTAATAGATTTTAGTTGCTTATGGTCTTCATCTTTTCCCAGACCATAGCCAATGATCGCTTTTGCCTGATTTGCAATTGCAGCCTGGCTTGTTGGTGAATCTCTATCTGTTTTTCTTTCAGCCAATCTTTCCAAGAAAGCTTCGCCAGCTTTGATACTACTTGGAGTTTTGTTGAAAAAAAGGTTAATCAATACCCTGTCTGGTCCGTCAACAAACGCTTTTTCCAAATGTGACTCTAATTTTGCAATCGCTTTTCCTCCTATAGATCCTGTACCTGCCAATATAAGTTTATTGACAAGTTCCGGATAATCCGCAGCTATTTGTTGCCCGATGAAACCTCCAAGTGAGAAACCTAAAAGGTTAACCTTACTGTAACCCAAGGCACGGATGAAGACAACAGTATCTTCTGCCATCTCAGATACATTGTCGGGAGTAGTACCTTTAGAACTGCCAACCCCTCTGTTATTAAATAATATTACTGGGTAGTTACTGGCAATTGCATTTGTAACTTCAGGATCCCAATTGTCCATGTTTCCTGTAAAATGCTGTAAAAATACTACTGGTATTCCTTCTTCTTTTCCAAAAGAGCGATAGGTAAAATCACTGCCATTTATGTTTATAGATTTTGTCGGTGCTGTCTTGTGCGTAAATTTTTCTGCTTCTAAAATATTTTCCATTGTTTTTGTTTGTTTTTATTATTTTATAATTTAAGTCAATGACCATATATTCAGGTAAAAACTGAACCGAACATCACTAAGTAAAATGATCCTTGACTTTTATATTGATATTTATTTTGCTTCCAAAGCAATGATTTGAGCCAAAACATGTGGGAACATGATAAAAGGTGTATGGCTTGATGGAAGAGAATATGCTCTCTCTATACTGGCATCTTTTGCCATTTTTTGCTGAAGTAAATAACCTATTGTATGGTCATTTAAGCTGTAAACAAACACTTTATTGATTTTGCCAAATTTAATGTCAGTCAAAGTTACTGGAGTAGCTAAAGGTGCTAATGGCTCGGGTTTTAAGTTATTACATACGTAGTCTGCAACCTGCTTAGGAGCATCGGCAAGGAAAACATCAGCGATACCTTCTTTTTTAATACTTGCAACACCGGCTTTCTCATCTACAATAAGATTTTTACCAACATGGCTCTCCGTATCCATTTGAGCTATAGTCAATAAGCTTTCACCATTTTTTGGTACGTAAGCAGCAATGTAAATTATCTTTTTTATCTGAGGTGCAATCTCTTCTGCAACTTGGCTTGCCACAATCCCGCCGAAGCTATGCCCCACCAGTACAACATTTTGTTTGCTTCCTATGGCTTTTTTAACTTCATCAACATAAAGTTTTAAGCTAATTGTAGAAATTGGAGTATTATCACTTCCATGCCCAGGAAGATTAACCGAAACAACCGAATTACCACCGGCAACTAAATCCTGCGAAACGTGCTGCCAATCATTTGATGATGACCATGCACCATGAATTATTACAATTGTGTTTTCGTTTTTAGCTTTATTTGTTTGTGATGAAGCTGTAATAGCTGTAAGCAATAGCATTGCCATTAATAAAATTGAATTTTTCATGATATAATTGTTATTTGTTATTTATAAATTGTTATTTGTTTAAAATTTAGTTCGCTGCTATTTTTGTCAATATTGACGACAACTCGTTGGGCTGTGAAAGAAATGGACTATGTCCTGTATTTATTTCATACACAGATTCAACTTTTCCTGTCGCAATCATTTTGTTTTGTAAATACGGCGATACAACATTATCCTGTAAAGTTTTGATGTATACTTTTTTTACTGAACCAAAATTTTGATCAGTAAGTGTTACAGGATTAATAAATGGAATTAAAGGCTCTATTCGATAGTTTTTAACTACAAGGTTTTGAATTTCCGGAGTACCATCCTGAATAAATAGATTAACAATAAGGTCCGACTTTACATCGACAGTATAAGCATTAGTGTCATAAATCAAGGCTCCTTCGCCACCAAGCTGAGAATCAAGGTCCATATGTGCCAAATTATCTAAATTTTGGCCTGAAGTTGGTAGGTAGGCGGCAACATAAACCAGTTTTTCAATTTTAGAAGGCATCGCTTCCGCAACCGAAGATATTATCATACCGCCAAGACTATGGCCTACTAAAATAACTTTCCCGTCAATTGTAGAGATTGCATCAATTACCTCTTGTTTGTAGACATCTAGCGTTATTGTAGCCGGAGTAGTATAATCATTACCATGTCCCGGTAACTCAACAACAAGTACTTTGTTACCCTGTTTTTCAAGGTTAGCTTTTACCTCTTGCCATACAAATGGTGCCTGCCATGCTCCATGAACAAGTACATAATTTTTAGGTTTTTCAGGTTGTGTATCTTCATTTGAACAAGATGACAGGATGAAGACACAAGCGACAAGTAGGAGTTGGATTAATTTTAATTTTTTCATGATTTTAAATTATTTAAGTGTTGTTTATATTGCGAAATGTGTTTTATTTAGATTCAAGGGTTATAATTGCAGATAGTATTTTAGGAAATACTATAAATGGCGTGTGGCTCGAAGGAAGTGAGTAAGTTCTTAAGATCCCCGCATCTTCAACCATTCTTTGTTGAAGTGAATAACCAATAGTCTTGTCATTTTGACTGTGGATATATACCTTATTAACGGTGCCAAAATTAGCATCCGATAATGTAACCGGGGTAGATAAGGGAGCTAGAGGTTCTGGTCTGAGATTATTGGTTACATATTCTGCTACTGGTTTTGGAGCATCTGCTAAAAAAACGTTAGTAATTTCGTCTTTAGTTATACTCGCAACTCCTGCATGCTCATCTACAATAAGATTTTTACCTACAAGACTTTCTGAATCAGTTTGTGCAAGTGACAGCAAACTATCTCCGTTTTTAGGAACAAAGGCAGCAATATAAATTAGTTTTTTTATCTGTGGAGCAATAAGTTCGGCTACCCCACTTACGACTATTCCACCAAAACTGTGACCAATAAGAGTAACATTCGTCTCATTGCCAATCGCCTTTAAAACTTCATATACATAAAGCTGTAAACTAATTTTTGATATTTGTGTTTCATCATTACCATGGCCAGGAAGATTTACTTTGATAAGATTAACGTCTTCAGATGTAAGATAGTCGGCAACCTGATTCCAGTCATTTGCAGATGACCATGCTCCATGAACAATTACAATAGTGTTTGTACTTTTAGAAGATGAAGAACTTAATTCCTGCTGTGTGTTGTTTTTTTCGTTTTGCATAATATTTATTTGTTTAATACTATGCAAAGAAAGAGCGAATAAAACCTGTGGCACTTGTCTTGGGACAAGTAATGAAATTTGGTTTATTTTTTATGTGTAATACCCGAATTAAAGAAGAAAATCAAATATTATAATCTATTAATTATACTTATGGAGAGTTGTTATATAATATCGTTAATTAATAAATCCTCAAAAAACAATTGCTCTTGATTATGAAATTGACTTCCTTTTGCAGCAAAATTTTATAGTAGTAAGTTTGCTTACTATAATAGATTATCACCATTTTTAATTTTGTGGCAAAAGCATGGCGCACGACTTTTTGATTTCTCTAGTTCTAGAAAAATCAAACACTTCCCAATCTAAGTTCAAATTGCAGAGCGTCCGTCTCTCTTCGGGATTAAAAACAATTTAATTATTCAAAGAAATTTGGTAGATTGCTATTCTTATTGAACTGCTTATAGATTTGTTGTTGGAATAACGCGAAAAATTTTTTATTTATCTTCAGAGTTTATTATAAATAAAAAATGACGGAAAAGTATGTTAGTTTTATAGAATTGCTAACTTCGGGAAAAAATTCATATATAAATATAGCCAGATAATTTATGAATGTAGCCAGATACAAATTAGCAATTGTCGTGTTCTTTATCTTTTATAGTATGTCAGCACAGGAATTTTCACCTGCGATCAAACTTTAATATTATGTAGGCGCATGTAATTACCGTCAGGTTGAAAACCTACTCGGCAGCAATACTACTTTTGATATTTATGGATCGGGAACAGGTACTTCACCCCTGATTACTGCAATAGCGAGATATCAATCTTTTAATACAGCCAGTAATTCAACAGGGTGTGAAGAGTGCTTACTCACAATTAAGGCAGTCATGGCAGACAGTCGGTATCAATGGAAAAAAGTTTCAACAGATCGGACTGATCTGATGAGTATATTGTTTTTAAGTGACGTTTTGAGATTAGGACCTGTCATGGAATCAAGATATTATGATCTGTTAAAGGCAGCACTTGATATTTTGGATACAAAATCTCAGTTTAATATCAACTACAATATCACGCTGGAAGACAAAACTGCACCCACAAATGCGGTCGGTGCCTTGGCTTTTTCAGGTGGTAAGGAAACGTTATGCCTTCTAATCAAACGATACCTCTCACTAAGATTTAATCTGGATAACAGGAATTCCGCTGACCACTACACTCCTTTAATGATTGCTGTGAATAAACGAAACAAATCAATGGTGGTCTCATTATGCAATAATGGTGCTGATAATTATCTTCCTGTAACGGGTTTTGGAAACTTTCCGCCATATGAACTTGCCAGAGAATTTCCGAGTGATCCTACGATGACATATGATTTTCTCGATCAGCGTAGATTGGGCAAAATACCCGTTTTACAAGGTTATGATAATTGTTTCGAAATAACCCATTCTAATTAGACTGGAGTTGGCTCCAAATTGCCACAAAAAGTTAAGGTTGTCTCGGTAAAATGGCCAGTTAAAAAAATAACAGATCCAAACTTGTAAAGATAAAAAATAGCAGAAAAAACAGCTAATTATTTTCCTTTCATAAAAGCTATTATTATTATTATTATTATTATTATTATTATTATTATTATTATTATTATTATTATTATTATTATTATTATTATTATTATTATTATTATTCAGCATTTCTCTTTTGTGTAATTTATTAAGACTTTCTAAAATATCTTTCACAGTTTTTAATAAAAACACATATATTAGTTTTTGAAACAATTAGGGATTTAATCTTAATTTAAAATTGATGTAAACCATTCTATACTTTGAATTTGTATATTCATGCGTAAAAAGTTCGTGGCAGAATCGTGGAGCAGCAGGTAAAAAAATATTAGAAATGCAGTATAAGAGCGCAATACAGAACTTAGGTTCTGATCCCTCTTCCTCCGCTAGATAAAGTCCAAAAAGTGACTTTTAAAAATAAAAAGCCCTTAAACACTACTGTTTAAGGGCTTTTTATTTTGAAGTGTTACAAAGCTTTACCTGAGAAGCTTCTTCTTATTGATTCATTTAATAAAGTTCACTCAGATCAGAATCAATGAAATCTTCCAGATAATTTTCAATAACTGGATGTTTCCAATAGATTTTGGTAATCCATTCTCCGTCTCCCGTTCTTGGGTCAATTACATCATAATAACGCTGTGCACAGGCCATAATATTGCTATTTGTAGATCGATCCAATACTTTAGAACTTGAGACGGCATACTCCAAAATTTCCTTATCAAAATCCACTTCTTCTGGCAGGTTGGAAATCATATACTCAAAATCCGGCATGTACCAGTCCGTACAGGTATTCTTTAAATTGCTGTCAGAAGCTGGATCAGAACTGCTGACCTCTATAATATTTTGATAAAAATCATATTTCATACCATCATTTCCCGAACTTGAAGGCATAAAAAGAGCTACATCAAATATTCTTCCGTCACCCGATTCGTCAATAGGAAAATTCAGATCAAAAATATCCGCAATTTCTCCACTTTCTTTGTCCATAACCACAATTTTATATTTCCGGTTATCTTTTCGCTGGATAGCATCGTAATCTTCAAGTTTCTTATAATCCAAATTGGTGGTGATATCTATCCTGCAATTATTATCTCCATCAATATTTCCCGTGAAATCACACTTAATACCATAATCTAAAGTGGGATCAAGTGTATACTTATCTTTGTAATTGGTATAAAAATCTAGCTCAGCTTTTAGTCCATACCAGCTTGGCAAAGGTAACTGGGATCTATTTTTTTCCAGCATGTGATAAGCAGGTATAACTCCATCTCTGTTTAAAACACTGAAAACGATTGCTTTTATTTTATTGTACAATTCTGCCGGATGCATTATTCTAAATCACGGGTAATGTTTAACAATTGGTGATATAGACGATTTTCAATGTCTTTAACCTCTTTGTAAGCAGGTATACTATCAACAGAAAGCCCTTTATTTTTTGCAGCAGTCTCAAGATCCTTTAGATCAATTAGTACAAAGTCATAAGCTGCTTTCAAATCAGCTATTGATAAACCTTTAATTTTCATTAGATATGTAGTTTAAAATTAATATAACATTTTGGTTTGTTCACAGCCTTTTCAGTCAAAACAATTTCTTGCAATTTACAAAAAATTTGAGCTCTGAAATCCTTTTTAACAATAAACACGGTGTTGTAAAAATTTTAAATTTTCAATGCGAAACGAACTAGAGGTCAGCTAAGATAGTTGCGTCCTTGCAGTACATGAGCGTAACGCTCTGTATTTACCTGCTACCCTTCATGACTTATAGTCCGCCCTTCAGAGTCACTGCCCTATTTTACTTTCCTTTTTTTCTTTTGAAAATAATCTCAGATCAGGCGGAACTTTGATATTACAGTTCATTAAGCATCAACCCCAAAAAATCACTATTATGAAAGGTTTTATAAAATCAGACTACCGAGAATATGAGGTTACATCTGCATCCGAGTTGGATTCTATCGGCTGTAACAAATTTTCTTCAAAAATCTGATTAACGCTTCTGTTTTCCTTTCATACAAAATATTCTAAATATGGATCTGCCATTTATATAACTCCTATTATAGCCATTGCCAAACTATATCAAGTTTTCACTGTATCAATTGGTTTATCATTTGCGCTCTGGATACTGCCATAATTGAAATTGTTTAACTGAACCTTATTATAATCGCTGACAATTGTTACAGTATTGAAATAATTATTAACAAAATGGTCTTTAGTAAGTTTTACTCCATCTGTCCAGTTAATCGGTAAGTGTATATTTGATTTCATGATTGCTACTTTTTATTCGAATATTTGTTTCTTTATTTTTTTATTCTTCTATTTCATCTTTTCTATCCAATGCAACCCTTTTAGCAAAAATGGTCTGTTTATTTTTGAGCCTGCTCTCTGCTATAGTGTTGTGAGGGCTTAGATTTCTGATGAATAATGGAAAACTGAAATATTTTGCTGTATAAAAGATCCAGCCGGCATTTTCATTCTCTGCACTAGATTCAATAGCATCATTTGGGAATCTGTAATTTTGGTCTTCAATAAACTTGTCGAACCAATTGCCCAGATTAACCTCCTGAGCAATTTTCACATCAAATTTTGAAAGCAAATCTGAATTGACTTTTTTCTTTATTTGTATCGATACCTGCATTAAGCGAAACTTATCAATATTATCCCAATACTCAATATCCTTGCGCTCTCTGCCAACCCTCCAGTATTCATAAAACGGATCAGGAATCTGTAAGTATTTTTTTTTTGACTCCATGAAAAATATTGGTATAAACAGCCATAGGATATTAAGCATACTAATTTGCGCATAACTTGATATGGCTATATAATTAAACGCCAGGTAGTAAATCCATGATGATAAAATTGTAATGATTAGAAAGAGAAAGAATTTTGCTAGGGCGCTATCCTGAATTCCAATGTTCTGAAATAAAGAAGTATTAGTGAAATATACCAAGCCTATTCCGAGCATTACATAATAAAAAACAGAAAGCAGCAGGCCTATCCAAACAAACTCATTATTAAAAAATGCAAATAAACAAGGTAAGGCTACTATAATGGAAAAACACAAAACAAATATTATCGCCGATTTTGTTTTGATTTTTACACTAGAGACCTGGCTCACTATAAAGGTTATAATCAGTATTAAAAGTGGCGCCAGTAAGTATTTTAAAAAAAATGGAAGTATTGTATTCATAACGGGGTGTTTCTTTATTGTGGTTTTAATTAGATTATAGTATTGATGCCCAAATAGTTTTCATTCAGTTTTATGCCTAATTGATAGTTGTTAAAAAATATAATATCAATTTTTCTATTACTGACAATAAAATACTCCAATACTTTATGGGTAAGTGCCATCTTATTTTCTAAAATTATATAGTCTATATTTCCATCAAAATACAGTGCAACTTCTATATCATCTATCTCACTTTCAACGATTCCGCAAAGCCCCAGGTTAAATCCTAAAATTCCTTCGTTTAGCTGTAGAAAAGGGGATGATGTAAAGACATGTTTTTTGTATTTTAATTTTACCTTATTTCCCAATAGCATTTCTAAAACCTTTTCCAGTTCCGAAAGGTTTTCTTTTAGCCTCTCTGACTCACACAAGTAAATAAATAAGTTCTTTTTCTGTATGTTAGATAATTCATGTTCAATCAATACTAATTCATCAACTATATTTAAAAACAGATCAATCTTATCATTAAATAGGTGAAGGCTTCTTATTGTAGCTTCTACATTTGCTGAAAAAAGCTCATTGTCAAAAGGCATGAAAAAATCTAAGGCATCATTTTCCGCTTGCTTATTTTCTTTTACAGCCTGTACAACCTCTTTGTTTGACATTGTAGGATTGCTAATTGACAACGGATGAAAAAGTAATTCAGGCAGGTTATGATAAATACTATTTTTGGCCAATTGCAAAACAAGTGCTTCTCTCGTAAATCCAGATTTCTCCTGATACAGCATCGAAGAAATATCAATTGCATCTCTTGAGTTATTTCTTTTTGAAAGTCCCTGATGGCGTACAAAAACTTCCGTCTCATTTTTTAAAATATTTTGCAACTCGTAAAAAAGAACTTCAGCTCTTAAATCAAACTTAACCTGTTGTTTTATAACTGCAATATCTTGCTCCATACGTTATTTCTTTTCCCAAATAAACTCATCCTCTTTTATGTCTAAAACAATTGTTTCATTCTCAAGAATAGCTTCTGATATAATTAATTTTGAAATTGTTTTTTTTAGATATGTCCTTACGGTTCCGGCGATGGGTCTGGCTCCGTATTTTTTAGAGAATCCTTTATTAGTTAAATATTCTAAAGCACCGTCAGACAAATCAAATGAAATGTTTTTAATGCTAATTAATTGTTCCTGCAGACGTTTGAGGTGCAACTTAAAAATAGCTTTTGCAATTTCTATATTTATTGGGGCAAAGGGTACAACTTCTGTTAATCGGCCTAAAAATTCCGGTCTGAAATGAGGACTCATAATATCAATTAATTGATTGGAAGTAGGCAAATGACCGGACTCTATTTGTTCCTGAATCCATTGACTTCCTATGTTTGAAGTAAAAATGATAATCGAATTAGAAAAATCTCCTTCTCTACCCAGCTTGTCATGAATCTTTCCTTCATCCATGATTTGCAAAAACACATCATAAACTGAGGAGTGTGCCTTTTCAATTTCATCAAAGAGTACAACTGAATAAGGTTTTTGCCTGATTTTATTCACCAGCATACCACCCTCTTCGTATCCTACATAACCTGGAGGCGCACCATAGAGCAAAGCCGCAGAGTGTTCTTCTTTAAACTCTGACATATCAAATCGAATCATGGCGTTTTCATCATCAAACAGCAGTTCTGCCAGTGTTTTTGTTAATTCTGTTTTTCCGGTTCCTGTTGGTCCTAAAAAAAAGAATGACCCTATTGGCTGCTTAGGATTGCTTAAACCACTTCGAGATTCAATAATAGCTTCCGAAAGTGTTTTTATGGCGTGCGATTGCCCTTTTACTCTTTCCTGCAATTTATCTTCAATCGTTAAAAGTTTTTCTTTCTCTCCGGCGTTTATTTTCCCCAACGGTATTCCTATTATCGAGTAAAAGCAATCTTAAAATGAGGCTTAAATATAATGATACTGTCTGTACATATTTTAATTCTTAATACCTATCATTAACCTACAATTTGCTTTTTTTCAACCCCTAAAATAACTTTATTTAAATAATTGAGAGGCGAACTGGTTTAAACACCTGCGCCATGTCATCCATTCATGAGCCGTTTCAGGCGATTCGTAATAGACATACTTAATTCCTTGCTGCTCTAACATGGTTTTAAAAGCCCCAATAGATTTCGGGAACGGATTTGGTTCTTTAGTCCCTAATCCTAACCAAAAAAGTTTGATTTTTTTATTAAGTGCATTGCCATCTTTGTATTTTCCTTCTAAAAAAGTAGACGCATCTATAGGCTCAATACTCGGATAATTGGCTGTACCGCTAAATCCGCCATAATAAGAAAATGTGTCCAAATGATTCATTATAATACGCATGGTTTGGTTGGCTCCCATCGAAAGACCTGCGATTGCACGGTTTTCGCGATTGGCAATCGTGCGAAACTTCATATCGATCATCGGTATAACTTCGGTAATAAGCACTTCTTCAAAAACAGATTCCGGGCGTTCTTTTTTAGCTGCAGATTCTTTGCTTTGCGGTTTATTGGCATATCCATTATCCATTACAATAATCATGGGATTTGCCTTTTTTGACACAATTAAATTATCTAAAATCAGTCCTGCTTTTCCTTGCTGCGGCCAGCCCGTTTCGTCTTCAAAACTTCCGTGTTGCAAATAAAGTACAGGGTAACGGTTTTTTGTGTTTTCTGTGTAACCGGCAGGCGTATAGATAAAACAGCGTCTAAAAGAATTGGTCAGTTTAGAGAAATAGATATTTTCACTTACTAAACCGTGAGGCACATCTTTCAAGGCAAAAAAATCCTGATCTCCCGACGGAATCTCTATTCCACTGCCCCATCTTCCTGCTCCGTAGAAATACAAACTGCCCGGATCAGGAACCGAAGCGCCATCAATATTCAACTGATAATAATGAAATCCTTCATCTTGCGGATTTGATTCTCCGGTCCAAACGCCATTGGCATCTTTTCGCATATCATATTTTACTCCGCCAAGATCAAGCTGGACTTTATTGGCACCGGGTGCCGCAATACTGGCGCGCACTCGTCGCTGTGAATTAACCTGAGGAAATTGTTTATCGGCCTGATTAACCGAGGAAGGTTTAAAATCTTCTATAATTTGTGTCTCCTGACTCCAGCCTAACTCAAAGCACAAGCAGGAAATTAATATGGTAATATTTAGAAATTTTTTCATGTTTATTTTTTATAGTTCAACCTATTTTTGCAATTATTTTACAGCAAAGCACGCAATGCGTTTTTTGTTGTGTTTGGTTCGTAAAACTTTGTCAATAAAACTTCGAAGCTGAATACCACAGAGCTACACGAAGGTTTCGCAGAGATTCACAAAGTTTTTATTTAATGTCGTAAAGTCGCAAAGTTTTTCACGCAGATTTTAAAGGGATTTAAGCAGATATACGCAGAAATTAATAAATAATAAATCTGTAGAATATGCTGAAATCTGCAGAATCTGCGTGAAAACTTTGCGAACCTTGCGTAGATCTTTGCGCACCTTGCGGTTAAATCAGTCTTGCTCTGTATTTCGAAACAAGAGAAGCGCCTTTAACCGCATGCCAACCTATATTTCTAATGTCTTTAAAATTTATTATTTCTCCTTAGCCAAATCATTTACAGCATTCGCCAGAAAAATATACCACGCCCCCCCATCTATAATGCATTCGTTTTCTCCCCAAAAAAATGGCCAGTCATCTTTATTCTCCAGATAATCCGGTTTGAGAAAAATAAGTCCCGGAACTACGCCGCCTGCAATTGTGGTAAAATCGGCACGATTGCCTCCATACGCCACTTTTTTAGATCGGTTTCCAACGGCATTTACGAAAGATAAATTAGAATAGGGATGACAGCCCAAAATATAATTTAGCCCCTGATAAACACTTTCTTTGTCCATGAGATCAGGATAAATTTTATGGATATAATAATTCGTACTGGCCCAATTGATCACTTGGGAACTTCCTCCCCAGCCTCTTTTTGCAATGGGCACGCCATAAGGATTTTCGGCATTTTCTTTTTCCATTTTTTCCTTGTACTTCAATACATAGCCGCGTAATTTTTGCTTGTAAGCATCATCCATAGCAGAAACGGCCAACAGCGCTGAGTTCATATTAAAATCTAAATTATCATCCAGCAGCTTCCATATTTTATCTTCAAAACCTTTTTTATACTTTTCGTCTTTTGTACTTAAATAAAGTTGCATGATTGCGATCATGTCACTTCCTTTTCCCCATCGCGACATTGGGCTATTATCGGGTTTTGCGTTCTTTTCTATTTCGGTCGCTTCATTGGTTAGCTTAATGGCAAGAGACAAACATTTTGCCGAAAGCGGATCATTATATCCCTTTAAGGCTCTGCTTGCAGCCGCTAGAGAGCCTGCTGTTCTAAAATCGAGAAATGAAGTTCGGTTGGTAAAAGCCCATCTGTCATCTTTTGTACCGCTGGAAACTTCGTTAGATTCAAATGGCTTAAGAGATAGGTTATAAGGCAGATTATCGGTTTCCGTCGAAGCATCACCCAAATGATGGTACTGATGCAGATTAGGCACCACAATCCCTCTCACAGGATGACCAATATTTTCGACCTGAGCGACAAGATTCAGAACGCCATGCTCGATTTGCTGCAACATATCAGGCTGGCCATCCGGACGATGAATATCTACAAACTGTGTTTTTTGGTCAATATACGTTTCGTCTCTGTTGACTTTGAATGCTTCCCACGATTCTACAAAACTGTTGATCACACTGACATGCGAAAAAGTCTGTATATCAAAATCTCCGGCATCAAACCAGCCACCTACCGACATTCCGGGAATGCGTTCCAGCGGTTTGTATTTCGTATCTGTTGTGGGACCTTGTTTGTAACCGTCGAAGTGTTCGTGATTAAGTGGCGCCTGAAGACAATCGTCTAAAAACGGTCTTCCGTGCCAGACTCTGTAAGCCTCATTTACTTCCATATGATCCATCTGAACCGGAAACCAAACGTCCATAGTAGGATACCAAATCTTCGAATAAATATCATTTTCAATCTGAAACGTATTGGTCTTTTGGTCACCATACTTAATATAGTAAAGTCCTTTTTCTTTAACAGCACTAAAATCAATCTGGGCATAATTGTATCGGAGATAATTTCCCCAATCTTTGACATTTACTTTTAATTTTTCTGTGAATTTTCCATCGGTATCCAATTTAAAAATTGATGCAGTAGTCAACGCTTTGTCGTTTTTGTCCAATTCTACAACCGCTACTTTCTTTTGCTCCGGCATATATCCTACCTGAGAAAATCCTATTACAGGTTCTCTTTTCCAATTCTGGATTGCATTGGGTTCTACATACCAGCTCATTACTTTGCCTTTTTTATTTATGGGAAGAATACTTCTGGCGATAAACCAGCCATTTTGCCCCAAATTTCTTCCGTCAAATAGCATGACATCCTGATCTTCAGACTGAATTTTTACGGTACGCTCCGGATTTTCGGGAGCAAATATGAAATTCTTACCCGATTCTAACGGAAGCGTGGCTATAAATTCATTTCTTCCACGATCGTCAAATGTGGTATGTCCCGCAAACTGAGGGATTTTTTCCGCTAAAGGGCGAACTTCTGTATTGCTTGCCGGATATCTCGGAAAAGTTCCTGCTTTTCCGTCGACTACATAATTGCTTTCAAAATAAGAAGTAGGTATAAATTCCATATTAAATCCTGCCCGTCCTTCTAATGGTTTGGGAACGGGTTTGTCTAAAACCACATCGATCGCAAAACCTTTTCCTTTTGCTATTACTATGATTTTAGAGTCAAAATTAAATTCCTCATAGCGCAATACAACTTCAATGGTGTTTTTGGCCTTATCGACTTTTCGGCTGATCATTTTCGGAATCAAATCCCATTGTTCCGGTGTGTTCTGCAGCCTGATGGCTCCACCGGTAACCGTTCTCACACCATGATGTATAAATTCTATTCCGGCTGTTTTTTCGTCAAAAAACATTCCGTTGTATTCATTATTAAAAACCCAGACATTCAGTCCCGGAGTTTCAAAATATTCTTTTTCGTTTAATACTAAATTTTGAGAGAATGATTTGCCTGCCAGAATCAACAAACAAAAAATCATCATTACATTTTTCAATAAATTTCTATTGAAAACAACCTTAGAAATGCTACTACTTTTATGCATACTTTTAGATTTAATTGATAGCCAATAAATAGTACCCGGACGGATGAATGGTTTAATTTGTCATGTTTTGGGGGAATACAATTCATCGCCAGATACTATTGAGATGATTGGATTTTATTATGGAAAAAAGAATTACTCTTTAAATAAAAGCGGAGCCAGTTCTTTAAAGCTTCTGCGCCAGGTTTGAAATTCATGTCCCGTATTCTCAGAAATATAAGGAACAGCATTAAAGCCGGCAGTTTTAAGCGTTGCTACCGCATCTTTGATACCGTCAGGACGCTCTTTACTGCCACAACTTAAAAAAATCAATTTTACTTTAGATTTGTCTTTAATGTCTTCCAGCTTATACGTTCCGCCGCTCAAAAGTGCATAGTGAGAGAAAACTTCTGGTTTGTTGAGCGTTACCGATTTTGTTTCCATACCGCCCATCGATAAACCTGCCATGGCACGATTCGCATGATTGGCAAGAGTACGGAAATTTGCATCTACATACGGAATTAACTCATCGACCAAAACAGTCTGAAAGGGTTCTATTTTAAAACTGGCCAAACCACCATATTTAATTTCATTCGTCATTCCGTACGTCATCACGATCAGGAATGGTTTTATTTTGCCTTCTGCAATCAAATTATCCATAATCAAATTAACGCGTCCCTGATTGCTCCACGCCGTTTCGTCTTCTCCCCAGCCATGCTGTAAATACAAAACCGGATATTTTTTTGCTTTTTCTTTATCATAACCTGCCGGCGTGTACACATAAGCTCTGCGTGAGGTATTGGTGCTTTTTGAAGGGAAAAGAATTTGCTGTACATTTCCGTGTGGCACATTTTTCAGGGCATAGAAATCCTGATCGTGTGCCGGAATCTCGATTCCGCTTTCCCAACGCGTAGAACCATAAAAATTGAGTGCACCCGGATCGTTAAAAACGCCCCCGTCAACCGTTACGTGATAGTAATGAAATCCTTCATCCATGGCGCCGGCTGTGGTTCCTCTCCAAAAACCGTCTTCGCTTTTAGTAAGCGCCGTTCCTCCTTTTGCACCGCCCAATCCCAAACTTACTACTACAGATTTGGCTTCGGGAGCTGAAATTTGAAATCGCGCATAACCCTGAGAATTGACTTGTGGATATTCCTGCCCGGGCTGATTGACTGTTGAAGGTTTAAAATCTTCGGCAATAGGCTGATTGGTTTGTGTAAAACCTGCAAAACCTGATAAAATAAAGGCAACTAAAATAGCCCATGTATACTGTTTCATATTTTTATTTTTTAAGTTTAAAAATTTATTGAACTGCCGGATTTATGATTTGGTAATTTCCGCTAAGATGCATTAAGCTAAAGAGATACATTAAGCCATCATAATACGGATCAAAGTACCCGTCTTCATACGGTTCAAGTTTCGCTTTCCAAAGTGCGTGAACAAAATCCATACTTTTTTTATCGGGATTAACGAGTGAGGATGTGGCCGAGGTGGCAACTAAGCCTATGGAATGTCTGAGTTTTTTAACGGGTCCCGCCTGAAGAATAAATTCCGGTTTAGAACCATCGAGATTAAACTGATCGTCAAAAGTGTCTAATCCTTTTGATCTCAGAAAATTTTGGAATTTTGCGGCATATTCCTCCTGCCATTTTTTATCTTTTCCGTACCAGGTATAATCCATTGCAATGTTCATAGGCACACGCCAGGAATCGTAACGAAATCCTCCCGGCATCCAGGGTGTCGGATGCGGTTCTCCGGTAAATTCGGTATAATCTGAATTTAATCCTGTTACAGGATGAGTGGCTTTGTGCAGAAAATTACGGGAAACTTCGGCGCATTCTTTATAAAACTCTTCGTGGCCGTCTTTTGCATACAAAGCCCATATTTCATAAAAAGCAGGAACATGATAAGAAGGATCTGTCCAGTTGTAACCGCCACCTTCAGGCACGAAAGAGATTTGCTTATGCTCGGTATTGATGATGTTATGAACATTGCCGGTGCCGTCTTTTTTCCACATCGCATCGAGTATTTTTCGGGCTTCATTATAGTAATGAATTCCGGTATTATTTCCCCATTTGTTCGAAGCAAAAAGCAAACTGGTGATATAATACAATTCTCCATCTGAAGCAGAACCGGCTGAGTTTTGTTTTTTAGTTTCGGGATTAACGCTCCAGGCAAAATAACCTTCTCTGGGGCCATCCTGATGTTGCATGTATTTAACTGACCATCGCCAGATGCGGTCAAAAACTTCTTTTTTATTGAGCTGAACCGCGACCATCATGCCGTATGACATTCCTTCGGTACGGGCATCTTTATTTTTGACATCTGAAACATATCCTAAAGAATCGCCTTCTTCAAAATACACCTTATTGGGGCCTTCAAAAACATCATAATAAGCTTTGGCTAATTTCTGGTCTATTTCAGCCTGACTGTAACCTGCTTCTTTAAATAGATTGCGGTATTGCGGTCTTTTTGCTTCTGATTTTTCTGTTTTCTTCTTGCTTTGGCTCATTCCTAAAATTGGAACAAGCATCAAAACAATCAAAGCCAAAATCCGAATTGTGAAAGAGCTTTTCTCTATATATTTTTTATGTATCATGCTATTTGATTTTTATTGGATAAGAAAAATTGAAATTGATTTCCTTACTTGATTTTGCTCACACCTTCTGTCGTCTGAATTATTTTTTGAATGGTTCCATCTTCATTGTAATACATATAATCTACACAAACCGAACGTCTGTAACTGCCGCCTGTGGGCAAACTTCCGTTGTGATAAAAAAAGTACGATTTGCCTTTGTAATCAATAATTCCGGGATGTGTCGTAAAACTGTTGTTTACATTTTCCTGAATAATACCCTGATACGTCCACGGTCCGGTTGGACTTTTGGCCGTGCAGTATTCAATCATTTCCGGTTTTGTTCCCGCACTGGCATAGACTAAATAATAAATGCCTTTTCGTTTATATACCCACGGCCCTTCAATATAGTTTTTCGGTTTAAAAGTGGTGATTGGGCTATCCAATTCAATCATGTTTTTTTTCAGTTTTACCCATTTACAGCTTCCATTTCCCCAATACATGTAGGCCTGACCATCATCATCTACAAAAACTGTTGGGTCAATATCGTCCCACGCATAGGTCATGTCGGTAGTCATTTCGTTAATGATTAATGATTTACCAATCGCATCCTTAAAAGGCCCGGTCGGACTGTCAGAAACTGCTACTCCTATTGCAGCACCACCTCCGCTCACCTCATCTTTTTTGTGAAACGTAGAGACAAACCAGTAAAACTTTCCGTTTCGCTCGATACATTGTGCCGCATACGCATCTCCCGTTGCCCACGAAAAAGTACTGGGCGAAAGTGGCGCTCCATGATCCTTCCACGTAGCCATATCTGTGGTCGAATACACGCGCCAGTCGGCCATTTTATAGTTCGTATCCTGCTCTGTGGCTACATCATGTCCTGTATACAAATACAAAGTGCCTTTATGAACAATAGGTGCCGGATCTGCAGTAAAAATATTTTTGATTATAGGATTTTGTGCCGTAATTTGAAGTGCTGGCAAAAAACTGGCCAGCGCAAATAAAAGTTTAGTGTGGTTTTTCATGGTTCTTTTTTGGTTTGTATAGTTAATAGGTAACAGTGTGGTTTTTATTTTTTAAAAAATTCAATTCATTACTTCCTCTTTTTGATTATTAAGTTCTTCCCAACATATTTTATGGTTTGAGAAATGGTATCGTTTTCTTTTCCTGAAATCCACACAATGTTCATGGTATATTCTGCTGTTTGGTTTTTATAGCTTCCTAATTGTTTTTCCAGCGTCAGGGTTTGCTTTTTTTCGCTCCAAAACATAGGAATTTCAATATGTTTTCCTTTTTCATAATTGTAATTATCGCCTTCGTCATTATAAAGTGTAAAGGCTGCATCTTTACCGGTATAAATCCGAATTTCAAGTTCGTCCTGTTTTGAATTTGTATGCTGAATCACCTTCCCCATGGGTACAATTGAACCTTCTTTTACAAAAACGGGAATTTTATCTAATGGCGCCGGAGCCGAAATAGTCTGTCCTCCTTCAAATCGTTTTCCGGTCCAGAAATCAAACCACGTATTTTGTTTTGGCAAGTAAACATCCCAAGTGGTAACGTTGGGCGAAGTGACGGGCGCTACTAAAAATGCTTTTCCAAACATATATTCGTAGGCTGAACTTACAGCAGTGGTGTCGTCCTTAAAATCCATAACCAAAGGCCGCATGAGGGTTGCGTTATTTTTTGTGATTTGCCAAGCTTCTGAATAGATATAAGGAAGCAGCCGATATCTCAAATTGAGCATAGATCGCATATTATTTTCTACTTTTTCTCCATACTTCCATGGCTCGGTTTCTGTTTGATAACCGTGCATTCGAAATATCGGATTGAAAACGCCCCACTGAAACCAACGCGTGAGTATTTCATGGTACTTTTCGTCGTTATATTGCGTCGGACCCGGACGAAAAAAACCGCCTATATCAGTTGTCCAGTATGGCATTCCTGTAAGGTTATAATTTAATCCGGCTACAATTTGGCGTTTATAAGCATCCCAGTCCCAGCCTATATCGCCCGACCAATTGATGGTCGCATAACGCTGCTGTCCCAAAAAAGCCGATCGGGTAAGAATAGCAACTCGTTTTTCGGGATTGGTATTTCTTTGGCCTTCGTAAACCGCTTTACTTACAAATAACGGATAGGTTAAGCGGTAAAAATCGCCCAAACCAAAATACGTCTGTTTGCCTTTTAACGCATCATTTTCTGGCTCCGTCGCATCCATCCACCAGGAATCTGCTCCAAGCGCAAATAAATTTTTATTTAACGCATTCCAGTGTGTCTTTTGGGTTTCAGGATTATAAATGTCAATCCACGGACTGTTCGGAATAAATAAATTTTTGGCGACATATTCTTTACCAATTTCAGATTCCTTATTGAGATTTTCCCAGACAGAAATAGAGAAATGCGCGTTTAAATCGTGAATTTCTTTTATGAATTTTTCGGGTTCCGGATAATGGGTTTCATCAAACTTTGGTACGCCCCAGCCGTATTTACCCCAATATTGCCAATCCTGCACGATTACATCTACCGGTAAATTGCGTTTTCTAAATTCCTTTACGGTTGAAACCAAATGTTCTCCCGAAGTGTAGCGCTCCCGACATTGCCAAAATCCAAATGCCCATTTTGGGAGCATGGGCACGGAACCCGTCAGGTTGCGGTAACCGGCAATGATTTCATCTGTAGTATCTCCGAAAAAAACGACATAATCTAATGATTTTGCGTTGGGCGATTTAAAAACCGTTTCGTTATTAGAAAGTTTAAGACTGAGCGATGGCGTATTGGTCGATTTGCAAATAACTTTTACCATATGTTCGCCCGCCTTTAAGTGCACTAATTTACCCACTGCCGGCGGCAGCCATAAATTAGACTGATTGATGACCTCAATACCATCAATTACCACTAAATGGCGGCTGTCCATGTCTCCTAAATCGAGAAACAAAGAATATTCTCCGTCTTTGTCAACAGAAAAATTTCCGGAGTAAAGGGATTGCTGTTGCGATATTTTCTGTGTGCCCGAAGTTGTCGTCACTTCCGCTTCCTGTTTTTCGCCTTCACTTTTACTATTCTTAACCAAAGGAATTTCCTGATGGGTCGGATTAAAGTAAGTCAGCCCGTACTGATTCCACATTAATCCATATCCTTTGTTTGAAACCAAAAACGGAATGGCGATTTGTGTATTGACCTGAATTAATTTTCGCGTCGCATTTTTCAGGTTATAAAATCCGTCCTGAAACTGTCCTAATCCGAACAAATATTCATCCTGAGGAGATTCAAAACCTTGCTCAGCGATAAAACAAGGTTCTCCAAGAATTGTATTGGGTTTTAATGACCTTGCATTTGCTTTTTCGCTCAGGAATATTTTGCCCGATTTATCACTGTAGGCAAGTGCGCCTGTTTTTTTATTATAGTTTACTACAATACTTTTTGTACTGATTTCTAAACTGCTGTCCGTTTCTTTTAATGCAAAACTGGGTACGGTAGGTTTATTTATAAGAACAAATTCCTGCTCTTCTTTTTTATTTTCTATTTGATATTGTACACGAACAGATTTCTCGGTAAGCGGAATAATATGCAATATTCCTTCTGTTATTTCTATCGACAAACGATCCTTGCTTAAGGAATGTTTGGTGTACTGTTGCGCTTTCGCGGAAGTAAACCAAAAGCCTAAAAATAAAATGTAAATGATCTTTTTCATAACAGGCTATTTATCCATTGGAGTTAATGAAATTGCAAATCCACCACGGCGAAGCAACTTTACTTCAAGAGTCGAATTTTTATCAACCAACATAATTTTCGATGCAAAAGCCTTGTCATGACTTCCATCAGCAATAATAATCGCCTTATAATAAACTCCTGATTTTAAAAATGATAAGTTGATATTTTTTGTTATCTCCTTGCTTTCAGCAGCCGTAATGCCACCCACGTACCAAACTTCGCCTTTTCTGCGCGCTATCGTTACTTCCTCTCCGGGATAACCGTCAATTAATTTGGTATCGTCCCATGTTGTGGGTACTTCTTTCAGGAAAGTTCTAGCTTCCTCGGGTAATGCATAATATCCTTCAGGCCTGTCGGCTAAATGCTGCAAAGGCGATTCAAAAAGTACCGAAAGTGCGAGTTCATGTCCGTAAGAAGTATGATGCGGAAATTGCGAATTCGTAAAAGTTACCGGCGTATAATCCATGGCACCTACTGCATTTCTGGTAAAAGGCAAAATCGTGTTGTGCTCTGGCGCTGTGGTCGAAAATTCTGGTCCGTTATTGTACCATTCTGCTCCACGAACAGCTTCATAAGTCATTAAATTCGGGTACGTTCTTGACCATCCACGCGGTACCAGGCAGCCATGAAAATAAACCATCATTTCAAACTGAGCCGCATCTTCGAGAATATCCAGATAATACTGAATCATATCTTGTTTTTCACTTTCGAAAAAATCAACTTTAACCCCCACGACACCCAGCTTTTTTAGTTTCGTAAATTCTTGAATCCTGTTTTCATGTGTGAGCATTCTGTCTTTTGGTGTAGAAGGCACCCACGTATGATCGCCTCCCGAATTGTACCACATCAAAGGTTTTATTCCTTTTGAATGGATGTATTTTAAGGCATCTTCCAGATTTCCGCCATTTGCCATACTGTCCCATTCCCAGTCTAAAAGCGTGTAAGGCCAGTTCATTTTTTCGGCTAAATCTGCAAACGCACATACGATTTTAAAATCTTTGGTTCCGTGATTGCTAGACCAATAATTCCACGATACTTTTCCGGGTTTTATCCAGTCTGTGGTTTTAAAACGCGTTGGCGCTGACACATCTTCAATTAAGGTACTTTCCACAATATCAGACAAATTACCAATAGTAATAACTCTCCAGGGCGATTTCCACGGAAGTGTAATTTTGGGTTTGGCTTCGCCTTTTCCTCTGCCGTCTTTTGGATCCGGAAAAGTGAGTTTATACGTATTGCTGTCGGCTGTATTGCTCAATTTGGTACCGCAGTACGTACGATCCAGATCGGCTTCGTGCACTAAAAACCAACATGATTTATCTGCTGTATTAAAGAGTGCGGGATAACACCATTCCTGCTGTAGTATGGTTTCATTAATTAATGTGGTATACAAACCTTCATTTGCCGGATTCCATTTTTCGAGCCATCGTTTATTTTCTTTCGGAATTTGATAAGCGGTCAATTCATCATTCATAGTATACGAACCCTTCTTCTCCGGAAATTCATATCGAAAGGTAATACCGTCATTGTACGCTCTTAAGATGAGATTGAGTTTGGCCTTAGTCGGATTTTCAAAAGAAACGGTAATTTCATTGGCTTCATTTTCCCGCACGGACTTTTTGCCGAAAGGAAGTTCATACTGTTCCTGAATTAATTTTGTTTTTGATGTTTTTAAAAAGAGAAGTTTTTTTGAAAAATCCTGATCACTTCTGGAGAGGCCTAATGTTATTTTTGGGATAATCCCGTCTGTATTTTTATCTGCCAAACGGTTTATTTTGAGATACCATTCACCGTTATGGCCCATTTGCAAATTGATGGCTAATCTTTTATTTGGGGACTGTAATTGTATGGACTGCGACCAGGAATGGAAGAAGGCGAGTAAAGCAAATGAGACTAAGATATTTTTTAACTTCATGATTTAAATAATTCATTTAATCTTCTCCTTTGTCAAAAGACAAAATAGCAGTATTCGTTATTATTTATAGGTAAACAAAAAAAACAATGTTTAAGGAAAAGCCGAAAGCGCCCAACTTTCGGCTTTATAAAAAACTAACTAACATTCAGTTATAAATCCAAAATGAATAACATTTATAACCAACCACTAACTTTAGATTTCAACATTACTTTGTAGAATGCTGACCGAGCAATATATCGTAGAATCTTATATTTCAAATGCTGAATTTGGATTCTGTAATTTATAAGTGTATTTATTACAAATATAAAAAAAGAATTCATAACACAACCGATTGTTTGAACAATGTTTTAGGAATTAGATAAATATTAAAGAATAAAAAAACATTATGAATTAAAAAAACACCAAAAAATTAAACAATACTTAAATAGCGGTTTCTTTTGCCCGTGTATATTATTAATTTTAAGAAGTAAATTCAAATACTTTACAGAAGTCGCAAAAATGAGAAAACACAAAAAAAATCATATTTAAACACTTTTTAGTCAGCGTCTTAAATATGATTTTAAATTGTTATTCTAAAGATTAAATCGAACTTTACCGACTATTTTTTATTTTATTTACTGCAATAGCCACATCTCGTTCCGGCATTTTACAGGCTTTGTTCACGCACACATAAACATACGTTTCATCGTCTGTATAACGATCTTGTAAAAGAGGAAGCTTACTTTCTTTTGTAGCTCCGGCAATCAGGATATTAGGCAGATAATAACTTTGGAGTTGGCTTGTTTTGGCAAAAGCTCCTTTGCCGGAAATGGCAACTTCATAGTAATCAGAAGTATAATTAAGCATTAGATCCAGCCAGTTGTAATATTCTGTTGGTGATTGCAAAGCATCTACTTTGACATTATTGAGCATTTTTTGAGCTATTTCAGAATAATTTTCATTCGAATAATAATGTCCGAGCAAAAATAAATTATGAGCCAGAATTGAATTGGAAGACGGAATTACATTGTCTGCGATTTCCATTTTTCTGGCAATTAAATTGGATGAAGCACTAGATGTAAAATAAAATAAATTAGATTTTTTATCCCAAAAATGAACAAGTGCATAATCTGTTACTTGTTTGGATTTCGTTAGCCATTTTTCATCCAAAGTAATTTGATATAATGAAATAAAAGCATCGCCAACGGTTGCGTAATCTTCTGAAAATCCCGAAATACTGCTTTTTCCTTCTTTATAACTGTGATTCAGACTTCCGTCTTTCTGAATTTGATTGTTGACAATAAAATTGGCGTTTTTTAAAGCGATTTCTTTATAATGCGGATTTCTAAATGCCCGATACGCACTCACGTAGCCCTTGATCATCAGGGCATTCCATGAAGTCAGGGTTTTATCATCAAGGTGAGGCTTTGCTCTTTTGCTTCGCGCAGTGGCCAATATTTGTTTCCAGTTTTTAATTTTAGCCTCTAATGCAGGCAAGGTCAGTTTGTTTTGAATGGCAAACTCCGGGTCTGACTGACTGGTAAACAGCACATAATTTTCATTCTCCCACAGCCCCTTTTCATTAACATTAAAATATTTTTGAAAAAGCGCAAAATCTGATTTTAAAAGTGTCTGCAATTCTTCTTTTTTCCAGACATAATAAGCGCCTTCTTCTAGTTTGTTGTTTTTGTTTTTGCTGTCCGCGTCCAGCGAAGAATAAAAAGCGCCGTTGGCAGCCATAAGTTCACTTTCTACAAAATTCAGGGTTTCTACTACTCTTTTTTTATACAATTCATTTTTAGACGCCAGATACGCATCAGCATATAAACTCACTAATTGCGCATTGTCATACAGCATTTTTTCGAAGTGCGGAATATGCCATTTTGAATCTGTTGTATAGCGCGAAAAACCACCGCCAACAGCATCATAAATACCTCCATTTGCCATTTTAGTAAGTGTGGTGTGCACCTGTTTTTGTATCGCCTGGTCTTTATTTTGAGTGCCGTAACGAAGCAGAAATTGCAAAGAAGCGGGCATCGGGAATTTGGTTTCGCCTTGCAAACCTCCTTCTATATAATCGAATTGTTTTTGCCATAATTTTACGGCTGCTGCAACATCAGCATTTTGAAAATTAGCCTTAGCGCTATTGATCTCAATAAGTTGCGATTTCTGGATTCCGCTTACGAGTTTATCGGCATATTCACTGGCTCTTTTGGGATCTTTTTTATACAAATCCGAAATTTCGGTAAGGGCTTTTGTCCATTCTTCTTTGGTAAAATAAGTTCCGCCAAAAATGGGGCGCCCATCAGGAAGCGCAATACAATTTAAGGGCCATCCGCCCTGCCCTGTAATCAATTGTACGGCATTCATATAAATTTGGTCTATATCCGGGCGCTCTTCGCGATCTACTTTTATGCTGATAAAATTGTCATTCATTAATTTGGCAACGGCTTCATTTTCAAAACTTTCCTGTTCCATAACGTGACACCAATGACAGGACGAATACCCTACTGAAATAATAATCAGCTTATTTTCTGCCTTTGCTTTATCCAAAGTTTCCTGATTCCATGCTTTCCAATTTACAGGATTGTGCGCATGCTGTAAAAGGTACGGGCTGGTCTCTTTGATTAAATCATTGGTATACTTATGATGCTCTTCTGTATTCTGCTTTTTATTACAGCTTGTCAAAAAACAGGAAATAAGAATTAGGAGAGATAGAATACGCATATAAATGAAAATAAAAAATTTGATGATAAGGCTGATTTTCAGTGTTTTTTTCAATCAGAAAGCTAAAATAGCAATTTATATTTAATAGATTTACTGGAAATAAATAATGCTTCAAATATGCTATTAAAAGCTTCAAAATTGACAATCAAATTTGAGCTTTCAGGCTATTTTTACAGTGCGCATTTTATTAATCTGCATTCATTTTTCAATCAACTAAATGAATAAAGCAGTAAAAAAGAAACCAGTAAATTTATGAGTAATACATCGCAAAAGCTTTCTGTGCTGGAAAAAATAGGTTATGGTCTGGGTGATTTTGCCGCCAACCTGACTTTTCAGACTTTGCTGACCTTTTTGGCTTTTTTTTACACAGATGTTTATAAAATTCCCGCAGGAACGGCGAGTATTATTATTTTTATTGGAGGTTTTGCTGGTGCTTTTTTCAACATCGTTATCGGCGTCATTGCAGATCGCACGCAAACCCGCTGGGGCAAATTCAGGCCCTGGATTTTATGGACTGCGGTTCCGTTTGGCATTGCTGCTGTTTTGTCTTTTTTAACTCCTGACTTTTCAGAAAACGGTAAGATCATTTATACCTTGCTGACGTACTTTTTTCTGGTACTTATTTATTCGGCCAACAATTTACCTTATGTTGCTTTGGGCGGTGTTTTAACGGGCGATATGAAAGAGAGAAACAGTCTTTCGTCTTATCGTTTTGTCGCTGTCATGATTGCGCAATTTATCATTCAGTCGCTTTTATTGCCTTTGGTTTTAATTTTAGGAAATGGAGATAAAGCGGTAGGTTTTAAAAACACCATGATTGTATTTGCGATTACGGGAGTTATTTGCTTACTCATTACTTTTTTTACTACCAAAGAAAGAATCGTTCCCGCAAAAAATCAGGAATCGTCTATCAAACAGGATTTTCTGGATTTATGCAAAAATGGTCCCTGGCTCGTCATGCTTTTGGTTACGATTTTGGTTTTTATCACTTTGTCGCTTAAAGGCGGTATGTATGTTTTTTACTTTAAATATTATCTCGATCCGGTAGCACAAACTACTTTCCTAAATGATATTGGTTTTACTTCCTTTATTGACAGGCTTAATAACACTTTAATTACCATGGGATTGGTTGATTTTCAGTGGCCAAAAGACGTTCCTACCTCAGCATTTAGTCTTTTTAATGCCGGAGGAATTCTGTTTATGATTTTTGGAATACTGTTTTCAAAATCGCTTGCAGATGCTTGTGGAAAAAGAAACATTTTTATCACTTTTATTTTTTTATCGGCTTTAAGCCTGTTGTTTTTCAATTTTTATGGCAGGACTGCCATTGCCCTGGTTTTTGTAACGCAATTAGTTCACGGGTTTATTTACGGCGTTACGATTCCGCTATTGTGGACAATGATTGCTGACGTCGCTGATTACGGCGAATGGAAAAACAATCGAAGAGCTACGGCGACTGTTTTCTCGGCCATGCTGGTTGGATTGAAAATAGGCATTAGTATTGGAGGCGCTTTGGGTGCCGCATTTTTATCTAAATACGGTTATGTAGCCGAAGAAGTGAATCAGGTACCAACAGCAGTTGAAGGAATTAAATTGTGCGTTAGCATCTATCCCGGTTTTATCTTCATTATCAGTGCTATTCTCCTGTGCTTTTATGTCATAGACCGAAATATGGAAATTGGAATTGAAGAAGATTTACGGGAGCGAAGAGGAAATTAGCTGATACCACAGAGATACACAATTTTTTATTTAATTTCGCAGAGACGCAAAAGCGCAAAGTTTACTTGATAAATCTCACTCAAAAGCGCAAAGCGCAAAATTTTAGCCACAGATTAAAGGATTAAACGATTTTTTTTCACAGATTTATTTTTACTATTTATCTGCGTCTATATGCCTAAATCTTTTAAATCTGCGTAAAAAAAACTTTGCGCTTTTGCGTCTCTGCGAGATTATAAAAACGCTGCGTATCTCTGCGAAGCCTTTGCGTATCTCTAACGATTTATTTTCGCAGATTTATTTTTACTATTTATCTGCGTCTATCTGCCTAAATCTTTTAAATCTGCCTGAAAAAAACTTTGCGCTTTTGCGTCTCTGCGAAATTATAAAAACGCTGCGTATCTCTGCGAAACCTTTGCGTATCTAGGTGGTATAAATATTACCAAAACAAGAAAAAAACTATCTTATTGCACCGTAACTTTAATCGCATTCACAATATCCTCTGCCGATGTAGCCGTATAAAGTACAAACTCGCCAGACTCAATTTTCCAGTCAGAAGTTTTCTCGTCATAAAAAGCCAAATCTTTTACTTTTACTTTTAAATCGACTGTTTTTTCTTCTCCCGGTTTCAAGAATATTTTGTCAAATGCTTTTAATTCTTTTTTAGGTCTTAAAACAGATGCTTTGGTCTGACCCACATACAATTGCACTACTTCTGCACCGTCTGTTTTTCCTGTATTTTTGATGTTCACTTTTACCGTTATTTCATCGGCTACACCATAGACTTTTTTGTCTGCAGCAACATTAGAAATTTCAAAAGAAGTATAAGATAAGCCATAACCAAATGGATGTTGAGGAGTAATTTCTTTAGTATCAAACCAACGATATCCTACCAAAATATCTTCTTCATAATTGACTTTCAAATCATGTCCCGGATATGCTCCCAATGCATGTGCCGGAGACTGGCTTAAAGTAACAGGCATTGTAAAAGGCAGTTTTCCTGACGGAAATTCTTTGCCGCTTAATACATCAACCACGGCATTTCCGGCTTCCATTCCGCCATACCAGCCCCACACTACAGCTGGTACGCGCGATTCGATACCCGCCAGTTCTAGCGGAGAACCCGCAATAATGACCACAATCGTTTTCGGATTGGCTTTTGCCACTTCCTGAATCAAAGTTTCTTGTCCGTAAGGCAAACGCATGTGCAATCTGTCAAAAGATTCTGAATCGAAATCATGATTTAAACCAGCAAAAACAATCGCCACATCTGATTTTTTGGCCTGTGCCACTGCTTCATCAATTAATTTCCAATCTATTTTATCGGTATTTAATTGTCCGTCGCTGCTTCTTTCTACCACATGAGACTGTTTTTCATATCCTTGTGCAAAATTGATCTGCATTGATTTTCCGTATTTTGTGGTCATCGCCTGAAGTGGCGTTATCTCATACGCAGCTTTAATTTCAGAGCTAAATCCGCCGCCGCAATGCGTTCGGGTTGCATTATCACCAATAATCGCTACAGATTTTAAAGCAATCATATTCAACGGCAAAATTTGCTTTTCATTTTTCAATAAAACAACCGCCTCTACAGCAGAACGATACGCGGCCTGTTGGTGTTCTTTTGTATTTATAGCACCTGTGATTCTTGTTTTTGGATCTAAAACTTTCGTTTGAATCATAACTCTCAAAATGTTCCCTACTTTTTCATCTACCACACTTTCTTTTACACGGCCTTCTTTTACAGCTTTTATTAAAGGATCTGCAAAATACCAGTCGTTATAATTTTCCTTTTCGGTTCCCATTTCTAAGTCCAAACCAGCCAACGCCGCTTTTTCGGTACTGTGAACCGCATCCCAATCTGACATATAAACGCCTTTGAATTTGAACTCATCACGCAAAAGTGTTCTGCCTAAATATTCATTTTCGGTACAATAGGAACCTCTAAATTTATTATAAGCGCCCATAACTCCCAATACTCCGGCATCTACTACAGAAGCTTTAAACCCCGGCAAATAAATTTCGCGTAAAGCACGTTCGCTCATCGTAACATCTACCACAAAACGGTTTTGTTCCTGATTGTTTGCTACAAAATGTTTTACACAAGCTGCAACGTCCTGAGTTTGCAAAGCCTTGATATAATGGATGGAAAGCTGTGAGATAAGAAACGGATCTTCACTCAGATATTCAAAATTTCGACCACAAAGCGGAGAACGAATAATGTTGATTCCCGGCCCTAGTAAAACATCTTTTTTACGATAACGTGCTTCTTCGCCCAAAACAATACCGCGCTGTTTGGCCAGTTCAAGATTCCAGCTGGCTGCCATTGCCGTTCCCGGAGGAAAACAAGTCGAAGCGTCGTCTGTTAATCCGGCATATTGCCAGTTATGGCGATTCATTTCTGCTCGTACTCCGTGTGGACCGTCAGACAAAGCCCATTCCGGAATTCCGAGATGTTTTACCTCTTCTGTATAAAACTTAGAATTGCCATGCAGCATACCGACTTTTTCTTTCAAAGTCATTTTTTTAATTAACTGTTGAATTCTTTTTTCTGTGGAAGCATTAGATTGTGAAAAAGAACTTTGAAAAAATACGGAAAACAATGCCGCTGCTATAAATCGTAATCTCATTTTATATGTGTTATAAGAACCTTTTTTTGGTCGATTAAATAATTAGATTTTTGAATGGTAAATGGAAAATTAAACCTATTAACAAGCTCCCAAAAATAGCCGAATACGAAATATTAGAATCCTATAAATCGAGCATTTTATATCATAAATGAAGCAAAACTGAATAAAAAAACATGAATTTTTAAACTTCAATAAGAAACTATTTCAAACTCTATCGTGTGGACACAAAATATTGTAAATCAATTTTGAACACTAATTTCACTAATTTTCACCAATTTGAATAGGTCAAACCTAGTTCTTGAAAATTTGTGAAATTCGTGTTGAAATTCAATGCATTGTTACTTTCATTTTTTTGCCTAAACTAAATCGGTACGAATAGCCCAAATTGACAGAGTAATCGGCGAAAGCAGCATCTCCCTGTACGTGTACATATTTGGACGGATCTGTGATAACGGAATTTTGCAAATTCTGGCTTGCAATATCTGCAGCACTCTGGATACGGTTTTTTACGATATTATAAGGAATAAACAAACTAAAGTTGTGTTTTCCGATATGATAGGCAAAGCCATATTCTATCGCTATAACATAGCCGGGACGACGATAAGCTACCTGCCCTCCAAAAGCATCGTAAGCCGGAATTCCTTCGATTCTTCCGGCGAGGGAAACACTAAAATTTTCTTTTTTATCTACTGCGGCAGACAAACCTGCCCTTGCAAAATACTGATCCGGGCAGGCATAAATTTCATAACCTTCCAAACCTTCTTTTGGTGGTGATTTAAAGCTGCCATTTGATTCTTTTGGGTTGAATAAGTAATATCCGTTTGCAAATCCGTAAAGGCGGCCGGTTATTTGTCTGAATACTTGTAGTTCTGCTGCGATTCCAATTCCGCCATCACCCGGCTGAATGGCCTGATCCATCATTACGCTTTTTGTTGTTCCGTCGGTTTGTGGTGCATCATCCATTTTAGTATGACTTCCTGTATTTAGTTTTACTCCCACTCCCAGCATTAAGTTGCCTTTATGAGCCGTTTTCGGATCAAAAAACCAATAATTTACACTGATTCTTGCATCTGCAAAACCTTGAGCATAAACGCTGTATCTAAGAGTGTCTTTAATCGGCGTCGCTTGTCTTAATACCTGAGAACGTTCATTGTGTACATAAGGCAAAGTGGCATTTATCTGAATTCTGTCGGTTATTCCATAAGAAAAATTAAAATCTACTGCATGCGAATAAATATTTACCGCGTTCCCCCTTTCAACTCCGTTTTCGTCATGCCCTCCACCTTTAGTCTGCCGCTCTAGTTGTTCTTCTTTCCCAACAAAATGTCTCCAGGAATGAAAATAACGGTAATTTGTTCCGACCTGAAATTCGCCTTTGCCTAAATTATAAGAACTGGCAGAATTCATATAAAGTCCTCCCATTTGACGAACAGCCACACAACCCTGAGCGGCTATTTTTGGTGTATGAAAAGCAATAAAAATGAATACTATAAATACAGTATATGATGATATTTTTTTCATGATTTTTTGTTTAATAGTTGTTCAACCATTTAATTAAATCAAGTTAGCAGACGCAAGTTTAAACACAATATTGTCATTTCGACGAAGGAGAAATCTCCGGAAGTAACTCCGCAACGAGAATCCAATCTTTGTCGAGCTTCTCGCGGAGATTTCTCCTTCGTCGAAATGACAAAATCTTTGCGATTTTTTGCGTCTTTGTAGCAACTTTAATTAATTGATTCTAACACTTTGCAAAAACGAATTATTCTTAGTAACCAGGAGATAGTTTTTGCCCTTTACGCGAATTTTCTCCATGTTTTTTACATCGCCCGGGGTGAAAAATCCGCTGTTGGCTGCTGCAATCGATTTGAATTTTCCTTTTCCATCGCCTTTTAAAAACAGTCCGTGACCGGCATCGTTTCTTGGAGTTTCTACCTCAGAGTTGTACATATTTCCGGTGACCAAAACATCGAGTTTGCCGTCTTTGTCATAATCGTCTACCATAATCTGGTTGATGCAGGTAAGCTGCGCTTCAACCGGAAGTTCGTGAATAATGAACTTTCCATTTTTATTTTCTAAATAAATACTGGCAAATGATTTTACTTTATAATGCAGCGCTTCTTTCAGTGATTTTTCTGTGTAAACATCAACAAGTGTAGCTTCAGAAAAACTTTCGTAATCTTTGAATTTCTTTTTGATATTCGGAATTTGCTGAGACGAACAGCCACGACCGCGCACCGGATATTGCTTACCGTCATTGTAATAACTCAACACAATGTCTTTGTGTTTATTATTATCAAAATCTTTTACATAAATATCAAAAGTTTCGTTTGGAGTTGCTTTGTATTTGTAGTTCAAACCGTTGTTTCCTACGATATAATCCATGTCGCCATCATGGTCAAAATCGCCTTGCTGAATGCTCCACCACCAACCGGTTGTATCGTCATTCAGTCCCATATTTTTGGTTACTTCTTTGAAACCGGCTTTAGTGTTTTGAAAAATACGAATTGGCATCCATTCGCCGACTACCATAATATCGGCTAATTTGTCATTATTGAAATCGGTAATTACAGCACTTGTTGCCATGCCTAAATTGGTAAACTCTTTAGGAGATTTTTTAGAAACTTCAAATTTGGGCTGTGTCGGTGAACTGATATTGTGCAGTAAATAGGTCGTTGCCGGCGACGGATATTGTCCCGGAACCTGTCTGCCCAAAACCAAAAGATCTTGTTTTCCGTCTTTGTCATAATCAATAGGATAGACTTTAGAACCGCTTGCTAACATATTGGGTAAAACTCCTTTTGGTGCTTTGGTAAAATTACCTTTTCCGTCATTGAGGTACAATCTGTCTTGTAATTTTGGGTCGTTTACCAAAAATTCGTAACCACCACTCACGACATATAAGTCATTATCACCGTCATTATCAGCATCAAAAATTAAGGCTCCGGTATCTTCGCTGGCTTTATCGTCTTCGAGTGCCTGAATTTTCTTTTCGGCAAAACCAGTTGCAGTCTGCATGAATATTTTTCCGGAATAGGTTGCAGAACCTCCAACAAAATAATCTTCTAAACCGTCTTTGTTTAAATCTCCAACCGCAATGGCAGGGCCAAAAGTTGACATTTTATGTGGCAATAAAACCTGATCTTTAAAATCGTCGTATTGATTTTCTTCGTGTTTAAAAGCCGGAAAAACGGTAGTTTCAGTTTCAAATAAATGGTTTTTAGGAAGTGTTTTTGCAAGTGCTTCTTCTTTGGCATCCTGCTCTTTAAAGCTTAGCGTTTGGTTCACTTTTACATTTGATAGTTTTTGTACTTTGCCGTTTGTCCAAACCACTTTTACCTCATCAATCGTTTTGTCTTTGCCTACACCAAAATGCAGTTCGGGCGCTACTGATGACTGAAAACCTCTGGTTAAAGTAAGTTCCTGCATTTGAGTTCCTTTTTTGGTTTTGATATAAACTCGGTTGCCTAAACCATAAGTATTTTTAGTATTTCCTTTAAAATTTACTTTGATGAAATTGTTGATTTTCGAACTCGAATTTTCAAAAACCGAGGCATAATCATCAATATTATTCACAACCAAATCTAAGTCGCCATCGTTATCCAAATCAGCATAAGCCACACCATTTGAAAAGCCTTTAAATTCAATTCCCCATTTTTTATTGGCTTGTTCAAAGTTTAAATTTCCTTTGTTTTGAAACATAAAATTGTCAATTTTCTCCGAAGGAATTTCCTGTGATTTCTTTAGCAAATCTTTTGGCTGCAGGTTAAGTGCTTCTAAACTATGAAAGAAATCATTGTTGTTAATTTCTCTGCGGGTTCCGTTGGTTACAAATAGATCTTTATTTCCGTCATTGTCAAAATCGGCAAATAAAGGTCCCCAGCTCCAGTCTGTAGACGAAGTTCCGGTAATACGCGATACATTGCCAAAATGCGGAATTCCGTTTTCATTAACTCCTGTGTTTAACTGCATGCAATTGTGCATGTATTGGTAATTGAAACCGGCATCGACAACATCCCAAAAAAGCTGCGGATTCATACTGGACATGTTTGCTTTTTTACGGCGGTTGTCTTTGGCATCCATATCTACCTGAAAAACATCTAAATTTCCATCGTTGTTAAAATCAGAAATATCAACACCCATTCCGTAAAAAGAATTGTGCGCCATCGCCTCTTTTACGACTTCCTTAAAAGTACCATCCTGATTGTTGATGTACATGAAATCAGGCGAATTAAAGTCATTAGAAACATAAATATCCGGCCAGCTGTCGTTGTTTAAGTCGCCTACTGTGGCGCTTAAGGATAATCCGTAGTTTTTTACACCGGCCTCTTGTGTAACATTGGCAAAATGATTGCCGTCATTTCTATATAAATGTCCTGATTCATTGTCCTGAACATGGCGCATCATTTGCACATAATCTTCTGTTGCCGAATTGAATCTGGTTGGCGGATAATTGGCTACAAATAAATCTAAATCACCATCTTTATCGTAGTCAAAAAAGGTTCCCTGCACACTGTTTCCGATGTCATCAATACCGTATTCTTTGGCTTTTTCTGTAAAAGTTCCGTTGCCGTTGTTGATATATAATTCGTTATTTTTTGGTCCGAATTTCCCTCCAACACTACAGTAAATATCGAGAAAACCGTCACCATTTACATCGGCCATTGCCACTCCGGTGTACCAGCGCGAATCACCGCCAACACCCGCTTTTTTGGTAATATCCTCGAATTTTAGTTTTCCTTTGTTCAGGTATAATTTATTCGAAACCTGGTTTCCGGTAAAGAAAACATCTACAAGGCCATCATTATTAATGTCTCCGGTAGCGACTCCTCCACCCAAATAAATATAGTTGTAGGTGAAATAATTGAGTGAATCATTTTCTTTTAGATTGTTGCTAAAATCAATTCCGGTGTCAGAACGGTCTAAAGTAGCAAAGATCTTTTCATCTGATTCTTTAGTCGAACAGCTCGCCAAAATTAATAAGCCCATAAGGGTAAAAAAAGCTGCTTTTATTGTTATATTTTTCATATTTAGGATGCTAATTATTTATTTTCAAATGCAAATTGGAGATTGTGCTCCGACGGTTGAAAAAAGGACTTTTTTAATTTCTATTTTAGAAAGCTGGTCTTCCCCTTCAATGATTTTAAGGTACTGATTGGGTTGTATGTTTTTGAATATTTGCTTCTTTTGGTTTTTTGGCCAGGTAATTTCGATTTGGTCAATAGTGTTCGCTTTTCCAATTCCGATTTCTATTCTTAAAGCCGACGCTCCAAAACTACCACCCGAATTTAAAGTTCTGTAAACCGATCTTGAAACGCCATTTTCTTTGAATGTGACTTTTACTTTGGCTCCAATGGCGGAACGATTGCTTTCTGTTCCTTCTAATTTCAATTTTATCCAACGGTTGTTGTTTTGTCCAGGATTCAGGTATAAGGAATTACTAAAGGCATCTCCTAAATAAGCACCGCCAACTTCAATAAAAATATCAGAATCTCCATCATTATCGAGATCATTAATGGCTACGGCGTGCCCTTTCTGAAGATTTCCTACACGTGCTGAAACGGTAACATCTGCAAATTTTCCGTCGCCCATATTTCTAAATAACCGATTTGGTGCCAACGATTTATAATCCGGATTTCCTGTTCCGAGGTACATATCGAGAAAACCGTCATTATCAATATCTCCAAAATTAGAGCCCATTGCAAATACGGTTTTATTTAATCCGGCTTCTTTAGAAACGTCTGAAAAAGTACCATCGTGATTGTTATGATACAAATACATTTTACTGCTTTCGTTGGGAATATTCAGGGCTTCCATGGCGATTTCGCCCGCAATGGAGCCATTGTATTGGTAACCGCAAACAAAAATATCAGGCCAGCCATCGTTATCATAATCCCAAAACCAGGTTGGGAAAGTCATCACATTAATGCCTGCCAAACCTGCCTGATCTGTTACATCTTTAAATTGCGGAATTCCATTTTGGAGTCCGGTATTTTTTAATAGAATTTTCTTTTTGTTCATTCCGGAAAGAAACAAATCCGTATCACCGTCATTATCATAATCAGCAGCTGCTACGCCTTTTATAAAACTTACGACATCGCATTTTGCTTCTTTGGCAACATTGGTAAAAGTGCCGTCCTGATTATTGAGGTACAATTCTGAGGGATATGATTCTTCTGCTGATTCGTTGCCAATAAATAAGTCCAGATAACCGTCGTTATTAAAATCATTCCAGGTTCCTGCCTGCGTTGGAAATTCAGAATATAAGCCGCTTTTAATAGTGACGTCTGTAAAAGTGCCATCGCCGTTATTGCGTAAAAGCGAGTTGGGTTGTCTGCCATATTTGCGCATCCAGGCGCCTCTTAAAACAAAAATATCTATATCGCCATCATTGTCATAGTCGGCCTGAATCATACTTAAACCTCCTTTAAAAAGCCCTAAATTAGAACTTTTGGAATAGTCCAGGTATTTTCCTTTTGTATCGTTTTGATAAAAGTGCATCGCGCCATCCAGACTCCAGTCAGAGGTCACAATATCCAGATAGTTATCGTTGTTGAAATCATCTACAATAACGCCTCCGGACATGTTTCTTCCTTTTATGCCTGCGTTTGCGGCAACATCCAGAAAAGGTTTTATAGGGTATCCTGAATCTTTATTCAGATTGGGAATCAGCCATTGTTTGGGAACTTCTGACGGATATTCACCAAGCGTCATATGGGCAATGTTCAGCAGCCATCTTGATTCATAATCAGCAGGATTTATCGCTAATAATTTTTTATAAACTTCTATTGCTTTTTGAGAGCCCTCACGTATCGCATGAATCCCGTTCTTTTGTATGGGCATAATACAGGATTCCGGATTGTGGTAATTGACGCAATTTTGCTTTTCGCCAAGTCTCATGTACGCAATGCCTAAAGATTGTAATGCTTTCACATCATCTTTTCCGTCCAGCTTCTTCATTCTGTTTATGGCGTTTTCGATAACGGCTACAGATTCTGCTTCTTTTCCTAATTTTAATAATGCATTGCCTTTATTTAACTCATTACTTAATTTGAAAAAACCTTCATCTGAACTGTTGATTATGGAGTCATAATAAGCAACTTCTATCTGTGACGCAAATGCATTATCTTTTACATCGTACATTTTTTTTCTGGCTTCCAAAATCTTAATCATCTTGTCGTTTGGGTCAGAAAAATAATCGCAGGACTGCATTACAATGAGGACTATAAATAGCGATGCTAATTGTTTAATTTTCATAATTAAAGCATTTTCTGGATTGGACTACTTTGTTGTGAATCTTATTCAATTCTCTGCTATTGTCTCAATAGTCTTATTTCCAATGTGCTTATTATAGAATTTCCATTCTTCGTGTGCCACATCTCTGCCTAGTTTTAAACCTTCAACATTATCTGACTGAATATGGTAACCTCCCATTACTCTTGAGATTCCGGCCATATTTGCTGTTTCAGTTAATGTATTAAATTTCAATACCACTTTCTTTCCTAAATAATCCGGCTCTGTCATTGCTCCTGCTGTTAATTCTACAGATTGACCAAACTCGTCGCTTCCGGTCCATAATCGTAGCGCTTCGGCACAACCACCACTTATGGTACTGTGACCTGAGACATAACTAGGAAATGGCGGACACAAGAAGGTATCAGGAGAAAAAGGTCTCCAGTCCTGTCCCTGCATGCTAATCATTCCCTTTCCCGGGCCTCCCCAGGCAGTAATGGTTTTATCACCATAATAGTAATGCACTAAGGTATTTGGCCGTGAAGAATCGTAAAACATTTTAGTATCCCAACAGGCAATAAAACAATCCATTGCGGTTATCTGGTTTAAGAAATACATTTTAACATCCTGATCCAGAGTATGATTGTCTCTTCTTGAAACATCCTGAGCAAATTTTAGCCAGTGTCCGGCTTGCTGTACCGATTTTGGTCCGTCACGCATAAACTCAACCAATGCTTTGTCTTCATCAGTTAATTTGGCTTGTAAAGCGATTACTTCATCGACTTCTTTCTTAAGTTTTTCTGAACCAAATAATGGCGGCGGAACAGCACGAAACTGATCTCCGGATTTTAATCCGACTGGTTTCACTTTATTCCAAAAAGGAGTTAAACAGCCCGGCGCAAATTTTCCGCCTTTTCCGTCAGAAAAATATTTTGGCTGCCAGTGATTGATATCATTCAATTTATCAACCGGGTTTACGGGTGTATATTTACTGTAATCAAAAAATGGTTTTCCATCAGAGCCTGCTTCTTCTGCATATTGATTGGACCCGTCTCCTCTTCTTGCCGCGATTACTGCTTTAGCTGCCAGATTACCAATTCCTTCCGGTGTTTTTGGGTCTAATGAAATATTTGTTGGATCAAGTCCCAAATCTTTCATAAAAGAAGCGAATAACGCTTTGTCACTATAATAATACTCACAAAGGGCTCCGTAAGCGGCATAGCTTATCGCAATTTCTTTGTTTTTTAAATTTTGTTCTTTACTCGGTCTTCTTTTGACATCTTTTAGATAAACCGGAATTGCTTTTTCGTCATAACGGCTCCAGGCATCAAAAACGGCTACAAAAGTCAGTCCTAAAAAGCGGGATGTTACAGTGGGTCTTGGTCTGAATCGATCTGTATCATTTGCTGTTGCCAGAACCGCCATTTCGCCCCATTTGTAAGCGATATTGTTTTTTCCTGTTGGCTCGGCTAGTTGATTATTCTCTTTATTTTGAGCAAACGTATTTACGCTTAAAGCACTAAACAAAAGCACTTTAAACAAAAATTTATAAATTCTCATTTTTGGTTGGTTTATATGGTTGTTAAATAGCTTTTCTTTCAATTAGATTAATTGAGTTTTGGATGCTAAATTGTAAATAAGCAGATTTAATCCTTAGCTAAAACTAAATTTTAGTACTAAGAATGGCAATCAATGCTATTTACATTTTGGCATCAAAGGAAATGCTATACCATATCTGGAGGAGGGTAATTGGTAGTAAAATATCCCGAAAGTATATTTTGCTGTGGAAGGGATGAATTAAAAGTAACAGTGGAAACTAATTTTACAGAAGTACTTATAAAATTTATTGCATTTCCCGGAATGTAATCCTGAATAAAGGATTTCATTAATTTTTTATTTGAATTTTCTTTATTTGAATCGGCATCAAATAATTGACTGTCGACAATTTTTTTTAAGTCTTTATTTAAAGCTTCGTTATGCGAATTTTTTAGGCAATATAATTTTAAAACATTATTTTGAATTCTTTTCTTAAATACATGATAGGTCTTATTGTTGATTACGAAGTCTTCATTGGCATCTTCAATACCAGAATCTACTACATAAGCATAAGGATTAATTTTAACTTCAATTATTTCAAAATGTGAATTATCAGTTTTCTCCATAGCATTCACCCACACTTGCTCTTGTTGTTCAGCAAACATGATATAAAATCCTAAAACATTGTAAAACAATGTCACGATTAAAAAAAGTGATGCAATTCTTTTCATATTGAATAAAATCGGTCCTCTACAGAAACTTACCTGATATTGGAATAAAATAGTCTTGCTTTTTACAAGATTTAGAAAGCTAATTTGTGTTTTGCCAGCTTGATTTTAAGCAAAGAATATGATAAACAGCGCACGTTAATGCGCTGTTTTACAAATTACTAACTTAACTTAAACTAACTCAAACTTAAATCATTAATAACCAGGATTGTTATCACTTGGTTTTATATTCGGATTAGAAGATGTTTCTCTGTTTGGTATTGGCCATAATTCACTTTTATTAGCCTGAAAACCAGTTCCTGCTAATTCTGTACTAGCAATACCCCATCTTATAATATCATCAAAACGTACTTGTTCACCAGCTAATTCTACTTTACGTTCATGAACAAGAGCTGTAAATACTTGTTCTTTTGTAAGTGTTAATGGCAATAGTGGTACATCTGCTCTATCACGAACCTGATTAATGTACCCAATAGCAGTTGACTGCACACCACCAGGTCTCATACTTTCACATTCTGCCATCATAAGCAATACATCTGAATAGCGCATCACTTTGAAGTTGATACTTGAATCTTCATTTTCATTGGTACGTTTATAATAGTTTTGATATTTTTTCCAACCTGCTCTTCTAAGACCTGCAGATGATGAAAAATTAGCTGCTGTCATCGTATTTGCTCCTTTATTGTATTTTGATCCCGGAACGTAAAAAGTTTCTCCAAAACGTTTGTCTCCAGGCTCATACTCATCTAATATATCGTCAGACGGATATACGTTGTACCAGCCCAGGTTTCCATATTCCTGTCCTCTAAGCGTTGCTTCAGCAACACCGGTTCCGGCAGTATCACTTCCCCATTTGTCTGCTACCCCTAAGTTCTGATCGTATTCTATCTCAAAAATAGATTCCGGGCCATGCTCAGTTTCATCCATAAAGTTGTTATAGAAATTTTCCTCCAAACTAAAGCCTGTTACATTTTGAAAAGCAGCTAAAGCTTCGTCATATCTTTTTTGATACAATAGTGCTTTTCCTAAATAGGCATAAGCGGCTTCTTTGGTAGCTCTCCCTTTTTGTTCTACGCTTTTGCTTAACAGATTTTTAGATGCAAAATCAAAATCCTCTGTAATCAATTTATACACATCAGCTTTAGGGCTTCTTGGGTTACCAGTAGTACCTGTTTTTGTATAAATTGGCAAATCACCAAAACGGGTCACTAATAGAAAATAATAGTAGGCTCTTAAAAAACGAGCTTCTCCTAAAAATTTATTTTTACGCTCCGGTGATAAATTCTCAACAGGTATAGCATTAATTTTGTCCTCATTTTCTAATACAAAATTGGCTTTGTAAATACCTAAATAACAGGCTTCCCAGTAAAACTGGATAATATCGCTGCTGGCATCAAAAGAGAAATTTAAAAAAGGTGTCTTGTTACCTTCCAATTGTGGATTTCCTTTATTTTCCTGAGACATATTGTCCAGTGCAAAGAAAAGATGTCTTGCATAAAGTCCTCTGGTCTGCAGATTGGAATAAATTGCATTGACGCTGGCTTGCAGCTGGACTTCTCTTGTAAAATAAGTTTCAGGCAATAATTCATTTGGATTAGTTAATTCCAAATCCTTGGTGTCGCATGCATTTATGGCTAAAAATCCAAGTAAAACGACAACTGTATATTTAATTTTTTTCATCATCTTTTTTTATATTAAAATGTAACTTCAAGTCCAAAAATTACTGATTTTGGTTGTGGGTATCTTCCGATATCAACTCCGGCAGAATTTCCATTAGTATCAATACGTGAAACCTCGGGATCTAAACCAGAATAATCTGTAATCGTGATTAGGTTTTGGCCACTTACATAAAATCTTAAACGTTGAAAATACTTCGCAAATGTGTCTTCTGAAAAGGTATATCCGATAGTAACATTCTTCAATCTGGTAAACGAACCATCTTCAACATAACGCTGACTGGCATTACCATAATTTTGTGTTGCCCCATCTGCTCTTGGTAATGTAGCAGAAGGATTTGTCACAACTCCGTTTACTACAATTGATCGGTCCAGAACTGATGTACTTGCATTAAACAAACGTGGCATAGCTTCCAAATCAAATTTATTAGCATTAAAAATATCGTTTCCTGCAACTCCTGTTATGAAACAGTTAAAATCGAATTTTTTATAGGCTGCTGTAAGATTTAAACCGTATGTAAAATCAGGGTATGGATTTCCGATGTTTGTCTTATCTTCTGAACTAATGATTTTATCACCATTACGATCCACAAATCTGATATCACCGGGTTTAAAAGTGGTTTGACCCGGAGCCAAAACTGCATCTACTTCTGCCTGATTCTGATAAATTCCGTTGGTTTCATAACCCCAAAAGTAGAATAATGGCTGGCCTACCTCTAGTCTGGAGAAGCTCTCTAAACCAGCTCTTCCTGATGGCCCGCCCAAAACACTTGTTACTGATGGTGCAAGACCTGTTACTTCATTTTTACTGGTACCAAGATTAGCTGTTGCAGACCAGGTAAAATCGCCTTTTCTGTCATTGTATCCTAATGTCAATTCAAAACCGCTTACTTTCACGTCGGCAATATTTTGAAATTGTGTTCCACCTGGAGCACCTATAGAGGCTGCAAGGGGCACACGGAAAAGGATGTCGCTGCTTTTATTGTTAAAATACTCGATAGAACCGGTGAATGCTTCATCAAATAATCCAAAATCCAAACCTATGTTTCTGTCTTTTTTAGACTCCCATTTTAAATTTGGGTTAGGAACACCACCCGGTGTAATACCTATTGCTGCGCCTCCATCAATTGGATAGGTATAATTATCTGTTAAAGTAGGGCTATATTGATAATTGTCTAATGCATCATTACCTGTTGTACCAATACTCGCTCTAAGTTTTAACGTACTAAAAACAGAATCTGCCATAAAACTTTCTTTTGCAATATTCCATCCTAAAGCAACAGAATAAAAATTACCAAAACGGTTATTAGGTCCAAAACGAGAAGACCCATCTCTACGTCCAGAAACAGCTAAAATGTATTTATCATTGTAATCGTAATTGATACGGGCAATATAACCTAAGTTATTAGTCTCTGTATTTGTAGATCTCAAGTTTGGAGTTACAAGACTCAACTGATCAAGTTCGTCTGTAAGGGTGTTACGGCTTCCGGCTACTATATTTTGAAATTTATTCTCAATTTTAGTTATAACTCCCAATACTTCAATATTATGTTTCTCTGCAATAGTCGTTTTGTAGGATAAACTATTATCAAAAACAATAGTCTGACCCTGAGAATTTGTTTCTCCAATAGTGGCAAATGCTTGTGTGTGGGCCACACCGTCAGAATAACTAGGAATGAAAGTATGATCTTTTGTCGTAAAATAATCTAAGGAAACCTGTGATCTGTATTTTAATCCTTTATAGATTTCTAATTCAGCAAAAATGTTTCCTATAATAGATACTCCATTAATTTTTTGATATCCTAAATTTGCTACACGCACTGGGTTTTCTGCATCCTGCCCATCAATAGCAGAGGTTGGTCCCTGATATCCGCCTTTATTGTTTGCATTATAAACAGGAAAATAAGGAGCCATTTTGATAGCATGCTCCAATAAAGTTCTACCACCTGAGGCGCGCTCCGGATTTGTCTTGCTAAAAGATACTCCAATATTACTTCCTACGGTTAGTCTTCCTATGTTTTGTGTATTGTTTGCTCTGAAAGAATAACGCTCGTAACCTGTACCAATAAGAGTTCCTTCCTGTTTTAAATATCCTGCAGAATAACGGCTTGTAGAATTTTCTGTACCGTTTGAGAAACTCAGATTATAATCCTGCATCAAACCATCCTGAAAAATCTGATCCTGCCAATTGGTATTGATATTACCAAATTCTGCTGCTCTTGCTGTTAAATCACTTCCTAAATCTTTAGCATACTTAAGATATTGTTGTGTATTTAAAACATCATATCTTTTTGTAACGGTTTGGTAACCTGCATAAGTACTGAAATTTAATTGCCCCGGACCTTTTCTTCCTTTTTTGGTCGTAACCATAATTACACCATTAAAAGCTCTTGATCCATACAAAGCTGTTGTTGAGGCATCTTTTAAAACAGACATAGATTCAATATCACTTGGATTTAACCCTGATAAGTTACCCACCAAAACACCATCTACTACATATAAAGGATTACTATTATTCATTGTGGCCAAACCACGAATACTCACTACCGGATTGGAACCTGGCGAACCATTTACAACAGTCACACCTGCCGCTCTACCCTGCAAAGCTGATTCAGCATTTGTAATAGGCACAGCTGTAATGTCTTTTGCACTTACTGTAGAAATTGCCCCGGTAACTTTTGTTCTTTTTTGAGTACCATAAGCCACTACAACTTCTTGTAAGGTTTGTGCGGATTCTGCTAATTTAACATCAATCACATCGCGATTGCCTACTGCAACCGTTTGCGTAGTTAAGCCAACATAAGAGTATGTAATTTTATCTGTTGAATTAACTCCTTTTAAAGAGTATTTACCATCAAAATCTGTCGATGCGCTATTTTTTGAACCTACTACGTTAATACTGGCACCTGGCAAAGGAATTCCTGAGGGATCGGTAACCACACCCTGTATGGTCTTTGATTGTGCCATCACATTCTGATAGCTTATCATTAGCAATGCGATTATTGCAAACTTTAATTTTAACATCATATTAATTGGTTTTTTGTTTAGTTTAAATAATTGTTTGGTTAAAAGTTGTTGTATAGTTTAGTGTATTGTAATTTGTTTGATTAAGCTTTTAAAATTCTTATTGATATGTTTTCAAAATTTATGTTTCACCGAAACCATCATTTTTATTACTTAAAATTCTGATAAAAAAAATGTGATCACAATACAATAAATCTGGTTTTCATTTCATACTTAAATTGGTTTAAAATTGTTAGTAATTATTTATTATTGAGAGTGTTGGTTATATCAAAAATATGCCGTTAACATAAATTTCACATACTAAAAATGATGCAAAAACTATCAAATTTGTAGCATAAGAGTTAAAAAAACCAGTGAATTCGCTGTTTTGGACTTATTTGATACTAAAAAGAAAAATATTTTATTCTAAAAAACACAGTTGTATTTTTTTTGTATAAATAAAATAATATAAGATTTATGAGTATTCTATAATTATGAATAATTAAAACCTCATCATGATCTTTTGTTTTTATAATAATTGTAGTAATATGAAAACAAAAAAGACGGTATAAACCGTCTTTTAATTTTGCTGTTACAAAAAATTAATTTTTGTTAAGTTGAGTAGGCAAAAAACCATATTTTTCTTTATAGCATTTTGTAAAATACGAAGGAGAACTAAAACCAACTTTATAACTAATTTCGGTTATATTATCATTACCCAATTCAATTAATTCTGTAGCTTTTTCCAAACGAACATTTCGTATAAATTCATTTACAGAAACTCCCGTTAGCGTTTTAACTTTTCTGTACAGTTGGCTCCTGCTCAAAAATACCTTCGAAGCCAAATCTTCTACGCTTAATTCGGTCTCGCTAATATTTTCATTAATGTAATTGAGAATATTTTTTATGAATTCATTGTCCAGAGTCGTTGTTTTTTCTTTGGCTTTTGGAGTAATTCCGTTATAGAATTTATTGAACATAATTTGCCTGCTGTTAATGAGCTGTACCAAACTTGATCTTAAAATATCCATATCAAAAGGTTTACTCAAATACATATCGGCACCGGAGTCAATTCCCTCCAATCGGTCTTTGACCAACGCTTTTGCAGAAAGCATCATGAGCGGAATATGACTTGTTTTCAAATCGGCTTTGATGTTTTTACACAATTCAAGACCACTCATAACCGGCATAATAACGTCGGTCAGTATCAAATCTGGCAATTTTTGCTGAGCCAGTTCCAGACCCACTTTTCCATTTTCAGCTACAAGTACTTTATACTCTTTTTTGAGTTCATTTTTTAGATAATTTCGTAGTTCTACATTGTCTTCTACAATCAGAATCGTATACGTCCGATCTTGTTTTTCAGGATCCTCCACGACTTCTGTTTCAGATTTTTCGACAATTGGCGTAAAACTTATTTTCTTTTCTTTTTTAAATTCTTCAAACAGGATTTCATTTTCATTAAAAAACTCTTTTCCAACAGGAAATACCAACTTAAAAGTCGTACCCACTCCCAATTCGCTTTCTACTTCAATTATTCCTTTGTGCAGTTCTACAAATCCGCGAACCACTTCCAAACCAATTCCGGTACTTCCGTAATAGGCTTTATTCAAATTATTTACCTGATAAAAACGGTCAAAAATTTTCTTTATATCTTTTTTGTCCAGTCCGGCTCCTGTATCTTCAACAGTAACTTCAAAAGAAGGATAAGTATTAGAATCATTTATTAAAGGAAAACGTACTAACTGCTCGTTGACGTTTATTTTTACCAAAATTTTTCCGTTATCAGGCGTTACTTTAAAAGCATTGGAAATGACATTGAATATAATTTTCTCAAACATTTTTGGATCTATCCAGTCTTTCAAAGCTGTTTTATTAGACTCAAATTGCAGGTCTATACCGCGGCTAAAGGCTTCTTCATCAAAATAACTAACAATTTCTCTGGTAAAACTAACTACTTCTATTTGTTGTAACTGCAATGTCATTTTGTTAAACTGCAGTTTATTAAAGTCCATTAACTCGTTGATTAATCTCGAAAGCCGGTCTGAACTTTTTTGAATCGTCTGTAGTTTATGCAGAACTCCTTCCGGCAAATCTGCGCTGTAATTCTTAATTATATCTGCCAATGGATTTAAAATCAAGGTGAGCGGTGTTCTAAACTCATGCGAAATGTTGGTAAAGAACTGTAGTTTTTTGTTGTTTAATTTTTCAATTTGAAATGCTTTTTTTTGTTCAAATTCTATCATTTGTTTTTGTTTGAAACGGTTTTGATAGTATTGATTTCCAAAGTGAATGGCGGCCAATAACAGAAGTGAATAAAATAAGTAAGCAAATGAAGTTTTCCACCAGGGAGGTAAAATTTCGATCTTGAGTTCTAATGGCGCCTGACTCCAAACCCCGTTTTTTTCGGCTGCTTTTACTTTAAACACATAATTTCCCGGCGCTAAATTGGTATAAGTTGCCGAGCGTTTATTGCCCACATAATTCCACGAATCATCAAAACCTTCCAGATAATAAGCATATTGATTTCTGGCAGGAAAAGAATAATTGACCGCAATAAAATCAATCGTAAAAACCGACTGATCATGTTGCAAAATGATCTTTTTGGTTTGGGATATGACTTTTATTAAGGGTGAGTTTTTTTCGAGAGGCTTTACAGTTTTATTAAAAAGCTTAAGATCTGTAAAATAAATAGGGAGCTGTTTTTTACTCTTTACTAAACTGGCCGGATTAAAGTAGTTCAAGCCTTCATAGCTTCCAAAATAAAGTGTTCCGTTTTCATCTTTTAAAACAGCATTGTTATTAAAGTCATTTCCCAGTAAACCATCATCTATCGAATAATTTATTGTGGTTTGGTTTTTTAAATCAATTCTGGTAATTCCTTTTTTTCCGCTCAGCCAGATGTTCCTGTCGTTCGATTCTACAATAGACGAAATAGATTTTTCATTTAATCCTCTAAAATTGATATACCATTTTAAAAGATCCTTTTTTTTATTGTAGCTAAACAATCCCGCACCGTCTGTACCAATCCAGATTTCCTTGTTCTTGCCTTCGTAAAGCGAATTAATGGTATGGGTGCTTTTATGATTTTTAAATTTTGCCGACATTTTATCCCGAAAAGAAACTACGGAGAAATGCACAAAATCTTTTGTAGTAACCTTATACAAACCTGTTGTAGAACCAACCCAAATGGCATCATCTGAATCTGCCAAAACTTTTCTGATGTCTAAATTGCTCACTCCGGCTTTAGAAAACGGAAGCGAATTACAATGATGAATCTGACCGTCTGATGGTGTATAATAATGAAGTCCTTTGCCAAAAGTACCAATCCAGATTACGCCTCGGGAATCCTCGGTAATACTCATTATATTATCTGAGGCTAAATTGGGAGTATTTTTTGTTTTGTAGTTAACGAAGTTTCTGCTTCCTTTTTTTAGAAAAAATATACCCTCGTTCCAGCTGGCCAGCCAAACGTTTTGTTTTTTATCAATAAATACTTTGGTAATATTGCCATCGGTCAAACCGGAATAATACGTATTGTCAGCTTTGTTAATGTGCTTAAAGCTTTTAGTTGACGGATTGTACACATCTACTCCGCCGCCTTCCATAGAAATCCAAAGCTGCCCTTCCTGATCTTTGGCAATACCGGTAACACAACTGGTTTGTAAGGATTGCGGATTTCCGGGTAAACTTTCGATCATGTTTACCTTGCTGTTTATCTTGTCAAAAATGCCAAGACCTTTGTTGTAATAGCCCAGCCAGATTCTTTTTTCTTTATCCTGAAATAAAGACCAAACGGAGTTCGATCCTAAACTTCGGATATTGAATTTGTTGTTCACATATTTTTTTTGAACAACGCCCTGATCGTTGACCACAATTAAGCCGTCATTTTCTGTGGCACACAAAATGGTTTTAGAATCTGTGGCCAGTATCGACATGATTCTTTTTTGGGTAACCGGATACAAAATACCTTGTTTGGCTTGGGCGTTTAGATCGACTTTTACCAGTCCTTTATATCCATTTCCAATCCATAAGTTTTGATTGCTGTCAACAAACATCGAAACTATATTTAAGGAACCGAGCGTTTTGTTGCTGTCAATAGCTGCTTTTTTAACCTCATTCTTTAGCGGATCCAGTACTTTTAAACCCAGACTTGTCCCTAAATAAATGGTTCCGTTTTTATCTTTTACCAGAGAATTGATGAGATAATTTGATGTGTTTGGAATATCTGATTTTATCTCCGTGATGGCTCTTGTTTGCGTATTGAGTTTGAGCAAACCATAATTGAAAGTTCCGAGAAAAAGATTTCCTTTACGGTCTTCAATAATACTTTTAACAGAAATTACGGTTTCTTTATTCTTGTTTTTTTTAATGTTTATATTTTCGAACGTATTTAAATTTCGATTATAAAGACACAGCCCTTCATCAGTCCCAATCCACAACCGGTTGTGAGTATCAACGTAGGCAACATAAATTAAATTGCTATTAATAGAATTACTAACCTTGGAGTTTTGCTCGTACGTTTCATAGTTAATACCATCATATTTATACAATCCTGCGCCATTTGTTCCCATCCACATAAATCCAAACTGATCTTGTGCAATGGTATAAATACCGCTTTTGGAGTTTTCTTTATCTACTAATCGAAACTGGTAGTTTTCAAATGTATTTTGAGAAAACAGGGTATTGACTATAAAACATAAAATGACAATGAAGAAACAATTTCCTTTAGACATTATAAAATGATTAGTAAATTTAAATTAAATATATACTATTTAATCGAAAACCAATTGTTTGTTTTTCAATTATATACATTGTTTTGTGATTAATTTAGCAACAACATACCGCCATTACTGGGAATTTTAACCTCAACTTCCTGATTATTTTTCTGCTTCATGTTTTGTACTTTTCCGTTTAATTGCGCATCATCAGCATAATATTTTAAGGTTGTTCCCGAAGCAATCATAGGCAATTTAAGTTTTAGCGTAAGGGTTTCTTTTTGAGCATTTATTCCCGCTACATACCATTTATCGCCTTTTCTGCGTGCCAGTACGGCATATTTGCCCGGATATCCGTCCAGAAAGCGAACCTCATCCCAGGTTGTGGGAACTGCTTTCATAAAATCGATTGCCCAGTCCGATGCATCGGTTAAATTGTTTGGTGCCAAGGCAAAATGCTGAACGCCACTCTGAAAAAGTACGGCTGTAGCCAAAGCAAACACATCTGACGTTCTTCGCTTTGAACCTTTGTTTGGAATATTATCACTGTTGTAAAATTCATTCAGCGCGCTTCCGCCAAAATCCATACTGCCAACGGTATTTCTGATAAAAGTATGTGTAGCAGCATTGGTAGCTTCGTTGTCACAGCTCGCCTGACCAAAATGCAGATTCTCACTCGCTAAAACGGCTTCGCTTGCGGCATAATTAGGATACATACGCTCCCAGCCTCTTGGCAATGTACAGCCGTGAAAAATAACCATTAAGCCAAAATCATTCGCATCTGTCAGGATATCTTCGTATAATTTCATCGTAACTTGTTTGTCTCCGCCAAAAAAGTCGACTTTAATTCCTTTTACGCCAATGCTTTTCATCCACGCCATTTCTGCGCGGCGAATTGTGGCATTGTCCATTTTTCCGCGGGGTCCTTGCGGTGCATCGTTCCAATAGCCATTAGAGTTGTACCACAAATACAAACCAACATTTTTAGACTTTCCATATTCGGCCAGTTCCACAATTTTATCTTTGCCAATTTGAGTGTCCCAAAGTGCATCGACCAAAATAGTTTCATATCCCAAAGCAGCACTAAAATCGATGTATTGTTTTTGAACCGGAAAAGTCGTGTTGTTGTCCATTTTTATAATCCAGCTCCACGTGCCTTTTGTATATTGATATTCTTTTGAGGCTTTGTATTTTGGTTTTACCAAATCAAACGGAATCGTGGTGGTTACAATAGGTGCCAGCGTTTCGCCAATGGTAATAGTTCTCCATGGCGTTTCTCCCGGAAGTGCAAGGCCCGGCGATGTGGTGCCGTTGCCGTTATTTTCTCCCGCCATCGGAAAACCAATCGTGTACAATCCTTTTTCGCGACCTATTAATCTACTGCCGCAATAATTGCCATCAACGCCCGTCTCAGAGATTAAAACCCAACCGTTATTATTTACCTTAAAAAGACACGGAAAAGTATACCCTTCACCTATTCCGTTTTTGCCCATTTCAGCATCCAGAGCATACGTTGTTTCGTAACTTGGCGCACTTCTGGCAAATCCTGTCATAGGTTTGCTTTGCGGACAAAGAAATGTTGTAGTTCCCTGAGGCAGCATAAAACCGGAAGCTTCTTCCTCAACCACACCAGAAATAAGCTCTTTTTGCGGATGTATTTTGTATTGAAAAGCCACATTATTATTGCTCACCCTGAAAATGACATCAATCGCTGGTTTGCTGTCTTTTGTAAAAGAAAATACGGCTTCGTTAGCCTCGTAATGTACCTCACGCTGCTTAATATTAGCAAGTTCGTATTTCTCCTCTATTTTGTTCTGAATTGGATTCGGCAGTAAATCTAATCCCGCTGTAAAGTCGCCCACATTTGTTTTTAAACCCAATGGAGAATTTTCTAAAAACGATTTTTGATTGTATGAAATGTTGTAAACAGGCTTTCCGTTTGCGATTGAAACCGTAACATTCAATTTTCCGTCAGGACTTTTTACAACAGTCTGTGCGTTTATATTTAAAAAACTGAACAGACAGCAACATATTATATATTTAAAACTCATAACTCTTTGATTAGTTGGGTTTGTTTTTTTGTGACTAAATTTTTCTTTACTGAATGGAAACTTTCTTCATTTTTAAATCTTTAGCATCAGAACTAGTTCCGTAAAAAACTTCATATTCGCCAGAAGTTACGTTCATTCCGATAGTTTTGGCATCATAAAACTCAAAAGAAGACGATGGTAAATCGATCGTTACATTTTGGCTTTCGCCGGATTTTAAGTTGATTCTTTTAAAAGCTTTTAGTGTTTTTAAAGGACCATTTGTATCGTTTACTTTTCGAACATACACCTGAACAATTTCTGTTCCTTCTCGTTTGCTCGTGTTTTTTATCGAAAAATTCAATTGTGTATTTTCAGTTGTTTTGATGTTGGCCTTAGTCAGATTCGCTTTACCAATTTGAAATTTAGAATAGCTCAAGCCAAAACCAAACGGAAACAAAACATCTGTCGTGTATCTGTACGTGCGTCCTTTCATCGAATAATCTTCAAAATCGCCTAAAATGTCTGAATTTTTATAAAAGGAAACCGGCAGTTTTCCGGCAGGATTATAATCTCCAAAAAGAACATCGGCTACAGCCTGACCTCCTGATTCTCCCGGATACCAGGCTTGTAAAATGGCGTCGCAGCTTGCAGTTTCAGGAGCCAGCGCAATGGCAGAACCGGAACAGTTTACAAAAACCACTTTTTTACCGGCAGCTTTCAGTTCCTGCAAACATTTTCTTTGTACCGCCGGAAGTTCGATATTGGTTCTGTCACCGCCTTTAAAACCGGGATAAGAAACCGGCATTTCTTCGCCCTCTAATAAAGTCGAAAGTCCGCCTACGAAAATTACGGTATCAATGCCTTTTAATTTTTGAAGTAAAGCGGCAAAATTGATATCGTGTTCTTTTCCAAAATCAAATTCAAGATTTGCCTGCCAGTTGTTTGATTGCGCATACAAAATTTCGATTTTGTATTTTTTTCCTGCTTCCACCGCAAATTTAATTTTACCCGGAAGTGTGCGCCAGTTGGTATATTTTACTAAAGATTTATCATTGACCAATAATTCAAAAGCGCCGGTAGCGCCAGTTTTAAAAACAAGACTGTCATTTTCTTTCGCCACAAATTCGGTTTCGTATTTTGCCGAAAAACCTTCTAATTTCACGCCCGATGCAAATTCATGCTGACCCGCAGTCGTCATTTTGATCGGGTTTACAATTTGCTGCGCAATAACGCTGCTGCCTTCGCGGTTGGGATTGTTCCAATAGGTGGCTTTCATTCCTTTTTTGCCCTCAAACGAAAGCTGGTCAAAATAACTTTGGTTGACTTTGTCCTCAACCAAATCGCAGGCTTTGTCATACACGATTTTATTTGCCGCAACTTTTGATTCTATACCGCTTTTAATCGTGATGGTTTTTACCGGAGTTCCATTGTAATTTCCCCATAACATCGGTTCGTTATCTGCATTCGGACCAATAACAGCTACTTTGTTTATTGCTTTATTTAGTGGCAAAATATTGTTTTTATTCTGCAAAAGCGTCATCGATTTTCGCGCCATTTCGAGCGCTAACTGCTGGTGTTCTTTACTGTTTAAAACAGAAGCCGGAATTTGCGCCCAGGGCACAATCGCGTCATCATCCATTTCGCCCAAATCAAAACGGCCCGTTAAAACACGAAGCAGGCTTTTGTCAATATCTGCTTCTTTTATTAAATCTTTCTCGACAGCTTCCGGTAAGTTTTTAAACGGATATTTCTCCCAGACACATTCTACATCTGTTCCTGCCAAAACCGCTTTTGATGCCGCATGCGTGGCATCTGATGAAACTTTATGTGTCGTATAAAAATCAGTTACGGCACCGCAATCTGAAACTACCAGGTATTTAAAACCCCATTCGTCACGCAAAATACGCTGCAATAAACGGGTGTTGCTGCAGCAAGGTTCATCATCCAATCGCTGATACGCACACATCACCTGACGTACATCGGCATCTTGTACCAATGCTTTAAAGGCCGGTAAATAGGTTTCGTATAATTCACGAGGATCTATATTATTGAGATTGAGCTCGTGTCTACTCCATTCGGGACCGGAATGCACGGCAAAATGTTTGGCACAAGCCAGCAGTTTGCGGTATTTGGCATCGGCCGGACCTTGTAATCCTTTTACAACGGAGATTCCCATTCTGGAAGTTAAATACGGATCTTCTCCATACGTTTCCTGCCCGCGTCCCCAACGCGGATCCCTGAAAATATTGACGTTTGGTGTCCAAACGGACAAACTCAAAAAGCGTTTGTTTTCGTTGCCGCCCTGAATCCATTGGTTGTATTTGGCACGGGCTTCATCAGAAACCGCATCAAAAACATGATACACCAACTGGTCGTCAAATGAGGCCGCCATACCAATAGGCTCCGGAAAAACAGTAACATTATCGTTGTTTGCATAACCGTGCAGGGCTTCGCTCCACCAATTGAATTTTTTAATGCCGAGTCTTGGTATCGGGTCACTTTGGTCGCACATTAACGCGGCTTTTTCTTCAAGTGTTAATCTCGAAATTAAATCTTTTGCACGTTCTGTAGAGTTCAAAGACGCATCTTTAAAACGGTATTGCTGTGCGTTTGCACTAAAAACAGCCACTAAACTTATGATAAACAGAGAACTAATTTTCATGATTTCTGATTTATAGGATGAATATTTTGCGCCGCTAACCGACTTTTATTTTTTTGAAATTTGATCGTTGATATGGAAATAATCAAAATCGACATAACCTCCCGCATCTTTTGTGGCATAGTTGAACAAGCCAAATCGATAGCCAATAAAATGCGGCAGCGTATAAGGCAGTTTTATTGTTTTACCAATACTGATCCATTTTTTACCGTCTAAACTGTAAAAAAATTGCCCTTCGTCTGTCTTGTCTTTAAAGTTGCATTCTGCCCTGAAATAAATTTTATCCTGCGATAACGGAATACTTTCTATTTCAGTCGGAAGATCTTTAACCGTTGCCATCATTACGATTTTTTTCGAAGCTTTTTCGGCTTTTACGCCAATCAATCCGTATTCTTTTTGCAGTAAAGAAAGTCCTGCAAAGTCGCCGTCTTTCATTTTTGCAACCTCAACCAGAATTGTTCCTGAACTTTGAGGGCCAAATGTTCTTTGCGTTAAAGTGTTTTTTGCCTGAACAAAACTGCTGTCGATTCTTCCGGTTTTCAATCGTAAAAAACCTTTTCTTTCTTTTACCGACCAAAGTGCATGATCTGGATTGTGGTTCCATTGCCAGACCAATGGCAAATCGGGATCGTTCTTTTTTCTGGTAAAATCGTCGGAGTTTACAATTCCGGGAATTAAACTTTTGTTTGCAGGTAAATCGAGATATTCCGGTACTTTATTGTTTTCGCCCAAAATTGGCCAGCCGTTTTCCCATTGAACCGGAACGAAATACGGAATTCGCCCAACACCGCCAAAATCCCTGAACAAGTATGAAAACCATTTTCCGTCTGGCGTATCAATAAGTCCGCCTTGGGCAACTCCTAAATCCTGCAAACCTACTTTTCCTTCCCACGGACCCGAAATTTTATCGGCACGGTGAATAATTACCGTTCGCATTCCGTCTTTTGGCCAGACGATATTAAATAAATAATATTTTCCTTTGATTTTAAAAAGCTGAGAACCTTCAGATTGCAGCATAATATTATTTCCTGCAGGTGCGCTGCCATTTTCTATCAAAACTTTTTTTGTTTCTTCTTTTATGGCTGATAAGTCTGAATTCAACTCGACAATATTCAGTTTTCCGGCTCCCCAAACCATATAGACTTTTCCATCATCATCAAAAAAAATAGAATGATCGTGATAAGAAGTATTCAAAACAGTTCGTTTCCACGGGCCTTTTTCGATGTCTTTTGTAGAAAAAATATAGGTTTTGCCTGTCGTTCCCGAGAACGTGCTGACATAATACATTCCATTATGATAATTCAGACTGCTCGCCCACGAGCCTCTTCCGTAATCGTTTTTGCCGTTATCCAGATTTAATTTGTCATTATCATTTTCTAAGGTTTGATACGCATAATTAACTATTTTCCAATTCACTAAGTCATTAGATTTCATAATAGGAACGCCGGGATTCATGTGCATGGTCGTGCTGCTCATGTAATACATATCGTTTACACGAATGATTGACATATCAGGAACATCCGCAAAAATAATTGGATTTTGCGCCTTATTTTGGGCGTAACTACACCAATTCCAAAGCAGGAAAAGACTAAAAAAAGCATTTCTAATTTTCATCTGGTTTATTTTTTAATCTTTTAAAATTCTGAATTGATGAAACTTCGGACTATTGCTTCCGTCAGTAGATTTTACGATAATGTTTACGACTTCGATCTTTTCAACATTTAATCGAATGGTTTTATTTGCGGTAGAAAGAATCGAAGCCGGTTTTTCATTGATGAGAATCGTGATTTTATCGGTTTTAGAATCATCTGTACAACTGATATCCAAATATTTTCCGGATTTGTTTTTATTCAATAACTGATACGAAATATACGATTTGGTACTTCTCCACGCTTTTGTATCGTCGTAGCCCGAATCACTTTTTTCGCCTTTGTAGCGATGATCTACTTCTGACTGCTGTTCGCCACAATTAATTTTATCGATCGTTTTAGCTTCCAGAGCCAGTGCTTCTATTTCCTGCTGTTTCAACAAAGCATGTTTTTCCTTATATTGTTCTTTGGTATAATTTTGAAAATACATTTGATAACGTGCATCATGAATTTCGAAAAAAGGCTGTAATTCTAATGAGTCTAAACGAAAACGCAGGTTTCCTAAATCTTTCACTTTTGCGATATAAGTTGCTTTATCACCAATCATGGCATAGGCCTGATCTAACGGATAATATTTACCGGATGCCACATGTCCCATTCGGCTGTCATCTGCAAATAATCCGTCTAAATCTTTGTTGGATGTTTTGGCAGCCAATACAATAGGTCCGTTTACAAAAGCGGTCCAGTTAGAACCGTCCGGCAAATTTTCTAAATGTGTCGAAGTTTTGAATGTAACCGAAATTTGATCTCCGGATTTCCATTTTCTGTTGAGAACGACATAATTGGATGGCTTTGCTTCTATTTTCTGAAGTTTCCCATTAATGGAAATTTCAAAATCCTGAGCCCATTCCGGACAACGGATATTCATAGAAAAAGTTGCGCTTTTCTTTAATTTTAAAATAAGATCTGTATTGTTTTGATACGGAAATTTGGTGCTTTGTTCGATGTAAATATCCTTTTCTTTCCAGTCTAAAGTCGACGGAATAAAGAGATTTACAAAAACATCATTATCAGAATGGCTGTAAATTAATTCTCCGTATTTCGAATGATTTTCTAATCCTGAACCCACACAACACCACATGCTAGTTTCGGGCTGAGAATATACCCGATAGTGATTCGGTCTAATGGGAGTAAAATAAACAAAACCGCCTTTTTCAGGATGCTGGCTCGAAAGAATATGATTGTAAAGCGTGCGCTCGTAAAAATCAAGGTAACTTACCTGATTTTTGTCCAGAAATAAGGCTTTGCTCAAACGCTCCATGTTATAGGAATTGCACGTTTCCGGTCCCTGATTTGATTTTAACATGCCGCTAAAATCTTCGGTTGGATTAAAATGTTCGGCAAAACTGTTTCCGCCAAAAGCTACGCTGCGTTTTTGGGTTACATTTTCCCAGAAAAACTGCGCGGCAGCTGTCATTTCTTTATTTCCGGAAAGTCTGCCGATTTTTTCAAAACCAATTACTTTTGGAATTTGCGTATTGGCATGCAATCCTGTTAGCTTATCTTGTCTGTTCTCCAGTGGATTTAAGATTGCCAAATGCGAAACTTTCTCCGCTGTTTCCAGGTATTTTTTGTCTTTGGTAATGATGTACAAATCTGCAAAAGATTCGTTTATGCCGCCGTGTTCTGTTTTTAAAATATTTTGAATCTGCTCCTCAGAAAGCGGACGAATTAATTCGATAAACCAGTCGCCTAATTTTATTAAGACTTCTTTTGCTTTTTCATTTCCGGTGTAATGATAGGTATCGGTTAAACCGGCAAAAAGCTTGTGAATATTATACAGCGGCACCCAGGTATTGTTTAAGCCGAAATTGCTTCCGTCGATATCGCCGTTATGAATTCGGTCCCAAAAAACTTTTCCCTGCGGAATTCCGCCTACATAACCGTTTCCGTTTTTTTGCTGGCATTTTTCCAATTCCCCAATCATATAATCCAGTCGGGTTTTAACTTCCGGATTTCCGGTAGAAGCATACATCATGGCCAAAGCCGAAAGATAATGTCCGGCAATGTGCCCGTCCAGTCCAATGCTTTCCCAATTGCCATAACGTTCTGCTTTTACGGGTAGTCCCGATGCAATGAGATAAGGCGCCAGAAGCCGGTCTGGATTGAGTTCTAAAATATATTTGAGATCAACATCCTGAGCATTTTTAAACGGCCCTTCTTTTAACCGTACTTCTTTTAAATCAAACAATTGCATTTGCGCTGTCGCAGAAGATGTGATCAACAATCCCAGCAGGCAACAGCAGATTTTATATTTTATAAAAAGATTTTTCATACTATTATTTAATTAAGAAACTGTAGCTTTTGCCTTTTTCAGTTTTTATGTCATACAAATAAGTTGGGGCAATAGCCAATGGTTTTATAGTCGCTGTTTCGGCAATAATGGGCTTTTTGACCTCCACCGTTTGGTAAAAAACATTAGAATTAATGCCAGATGCTATTTTTATATTTTTATTGTCTTTCGTTCTAATTTCATTTGGAGTTCTCAGCCTCAAATTTCCGCCAAGGTTGGACTGAATCGTAACGGCAATTAATTTTCCGTTTTTCCATTTCAGGTCCTTAATTTCAAATCCGCCATGTGCTCTTAGACCCGAAATTTCGCCATATTCTTTTAAGGCATCGGGCAAAGCGGGAAGCAAATGAATGGCGTCATCTGAACTTTGCATCAACATTTCTGTAATTCCAGAGGTACATCCAAAATTACCATCAATTTGAAAAGGCGGATGTGCATCAAAAAGGTTGTTGTAAGTTCCGCCACCTTCTTTGTTTACGCCCAGCGGCGTGAGTTGATTCTGAATTAGACTGTAAGCGTGGTTGCCATCCTGCATTTTTGCCCACCAGTTGACCTTCCAGCCCATGCTCCATCCTGTTGAGATATCGCCTCTTTGAAGCAAAGTGTTTTTTGCTGCTGCAAAAAGTTCCGGTGTTTTGTAAGCAGAAATCTGATTAGAAGGATACAAGCCATATAAATGTGATATATGACGGTGATTGTCTTTTGGATCATCTACATCGTCCAGCCATTCCTGCAATTGATTGTATTGACCAATTTGCATCGGCGGAAGCATATTTCTTAATACTTTTAAACTGTCTGCATATTGTTTGTTTTTTCCTAATACTTCTGATGCTTTTATAACAGAGGTAAAAACATCAAACACAATTTGATTGTCCATTGTAGAGCCGGCAGTTACTGCTGAACCCTGATGTGCTGCGGGTGCATTTTCAGGTGAATTTCCGGGTGCTACGACCAACCAGCCGTTAGCGGGATCTTTTACTAAAAAATCGGCATAAAAATCGGCAGCGCCTTTAAGGGTTTCATAGACAGATTCCAGATATTTTTTGTCACCAGTATACAAATAATGTTCCCATAAATGCTGGCTCAACCAGCCTCCGCCTGCATTCCAGACTCCCCAGGTGGCACCGTCAACGGCTCCGTTAATTCTCCAAATGTCTGTGTTATGATGCGCCATCCAACCGCGGGCACCGTACATTACTTGGGCTGTTTCTTTTCCGGTTTGGCCGAGTTCCTGAATCATTTTTAAGAGCGGCTCGTGCATTTCTGACAGATTCGTTTTCTCTGCCGGCCAATAATTCATCTCCGTATTAATGTTGATGGTATATTTACTATCCCACGCAGGTTTCATACTACCATTCCAGATTCCCTGAAGATTTGCCGCCTGACCTCCGGGCTGCGATGAAGAAATCAATAAATAACGACCGTATTGATAATATAAAGTCACAAAAGAAGGATCTGAAACTTTTCTGAAATTGGCCAGTCTTTCGTCTGTTGGTAATTTTGAGGCTTCGGTTTTTCCTAAATCAAGCTGCACTCTTTTAAAATATTTTTGATAAAAAGCGATGTGCGCTTCCTTCATTTTATCATAAGACTTATCAAATGCCTTTTTCAGAAAAGAGTTTGCCAATTCGGTTTCATTACCACTAATATCGTTATAATTGATAAAATTGGTAGCGATAGCAACATAAATCACAACAGAATCTGCGCCTTGAATTTGTATCGAATTACCATTTGACTTTAAACTTCCGCCCTGAATTTTAAATTTTGCACTGGCATTAAATTTTACTTTTCCTTCTACTCCTTCGTGATCGCTTGTCGTGCCCGAAAGCACAAGTTCATTATTGCCGTTAAAGGTTATTTCCTGTTTTTTATGCTCTGAAGTAAAGGCTGCTGAAAAGGAAACTTTCCCCGGTTTATCGGCTGAAAGTTTAATTACTAAAACGCGATCCGTAAAAGAGGTGAATGCTTCTCTGGTATAGGTAATTCCGTTTACTGTATAAGTGGTTTTGGCAACGGCTTTTTCAATATCCAGTTCCCTGTAATAATCCTTGAAATCCTGCTGATTTAAGAAACTCAATTCTAAATTTCCCACCGGCTGAAACATTTGCCCGTGCGATTTTTTAGTAATGATATTTTCGTTTATCAGTTTTTCGGCTTTTTTATATTCTTTTTCAAAAAGAAGTTCTCTTATTTCACTCAGAGCTCCTTTTGCATTCGGATTGTCATTTCTATTGGGACTTCCGCTCCAAACGGTTGCTTCATTCAACTGAAAAATTTCTTTCTCGACATTGCCGTACACCATCGCAGCCTGAAAACCGTTGCCAATGGGCAGGGCGTTTTCCCAAGTTGTTCCTGCGCCATTTTTATACCAAAGCTTTAAATCATCTGTCTGCTGTGCAGATAATGAAACTCCAAAAAATAGCAATATGGTGATTAAATATATTCTCATAAATATTTGGCTTCGTATGGTTTTTCAAATGCTATAAAAAAGTGCGGGGTTATTCCATTTTACTCTGCAATCCTGTCACTTTCGGGCGGACCGAGATAGGACGGTTTTAATCCTCCGGTATTGATTAGGATTTTCTCCAGCACAATTCCGGCATCTAAAACACGGAAACGTAAAACATGTTTTCCGGGTTTCAAAATGGTATGTTTCGTGTTCGAATGAATCAAGTGTTCTGCCTGCCATTTTCCTAATTCACCGCGATAATGTCCGTTAAAATTTACGGTTTGTGGTTTTTCTCCGTCAAAAGAAACTTCATAACGAAGCCCTTTATTGCTGTTAAAATTAAGCGTTGGCGCCAAAAGCAATTCTACATTAAATTCTCCAGTTGAAGTAAAATCAATTTCATACTCCACAAAAATATTGTCGTTTTGCGTCGGATATTTATTTTGTGGAAATGTCGTAATTCCGCTTTTGGTTTTTCCAAAATCAGGAATTACTTCCCAGTGAATTGTGTTCGAATTATTTAATTTTGAAAAATGTTCGGCTTCGATAGAAACATAACCTTCTTTTTCTGCGAATACTTTTCTTTTAACCTCAGCTTTTTCTGCGACGTAAATCACTTCAGGCAAAATATTTTTCGGAGTATCGTGCCAGGCTTTATATCCAATTCGCATCTGGTCCATGATATGCGTCCATTTTCCTCCTGAAATCTCATTGTTGTATTTGTTTTGAAGAACAGAATCTCTTTCAAAATTAATTTTCACCTGATCTGCAAAAGCGTTCGCTAAAATGTTTTTCTCTGCGGCCAGTTTTTTGTTATTGGCTTGCGCAAAATACATTTCGTAAAGGTTGCTGCAGGCATCTATTGGGTATAAAACCAACTGAAAATAAGCATCCTGATATTCTTTCGGAATCTCATTGTAAATTCTGTACGCATCCAGGGCCAGACTTTTATAGTCGTTTACTACGGTTTGAAATTCGTTGTAATTCTCCAGATTGTAAGTTTTGCTGTCGAGCATTTCGGGAGTCACGCGTCTGTTAAATTTTGGATAGGTATTCAACAATCTTGCAATTTCTTTGGCATGTTTTGTTCCGAATTGATCTGCCGCCCATTTCTCTGTAAATTCAAAAAGGTTTTGCGAATTGAATTTCTTCGGATTCCACGCCATATCTAAAAAGAAACTAATCGGAAATTCCATTGGTTTTAAATCACCCACATTTACAATCCAGACTTTATCAACGCCATGTTCGTAGCTCAAATTCATTTGTTCCCAAACTCTTTGTATCGGACTTATATTGATCCATTTCGAATTTCTTGGGCCTCCCACATAATCAAAATGATAATACATGCCGTAACCGCCTTTGTGCAAAGGTTTTGTTACGTCTGGAAGTTTGCGCACATTTCCCCAGTTGTCATCGCAGAAAAGCAAAATAACATCATCGGGAACACGCATTCCCTGATCGTAATAATCCTGAACTTCTTTATACAAAGCCCAAACCTGAGGTGTATTTTCAGGCTTTTTTTGGGTTACGTCAGCAATAATTTTACGCTGTTCTTTTACGATATTTTCCAGCAAAGCAATGTTGGTTCCTTCGCTCATGGCTTCGTCGCCGTCTCCGCGCATTCCTACGGTTACGAGTTTTTCCCAGTTTGTGCTGCGTTCTAATCCGCCTTTCCAGAATTTATCGAGAACGGTTTTATTTTTGGCGTAATCCCAAACATTAGGGAGATTGTTTTTTTTGATATAGCGGTGCCAGTCGGTTTGTGCCAAAGCCATAGGTTCGTGGTGCGATGTGCCAATGACAATTCCCATTTCGTTGGCAAGAGGTCCGCTGGCGGGATCGTCATCATAAAAAGCATTTCCCCACATGGCCGGCCAGATGTAATTGGCTTTTAGCCGAAGCAGTAATTCAAAAACTTTTTCGTAGAATTTGCTATTAAATCCGCCAAATGTAGCTTTCGACCAGCCGCTCAATGCCGGCGCTTCGTCATTGATAAAAATTCCTCTGTATTTTACGGCAGGTTCTCCATCTGTGTATGTTCCTTTTACAAAATACAGATTTTCTTTTTTCTCCACAGGCACATCAGCCCAGTAATACCAGGGCGAAACACCAATTTGTTTGGATACTTCGTAAATACCGTAAATCGTTCCGCGTTTGTCACTTCCGGCAATTACAATGGCCTCTGCTACTCCGCTGTATGGATTTTTAATATTTTGAATGATAAATTTTTCATTTTGCCCTTTGAGCTGTTTTTCGTCTACTTTATTTGCTTTCACTAAATCATCAATAACCGAATTGGTTCCGATTGTTCCAATGATAATCAATGGTGATCCACTATTTGGTTTCTGATTTAAGATTGCTGGTTTTTCTCCTGTAACTTTTTCGAAATCAGTTTGTAAATTGGTGATTGCGCGTAGAATTCCTGCATCTGTTCCGTTACTAACCAGAAAGGATAAGGTTGAAGATTTCTCTTTCAGTACCACGACATTGTTTCCTTTTCGAGTGCCAATAAACGACTGCGCTTTTAAGAAAGTGCAACTCAAAGCGATAAGAAGTGTAAGGATATATTTTGAAAATGTATTCATGAACTTTATTATTATGCAATTCAATTACTACTTTAAATCTTTATTTCTGCTGAAACAACAATGGCGCAAACATAAACAAATCGTGTCTCCAAACTGGCCAGGTATGTCCGCCCGGATATTCGCTGTATTTATATTTGATGCCGAGCTGGTCGAACTTCTTCAGCATAATTTTGCAATTTTCATAAGCGATATCCTCTTTGCCGCCCATCGAAATCCAAAATTCTTTGATGTTTGAATTGATTGTGGAGGCATTGTTTTTCATAAACTCGTATTGAGGCTCTGACAAAGTGGTATTATTCGCCCACCAGCCGGAACTGAAAACACCGATATAAGAAAACAAATCAGAATTTTTAACGCCTGCATAAAGTGTTTGCAAACCACCCATTGATAATCCGGCCAAAGCTCTGTTTTTTGCGTCTTTGGCTACTTTAAAATTGCTTTCGACAAAAGGTATTGCTCCCGTTTTCAATTCATTTTCAAAAGCTTTTAGTGCATTTTCGTTAAAACCTGCAACGCCTCCTGTGTTTCCCATATTGCCGTCGAGCATGGCGATGATCATGGGTTTTGCTTTATTTTCGGCAATTAAATTGTCTAAAATTAAGTTTGCTTTTCCCTGAGTTGCCCAACCTGTTTGGTCTTCGCCTCCGCCATGCAAAAGGTACAAAACGGGATAGTTTTCTGTAGCGTTTTCGTAACCCGGAGGTGTATACACATACATTTCGCGCCACGAATTGGTGGCTTTTGAAAAGTATTTTTTGATTCTGATATCACCATGCGCAACGTCGTTTAAAGCATAAAAATCGCCTTCCTTATTCGGAATCTCAATACCGCTTGCCATGCGCCCCATTCCGTAAAATGTCTGACTTGACGGATCTGCAACGGCAACGCCATCAATAAGCAGGGAATAATAATTAAAGCCTTTGTTGATCTCATCTGTAGTGGCTGTCCAGAATCCGTCTGCATCTCTTGTCATATCGTATTTTTTGCCCAAATCGATTTGTACTTTTGAAGCTTCTGGAGCATTGACTTTAAAAAGCACTTTGTTATCCGGCAATATTTGAGGATATTTTGCATTACGAATATTGGTTTGCGCCGGATTTCCTAAAAGGGTATAAGACGCAAAAGTTGATTGATCGACAGGTTTAAATAAAAACTGCGAAAACATGTACAATCCGTTTTTCCAGACTTTAAAATCGTGCACTCCCGGCTCGATATAATAGATGTGCGGCACATCATTTTTGTCTAAATAATCGTGCGTTCGTTTGCTGTTTTCGATAAGCCAGTCGTTATCTCCGCAGGAAATCCAGAGTAGTTTTAATTTCTTTTTTGCTGTTTCCGGATTCGGAAGTAATTCTGCAGGCGCCTTGGTATTAGGAGCGGCTGAAAAAGCACCCACCCAGGCAAATTTATCTAAATTCCCCAATCCGAAATTCAGAGATTGTCCGCCGCCCATTGATAATCCGGCTATTGCGCGGTGTTCTCTATCTTTGAGAACCGGGTATTTTTTTTCGATAAACGGAATCAGGTCGTTTAATAAATCTTTTTCGAATGTAGCAAATGCCTGTACTTTATCTGGCGCCATTATATTTCCGGTCGCGCTGTCGTCTTTCATTGCCCTGCCGTTTGGCATGACTACGATCATGGGTTCAATTTTTCCTTCTGCAAAAAGATTGTCTAATATTATTTGCGGATTTCCTCCGTTCAGCCATTCTTTTTCATCGCCTCCTATTCCGTGTAAAAGATACAGTACATGATATTTTTTCTTTTTATTGAAACCCGGAGGCGTATAAACGGTTACTTTTCTTGTAGATCCAACCGTTTTAGATTCGTAAGTAATCGCTTCAATTTTTCCTGCCGGAATACTGGTATTCAACACGTCAAAACCAAGAGGAGCCTGAACTATAAAAGGCGATTTTCCGTCAGAGAATTTATACCCCAGTAACGAAAGCATTTTATCGGCATAACGTCTTCCTAAGTCTCTGTATCCTGCGGCATTAAAATGTAAAAAATCAGGTTCTGCCTTGCAACCTTTAGAGGAGATCACATAGGAATTGGGAATCGTTTTGGGCAATGTTGCAATAATTTTATTCATGCTGCCACATTTACCATTCTGGTCTTCGTTTACGGTTTCTCCCGAAAGTAATGGCACTCTTTTCGGATCCAGATTTAAATCCTTTATTAAATTATCATAAACAATTTTTACTTTTTTCGGCCAAAGTGTATCGCCCGTATTCGATTCTCCCTGATGGAGTAATATGCCTTTTATAACACCTTTTTTCTGTGCTATTTTTGCCAGTTCTACCAGCCTCGCATACGGGTTTCCGTCGTATTCTTTTAGAATGCCTTTCATCCAGTCGGGCGCTGTGGCTACATATTCTGCTGTTTTATCTTTGTCAAAAAGTTCAATTTTACAGCCTCCAACGGCTACATTGATAACGCCTACTTTTATATTTTTAGGCAGATTGGCTACCAGGTTTCGTCCAAAATAATCCACTGGCGTTAATCCGGTATTACAGCGACACAATGGAGGAATGGCAGTGTACCACTTTCCTTTTTCACGTTTAAGGTCAGGACAATTGACTGCCTGCAAAACCTGAAAACGATCATCGACTCCCTCTTTGTCCTGCGGTTCTATTTTGGCATATCCTTCCATATTAGACTGACCAAAACTCAGATAAACATGAAAATCAGGATCTTGAGAATACCCTTTTTGTCCTATTGAAAAAAGAACTGTAAATGCGAAAAACCTAAGTATTGATTTCATTTTTAGCTGTATTTTTTTATTATCAAAAAATCATTAAAATCGGAAACTGAAATTGGTAAGCAATTGAAAAAAAAGGAATTATTTAAATAAATTGAGATCGACTGTTTCGCCCATTTTCACATATCCCGCTTCGTTTGGATGCAAAAAGTCGCCGTCGTGCAGGTTGGCTGAAATTGTTTTTGAACCTTCTTCTGCAACCATTGCTTTATCAAAATCTATAACGGCATCAAAGGCTTTGCTGTTTCTAATCCAGGCATTTACAATATCGCGGGCTTCTTGTTTGTGTGGCGCATCATAAAACGATTTTTGAAAAGGCAAAATAGTACATCCATAGACTTTAATTCCTTTTGCATGCGCTTTGGTAATCATTACTTTATAAGCGTCAATCAGTTCCTTAGCTTTTAGGGGTGCATCTTCCGGATTTTTAATACCGCCTATGTCGTTGATTCCTTCGAGAATTACGAGCCATTTTGTGCCTTTTTGAGATAATACATCTCTGTCAAAACGATTCAGGGCCGTTGGGCCTAATCCGCCTTTGACTACACAATTTCCTCCAATTCCTAAATTCAAAACGCCTATTTTTTCTGTTTTTTTATTGGCAGATAATCGTGCCGATAAAATATCTGTCCAGCGGTTTTGTTTGTTGGTTCCGGATCCTCGGCCGTCTGTAATGGAATTTCCCAAACAAACAATATTCGAAGCATTTTTATCCGCCACAACATCCAATCCCATAATCGAATACCAGTGATCTGTTTTTACGGCGCCATCAAAAGCTGTGTTTTGAATTTGATTTCCTTCCAGAATGTATGAAGTGGTGCGTGAGCCGGGATGTCCTGATGTTTTTTGCGATGTATTTCCGTAATGAATGGTAATTGCCAAAAGCTGTCCGGGCTGTAATTCAAAATCAAATGCATCTGAAAAAACGTCCTGTTCCGGATTGATTGTAATGTCGGTTTTTCCGTTAAAATGGAGTTCCTTTTGGGTTTTAGCATCAACGATTGGTGCATTGACAACATTGGCCACACTAACGGATTTTAAAACCGTTGGCTGATCGCTGAAGATATTAGAAAAACGTAATCTCATGCGTTTTCCTCCAATAGAAACCCTGATAATTTGTCGAAGCGTATTTTCTGAAAGTCCCGGAGCGGGCGGCATATTATTGGGTTCTACCAACATTTGTGCGGTTGCCCAGGTTCCTACCCAATTCTCTTTTTTTGATTTATTTTGCGCCATTATCTGACAGCTCAAAAACAAAAAGAAGAGCTGTAAAAACAACAATCTTTTAAAATGTTCTTTTTTCATATTTTACTTTTTATTGCGGCTGAGCATCATTTGCAGCCGTTGCGTACAATCCTACCAATGCTCCTGTAAAACCTCCTGCTACATTTGTTGACAGAATATCTCCGGAAACGGGCTCTCCTAAATTTTTAAAATCAGTACCGTTTAGGGCATAACTAAATTCGTAACTGTCTCCGGTTGCTTTTACCTGAAGTCGTATGTTTTTTTTGATTTCAATTTTAGCACTTGCCATTATCGTCGATTGTCCTTTTTCTGTTCTTTCTAATAAAATATAAGTGTCTTTTCCTTTTTTTGTGATGCCAAAAACATAATTAAAACGTTCGTTTTGCAGGCATGTAATTCCGGCCAGATCTTTTTCAGATGCTGGTTTGTAGTCAATTGTCGTTGCAAACGAGAACGTATTGTGCATTTGTCTGTAAAAAAGTGTCGACGTAGGTTTTAGTTCTTTAATGTTTACTTCAAAAGGATTAACCTGAAGTCCTTTTTTGGTTACGGAACTAAAATTTTCACGCGGACCTCTCAATCCTATCCATCGGTAATCTAATTTATCTGAAGTAAAATTTTCGGTAAATGTGAAATTGCCATTTGGAAAAAAGCCGTCTTTGCCTGTTTTGTTTTCGGTAACGCCTTTTGGCATTTTAATTTTTGGTTCTAAAGGCACTAATCCGTTTTCAAAAACCGGAAAAGTTCCTGACCAGTCTACCGGAAGCATAAAAGTTTCGCGTCCCGTATTTACTCTGTCTTTATCATTCGGGCGAACGCCCAAAAATACACCGTAATATTTATTATCTGGTCCGAGAACTAAGTCAGCATGTCCTGCCCAGTCTACTTTGTCTTTTCTGTTTTGCGGAAAATACCTTTGGGTTAAAATCGGGTTGTTTGATGCCGGTTTAAAAGGCCCTTTTGGACTGTCACTGATAAAAATAACTTCACTGTGATTTCCGCCTGTACCGCCTTCGGCACACATTAAATAATAATGACCGTCTTTTTTATACAAATGGGGCGCTTCTATCCAGATTGGTTTTTTAGAAAGATCTACTCCGCCATCTACAATAATTTTATCTGTTCCCTTGATAACCTCATCTTTTTCGAGATCGTATTCCCAAACTTTTATAACACGATGGCCTTCATATAATTGCTTTCCTTTGTCTGGAGCATCATTGTGCACGATGTACCCTTTTCCGTTATCATCAAAAAAGATGCAAGGGTCGATTCCGTCAAAACCTAATTTTATCGGGCTTCCCCAGCCTTTCATTGGGTCTTTTGTTTTTACTATAATATTGCCCAGACCTCCTGAAAAGGCGGTTACAATCATATAAAAAGTGTCATTATGCGGATTATACGTTATTCCGGGTGCGTATACGCCCTGGCTTATACCGGTATCATGCGGATTAAATTCGGAGACTTTATTTAACACGCCTCCAAGGTCTGTCCAATTCACTAAATCTTTAGAATGAAAAATAGGCACGCCTGGAAACATAGCAAATGAAGAACATACCATAAAATAATCATCGCCTTTTCTGGTTATGGCCGGATCCGGATAACATCCCTGTAAAACGGGAGAATAAAACTCATCTGGTTTTAGTGGGTTATTTTTATAAATATTGTCATTTCCCTGATAGACAACATTGGAAAAAACAGGCGGTTTTGGTGTACTATATTTTTTAAACTTTGCTCCTTTAAAAGAAAAAAGAAATAGTATTGATATTGATAATAAAAATAATAGGTGTCTTTGTTTCATCTTACAGATTCTTTTTTTGTTGACATTTCGTTGGAAATGTTTAGATTATTTTAAAAATATTAAATCTCAATATATCAATGTTAACCTTTGGTAATCAATTCATTTTTACAATTAAATTCACAATTTAAAAGCCGGGGAATTTACTTCCCCGGCTCAATTTAAGCAAACTTAACCAACTTATAAAAGTTTATTTGTAGAATCAACACTTATAATTACAATTAAATCTGCTATATCTTAATTATATCCTGGATTTTGATAAGCCTGCTTATCAGCAGCTGACATTTCCATACCGTCTATCTGGCCTTGTGGAATAGGGCGCAGATAGTGATGTTTCTCTATTGTTCTTGTAATAACCTGTGGTGTATGATCTCCTAAATTTGGACCGCCAATTGAATATGTACCGGCAAGCTCATTCCATTTTTGAGTTCTTACTAAGTCATACCAGCGGTAGCCTTCACCATAATATTCACGTGAACGCTCTGCCAAAATGTAATTAATGTCTATTACTGCAGGAGTTGCACTTGTTAGTAAAGCACTATTATCTGCCGTTTTTGCCACTCTGCCATTATTATCCCAACGCCATTTTCCGGCACGGGCACGAATTACATTAATAAGATCTCTGGCGCTCATAGAACCTGTTGCTCCTTTTACAGCAGCTTCTGCAGCCACAAAATAAAGTTCTGAAAATTTAGCTATCGGGAAAGGTCTTGTACTACCGGCATTCGGTTGCCCTAATCCGCCTGCATTATCTGTACGGTATGGTCCCAACTTCCACAAGCCCGGATATATTCTTCTGCTTACTCCTAATGGAGAAATCACATAATCTGCTCTGCCTGGCAAAACTCCTGCACTAACATTACTGCCTCCGTTACCTGTATAATCGATTGGTGTGGCTGGCTCATCATTTAGGAAAGACAAAATAGCATCACCTGCTTTTACCGGCAATCCATTAGCGTTATAAAGTGTTGCTACATCGGTAAGACCGGTTCCTATTAGATTCCAGTTGCCACGGTAAACAGAAGTAAACGTTCCATCGTATCTGGAGTCATTTGTTTTATCTGCAAAAGTATTTGTAAAAACTCCGATTGGCGGCGCCATTCTTGTCCATGGACGACCCAAAAACTGATCGGCTGCTCTCTGAACGCTTGAAACTGCAGATCCTGCCGAATTTTTACTTCTGATAGCTGTATAATCCCACGTTCCCATCCAGCCTGCAAAATTGTCCGGTGCACCTCCGCTTCCATAAGAAAGACTTCCTCCATTGTAATATTCACTAGCCTGAGTATGGTCTGCATAAAGCATCATCTCTTTATTACGGTCATTTGATCCTAAGTTTACGTCATAATAATATGGCAATAAACCGTATGATCCAGGATTATTGATTCCCTCTAAAGCCAAATCATATGCTTTTTGAAAATACCATTGCGCATCATGTCCGTCAGGATCTGTTCTTGGTGTATCAGGATATGTCGGAATATCATTTGGATTTTCTAACCACCATCCGTAAGTAAGGTAGGCTTTTGCCAGCATTAAACGAGCCAGCGTTTTGGTTGCTGTACCGGTTAACCTTGGAGAATCCGGTAATTCATTAACAGCGGCTACAAGATCCGGAAAAATAGCTTTGGTATAAACCTCTGGAACTGTATTTCTTTTGGAAGATCTTGAAGGATAAATGTTGAATTTTAATTCTCCTGCGCCTAAATCTAAAGGCACTCCTCCAAAGTTCTGAACCAGTAAAAAATAATCAAAACCTCTAAAGAATTTAGATTCAGCAATTAATTTGCTTGAAATACCTACTGCCGCACCATTTTCTATAATTCCGCTGGCAGTATTTATATCATTATATGAATTATTCCATACTACATCGGCTCTGCTTGAAGTTGGATTAATTACTCCAACTCCTGATAAATCATGATCTTTGAAGTTACCATCGGCCTGTTGTCCGTATGTATGTTCGTCTGTACCGGTTTGAGCAGAATTATAATAGTATGCCTGTCCATAAATCCATCGTAAATGAGCATAATGTGAAGTTAATCCTTGTATTACCCCACCTTCTGTTTTAAAATAATCCGGCTCATAAAAATCATGTGGATTTTCTTCTAAAATATCAGAACAGCCTGTAAAGGAAAACAAAACTACTGATCCTATAATTAAGTTTTTTAAAATATATCGTTTCATTGTTTTCTTTAATTAAAATGTTAAATTAAGTCCTAATAAATAATTTCTGGTAGAAGGAGTATTAGTTCCGATAACCAAAAATCTTCTCTGGTACTGTGAAGTTACTGCCTGATTTTCATCTCCCAGTGAATTTGTTTCAGGATCCATACCAGACATTTTATGATATGGAGAGAAAAACACAAAAGGATTTTGAGCAGTAAAATAAAGTCTCAATTTTTCAATTCCTAAGTCTCTCATGAATTCCTTATCAAGTGTATATCCCAATGTTATTGCTCTGATTTTTACATAAGATGCATCAAAATAACCCATTGTTGACATGTATTTTGGATTATCACCTGTTCTAATTCCTCTCGGATTTGGGAATTCAGCATCTCTATTATCCGGTGTCCAGTAATCCACATCGACATTACTTCTTCGTCCGTTAAGAAGGTTAAGATAACTACTGCCTCCATAAAGCGTACTAACTAATACACCACCGCTTTTAAATGCTCCAACTGCAGAAAAGTCAAAACCTTTATAAGTCAAATTAGTATTAAAACCTCCCTGAAAATCAGGGTCTGTATCTATTATTTGTCTGTCACTTCCGTTAATTGCACGTGTTGGTGATCCATCTGCATTAAACTCTCCGGTATACTTAACTTTAATAGATCCTACTATGGTTCCCTGTTGGTTAATTCCTGTTGGCCCAGGTTCGTATATCGACATATAAGGATCACCTTCCTGCCAAAGTCCCACTTTTTCATAGTCATAAATAGAGTTGATATTATGACCTACAAACCATGAGTTACCCTCATCTCTTTGAGCTCCGGAAGCAAGTTTAACTAATTTATTATCGTTGGCATAAAAGTTAACACCAACAGTCCAGCTTAATCCTTTTGGATTATCAAGAATAACTCCGTTTAAAGAGATTTCGTAACCTTTGTTTTCGGTTTCACCAATGTTACCGGTAAATGAGTTTATACCAGATGTTACAGGCAATGCTACTTTTTGCAGAACACCTTCGGTATTTGTTTTATAATATTCAATTGTACCTGACAAACGGTTATTAAAAAGTCCAAAATCTAATCCATAATTCCAGGTAGTAGAAAACTCCCAGCCAAGACCTGCATTAGGTGCATCTGTAAAATATACACCAGTTAAATTTGTGTTTCCAAAATTGTATGGTCTCGTAGTCAAAGCTCCTAAAGTAGAATACGGTGTTACAGCCTGATTAGAAGTTCTACCATATCCTGCACGAAGTTTTAGTAAATTAATCGAAGAAAGCTTTTTCATAAAAGACTCATTCGAAACAGTCCATCCTGCAGACACAGCCGGATAAGTAAACCATTTATTTCCTTTAGCCAGTCTTGATGAACCATCTGAACGAATTGTTCCTGAAATAAAATATTTATTATCATAAGAATACATTGCTCTGGCCATATATGAGCTTAGTCCCCATTGTGTATAATCCTGTTCTGACGGAGTAATAATTATTGGTTCTTCACTGTTTGCCATGTTGTAAAACTGAAAAGCATCTGAAGTAATTCCTTTTCTTGTTATTCTGGAAGTATTACTCGTATATTGTTCATTCGAATATAATCCAACAACATTTATCGTATGCTTGTCTGCAAAAGTTTTATCATACGTTATCAAATTCTCAATAAGCCATTGGGTTGACAGGTCGTTTTTAATAGCTGCTTCTGATAATGTAGCAGCATTTACATCAAATACTCCTTTGCCTTCATAGTAACCATTATTGGCCACGCGCAAATTTAATCCTGTATTCATGCGATATTTAAGCCCCTCTACTCCAGGAATTTTCACCTCGGCAAAAATATTATTGTAAGTGCTAAATGCTCTGTCTAAGTTAACATAAGCGTCTCCCAGATTATTGATAGATTGTCTTGTATATACCCAGTTTTCATCGGCTGCCATTCTAACTGTTCTTTTTACAGAGCCGTCTTCATTATATGGATTTGCCAAAGGAGAAGTTGCCAAAGCAGTACCTGTACCAATGTTATCTCCATTTGTAACTACATAATTACTATTGGTATTAAACCCTATGCGAAAAAATTTCCCTATCTGTTGATCTAAACCTGCCCTAAGACTAAAACGCTCATAACGTTGACCCGGTAAAACAGACTCTTCTTTATAATAACCTAAACCTGCATTGTAGGCACCACTCTCAGTACCACCATTAACACTTACATCATGACTAACCATTTCACCGGCACCATAAAGTGAATCCTGCCAGTTTGTATTTGTGTCTCTTGATTCATCCAATCCATCAGTATATAAAGTTGAATAATCACGAAGTGCTGCAAACTTAGCTCCATTCATCATATCATATTGACCAAAAACTTGTTTAATACCACTGAATCCGTTATAATTAAAAGTAGCTTTTTGGTTTTTACGTCCTTTATTACTTGTAATTAATATCACTCCATTTGCTCCTCGGGAACCATAAATAGCGGTTGCAGAAGCATCTTTTAAGACATCTACAGATTTTATATCTACAGGATTTATATCTCCGATAGAACCTGCAAAGGGAACGCCGTCCAAAACAATCAAAGGGTCATTACTTCCCGTTAAGGATCTTGTACCACGTATACGTATCTGCATAGCAGCTCCTGGTTTTGTAGAAGTTTGTGTTAAATCAACACCGGCTAGTCTTCCCTGTAATGCCTGGGTAACGTTGGCAGCCGGAACTTCGTTTAGTTCCCTTCCTCCAATAGAAGCTACAGATCCGGTAACAGCTTCTTTTCTTTGTGTTCCATATCCGATAACAACAACTTCTTTTAGTTGAGCTGAATCTTCCTGAAGGTTAACATTTATTACAGTTTGTCCATTTACAGCAACTTCTTTGTTTTTTAAACCTATAAAGCTAAAAACAAGAACACCATTGGAAGGTACATTGATAGAATAAGTACCGTCAAAACCTGTACTTACACCACTTTTTGTTCCTTTTAAATTTACATTAGCGCCCGGAATCGGACCATTGGCATCTGATACTGTTCCGGTAACTTTTGTCTGCGCACTCGAATGGAGCGATAAGGCAAACATTAAGATCAAAAAACAAAAGCATTTTAGATGCTTTGCTTTACTTGTAACAAAAGAGTTAGTCATAAAAATTGATTTAGATAGTTAATTTGATTTGGTTTAGTTAATAAGTGTATTTAAAACAAATATAAAAAAAAACGAATCAATACACAATCGGTTGTTTCTTATTTTTTTATGTATTCAATAAAAAAATATACTTTAAAAAATAGTGTACATAATTTATAAGCCAAAAAAATACAAAATACACAATTAGTCAATTAGTTTTAAATATAATTTTAATAATATTGAGGGATTATTTGTATTTAATTAAAAAAAACATAAAAGTCTGCCAACCAATTCTACTTTTTTAAAATGGTCTTTTTTTAATGTAAAAATATTGTTAAAATTGAAATATGACGGGTAAATAAAGCCACGTACTTACTATTAATCATTGATTTCCTTATTCCTTTTCATTAAAAAATCAGAACAGAAAAAGCAAAAAGGCAATCGGTTGTTATTTTCAATAAAAAAAATCTCCTTCTAAATTTAATTTAAAAGGAGATTTTTACAAAATTATAATTTACCAGATTAATAATTTTTCTTATTTAACTAGTGGTAAAGACATTACAAATTCATTTTCTTTGCATCTTCAATAAATTGATTTAAACCTATGTCTGTTAAAGGGTGTTTAAGCAATCCTTTAATGGCAGAAAGTGGTCCTGTCATCACATCGGATCCTATTTTTGCGCAGTTTACAATGTGCATGGTATGTCTTATGGAAGCCGAAAGTATTTGAGTTTGATAATTGTAGTTATCATAAATTTCTCTGATCTCAGAAATTAAGTGCATTCCATCTGTTGAGATATCATCTAATCGGCCTAAAAATGGCGAAACATAAGTAGCTCCGGCTTTTGCCGCCAACAACGCCTGCCCTGTCGAAAATACTAAGGTAACGTTGGTTCTGATTCCTTTAGAAGAGAAATATTTACAGGCTTTTACACCATCACCAATCATTGGTAACTTCACCACAATTTGAGGATGCAGGGCTGCCAGTTCTTCACCTTCTCTGACCATTCCGTCAAAGTCTGTTGAAACTACTTCTGCCGAAACATCTCCATCTACAATATTACAGATATCCAGATAGTGTTTCAAAATATTGTCTTTTCCTGTAATTCCTTCTTTTGCCATTAAAGACGGATTGGTTGTCACACCATCCAGAACGCCCATTTCCTGCGCTTCTTTGATGTCTTGTAAATTGGCGGTATCTATAAAAAATTTCATTTTTTTTGGTTTATTTGGTTATTTAGTAGCTTAGTTTGTCATCCTGAGGAACGAAGGACCACACAAGCAACTCTACAAAGATTGTCGATTTTGATAGTAAAGTTTCTTGTGTGGTCCTTCCTCCTTCAGGATGACAAACATTATGCTAAAATCACATAACGTTTTACGGCTATATCATTAAATATATTGATTGATGATATTCTCAAACAATTCCTGTTTACCACTTTGAAGTGACAGCTCGCCGTTTTGGTTTGCGATATCGTATAAATCTTTCAGGTTTAATTTTCCTTCAGCAAAATCTTTTCCTTTTCCAGAATCAAATGAACTGTATCGTTCTGCTCTTAATTTTTCATAAGGAGAAGAAGTAATAATTTTATCTGCTGTCAATAATGCTCTTGCAAAAGTATCTGCACCACCAATGTGCGCTAAGAAAACATCCTCTAAGTCAGTAGAATTTCTTCTGATTTTAGCATCGAAGTTTACTCCACCGCCTTGTAATCCGCCTGCTTTTAAGAAAACCAACATCGCTTCTGTCGTTTCCTGAATGTTGTTCGGGAATTGATCTGTATCCCAACCGTTTTGGTAATCCCCTCTGTTGGCATCAATGCTTCCTAACATTCCTGCTTTTGCAGCAACTTCCAGTTCGTGTTGAAAAGTGTGTTGTGCCAAAGTGGCGTGGTTAACCTCAATATTAATTTTGAAATCTTTGTCTAAACCATATTCTTTTAAGAATCCAATTGCTGTAGCGGAGTCAAAATCATATTGGTGTTTTGATGGCTCCATTGGTTTTGGCTCGATAAAGAAAGTTCCTTTAAATCCTTGTGCTCTTGCGTAATCTCTTGACATCGTTAAGAATTGTGCCATGTGGTCTAATTCTCTACCCATATCTGTGTTTAAAAGAGACATATAACCTTCTCTTCCTCCCCAGAATACGTAGTTTTCTCCGTCTAAAGCGATAGTTGCATCCAATGCCAGTTTTACCTGACCTCCGGCTCTTGCCACTACATTAAAGTCCGGATTGGTTGCTGCTCCGTTCATGAATCTTGGGTTCGAGAAACAGTTTGAAGTTCCCCAAAGCAATTTAATTCCAGATTCTGCTTTTTTCTCTTTTAAATATTCGGTAATCGTAGCCAAACGTCTTTCTGATTCTGCAAAAGTTGGTCCCTCAGCAATTAAATCATAATCGTGAAAACAGAAATAATCGAATCCCATTTTGCTGATAAATTCAAAAGCAGCATCGGCTTTGTCTTTTGCAGCCTGAATTGGATCTGATGACTGATCCCAAGCAAAATTTTGAGTTCCTGGTCCGAATGGATCACTTCCTTGTCCGCAGAAGGTGTGCCAGTATGCAATCGCAAATCTAAAGTGCTCACGCATTGTTTTTCCGGCTACAACCTGATCCGGATTGTAATATTTAAATGCTAACGGATTGTCAGATTCCTTGCCTTCAAATTTAATCTGACCTATGCCTTTATAATATTCTTTATTTCCTAAAACTATCATCTCTTTATTTTTTATAAGTTAATATTAATTCTAATTCTTGTTTCCATTTTGCATACGCCTTCGCATAAGGCTCTGCATTTTTAAGCGGTAAAAAGGTCATTACGTGATCGTTGGTTGTTATGCTCGAACCAAATTTGGTATAATCACCATCTTTTAAACCTACTGCTCTCGCCGCTCCTACTGCTCCGGTTGTATTGTAAATTTCGATTTCGTGCCCAATTAAGGTTGCTACGGTATTCGAAAAAATCTCAGAACGGAACAAATTATCGTTTCCGGCTCTAATTACGTTAATCGTCGCATTATCATCCTTTAAACATTCCATTCCGTACACAAAAGAAAAAGCAATTCCCTCAAGAGAAGCCCTGAATAAATGTGCACTGTTGTGAATATTTAAATTCAGATTTAAAAAGTGTGTCCCAATGTTTTTATTGTTAAACATACGCTCTGCACCATTTCCAAACGGAATCACGACAACACCATCAGAACCAACATCAATTTTTGAAGCTTTTCGGTTCATCGATTCGTAGGTTTCATCGCCCATATTGTTGCGCAGCCAGCGGTACTGAATTCCGGCTCCGTTTATGTTCAAAAGTTTCCCTACACGTGGTGTATTTTCTTCGTAGTTCACATGCACAAAATTGTTTACACGTGTACTTTTTCCAGAAGACATTTCGCTCACCGCATAAAAAACACCAGATGTTCCGCCGGTTGCAGCGACTTCTCCAGGATTTAAAACATTCAATGCCAAAGCATTATTCGGCTGATCTCCCGCTCTGTAAACCACAGGTATACCAACAGGAAGTCCTGCTTCTTTCGCGCCTTTTTCGTTTAAAATTCCCTGATTGGTAAAATTCTCTACAATAGTTGGCGTCAACGACTGGTCGATTCCGTAATAATCCAAAAGCCAGTTGGCAACTTTATTTTCTTTATAATCCCAAAGCATTCCTTCAGACAAACCATTTTTTGTGGTCGTAATTTCTCCGGTCAGTTTTAGCGCAATATAATCGCCCGGAAGCATGTATTTGTAAATCTTGTTGTAGATTTCAGGTTCGTTTTCTTTGACCCATTTTAATTTCGAAGCAGTAAAATTTCCTGGCGAATTCAGTAAATGCTCCATGCATTTTTGTTCTCCAATTTCGGCGAAAGCCTCATTCCCAATTTCCACCGCACGGCTGTCGCACCAAATAATCGAGTTTCTAAGCGCATTTCCGTCTTTGTCAACAATCACCAATCCGTGCATTTGGTATGAAATACCAACGCCCGTAATTTTCGAAGCTTCGATGTTCGCCTCACGAATAGCTCTTTTTGTTGCGGTGCAAATGTGCTGCCACCAAATTTCAGGATCCTGCTCAGCCCAATCCGAATGAAGGGCCACAATTTCCATTTCGTTTTGAGGTTCATTCAAAACAATAATTTTCTTTCCTGTTTCGGCTTCTACCAAAGCAACTTTTACAGAAGAACTTCCAATATCATATCCTATATAATACATAACTTATAATGATTCTCTTAAATTAAATTTGTTGGCCTGAATTATTATCAATTTAAATCCTAATTAAAAATTGAGGTTAAATTCTCTCTGCGCTAATAATTCCTGATTTTGTAAATTCAGGCTGTAAAACCTTGCTGCTCTGTGTGAAACATCTTCTTCTTTTTCGTTTGAATCATGCACAATTCCGGTTTGCAGCAGCTTTCTTCTAAAATTTGATTTGTTTATCTCAATTCCTAAAATCTCTTTATAAAGATTTATAACCTGCAGTAACGTAAATTTTTCCGGCAGCAAATTAAATCCAATGGCACTTTTGCAGATATTTTTACGCAGTTCCATTAAACTGAAATCCAGAATTATTTTGTGTTTATTATTTAAATCAATTATTTCATTAATGCCAATCCATTTAGTATCAGCGTTAAAAAAATCATCTTTACTGTTATCTCTTTTTACTAAAGCATAATAGGCTATCGAAATATCTTCTTGTAATGAAGAAGAGGATTGATAACTAAATGCTTTTAACTGTTCTAAGAAAAAATGATCACCTCCAATATAATTCTTCAGAATATTATGGGCCGTACTCAGTATCGTTTCCCCTTTTCTGATGTAATCATTCGCCAGCCCCCAGGTTGTAACTCCTTCATTGTCCTGCTGTTTTACTAATAAAACTTTAAGACAGTTATTTTCAAAATTGAATATTACACAATCAATTTCTATTTTGTTTGTAATATATTGTCTGGCGATTTTTCTAACTTTTTCATCTCCCTTTTTCATAGAAAATAAAATTTAAATATATTACTTTTCTTCAACTTAATCTCCTGATCTTCTTATTCCATACGGATCTATAGTAACAATTGAGCCATCTTCCAGATACGCTATTTTTGTCACCTTCATGCTTCGCAGATGTGTTACGCCTTTTGATAAACTAGAATCGTGATAAAACAAATACCATTCGTCCTCAACTTTGCAAATAGAATGGTGCGATGTCCAGCCTACAACAGGATTCAAAATTCTGCCCTGATATGTAAAAGGCCCGTACGGACTATCTCCTATCGCATAACAAATAAAATGCGTATCGCCTGTTGAGTACGAAAAATAATATTTTTCGTTGTATTTATGTACCCATGATGCTTCAAAAAAGCGACGGTCATTATCTCCGGCTAATAAAACTTTTCCATTTTTATCAAGAATCTTAATTTCTCTCGGCTCTTCTGCAAACTCCAGCATATCATCTGTAAGCAAGGCCACAATTGGTCCTAAGGCAGGTTCATTTGCAAGAGGTTCTTCATGCTCTAAAGCGTAAGTATTGTTTCGGTATTTTTGAAGCTGACCGCCCCAAATTCCGCCAAAATAGATATAATGTTTTCCGTCGTTGTCTTCAAAAACAGCGGGATCAATACTATAACTTCCTTTAATAGCTTCTGGTTCAGGCAAAAATGGTCCAACCGGTGAATCACTTACCGCTACGCCAATCTGGAAAATTCCGTTGGCACGTTTCGCCGGAAAGTACAAATAAAACTTACCGTTTTTGCACGCGGCATCCGGCGCCCACATTTGCTTTTCGGCCCACGCAACGTCTTTTACATGAAGTGCAACTCCGTTATCAACTGTTTCTGCATCAATACTATCCATCGAAAAAACGTGATAATCTTCCATTCCAAAATGGTCGCCATTATCGTTAAACGGAATCCCCGCATCGATATCATGCGACGGATAAATATAAATTTTACCATTAAAAACATGCGCCGACGGATCTGCGGTATAAATATGAGAAACCAAAGGCTGCGAAATGGCTTTTTTATTAATTTGCTCGAAATTAATTTGTTCGATACTATCTTCAGGCATAGTGTATTTTTTGTTTTATAAAATAATTAAGTTCTTCTTTCTTTTAAATCTGTCTCTATCTGTACTTCCATTTTTTTATCGATTTTATAGAAAAATAAGAGTGCAACCCCTATTAAAAAAGGAATAGCAGGAAAAATGCTGACCAATAATTTAATGCCGTTTATGGCAACAGCGGTTTGGCTTAAAGCGTTTGGCACGTAATGAAAAAATCCTAAAAACGAAGTAGTTAAAGCGCCGCCAATACTTAATCCGGCTTTTAAACCTACCATCATGGCCGAGAAAATAATAGCCGTGGCGCGACGGTTATTGAGCCATTCTGAATAATCGGCAACATCTGCAATCATGGCCCACAAAAGCGGAATCGTTATGCCGTAGAAAAATCCGTGCAGGATTTGAGAGAAAAACATAAAACTGATCGCTCTTGACGGAAAGAAATAAAAGGCGATAATAAACAAGGTCGAAATGAATAAAAACAACCCAAAAATATTTCGCTTTCCGAATTTATCTGCCAGACTTTTAGAAAGTGTAATTCCCACAATCATGAATATGATTCCGCCCGCATTAAACAATCCGAAACCTGCAGAAACAGGATCATTGCCAAAATAATTCAATTTTAAGGTTGACAAAACATCCAAAATAGGCTGTATGAAAATCGCAAGCTGTTCTTTGTCTACATAATTTTCAAAATAATATACATACGAACCGCCTTTCATCGCCAACGTAATAAACACTAACGTTGTAAGGCTTAGCATAATGACCCAAGGTTTGTTTTTTACCAAATCGCTTAAATCTTCTTTAATACTAGATTTTTGTTCCGGTTTTGGAATAATTCGCTCTTTTGTCGTTAAAAATGTAATTAGCAACATGATGGTGCCAATGATGGCCAAAACGGTCATTACTTTTTCGATTCCAATGGCTTTATCTCCATTTCCGGCACTTTTAATAATACCGAGCATAAAAACCTGAACAAAGAATTGGGCAAACATTACCGCCACAAAACGATACGCCGACATGCTGTTTCTTTCGCCCATATCTCCTGTAATCACGCCACTTAAAGCAGAATAAGGCAAGTTGTTACTGGCATAAAAAAGCAACAATAAAGTATAGGTTACGACAGCATAAAGTACTTTTCCCTGATAAGAAAAATTAGGAGTTGTAAAAGCCAATAAGGCGATCACCCCAAGCGGAATTGCGGTTATTAAAATCCACGGTCTGAATTTTCCCCATCTTGTAATGGTTCTGTCTGCCAAAACACCAATAATAGGGTTGAAAACAAAAGCAGCAATTAAACCAACAACAAGCATGATTATGGAAGAATCTGTTGGAGATAATCCATAAATATCGGTGTAGAAATACGCCAAATAAGTCATTAACGTCTGGAAAACCAAATTTGCCGCTAAGTCACCTAAGCTGTATCCGATTTTTTCTTTTATAGATAATTTTTGTGAAATGTAATTCATTATTTTATGTGGTTATTTTTGGCTTGAAATTAGAGTTTATTTTTCTAATATTCGGTAGTTAATTGAGGTCTTAAATACTATAGAAACAAAGAACAATCGGTTGTGTAAAATTATATAAAAAAACAGAACCCGCAAGTACTGTTTTAATTATTTCACTAAAACTAACAAAACACGCATTCGGTTGTGTAGTTGTCAATAAAAAAGTTTTTTATAACTCCTTTTTTATTGTTTTGTTTCTTTTAATTGAATTACGCTGTTATATGCTTTTTTGGGCTGCAGGTTTTTATCAAATAACAAAGGGTAATTTGTCCTACCTTTTATAGGCCAGTCGTTTAGCCACGATTGTCCGTCATGAACTCCCCAAAAAGTGACACGGCTAATTTTGTCTTTGTGTTTTAAAAATAATTTAAAGATAGAAGCATAACGCTCCGCCAGTTTTACCTGTACAGAATCCGGAAGTTTTTCAGGATACGGATTCATTTTAGGGTCACCTTCAAATTTTTGATTTACATCTGCACCGCTAAAATCCTTCGGATTTGGCAATACCGAAATATCAAGTTCTGTAAATGCCACCTTAATACCAAGCGCAGAATATTCTAAAATACTTTTTTCAATTTCTTCTAACGATGGATAACCCAATTTCCAGTGTGCCTGAATTCCTACTCCGTCAATCTTGCCTCCGCCTGCTTTTATTTTTTTGATCAACGCAATATTTCCCGCTCTTTTAGCCGGCTCTTCGTTATTATAATCATTGTAATACAAATCCACTTTTGGATCGGCAGCGGCAGCCAGTTTAAAAGCATCTGTAAGATATTTTTCGCCCAATTTGTCCAGAAAAATTGATTTTCTCAACGTTCCGTCTTCATTTAAAGCTTCATTCACGACATCCCAGGAATCTACCTGCCCTTTGTATTTAGAAACAATGGTCGTGATATGGTCTTTCATGAAAGCTTTCATTTCTGTGCTGTCTTTAATTTTTTGCATCCATGGCGCCAACTGACTGTGCCAGATCAAAGTATGTCCGTGAATAAACATTTTGTTTTTTTTGCCATATGCGATAAATTTATCCGTAAGTGCAAAATCATATTTATCTTTCTCCGGATGTACATACATCGATTTCATGATGTTTTCTGCCGTAATCGCATTAAACTGTTTGGCAATCAACGAATCTTCTTTGGCATTTTTTTCCTCAATTTGATCAGCGCTCAAAGCTGTTCCAATATAAAAATCATTTTTATAGCTGTCCTTTAAGGAAACGGTCTCTTTTTCTTTTTGTGCATTACAGCTGCTTAAAACTGCAACAGACAAAAGCAGTATAGAGTTCTTAAGTATTTTCATTTTATGTGGTTTTAGGGTTAGTACTTAGTTTTTAGTTGATAGTTGTTAGTTCTTGGTTGTCAGTTCTTAGTTGTTAGCATTTCTATTCTATATTCTATATTCTAAATTCTAAATTCTTTCTTCTTTCTTCTTTCTTCTTTCTTCTTTCTTCTTTCTTCTATTTTCTAAACTCTCACTTCTTCAATCATGGCTCACGCCAATTTTATAAGCAATTCCCATTTCTAATCCCCTTAACTCAGCAAGACCTTTTAATCTTCCTGTTAAAGAATAGCCGGGATAGGTTTCCTTGTCTTTATCTACGTCATGCAGAAATCCGTGATCGGGACGCATGGGCAGACTTATTTTTCTGGAATTCATGAGCAGTAAAATTTTCTCGACAATTTTTTCCATTTTCGTATCCCCGTTTAAATGTTCAGATTCCCTAAAAATAGTTTCGCTTTCGCGGAAGGTATTTCGAAGATGCAAAAAGTGAATTCGGTCTCCGCATTCGTCTATAATTCTTTCCAGATTATTTTTAGGATCTGCTCCCAAAGAACCCGTGCAATAACATAATCCATTTGCATGCAGCGGAACAGCATTCAAAATGGCTTTAAGATCTTCTTCAGTAGAAACAATTCTGGGCAATCCCAAAACCGAAAACGGCGGATCATCAGGATGAATAGCTAATTTTACATCATACTTTTCAGCAACCGGAGCCACTTCTGATAAAAAATAAATCAGGTTTTCTCTTAGTTTTTTATTGTCAATATCAGCGTAGTTACCTAATAAAGAGAGAATTTGCTCGGCTGTAAAATTGATTGTACTGCCCGGTAATCCCAATAAAACATTCTTAAAAAGTAAGGCTTTCTCGTCTTCAGAAAGATTGTTTCCAAATTCTGTCGCCTTGTCTTTATCACTTTGCGAATAATCGTTTTCAGCAGTAGGTCTTTTCAACAGAAAAATATCAAAATAGGTAAACACATCTTTATTATATAAAAGCGCTTTACTCCCATCTTCATTGATATAATTATGATTTGTTCGAACCCAATCCAGAATAGGCATAAAATTATAGGTGATTATTTTAAGTCCGCAATCTGCTAAGTTTTTGATGCTTGTTTTATAGTTTTCAATGTATTGCAGATAATTTCCGGCAGCACGTTTTATTTCTTCATGAACGGGCAGACTTTCGACAACCGTCCATTCCAGACCTACTTTTCTTATAATTTCCTGTCTTTCCTGAATAGCATCAACAGTCCAGATTTCACCAACAGGAATTTGATGCAAAGCGGTCACGATTCCCGTTGCTCCGGCTTGTTTTATATCTAATAAACTTACGTTGTCATTTGGTCCGAACCAACGCATCGTTTGCTGCATTTTTATCATAGCAATCAATTATTTAATATGCTGAATTATTTTCAAAGGACTGAGCAAAACTTTGTCAAAGTTTAAAACTTTGACAAAGTTACATAGCGACGAGACCTAACAGGTTTTAAAAACCTGTTAGGTCTTATAATCAGAAACCAATACTATTTCCACCATCAACAGGCAAAACAGTTCCGGTTGTGTATTTTGATTCGCTCAGGGCGAAATAATAAACGGCATCTGCAATATCTGATGGCTCTCCTAAAAAGCCCATTGGTGTTCTTCCCAGCACTTTATTTTTTCTTTCGGGATCATTATCCAACGCTGCAGATGACATCTTTGTTTTGATGAATCCCGGAGCGATGCAGTTGACACGAATACCAAACGGCGCTAATTCGACTGCCATGGCTCTGGTCATCGATTCGATTGCACCTTTACTGGCCGAATAAGCAATTACTTTTGGAATTCCGTATTGTGATGCCATCGAACTGATATTCACAATGCTTCCGCCTTTATTCTCCTTCATGTTTTTTACAACGGCTTTACTCACAGCAAAAACACTCAAAAGATTGGTGTGAATTATTGACAAAAAATCTTCATCGGTAACGTCTGTAAATTCTTTTTTGAGATTGATTCCGGCATTGTTTACCAAAATATCAATTGGATTTTCCTGAGTTAACTTTTCTATCATTGCCGGAATTCCGCTTAGATCATTTAAATCAAAAATAACCGGAATGGCATTTTCGCCAATTTCTTTGCAGGCATCTTCTGTTTTTTCTTTTGATCTTCCAATTATATAGGTTTTGATACCATTATCGCATAATTTCTTTGCGGTTGCAAAACCCAAACCCGAATTTCCTCCGGTTACAATTGCCGTTTTTGTGCTCATATATTTTTAATTTGAATATTAATTTCCCGGTGCAAACGGAAATTTTAATGATTTAAAATAGTCCAAAGATTGTGTTGGTTTCTCTACTCCCAAAGGTAATTCTTTACCCGAATATTGTTGAAAATAGAGCAGACACGCATCGCGCCACCATTTTGCTTCTTTGTGCTGAATTTCTAACAACATCTGCACTTCCTTAAAACGCTCCTCATCAACATATTGCTGCGTTTTATTCCATGTGTTTTGCATGGCTGCAACCTGATTTACGCCTTCCTGATATTTCAATGCCAAACCATTCCAAAGTGTTTGTCCGTTTTTCAGTTTATAATCCCAGGAAACGTGATGAAACCACAACAAATCTTTTTCAGGACAGGTTTCGAGCTTATCAAACATTTTCTCCACTTCGGGAGCGTATTGTGCGGTGGCATTGGTTCCGGTTTTAGATCGGTCAAAACCAATTCCGTTTTTATCTGCTTTATGATAATAAACGGGATTCCACTCTGGGCGTGACAAATTAGACACCCACGGACCCGGACCGTAATGATGCCCCGTATCCATAATATGATGCAAGCCAAGTGGTGTCATATAATTGACAACAGCTTCGCGCGAATCCATCATCATTGCTTTAACTGGTTTTATGAAGTTTTCATCATTAGAAAATGTGCTTCGAAGCCACTCATCAGCAATGGTTTCCGAATCCAGATATGGATTCCATGCCAGTCTGCCAAAGCCGTACCAATTCGCCTGCGCAAAAGGATGACCGGTCCAGTTTAAATCAGTACCGATATTTGAAACTCCCGCAATTCCGGTGAGTTTGGTTTTGTTTAGAGAACCGTCAATCACTTTAGCAACGGTGGTTCCTTTTCCTTTTTGATAAGTATCTGATTCTAAAACTTCCTGAAATAATTTGGGCAGAAAAACCAAATGCGTACTAAAACCCAGATATTCCTGAGTGATTTGAAACTCCATCATCAAAGGTGTTTTGGGCATGGCACCAAACATGGGATGAAAAGGTTCACGAGGCTGAAAATCAATTGCTCCGTTTTTGACCTGAACAATTACATTGTCTTTAAATTTTCCGTCGTAAGGCACAAATTCGGCGTAAGCCTGTTTCGCTCTGTCGTTTGCATCGTGCTCAGAATAGACAAAAGCGCGCCACATAATAATACCTCCAAAAGGTGCAACAGCATCGGCCAGCATATTGGCTCCGTCTACGTGGTCTCGTCCGTAATTTTGCGGTCCGGGTTGGCCTTCTGAATTTGCCTTTACCAGAAATCCGCCAAAATCAGGGATTCTTTTGTAGATTTCTTTGGCTTTATTTTTCCACCAATTAATGACTTGAGCATCTTTAGGATCGGCGGTTTTTAAACCTCCAATTTCTATGGGTGCCGAAAACCTTGCCGTTAAATACACTTTGATTCCGTACGGTCTAAAAACGTTGGCTAAAGCTTCAACCTTTTCTAAATATTGCGGCGTCAGGATTAATGCGTTTGCATTTACATTCGTCAAAACCGTTCCGTTTATCCCAATTGAGGCATTCGCACGAGCGTAATCAATATAACGCTGATCGATAAAATCAGGAAGTTTTTGCCAGTTCCATAATGAAAATCCGGCGTAACCGCGCTCTACAGTTCGGTCTAAATTATCCCAGTGATTTAAGATTCTGATATTGGTTTTTGGCGCATCCGCAATGTTTAAATTCTGAATGGATTTATTGGTTTGAATTAATCTCAAAAAACTGTAAACGCCATACAAAACTCCTACATCTGTTTTTCCTGTAATAACCAGTTGTTTTTTATTTTTTATGGAAATAGATTTAATGATAAAACCTTCGTCATTGATTTGATCGAAGTTCCCTATTTCCTTTTGGAGTTCAGCTGTCAGCATTTCTTTTGAACCTATTATAACATTTTGATCTCCGGTAATTGTTGATTGAATTTCAAACTTCTTATCCAACATTTTCTCCAAAGCAGATTGCAATTCCGAAGAAGCAATTTTTGAAGTTTCTGATTTCCCCAAAGAAACAATTTGCTTAAGACCAGAAAGATATTCTGTTTTTAGATTTGCATTTTCGACCTTATTGTATTGCAGCCATAATTTATAATCTTTTTGAGCTGACGAAGACCAACAAACTGCTATGAAAAATAAAATAGAATTGAGTACGTTTTTTTTAAGATGCTTCATTTAATAGGATTTCTTCAATTGATTTTAAACTGCAATTCAGAGATTCTTCCTGAAATAAGATTATTTGGCAAAAAAAGTGCTAAAAAAATATACTATCAGAAAAAATAAACGTTTTGCAATCGGTTGTGCTAAAATACAAAAATATGGGAATAAAAAAATAAAAATGACTTTTTTTAACGGGGAACTTTAAATAAAAGGCATGGAACATAGCCTGCGGTTTTCAATCGTCGACATTAATACATTTCCCAAGGTTAAAACCTCAGGGTATATTTTAAAAAAAATATGCAAACAATATATTGGAACATAACCAACGGTTTCAACCGTTGGGACGCCAGAATGATTATCGATATGCCTCCAATGCCTCCCAAGGTTAAAACCTCGGGCTATATTTTAAAAAAAATATGCAAACAATATATTAAACATTGCCAACGGTTTCAACCGTTGGGCCACAAGATGATGGCGATATGTCTCCAATGCCTCCCAAGGTTGAAACCTCGGGCTATATTTTAAAAAAAATACCTAAACAATATATTGAAAAATAGCCAACGGTTTCAACCGTTAAGACGCCAGAATGATTATCGATATGTCTCCTATGCCCTCCCAAGGTTGAAACCTCGGGCTATATTTTAAAAAAAATACCTAAACAATATATTGAAACATTGCCAACAGTTTCAACCGTTGGGACCCCAGATGATGGCGATATGTCTCCCAAGATTGAAACCTTGGGCTATATTTAAAAACAATTTGACACAAAAAAACCTCCCAATATCGCTATTAGCAGGTAATAATATATTGGATAAATTTAAATTTAAATTCTTTTAGAAGACTCTCTTACAAGAACTTGTGTGTTTAAAAACGTAATCTCCTTGGCATCTTCTTCTTCCTTAGCCGATTTAAGATTTTTGATAATCAATTCCGCAGCGGCCTTCCCCATTTTCTCAGCCGGATGCGTTATAGTCGAAATGTTGGGTTCAATTATTTTAGAGATCGGATCGTCGTTAAAACCAATGACTGCAAACTCTTCCGGTATTTTAATTCCTCGCTTTTTAGCGGTCTGCACGGCACTTACGGCCAGAATATCTCCTGGCGCAAAAAGACCATCCGGACGTGGTTTTAAATCAAATAACTGATTACACGCCTTTACGCCGTCTTCATAAGTCATTTCTTTCAGATTGATAATCAGCTTTTCATCAACAGGAAGTTCATTTTCTAATAAAGCGTCCATGTAACCTCTTTTTCGCTCATTATATAAGGTACCAAATTCTGATCCTGCCGTTAGGTGCGCAATTCTTTTACAGCCTTGCTCAATAAGATGTTTTGTCGCTTTGTAGCCTGCCAGATAATTGTTAATGACTACACGAAACGTATCATAATCTCTTGGAACCCTGTCTACAAATACAAGCGGAATATTGTTATTAGAGAATTGATTGAAGTGCGAAGTATCTTTAGTTTCCATCGCCAGCGAACAAATAACGCCGCTTACTCTGTTACTGTACAATGACTTAGCCAGATTAACCTCCATTTCATAGGAATCATGCGACTGCATAATAAGAACGGAATATTCCGATTTTTGAGCTGCAATTTCGATACCGCTAATTAACGACGACAAAAAAGGCTGTGTTACTGTGGGAATCAAAATACCAATGGTCCTGGATTTATTTCCACGCAAACCTGCTGCCAAAGTATTGGGTACAAACCCCATTTCTTTGGCTGCCTGTTTTACCAGTTTAATGGTCTTGTCACTAATGGTATGATGATCCTTTAAAGCCCTTGAAATTGTTGATGTAGCAAGATTTAGCCGCTCTGCAATATCGTATATCGTTACATGTCTGTGTTCTTCCATCATTATAATACTAAGATCGTAAATGTAATTATTTTAATGATATATCAATACATTCTGTATGCATTTTGCACAACTACAGACTTAATTCAGTATCTTTTTGCCTGTTAATTTTTACATATCTCACAAAACATAATTTTTTTATTTTAAAAAAATGTTATTTCTTTACACAATCGGTTGTTTTAACTTCTAACTTTACTATTATCATTTTAATACCTAAACCAAAAGCTTATGAGATCATTAAAATTCACCTGCCTTTTATTCCTGTTAAGCGCTTCTTTTTGCTTCGGTCAGGAAAAGGAAAAGCCACAAAAATTTTTATTTCAGGATACCAGTCTTTCTTTTGAAGAACGGGTTAATGATCTTGTTGGCAGACTGACTCTGGAAGAAAAAGTGTCTCAAATGCTCAATTCGTCTCCGGCAATTCTGCGTTTGGGTATCATGCCATACGACTGGTGGAACGAAACGTTGCACGGTGTGGCGAGAACTCCCTTTAAAACAACAGTTTATCCTCAGGCAATAGCTATGGCGGCAACATTTGATAAAGACGCTCTTTTCAAAATGGCCGATTATTCTGCTCTGGAAGGAAGAGCGATTTACAATAAAGCGGTGGAATTAAACCGAACCAATGAGCGCTATTTGGGACTTACCTATTGGACTCCTAATATCAATATTTTTCGCGATCCTCGCTGGGGACGCGGACAGGAAACGTATGGTGAAGATCCGTATTTAACCGGTACTTTGGGAGATTTCTTTGTGAGAGGTCTGCAAGGCGACGATCCTAAATATTTGAAAGCAGCAGCTTGCGCCAAACATTATGCCGTACATAGCGGACCAGAATCGCTGCGCCATACTTTTGATGTTGATGTAACGCCTTATGAACTTTGGGACACTTATTTGCCTGCGTTTCAAAAATTAGTAACAGGCTCAAAAGTAGCAGGTGTTATGTGTGCTTATAATGCTTTTAGAACTCAGCCTTGTTGTGCCAGTGATATTTTAATGACTGATATTTTGCGTAACCAATGGAAGTTTGACGGTTATGTGACCTCAGACTGTTGGGCAATTGATGACTTTTTTAAAAATCATAAAACACATCCTGATGCAGAATCGGCTTCGGCAGATGCTGTTTTTCACGGTACTGACATTGATTGTGGTACAGATGCTTATAAAGCTCTGGTTCAGGCAGTAAAAAATGGAAAAATCAGTGAGAAACAAATTGACATTTCTGTTAAAAGGCTTTTTATGATAAGGTTCAGACTCGGAATGTTTGATCCTGTTTCGATGGTTAAATACGCGCAGACACCGGCTTCTGTTCTCGAAAGTCCTGAACATGGTGCGCATGCGCTAAAAATGGCCAGAGAATCAATGGTTTTGTTACGCAACGAAAAAGAGGTTTTGCCCCTTAGCAAAAAGTTAAAAAAGATCGTCGTTTTGGGTCCGAATGCAGATAATGATATTTCTATTTTAGGTAATTACAACGGAAATCCGAGTAAATTGTCTACGGTTTTAAATGGTATTAAAGAAAAACTGGGAAACAATACTGAAGTGGTTTATGAAAAAGCAATCAACTTTACCAATGATACTTTACTAGTGTATCAGGACGTTAAAAATCAGTATCAGTACGAAGGAAAACAAGGTTTTAAAGCCGAATATTTTGATAATGTTGATTTGACCGGAAAGCCTGTTGCTGTACAAACTGAATCAGAAATCAATCACTTTTGGCAGGAAGGCGCCGCTGTTATTAAAAACATAAAAGCAAACCACTTTTCTGCGCGTTATTCCACCAATTTCACAGCTGACAAAGACGGTTCTATTACATTCGAACTCAGCGCTGACGATGGCTATCGTTTTTTAGTAGATGGAAAAGAAGTCGTAAACGCCTGGAAAAAGAACAGATGGGGAGAAAAAACCTATCAGTTGGTTACTCAAAAAAATAAAGTGTACCATTTAGTTTTAGAATATTGGCAGGGTGAAGGAAAAGCAAACGTGGCCTTAAATACCGGAAACTTTGTAAAAACCGATTTTGCACAATTAGTACAACGAAATAAAGATGCAGATGCTTTTATTTTCGTTGGAGGAATTTCACCTCAACTCGAAGGTGAAGAAATGCCGGTTAATTTTCCGGGTTTCTCCGGCGGCGACCGTACTTCTATCCTACTTCCCGAAGTTCAGACTCAACTCATGAAGGCTTTAAAAAACTCTGGCAAACCAGTTGTTTTTGTGATGATGACAGGAAGTGCGATTGCTATTCCGTGGGAAGCAGAAAATATCCCGGCAGTACTTAATGCGTGGTATGGCGGTCAGGCAGCAGGAACCGCAGTGGCAGATATTCTGTTCGGGGATTATAATCCATCGGGGAGATTGCCTGTTACTTTTTATAAAGGCGATTCAGACTTGCCTGCTTTTGTTGATTACAGCATGGACAATAAAACGTATCGTTACTTTAAAGGTACTCCGCTTTTTGGTTTTGGGTATGGTTTGAGTTATACTTCCTTTAAATATGATCAGTTAACGATCCCTTCCAAAATAAAAAAGAACAAAACGGTTTCGGTTTCTGTACGCGTTACCAATACCGGAAAAAGTGAAGGTGAAGAAGTAGCTCAATTGTATATTATCAATCAAAATGCAAATATAAAAGCACCTCTTAAAACCTTGAAAGGCTTTGAAAGACTTAACCTAAAAGCAGGCGAAAGTAAAACAATCACTTTTAATCTTTCTCCTGAAGACCTTTCTTATATCACTGCCGATGGGAATTTACAGCAATATGATGGTAAAGTTAAACTTGCCGTTGGTGGTGCTCAGCCTGATGAAAAAAATCAAATGAAAAGTAATATCCTGTCTCAAATTATTCAGATCGAAAAATAAAAACAAACCACAGTAATCGCTATCAACGAATTTATAATTAATTACAACTATCCAAAAAACCAAATAAAATGAACAACACAATAGACCAGTTATCAGCAGATAACATTAGAGCTTTGGCCATTTCTATGGTCGAAAAAGCCAATTCAGGACATCCCGGAGGTTCCATGGGCGGAGCCGATTTTATGCATATTTTATATTCTGAATATTTAAAATATGATCCTTCTGATATGCAGTGGATTTTCAGGGACCGCTTTTTTATGGATGCAGGACATCTTTCGGCACTGATGTATGCACAGTATTATTTGCTTGGAAATTATGAAAAAACAGATTTAGAAAATTTCAGACAATGGGGATCTGTCACGCCGGGTCATCCTGAAATTGATGTAAAACGCGGAATAGAAAATACATCAGGGCCTTTGGGTCAGGGTCATGCGATGGGCGTTGGTGCGGCGATTGCAGCAAAATTTTTATCGGCCAGATTTGATGATTTATTCGATCATAAAATATACGGTTTTATAACCGATGGCGGCGTTCAGGAAGAAATATCACAGGGTGCAGGAAGAATTGCGGGACATTTGGGATTAAACAATTTCATTATGTTTTATGATTCGAATGACGTGCAGCTTTCTTCTATGACCGACGAAGTTACGAGCGAAAATACGGCTATGAAATATGAATCATGGGGATGGAAAGTCATTACAATTGATGGTAATAACCACACCCATATTCGTTCGGCTTTGAACGCTGCTCATGCCGAATTACACCGTCCCACTTTAATTATTGGAAGGACCATTATGGGAAAAGGCTGTGTGACCGCCGACGGAAGTATGTACGAAGGACAATGCGAACTTCACGGAAAACCAATTGGAGCAACAAAAGCCGACTTTATAAAAACACTGCAGAATCTGGGTGCAAATCCGGATGATTCGTTTGCTGTTTATAAGGATGTCGAAGCTCACTACAAAACTATTTTAGACCAAAAAATAAAAGAGGCATCTGAAAGAAAAGCGAAAATTACGGCTTGGGAAAACCAAAATCCGGAATTATCAAAAAAGATCAAACAGTTCTTTAGCGGTGATTTACCGCAATTGGATTTCAGTTCTATCGCCCAAAAACCAAATTCTGCAACCCGAGATGCTTCTGCAGCAGTTTTAGGATATTTAGCCGAAAATGTAGAAAACATGATTGTTTCTTCTGCCGATTTATCTAACAGTGATAAAACCGATGGTTTCCTAAAAAAATCATCTGTTTTACAGAAAAATAATTTTAACGGAGCATTTCTGCAGGCTGGAGTTGCCGAACTTACTATGGCAGCCATTGCTAATGGAATAGCGCTTCACGGTGGTGTAATTCCGGTTGTGGCAACGTTTTTTGTGTTTTCAGATTATATGAAACCGGCAATTCGTCTGGCTGCTATTCAGGAACTTCCTGTAAAATATGTCTGGACACACGATTCCTTCCGCGTAGGCGAAGACGGACCAACACATCAGCCAATTGAACAGGAAGCACAAATTCGATTATTAGAAAAAATTAAAAATCATTCGGGCCATCAAAGCCTTTTGGCACTTCGCCCTGCTGATGCTATTGAAACTTCTGTCGCCTGGCAAATGGCGCTTGAAAATACCAAAACGCCAACAGGATTGATTCTTTCGAGACAAGAAATTAAAGATATTCCGTCAAGCGGAAATTCGAGATTCGAAGCAGCTTCTAATGCCAGAAAAGGCGGTTATCTGGTCAAATCAACAGAGAATCCAGATATCACGCTTATCGCAAACGGATCTGAAGTAAGCACACTTGTGGAAGCGGCGAATGAAATCGAAAACAACATCGAAATCAAGATAAATGTTGCTTCTATTATTTCTGAAGGGCTTTTTAGATCGCAGCCTAAAGAATATCAGGAAAGTGTTATTCCGCAAGACGGACTGGTTTTTGGTCTCACGGCCGGACTTCCGGTTAACCTCGAAAATCTTGTAGGTAACAAAGGAAAAGTATTTGGATTAGAACACTTTGGCTACTCTGCTCCGGCTTCTGTTTTGGATGAGAAGTTTGGTTTTACGAGTAAAAATGCAACAGAACAAATTATGAGCTATTTAGAAGATAGTAAAAAATAAAAGAAAGCCAGAGAAACATATTTTTTCTCTGGCTTTTTAGTTTTTATAAAATTCACTAATCCTGATTAATAAAATTCAAATCCTGCTTATAATCTGCAATCGCAAACAAAGCATTATAAATGTACTTTGCAACCAGAGCTCCTCCTTCAATATTAATCAAATCAATATCATCTTCGGGAGTATGGTATTGCGGGTGCCCCCCGGTATGAAAACCTATTACGGATATTGAAGATTTATAAAACGAAACATGATCTGATCCTCCCACTTCTCCGGCGTGAATAACAGGATTAAGTCCGCTGTTTTCGCCTAATTTTTTCATCAAGCTAACTCCATCGGGGAAAGTTCCGGCACCGCCCATATAAATTTGTTTTTCTTCATTTAATCTTCCTACCATATCCATATTCAGCATAACTTTTACAGCAGTTTTTTCTACTGGTAAATGGGCAACAAAGTATTTAGAACCCAATAATCCTTCTTCTTCTCCGCTAAAGGAAATAAAAATGATACTTCTCTTGGGTTTGACAGCAGCTTTAGATAATTCTTCTGCTATACAAAGCAAAGCCGAAACTCCTGATGCATTATCGTCTGCTCCGTTATGAATGGCAACGGCATCTTTCTTTTTGCTTCCTGAATTTTTTCCGCCCCAGCCCCAATGATCGTAATGTGCACCTATTACTATAAATTCATTTTTAAGTTTTTCATCAGACCCTTCTATATAACCGACAACATTTTGGGTTTTAACGCTGTCTGATTTTACTTTATTCAATCCTTCTTTTACAAAAAGACTAAAAGATTGAAAATAATTATCATTGAACTTTTTTAAACCATATTTTTTAAAATATTTCGCTATATAGGCTGCTGCATCATTATTGCCTTTTGTTCCGGGAAACCGGCCTTGCATTTTATCCGAAGAAAGATATTTATCGTGGGTGTAGAATGTTTCTGCCTTGATTCTATTCTGAGCATTTATCATTATACTAAAAAATAAGATGCTAAAGAATAAGGTGTTAAATTGTAATTTCTGAAAAAATTTCATGAGGAATTATGCGTTTTCTTTGAGTTAATTTACGAGTCCTAATTTACATTAAAACTTATATGGCTTTATATCTTTTCGAATTTAATTATATTAAAAAAATAATCACTTATCTGAGATTAAATTTGTCAGGCTGTTCAAAGATTCTTTTTTACAATAAAAAAATGATGTCAACTAAAGATAGCTGACACCATTTTGTCGTTTAAATTCCTAAAATTATGAAAGTCTAGATCATAATTTAAATCATCTTATTTTACATCAAACCATAGTTTGGTCGTTAACAGGTCTTTTCCCTGAACAGCTACTGCCGCCTGGTAACTTGATCCGTTTAAAGATTGCTCTGTTCCCGGATAAAAGAAACGTGAAGGTATTTGCCCGTCTAAAACCGTAGCAGGACCCGCTGTCAATACCGGATAATCCAGTCTTCTCCATTCTGTAAAAGCGTCAAGTCCCTGTCCAAAGAATGCAATCCATTTTTGGGTACCTATCGATTTCGCATAGTTTGTTGCATCGTACTTTACAGTTGCCTGATTAAGATAATTCGCAATAGTTGTTGCATTTGTAACTCCAAATTGATTTAGCGATGCCGTAATGGCACTGTTATAATATTGTTCTGCATCTCCGGGAATAAAACCACGGGCTACAGCCTCAGAAAGATTGAATAGTGTTTCAGAATAAGAAGCAATTACGGCCGGTGACGCCGAAGTAAGGAAATAAGTACCCGGTTTTGATGTTTTTGCAAAACCCTGACTATTAGCATCATTGTTTGACAATCCATTGGCGCCGCCAACGTATTTGCCGACGCTCGCATCTGATGGCAACTGAGCGTAAACCGGCAATCGCGGATCGGATAATTCGTTTAATTTATCAACCAAAGTTTTTGAAATACGGAAATCATCACGGGTTTCAAACCAGGCTGCAGCTGGATTTTGTTGCGGGGAACTGGTGTAAATAAACTGAAAGATTTCGCTATTACTGCTTATTACTCCTGCTGCGTCACTTGTTGCTTCAATCGCGGCTTGTTTGGCTAAAACAGGTTCTCTGTCTGCAATTCTCAGCGCTATACGCAAACGAAGTGAATTTACCAGTTTTTTCCATTTTAAGATATTGCCCTGATAAGCTAAATCACCCGTTACAGTACCGTTTGTTGTACTTAACAAGGACTGGGCTTGTTTCAAATCTTCAAGTAGTCCAGTATATACTTCTTTTTGAGTATTATATGCCGGTGTCACTTTTTGACCTGCTTCTCTGTAAGGAATACTTCCATAAGCATCTGTCAATAATAAAAATGTCCACGAACGCAAGGTCAGCGCGATACCTTTATAATTTGAATTTGCCTGTGCTTCCGGAAAATTCAGAATTGTATTTAAATCTGTAATCAGGGTTGCATATCCGGTATTCCACAAAGTAGTGAAAGAAGTATTAGAGACATCGTATCTGTCTGGTTCTGTATATTGAATTTTAGCCCAATGCTGTGCAAAGAGCAAAGAGGAGTTAAAATTATTGACATCTCCCCAGTATAAGTCAGCCCCCTGCTTCAGAGTTCCTGTTAAGAGGTAAGGCGCCAATGGTGTTTCGGTTGCATTTGGATTTTTATTAATTTCATCCAGGGTATCACCGCAAGAAGTCAGTAAAAATGCAAACAGTATTATATATGATATTTTTTTTAGCATGATTCCGTTTTTTTTTAGAATTTAAGATTAACATTAAGACTGAAATTTCTTGTTGATGGCAAGGATAAACTTTCCAGTCCTTGTGCATTTCCGGTATTAAATGCTGATTCCGGGTCAATATTTGGTACGTCTTTGTATATAAATAACAAGTTACGACTTGCGGCTGTAATACTTGCTCCTGTCAATCCCAGCTTCTTAACCAGACTTTTGTTTAAGTTATAAGTAAGTTTTACTTCTCTAAGTTTTACATATGTTGAACTGTAAATGTAAGCTTCGCTTATGTTGTAAGATGCTTTGTAATATTCCTGTGCACTAATCACCTTATTGTTTGGAGTTCCGTCAGCATATACTCCTTTAAAGATCATTCCATCATCATATACCGCTGCTCCATTAGGTGCAGTTGTACCTGTCAATAATGTTTTTGTATTCCCTACATAATAGTAATTTAATCCTCCATTTGCAGCATCACGGCCTTCAAGTGTTTGCGCTAGTACACCTGTGTAATTACCTGTTCTGTTTGTTCCTGAGAAAATTTCTCCTCCTACACTGGCATCAATAAGAAATGATAATTCAAGATTTTTGTACGTCAGGGTATTTGTAACACCGGCTAAATAGTCTGGGGTATAATGTCCTAATACTTTCTTTTGCGGATCAGCTTTTGGTAACCCGTTTGCACCTACGACTATATTTCCGTTTGCATCACGTTGATAAGCTGTACCGTAAAGTGCTCCATAGGCTTGTCCTACAGAAGCTAACACATCTACACCTCCCGAAGAGCCAATTGTGTAGTTTTGAATCTGTTTGTCATAATCAAGAATCTCTACTTTACTAACATTTTTTGCATAGTTTCCGCTTATATTCCATTTGAAATTTTCAGTTTGAACAGGAGTTCCATCCAATTGAATTTCTATACCATGATTGTTTATTTTTCCTGCATTTATTAATTGTGAATTATACCCACTTGCAGCTGTTGTCTTGATTTCCAGAATCTGGTCTAAACTATTTGTATCATAATAAGCTACATCCAGATGCAGTCTGTTTTTCCAGAAAGAAGCTTCTAGACCAAATTCAGTAGATCTTGTAGTTTCGGGCTTCAAATTCTCGTTAAGCTTTTTCTGTGAAGAGGTTTGAATTGGATTTCCGTTGAATGCTGTCTGAAAATTGTAAACGGTAGACAATTGATACGGATCTGCGTCGTTTCCTACTTCTGACCATCCTCCACGCAGCTTTAAGAAGTCCAGCGTGTTACTTTTCAGGTTAAAGGCCTCTGATATTACAAAACTACCATTAACAGAAGGATAGAAATAAGAACGGTTATTACTTGGCAGTGTTGATGACCAATCATTACGTGCTGTAAGGTTTAAAAAAGCATAATTCTTATAACCTACCTGCGCTGAAGCATATGCACTGTACACTCTCAATCTTGAGAATGAGTTTGATGAAGTTAATGGATCTCGTGAATTGGTTAACGTGTATAAATCAGGCACGGCCAGACGTGGTGCTTTTTGGTAGTTGTTTGCATCGCTGTGGTTACGAACGTTAAAGCCCGCAAGAGCATCTACACTGAAATCATCATTTAGTTTTTTTACATAGGTAAAAATTCCCTCTGTATTTCTTTCGTTTACAGTATAAGCATCTTCAGCATAGGAACCGAAAGGAGTTCCGTTTGTACCATATTTAATGGTGTATTTTCTGCGATCGTTATAATAGTCGACTCCTGTACGGAATTTAAAATTAAGCCCATCTGCAAGTTTTGCATCCAAATGAATATCTCCAATTAAGCGGTTGCGCTGCTGGCTGGTCGTATTATAATAAGCATTCCAATATGGATTGCTGTAATAGCTGTTATTCCAGTTAACGTCTCTGTTATTTCTAAGTTCATTGATGTCTACCTGACGTCCGAACCAAAGAAACTGGAGCATTACACCGGCAGCACGATTTCCTGATGGACCGCCTGGTAAAGCCGGAGCATCTGTAACGATATAATTGGCATTTACCCCTACTTTTATATTTTCAGATATCTGATAATTGGTATTAACTGTAAAGTTTGTTTTGTTTACTTCACTATTTGGTACTGTTCCTAATTGTTTTTGATTGTTTACTCCCAAGCGAAAATCTGATTTTTCATCTGATTTAGCTATAGAAATACTATTATCATAAGTAATACCTGTATTAAAGAAGTCCTTGACATTATCAGGATGGGCTACAAAAGGTACTGCTTCACCATTTGAATAAAATTGAGGAATAAGGCGTCCGTCCATTTTAGGCCCCCAGCTTTCGTCAACCCCGTCATTGATACCGCCTCCTTTACCATCTACATAGCTAAATTTTCCGTTTGATCCCTGACCAAATGTATTTTGAAATTTAGGTAACGTGATAACCTCAGAAAGTGTTATACCTGAGCTTACGCTTATTCCTAGTCCCTTCTGCCCTTTTCCTGATTTTGTAGTAATAAGCACTACTCCATGTGCAGCACGAGATCCGTAAAGAGCGGCAGCATTTGGACCTTTCAATACTGTTAATGATTCGATATCTTGTGGACTTATATCGGCAATCGCGTTTTTGAAATCACGTGTAGCTCCGCCAACACTGCCCAGTTGCGAGTTATCTACGGGAACTCCGTCTACTACAAATAGTGGTTGGTTGTTTCCGGCGATAGAAGTTTCACCACGAATAACGATACGCGACGATCCCATATCTCCCTGAGAATTGGTGATACGTACTCCTGCCAATTTACCGGTAAGGCTATTTAGAATATTAGTTTCTTTAGTATTTTCCAGATCTTTACTCTTCAATGCCTGAGTAGTATATCCTAAAGATTTCTTTTCTTTTGAGATACCGAGTGCAGTTACAACAACTTCTGACAACTGATTTTGTTCCTGGGTAAGGTCGATAGTAACTAAATTTGCATTAACGACAACTTCTGATTTTTTATACCCCAGATAACTTACTACTAAAGTATATGGAAATTTTTGTCCTGTCTGGAAATAAAATCGTCCATCTAAATCTGTTTGAACTCCGTGCGTAGTACCTTTAATATTTACCGAAGCGCCAATAACAGGCTCTTTTGTAACAGCATCGATTACTGTTCCCTCAAGTTTTGACTGAATTAAAGGTTTGGTTTCCTGAGCCTTAACTCCTATGGAAATCAATAAAATACATAACCATATATATTTATTTAATTTTTTTTTCATTACTTTGTTTTAGTTTAATAAATAAGGTGACCCGAAAATGGATTTCCATTCTCGCTTCCTTATTGAGATGCACAATTTCTTTTTAAGCTATACCATTTCTGTTCGAGCAGGAATGGTTTTTTTATCTACATACACATTCGTTTTTTCATTTCTATTTATTTTGGGGTTATTATAATATGATTCGTCTTTATAAATTTGGCCTTAAAAAAGGTTTCTTTATTTATTAAAATATGTTCTAATTTGAAATTGAAAGAATTAAATATTGCTTTTAACTAATTAAACTCTACTAATTTTATAGAACAAAAGTATATTAAAAATATTAATCGAAAAAGTTTAATCACCATTTTTGCAAAAAAAATGTTAAGTAAATTAATCCGCTAATTTTAAAACTCTAAAAACAAAACAGTTATAAACTAACAAGGTATTTGATTGCGTAAGATTTTTTTTAAATCACAGAAAAAAACTAGCGGTACAAACTGCTTCTGAAGAAAGTTTTTTAACAGAAAGAGCAGCTTTTTAGTTAAATGAATAAGAAGCAGTCATTTTTATAGAAAAAATTTGGCCCCAATAAATTGAATACCTATTCAATTTATTGGGGCCAACCATTATTATTATTTTTTAAAAACTATCTAAAATTATTATTGTTTTTAAACTTATAGGTAAACTCGCGTGCCTGTTTATCTCCCGGCAAGTTATACTTCATGACTATTTCATAGTTTCCGTATCGCATAAACAGGAAATTACTATTTATAAAACGCTTAGCGATTGCTTCTACACTTACATCGCCGTTAACATAAGCGTTAACAACCTGATTGTTTAAATCAATCCAGTCTTGTTTATAAAGTAATGGCATGTTATACTTAAACGGAAAGTTCTCTTTTGTCCATGACTGGTTTACGTCATTTTCTATACTGGTCATGTAATATGCGTTTAGTGGTATAGCCTTGGCCGGAATCACTCCTAATTCTTCTGTTTCCCTATTGCTTATGGAATAGCTTCCATTTAAAGGATAGTCTTTATAGAGATACGGAAAAATATCTGTTGCATAATATTCATCGTTTAGCTTAGATTCTGCTGATATCAGGGCTTTATTATCACTATATGTTGCTCCGTTAAGCTCTGTCATATCAAATGCTTCCTGGCTCGAAATGGTGTTGGTTAAGTAAATAACATCTGAATACAAAACTCCAAAATTGTAGCTTTGTGTATTAATAGCATTCATTTTAGAGGTGAATGTTCTGTATTTACTTGTATCAAATGCGTATGATAAACGCTCAATACTACCTTCTGCTTTAGACATTTCATCGGCCTGATTTTCTCTAATCTGAATATCATTCCCTTCAGTACTGATGGTGTTAGTTTTTGTACCAGCACTAGTATTAGATGAAGAATTTTGCTTCAGATTACTTACTATCATAAAATTGTATTTCTTTTCCTGATCAATATTTGGCAAATCATATGATACTTCATTTGAACCTGTACTATAATTAAAGGCCGTTGCTTTTACATTAGAGCTTCCTTCTTCTGTTACTTTGATATTTGTTTCCCAATTTGCATCTTCAAACAAATAATCCTGACCTCGTTTAAGCTGAATATAACCTTTTGGATATTCTTCTTCAAAGAAATATTTCTGATCTACAACGGGGTATGCATATTTAATATTGGTTAATGGTATATGATCCGGAGCGCCTCCTGTTGTAAATAATCTTTCTTCATATTCTGTAGCTATTTTTCCGTCTACTTTTATAGGCTGAAAAGAGCCATTTACCATTTTTTGAAAACTAACCTCAACCTGTACTTTCAGTTCTTTGTTTGGAGGCAATATATCTGTTGAAACAAAGTTTACCTTATCCTTCATAAAACTCCATTCAAAAACTCCCGGTATTTCTGTTGTTCCGTCCAAAACTTTAAACTTTTCAAGTATTACTTTATATGTAACATCTCCTGTATCTTCTGGAATAACAAATGCTTCATTGACTTTCATTGAGAAAGCTGCTTGTGGAACGGCAAAAACATCTACATCTGTTGCACTTTGTTTCGGGGTTACGTCGGTTATTAGTTTAAGGCCTCCCAAAGGTGAAGCATTTTCAAATTGACATTCTTCTCCCAGTTCAAATTTAAAACGGAATTTCCCTTTTATCAATCCTCCCAGAATATTCATATTTCCGGCCACATAACCTCTCATCCAAACCGGATTAGGCAGTTTTGCCTGTAATAAAACGGCAGCACCTCCTGAAATAATTGGTACTTTAAATTTTAAAAATGATAATTTAACTTTAATACCTAACTCTCCTTGCAGGTATGCATATGATTGTCCGTTGGCATACCAGCCATTTATTCCTACCTGATCTCCCGTATTAGAACATCTGGCTTCCTGATAATCTTTTAGCATGATATCAAATCCCATTCCTGCCTGAAAACGGGCGTAGAAAAGTAAAAAGCTCAGATCTCCTGTATCAAAATCCAGACTTGCGCCAAATGCCAGACCTCCACCGTTTGCCAATGCATTTTCATCACGCATATAATCTAATTCTTTGGCGTCAACACCCAAAATTTGCGAGACAATTGCTGGTGGCGGCGGACTTCCCGGAAGTAGTGATCCTGCCATAAAGTAGCTTGTAGTTTTTAGGTACATTCCTGCTACTCCTATTTTTATTCCGCATCTGTCGTCTGGTGTTCCCATATACATGTACCAATCTTTCGGATCTTTATGGAAAACTCCCCAGACTGCTCTTCCTCCTGGTCCTGTTCCTGAAAGGAAATTTCCTGGGGTATTAATATATACATCGGTTGTAGCATGCAGTGATTTGTTTTGAAAATCAAATTCTATTGCAGCTGCCATTCTTATTCCAACTGCCGCAGATAAGTCGCCGGGAATTGCTTCTTTTGCTTCCGGAATATATTTGCTGGCAAAAGAGCCTTTAAGATCACTCTCTGTTACACCCATAAAACTTTTCTTTGATGTAACATCTGAAGATACTTTGGTCATTAAGTCAGTAACGCTTTTAAGCCCAGGTATCTTGGCCATAACATTTGCTTTACCAAAAATGGCTAATCTGTTTACTCCTCCTTTAGAGTTAAATGCAATTTCGAATCCTGCTTCACCGTCGCAAATTGTTTCAGAACCAACATGAAAATAAATTAAGGCTTTGACTCCTAAATTTACTTTTTCATCTGGAGTATAACTTAATCCGGATGGAGAGAAATCTCCGATAGCGATATCCGGATTTCTATGCATTTTATAATATGCTCCTCCACCAAAACCATTAATCATAAATGGTGCTGGTGTTGGCGGCCATTTTACTGCGGCATCAAAGTACCAATATCTAAAAGTGGTTTTTCCAAAAATAGCTTTTGCTTTTACGTTGACTACACCGGCAACATCGACTTCAAGATCTGCATTAAAACCGTTTCCATATACTGGATCTTTTTCCATTAGGATCAAACCTCCTTTGATCGTTAATCCGCTAAATTTGCAATCAATATTAATGGCTGATAAATCAAGACCGTCGTACCTGCTTCGCTGCCTGTAACCATCATCATACATTTTCCCTTTTATCCCAATTCTGGCAGTGGCTCCGGCGCCTACACTTTCCATCAGATTGATTCCTAAATCAAAATCAATTCGGGAATTATCTCCATTAATGGCTACATTTATGTTACCAATTGAGACAGGAAAATTACCAAAGGCAACAGTCCCTTTATACCCCATATTTCGAACAGAAATAATAGGAGAAACGGTTTGCAGCTGGAGATTCTCAAAGGTTATTCCCTTAAAGTCAACTGTCTTTTTTCCTTCTACTTCCTTATCATCAGATGCTCCTTTATTGGTTCCGAAAGAAACTGACCCGTTTAAATTAGCTTTTGGTAAAAACTTTCCATTTACTAACTTTAATTCAACAGAACTATTCGGCAACAGCAAAGCTTTTGCTTTCCAAATATCAAAAGCTATAGAATCTTTTGTAACTACAACCAACTGCTGTTCCTGCATGGATATAAATCCATTATAGGTTAAACCTGCTCTGTTGGTCTGAGCCGGTTTAGGAGGGGTCGTTGCAGTGCCTGTAGTCGTGGTTGCAGCTGGTGGTGTTGTGCCTGCCGCCGCTGTTGTAGTTTCTTTTTTCTCTTGTGCTGCTTTAGTTATCGGCAAAAGAATCTGACCATTTAAATTTGCTTTTACAAAAGTATTTGCGGCTATTGTGACGTCGATATGGTCTAATGAATATGCCCAAGATTTTTCCTGACTGGTTATACCACGATCTAAAGGAAAAACATTGTCTGCATAAAAAGTTCCTGAAACTCCATATTTATCAACAATAAGATTTTGCGCTCCTACATGAATTCTTTCTTTAGCGGAAGCTGTATCTGTTGTCTGAAATTCTTTGGGAAGGCCTACATCAAATGTCTGAATAAATACTCCTTTCCATGCTTGTGGGCTTGGTACTAAAAGTGCATTTTTTGTATAATATTCAGGAAAGACAACTGTTGGGTCATTCTTTAAATCACTTAAATCTAATACTGCATTACTAACTAAAAACTGAAAGTTACCATCAAAGTCTTTTCCGTTTCGTTTGTCTTTTAGAGTAAAAGGCTGCAGGCTTACATTTACCAGAATATCGTTCCAGCTGCTTGCCATAAAACTAAAATCACCTCTGACCCTGTTTGGTATCTGAACGGTTTTTCCGTTATAATAGGTTTTAGGAACTGTGGTTTTTGCTTCGTTTACTGTTTTGGTTACGGGATCAATCGGCAATATCAGGTTTCTTGAAAATTCGACGGCGCCTGTAATTTTCATTTCCTTAAAACCATCACAGTCAATTGTTACATAAGTCAAATCATTGACTTTTCCGGTTGCCATTTCGAAACCACCGTATAAGGAGACCTGCCATTTATTTTCGCTAAACGGTATGTCTACATTACCAAGCAAAACTAGTTTGGCTTCGCCCATGATACCTCCCTGATGTGATAATTTTACATTATCAGCACCAAAAAATAATTGCATTGGCTGCCCGTTTTTGTCTTTTTGAGGAATGTCTACTCTACAAAAAACAGTCAGCGTAGTATATTCTGGCGAAAAAACAGCTTTTGTAATCCCTATAGAATACTGAACGTTACTTACCGTTTTACGGATTCCGATTGGCAATTCAACCAAATCCTGATTCGAAAACTTATCAACCCAGCGGTCAGATGCTTCTATTTTTTCGATAGCACTAGATGCTGCACCTAATTCTTTTGGCGGTGCAATATCCTGACTGTAGGAAAAAACGACCGACAGCATGGTAAATAATACCGATAAATGCAATTTGTAAAAGTTTTTCATAAGCAAATAATCATGTTTTTTTGTAAAATAAAGCATAGTAACTTTTTAAAATGATCTGTAGAATCGGGGTTCAAATACTAAAGAGTCTACTTTTATTGATCATTAATTATTTTTTAAATATTTAAATTCAACTTCATCATCTTTAACATTTTTAAGTGCTAAATCGTGATAAAACGGAATTAATTTGATTTTTAATTCTTCAATTACTTCCGCATCTGTTTTTTTATCTTTCATCATTTTGAAAAATTGATTTAACTCCTGACTATTAAAACGGGAAAGGTTTTCATTTTTAGGAATTTCGTCAACAGGTGTATTGGCAAGTATTGAAACTTCGTTCAGCATCCATCGATGAACTAATAAAGGCTGCAACTTTTTATTTTTTCGCTCTACCAGTTTTAAATATGAATTATAACTTGCTTTGTTCGGTGCATCTTGTTCATTTACTCCGTGCATTTTATGTTTATTTACTCTTCCAAGAGCCATAACATAATCATTTTCAAACCCCTGATCTTTGCGGCTCATTTCTTCTTCTAAGCTTTTCACTGTTTCTAGAATATAGCCGTTGTATTTATTTAGTATGTCGTTATTTTGATCATAAGCGTCTAAATAATTTTTAGCCTTTTCCTTAAAGGTTTCCTCGTCCGGAGTGAGAGTAGTAAGGGTTAGCAAATGCTGTAAATCATCCTGATCTTCTTTTGGAATTGGCTGTAACTTAAGCTGGAGTTCCTGAAATTGTTTTATGAGTTCATTTCGGGTTCCTTCGTAAGTTTTGTCTTTATGCTGTATTTTTATAACAGGATCTAAAACTATTTCTTTTTCTTTTTTTGGTTCTTTTTTGGCTGGTAATTTTATTTTATCAAGGGAATATGAATAATTTAATGTAGCATTTAAATCATTGAGTTTTTTAGCATTTGAACTGCTTCTGAACATTGAAATAACACTCATATTAAAATTATGCTTTTCCAGGAGCATGTAACTATTGTTAAACTTAATTCCAAAAACAGAACTCGAATTTGTATTTGCCTGAGAATTATTATATAATACTCCAAAATTCGTGTTTAACTTATCCTTAAATAATTTTTTTGATGCTCCAACTGATGCTCCAACCGATGAGCTATTATTTTGACTAACCTGATTACTGGTGTAATTAAGTGAACTGTTTAAACCGATTTTTGTTTCAATAAAATTTATGGAATGCGCCACATTATAGTTTTGAACTGTGCTTGCCTGCCCTCTGCGTATTACTCCTCCCTGTTCATTTGCCTGACCGGCAATGCTGTAGTTAAAATTTAAGTTTTGATTTCTTTTTTGTCCAAAAGAATAAGACATATTTACATTGGCATTTTGTGATAATTGCCTGTAATCTAAAGTGTCTGACTGCACCACATTTGGATTGTTTATAAGTTCAAACTGGTCTAACTTTTTATTTGTATATGTTGAGAAATTGGAATAACTACCAGTAATATTAATTTGGTCTGTGACTCTGTAGTTCATGTTAATAGCTCCAACAACTCTTTTTGTATCTTGTTTTTTTACTTTTTCGAGATCATCTCTCTGGAATCCTAAACTGGTAGAGACTGTAATTCTGTCCTGATAAAAAGGGCGTGAAAAACGTAAGGCAATATTTTCTAAATCATTATTAAAGTACAAGGCTCCCAATGTATTGTAATTTGGATCAATACGTTCGTAGGTAATTCCTACTATACTTTTTTGAATGTTATAGTCAAAATTTACATTTAATGCGTTTAAAAAACTTGTGCTTTCTTTACTTGAAAATAACTTATCCCTGAAACTTCCGCCCGAAATCCTGCCTGCTCGTGTGTCATCTGTCATAACTGATAAAGCATATTCTACATTCAGGTTTAAATTTTTTATTATGGATGTGCTAAAGATTAAACTATTTACAAAATTTTCTTTTGGGGTAACTCCTTTATCATTCACCATATTTAATGAATTTATATTGTCTTTGGCATAAAAACCTATCCAGCCGATTTTATATCTCTGTTGTTCAAAACCAATTTTTGCTCCGTAACCAAAACGTTCATAAACAGGAATTCCGCCTAAAGCTTCTTCTTCAGAAACTGCTTTAAGTAACTGACCGCCCATTAAACTTATTTTAAAAGGACTTCTAGGAGTAAGCTCTAACCCAACTCCTTTGAAAGGAAAACCGCTTAAGGTATAAGGCGAAAAAGTCATACTTACATTCCCGATATACGCTTTTACCCATTTGTATTTTGGCATAATGCTTAGTCTGTTAAAATCAAACGGAGCTGTATAGCCCAGATTATTTCCCTGATTGGTAATACTGTAAAATAACGGTACACTAAAATTAAAAGCACTAATATTTAAATTTCCCGAAAGTAAATACGTAAAGGGTTCACGCTCATTTTGCATGTTAGAAGTATAATACATCATATTTGCATTCACGTTACCCGTAACTTTAAAATTCGGTTTATAAAAATTCTCTAAGTCCACATCCTGAGCATATGCTGTTCTGCATATACAACAGACAAAAACTACGCATAACCAAAGCAAGATTTTCTTATTTTCTCTCTCCATTTATGGTTATTGTTTTTGAACTTTGATGTCACATAAAATATAAGAACTTGTTCCGTTCTTTACCATATCTTTAATTTTAATGGCTCCTTTTCGTCCGTCTTGTGTTTTAAATAAAATAATTCTCGGATAAGTAAAACCAAATTCCTGTGCACCTGCCGCTGTATAATTTATGTTTAAAGATTTTATAGGCGTGTCATTTACCATCGCATCAAACTGTGATTCGGTAAAATTTAAACCACAATTGCACAAGTTTTGAGAATTTACAAAAATGGTACTTTGCGCATTTTGTAATGCCAAAAAGCCAAAATTATTAGCCTGATCCGGTGATATAAATTTATTGTAGGTAAAATTGCTGTTTAGTCCCTGAAAAACGATATCTATTAAACTACTGTTCTGATCGTTAACTTCATTTGCTTTATAAACCTCCCGTGTTACTGTAGAGAACATAGCACCAATATTATTATTGTTATGTGCTGAATTTATTCCAAGTTTTATATTGGTTAAAATACGTAAATTGGTATCTGGCAAAACTGTAATGGTTGATTTAAAAATTTGGCTTGTTTTATCATTAAAGGCTTCTAAAACAACTTCATGATTTCCGGCACCTGTAAAAACAACTGTTGGATTTTCATCGGTTGATGTCGCCGGATTTCCATTCGCAAAAGTCCATTTATAACTTGTCGCACTCACGGACTGATTGGTAAAATCTATTGTAACCGGATCTTCATAGTCATCATCTTCAAATTTTGGCGCATATGAAAACAGACTAACCAGATTAGGAGCTACGGTTACGGTTTGGGTTTGCTTATCTGTTTCGAAACCATTGGAAACCGTTAAGGTGATTGTATGCTCTCCGGGAGTTGTGAAAACAACATTAGGAGGTGTTTTTCCTGTAAAGGTGGCTGGCGCACCATCCTGAAATTCCCATTCAAAAGTTAACCCTTCTCCGATTGTTGTGTTTTTTAATATAACTTCAACGGGAGAATAATTGCTTTTTATTATTTCATGGGTAAACTCAATTTTGATTCCATCTTTTATTATAACAGTTTTACTGAACTCATTACGTTCACCGTCTGCATTTGTAGCTACTAATGTTATGGTATAACTCCCTTGTTTATTGTATAGTACTTCACCCGGATTTTTTAGTGTTGATGTTGACGGGTTCCCTCCTTCAAATGTCCACTCGTATTTATCTGCTCCGGTTGTATTGTTATTTATTTTAACAATAACTGGTATTGATTCGTCTTCGTTAACAAACGAAGTCGTAAAATCACCCTCTATGGCTATAGAGGTTTCTTCATAACAAGAACTAATCACAATAAATAAGAGTAATAGTAAAGTTTTTTTCATTATTTTATTTTAATTCTCATGCTATTTATTTTCTCTTTCTGAATATTGGCTACCCAACGTATAACCATTGGCTACCAAAACCCTAACAATATTCATGGCTGTAATATCTTTACTCATTTGATATCCTGTCGGATTTCCCCGATTATCAAAAGCTGCTTTTAAAACCTTATTATCATAAGTAATTAGCTCCTGATTTAAAAGTTTATCATACCCCGAATAAGTGCCGCCTTTGGCGAACCATGTTGCTACTAATTTGTTATCTAAATCCCCAACTTCATATTTTAACTCGCCATTTGCACATGGCGAAGTCATTTGGATGTAACCAATTATTTTATCATTCGGATCTGGATTTTGTGCTTTTATACTATAAATAACCCCATTATCACCTATCGCTAATTGATAGGTATCAGCCACAATATTTGCGTTTTCTACATCGTTTTGAATTCCTAAACGGTTTGCAGAAATTCCAGTTGATTCTCCATTGATAAAACTATTTAATACTTCAACATTTAAACCGTCGGCAGTTATAAAATTTCGATCTAAAAATTCGTAAATAATACTTCTGTCATAATTGAATGCACTAAATTTTCTACTCTTGAATTCTATTTCGTTGGCTTTTCCGGTTGTTTCATTTTTAATTTCTATCCATGGCAGCGTTAATGATTCAGCATTGGGAACATTTTTTAATTCTGCTGTAATCTCAATAGTTTTATCTAAATTATAAATCTTAAAAAGAGGCTTTTTAGCTTCTAAATAACCGATTGTTTTTTCGTCTAGTTTTATTTCTCCTTTATCAATTTTTATTTTTTGCGCGTGAATACATGTGCTTATTAACACAGTGAATAGGGTTAAAATATATGTTCTTATGTGTGGATTTTTATTTTTCATTTATTTTATAATCAAGAAACTATAGCAAAAACTTAATTTAATGTTTTTAATCATATAGCTCCAAAAAGAGAAAGTTTTAATATATTAATATTGCGTTTCCAGTTTTTCAATTAATTCGTTGAATAAATTTGCATAAGAATCATATTTTTGTTTGTCTAGTGAAACTGCATTGTTTACTAAATTTATAAGGTACTTTTTATATTCATTATAATTAGCATTATAACAAATTTTCATTATGATTAATTTTTTAAAATTTCCCATACCTGGCAAATAATTGTTTAAATCTTCTTCATTAACTTTATTTATAATTTCATCATTTATGTATTGTATATCGCTATATTTTTCCCAAAACGGAATAAAATATTCTCTAATCATTTTAACATAATGACCACAAAATTTTTCTAACATTTCTTTGTTAGTGGACAAATCATAATTATCAAATTGCTTGAATGAGTCCCATATTATCTCAAAATCAGATACTGTATGTTTATCAAAATCAATTGTAGTACTAAATTTTGTCGAAAAATCTCCAATTGGATTAATATGTTTAGCAATTAAAGTATTAAGCAAATCTTCTACTATTCTAATACTGGTATAACAATTAAAACCACCTCTATATATGGCTCCGGTATGCTTTACAACATATCCAATACTTAAAAAATTATTACTTTTGGCATCTTCTTGATAGAAATATAAACTCTCAGGGCTATTTTCATACATATAATCCCTTAAAAATTCATTATGCTCTAATATAAATTTCCGAATATATTCAAGCGTACTCTCTTCATTATACCTAGCGTATTGATATCTATTTTCCATTTTTATTCTACTGCTTGATAAATTCCGCCACCATTACTATAAATTTTAATAAACTTATCTTTTATTATGCTTCTGAATACTTTATCAGTGGCTTTTAATTCAATTTCATTTCCATTAATATCTAATCCTGAATTATAGGCTTTAACATTAAAACTAGGTAACCCCATTGCTTTTTTCTGATTATCGGTAAAACTTGTTTTTTTACTCAATTTGGTATCAGCAATTACAACATCCCATTCATCTTGTCAACACTATTTTTTAATCCTTATCAATATTATTATCCATAATTTACATTGTGATTCCTAAACTTTTTATCCAATTTCTGAATCCATCACCTATTGCACTATGTTCATTTGGAAATGGATTTTCATAGCCAAATTGAACATCAAGTTTCTTTGTTCTTGGAAGATAAGTGATTTTAACCTCATAAGGCATATTTCTACTATATTCGATAAATAGTTTCTCTATTTTTTCTAATTCAATCATTGTTTCAGTATTTAATAAATCCTGTTTCTCATCTGTTACCTTAAACTCAGGACTTATATTGAAGATCTTATGCTTTTTATATGGTATTCCATTATATACAAATACAAAATCTGTGTTTTTAATTTCACCTAACAGCATATATATATATATACCATCTAGATCATTGAAGTTATAAATATAATCCCAAGTAATTTCGATTGTATTTTTTATATTTTTTTGTAATTCAATGTCAAATTGTTTTTGATCCATAATTATTTTACGTTAGATAGTTTTACAGTAGTTAATTCTCCATCAATTTTATACTTAATTTCAAAAGCGCTTGGTCTTAAATCAGTTCCTTCATAAAGTACTTTTATATTTACTTCTACTTTTAATGGCGGAACTTTACTTAAAGACCTTGCCCATTCATTTTCAATTTTCTTATAACTACTTAAATTTACGCTTCTCAATTGAGATATTAAATTATCTATTTCTTTAGAGCCTCCAAATCTATCTGCAATGAGGTGACCTGCATGATCACCAACCTCTTTTCCTGGAGTTGCACCATCATGAATCAGACGCTTTTCTCTTTCTGTAAGTTGCAGATTATCAGTTGTCATTGATTCTAAACGCCCTAATTCATCTGTTTCACCCCAATATTCAAATTCACCAGATTTATATCTCACATTTTTCTTAAGCTTTCCAGCATCATCAAACGGATCAACAACTTCAATTTTAGTAGGTTTTACATTATCGGCATTTGATTTAACTTTATCGAGATTTTCTTCACCACCAAGTATAACTGGTGTTTTTTCTCCATCTATATCAATTTCTAATATTCTATTTCCATTTTCGTCTAATGGCAACTTTTCGATTCCTCCTTCAGCATTAATTGCTTCATCAACTTTAGATTTTAAAATCTTAATTTCATCTTCTGTAAATTGTGCTCCTTTTCGAATTAGTTTAATATCCAAGATTGGGAAACCGCAATATAAATTAGATGATGGTCGTATTATAAGTCTAGTGTCCCTAATAAATTCTGCCCCTTCTCTTAAAACAAATTTAAAAGCTTTACTTGAAGTATTTAAAACTGGTTTAATAACCTTTCCTGCTAATTTAGAAATTTTCCCAATTACAGCTCCAACCGCATCTAATTTATCCAAAGTTTGGAAGAAAGTAGCTAATCCTTTTGCTTCTCCTGCTCCATAAAAACATGAAACAACTATAAATCCGGCCTCTCCAGTTCCATAAGAAATCATACATGGATTAGCTGTATATTTATCCCACTGTTCTCCTGCTAGCGTTTTTATAGTATTCCATTCTAACTTAGAAAATGCAGCCAGTAAATTGGTTCTTGTTTGCTCTTCATTAGTAATTAACTTAATAATCATAGACGCTCCTTCTGGTATACCACCAACAGCACCTACAAATCCATTCCAAATACCACATGTAAATGCAAAATCTGATCTGCTTGCAGAATATTTTTCTGTATAAACGGGATTACCAATTACAACATTGATTTTATCCTTTATTACTGATAGAGAAACATATGAATAAACTTCAGCAGGAAATGAATTATAATCCGCAACATCTGGATTGTAAAAGCGTTCCGGAATTTTAGCTTTCCCAATAAGACCCGCTAACCCATCCAACATTGCCGTTAAAGGATTAAAAGCAGTGTATTTACCCTCAAATTTAGGCAGTACTTTTGCCAAAAGAGATAGGTATTTATTCATTTCTCCACTACCTTTTCCTTCTATTTTATCCCCTAAAAAGGTTTGTATGTTTGCTTTACCATTTGCATCAAAATCTATCCAAAGAGCAATCTCCTCTCCTTTTATATTATTTACATAGTCAGTTACTTCCTTAAGTTTATCCTGAGGTGTTTTGGTATCTGTTAAAAACACCTTAGTCGCAATGCCACTGTCTGTACTGACGCTTGCCATTTCGGAAAGAATTTTTAATTTTTCTTTCTCTGAAATAATGTCTGAATAATCATAAACATGATTTTCCTCTGCATTTACATTTACAGGATCATTTTTATAACCTTTGTTTGCTTTGTTTCCTAAATTTTCTACATAATTAGTATAACTAACATCTGTTCCGTTACCATCTCCACCATAGTTACATCCGTTACAGGCTACATAGCCCCAAAACGTAGCTCTATCTTCTTTTTCTCGTCTAAAGTTATCGTTAGTAACATATTTATCTATAAAGGCGCTCAATGTAGCAGCATTTTTACTAGCCAGTTTTTGTTTTAGCTCTTCGTTGTAAATCGTTCTTAGATATTTATGACTGGTGATTGATTTATCATTATCGAAAAACAAGTAAATTATACTTTCATTTAATGTTGGTTTAGTATCTGATAAATTAAAAACATCAGTTTTCTCGGCATCATTAACATATACTCCTTTTTTTGAATCCCACTTATAGGTTTTATCACCTCTTTTAAATCCACCTACGAATCCTTTTTCAGCAGCTTCAAGATATGCTACTTTTGTCTCACCTCCATTATTTACAAACTTCCAATTTGGTGAAATACCAAAGCCTCCTGCAATCTCACCACTGGCCTGACTCTGAAACGCATATAATTTAAACGCAGGATCATTAATTTGTTTCCAGTCCTGATGGTTTAAAATAGTTCCTTCACTATAGTCCATCAACAAATCGGTACTTTTTTCAGCTGTTTTATAAACCTCAAAAGGATGTTCTAATTTAAAGATTCCGTGACCTAATTCATGTGCCGGTGTTTTTGGTAAATCTGATTGAAAAACATAACCAAATTGTCCGTTCAATCGCATATAACCCTGCTGTGCTGTACTTGAAGCCTTATCTGTAATAAAAAGCACATAACTTGGCTCTGTTGACTGATAAAGTCCATTTATACTTTGTTGCTCTGTACTGTAAGTCGACGTAAGTGTATTTTTATCCGTCTGAATCGTATTTCCAGAAACTACTCCATCGATGTTTAGAATGTCCTTCTTTGTGAAGTTTACTTTTACACCAATCTTATTATAAATCGCTTGTGTATCGGTGATAATCCCGTCGAGTTTTTTCTGCGAAACTTCATCTGTGGGTACAAGGGCAACATTTACGTCTTTTGGCGAAATATGCACGAGCATAAAAGCTCCGATAACTTTCCATTTATTACCTTGCTTTATAGTTGCTAATATTTCCTCTTCGGCATAACTCAGACTTCCTTTTACCTTTATGATAAATACTTTATCATTTCTTTCAAAGTCAATTTTAGCTCCATTCTGAGTTTTAAAAACAATACTGTCTAATTTTATATTGGTGTCAGTAACTGTTACAGTTCCCAGTAAGGTATCTGTATCACCATTTATAACGGCCTTATATGGTAACACTGCATTTTCTACTTTTTTATATAATGCTTTTAGAGCTGAAGAAGCGTTATTTGGCATTACATCAAAAGCATATTTGCTTTTTTCATTAACCGAAAAAGCGATTGTAACTCCTTTGGCGGTAAATTCGGTAGCCTGACCACTTTTATCTACACCATCTGTATTCTCGGGAGTTGGTTTTCCTCCAGCTGCAGCTATTGTAGGTTCATTACTTCCGTTTCCTTCCTTATCTACGTTATAAGTATTTCCTTTACTATCTGTAATTACAGTATCTTTTCCTCCCGGAATGGTTACCTGTTCACCGTCTTTACCGTTAACTACAATATCTCCATTTGGATTGATTACAATTTTATCGACTTCAAACGGAACAGTTTCTTCGATTTGTCCGCCCTGACCTTCGCCGGTAAAATCTTCTGTGTCTGTAACATTTTTCCATTCAGGATTGTAACTTGTCTCTACAACACCACTAATTAATTGATAATCAGTATTAACAACAATATTATTAAACTCAACTGCAATTTTAGTATCTGCCAAATAAGGTACAATGATGTAGCCTTTTCCTGAATATGGACTGTTTTCGCCTTTAAGTTCTAAAATAGTTACCGGAAAATCTCCAGCCTTGAATGTTTCGCTTTGAATTAAGTTTGTAAGCGGTTTTTGATTCTGAATATTAATTTGAGGAACAATACCACAATTATAAGCAGGAACGCCATTTGTATCTGTAGTAGTAGTAAACGTACTGACTCCGGAGTATGTAAACGACTGAACACCTTCTGTTACAGGATCACAGCTTGAGCCGACTCTAAACTGATAGGTAACACCGGGTTCTAAGTTTGTAATTAAGCTTTGTGTGTTTAAGCTGTATGCTGAAAACCATTGTGCGTTATGAACATCTTGTTTTTTGTATTGTACCTGAAAACGAGTATGCTCCGGTATTCCTTCCCAAGTAATTTTTACACTCTTGGAACTCTGGGATTCACTTAACAGAAAAGTTGGAGCAGCACAGGAAGCTGTATATTTAAAAGAATAAATTTCGCTGTATCCATCATTTTTAAATACTGCATTTTCGGAAAGCCCTGTAGTAGAAATAGCTTTTACCCGCCACGCATATCGCATACCCGGAGTAAGAATTGGCATACTTAAATTGTATAGTAATGCAGTTCCAAAAAGTGTTTCTTCATACAAAATCGGAGACATTTGAAATGCAAACTGAGGATCTAGTGTTGGATCAATAAGCTGTTTTAGTTCAAATTTATACGATATGTTGGTTGCATTTATCTGACGCGGTGTCCAGGTAAATAAAATATTTGGAAATTCTGTTGAGGCAATTTGTTCGTTTCGCTGTGGCGTATTTAATAATGGGGGATCGTTTAATATCAAATATAAACTGGCACAACTTTTTTGAGATATCTTTTGGTTGGTTACAAAATCATACATCTCAAAACAAAAATTGTACATTCCTTCCGGCAAAGCGTTCGCGTATTGTGCCGGAGAAATTCCCTGTAGATTTTCTAATCTAAAAAGGGCTGCGATATCTGTGTTAGTAAGGGTTTGTAATTCGCCTCCATTTATAAAAATTGGACGCTGACCTTGTACATAATCACTGCTTTGTATATTAAGTCCGTTTCCTTGTATATACAGTTTCAGTCGTACTTGTCTTTGGGATATTGAAATATCTGTCGGATTAATAATCAACTGCATTTTAGTATCCATACTAGTCGCATAATCTGATATTTTGACACTATATGGACTATTAAATACAGGTGTTAACTGAACTGGATATAATTGCGCATATCCGGTAACACAAAAAAACAGAAATAGAACAACTAAAAATTTATTATTGAAAAAGTTCTTCATTTTAATAGATGATAATTTTTTTAACCAATGTTTGTTGTCCCGTCTCTAATACTAAAACATAAATCCCAGATTCTAATGTGGTGTCAAAATCTATTTCATATGCTTTCTTTCCTGATTCTTTTTTCTGAATCATTGTATCTTGTCCTGTGGTCGAAAAGAGCCTTAAATTTATTGCACTTACATTCTCTAAATTTATAAATGCTTTAAAATTCCCATCACTCGGGTTTGGACTTACTATAAAATCTAAAATAAACTGAGATGTACTGCCTGTATTTGGCAATGTACTTCGTTCTTCTACAGTAATATTTTTAGTATATGTTGCATAACATTCTCCTTGCGTTTGCTGTAACCCAATTGTATAAACACCTGTAGCATTAAATTTTAATGTTATGTATTTTTCCTTTTGTTCGACAATTCTCACTCCATCAGGAATTACCCAATTTGTACTTTCTCCAAACGGGTTACTGGTGTTGATTAAAATTACTTCTTCGTCTAAATAAGCCTGTGAGCTTAATAGAAACTCAGAATTAATTATTGCCTGACTGGTTTTTATTGTTATTTCATCTTCGCTAATACATCCCAAAGCTGAAGTTACCTTTACATGATATGTTCCTGCTTTTGATACATTTACTTTAGCTTCATTTGAGGTAAAACCATTAGTAGAAGTCCAGCTGTATTGTGCTTTTTGATCTGTAATTGTAGCATCAAGATCTAAATTTTGGTCATTACATAATGTTCTGTCTGAACCAAGATCAACTACTATAGCTTCCGGATCTTTTAAAACAAATTTCTTTTTATATACACAACAATCGGGACATGTAATAGAAACTTCGTAATTCCCTGCTGCAAGATTTTTTAAATCCCTGGTTGTAGCACCTGTATTCCATAAATAGCTAAAAGGTGAGTTTCCTCCTGTAACGCTTAGTTCTATTGATCCGTCATTTCCTTGAGAACAAATAGGATTTTTGACTATTTCAGTAGTAAATATTCCATTTGGATCTCCAACAAAAATACTTCCCTGAGTAATACATCCTTTTGCATCTGTTACGATCACAAAGTAATTGTTTGTTGTAAGGCTTTCGATTTTCGGTGTTGTTTCTCCATTAGTCCACTGATAAGTGTATGGTGGAGTTCCGCCAGAAACGTGAGCCTCTGCCCAACCGTCATCACCTGTGGTACATCCTACATCAAGCTTAGTAAAACTTACACTTAACTTTGCAGGCTCTGGCATATAATAAGTCATATCAATTTCTTTGACCAAAACATTATTTACATATGTACCCAGTTTTATTCCGTTTGCATCTTCAATATTTAAAGCATAAGTTCCTTCAGATATGTATTCAGCAGTTTCATCTTTATCGTTCCACAATACCCAAGAACCATCTTTTTGTTGCTTTTTCCAGGTATAATAATATGGTAATCCATTATTTTTATCTGCCTGTAACTGAATTCCTCCTTTAACATGAGCGACTAAAATTCCATCCTGAGATTCATCTCTTTGATTATCTAAAGGAGTCGCATCTGTCTCGTTTCCGAATTCATTACTCACGTTGCACGAAATAGTACGAATTACTTCAAAAGTAACTTCAAGAGGATCCGGATCATCTAAAGTTGTAATGGAATTAACTACCGTACAACTCAATTTATTTGTTGCAGCATCATAATTAGCATCATGAACTGTCAGGCTGTAATTATCTTCGGGAAGTCCGTCTAAAGTGATTGTATATATACCATTATTAAAATTAGTGGTTGTTGTAGTTTGAATTACTCCTTTACTGTTTTTCCATTCGAACCAATATGAATTATCCGGAAAAATAGTTCCGCCTACAACTTCAACAACAATTCGTCCATTAGTTGATTTATAAAAGCTTGGATTCAAAATGTCCTTATATGCAATACTTAGTGGTGTTGCCGGTTCTGTAATAATCACGCTTTCTTGTGTTGTACAGCCTTTATCATCTGTAACAAATACCCAATATTCACCTGCTTTTATGAAATTATTCTGATCAGTCTCTACATCATTTGACCATTTATAATCATAAGGTGGTGTACCTCCAACTACGTTTGCCGTAGCCCAGCCATCATTTCCATCATTACAAAAAACATCTCCATGAGTAATAGTTACTGATAATTTTGGAGGTTCCTGCATAAATTGGGTAACATCAATTTCCTCTGTAAGCACATTATTAACATATGTTCCTAACATGATTCCGTTTCTGTCTTTTATATTCAAAGAATAATTTCCGTGAGAAAGATTCGATGCAGTTTCTCCCTGAATGTTTGACAAATTGATCCATGAACCGTCTATTTGCTGTTTTTTCCAATAAAAATAGTACGGTAATCCATTGTTTGCGGAAGATGCCAATGGTGTACCTCCGGTAACATGAGCAACTAAGATACCGTCTTGTGACTCATCACGCTGGCCATCAATTGGGGTTGTATCTGCATCATTACCAAATTCGTTACTTGTATTACAAGAAATAGTACGAACTACTTCAAACACAACTTTTAATGGGTCTGGCTGATTAAGAGTTACTTTTGATTGCAATACTGAGCAGTTTGCAATTTGATTTGTATTTTCGTTATAATTTTTATCCTTTATAGTTAAAAAATAATCATCTGCCGGAACTCCATTTAGTGTAATTGTAAAAATCCCATCTTTTAATTCTGTCGTTGCAATTTGCACTACTCCTGCAGAATTTTTCCATTCATAATTATATGAATTATCATCATTTGGTGTTCCACCTGTTATCTTTGCTATAATTCTACCATTAGTTGCACCGAAAAAAGTAGGTGTAAAAATTTCTTCATAGTCAATATTTACAGGTAATAATGGTTCTGTAATTTCTATATCTCCTTTGATAAAACAACCATTTTTATCGGTAACTTCAATACTATATGTTCCGGCAGTTAAATTAGATATTTTATTTTCATCAATTGTTCCTCCATTTGTATTATACCAGGTATAAATATAGGAACCTGTACCACCAATAACTGTTGCTGTTGCCCATCCGTTGTTGCCGGCGTGGCAGGAAACATTTCCAGAAACGAATGATAATTCAAGTTTTGCCGGTTCCAAAATTTCTTTGGTTGTTGGTATTGCAGTTTCTAAATCTGTAGAATTATAAGTTCCTTGTACAATTCCGTTAGCATCCACTACATTCAAGGAATAGTTTCCTTGTGCAAGATTCCCTGCAGTTTCTGTCGTTTTATCTGTTAATTCATCCCAAACATTTGTTACGGTATTATATTTTGACCAGATAAATTTATAAGGAAGCCCATTATTTGCAGATCCGATAAATTGTATACCACCGCTTACCGTTGCCTTTAAAATTCCATCCGATAGTTTATCTAAATCTCCTAAAACAGGGTCATGGTTTTCTGTGTTACAAGAAATAGCCTGCGTTTCTTGTAACGTAATTACAATCGGATCAGGTTGAGTTAAAGTTTGTGATGATTCAATAATAGAACAACCTTCTTTATTTACAGCGTCATTATAATTTTTATCCTTTACCGTTAATTTATATTCTCCGAAAGGGACATTTTCTAACGTAATATTAAATGTTTTATCAACAGAATTATATTGTGCGGTTGTCGGTAAAACAACACCATTACTATTTTTCCATTCATATGCATAAGTTTTATCATCATTAATAGTTCCTCCAGATACTGAGGCTACTATTTTTCCGTTAAAAGCCTGATAAAAAGTTGGGTCTTTTTTAAATGTATACTCTAATGCTAAAGGTGATGTAGGCTGTGACAGGATTGCTTCCAGCACTTTATCATCTCCAAGTTGAATTTCTCCATTTATTTGTGTCTGAATTTTAGCTACACATCCATTCATATCTTTTACTTTCACTTTGTAGGTACCAGGTGTTAATCCAGTAATAGTGTGTGGCATATTGTTTGGAAAGGGTGTCCAGTTAGCTCCATCATCTAATGAATAATAATCATTACTTAAAACGTTTCGTGTTCCTCCGGTTGGTGTAATAGTAATAGCTCCATCCTGGCCATTAAAGCATCTGATATTTGTTGTATTTAATGTAAAGTCTAATATAGGCGGAGAACTTATAACAAAAGGTTTCAAATCATATCTGTCTGCATCAGTGGCGGTACTTAAACCGTCTTTGAAGCCTACCAACTGTAGCATATAATTTCCCTTTCGTAAGTTCGAAATCACAAAGGTTTTGTCTGCTCCAATAGATAATACTCCATTATAGCTTGTAGGAGTGTTTGTGGTAGCATCAAGTAAGGTATAGTTTAATTGTTCTCCCGGATATAGAGTTCTATTAAATACAATCTTTATTGATCCGTCATTTGTGTCACTACAAGTAGGCTGAGTTGGTGTTGCCGAATCAACTCTTGGTGCAGATAAACGTACAGTGTAAGTAACTATATTTGAAACTGCTTCACCATTGTAAGCAACTTGCCTAAAGGACACTTTTTTACCATGACTGGTTCCATCTAAAACTTGTAATACATCAATTGCATTTACTGATATACTTGCTGTATTGTATGGCAGACTCACCCAACTTGATGGATCGAGCGGTGTAAGTGAATATTGCCAATTATATTCTGAAGTTAAGAAGCCTGTATCTGATTTAATTGTAATCCTATCTGTCGTAGGCAAAATATCACTCATGTTTCCAGATATTCCCAACAATTGTATATGAAGAGCGGGAAGAATCTTAAGAGTGGCTCTTAAGTCAAAAACAAAAGTAAAATAGTTTTGAGTATAATATTCTGTAACTCCGTAAGAGACATTCATATATTCAGTACTAGTATTGTCATTTTTACAACCTGAGTTAAATCCCCCATGCCATTTTCTACCTGCCGAATAATACTTAATTCTTGTTAACTTTTTTGTACTCGGAAAACTGGCTGTCCAAGTATTGGGAAGATCCTGTCCGTCACCAACTGGCTGATAAAAAAAGTTGTCATCGGCAACACCTGGATTACTATAATCTAACCATGACTCTAAGCGGCTTCCGCAATTTCCAGAGATACTTTTCTTAACGTCAATATCGGTTATATTCATACTAACATTGTATTTACCAATGCCCTGAGCAAAACCAAATGTTGAAACCAATAAAATGATTAATAAGTATATTTTTTTCATAGGCTTAATATATAACTGTTAATGTCTCTGCTCTTGCAGGAGTATCACTTTCTAAATTTGGAACGAAATGATATTCGTATTCCTGGTTAATTTTTAAATTCTTATCTTCTAAAGTAAAAACATTATTATTTAACTCTCTCCACAATGTTGGTGGCGTACCTTTTGTATTTTTATAGATACTTACTCCCACAATTTTACTTTTATTTTTCACATAATCCCAAGAGAGAACAATTTTTTTATTTTCCCTATCTGGCAATCCTTGTAAAAAATTAATAACTTTAACTGGAGTAAAATCCAATACATTAATAGTGATTGTAGAATGATCCAATGAAGACCAAAGATTACTTTTATCTTTAGCCAAAATTGCATATTGATATATTTTTTTATTTTCTACCCTATCATCAGTATATTCCTGAATAGTATCATTTATCTGTTTAATCTCAATCCATTTTTCCTGGCCTTTTTCTCTCCTTCTAAGGCTATATCCTACAACATCTTCACTATAACTTCTAATCCATTTCAATTTTACCTTACCATCTTTATTATCATAATCTTTAAAAATGGGTGCAGCCGGAGGTATTTTATCTGGTTTATCTAAAACTAATATCTCAGATGGATCAGAAATATTAAATCGCATATCTTCGGCAGCGATTCTGTAATAAACTTTATTATTGGTCATTTTAAGGCTTACGCTGTCCTGATAATCATTCCCTACATAAGATTGATGGTAAATATCTACAAATTCTTCACCTGTATTATTAGCCTTTAAAATTCTATATCCTCGTAGATCTTTTTCTAGGTTTGGCTTCCATTTCAGCCGCACCACTCCAAGACTATCAATAATACCCTCAAGGCCTATTGGCTTTGCAGGAGGTATAGAATCTACAGGCTGTACTAACATGCTTTGCGAAGTAAGCCGCTGATTATTTTTACCAACGACAGATATTGTAAAATAATTTGATGGAAATAGATTTTCCTTATAATTAAGTTTTCTTTCAGACGGAGAAATAATCTTAGTAACAACCTTATATGGCCCCTTATCATTATCTGCTAAGTTAATTTCATAACCCTGAATAAATCCTTCTGCTTCTTTAGGATAATCCCATTCTAAATTAACTTCATTTGAGTTTATAATATTATAATCTACCAACCTCGCAGGTGTAACGACAGCAGAAACGCCGGTCGCTGTAATAGTTTTTGTTAATTCTCCTTTTTCTCCAAATGAAGTTATCCCATATAACCTATAATGATATACTTTTTCATTTACACTAAGTGTATCAATATAATACATGCTTTTAGACGGATGTTCGTCCTTATCATTCAGGTTTACTAAAGGTGTAGTTGCAATAGGGCTAAAATTTATTCCATCTGTAGATTTTTCTACCATATAGGAAGTATAAATTCTTTTAAAAGTCTCGTAGTCCCAGGATAGTAAAACTTTTTTATCATCAGGAATTGCAATAAAATCAGTTGGAGCAGGCAGGACACTATAATCCTTTAAACCAATCATATAAGAAGACTCTTTAACCTTAGGACTTTCAAAAACACTTACCTGATAAGCATATACTTCATTCTTTTTTACATTTTCATCTATATATCCCCATCCTGCTTTTAATGCTGAAGAAAAGCTCATATCAGCCGCATATAAAGCAAAAGTGTAACGTTGATTTATTTCATCTGCCATATTTACTATTTTAGATAAATCTCCTTCTTTGGCAGCAGAGACCTCAAAGCTATCACCATAAAGTGATTGCGCTATAATGGCCGCATTATTATCTTTTTGTACCAAATCTAGCCACGAATCTAAAGGTTCTGGGAGCAACGGTTTTGGCGTAAGAAGCGTTTTTTCAGGTTTGGATAAAACAATCCCGTCCCTTAAAACTGTCGATCTTGTAATGATAAATCCTTTTTTATTAGCTTTTTGCCACTCAATCGGAGAATTAACAGCCCATCGAATTAAAATTTTATCTTTTTGCGCTCTGGCATTTACCATGACTGTAGCATGCTTCGTTTGAGAATACGATAATGATATAAATAATAAAAAGAATAAATAAAATTTAATTTTAGCCATTAACTGTAATTATTTCCATGTTAAAAAAAAACAAAAATAATATTTAAAATTAACTAACAAGCAAATTTTTACAAAATAAAGTAAACATAAATATTAAATATAATTTAAAGTTTCTCACAAAATTCTATTATATTAATAATAAGAAAAAACTTATATTATTTTTAAAAACCATACAAATAATATTCTTTTTTATAAGAAAATAGATATATTACTTTTTAAAAGTCAATAACAAATTAGTTACAAGAGAAAACCATTAATAATTATAAATTCACTTCGACTAATTCATGTTATTAATTGATAAAAAGTGTAATTTTAAATCATTCAATAACTTATAATTCAAAATATGCGTATTACTTCAATCATTTTATTACTCTTGGTTACCATTTCCTGTCAAAAAGAAACCAAGTCTGAAACTCTTTCAATATATTTCACATATAAAGAAAATACTGATATAGAATCAGCCGGTGTAAAAATGATCCCTATTAAAACCCCAATTGGGAATTTTAAAGTCTGGACTAAACGTTTTGGTAACAATCCAAAAATAAAAATCTTATTATTACATGGTGGTCCAGCAATGACGCATGAATATATGGAATGTTTTGAGACATTTTTTCAACGAGAAGGTTTTGAATTTTATGAATATGATCAATTAGGATCTTATTATAGCGATCAACCTAAAGACAGCAGCCTATGGACAACAGAACGCTTTGTAGAAGAAGTAGAACAAGTCAGAAAAGCAATTGGTGCTGATAAAAATAATTTTTATGTTTTAGGAAATTCCTGGGGAGGAATTTTAGCTATGGAATATGCATTAAAGTACCAAGAGAATTTAAAAGGTTTATTAGTTGCAAATATGGTAGCGAGTGCTCCTGAATACGGAAAATATGCTGATGAAGTTCTGTCAAAGCAAATGAAGCCAGAAGTACTGGCAGAAATAAGAGCCTTAGAAGCTAAAAAAGATTTCAACAATCCACGTTATATGGAATTACTTATTCCTAATTTTTATAAAGAACATTTGTGCAGATTAAAAGAATGGCCAGATGGCTTAAACAGAGCGAGTAAACATGTTAATGGCGAAATTTATACTTTAATGCAAGGACCAAGTGAATTTGGAATTAGCGGTCGTTTAGCCAAATGGGATATCAAGAGTCGACTGCATGAAATTAGAATTCCAACATTAATGATCGGTGCAAAATATGATACTATGGATCCGAAAGCCATGGAAGAACAAAGTAAATTAGTCAAAAACGGGCATTATTTATATTGCCCAAATGGAAGTCATTTAGCGATGTGGGATGACCAAAAAGTCTTTATGGATGGCGTTATTAAGTTTATAAAAAATGTGAATGAAAACAAATTCTAACATATATAATTAGATAAAATAGTAATTGAATATGACAACAAAACTCTTGAATGGAATTTTGTTTGCGAATAGATAACATTAGAGCTATCATAAACAATTTTGCTATAGGTAAATATCCAAATATCTGCCGAATATCTCTCTCACTAGGGGGAATGGCTAACAAATTCCCATTAAAAAACATATTAAAACTTAAATATTAAAATTCTAATATCTCGGTTAAACAAGTAAGTAGAAAATCTTGCAATCATTACAGCAAACAAAACAAATTTATTCTATAAGTATTAACTAAAATAGAAAAATTGACATAAAACAAAAAACCCTGTTTCTAGTGAAACAGGGTTTTTGAAAAGAAAGGCGATGACATACTCTCCCACATAACTGCAGTACCATCTGCGCAGGCGGGCTTAACTACTCTGTTCGGGATGGGAAGAGGTGAGCCCCGCCGCAATAACCACCTTAAGAAGTTATAATTGCTTTGGGCAATTG